>Ga0066256_1000013_pt1 | contig 1000245 bp, 846 predicted proteins | sample ThiBio_1000_biof_FD_87107 | JGI IMG/M metagenome (GOLD analysis project Ga0066256, IMG submission 87107) | Wastewater bioreactor microbial communities from Cape Town, South Africa - Thiocy_expt_1000_biof (version 2) | ecosystem: Engineered > Bioreactor > Thiocyanate-remediating >... | reverse complement strand
CAGTTCAAGACCCCACCAGGCGCTGGGTTTTGTACCACCGCTGGAATACATTTAACCCGTTTCCCGTATGATTACTAAAAACAAAAAAATCTAATGCTGAGTGGGCCAGAAATAAGGGGAGCTTACATAATTGGCTGGATTACGGTACTTCTTCTAATTAATAAACAAGGGTAAAGAATAAGGAAAAATCTAAAATTTATCTACTTCAACGTTATCCATACAGGCAAAATCCAATAGATCGATTTATTAAATACCATTTCTTAAACTTTCAGCATACACATTTGGCAAATTTGAATTTTCTATTGCTTTTGCAGCTTTTTCTACATTGTATTCAAAACGAATAAATTCAACTTCTATACTTTCTGCTACTTTGGTGTTACTTAGCGGATTTATTGTGAGCATTACATAACCGCCTCTTGGGTCACCGTCTTTTGGTTTTCCTACTGAGCCTATATTTACAGCATGCCGGAAATGATTTCCATTTTCCCTAACCACATTTAGCGTCCTGTGATAAGGTTTATGAGTATGTCCGAAACACATAATATCTGCATCTGCCTGTTCCATAATCCGGTACAAACTTTTTTCATCCCTGTCCTCAAACAAATATTCATTGATTTTACGAGGACTACCGTGTACAAGAAGCAAATTTAATTTATCCTCGTTTAATTGGAACTCAACTTTAATATGTGCCGGCAGCGCCCTTAAATACTGCCTTTCCTCCGGATTTATGAGTTCATTGGTAACACTAATGGAAATGGCTCCATTTGATTTTTCTTCGTCTGATTTATAAGCACACCCACAATCGTTGCTATCCCTTCCAATACCAAAGTCATAATTTCCCGCAATCGTAGGGATATTCCGCTTACGCACTTCATTTATCACCTCATTTGGCCAGATATTATAACCGACCAAATCTCCTAAACAGTAGACTGCATCTGGTCTATGACGGTCCAAATCTTTTAAAAAAGCTTCTAATGCTGGTAGGTTGGCATGTACATCTGAAAAAAGTGCAATTTTCATACTTTAAGAATTTAAGCTGATTGAGGTGTTGAATAATATTTGTTCCTGAGCCAAAAAGCAACATTTACCAGGGCGATGAGAGCGGGCACTTCCACCAGCGGTCCAATGACCCCGGCGAATGCCTGACCGCTATTAATGCCAAATACGCCTATGGCTACAGCGATAGCAAGTTCAAAATTATTTCCGGTGGCGGTAAAGGCTATGGCGGTATTCCTTGAATAATCAGCGCCCATAGACTTACCAATGAAAAAGCTTACCAGGAACATAACAATAAAGTAGACGACCAGCGGAATCGCTATACGCACCACGTCCATGGGTATCTCTACGATCAGTTGTCCTTTTAAACTAAACATCACAACAATGGTAAAAAGCAGCGCAAGTAAAGTAACAGGAGAAATAAAGGGAACAAATTTGAACTGAAACCACTCTTCACCTTTTAGCCTGATCAACGCATAGCGGCTTACCAGCCCGGCTGCGAAAGGAATTCCTAAATAAATAGCAACACTTTTGGCAATTTCTCCAATAGTAATATTTACCTGCAGTCCTTTAAGCCCGAATAGCGGTGGCAATATGGTAATAAATATATATGCATACACACTATATAACAATACCTGAAAAATACTATTCAAGGCTATCAATCCCGCTGCATATTCCCTGTTACCTTCAGCAAGCTCATTCCATACTACTACCATTGCGATACAACGGGCCAGGCCGATCAGTATTAATCCAATCATGTATTCGGGATATCCCTTCAAAAATGTTATGGCCAAAAAAAACATTAATACAGGCCCGATGATCCAATTGAGAAGCAAAGAAGTTCCCAGAACCTTTGTGTTCTTAAACACTTCATCCATTTTCTCATATCTAACCTTTGCCAAAGGCGGATACATCATCAAGATCAGGCCGATTGCCAAGGGGATATTGGTAGTTCCAGTGGAAAATGAATTTATAAACGTAGGTGCACTTGGAAAATAGTACCCTATTCCTACTCCAATGGCCATTGCTAGAAATATCCATAGGGTTAAATAACGATCAAGAAAACCGAGTTTTTTTCTTTCAGCGGCCGGGAAACAGTTGTCTGCAGACATAATCAGCTTAATTTTAATTGAGTCAGCTCCTTTTCAGCAGGACAGATAAAAACTTTCCTTTACGTCGATTGAGATTAATTACAGCAACCGGGTTCACAACAAGCGACTTTTTCCGTAGGCTTTTCTGCATATACAGTAATACTATAAATACCTGTATTACCACTTCTAAACTCCTTTAATTCTTCCGCTGACAGGTAATTTGCCAGGATATCATCTGGTATATGAATCCTTTTTTCCTTTTGTATAGTCATATTGGCAAAACCATTTCCCTTGATGACTTCAAGATATGCCTGCTTTTGAATAGCACCTGATACACAACCTGCATACATTTCAGCAGCCTGGCGGATACTAGCCGGCAATGTTCCTTCTAATACAATATCCGAAATACTGAAATGTCCCCCAGGTTTTAAAACACGATAAATCTCTTTTATTACGGCCTCTTTATTGGGAACGAGGTTCAATACGCAGTTGCTTACTATAACATCTACCACATTCGCCATTACGGGCATTTTCTCAATATCTCCCTGACGGAACTCCACATTGTTATACCCTAGCTTCTCTGCGTTGGCCCTGGCTTTATTTATCATGGCAGGTGTGAAATCTATGCCGATCACTTTGCCACTTTCACCGGTCTCAGCTCTGGCAATAAAGGCATCGTTACCAGCCCCAGATCCTAAATCTATAACGGTGTCCCCCTTTTTTATTTTTGCGAATTGAGTAGGGAGACCACACCCCAAACCAAGGTCCGCATCGGCATTATATCCCTTTAAGGAGGTGTAATCGTCATTCATGATATTGTACACCTCAGTACTGCATCCACCGGCTCCACAGCACGAAGATTGATTAGCTTCTTTATCCTGTAAGGCAATCTCACTATATTTTTGCTTTACCAGTTCTTTCAGTTGTTGTTCTGTTTGCATGTTTTTGTATTATCGTGTTATTGCAATAATGCGATTAAAAAATTCAAAAAAATATTTAGCAGCACTCAGCGTCTGTCAACTGTACATCTTTGAAAAATGAATTGAATAGTTCTTTATACCGTTTCCATATCTTGGGATTTATACAATAACAAACACTTACCCCCTCAATAGCACCTTGTATAATACCTGCATTTTTCAACTCTTTTAAGTGTTGTGAAGTGGTTGCCTGAGCAAGGCCTAATTCCTCTACAAGATCACCGCAAACGCAGGCATTTTTTTTCACCAGGTATTGCAGGATGGCTATACGGGCGGGATGGGCAATTGCCTTCGCCATGTTGGCAATTTCATTTTGCTGTTTCGTGAATAAATCTGTTTTCGTTGCTCCCATATCGCAATATTACGATTAATTATGATTGCCCAAAAAAATTTATTTAAAACCCAGCAGGAAGTACTCGAACTTGTTTTGTCCCATTTGAGCGATATATTATCGCTCAATGTGGCTTCCCGGCAATGTTTCCATGCTGCAAGTACCAAAATGAAACCCAACAAACCAAGTCGAATTGCCCTGATGACCGGTCATCTAAAAAAATTGACCATTCAACAGCTTAATAAACCAAACAAAGTATTATGTATTGCAAGATACAGTATTTAAACAATATCTTTGTTATGCACATGAATGGAAAGAAGACCTATAAGGGATAAAAAATCATACATAAAAATTGGTGAGGTTTTTTTTGGACAGCCATGATCATCAATGGCAAAAATTGTTATTACAAAACGAATACAAAGACGTTGTTGTAAGCTCCCTTAGAATATTTAAGTAACAAAGGCGAGATCGATGTATATGCCTTTGTGATTATACCCAATCATATACACTTGATTTGGAAAACAAATCGGACACGAGCCGGAACGACCGGAGTGCATAGAATTCTATTGCCTAAAAGCTTTGCTATGAATAAATTACTGATCAAAGATCTAAACAAGACCTACTCCAATGGAGTAAAAGCCATCAACAACATTTCATTGGAAATAAGCAATGGTTTGTTTGGATTGCTGGGGCCCAACGGTGCAGGGAAATCATCGCTCATGCGCACTATAGTTGGACTGCAACATGCCGATAGTGGCGGGATCATTTTCAACAACGTAAATGTTGTGGATGATCCTTTCTTCCTTAAAAAACAGTTGGGATTTTTACCGCAGGACTTTGGTGTGTATCCTAAAATAGCTGCATATGACCTGCTGAACCACCTGGCTATTTTGAAAGGAGTTACTGACGCCCATGAAAGAAAGGAGCAAATATTATCGCTACTGCAAAAAGTGAATCTATATGCTTATCGAAAAAAGGAAGTACATACTTTTTCAGGTGGCATGAAACAAAGATTTGGCGTTGCACAGACATTATTGGGCAATCCGAAGATTGTTATTGTAGATGAGCCCACTGCAGGACTTGACCCCGAAGAGCGCAACAGGTTTAACAGTCTGCTCAGTGAGCTGGGAGAAGACATCATCATCATTCTTTCCACACATCTCGTGGAAGATGTTCGCAATTTGTGTTCGCAAATGGCTATCATTAATAACGGGTCTGTTTTGAAACAAGGTAATCCTAATGATCTTATTGCAGGCCTTCAAGGACGCATCGGACGAAAGCAAATAATAAAGCAGGAGCTTGACAGTTATAAAAGAGATCACAGGGTTATATCCTCACAATTCATAACAGGCAAACTAAATATTCATATCATGGCCGATATGATGCCTGCTGGGTTCCAGTCCATAGACCCCACCCTGGAAGATGTGTATTTCTCTATACTTAACCAGAATTCAAATTAATTATGACTGCCTTATTCTTATTCGATATAAAGCGTTTCTTCAAAAGATGGAACACCTGGGTATTACTGATATTGATAGTTGCATTGGGCGTAGTGATAGGAAAAGATGCACATTTTACAATAAGCGAAAGTGTTTATCAAAATTCACCTTACCAAATTTCTTTTATCACCGCACTCTTCAGTTTATCAGCTATATTATTTTCAACCATTTTTGTAGCCCAGCATGCAAACAAAGAGCTGGACAATAATTTTCAGCAGATATTTTTCAGCACTCCAATCAGGAAAAATCAATTTATTGCAGCAAGATTTGCATCATTGTTAACAATCAGTTTTTTACCTACTCTTTTATTTACAGGAAGCTTTTTGCTTGGCCATTCTTTATCGGCTACCAACTTACGGAAAGAGCATGTTTCATTGCTCTATTATATACAACCTGTTCTCCTGTTTACTTTCATCAACACGCTTTTTATAACGGCTGTGTTAAGCTTTGCCGGATGGGTCTCAAAAAACAAACTGATCATATACGTGAGTGGACTATTGCTGTACATGCTATATATGGCCACCCTCATTTATTCGGGTTCACCCTTAATGGCGGGGGCACTGCCGCAATCGGAACAATCCAGGTTAATCAGTGCTGTTGTGGATCCATTTGGAATGTCCGCATACTTTTATCAAACATCAACCTGGACAGTTGAGCAAAGAAATACTCAATTGGTTTCGGTGAAGGGATTGTTTGCCCTAAACAGGATGATTGTTGTACTTGTCTCATTTTTGTTGCTTTATATAAGTGCCAGAAAGTTTAGTTTTTTAAAAAAACAATCAAAATTCCGGTCCAAATCAAAAGAAAACAGTAACGAAAATAATCTAAGCTTCAGCTACAAACGAACAACCACACAGCATCATGCCCAGGCACACCTGAAAGCTTTGCTTTCCTTTTCCAAAATACATTTAACCTATATTGTAAAAAGCATCCCCTTTATACTGGCTTTGTTGTACGTACTTTTTGGAGTAGGAATGGAAATATATGCAGCAATTGAAAAGGGCATCAGGATACCGCAGCATTATGCAAGCTCAGGACTAATGACCGCTACCATCATTCAGCATTTTTATGAATTGGGTTTGATAATAGTGTTGTATTATACTTTTGATATTTTTTGGCGAAGTAACACCGTACGTTTTAACCTGATTGAAAACAGCACCGCCAATATCTCAACCGGTTATTTTGCAAAGTGGATATCATTAATCCTGGTAACAATACTATTTACCGTTGCATTAATTTTTGAAGGAATTGCATTCCAGCTATTATACAACTACCCAATCATTGAATGGAAAGTATATAGCAACCTGTTTCTTTTTATCTCGCTGCCATTGATATTAATGAGTGGGTTTCTGTTATTGATTAAAAAAGTAATAAACCGGAAATATGTAGGATTGGGTGTCGCAATACTATTCGTTTTTCTATTTGCAACGTCAATTGGTAAAAATTTTATCACCTACCCCCTGGCGAAGATATTCTACGGCATTCGATTGAACTATAGTGATATGAATGGATTTGGCCAGTATGGCTCTTATTTTGAAGTAGGGATATTTTATGGTTTTTGTTGTTTGGCAACACTGCTCATTATTTACTACCTGGTAAAGAAAAGCAATAGAAGATGGCAGACCTGGATGATGTTGATTGTGTCAGTGTCCGCTTCTTTTTGGTTCGGAATAAAATTATTGGATGGGTATAAATACAAAAGTGAAACAGCCGGTTTGTCGGCGCAGGCAAATTATGAAACCCTATACCGTAAATACAGGAATTATCCTCAACCAACCGTTACCAACATTATTACGGCAGTGGATTTGTTTCCAGAAAAAACCGCATATCATATAAAAGGAGCATACACGCTTGAAAACAAAACCAATTCAAATATCGATACCATCCTTGTCAATTTCGCAGATGGTTTTGACATCGATAGCGCTGCCCTTCATCATGGTGATGAGATAATTACTGTCAAAGATCAGTACCAGGTTATTGCACTTCAACAAGCATTGCTGCCAAATCAAAAAGCAACATTTGATTTTAATATTTCCTATAAATGGAAAGCGGTGAACGGTCATACTTCTTTTAATGCCATTGTTGAAAACGGTTCCTTTATGCGGATTAGTCGCTACTATCCTCATTTTGGATATGTACTGGAAAATGAAATTGAAGATGAAACAATCAGAAATAAATACAAGTTGGGAGCCAAATCAGCACTTACTGCATTTGATGCACCAAAGACTGTCAATAATGATTTCATTATGCTTGATATGACGATCTCGACATCAGGCAATCAAACAGCCCTTGGCATAGGGGAGTTAACCAAAAGCTGGAAACAGCAAAACAGGAATTATTTTCAGTACAAAACCGATGATCCTATTCCGTTTCGCTTTGGTGTATCCTCTGCTCAATATGCTATAAAAAAGGAAACGTATAAGGGCAAAAGTTTTGAGGTCTATTATCATCCAACACACACTGAAAATGTAGATCATCTATTGAAAAATGCACGGATAACCATGGATTATTGTGAAACAAACTTCGGGCCCTATCCATTTAAAACCATCCGGTTTGCAGAAGTATCGGGTTTTACCAGGGGGTTTGCGGCCACGGCTTATCCTGCAACCATCTACATGACAGAAGACATGATTTTTCACTCCAATATTAAAGCCGATAAGCAACAGGATGTGATCAATGAATTAGCTGGGCATGAATTAGCTCATTTGTGGTGGGGCAATAATCAAATAAGTCCTGACGACAGAGATGGATCGGCCATGCTTACCGAAACGCTTGCCATGTACACCGAAATGATGTTGCTCAAAAAAATGTATGGCAAAGAAAAAATGTTGGATCGCATAAAAATGCACCTCGATATTTATTCCTTCAACAAAGGCTTTTCAATAGAACAACCATTGTATAAGGTTCAGGCAGGAGAAACGCATATATCATATTCAAAAGGAGCCGTGGTTATGTATCTTTTAAGTGAATTAATAGGTGAGCAAAGGGTAAATGAAGTACTGAGAAGTTTTATTGAGAAACATAAATTCCCGAATCCCAAACCTGTTTCAACAGATTTCTTAACGGAGCTATACCGTTTAACGAACCCCTCAGTTCATTCTAAAATAGATACATTATTTAAAAAAATTGAGCCGCTAAGTGTGGGATTGCCATTAATACCGGAAAACTCTTTCAGGCAATAGTGTGTTTTCATACATAATGTCCATAATTCTCCGGTAACACACTTAATTCCCTTAAATCCAGCAAAATTTGGTTCGAGTCTTCAACCCTTGGGGCTACTGAGACTCAAAGAATCTCGGACTTTCTGGTAGATATTCCTTTTTAACCGTTATTCGGCCAGTTCAATTTTCCCCCAGCGATTTAAGAACTTCTCGCTTTTAAGAAAATAAGACCAATAATGCCTCGGGTTTTACATTGTTTAATCTCATCTCTCGAAATTACACTTCCTAACTAAACTATATAATTCCGCTTTTTATCGCTTTACCTATAAGCACCGCTGTATTGGTAGCATCAAATTTCTCAATCAGGCTCTTCCGATGTGCATTTACTGTGGGAACACTGATAAAAAGCTTTGTTGCTATTTCTGCATTGGTAAGCCCTTCGGCAATGAGTTGCAACACTTCTTTCTCACGACGAGTAATTTCTGGAGTGTCATCTGCTGTTTCGAGAAGAGACTGTCCCGCTTCAAAACTCAAAAATGTTTTTCCCAGCCTTACGGTGGTAATGGCATGCAGGATTTCTTGTTTGGTTGCGTTTTTCAGTATGTACCCCATTGCTCCATTATCCATCATATTTCGAATAACGGGCTGTTGATTATAGGTGCTTAGGCCAAGAATACTCACGGCTGGAAACTGTTCACTCACTTCTTTACAAAGATCAACCCCGCTTTTGTCAGGAAGATTGATATCCATAAAGATGATATCGGGTTGTTGATGTTTTAGGAAAGCCAGGCAAGAGGCGGCATTCATGGCGTGTCCCATCCATTCCATATTTTTTTCATTTTGTAACATAGAACGGATACCTTCTATTACCAGGTAGTGATCGTCAACAATAAAAAGTTTTGTTATCATGACAGGGGGATTTCTATTAACACAGACGTTCCTTTATCCGGCTCTGAATTCAAGTCGATTTTCCCTTTCAGAAAGTCCACCCGGTTTTGGATATTACCCCAGCCTATACCTTGTGCGTTTTGCAACAGCGTGGTATCAAATCCTTTTCCATTATCCTCTACAGTTATAGACAGCATACTATCCTCTTGCGAAGCATTTACCTGTACCAGTACTTTTTGTGCATTGGCGTGCTTGATCGCATTGTGTACCAGTTCCTGGATAATGCGATAAATCGTTACAGCGGTGGTTTGATCTATGGCCATATTTTGCATTCCAATAGACTGATAAGTAGTTTTCACCGCACCACTACGGTCTATTTCACTACAAAATGTCTTCAATGCCACGTTCAGTCCATATTTTAACAGCATTTCGGGCATCATGTTGTGAGCTACACGGCGCATTTCCCTGATGGAGCTGTCCAGCATATCAATGCTGCGTTCAAAAGCCTGCGCATTGTCAGGCGTGAGTATAAGATTTTCTTTCATATTTTGAAACGAGTGTTTAATGCCGCTTAACATACCCCCCAATCCATCGTGCAGATCTTTGGCCAACCTGGTACGCTCCTGCTCCTCGCCTTTGAGGATGGATTGAGTGGCTGTAAGTTGTTTTTCATTTTCCAGCTCTTCGATTTTTACCTGTTGTAGCTTTTGCTTATGCCTGTAATTCCGATACCCCAATAAAGAGATAATGATCAGTGCTATAGCACTACCCAAAAAGATGTAATTGAGCGTATTCTTTTGCTTGATCTGTTCTTGTTGTAATATTATTTGAGATTGTTTTTTTTGATTCTCATACTTTGCTTCCAGTTCAGAAAATTGTTTGGCTTTTTCTCCAATCATTATAGAGTCGTTTACAGAAATAAATTTTTCTGCGTATTGCATCGCCTCTTTGTATAACCCCAATTTGCTATTCAACTGATACATGGTTTCATGAAAACTCCTTTTTTCTGTAAGGTCTTCACTCTTTTCATAGTAGGGTTTGGTTATTTCCATATACTTCCTGGCTTCGTTATACAGCTGTTGATGCATGGCGATAAGTCCCAGTCGCTTGTTGGCATGAGCTGTACCTGAAACAGAATTGATTTTTGCAGCGAGTTGTAAACTCTTGTGTGCAAAAATTGCTGACGAGTCAATTTTTCCTAATAAAAATAATTCTTCTGAAATGTTTTGATAACAGCTCTGCACCGATTCTCTCGTGCCTTTGCCTTGCTCCATCTGAGGCAAAAAGGTCAACCGCGTCCGGAGCGCTTTTTCTATAAGACCCTGTTCATGAAAATTATCGGCTTTTTGTTGCATATAATAAGCCAGGGCATCAGCCGCCGCCGGACCATCGTATTTTTTGTTTATGGCAATAGCCTTGTCTATATATTCTTCTGCTTTTGGCAGGTTTCCGAGCGAATTAAATACGGCGCTAAAATTAGAGTAGAGATCCGACTTTTTTCTATCCAGCAGTTTTTCGGTAACGGAGGGTGTTGCCAGTATGTGCTGGTCATTAAAAGCATCCTGGGCTTTTGTATAGTAATAGATGCAACTGTCATATTGGCCCGTATAATATTTTACATTGCCTATATTATAGCAAACACCGCCGTACAAGTACAGGTTCTTACTGCTTTTGGCATATTGCATGGATAAATGATAATAGTACAAGGATTTGTCGGGCTCGCTAAAATAATTGTGCCAGATGCCCAATAAACGGTAGCAGTTGGCAATAGTGTACTCTTCTTTCAGTTTCAAACTCTTTTTAAGGGCTTCTTCGAGCAGTTGACGAGACAGTGAACTGTCAACTTCCAACAGATCATAACCCAGGTCTTTCAGTTGGTTTACATGGACGGTATCGAAAGGAGTGTTTCTGATCTGTTCTATTTTTTGTGTTAACGCCTGTTTGTTCCATAATAAGGAGTCACTCAGCTTTTGCGATTGCGTGTGAACAATGTGGCAAAAACAAAACAAGATCATCATGATAAACTTTATCCCCATAAATCCAAAAATCTTTTCTTATACAAAATGACAAATTTTCTACTACGCAATACCCCCTCTTTTTTAATGATTTAGCATTCTTAAAATTCATCATTTCTAACGATGAAGAGGTTGCCGGTAAGGATAGAAATTTGATTTCAAAAATACTGAAAATGAAGCCGTTGTTATCCATTATAGTAGGTTGTCTTTTCGCTTTTTCCTCTATGGCGCAAACCAAGCCCAAAGAGAAACCTTCCACTCAAAGTGAGATGGAGGCAATGATGAAGGAAGCGCAGAAAATAATGGGCGAACTAAGCGAGGAAGATAAAAGAATGATGGATAGCCTCGGAATTAAAATGCCCGATTTTAAAAATGTACCCAAAGTTTCAGATAAGCAACTGGCCCAGGCATGGGAAGATGAAAGCCGGGTAGTGCCAAAGCGGGATGCCGTAAGAATTGCTGCCATACCCAAAGGTGTTACCGATGCCCGGATGGAAACCTATATTGCCACTATCCAAAAGAAAATGATGGCCACGCTGGATGCCGGGCTGATAAAAATGGGTGATAAGGTTTTTAACTACATCCAGTCCAACAGTAACAATAGTGCAGAAGCAGGCAATATGGCCGCAGCGCTCTGGATAATTGACAAGCCCCAAATGGCTTTGTATGTGTTGGGAAAAGTTATCACCAATGCCCCCTCCAATACCGATAACCTCAGCAACTATGCTGCCATGCTTTCCATGCAGGGGGCACAGCATCTGGCTATTCCCATTCTTGACAATCTCAATGTGAAATTCCCCGGCAACAGCACCCTGCTCAATAACCTGGGGCAGGCTTGGCTGGGGTTGGGCGAACTGCTAAAAGCTGAAGAATATTTAAACAAGGCCTTAGTATTGTACCCTTTGCACCCACAAGCTAATATGGCAAAAGCGGCCATTGCCGAAAGCAAAGGGAACAAAGAAAAAGCGAAAGATGCCATAAAAAAATCCATGCAGCATGCCTATACCGAGGAAAAGGAAGAAAAACTGGCTAAACTGGGTGAAAAGGTATCGCATACGAAATATGTATTGCCGCCACGTCGCAAAACAGATGCCCTGAACCTGGATGGGTTTCGTTCTCCATTTTTTCCCATGAGTTCCCGGGGATGTATCAATGCTGAAATAGAATGGAAGACATTTTATGAACAAATAGACGAAAAAATAAACAGCCTGTCTAAGCTCAGAGAAGATGCCGAGGATGCGGCCATGAAAGGAAAGGAGCAAAGAATGAATGAAAATATGGCCTTCATACAATCGGCTAAGGCAAATCCTGGAGCCGGAGGGCAAATGCTTGCAGTACCCATGTACGCCATCAGGGCTACGAAAAAATTAAAAGCAACCCTGGATTTGGTGCAACGGAAAATGGAAGCCTACAATTCCCGCATGAGCCTTTATACACAAGAATCCCTGCAGCTAAAAAAGGCTTACGATGAGGAAATGAAAAAACTGCGAAAGGAAGATGAAGCCCAGACCGGAGATCACCGGGAGAATGAAGCCTATTGCCCCAAATACCGGGTTGCTACGGATAAATACCTCAAAGACATTAATGGCAAATTACAGGCGTTATACCTGGATGCATTGACGCTCAAAAAAGAAATGATTAATGAATCGGCTCACTATGCTCTGTATATGATGTGGCCGGATGAGTTCCAGGTGGCAAAATATGATTACCAGATAGAATGGCTCAATTTCCTGAAAAAAGGTTTTGGCGCACCGGCTTATGGATCAGGTTATCCTTTTGTTTCTATCACGCTCAATGAATATTCATGTAATAATAATCCGGAGAAGGAGCCTGAGCTAACCAAACTGCAAAAATTTGACGATGTGCATTGCGAATACCATAGTAAGCTGAATTGGAAGTTCATGAAAATCTCAAATGATTGCAGCCGTATGACCACGGAGATTGACGTGGATTTTTTCGAGTATATCCGCAAGGATGATTTTGAACGGGCCGAGGGCGATACTTATATCGGCAGCACGGTGAAAGTAGCTGCTGAGGTAGGAAAAGGAAGTGTACCCGTGGGGCCGGTAAAGGTCGGTGTCAAGGCTGGTGTAAGCGTAGAAATTGAGATGGACCGCAAGGGTACCAAAGAAGTAACGCTCACCGGAAGAGCAGATGTAAGTGTGAATACGAATGTGATTGATAAAGACGCTCCCGGAAAAGGCAATATTGAAAAAAGCGTATCAATAGGCGTGGAAGGCCGTATCGGTATTATCAGCGGGCAGGGCAGCGTTTCTGGTACCGGAATATTAAGTGGCGTAACCATTGCAGCATTCTAAAAAAGTTATCATGAAAAATATACTCGTATTCTTTTTCCTGTTAAACGTTTCATGCGGGCAGGGACAGCAGGCACAGGAAAAAACTGTTCAGGAACAATTTGACATCCTATACTACCAATCGCCAACTGGCTGGAAAAAATCCTCTGCCGTAGAGACATTTTCTTTAAGTAACGAAGATGATAAGGGGGATTACTGTGTAATCACCCTCTGCAAATCTGTAGAAGCAGGAGCAGATGCCCAGTCTAACTTTAATCTTAGCTGGAAAACAATGGCTATGAATAAGTTGGGAGCCGGAACAGCCACCATGCAACCGGGAACTTCTGATAATGGCTGGCAAACACGTATGGGCTCGGCTCCGTTTGAAAAAGATGGATTAAACGGAACGGTCATCCTGGTAAACAGTTCTAAAAGCAACAGGATGGTGAATATATTAATCCTCACCAACACTAATAAGTTTCAAAAGGAAATGGAGGACTTCCTGGAATCTGTTACACTAAAGCAAAATTCAGCCACCACAAAAAACAAGGGCACAGTACCAGCAACTCCCACCTCTTCAGGCAATAGTAAAAGCAAACCCGGGTTGTGGTCTTTGACCAGGTATATTTCATGGGATGTGGCTGACCCGCTTGCCATGCAGCGAACCATTATCGATTATTATGTAATCTATCCTAATGGTGACTATTACCCCAATGTACCACATGAAGGACTGACAAACTTTGATAAATCCTATCACCCTGAATCATGGGGCAGGTTTACAATGAATGGGACAAAGGGAAGGTTCAAAAGTAAATACAATGATATAGCTGTTACAAAAAGATCAGCCAACAGAATGGACAGAGATGGTTACTCGGCCGGCTTTCACAAGTGCATTGATGTAGATGGCTTGCGGATTGAAGGAGCCTATACGCATATTGCGCCAAACTGGGGTAAAGACCCAAAATTGAACTACCTCGATGAACCCGGTTGCCAGGCAGTCATTTATTTTAAAAAAGATGGAACATTTACAGACAGAGGAATCTTTAGCACATTGTATGGGACCGCTTATGCAAACAATTGCCCCGGTGGTAACGGAACCTATAACATCGAAAATTTTACCATTTCGTTCAAGTATAGCGATGGTAGAGTTGTTACACGTTTATTTTCAGCGCCACCCACCAGGAATCCGAAAAGCTTTGATGAGGTGTATTATTTAGGAGGCACTGCCTACTATAAAAAGAAATAGAAATCTTTAAAACCCTTAAAAACTTTTATAAAATGAAAAAACTTTTTTTTAATCTGATACCTATCCTCGTGTTGATAGCATCATGTCGCAAAAGCGATGACCAAAGCCCAACACCCACACCGGCTACAATAACACATATCAACCCTGCAGAGGCAATAAAAGGCACTGAGATTACTTTAACCGGAAATAATTTTGGCACCAATTCCTCTGCTGTGCAGGTATTTTTTAATGGAAAAGAAGCCGCCATAACCAGTATAACTAATACACAAATAAAAGTAAAAGTTCCTCCAAGGGCATATACCGGTAATGTAACTGTAAAAATGAACGGCGACACTTCAAACGGCCCTGTATTTACCTACCTTATCAGCGATGTGCAGGTGGGTACATTTGCCGGAAGTACTATTGGCTATAATGATGCCACCGGTACGGCTGCCCAGTTTAATGCGCCTGCTGCCGTTGCTTTTGGCGCTGATGGAACCATGTATGTAGCGGATCGGTCCAATCATAAAATAAGATCAGTATCTCCGCAGGGTGTTGTGAATACGCTGGCCGGAAGTGTGGCAGGCTATGCAGACGGTACAGGAACGGCTGCAAAATTCAATATTCCTATTGGCCTTGTGGTTGGAACAGACGGTAATATTTATGTTTCCGATATGTCGAATCATAAGATAAGAAAAGTAACACCCCAGGGTGTGGTAACTACCCTGGCTGGAAGTACGGCAGGAAATGCAGATGGCGCAGGAGTGAGTGCACAATTTTTTAATCCTTTTGGAATTACAACTGCATCGGACGGTACACTTTATGTGGCCGATTTTGGAAATAGTACAATTAGAAAAATAACATTGAATGGCAATGTAACAACATTTGCAGGAGGCCTTATTGGCGACATTAACGATGTCGGTCTTTTGGCTCGTTTTAAAATGCCAAGCGGTATTGTATATGGCACAGACGGGAATTTATATGTAGCTGACAACGGAAATCATAAAATAAAAAAAATACAGCCTGACGGAAAGGGTACCACGCTTGCAGGCAGTATACAGGGTAGCGCTAATGGCGTTGGTACGGCTGCCCAATTTAATTTTCCACATAGCATTGCCATGTCTCCGGATGGGTACTTATATGTATCAGATTTATACAATCACATCATCAGAAAAATAAGCCTTAACGGCAATGTAAAAACACTGGCCGGTATGAGCGGTTCTGCTGGCTTTATGAATGGAGAAGCCGAGGATGCTGTTTTTAACGAACCTAATGGTTTAGCTGCCACTGCAGATGGCACGCTTTATATTGCTGATTTCAATAATCATAAGATCAGGAAAATAACCCAGGAATAAAACGTGTATAAAAAATGAAAAAACTGTTTTTATATCTCATACCCATTCTCGTTTTGCTGATGTCATGCAGCAAAGATGATGATGCGCCAACACCTGTATCCAAACCTCCACAAGGAATTTCAACAACAGCCATTTCTCAAATTAACGGAAACAGCGCTGTATCGGGCGGCAACATAACAACTGATGGCGGAGCTGCCATTACTGCCAGAGGAATTATATGGAGTACTGTAGCTACCCCTACAATAGCTTTAACCACGAAAACGAGTGATGGAACCGGTGCCGGCCAGTTTAACAGCACAATGAATGGCTTAGCTCCCGGCACGCTTTATTATGTGCGGGCTTACGCTACCAACAGCGTAGGTACAGCTTATGGTGATGAAAAAACATTTACAACCACAGCACCACCCGCCGAGCCGAACGTATATGTAGCTATTCAATTACAGGGAAGCCCGAACAGGGCCCTGTACTGGAAAAATACAAGCATTGTCAACTTATCGGATGGGGCACGTCATGCCTTTGCCAAAAGCGTATTTGTAAATGAAACTGGTGCCTATATTGCGGGAGAAGAACATAATGCAAGTGGTGTATATGTATCAAAATACTGGAAAGACGGGCAAGCTATCAACCTGTCAAACGGCACTAAACATGCCTTTGCCAGCGGAATTGTGGTTTCGGGCAATAATGTATATGTTTCCGGATCGCAGGAAACTGCCGGACAAAGGCAGGCAAAATACTGGGTGAATGGTACGGAATATAATCTTACAGATGGTGCTAAATACGCAGTGGCCAACTCCATTTTTGTTTCAGGTAATGATGTGTATGTGGTAGGCAACATGAACGAACCAACGGAAAGAGCCAGGTATTGGAAAAGCGGTAGCGAGGTATTATTGTCACAAACCTCGGGTACCGTCCGGTCTGTTGCCAATAATATTTGTGTTAATGGCAGTGATGTGTATGTAGCCGGTTACCAGCAGTTCGATGCAGCAAACGGTGGTAAGTATATAGCTACGGTGTGGAAAAACGGAACTCCAACCTTATTGGGCACATCAACAAACAACAGTTACGCCACCGGTGTAGCGGTAAAAAACAACAATATATATGTCGCTGCGTACGAAAATGAACAGGGGGTGAATATAGCCCGGGTCTGGAAAAATAACATCATAATGACCAATCTTTCGAACGGAAGCATAGATGCACAAACATCCTCCATTTTCATAACCGCTCAGGAAGATGTTTACGTCGCCGGCTACAGCGGCAATATCAATTCCGGCATACAGGCCAAATACTGGAAAAACGGTGTGAGCCATACCAACAACAGCGGCACTTATGCCTGGGGAATATTCGTGTATTAATGATGTGTTGATATTTAAAATTCTTATGTAATGAAAAAAGCAACAATCCTATTCTGTCTGCTGTTTATAGTGATAAATTCTTTTGGTCAACGTGATAAAAGTTCTCAACTGGAAGACAGTATTTTCACATGGAAGGCCATTCCTAAATTAAACGATTCCAGCTACCCAAGAACCTTTTCACAGACACAGCTAAAGTACCCAGAGCTTTTTTCTAAGTGGCTGCAGAAAAGTTATATCCCTATCGGGGCGTTAGATTTTTCCTATGCCATAGCCGAGCCCAATAAAAAAGAGGAAGTGCAGCCTTATGGCACAGGCATCAATGCGGCAATGTGGCGTGCCATGTGGGACAAGGCAGGCACTAAAGTAATAAGGCAACCGCACTCTGAAAACGGAATTTTCATCATTACTAATAATATTATAGATGCCGAACCTGTTCCTATGCTTACTATTACTGGTCGAGCTGTGTTCACGAGAAGATCTCCGGAAATTGAAAGAGCATTTAAAGGCAGCAGCGAACGAAGAAATCAATTGGTAAGACAACTCAAATTGGAAGATCATCCACAGATTGGAAAATACATCATTCAATATTACGGCTGCGACGGCGAAGGTTGCCAACCACTGGTAGCTGTTTATATAACCCCCAATGGAAAAATGCCTATTCGCCAACTCAACCGGGGCGAAGTACTGGATATGTGTGAACAGGCAATTACGGTTGAGGCAGAAAAAAGAAGGGAGAAAATCAGGGCCGAAAACAGAACTTATGGAAAAGAAGCCCAGCAAAAATGGGTAAAAAAATTTGATGAGGAAACCCTGCCTCATTGGAAGGCAAATATTCAAAAGCTAAGGGACAAGTATCGGCAATCCTTAAACATTCCTGCTGAATTAAAAAATTCGAATGGCATCTGGATGAGCAACTTCGAAACATACAATGACATTTTTGATATCGAAGATGCAAAAAAATTTAAGAATAACACCTACGGTATTTATACTTACGAAGATGATGTGCTGCAAAAAAGTAAACAGGACCAGCCGCTCTGGGTTTGTATTAGTTGGCAACCAACGAATATTCAGAATGCGTCTTATGCAAGAGAAATACACCGCAGTATGATCACCCATTTCAACTTTGAATACGTGTATGATTACTTCTTCCGTCCGGAAAGTGTAAAGAATAAGCCCTACACTACGCTGAATGCAGAAGTACAAAAATCACATTTGGCTTCTTTCAAAAACAAGAAGGAAAGCAAACCAACAGCTACTAAAAACCTGACTGCCAATGTATATTTTTTTGAGGATTTCGCAAGTAATAGCACAGGCGAAAAACCACAGGGATGGTATGTGCCCAGTGTGGGCGTACCGTCGGTTGTTACAACACCTTCGGGAGAATCCGGTAAATGGGTAAAGCTGGAGCAACACTGGCTGATGCCTAATTACGACAACAAACCCTTGCCCGACAATTTTAAAATGGAGTTTGATGCGGCTACCGATAAGGACTTTACGGAAAATACAGGTGGCGCTTTTTTGCTACGAATCCACAACAAAATAATGACTCCCAATGGTGATTATAAGGATGCGCCCAAGCAAATTTTTATCGACCTTGACATAAAAGCAGGCAATGAAAAATTTACACAGAACCCCACCGGATATACCCGGTTGAAAGCCACCTATACCGGAATGAATAGCACCCTGCGATATGCAGATGTACTGAAGTACAACAATGATTTTAGCAACAAAAAAAGTAAAGTACATTTTACTATCATCAAAGAAGGAAACAAAGTAAGAGCCTTTATTGATGGCAAAGAAATCGGGGCATTGGACAAGTACGGTAAGCCAATTCCCGGATTTAACGAGCTGCCGGAAGGAGCAAAATTCACTTCATTTTATTTTGAAAATATCACAAACCACAGCAGCAAGCGCCTGGGAGTTTATATTACTAATATTAAGGTGACAAAATTGTAGCCTGGAGTTTCCATGAGCCAATTTTTTAAAGAAAAATTTATTTTGACTATACAGAAATGGACTTCATTCACTTAGTAGTAAACAACACCTTCATCCTTTCAGCGCGGCTGTCTCTGGTCTGACCGAGTTCATTTACTTTTTCGTAGGAGGCTTTCTTCCAGCCCCAGTTACTATCGTAAAGCTAATAGTCTTTACCCTTCGGAGTTTTACCAACATGAACACCTCCAGAGAGGCCGCCCTCCCACTTTCGGGAAAAGAGTTGGCACACCTATTTTGCTGCTTCCCCAAAATTGTGATAATACCTGTCGCACAGTAAATGTCAGTCGCATATATTTATGAGTTCCCGGAGCTACCATGGATGGATTGTGAGGAATCCCTTTTGAATTGATACACTTACAGATTTGCTTGGAATAATTGGAGTACCTCAAATGTGGTATTGACTTCTCTTTATTTATACATTACTTTCAATGCTGCTTGAAATGATAATGTTCAAGACATTACTATAGCAGTTATCATTTGCTCAGTCATAAGCCATCTTCAAATCGAGACCTTAAGTCAAGCTTCCATCTTAGTAGCCAAATTATCTTAGCCGAGAGTGCCGCTTATAGTGGCTCAATACCTTATTCCAATATCATCCTGTTAGGGTTTAGTTAATAGCACAGAAATAATTTTTCTTAACAGTTTAAACTAAGAACTATGCCGGGACCTGCTATTCACCACCTCATCGCCAACAAGCTTAAACAAAACATTTTGTCCGGCAACGGACTTGGAAACAGCGCAGATTATCCTAAACTACAAACACTGTTATCCGACAGTAAAAATTTCCCCTACCTCTTCCTGGGCTGCCAGGGACCCGATTTTTTATTTTTCAATACCAAAGACTGGAGCGGCTTGCCAATAGGCGATGCTGTTAAAATGTATTTCGAGGTATACGACTTCATTGAAGACTTTAAGAAAAAGGTGATGGAGATCGTTCCGCAACCGGTCATTGATGCGCTGGAAGCGCTGGGAGCAGCGGAAGATGCGTTGGTGGAAAACTCTTCTACGCTTACTGAGCTGGAAGAATTATTTAGTGATATGCAGCAGGTAGTGGACGCATTGATGGCCTCCCTTACGGAAATGATCAAAAAATATATCACCGACTTTAATCTGTATGATCTGTTGGCACATCCTTACCGCGATGGTCAAACAAAAGGCGAATGGTGGTGGTTTGATGTCATGCATTACCGTAAAACAGGTGAGTATGCAAAAGCCTTACTGAAAAAGACCAAACCCGATTCACCGCTTCATTTATATGCCATCGGTTACCTGACCCATGTAAGTGGCGACTCCGTAGGGCACCCTTATGTGAACGTCAACAGCGGTGGAGCTTACCGCACTCAATCACAGCGGCATAAGACCGGGGAGAATTACCAGGACGTATTCAACTTTTTAACTGCTGAAAATAAGGATTGGAACAGGTCGCAGCTACATGCTTTTTACAATTTTAATTTCAATGGAACGATCAACCCGATCGGTGATGAAGACCCCACTCCTGATCCGGATACAAGGCTGCCTGATGATCTGGCCAAACTGATTGCAGATACGTTGTCAGAAGTTTTTGAAAGCGGTGCATCGAATGACAATGAATATGGAAGAAAGATCACGCCAGAGGATGTAGACGCCGCATACCGGCTCTACTATAAATGGTTTCGCAATGCTACTGAAACCGGTACGCTTCCGGAACCTGTACCATATTCATTGAGTGAAGAGCTGGAAGAAGTCTGGGAGAATGCCATGGATAACCTGGGCGATATTGGCGACTTCCTGGAAGATGCTGCTGATAGTGCAGGCAGTTTCAGTATCCTCGCCATTTTTATTATTCTCGCTGCGCTTATCATTGCAGCAGTTGCCGCGGCAGCTACCCTTATCGATGCTGTATTGGGAGCACTCACCACACTCACTGTTTCGGGTATCCGTGCTGCAGCCTGCCTGATCTATGAACATTTATACAATGCCTTCCAAAACTTCCGGCTCGGGGTGGCGCTCAACGGCCTCGCCTATCCCATGCAGGAGCACCTGGAAGAGGTTCGTTTTGGGCAATTCAAGAACACTAACTTTCCTGATCCGTTCGGTTTTGTATCCGGCGATCTTAAAAGCGCCTTGCCCAAACTGAAAGTGATACTCGATGGCGGGTTCCTTGACCAGCTGTTTCATCGGGAAAAACACCTCGTATACCCGCCGGTAGATCCCAGTGCTTCTGAGCCCAATAAAGTAATCGGAGGACCTGACAGCTATTTCGCTGCCACATCATTACATTTCGCTTTTGACCAGATCCCGCTGGATAAGGATTTTATTGATTTTCTCGCCACGCTTGCCGGTGATGAACAAAAACTGGCTGATTTTATAAAGCTTGCTTTCCGGAAGAAAAAGCGCATTCCAACAATCGGTAATGCAGTAACACTTGCAGAAGAATTGTATGACAGGGTGATGACCGGGAAAAATGTTCCTGATTTTAACCTGGATTCCGATAGGGGATATGCCTACACCTGCTGGACACAAAAAGACAGCAATGGACCGAATTCACCGGAAGCTCCCAAAGAGTTGTTACAGCATGCGCAGCAAAAAAATGGTCAACCCATTACTCCAGTGAACCTTGATTTCATTTAAATCAATATTTTCTTTCAACGCACTCAATAAAAAATCATGTCAAAGCATATTCAGAAACTCAATAAGTTCCTTAACGAACTGAAAGGACAGGAAGCAAAATATACAGTTGATGTAGCTGAGAAGCTTACCAAAATATATGGTGCAGACAGGCGAAAAAGAAGACCCGATACGTTTAAAGACAGCTCCTTCCTGTATATCCGCTCGTATGATGGAGATAACGGTACCCGGCCGTTTTCAAACATTCCTTTTTGGAACTCGCCTGATATCGCTATCAGCCCTGTATCACAGTTAGGGGATTTTACAACAACCCTTGAAGCGGGTAAATCTTATGATATCAGCACGAGATTACATAATCGGGGTGATCTTATCGTTCCTTACCCCAAAGTGGAGTTTTTCCTGACCGATCCTACGCTTGGATTTAACACCACCGTTGCAAAATTCCTGGGTGTATCACAGCTACCCTCACTTCTTTTGCCTGCTAATAACGGGGAAGCACATTTTCTGTACAATGTGCCGGCAACGGAAGCCGGCCATAAATGCCTTTTTGCCCGTACCTTTTCCTTTAGCCCGCTGGATAAACCGTTTGACCTGCACGCCCTGGATCCGAGGCTTGACCGGCATATCGCACAAAAGAATTTGAATTTTGTGGCACAAAATACCGCATATGCTTTCAATCTCATACACCAGCCCAACGCCAATGAAACAATTGCTTTTATGCCATTGACCAGGGACCAGGTTTACGCCATCCAGCATCCCAATATGCGAAGCCTGAAGATTGGCAATATGCGTAATACTGAATTGCTGAGAAGCATAAAGATCGAACTTACAGGCAAAACCAAGGGGAAACTGACCCAGCAGAGAGATAAAGCAGGTTGGAGTTTTAAATCTGCTAATGAAAGAAGCCTAAGCTTAGACCGGCAAAGCAGCTTACTTAAGCAAACGGAAGCCATCATACAAAACGTCTACAGTGGGAAAAGTAATTTCGCTGACCATAAAAAGGATCTGCAGGCATTCAGGGATATGAATAAATCGGTTGAAAAAACTACCATGCAAATCACCATTCCTGATTTTGGTTTGTCAAAAGGCACTGCAGTGGGATTTGACATCGTGAATATCAATCTTATCAACGGTCAATTAAAAGGAGGTATTACTATTATCGCGATGGGATAAATAAATATCTCATTTTATGTTCAGTGAAACTGGCTATTCCGGTTTTATTTTACCCCGTATTGCCTTTAATTGAAGCGATTGATTGAAAGATGGAGTTGTATTTTCCTTTAACAACTCTTCCCAAAAATCATTAACTTAGGTAACCCGCCCAGCCCTGGCCTGGCCTTCCTGATCTTACCTTATGAGCGCCTGATCGCTTATTACTAATATCAAGATCATGAAACGTCGATTATTCCTTCAATTCCCTCTTATAGCTTCTGCCCTTATTGCAGATGCTAAAAATCCACCTGTAAACAGACCGAACAAAGGCTTTAAGGTTGAAGCTGACAAAGACCGCTACCAGGAAGAGTTGCTGTTAATGGGCGGCAAATTCACCTGCAAGGTTTCCTCTAAAGATACAGACGGCGACCTGCTGATTTACCATACGATCCGCCAATCGAAAGGTGGACCGGCTTTTCATGTTCATCATTCCCAGGATGAATGGTTTTATGTTATCTCCGGCGAATTCATTGTAAAGGTCGGGGATGATACTTTCAATTTAAAACCCGGAGACTCTGCTTTTGCCCCACGGACCGTTCCTCATGCTTTCGCCAAGATAAGCGAGGAAGAGGCTCAAATGCTTGTCCTCTTTCAGCCAGCCGGCTTAATGGAAGATTTTTTTCATCAACTGTCAAAGGTTGGTGCCGATGTACCGCAAAACCAGGAGAAAACGCTGAAAGAACTATGGGCGAAGCATGGGATGGAAATTGTAGGGCCGCCGTTAAAATTTTGATCTCTCGTTTAACTGATATAAAATGAGTCATACCAACGAACAATATCTGGGTTGCCCCGTTCAGTTTACCAGGCAGTTTATTGCAGGAAAATGGCAAATGGGTATTCTATGGAGTATCAAGGACAAACCATTGCGGTTTAACGAGATCAAAAAGCATTTGCCTGATATATCCGATAAATCCCTGACGAAAGAATTGGATTTTTTCATTGAGAAGAAAATAATTAAAAAGACGATTAACGAAACTTCTTTGCTTTATTCTGAATACTGCTTAACTGATTTAGGACATAGTTTGATCCCGGTTGTTACTGCTGTTGTAGAATGGGGATATGCTCATTTCCAGGATGAAAAAATCAACAAAGAAATGAACCTTACTCCTGTTGAGGTAATTCAGCGTATTGCAAATTCCCTCTCCTCTAAAGCTTTGGAAATTTGATTCCGTATTTGGAAGCTGTGGCGATCAGTCTGCCAATATCAGGCGGACCCTGAGGCATAGGCGGGAGTTCCAGTTCAGTGGCAGGCTCGCTCATTTCAATAAAATAATTTTCAAAACCGCCAGGAGTAAGCAACATCAATGTTTCCAGGGTTTCAGTTTGTATTTTAAAAGAATGCTGGATGTTTTTGGGCAAAAACATTACATCGCCTGCTTTTGCATGAAAGGTTTGATCGGCTGCTGTGTATATCGCCTCCCCTTCAAGTATTAAGAAAGCTTCGTCTTCCCTCGTGTGAGTATGTGGCGGTGGTTCCAGCCCCCTGCGTTCTGTGGCTCTGAGCAAAGCAAAACGCCCGTCCGTTTGACTGGAGTTAAGCATGACTGACATTAAGTGACCTATGTACCAATAGGAATTCTCTTTATTTCTGTTCGCCAGCAAAGGGGTTAACAATATTTCTTCTTCTTTCATGTTCCCAAAGGCTTTTGAAGCAATAAGCACACTACCCATTGCCCCGATTGTATTTAAAAATGTTCTTCTTGTTGACATGAACTGGAGCTCATTTGATACTACATGCATAAAAGTAGAATAATCCTGAAAGAGGTTTTGCTTACTTACCTTTTGGTAAGTAAGGTTTTCCGGGCGCCTGACTTAAACATCGATAGTGGATACCCAGACTCTTCATTACTTTTTGTAATTACCTTAGTTTGAGTGTTTTTTATTTTCCTACCTTCACTCAGAGCCTTTGTTTTTCACAAGTGGCAGGAACTATTTTTAAATGCCCTGACCAAGTTTAGCTTATAGCAAAGTGAGCTAAATAACCTATGATTTTATATGAGCACACAAGAGCAAATCCAAGAGTATATTAATAGCCACCCCGAACCCAAACGCAGCGACATGCAAGAACTGCATCGGGTAATACTTCAAGTGATGCCCAAATGTAAATTATGGTTCCTCGATGGTAAAAACAGTGAAAATAAAACTGTTTCTAACCCTAATATTGGCTATGGATCATACACCATAAAATATGCTGATGGAAAAACCAGGGAGTTTTATCAAATTGGCTTGAGTGCTAATAAAACCGGGATCTCTGTTTATATCCTCGGCATAAAAGATAAAAACTATTTGGCCCAGGCTTATGGAAAAAAAATGGGCAAAGCGAGTATAAGCGGTTATTGTATTAAGTTCAAAACGCTGAAAGATATAAGCATTGATACACTTAAAGTGGCAATACGGGATAGGCTTGAACAGGTAGAGCAATAAACGTAAGTCTCGTTTATTTTCCTTTATGCTCAAAAGTTTATGCTGGCGGAACTAAACAGGGGCTCAAATTTTGAGCCCCTGTTTTATTTAGATCATCATTACTTTCAGATGTAGTAAAGCACGGCCTCAACTACTTTTCTCACAACTCCTTGACCATTATATTCTTAAAATACACCTTATTCCCATGATCCTGTAAAGCAATCAACCCTGTCTTTGCCATTCCATAATCCGCATAATCCTTCCATTTTCCTGTTTCTTTCTTCTTTTTCCAATCATCACCCCAGGCTTCAAACTCAACAATTTTTTCTCCATTAAGCCAGTATTCAACATGCCCCTTATCAAATACTATCCTGCTGCTGTTCCATTCCCCAACAGGTTTCATTTTTTTGTTGCTGCCTGCTGTGTACATCGCATAATCAGCGCCTGTTTTCTGCCACTCTTCCAGTTTTCCCGGGAAATCCTTATCATCTATCATCTGGTATTCAGGACCTGTTTCATAAGGCGCCTGGTATTTGGAACTTTCTACCACGTGATACATAAGGCCGCTGTTTGCTCCTTTGGTAAGCTTCCAGTCCCATTTCAGTTCAAAATTTTCGTAGGCTTTATCTGTTACGATGTCTCCACCATGTGCATCTTTGGCGGCGCCAAGGCAAACGAGTGAACTATCTTCGATCATCCAGTTCTTGATTTCTCCTTGTTTGTTGTAACCATGCCATCCGGTAAATGATTTACCATCAAAAAGGCTTACCCATTGATGTTCTACAGGAGCTGTCTGTGTCATTGTATCAGTTTTTGCTTGTTCTGTTGCTGTAGTTGGCGTATTGCTTTCCCCACAGGAAATTAGTGTTGCAAGTGAAAGCGCTCCATACAAATATTTCAGGTTCATATTCCAGGGATTTATTTTTTAATTAATTGCATTTTTTCAGGGTTCCATAAAATGGCGGTGTCATTAGTATAACTGTCGTTACATAATAATGCAGGCGCAGCAGCGCGGTAACCGAATACAGCGTCTTCTGCAACTTTGCCGCCTGTGCGTATCGCATTGAAGAAATTGGCGAAATGGTCATAAGGGCCGCCGAGATAACCCTTTTCTGCCTCAAAAGTATATTCCTGTGGAGGAAGGATCCTTTTACGACCGGTAACGGGTGTGCCGGCTTTTTTCATCTGTTCGATAAAGAAGGGATCGTCAGAAGATACATCCTTGTTTCTCTTCAGCGTAACAGAATCCCAGGTGATATCCATTGAACCTTCGCTGCCTACAAGCTTCAGGTAAGTTGTTCCACTTGTACCGTCCACGAAATTGCATCGCAAAGAAAGATTGAATGCCGGATGGGCTTGTTGCCCGTAGTCAAACACACCAATTAATACGTCCGGTACTTCACGGCCATCTTTCCAGTAACGGAGACCGCCGGAAGAATACACTTTATTCGGGCCGAAGGAGTCAGTAATAAAATGCAGGCTTGAGAACAGATGCACGAAAAGGTCGCCGGACATGCCGGTTCCATAATCGGTATAATTTCTCCACCTGAAAAAGCGGGTGGCGTCAAAAGGGCGTTTGTTTGTATTGCTGACAAATGTATCCCAGTCAACGGTAGAAGGAGATGCATCTGCCGGGATCGGGTATTGCCATGCACCTACTGGTGAATGCCTTGCCCAGAATCCTTCAGCATAGTTCAATTGTCCGATAGCTCCGTCTTTTAATAATTGTTTTGCCTTTTCATTGCCAAGGGAAGAAACACCCTGGCTGCCGACCTGGAATACTTTGCCGGACTGTTTTTGTGCTGCTATTACATCATGCCCCTCGTCAATGGAATGCACCATTGGTTTTTCGCAATACACGTGCTTTCCGGCTTTTAATGCATCAATGGATATTTGTTTATGCCAGTGATCGGGAGTAGCGATAATTACTGCGTCCACATCTTTCCTGGCCAGGATCTCTTTGTAACTGCGGGTGGTGAACAGGCCGGAACCCCACCGGTCTTTTGCATCTTTAAGCCTGCCATCATACAGATCACAAACTGCCACGAGCTTTGCACCTGGAACGCGGAGAGCTGTTTTGGTATCTTCTGTTCCCATTCCACCGGCGCCTATCAATGCAATATTGATATTATCATTGGGGCTTACGGCAGATCTTTTCAGGGATTCGAAATACTTGTTTTCTCCTTCTGCAGAAAAAACATTCGAACCGACAGCTACGGCTGCAGTTGATCCGGCAAGTTTTTTAATAAAACTTCTTCTTGAGGGGTCCTGGAAGAATTTACTCATGTGTTGTTTATTTCAGTTCTTTAATGCGGATATTTTTCCATCTTACTTTAATTCCACCACCATCGTGTATCTGGAGAGCTATAAAGCCTTTTCCTTTACCGATCTTCTCATCGCTCAGGCTGATCATTTCTGTTCCATTGAGCCAGGTGGTCACCTTATCGTTTACAACAAGTATTTTCATCTTGTTCCAACTGTTAGCTTTCAATATCTTCTCCTTTTCAGGTGAAGGCTTGATAAGCCAGCCTCTTCCATAAGATTCATAGATGCCGCCTGTATTATGATCGGGTGGTGCCACTTCAACCTGCCAGCCGTTAATGGTCGTTCCCTCAATTCCTGACCTGAAGAAGACGCCACTGTTGCCATCGGCTTCCTGTTTAAATTCCAGTTCCAGGAGGAAATTGTGATAAGGCTGATCTGTGGAGAGATAGCCATATTGTTTGTCAGGGCCACTTTCGCAAATAAGCTCTTTATTATCTACGTACCATTTTTCTGTGCCATGGACCTTCCATCCCGAAAGATCTTTCCCATTAAATAGCTTTTTAAACCCTGTGGGTGTGGCAAAAACGAATGATCCAAGGATCACGATAGCTGTTAGTAGGTATTTCATATTAGTGATTGTCAGCGTATATCTAAAAATACATTCTTTCTTGAATAAAACTGGCTTAGGGTAATTTTCTTTTAATATAATTCAGTGTGAGCCCTTCGGTGTGTTACCGGTGAAAAAAAATGCCGGCCGGAAAATTATATTTCCAGCCGGCGGTGATATTTAATGATGGGTGTACTTGTCTTTTTTATCTTAAGAATGAGAACACTTCAAATCCGACATCATAACTCCGTGTTGTCATCTCTCTCCTTTAACCATAGTCAAACTGTCTAAAAAAAACTTGTAAAAGCCTGTCAATGACTGATATTTTACTGTTTCACAAACCTCGTTACATTATTTTTTATCTTTTTCACTGTCCTTAAATAACTGAAGATCGCCGACAGGTCCGAACTATCCATCCCTGTATACATAAACCATGGCATTGGCGTATTAAAATCATTCGCCCCCAGCTTTTGTGTATGATAACCTGAATCAGAGAACTGTTTAAATTTCTGAATAAAAAGCTCGCTTGTCCAGCTTCCAATGCCGGTTTCAACATCCGCTGTAATATTGGGAGTTGTTACGATCATTCCGTTAGGGAAATTAAATGAACGTCCGCCGCCAAATTCAGTACCTGCAATCGGATCGGCCTGTTTATCGATCTGGCTGTGGCAATCCACGCACTTGGCCATTGTGACAAGATACTTTCCATAAGCTACTGCATCGGTTTTTGCAGGTTTGGGTGATAAGGAGGCTTTGGTTGGAATAGTGTTTACTATAAAATTGACCGGGAAATCAAGTGTTCTTTCCGGCACATCATTCGTAATAGCAGGCAGGGAGCGCAGGTAGGCAATAATGCTATAAACATCTTCCTGGTCCATTTTACCATAATTTAAATATCCCATTAAAGGGAATAACGCCTTATCATGCTTGTTTTGCCCTGTGGTGATGGCTCTGAAGATTTCACCATCGGTCCAACTGGAAAGTGCATAGGGTGTGATATTTGGAGAATACAAGGTGCCCGGAAATTGCATTTCTTTCCCGAACTTTTCACCTCCGGCTCCAAATGTACCTTCCTTAATAGGGCCGCCATACATTGTCCAGTCACGCTGACTGTGGCAATCCATGCAGGCTGCTACATGGTTGGCCAGGTATTTACCTCTTTCTACCCGTTCCTGGGTGATCTCCACCTTAATATCAGGAGCATCACCAACGTTGGGTAATGCCTTTTTCACGTAAAGCATAACTGCCGCAATGCCAACAACGACTACTATCAATAAAATAAAGAGTACTTTAAGAATCTTTCTCACCGTTTTTTATTTTTCTATTATAAATCCTGTCTGATCACCTTTTGCGGAACGGGTAGCTCGCAGCCTTCCGGCGTTGGCGACATCCGTAGTAATCCTATTTTTTTACAGTCTTTATTTCTTCCACTCCATCTACGGTATACTTAAGTGTAATGAACTCTGAGGCGTTTTCCATTATTGCCTGATAGGCCGTTTGGCCATATGCCTGTATTTCAGTTGCGCGGAACAAGCGATAATCTGCGTACTCTTTTTGGATTTCTTTGCTGAAAGCTTCAGGCAAATTTTCCATAGGGCATTCTGTAATTGCATAGCTCATCTTTCCTTTTGGAGAAAAGCAAGCGGTGGCTTTGCGGCCTTTATTTAAAAAGGATACAAAATGGTATGAGTCCTTCTCATACCATTTGGGTTCTGTTGCGTTTGGAAATAAGGTGGAAAAAGCGGTGACTATTGTTGGGCTTACGACGGTAATATTTTCTGTACTGACTTTCTTTTTGGTGATCGTTGCCATGGCATCGGGGTCTTTTTCAGCATTTCCCGCATACATGCCCTGTCCGAAAGACAGGATTGAAACACCCAGAATGAGGAATAAAGTGGTGGCTAAGGTTTTGGTGCACTGTTTCATTTTAATTCGATTAAATTATTATGAATCCATTGTAGTTACGGGTATAAAAATACCCTCCCGGTTAGCCGGAAGGCTATAAGAAATGATTCAAAACCTATCAGTTTTGAGTCATTTATGCTTTGAAACCCAGTCTGTTGGAGATAATCCGTATTGCTCCTTGAAGCATTGGCTGAAATAGGAGGGGCTGCTGAACCCGGTTTGGTAGGCGGCAGACGCGATATCCAAACCTGCAGCTATCAGGCCGGAGGCTTTTTGTAATCTGTATTGACGGATAAGATCGTTGGTAGAAATATTGAGCAGTGATTTTAGCTTACGGTTGAGGGTGCTCCGGCTCATAGCCATCACCTTACATAAATAATCTACACCAAGTTCTGCATCGTCCAGTTTTGCATTTATTTCTTCGTACAAGCGGGCCAGGAAGGGGTCGGTAACTTCAGGCAAAGGATCGGCCGGCTTTAAATGCGAAAGTTGCGATTGCAGCCATTCCCTTTGGCTCTGCTGCAGCCGGTACAAATTGGCGGTACGCAGTTCCAGTTCGGGTAAATTGAAGGGCTTGGTGAGGTAATCGTCTGCACCGGTACCCAACCCTTTGAGCCGGGCATCATGTGCAGCTTTGGAAGTGAGTAAAATGAATCCTATATGAGAGGTGCGGCTGTCTGCCTTGCACATTTTGCATAGATCAAACCCATCCCGCCCCGGCATCATTACATCACTAATGATCAGATCAGGCAATTCCTGTAAAATAGTTTCCCAGGCCTTTGATCCGTCTGAAGCTTCCAGTACACGGTACTGTTTGCACAGGGTTTCTACCAGGAAGGCACGCAATTCATCATTGTCCTCTGCAATCAACAATAACGGGGCATCCGCTTGTGTCGCTTGATCCGTTTGTGTTGGTGAATTGCCTGTTTCAGCAAGTGGCGTGGCTTGCGGCTTTTCCACTTTTTTCATTGGAACAGTAACCGAGAAGCAGGTGTAGCCGCCGGGAAGGCTATCTACTTCAACAATTCCATCCATTAAGGCTGTCAACTCTTTTACCAGCGACAGACCAATACCTGTACCGCCATAATTCCGTATAGCAGAATCGTCTACCTGGTAAAAACGGGTGAATATTTTTTCGTGCAGTTCTTTCGGTATGCCTGGGCCATTGTCGGTCACTTCTAACCGAACCTCACCTTCTGCAGTAGTGGAAAGCGTTACAGCAACGACTCCATTTTCGGGAGTGAATTTTAGTGCATTACTTACAAGATTGGTAATGATCTTCTCCCATTTTTCTTCATCAAACAGGTAATAGCCTGCTACCTTATCTGCTGTAAAGCTGAGAGTGATATGTTTATCCTGTGCCGTGACTTCAAAACTGCGTACACAATCGGAAGTAAAAACATCAATTTCGCCAGCTGTTGTTTTTAACTTTAGTTGCCCGTGATCGAGTTTGGAAAAATCAAGGAACTCATTAACAAGCCGCAATAACTGTTTTGAATTTCTTTGAGCCGTTTTTATGTTCCGCACAGCAGCCGTTGAAAGCGAAGGGTCTTCTGCCAGTTTTTCAAGCGGTGTAATGATAAGGGTCAATGGTGTTCTGAACTCATGGGTGATATTGCTGAAAAACCGGTCCTTTAATTCATCAATCTCCTTTAAACGAAGTGCTTCCCTTCTTTCAAATATCAGGTTTTGCTGTATTCTCAACCTTCTTTCCCTGAATAAAAGATACCAGCGTATGAGTGCTAAAACAATTAATGAATAGATAAGCCATGCCCACCAGGTGCGCCAAAAGGGAGGCCGGATATTTACTTTTATCGACGTGATGGCATTGCTCCATAAACCATTATCGTCGGTAGCATTTATTTTAAAAGTATAGTTGCCTGGCGACAGGGCCGAGTAGAAAGCTATATTGGAGTAACCATTTTCTATCCAACCTTTGTCGACACCTTCCAACTGGTACCGGTATTTTATTTTTTGCGGCTGGTTGTACATAAGTGCTGCAAACTCAAAACGCAAGTAGTTCTTATCGTAGGGCAGATCAATTACAGATAAGGTACTCAGGGATTGTTTGATGAAGCTATTGGCCAGATTAACGTCCTGTGGTTCATTGTTGATCAACAAACCGGTTAACAGTACCGGCACCCGCTCCGTTTTATTGATCACTTCAAAATCGGCGGGATTAAAAATACAATAGCCATCCAGTCCGCCAAACAGGAGCCGTCCATCAGGCAATATGAATTTATGTGCCCTGTTAAATTCATTACCCGGCAGGCCATCCGTTTTTTCAAACGCAATGATGCGATCAGTTTTTGGGTCAAGCCTGAATATGCCTTTATTGGTACTGCACCAGATCCTGCCTGCTTTATCAGGTAAAATGCAATAAATGGTATTATTGGGCAATCCGTCATCCATCGTATAAGCGCGTTGCAATCCTTTTTGCACATCCCATAACAGCAAACCGCCACCACGTGAGCCGATCCAGAATTTGTTTTTATCGGTAGGATCTGCACAAATCTCTGTAAGGGCTTTGGGCACATCATAAATCCCTACCCGCCCTGCATGTTTAGCAACCAGTTTTTTCCCATCAAACTGGAACAATCCATTTGTAAGAGTGGTCATCCAGATATAGCCGCCAATATACCTGGCGTCGGCGAGCTCTACCGCTGTAAAGTTGGCTGAATCGGGTTGCAGTTTTTGAGGAACAGCATCAGGGTTGCTCCAGGTATACCATACAGATTCTGTCTGATCAAATGCCCAGATCTCATCTCCGGGCATCGTAACAACGGCCGTAAAGATTTTTTTGTCAGGTATGTGTGTAAACCGGCGGAAGCCTTGTTTTGTAAACTGGAAAACACCCTCCCGTTCATACCAGTTATTACAGGAATAAAGATTGCCTTTATCATCCCAGGCCTGCCGGAAATAATAACCGGCATCAGGGTCCTTCCATCCAGCAGGCAATTTTGCTTTGTTGCTACCCAGCAGCCCGGTTATTTCTTCTATAAAATTGCCGTCATTTTTGTACGACTCAAAATGAAGCGCCTGAAGGTCAATTTTAAGTATGCCCTGTGCGTTTACACTCACCCATAATACCCCCGACCTGTCTATGAAAAATGCACTGATACGGGCAGGTGGACCGCTGTTTTCCCAAAGCAGTTCCAATGCTCCTTTATCTGTAAGGCGGTATATGCGTCCATAATATTCAAAATAGACACGGCCTTCAGGGTCTAGCTGTAAACCGGTTTCGCCCTGTATAGCATGGGGGACGGGCGCCGGCAATACAATAGCGGTGCTTGTTTTTTTGTTAACATCCAACAGCGTCAGCGTGTTCTTTTCTAATGTGGCCAGCCGGTTGTTGGAATAGCTTATTATAGAAAATTTTTCGCCAAACACATTCCAGTCAGGGTTGGGCGGCTGCTGATCTATATGTGTATCAAAAGCGGACCACTCAAATTTTGTTCGCGAGGTATCACTTACATGCACCCCGTTTTTACTTATGATATATATTTTTCCGTCGGGTGATTGTGTAATGGCACATATGGTGTCGGTCTGCAACATCCCATTGGAAGTATTTGCATAATGAATGTTACCTGTAATGCCATCTAACCAGCCCATGCCTTTATTGCCATTGACGGTAAAGAACCAATTGCTGGTGGTGAAACCAAACCGGTAAGATTGCCACCGGATGCCGGGTATTTCAGCGAGCCGGGCGCGGATATTGTTGCGGGTTACCTTAAAAGTCCTGAGGTTGAACTCATCTGCCTGCGTGGCGCTGTAATAAATGGTAACAACATTATTGACCTGTTTACCCAATCCATTAAGTGTATTGGCAGCGAGGCCCGAACTGTCTTTAGGGTTATACCTGAATGTTCTGAACCCCCTGCCATCATAACGGCAAAACCCATCCAGGGTACTTAACCATATAAACCCGTCATCGTCCTGTATAATACCGGAGATATAACTTTGAGGGAGCCCGTCTTCTACACCAAAATGCTGTTGATTGGTAAAAATGCGTTGTTGCCCGGACGCAGGCTGCGTTACTGCGAATAAACCAGCTATGAGAAATGATCTTATACTCCTGGTAAAAGAAAATGAATAAGCAGTCCTGGTGGTCAACCTCTGGCGTTTATTAGGATGGTAAAAGCAAAGCAGCTTATGGCAGTTATATCACCAATAAAGATAATACAATTGTCATCATTAACTCACTCTCTGAGGCGTTATTGATTTCAGGCGATAACTTCTTCAAATCTGAGATGGAATGCTGTGCCGATCGTCAATGAATATTCATTAATAAAACTATCGTACACATTTTTGGCAACCTTCGGCTTGCCCAGTTTATATAATTCCCGGCATTTGATGAGCAAAGCGTGTTCGTTGAGCGGGTCCTGCATAAAAATAATATCGCAGATGGCGATCAGGTTAGCGGGCGACTGGCGTATTTCCGGTTTTTGCGCGAGCAACAGCATAACATCAATGATACGGCTGGCATAGTCCGATTTGAAACTGTCAAGCCATTCATAATCCAGGTCAGGCAGCAGGCTTCCTTTGGAAGCGACCTGGATCAATTCAGTGTGATCAATTTTCTGATGTCTGAGTGCATCCGTGATCAACGGTTGTACATGAAAATAATCACAATGCACAGAAGGATCAAAAGTAAGCAGCCAGTGATTTCCTTCATTATTGATAAATACATTACCTACCTGCTCGAGCAGTGTACGCAGTTTTTTTATGTTTACACCACGGTTGTTGCGGGCACTTTCTTCACTTTTATCTGGCCACAAGAGGTTTCGCATCTGAACAGATGAAATGCCTTTACCGGTTTTGACGGTATACAATGCCAGCAGCACCAGCAATTGTTTAAGCGAAGGTGTAAAAGCTGCAGATATATTGACCCCATTCCTGTCAATCACCTGAAAACCGCCAAGTAATGAAATAGAAGATGCACCACTGGTTGCCGGCAATACAGGACTACCGATTGATAAAGCAGGGGTAGGTAAATAAGATTCCACTATTGCCTGTTCTTCCGCTGCTGGTTGCTGTGCAGGTTTGGGGGTGACCCTTACTTTTTTGCGGCGGAAAGTTAGATATGCCAGTATTGCTAAAAGGGGCAACAACAGCAATAACCAGCGATTGCTTTCTTCTGCAGCAAAGGAGGGTGCGACCTGCAAAGCATCGTGCTGCGACAAAGCAGGATAAGCAATGGTGTATACAGTAACCTCCGTCAGGCTGTCTCCAACAGGGTAAGACGTGACGGCTACCAACTCTGCAGTATGCGGGCTGTAGAACAGGTCGGCATACGATTTAGTGTCCTGGAAAAAATAGGGAATGCTATCGCCGATAATTGTATTCCCGGGAGATCCTAATGAGAATTTGCGCAGGTACAATGTGCTGGCATATTTATGGATCGGGTAACACAATGCATAAAAGGAACTATCATAGGCATCAAAGTGCAGCGAATTGGCCGTTACGAAATTTTCGTCTTTCTCCTTGCTTTCCCAAAGTTTTGTAAAAGTGAAACTGTTGAGGTCAAGTTTGTACAGGTCATATAATTTTTCAGGTGACAGTTCCTGTTTACCGCTGGCATTTCCATAACCCCCGAATATGAGCAGGTCGGTTGGTTTTTTGCCTGTGCCGGCTGAGCTCAGGTAGCGAGGTTTGATATTTCCAGTAGTTGCGATGGTATCCCATTTGCCTTTAAGCGGGTTAAAGCGTTGTACCAGGTTTTTGTAGGTAAAGTTGCCATATCCGCCAAACAGGATCAGGGAGCTGTCGACCGGGGATATTATTTTATTATGATGCCAGAAAGCAGGCTCTTTTACTTTATTATCATCGTTGTCCCAGCTGAAAGTGGAAAAATTGAAACGGGCGATCTTATTTTTCTTGGGGTCATATTGCCACAATTCTTGCCTTTCCTGGTTAAATAATAACTGATTGTTGGGAGAAGGGAAAATGGTACCACTGTTATATTTCCTGGCGGCCAGTTGGGCTGTTGAAAGCGGATAAGTGTACAATGAATCGGGTGTGGCTATGATCACAGCCGATGAGTCCGGCCTGAAGGTGATCTGCGGGCGGAGCAGGGCGGTATGAATTACAGCCCTTTTTTTCCAGTAAATATGTTCATCAATCAGCCAGTGTGGGTTGCGCATTTCCAGCGGCTGACTGACCGTCCGGTCATACACTATATTTCCATTATGCTGCTTCAATTCCCAGTGCCTTAATAACTGATGTTGGCTGTTGAATACTTTGATATCCCTTATTTCCATTGGCGGCACATCCGTAGTGGAAAACTGGCCGTGATCATTGGCCCCGAAAAAAAGCCGGATACTATTAAGCCGTGAAAAGATCAGAGTATCAGTATAATGCTGACCGTTAACAGTAAGGGTAACATGACGTTTCCTGAAATCAAAAGAGGCGGCCACATCCACCCAGTTCTCCTTTTTATAGCCTGGCAATTGAGCCAGGTCGACAATAATATTATCAGGTTTATCGCCTGATACCAGGGCCAGATTACGGCTTGATGTGGAATGGCTGTTGCAGATGAGATCTATTGATTCTGTTTCATTCAGCGCCAGGCGAAAAATATAACCATACTTTTCCTTGTTGCCCATCAGCCGCATGGTAAAACCAATGCTGAAACCTTTTGAATCAACAGGCAATTCAGGAAAAGCTATACTGGTGCGTTCATCCTTTGTAACGTCATGGGAAAGAAACCGGACGCCATAGTCCACCAGCGGCTGACTTTGCACAAGTCTGGGGACGAAAAAACATATTAAACAAAATAAAAATAAGCAGCTTTTCATCATCAGCAAATTCAACGTTCAGTGAGCTCCGGCTTTAGGAAACTGTTTAAAAACAGGGGCTGAAGCTAAGCCATTTTAAGAGATCGCGCCTGTTATTTTTCCTTAAAGCCGATCAGGGTAAACACTGAGCTTTTTTTACGTGCTATTCCTGGTTTCCGGAAGCCGGCAATAATACCCGAAATCCTGGTTTCCGTTCAGGAAAGGGGTTAAGAACATATCAGCAGGACAAAAACAGCCAGAAATTTCTTATTTCTTTTTCCATTCAATTGATTATTTAATAAATAGTTATGTATCATGATATTTTTTATCTAATAATTAATCGGCCAATTAATTTGAAATTAATTTCCTGCTAACTGTACAGATTTACTTTTATCTCCTACTGCTTTTGTGAACCAATAACGATTGCTATGAGATATTTAATGATTTGCCCTATGGCCGTAAGCACGGCCCCTGCGCTGAGTAAAGAAGATTTATGTCGAGTCCTGTCTTTACTGACCATTTAGCGCATTCCCACACAAGTTAACCCGCCCATTTTTTGTATTTAAAATAATTATTATATGGCAAGGTCATATATAAATGTTACCCTATTTTCTTTAGCGGCCCTGATCTTATTTTCTTCCGGCCGGGAGGTGCCCGGTAGCTCCCAACCTTTATTCAATAGTTATAAAGGACTGGTGATGGCCGGCTACCAGGGGTGGTTCAATGCCGAAGGCGATGGTGCCGGCCGGGGATGGAACCATTACGTGCAGCAAGGCCCCTTTCAGCCGGGTAATTGTAAAATTGATTACTGGCCTGATGTAACTGACTATCCCGTCACTTATGAATCGCCATTCAGGTTGGCCAATGGGCAGTCGGCCCGTTTATTCAGTTCCTACGATGAAAGTACGGTGGACCTCCATTTCAAATGGATGAAGCAGTATGGAATAGACGGGGTATTTATGCAGCGGTTTATCACCACCCTCAAAAATCCTAAAGGCGCACAGCATTATGAAAAAGTGATGTCATCGGCTGTGAAGGCTGCCGGTACACATGATCGTGCCATTGCCATAATGTATGATCTCTCTGGTATGAAGGCCGAAGATTATAAGGTGGTGATCGAAGATTGGAAAAAGCTGTCGGCCCAGTATGGTTTTGGTAAAAAGAAAAATGCAAACAGGAATTACCTGCACCATAATAATAAACCCCTGGTAGCTGTATGGGGCATTGGATTCAACGATGGCCGGAAATATGGCCTTGCCGAAGTGGAGAAGATCATTGATTTTCTCAAAAATGACCCGGAATACGGTGGCTGCGCCGTTCTCGCAGGCGTACCCACCTGGTGGCGTGAGTTGAAATATGATACAGATGATAATGCAGCCCTGCATGCATTGATCCGCAAAACAGATATCGTGTTGCCCTGGTTCGTGGGCCGCTACAATGAAAGTACCTATACTTTTTTCCAGGAGCGTATCAAGGAAGATATAAAATGGTGTAAGGAAAATAAAGTGGATTATGTGCCACTGGCCTTTCCTGGATTCAGTTGGAAAAATATGCGCCCTAACGATCCCTTTGATGCCATCCCCCGCAATAAGGGTCAATTTCTCTGGAGGCAATTGGCAGGAGCTATTGAAGCTGGTGCAGAAATGATCTATGTAGCGATGTTTGACGAAGTGGATGAAGGCACAGCCATTTTTAAATGTGCATCAGATGTGCCTGTAGGCAAAAGCCGGTTTGTACCGCATGAAAAGGAGATTCCCTCAGACCATTATATGTGGCTGACCGGGCAGGCTGCCGGTATGCTGAAAAAAGAAATCCCATATCAGAAAGAAATGCCTTACCGAACCTATTGAAACACTAAGACCTTATCCAGCATAATGCTCACCAAACTAAGCTTAATAATTAAACAATCAATTTCATGAAACAGTTTTTCTGCCTGCTCCTGGCCTGTTGTTCTTTTCTGACAGCAGTATATGCCCAGGATGTCAGTGTTACCGGAAAGGTTACCAACCAGGAAGAGGGAACTCCCATTGAAGGGGTGAATGTAACTGCCATTGCTGCCGGTGGCGTACGGATACAGGCATTGACCGATGCCAGTGGTACATACACTATCCGTATCCCGGCCGGTGTAAAGGAATTGAATTTTACGCACGTCTCTATGCAGCCTGTTACAGAAAGGATCCCGGCAGACAGAGTACTGAATATCCAGATGAGCAATAAAGGGGTCGCTCTTGAACCGGTGGTAGTGACTGCCCTGGGAATCAAACGGGAAGCAAAGGCATTGAGCTATAGCCAGCAGGGAATGGATGTGAATGCCATGAATGAAACAAAAAGCCCGAATATCCTGAATCAGCTGTCTGGTAAAATAGCAGGTCTGCAGGTAGTGCCTGCCGGTTTCAATACAGGGTCTACCCGTATTGTTATCCGCGGCAATAGTTCACTTACAGGTAATAACCAACCGCTCTTCGTAGTGGATGGTATGCCTATCGACAATGAGCCGGGCGATGGCAGCAGTATTGACTATGGTAATAATGCAGCTGATCTCAATTCAGAAGATATTGAAAGCATACAGGTGCTGAAAGGGCCTAATGCTTCGGCTCTTTATGGCTCACGGGCAGCTAATGGAGTGATCCTGGTCACCACTAAAAAAGGTTCTACCAAATTCAATGTATCATTCAATTCAAGTGTGATGTTCCAGACGCTGACCGAGTACCCGGAATATCAGAACGCTTATGGAGTGGGTACATCTTTCTACATAGACAATACAAGCCGTATACCCAGAGCCATTCAGAATTACCGCAGTTGGGGTTCACCTATGCTGGGGCAGCCTTACATGGCACTCAATGGAGAAGTAAAACCGTATCTGCCTCAGCCGGATAATGTAAAGGATTTTTACAGCACTGCCAGGCTGATGACTAATGCTGTATCGGTTGATGGCGGCAATACTACCACTCAATACCGGTTGTCATATACCAATTATGACGGTACCAGTGTAGTGAAAGGATTTAATGAAAACAAAAAACACAATATCAACCTGCGCATGCAGAATAAATTGGGTCAACGGGTCAATTCTGATCTCAAGATCAATTTCATCAGGGATATCGTAGACAACCGCCAATATTCTAATGCCAATGGCCGTAACCCTACTAACCTGTATACCCATATGGCCCGCAGTACCGATCTGTCTGAGCTGCTTCCTTATAAAGATCCGCTTACGGGTAAGGAAATTGGTACACACCGCAACTTCAGCAATCCTTACTGGGTGATCAATGAAAATCCCAACCGCGATGTGAAAGACCGGGTGATCGCATCTTTCAATCCGGAAGTGACGCTGACAAACTGGTTGAAGCTGACCGGACGTGCGGGTGCTGACATATACTGGTGGGATGGGTTTGAATTTAATAATATCGGCTCTATTGTGGCCAGCAATCCCGATGGGTTCATGCGCACCTTCAATACAAAAATGCAGAACTTCAATCTGGAAGCATTGCTGACAGCCAATAAGAAATTCGGCGATTTTTCATTGGTAGCCAACCTGGGTGCCAACCGTTTCAGCAGCAATTTTGAAAGAAGGGAGCAAAGAGTCAACTCTTTACTGCAACCCGGACTGATCAATCTTTCCAACGCAAAAGAATATCCGCAGGTAAGCCAGGAACGCCGCACTAAACAGCTTAACTCTGTATATGGCGCTGTATCTCTCGGATATAAAAACTATGCTTTCCTGGATATCACCGGGCGTAATGACTGGTCATCTACATTACCGAAAAATGCCAATTCCTATTTCTATCCATCAGTTGGCGGCACGCTCATCATCACAGACATGCTGAAGATGCGCAGCTCATTCCTGAGCTTTGCCAAACTGAGAGCTTCGCTGGCTGTAGTGGGTAATGATACTGACCCCTATCGCCTGGATCAGACCTATTCATTCAACGGTTTCTTTAACGGGGCTACTATTGCAGCACTGTCTACCACCCGCAACAATGCGGAACTGAAGCCGGAGAAAACCACTTCGAAGGAAATTGGCCTGGATCTTCGTTTTCTCAAAAACAGGTTGTCGATCGATGCCACTTATTATGATGCTGCAACAACCAACCAGATCATTACCGCACAACTTCCCTCATCCAGCGGCTATCAGCGCAGGTTGTACAATGCAGGCAAGATCCGCAACTGGGGATATGAACTGAGTATGAATGGTGCGATCGTTCAGAACCGGAAATTCAAATGGGAAGCGCAACTCAACTATTCGGCCAATAAATCCAGGGTAGTGGAACTGATTGAAGGTGTACCCCGTTTTCAGCTCAATAATAACTCCAGCTATATTTATGTATATGCAGAAGTAGGCAAACCTTATGCTTATCTACGCGGGTTGGGTGTGGCAAGAAATGAAAAGGGGCAAATGTTGATAGAAGATGGTGGTTCACTCCTTGTAAAAGATAACGACAAGGCTTTCGGCACAGCCATGCCGGAATGGATCGGTGGCATCAACAACCGTTTCACCATTGGCAAGTTTGATTTCAGTTTCCTGTTTGATATCAAGAAAGGCGGTGTACTGTATTCAGGCAGTTATTCCCGTATGCTTACAAACGGCGTAGCAGCGGAAACCCTATATGGCAGGGATGACTATTATAAGCACTTTATCATTTTGGGTGAAAGCAATACCGAGCTGAGCGGCGGAGCGGTATGGGATGCCTATTTCCAGGACGGAACAAAGAATACAAAATTTGTAACACCTCAGAACTATGAATATGCACGTCCCAACTATGCCGAGTTTGTGATTTTTGATGCATCTTTTATCAAGCTGCGTGAAGTGACGATGGGTTATACATTACCGGCCAACCTGCTGAAGAAAACATTTTTCCGTACAGCACGTGTTTCCCTGGCCGGCAGAAACCTGGCGATCCTGCATCGCAAAACTCCCAAGGGGGTAGATCCAGAAGCATCTTCTACATCAGGCAATGGCCAGGGAATTGAAAACGGTTCACTGCCTCCCAATGCTATTTACGGATTCAATGTACGTCTCACTTTCTAAATCAACAGCAATGAAAAAAACAATTTTCTCCATACTTACTGTTGCCGTACTGCTGGGCGCCTGTACCCGCAACTTCGATGATATCAATACCAACCCCAACAACCCTACACGGGTGGAGCCGGACTTTCTTCTTACCAATGCTATATTTCAGGCCATGAACCTGTACGGCGGTGAAATGAACCGGGTAGTGTTCTTTAACTACACCCATCATTATTCAGGGTTCCAGGGCGAGTTTCAACGTTATACTTATAGTGTGGCTTCCAATAATACATACTGGCGTAATACTTATATCAATTGCATGCAGCCGGTAAAGCAGATCGAGCTTACTTATAAGGATGACCCTTCTTATCACAACCGTGTTGCTATTGCGAGGATCTGGCAGGCATACCTTCTTTCCAACACAGTAGCGATCTGGGGCGGCGTGCCGATGACGCAAGCACTGAACGGTGAACCCAGCGTTCCTTATGATAAAGAACAGGATATTTATTACGCTCTACTGGATGAACTGAAATCGCTGGCTGCCGATATCGACCTGAACGGTGATAAGTTTACTGCCAGTGCAGACAAGATCTATGGTGGTGATCTGCTGAAATGGAAAAAGTTTGCCAATACGCTGCGTTTGCGGCTGGCTATGCGCATCTCCAATGATGCACCTAATGGTGATCCGGAAAAAGCCCGTGCAGTGGTTGCTGAAATTTATGCAGACCAGCAAAATACTATCGGGCAAACGGCTGAAACTGCCGCCGCCAAATGGGGCACTACCAGTGATACCTGGAGCCCACTGTATGACCGTGCAGTTTATAATTATACAGCGAATAAAGCATCCATTCCGGTATTGAATGAATCGCTGGTATATCATACAGTGCCTTATCATGATCCCCGTATTACTGTATATGCCAAACCTGCGGCGCAGGGGCCACGTATCGGCGAATACTTTGGCCAGAATATTTCCTATGGCGGTGGAAGCTCTTATGCATCCGGCCAGCAGGTGAACCCGCATACCGGCCTCAAGCAAGATGATTATTCGCAAATAGGTGAGCGCTTTACACGCCCTGATGCAGAGTATGTATTTCTTTCCAGTGCCGAAGCTTATTTTCTGAAAGCAGAAGCTGCGCTGAAAGGATGGTGGGGCACAGTTACTGATGCCGAAGCATTGTATTACCAGGGCATCGATGCATCATTCGCTCATTATGGTCTCACTGCGCAGGCTTCGGCTTATAAAAATGAACCGGGTATCAAATGGGGGACCGAAACAGACTCAACAGGCAGGTCTGAACAGTTTATGGACTGGCTGGGCATCTGTTCAAGCTATATTCCTGCCAATGATCACTTCAAGCAGATCATTATGCAACACTGGCTGGCCATCCCGATGCAGGGTGTAGATGCCTGGACGCTTATAAGAAGAACAAGAGTGCTGGAATTTCAGCCGCAGTTTGCAACTTACGACGGGGATTATAAATACGTACCGCAGCGTATCCTGTATCCCGGTGAAGAATATCAGACCAACCCACAGGAAGTGCAGAAAGCAGCTGCCTGGCTGGGAGGTTCCGATGATCTGTTTACCAAATTGTGGTTTGCCCTTCCTCAAGTGAAGAATCCTTATCTGCCTTATTGATCCTGATTAAAAATAACTATATGCGAAAAATATTTTTTTCAATCCTCATAGCTTGCACACTGGTTTCCTGCAAAAAGGATAATGAATATCTGCCTCCGGCATTTAATTATGAAATACCGGATGTTCCGGTAACTGTTGATGTACACACCGGGGCCTATTATTATAACTATACGACTACTGACTGGGGGCGTAAATACACCGGCACACCTGTACTCGGCCAATACAGTGCATTGAATGCAGCCACCATGGCGCAACACCGTAGCTGGGCCGACAGGGCCAAGCTTGATTTCTTTATTTTCAACTGGAATGGTGCGTCTGCAGGTAATCCGTTACTGACCAGTTTCATCAATGGCCGTACGGAGAATGTGAAAATGGTGATCAATTATAATAATGCGCACCTGAGTGCAACCAATGCTTCCCCACTCACAGGAGCCAAGCTCACCACTATGCTGAATGAGTTGAAAACACTGGCCGCAGCCCATTTTGATAAGGATTATTATTTCCGCATCGGCGATCAGCCGGTGATCCTGATCACTCCGCTTAACCTGTCGACCAATGCTGCAGCCAGTATCGATTACACAACCGTGATCCCTGCTGTAAAACAGGCCCTGTCTGAAGTCGGCTTTACCCCTTATATCATCGGTGAGATCACGAGTGGCTGGCTCCCTCCGCAGCGGTATGCTCCGGCTATCAAGGCAATGAACGGCGTAACACTCAACAACTGGGCTACAGATAACTATGACCGTTATAATTTCTTCCCTTCTTACAGCGATATCAATTGGCAAAACTGGAAGGATTCCACTACTGCATGGGGAACGGTCGACTTTGTTCCTGCAGTATTCCCCGGGTATAACGATAAGCAGTTTTCTCCCACCAGTAAGATCTATGATATTGACCGCACAGAGAAATTTTATAAGGATTACTGCAATGTGGCCAAAAGAAATATGAGTGACAGGCGTATTGTATTCATCAATTCATGGAATCATTTTCAGTTGGGCACTTCGCTGGAGCCCGCTGCTGAGTATGGAGAAGCATTTCTGGATGCCACCCGTATCAATTTCAAAAGACCCTGATGTAAGATCAGCATCAACTCAATTATTAATAACTGCAAAAAGATAGTATATGGAAAAATATAACCGAAGAAGATTTCTGGCAACCATGGGGGCACTTTCAGCGGCGCTGCCGCTGGGCGCTACAGCCTTTGACTTTGTTCCGGGAAAAGGTAATGACTTCAATTTCCTTTTACTGGGCGATCTCCATTTTGATAAGCTCGAGCATCATGATATGGAGTATGTAAAAAAACATTATCCCAATGATATTGTGCAGATCCAAAATTATTCACGTATCACCCGCGATAACTTTCCTGTTCTGATGCAGGTGGCTAAAGAAAAAGCCACACAGGCAAAAGCAGACTTCTGGCTGCAGTTGGGTGATTTTGTAGAAGGGCTTTGCGGTTCACAGCAACTGGCCGAGCTGCAGACGCGGGAATTTATTTCGTATGTGGCCGGTATGAAAATCAAACGACCCTTTTTTGTGGTGAAAGGCAATCATGATATCACCGGTGAAGGTGCGCGGGAAACCTATAAGCAAACCGTGCTTTCCTGGCAGGGTGGGGAGTTGAAAAAAAAGCTGGCAACTGCCAATACCACTTTTGTATATAAGAAGGCGCGCTTTATAATTTTTGATTGCTATACAGCAGATGAAAGCCTGGAATGGCTGAAGGAAGCGCTGGCAGAGCACAAAGAAGAATTGTTGTTCTTCTGCGTACATCAACCTATTGTTCCCTATACTGCAAGAGCCAACTGGCACGTGTTTGCCAAACCTTCACAGAAAGCAAAGCGGGATGAACTGTTGGAACTGTTGGGGCGCCACCGCGCTATTGTGCTTACAGCCCACCTACATAAAACTAGTATACTCACCCGCCGCACAGCCAGCGGCAAATTTGTACAGGTAGGCATCGGCAGCGTGATCCCGGCTGTGGATGCACCGATAAAGAATCATCTGAAAGGTACCAATGCCTATGGCGTAAGCCTGCTTAACCTGGAACCCAACTTTTCTGCCGCTACACTTGAAGAACGGAAAGATAACCTGGAGAAAGAAGCACCTTATGTAGACCATTTTGAGTATGCTGATTTTTGCGGCTATGCAACAGTGAATGTGTCAAAGAAAAATGAGGCAAGCATGGTCATATATGCCAATGCTGATAAGAATGCCTGGACTACTGTAGATCTTACCGGGCTGTTACAATCCTAACTGTTCTAAGAATGAAAACAATACACAGGTTAAGGCTGCTGATTTTTGTATGTATGCTGATCGGAGGGGCGCTGCCCCTCTCTGCAGAATGCAGGTTTTATTGTGCTGGGTGACATGCATTACGACAGAGCTGAACCAGAACCAGAACCAAAACCAAAACGAAATAATTTATGCAACAACCTGTTTTTATCGGAGTAGATATTGGCGGCTCGCATATTTCCGCAGCCAGGATAGATATGAATGCAGCAATCGTGTTGCATCAGCATAAAGTGCGCAGAAGTGTAAATGCCCAGGCAACGGCAACAGAGATCATAGAAGCATGGGCCGCGGCAATCCGGAAGGCGGCTATAGATATTCCTTCGAATGCTATTCACCTGGGAATCGCGATGCCCGGGCCATTTGATTACAGTGAAGGTATTTCCGGTATGAAAGACCAGGGAAAATATGACTCGCTGTTTGGATTGAATGTAAAGGCTCTGCTGGCTGATGCATTGAATGTACCTGCAAAGCAAATATTTTTTATGAATGATGCGGCCTGCTTTTTACAGGGCGAAATGTTTGGCGGGGCCGGGCGTGGAAAACGAAAAGCGATCGGGCTCACCCTTGGCACAGGCCTGGGGTCAGCCTGGTATGAAGAAGAAACAGGTGCTATGGATGCAGACCTGTGGCGATCTCCTTTCAGATCAGGTATAGCAGAAGATTATCTTTCCACCCGGTGGTTTATTCATTGCTATCATAAATTATCAGGCAGGCAGGTGAGCAATGTAAAAGAATTGCTGGAACAGCGGCCACATGATAAGAATGCAGATAAAGTACTGGATGTTTTTGCTGTGAACCTGGCTGCATTCCTGTTGCCTTTAATAAAAGAAAAAGAACCCGGGGTAGTATTGTTGGGCGGAAATATATCCCGCGCGTATGATCTTTTCGCCGGTACGTTGATAGATACGCTTTTGCAAAATGGTGTGGATATATGCATGCAGCAAGCAGAGGATGGCGAAACTGCGGCTATGCTCGGAGCTGCTCATGCCTGTATGAAATACACCTGCCCGCCTGATTTACGGCTTATCTGATCCTGTTAATAGTCATAATGATTCATCCTGAATTTTTGTTGTTCATTTAAATTTTTTAACCGAATGAAACGATTTACTTTTTTCCTTGTCTTTTCTTTCCTGCTGGCCATGGGCTCTTATGCACAGGAAAGGATAATCAAAGGGAAGGTTACCAACAGTGTAGATGACCAGCCGCTCGAAGGCGTAAGTGTCGCAGCTATTGGTGCCGGCAATGCGCGGGCACAGACAGTTACTGATTCTGCAGGACAATATACTATCAGGGTTACTGCAGATATAAAGGAACTGGAGTTTACGCACATTTCCATGCACACGCTTACCATGAAGCTGCCTGCCGGCAATGAATTGAATGTACAAATGTCAGGCAAAGGCATTGATCTCAGTCCGGTGGTAGTAACCGCGCTGGGCATCAAACGTGAGGCCAAGGCGCTGAGCTACTCGCGACAGAAAATGGATGTTGATAATCTTATATCAGCACCCGCTTCCAATATTGCCAGTGCTTTATCAGGCAAGCTGGCTGGTGTGCAGATCACGCCGCCATCATCCAATACAGGATCGGCACGCATTATTATCCGCGGCAACAATTCCATTACCGGCAATAACCAACCCCTGTTCGTGATAGATGGTATCCCTGTTGATAACGAAGCAGGCGATAAAAGCCAGCAGACATCCGGCAATAATGCACTGGATTATGGTAATGTTGCCGCCAACATTAACCCGGAAGATATTGAGGGGATCGAAGTACTGAAAGGCCCCAACGCTTCCGCATTATACGGCTCACGTGCGGCAAACGGCGTAGTGCTGATCACTACAAAGAAATCGGCGGGCACGCGGTTCAGGGTTACGGTAAATTCCAACAGCACTTTCCAGCGCATCACACAGTTTCCGGAATACCAGAATGTATTTGGTGCAGGCAACAGCCATAAACTGGAAGGGTCCGGCTCTACCAGCAACCTATTGCGGATTCCCGATATCAGGGTGTTTAACAGAAGCTGGGGAGCTCCTATGGTAGGGCAGCCGGTGATCGGCATTGACGGAAAGGTGAAAGCCTATCTTCCACAGGAAGACAATGTGCGTGATTTTTATCAGACGGCCGGCATGTATACCAACTCCATTGCCGTTGAAGGCGGTAATGCACAAAACAGTTACCGGTTTTCTTATACAAATTTCAAGGGCAATAGTGTAGTGGCAGGCGTGAATGAAAACATACGTCATAATGCCAATATCCGGATGATCAACACACTTTCAAAAGCTGTCAATTTTGATTCAAAAGTGACCTATATCCGCAATACGGTAGAGAACAGGCAGTATATGAACGGCAGTACTAAAAACCCTATTTACCAGTATGCCTTCATGATCAGGGATGTACGGTTGAGTGATTATGAGCAGTATAAGGATGAATATGGAAATGAAGCAGGTACTCACCGCGATTTTTTGAATCCTTACTGGGCGATCAATGAAAATCCCAACAAGGATACGCGTGATCAGTTGCTTACTGCATTTAGCGTGAATGTAACTGCTGCCAAATGGTTGAAATTTACCGGCCGTCTTGGAACGGAAATGTACTGGTGGACGGGTATGGAGTTCAATAACCGCGGTGCACAGGCAGATCCGGATGGTTCATTAAGAACATTTAATAATCAGCTGAACAATCTCAACGTTGATGTATTTGCTACAATAAATAAACAGGTAAAAGATTTCTCGCTTACTGCTGTAGCTGGTGCGAGCCGCTTTCAGCTCAACACACAAAAACGCAGTCAGCGCATCAACTCCCTCATTCAGGCAGGATTGATGAATATCTCCAATTCCAATGAATTTCCTACTGCTACAGACGTGCTGGCACGTAAGGCCATCAACTCGGTATACGGATCAGCGACCATTGGCTTCCGGAATTTCCTGTTTGCAGACGTAACAGCACGTAACGACTGGTCATCTACATTGCCACATGGCAACAACTCTTATTTCTATCCATCATTTGGCGGCACGTTTGTATTTACAGATGCGTTTAAAGGGATCAATAAGAAAATACTTTCTTTTGGTAAACTGCGTGCTTCCTATGCCATCGTAGGTAATGATACAGACCCTTATCAACTGGAACCCACATACAGCTTCTCCGGTATTTATAATGACCAGGCTTATGCCACACTTGCTTCCATCTATTATAATTCAGACCTGAAACCTGAAAAGACACGCTCTTTTGAATTTGGCACAGATCTGCGTTTTTTCAAAGATCGCTTGTTGCTTAACTACACCTATTATCATTCTGCTACTACCAACCAGATCATTTCCGCACAGATCACACCGTCGAGCGGGTTCGACCGCAAGTTTTACAATGCCGGCCAGATCAACAACTGGGGGCATGAAGTGTCTGTAGGTGCAGTGCCCGTAGAAAACAAGAAGTTCAGTTGGAATGTAATGGTCAATTTTGCTACCAACCATTCGAAAGTGGTGAGCCTTATTGACGGAGTGAACAGTTTCCGTCTCAATGAATGGTTTGGTAATGCTGTAGTATATGCTGAGGTAGGACAACCTTATGGCATCATCAGGGGACGTGGTTGGAAACGGGATTCGCTGGGCCGTAAACTGGTGGCTGCAGACGGTGGCGTCCTTACCACCCCCAATAGCTTACTGGGAAGTGTGTTGCCCGACTGGACAGGCGGTATCAATAACAGCTTCAGGATCGGTGATTTCCGCCTTAGCTTCCTGGTAGATGTGCGTAAAGGCGGTAAATATTATTCCGGTACGTTCAAACGTGGCATTCAGAGCGGCGCATATGCCATTACACTGGAAGGCCGTGAGGATTATTATTATCATACCTATATCCTGGGTGAAGATCCAAACCTCGGCACCAGCGGATTCATTTTTGCAGATGCCTACTTTGAAGATGGGCGCCCCAATGATAAGTACCTGAACCCGCTGAATGCTTTTCAGGGGAAAGGCTATTTCGCCAATGAAGAATTGCACATGTTCGATGCTTCTTATGTAAAGCTCAGGGAAGTAGTAGTAGGATATGATATTCCTAAAAAACTGCTTAGCAAATCCATGTTCTCCAGCGCCAGGGTATCGCTCTCTGCACGTAATCTCTGGATCATTTATCAGAATACGCCAAGGGGCATGGACCCGGAGGCCAGTGTTACTTCCGGCAACGGACAGGGTATTGAGTATGGGTCATTGCCCCCTAATACCACTTATGGATTTGATATTCGATTCACTTTTTAATTAATGTATATGAAGCAAAATAATTTCTGGATAGGGCTTGCATTGGCCATCAGCCTGCTGGGAAGTAGCTGCACCAAAGAACTGGAGAAGCTGAACGAAAATCCCAATAGCCCTTCTGTAGTAGATCCTGAATACCTGTTGAATACTTCCATATTCAATACAATGAATTTTTTTGGCGGTGATATGCGCCGGCGTGTGCTTTCCCATTACTCCAACTATGTAAGTGTGGGTGGCGGACAATTTGAACGCTATTTCTATTTTGTTTCTTCAGACAATGAATACTGGCGTACTGCTTACATTCAATGTCTGCAGCCACTGCATCAGATCGAGCGGAATTTTGGTGATAAACCTGCCTATGCCAACAGGGTAGCCATTGCACGGATACTGCGTGCATATATCTATTCCAATATTGTGGCAGTCTGGGGAAGCATTCCTTATCAGAGTGCTCTCTCCGGCGAAAACAGCATTTCCTATAATAAAGAGGAAGATATTTATATAGAATTGCTGGAAGAATTGAAAACGGCTGCATCGGCTATTAAACCGGACGGAGATAAATACATCAGCTCTGCTGATGCAATGTATGGAGGCAGCCTGGAGGGGTGGAAGAAATTTGCCAATACGCTGCGCCTCCGGTTGGCTATGCGTATCAGCAATCCTGCACCCAATGGTAATCCGGGTGAAGCACAACGGGTGGCGGCTGAAGTGCTGGCAGATGAAGCCAATACGATCATGAATCAATCAGAGACCGCCAATTCCAATTGGGGAAGCAATTCACTTACCTGGAGTTTTTTCTATAACTACAATGTATTCAATGCTACGAACAATGCTGCCAGCCTCAACGTTATCAGTGAATCGTTGCTGCAACACATGCTGCCCTACGGAGACCCTCGCGTGTCTGTATATGCCAAGCCGGCTGCACAGGGACCCCATACGGGACAATATTGGGGTATGCCCAAAACCACTTCGCTGCCGACAAGTTTCAGTATGCCCGATAACCCGCACAGCGGAAGGGCTCCGGCCGACTACTCGCAGGTAGGCGATTATTTTTCAAAACCCAATGCTGAATTCGTATTTCTCTCTTACGAGGAAGCCTGTTTTCTTAAAGCAGAAGCAGCGTTAAAAGGCTGGGGAGGTTCCCTTACTGCGGAGCAATACTATAATAATGGTATCAGGGCCTCGATGGAGAAGTATGGAATAGCGTCTGCTGCAATCAATAGCTACCTTCAGAAAGACGGCATTAAATGGAATACAGCAGTTGATACAACAGGCAGCAATGGCGCTTATACCGATTACCTGGGTATTACTACCAGCGCTGTACTCAATGTAAACCCCATGCGCCAGATCACCATGCAAACATGGCTGGCCGGTTTTTATAATGCCATCGATGCCTGGACACTATTGAGAAGAACACAGGAATTGGAGTTCCCCCCTCACTTCAATCCCGATGGCAGCGAAGGCGGTACTGTTGGTTACGCCTATATCCCACAACGGATCGTATACCCGGATATTGAATACCAGACCAATGATACCGAGATCAAAAAAGCATTGCCCTGGCTAAGTGGTCCTGACGCTATGAAGACCAAGTTATGGTTTGCACTTCCCAATAAAAGAAATCCCTATTTACCCGAATAATATAATCAGTATATGAAGAAGATAATGTATGCCCTCCTTTGCGTTGCTATATTGGCATCCTGCAAAAAAGACGGCGAAAACCTGATAGATCCCTCAAAATATGTTTACCCGATTGAGCCGGTTAAGCTGAAGGAAGATGCAAGGGTGGGAGCTTATTATATGCAGTATAAAACAGCCGACTGGCAGAAGCCAATGGCTGATACAGCTTCACTTGGCTTTTATGACGCACTGCAGGCCCCGGTTTTTGATCAACACCTGGCCTGGGCGGCACAGGGCGGAGTTGACTTTTTTATATTCAAATGGGATGGTACTTCCGGCAATGCCATGCTCAACGCGGCCAAAGCAAGGATCAATGCTGCAGGCAATGCAGGTACAAAAATTGTGATCGAGTATGTGACCACACATATAGGTGCTACCAATGCATCGCCACTCAGTGGTGCAAAACTGCAGACGCTCATCAATGAATGGAAAACACTTAATACCAGTTTTTTCTCAGACGATAGCTATTACAAAATTGATGGCAGGCCAGTTGTACTGCTGGGCCCGCTTAACCTGTCTACAGCTGCACGGACCAGCATTGATTATAAAAAGGTGGCAGACTCTATCCGTTATGAACTGGGTCAGTTGAATGTTAACCCCTACATCATCGGCGAATTCACCACCGGCTGGGTTGCTCCGGCTAACTATCCGGCAGAATGGCTGTCTGCCATGGACGGTATTGTGCTCAACAACTGGGCTACTGCTGACTATGACCGCTTCTATGCCTTTTACAGCTATAGTGATATGAATTATAAAAACTGGCAAACTACACTGGCCGCGCAGAACGTCGACTTTGTGCCCTGTATTTTCCCGGCATATAACAACCCTGCCACCGCAACGCAATACGTATTTGAAAGGACGGATAAAAACTTTACTGACTATTGCAATGTTGCCAAGCGGAATATAGGTAATGACCGGTTTGTGCTGGTCAACTCCTGGAACGACTTTCAGAAAGGTAATGCCCTGGAGCCTGGTAAAAAGTATGCCACAGAATCGCTTGATATACTGAAACGGGAACTAAAAAAATAAACTGGCTGGATAAAAACTGCTGTCTCTGTATACCGCAATTGACTGTTTGCGGTATACAGAGATCATTTTTCATTTTCAAAACTGCATAAGAATGATCAGAAAAAAATTATGGGTGGCGCTTATCCTGCTTGCCGGGATCCCGGCCCTGCATGCCCAGTCCTCTGCCACGCAAGGTGTCAATCGCCCCAGGCTGGTGGTAGGAATTGTAGTGGACCAGATGCGTTGGGATTATTTGTACCGGTATTATGACCGGTATAATGAAACAGGTTTCAAAAGAATTCTGAAAGAAGGATTTTCCTGCGAAAACACCATCATCGATTATGTGCCTACGGTTACTGCCATTGGGCACAGTTCTGTTTATACCGGCTCCGTGCCTGCCATTCACGGTATCACAGGCAACGATTTTATTATCAACAGTACAGGAAAAACCATGTACTGTACAGAAGATAATGATGTGTCTACTATAGGTAGCAAATCAAATGCCGGGAAAATGTCGCCGAGGAACCTGCTGGCCAGTACCATTACAGATGAACTGAAACTGGCTACCAATTTCCGTTCTAAAGTAATAGGCATTGCGCTTAAAGACAGGGGTGCTATCCTGCCCGCTGGTCATGCAGCCAATGCTGCTTACTGGTTTGACAATGTAAGTGGCAATTTTATTACCAGCACCTGGTATATGAAACAGTTGCCTGATTGGGTAACAAAGTTCAACGAACAACGCCTGCCGGAAAAATACCTGAAGCAGGACTGGAACCTGCTTTATAAGCCGGAGACATACCTGCAGAGTACGGCTGATAATACTCCTTACGAAGGTTTGCTGGGAAATAAGAAAACGCCTGTTTTCCCGATCCGCACTTCTGAAATGTTTGCAAAGGATTATGATATCATTCGCGCCACGCCCTATGGTAATACTTTGACAGGCGATATGGCAAAAGCGGCCATCCTCGGTGAAAAACTGGGGCAGGATACCGAAACTGATTTTCTCACCGTGAGTTTTTCATCTACTGATTACATCGGTCACAAGTTTGGTATCAATGCCATGGAAATTGAGGATACTTACCTGCGGCTTGATAAAGACCTGGGTGATCTCCTGAGTTTCCTGGACAGCCGCATCGGAAAGGGCCAGTATACTATCTTCCTGACAGCGGATCATGGTGCTGCACACAACATCGATTTCCTGAAGGATAATAAGATCCCTGCAGGCAGATGGTCGGGCAGCGCATTAATGAAAGAGATGAATACAAAACTGGCTGCCATGTTCGGCGTGGAGAACCTGGTATTAAGCCTGATGAACTCGCAGGTACATTTCAACTACCAGAAGCTGGACAGTGCTGCACTGGATGAAGCAGCAGTACGTAAGGTTGTGATGAATGTGCTGAAACGGAATGAAGACATTTCATTTACTGCCGACATGGACCAATTGGGACAGGAAGCAGTTCCCGCAGAGATAAAGGAAAGAATGACGAATGGATATAACAGGCAACGGTCAGGAGGGATTTTCTTTATCCTGAAACCAGCAGTGTCATCTGCCGGGAAAACCGGTACCGGGCACGGCGCCTGGAATCCTTATGACTCGCATATTCCTCTTTTATGGATGGGTTGGGGCATCAAACAGGGAGCAACCAACCGGCAGACCGGCATGACGGATATTTCCGCCACTCTCGCAGCATTGCTGCATATCCAGATGCCCAATGGCTGCATTGGCAAGCCTATTACAGAAATTTTAAACCGTTAACTCTTCATGAATCTCAAACGTTTTCTACTTATAGTAATAATTTTCTCCGGTTGCATTGTGCATGCGCAGACAGGCGGCAATGTAAAATATATTGACCCCACCATTGGAGCTGTAGGGCATATACTGGAACCGACACGGCCCACAGTACACCTGCCTAACAGTATGGTACGTGTATTCCCTGTACGCAAAGACCAACTGGATGATCAGATCAAATTTTTCCCACTGACCATTTCCTCACATCGCCAACCAAACCTGTTTGGCATAATGGGCTTTAGCAACGAAAAGGAATATGGCATAAAAGGATATACATGGGATAATGAAATAGCTACGCCTTACTATTATAGCGTGCGCCTGGAAGATAGTGGTGATAGCATTGAATTCGCTCCTGCGGAAAGGAGTGGCTTCTTCCGCTTCCATTATGCAGGCAATGGCGAACATTTTATCCGCTTTCATACCGTTAACCCAGGCCATTTGCAACTGGAAGGTAAACGTGCCGTCAGCGGCGTGGAATCTTACCAAAACCTCGCCGCTTATTTTTATGCAGAGCTGGACACAGATATACAGCAGGATGCTTCATTTGAAGACACATCCCAACGAAGGTTGATACTTCAACTGAATAAAAATGTGAAACACGCAGGGGTAAGGTATGGCATTTCGTATATCAGCAAAGAACAGGCACGGCAAAACCTGCAGAAAGAGATCCCGGATTGGGATTTTCAGCAAGTGAAAAGAAAAGCCTTCCTTGCCTGGGATAAAGTAATGTCGCAGATCAATGTAGAAGGAGGAACACTTGCACAAAAACGGGTGTTTTACACTTCGCTTTATCGCAGTTACGAGCGGATGGTGAATATCAACGAGTATGGCCGTTATTACAGTGCTTATGACCGTAAAGTGCATAATTCATCCAAACCATTTTATGTTGACAACTGGCTTTGGGATACCTATATCGCCCTGGAACCTTTACAAACTATTCTCAATCCGGGTATGCAGGCGGATAAAATCAATTCATACATCAATATGTATGAGCAAAGCGGTTGGATGCCTTCTTTTGCCCTTGCATTTGGCGACAATCCCTGTATGACGGGCAATCATGCTGCTACATGGATTGCCGACTCATGGGTGAAAGGGATCAGGGATTTCAACCTGCAACGTGCATTGGAAGGCCTGAAGAAGAATTCCCTGCAGGCTACATTACTTCCATGGCGCAACGGGCCGGCCACCTCACTCGATTCCTTTTACAATCGGAATGGCTATTTCCCCGCGCTTCACCCGGGAGAAAATGAATGGGTGCCGGAAGTAAATGGATTTGAAAAAAGACAATCGGTATCTGTGACGCTTGAAAACAGTTATAGTGATTGGTGTATTGCCTTCCTGTTGCGCCAGGCAAAAGATAAGGTGGGCAGTGACCTGTTTATGCAAAGGGCAGGTTTTTATAAAAATGTATTCAGACAGGATAAAGGATTTATGTGGCCCAAAGACAGTACCGGAAAATGGATTGAACCATTTGATCCAAAATTTTCCGGTGGACAGGGAGGCCGTCATTATACCACAGAAAACAATGTGTATACATACAACTGGGATGTGAAGCATGATCTGCAGGGATTGTTCTCACTCATGGGCGGATATAAAAAAGCGGAAGCCAAGCTGGATGAACTGTTTCGCCAAAATCTTGGAAGAAGCAAATACGAACTATGGAATACCTTTCCTGATGCTACAGGCCTGGTAGGACAGTTTGTGATGGGTAATGAACCCAGTTTTCATATCCCCTACATCTATAACTATACCGGTGCTCCCTGGAAAACACAAAAAAGGATCCGGATGCTTCTTGATACCTGGTTTACCGACAACCTGTTTGGCATCCCCGGTGATGAAGACGGTGGCGGGATGACAGCATTTATTGTTTTTTCTATGATGGGGTTTTTCCCGGTAACTCCTGGTATACCTGTATATAATATTGGTAGCCCTGTGTTTGAAAAGATCACCGTCAATCTTCCGGGCGGTAAGAAGTTTTCTGTTGTTGCTAAAAACAATTCGGCTGGGGCCCGCTATATACAAAGTGCAAAACTCAATGGTAAAAACTGGGAGAAAGCATGGTTCACCCATCGTGATCTTGTTGCCGGCGCTGTGTTGGAACTGCAGATGGGTGAAATACCTAATAAACAATGGGGCAGCAAAGAGCAGGATGCACCACCATCGGCTATGGAAATAGATCCAGCCGCGTTTTAAAGCAAAAAATCAGGTCAATGATAAGCAAAAAATATAGCACCCTGTTCTTACTGGCGTTTGCCCTGCCTGTTGTGGCCGGGGCGCAGGTGAGAGGAATACATCTTAGCTGGAATGGTACTTCTTCATCCACAACGGCTACGACTATGGCCATTACCTGGATGAGTGATGCAAAAGGATATGAAACGGTCTGCTACGGCACAGACAGTACAAAGCTGGATAAAAAGCTGATCGCAAAAGAAGGCTATTCAGCAGATATGAAAACATATCTGCTGAAAGCAACACTTACCCGGTTGAAACCTGATACCTGTTATTATTACAGGATAGGTGATGGCCGGGACGGCAGCAGCAAGATCTACAGTTTCAAAACGGCCGGCAAAACAGGAAGCAATGCAGCTTTTACAGTAGGCGTCTGGAGTGATACCCAGGATAATAAAGGCAATCTCAGTTTTGAACAAACCGATAGCATTGTAGCAAAGCTTGCTGCTTATCCGCTTCATTTCACCCTGCATACAGGAGATATTGTGGAAAATGGTTCAGTGCAAAGAAGCTGGAATAATTTTTTTGGAACAGCACAGCCGCTTAATGCACGATTCCCGTTTATGTCAGTCACCGGCAATCATGATGTGATCAACGACCGGCAGGCAGATCGGTTTCAGAAACCTTTCCCGGTATATTATGATCTGTTCAATCTTCCCAATGATCAGTTGAACTATTCCTATGATTATGGTAACACCCATTTTGTAGCCATCAATTCAGGGTATGCCAAAGGGGCAGAGAAGGACAGCCTGGTGCATTTCAAACCAGGTTCGCCGGAATATAAATGGCTGGAGAAAGATCTGGCCAAAGCCAGGCGCAGCAAGTATATCCGCTGGATCGTTCTTTATTGCCACTATCCCATGTATGCTTATGGAGTGAGCCAGGTGGAGCAATGGCAGCAGCATATAACTCCCCTGTTGGATAAGTTTGAAGTGGACCTGTGCATTTCCGGCCACCGCCATGTATACGAACGGCACCAGGCCGTAAAAGCCGGCATTCCCACAGGCATTAAAGACCGGCATATATATGATCAGCCCGCCGGTACAGTATATATTACCAATGGTTCAGCTGGTGGTTCTCTCCAGGGCACGGGGGGAAAAGACCTGCCCACCATGATATTTACTCCTTCAGAGAAAATATATACCTATGGAATAATGGCGATATCTCCATATGAAATACGAATAGATGTATATGAAAAGACTGGCAGGAAGATCGATTATTTTACGATCAGGAAAGGAAAAAAATGATCTTGTTGGTTAATAGGTGTTGGAGAAATCAGGTGAAAGGCCCGGTACTTGTTACGGGCCTTTTCCTGTAGCGTATTTCAGTTTTCTGGATTTTATAGCTACGATCGAACCTTTGGCAAACAGGTTTGTTCAGCATGGTGATTCAAAAGCCATTTATGAGAAAACAATACCTGCCTGGAAAAGTCTTATTTATTTTATCACTCGGCCTTTCTTATCATATTTCCTTTTCTCAAGATCAACTCGCGGAAGCCCCCATCATCATCTCCGGAAAAATTGATAGCCTGAAACCAAATGAAAAGGGCCGGAAAACGATCCGCGTATACTTTCCTAAAGAGGCGGGTTCAGCTTCCAGAACTATTTACCTGAACAATGATGGAATTTTTAGCGACACCCTTGCCGGTCCCGAAGGGAAATACACCATATCTGACGGCAACTTTCCTTATGGTCTGTATTTCAAACCAGGCAATGAATATTCGATCAGGTATGAAGCAAAGGGTATTCTTTTAGGTGATGTTCAATTAGGAGGTGATGACGTTGCCATTAACCGGTATTTCATTACCAAACAGCAGGAGAAAACCTTTTTTGATCCCGGTGAGAAGAAAAGCGAAAAGGAGTTCCGGCAATTGCTGGGCAGCTGGAAACAAAAAGAGTTGAAAAGGACCTCTTTATTTCCACTTCCTGAAAAGATTGCCCGCCAGGAAAGGAAAGCCATAGAATATGAATACCTTTTTAATTTGTTTTTATTTACCCGGTTCACGGAAATGCGGGATGCTTCTTTTAAGCCGTCCAAAACCACTGTTCAGGAACTTGCCATAGATTATGATAATGAAAAAGATTACAGGACCTATGGTTATTATTCGTCTTTAGTGTATGAATATTACCTGAAGCAATTAGACAGTATTGAAACTGCAACCCTGAAAAAAGACAGTGCTTTTTCATTACGGCAAAACCGCACAAGGCTCTTGGCACAGATCATTCCCAACAAATATATCAGGAACGAGATTATCAGCAAGGTGGTTATTTATGATCTGAAAGAAGTAAAGGATATAGAAACCTATTACCGGGATTTTACAACCTATTATACCGGGGATGATGAAAAGGTTAAGGATGAAGCCCTGGATGCCTATCTGCGGCTGACCAAACTTAAAAAAGGTGTAGTATCTCCGCAGTTTACTGATTATATCAATTATAGAGGCGGTACCAATTCTTTAAAAGACTATTTAGGAAAATTTGTGTTCATAGATATGTGGGCAACCTGGTGCGGCAATTGCTGGGGGGAGTTTCCCTATATCCGGAGAATGGAAGAAAAATATAAAGAAAGGAATATTGTTTTCTTAAGCATATCACTTGACAAAGACAGAGAAGAATGGGCAAAAACCATCGTAGAAAAAGAACTTCCCGGAGTGCAATTATTAGCTAAAGACAATGACGATGTTTTTTTTAAAGAATATGCTGTTTATGGAATCCCCCGTTATGTATTATTAGATCCTGAAGGAAAGATCATTAATTACAGCACTCCCCGCCCTTCCGATGAAGAGGCCATTGAAGCATTGTTTAAAAGTGTGGGGCTATAGTTTTTGACCCCACTCAATAAAAGGACGGTTTATCGGACATCTTTCTCTCCTCAAAATTTACGATCTGCAGGTCTTCACTTTTCAGGTGGTCAATGTTCAGGTATTTAGTGAACTCACGGATGCTGTATATTTTCTTGCTCATTTTTAACTGAATCGGAATGATCTGCAAAGTTATAAGCCCAAACGCTACGCATTCGGAAACAATTTGGGGTTAAACAGATACATTTTACTGATTTGGCGAGGGTTTCTTTAAAAATCTGATCCCGGAAATGTATTTTTATGAGTTGCCTGCCCCTTTGTAAGCCCCATTTTCTAACGAACTTTTCCAGCAATGCAATCAACTAAAACGGCCAAAAGGATTTCCTTCTTTATGGGTATTGGTTTAGTGGGGTTTCTCGCTGTATTTATAGGATTTGGGAAAACCCTGCCTCCGGTTATAAAAGACGGCAATGCTCCTGTATCAATCTATATCCATGGCGCTTTTGCTTTTAGCTGGCTATGCCTGTTCTTTATTCAGGCAACTTTAATAAGGTATAATAATTTCCGGATGCATAAGATCCTTGGCATTTTGGGGATTTTTATTGCAACCGGCACTGCTTTGACCATGTTGCCGGCCGGTGTATACCAGGTGCAAAAAGATTTGAATAATGGTTTGGGTGAAGCTTCTTACTCAAACATAATTGGCGTGGTTACAGGCGCCACCATATTTCTTGCTATTGTTGTTGCAGGCATTCTTAGCCGGGGAAACCCACCGGTACATAAACGGTTAATGCTTCTGGCGACCATCCAGGTGTTATGGGTAGCATGGTTCCGGTTCCGTCATTATTTCCCTTCAGTGCCAAGACCTGATATCTGGTTTGGTTTAGTGTTGCCCAATAGTCTCATCATCATCTCCTGGATATGGGATAGATCAGTAAATGGAAGATTGCATCCGGTATTAGGTTGGGTGGGAGCATTTATTATTGCAGAACAAACTTTTGAAGTTATTATGTTCGACACTCCGGCATGGCGTTTACTGGCAAAAGGTATTTTTGATCTTTTAGCAGGGTAAGTTGGTTGGCTGATCTAAAATATCTGCCAGCAACGTGTTTTCACGGGTTGAGATTGGGGCTAAAAAACGGTTCAAAAAGTGCTGCGGATGTTATATAATTGCTTCTGTTTACAAAGCAATCACTCGCGGGAAATCTTAATCACTATCTATAATATTTCATACCTCCTGAACGGTGCTGACAGGTGATCACTATAGTCCTATTGCTGCGCAGCAACAATGATCATCTTTAGCTTGAATCGAAAACCGTACCTGAAGAAGATCGGGGAATTTCCGAAACCCCACCTTAAAAAGTAGGAGTATCATTAAACTATCCATCATGAAAAAATTCATGTTCAGCCTGCTGGCCATTGCCATTGTTGCAGGTGCCAGTGCTTTCACATTGAACAAAACCAATCAGGCCAAAAAGCCTGTAGATGCTGCCATCTATTACCAAACAACAGAAGGCTTTTATGTGAGGACAAATCCTGAAACGAATTGCCAGTTACCCTCAGATAATCCATGCGAGGTATATTTTTTACATGATCCTGGCGTTCCCTCTTTTGACATCAGCAACCCGCCCGCTCCCTATACAGGATCCGGGGTTTGCGGAAGACGTGAATGATCAGTGTTTTTATAAAGGCCGTTGTATTCGTAACAACGGCCTTTATTATCAAGAACTTTATTTCCCACCAGCCTTTTTGATCACCTTCTCCACTCTTTTTCGCTTACTTTCTTTATCTATCTCATCAAGCCGCGAACTAAGTGTTTGAATAAATCTCTTCCTGTTCTTGTCGTTAACAATACCCATTGCCTTCTCTGCATACATGGGCAGTTGGTTGACCGGGCTTTGCAAGAGCTGTTCATTGAGTAATGCAAATGCATCATCGGCATATTGTTTTAATGAGCAAAGGCTGACCAGGATATTTACGGCATGATCCTTTGTGATCACCGAACCTTTGTCTGACGCGTCAACGATCTTTGAAATGGAAGAAAAGATCGCTTTGGGGTTTTCAGGCGTTATAGTGCTCAATGCGGTCATCGCTCCCCATTGCAGCCGGTTGTTTTTGTGCTCAAGCAATGCAAGGAATTCTTTGTAATAGGAAGAGATCAAAGAAGGATTGATAGCGCCTGTTTCGTAAAGAACTTTTATGCAATCGTTCTGGATGTCTTTGTTTTTGCTGGAAAGATTGCCTACCAGTTCCTGAACGGCATTTTTGTCCTTTTTGGCCGCAATTTGTTTTGCCAGTTCCTGGTTAGGCAATTCATCTCTTCGGTTAAGGGAAGAGGCAAGCTTATTTAGCACACTCATTAGTCGGATCTTTGATCTGGGTATTTCTTTGGCAGAAGGTCTGTAAATGGAAGTTAATATATATTTCTGAGTAAAACACCTGGTGCAGAAGCGTCTTGGATGCATATATAAATTCAGCATCTGTATTTTTGCAGGTGAAACGGTTCAATCTTCTCACACAAAATCATGACCCGGATTGAAAAACGTACAATTAGGATTGAAGGAGAATTGGAAACAGTTCAGTTTGCTTGTCGTCATCAATGCCTTTGTCGGCGGTATGGTGGGGCTGGAAAGAAGTATTCTTCCCCAGATAGCCGAAGCTGAGTTTCATATTGCCGCTAAAACGGCGATCCTTTCTTTTATTATCGTATTCGGGATCGTTAAAGCAATTACCAATTATTTTACCGGTGCGTTGGCCAATAAGCTGGGAAGAAAAAACCTCCTGACGATTGGCTGGCTCTTTGGTATTCCCGTCCCTTTTATACTGATGTATGCCGGAGATTGGAACTGGATAGTTGCTGCCAATATCCTGTTAGGGATTAACCAGGGCCTTGCATGGAGCAGCACTGTTGTAATGAAGATAGATCTGGTAGGAGAGAAGCAAAGAGGATTTGCAATGGGACTGAATGAATTTGCCGGTTATGTAGCAGTAGCAGCGGTTGCATTTGCCACAGGCTGGATCGCTGCTGAATATGGATTAAGGCCTTATCCCTTTTATATTGGCATTGCTTTGGCCATACTTGGATTGCTGGGCAGCCTGTTTTTGGTAAAGGATACCAGGCATCATGTGGCGCATGAAACCTCTACCAGCAGTATGCCCAGGCTCAAAAAGATCTTTTGGGAAACAACCTGGGCGAATAAAAATCTCGGTTCAGTTACACAAGCAGGGTTGATCAACAATCTGAATGACGCATTGACCTGGGGTTTGTTTCCTATTCTGCTGGCATCAAAAGGATTCAGTATTGCTGAGATCGGAATAATAACAGCCACTTATCCGGCTGTTTGGGGTATCGGGCAATTATTCACCGGAAAAATGGCTGATCATTATTGTAAGAAAGACCTGCTTTTTGGGGGAATGCTATTGCAGGGCCTGGCATTGACTGCCTTGCTGTTTGCATCCACCATGGTCCATTTTATCGTGCTTTCCTCCATTCTTGGCTGGGGAACGGCGATGGTGTACCCGACTTTTCTGGCAACGGTAGCCGAGCATACCCATCCTGCAGACAGGGCCGGCAGCATTGGCGTATTCCGCCTTTGGCGTGATATGGGATACGCCATAGGGGCCATTCTGACGGGAGTTATAGCAGATGCTTTAGGCATCCATGCAGCTATTCTTATCATCGGGTTGCTTACAATGTTTTCTGCCGGCATCATTTATTTCAGGATGAAATGTGAGGATCTTTCCGGGGCGAGGTTTTTTAAATGGACCTGAAATCCTCTTTCACTGTGCTGATCTTGGATATAGCTTTTATCTATCGGAATATAGAATCAATTGATAGCAATTATATGCCCGAAATCCTATTTTTATAATGCTTATGCCTATCGAGCCCGGCAACGTATCAATAGACTTAAAAACTTATTAAATGGAAAAACAATCACAAGACATCAGCAAATGCCCATTTCATAATGGCAGCATGAAAAGCAATGTTGGTGGAAGCGGTACCAGGAATAATTATTGGTGGCCCAATCAGTTAAAAGTGAGCATTCTTCGTCAGAATTCATCCTTATCGAACCCGATGGATAAGGATTTCAATTATGCCGAAGCTTTTAAAAGCCTCGACCTGGAAGCAGTGAAGAAAGATCTTCATGCGCTTATGACGGACTCGCAGGATTGGTGGCCGGCCGATTTCGGGCATTACGGCCCTTTGTTTATCCGCATGGCCTGGCATAGTGCCGGCACTTATCGTGTGGGTGATGGCCGTGGTGGTGCAGGTGCCGGGCAACAGCGTTTTGCTCCGCTTAATAGCTGGCCCGACAACGTGAGCCTCGACAAAGCCCGCAGGCTGCTTTGGCCGATCAAACAAAAATATGGCCGCAAAATTTCCTGGGCCGACCTGCTAATCCTTACAGGCAATGTGGCACTGGAATCAATGGGCTTTAAAACATTCGGCTTTGCCGGTGGAAGGGAAGATGTATGGGAACCGGATGAAGCAGTGTACTGGGGTTCAGAAACCACCTGGCTGGGAGGTGATCTGCGCTATGCGCATGGTTCTGAAGGTGTGCCCAAACAACATGGCGTTGTATCATCCGATGATAATGCCGATGGCAAACTTCATTCCCGCAACCTGGAAAACCCGCTGGCTGCTGTACAAATGGGTTTGATCTATGTAAACCCTGAAGGCCCTGATGGCAATCCTGATCCGCTTGCAGCCGCCAAAGATATCCGCGACACATTCGGCCGCATGGCTATGAATGATGAAGAAACAGTAGCACTGATCGCAGGTGGTCACAGCTTTGGCAAAACCCATGGCGCTGCTCCTGCTACGAACGTAGGTAAAGAACCGGAAGCTGCCGGCATGGAACACCAAGGGCTGGGCTGGAGCAATAGTTATGGTTCCGGCAAAGGTGCAGACACTATTACAAGCGGACTCGAAGTAACATGGACAAAAACGCCTACCCGCTGGAGCAACAACTTTTTTGAAAACCTTTTCGGTTTTGAATGGGAACTTTCTAAAAGCCCTGCCGGTGCGCATCAATGGGTAGCAAAAAATGCAGACAAGATCATTCCGGATGCATATGATGGTTCAAAAAAACATATACCTACCATGCTCACCACCGACCTCTCTTTGAGGATTGATCCGGTGTATGAAAAGATCTCCAGGCATTTCCTGGAAAACCCTGATGCATTTGCAGATGCTTTTGCCAGGGCCTGGTTCAAATTAACACACCGGGATATGGGCCCCCGCTCACGCTACCTGGGACCAGACGTGCCTGCAGAAGAACTGGTTTGGCAAGATCCTATCCCTTCTGTTGATCACAAATTAATAGATGAAAAAGATGCTGCAGCTTTAAAAGCAAAAATACTGGATGCAGGATTGAGTGTGGCTGAACTGGTTTCCACTGCATGGGCTTCAGCTTCCACTTTCCGTGGTTCAGATAAGCGTGGAGGTGCCAATGGAGCACGCGTCCGCCTGGCCCCTCAGAAATCCTGGTCAGTCAATAACCCACAGCAATTGCAAAAAGTACTGACTGCATTGGAGAAAATTCAAAAGGAATTTAACAGTGCACAGTCAGGCGGTAAAAAAGTTTCCCTGGCTGATCTAATCGTGCTGGCTGGCGATGCTGCTATAGAAAAAGCGGCAAAGGAAGCTGGACATAAAGTTGCTATTCCGTTTACGGCAGGCCGTATGGATGCTTCGCAGCAGCAAACCGATATTGATTCTGTCGGTCATCTCGAACCCCTTGGCGATGGTTTCCGTAACTACCGCAAGGCAAGTATTCTTGCATCCACCGAAGAGTTGCTGATCGATAAAGCACAGTTGCTTACACTTACTGCTCCTGAAATGACGGTGCTGGTGGGTGGTATGCGTGTGCTGGATACGAATTTCGACGGCTCTAAGAATGGCGTGTTCACACAACGCCCGGGCAAACTCACCAATGATTTCTTTATAAACCTGCTGGATATGAACACTGCCTGGAAGGCTGCGTCTGAAGACAGGGAATTGTATATCGGCAGCGACCGTGCTACTGGTCAGCCCAGGTGGACCGGCAGCCGTGCAGATCTTGTGTTTGGCTCCAATGCTGAGCTGAGAGCTATTGCAGAAGTGTATGGAAGTGCAGATGCACAGGGTAAATTTGTAAACGACTTTGTAGCTGCATGGAATAAAGTAATGAATTTGGACAGGTTTGATTTGAAGTGATGGTAATAATGCTCTCTATAAAAAAAGACACCCACCCGGGTGTCTTTTTTTATAGAGAGCCCGGTAACTGAATTATTTACGGACAATCATTGTATCAAATTCGGACGGTTATTTAAATATAAAATTCCAATCATTTGAAAATCAATATGGAGTAATATGGTATCGTTTTAGTTGACACTTCCATACCAAATCCACTCTAAATGTTTAAGAATTACTTCAAAACCGCCTTCAGGGTCTTCACCCGGAATAAAGCATTTACTGCGATCAACGTGCTGGGATTATCCATCGGCATCAGTGCTGCATTGATCATTTTTCTCATTGTTCAGTTTGAGTTTGGTTATGATACAGTGGGGAAAGATACAGACCGCGTTTACCGCGTGGTAATGGACCTTAAGTTTAATGGTACCGACGGCCACTCCGCAGCCGTGCCGGCACCATTAAGTGCAGCCATTCAAAATGAAGTGACTGGTGTGGAGGCAACCATTCCCTTGATGCTTTTTCAGGGCGATGGAACAGCTAAGGTCAGTATCGAAAAAGCAGGATCGTCACAGCCTTCGGTATTTAAAAAGCAGAAGGATATCATATTTACCAACCCGGAATACTTCTCTTTATTGCCATATCAATGGGTTGCCGGATCGCCGGAAGCATCACTGAAAAATCCATTTAATGTGGTGCTCACTGAAAGCAGGGTCAAAGAATATTTTCCTTCTGTCAACACGAATGATGTTCTTGGCAGGCAGATACGGTATAATGATGATTTTTCTGTAACGGTTTCAGGCATTATAAAGGATCTGAACGAGCGCAGTTCACTCAAGGCGGTAGAGTTTATCTCATTCGCTACCATTGCTCAAACCCATTTGAAGGACGATTTTATGATGGATAGATGGAACGACTGGATGGCTTATTCCCTTGTGTATGTAAAACTGGCAAAAGACACTAAAGCAGCCAATACGGAGCAACAACTGAATGCATTATTCACCAAATATCATAAAGAGGCAAATAAGGATGCGAATAATTCTAAGCGATTCCATTTGCAGCCTTTAAGCGATGTTCATTTTAATGCCCTGTATGCAGGCTTTAATCAACGGCTCGCACATAAACCGACACTGTATGGATTGTTTGCTGTGGCCGCATTCCTGCTATTACTCGCCTGTATCAACTTCATCAATCTTACTACTGCCAATGCCACACACCGGGCAAAGGAGATCGGGGTAAGAAAAACCATGGGTGGTTCCAGGAAGCAGCTCATCTTCCAGTTTCTCGGTGAAACCTTTTTGTTAACGGCCGCGGCCTGTATCATTTCGTTTTGCATCGCACCCTTGCTGCTTAAATTCTTTGCAGGGTTTATCCCTCCCGGCTTACAATTTCAGCCATTTGCTCAGCCCTATATCTTTTTGTTCTTATTTCTGCTGGCTTTGTTGGTGAGTTTCCTTTCAGGACTATATCCTGCATTTATTTTATCAGGCTATAAGCCTGTGAGCGTTTTAAAGAACCAGTCTTTTGCGAACAGGGGTGAAACAAGGCATACCTGGATAAGAAAAACACTGACCGTATCTCAATTTGTGATCGCACAGTTCTTCGTGATCGCTACAGTGATGGTAGGTAAGCAAATCAATTATTCCCTGAATGCGGATATGGGTTTCAGAAAGACCGCTGTGGTAAGCTTTGATGTACCCCGCGATGACAGTGCCAGCGTCCGCAACCTGTTACTGACCCAGATCTCCGCTATTCCTGGTGTGGAATTGGCAAGCAGGGGTTTTTTAACGCCTGCTGATGGAGGCGCTGCGTTTACCAATATAAAATACAGGGATGCTCCAAATGAAAATGCAGGAAATGTACAATTGCGCTGGGGCGACAGCAATTATCTCAAACTGTTCGATATAAAAATACTGGCCGGCAGAAACGTTCAGAAAAGCGATACTGCCAAAGAATTCCTGATCAATGAAACTTATGCTGGCCTGATCGGGTTTAAGCGTCCCGAAGACGCAGTAGGTAAGCAATTGGAATTTAATGATAAACTAATGCCCATTGTTGGGGTGATACGTGATTTTAATGAACAATCATTCCATTCAGAAGTCGGTCCGCTGGTATTTACCAGTATAGATCAGAGGAGCTTTTTCTATCATGTATTATTGCAGTCAGGTACCGGACCCAATACATCCTGGTCGGAAACGATTGCAAAAATTCAGCAGGTCTATCATAAGGCATATCCTGATGCCGATTTCAACTATAAATTCCTGGACGATACGGTAGCCCGGTTCTACGAAACAGAGCAACGTACATCCAAGCTTTTAAGCTGGGCTACCGGTTTGTCTGTACTCATCAGTTGTCTTGGCTTATTGGGTTTGGTGATGTATACTATTAATGTTCGTACGAAAGAGATCGGTGTAAGAAAGATCCTGGGCGCTTCTGTTACCAATATCATTTCTATACTGTCGAAAGATTTTGTACTGCTGGTGATGATAGCATTCGCTATTGCCCTGCCTATAGCCTGGTGGGCAACTTATAAATGGCTGGCTGATTTTGCCTACAGAACAACTATGGACTGGTGGGTATTTGTTATATGCGGCTTTGCGATGTTGCTGATAGCGCTGTTTACATTAAGCATCCAAACGATAAGAGCAGCGATGGCAAATCCGGTCAAATCGCTTAGAACGGAATAAAGCTGAAAGAAATAGTCAAAAGCCTGCAGGAAATATTATCCTGCAGGCTTTATTTTTTGGTGGAATTGGTCTAAATTAAGGTTCAAGTGCAACTAACAACCGACATATATCAGCGTATTGCTGCTGCCAAAGTGTTTATTGACCAAAACTATCATGAGTCAATTGACCTTGACAGGATATCCAGACAGGCCCTTTTATCGAGATTCCATTTTCACCGCCTCTTTACCCGCATTTATAAAAAAACACCCCATCAATATGTGACGCAAACCCGTGTGGAAGCAGCGAAACTGTTGCTGGCCAAAGAAGGCATCAGTATCACGGAAGTTTGCAACATGATCGGTTTTGAAAGCCCCGGCTCATTCAGTTCTTTGTTCAGTAAGCAAAACGGGTACTCTCCACAGTATTACCGGAACATAGCCTGGTTGAAAAAGAAACTGGCTAAGGAACAACCCAGGCGGTTCATTCCTCACTGCTTTATTGAACAATATAAAATAGATGGGTCGCCAGCAGGTGTTTGATAAAAAAAAGCAAGATTCGAGAAGCCGTTTTTCCTGCCCGCTTTTATCTTCACTTTATTAAATCAATAATATGATCACAAAACTCTCCCACACCACTCTGTTCGTCCTTGACCAGGAAAAAGCGTATGACTTCTATGTAAACAAATTAGGATTTAAGGTGAACACCGATGCTACTATGGGAAATGGCTACCGTTGGCTTACTGTTAACCCGCCGGATCAACCGGATCTCGAAGTGGTGTTGATGGCTGTACTGCATGAAAGTATGGTGAAGTCGGATGCCTGTCCTGATGGACTGGACCAGGAAAGCCGCGATGCGTTTAAAGTGTTGCTGGAAAAAGGAATAATGGGCGCAGGTGTTATGCATACCAACGATTGCCGCGCTACTTATGAAGAACTGAAAGCAAAAGGCGTTCAATTTAAAGGAGAACCCAGGGAGCAGTTTTACGGAATTGAAGCTGTAATGTTTGATGGTTGCGGCAACTGGTTCAGCGTAACGCAGCCAAAGGAAATGTAAATGCCAAAACCATAAACCAGACAACATGCCAAACAAATTGACACATTTTGCCATTCACATTGACAATATGGAAAGGGCAAAGAGTTTTTATGAAGGAGTATTTGATTGGGGATTTGCCTCTTATGGCCCCGCTGACTTTCTGCAAATAAAAGCTGACAAAACGGATAAAGGAGAGTTGATCGGTGCCCTGCAATCCAGAAAGTATTCACCAGTGAAAGAAAAACTGGTCGGCCTGGAATGTACAATTAGTGTAGCAGATATTGAGGATATTATTAAAAAGGTAGAGTATAAAGGAGGGCAGATCCTGATGCCCAAAACCGCTATACCCTATGTAGGATGGATCATAAAATTCCTTGATACCGAAGGCAATCTTGTATGCGCTATGCAAACAGACGCCGGAGCAAAATAAGCATGATGAGTAAATCCCGCGATATACATCCCGACTTCCGTTTTCTTTTGGAATTGAAAGAGCAAAACCTGATCAAACTGTTCAAAGACCTGAGATCGTATATTCTTGAAATTTATCCTGACAGTAACGAACTGTTGTATCATACACATGCCCTCACGGCCGTATTTTCCATCTCAGATAAACTTGCCGATGGGTTTTGCATGATACCGGTATATACGAATCATCTGAATCTTGGGTTTCATAAAGGCACTTTGCTCAATGATCCTCATAAGCTCCTGACCGGAACAGGAAACCTGATACGGCATATCCCCGTGAAAGCCCCTACAGATTACCGGAATAAAAAGACCAAAGACCTGGTGCGATCAGCGGTAGATTTTGCTATTAAGTATATGGAGAAGCCGGCAAAATCTGTTGGTCAAACGATCTCTAAAATTACCCGGAAAGGTTAGTGTTTCTATCCCGTTTCTGAAAAGGGCGGCATAAAAATGGGAACGATCCTTGTATGAAAAAAGAAGAACTTAAGCATATATCAACCAATCATTACAGAAAGATCCAAAAGCATCTTGACAGGATAGCAAAAGAGATGGATGGGGAAGAGATCCATCAGTTAAGAGTGGAATATAAAAGGCTGAGAGCTTTCTTCAGAATGTTGTCCTCAAGCCCCCGTGTAAAGGAAGAAATAAAGGTTTCAAAGAAATTAAAACAACTGTACTCCCTGTATGGTACTGTCCGTGATCTGCAACTGCAGCAGGAAAGAATAAAGGAAGCAGTAAAAAAGGATAGAGGGAGAATAAATCCCTACCTTGATTTATTGCAAACGGAGATCGGTAAAGCAGAGCCGGAACTCCAGGACATTCTATCCAAAAAGCCGGTGCAGGAAAGCAAGAAGAAAACAAATGCAGGTTTACCCGAAAAATTTCTGAAGAATGATTTCCATCGTTTTGTCGAAGATAAATGGAGCTCCGTATATGCTATTCTGGCTTCGGGACATTTTAGCGATGATAATATACATTCGATCAGGAAACATCTCAAGGACCTGTTTTATAACCTGAAGGAATATGAAGGAAAAGAATTCAGGGTGCTGTCTGCCAGTATCTGGAAGGGGCAGGATGAGAAGTTTATTGCTGTATTGCTTGATGAACTGGGCGCATTCCAGGACCGGTGCACTTCTATCAGCTTATTAAAAGCTTATTGGATAAAGCGCGTTGCGCTTCCAACTAAAAAGCTTCTTGATGAGTTAAAACAGCAATGGATAAAGGAAAAGACAGGAATGAAAAGGGCGCTGGTTAAAAAATTGCGAACAGCAATCAAGCTTGTATAAAAGGAAAGGCCAGAATCATCTGGCCTTTTTTCCCTGAAAAGGCAAGTTCAATCGCGTGAAGGAACTGTATGAACCTGCCTGAATCTACCACCTACGAAAGTAAATTTGGTCAGAACCTGTATTTAAGACCGACTTCGAGACCCAAAGAAGAATTATAGGTTTTGGCACGGCCAGCGGGATAGCCTGCATAGCCCTTATCTTCTGCATTGGTGAAATCATAGTCAAATCGTACTCCGGTGTTCAGGAATATATTCTTTGATAAAGCAAAATCAAAACCAGCATTGGCCATGCCACCAAAAGTCAGGTCTTTAAACTGATCTTTTGTATCTGTTTCCTGGTTGCCAGCTTCTATTTTTGAATCGGTGAGGATGCTTAATTGAGGGCCGAGTTTACCAGTAAAAGAAACACCCTGGCTCAACGGTGTGGTGTAAGTAACGTATAGGGGAACTTTGATGTAATTATTTTTCTGGTTGACTTCTGTCCCGGAATAATCAAATTTCCTTCCCTGCAATGAATACAAGGCGTCAAGGCCGATACCTATATTTTTAGTGAACGCATATTCAACGCCAAGTCCGAAGTTGGCGGCAAATTTACTTTTGCTATCAAAACCTGGAAGGTCCTTATCATCTGAATTGTGCATCCAGCTCAGCAGAGGAGTTCCCTTCACGCTTACTGTCCATTTTTCCTGAGCATTGAGTGTACTGGCAGAAGCCAGTAATGCGATAGCGATAACGCTTAATAGTCTTTTCTTCATAATTAAAATATTTCTTTGACATTAAATCTCGTCTGTTACTGTATAATGATCTTAATAGCGCTATTTCGGGAACAAAATTCGCTACTGACCATGTACCGGAAAATGTCTGTTTGTCTGTTTTTTTTGTCTTTTTCGGAACAAGAATCTTATTGATCAGTTAATTATTCAAGACTTCAAACATTTCTGGGTTTATTATGTTATTGCATTTTGCTTTGCCGTTTTGGGTTTGCCCGGAATGAGAGTAGTGACGGCTCCCTTTGGTATTTTCCCACAAAGACAACCAAGGCCACAAAGAATGTTTTATGGTAACGCTACTATACCTGTAAGAAATGCGGGGATAATTCTTTGTGGCCTTGGTTGTCTTTGTGGGAGAAAAATCGACTGTTGGAATTGAACAGTACCAGTGAGAGAATAAAAATATTCCTTCTTTATTATATTTGCCCTGTGAAAAAATGGGCTGCTATCATATTCCTGTTTCTTGCCATGGCTGGTACGTTCTATCCTTGCTGCCCGGGTGATGATGATTGCGCTACCGAAGCCGATCAAACAAGCACTCATTCCGGAAGTCAAAAAGAGGATAACTGCTTTTGCTCTCCCTTCTCAGCTTGTGCTTCCTGCGCTGCTTCTGAAGAGATATCAGCAGGCAACTTTAATTTTTTCCAATTGAAACCGCTGCCGGCCCGCTACAGCACCTATATTTTTACTAACGGAGAAGAAGTGTATTCCTCTTTATTCCAACCTCCCCGGTATTGCTGATCATATTTTCGGCAAACAAGATTTTTACATTTTATAAACCAGGCAATGAGATATTTATTGACAGGCATTGTCCTGTGCTGCTTTGTTTTTTCAGCACAGGCGCAACATACATTTACAGCAACGATTATCAGCGATCATAAATCCCCTTTGCCGGGGGCTACCCTCCAGTGGAAGGAAAAAAACAGGTCGCTGATCGCAGATTCAACAGGTAAGATCGTTCTTGCCAATATTCCGGATGGTGTGCAGACTTTTACTATTTCTCATGTAGGCTTTACGGATAAGACCATTACTTACACATTTCCATTGACAGAAGCTGACCTGATCGTTATTGAAATGGAAACAGCGGAAGAAGAAGAGGAAGAAGAAGTGGTGGTTACAGCTACGCGCACCAGCCGCACCATTGCCAACACGCCTACCCGGACAGAAGTTATATCAGGAGAAGAGCTTGAAGAAAAAGGAAACATGAAGCCCGGAGATATACGGATGTTACTGAATGAAAGCACGGGTATTCAAACGCAACAGACCTCTGCTACTTCCTATAATTCCGGTATACGCATCCAGGGTTTGGATGGAAGGTATACACAGATACTCCGGGATGGCTATCCCCTGTATGCCGGATTCTCGGGTGGCCTCTCCCTTCTGCAGATCGCTCCGCTTGATCTCCAGCAGGTGGAAGTGATCAAAGGGTCATCTTCCACTTTGTATGGCGGTGGCGCGATTGCAGGGCTTGTGAACCTTGTATCTAAAACACCTGGCGATGAAAGGGAACTCAGCTTTATTGCCAATGCCACCACCGCGAAAGGACTTGACCTTAGCGGCTTTTATAGTGAGCGCTATGGTAAAATAGGATTGACAGTATTTGGCTCCCGCAATAGCAGCGCCGCTTTTGATCCTGCCGACATTGGATTAACGGCTATTCCAAAGTTTGAGCGCTACACCATTAATCCACGGATGTTTATCTATGGGAAAAAGACCACCGCCGATATCGGCATCAGCTATATTACAGAAGACAGGACCGGTGGCGACATGAATTATATAAAGAATGGAGGAGCAGGCTTTTTTGAGAAAAATAATACAGACCGGATCACTGCCCAATTTGGAATTGCCCACCGGCTGAATGAAAACTCCACCATTCAACTGAAGAACAGTTACAGCCGGTTTGACCGCTCCATTGCTATCCCTGCTTACCAGTTTGATGCTTTGCAGCAATCTTCCTTTTCGGAATTCACCTGGAACAGGAAAGGGGAACAAGCAGACTGGGTTGTTGGCGCTAACTTGCTAACAGACGATCTTAAAGAGAAACCTTTATCACCTGATCCTGTCAGGGATTATTATTATAGTACTGTCGGTGTTTTTGTTCAGAATGCCTGGTCGGTTTCAGATATGTTTACTCTTGAAACAGGCCTCCGGGGTGATTATGTAAATGACTATGGATTTGAATTGTTGCCAAGAGTAGCAGCCATGTTCAAGTTTACTCCAAAGATCACTTTCCGTACAGGCGGTGGATATGGCTATAAATCGCCTACCATTTTTACAGAAGATGCAGAGCGAAACCAGTTCCGGCACATCCTTCCTGTGAATATTCACACTACCCGCAACGAAAGATCTGTTGGAGGTAATGCGGATATCAATTACAGAACGAATTTTGGAGAGTTGGGATTCAGCCTTAATCATATGTTCTTTTATACCAGGCTGAACCGTCCATTGGTATTGACAAATGCAGGAGGAGGTATGTTGGAGTTTGAAAATTCCACAGGTCATGTTGATACAAAGGGAATGGAAACAAATCTGAAACTGACCTATCATGCATTTAAGCTGTTCGTTGGTTATACTTACACGGATGCGAATACTTATTTCAACAGCAAGCACTGGTTGCCTCTTACAGCCCGTCACAGGCTCAATAATGTACTGATGTATGAAGTAGAGGATCAATGGAAGATCGGACTGGAAGCCTATTATTACAGCCGCCAGCAATTGAGTGATGGAAGTTTTGGCAAATCTTACTGGATCACCGGTTTTATGGCAGAAAAGATCTGGGAGAAATTTTCTCTGTTTGTCAATTTTGAGAATTTCACGGATACACGCCAGACTAAATTTGGCCCGATCTATACAGGTACTATTGATAATCCTGTTTTCAGGGATATTTATGCGCCTGTTGACGGGTTTGTAATAAACGGAGGTATCAAGCTTAGGTTATAAGTCGTTTCCTGCTTAGTCTTTATTGCGGCGGATCAACTGGAGATTATCGCGGTAATTTTCTCCAATAGTGATATTTGTTCCTGCCACCTTCAATATGTTTTTATCCATCACTTCGATACAATTCATATTGACAAGATAAGAACGATGGACCCGCGCAAAAGTATCAGCAGGTAAAAGACCAGCCAGGTTCTTCATGGTCATATAAGTAAGAAGATTTCCTTTAGTGGTTTTCAGAAGGATATAGTCTTTCACGGATTGGGCATACAGCAATTCAGTATGCATTACTTTTATCAGTTTGCCGGACACTTTAAAGTAAGTATACTGTTTTTGCTGTATTTTCTCATCCGGATAGATCCGGAATAATTTTTCCATGCTCTTTTCAAACCTTTCATAGCTGATGGGTTTAAGCAGGTAATCAATACCATCGAGCTCGAAGCCCGTAAGCGCATATTCAGAATAAGCAGTAGTGAATATTACTTTAGGCGGAGATTTAAGCGATTTCAGGAACTCAATGCCATTAATGGCCGGCATACGGATGTCCAGGAACATCAGTTCGATATTTTCTTTGTGGAGCACTTTGAACGCTTCCAGTGCGTTCGGACATTTGGCAAATACCTCCAATCGCCCGAACCGTTTGATATGCGCTTCCAGCACTTCCTGCGCCAAAGGTTCATCATCCACGATAATACACCTGATCATGCCAGTTTAAGATTTAAGTTCACTTCATAGCTTTGTTCATCTTCTGAAACCTGCAACTGGTGGCGGTTATGATAGAGTAATTCCAATCGCTTCTTTACATTTTGCAAACCGATACCACAAGGGTCATATTCCTTTTTTCTTTCAGGCTTGCTGTTGGCAACCTGCAGGCTCAGTTCTTTCTCCACCAGGCAAAGCACAATAGATACATTACCTTTTTCCACGGCTTCCAGGGTGCCATGTTTAAATGCATTTTCAATGAAGGGAAGCAGGAGTAATGGTTCGATACGGGCAGTATCGGTTATGCCCTGCACATCAAAGCTGATGGAAATATGCTGATGATGCCGTATCCGCTCGATCTCCACATAACTGTGCAGAAAAGCAACTTCCTGTTGCAGAGACACTTTTTGTTCGGCAGACTGGTATAATATATACCGCATCATTTCCGAAAGTTGTACCACCATTGGCGCTGTGTCTTTTGATTGCTTGATGGCCAGCGCGTAGATATTATTCAGCGTGTTGAAAAAGAAATGAGGTTGCACCTGTGCCTTGAGATAATTAAGTTCGGAGACCAATTGCTGCTCCTTGAGTGTTTTTAACTGTGCTTCCTGTTTTAATGCACGGATAAGATAAACAAAACCGATCATGGGTAAACACCGGTAAGAAAGCGTGTAGGCATAAATAAGCTTGAACCCTTCCTGGGCTTTGTATTGCCTTCCTGCGATTTTTCGTAAACTTTCTGAAAGAAGAGGGAGCTTGCTCATGCTCCATAAAGCAACGTAATGATTGTAGTAATGCATTACAGGGATGAAAACAAGCAGGCTTATTACCAGTAACAGTGGCTTCCTGCCATCTACGAATCTTTTTACGAACCCCCAGTAATAAGTTCCGAAAAGAATAAAGCTGAAAGTGCCGAATGAAAGACGGTATTCAAGAGAATTGATAAAGTACCATCCACTGCCTTCTTCATAAATGCTGTATTCTACATCACTGAGGATGGCGATAAGGTAGGTGATGGAAACCAGCAACAGCATCTCCATCCAGAAGTATTTATCAGCGATCTTTTTTTTCAGCAAAGCCAGCATCGGGGCAAATTAAAAAAATGTCGTAAGCGGTAGTTTTTCCTTTCGATAAACCCGGTCATTTTTTCGACCAACCCTTCCTGATCTGATTCTTTCATGAGTTTGTCTAATTGAAGATACAGAGAAGCAGGTATTGTTTATGTTTGGTCAAAACAAAGTTTTATGCGCTATATTTTATTCGTTTCGGCCCTGTTGTTGACAATGTTCAATTCTGTTGATGGAAATACACAGGATGCTGCCAAAATATTCAAACAGGTGGCGGACGCTCTGACAAAGCTTTCTTTTTTGCAATATGATTCTTACCGGGAGATCAATAATTATAAGGACAATTATTTTGCAAAGAACAGCGGTACCAGTTATTTGGATTTTGCTTCCGGGGCGGATGGGAAGGCCCTAAGGCTTCAGTTACGTTCTGAAAAGTCATTGCAGGTATACAACGGGACAGAGTTTTTTCAATTGAATGAATCAGATAAAACCAGTGTATTCAGCAAAAAAGACCTCCGCTCGCTGGAAAACCTCTCTCTTCTGTATAATTCCATTCCCACACTACGCGTTTCTTTACCTCTTATTGCCGGGGATGCAGGTATTCCAAAATCGGTAAAGGATACTTCAATTGAAGGAAGAACTTATTATCTGTTGAAATTTGAACTATCCAGGAAAACGCTTGCATTCCCCAGCGGGTTCTCCGATTTGGATGCAGAAGTTACCCGCTATTATGACCTGGTAGTGAATAAAAAAACTTTACTTCCTTATATTATTATTGACCGCAACAGTATTATGAAGGACCAGTATTATACAAAAACCATTTTTACCAATATAGAAACCCAACCAGAGAGTCCTTCTCCGGCATCCTGGTTTTTTTCTTCTTATACCGGTTACTCGCCAAAACAGGACCTGAAAAAGAAATCGTTGGTGGAAGTAGGGACAAACCTGCCATCATGGATTTTGCCTGAGTATAAAGGGAGCATGACTGACAGTGTTGATTACGCTGCTTTCAAAGGAAAAAAAGTACTGATGGAGTTCTGGATAAAGAACTGCGGCTACTGCATGGAAGCATTCCCGGAAATGAAAACCCTGCAGGAGAAATATGGCAAGCAGGTTGATATCCTGTCGGTGAATGCTTATGATGACAGGAAAGAGATCACTTTCTTTTACGAACGTGATAAGCCTGGTTACAGAATGTTGTATAACGGGGAAAAACTGGCGAATGATTTAGGAATCTATGCTTTTCCCGTTGTTGTGATCCTGGATGAATCAGGTAAAGTCATTTATTCGCACGAAGGCTTTAATAAAGAGCAAATTGAAAAAGTGCTGGAAAAATAAACAAGTTCCTGGTTAACATTTTTTGAACCCCTTTGTCCAATTCCGGCCCGTTCATTGGTTATTGATATGTAAACAAATATTCAATAACTTGTTTGTCTCCTGATTCCGCCCCAGGCGCGCTGGGAAGCGGCAGGGACAACATCAAAGCAACAACAATGAACGAGTTCATATTGATCTTCCGGCATGAAGACGGCAACAAAGTTGCCTCCCCGGAGCAAATACAGATTTGGATGAAGCAAACAATGGATTGGATCGGCGGCATTGCCGCCCAAAACAAATTCGTTGCCGGCAACGGATTACCTTTTGATGATGCCCAGGTTGTATGGCACAATAATGTAGTCACCAATGGCCCTTTCGGAGAGGTAAAAGAGACAATTGCCGGTTACGTCATTGTGAAAGCGGCATCTGTGGAAGAAGCGGTTGAATTTGCAAAAGGCAGCCCGGTGCTGCAGGGTGAAGGCAATAGCGTGGAAGTCAGGAGAATTGCCAAAGGAGACGGCGTACATTAATTCAAACAAAACCCCTGTGCATTTTACACAGGGGTTTTTATTTATGCAACAGCAGGAACTGATACCGCATCTTTTCAGAACGGAGTTCAGCAAGATCACCGCTGTGCTTTGTAAAGCTTTTGGCATAGAGCATATCGAAGCAGCGGAGGACATTGCCAGCGAAACGTTTTTAGCGGCGCTGGAAAACTGGACCTATAAAGGCATTCCCGAGAACCCTGCTGCCTGGCTTTATACTGTAGCTAAGAATAAAGCCCGGACTTACCTGCAGCGGAACAGGTTATTCGATCAGAAGATCAGTAATCATTTAAGGCAATCACAGGAAGAAGACGAAGAGATCGCAATAGATCTGTCGGGAGCTAATATTACCGATAGCCAGTTGCAGATGTTGTTTGCGCTTTGCCACCCGGCCATTCCTCCGGAATCACAGATCGGGCTGGCCTTACGCATTCTCTGTGGTTTTGGCATCGATGAAATTGCCCATGCTTTCCTGACCAATAAAGAAACGATCAATAAGCGGCTGTTCCGCGCAAAAGAAAAACTCCGCCAGGAGAAAGTAGCCATTGAGTTTCCTGGCGAAGCAGCGATCGGCAACCGGCTGGAAGCTGTTTTAACCACACTGTACCTGTTATTTAATGAGGGATATTATTCAGAATGCCAGGACAGCGTTTTACGCGAGGACCTTTGCCTGGAAGCAATGCGGCTGACCTGTCTGCTGTTGGAAAGCCCGCAGACCTGCCTGCCCAAAGTAAAAGCATTGCTGGCCCTGATGTGTTTCCACGCATCGAGATTCGCTGCAAGAAAGGATGAAAGAGGAGAAATGGTTTTGTATCATGACCAGGACAGCTCCCTTTGGAATACAGAACTGATCGCGAAGGGAACTTACTTTCTGCATGAAGCATCACAGGGAAACCAGCTTTCCACCTATCACCTGGAAGCGGCCATCGCCTATTGGCATACCATAAAAGAAGACACGAAGGAAAAATGGGAGAATGTTTTGCAATTGTATAATCAGTTATTGCAGATCCGGTATTCTCCCATTGCAGCACTTAACCGTACATATGCTTTATCCAAAGCGAACGGAAAACGGGAAGCTATTGTTGAAGCGGAAAACCTGAAACTGGAAGGTAATCCATTCCATTTTGCTTTGCTCGGAGAGCTTTATACAGGGATCGATAACCGGAAAGCAGAGAGAAACTTCCGCCAGGCGCTTTCATTGGCAGGAACAGCGGCAGACCGTCGGGCTATTCAAAAAAAACTGGATATATTGTCTGATCAAAAATAAAGGCCGCAGTATCTGCGGCCTTTTTATTAAAACCTTCTCTGGGCGGGTCTTTTATCATATTTCATTTTCTTTTGTTCATGGATGGTGATCCGTCCGTAACGGTCAACGGAAATGTCCAGGCTGCTGCGGTTCAACTGGAAAGTTGTGCTGCTCACCAGCTTTTTCTGTTTACTGAATAAGCCATTCTTAAGCTGGTATACCTTAATGGTATGGCGGCCATTGTTGAACAGGGACACGTCCATGGTGTTGCCGATAGCACTGGCATAGCTGCGGCCGTCAATCACCACTTCATACTTCTTATCTGCAGTGAGGGTTACAGAAGGCCTGCGGTCTGCGGCAAACAAAGCAACAGTGAACAAACTGGCAATAGCGAGGGTAAAGATCTTTTTCATAACATGTATTTTAAAGGTTAAAGATGCCAGGTATAGTTCAAAGCAAATGCCATCGTGCCAAAAACGGTATAAGGAAACGTTAAGGCCTGGGTTATTTAAGGTTAAGGAATGCCGGGAAAGGTTAATGCCCATAGTGATGAGTTGGAGTATTTCCCACAAAGACAACGAAGACCACAAAGAAAATTTTCCTTATTTTTCAAGATACCAATAAAGCAAGAGTAAATCGTTCAGGCAGTAGTTCTTTGTGGTCTTCGTTGTCTTTGTGGGAAAATAATACCGGATAGTGGGACATTAAGTATATTTAAAACTATTATCGCTGTATGAATAAACGACTGCTTTATGTGTTATTGCTGATCGTGATCAGCATTACCATTCTTTCCCGTTGTGTAAGCGGAGAGGAGAAAAAAGATATCCGCGGCAGCAATTTTGCAGGGTCTGCCGCTTGCATTACCTGCCATAAAAGCATTTATGATTCTTATGCTTCCACGGCCCATCATAATACGTCCCGGCCAGCAGCCGATTCCACGATACTGGGCAGCTTCCAGCCACCCGCCAATAATTTCAATTTTACAAATGGCATGAATGTGATAATGGAAAGCCGCGACAGCGGGCTTTACCAGGCAGCTTATCTTAATGGCAAATTGCAGGAGCTTCACCGTTTTGAGATTGCTATAGGATCCGGACGCAAGGCACAGACCTACCTGTATTTTAAAGGTGATCAGTATTTCCAGTTACCATTGTCGTACCTGGTGTCGGCGCATAACTGGGCAAACAGCCCGGGCTTTCCGGCCAGTCATCCACGGTTCGACAGGGTGGTGAACACGGCCTGCTTTGGTTGCCATACTTCCATGGCTGCGGTGAAAGGAATAAAAGTGCAAGGGGTAAGTTATACAGAGCAATTTGAAAAAGGCCAAGTGATCTATGGAATAGATTGTGAACGATGTCATGGGCCTGCTGCAGAGCACGTCTCATTTCATACAGAACATCCGCAGGAGAAACAAGCCAGGTTCATTACCAGGATAGATACATTGAAGAACCAGCGCAAACTGGATATGTGTGCAGTATGTCATTCAGGTTTGAAAGCACCGATACAACCGGTATTTAATTTCAGACCCGGCAGTGCATTAAAAGATTATTTCTATCCCGACCTTAGCCGGCCAAATGTTGCTGAGCTGGATATTCATGGAACGCAATACCAGTTGTTCACCGCCAGCCAGTGTTTTATACAGAGTAAGGACATGAACTGTTCATCCTGCCACAACCCACATGCTACAGAGAGAACGAATATGCAGGTGTTTTCCCAGCGCTGTATGAACTGTCATTCAGAGGCAAATCATAATTTCTGTAAGCTGAGTACCATGCCTGCGGCTACACTTGCACAGAATTGTATCGACTGTCACATGCCGGCCCTCCCTTCCCGGGCGATCACCTTGCTGACGAATGGGGAATCCAAGCCAACGCCTGATTCGATCAGGACTCATTTGATCGGGGTGTACAGGCCGGATGCAAAAGGGATTATTCAATTGGTCAAAGGCCATTAACCTTAAATTTGAGAAACTATTGTAATGGCGGGTGCTTATTTTGAAGATCAGACATTCGAATCTATAGACTTTTCCGGTAAGCCCCTGGCTTTAGGAGAGTATGAGGGATGCAGTTTTATCAACTGCAATTTTTCAAATACTGATCTTTCAGAAATACAGTTTATAGATTGCCAGTTCAAAGCCTGCAATCTCAGCATGGTGAAAACGATCAAGACCTCGTTTAATGGAGTGTCATTCCAGGAATGTAAAATACTGGGTGTTAATTTTGAAAACAGCAGTGATTTTTTATTCAAAGTGGATTTTAGTAAATGTGTTCTCAATTTCTCTTCCTTCTATAAACGCAGCCTGAAGAAAACCTCTTTCCAGGGTTGCACTTTGCAGGAAACAGATTTCACGGAAGCAGATCTTACGGGTGCTTCCTTCGATCATTGCGATCTGCTGCAGGCGAAATTTGAACAAACCATTCTGGAAAAAGCGGATCTCCGGTCTGCTGTTAACTATTCTATTGACCCTGAGATCAACCGGATCAAAAAAGCAAAATTTTCTCTCCAGGGAATTCCAGGTTTGCTGGATAAATATGGTATAGAGATTGAGTGAAGTAAGTGTACTGATTATCAGTGTGTTATCTTTCCTGTGTAAAATAGCCATCGTAAATTTCATGCGCAACCGGGGTAGATTTGCTCTTGCAAGAGCCTTATGGCCGGACTATGTTTGTATCAGAAGTTGATTGATAGCGATATCAATCCATCCAATATCCAAAGTAGAAGAACCAAACGATCCAGATCCGAAAAACCAACAATCCAGATCCAGGAAAACCGATCGAATCCAAATCCAAAAACCAACTGGCCTAACCAACCAGTCACTAAAATCCAATATCAGTCAACTTCTTTTTTTACCGTCCTGTAATTAAAAGATTTTAAACCGCTACTTACTGTAGCGGTTTTTTTATTTAATAACCACTTTCCAATAAGAACGTTCATTAGTTTGTACAGGCATTATGAGTAATCACTGTTTTCTGCATTTTTTTCTTGTTAGTGTTTACAAAAAAAATAACCGCACTTTTTTACCGGGTTAAAGCGTTTTGAGAAAAACCCTAAGGAGAAATAGTGTAAAGGAAACACATTGAGAACCATAGATGTAAAAGTAATTTGCAGAAGAAAAGCCTTAAGGTGCATACCCGGCACACATGTATTTGCCTTTTACGGGTAGGTACCCGTTATAGTAAAAATCATAGGCCATCCGGGTAGATTTCCTCTTGCAATCCATTTGGTCAAACTCTATGTTTGTACCAGCAGTTGAGTGATAGAAATATCAGTCCATCCAATATTCAGTGAAAAACAAAAACTTCCAAATCCTTAAAACCAACCGGTCTTAACCACCCCGGGTTTAAAATCCAATGTCACTCACTCTTTTTACCGTCCAGTTAAAGAGACAGGGCCGCTACCAAAATAGCGGCCCATTTTTTTTGCCGCTATATGGCTGCACACAGAAATTTGGTCGGTTTTGTTTTTATTCTATACACAAAAAGAAATAATCAGGTAAAAATGCTTCCTTCCCGTTCTTCCCGCCTTACCGGTAAAAAACTTACCGGTAAGGCGGGAAGAACGGGAAGGAAGCATTTAAAATAGTGTCAGTCCTGATTAAAAGTAATTAGCGGTTATTTTAATGTCTTTAGTCCTTTGGTTTCGTCAGCGGTTTTTGCTTCTATTACGCTGATAGCATAGCCTCCGCCTGGTGCACAGTGTTGTGCCAGCTTTGATTTGTTGGTTACGATTACTTTCCTGATCACATAGTCCTGTGGGTTTGTATCGTAGTGTGCTTTTTCACCGTCACTGTAAATTGTTGCAATGTATTTTTTACCGGCATCCAGGAAATCGAATTTGATATTGGATACACGGCCATTCTCGTCACAGGTGCTGCCGATAAACCAGTTGTTGGTTCCTTTTGCTTTGCGTGCAAGCGTGATATAATCACCTGGCTCAGCTTCCAGCGCTTTTGTATCATCCCAATCAACAGCCACATCTTCAATAAAGCGGAAAGCATCGAGGAATTTATTGTATGTTTCCGGCAGGTCGGCAGCCATTTGCAAAGGGCTGTACATTGTAACATACAATGCCAGTTGCCTTGCAAGTGTGCTATGCACATAAGAAGTATTGGCAGGATTGTACTTGCTGATCTTTGTTTCAAAAATGCCAGGCGTATAATCCATCGGACCGCCGATCAGCCGGGTGAAGGGAAGGATCGTGGTGTGGTCGGGATTATTCCCTCCGAATGATTCGTACTCGGTTCCCCTTGCTGCTTCATTCGCCAACAGGTTGGGGTAGGTGCGATGGAGGCCCGTAGGGCGGATCGCTTCATGTGCATTCACCATTATCTTGTAATCTGCAGCTTTCTGAATGGCGTAGAGATAATGGTTCACCATCCATTGTCCATAATGGTGTTCTCCATCCGGAAGGATATTTCCTACATATCCACTCTTTACTGCATTGTATCCATTCTCCACCATGAATTTATAAGCAGTGTCCATATGCCGCTCATAGTTGCGGACAGAAGAAGATGTTTCATGGTGCATGATGATGCGGACGTTTTTGCTGGCAGCATAGCGGTGCAGTTCTTTTACATCAAAATCAGGATAGGGTGTTACAAAATCAAATACATAATCTTTCATTTTGCCAAACCAGTCTTCCCAGCCCACATTCCAGCCTTCTACCAGCACTGCATCAAACCCGTGTTGTGCAGCGAAATCTATATACTCCTTTACGTGTTTTGTATTGGCAGCATGTGTACCGTTGGGCTGGGTTTTGGAATAATCAATTTTATCGAGCTGTATATTTTCCAGGTTGGTGTATGACCAGGTGCTTTTGCCTGTGATCATTTCCCACCATACCCCTATATACTTAATGGGTTTGATCCAGGAAGTGTTCTGATATTTGGTGGGTTCATTCAGGTTCAATACTAACCTGGATTCCAGTATATCGCCTGCTCTGTCGCTTACGATCACTGTGCGCCAGGGCGACTGACAGGGTGTTTGCATAAAACCTTTATTACCTACTGCATCCGGTGTGAGGAATGATTCAAGGATAAAGTTCTTATCATCCAGGTTCAGCGACATACAGGAATAGTTCACCAACGCTGCTTCATGAATATTGATATACAAGCCATCCTTACTTTTCATCATCAATGGGGTTTGTACACCGGTGGGTGAGAACGTGGTTTGAGATGCGTTGGGAGTAACGGCCGCTTTCATTCTCCCTCTTACTTCCGAGAGATTGGAGGTAACAGTGCTGTATTCCTGTGTATCATAATCACCCGGCAACCAGAAAGCTTTGTGATCGCCTGCGAGGGCAAACTGTGTTCTTTCTTCCTTAATAATAAAATAGTTCAGGTTTTTTTGTGCAGGAAATTCATAACGGAATCCCAATCCATCATTGAACAAACGGAAGCGGATCACGATGAACCGTTGAGTAGATGACTGGGTGACTGTTACAGCCAGTTCATTATAATGGTTCCGGATCTCTTTCACTTCTCCCCATACCGGTTTCCAGGTTTCATCAAAACTGGTGCGGGCGGTATCACTGATCACGAATCCCTGCAAAAGGGAAGTATCATTTACCAGTTGCAATCCCAACTTGCTGGTACGAAGCACATCCTTTCCTTTATAAGTCAGGCTGTAGGCCGGCGTTCCTTTCTCCACCAGGGAAAAGTGAAGCTGCAGTTGTTTGTCGGGCGACTGAAGGTCCTGGCTATAAGAGATAATGTACAGGAGAACGAGAACAAGAGAGGCAAATAATCTGCGCATATCGTTTGATTGAGGATGAATAAACAACCGGGTATTAGGCCGGTTGAAGCAAATGTAAGTAATAAGTTTTAATGTGTATGAAGTACATGAATGCCAGGTAAATATTTAAGTTGCTGATTTTTATTTTATTAAAGTGAAAGAAGGAATAAATTGTATTTAACAATCCTTTTATATACTTAAACCGGCCCTTTATTCGTTAAACCACATCCTGGCGCACCATCCAGGTGTATTCCCACATGAAAAAACTGGCCGTTCTACTTTCTTCTTTTATTGTATTGACCCAAAGTGGCTATTCCCAACAAACAGATAGTATCCCGTTGCCAGCCCTACCGCGCAATAAGTTTACAGTACGTCAATTGCAGGTACCGCTCACCCTTACCTTAATGGGATTGGCCGCAAGCAGCAATGCAGACGGCTCTATCAAGAATTATATTGTACGGGAACGGAATGAACACCTGCCAGGCTTCAGGACACATATTGATAATTACCTGCAATATTCTCCGATCGCTATTGTGTATGGGCTTGATGCAATGGGCATTAAAGCCAAAAATGATTTTGCCAACCGGACGGCCATGCTGATCAAAGGTGAGTTGATGATGCTGACTACCGTCACCCTCCTGAAAAACACTACTAATCAATTACGGCCTGATGGTACTGATCGCAGCTCTTTTCCTTCAGGACACACGGCGCAGGCTTTTGCTACAGCCACTTTCCTGAGTATGGAATATAAAGACCGTTTCCCCTGGATGCCTTACGCTGCTTATGGACTGGCCTCTACAGTTGGTATGATGCGTATGGCCAACAATCGTCATTATATCAGTGATGTGCTGCTGGGCGCAGGTATTGGCATTCTTTCCATGAAAGCTTCCTATTGGACACACCAGTATAAATGGGGAAAGAAGAAAACAGCCAAATTGATCTACTGATCTTCATCAGCCCTCTTTCAAAAAGAATTCAAATTTATTCGGGTAAATTTGCTGCAATAATTCTGCATGAAGATCCTGATCATCGAAGACGAGGAAGAACTTTCTTCCAGTATTGCTCAATATCTCAAGGAAGAGAATTACCGCTGCGAATTTGCCAATACTTATGCGCAGGCTTTAGAAAAGATCAGCCTGTATGAATATGACTGCATTTTGCTTGACCTGATGCTGCCAGGCGGCGATGGCCTGAAGATCCTGGAAGAGCTTAAAGCGCAGAAAAAGCAGGACGGTGTGATCATCATATCCGCTAAAAATTCTGTGGACGACAGGATCAAAGGTTTACAGATCGGCGCAGATGATTACCTGGCCAAGCCATTTCACCTGCCCGAACTGGCTGCACGCATCTACTCCATTATCCGCCGGAGAAGTTTTGGCAATAACAATATGGTGCGCCAGCATGAATTGGAAATCGACCTGCTGGCCAAAACCGTAATGGTAAATGATACGCCGGTTTCCCTCACCAGGAAAGAGTTTGATCTCCTGCTCTATTTTGTAGGTAATAAGAACCGGGTCATATCCAAAGGTGCGCTGGCGGAACATTTATCAGGTGATATTGCAGATATGCTGGATAATCACGATTTTGTGTACGCTCATATTAAGAACCTCAAAAAGAAACTGCATGATGCTGGCTATGGCAATTACCTGAAAACGGTTTATGGTACCGGGTATAAATGGGAAGTGTAAAGGCCAATTAACAACACTTTGATAGTGATTTATATTTCGTTAACCAGTTTGACCCTCCATTCTTCAAAATTTCTTCCAAATCAATCAAAAACTTTGCAGACATAAGTTCTGCCTGCATGAAAAAACAAGCCTGCGCCTGCCTGTACCTCCTTTTATTGTTCCAGTGTGGATATACCCAACAAACGGATAGCAGCCTGATTGTGCCCCATTACCGTTTCAGTGTCCGCCAGTTGAATGTGCCTGTCACCCTTGCGCTGATGGGAGTATTTACAGATGGGAACGGAAAAGAATCCATTAAGAACGAGATCGTGGAGGAGCGGAATGAACACATGCAGGGTTTCAGGACGAGTATTGATAATTACCTGCAGTATTCCCCCATTGCAATTGCGTATGGGCTTGATGCAATGGGCATTAAATCGAAAACTGATTTTGCCAACCGTACAGCCATCCTGCTGAAAGGCGAACTGCTGATGTTCGGAACGGTTACCCTGCTCAAGAATACCACGCATCAGCTCCGGCCGGATGGATCTAATTATAATTCTTTTCCTTCCGGGCACACTGCCCAGGCTTTTGCCGCTGCTACATTCCTAAGCCAGGAATACCAGGACCGCTTTCCCTGGATGCCTTATGCTGCTTATGGATTGGCCTCTACAGTTGGTATGATGCGTATGGCCAATAACCGGCATTATATCAGTGATGTGCTGCTGGGCGCAGGTATTGGCATTCTTTCCATGAAGGCTTCTTACTGGACGCACCAGTATAAATGGGGAAAGAAAACAAAAAAACTGATCTATTGATCCACCATAATTATAACAGATAGCTGTATGCATTGGGATTTTTTTAAGGGAGGAAAGAATAAATATGCTCCCGCCATTCTACTCGTTGGGCTTGCCGTGCTCGTGTCTTTTCTTACCAGGTTGGTATTAGTGATCAGTTTTGAACACAGGATGGGCAGCTCATTCCTGCTGGTTGCAGAAAGTTTTTTTATCGGGATATTGTACGACCTGATGATCGCTCTTTTTGTGGCCGTTCCACTGGTATTGCATATTTGTTTTACCAACGAATTTATTTATACAAAGAAAGGAAGATGGGTGATGGCTGCTTTTTTTGCGGCACTGCTGGGAATTATCCTGTTTACCCATCTTATTCCAAAAGATTTTAACCGGGACCTGTATAAGGCTTTTCTTATTTACCTGGCCGTTCGCGTGGTCATTTACCTTTTCTTGCTCACAAGAAGCCTTTCTTTCCGCCGGAAATGGCGGGCTGCTGTGGTGGGACTGTTTTTGTTCGTTGCCATATTCCTTCTGCTCTTCAATGCAGTGAGTGAATGGTTTTTCTGGAATGAATTTTCTTCCCGTTACAATTTTATTGCAGTGGATTACCTGATCTATACCAATGAAGTGATCGGGAATATCAGGGAATCTTATCCGGTAACCAGCATTTTGCTGACGGCTGCTATTATTGCAGGTTGTATCATCTTCCTGTTCCGGAGAAAGATAACGGCTGGCATAAAGGAACGTTTTCCTATTGTTCCAAGGCTGGCTTTTATGGTACTCTTTGCGCTGGCAACACTCACTGTCGCATTGGTGATACCGGCAAGCTGGAAAAATTTCAGTAAAGACAACTATGCGAACGAACTGGCAGGGAATGGTATTTATGATTTTGTGCAGGCTTTCCAGAATAACGAACTCGATTTTTATAAGTATTATCAAACCCTTCCTGACTCCACCGCGTTTTCTATTGTGAGAGAGCAATTATCGGCTCCCTACAGCCGCTTTGTAAGCAATGATCTCTTCAACCTGGAAAGGGAGATCTCCTATCCGGGTCCTGAAAAGAAAATGAATGTGGTGTTGATCAGCGTGGAAAGCCTGAGTGCTTCTTTCATGGATTCCTTTGGCAGCACACAGCACCTGACTCCCTGCCTGGATTCCCTGGCGAATAAAGGAATGTTGTTTACCAACCTTTATGCTTCTGGTACAAGGACCGTAAGGGGATTGGAAGCATTATCCCTCTCCATTCCTCCTTTGCCCGGCCAAAGCCTGGTGAAGAGACCGGGAAATGAAAACCTGTTCAGCCTCGGTGCTGTGTTCAGGGAAAAAGGATATACCACTCAGTACATTTATGGAGGCTACGGGTATTTTGATAACATGAACTATTTCTTTTCGCACAACAATTATGATGTAATAGACAGGACGGCTATCAATAACAAGGATATTCATTATGCCAATATATGGGGCGTTGCAGATGAAGACCTCTTTACCCTGGCTTTGCAAACAATGGATAAAAATTACAGTCAGCATCGTCCTTTCTTTACGCAAGTGATGACGGTTTCCAATCACCGACCCTACACTTATCCCGAAGGCCGTATTGATATACCGCCCGGTTCTCAAACCCGGGAAGGTGCTGTGAAATACACAGACTATGCTATTGGCCGCTTCCTGAAAGAAGCATCTGCGAAGCCCTGGTTTTCCAATACCATTTTTGTGGTCGTTGCTGATCACTGTGCTTCAAGTGCCGGGAAAACGGCGCTGCCTGTAACCGGTTATCATATCCCAATGGTCATTTATTCTCCGGGAAATATTTTACCTGCAAAAGTAGAATCACTGACTGCCCAGATAGATATCGCTCCTACGATCCTCGGGTTATTGCAGTTCAATTACAAAACAAAGTTCTTTGGCCAGGATGTGTTGAACCTGCCTGCCGATAAGCAAAGAGCATTTATCAGCACTTACCAGGGACTTGGGCTGGTTGTGCATGATACATTGATCGTACAGTCGCCTGTAAAACAAACCGCCATTTTCCAGGCTGATTTTTCAACAGGAGCTGCAAAGGAGTTGAAGCCTGATGATAAGCTGACAAGGCAGGCGATTGCCTGTTACCAGGCTGCAGCCTGGCTGATCCGGAATGGGCGTTACACTTCAAAGTAGTACAAAGGGGGTAATTCCGCCATATCTGGGTGTTGATCGCGACAAAGGATCTGCCTAACTTTAGGATATGAAACACGTATCTATCCTTGTTCCGAGAGGAGCTATCATGGGCAGCATCGAAGGTCCCCACAAGTTATTTACTGAAGTAAATGAGCTGGCTGTTTCCATGGGAAAACAGCCGTTGTTCAAAGTACACCTCGTGGGTATCGATAAGCATACTCCTTTAAGCAGCGGCTTATTTACCGTCAGCACAGAATGGACAGTTGATAATACAAAAAAGACTGACCTGGTGATCATACCTGCAGTGCATGGTGATCTGAAAAAAGCGATTGACGATAACCAGGCTTTTATTCCCTGGATCGTCCGTCAATATAAAGCAGGAGCGGAAATTGCGAGCCTTTGCTTAGGTGCGTTCCTGTTGGCATCAACAGGTTTGCTCAAAGGCCGCAACTGTGCTACACACTGGCTGGCAGCAAACGATTTCAGAAAGATGTTTCCCGACGTGAACCTGGTAGCTGATAAGATACTGACAGATGAGTATGGCATTTATTCAAGCGGCGGAGCTTATTCTTACCTCAATCTTATTTTATACCTGGTAGAAAAATATTCCGGTCGCGAGATGGCCGTTTTTGTTTCCAAGATTTTCCAGATAGATATCGAGCGCGACAGTCAATCACCGTTTACCATTTTCCGTGGGCAAAAAGAGCACGAGGATGAGCCGGTGAAAAAAGCGCAGGAATTCATAGAGCGCAACTTCCAGGAAAGGATCACTGTAGATCAACTGGCCGGCATGCTCGCCCTCGGTCGCCGTAACCTTGAAAGACGCTTCAAGAAAGCTACATCCAATACAGTAGTGGAATACATACAGCGCGTGAAGATCGAAGCAGCCAAAATGAGCCTTGAATCATCCCGGGAAAATGTAACGGAAGTGATGTATAATGTTGGCTACACCGACCCCAAAGCTTTCCGGATCACTTTTAAAAGGATTACCGGGCTTTCACCTGTGCAATACAGGAATAAATACAACAGGGAGTCGCTGGCAATTGCCTGATAAGGGATGCCGTTAATTGTTTACTTTTAAGTATGCGCCATAGTTTATTTTTCGCTATACTGTTTTTTGCCATGTCCAATGTGTTTGCCCAAACAGAAAAGGAAGCCTATAAAGCCGCTCTCCGGCAGTTTCAACAACAATATAACCAGAAGAAATTTGAAGCGATATTTCACCAGTTCTCGCCAGAGATGAAGAAGGCCATGCCATTGAGCAAAACGATTGATTTCTTAAATGGCTTGTTTGAGCAGGCTGGTAAGCTAAAGGCATACAGTTTCATCAACAGGAAATCAGGATTTGAAATATACAAGGCTGGTTTCGAAAAAGGTATTTTAAGTTTTCAGATCGCATTGGATAATGAGGATGACATTGCGGGCCTCTTGCTTCAGCCTTATGTTCCTGAGGATCTTCCACACATAGAGAGGAATACCACACACCTTATCCTTCCCTTCAAAGATGTCTGGACGGTAGTGTGGGGTGGTGATACCAAAGAGCAAAACTATCATGTGGAATCACGTGCGCAAAAGAATGCATTTGATATGGTGATCATGGATGCAACTGGTAAGTCCCATCGCAACAATGGCAAGACGAACGAAGATTATTATGCATTCGGCAAAGAACTGTTTGCCCCCTGCGATGGGGAGATAGTGCTGGTGGTGGATGGGATAAAAGACAATACGCCTGGTGAAAGCAATACGATGTATGTGCCTGGCAATAGCGTTATCATTAAAACGGCCAATAACGAATACCTGTTCTTTGCACATTTTAAACAGTATTCTATTAAAGTAAAGCAGGGCGACCAGGTAAAGCAGGACCAATTGCTGGGCCTTTGCGGCAATTCAGGCAATTCATCCGAACCACATCTTCATTTTCATATCCAGAATGTCGAAAACATCAATATTGCTACAGGCGTAAAATGTTATTTTGATCATCTCACCGTAAATGGCCAACCGAAGAATGATTACTCACCGGTAAAGGGAGACAAACTCGGGAGATAATTGCAACATTTTCCCTGTTGCCCCGTCAAATGCCAAGTGAGCGTTTCAACCAACCATAGCAATCCGGATAAATACCTAATAGACAGGGTATTAAATGGTGATAAACAGGCTTTTGCCACTATCATTCATAACACCGAAGCATTGGTGGCGCAGATGGTTTTCAGGATGGTGTCGCGGGCAGAAGACCGAAAAGATCTTGTTCAGGACATTTACATCAAAGTTTACAGCAATCTTCAGGGATTCCGGCACCAGGCCAGGCTTTCCACCTGGATCGGCCAGATCACCTATAATACCTGTATCAGCTATCTCCGGAAAAAGCAACTGCTGCTATCCGGTTATGATAATGAAAACAGCGAAGAGGAAGATATTGTGCCGGTGCAGGGGCCTGTAGCTTCAGACGAATCGGACTCGCAGCTTTTCAATAAAGAACGCTCAATGATCCTGCAGGCAGCAATGGAAAAACTTTCACCCATTCACCGGACACTGGTCACTTTGTATCACCAGGAGGAAATGAGTTACCAGGAAATAGGCGTGATCACCGGTTTGCCCGAAGGCACGGTAAAAAGTTATTTGTTCAGGGCCAGGAAGGCTTTAAAGGAAAACTTATTGCTCAACTATAAAAAGGAGGAGTTATGATAAGCCAACATATTTTAGAAGAAGATATCCAGTTGTATGTGCTGGATGCAAGCCAGGTGAAGGAGGAGACAATGCAACACCTGGAGCATTGCACTGCCTGCCAAGCGAGAGTAAGGGAATATGAAATGTTGTTTACAGGCATCGGATCATTACCGAAAGCTTTATTCGATTTCGATGTGGCGGCATTGGTGTTGCCGCAATTGCCGGAAAAGAAAAAAGTTTCTTCGTATAAGATTGCGGGTATTGCAATGGTAGTGATTGCAGCAGGATTGATCAGTCTCCTTTTTATCCTGTTGCAGTACAGGCTAAATGAGCTGTGGCAAAACATTTCTCCCTGGGTGATAGGATTGATCTCGGTGGTAGCCGTGGCATTCATTGGCATCAGCTTATGGGAAATGTATGAACGCTACCGGCAGCAATTGAAGAAACTCAATTTTGAATGATTGCAACATTTATTTTGAAAGGAAGTCAAATAATTAAAACAAAAATTTAAAATAAAACGAATGAAAAAGCTAACAGTACTTGCAGTGGTTTTGCTGAGCTCCGTGATGGTCCATGCGCAGCGTTTTGATGACCGTTCAATAGGCATTATTGAAGAAATAACACGGTCTATAATCATCCTGTTTGGAATGTCCCTGATCGGGTCGTTTATCCTGATCATTTTCCGGCAGATACTGGACCACCGGTTAAAGAATCGCATGCTGGAAAAAGGAGCATCAGATGAACTGGCTGCCCAGTTTCTCCGGCCCGATGTAAAAGATGTGAAAAAACAAACGATGAAATGGTTCATCATCTTTTTATGTATCGGCGCTGGTTTTCTTTTTATCGATGCTACACAGCCGATCGGTTTGCATTCAATAGCTATTCTTTGTTTCTGCATTGCCCTGGGTTATCTCGCTTATTATTTATTTGTCCGTAAAATGGAGAACAAATGAGATCGCTGTTAATCGCCTTTGCCCTGGTTACAGGCTTTGCCGGGTGCAGGATGCTGCAGGGAGAAGGATTCAACACTTATTTCTGGACAAGCTCTGCTGGGAAGGAAGTATACCTTTTTATAGACGGGGAAAATAAAGGGGTATTGCCTTATCTCCCTGGAGCTCCTGATTGTGACAATGAGGAATCAAAAAAGAATGCCCTGACGATAGCTCTTCCTGCAGGTTCGTATGATATCGCTGTAAAGGATGCAGAACAGAAAACTTTGTATGGCGAGAGGCTGAAATTTAAACGCCGCAGAGGTTCATTGAGCATTGGCAGCAGCACTTCTTACAAAGAGGGCGGATCAAGGCGTTCATTTAAAGATGCCTGTTTGATTGAAGAACTTTATTTTAATCAATAAGATCGACGGTTTATCGCAACAAAGCTTTAACGATTGTAAACCATCCGTTATTCCTGCTTCCTTCTTATTCCTTTTCCTGTTTTTGCAGTCATAGATATGAAACAAAAAACAGGATCATGAAAAATCTACTGATTATATTAAGCTTATTCCTGTTATCTCTTACAGCATCAGCCCAAAGATTTAAAGGTGGCGGTTACCATGGTGGTTACAGGGTTTACCGGCCAATTGTTACTGTGGGGGCTTATGGGTCATGGTATCCTTATGGTTTTTATAACCCGTTCTACTATCCATATTATTATAACCCGGATTATTCTTATCGCTATCCGGCGCGACTGGAAATGAAGCTCGACGCTATCCGCGACGACTATCAACAACAGATAAAAGAAACCCGTCATGATAAATCAATGAGTGGAAAAGAGAGAAGGGCGAAGATCCGTGAGTTGAAAAACGAAAAAGACAGGGCTATTATAGATGCAAAAAGGGATTTCTTCAAGGATGTTCGTGCTAAATAAGATTTAGCATAAAAGTATCGTCAGGGGCGCCATGGTAACGCAAAGAATGCAACGTTAGCTTTACTCGTGGCGCCCCTGGCATATCTTTTTCGCCCTTTGCGATACCCTTACGCCAAACGATCATTGCGGTCTTATGGTAATTTCGCCACCAATTTCTCCGGCATCGCTTTTAATATCTGGTAGATCATTTTCCATTTAATGCCCGGCACTATAATAAATCTTTTCCCTGCATTCACTACAGCCTTAGCAATAAAAGAAGGTTCAAGCATCAGTGATTCGGGCAAATTCAATCCTTTTGTCATTTTGCTGCGGATATAACCGGCAACAATTACATTAACAGTGATATGGCGGGGAAACAGGTATTGCCTCATTCCAGCCAGGTATTGGGTGAAGGCAGACTTGGTGCTGCCATAGATAAAATTGCTTTTCCTTCCACGAACGCCCGAGAGGGACGATAAACCGATGATGCGTTCCAAACCAATATTGGACGTATCCATTGCAATAATATTGAGGATAGACACGGCGCCTGCGTAATGCACTTTCATCATCCGGAAACTGCCTTCCCAATCCAGCAATGCTTCTTCATTCTGTTTAAGATAACCGGCTGCATATACAACAATATTGGGTTTTTGCGGCAGGCTTGCATAAAAGGAAGTATGCGTGTCAAAAGCTTCGGCATCAAAATACAGGATGGTTACTTTGGCCGGGTCAATATTTTCTTTATAGATAAATTCCTCGAGCGTGCCGGTGCTGCGGGAAGCAGCGATAACATGAAACCCTTTATCTGCATAAAGCCTGATCGCTTGCTTGGCCACATCTGAATTGGCCCCAAGTATCAGTACGTTTTTGGTTGATGGCATAAGTTCTATTTATGAGGTACAAACGTATTCACCAGGTAAGCGATCAATACAAACACCAAAGCTACGGCAGATACATAGATCCATCCTCCATGTGCCCATGCGAGACTGCCTGCCACAGAGCCAAGGGAGCCTCCGATGAATGCGGATGTCATATACACTGTATTGATCCTGCTCCTTGCTTCCGGTATCAGTGAAAAGATCCGTGATTGATTGGAGATATGTGTTGTTTGCATACCAATGTCGAGGATAATGACGCCGATAATAAGCACCCAGAGATAAGTGCCGCCTGCACCCAATAGTATATAAGAGAACATCGAAGCAAAAATGCCGAGGCGAAGGGTGAACTGCGGCCCTCTTTTATCTGCGCTTTTCCCTGCGAGCGGAGCAGCCAAAGCGCCACAGGCGCCGATCAATCCAAATAATCCAACCATATCGCTTCCATAGTGATATGGAGTACCTTCCAGGAAAAATACCAGCGTGGTCCAGAATACACTGAAGGCGGCAAACATAAAGCAACCGGTCAGTGCTGATTTCTGTAAAGGCCGCAATGTGCGTGCAAGGGTGACCAGCGACCTCATCAGGCTGGCATAGGAACCCTGGTAAGTAGGTTGGCTATATGGCAGGTAACGCAGGAGCGCCAGCGATAAGATGACCATGATGCCGGCGCCGGCACCAAACATGATGCGCCAGCCAAAATGAGCACCCACATAACCACTGATCGTTCTTGACAGCAAAATGCCGATCAGCAAACCGCTCATTACCCTGCCTACTACTTTACCCCTTTCATGATCACCCGCCAATTGTGCAGTCATCGGCAATAATACCTGCGGAACGGCGGAAAAAATGCCGGTGAAAAGGCCTGCCACTACCAGCACTTCAAAAGAAGGGGCCAGTGCAGACACCAGCATCGAAAGAAAAGCAATAGCGAGCATGATGAGTACCAGTCTTTTCCGTTCCACTTTATCACCCAGTGGCACGGCAAACAGCAAGCCGATGGTATAGCCCACCTGCGTCATGGTGGCCAGCAGGCTCACCGTGCTGTCTGATACATTGAACGTATGGCCTATTTCGACCAGTAAGGGTTGATTATAATAGATATTAGCTACCACGAGGCCGCAGGTAACAGCCATCAGTATGGTGAGCGAAGAAGAGATGGAACGGCTAACAGCCCCAGTATTCACAGTGTCGGTAGTTGTAGTCATAATATTGTAGCCGGCAAATTTACGACAGTGCCGGGATACTCATATCATCAGTTGTTTTGATCAATCTATCCCGGATAGCCACAGTTCATCGGTATGTCCTTTCCTGCGGCGGGCGTGGTGGTTATATTTGGCAGATTTAACCACACGCATGCGTTCCTTTCTCCTATATTGTTTATTGCTTTCATCACAGTTGGCCGGAGCGCAATTACGGAAAGACTACCTTTTTTCCAGCCTCAGCAGCCGCAATGGCCTCGTGTCGGAAGAAGTAGTGGACGTGCAGCAGGATGAGAAAGGGTTTATCTGGATCGCAACAGTAGATGGTTTGCAACGCTACGAAGGCCGCAGGCTGCTTACTTTCCGTCATATCGAGGGAGACACGACCTCCATTCCCAATGATAATATTGAAAAGATGCGGATCGATAAGAAAAACCGCATCTGGCTATTGTTCAATGAGAACAAAATCGGCTACATGGACCCCGAGAGCCTTTCTTTCCATGAAATCCCCGTCCGAGCTCCGGTTAATATCACCAATATTTCCATCAGTCAACTTCTTATTGAGGATGACGGCACTATATTTTTTTTACTGTACAGGGTGGGCATATTTGTATATGATGAAGCAAAGCAGGAGTTCAATTCACAGAACCTGCCTGTGCAAACGCCTGCAGGCTGGAACGCTATTTATATAAAGAAGGATAAAGCCCCGGCTATTTATTGGGTGGCCTGTGATTCCGGTTTGGTGAAATACGACAGCAGGAAAAAAAGCATGTATTACCGGGATCAGAATACGGTAAATGATCCGCTGATCGCGGCAGCCCGTGAACTTCGTTTTATCACCTTCCTTGTGCCTGATCATTCCGGCCGTATCTGGTTGATGGCACATTCTTCATCAGGCATGGTGAGCCTGCTTTACAGTTTTGAACCCAAAACCAATGTGCTCAAAGAATGGAGTTCGGATATCTCCTCCATTGTTAAGAACCCAAAACACAGGGTGATACATGTTCAGGAACAATCAGATGGTACTGTTTGGGTAATGGGTGGTAATCTTCTTGCCGGTTTGAGTAAAGGAGCAGAACATTTTGAACTGATCGAATCCAATCTTCCCGGACCTTATTCCATCAGGTATGATGCGGTATTGAATATCTATGAAGACAGGGAAAACAATTTGTGGTTTTGTACTAACAAAGGTATTTATCGCATTAACCCTTCCAGCCAGTTTTTTCACGCGGTCACTAATACCCGGCCTGGAGAAGGCGCATTGCCTTATCCCCAGGCTGTATCCGGTGTGTGCCAAACAAGCGAAGGAGATATTATCGTCAGCACTTTAGGCAATGGTCTTTTCCGTTACAATACAAGGCTGCAACCCCTGCCTTCCAATTTTGTTGTCAATGCTGCCCGGTTTGATGAAAGTATTGCTTGCATGTATCAGCAATCCAATGGAGATATATGGAAAGCGGGAGAGGATGGCAATATCACGGTCACCAGGAAGGCGACAGGAAAGGTGGAGAGGATCAATTTCTTTTCCGGCACTACCATTATCCGTCAGATCACGGAAGATAAGGATGGGAATATCTGGGTGGGCACGCATAGTGGCCGGCTGGCTAAATGGGACCCGGTTGGCAAACGCCTGATCCAGCTGCAGAAATTCAAAAACCGCATCATGCGCCTGTTGCCGGACAACAAAGGAAATCTTTGGGTCTGTGTGTTGCAAAATGGTTTGTTCAGGCTGAATATAAAGGACGGGGCAGTAATGGAAAACTATACAACTGCCGGCCCTGCTGACCGCAAGCTGCTTTCCAATGATGCTTATGATATGCTGCGGTATAGCGACAGCTTATATGTTATTGCTTCCGGAGGACTAAACATCCTGAATATATATACCAATACCATTTCAAAATTGCCGGCCACGGCCGAACTGCCCTCCAACATTGTCTGCAATATCATTAAAGACCGGTTAGGCTATCTCTGGGTCACCACCCAAAGCGGGCTTTGCAGTGTGAACATGAGCACCAATGTGGTGACGAACTATAATGAAAGGGATGGCGTACACACCAGTTCTTTTATTGCGGGCACGGCTGCTTTATTAAATGACGGCCGCATTGCTTTTGGTACAGCGCATGATTGGATGATATTCGACCCTGCAACAATTGCGAAGAATAATTTCCGCCTGCCACCCCCGGTTGCCATCACCCGCATTGGCATGATGAATAAATGGCTGAACCCTGATTCTGTTTCCGGCCTGCCGGTGCTTGAACTATCCCATGACCAGAACTCCCTGACCATTGAATTCTCCACCATGACTTTTCAAAGCAGTTATGGTATTTTTTATAAACTGGAAGGACTGGATGAGAACTGGCAATTGTCCAGGCAATTTCACCAGGCTGTATATAATTACCTGCCGCCAGGCACTTATACGTTTAAAGCATATTGTACCAATGCAGATGGGGTCCATTCCCGGAATATGGTGGAGATGAAGATCAGGATAAAGCCGCCTTTCTGGAAAACCTGGTGGTTTCTTGGTATACTCGTACTGGCCGGCGTTTGCGTATTGTACTGGCTGGATAAAGTGCGTATGCAAAAGATCAGGGCTACTGAAAGCATCCGCACGCGTATCGCTACCAGCCTTACCGAAGATATGAGCAACTCGCTCAGCAGCATCAATATCTCCAGTGAACTGGCAAAAGCAAAAGTGGATACGGACCGGCAGCGTACCAAAGAGTATATCGGCCAGATCAGCGAAACCAGCAGCCGTATGGTGCAGGCCATGTATGATATGGTGTGGAGCATTAATCCCAAGACGGATACAATGGCTGATACGATCGAACGGATGAAAAGCTTTGCAGGCGAGATTGAAAGCATTTACGAGATCAATATCGGCTTTGATATTGACCTCGGCGTACGAGGGCTGCAACTGAATATGGAACACCGCTATGAACTGCTTTCTGTTTATAAAGAAGCTATTGCCAATGCCGGCAAGCATTCCGGCGGTAAACTGGTGGAAGTAAGCATCCGCTACCGCAAATCCAAACTGCTGATGATGATCGTGGATGATGGAAAAGGATTCATAATGGACAACGTGGCCATGATGGGCCGCGGCCTTAGTGATATGAGAAGAAGAGCTTCCGCCATCAATGCATCATTCTACATTGAATCGGAGATCAATACCGGAACGATCGTGAAAATGGAGATGCCGGTATAAATTGAAAGAATCTGCTTTCTGTTACGTGTCACCCCGGCCCTGGTCCAGTAAACGTGGTGGTTTAAAGAATATAAGAGCCGGGGTCTCCTCAAGGTTGTGGAGACCCGGCTCTTAGTGTACTATACCTGTTATTTTCCGAAGCCGGGGCCGAGGTGACACACAGCGGGAAGCGGGCTCATTTTCCCATCCATTTCTTGAAATCCGTTACTTTCTCTCTACTTACGATTGCTTCCTTATCCACTGAAGGGTTAAGCTGAAGGATCAAACGGTTCCCGAAGTAATCGTGTATCTGGTCAATGCTGTCAACGGAAACATAGAAGGAGCGGCTGATACGGAAATATCTTTCCGGGTCGAGCATATCTTCCAGTTCATCCATGATATAATCCACCACAAATTTTTTGTTGTCGGCTGTTTTGAAGAAATTAAGGCGGCCATCGCTGTAGAAATAAGCGATATCATTTACTTCAATGCTGACGAGCTTTTGTGCATGTTTTACAAGGAAGCGTTTACGGTATTCTTTTGGCTGCAGTTTTTCCTGGAGTTGTTTTACCAGGCCTTCCACGTTAAGCGGGTCGCGGCCGGCCATATTGCCATAAAGGGTTTTCATGCCCCTGAATTTTTCAAGAGCGCCGCGGAGATCTTCTTTTTGTATAGGTTTAAGCAGGTAGTCCACACTGCTCACCTTAAAAGCCTTTAAAGCATATTCATCGTATGAGGTAGTGAAGATGACCGTACTTTTAATAGAGGTGCGGTCGAATATTTCGAAGCTTTGTCCATCGGCAAGCTCGATGTCCATCAGGATCACATCAGGGCTGTCGTTACTTTCCAGCCAGTTTACTGAAGAGCGGATGCTGTCTGTAACGCCCACCACCTCTGCAGCAGGTTCAATAGCAGCGAGGGTTTTCTGGAGCTTTTTGGCCGCCAGTTCCTCATCTTCAATGATAAGCACTTTCATAATAGAATGGTTTTGATGAAACCAAGATACTTATCAAAACATGCCGGATAAACCTCTTCCAGTTGACCTGACATTCCCCCTGCATGAACTGTTCTTTTTATGTATGGGCTGGCGGCTAACCCTGGATAAGGGGGACGGCCACGGCAAACTCTTTTCCATCATCCCTTACCGTGATGTCTTCCTGCTTCATGAGCCGGTATTTATTTACGATATTGATCAGTCCGACCTTATTGGAGGATACCATCCGTTCTTTGCGCTGGAGGTTATTACTTACCAGCAGTTTACCGCTATTGGTGGTCATGATCAGTATTTTCAATGGCTGGTCTTTCAGGATCATGTTGTGCTTTACAGCGTTTTCCATCAGTATCTGAAGCGTGAGTGGTGGAAGCAGGTACACCAGGAAGCGTTCGTTGATGCGTACTTCCATTTCCAGCCCATCGCCATAGCGGGTTTTCAGCAAATGGAAATAGGAATAAATGAATTGCATTTCTGTATCCAGGGTGGTCAACCCGTCTTCATTGGTGCGGAGAAGATAGCGGTACACTTTGCTCAGTTCATCCAAAAATTTTTCTGCTTTTTGTGGTTCATCGCTGATCAGTGATGAAAGGGAATTGAGACTGTTGAAAAGAAAATGGGGATTCACCTGGCCTTTCAATCCTTCCAATTGGCTTTGCAGATTTTCTTTTTTCAACTGATCGGCTTCGTCAACGAGCTTTCTCCACTTTTCATAAAATACCGCGCCTTCATTAAAGCTTGTGGCCAGCAGGTTGCAGCCAATGGCGATCACCAGCATCCAGGGGTAGTTGCCCATTTTCACCCGTAAATCCATAAGCTGGATATAGTCATAACCAAAGAAGAGAATGGTGATCGCGATCACTGTAATACCGATATAGCAGACAATGCTGATACCGATGCGCTTGAAAGTTTGACTGTAAAGGGGAAACCGGTTATTCAGTATAATGGCCACCATGCTGCAAAGCGTATAGATCACCAGCACAACTACCATCGTGATCAGGCTGGGCCAGAGAAAATGTTGCCAGCTATTGAAATAAGCAGTTCCAAAGATCATGGAATTGAAGAGAAAGGACACGAGTGGAATAATGAAAGCGCCAATAAGCCGTTCTTTACTGCTGTATTTCAGTATCGTCATGTGTATTTACTAATTATTGAGCGTAACCAACTCTAAGATAGAGTTTCTGCTTTTCCTGTCCCTGCTGTGCGGGATAAACTGCTGTTTCTGTAGATGGGTTGGGCTTTTGAGGTGCCGAACCGTTGGGTTTATGAAGCCCCTTTGCGCTGCCCTGATGATTCCCTGATGATCAGCTGTGGGGCCAGGGTAGTGGTAGTGAATTCAGTGACCGGTCTTTTGCTTTCAATCAATTGCAGCAATGAATTGGTGGCCAGTTTCCCCATTTCAAAAGCCGGTTGCTTAATAATGGACAGGGGCGGATCAATCAGTTCGGTAAGGTCGGAGTTGGAAAAACCGATCAGTGCGATCTCTTCGGGCACTTTTATTTTCCGGGCTTTTAATGTTCTGAGGCAGCCGGTGGTCAGCTTGTCTGAAAGGGCAAGAATAGCATCCGGCCTGGACTTGCCGCTTAATAATTGGCCCATTGCTTCTTCCATTTCTGCAGGCAATAATCCTGCATGCGGGCAATATTTGATCAGATCATTTTTTTCTTTCAGGCCATGGTCGGCCAGGGCGGCGAGATAGCCGGCCAGCCTGTCTTTGGTAATGGAAAGAACAGGATTACTGTTAAGCGCTGCAATTTGTTTGTAGCCGTTTCGTATCAGATGAACAGTGGCGTCATAAGCACCCCGGTAGCTATCCACTACTACCTTATGCGTGTTCAATTCAGGAACGATGCGATCAAAGAAAACAATAGGCATGCCGCGGTCATACAGCTCTTTAAAGATGCTGAAATCGCTGGTTTCGGCTGACACAGATACGATCAGCCCGTCGATGGAGCGGGAAGTAAGATAATTCAGGTTGATAACCTCTCTTTCGTATGATTCGCGTGTCTGGGAAATGATAACATTGTAGCCGTTGCGGTAAGCTACCGATTCAATGCCATCGATGACCTGTGAAAAAAAACTGTTGGCAATTTCGGAAACAATCACGCCAATGGAATGGGATCTTCTTTCTTTCAGGCTAAGAGCGATGGGGTTGGGCTGGTAATTGATCTTTTCTGCATAATCCAGCACCAGTTTTTTAGTTTCAGGGCTGATCTCATAGCTGTCACGCAGGGCTCTTGATACAGTGGAAGTAGAAAGACCCAGTGCTTTGGCAATATCCTTAATGGTGACAGCTTCAAATTTCATGACGATAAGTGGCAAGGTAAATCATTTTTACCCACTTTATCTTTATCCTTCTTTTCCAATGAATAACTATCTTACGTCTTAGTATACCTGCATGCCAATTAAACAACACGAAACAATATATTGATATGAGAAGATATTGCCTGGCGCTCGACCTTGTTGATGATCAGGAAAAGATAGCCGCCTATGAGCGTTATCATCAACAGGTATGGCCTGAGATCCTTGACAGCATCCGTGATGCAGGGGTAGATCAGATGGAGATCTACCGTTTTGGCAACCGGCTTTTTATGATCATGGAAGTGACGGATACGTTTACCTTTGAACAAAAGGCCGGCAGTGATCAGGCAAACCCCAAAGTGCAGGAATGGGAAACGCTGATGAGCCGGTATCAGCAGGTAATACCAGGAACCGGGCCAGGAGAGAAATGGGTGTTGATGAACAAGATCTTTTCATTGAAATAAGCGATAAAGAATAAAAGGAGTTGATATGTTTAGTCTGAAAGGAAAAACAGCTGTCATAACAGGAGGCGGCAGCGGCATTGGTAAAGCGATTTCCCTGCTTTTTGCACAGCAGGGCGCTTCCGTTTATATCCTTGATTTTAATAAAGAGTCGGCAGAAGAAGTGGCTGCGCAGGCAAAAAAAGAAGGCCGCCAGGCAGCAACTATTGTGTGTGATGTAAGCAACCAGCAACAGGTGAAAGAGGTGATGGACAATATTGCGCAGAAGACTGGCGGCATACAGTTGCTGGTCAACAATGCTGGCATAGCGCATGTAGGAAATGTGGAGACTACTACAGAAGATGATTTCAACCGACTGCTGGCCGTGAATGTAAAAGGTGTTTACAATTGCCTGCAGGCAGTGATACCCCACATGAAAAAAGCAGGAGGCGCCATTTTGAATATGGCTTCCATTGCTTCTTCAATAGGCCTGCCAGACAGGTTTGCTTATTCTATGAGCAAGGGAGCTGTGCTGGGCATGACCCTCTCTACTGCCCGTGATTATATTTCACAAAATATCCGCTGCAACTGCATTTCCCCTGCACGCGTGCATACGCCTTTTGTGGATGGTTTTATCGCAAAGAATTACCCGGGAAAGGAAAAGGAAATGTTTGAAAAATTATCAAAAACACAACCCATTGGCCGGATGGCCGAACCCAGTGAGATCGCTAATCTGGTTTTATATCTCTGCAGCGATGAAGCGGCTTTTATTACCGGTTGCGATTACCCGATCGATGGAGGATTTATTAAACTGAATAACTAACTCGAAATTCAAAAACCAAATGAAACTGATCCGTTTTGGTGAAAAAGGAAAAGAAAAGCCAGGTATATGTATCAATGATGAGTCGTATGATGTGTCTGCTTTTGTTAAAGAATACGATGAAAACTTTTTTGCAAGCGGGGGCCTGCTACAGCTCTCAGAAAAAATAACCGGAGCCGGCCAGCTTCCCAAAGTTGCAGCCGGTACCCGCCTGGCATCTCCTGTTGCCCGGCCTTCCAAGATCGTTTGCATTGGCCTTAACTACGCAGATCATGCAAAAGAGACAGGTGCAACACCTCCCGCAGAGCCTGTTATATTCCTGAAATCGAGTACGGCTATCAGCGGTCCTTACGATCCGGTCATTATTCCCCGTGATTCTGTAAAAACCGATTGGGAAGTGGAACTGGCCGTTGTGATAGGAAAAGAAGCCAGCTATGTGGAAGAAGCGGATGCAATGGATTATGTAGCCGGTTATTGCCTGCACAATGATGTAAGCGAAAGGGAATTTCAACTGGAAAGAGGCGGCACCTGGGATAAAGGAAAAGGCTGCGATACGTTTGCTCCGATAGGCCCCTGGCTGGTAACAGCCGATGAGATCAGGGATGTCGACAATCTCCGCCTCTGGCTGAAAGTAAATGGTAAAATGATGCAGGACGGAAATACGTCCAATTTCATTTTCCGCATTCCCTTTGTGATTGCTTACGTAAGCCGGTTTATGACCTTATTGCCCGGTGACATTATTTCCACAGGCACGCCTGCCGGTGTGGGACTGGGATTCAATCCGCCGGTTTATCTCAAACCCGGTGATGTTGTTGAGCTGGGAATAGATGGGCTGGGAGAATCCCGGCAAACCTGCGTGGTTTATGCTAAAAATTGATGCACATAATCATTTCTGGAAGTTTGACCCTGTAAGGGACAGCTGGATTACGGAAGAGATGGACATTCTCCGCAGGGATTTTATGCCGGCAGATTTTTTACAAGTATTGCAGCAACATGGTTTTGATGGTTGCATCGTGGTGCAAAGCGATCAATCGGAAAAGGAAAACGATTTTCAATTGAAGAATGCAGCGCAGTATGATCATATCAAAGGCATAGTAGGATGGGTTGATCTGCAAAACCCGCGGGTGGAAGAACGATTGGCGTATTACCGATCCTTTCCTGTAATGAAAGGCTTCCGGCATATTTTACAAGGAGAAGCAGACCGCGCATTGATGCTGAAACCTGCTTTTAAACAGGGTATTGGTTCGCTGGAGAAATACGGGTTCACCTATGATATATTGATATTTCCGGACCAGTTGAAATATGCTGAAGAACTAGTGTCAGCATTCCCCCGGCAAAAATTTGTAGTGGATCATATTGCCAAGCCGGATATCAAGACCGGCGACAGCAGTAATTGGAAAAAAGCGATACAGGCGTTAGCTGATCATGATAACGTATTTTGTAAAATATCCGGCATAGTCACTGAGGCCGATTGGAAACAATGGAAGAAAGAAGATTTTACTCCATATATAGATACAGTGGTTGAAGCATTCGGTACTGACCGGATTATGTATGGAAGCGATTGGCCGGTTTGCAAGGTGGCTGCTTCTTACAGCCAAATGCTGGAGATCGTCAGTCAGTATTTCTCCCGGTTTTCAGTTACAGAACAAGCGGCTTTCTTTGGAGGAAATGCCAGTTCATTTTATCATCTTTAAAACAAATTAATGGACCTGCAACTAAGCAATAAGATCATCCTGGTAACCGGCGGCGCTAAAGGTATTGGAGAAGGTATTGTGAAAGTGCTGGCTTCGGAAGGAGCTATACCGGTTATTGTCGGCCGCAATGAAGCAGATAATAAAACACTTTTATCAGAGATCGAAAGAAAGGGAGGCAAGGCTTTGCAGGTAGTGGCTGAGCTGACCAGGGCGGAAGAATGCGAGCAGGCGGTCAGGCAGGTTGTTGCACAGTGGGGCCGTATAGATGGATTGGTGAATAATGCAGGCGTTAATGATGGAGTAGGATTGGAGAACGGGAATTATGAAATGTTCATGGCCAGCCTGCATAAAAATCTTATTCACTATTACCTGATGGCGAAGCACGCACTGCCTGAACTGAAGAAATCGAAAGGCAGCATTGTGAATATCACTTCCAAGTCAGCCGATACAGGGCAAGGAGGAACTTCTGCCTATGCTGCATCTAACGGAGGGCGCAATGCATTAACAAGGGAATGGGCAGTTGAACTATTGAAATATGGCATAAGGGTAAATGCTGTGGTAGTAGCGGAATGCTTTACACCGCTGTATGGCAGGTGGATTGAGACGCAGCCAGACCCGGCAAAAAAATTAAAGGAAATTGAATCTAAGATACCCCTGGGCAACAGGATGACGACAGCAGAAGAGATCGGCAGTACCGTTGCTTTTCTTTTATCTGAACGCTCAAGCCATACCACCGGCCAACTATTGTATGTGGATGGCGGTTATGTGCACCTTGACAGGGCGCTGTCCAATACTTAATGATCATTCATCTAAAAAAACAGAAAATGAAATATTTCATGCTCTTTCTTACTTTATCGCTGGTGGCATTCACCAAACCAGTTAAAAAGAACAAGGTTATTTTCTTTGGCGATTCCATTACGCAGGCGGCCGTAAATCCCAATGGCTATATCGTTAAAATGGATAGCCTGATCCGGAAAGATGGATTGGCTGAATCTTTTGAACTGGCCGGTGCAGGTATTGGCGGCAATAAGGTTTATGATCTTTATTTGCGGATGGACAGCGATGTGCTGGCAAAGGATCCTGATATCGTATTTATCTATGTCGGCATTAATGATGTGTGGCATAAAAGCAGTTCCGGCACCGGCACGGACGCGCCGAAGTTTGAGAAATTCTATCGTGCCATTATCAAAAAATTGCAGGACAGGAATATCCGTGTGGTAGTATGCACACCTACCGTGATCGGTGAAAGAAATGATTATTCCAATGAGCAGGATGGTGATCTTAATCATTACAGTAATATCATCCGCAACATTGCGAAAGATATGAACCTGCCGTTGTGTGATCTCCACAAAGCATTTGTTGATTATCTCAAAACGAACAACCCCAATAACGCGGAAAAAGGCATTCTCACAACAGACAGAGTGCATTTAACAGGTGCCGGAAACCTGCTGGTGGCGGCTGAAATGTGGAAGATTTTGAAGACTTTGGTGAGATAAAAATCGAGATCCGTATTTTATTGTAAATCAATATAATGCAATTAAAAAGCTGCTTTTTGCATAAAAAATGCAATCGGTTTCATTTTTCATTGACGGATATGCTGTAAGTTCGGCCCGCCGGAGTGCAACGTAGGCGGGCAAGCCCTTGAAAATAAAACTGACTATTTATGTTATTGCTAGGCCTCGATATAGGCACTTCCTCCATTAAAGCATCCGTTGTGGATGCCGCTACTCAACAGCAGCTTGCTTCGGCCCAATATCCCGAAACAGAATCGGGCATTATATCCCTGCAACCCGGATGGGCTGAGCAATCGCCGGGCATGTGGTGGGAACATGTACAACTTGCTATCTTGAAATTGCATGCACAGCGTAAGTATGATCCTAAAGATATCAGTGCTATCGGCATCGCTTACCAGATGCATGGATTGGTGTGTGTGGACAAACAACAGCAAGCGCTCCGCGATAGTATTATCTGGTGTGATAGCCGTGCAGTAGAACTGGGCAACCAGGCTTTTGAAACGATCGGTAAGGAGCATGCATTATTACACCTGCTTAATTCTCCCGGCAATTTTACGGCAAGTAAACTGGCCTGGGTAAAACAAAACGAACCGGCATTATATGATAAGATCGATAAGATCATGCTGCCAGGCGATTTCATTGCCATGAAACTGACCGGTAATGTCAGTACCAGCATTTCTGCATTATCTGAAGGAGTGTTCTGGGATTTCCAGGAGCATGAATTATCCAAAGACGTATTTGGTTATTACGGATTGGATCCTCAATTCATTCCTCCGGTAAAAGATGTGTTTACCGTGCATGGGCTTGTAAGCAAAACTGTGGCGGAATCATTATCACTTACTGCGGGCATACCGGTTACTTACAAGGCCGGTGACCAGCCCAACAATGCATTATCGTTGAACGTACTGAACCCCGGCGAGGTGGCTGCCACTGCGGGTACCAGCGGTGTGATCTATGCAGTGAGCGATCAGCTGACTTATGATAATGAATCGCGCGTTAACAGCTTTGCACATGTGAATCATACCGACAAACAAAAAAGGCTGGGCGTATTGCTCAATATAAACGGTACAGGCATCCTTAACCGCTGGATCAGGAACATCACGGGTGATAAACTGAATTACCGTGAAATGAATGAAGCTGCTGCCGGTGTTGCTCCCGGCAGCGAAGGCGTCTACATTCTGCCATTCGGAAATGGTGCGGAACGCATGCTCAACAACCGGACTATAGAAGCACATATTCATTCACTCAATTTCAATATACATGCTGCTCCGCATTTATACAGGGCTGCACAGGAAGGAATAGCATTTGCTTTCCGCTACGGACTTGATATTATGCGCAGCAATGGCATCAACCCAAGTGTGATCAGGGCTTCCAAAACAAATATGTTCCTCAGTGAAGTGTTTACCGAAGCATTTGTGAATGCCACCGGCCTTACTGTGGAATTATACCAGGGTGATGGGAGTACAGGAGCCGCAATCGGTGCGGGCTTGGGGGCCGGTATTTATAAAACGGCGGAAGATGCTTTCCGTCATTTCAAACCTTTATACAAAGCAGAGCCTTCTGCAAAGCTTACCGCTGCTTACGATGAATTGTATAGCGGATGGAAAAATGTTCTGCTCAATCAACTCAATCAATAATAAAAGATTCAACACTATGAACGTGGTAACAGGAAGCAGGGAATATTTCAAAGGAATTGGACAGGTAAAATATGAAGGACGTGATACAGATAATCCATTAGCCTTTCGTTGGTACGATGAAAACAGAAAAGTGGCCGGCAAAACCATGAAGGAATATTTGAAGTTTGCCTGTGCATACTGGCATAGTTTCAATGGCAGTGGAGCAGACCCGTTTGGTGAGCGAACGCACATCTTTCCCTGGGATGAAAACAAAGATGTGTTGCAAAGAGCAAAAGATAAAGCCGACGCTGCATTTGAATTCATTACCAAAATGAACATTCCTTATTATTGCTTTCATGATGTGGATGTAGTGGATTATGGTCCCAATATAGCAGAGAATGATGATCGTCTCCAAACCCTGGCTTTATACCTCAAAGAAAAGCAGCAACAAAGCGGGGCGAAATTGCTTTGGGGCACCGCCAACCTGTTTAGCAATAAACGGTATATGAACGGCGCTGCCACCAATCCTGATTTTCGTGTACTGGCTCATGGAGCGGCCCAGGTGAAAGCTGCATTGGATGCCACTATTGCTCTTGGCGGGGAAAACTATGTGTTCTGGGGTGGCAGGGAAGGTTATATGAGCTTGCTGAACACAGACATGAAAAGAGAAAAAGAACATCTTGCCCGCTTTCTTCAAACGGCACGGGACTATGCAAGGAAGAATGGGTTCAAAGGGAAATTCTTTATCGAACCCAAACCTTGCGAACCAAGCAAACATCAGTACGATTATGATTCGGAAACCGTGATCGGTTTTCTTCGCCAGTATGGATTGCTGGATGATTTCAGCCTGAACATTGAAGTGAACCATGCCACACTGGCTGGCCATACGTTCACCCATGAATTGCAGGTGGCTGCTGATGCAGGGTTGCTGGGCAGCATCGATGCCAACCGCGGCGATTATCAGAATGGCTGGGACACCGACCAGTTTCCCAATGATATCAATGAACTTACTGAAGCCATGCTGATCATACTGCAGGCAAATGGCTTCAAAGGCGGCGGTATCAACTTTGATGCAAAAGTACGCCGCAACAGTACCGATATGGAAGACCTGTTTCATGCCCATATCGGGGGAATGGACATATTTGCCAGGGCCCTGCTTACAGCAGAAGTAATCCTGGAAAAATCAGCTTATAAAAAGATCCGTAAAGAAAGATATGCCAGCTTCGATGGTGGTAAGGGTAAAGAATTTGAAGAAGGAAAGCTGACATTGGAAAACTTACGTACGTACGCAATTGAAAACGGAGAACCAGCAATGAAGAGCGGGAAGCAGGAATACCTGGAGAATATTGTGAACAGGTTCATATAAGAAATAATGGACTCAGGAACAGCGTATCATCAAGTGCGCAACGTGGCGTCCTTTGCGCACCTGGCGATACTTCCTGCAACAAATCCATTTGTTAGTCCAAAATCAATATTTTTAGGTCTTTTACCGGAATTTCCGTACCTATGTGAATTAAGTGTTTATGTGACACGTATTTTTACCAGAATTGCTTAACGGAAAAAATAACTTTAACAACTAAACAGCTTGCTGTATGAATTCTCTTCACACCAAGGATTACCTGGTTTTCCTTCTGTATTTTATAATCGTCGCGGGTTATGGCTACTGGATTTACCGGCGTAAAAGGAAAGCCAGCGTATCGGCTTCACACGATTATTTCCTTGCTGAAGGGTCTCTTACCTGGTGGGCTATTGGTGCATCGCTGATAGCATCCAATATTTCGGCAGAGCAGTTTATCGGAATGAGCGGTAATGGTTTTACCATGGGTCTTGCCATCTCCACTTATGAATGGATGGCTGCAGCCACCCTGCTGATCGTTGCGATATTCTTTATCCCGGTTTACCTGAAGAATAAGATCTACACAATGCCGCAGTTCCTGAATCAGCGCTACAACAGCACTGTGGCGATGATCATGGCCGTATTCTGGTTATTATTATACGTGATAGTGAATCTAACTTCCATCCTGTTCCTTGGTGCATTGGCCATCAGCAGCATATCAGGCATCAGCCTTACGGCCTGTATGGTCTTCCTTGCAGCCTTTGCCATTATCATCACGCTGGGTGGTATGAAAGTGATCGGTTATACAGATGTGATCCAGGTATTCTTCCTGATCCTTGGTGGTTTGGTAACTACTTATCTCGCACTTGACCTGGTAGCAAAACACTTCGGCGGAGATGGCATAGTAGATGGGTTTAAACAACTGACAAGAAATGCAGATGATCATTTCCATATGATCTTCAAAAAAGATAATCCTTATTACATGAGTTTGCCGGGCCTTACCGTGCTGGTGGGTGGTATGTGGATCGTGAACCTGAGCTACTGGGGTTGTAACCAGTACATCACGCAAAGGGCGCTGGGTGCTGACCTGAATACAGCCCGCAAGGGTATCCTCTTCGCAGCATTCCTAAAATTGCTGATGCCTGTGATTGTTGTACTGCCAGGTATTGCAGCTTTTGTGTTGCATCAGAATGGTTACTTCCAGCAGGAAATGATGGTGAACGGAGAACTGATGCAGGATAAAGCATATCCGGTATTATTGAACCTGCTGCCCGCAGGTCTGAAAGGGTTGGCCTTTGCCGCGCTTACAGCAGCCGTGGTAGCATCGCTGGCAGGTAAAGCCAACAGTATCGCTACCATTTTCACGCTCGATATTTACAAGAAGAAAATAAATGTGGATGCCGATGAAAAGAAAATGGTATGGGTGGGACGTACTACCGTAATTATCGCAATGGTGATAGCGGTGCTGATCGCTCCCTTGCTGGGCATTGATAAAAAAGGCGGTTTTGAATTTATCCAGGAATACACAGGCTTCGTTTCGCCCGGTATTTTTGCAATGTTCATCCTTGGCTTCTTCTGGAAAAAAACAACTTCTGCTGCAGCAATGTTTGCTACTATCGGTGGCTTTGCTTTATCAGTGATCTTTAAAGTGTTGCCAACCTGGACCAACCTGGAATGGCTGAGCCCTTATGGTTTTTCCAAACAAGTGGCGCAAAAAGACGGCAGCATGTTGTATGAAATACCTTTCCTTGATCGTATGGGTTTTGTATTTGTGATCTGTGTGCTGGTGATGATTGCTATCAGCCTGTATCAAACCAGGAGAGGTGTTGTTGCCAAAGGCCTTGAAGTGGATTCAAAAATGTTCAAAATGTCTCCCGGCTTTTTGGTTGGCGCATTGATCGTATGCGGCATCCTGACAGCCTTGTATACAATCTATTGGTAAAATAAAATAAATGATCAATAAGCTAAGCCGGTTTAAGGATGGCCGCCATCCTTAAACCGGCTTTAGCAATTAGGAATATTCTCATTGGCCTAACCGCCAGAAAAGCATAGCTTTGAAATGGACTGTAAAAAATTATTGATTACCTGATCTTTGCCCGATAGCACTGTATGATCAATAAACTTCCCTAAAAGATATGTATAAACTGATTTTAGCCGTAGCAGTATCATTAATAGCTATACCGATGAATGCTCAGACCAAACAGGAAAAAGAAGTAGCCGCTGCAGTAGAGCAGTTACGCAAGGCTATGGTGGATGCAGATAGCGTTGTATTGTCTAACCTTGCAGATGATAAACTTACCTATGGCCATAGTAGCGGTAAAGTGGAAACAAAAACTGATTTTGTAGGAACGATTGTAAGCGGGAAATCTGATTTTGTGACAATTGATCTTACTGATCAAACTATCCAGGTCAGTAAAGATGTGGCCATTGTGCGCCATAAACTTTCTGCCAAAACCAATGATGACGGTAAGCCGGGTGAAGTGAACCTGAAAATATTGACCGTTTGGCAAAAAATAAAAGGCAACTGGAAAATGCTGGCAAGGCAGGCTGTGAAAACTACCTGATCCCCTACGCTTTTGGTCATCGTTATACTGCACTTAATCCATAATTGGTCTTTATTACTCCTTCTTATGTACCAATGAGATCGTTACCGGCAACGATTGCGTAAAAAAAAACCTCAGAATGGATTGAATATGATTGCCTTTGGGGTTAAACTTGTAAAATGAACCCCAGGGGGGTCTTGTGTTTAACTGATAACGATGTACTTGTCATGATGAAAATGATCTTCGTTCTATGCTATTCTGCTCCCCGCTTTGCTGCTGCGCAGCTTAAAAAAGCCATCCTGATAGCACTGTTGATTTCGCTCGGGTTTACAAAAAAGCCGGTGGCACAATCGCTTCCCTTATCGCAACAGATGACAGAGACTGCAATGAAGTTATGGCCTGATTCATTTTCTGTTAAACCCGGATCAAAGGCCAGCTGGAGTTATGATCAGGGTGTTATTCTGAAAGGTATTGAAGGTGTTTGGCAGAATACAGGCGATACCCGCTATTTCAATTATATCCAGCATAGCATGGATTACTATGTGAGAGATAATGGCTCCATCTATGATTACAATGGGGATGATTATAATATCGACCATATCAACAACGGAAAAGTACTGCTGACACTGTACCGTGTATCAGGAAGAGAGAAATACCGGAAAGCTGTTGAGATGTTAAGGAATCAATTGAGAACACATCCGCGAACAGAAGAAGGAGGATTTTGGCACAAAAAGATCTATCCTTCCCAGGTATGGCTGGATGGATTATACATGAGCCAGCCCTTTTATGCAGAATATGCCCAGGTATTTCATGAAGATTCGATCTTTAATGATGTGGCCAAACAGTTTGCCTACATGGAGCTTCACGCGCGTGATCCAAAAACAGGATTGTTGTATCATGGATGGGATGAAAGCAGACAACAGCAATGGGCAAATAAAGAAACAGGCACTTCTTCTAATTTCTGGGGCCGGGCAATGGGTTGGTATGGCATGGCAATGGTGGATGCGCTGGATTATATTCCCGGTTCACACAGAGAAGGAAGGTTGATGATTGTTGACATTCTGAAGCGGTATGCAGAGGCCATTGTAAAAGTGCAGGACAAAAATTCCGGCTTATGGTATAATATACTGGATAAACCCCTGCAGCCCAAGAATTATAAGGAAGCTTCCGCATCCTGCATGATCGTGTACACATTGGCAAAGGCAGTACGTCTTGGATATATCCCCCGTAAATACCTGGCAAATGCTGAGAAAGGCTATGCAGGTATTGTAAAAGAGTTTCTCAAAACAGAGAACGGACAATTGAACCTGTATGGTACTGTAGCTGTGTCTGGCCTTGGAGGTAATCCTTACCGTGATGGAAGTTTCGGGTATTATATGAAGGAACCGGTTGTGGTGAATGATCCTAAAGGCATGGGAGCTTTTATACAATGTGCCGTTGAAATGGAGATGGTCCCGACCCTTTCGATCGGTAGGGGAAAACAGGTTATGCTTGACCGGTATTTCAACTCCGAAAAGCGTAAGGATGTTACCGGCACATCTGTTTACTGGCATTATGTGTGGGATGAAAGATCGAATCCTGGTTTCTCCACCTTTGGCCAGATCTTTAAGAAATATGGCGCATGGCTGAGTTACTTCGATAAGCCGAATGCCATCTACCTTGGAAAAACAGATGTTTATATTATTGTTGACCCCGATCATGTAAAAGACAATCCTGTTCCCAATTATGTTACTGATGAGGATGTGAAAATAATTAAGGACTGGGTGAAGCAAGGCGGCGCCTTACTCTTAATGGCAAACGATAGTAACAATTGTGATCTCTCTCATTTTAATAAACTGGCCAATGCTTTTGGGATCAATTTCACTGACAAAAGTGTGAACATGGTGAAAGACGATCATTTTCCTACAGGCTCAGTGTTGCCGGGAGATAATAACCCCGTGTTTAAAACAACCAAGGAAATGTTCCTGAAAGAAGTGAGCACGATCACCGTGCAAAAGCCAGCCCAGGCCAATGCTGTTAAAGACGGTGATATAATTATCGCTACGGCTAAATATGGCAAAGGTGTTGTTATAGCTGTTGGTGACCCCTGGCTGTACAACGAATATATAGATGGACGGAAATTGCCTGCACAATATGAAAATTATAAAGCAGGAGAGGACCTGGCAAAATGGTTGTTGGAGAAATCCAATACCAAATATCACAGAACCTTCAGAAGCAAAAAGCTAAAAAAGTAAAATATTGAGTGAGCGTATGCAGTTATCAAAACAAATAATTCCGCAGGTCAGACAAGAGGCTGTAGAGTCAATACCCACTAAAGAAATCCTGGAACTGCCAGAAAAGGTATTACAGTTTGGCACCGGTGTATTACTTCGTGGATTGCCTGATTATTTTATTGACAAAGCTAACAAGCAAGGTGTTTTTAATGGCCGCGTGGTGGTAGTGAAATCAACTTCCAGTGGCGGCACAGATGCTTTTGGTGCACAGGACGGTTTATTCACCTTATGTGTAAAGGGCATTGAAGACGGCAAAAAAACAGAAGAGATTATTATCAATGGCTCCATTAGCCGTGTGTTGTCTGCCGCAGACGAATGGAAGGAAATATTGAAATGCGCCCATAACCCGGCGATGCAACTGGTGATCTCCAACACAACAGAAGTCGGTATTGTACTCGCGGAGGATGATATCCGCCAGTCGCCACCAAATTCTTTTCCTGGTAAACTACTGGCCTTCCTGTATGAACGTTATAAAGCATTCAACGGTTCAAAGGAAAGCGGAATGGTGATCGTGCCAACTGAACTGATCACAGACAATGGAACAAAACTTCGTGACATAGTGCTGGAACTTGCTGAACAGAATAAACTGGAAAAACCCTTTATTCAATGGCTGGCATCGGCCAATCATTTCTGCAGTTCGCTGGTTGACCGTATTGTGCCGGGCAAACTTCCGGCTGCAGAACAAAAAGCGACAGAAGAGCATCTGGGTTATACAGACGAGCTTATGATCATGGCAGAACCGTTCCGTTTGTGGGCGATCGAATCAGGCAGTGATGATGTGAAGGAAATACTTTCTTTCAGCCAGATAGATAAAGGTGTGGTGATTACGCCGGATATTGAAAAGTTCAGGGAGTTGAAACTTCGTTTATTGAATGGCACCCACACATTTTCCAGTGGATTGGCTGTGCTGGCTGGCTTTACTACTGTAAAAGAAGCAATGGCTGATGAGCAGATGGGTTCTTTTGTCCGCAGACTGATGATGCTGGAAATCGCAGCCGCCATGTCGGGTGATGCGATCTCTTATAATGAAGCCTGTGCTTTTGCCAATACAGTGATCGATCGTTTCCGGAATCCCTTTATTGATCATCAATGGCTCAGCATAACGATGAATTTCACATCGAAAATGCGATTGAGAAATATACCTTTGTTGCTCTGGCATTATGAAAAGTCGACCAGTGTGCCCGTGCAGATGGCACAGGGCTTTGCGGCCTATCTCTTGTTCATGAAATGCAGCAAGGGTGATGATGGAAGCTATTATGGCCAAACCGGCTCATTGCGATACAAAATGCAGGATGATAAAGCTGCTTATTTCTCAGAAAAATGGTCAAAGCTGAACACAGAAGATGTAGTGAAAGCTGTTTTGGCCGACACTGAATTGTGGGGAGTTGATCTTTTACACCTTCCCGGCTTTGCTGAAGCCGTAACTAATTATATGGAATTTATTGAGCAGGAAGGGGCACTCGCACTGATAACCGAAGGGGCTAAGAATAAAACAACCGCATAAATGAAGCATAGAGTATTAAAGGTGCATCCAAACGACAATGTGCTGGTAGCATTGCAGAACCTTACAAAAGGCGAAACTATTTCTTATAGTGGTAAGGATTATGTGTTGCGGGAAGATGTTCCGGCGAAACATAAGTTCTTTATGCAGGATATGTATGCAGGTGATAAGATCACGATGTATGGCGTGCTGGTGGGAAAGATACAGTTTGATGTGCCTGCAGGCAGCCGCATGACCACCGATAATACCAAACATGCAGCAGACCCATTCACCTACCGCCCTTTTCATTATCAATGGCAACCGCCGGATGTGTCAAAATTCAAAGGCCGTACTTTCAATGGATATCATCGCAGCGATGGCCGTGTAGGAACAGCCAATTACTGGTTGTTCATACCCACTGTTTTTTGCGAGAACAGGAACCTGGATGTGATCCGCGAAGCATTGCACAACGAACTGGGATATGCTGTTACCGATAAGTACAAACAGAAAACACATCAACTGCTGGAGCTGTATAAAAGCGGGGTAGATATCAGCAAAGCTGACCTTGATGTAAAAGAAGCCATGGTACCGACCAACCGAATTTTTAAAAATGTGGATGGTATTAAATTCCTGAATCATCAGGGAGGATGCGGAGGCACCCGCCAGGACGCCGGTGTACTGGGTAAACTGCTGGCTTCTTATGCTGACCATCCCAACGTGGCTGGTGTTACGATCCTTAGCCTGGGTTGCCAGAACCTGCAGACACAGCAATTGCTGGATGATATAAAAGAACGCAATCCTTCTTTTGATAAACCGCTGTATGTTTTTGAACAGCAGTTGTCGCAAAGCGAGGACCAACTGATCACTGAAGCGATCCGTAAAACTTTTCTTGGCCTCATTGAGATCAATAAGATTGAAAGAAAACCTGCTTCACTGGATCACCTGGTGCTGGGTGTAAAATGCGGCGGCAGCGATGGTTTCAGCGGTATATCTGCCAATCCAGCTGTAGGGTATTGTTCAGACCTGCTGGTGGCATTGGGAGGAAAAATATTACTGGCCGAGTTCCCGGAGCTTTGCGGAGCTGAACAGGACCTGATCGACCGTACAAGAGATGAAGCCGCTGCAAAGAAATTCATCCGGTTAATGACAGCATATAATGAAGCGGCACACCAGGTAGGTTCAGGTTTTCACATGAACCCATCGCCCGGCAATATCCGCGATGGATTGATCACGGATGCGATCAAAAGTACGGGTGCTGCAAAAAAGGGCGGCACTTCACCGGTTGAAGATGTGTTGGATTATACAGAACCCGTAGTGAAACCGGGACTGAACCTCGTGTGCACACCAGGCAATGATGTGGAAGCAACTACCGGCAAAGCAGCGAGTGGCGCTACATTGATCCTGTTTACTACAGGATTGGGAACGCCTACGGGCAACCCGGTTTGTCCTACTATCAAAGTGGCTACCAATTCAGCACTGGCCAGAAAAATGGGTGATATCATTGATATCAACACAGGCCCCATCATTGATGGAGAAAAGACCATTGAAGAAATGGGAGAAGAGATATTGGAGTATTGTATCAAAGCTGCAAGCGGCGAAGTGATCCCCAAAGCAGTATTATTAAACCAGGACGATTTTATACCGTGGAAACGCGGAGTATCATTATAAACCAACATCAGGCCGTAGTTTTAAAGTAGAAGTGCAAAATGAAAAATTTAAAAGCTCCCTGATATTGAATTTGCCTTAATAAGGAAAGCTTTTACATTTTGATTTTTAAATTTTTGACTTTACATCGCCTGATATAGATAGACATTAAAACAGTTGTATGAAAGCATTTTTGGACGAAGATTTCTTCCTGAAGACCAAGACGGCCCAACGTCTTTACCACGAGTTTGCGAAAGACATGCCGATCATAGATTATCATTGTCACCTCCCACCGCAGCAGATAGCAGAAGATACGCAGTACGAAAATATTACGCAGGCATGGCTATACGGCGATCATTACAAATGGAGGGCCATGCGTACCAATGGCGTGGATGAAAGCTATTGCACCGGCGACCAGCCTGATTTTGAGAAATTCAAACAATGGGCGGCTACTGTGCCATATACGCTTCGCAATCCATTATATCACTGGACGCATCTTGAACTGCAGCGTTATTTTAATATCCAGGACACCCTGAGCCTCGACACGGCTAAAAATATTTATGAAGAAAGCACAGCCAAACTGCGGACACCTGCTTATTCAGTAAAGAATCTTTTGCGCAAAATGAATGTGAAGATGGTTTGCACCACTGATGATCCTGTTGATTCACTGGAACATCATATCCGCCTGCGCGAAGATGGCTTTGAAATTCCCATCCTGCCTGCATTCCGGCCCGATAATGCAATGAATGTAAGCGATCCGCAGAAATTCAATGCTTATATTAAGAAGCTCGAAGCTGTGACCAATATTGCAGTTTCATCTTTTGATGATTTCTTATATGCATTGCAGAACCGTCACGATTTCTTTGCATCGCTTGGTTGCGGCGTATCCGATCATGGCCTGGAAGAGATCTATGCAGAAGATTTTACTGGCTCAGAGATCGATACCATTTTCAATAAAGTGCATGGCGGCAAAAGCCTGAACGATATTGAACAACGCAAATTCAGGTCAGCCATGCTAATTCATTTTGCAGAGTGGGACTGGGAAAAAGGATGGGTGCAGCAATTCCATTTAGGAGCATTACGCAACAACAATACCCGGATGATGCAAACCCTGGGTGTAGATACCGGCTGGGATTCTGTCGGTGATTTTTCACAGGCAAGGGCCCTGGCCAAATTCCTTGACAAACTGGACTGCAATAATAAACTGTCAAAAACCATTCTGTATAATCTGAACCCTGCAGATAATGAGCTGATGGCAACCATGATCGGTAATTTTAATGATGGATCTGTTGCAGGAAAGATACAATGGGGCTCCGGCTGGTGGTTCCTTGATCAGAAAGATGGCATGATCAAACAACTGAACACCTTGTCGAATATGGGATTGCTGAGCCGCTTTGTAGGCATGCTCACCGATTCAAGAAGTTTCCTTTCTTTTCCCCGCCATGAATATTTCCGCCGGATATTATGCGATCTGTTTGGAACAGAGATAGAGAATGGAGAATTGCCGAATGACCTTGAATGGATCGGAAAAATAATACAGGATATTTGTTTTAATAATAACAAGAACTATTTCAACTGGCAATTGGAACCGGCGAAGGAAAAAGCAGGTTCTGTTTAACATTCAACAATCATTAATTTGCAGCAAAAACCAGATGAGCATTCTCCAACAATTCAGTCTTGCCGGTAAAGTGGCATTAGTTACAGGTTGCAACAGAGGCATCGGCAAGGCCATGGCTCTTGGTCTTGCAGAAGCCGGTGCAGACATCCTGGGTGTTTCTGCAACAATAGAACTCACAGGCAGTGAGGTTGAAAAAGAGGTAATGGCTTTAGGAAGAAAATTCAAGGCTTACCAGGCTGACCTATCCAACCGTGAGAGCATTTATGCATTCACCAACAAAGTGAAAGCAGAAAATAAAAAGATCGATATCCTGATCAATAATGCGGGCACCATTATGCGTGCGCCTGCTGCAGAGCATCCGGATGAATACTGGGACCGCGTGATCGATATCAATCTCAATGCACAATTTGTACTGGCCAGGGAAATCGGCAGGCAAATGCTGGAGAATGGCAGCGGCAAGATCATTTTTACGGCTTCCCTGCTTAGCTTCCAGGGTGGTATCAATGTACCTGGCTATGCAGCCAGCAAGGGCGCAATAGCCAGCCTGATCAAAGCATTGGCAAACGAATGGGCGTCAAAAGGGGTGAATGTAAATGGTATTGCACCCGGATATATTGCAACAGACAATACAGAAGCTTTGAGGAATGATCCTGCAAGAAGCAAGTCCATTCTCGATCGCATTCCTGCGGGCCGCTGGGGTGAAACGGAGGATTTCAAAGGCGCTGTGGTATACCTGGCATCCGCTGCTTCGGATTATGTAAATGGCACCATCCTTACAGTAGATGGCGGATGGATGGGCCGCTGATATTGATTAATTCGCTTTACAAATAAGATTATATGGAAATGAGATTTCAAAACAGTCCTGCTGAGACTAAGGCTATGAGCTCAGAACAGCTCCGGGATAACTTTCTTATCCCCGGTTTAATGCAAGACGACACTATTCAATTGGTATATTCCCATTACGATCGTGTGATTGTTGGTGGTGTAAAACCTGTAAGCAAGGCAGTGGAATTGCCCAACCACCCTGAACTCAAGGCAGCGTATTTCCTGGAAAGAAGAGAACTGGGTGTGATCAATGTTGGCGGCACAGGCACTGTAACCGCAGATGGAAAGGATTACATATTGGATAAACTGGGCTGTGTATATCTTGGCAAAGGCACTAAGACTGTAAGCTTTAAAAGCAGTGATAAAAAAGCACCAGCTGTTTTTTACCTGCTTTCTGCACCGGCGCATCAAACTTATCCCAACACTCAGTATACCAAAGAGCAGGCTTCGCCGGTTGCTTTGGGTGATATTTCCACTTCCAATAAAAGAACGATCTATAAATATATCCATTTGGATGGTATCAAAAGCTGCCAGTTGGTGATGGGACTGACGGTACTTGAAGCAGGAAGTGTCTGGAACTCCGTTCCACCACATACGCATACCCGCCGCATGGAAGTTTATTTCTATTTTGATGTGCCGGAATCACAGCGTGTATTCCATTTTATGGGTGAACCCCAACAGACACGTCATATTGTAATGACCAATTATGATGCAGTGATCTCTCCACCCTGGAGTGTACACTTTGGAAGCGGCACTTCCAATTATGGATTTATCTGGGGTATGGCAGGAGAGAACCAGACATTCACTGATATGGACCCTGCTCCGGTAGCAGAATTGAAATAACCCGATCTGTAAAGAATGAGCGAAATCAACAATACCTCAATTTTATCGGCCAAAAACAAAAAGCAAACGGTTTTTTGTTTTGGAGAACTATTGCTGCGCATGTCGCCATCATTGGGAAGACAATGGATACACAGCAACCAGATGCCGGTATATATTGGGGGAGCGGAATTGAATGTGGCAACAGCGTTGGCCAACTGGAATATCCCGGTAGCTTATTCCACGGCATTGCCGCCACATTATCTTTCTGAAGAGATACTGGAAGAATTGAAAAGTAAAAATATCGGAACAGACAGGGTGCATCTTTCCGGCAATCGCATTGGCACTTATTATTTGCCGCAGGGAGCTGACCTGAAAAATGCAGGCGTGATCTATGACCGGGCTTATTCTTCCTTTGCAGAACTGAAACCCGGTATGATCGATTGGAATAAATACCTCGATGGGTGTTCCTGGTTTCATTTCAGTGCGATCAGTCCTGCATTGAATGAGATTGCTCCTGCTGTTTGTGAAGAAGCTTTAAAAGCAGCAAAGGCAAAAGGATTGATCATTTCAGTTGATCTTAACTACCGCGCTAAACTCTGGAAATATGGAAAGGCCCCGGTGGAAATAATGCCGTTGCTGACAGAATACTGTGATGTGGTGATGGGTAATATCTGGTCGGCCGCGCAATTGCTGGGTACACCGCTTGATCAGTCATTGATCGACCGCAACCAGAAAGAAGCATACCTGGAACATGGTCGTAAAACATCCCTGGCAATCATGGATGCTTTCAGCAGTTGCCAGGTAGTAGCAAACACCTTCCGGTTTGATGCCGGTGAAGGCATCAGGTATTATGCGGCGCTTGATACCCGGCAGGGTCAGTCGGTATCACTTGAATTGGCAACGGATAAAGTGGTTGATAAAATAGGAAGTGGGGATTGCTTTATGGCAGGGTTGATCTATGGTTTATATAAAGAACACACTTCTTCGCAGGTGATCGATTTTGCAGCAGCAGCAGCCTTCGGCAAGCTGCAGGAAAAAAGCGATGCCACTTCACAACGAATAGAAAATGTAAATGAAATCCTGAGAAAGTATGGAGCAGCAGACGTACATCATTGAGCAGATAAAGAAACAGGGCTTGTTGCCTTTGTTCTATCATGACAGCAAAGAAGTTTGTCTTTCTGTTACCCGTGCCTTGTATGATGCAGGCATACGGGTGATCGAGTTTACCAATCGCGGCAAGCAGGCCGCTGATAATTTTAAAGCCATGGTGGCTGCAAAAAATGATGGCATGAAGGATCTGCTGCTGGCAGTAGGGACGATCCGTACTGCAGAGCAGGCCAGCTCTTTTATTCAGGCGGGTGCCGATTTTCTGATCAGCCCTGTATTTGATGCTGATGTATGTGATGTGGCATACCTGCAAAAAGTGTTATGGCTTCCTGGCTGTATGACGCCAACTGAAATACATGTAGCCGGGAATGCAGGATGTAAGCTGGTGAAATTATTTCCCGGTAATGTGTTAGGTCCGGGCTTCGTAAGTGCTGTTAAAGAATTATTCCCTGATATGGATTTTATGCCTACTGGTGGAGTGGAAGTTAGCGCAGAGAATATGGGTGCCTGGTTCAATGCAGGCGTGTGTGCAGTAGGATTAGGGAGCAAAATGATCAGTAAAACTGTTTTAGCCAATAAAGATTACGCAACGATCACCAGGCTGGCGAGGGAGGCATTGGCCATTACCGCCGCTATAAAAAAATAAACCGATATGCAGCAAGCCATAGGAAAAACGATTGGAAAGTACAGGTGGACGATCTGTGCACTTTTATTCTTTGCAACAACAGTGAATTATTTGGACAGACAGGTGTTGAGTTTATTGAAACCTACCCTTGAAAGGCCAGAATACTTTAATTGGACCAATAGTCAGTATTCCGATATCCTTATGGTGTTTCAGGCAGCTTACGCTATATCCATGTTATTTGCTGGAAGGATAATTGATAAGCTTGGCACTAAAAAAGGGTTTGCCTGGGCGATCATTATCTGGTCGCTGGCAGCAATCATTCATGCTCTGGCAGTGCCAATGGGTAACGCAACAATTGCAGTGCTTGGATGGACAGGTTTGGCGCTTTTACCGGTTTCTGTCGTTGGGTTTATGGTAGCAAGGGCATTTCTGGCAATTGGTGAAGCCGGTAATTTTCCAGCTGCCATCAAGGCCACAGCAGAATATTTCCCAAAGAAAGAACGATCTCTGGCTACCGGGATTTTTAATTCAGGCGCGAATGTAGGTGCTATCCTAGCTCCGCTGACTGTTCCCTGGATTGAAAAACAATGGGGATGGCAATGGGCTTTTTTACTTATTGGAGCGATCGGCTTTATCTGGCTGTTTTTCTGGTTGACCTATTATGAAAGACCTGCCAAACAAAAACGTCTTAGTCAGGCGGAGTATGACTATATACACAGTGATGAGGAAAATAAATCCGCTACACCAGATAGGGTAGCAGCAGAGGTTACTGAAAAAGTCTCCTGGTTTAAGCTGCTGGGGTACAAGCAAACCTGGTCTTTTACCATCGGCAAATTCTTAACTGATGGTGTTTGGTGGTTTTTCCTGTTCTGGTTGCCAGCTTATTTGAAAGATCAATATCATATTGAAGGGACAGATATTATGTTACCGCTGGCTGTATTATATAGCATGACAATGTTTGGCAGTATTGGTGGCGGATGGTTCCCTATATATTTTATCAAAAGAGGATATCAGCCTTATGATGGAAGAATGAAAGCCATGTTATTGATTGCTTTGATTCCGCTGGTGGTGTTAGCGGCGCAACCATTGGGACAAGCAAGCTACTGGATGCCTGTTATCCTGATCGGTATTGGAGCTTCTGCACACCAGGCATGGAGTGCTAATATTTTTACTACTGTATCAGACATGTTTCCCAAGAAAGCAGTAGGTTCAGTGGTTGGTATTGGAGGTATGGCTGGTGGTATTGGAGGGATGATCGTCAGCAAAGTCGGCGGCGTATTGTTTGACCATTACAAGGCGTTGGGACATATCGAAACAGGATACACGATCATGTTTACTTTTTGCGCTGTTGCTTACTTAGTAGCCTGGGGCCTCATGAAATCGCTAGTGCCCAAATATAAATTGATAACAGATCTGTAAACTGTTTGCAGGTATAAGAGAGTATCGCCAAGAATGCAACGTTGCGCCCTTGGCGATACTGTTAATTTACAGCATTGCCACACTTCTCTTCACAAAATCTGTCAACTCCGCACCTGTCAGCAAGCCTTGTGATAATAAAGCCAGGTCAAACGCCTGCTTAGCCAGGTTTGTTTTCTCTTCATCATTTCCTGCCTGTGCAATTTTGCCGACCAATGGATGATTGCTGTTAACCGTTACTTTATAATTATCAGGTAAAGACCCATAAAATCCCATTCCACCACCCATCGCTGCCATGTCTTTCATGCGGCGCATGAATTCGTCCATTGTTACAGTAACAGGCAATTCAGCAGGAGAAAGGCTTTCCACTGCTACGGACATACCCGGTTTCGTGATCGTTTTTTCAAATACTGCTTTAACTGCACTGGATTCTTCTTCGCTTAATACGGAAGGCAGCGGCTCTTCTTTATTGATCAGTGAATCTGCTGTGCCTGAATCAACACGTTTTACCTGTGTCTTTTCCAGTTTTTGTTCCAGTTGGCTGATAAAATGATTGTCTAGCGGTGAATTCATCATCAGTACGTCATAATCCCTTGCCTCGGCAGATTGAATAAAAGCATCCTGCTTGCCGGGATCTGTAGTGTAGAGATAAATACGGTTGCCATCCTTATCTGTTTGCAGCGGAGATACTTTTTCCTGGTATTCAGTAAGGGTATAGAACTCATTTTTTGTATTGGTCAGCAACACAAAATCTTTTGCTCTTTCATAAAATTTCTCATCTGTGAGCATGCCGTATTTTACAAACAGACCTATATCAGACCATTTTTCTTCATAAGCTTTTCTGTCTTTTTTGAAAAGATCAGCCAGCTTATCAGCTACCTTTTTGGTGATATGAGAATTGATCTTTTTTACATGGCTGTCTGCCTGCAAAAAGCTGCGTGATACATTGAGCGGAATATCGGGTGAGTCGATCACTCCATGCAGCAGCATCAGGAATTCAGGAACAATGTCTTTTACTTCATCTGTAATAAACACCTGGCGGGAGAAAAGTTTGATCTTGTTGGGCCGCAGTTCCACTTCCTTTTTGATTTTGGGGAAATAAAGAACGCCGGTGAGATTGAAGGGATAATCCACGTTGAGATGTATCCAGAACAGCGGATCGTCTGAGAACGGATATAATTCTTTATAAAAATCCAGGTAATCTTTATCGGTAAGTTCTGAAGGCGATTTAGTCCAGATCGGAGTGGTGTTATTGATGATATTATCCACTTCGATGGTCTTGTATTTGGTTTCACCTTTATCATCCTGGCCATCTTCGACGGATTGGCTGCGGGTGCCGAACTTCACAGGCACCGGTAAGAAGGCACAATGTTTTTTCAGGATCTCTTCCAGCTTGTGCTGGTCAAGGAATTCTTCTGAATCATTGTTGATATGAAGAATGATATCTGTACCGCGTGTGGTGCGGTTGCCGGGAGTGATCTCAAAATCAGTGCTGCCTTCACAGATCCAGCGGGCTGGCGTGGCGCCTTCCTGGTAAGAAAGGGTCTGTATCTCCACTTTATCAGCCACCATAAAGGCGGAATAAAAGCCAAGACCGAATTTGCCGATCAGTTCATTGGCATCTTTTGCGTCCTTGAATTTCTCCACGAACTCTGTGGCGCCGGAAAATGCGATCTGGTTAATATATTTTTTGATCTCATCAGCGGTCATCCCCAGCCCGGAATCACTGACAGTGAGGGTCTTTTTGTCTTTATCAAAAGCCACTTCCACCTGCAGATTGCCCAGTTCTCCCTTGTATTGGCCCAGGGATGAAAGGCGTTTGATCTTTTGAGTAGCATCTATGGCATTGGAAACCAGTTCTCTCAAAAAGATCTCGTGATCAGAGTACAGGAACTTTTTAATAATAGGGAAAATATTCTCTGTATGGATCGAGATTGTACCTTTTTCTTGCATAGTCATAATTTTTTGAAAAGAGTTATCGGCCCTTTTAAGCAATGGGTGTTCCAAACTGGTATGCGCGGACAAAGTGGCAGGGACAGGGCCTTCTATTTGCCTTCTCTTACTGCTTTTTCAATTCCTTCCAGCATCTCCATTTCCACTTTCTGTATTTCCAGCAGCCGTTTATTCTGATGCAGCAACAGGTGGTCGAGTTTTTCATGAAGCATGCGGATCTCCACTTCTGCTTTGAGGTTTACCTTGTAATCGTGTTCTGCACGCTGGCGGTCTTTTGCCTCCTGGCGGTTCTGACTCATCATAATGATAGGCGCCTGGATGGCGGCCAGGCAGGAAAGGATCAGGTTGAGCAGGATAAAGGGATAGGGATCGAAGCCTTTATTATGCAGAAACCAGGCATTGAATCCCATCCATATTATCAGGATGATAAAGAAAATAATAATGAATGACCAGCTTCCACCGAAACTGGCTACTTTATCGGCCAGCCTTTCACCAAAACTCAGGTTCTTATCGGTAGGAAGGAAGTGATGCTTTGATAATATCTTGCGGTTGTTAATACTTTTGCTAACGATCTTTTCCACCTCATTCAATTCCCCCAAATCCTGCGCCAGCAATTCGTTGATATAATTTTTACGAAGGTCAATCAGTTGCTCAGGAGGGATCGCTGATATGTCGTTTGCATCAGGATAATGTTGTTTAAAATAATCAGTAAAGGAGCAATCAATAGGAGAAGTGTTCTTTTTCATGAACCGGTTTCTCTAAAAGGTAGGACTTTTTTGGTGTCCCGCAAAAAGAGTTGGGTTTCCCACTAAGACAACAAAGAGCACAAAGAAATAATTGTGCATTCAACTTCATTTTCTGAAAAGGAAACAAAGCAGTCAGCTCAGTTACATGATTTCTTTGTGCTCTTTGTTGTCTTAGTGGGAGAAAAACCTCTTTCGTGAGAAACCATTAAGCATAGATGCGTTCAATCGCATCTTTATATTTTTCCGTGATCACTTTCCGCTTCATCGAAAGTTTGGGAGTCATTTCGCCGGTGTCAATTCCCCATTCATTAGGCAGCAGTTCAAATTTCTTTACCTGCTCCACGTGATTGAGGTATTTATTATATCGCTCAACAATCTCTTTATAAAAACTGATCACTTTTTCATTACGGATCAGTTCTTCATTGGTCGTATCGGGTATGCCATTCTGTTTGCACCAGTCGCGCAGTGCAGGAAATGCAGGTACGATCAATCCTCCTACAAATTTCCTTTCAGGTCCTACTACCATCACCTGTTCAATATAAGGCGATTCCTTCAGTTTGTTTTCCACAGTAAGTGGTGCCACATATTTACCGCCACTTGTCTTGAACAATTCCTTTTTACGGTCAGTGATCTTGAGAAAATGATTGTCGACCATTGTACCGATATCACCAGTATGAAGCCAGCCATCGGTGATGGTTTCAGCCGTGAGATCAGGGCGTTTGTAATAGCCCAGCATGATGTGTGGGCCTTTGCTTAATATTTCTCCGTCTTCTGCGATCTTTACTTCCACTCCGTCAATCAATGGACCGACGGTCCCGAATTTGCGGTTTTCTTCCTGGTAGCGGTTAACGGCGATCACAGGTGATGTTTCAGTAAGGCCATACCCTTCCATGATAGGAATCCTTGCAGCAGTAAAAATGCGTATCAGCCTCACCTGGCAGGCAGCGCCGCCGGTTACGATACATTTCAGTTCATTGCCCAGGCCTTCCCTCCATTTACTGAAGATAAGTTTGTTGGCCAGTTTCAATTGTATAGTGTACCAAAGCCCCTGGTTCTGATTGATCTCAAATTTTTCCGCAAGGCCATGTGCCCAGAAGAATAATTTCTTTTTGATGCCTGTGAGCTCATTGCCTTTCTGCATAATGCGATCATATACTTTCTCCAGCAGCCGGGGCACCGTGGTGAACATATGCGGCTTCACTTCTTTCAGGTTCTCACCAATTGTGTCAAGGCTTTCTGCATAATAAATAGATGTGCCTCTGAAAAGATAGAGATAGCTCACCATTTTTTCAAAGATGTGATTGAGCGGCAAAAAACTTAATGAACGCATATTTTCTCCGGGAGGAAAGCAGGGCAGGCAGGCTACCACATTGGAAAGAATATTGCGATGCGTAAGCATTACACCTTTGGGGGTGCCGGTGGTGCCGGATGTGTAAAGGATCGTCGCCACATCTTCATATTTTATGTTTGCAGCAATTTCTTTTACGCGTGCCCTTGTTTCGGGTGTAGCATGTGCAGCGATATCTTTCCAGTAAGTGGCGTTGGCCACATGTTCAATCGTGAATATTTCCTTGAGGTCAGGAAGTTTATCTTTCAGGCTGAATACTTTCAGGTAAAGCTCTTCATCATTTACGAATACGAATTTCACCTGTGCGTCCTGCAACACGAATTCCAGGTCGCCAATGCTGATAGTGGGATATACTGGTGTTAAGATGGCGCCGGTTTGCTGCACTGCCAGGTCAATCATCAACCATTCAGGCCTGTTTTTACTGAGAATGGCGATCTTATCCCGGTTTTCTACCGTCATATCGTTGGGGCTGGCGCCAAGGGCCAGCAGGCCAGCGGCCAGATCTTCAACGATAGTGGCTACTTCACGGGTGCTGTACGTTTTCCAGCGGCCGCTTTCTTTTCCGGCTAATGTTACTTCCAGTGGCGCTCTTTCCAGGTGCCATTCGATACAATCAAAAAGTCTGCGGGGCTCTGTCATAATTACAATCGTTATTCTGTAGACAAATTAGGTAAAAAAGCTTTAAAGAAGGAGGAAGCCCTAAAGTTTAAGATGTTTAAAAGGTTTAAGGGTTTAAAAGTTTAAGGTCCAATAAGCAAACGTCTGCCTGCCCGTAAACCTTAAGCTTTTAAACCCTTAAACCTTTTAGCTGTGTATTATTTGCCGGCTGCAGCCTGGTAATATTGTCCCGGAGGCATCTTGAACACCCTGTTGCGCTGGAATTTGTTAAGTGCTTCGTATTGATCGGCATGTGCTTTTGTCCAGCTGTCGTAAGCTGCCAGGTTTTCTACCGGACCAAACAGCCATTGATTATAGGCTTCAAAGAGACCGTCCTGCAAAAGCTGGCGCTGGTAATCGAACAGGCGGAAAGGAAATTTTGTTGCATAGGTATTGTACCAGTCAAGGATAAACCTTGAACGGACCATTCCGAGGGTTTCCACTGTCACGCCTTTATTGGTCAGGCTTAACTGTTTATTCATAGTCAGCAAATAAGCTTTAGCGAAATCACTTTTGCTTTTATCGGCGTCTTTGGTCAGATCAGCTTCATTGAACAATTTTTCTTTGTATGCTTTCAGCAACAGTTCTTTCATAGCGGCACCTCTCTGTGAAAGGCTTTCCATATTTATAAAGATCTCACCGTATATCAGGCTCCAAACTTTATCGTTGGTAGAAAAATAAAAAAGAGCGGCATTGTAATAGTTGCCTCCATAGGCAGGATCTACCTGGATGCCTTTCTCCCAGAGGTCAATAGCGGAGTTGTTATGGGCAGATAAAAGCAGTTCACCATACTCGCTGTATAAAGGCCCGCTTTTAGGAAACTTCTTCAGGCCTTTTTTATACATCTTGTCGCATTCCTTTACCTCTTCCAGCGCTTTGTATACATTACCGGCGATCTGGTAACATATTACATCCGCATCTTCACGCTCTAAAAGGAGTTTGGCTCCTTCCAGCGCTTTGTCATAAGACCTTTTCAGGTAATAGGACATTACCAGGTCTTTCTGCATTTCCAGGTTGGTCTTATCCTGAACAAGCGCACGGTTCAATACAAGGATCGCATTATCAAAATCACCCGTACGCATATATCCTTTGGCTGTTTCATGCATGGTCTTTGCATCGTCCTGCGCAAAAACCGCCAGGGCAAAAAGGGATAGGGCGGGGATAAGGAAAAGTTTTTTCATTCGTATTTTTTTTGTTCACCGTCTCCGGTGGCTGATGTTTTGTAGAATGGAACGCCATATTGCATATTTCCCTGTAGGGAAATTGCCCCGGGCGCTTCATCATACAAGTTATGAAGATCACACAAAGCTAAGCTGTTTACGGCTCGCCGTAGCGGTTTCCCATTGCCTTAAGCGATGTATGCTCTAATTTTTAGATGTTCTTAACAGCTAACCTTCAATGTTTAAATAAGATGGGTGAGTAGCCCGTCCCTCAGCTTTGGTTCAAACCAGGTGCTTTTGGGCGGCATCACATTTCCGCTGTCGGCGATATCGAACAACTGCTGAATGGTAACCGGGTAAAGGCTGAATGCTACTTTCATTTCACCACTGTCCACCCTTCTTTCCAGCTCGCCAAGACCGCGGATCCCTCCTACAAAATCGATCCGCTTATCAGTACGCTGATCTTTTATGCCCAGTAATTTGTCAAGGATATTGTTGGATAATATCGTTACGTCCAGCACGCCGATCGGGTCCAGGGTATAAGTGTCTTTGCGTGACGTAAGAATATACCACTGTTTATCCAAATACATGCCGAACTCATGCTGATGGGCAGGCTTTACCGGCTCTGAGCTATGGGTGATCATGAAATCATCCTGCAGGGCGCTGATAAAATCATCAGCATCATGCCCGTTCAGGTCTTTCACTACGCGGTTATAATCCATGATAGCGAGTTCGCTGGCAGGGAAAATAGTAGTAAGGAAAAAGCCGGCAGAAGAACTGTCTTTTAATTCCCTGCTCACTTTGGCTGCAGAAGCTGCGCGGTGATGGCCATCGGCAATATAGGTGGCCGGAACTTTCTGGCCAAAGAGGCGGGTGATCTCGCTTACGGCATTGTCTTCATCCACTACCCAAACAGTATGTTGTATGCCATCATCAGCTGTAAAATCATACACAGGAGAATGATAATCTTTCCAGTTGTTGATGATGGTATCCAGTTCTTTTACGTTGTTGTATGCCATGAATACGTTGCCCGTTTGCGCACGTATCGTTTTCATGTGATCAATACGGTCCTTTTCTTTTTCCGGCCGTGTGAATTCATGCTTTTTGATCACATCATTAAAATAATCCTGCACGGAAGAAACGCAAACAAGACCGGTCTGGCTGCGGCCATCCATGATTAGGCGATAGATATAGTAGCAAGGCTTTTCTTCGGTAAAGAGGATGCCTTTTTGCTGAAGGTCCAGCAGGTTTTGCCCGGCTTTTTCATACACAGCCTGGCTGTGCAGGTCAATACCATCAGCAAGGTCTATCTCCGCTTTGGTGATATGAAGAAAAGAAAAGGGATTGCCCTTTGCTTCTTCCTTTGCTTCACTGCTGTTTAATACATCATAAGGCCTGGATGCCACTTTATCAGCGAGGTCCTGCCGGGGCCTCAGCGCCTGAAAAGGCTGGATGATTGCCATACTTATTATCCTTTTTTATTTGCAAAATCTTTCATTACTTCTGTCAGCACTACGACGCTTTCGAGCGGCAAAGCGTTGTACATCGAAACACGAAATCCGCCCACACTGCGGTGGCCTTTTACGCCATAGAGGCCTTCCTGCTTGCAGCGCTCGGAAAATTCTTTTTCCAGCACAGGGTCTTCCATTACAAACACAGCATTCATGAAGCTACGGTCTTCTCTCGCTACAGTGCCTTTAAATACAGGGAGACTATCGAGCGTGTTGTAAAACAGTGTGGCTTTGGCATGATTGAGTTTTTCAGCAGCAGCTACACCACCGTTTTCTTTCAGCCATTTAAGCGTAAGCATACATATATATACAGCAAATACAGGAGGTGTATTCAGCATGGACCCGTTCTCGATATGATTGCGGTAGTCCATCATGGTAGGAATGGGTCTGTTAACCTGCCCAAGTATATTTTTATTGACCACTACAAGGTTCACACCTGCTGCGCCTACATTTTTTTGTGCGCCGGCATAGATCAGGTCAAACTTATTGAAATCAATTGAGCGGCTCAGGATATCACTGCTCATATCTGCTACGATCGGCACGTTGAATTTTTCAAATGCGGCCAGGTCCTGCCATTGTGTACCATATATGGTATTGTTGGTCGTAATATGCAGATATTTGGCAGTAGCCGGTACATGAAAATCTTTGGGTAAATAGGTGTAATTGCGGTCTTTACTGCTGCACACCACTTCCACATGTCCAAACAGCTTTGCTTCCTTGATGGCCTTGGTTCCCCATACATCGGTATCTGTATAAGCTGCCATTTCTTTTTCATTCAACAGGTTCATAGGCACCTGCATGAACTGGGTGGATGCACCGCCATGCAGGAAAAGCACTTCATGGTCTTTATCAAGCGACATCAATTCCCTGACCAGTGACCGGGCTTCATTCATCACATTTTCGAACAGAGGGGTGCGGTGACCGATTTCAAGGATAGAGAGGCCGGAATTATTAAAATTGAGGATCGCGCGGCTGGCTTCTTCAAAGACTTCTTTGGGGAGAATGGAAGGACCAGCATTGAAATTGTGCATCACTGGGCTGTTGATTTATTGAATTAGAGGGGCAAAGGTAGTTGATTTGACTTATTCGTGTTCCTCACCATTTTTCCAGGCTGCATTCAATATTTCGAACTCTTTCAGTTCAGCTTCACTGAATTCTTTATTGGATAAATGCTGAAGGTCCGGCTGCCCGGCATTCACCCAGGCGGTGTACCAGCAGGAAGCTGTTGCAAGAATGGATTGCCGCATGCGACGCTCTACCATGCCGTTCAGTTTCTTATTGTACAAGCGTGTGTAAGCAGAAGAATACTGGCGGATAACAGCTCCATTCCGCTCCTCAAAAGCAAAACGTTGATCAGCCTGCATGGTTTGTGATAATTCCTTTTCAAGTTTTAAGACCGTATCGGCTGCTGCCGCACTTTCCAGTATCCTTTTCCAGAAAAACGCTGCAGGATTGGAGATGTACACTGCTTTCCCGACCAGGAAATCCCATTCCTGTTCTGCCAGCAACTCAGGGATCCGGCTTTCCCAAAAACCATGAATGCCTTTCTGGTTGGTCAATTGCCCATTATGATTGCTGCTGGCATGCAGCGGCACATGGGCATCGCCGATATAATGACCGATCTCTGCTGAATATTTCAGGATCGCTGCCTGGTTTTTCTCTTTGAATGCATGGGTGAGCCGTTGCAACATGGTTTGCAACCACCAGGGAATGATGCCATGCGCCTGCAGGCTGTCGGTTGAATAACGGGCAACCGCATCTTTCCAGGAACGGGGAAGGGCAGGATAGGGATACTGGCCATACTGATCAATATCTATATAATGACGTGGGCCTTCTGCGGCAACTACATAACGTCTTTTATCAGGATCAACAGCATGCTCTTCGATAAAAGCAATATGTTGCTTGTAAAGAAGGATCATTTCCGGGGGTAAAAGGAATACAGCATAGTAATTGATCTTACGATGGCCGAAAAAACCCCAGGAATGGGCAGGGAATGTTGTAAGTAGAAAGAATAGGGGGAGGAGGAGTTTCATAGCAGGGGTATTTTAAAATAATAGGTATTGATCGTTGTCCGATGGCCGAGTAGCACGCAAGGCGAAGCCAGTAGTCCCTCTTCAATTGATAAAAGAAAGGAATACCTACAAACCTTCAGTCGGCTTCTGATGCTGGGCATGATCCTCTTCCAGTTCCACCACGCCGCCTGTTACAGCATATTTCATGGCGTCACCGGAACTGATCTTATCTATTTTTTTTACCCTTGAGCGGGGAAGTATATATAACTGGCCGGCAAAATTGTATGCCTGGGGAACATATACGGCCACCTTATCAGCTCCCATTTCAAACTTGTTCATTTCTTCATCGGTCAGGAACCCCACGATCCATACCTCTTCTGCAAACACATTGGCCAGCACAGCTTTATTGAATCTTTTTTTATCACCTGCAAAAGCTTCAAAGAAATCTTTGGTTGAAGAATAAATGAATTTGATCACTGGTGTGCGTTCCATCCATTGGTCAAAGAAATGGATGAAACTGCCCATCAGGAAGTTAGAACTTATCCAGCCTACCAGGATGATGAATACGACAATGATCACGAACCCAAGCCCGGGAATATTTACATAAGGGCGGAGAATGCCATCCACCTTGATAAACAGCAGGGAAACAATATATATGGTAATACCGATCGGCGCCAGGATGATAATTCCCTGGATCAGATAGCGTAAGAGCTTTTTTGCATAATACTGACTGGTATTCTTCGGCGCATTCGCCATGGGTAACATTGATTTGGGGCTAAAGGTAAATAAAAGCAGCGGGTGTTAAAGCGTGTAAAAAACAGGATGAACGGGGAAAAACACAGGATGGAAACTTTGGTTACGAAAAAAGTTTCCGTAGTTTTGTACCCTAAATTTCGCGTGCATGGAGGCTAAAGAGCGTATTTCTACGAAAGCTGAAGAATTGTTTACCCGTTATGGCATCCGTTCCGTGTCCATGGACGATATCGCCAATAACCTGGGCATGTCGAAAAAGACATTGTACCAATATTATGCCGACAAAGATGAACTGGTACATGCTGTAGTAGAAACTCATATCAACTCCCTCGAACACGATTGCATTGTTATCCAGGAAGGTGCCAAGAACGCTATTGATGAAGTGTTCATTACCATTGAGAAAATGATTGATGATTTCAATGATATGAACCCTCTCCTGGTCCATGACCTGGAAAAATTTCATTACCGCGCCTTCCAGCGTTTCCGCGAACACAAAGACAAATTCCTGATGGAAGTGCTCCGGCATAATATTGAATGGGGTATTAAAGACGAACTCTACCGTGCTGATATCAATGTAGAAATGATGAGCAAATTCCGCCTCGAGTCGATGATGATTCCCTTTAATGTGACTGCTTTTCCTGCCGGCAAGTATAATATCGCGGAAATGTCAAGGGAATTTTTAATCCATTTCATTTATGGCATTGCTACTGTTAAAGGACATAAACTCATTCAGAAATATGTACAACAAAGACAAAAAAGCCTTACTCATGAAGAAAGCAAAAAATAAAAGGCATCACTGGTTATTACTGGCCTTCCTTTTACCACTTGCTGCGCTGGCGCAAACCGGCGACACGGCAAGCGGCAAGCGGTATGAACTTTCGTTGCAACAGGCCATTGATCATGCCAATCAGAACAATCTTGATATAAAGAACGGTCTGATCGATGTGTTGCTGCAAAAAGAAACCAACAGGCAAACAACCGCTGCGGCTTTACCCAAAGTGACCGTCAATGGCAGTTTTACCGACAACCTGCAATTGCAAAAGACCTTATTGCCGGGTGAACTTGTTGGTCAGCCAGGTACACTTATACCCGTTCAGTTCGGTACCAAGTACATCACCAGCGGCACAGCCGAACTGACCCAGATCTTATTCGACGGGCAGGTGTTTGTTGGATTGCAGGCCCGCAGAACATCTATTGACTGGGCCAATAAAAAAGTGGAAGTGACACAGCAAACCATCAAAGCCAATGTGTATAAAGTGTATTATCAGCTGGTGGCAAGCAAAACACAGGTTGACCTGCTCGACAGTAATATCGTGCTGATCAAAAAACAACAGCATGATGCCGAGGTCATGTACAAAAATGGTTTTGCAGAAAAACTGGATGTAGACAGGGCCAGTGTGGCATTGGCCAACCTGGAAACAGAAAGAGCCAAACTGCTGACCACGATCAATAACGGCTATTACGGTCTTAAACTTCTGCTGGGCATCCCAACTGCCGATCAATTGGTATTGACTGATACATTGAGCAATGAAATGATAAGGGGCGGCATACTGGAAAATTCAACCTATCAGTACGCTGACAGGAAAGATTATCAGTACCTACAGCTTACCCGCGATTTCAATGCCTACAATATCCGCCGCTATAAACTGAGCAAAATCCCGACACTCAGCCTGGATGCGTCTTACAACAAACAGTTGCAGGAAAACAAATTCAAATTCGACGGCAACTGGTTCACCGCTTCCTATGTCGCCCTTCGTTTATCCATTCCCATCTTTAATGGCTTTGCGACCAATTCAAAAATTGCCGCTGCAAAGCTGACTGTGCAACAACTGGACAACCAGATACAGAATATGAAGATCTCGATCGATAATGAAGTGGTAACATCCCGCAACACGTTGCGCACATCTATTGCAGCAATGGATTACCAGCAGAAGAATATGGAACTGGCCGAAGAAGTGTACCGCCAAACAAAAAAGAAATATGAAGTGGGAACAGGAAGCAGCACAGACCTGACCACAGCACAAAAAGACCTTCAACAGGCGCAAACCAATTATATCAATGCCCTGTATGATGCCATCATTGCTAAAGTTGATTTCCTGAACGCAACCGGTAAACTTTAATCATAAACCAAACCATGACCCATAAAACAACATATATGCAAAAGATACTTACCATCATGCTGTCAGCCTCCCTGGTATTGCTGATGGCTTCCTGCGGAAGCAGTGCCAAAGGCGAGAAAGGCACGCTCGGGGATAAGAAAGCTGAACTGGAAAAGCTGAAAAAGCAACAGAAAGATGTAAATGACAAGATCGTAAAACTGGAAGATGAAATAAGCAAACTCGATTCATCTGCAGCGATCAAAGCCAAACTGGTGGCTTTGTCTACCATTGGTACAGACACATTCACTCACTTCATCGACCTGCAGGGCAAAGTAGAAGCACAGAATGTAGCGTACGCAGCTCCGAGAGGACAGGGTGGCCTGGTAAGAGCCGTGTATGTGAAACAGGGTGATGCAGTTCGTGTAGGGCAGGTGTTGCTGAAACTGGATGATGCAGTGCAACGTCAGCAGCTGGCAGCAGCGCAGCAGCAGATCAGCGGTCTTGCTTCGCAACTGGACCAGGCAAAAAGCATTTACCAGCGTCAGCAAAATCTCTGGAAAGAAAATATCGGAACAGAAGTGCAGGTACTGAATGCTAAAACAAATGTGGATGCATTACAAAGCCAGTTGAACGCAGCAAAAGCAAATGTGGAAATCGCACAGGAGCAGCTCAACTTCACTAACGTGACTGCCGAAATAAGCGGCACTGTAAATACCGTGAATGTGAGGACCGGTGAAGTGTTCGCTGCCGGTGCCCAACAGATCCAGATCGTTAACACCAGTGATCTGAAAGTGCTGGTGCATGTGCCGGAGAACTATCTTGAAAGAATAAACGTTGGCACCAACCTGAGAGTAACACTTCCTGAATTAAACAACAAAGTGATCGGTACAAAGGTTTCTGTAGCCAGTAAGCTGATTGATCCTATAACCCGCTCTTTCTATATCGAAGGCAGGTTGCAGGATAAGGACCTGCGTCCAAACCAGATCGCAGTGGTGCAGATACAGGATTACAAAACACCTAATGCTATCACTGTTCCTGTTAACACCCTGCAGAATGACGAGAATGGAAAATTTGTACTTGTAGCTGCGACAGAGAACGGCAAGCTGATAGCCCGTAAAAAAAGAGTTACAATCGGTGAACTGTACAGGGATAAGCTGGAAATAAAAAGCGGTCTGCAAGCAGGCGACAAGATCATCTCAGATGGCTTCCAGGGATTGTATGACGGGCAGTTGATCACTATAAACTGATCAGTGGGTATGAACCATAAGCGTGGAAATTAAACCAGAATTGATGAAAGGATGGGCAACCATCCACAACAAATTATACAATGAGTGCTTTAGAAAATTTCACCGGTAAGTTTAAAGAATTTAAGCCTACCACCTGGAGCGTCAAAAACAGGACTTCCATTTACCTGCTGATGCTGATCGTTACCTTATGGGGGGTAAACCAGTTCGTGACGTTGCCGAAGGAGCAGTTCCCTGATATCGTGATACCTACTATTTATGTACAAACCGTGTACGTAGGGAATTCGCCTAAGGATATGGAGAACCTGGTGACCCAACCGATCGAAAAACAGATCAAAGGCATTACTGGTGCCAAGATCACCAAAACAACGAGTACATCCGTACAGGATTTCTCTGCCATCACTGTTGAGTTTGGAACGGATGTGAAAGTGGATGTGGCGCTGCAAAAGGTCAAGGATGCGATAGATAAAGCGAAGCAGGACCTGCCTACAGACCTTACAGAGGAACCCACTGCGCTGGAGGTCAGCTTTTCTGACCAGCCCATCATGTATGTGAACGTAAGCGGCGATTATGATGTAGTGCAGCTGAAAGAATATGCAAAAGATCTGCAGGACAGGCTGGAAGAGCTTTCACAGATCAACCGTGTGGACCTGGTAGGTGCGCCGGAAAGGGAATTCCAGATCAATGCAGACAACAGCCGGATGGAAGCGACCGGTATCACGTTTGACAATATCCAGGCTGCAGTGGCCAATGAGAACCTTGATATTTCGGGCGGCTTGCTGGAAGTAGGTAATATGAAACGTACACTGCAGGTGAAAGGCCAGATCAAGGAAGCAAGCGAACTCGAGAAGATCGTGGTACGGAATACAAAAGGCGCTCCTATTTATCTCCGTGATATTGCACAGATCAAAGACACTATTAAAGAAAGCGAAAGCTATGCACGGCTTGATGGCAAAAATGTTATCACGCTTAATATCATTAAACGTGCGGGGGAAAATCTGATCGAAACATCAGACAATGTAAAAAGAATAACAGAAGAATTAAAGGCTACAGAGTTTCCAAAGAATTTGGAAGTGGTGATCACCGGCGATCAGAGTAAACAAACCCGCACGTCTTTTAATGAACTGGTTAACTCCATCGTGATCGGCTTTGTGCTGGTATTGCTGATCCTGATGTTCTTTATGGGTGTAACAAACGCTTTCTTCGTAGCGCTTTCAGTGCCCTTGAGCATGTTCGTTGCCTTCATGTTCCTGCCGGCAGCGGATATTCTTATCGGCTCACACGTTACGCTCAACTTTATCGTATTGTTTGCCCTGCTCTTCGGATTGGGGATCATTGTGGACGATGCGATCGTAGTGATCGAGAACACGCACCGGATCTTCATGGAAGGAAAAGGAAAGATCAGTGCTGAGAAATCAGCGATGATGGCGGCAGGGGAAGTGTTTATTCCTGTACTGGCGGGAACACTGACCACGCTGGCACCTTTCTTCCCGCTGCTGTTCTGGCCCGGTATCATCGGTAAATTCATGGTGTACCTGCCGGCAATGCTGATCTTCACGCTCACCGCATCGCTGATCGTGGCATTTATCATGAACCCTGTATTTGCGGTTGACTTCATGAACCATCCTGAAGGAGAACATAAGCAACCCAAGTCAGCGATCTTCAGGAAACCATTGCTCTGGATTTTCGTCGGTTTCGGGATCCTGCTTGATCTGAGCGGCACTACCTTCTTTGGCAACCTGCTTATCTTCTTCGCATTGCTGATGGTGCTGAACACTTACGTGATAGATGGAATGATCCATCGCTTCCAGAACAGGGTATTGCCCTGGATCATGAACCATTATGAAAATCTTTTACGTTGGGCATTGAAAGGGTGGAGGCCGGTGCATCTGTTGCTTGGAGCAGTAGGCTTATTTATCCTGACCATCATGTTCTTTATAGCACGTCAGTTGCCGGTAGTATTATTCCCCAGCGCAGATCCCAACCAGGTATACGTTTACCTGAAACTGCCTGTGGGCACCGACGTAAAATATACCGATTCAGTTACCCGTACGCTCGAAGCAAAAGTGAATAAGGTGCTGGATATGGAGAATGGGAAGAAAAACCCGATCGTGGAAAGTGTGATCACGAATATCGCTATCGGTGCAAGTGATCCTACTTCAGGTGATAGAAGTACAAGACCGGAATTGGGAAGGATCCAGGTTTCATTTGTGGAGTTTGAAAAACGTCATGGCGTTTCTTCAAGACCCTATCTTGATTCCATACGTGCCGCTGTTAAAGGTATACCAGGTGCTGAGCTGTCGGTTGACCAGGAACAGGGCGGGCCTCCCACTGATCCGCCGGTGAATATTGAAGTAGCAAGTGAGGATTTTGATGAACTGATCAAAACAGCTGTTTCACTGAAAAACTATCTTGATTCAGTGAACACACCCGGTGTGGAAGAATTGAAAATGGATGTGGACCTGAACAATCCGGAGATCTCGCTGACCATCGACAGGGAAAGAGCTATGCGCGAAGGCGTATCCACGGCACAGATAGGCATGCAGATAAGAACAGCTTTATTTGGTCGGGAAGTTTCCAAAGTGAAGGATGGAGAGGATGAGTATAAGATACAATTGCGCAATAATGAAATGCAGCGGAAAAACCTGGTCGACCTGCTGAATATGAATATCCGTTTCCAGGATATGTCGGCCGGTGGTGCAGTGAAAAGCATACCTATCACTTCCGTGGTAAAGCTGGATCTGACCAGTACACTGGGTAGTGTAAAAAGGAAGAATCAAAAGAGGGTGATAACGCTTCGTTCAAACGTATTGAGCTCACAAGGATTTACACCGGATGGAGTGAATCAGCAACTGGCCCGTGAGATCGCTAATTTCAAAGATAAACCCAACGATGTAACGATCAGACAAACAGGTGAAGGCGAACAGATGGCTGAAACCTCTGCTTTCCTTGGTAAGGCATTGCTGATCGCCTTGTTGATGATCCTGCTGATCCTGGTGATCCAGTTCAATTCGGTGAGCAAATCGGTGATCATTCTTACAGAGATCGTGTTCAGTGTTATCGGGGTGCTGCTGGGTTTCTCGATCACGGGTATGGAATTATCAACTATCATGACAGGTGTGGGTATCCTTGGCCTGGCAGGTATCGTGATCAAGAACGGGATCCTGGTAATTGAATTTGCCGATGAGTTGCGGGCCAGGGGATTGAAAACCCGGGAGGCTGTGGTGCAGGCGGGTAAAACGAGGATCATCCCTGTATTGCTGACGGCATTGGCTGCCATCCTGGCGCTGATACCATTGGCAGTTGGTTTCAATATCAATTTCGTGACCCTGTTTTCTGAGCTGAACCCGCATATCTTCTTTGGTGGCGATAATGTAGCGTTCTGGAAACCCCTGTCATGGACTATCATCTTTGGTTTGGCTTTCGCCTTCTTTATGACCCTGATCATGGTGCCAAGCATGTACCTGATCGCTGAAAGGCTGAAACGCCCGATGCGCAGGATGTTTGGGGGCAAATGGATCTCTTTCATGGGTATTCCACCATTGATCTTCCTCTTTATCCCGCTGATGATCATAACCATGCTCAAGCATAAGGCCGAGGTAAGAAGAAGGAGAAGGAAGCTGCAGGATGCCCGGGTGACAGAAGAATTTAAAGAGGCCTGGTTCTAAGCCCTTTAGGTAATTACATAAAAATTTAATTTGTAAAAGGCAGTCTATCAACAGGCTGCCTTTTTTTCAGTTAATTCTTAGTTATTTTAAAAAAAATTAGGGCCTTGTGCAGCACAAGCAAATTCCTTTTTGTCTCTATTATGCGGTTCCTGGAACTGCACCCGAATTAACTGCTTAAAAATATTTACATAGTTGGTTTTGTATCCGCGCCTTTCTAACTGCTTAGCGGAAAAGCGGCCTCTTGAGGGCCGCTTTTATTTTTGGCTGAGCAGGGGTTAAAGAAAAAAGACGGACTACTTCACTTGCCGCACTTTACCTTCTTTTAACTAACTATTTTAATAAAGGAAAGTGTTTTTAGCTGATTATGCGTCCTGTCATTCAGCGATTATATGAAAAGATAGAAGAGCAGATCAAAGCTGTTCAAGAAGGAAGTTTCCCACTGCTAAGGGAAATTTCGCAGTGCATCGAAATATGGCAGGAAGCCATGCACGAGCTGAAACGGATCATTGAGAAGCATCCATTAAAAGATCTGGACGAGGAGATTGAATTTTTTAAAGGTAGCAGCCCAAATTCTATTCACAATTCATCTATTATGTCAAGGTTTTTCACATCGAAATTTACCGGCCTACGGCGAGTGACAAGGTGCAGATGAGTCACTTGGAATCACATCTAATGCGCATCAAGCATTTCTTTGATAATAACCTGGATTTTTACCAATACTACAGAAGTGGTGCTACCCATTTTGATGAAGTGTATTTAGTAAGGGGCAACAGGATGTCAGGGTATTGCCTGATGATCTTATATTAAGCATTGATCATAGTTTCTCAACAATACAGAGCTACAAGGTTTCAAAGTTGTTTGCGTATGAACTCCTCCGCATTTATCTCAATACAGCTATCTCTTCATTGCAAATGCGAGAGGGTAGTGAAGCCTCAAAGGTGGAGAAGAGGTTACAATGGACCGGATCTAAAGTTTCGTTGATAGAATTGATTTATTCGCTGCAATCTGTAGGGGTAGTGAATAACGGGTCCGCTGATATTAAGATGCTAACAGCTTTTTTCGAAAGAACGTTTCAGGTGGAACTTGGTAACGCTTATAATGTATTTCAGGAAATGCGGCTATGGAAAAAGGCAAGAAGTAGTTTTTTAGATTCAATGAGAGAGCAACTACTTCGAAGAATGGATGAGGCAGATAAGGGATATTAGCCACATAAAGGCAGGGGCAAGGTATTTAGGTAATAATTGTATGTTGCGGAAGAATAATTATGAGTAATGGTTTAATTGATTGAAAACCATCAAGATAATACGGGTTTATACTTATTGCATAATCTGCTAAGTTGATTTAGTTTTCATGTAAATTGAATACGCCCACATTTTGTGGACAATCACAGGTATCGGAACATCGTATTCTTGTGATATTGGATATCGAGTGGAAGTCACTTGCGAAGTAAGTGTGCTGTACAATCTCGTCGGTGCTAACCCGGCAAACGCCGCGCAGTTAAGTCGCGGCCGTATTCGATTGAAGAACAGTGGCGGAACTGTTGTGTACAGCAACACGAATGTTTCACCCGTAACAATTACCAGTCTGGGCCTGATCCAAGCGATCCAACGCTCAATCTATTTCGGGTTGTCTTTACAACAAACTACATTAATGAGACAACCTTCAACAACGCGACCACTATAGAGGCATCCTTGTTTTGCTATACTGATTGTGCAAATATTCCGACGATAAGCACCGGATATTCATCACAACAAGCAATTCCTATTTCAAACGTGAATTACATCCCTTGCCAACGGGTAGATAAAGTGGGCTACAGTCCGACTACGAACGCTGTGTTTGGCTGTAATGCTATCCCGAGTGCGTGTTATCCCTGGGGATATGTATTCCCGGATCGTCAGGAAATTCAATGGTTCGACGGAACAAGTTGGCTGCCACTGAATCTTGTTTTTTTCGGTACAACCAATGGTGGAATAATATATACAGCGGACCTCTGGTATATTGATATTCCAAACAATCCGGGAATGACTACTGGAGCATATTACCAGGTGCGGTACCGCAACAGGCAGGTAAGTGGCACTGGCGCGCCTTGCGTCACCAATATCTGGGTGGAAGATACTTGGCATATACTTTAGAACGACCCACTATAGGGGATAACACTCAGCACATGAAAAAGGGCTGAAAAGCCCTTTTTTTATACCTGTTATAGTTGTTCTTTTGTGTTAATTAACCAAATCCATGAAACGAATTATCCTGCCCATATTGTGCTCGATATTTTTTGCTGTTGAAGGGCACTCGCAGTTATGCGCGGATTCATCCTTTCATGGTATTTACACGCTTGCTGACTCTTTGATCCCGGCTTGTGAAATCCAATTAAAAGATGGAGGCAGATTTCAACTACTGGAAACTTTTCGCACCGCAAATAACCAGCCACATAATGTCCTTATTCGATATAATAAGCATAATCAGCTTGCCTGGCAGGGCAAACTTGAACAAAGCCCGGATATGGAACGCCTGGCAGTTTCAAGGGCATTGGAGCACCCCGATGGTAAATTAATTATAAGTGGCTTTGCTACGATGAAAAGCACACGTGAACGACTTTTTTACCTAGCTGCATTATCTGAATACGGACAACTGCTTTGGCAAAAGACAGTTGATTTTCGTGATATTGTAAGTGTTGCTGGAAACTTTGGACATTCCAACAAGATAAACGGCCCCATTTGTACCGGACGTTCTGATAGCCTTATTTTCTCTTTTTCTGTTGAAGGTGAAAGTACCGTTGGAGATAAGATCGCTGTTCTTTGTACAGATCAGTCCGGTAATATAGGCTGGAGTAAAACGATCGTTGTACCAACCGTAGCGGAAAGCTGGGTAAATTTAGTCAAGGCAAGGATAAATGGAAATACGCTATGGATGTATGGAGGCCACACGTCCATCGACTACTGCCCGGATGCAGCACCATCTCTCGGCTACATCAACCGCGGTAAGATTATGGCCCTCGCGTTTGACCTCAATACCCACAGCATCACTCAGCAGCGATCCTATTGTCCGCCAATAACCACCATGATGAATGCCTCCGGATACGTGCCGGGATATCAGCATTATGGCGGATTGACCGACGGATCTATTTTTGGACAGGATGTTTTCTTTTTGAATAACGGACAAATCGCCGTTACCTGCTCCCGCCTCAGAGCTACCAGTATGCCGGAACGAAAGAACTGGCTTTTCAGCGTTAGCTACTTTGACGAGCATTTTAATCATCTCAAAAGTGAGATGATTACCGCTGGTGATTTGCTGATGCAATCGGCCAATCAATCAATAGCCCTTGATCAGCAAGGAAATAAGCACATGAGTTTTATCAATCATCATACAGGAATGGTCTACTATGCCGTGTGCGACAATAACAATCAATTCATCTTACAGAAAAAAATAAAAGCAAATCTGACAGCTCCTCTTTTTTCCCAGTTTCGATATAATATTAGCAAAGGCCGGTTTACGAGTTTCGAAATGTTCAACACAGTCAATAATGCAACTGCGATAGATTATTTCGAAGTTAATCCATCTTATGCCGATGCAGAATGTTTTGGGGAGGATACGGCTTTCCTGTCAATCGAACCCGGCAATGTCAGTGTCGCAGAACTCAGAGGAAATCTTACTACTCGTACATCTCAGTTGCAGGCACAACAAGCAAATGTGCAAAATGCAGACGTTCATATCGACCGAAGAGTGGTGTGTACAGATAAAAATGTCTGTGATAGTTTGAGGATGACATTTACTCAACCTGCTTGCGTAACGGCCGATACGTTCAAAATCACCGCGAAAAAAAATCAATTTTGCCAAGGCTCCGTTCTTTTCTATTTTGATTCCAGTGCAGTAGTTTATTACCATCAGCCGGATGATACAACATTGTTCTTGAAGCCAAGAGCCGGTCGCTTCGATGGAGCAATCATAGCGGTAAGTAGCTCTTGTCCACAACTGAGAGACACGATCACTGTAAACTTCTCATCCCTGCAACGCGAACTCAACCTGGGAGTGGACCGGATGTTTTGTCCAGGAGATACCTATCGTCTGAATGCGGGCCCGCAATTCAACTATTACAAATGGCAGGACGATAGCAGTGACAGTATTTTTATCGCAAGCGAGCCTGGTAAATACTGGGTAATGACTACCGATGATTGTTCCGTGTACTATGACACTATTAACCTTTATCTTCCCAACATAACATTGCATGCAGGAGTAGATACCTCTATCTGCCGCTTAGCCGCATTGAGGCTCCAGGCAACAAATGGGTTTTCCTCATACAGTTGGACATCCTTACTATCTGGCGAAACGTTAATGGGGAATAATATAACGGTATGGCCTAAGGAGTCAGGGATATGGGTAGTGCGAGCCAATGTTGAAAATTGTCAAATGCGGGATTCGATGATTGTTACAATAAAACAATGTGGAAATAAACTATATATTCCAACCGCGTTTACTCCAAATAATGATGGCTTAAATGATCGATTCGGGGCTTACATTGATGGAGGATTGGAGTCTTATCGGTTGAACATTTTTAACCGGTGGGGAGAATTACTTTTTTCTGCTACTGATTCAAACCGTGTTTGGGACGGGTATTGGAAGGGGAAATTGCAGCCTGCGGGTGTGTACATATGGCACTGTGAATATAAATTTGCGGGCATGTCGACGCAAACAGAAAAGGGTACAGTCTCGCTTATAAGGTAAATATAGCTGTAATGTTTGCAGAATAGCCCGGGAATTACTACGATTTTTTATTAATTGTAATAGTTAGTAGTTGATCTGACAGTTGAGGATTAATTTTTCAATTTTCAAAAGGGATACAGATTAAAAAATTAGGCTGCCGAGTCAAGTTGATTCAGCAGCCTAATTTTTTAATCCATTTTAAGTGCTTCCTATTCAACAAGGAGCACTTCCTGTATCTGAATAATCTTAATTAGAATCCTTTCTTTTCAACTGGTTTTCCATCCGCATCCAACTCAATGATCTCATAACCCAGTTTTTGCAGACCGGGCAGGATTTTGGCTTTATCGCCTACCACGAGCACATTCATTTTGCCTGCATTCACCCATTTTTTGGCTAATGCGTCAATGTCCGCCTTGGTGATATTGGCTACGATCCTGCTTTGCTGGTCCACATAATCTGCGGGCAGATCATTGTCCAGGATATTGCCGATAAAACCAGCTTTCTGAAAGCCTGTTTCATAACGAAGGGCATCGCGCTGACCGATCGCGCTTTTCATAAATGCTAACTCTTCATCGGTGATACCGTTTTCCGCATAATCTTTCAGCTCTTTCATAATTTCTATCAGCGCACTGTCTGTAGCATTGGCACGTATGCCGGAGCTGAACTCAAAATCGCCTGTTTGCTTGCCGCCGGAGAATCCGCTGCGGGCGCCATAGGTCCAGCCTTTGTCTTCACGCAGGTTCAGGTTGAGGCGGCTGTTGAAAGCACCACCCAATGTGTAGTTCATCAATCCTGATTTATAATATTCACCTGTGGCGTCGTATTTCATACCGGTAACATATCCAACGCGGAATTCTGTTTGGGCTGCTTTAGGAACATCCACGAGGTAGATCTTTGTTTTTTCTACTACCGGCACGGCAGCAATAGCAGGGATCTCTATCTTTTTATTGGGCAGCTTGCCCAGGAAAGAAAGTCTGGGTAATATTTCGTCTTCCTTGATATCACCTACCACCACTACTTCAGCCCCTTGTGAAGTCATATTGTTATCGTAGTAAGACTGGATATCAGCCAGTGTGATATTTTTTACTGTTTCTTCGTCGCCGTCAGCGGATATGCCGAGGATATGACCAAGACCATAGTTCAATTTGGCAAATACGTTGTCTGCTACAGAAGCGGGTTGTGTTTTTGCCATTTTGAAACTTTCCAGGCCTTGCTTTTTGATACGGTCAAATGCTTCCTGTGTGAATTTGGGATTGAACATCCTTTCCTGCAGCAGGGTCAGGGTAGCATCCAGGTTTTTCTTTTGTGACTGCACCTGGAATGTAATGTCTTCATTGCCGCTGTATACGGAAACAGAACTTCCAAGTTTTTGTAGTTCGCGGCTCATGGATTCAGCCGTATAATTCTTTGTATCATCATTCATCATATCAGTGAAGAATGATGCTAGGCCGGCTTTTGACATATTGTTGGCTTCAAGGAAATGACCACCAGGGATCTTGATGGATAAAGTGACAGTAGGCAATTCTGTATTTTCTGTGCCGATCACTTTAATACCACCATTAAGGTCTTTTTTCCAGAAGGCAGGAACTTTTACCACAGGGTTGGGGCCATTGCCGGGTATTTTGCTGCGGTCAAATTTATCTTTTGCCTTTACATATTTCAATCCTTCATAACCATAATGCGGGGCAACATACCCTGCTTCATCAATCTTGTAATTGTCTCCGGCCACCAGCATCTTATCATCAGCGTTTTTGGGCAGCACGCTTATTACCACACAATGCTTCAGCTTAACATATTTATTGTATACACGCATTACATCTTCCCTGGTCACTGACTGGTACATTTTCATCAGTTTGCCGATCATGTTGGGGTTGCCGGTAAACGTATTGAATGCGGCCAGTTGGGATACCTTACCAGCAACGCTTTGCAGGCCATTGATGAGCTGGGATTCGTACCCGCCTTTGAATTTGGCGATATCATCGTCTGTTACACCTCTTGCTTCGAAGCTGTCCAGCGCGTTGTTGAGCAGGTAATACATGCTGGATAAAGGTTTGCCGGGATAGGGAACAACCTGGAAGATAAAAGAACCTGATAATTCCTGTAAACTGCTGAAGCAACCTGCACTCAGTGCCAGTTGTTTTTTTACCAGTTGCTGATACAATATGGAATTATTCCCCTGCCCGAGTATCTGGGCCAGGCAGGCGAGTGCAGCCTGGTCTTCATGATAGCTTGGAATAGTAGGATAAGATTCCAGCAGCATGGGAAGGCGGGCATAGTTGTCTGTATAAGAAGCGAACCGGTGAGTGGGCAGCACGGGGACCATGGGCTTCATATTTTCCACTTTAGGCCCGCGGGGGATGCTACCGAAATATTTCTCTACCAGTTTCAGCACCTCTTTGGAGTTAACGTCTCCACCAATTGTAAGTGTGGCATTGTTAGGACCGTACCAGCGTAGGAAGAAGTTTTTCAGATCATTCACATCCACCCTGTTCAGGTCTTCAATATACCCGATAGTGAGCCAGGAATAAGGATGGCCATAAGGATAGAGGTTTTTTGCAGACACTTCACCCAGCAAACCATAAGGACGGTTATCATAATTCTGGCCGCGTTCATTCTTTACGGTTTCGCGTTGGATCTCGAATTTCTTCTGCGTAACGGCATCCAGCAAAAAGCCCATGCGGTCGGCTTCGAGCCAAAGCATTTTTTCTAATTGATTGGAAGGAATTGTTTCATAATAGTTGGTACGGTCGGTATTGGTACTGCCATTCAGGGTACCGCCGGCTTCTGTAACGATCTTGAAGTGTTGTTCATCGGCTACGTGGTCCGAGCCCTGGAACATCATGTGTTCAAAGAAGTGGGCAAAGCCTGATTTACCGATCTCTTCGCGGGCAGAGCCTACGTGATACGTTACATCCACATGCACAACGGGGTCGCTGTGATCTTCATGTACGATCAGCGTTAATCCGTTGGGTAATACATATTTTTCGTAAGGGATGACCAGCTCATTGCCCTGGCGGGTCACCTTTTCTACGAGTTTGGCCTGGGCATTGGCTGCTGCAGTTGCCAGCAGAGAGAATGCCGTCACCACAAAAAGTTTTTGTCTCATATAATTAATGATTGCGTTTAGGAGGGGGGCAATGTAAGGAATAATGGGCTGAATTAAATACCGGTTGTCAAATAGTGGGGGTAGTATAAAAAAGACGGCTGCCATTTATTGTAGAAATAACAATTATATTAATGCTTTGCAACAGTCTGGGATATGACTGTTTTGGGGCTATCCCGGCCTCATATCTGGGTGAAACTTAATTTCTAAAATATAGAGTTGGATTTTAGGAGATATTATTCAGGAAAAATGCGTTTTTTCCTGTGTTCTTCCCTGGGTTCGGGAATTAACAGCATTTAATTTTATGCCTGTAAGATTCAGATAACTAAAACCATTAAAGGAATGAGATGAAAAATATTCGATATAAAAAAAGGCTGTCTTGTCAGTCCAGGTTTTTTAGTAGTTGCCTTTTGTTCCCTGAACATACTTCAAACATTGATTTAGGAAGTATATTTAATTTTTGGGGTAACTACTATAATGAAAATATTTCCCGGATTCTCAACCGGCCGGATGAGGAAGTATTAAGAGATGATTGGTGTATAATCGGACAGGTTATAAATGATGACCTTGAAGGAGAATCAAATGGGGGCTAGCGCATAAATTTTCGGTCAGATGGGAAGTTCGCGTAGTCAGGTTAAGGAGTAGTCTGTTATGGAATCACCTGCAAGTGATATAAAAGAAATATCCGAAGAGGCTGAAGAAATAGCCTTGGTATCTGTTTTTATATATGGAAAGTATTCTCAGAAAAAGGGAAAAGAGTTTAAAAGAGGCTAAAACGATTCCTTTTGTAAATGACAGGAACTTAGGTTGATGAAATCTTTATGATTAATAAAAAAGCCGTAGCATTGATTTGCTACGGCTTGCAATGATTCATGGCTATACTATACATTAAAACGCCTTCTTTCCCACCGGTTTTCCCTCTGCATCCAACTCTATGATCTTATATCCCATTTTCTGCAATCCCGGAAGGATCTTCGCTTTATCTCCCACCAGCAACATGTTCAACCTGTCTGCCGAAATATGTTTTTTGATCAGCCCGTCCATTTCTTTTTTCGTCATATTCTGCAAAATTTTTGCTTGTGTCGCTGTATAATTTGCAGGGAGGTTATAGTCTAAGATCATGCGGATAAAACCGGCTTTCTGTATGCTGGTCTCATAAGCCCTTGCATCACGCTGGCCGATCGCGTTCTTCATAAAAGCAAGTTCATCTTCCGTAATGCCATTTGCGGCATAATTGCGGATTTCCTTGACTACTTCTCCGAGAGCACTGTCAGTTGCTTCTGCTTTTATGCCTGAACTGAATTTGAAATCACCATCATATTCATCACCGCTGAAAGAAGAGCGGGCGCCATAGGTCCAGCCTTTGTCTTCACGGAGATTGAGGTTGAGACGACTGTTGAAATCACCACCCAGCGCATAGTTCAGCAAGCTGGCGCGATAATACTCGCCAGTGGCATCGTATTTCAATCCGGTATGATAACCCACGCGGAATTCTGTTTGTGCCGCTTTAGGAATATCTACGAGATAGATCTGTGATTCATTATTGGGCAGTGGCGTGGCTTCGACTTTAGGGATAGTAACTGTCTTATTCGGCAATTTATTCAGGAATGCCAGCTTGGGTAAGATCTCTGCTTCCCTGATATCACCTACCACCACTACTTTCAACCCCTTATTGGTGATGTAATTGTCATAATAATGCTGGATATCGTTCAGGCTGATATTGGCAACGCTTTCTGCGGTACCGTTTTCAGGAATAGCAAGAATATTATTAGGGCCGAAATTGAGTTTGGCGATCACATCAGTGGCTACGGTCGCAGGCTGTGTTTTGGCCTGCTTGAAGTTTTCCTGCATTTGGCGTTTGATACGGTCGAGGTCTTCCTGGTTGAACTGCGGACTGAACATGCGCTCCTGCAACAGAGCGAGTGTTTTGTCCAGGTTCTTTTTCAGGGTCTGCACATTGAACGAGATATCATCCCTGCCGCTGCTGATGCTGATCGAACTGGCCATTTTCTGCAGTTCGGCTGAGAATTCTTCCGCAGTGTGATTTTTAGTGTCCTCGTTCATCATACGAGCGAAAAGATTCGCAAGCCCTGCTTTGGAAAGATCATTGGCCTGCAGCAAGTGACCGCCAGGCATGGAAATGGAGATCGTAACGGTAGGGATTTCGGTATTTTCTGTGCCGATCATTTTAATACCATTTGGCAGGTCTTTACGCCAGAAGGCAGGCACTTTTACCACAGGATTGGGCCCGTTGGAGGGCATCTTATTACGGTCGAAATTATCGGTTGCTTTGTTATACTTCAGCCCTGCATAACCATAGTCAGGCCTCTGATAGTGCGTGGTATCAATTGTATAATCATTTGCATGGGCGATCAGGTCTTCCTGGCCTTTTACCAGCACGCTTACGATCACATGCGGTTTGCCTTTGATGTATTTCTCATATGCACGCATTACATCTTCTTTGGTCAATGTGCTGTATTGCGACATAAGCGTTCTGATCATATTGGGATTGCCGGTAAATGTCTGGAATGCCGCCAGCTGGCTCACTTTGCCGGATACACTGGCCAGTCCATTGATCGTACGTGCTTCGAACTGTGTCTTGAACTGCTCTACATCCTCATCAGTCACTCCTCTTTTTTCGAATTCAGTCAATGCTTCTTTGATCAAAGCTTCCATTTCTGCGAGATTTTTGCCGGGGTAAGGGGTTACAGAGAATGCGAATTCACCTGCGAGTTCAGAAGCCTGGTTGCTGGCGCTGGCAGATAATGCTTTTTGTGTTTTGATGAGCGTTTGGTACAGTACGGAGTTTCTGTTACCTCCGCCACCGCCTCCTCGTCCGCCACGGCCACCGCCGCCTCCACCGCCAAGCACCTGGGCCAGGCAGGAAAGGGCTGCTTCATCTTTATCATAATCGCGGACAGTAGGATAAACCAGTCGCAGTTGCGCAGCACGGGCATAGTTATCAGTATAACTTACATAGCGGTCCTGGTCCAGTTTTACCGGTTCCAGTTTCACCGGCACCACTTCGGGTCCGCGGGGAATAGAACCAAAGTATTTTTCAACCCATTTCACGATCTGTGCAGGGTTTACATCTCCACCAACAGTAAGCGTTGCATTGTTAGGGCCATACCAGCGGAGAAAAAAGTTTTTAAGGTCATTTACATTCACGCGGTTCAACTCCTCGATATAACCAATGGTGAGCCAGGAATAGGGATGGCCATAAGGATAGAGATTTTTCGCTGAGACTTCACCCAATAAGCCATAAGGACGGTTATCATAGTTCTGTCCGCGTTCATTCTTTACTGTTGAACGTTGTATTTCGAATTTTTGCTGTGTCACTGCATCGAGCAGGAAACCCATACGGTCGGCTTCAAGCCAGAGCATTTTTTCTACCTGGTTGCTGGGAACCGTTTCATAATAGTTGGTCCGGTCGCGGTTGGTACTGCCATTCAGTGTACCACCTGCTTCAGACACGATCTTAAAATGTTGCTCATCACCTACATGGTCCGATCCCTGGAACATCATATGCTCAAAGAAATGCGCAAAGCCTGATTTCCCGATCTCCTCACGTGCCGAGCCCACATGATAGGTGACATCCACATGCACTACAGGGTCAGAATGATCTTCATGAATAATGAGGGTAAGACCGTTGGGGAGCTGATATTTTTCGTAAGGAATAATAAGCTCATTTCCCTGCCGGGTAACTTTTTCGATGAGTTTGGTCTGGGCTGATGCTGTGCCCACGACCAATAATAACAATGAAAAAGTCAGCAAATTTTGTCTCATTGTGCGTGTTTTTGGATTAATCGAGTAGGGTAGGATAGTATATCGACTCTCATTTGACGATAAAAATCCGCCGATCCAGCACGGAAACTGGAAAAAAGTATGTTTTAGTATTGATTGAGTTTGAATGTTTTCCCGCAAAGACGACAAAGAGCACAAAGGATATCTTTTGTAAAATAGCATGGTGATCATAAAGGATTCAAGAAAAGCGGTAATTATTTTACATATCTATTCTTTGTGCTCTTTGTGGGAAAATTGATTGCTGAACTGAGTCAATATTTATACTTCTACTTATCCGTTAATTCAGTAAATTAGTAACCTGCCTTCCGCCAAACATCAGCAGTCTATTATGTCAACCGGGCATGAAGAAGATAAAAACAAACCTCAACGCACTGAAACCAGGCGGCTGATCAGCCGTGAAGGTGATAAAGAAATATGGGAGGTTACGATTACAGAGATCACAGAAGAACAGGATCTGTTAGAGCCTCCACCTCCCTATGATAGAGATAACAGGTTTGATAATACCCGGGAATGGTTATTGTTCCTGTGCAATGCTATTCAGCCGACAGAAAGGGTTGTTGCCTGTTTTTTTAGTATCCATCAACTTCCGGGCGAGTATTCTGTATTGTTTACCGGCAACTGGAAATTTGATCCGGCCGATAAAGAATGGGTTTTTTACGCAGATGACAAAGTGCAGGATTCCTATTTACTGCCTGATAGCGAATACAAGGACCTTAACCGGGAAGACACATTGAAGAAATTTGCAGGCGAGCTAAAAGCTTTCAGTAAGACGGAACAATTCAAACGGTCGTTCTTTGGAAGGCTGAAAGCAGTGGCAACAGGTTTTTTTCAGGAAGAAATTATAATGATCAAATGAGCAAACACGCTCTGAAAGATTATGGTAGTAATTCAGGGTAAGCGTTTAAAGGTTTAAAAATCGGAGGTGGCCATTTAAACAATTTAACTTTAAACAGCCATTAAGAAACCCAAAATGAGCCGCAACCAGAGTGTTCTTGGCTGCTCCGTTCCTGTTACACTTACTTAATTCCCTTACCAATCCCGGAAAAAAATCCCTGTGCCTGAGGCAAAACCCCATTCCCATGTGAAACTATTGTAAATTTGCCCCCACAATTTTTGTAGACAATGGCCCGTAAACAAGAAGTCCTCCAGGACGTAGTGATAAAATTCGCCGGCGACTCCGGTGATGGTATGCAATTAACTGGTACACAGTTTACTAACAATACGGCTTTATTGGGGATCGACCTTTCAACCTTCCCCGATTTCCCCGCTGAGATCCGCGCCCCGATAGGCACCCTGCCCGGTGTGAGCGGTTTCCAGCTCCGTTTTTCGAGCGACAGGATATTTACCCCCGGCGATGCCTGCGATGTGCTCGTGGCAATGAATGCCGCAGCACTGAAAGCGAACCTGGGTGCCTTGAAAAAAGGCGGCAGGATCATCGTGAACACGGATGGCTTTGATTCCAAAAACCTTCGCCTGGCCAACTACCCTGAGGGGGAGAACCCGCTGGAAAATGACAGCCTCCAAAGCTATGAGGTGATCAAAATGGACGTGACAAAGATGACTCGTGAAGCGCTGAAGGAATTCACCATGGGCATGAAAGAAAAGGACCGGGCCAAGAACATGTTCGTGCTGGGATTCCTTTACTGGATGTATGGCCGCGATATGGAAAACACGACAAGCTTTCTTAAAGAAAAGTTTGGCAAAAAGCCGGAGATCCTGGACAGCAACCTGAAAGTGTTGCAGGCAGGATACAATTATGGTGATACTACTGAAGCATTTGGTACTACCTATAAAGTGGAAAAAGCGAAAATGCACCCCGGCACCTACCGCTCTATCATGGGCAACCAGGCGCTGGCTTATGGCTTGATCGCTGCTTCCCAGGTAAGTGGCCTGCCTATGTTCCTGGGCTCTTACCCTATCACACCGGCATCAGATATTTTACATGAACTGAGTCGGCATAAAAACTTTGGCGTCCGCACCTTCCAGGCAGAAGATGAGATTGCAGCGGTCACATCAGCGATCGGTGCTTCTTATGGCGGTGCATTGGGCGTAACCACCACTTCGGGCCCTGGCATGGCATTGAAGGCTGAAGCGATGGGATTGGCCGTAATGCTGGAAATACCCCTGGTAGTAGTGGATGTGCAACGCGGCGGTCCTTCTACAGGATTACCGACCAAAACAGAACAAAGCGATTTACTGCAGGCTTATTATGGCCGCAATGGTGAATGTCCCATGCCCGTGATTGCTGCTGCCACACCAGCAGATTGTTTTGAAGCCGTGTATGAAGCCGCAAGGGTTTCTGTACAACACATGACGCCAGTTATTTTCCTAAGTGATGGTTATATCGCCAATGGTGCAGAGCCATGGAAATTCCCTGTTACCAGCGAACTGCCTCCGATCCATGTAAAATTCAAAACAGAATTAGGGCATGGAGAAGAAAAACTGCAGCCTTACCTGCGTGATGAAAAATTAGCACGCCCCTGGGCAGTGCCTGGCACGCCGGGACTGGAACACAGGATCGGTGGTATTGAAAAACAAAATATCACAGGCAATATCAGCTATGATCCCGAAAATCACCAGTTGATGGTGAAGATCAGGCAGGAGAAAGTAGATAAGATCGCCGATTATATTCCTGAACAGAAGATTGATAGCGGAGCAGGTAAAGGAAAAGTGCTGGTGCTGGGATGGGGCTCTACATTTGGGGCAATCAAATCAGCCGTCACAGAATTGATCAATGAAGGAAAAGAAGTAAGTCATGCACATCTCCGTTATCTGCGCCCATTCCCGAAAAACCTGGGAGAAGTATTGAAAAATTTTGAAACAGTGCTGGTGCCTGAGATCAATAACGGACAGTTGATCAAAATACTGCGTGATGTTTACCTGGTAGATGCGAAAGGGTACAATAAGATCATGGGTGTGCCGATCACAAAGACTGAACTGGTAGAAGAAATAAGAAAATATTTATAATAAGAAGCGCAAAGAAGGCGCAAAGTACGCAACGGTAAAGAACACTGCATTGCGTACTTTGCGCCTTCTTTGCATTCCCCGCTGCTGATCTAAGGCTGCTCTATCACCGCAAAAAAACCTTCCCTGTAATTATCGCTAACCGGCAATGAATGCTGTTGTATAGTCACCGACTTGCGCGAAGCTGTATGAATTTTTCTTACAGCCACAATATAAGATCTGTGAATACGCACAAACTCATTCCTGTCGAGCATGTCTTCAAAGTATTTCAGATTATGCAAAATCAATAATGGATTAGGCGAGCCTGTCAAATGCATCTTGGTATAATCTTTATATCCTTCGAGGTAAAGGATATCATCAAAGAATATCTTATGCATTTTATGGGAGACATTAATAAAGAAGTAGTCTTTTCCTTTTTCTTTCTCTTTTGTGTTTTTTGTTTCTACAAAATCCTTTACCCTGTTACATGCTGTAATGAATTTTTCGAATGAGATGGGTTTTAATAAATAATCCATTGCTTTCAATTCAAACCCATTCATGGCATACTCGCTATACGCCGTGGTGAAGATCACTTCAGGTTTGTTTTTAAGGGAACGGTAAAAATCAATCCCGGAGATATCGGGCATTTTAATATCGAGAAACAACAGGTCAACAGGAGAGGATTCCAGTAAGGAAAGCGCATGCAATGGTTCTTCAAACCTGCCTGCGAGTTTCAGGTATGGCGTCTTGTTCACAAAATCTTCCAGCAACTGGAGCGCGAGCGGTTCGTCGTCGATCAGTACACAATTAAGCATTGGTCAGAGGCACTTTTAGGTTTACGGTATATTGGTCACCGGAGTGGTGAAACAACAGCTTGTATTGATGGGGATAGAGCAGCTCAAGCCTGCGAGTAACATTCTTTAACCCTAACCCACCTGGGGCAAAACTATCTTTTTCCACTATCGGGTTACTAACTGTTAACGTTAAGGTTTCTTCAAAAATTTTTATATCAATAGTGATCACCGAGGCCTGCGTGTAACTGATGCCATGCTTAAAGGCGTTCTCTATAAAACTGATCAGCAATAAGGGGGCAATGAACTTGCCATCGGGGTATCCGCCTACCTTGTAGTTCAGCTTCACTTTTGGCGACAGGCGCAAGCGTTGAAGATCAATATAGTTATTGATGTATTGAATATCATCGGCCAATGGCACCTTATCAGCACCAGAATCGTACAGGCTGTAACGCAACAGCTCTGATAGTTTCAGGATGGAAAACTCTGTGTTTTCCGAACGGGCGTGAGCCTGGGAATAGATGGAGTTCAGCGTATTGAAAAGAAAATGCGGATTGATCTGTGATTTCAAAAAGTTGACTTCCGCATAAAGGTTCGCATTTTCCAGATTCCTTTTTTCATTCTGGTTTTTGATGAATGAATAAGCAAGCCGTATCATTCCTCCCAATAATAAAAGGAAAAGGCAGGTGGATAAAGTGCGGTTGATGGAAAAGAATAATACAGGCTCGGGCCTTGTCGTTAATCTTTGCCGGAAATGTTCAGGAGGTACATCAGGAAAACTGCCGGCACTAATTGAGTCTATAAAATAGGTTCTGATAGGTTCCGGTGCATTTCTTAACCGCATCACACTTTCCCGGATAGGCCCGGGCATGATGCCGGGCACATGGCTGCGCAAATAAATATCGGCGGCACAAACCAGGGTGATGGCCAGAATGGCGGTGCTGAAGTAAAGAGCATATTTCTTCTTCTCAAAAAAGCGCGGTAATAAGAAATAATAGTTAAGGTAAAATAACAGGATCGGGACGATCTTGGTGATGAGCTCCCTTCTCCAGATCGGATCTCCCTGGAATCTTGTTGGGTAAAAAAGCAAAGGCAGCAATAAAAATGCCGCCCATGCTGCAACATGCACCAGGATGATCAATAATAAATGCGGTTTGCTTTTTGTTTTTTCAAAGCCAAACAGGGTAAATAAAAAGCGGTTGATATTTTCTTTACTGGCCATGTTGTTTCAGGGAAGGGCAAATCTCTTCCAGTTCAAATCTACTGAGTGTAGGCAATCCTTCGTTGTTTTCTAATTTCTTTAACACCAGCCTTGCTGCTTTTTCTGCCTGCTCTTTTTCCGGAAATCCCTTCCTGTTGCCGATCGCGGGGATCGACTCCTGATGAATGAATACACTATCATCCACCAGGATATCATATCCCCAACCATTCAAACCTGAGAACACAACCGATGATAAACGGCTGCTTTTTTTTATTGTGCGCTTGCTGAAAGTATAAACCAGTATACCGGTTGAAATGATCAGCGATGAAAGCAGCACAACGGTACTATGATTTTTATGTGCTACCCTAATCATTATCCACCTGTTCATCGTTGGGAAGGAATTCATACATATTGTCCATCATTAACGAAACATTTCTGCCGGTTACTACAAAACCACGATTGCTGATGCTGAAAGCAACGGCGCCGGTCCTTGCCGATCCTTCAAAGCTTGTTTTTTCTGTCCACCTGTCTGCCGCAGGATCGTATTGCCAGGTGGTTGAGTTGTTGTCGCCTGTAGTGAGATAAACATAATTGCCGAGTACAAAAGTGACACCGTTCTGGCGGGGGATAGTGCCATAATCATCGTCAAATGTTACACCATCATCAGTATAATAGTTATAGATCTTGTTTTTTTCTTTCCATTCATCATTGGCAGCATCATACATCCAAAGGTCCTGCTGGATTTCTCCGTTATTATTGCCGGAACAGATATAAGCCTGCCCGTTTACTACAAAAGCCATAGCAGCCGAGCGCTTGGAACCACCAACGCTGGCTTTCTTTTCCCAGGTATTCAGGTCAGGGTTATATTGCCAGAGGTCTTTCAGGAAGTTGCCATCATAGCCGCAGGCGATATATCCCTTTCCATCTACGGCGAAAGCCACTGCATCATAGCGGGCTGTTCCGCCAAAATCAGCTTTGGGCTGCCAACTGTCTGATGCCTGGTCGTATTCATAGAAATCTTTTAAGCGGGTGGAACCATCATATCCGGTACCCACATATCCTTTATTGCCAATGGAGAAAGCAACAGCAGAATTGCGTGCAACACCTGGAAGGTCTGCCCGCTGTGTCCAGTTGTGTTTGGTGGTGCTGTATTCCCAGAGGTCTTTGAACCGCTCTGTAGAAGCAGTGCCTGCGCAAACATAAGCGTAATCGCCAATGGTGAAGCTGACCGCTTCGCTACGGGCATTGCCTTCAAAGTCGTCCGATCTTTTCCAATTGCCGATGAGGTCATCATCATCGTCGGTCGATTTGGTGCAGCCTTGTGAAATAACCAGGGAGGTAGAGATCATTGCAGTCCCGATCAAATAAGCATAAGCCTTTTTCATTTGTATATATTTATTGTGTTTAGACAAATGGAATGCCTGGTATTCATTGCATACTAAGGCTTGGGCATTTCATTGTATAGTTTTGATATGGGCAGCCTGTCCGGTACCCTTATTTGAAATTTTGATAAAAATATCGGCAGAGGACGGGAAGATTATCTTAAAATAGATGAACAGGGCGGGTATATAGATGAATCGGTAGGGTTTCTCTGTGGGTTGAATGCTGATGTAAAAACTGTTGAAATCAAGGCTTGCAGGAGAAAATAAAAATTATCGGTTCAGGATATCGTTTCGCCGATAAATCAATACAATTGATATAGTATAACACTTCATCTGTGAACTGTGGGAATATATTGCGCCCATTGCAAAACTAAACCCACGAACATGAAGGAATCATATCTACCAATACTTTTTCTGCTCTTTGCATTGTCCTGCACCCGGAAAGAAATTGAATTCGGCACCATCCCGGAAAACGCTTATACTGATCTGGCATATATTGATACCGTTACTGTACAGCTTTCTACTGTATTGACCGATTCATTCGCTACCAGTTCTGATACCTCTTTTCTTTTTGGCCGCTATAAAGATCCTTACCTGGGTTCTGTTACTGCAAAGCCTTTCCTGCAGATGTCTGCACCGGCTACAGTGCCTGATATTCCTGCTTCTGCTGTGTTTGATTCATTGAGTCTCATCATCAGGCCCAATAGCTACTATTATGGTGATACATCCAAAACGCAGACCATCGTAGTGCATGAACTGGCGCAGGCGATCGCTCACACCTACAATAGCCAGTTGTTCAATACCAGCAATATACCAGTTAAGCCTGTTGTATTTGGCTCACGGGTGATACGGTTCAGCCCCTATGAAACAGATTCCATTGCCATCCGGCTGAGCAATAGTAAAGGCGAAGAGTTGTTTGAAAAGCTCAGGCAGAAATCGACCGATGTTACCACGCAGGCAGAATTCATCAATTACTTCTACGGTATTACCCTTGGTGTTGCAGACAATGATACCTCGGCGGTGTTTGGCTTATATGGAAATGACGCTTCTGTTGTTATGCGTGTTCATTATCATTTAACGATCCCTTATCCCGAGGCGGCATTTATTGATTTTGTGTCGCTGGCCAATGAATATGCATTTACACAAATAATACCCGACCGGGCCGGTACAGGGTTGATGCCGTACACACCCGGATTGTCGGAGTTATTTCCTTCCGGCACTAAAAATATTTCCGTGTTTCAACCGGGCACAGGACTGGCGCTTAAGATGATCTTTCCTTCATTGAAGCAAATATTGTACAGGGAGAATGGCGGACTTGTGAAACTGCTGAAAGCGGAGCTATTGGTAAAACCTAAATATCTCTCATCAGATATATATCAATATAAGTTACCGGCATCGCTGAGCCTGGCGCAAACAGACGAAACGAATGTCCTGGGTGGCGCATTAGCCGATTCTACAGGTCAGGGTACATTGATTGCAATACCGGTGATCGACAATGTTTATGGAATAAATAACCATTACCGGTTTAATGTAACATATTATATCAATCAGTTGCTGACCACTACCGGCAGCGAAAAAAAGGGATTCTATCTTTTTCAGCCGTCTTCCAACAGCAGAAATATTGACAGGATGATCGTTGATGCATCTTCAGGCAAGGATGCCGGTGCAATGCTGCTGCTGTATGTTTTAAATATCAATAATTAATGCTTATGAAATTTATAAAGCAATGGCTGGCAGTATTGCCATTATCCTGTGTGCTGGCACCGGCGTTTTCACAGAATATGAACAGCCCTTATTCAATTTATGGCATAGGTGACATGGATTTCAGACCCTATAACCGGACCAGCGGTATGGGTGGTACGGGAATGGCTATCCGCTCTTCTTATTATTTGGTTGATAACAATCCTGCTGCTATTGCCGGTCTTACAAGAAGCTTTTTTACAGTTGATGCAGCGTTCACCGGTAAAACTGTCCGGTATTCCGGCACTCCGATCAATGCAGACAACAGCAACAATAAAGATTTTTGGATAAAACGCCTGTCGCTGGCGGTTAAAATAAATAAGTTCTGGGCAAGCAGTGTTGGCTTCAACCAGTTCAGCAACGTGAATTATGTACTAACAGGGGATAAGCCGGTGAATGGCACTACCGGCTCTTACAATACCTACTACGAAGGCGATGGCGGATTGAATGAATATTACTGGACGAATTCCGTGCAATTGGGGAAACGTTTATCATTGGGATTGAAATCATCCATCATTGCCGGCTCCATCAATCAAACCGAAACAGTCGCAGATGTAAACCTGTCCACCCCTGTTTCAACGCAGATCCAGGATTATATAGGAAAATCCAGGTTCCAGGCCGGGGCTATCTACACACAACCTGTCAATAAACAATGGGAGGTTTCGCTGGGCGGCCGGTTTTCTCCCAAAATAAAAATGACTTCCGAAAGAACGCTTACTGTTACAGAAGGCAGCACAGCAGTGATAGAAGATGAGTTTATAAAGAGCGACCGGTTTTATTTGCCCAATACATATGCGGGAGGCATAGCGGTAAAGAAGCAAAATAAGATAACCTATGCATTGGATTACACTTATGAGGACTGGTCTTCTTTAAAAATAAAAGAACAGGGCTGGCAGCTGGTGAGCAGCAGCCGTATATCCGGTGGCATAGAAATTCCGCGCATGTCAACTACCTGGAACCGGCAGGCGGTGGAGAAAGGATTTTTCCAGATAGGAGGGTTTTTTCATAATTCCTATTTGCAGGTAAGGAATGAACCGATCAGGGAATTCGGTTTCACGGCGGGTTTGGGAGGTATTATCGGGAGTGGCCTGTTCTACACGCTTTCACTGGAAGCAGGAAGCAGGGGCACTACCAGGCAAAACCTGATCAAGGAAAATTATATACAGGCAACATTCACTTTTTCTTACAGGGATTTCCTGCAGAGCAAGGGAAGGAAGTATAACTAAACAAGTGAAGAAGGATGATGACTTGGCTGTACTGCTATGAGACAGTTCATCCATTAAGAAAAGATAAAAAGGGAAAAGATGTTTAGCTTTCCAAAAAATCTCTAATGAAAAAATACTTATTCTTCGTTTTGTTGCTGGCAGGTGTTCAACTCACACAGGCACAGGAAAAAGCAGCCGGCCCGATCGTTAAACAAAAATGGCATTTTGGCCATGAACAGGATACAACCTGGGGCTATGCGCAAGTGGTCAAGGTGGATAACGTGCTGTATGTTTCGGGGACAGTGACCTATAATCTGACACCGGAAGGTGTGAAGAAGTTATACACGGAACTGGAAAAGACGCTGCAGCATTTTGGAGCCGGTTTTCAGCATGTAGTGAAGGAAAATCTGTATACGCTTGACATAGATGCGATGAAAGCGTTGAACTATGTGAGAAAACCTTTTTATAAGGGTGATTATCCTGCTGCTTCCTGGGTGCAGGTGAGCAGGTTATTTACACCTGAAACAAAGCTCGAAGTGGAATTGGTGGCACATTTGCCCAAATAGGGTTCGCCCTTATTGAGAGAGGATGCGATCTATTTCACTCTTGAGCGAAACACATAGCCGAGTTTTAATTGAATACTGAAATATGCGTCCTTATTTTTTGCATTTCCTCTTTGAGCACCGGGGGCGGGAGCAAGGCCTGGGGCTAATTCGCCCATGCGGCTGTACAGTTGCCGGGCGAGGGCGGCAGATGGAGGGTCGAGGTATGCTGAAAAATGAGCGGGATCAATATAGGTGGTGCTTACATCATCCAGGTAATCTGTGAAGAGAATGCGGTGTACAAATTCCAGCCGTAAATTGAATAAAGGGCCTGTTTCATAACGAAGTCCTGCTCCAATAGGGATAGCATATTGATTCAGTTTATAAGGCCGCCGCCCATTATAAGCAGCAAACCCCTGTCCTTCCAATCCCAACGGTTGAAGATCATACCAGCGGTTGTGCAACCGGGCCTGGGGATTGAAAGAGAAATAACTTATGCCACTCGTAAAATAGGGTGACCAGTAAGGTGCTTTGCTTTGGTCATTCCACCCAAAAAATAAGGGATGAATTTCTGCGGCAAGTTTTATCTCTTTGATCTGGCTTTGAAAGCTGAGGTTGCGCCCATAGCGCCCTGAAGGATTGGGGTCTGTTTGTTGCAGCATGCTATCAGCAGCACGTATAAGACCGGTTTGCGCCTCCAGCCGCAAGGCGATCACCTCTTTATACGTTGCTGACACATAGAAACTGAAGCAGGGTTTGAATGACCGCCAGTCAAGATCCTTAATAAATTTACCTCCATTACCTTTCTTACCGCCGATATCAGTAAGGCAATTCATTAATCCATTGCCTATACCGGCCTCCCATATCAAATCATAATTGTAGTACCAGCTATTATAAAAATATTGACTCTTTACAGGTGAAAAGGAAAAGCAGCAGCTTATCCATACTATACCTAACCATAAATTTTTCATCAGCATTTTTTTAATGCCGCTGATCAGGGGACGGGGATAAAGCTACAATGGAGAGGGCCCTAATCAAAGGGTAAACCACCCTTTAATTTGTGAAAATACTGGCAAACGGGCCGTAAACCACAGATCTCACACCGTGGATTCCTCGCAACGCAAACGTAGCGGCCATGAAGTATCAGCCAGTGATGGGCTTTATGTATTAGGGCAGAAGGGAAATTTTTTACGAGTTCTTTTTCTACTGCGAGTGGAGTAGAAGCTGTCTGCGGCACCAATCCTATGCGCTTACTTACGCGGAATACATGCGTATCCACAGCCATATTTGGTTGCTGGTCTACTACAGACGTGATCACATTCGCTGTTTTCCGGCCAACACCAGGCAATTTGATCAGTTCCTCAACAGTCATAGGGATCTTACCGTTAAAATCCTCTACTACCATTTTGGCCATGCCAATGAGATGTTTTGTTTTATTGTTGGGATAGGAAATGCTTTTGATATAAGGAAACAGCGTATCGAAATCAGCTTTGCTGAGTGATTGCACATCGGGATACTTTTCGAAAATAGCCGGTGTGGTCAGGTTCACCCTTTTATCGGTACACTGAGCCGAAAGAATAACAGCGACTAATAACTGATAAGGATTATCATAAATCAATTCTGTTTCGGCTTCAGGGGCATGCTCTTGAAAATAGTCTATTACGAACTGGTAACGTTGCTTGCGGGTCATACTACAAAAATAAGGTAAGCCCCCCCTTCCCGTCCTTCCCGCCTTACCGGTAAAACAAAAAGTAAATTTTCCTTACCGGTAAGAAAAGGAAAACGGGTAAGTAAATTTTACCGGTAAGGCGGGAAGGACGGGAAGGATGTACTGTAAATGAAGTAGTCTTACTTGTGAGAAATAAAAAAGCATCTGTGTGTTAACAGATGCTTGAAATTTTTTGTTTAAACAGCCGGCAAGATGACGTGCGGAATACTTGAAGTAATTCCTGTTAAACCTGTTCTGCTGATTGTTCTCTCGCATAATTGAGAATGTTCATCACCACATTTGTACGGGGTGATTCTATCAGCGCATCAAGCCTTTGCCGGGAATCTTTGAGAACCGCCAGTTTTTCGCGCAGGGTCCAATCCTGCTCCAGCGCTTTTTTGATGGCTACTGTTTGTTCTTCTGAAGCTTCATTATATAAATACAATAAAAGCTCCTCAGGGGTAAAATTGATCATGAGCAAACCATTGATGTCCAAAAAAATAACTTTGTCCGAAGTTATATGTCCGGTATAGAAACGGGTTATTGACGGGCTTATTGCCCCGAAAAAGTTAATTATTCGACTTTACGGGGTTTTCCGGTATAATGTACAGGTCCTCGTTATCTCTTTTCATCAGGTAGTTCTCCCGGGCGTATTTTTCCAGGATACCGGGATTCGACTTAAGTTGCTCTAATTCTTTACGTTCTGAGGCTATCTGGCCGGTATAATATTGCTTGCTCTCTTCCAGCTCCTTCAATTGCCGGCTTCTGGACATCTGCACAAAAACATCATTTTTGTCAAAAAACAGCATGATAGCCGCAAAAACTGCGATGGCTACCAGGTATTTGTTACGGAGCCAGGAGGGTATACGGGCCAGAAGTTTCAAAGCTGGTAATGTTTGAGGTTAATGGTTTAAAAGTTTAAAGCTTAATGGCTTAATGTTGTTCAGGAAAAACTCGACCCTGAACGATCAAACTTTAAACTTTTAAACCCTTAAACCGGTTTATTTCTTTCCAAATTTAATCTTTCCTTTCGGATAAATTGCACTGCTGCCCAGCAACTCTTCGATACGGATAAGTTGGTTGTATTTAGCGATCCGGTCGGTACGGGATGCAGAACCTGTTTTGATCTGTCCGCAATTAAGCGCTACAGCCAGGTCAGCGATCGTGGTATCTTCTGTTTCACCGCTTCTATGGCTCATAATGGTATTGTAACCATTGTGCTGGGCCAGTGTTACGGCATTGATGGTTTCTGTAACTGTTCCGATCTGGTTTACTTTCACCAGCAGGGCATTGGCGATATTTTTGTCGATACCTTGCTGCAGGCGGTCCACATTGGTCACAAACAGGTCGTCGCCTACCAGTTGGCATTTAGCTCCTACTGCCTGGGTCAGTGCTGCCCAGCCAGCCCAATCATCTTCAGCCATACCATCTTCAATGGAAACGATGGGATAGTTCTTCACCCATTTTTCCCAGAATTTTACCAGCTCGTCACTGCTCAGTTGCTTGCCATCGCTTTTATGGAAAACGTATTTTTTCTTCTTGGCGTCCCAAAGCTCACTGTTTGCTGCATCCATGGCTATCACGATCTGTGAACCGGCTTTATAACCGGAAGCCTGGATCGCTTCCATTACTGTGTCGATCGCTTCTTCGTTGGATTGGATATTAGGAGCAAAACCACCTTCATCACCCACATTGGTGCTGAATCCTTTTTTCTTCAATACAGATTTCAGTGTATGGAAGATCTCTACACCCCAGCGCAAACCCTCACTGAAAGTTGGCGCACCAACAGGCATGATCATGAACTCCTGGAAATCGATCTTATTATCTGCATGCGCACCGCCATTCAGGATGTTCATCATGGGGATGGGCAATGTTTTAGCATTGGTGCCGCCGACATAGCGGAACAGTGGGAGGGCAGCCTCTTCAGCAGCAGCTTTAGCCACCGCCATGCTCACTGCCAGCAGGGCATTGGCGCCCAGTTTGCCTTTATTGGGAGTGCCATCCAACTCGATCATCAACTGGTCGATACCGGTTTGATCAGCTACATCATAGCCAAGTAATACAGGGGCGATGATATCATTTACATTTTTAACGGCTTTGAGCACACCTTTACCTACATACTTCTTTTTATCGCCGTCCCGCAGTTCAACGGCCTCGTGAATGCCTGTGCTGGCCCCACTTGGTACAGCCGCACGGCCGAGTGCTCCTTCATCTGTTAATACATCCACTTCTACAGTTGGGTTGCCGCGGCTGTCTAAAATCTGCCTGGCGAAGATTTCGGAAATGTAGCTCATGATCGATTACTTGATTTTTATAAAATAAATGATACCGTTACCCAAAGGGGAATTATTCTGCAAAGAAACAGCTTTAACAGTTTGCAGCAAACTGCTTTTCAATGGCGGAGAATCGTTAGATAGGAATGGCACTACCGGTTTTATTCCGGCTGGCCTGTTTTATTTTCTGTCAATGACCGGAACACATCTTCCAGCTTCCTGCTTTCACTTTGCAGCGAAAGTATGCTGTTATTATGTTGCAGGGCAAATTCAAGAATACTTTTATTTACAAGATCAGGATCACCGGTCTTAAGCCTGTAGCTGGCCGGGCTGATCTGTTCTGCTTCCAGCACCCCGCTGATCTGCTTTAATGCTTCATGATCAACCGCATTCCGGAAACTGACCATCACTGTATGCTGGTCCTTTCCGGACGATTGAAGGTCACTCAGCTTATCATCTGCCACCAGCTCGCCTTTATTGATAATGATCACCCGGTCGCAGATCGCTTCCACTTCCTGCAGGATATGCGAGGAGAACAATACGGTCTTGTCCTTTCCCTGCTGTTTGATCACTTCCCTTATCTCGATGATCTGGTTGGGATCGAGACCGGAAGTCGGCTCATCCAGGATCAATACTTCGGGCTGATGCACCAGTGCTGCCGCAAGGCCCACCCTTTGCTTATAACCTTTTGAAAGTTGCCCGATCTTTTTCCGGCTTTCTGCTTTCAGGCCTACAATACCGATCACTTCTTCGATGGCTTCCCGGGGGGATTTTACTTCATGCAATTCGGCAATGAATCCCAGATATTCCCTGACATACATATCATAGTAAAGCGCATTCAGCTCAGGGAGATAGCCGATCTTTTTTTTAACACCCAAAGGGTTTTCTTTCACTGGGATACCGCATACAACGGCTTCACCTCCGTTGGGCTGAAGGTAGCCGGTAATAATTTTCATGGTAGTGGATTTTCCGGCGCCGTTTGGTCCAAGAAAGCCAACGATCTCGCCTTTTTCCACTTTAAAGGAGATATGATTGACGGCTTTTTGCTCGCCGTAGATCTTCAGCAGGTCTTTGACTTCAATAGACATGCTACAAACGTACAAAAAAGATGATAGATGATTGGTGTTCCGTTGACCGATGGCCGTTAATACGCAAGTCGGGGCCAATAGTTCCTTTGCCATTGTCACCCCGGCCCCGACTTGCGTATTAACGGCCATCGGCCAACCCCCTCAGAGATCATCAAGCTCATACACCGACTCCACTTCCGAGCCGGCTTTCATCTCGAACACAGACTTGATAAGCCCGTCTTTCAGGCTGTATACCCAGCCATGGAGATCAGGACGCTGATCTTCTTTCCAGGCACGCTGTATGCTGGATTTGCGGGAAAGATTCTTCACCTGTTCCACCACATTCAATTCAGTGAGCCGGTCATTGCGTTCACCTTCATCCTGTATGGCATTCAGCTCCTCCTCATGTTTGTAATAAACGTCCTTGATATTGCGCAGCCACATATTCAACACAGGCTTGTAATCTGTGCGTGAAGCTGCTGCCTGTATACCGCCACAACCGTAATGGCCACATACGATAACGTGCTTTACTTTTAAATGGTTTACGGCATAATCCAGCACTGCCAGCATATTAAGGTCTGAGTTCACTACAAGGTTGGCCACATTCCGGTGTACAAAAATTTCCCCGGGATGGGTGCCGGTGATCTGGTTGGCCGGCACACGGCTGTCGCTGCAGCCGATCCACAGGAATTCCGGCGTTTGCAATTGAGCCAGCCTTTCGAAGAAATGCGGGTCATCGGCCAGCATTTCCGCTGCCCAGGCTTTGTTTTGAAGCAATAATCTGTCGTATGAATACATGGTTTAAAAGATCAGGTTAGTGTATTACTTTTTGAAGTTCTTTATCATGTGTACGGATAATAGCAAATCCATTGCCATTGTCTTCTGTTACGATGCCGTGGAAGCCCTGGTCTTTCATCTTGCTTTTTCTTAATTCCACGTCTATATTTTTAAGCGGTGCCGCAATCATGAAATCTTCGATGGTTTCCACTACATCGCGGTCGATATAATCTGCGCGGGTGGTATCAATAAACACATACGAGTTTTCCGGCACTTCTTCCAGCTTCCGCTTTATAATGGCCTTATTCAGAAAAGATACGTCCTTTCTGAGGCGGAACAGGTATTTATTGTTATCATTTACCACAAACACGGCCGACCTGAAATTGCTGCGGAATGCAAAGAACAGTCCTACACCAATACCAATGATCACACCTTTCAGCAGATCGGTAAGCAGGATAGCCAGAATGGTGATGACAAATGGCAGGAAAGAGTCCCAACCCTTCTTGTAAAAGTTGACGAACAAAGAAGGCTTGGCAAGCTTATAGCCTGTAAAGATCAATATAGCCGCTAAAGCAGATTTAGGTATGAGGTTCAATATAGCCGGGATAAACGCCACACAAAGCAAAAGCAGTGTGCCATGCAAGATAGTGGATACTTTGGTTTTAGCGCCTGAATTAACATTTGCAGAAGAGCGGACAATAACGCTGGTAATGGGTAAACCTCCGATAAGACCGGATACAATATTGCCTACTCCCTGTGCTTTCAGCTCACGGTTGGTAGGCGTTACACGCTGGTGAGGATCGAGGTCATCCACCGCTTCAATGCTCAGCAGAGATTCAAGACTGGCTACCAATGCCAGTGTAAGACCGGTTATCCATATTTGCGGATTGGTAAGAAAGCTCCAGTCTGGCTGCTGAAAGAAAGAAAAGAACTCGCTGGCGGAAGATGCCTGCGGGATCACTACCAGGTGCTCACCTTGCAATGAATTCCCGGAGCCCACGAAAATATAGTTGAGCCCCACACCAATGAATACTACCAGCAAGGGGGCGGGGATCATTTTGACAAACCCTTTTTTACCGGCCACCAGTTTTTCCCATACAAAATAGAATGCAAGACAAACACCGCCTATCAGTAAAGCCACTGGTGTGATATGCGCAAAAGCACCGACAAAATTGGAAAAGATATTCCCCTTATCCTGTGGCACGCTTTCATCTGTTTCGAAATGCGAATCATCACCCAGCAGGTGAGGGAACTGATTCAGTATAAGAATAAGACCGATAGCGGCCAGCATTCCTTTAATAACGTTATTGGGAACATAATCCCCGATCACGCCAGCTTTTAAAAAACCGAGGATCACCTGAAACAGGCCGCAGATCACTACAGCCAACAGGAAGGCCTCAAATGATTGCAGGGTAATAATGGCTGCAGCCACAATGGCCGTAAGACCGGCCGCAGGGCCGCTAACGCTCAAATGTGATTTACTGCCGAGGCCTACAATGATACCGCCAACGATACCGGCTATGATACCGCTGAACAATGGCGCACTGGATGCAAGGGCCACACCCAAACATAAAGGAAGCGCTACAAGGAATACAACTATCGATGAAGGAATATCGCTGGATAAATTTCTCAAATAATCTTTTGCACGAGGTGCCATAACAACTTTTTTAAAATGTAAAGTAGATACAGATTTACGCTGAATAAATCAGCTCCGCCACCTGATGGCGGACATCATTAATTACGTAATAAAGAATGGGAAGACAGCTTAGGCTTTGGGCGGAGGTAAGACCAGTTCACCATGAAAAGCCAGGTAGAGGTCCGGCTGTTGCGATTTGTAGGTGAAAATTATATTGATGCTGGGATGTTGCAACTCTTCATTTTCATGAAGGTATTCGTTGAGCGTATTGGGAGAAGAAGGAACTTTTTCTTCTTCTGTTCCAGCCAATGGCGAAGACGCGCTTATTTTTCGTTCCTGCTTTGCTTTTTCCTGGCGGGAAGCATTTACGAAGGGTACACTTACGGTCAGCCACAAAAGCATCAGCATCATTAAAATGCTGCTGGCGAAAATAAATATGTTCCTGTGTGTTGACATAAGTTATACAAAGGTAATCTACCGCTATGGTTTATATAGAGTGTTCTAAAAACTTTACATGAAGTTTACAAAACACCCATTACTATTTTTTAAATGAGTGAAACAGTTTAGTTCTCAAGTGAAGAAAAGGCCCCGCCTAGACAAGCAGGGCCGCAAAATCAACTCTGAGAAAAACGGGATTGACCGCTTGAAAGCGACCTCTCCAGCATTTTTGAACTATTTAAACAATAAACAATTCCCTGCTTATTGAAGTTTGAGTTATGCGCTTGCTTTCTCTTCCTGTAAAACGGCTTCTTCTGCAAACAACTGACGGATAAAACTTACCCGGCCGTTCTCCACATGATACATGCCTCCTACGAGGCCGATCTTCCCTTCATTATACATATTGCGGAGGATAGCGCTTTTTTCAAGGATCTCTCTCATGCTCTCCAACACATTTGCCTGCGCTACCACTTCTGCATATTGTTCTTTGGTTGTTTCTTTTGCAGCGGCTGCTGTTTTTTCGAGGGCTGGTTTTACTTTTTCAAGCAAGCCGGTAAGGCTGCCCATTTCCACTGCATCGCAAGCGCCTTTGATAGCGCCGCATTTACTATGCCCCAATACCACGATCAGTTTTGATCCTGCTACCTTGCAGGCATATTCAATACTGCCTACAATATCTTCATTCACTACATTGCCTGCTATACGGATACTGAATATATCGCCAAGGCCCTGGTCAAAAATATGTTCTATAGACGTGCGGCTGTCCATACAGCTCAGGGTAACGGCAAAAGGATATTGTCCGCCTGCTGTTTCATCCATTTGCTGCAACAGGTCACGGTTGAGTTTAAGGTTATTGATGAAACGCCTGTTTCCTTCTTTTAATACTTCAAAAGCATCTATTGGGGTAAGATTTTGCTGAAATTCTTTTGTATGTGTTCTCATTTTTGCTTTGTTAATTGATTAAACAATACCTGGTATCGATCCATTCCGGCACAAGTGCTTCAACAGGTATACAATCAAAGGTTATAACAATCCATACCGTTTTCAATACGGCACGCTGAATGTATAGTAATATACATTATGGACATTAAGATAAGGCCGGGATTCGGAAAATCATCCCCTGTAATTAGGTGGGGGACAAAGCAATTCACCATGAAAAGCTACATACTCTGATGCAGTATGATATCTTGTATGGTTCAATGATAATTCAGCTAAACGAAATAATTCACTGTCGAGATGCAGATACTCTTCAGAAAGAGAGTTGATGCTGCCATGGGTTTTTTCTTCAGCAGTGTTGCTGCCAAGGGGAGTGCAGGTCTTCTCATCATCATTGCTATCATTATGCTGGGATGATGGTGATAAAGAGGCCTGTTGTTTTGCCAACTGCGTTTGGGACGCATAAACAAAAGGAGTGCTTACCGTAAGCCAAAGCAGCGTCACCAGCATTAAAACGCTGATAAGCTGTTGTTTAAATTGGTATATGGTATGTCCTTTTTTCATTGTGGCCAATGTAAAAATATAGTAAAACAGCGAGAGAGAAAAAAGGTTTCAAATTTTTTTACATAGCACTTGGAAATCTATAGTCCGAAGAGCCCGGATCATTCAAAATCTTCTGATTTTCCGGGCAATTTATTATACTCTCCTTTCAGGGCATAGACGCCAAAGATCATCAGGCCAATAGCTACCGGAGTGAAAATAAGAATGATGATGATCCATATCACGGGGTTGTTAATGTCCTTATTTCCAGTAGGATCAATATGGGTTACAGCCCCATGCACCAACATGTATATGATCGCCGGCGCCAGTAAAAGCCAGCAAACGCCCAATATCTTTTTTATATTTTTCATAAAAAAAATTTAAATTTTTTAATCGTCTACATTTTCATCAATCTTGTTGCTGAGATATACTGCTCCGATAATAAAGCACAGGGAGGCAATACCGATAGGGTACCATAACCCTACCAGCGGATCAGCAGGATAAGTGGTGGTAAGCAATAAGCCAATGAATGGTACAAGCCCTCCAAACACACCATTGCCGATATGATAAGGCAACGACATGGATGTGTAACGTATGCGCGTCGGGAACAATTCCACCAGGAAAGCTGCAATAGGGCCATACACCATTGTTACGTACACGATCAGCAGAAATACCAGCCCCACAAATTTCCAGTAGATGCCAGTCGATACTTCTTTATTGATAAGAGAGGTTTTGCCAGGCACAAGAAAAGCTGATGTCAGCCGCAACGTATCGGTTTTAATGGCTGTATATTTTCTTCCATCGGCAAGACTGAATGAAGCAGTAGTCAGTACTACAGAATCGGTTGAGTTTTTAACAGCTTCCATTTTTACCACAGGCGGCATTGTTGCCGTTCCTTCTTCTGCCAGCCAACTCTTGCTGTCAGTAGCCTGCAGAAAATAATTGAAGATGGGACGGTAAGTAAGAATACCCAGCAGCATGCCTGCAAGCATGATCCATTTGCGGCCTACTTTATCACTCAGCCATCCGAAGAATAAAAAGAACGGAGTGGCGAATGCAATGCCCCATAACATGATCGTACGGCTTTGTTCAAAACCGATATTACATTTTGTTTCCAGGAAACTTTGCGCATAGAACTGACCGGTATACCAGATCACACCCTGACCCATGGCTGCACCAAACAGGGCAAGCAATACCATTTTGAAATTGGCTTTATGGCGGAAACTCTCTTTTAATGGATTGGCTGATGTTTTACCTTCTGCCTTGAGTTTGGAAAAAAGCGGTGATTCCTGCATGCGAAGCCGTATATAGACTGAAACACCTACAAGCAGGATAGAGATCCAGAAAGGATAACGCCATCCGCCCCATTCAGCATTGAACGCATCATCGCTCATGTTCAACTTCACCAGCATAATAATACCTAATGCCACAAACAGGCCGAGCGTAGCCGTAGTTTGTATCCAGCTGGTATAATACCCCCTTTTGCCTGTTGGCGCATGCTCTGCTACATAAGTAGCGGCACCGCCATATTCTCCACCCAGTGCAAGACCCTGCAATAAGCGAAGGAGTAATACCAGCAGTGGCGCTGCAATGCCAATAGTTTTATAACCGGGCACCAATCCGATCAGGAATGTGGAGCCTCCCATCAAAACAAGCGTTAGTAAGAAAGTGTATTTACGGCCGATAAGATCACCGAGGCGGCCAAACACCAATGCACCAAAAGGCCTTACAATAAAACCGGCAGCAAAAATAGCAAGCGTGCTCAGGAGTGCTGCAGTGGCATTTCCTTCAGGAAAGAATTGAGTGCTGATGGTTTTGGCCAGCATACCGAAAATATAAAAGTCATACCATTCGATAAGCGTGCCTACGGAAGAAGCAGCGATCACGCTGCGGATACCACGGGATGATGAACTGTTCATATGTACAAGTTGGTAGAAAGATAATCCATCATGTTGAAAATGATGCATTTTTTTAGATCATCTTTCACGATGAAATTTTAAATTTACGTTTCAATTTTTCAGCTACTTAAAACAACCTGATCGTAATGTCATATCCTTACCAGCTTAAAACATTTGAAGAATATAAGAAAGCTTACCAGCAAAGTGTAGATGATCCCGAAAAATTCTGGGCCGGCGTGGCTGAACATTTTTCCTGGAAGAAAAAATGGGATAAAGTACTTAACTGGGATTTCAGGGAACCAAAGATCGAATGGTTTGCCGGGGCAAAACTGAATATTACAGAGAATTGCCTTGACCGTCATCTGGCAACGCTGGGAGACAAACCTGCCATCATCTGGGAACCCAATAATCCTGAAGAGAGAACAAGGGTGGTGACTTATGAGCGGCTGCACAAACGTGTTTGCCAGTTTGCCCAGGTGCTGAAAAATAACGGTGTGAAAAAAGGGGACCGTGTTTGTATCTATATGGGCATGGTGCCTGAACTCGCTTATGCAGTGCTTGCCTGCGCAAGGATCGGTGCTATCCATAGCGTGATCTTTGGCGGCTTCTCTGCACAAAGCATTGCCGACAGGCTGGAAGATGCAAAGGCAGAATTCATTGTCACCTGCGATGGAGCTTTCAGAGGCGCAAAAGATATTCCGCTGAAAAGCGTGATCGATGATGCGCTGATCGGAAATAAACTGGTGAAAAAAGTAATTGTATACACGCGTACACGCATACCCGTGAGCATGATCAAAGGCCGCGATGTGTGGTGGGAAGATGAAATGCGTGCAGTAACTGAAAGCGCTGAGCTGCCTGAAGGCTATGGCGAAATGGAAACCATGGATGCAGAGGATCCCTTATTCATTCTTTACACATCCGGCAGCACCGGTAAGCCCAAGGGCGTAGTGCATACCAGCGGAGGATATATGGTGTGGACGAATTATACTTTCGTCAATTCGTTTCAATACCAACCCGGGCAGGTTCATTTCTGCACTGCAGATATCGGCTGGATCACCGGGCATAGTTATATTGTATACGGCCCGCTGAGCGCCGGTGCCACTTCCATTATGTTTGAAGGAATCCCTACATGGCCCGATGCCGGCCGCTTCTGGGATATCGTTGATAAATACAAAGTAGATATTCTTTATACAGCACCTACTGCCATCCGCAGTCTCATGGGCTTCGGCCTTGACCCGCTGAAAGGAAAAGATCTTTCTTCATTGAAAGTGCTGGGAACAGTGGGTGAGCCGATCAATGAAGAAGCATGGCACTGGTATGATGATAATATCGGCAAAAAGAAATGCCCGATCGTCGACACCTGGTGGCAAACAGAAACTGCCGGTGTAATGATCACCAACCTGGCAGGTGTTACTCCTTCAAGGCCTTCCTGGGCCACGCTTCCCATGCCGGGTGTGCAACCTGTGCTGGTAGATGAAAAAGGAGAGGAGGTCACAGAGAAAGATGCTGATGGCCTTTATAAAGGCAACCTGTGTATCAAAGCTCCCTGGCCGGGCATTTTACGCACGACTTACGGAGATCATGAGCGTTTCAAAACAAATTATTTCAGCACCTATAAAAATATGTACTTCACAGGTGATGGAGCATTGAGGGATGATGAAGGCTTTTTCCGGATTACCGGCAGGGTAGATGATGTGTTGAACGTAAGCGGCCACCGCATTGGTACGGCTGAGGTGGAGAATGCGATCAACATGCACGCCAGCGTGGTGGAAAGCGCTGTGGTAGGCTACCCGCATGATATCAAGGGTCAGGGTATCTATGCCTATGTAATAGTAAGCTCTTTGAGGGGAGATGAACAAAGCACCCGCCAGGATATTATTCAAACAGTTTCCCGCATCATCGGGCCGATAGCCAAACCGGATAAGATCCAGTTTGTAAGCGGGCTGCCTAAAACCCGCAGCGGTAAGATCATGAGGCGCATACTCAGGAAAATAGCTGAAGGAGAAACCTCCAACCTGGGAGATATTACTACCCTGCTCGATCCGGGAGTAGTAGAGGAAATAAAGAACGGGAAGCTATAAATAAATAAAGCAGCCGGATTTGCTGCTTTAAAAAGGTTTTCCAGAATGCCTTTGGTTGTCTGGAGTGATCAAAAACCATACCGCAACTGCATTGCGGTATGGTTTTTTTATGGAATCTTATCTTCTGATCGTAATCCTGGTCCCGACCGGCGTATATCCATATACTTCCAGCACATCGTTTTTCTTCATGGATATACAACCCATGGTCCAGTTTTTATATTTGTCGATCACAAAATCTTCATTGGGCCAGGTGCCATGTATGCCGATAGCGCCGCCGATACTGGCTGAAGCAGGAATCTCTCCGCGTTGTTTTCTCCGCTTGAATTTTTCCCAGCTTTCTTTGGTCGGATAATCTATTGCCATGAAGCGGAACCATTTTTCATGGATCCGTTTACTGACTATTTTAAAGTTTCCTTCAGGCGTATTGTTGTCCCCTTCCATCTTTTTATCCTCCAGGCTGTTGTTGCCAAACACAACAGGGTAGGTGGCATACCATCCTTTTTCATCGTATACCGTCAATTCATAATCTGATTTATCAATGGTGATAGAAATATTGCCTACAGGGCCGTCGCTTGCATCAGCTCTTTTGAATGAAGAAGATGAAGATGATTTTATACTGTGTGTATTTACAGTCATCAGGCCTCCGGCCAGCAATACAGAAGTAAGTACGACAACGGTTTTCATTTTTACTGCTTTACCCTCCCGGATGAAAACGGAGGTATTGGATTTTTTATTTTCAAGGGTTGATGCTTTAACGATTGTTTGACAAGGTACGCTTCAAGCAAAAATGATGCAAAGAAAAATCCCGCTGGAAATTTCCAGCGGGATGTGGATAAGAATATAAGTGACCTTATTTATTACTTCGTAGTTCTTCTACCAGTTGCTGAAGCGCAATCCGAAATTATACGGAGTGAGATCCAGTCCTTTTTCGAACATGCTTTCAAAAGCATAAGAGCCATACAGTTTTACTACGCCCAGTGATATTTCGCCTACATAGGAAAGCTTCCATTTGCGCAGATCAAAATTGCCCTTGGTTTTATCTACATCGCCATCCAGTTTTATTTTTTGGCGGGCACTGTATAAATAGCCTGCACTGATACCTGCGCTAAGGCCATAGTTCCTGCGCTTGTTGGGTGTAAAGTTGAAGTTGAGCATCACCGGCATGGTAACATAGTCTGCGGCCAGTTTATTTTTAGTAAGACCGGAATAAGATTGATCAACCAGTGTTGGGTTTTTATTGAACTTGATGCTCTTGTCGTCAAAGAAATAGTTATTCAATTCAAGACCGAGGCCATATTTAAGATTCACCACATGCTTGACCAGGTTGATGCGCTGCATCAATATCCATATGTTCACGCTGCGCGATTTCCAGCCACGGAGTTTGAACCAGTCTTCATTGCTTCCGGGAGCGAATGCCTGTGCTTCAGTACCGCTGTAATTGGTTTTATCGTTGTAATTGGAAAAACCCAGGTCGAGGATCAGCCAGTTGGTGCTGATATTGGCAGGCCTGTCGTAACTGCGGCGGCCGAGGCGTATATTGAAATCACGGTTGCGGCGCGATTTTACGGTATCACCACCGCCTGGTTCGCGGATGATCACCATACCGCCGATCTTGATCGTATCAACGCGTGGTTTGCCGGTTGTATCGGTAGCGGATTTGCCGGTCGTATCTGTTTGGGCAAAAGCTGTTGCCATGGTGCATAATCCTATGCACAGTGTAAAAATCCTTTTCATCTTCTTCTATGCTTTAATAGTGACTTAAAATTTGATCGCCAGTCCGCCCACCAGCAAACGGTCTTCACCGTCGGTAGCTTTGATATTGGTGGTCTTCTCAAAGGTCCTTGTGATTTTCCGGAAAAATCCGCGGAGCCTGTTTTTCTTTTCTGACTGGTTCATTATATCAAACGGCTGAACTTCTTCCTGGGTTACATCCGGAAGGGCGTTAATTTCTTTCCGAATTGTTAAGGATGGATCAGCAGCCAGATCAGTGCCGGTAACAGATTGGTCTGCCAGCAGCTCATTGATACTTGTACGCTTTACCATTACTGCAGGAGTGCTTTCTTCCGGTTGTTGTGTATTGTCGGGAACAGCCGCTGTCTGCGTTATAATAGTTGTGGTTGTGGTAGCAGCTTGTTCATCGTTGTTCTTTTTAGCAACAACCGCATCTTTCTGCAAATTGATTGCAGTAGTAGAAGACTCGATACTTTTTTCGGTGATCGAAGGAGCAACGCTATGCGTGTCTTTACCTGTTTGCACATTTGTTTGTGCGACAGGTCTTGTTTCCCTGTCGCCATTGGAGGCAATACTGTCAGAATGCTTGCGGTTGAACATAAATGTAGCGGTGCTTACAGCCAGCAGCAAAGCTGCGGCGGCAGCCATTCTCCACCAACGGATGGGAGCAACACGGCCTTCTTCTTTACGGTATAATAAATACTTATCAGTGAAAACAATTGTTTCATCGGGCTGAAGCCTTGCTTTTTGCAGCAGCGCCAGTTCCTGGCCGGCAGCAGGGTTCTGGGCGATCCATTGTTCAAGGGTTGCTTTATGCGCCGGGTCCAGTTCATTATCAGCATAGAGCAACAGCCATTCTGTGTAATTATGGGAGCCGATGGGAGATTCCTGTTTCAGGAGTTCTTCCTTGCTGTTAAACACAATAGCTGTGTCAGGTACCAGTTTGCTTTGCAGCAGCAGGTCGAGCTCCTCTTTGAGGTCAGGATTTGCGGCAGCAAAATCCTCCACCCTGCGGCGCTCTTCTGCGGTCAGTTCATTATCCAGGTAAAGGATAAAAAACTCTTCATAATTATGACGGTCAATATTCATGTGCGATGCAGGCATTGCCCATTTATATTACATTTTCAATTTTCACCAAATATTCCTTCAGTTGCACCCTGGCCCTGTGAAGATAAACTTTTACCTGGCTTTCACTCAGGTTGGTTATCCGGCCGATTTCTTCGTAACTGTATCCTTCATAGTCTTTCAGCAGTACTAGTGAGCGCTGGGTCTCGCTTAGGCGACTAAGCGCTTCTTCCAGCACTTTTTTCAGGTTATTGACCGGCCGATCCTGCACTTTCGTCCCTTCCGTAAATTCTTCTTTCAGGCTTATCCTTTTCACCTTGCGAATATGGTCGATCATTTGGTGGTAGGCTACTGTAAAAAGATAAGATTTGGAACGAAGCGGGTCTACTTCATGCCGGTTCCTCCACATTTTCTCAAAAGCGGTCTGCACCACATCCCGGGCATCCTCCTCATGACGGAGATTTTTCAGGATGAAGCGATAAACATTGTCAGAATAGGTGTTGACGCACTCGTTATATTCCCTTTCAGTCATAAACAGCCGGGTTCCGCTTCTGGCAAAAATACAATGGCCGGGCGGAATTTATTGTTATACGAATAGTGATAGCGAAATGTTACATCCCAGGCTGGAATTGAGTCGGGAATACGCTGGGCCTTAGAAAGAAGAGAAGAATTGATGGGAAATATTCTCCCAAATTACGCCGCTGCTCTCCTGTTTTTTGCAGGAAGCATCCAGGCTTTCTGTACCGGCACTATCGGGCTGGGCCGGGCTGGAAGAGCGTAAGATCAGGAAAGTACCGGTAAGGGCGATTGTAAGTAAAACGATTTTTAAGGTAAGCTTCTGTTTCATCTGCGTGGTTTCTGAACATTTTGACGCGGGCAGCGCCTCAAATGTTACACAAAGATAGAGGCAGTTTTCAGCCGCCCCAACTCAATATTGACCAAAAGCAAGTTTTTGCCTGTGAAATGAGGAAAATACCGGGTGAAATACGGTTGTATATGGCAAATGAACAATATGATAGGTGTAAACCATCATTTCCGGCGCAATACAGCTCTCTGATATCCTTTTACCCGGTAGCTTTCTACTGTGGGGGATTCTGCTGTTCCTTTTCCGCTCGTCGATAAGGGTTTGGCTTGCAGGTTATTGAACTCTACCACCAAACTATCACCCTGCAGTTGATAAGTGTTCAGGATCGTGGTATTGCCGACCGTAAACGCCCCACTGAGCCGGCCTGCAAGGAAAAACTGGTCCAGGACAATGTCATTATGCTCGTTAATGGCCCAATGGCCTTTGGTTGTATCCTTTGCGAAAAGAGTATAAGGACGGTTGTCTTCTGAAGGAAAACCATAGATCAATTGCCAGCCCCAGGCCGTGTCCTGCCGGTGGATCCGCAGCTCCATATTCACTTTTTTCGGCTCTTTTCCTGTTTCGGTATACCAGAGCAGCTCGCCTTTCCAGTTGCCTTCCCAGCCATGAGGAAACCCGGATTGAGCTTTAAGCATTGCAGAGAAAAGAAATATGCAGCCAGGCAGGAACAGATACTTCATTGAACGGTTTTGGATAAAAATAAAAAATCCCGGAAATGACCGGGATCTCAGTAGGTGAACAGCAGCAGGCTTACATATAAAAGCCGCCTTTCTGTTTATAATGTTTTACTCCCTGGCAATCTCTTTTTGTAGCAGCACAGGAGGATAACATACTAAGCATTACGATTCCCGTAACAAGGAAAAAAATCATCTTCTTCATTGGTACTTTTTGTCAGATTAAATAAAACTGTTGCGGGAAATTCAAAGGAAGGACTTCGAATATGCGAGTGAGAGTGCTAAAATAATGTCCGGAACCGGAGTTTCATAATTTTTACGAAGGTTTTTTACCCCTGTTCTTTTATCTGAACCTCAACCTGCATTCGTAATACTACGATTCATGCATACAAACTACTCGTGTTCAATTCCAACTGCTGAACCGCAAAGCCGTTAAGCTTTCACTTAACGGCTTCTGTGGCCGGATTATTTCAGTACGCCCAATTCTTTACCAATTTTTGTAAATGCTGCGATCGCCTTATCCAGATGTGCCTGTTCATGTGCTGCGCTCAACTGCACCCTTATCCTTGCCTGGCCTTTGGCCACTACAGGGAAGAAAAAGCCGATCACATAAATGCCTTCTTCCAACAGTTTGGCAGCAAACTGCTGTGCCAGCACTGCCTCATACAGCATGATCGGTACAATCGGGTGATCACCGGGTTTTATATCAAAACCGGCTGCTGTCATTTTCTCCCGGAAATATTTGGTATTGAATTCGAGTTTATCGCGCAGGGCCGTTGTTTCGGTGAGCATATCAAGCACAGCAATGGAAGCACCCACAATAGAAGGCGCCAGTGTATTGCTGAAAAGATAGGGCCTTGATTTCTGGCGCAGCATGTCGATCACCGCCTTGCTGCCGGATGTGAAACCGCCGGAAGCTCCGCCGAGTGCTTTGCCCAGGGTACCGGTAATGATATCGATTTTTCCTACCACTCCGCGGTATTCATGTGTGCCGCGACCGGTTTTTCCCAAAAAGCCGGAGGAATGGCATTCGTCTATCATGATCACTGCATCGTATTGTTCGGCCAATGCCACGATCTTGTCCAACTGTGCAATGGTTCCGTCCATACTGAATGACCCGTCCGTAACGATGATACGGCTGCGGCAACCGGCTGCTTCTTTCAGTTTGGCTTCCAGGTCGGCCATATTATTATGCTCATAACGGAAGCGCTGTGCTTTGCAAAGGCGGACGCCGTCGATAATGGAAGCGTGGTTCAATGCATCGGAGATGATCGCATCTTCTTCACCAAACAATGGCTCGAATACCCCGCCATTGGCATCAAAAGCTGCTGCGTACAGGATGGTATCTTCAGTGCCAAGAAAGTCAGAGATCTTTTTTTCCAGTTCCTTGTGTATGTCCTGTGTGCCGCAAATAAACCGGACGCTGCTCATGCCATACCCGTGCGTATCAATAGCTTTATGCGCCGCCTCAATCACCCGGGGATGGGAAGAGAGCCCGAGATAATTGTTGGCACAAAAATTCAATACGGTTTTGCCGCCTACGGTGATCTCTGCGCCTTGCGGGCTGGTGATGATCCTTTCGGTTTTATACAGGCCGGCAGCTTTTACGTCGTCTACTTCTTTGGCTATGCGCTTTGCAAAATTTGCATTCATAACAGGGACTTTTAGAGTCGCAAACCTACGTTTGTTTCAGTTATGGATAAAATTTCGTGTCCCACAAAATTCTTCCCGCAATGGGTTTCAAAACCGGGTTCCCTGCAAGAACAAGTGGTTTTCCCACGAAGACAACAGAGACCTATTCTTTGTGGTCTTTGTTGTCTTCGTGGGAAAAAAATCAAAACCTTATCCTCTGTGTGATCCTTATTGGAGCAAGGGGGTTAATTTTGCCGAAATTTTAGCTCATGCGTGTTATTGCCGGATTTCTGCTTTTGCTGGTATTAGGAAGTTGTTCCCCCAACAATGTAAAAGAAGACAACAGTCTTAAAAAATATTTCGATGACAATAAGGTCACAGGCTGCTTTGCCCTAATGAATAATGGAACAGGGAAGTTTACTGTATACAACCTTGCCCGTTACCGCGACAGCAGCTACCTGCCGGCCTCAACTTTTAAGATCGTTAATGCATTGATCGGTTTGCAAACCGGTAAGATCAGCAGCGACAGCATGGTGATAAAATGGGACGGTGTAAAAAGATCTGTCGATTCCTGGAACAAAGACCTGAGCATGTATGAAGCATTCCGTGTTTCATCCGTTCCCTATTTCCAGGAAGTGGCGCGCCGTATCGGAAAAGATACCATGCAGTTCTGGCTCGACTCTGTAAGCTATGGCACTAAGAAGATCACGTCTGCAGTTGATACTTTCTGGCTCGACAATTCGTTGAAGATAACGCCTGATGAAGAACTGGGCCTGGTGAAAAGATTGTACTTTGACCAGCTTCCTTTTTATAAAACCTACCAGGAAGTAGTAAAAAGAGCCATGCTGTTTGAAGACAATGCCAATTACCGTTTCGGTTATAAAACCGGCATGGGAGGCTGGGATGAAAAGAGCGGCAAACGGATCGGCTGGATCGTAGGATGGATCGAAGAAAACCGGCATCCGTATTTTTTCGTATTGAACATCGAATCAACCGATCGTAATTTTGATATGGGGCCTGTACGCTTGAAAATAGTAAAGGATATCTTGAAGGATCTCGGATTTTTTGAAGGGAAAATGTAGAAATCGATGGGTATCGAAAACGGTGTGATTCTTGCTATATCGTAACTTTCAATCCCTATGGGCTACCAATTCCTCCATAAAGAATACATCTGGCTTCTCGGAGCCCTTGTTTTATTTGGTGTGCTGTTTTTTTTATTATGGAAATGGAAGAAACAGGTTGTCAAAAGAATTGGCGACGCCCACCTGGTAAAAGCACTTACCGGTAATTATTCTTCCTCTTTGTTTTCACTGAAATCAGGCATGATGAGCCTCGCATTTGCCGCAGGCGTGCTTGCTCTTATGGACCTGCGCAAACCGGCAGGAGAGGAAGGTATTGAACGGAAAGGGATCGATGTGGTGATTGCACTGGATGTTAGCAAAAGTATGCTGGCTACTGATCTTCCTCCCAACAGGCTGGAAAGAGCCAGACAACTGATCAATAAATTAATGGATGTGATGCCCGACGACAGGATCGGGCTGGTACTGTTTGCCGGCAAAGCCTATCTTCAAATGCCGCTGACCACCGATCATGAAGCGGCACGCATGTTTGTAGCCTCGGCAAGCCCGGATGCTGTGCCCCAGCAGGGCACGGTGATCAGCGATGCACTGCGGATGAGCTCTAATGCGTTTATTGCAGCAGAAAGAAGATTCAAAGCAGTGGTGTTGATCTCTGATGGGGAAGACCATGACCCTGCCGCCATTACTACAGCTAAAGAATTGTCTTCACAGGGAATGATGATCAACACAGTTGGTATCGGCTCCCCGGAAGGCTCTTATATACCTGATGCTTCAACAGGCGAAAACAAACGCGATGCTTCTGGCAATGAAGTGATCTCCCGCCTGAACGAAGATGAATTAAAACAACTGGCAGAAAGTACAAATGGCGTATATGTGCGCTTGCAGGATACTGACGACGCAGTAAAACAATTGAAAGCACAGTTGTCACAAATAGAAACGCGGGCTTATGGTGATGTATCGCTGATGAACTTCAACGCTTATTACGGTTGGTTTGCCCTGGCCATGTTTATGCTGCTGCTGGCAGAATATTTTATTCCCGAAATAAAAAAGCGAAAAGCATGAAGCATATTGTAACCATAGTAGCTTCGCTTTTCTTCGTGAAAGTCCTTTCTGCACAGGAGTTTGACAAGCTGATTCTAAAGGGGAATGATTTGTACAAACAGCAGCAGTACCAGCAGGCAGAGCAGGCATATGCAGAAGTGCTGGCTGCAGATCCGAATAACGCTACTGCAAAATTCAACCAGGCAAATGCCCTGTATAAACAAAACAAAGCGGATGAAGCCATCAAACTGCTGAATGATCTTGCTTTTAAAACCAATGATCCATCTGTCAAGGCAAAGGCCTATTATAACAAAGGCGCTATTCTTTCCGGCCAGAAAAAACTGGAAGAAAGTATAGATGCGTATAAAGATGCTTTGCGCCAGGACCCTACCGATAAAGATGCGCGGGAAAACCTGCAAAAAGCTTTGCTGGAACTGAAGAAAAAGAACCCTCCCAAAAAAGAAGACAATAAAAAGCAGCAAAAGCAGCAGCAAAAACCTCAACCTAAAATGAGCCAGAAAGAAGCAGAGCAACGGCTTAAGCTGCTGGAACAAAAAGAAAAACAGGTGCAGCAGCGGCTTCAGAAAGAGAAATCCAAACAGGGCGGAGGACAGGGGAAGGACTGGTAGTCTTTCAGTACTTTTGCATCATGCAGCTGTATACCGCATCCTTCACTGAATACAAACGCCTCATTACCAAAGAGGTAAAAATAGGCAATCTCTCGCTGGGAAATTTACATCCCATCCGCGTCCAAACTATGACCACTACTGATACCATGGATACTATTGCCACGGTAGAGCAATCCATCCGCTGCATAGAAGCCGGAGCAGAACTGGTAAGGATCACAGCACCTTCCAAAAAAGAAGCGGAAAACCTGCTGGCCATTAAAAATGAATTGCGCAAAAGGGGATATACCACCCCGCTGGTGGCAGATATTCATTTCACTCCCAATGCCGCTGAAATAGCTGCAAGGATCGTGGAGAAAGTGAGAGTGAATCCCGGCAACTATGTTGACAAGAAGAAATTTGAACTGATCGAATACAGCGATGCAGATTATGCAGAAGAGATTGAACGCATCCGCGAAAGGTTTACACCCCTGGTGAAGATCTGCAAAGAATATGGTACCGCCATGCGCATCGGGACCAATCATGGTTCACTCAGCGACAGGATCATGAGCCGCTATGGCGATACGCCCATGGGCATGGTGGAAAGCGCGATGGAATTCCTCCGCATTGCACGCAATGAAACCTACCACAACATAGTGCTGAGCATGAAAGCCAGCAATCCGCAGGTAATGGTACAGGCTTATCGCCTGCTGGTGAAAACAATGTTTGAAGAGTTTGGTGAATGCTATCCCCTGCATCTTGGCGTAACCGAAGCCGGAGATGGTGAGGATGGAAGGATAAAAAGCGCGATCGGTATCGGCACATTAATGGAAGACGGGCTGGGTGATACCATCCGCGTCTCCCTTACAGAAGATCCAGAACTGGAGATCCCTGTATGTAATGACCTTGTGAAAAGATATGCTAAAGCAGAAAAGCAAGCCCGCGTATCAGAAGATGAGCCGCTTAAGCTTTCATATGATCCATTCAACTATAAACGGAGGGAAACATTTGCTGTTGGCAATATCGGCAGTAAGCAGGTGCCTGTAGTAATAGCCGACTTGAGCAAGATCGAAAAGATCACTCCTCAACACCTGCAAAGTGTTGGCTACACTTACGAGGCTGCCACAGATAAATGGCATATCGGCGATGCAGCCGCTGATTATATATTTACCGGTAACCAATTGCTGGATTTTCAATTGCCAGGCACACTGAAAGTGATCGTTTATCCTGAAGCCTGGAAAGAGGCGGGTGATCAACTTACTTATTATCCCATTTTCCAGGACAGTGGTTATGCAGAAAGCTCCGAAAGAAGTGCAGCATTGAATTTTGTGATGATAGATTGCCCTGCCCTGCCTGCAATTTCCACAGATGCAATAGCTTATCCTTATCTCGATAAGCTGGCTAATGATCCTTCTGTAGTGATCTGCCTCAGCAGCACCGAGACGAATGCCGTGCAATGTGTGCGGAGGATGCTGGTGGAACTGCAACACCGCCAGATCAAAAACCCGGTAGTATTGATCACCGACAGCCCTATGCAAACACCGGATGAGCATCTTATCCATTTTGCTACAGAAACCGGCGCCTTGCTGCTCGATGGTTTTGGTGATGGAATATGCCTTGGATTCAGCAGCCAGGCGCAGATGGAAAATATACAGGTGAAAGGAAGGACTTACCTGGAAGTGAAAGACATTTACCAGTTTACCAACAACACTGCATTCTCTATTTTACAAGCTACCCGCACACGTATTTCCAAAACAGAATATATCAGTTGCCCCAGTTGCGGCCGCACTTTATTCGACCTGCAGGAGACAACGGCAAAGATCCGCTCCCGTACCAATCACCTCAAAGGCGTGAAGATCGCTATTATGGGATGTATTGTGAATGGCCCCGGTGAAATGGCGGATGCAGATTTTGGATATGTAGGCTCAGGTCCGGGCAAGATCACTTTGTATAAAGGAAAAGAGATTGTAAAAAGAAACGTGAACAGCGAAACGGCTGTTGATGAACTGATCGACCTGTTGAAAGAAAACGAGGCCTGGGTGGAGCCGGCATAAGAAAGAATCAAACGACAGGTTTAAAATTTATACCAAGACACCACTGCTGCATGAAAAAAAATCCCTGGATCATTCCCTTTGTTATTGTTTTGGCTGCTCATCTGCTGGCTTTATTGCTCAGGGTGGAAATGATGGACCGTATCACCAAGCCATTGATCGTAATAACCGTAGCCGGTTATTTTTTTTACGCCACCAAAAATGTTCAGTCCAGGCTGAAAGTCTGGATAATATCAGCGTTGCTGTTTTCATGGGTTGGTGATATTTTATTGATGTTCCAGGATAAAAAAAGCCTTTTCTTTTTATTGGGATTGTCTTCCTTCCTCCTTGCACATATCTTTTATATCATTTTCCTGCACAAAGTGCGATTGGCTGAAAAAATAAAACCCCGGTTGTGGACCTTACTGGTAGTAGCTGTGTATTATTCCGTATTGATTGCTTTTCTGTCACCCTGGTTGGGTGATATGCGTTTGCCGGTAAGAGTGTACGGGATGGTAATAAGTTTTATGCTGCTGCTGGCCCTGCACCTGCTGTTCCTGGCCAACAGGAAAGCGGGTCTGTGTATAGCTATTGGCGCCATTCTTTTTGTATTATCAGACTCCTTACTGGCTATCAATAAATTTTATCAGCCTTTTGAAGCAGCAGGGTTTCTTATCATGCTTACCTATGGCCTTGCGCAGCTTTTTTTGATAATAGGAGCCTCAGACTATCTTAATGCGGCTTCTTCCAGAAAATAAAATCCCTTTTTCTTTTTATTGTTGACATAGGGCTGTCACAAGCCGGTAGTTATTTTGTTGTATTCAATACAATAACTATGGGCAGAATTATTCTATCCTTACTGGCATCCGGATTACTGGCTACAATAGGCAGCAATTATTTTTCCAACAATAAACCGAAACGTATGAAACTGAATGCGGGTATTATCACTTCCAAACTGGATGAAACAAAGAAATTTTACAGGGATGTGCTGGGATTTGGTGTACGGTTTGAATCAGACTGGTACATTTTACTGCATACACCTGATGGCAATGATGAGATCGCTTTTCTTCAGCCGGAGCATCCGGGGCAGGCTCCTGTATTTCAACCGGCTTTCAATGGGAAAGGCGTATTTCTGACAATAGAAGTGGAAGACGTGGATGCTGAATACAAAAGGATCAAAGAATTGAAAATCCCTGTAGTGGTGGAACTAAAAAATGAGGATTGGGGCGACAGGCATTTTGCGGTCGTGGACCCCAATGGTATAGGAATAGATTTTGTGAAACATACAGCACCGGGTTCCTAGCGGGCCGGGTAATGGAAAAGCCGTGCAGGTTTAACTGAACCGCATTAACTTGCATGAATGAAAGATCAAACTATGCGGACGGATTTCCTTGTGATCGGCTCAGGAATTGCAGGCCTCACTTATGCACTGAAACTGGCACAGCGCTACCCGGAAAAGAAAGTGACGGTGATGACCAAAGCGGCGGCTGATGAAACGAACACTAAATACGCACAGGGCGGAGTAGCGGTGGTAAATGACCTGGAAAATGACAGTTTTGAAAAACATATAGAAGATACCCTGATCGCCGGCGATGGCCTATGCAATAAGAACGTAGTGGAGATCGTAGTAAAAGAAGGACCTGACAGAGTTCGTGAACTGATAGAATGGGGAGCACAATTCGATAAGGAAAAAGACGGCGATTATAAATTGGGAAAAGAAGGCGGACACTCCGAGTTCCGCATCATCCATCATAAGGATATTACCGGCTGGGAAATGGAAAGAGCCTTGCTGGAGGCAGTTTCCCGCCAGAAGAATATCGAGATCATCAAGCATTGTTTTGTGGTCGATATTATCACCCAGCACCACCAGGGCTATCTTGTTACCAAATCTTCTCCGGGCATTGAATGCTATGGCGTGTATGCACTGAACCTTGTTACCAACAGGATCGAAAAGATCCTTGCCAAGATCACACTGCTGGCTACCGGCGGTAACGGGCAGGTGTACCGCACCACCACCAATCCATCTATTGCCACAGGCGATGGCGTAGCCATGGTGTACCGTGCTAAAGGAAGGATCGAAAATATGGAGTTCATCCAGTTTCATCCTACTGCTTTATATGAAGCCGGGTTGCGTGGGCAGGCTTTCCTGATCACGGAAGCGGTAAGAGGCGATGGAGGCATTCTCCGTAATAAGAACGGAGAAGCATTCATGGAGCAATACGATGAAAGAAAAGACCTGGCTCCCCGCGATATTGTAGCAAGGGCGATAGACAGTGAAATGAAAAAAACCGGTACAGAGCATGTATGGCTCGATTGCCGGCATTTCAGCAAAGAAAAATTCATCGAACACTTCCCTAATATCTACCAGAAATGTTTATCCATCGGGATCGACATCACTCAGCAGATGATACCGGTAGCACCTGCTGCACATTACAGTTGCGGGGGCATTAAAACAGATGAATGGGGACGTACATCCATCCACAACCTGTATGCCTGTGGTGAATGCTCCAGCACAGGACTGCATGGGGCCAACCGCCTGGCCAGTAACTCCCTGCTGGAAGCTATGGTGTTTGCCCATCGTTGTTTTATTGATGTAACGGAAAGGATAAATGCTTTATCGTTCAATGAAAATATCCCCGACTGGAATGCACAGGGCACCAGCGAGCCCAAAGAAATGATCCTGATCACACAGAGCCTGAAAGAACTTCAGCAGGTGATGAGTGATTATGTCGGCATTGTACGTAATAATATCCGTTTGCAAAGGGCTTCGAGCCGGTTAGACCTTCTTTGGCATGAAACGGAACAGCTGTACCAAAGCTCTTCTCTCTCCCCCCAGTTGCTGGAACTGAGGAATCTGATCACTATCGGCTACCTGATCGTAAAAGGTGCTGCTTTCCGCAAGGAGAGCCGCGGATTGCATTATAATACCGACTATCCGTCGAAAAGCGAGTTGGTGCAGAATATTGTGTTATAAGACGCCAAGTCCCGCTGCTGTTTTATCTTTGCCGGATTATGTATTATGTCGTTTATGGCCTTTTGTATGCCGTGTCACTGCTGCCGTTGAGAGTGCTTTACCTGATATCTGATTTTGCTTATTTCATCATTTATCGTATCACAGGCTACCGCAAAGAGGTGGTCATGAATAATCTTGCGATCGCTTTTCCTGAAAAAAACCTGGAAGAACGGAAAAAAATTGCCAAAGAGTTTTACCTGAACTTCACTGATACATTTATCGAGACTATCAAGATGATCTCGATCGGGCCCAAAGAGCTGGCAAAGCGTGGACTCTGTGATACCGATTACCTGAACGGTTTGATCGATCAGGGGAAGAATATACATATCATGGTCGGCCATCAGTTCAACTGGGAGTTTGCCAACCTGATGTATGCACGGACGCTGAAAATCCCTTTTATCGGTATTTACATGCCGGTAAACAATAAAATATTCGATCGCATATTCCTGAAATCACGGAGCCGCTATGGCACTATTATGGTTTCTGCCAGGGAGTTCTCTGCACGGATGCCGCATTTGTTCAAGGAGCAATACGTGTTGGCATTGGCTGCTGACCAGAACCCTGGCATTCCTTCAAAAGGTTATTGGCTGAACTTTTTTAGTAAACCTGCCCCTTTTGTAACCGGTCCCGGTAAAGGAGCCGTAAAAAATAATACAGCCGTAGTGTATGTGGCTTTTCATAAAGTAAAACGCGGCTATTACTCTTTCAAGGCCGTTCCCCTGGTGGAGAACGGTTCGGATTATACCCCGGAGCAACTGACTGTTCTGTACAGGAATGCACTGGAAGAAACGATCCGCAACAACCCTTCTAATTATTTATGGAGCCATAGGCGGTGGAGGCATGAGTGGAAGGAAGGATACCCGGAAATGATCGGGTAAACCACTGCATTTTCAAGCTTTTCGGCGGCTGGAGCTATTATGTTCCAGCCGCTTTTTTGATTGGTAAAGCAAACCGTGAAAACACCTTTTTAATACGGTAAAAAAACCTGCCGGCAATTTGTTGCATAAAATAATCTTTAGGAGTAATTTTTATTTCTTCTTTCACCTAAAAAATATTACTATGAAAAGTAATTTTCTATTTTTAGTCATAGGAGCAATAGTTGGCGCTGCTGCCGTCTATTTTATACCCAAAAAGGCTGACGATTCAGCATTGCTTAAAAAGATCGCTGACCTTGAGAATGCTGAAGCACAGAAAGGACCTGCGTTCTTTTCAACGTTGGATGCAAAAAAGCTCCTAAAAGACAAGTGGCAGGAGCTTCCTTATGATGGAAACGATGGGCCAACTATGCTGAGAAGTTATGAAGATGAATCAAATGGACTTTGGTACCCGCTCAGGACCAGGGTTGGAAATGAGGAAAAAGTGCTTCGCGGGTTTTGGGTCGACAGGAGAATGCTGGACGCGATCTTTGCACAACCTGGCCAGTATGACGGGGTCAGGATCTATTTCGGGAAAAGGGCAAAGGCCGGCAAAAGAGAATACTCTTTGGTATTTGTAGGTACTACTCCCGGCGCCACCAAGGACGCGGACAGTGATAATACCGGAAAGTATTATGATTATGTTGATCCCTGTCCTACCAACTGCGGCACCGGTGGCAGATGATGCAAGTAATCATTCCGAATGACCATAAGATTTTTACTTTATCTCATTTTACTGGTTTACCTGCTTGTTCTTGGCCTTATCAGATTTAAGAAACTGACATTGCCTTTTCAGATCCTGACTGTATTGATCGCATGTACCTTGGTAAGCGAAATTATAAGCAGGATTTTGATCAATGTATTTAAAAACAGTTCTCCGGTTTATCATGTTTTTAATATTGTCAATTTCACCGGTTATGCTTTGATATATTATTTCCTGTTGCAAAGCAGGCTAAGCAGAAAAGTCATTTTGTTGCTGATTGCAGGCGCCGTTTGTTTTTCTGTTTTCAATACCATTTTTCTGCAGAGCTTATGGTCATTTCCTTCCAATTTCCTGTTGATACTATGTTTTTTGAATATCTATTGCGCCTTGCTCCTTTTCAGGCAAATGCTTCATGACGATGAAGAGATAGATATATTAAGACAAAGCGTTTTTTGGTTCAATTGCGCTGTGTTGTTGTTTTACACGGCGATATTCCTGAACTGGAGTTTTTATAACTACCTGGTGAGAAATAAATTCAATACCAAAACGATCTCAACGATCATGTACTATCTGAATATTGCGTATTACATCGTTGTAGGTATTTCAATACATATTAATAACCGAAAGGCCGTTCCTGTTAAGCAATGAACTCTTCTTCAGGTGAAATATATTTTTTTATTGTCGTTGGTAATGCAATACTGATCGGCCTGATCGGCTTCATTCTATATTTCGTTTTTCAATACCGGAGAAGAAAAGCCGAGAGTATCAGGGAAAGCCAGCGACTGGAAGAGAAATTCAGGCAAACATTGCTTCAGACGCAACTGGAGATACAGGAGCAAACATTGAAAACGATATCCCAGGAGATCCACGACAATATCGGGCAGGCGCTTACGCTCGCCAAGCTCAACCTCAATACGATGCTACCCGTGGTGGATGAGCAATTGCAACAGAAAATACTCAATTCAAAAGAACTGGTGAGTAAAGCCATTGGCGATCTGAGGGACCTAAGCCATAGTCTTGATACAGACTATGTACAGGAAATGGGATTGCAACGGGCAATTGAATATGAAATGGAAATGATCCAGAAAGCAGGTACGATGAAAGCCATTTTCCAGGTACAGGGCTCACCATACCGGCTGAATAAACAGAAGGAGTTGATCCTTTTCCGGATCGTACAGGAAGCATTCAATAATATTATCAAACACGCAGATGCTAAAACCCTGAAGGCGGCGATGACTTATTTCCCTGATGCACTAAAACTGGAAGTATCCGATGATGGCAAAGGTGTTGATCTTTCCCCGCTGAATGAAACTGCTGCAAACTTTGGTCTCGGCATCCGCAATATGCACAAACGGGCCCAGCTTATCGGTGCTGAATTCAACATGAACAGCACTTTACAGGCGGGCACAGCGATAACGATTTTTTTACCTGTTGAAACTAATACAGATGATTCCAAGCAATAAAATAAAAGTAGCGTTGGTAGATGATCATGTTCTGCTGCGCAAAGGACTGGCAGCCCTGGTAAACAGCTTCGATGATTTCACCGTGGTATTTGAAGCTGACAATGGACAGGATATGCAGCAGAAAATAAAAACCGACAATTTACCCGACCTGGTGCTGCTCGATATCAATATGCCTAAAATGGACGGGTATGCTTCTGCCCAATGGCTGAAACAAACTTATCCGCTGGTCAAAATAATGGCGCTTTCCATGTATGATAATGAGAATGCCGTGATCCGCATGTTCAAAGCCGGGGCCAGGGGTTATATTCTTAAAGATTGCGAACCACCGGAATTAAAAACGGCTTTGTTGTCTGTAATAGAAAAAGGGTATTTCTATTCAGAACTGGTTACCGGTAAGTTGATCCATTCTATCAATAAGCTGGAAGAAGATGCAGATATCCGCAATATCGTTCAGTTGAACGATAAGGAGATACAGTTCCTTAAACTGGCCTGCACTGAACTTACTTACAAGGAAATTGCAGAGCAGATGTATCTCAGTCCGCGTACTATTGATGGATACCGGGATGCGTTGTTTGAAAAGCTGCAGATCAAAACAAGAGTAGGCCTGGTAATGTATGCCATAAAAAATGGGTTCGTTCAGGTTTAGACCTGACGAACCCATTACCTGTGTATGATCTTAATTCAGTACGCTGGTTTCTTTTACGATCTCCGCTTTCTCCTGTTCTTTTATTTTTCCCCATCCCCCCACTATATTGCGGAGATTATGAATGCCCTGGCGTTTAAGCATCGAAGCTGCGATAACGCTGCGGTATCCTCCTGCGCAATGCACGTAGAGGTTATGACGGTCTTCGATATTAGCCATGCTTCCCGGATCAGGAAGATCGCTTAGTGGAATATTCAGCGCATCTTTCAAATGACCTTCTGCATATTCTGCAGGTTTGCGTACATCAACAACAACGAGGTTATTATCAAATGGAATATCCATCATCAGTTCATCTGCTTCCACATCAATGATGAGATCGGATCTTTCACCACTGTTCTTCCATGCTTCATAACCACCATCGAGATAACCCTGCACTTTATCCAATCCAACACGGGCAAGGCGAACAATGCTTTCTTTTTCCTTACCGGGTTCGGCTACCAGCAACATGGGTACATCGAAAGGAAGCAGGCTACCGGCCCATTCTGCAAAGCGGCCATCGAGCCCGATGCTGATGGAGCCGGGAACAAAGCCCTGCGTGAAAGTGCCGGAAGGGCGGGTGTCGAGAATGATCGTGTCTTCTGTTATCAGCTCCTTGAATTGTGCAATGCTGAGGGGCTTTAATGCTTTTTGCATCACTTCGTCCAGGCTGTCGTAACCTTCTTTGTTGATGCGGGCATTGATCGGGAAGTATTGCGGAGGTGGCGGAATGCCATCTGTTACAGCTTTGATGAATTCCTCTTTGCTGGCTGCTTTCAATGCATAGTTGAATTGTTTTTCTTCACCTATGGTGCTGTGTGTGTCAGGGCCCAGGTTCTTTCCGCAGGAGCTGCCGGGGCCATGGGCAGGATATACGATCACATCGTCTGCCAGCGGAACGATCTTTTGCTGAAGGCTGTCATACAGCATTCCAGCAAGGTCATTGGTTGTGATCTCTGCGCCTTTTTGAGCAAGATCAGGGCGGCCTACATCTCCTACAAAAAGTGTGTCGCCAGTGAAAATGCAATAGTCTTTGCCGGATTCATCCTGCAATAAATAGCAGGTTGATTCGAGTGTATGGCCGGGCGTATGGAGCACTTTCAGGTTAAGCTGTCCGATCCTGAATACATCCCCATCTTTGGCGATCTGGGCCTGGAAGCCGGTAACTGTTTGAGGGCCATAAACGATCGGGGCGCCTGTGGCTTTGCTGAGATCGAGGTGTCCGCTTACAAAATCTGCATGAAAATGCGTTTCAAAAATGTATTTGATAGTGGCTTTCCGTTCATTGGCCAGGTCGAGATAAACATCGATATCCCTGAGTGGATCAATTACAGCGGCCTCGCCATTGCTTTCAATATAATAAGCTGCCTCGCTGAGACAGCCTGTATATAATTGTTTGATGAACATAAAGAAGATAAATTATAAATATAAAGGTACTTTATTCAACTAAAAAAGGAAGCCAATGGCTTCCTTCCTAGCAGAGATACCAATAATTAGTTCAACAAGGATTCGACAAATTGGTTCAACTCCTCAATACGGTTGGTATTTATCGTGTAGTAGATAAATTTTCCATCCCGTTCGGTATTCACAAAACCGGCCTTGCGCAAAATTGCAAGGTGTTGGGAGGCCACAGATTGCTCAAGCCTTAATTTCACATAAATCTCTGTCACGGTGATTCTTCCCTGCTCATCAATCAGCTTCAATATCTGCTGGCGGAGCTTATGATTAATGGCCCTCAGAACAAGAGACGCCTTCTTCACGTTCAACAAATCCACTTTCAGTGTATTGCTGCTGTCGGGAGCTGTGTTCAATGTAAGCATGTAGTTGTTCATAGTTATAACCGGTTAAAAAATCTAAACTGCAAAGTTAGCCATCAATCACTTTTTTCTGAAAACAAAATTGTTAAGAAGTACAATTTTTTTATAAGTGATTAGTGAGCAGGGGAGTAGAACTCCTTCACGTAAAGCGGTTCGGTATAGGCAAGGTTTGCAAAGCGTTTCTCAACGAAATATTGGCCTGCTAAATGCACCATGTCTTCAGCTGTAGCAGTCTTCTCGCTGAAGGATGCATTAGGGTGGGAAAGAACTTGTTTCAGCTTTGTGCTGCCATTGCCGGAAAAAATCACTTTAGATCCGGCGAGTAATTGCGCAAAATTTGTACCATCCAGGATCATGGCGCACGGTGACATCACTTCTTTTAACTCACTATTATACACAGCGGTGAACACTTCCATCCGGCGGGCGTCGATCATAGGGCAAAGCAATGCATCATTCCCTTTTTCTCTGATCCCGAAAGCCATCATCTCCAGGGTATTGATGGCGATCAATGGAATATTCAATGCAAAACAAAGTCCCTTTGCAGCCGATAAACCCACTCTCAAGCCGGTGTATGAACCAGGCCCGATCGCAACGGCTACTGCTTCCAGCTCATTCATCCCCAGGTCCATATCAGCCATCAATTGCCGGATGCTGGTATGCAGCCAGCCTGGCTGATCTTTTTGCCGGTTATTCAATGCGGACCGCAGCACCACTGAATCGCGGGCGAGGCACACTGAAGCGCCCTCTACAGATGTGTCAATATGCAATATGAGTGCCATTATTATATCAAAGCCTTTTTTTCCAGTAATTTACAGGGAGTGTAGCGGGATTCTTCCTTTTCTAAACCCGCCAGCAGGGAATAAACGGCTGCAAGGCCAATCTTTTCCGACCACTCAAAAGGCCCAAACGGATAATTGGTGCCCAACTTCATGGCCGTATCAATTTCCTGTTCCGTGCTGATATTTTCCTCCAGTGCAAAAAATGCCTCATTGATGATGGATGCCACCACTCTTGCTGTAAGGAAGCCGCTGATATCCGGCACCCATTCCGCTTTTCTTCCCAGTAAAACAAATAACTCCTCCGCTTTGTTCCTGTTGCTTTCATTAACTGCCGCTGCTTCCATTAAAGGACGCCTCAAAAAACCAGGCCAGCCATTGATGCGTACAAAACCTGCATCAGTACCGGCAAGCGTGGCTGCTACAGCATTTATAACAACCAGCGGAGATCCAAGACCATTCAGCCAGTTTATTCTATCAGTTGTATTATCAAACAGCAGATCGATGCAGGCGTCTGGTGCAGCACTGCCCTGGTAGTGGCCAGGATGCTGAATGAAATTGAAATGAACGCTATCATCCGCAGGCGCACAGGCCAGCAATTCTTCACGAAGCGCATCATTTGTGATCACCAATACCAGCATAGACAAATTTTTGCAAAGAAAGTGCATAAAGCTATATTCGCTGATCTAAATTTTAAAAGCAACCGGAATGGATAAGATCATCATTAATACACCAGATGCACCTGCTCCGATCGGCCCTTACAACCAGGCGATCATGACCGGAGATACTTTGTATCTCTCCGGCCAGGTATGTATTAACCCGGCAACAGGCGAACTGGACAATAAAGACGTGCAGGCGGAGACGCACCGCTCCATGCAAAACCTGAAAGCCGTTTTGCAGGCCGCAGGCATGAGTTTCAAAAACGTGGTGAAAACAACCATTTTTATCACCGATATGAAGAAATTCGGAGAGATCAATGAAGTGTATGGGAAATATTTTGAAGGCGATTATCCCGCCCGCGAAACTGTGCAGGTTGCCGCATTGCCCAAGTTTGTGAATGTGGAGATCAGCATGATCGCCGTTAAATAACCAATGCGCCGGATCCTAAGGTATATACTGTTAAAACCTGTTCTCTGGGCCACACAAAAATTTTCCTCCCGGCCTCAGCGCGACAGGGTATTCAAGGCGTTGGATAAGCTGTACCATGACACGTTATCACGTTCCGGCAAAAAAGGACTGATAGTTCCTTATGAACTGAACAGCGGCAAATTCATCATTTTCTCCGACCAGCATAAAGGCGCACGCGATGGCGCCGATGATTTCATGATGGCAGAGCCCAATTATCTTGCGGCACTGGCGCATTATGAACAGGAAGGCTTTTCTTTTATTTCACTGGGCGATAGTGAAGAGCTGTGGGAAAACAGCCTGCTGAAAGTGAAAAAATATAATGAGGCCACATTTGAAGCCGAAAAGAAATTTGCCGAACGCGATGCTTTTGTAAAAGTGATCGGCAATCATGATCTCTATTGGGGCAACGATCCTTTTGCGTGGTGGCAGCTAAAACATATTTATGGAAAAGAGATCAAGATATACGAAGGGCTGGTGCTTTCTACTGAAATAGGGGCCGGGCCATTCAATATCTTCTGTACACATGGTCACCAGGGCGACGCACAAAGTGATGGCAACTGGTTCAGCAAATTCTTTGTTGCCCAGATCTGGGCTCCTTTTCAGGCCTATTTATGGATCAATTCCAATACAGCAGCCTACGACGATGAAAAGAAAACACTGCACAATGAGATCATGTATGAATGGTCTTCTTCCCAAAAAGATACACTGCTGATAACCGGCCACACTCATCAACCGGTATTTGAATCACTCACACATATTGAACGGCTGTACAAGCAATTCCAGGCTGCGGAAATGAATAAAGACAGGGAAGCGATTGCTTCCCTGTATGCAGAAATACGCAGGCGTGAAAAGGAGTTTACATCTGTAGCCGTAGATTATCAAACCATGCGGCCATCTTATTTCAACAGTGGCTGCTGCTGTTTTATAGACGGCGATATCACCGGCATTGAAATTTCAGACACCAGCATCCGGCTGATAAAATGGACAAAGAAAGACGGAACTCCGAAAAGGGAATTGCTGGAGGAAATTAGCCTGGAAGAGTTAGCGAAGAGGCTGTGAACCCATCCGGCAACTTCAGGAACGACTCCCGACTCAAGGTCAGAATGCTTTCTTCCACTTATTATTTTCCCGGTTCCAATCCGGCAATTTCTTATCAGGATCAAGAACAACTTCTTTGATCTCAGTGGTGCTTGGCACGCCAAGTGTATACAGTGCACCACGCTGCCAGATCTCTACAGGAAGGTCCATCCGGTATTCCTTGCCATTGGTTTCTTTGATCACAATGGTCACCGGCATAGGCATTTTTTCCAGGTTTTCCAGGGTGATCTCAGCTCCTTTGGCCGGATCATTCTTCACATACTTTACCTCTTTTACTGATTGGTCAAGTTTCCAGGTATTCAATACCCAGGAGCGCCAGAACCAGTCCAGGCTTTCACCTGCTACGTTTTCCATAGAATGGAAGAAATCCCAGGGAGTGGGGTGTTTGAAAGCCCAGCGTTGAACGTATTCACGGAAAGCGCGGTCAAAACGTTCAGGGCCCAGCACAATATCCCGCAATGCATGCAGCATTTGAGAAGGCTTCATATAAGCGGCAATACCGAGATTGTCCTGCTGGATAGCATCAGGCACAGTGTAAAGTCCGTCCATCTTATCACCAAACGTATATTTTATCATGAACGGTGAAGTCGGATCATTGAAAAAGCTTTTGTCTTTGAACTCGCCATTATGGAATGCATCTGTTGAAAGGTCGTTGATGAATGTATTGAACCCTTCATCCATCCAGGCATATTTCCGTTCATTGCTGCCAACGATCATAGGGAACCAGGTGTGGCCGAATTCATGATCGGTTACACCCCATAAGCCTGCGCCTACGGAAGTGTAACTGCAAAAAACAATACCGGGATATTCCATGCCCCCTACGATACCTGCTACATTGGTAGCTGCCGGGTAAGGGAATTCAAACCATTTTTCTGAATAGTGTTCAATAGATGCTTTTACCATTTCAGTGGAGCGGCGCCAGTCATTTCCCTTTTTGTCTTTCATGCTTTCTACAGGGTAAGCACTCACTGCCAATGATTTTTTTCCGTCAGGAAGATTGATGCGTGCAGCATCCAGCACAAATGCGCGGGAAGCACCCCAGGCAACATCGCGGGCATTCAGGATCCTGAATTTCCAGGTGGAACTGGCTTTTTTGGGTTGTGCATTCCTATCATTGATGTCTTTATCGCTGCGGATGGTAATGGTTTTATCACTTGTCTTCGCTTCATTATACCTTTTCAGTTGCTCGCCCGTAAAGCACTCATGCGGGTTCAGCAATTCTCCTGAGCCTACCACGATCATATTGGCCGGAGCTGTAACGGCATATTCAATATCTCCGTATTCAAGATAAAATTCACCCGCTCCGAGGTAAGGCAACACATTCCAACCCTGGATATCATCGTACACGCAAAGGCGGGGAAACCACTGTGCTGTTTCATAAATCCAGCCGTTTTGTGTGTTCAGCCTTCCCATCCTGTCTGTACCGTATTGCGGGATCTCAAATTCAAAGGGGATCGAAAGTTTGATCTTGCCACCGGCAGATTTCAATGCTTCCTGCAACCAGACCTGCATGCGTGTATCGGTGATGTTGTACTGTGCGGTATATTTTTTCCCATTGTATTCCACAGCTATTGATTTGATCACGTCTCCCTGTGTGAACTCTCCATTGGCCCAGCGGCCACCAGCTTCTGTTGTAGTAGCAGAAGCACGGGAATCTTTTTTGTAAATGTTCTGGTCCAGCTGCAGCCAGAGGAATTTCAGGTTGTCGGGGCTGTTATTGGTATAGTTGATCTCCACTTCACCACTTAAACGGTGATTGGTTGTATCGAGCGTACAATTGATCTTATAGTCCGCACGGTTTTGCCAGTATCTCGGACCGGGTTCACCACTGGCGCTGCGGAATTCATTACCGGGGTAAGGATAGAACTGTGGATTAAAAGCTTCTTTGGCATCATAATTTGATTGGGCAAAAGCAAGCACCGTATTCAGGGATACAGCAATGAACAGAATAAATTTCCTCATGATGAAGTGTAGGTTTTTAAAAAGAAACGGAATCTAAAATAAAGAAAAGGCCAGTAAACTACCAGCCATTAACAGGGTATTTCCATGTATTTGCAAAAAATTGGATAAGCGGCATCAGGCAAAAAGGGCTTCTGCAACCGCAATGCTTTCAGGCTTGCCCACATCTACCCATTTATCACCTGAGTGGTCATAACCATAGATCGGGTTTTGCGCAGCTAAAGAAAGCCAGGCATCAACCAGGGAGAACTTTCCTTTCAATGCCAGTTTATCAAAAAAAGAATAATTGAAAAGACTGACGCCACTAAAAGACCTGTTGAATTGCCGATCACTTTCCAGTTTTATTTTCTCTTCTCCCGTTTGCAGGTTTCTCCAGCCGGTAAGCCGGTCGTTTTCATTGAAAACAAAACAACGGCTGCTTTTACGGTTGCTTACTGCCAGTGAAACAAAAGATTTTTGCCGGCGATGAAAAGATAAGAATTGATGAATATCGAGTGTGGTCAGTATGTCTACATTGATGGTAAGAAAATCTTCCCCCGGCTCAAAAAGATGTTTGGCTTTTAATAAACCACCACCGGTTTCCAGCACTTCATTGCTTTCGTCACTGATCAGTATCCTGCTTCCGAAGCCATTGTTATCATCCAGTGTTTTTATGATCTGATCAGGGAAATGATGGATATTGACCACCACATCGCGGATATCATATTGATGCAGGTATTCAATATTCCTTTGCAATAAAGATTTGCCATTGATAATGGCAAGCGCTTTAGGATGCTTGTCTGTCCAGGGTTTGAAGCGGGTGCCAAGGCCGGCGGAGAAGATCATTGCTTTCATGGGAGATAATTGTTTATACAGGTGAATGCCTTACCCCTTTGGTGCCTCATTCACCCAGTTCTTCGCATCCTGCACTACATGCTTCAATTCTATTTTTACCTTGAATTTATTTCTTAAATGCCTGGCCAGTGCATCGGCAGCATACACACTGCGGTGCTGGCCGCCAGTGCAACCAAAACTGACAGAAAGGCTTTCAAATCCTCTTTTGATAAAATCTTCTACAGATATGTCCACGAGGTCAAATGTACTGTTCAGGAACTCCGGCATCTTGGTTTGCTGTTCCAGGAAATCTTTTACTTCCTTATCACGCCCTGTTTGGTATTTCATGCTTTCAAAACGGCCGGGGTTCAATATGCCGCGGCAATCGAAAACAAATCCTCCGCCATTGCCGCTATCATCAGGAGGAATACCGTTGCGGAAGGAGAAGCTATTGATCTTTACTACCAGCGCGGTTTTATCGGTTGCCTGTATGGGTGTGAACTGCTGGATGATCTCGTCTGAAACGCAGAGGTCAAGCACCTTACGGAATTCCGGTACAGAGATCCCCAGGCTTTGATGCTGGAAAAATTCTTTCAGGTTTTTTAATCCCATTGGAATGCTGGTAAGGAATTGCGCTTTGCGTTCAAACAAACCACGGAAACCGTAAGCACCCAGCACCTGCAGAAGGCGGATCAGCACATAGCCATTGTATTGGCTATGAAAAACGATCCTGTCTAATGAAGAAGGGATCAGTGTTTCAAACGTATCCATATAATCTTCCAGCAGCTTTTCTTTCCATTCTGCCGGCAAATTGGCCCTGGCCTGCCAAAGCATGGAGGCGACATCATATTGAGGTGCGCCCTTCATGCCGCCCTGGTAATCGATGAAATGGACAGAGCCATCTTCCTTGACCATAATATTACGGCTCTGGAAATCGCGGAACATGAAATATTTGTATTCCGTATGCGTCAGGTAATTGCTCAGTGCTTCAAAATCATTGATCAGTTTCTGCTTGTCGTAAGGCTTGCGCAATGCATCCAGGAAATAATATTTGAAATAGAGGAGATCCGCCATGATGGCTTGCTTCCCGAATTCTTTATTGGTCAGCGTACGGTCATAGTCAAGCCCTTCATCACCTTTTACCTGTAATTTGGCCAGTGCATCGAGGCTTTTTTTGAAAAGATCATACACCGGTTGGGTAAATCCCTCGGCTTCCAGCCGGTTGAGCAGCGACACATCCCCAAAATCTTCCTGGAGATAATAAACACCGTCTTCACTGATGGCCAGAATTTCCGGAACGGCAAGGCCTTTTTCCCTGAACTGCCGGGAGAAATAAATAAAGGTTTCATTCTCCTGGGTATTGGCGCCATAAGTGCCTATCACTGAATGACCCGGACCGCTGAGGCGGAAATACCGCCGTTCACTGCCCGATTGGGGCAGCACATCAACTGAGGTGGGTTCAGCACCTTTCCATTCTCTATAAAGCTGTTTTACTGAATCTAATATAGCCTGCATAAGCAACAAATGTAGGGAACAGGGTCGACATCTTTCCTGCTACCTGTTCCGGCAATATCTTCATTTATGCGCTAACAACCATTAGTTTTTTGAGCTAAATTTGCACCGTTTCAAAAGATCCAACATTTATGAGCTATACGCCTGTCAATAAGATCAGGATTGTCACTGCAGCCTCCCTCTTCGATGGTCATGACGCTGCCATTAATATTATGCGCCGCATCCTTCAGGGTAAGGGTGCCGAGATCATCCACCTGGGGCATAACCGTTCCGTAAAAGAGATCGTGGAAACTGCTATCGAGGAAGATGTGCAGGGCATTGCGATTACCAGCTACCAGGGTGGACACCTGGAATTTTTTAAATACATGAAAGACCTGCTGGATGAGAATGGCTGTGGCCATATCAAAATATTCGGCGGCGGTGGCGGCACTATACTGCCGGAAGAAATTGAAGAGCTGCATAAATATGGCATCACCCGGATCTATTCCCCGGACGACGGGCGGCAGATGGGACTGGAAGGAATGATCGAAGATGTGATCAGGCAATGTGACATACACCTGAACGGTAAAGCCGAATATAAAACCGCCCTGCAACTGGGTGAAGTAAAAGATATACGGAAGATAGCCCGGCAGATCACCAACGCAGAGAACGGGCAGGCTCCAACTGCTTCCAAAGTTAATAACATGATACCGGTGCTGGGTATTACCGGTACAGGCGGTGCAGGTAAAAGCAGTGTGACGGATGAACTGGTGAGAAGGTTCCTGCAGAATTTTACCGGCAAGACCATTGCGGTTATTTCTGTTGACCCTTCCAAGAAAAAAACAGGCGGCGCTTTACTGGGCGACAGGATAAGGATGAATGCGATCTCTCATCCGCGGGCTTACATGCGCAGCCTTGCCACCCGCGATGATAATACTGCTTTGAGTCATCATGTGCAGGAAGCCATTGATGTGTGCAAAGAAGCCGGTTTTGATTTTATTATCCTTGAATCGGCAGGCGTTGGCCAAAGTGACGCTTCTATTCTTGATTACTGCGATGTAAGCATGTATGTGATGACGCCTGAATACGGAGCGGCTTCACAACTGGAAAAGATCAACATGCTGGATTATGCTGATATTATTTGCATCAACAAATTTGATAAAGCCGGAGCACTGGATGCAATGGCAGATGTAAAGAAACAATACAAGCGGAATCATGCTCTTTGGACAGCGAAAAACGAAGAGCTTCCTGTGATTGGCACCATGGCCAGCAAGTTCAATGATGAAGGCGTGAACCATTTGTTTGCGCTACTGCTGAAAGCAATTGAAACAAAAACAAAGGTCAATTTTGGAGAATTTCATTTTTCTGCTTCCGCTAAAGTTTCACCATCCATCATTCCTGCTAAAAGAGTAAGGTACCTGAGCGAGATCAGTGAGGCCAACCGTAACTACGATCAGTTGGTGAGGGATCAGGCAGCAATTGCGAGCAAGCTCTATCAACTGGAAGGAGTGCTGGAAACATTGAAAGAGAAAACACCGGATGAATTATTAACTGTGATAAAACAGCAGATCGAATTTTATACCGGCCAGTTAACACCGGTAAGCCGTAAGCTGTTGCAGCATTGGGGTGAAAAAGTAAAAGAATATCAAAAAGATTATTACGAATATACTGTGAGGGATAAAGTGATCCGGCAGGAAATGTTTACCAAAAGCCTGTCGGGTACCCGGATACCCAAAGTAGTATTGCCTAAATACAAAGACTGGGGTGATATCCTGCAATGGCAGGCACAGGAGAATGTGCCGGGGCATTTCCCTTTTACCGCAGGTGTATTCCCTTTAAAACGTGAGGGGGAAGATCCAACAAGAATGTTTGCCGGCGAGGGAGGTCCTGAGAGAACGAATAAACGTTTCCACTATGTGAGCGTAGACCAACCGGCTAAAAGGTTGTCTACCGCTTTTGATAGTGTGACGTTGTATGGAGAAGATCCTGATCACCGCCCGGATATTTATGGAAAGATCGGCAATAGCGGGGTAAGCATTGCTACGGTGGATGATGCCAAGAAATTATACAGCGGATTTGATCTCTGCGATCCACGCACTTCGGTAAGTATGACGATCAATGGCCCTGCCCCGATGATACTCGCCTTTTTCATGAATGCAGCAATAGATCAGCAATGTGAAAAATGGATACAGAAAGAAAAGAAGGAGGAGTGGATAGCAGAAGCGTTCCGGAAAAAATATGGTGCTACGCCAAAGCCTTCTTACAATAATCCTTCTTCACCCGGTGTGTTGCCGGAAGGGAACAATGGATTGGGCCTGGCCTTGCTGGGCCTGAGCGGAGATGAAGTGCTGCCGGCAGATATCTATCAGCAATGTAAAGAAGCTGCTTTGCAACAGGTAAGAGGCACTGTGCAGGCAGATATACTGAAAGAAGACCAGGCGCAGAATACCTGTATCTTCTCTACAGAATTTGCATTGAAGCTGATGGGTGATGTGCAGGAATACTTTATCGAGCAGAAAGTAAAGAATTTTTATAGCGTAAGCATTTCGGGTTATCATATTGCAGAAGCGGGAGCCAACCCTATTACGCAATTGGCATTCACACTGGCAAATGGATTCACTTATGTGGAGTATTATTTAAGCCGGGGAATGGCTATTGATGATTTTGCGCCCAATCTTTCTTTCTTCTTCAGTAATGGCATGGACCCTGAGTACAGTGTGATTGGAAGAGTGGCGCGCCGCATCTGGGCAAAAGCCATGAAGTATAAATACAAGGCCAACAAGCGCAGCCAGATGCTGAAGTATCATATACAAACATCCGGCCGTAGCCTCCATGCGCAGGAGATCGATTTTAATGATATCCGGACCACGTTGCAGGCCTTGTATGCGATATATGATAATTGCAATTCGCTTCACACCAATGCGTATGATGAGGCCATTACCACGCCAACAGAAGAAAGTGTGAGAAGGGCCATGGCGATCCAGCTTATCATTAACCGGGAGCTGGGCACAGCTAAAGCCGAGAACTTTACACAGGGTTCTTTTGTGACGGAAGAATTGACCAGCCTGGTAGAAGAAGCCGTGTTGCAGGAATTTGACCGGCTTACAGAAAGAGGCGGTGTGCTGGGAGCAATGGAAAGGATGTATCAACGTAATAAAATACAGGAAGAAAGCCTGTATTACGAACATCAGAAACATACGGGCGAGCTTCCGCTGATCGGAGTGAACACTTTCCTGAATAAAAAAGGCTCGCCCACCATTGTTCCTTCTGAAGTGATCCGCAGCACCACGGAAGAAAAGGAACAACAGATCAATAACCTGCAGGCTTTCCGAAAGCATCATGAAAATAAAGCCGGTTCAATGCTGAAAGAGTTGAAAGAAGTGGCTATTAATGATGGCAACCTGTTTGCTTCATTGATGGAAACAGTGAAATATTGTTCCCTGGGCCAGATCACGCATGCATTGTATGAAGTGGGGGGGCAGTACCGGAGGAATATGTAGAAACGGGTATGCTGTGAGGCTTGCTCCTGCAAAAGAGCAAATCTTTATCTTTATTGCTTATTAGCAATTAAAGATTGGCATGAAATACCTTTATTTACTGATCATCATAAGCGTTTTTGCTGCTTGTTCTCCTTACGCCAAAACCAACAAGGTGTATAAGAAACAGGCAAAAGAATACAGCAAGTTGCTCCGGGAATACCCGGTAAAAGATTCTGCAGGCCTGCTTTATGCAGATACCTGGGTAGGTACTACCAATTTCTCCATGCGCCGGCCCAATTTTGTAGTGATCCATCATACTGCACAAAACAGTTGTGAACAAACACTGACCACGTTTACCCTTCCGAGAACACAGGTGAGCGCACATTATGTAATTTGTAAAGATGGAACAGTGCATCACATGCTGAACGACCTGTTGAGGGCACATCATGCAGGCGTAAGCAGATGGGGAAATAATACAGACCTCAACAGCAGCAGCATCGGGATCGAGATAGATAATAATGGTACGGATAGTTTCAGTGTGCAGCAGATCAGCAGCCTCCTGGTATTGCTCGGCCGTCTTAAAAGAGCATATAATATCCCTACCACAAATTTTATTGGCCATGCAGATGTTGCACCGGGGCGTAAAGTTGATCCTAACAGAACATTTCCCTGGCAGCGGTTAGCCGAGCAGGGATATGGTTGCTGGTATGATACTGCAGGAGTGCAATTGCCTGCCGATTTTAACCCTATGCAGGCATTACGTATTATTGGCTATTCCGTTAAAAAGCCTGAATCGGCAATAGCTTCTTTCAAATTACATTTTGTGCCTTCCGATTCATCTTTAACTATTACAGATGAACAAAAGAAGATTTTATGGAGCCTGCAAAAGAAATATGAATAAAAGAGGTTATACTATTTTTTTTATGTAAGCGTTAAATTTGCTGCATAATTAGCTTAACCTTTGAGAAGATAAATTTTTGTATGACAGCAGAACACCAAAGGCTCGCCGTTAATGCTGGTAAAACTGTTCCTTTAGCTCAATGGGGGCCTTACCTGAGTGAAAGGCAATGGGGCACTGTGCGGGAAGATTACAGCCCGAATGGAGATGCCTGGCATTATTTTCCTTTTGATCATGCCAACTGCAGAGCATATACCTGGGGAGAGGATGGACTCGGTGGAATTTCAGATTTCTTCGGTAATCTCTGTTTTGCTATCGCCCTCTGGAATGGCAATGATCCTATTTTAAAAGAACGCTTGTTTGGCCTTAGCAATCCCGAAGGCAATCATGGCGAAGATGTGAAAGAATTGTATTATCATTTGGATAATCTGCCCACACATTATTATATGGAATACCTGTACAAATACCCACAGCAGGCATTTCCTTATGAGCAGTTAAGAACAGAGAACCGTGATCGCAGCAAACAAGATCCCGAATACGAGATCCTTGATACCGGTGTGTTCGACAACAACCAGTATTTTGATGTGCTGATAACTTATGCCAAACAAAGCGCACAGGATATTTTTATAAAGATCGATATAACTAACCGGTATTCTAAAGGAGCAGAAATAACTGTACTTCCCACTTTATGGTTTTATAACCGGTGGAGGGATGGAACCTTCAAGGAAAAACCTTCCATTAAGCCGGTTAATAAAATTACTGTTAAGGCAGAGCATGAACGGCTGGGAGATTATTATTTCTATTTCCAACCGGCTGACAATACTTTGTATACCGAAAATGAAACTAATACAGAGATTGTAACCGGTGCTCCCAATGCTTCTATTTTCACTAAAGATGCATTTAACCGGGCCATTATTAAAGGCGAAAATTTCGACGAAGTATCCGGTAGAAAAGAAGGGACCAAGTTTTCACCTGTTTATAAAATGAAAATTGCTGCCGGTTCTACTAAAACAATTTATTGCCGGCTCAATACCGAACTGGTGGAACGGCCCTTTGCTTCCGGTTTCAAGGATGTTTTCACCGTAAGAAAAAAAGAAGCTGACGATTTTTATGCTGCTATTCTTCCCAAAGGAATGAGTGAAGATATGGCGCAGATACAACGGCAGGCGCTGTCGGGTATATTATGGAGCAAACAGTATTATCATTTCGATGTGCAGGAATGGCTCACAACAAGTGATGGCATTACACCGGTAAGCCCTTCAAAAATGACAGGCAGGAATAGTGACTGGACGCACCTGAAAAACCAGGACATCATCATGATGCCTGATAAATGGGAATATCCCTGGTATGCAGCCTGGGATCTCGCGTTCCAGTGCATACCCATGGCCGTGGTTGACCCTACCTATGCCAAACATCAGTTGCTGCTGATAATGCGGGAATGGTATATGAAACCTGACGGGCAATTGCCTGCCTATGAGTGGAATTTCAGTGATGTGAACCCGCCTGTACAGGCATGGGCTGCATTGCAGGTATATAATATTGAAAAAAAACAAACAGGTAATGGTGATATCAAATTCCTAAAGAAAGTATTCCAGAAGTTGCTGATCAATTTCACCTGGTGGATCAACCGGAAAGACGTGAATGGCAACAATATCTTTGAGGGAGGCTTTTTAGGATTGGATAATATTGGTGTGTTCAACCGCAGCTTTCATTTTCCCGGCGAAGTGCAGCTGGAGCAGGCTGATGGCACCAGTTGGATGGGTACCTATGCATTGGACATGATGGAAATGGCTATTGAGATCGCCATGAATGATGTATCTTTTGAAGACACGGCTACCAAATTTTTTGAACACTTTGTATTGATAGCCGAAGCACTTAATCAGCACGGCCTATGGAATGAGGAAGACCGCTTTTATTATGATGTATTGTGTGTAAGCGGTGCAGAGCCAGTGCCCCTGCGGATCCAATCTGTGGTAGGGATCACAGCCCTGTATGCAGTGTCTACGATCAATAAGAAAGCACTGGACCATTTGACGGATTTTAAAAAAAGGATCACCTGGTTTGAGAACTACCGGAAAAAGAACGCCAAGTTCTGGCCCAACGAAGAAAGAAGTAATGATGGTGAAATACTCCTGTCGTTGATTCCAAAGGACAAGTTGGTCGACCTGTTGAAACGACTGCTGGATGAAGACGGCTTTTTATCAGAAGGAGGTATCCGCGCCTTATCAAAATACCATGATCAGCATCCCTATTCCGTTACGGTAGACGGGAATATTTACAGCATACGTTATGACCCCGGTGATGCAACATCGGATATGTTTGGCGGCAATTCCAACTGGCGTGGCCCGGTATGGATGCCGATCAACTTCCTGATCATTCAGTCTATCCGGAAATACGGAGAGTTTTACGGCGATTCATTGCAGGTGGAATATCCTGTCGGGTCAGGGGAGCAAATGAACCTGAGCAAAGTGGCGGAGCACCTGACCAAACGGGTGATCAGCCTGTTTGAGAAAACACCTGATGGCTCACGTCGTTTGCATGGCAATTACAGTTGGTTCTATAAACAGCCCGGTAATGAACGTCTCGTTTCTTTTTATGAATACTTTCATGGGGATTCAGGAAGAGGGCTTGGCGCTTCGCATCAAACAGGATGGACGGCACTGGTAGCAGAGTTGATTAGCGAATACGGCCGGAACACCAGTAGTACGAATAACACGAATGATGACGCGGATAGTGCGAATGACGCGCCCGTTGCCCGAATGGTGTCTGATGAAGAGTGAACAGATTTTTTTCGCTATAATTAATTCTGTGTGTACAATATCGTTTGATATACACCCGGTGTGATCCCTTCAGCTTTTTTAAATAGCCTGACGAAATAGTTTACATCTGTGAAGCCGCATTGAAGGCTTACTGAACTTACATTGTTGCGCTTGTCGGCCAGTAGTTGTTTGGCCAGTTTGATACGCTCGCGGTTGATATAGTCCAGTGGTGTTACGCCAAACTGTTCCTTGAACCATTTGAAAAACATATTTCGGCTCAGGTAAGCTTTTCTGCTCAGCGAATCAACAGCAATCTTTTCTGTAAGATGTTGATGTATATAATGCAAAACAAAATGAAGCCTGCTTTGATTGGTGTTATCAGTACTTTCTACGGCCACTTGTTTCAAATGCTGGCTTTGTACGAGGCGGATCAGTAATTCTTTGAGGTTAAGGTCAGCAAAAATATTCTTTCCTTTATCCGTGCTGCTGCACACGCGTATCAGTTTATTGATAAGATCGGTTACTTCTGTGTCGTTGGCAAAATGATACTGGTTGAATTGAAGCTTCCAATTATGTGCTTCGTGAGGGTCACTGTTGTAATAGGTATTGAGATATTGCAATGTATTGTTCACATAAGCCGCATCCACTGCAAGTGCAACACATTGTGTAGGGTTATCCAGTTCTGCTTCAGGAAAATCGATGACCATGGTTTCATTGGCCGGAACGATCACGGTTTCGCCAGGCAGGTATTCAAATGCGGGCTTATCAAATAAGTGCATCACTTTTTTGCCCTTTACCATACTGGTGATCACGAAATCATTAAAGGTCAGTGGCACACGGTAAGTTTCCTGGTAGCTTTCAAAAACGTTCAGCTCACAGTTCTCCAGGTTGAACACACGGCGGTTCTCAACCAGTGTTTGCAGATACTTTGGCTGTGTAAGATCAACAGGATGGAGATAGTTTTTGGGTGGCATATACGGTACGTTTTAAGCACATAGTAAGGTAGCGCATTTTTAAATCATGTGTAAATCCGGAGTACAATCGTGCTAGAAGAAAGTACAAAATTACCCAGCTTTTGTTCTTTTATTATTGAAGTTAGGGTATTATTTAACGATTAAAATGGCTTGAAATATGAGTACAACTACAGCGGCTGCCCCAAAGTCTACCGTGGCGGTCCGCCCAAAATTCAAAGACAGATACGATCACTATATCGGAGGCCAGTGGGTCGCTCCTTCCGGCGGAGAATACTTTGACAATATCTCACCAGTTGATGGTAAAGTTTTTACGCAGGCAGCCAGGGGTAATGCCAAAGACATTGAGAAGGCAATCGACGCAGCGCATAAGGCTTTCGGGACCTGGGGCAAAACAGGAGCTGCTTACCGCAGCAATCTTTTATTGAAAATAGCGCAGGTGATAGAAGACAATCTTGAATACCTCGCTGTGGTGGAGACGATCGATAATGGTAAAGCCATCCGTGAATGCAGGGCAGCAGACCTTCCTTTAGTAGTTGATCATTTCAGGTATTTTGCCGGTGTGATCCGTAGTGAAGAAGGCACTATCAGTGAGCATGACGAAAATACGGTGAGCATTAACCTCCATGAACCGATTGGTGTGGTAGGCCAGATCATTCCCTGGAATTTTCCTTTACTAATGGCCACCTGGAAGATTGCACCTGCCCTGGCGGCAGGTTGTTGCGTGGTAGTGAAACCCGCTGAGCAAACGCCCACCAGTATTATGATACTGATGGAACTGATCGGAGATATCCTTCCCAAAGGTGTATTGAACGTGGTAACAGGATTTGGTGTTGAAGCGGGCAAACCGCTGGCATCTTCACCAAGAGTGAACAAAGTGGCTTTTACTGGTGAAACTACTACCGGCCGGCTGATCATGCAATATGCATCCGAAAACCTGATACCCGTAACAATGGAGCTGGGCGGCAAAAGTCCCAATATCTTCCTTGAAAGCGTAGCAGATGCAGATGATGATTTCTTTGATAAAGCAGTGGAAGGTGCTGTGATGTTTGCATTGAATAATGGAGAGATCTGCACTTGTCCCAGTCGCATGCTGGTGCATGAAAAGATCTACGACAAATTTATGGACCGTGTAGTTCAGCGCACCAAAGCGATCAAACTGGGTAACCCGCTCGATTCAACAGTGATGATGGGAGCACAGGCTTCGGAAGATCAGTATAAAAAAATATTGAGCTACCTGGATATCGGCAAGCAGGAAGGTGCACAGGTGCTGACCGGTGGTGAAGCTTTTCATCAGAATTCCGGCCTGGAGCATGGATATTATATCCGTCCTACCATCTTTAAAGGCAATAATAAAATGCGCATATTCCAGGAAGAGATATTTGGGCCCGTTGTATCCGTTACCACATTTAAAACAACAGAAGAAGCAATTGCTATCGCCAATGATACGTTATATGGATTAGGTGCTGGTGTTTGGACTCGTGATGCACATGAAATGTACCAGGTGCCCCGGGCAATTGAAGCAGGAAGGGTTTGGGTAAATAATTATCATGCTTATCCGGCACATGCCCCATTTGGCGGGTATAAAAAATCAGGCTTTGGCCGCGAAACACATAAAATGATGCTCAATCATTACAGGCAAACCAAGAATATGTTGATCTCTTATGGAAAACAAAAGTTGGGATTCTTTTAATGGTTAAATGAAAATTCAAAGCTTTCTAGTTTGGCAAGTAAGGAAAAACGGTGGCGAAAGCCACTGTTTTCCGTTGCGGCCTTTGCGTCTCCGTTGCGTTCTTGGCGATACTTCGGTCCAGTAAGTTTAGTATCGCCAAGAACGCAACGGAGACGCAAAGGCCGCAACGGAGACGATCAAAAATTATTGATATGATACCACGTATTTTGGCCACTCCGGCTGCATTGGAGTTGATAGCCCTTTTAAAAAAAGATAATGGCCCGCTGATGTTTCATCAAAGCGGTGGATGTTGCGATGGAAGCCAGCCAATGTGCTTTCCGGAAGGTGAGTTCAGGCTGGGTGGCAGTGATGTATGCCTGGGCGAAATAGCTGATTGCCGGTTTTATATGAATGCTGATCAGTTTGAATACTGGAAACACACACAATTGATCCTTGATGTAACGCCAGGCAGGGGCAGCAGCTTTTCGCTCGAAATCCCGCTTGGCGTAAGGTTTTATATCCAATCCCGGATCTTCACTGAGGAAGAACTTACCCAATTGGAACCTTTGTTAAAGACAGTCGAAACTTGACCCCATAAAGAATTACAGTTATTTTTGGCATAACTATTTCATGGATCATAAAAACGATGCTATGCAAATGATTAGATTATGCCTGGGTGGGTTGCTCTGCATACTGATCGCCTGTAATAATCCGGGAGAAAAGATCAGTAATAACAGCAACCCAAATGATTCCACTGCAGCGAGCACATCTGCTACCGCAGCATTGGACACAACTTTGGCCGGTTGCTATTCTTCTATTTATAAAAGAGATACATCTGCTTTACAAATTGAGACCAGGGGCGCTGTGATTTCCGGGCCACTGAGTTATAACCTGTTTGAAAAGGACAGGAATGATGGCAATTTTCAAGGGGAAGTGAATGGGAATATTCTCTCCGGCTGGTATCTTTTCAGATCAGAAGGAGTGATGTCTGTAAGGCAGGTCGCCTGGAAAATAAAAGGCAATCATCTCTGGCCGGCAACCGGCGAAGTGCAGCAACGGGGTGATACAATGTTTTTTAAGAACATGGATCAATTGCAATATGATTCATTGCACCCCTTTGTGAAAGTGGCCTGTACATTATAGAGACAGTTCGTGCCTCTGCCGTTTAAATCTTATTTTAGCCCAGAAAATGAACCAGTATGGAATTTGGCAGAGTCCCGGAAAATGAATTGGACCAGGTTGATTTCAGCTTGCCCAAAGAACCGGCTTTCAACAAACAGTTTCTGAAAGGTAAACCACTGAAGCACCCTAAAGTATATTTCGGTTGTGCTAAATGGGGTAGAACGGAGTGGGTGGGAAAGATCTATCCTCCTAAAACAAAAGAAAAGGATTTCCTCCAGCATTATGTGGAGCACTACAATTCCATTGAATTGAATGCTACACATTATAAAATTTATGGTGAAGCCGGGATCGGTAAATGGGCAGAAAAAGCAAAGGGCCGCGATTTTCTTTTTTGCCCCAAAATGTACCAGGGCGTTACACACCGTGGAAGCCTGAAAGGAAAGGAATTCATTACGAATGAGTTTTTCCGCGGTATTGTTGCATTCAAAGATCATCTCGGCCCGATCTTCGTACAGGTAAGCGATAGCTTCTCGCCCAAGCGGAAAGAAGAATTGTTTGATTACCTGAAAACTTTACCAACCGATCTGCAATTTTTCCTGGAAGTAAGACACCCTGATTGGTTTGCAAAACCAACCATTCAGCAGGAAATGTTTGAAACCCTGGCTTCGCTCAACATGGGTGCGGTGATCACCGACACGGCTGGTCGGAGAGATTGCGCTCACATGCATCTGACCATTCCGAAAACTTTTATCCGTTATGTGGGCAATAGCCTGCATCCGACTGATTACACCCGCATCGATGCCTGGGTAAAGCGAATGAAGTATTGGTTGGAGCATGGACTGAAAGAGTTGTATTTTTTCATGCACATGCATGATGAAGCCACTTCACCGGAATTGACGGTTTACCTGGTAGATAAAATGAATAAGGAATGCGGATTGGACCTGATCAAGCCAAAATTTTTGAACAGTGCATTATTGCCGAAAGTGAAGCAAAAGGGAATGTTTGATTGAGTGCAGAGCTCTTATGGTTAACAAGTATGGTGTTCTACCTTACTTCAAACAACTCGTCCCACCTTGTTGTATACCTTCCACTTCTCAATTCCTGCCGCATTTTCCAATTACGTGTAGTTCCTGAAGAGGCAAACTTGAGAATATCATCTCTTTGGCTAAAGTTGATATTGTCCATCATGTCCATCAGCCGGCGCTGAATGTTCTTGCTTTCGGGATTAAAAAGGCTGCCCTGTACGGATGCATCGGGGACCAAACCGCTTAACATCACACCTGCTTTTTTATAGGTGTTGCCGGCTTCGTATAAATGGTCTACCAACTCCAGCGCAGGTTTGATCAGCTCCTGCGTGATGGAAGTTGCTACTGGTAAAGTTGTGTGTGTACCGATATTGCCATCCCTCCAATCGAGCAGATGATTCTGTCCTTTTCGGACGATAAAAACACTGACCACTTTTGCTGCACTGTATTGCCGGCGCAGTTTTTCCGCAGCCCGGGAAGTGTAAGTGGCTACAGCTTCTTTTATAGCGGTGATATTATCTACCGGGCTGCCAAACATCCGGGTAGTGGCAATCATTTTCTTTTCGACCAGCTCCTTTTTCATTTCTACAGCCGGCTCTCCACGCAATTCCCTGATGAGGCGGACACCCACTACTCCACCAAGATGGGTATGCGCCCATTCTTCCCGCATGGTGGCCAGTTCCCAACCGCTGGTGATGCCGAGATTAAACAGCTTTTGCGCATTGGCGTAACCGACCCCCCAGATATTATTTAAGCGGGTTTGCTGTAAAGCTTCCCGTTGTTGTTCCCTGGTAGCAAGAACAGTGATGCAGCCTGTGACCCTTTTGTTTTTCTTGGCAATATAGTTGGCCAGTTTGGCAAGAGTTTTTGTGGGTGCTACACCAATAGATACAGAAATACCTGTCCATTGTTCTACTGTTTCTTTCATTTCCCTTGCAGCCTGCTCCAGTTCGGCGATCGGCATATCAGGAAGATCAACAAAAGCCTCATCTACCGAGTACACTTCCACTTTTTCTTTTCCTGCTATGCTCCGCAAAGTGTCCATCACACGCATGCTCAGGTCGCCATATAGATTATAGTTGGAAGAGAACACCGCTATCCCATTCTCTTCAATCAGGTGCCTGGCCTGGAAATAAGGGCCGGCCATTTGAACACCTAATGATTTAGCCTCATCGCTGCGCGAAACGATGCAGCCGTCATTGTTGCTCAATACTACGACAGGTCGCTTATCCAGCTTCGGTTTGAATAAACGTTCACAGGAACAATAAAAGCTGTTACAGTCAACAATGGCTTTCATAGCTACCAGTTTGAAGACTTGTTATCTTTTTTCCGGTTATTTATATATGCCTGCAGCATGGGATCTACCACATGTATCACGCAGGTGACCACACCCCAGGGTGTATAAGTATTGAATTCGCCGATTTCCAGGGGCTTATATTTTTTGTTCTCAGGAGAAAGGATCACACGGTTAAAAGTCCGCTCGTAACGGCGTACCAAAAGCTCCCCATCTACAGCCGCCACGATAATGCGGCCATTGCTGGGTTTGATGCTTCTGTCAATGATCAGGACATCTTCTTCCTGTATACCCGCGCCAAGCATGGCATCACCCCGCATGCGGAAAAAGAAGGTAGCAGGTTTGTTGATGATCAGTTGCTCATTCAGGTCAATCCCCTTCTCCATATAATCATCCGCTGCGGCGCCAAATCCTGTAGCATTGGCCGTTCTTATCTGTTGCTGGGAAAATTGCTTGGACCCCTTATATGCTGCACTATAGAATTCTTCTTCCATAATTCAATGTATTAATAATGAAACCGGTGGCCGGTTGAAAAATAAAGTTAGTAAAAATAATTCAAAAAACTAAATAATTTAGTAAGTTTATGCTAAGAAAATGATCAAAGCAAAAAACATGGAACAGGGATTGGTTGAAATTAACAGAACGGCACCGGCCTGGAATGAGATCGCTGATCCTTCAGGCGCAAAAATATCAGGCAGGGATGAATTTGAATACCTGTTGGTTATACATCCGGACATGGAAGTATACAGCAAAGTGATAGCAGAAAAACAACGCTTTCATGAGCAGTACAGGGCTAAGGCCGGCAGCCGGGCGAAACCGCATATAACAGTTGCCAGTTTTATTGCTAAAGAATCGATGGAAGAAACATTGATCCGTTGGATACAACGCGTATGCAGTGGTCAGAAAAGTTTTACAGTCACCTTAAATAATTATAGTGGCATTCCTCCGCATACCGTATACCTGCGTGTTCAGAATCATTTGCCATTCAATTTGCTGACGCAAAAACTCAGGGTCATTAATGAGTATGTCCAGTCCAACGGCTGCCCTCCGGTTAAATGGGCGAGCAGGCCGCATCTCAGTATATCGGGGCGCTTGCCGGAAGAAGTGTATGAACAGGCTATGAGAGAATATGCCCAGAAAATATTTTGCGAAACGTTCACGGCAGGTGAGCTGGTACTGCTCCGGAGAAATCATGCCGCTGATTCCTGTAAGATCATTAACATATTTGGATTATTGCCAGAATAAATTATAACGATAATAAAAGTATTTTATGCAAACAGATATCACCACCTTAGCCGGTTACCGTAGCAGCGAGTATCTGCTGGTATTAAGCCCTCATGAGGAATTGAGAGAGCGGATCGGGCAGATAAAAAAAGAATTTGCTGAAACCTATGGTGCTCCTGGTGCAGTATGGAGCAGGGCTCATCTCACACTTGCACGGTTCCGGCAGCTTGATATGATGGAGGAGCGTATACTCAACCGGTTGAAAGTTGTAGCGATGGGGCAGTACCCTTTTAAGGTGGAGTTGCGGGATTTCGGCAGTTTCCCTTCGCATACGATTTATATAACAGTGACAACAAAAGAGCCGGTCCGTGACCTGGTAAAACAGATCAAGCCCTGGCAACGCCTGCTAAAGCTCGATAAAGACAATAAACCTCATTTTATTGATGAGCCGCATCTTACTGTGGCAAGAGGACTTCAACCCTGGCAATATGAAAAAGGCTGGCTCGAATACAGCCAGAAACATTTTACAGGACGCTTCATAGCCGATGGAATGATATTGCTGAGGAGAAGGGAAGGTGATAAGGGATATCATGTATTGCGCCGGTTTGAATTCCAGAATTTGCCGGTCGTAACAAAACAGGGACTTCTCTTTGGCTAGGAGAAAGGAAGAAGGTGGTCAACAAAATCTAAGATATAACAGGGCGATCAAAGCTTGAATCGGTTCTTGTCATTACAGGATAATGATCACCCTTCCTTTTCCTTTTCTTAATCTTCGCCAGCTTAAGCAGAACTGAAACACTGGTTTCAGAAAAAACTCCGGGCTGATACGCTCCTGGGGTAAGGACATCCTTTTATCCAAAGTTCTTTAAACCTCTAACCATGGAAAAGCTTAAACAGGATCATTATAAAGTAACTGCAAGAAATAAAGAAGAAGCAGACCAGTACCTGCAGGGACGTGGTGCACAATTCAATACCAAAAACCGTTTCCTGAAAGATGAGATGACAAAGGAACATATTGAAGGGATAGATGACTGGTCGGAAGACAATACGCCCACGCAATACATCGAACAGGATTCCCGCACTATTGTCAATAAAGTAGACAGCCCGGATGTGGGAATGGCTTACAGTATGAACGCTTATGCAGGGTGTGAGCATGGTTGCATTTATTGTTATGCCCGGAATGTGCATGAATACTGGGGTTATAGTGCAGGCCTGGATTTTGAGAGAAAGATCATCGTCAAAAAAAATGCACCGCAGCTATTGCGTAAGCAATTGATGCATCCCAAATGGGAAGTGATGCCGATCATGCTGAGCGGGAATACGGATTGTTACCAGCCGGCTGAACAGAAATACCGGCTAACAAGAGGGTTGCTGGAAGTATGCAATGAGTTTAATCAACCGGTAGGTATACTGACTAAAAACTCGTGGATCATAAAAGATAAGGATGTGCTGCAGGAAATGTCGAAGAAAAGACTGGTTTCAGCGATGGTGTCTATTACCTCTTTCAACGAAGAGTTGAGAAGGGTAATGGAACCCAGGACCACTACAGCGAAGCAGCGGCTGAAAGTAATTGAGGAATTGAGTACGGCTGGCATCCGGATGGGAGTGATGATGGGGCCGATGATCCCCGGCCTGAACGACCATGAAATGCAAAGGATCATGAAAGCCGCAGCAGATGTGGGGGCCAGGTTCACGGCTTATACTTTTATCCGCCTGAATGGCGCTATCAAATTCCTGTTTCATGATTGGTTATATAAAAACTTTCCTGACAGGGCTGATAAGGTTTGGCACCTGATTGAGCAATCGCATAATGGAAAAGTGAATGATGCACGTTGGGGATTGCGCATGAGAGGGGAAGGAAGCATTGCTGAAATGGTGCAACAGCAATACAGGAAATATGGAAAGCTGTACCGGATGAATGAGGACCGGTTTGAATTGGATACGACCATCTTCAGGAGGCCTGGGGAACAAGGGACATTATTCTAGCTGAAATAAAAGGATTTGGAAGAAAATATTGCTTGTTTTTTTACGCCGAGAAATTGTTTTTTCCCGTTGGAGGGCTCATTGCTGTCAATCTATATTTAAACCCGGATAAGGACAGTGAAATTGGTAAACAACCGGATTAAATATTTCTTATGAAAGAGGATTTTTCACATTTAAGTGATGAAGAACGCATCAGAGCAGAAAACAATATCCTGAAGATGAAACTAATGCTTGAGAAAGGCGCGCGCTTTCATGAGCATAGAAGTGACCTGCCTGCTGAAATTGAACATGAATTCCTGAAACAGGTAATTGCATTTGAAAAACAAATTGAAGAACATAAAATGATCAGTGTGGTAGAAAAGCTGGGTAATCCCACGCATTTCAAGCCGGTAGCAGATATTCCCGATGCGGAATTCGGCAATGCCTGGGAGGAGCTTGACAGGTATATGCGAAAGCATAATATCAACCTGGATGTTTGCAGCCCCAATATCTCAGAAAAGGAATTGTACCGGTTTACTATTGAGGAACTGTTCAGGCAGGAAATGGATGATTTCAATTTGCCGGGTATGACCTATTGTTTTATTTATGATGAGTTCCATCCCGATCCGATGTATGAGAACAGTCATGCTGCGATGGAAACGATCAGGAGTATGTTGAACCCGACCATAGCTGAATGCCTGCCGCACTTGAGGCGTCGTAATCTTCGGCTTAATAACAGGCTGCCTTTAACAGAGGAAGAATTCAGATGGTATGTGAACCAGTTCAAGCAGGCTTATGAATGTATGGACAAGCCGGAAATAGAAGAGACGGAATGTACGGTAAGCGAAACTTACTCATTGATCCGTGGAAGCTATCGTCTCCGTGTTTCCCTGCAGACAGAGTACATAGTATTGCAGGGAAATTGGACAGTAGAACTGGAACTGGATGGTGACCTGGGTTATTGGTATATTTTCAATGTTCAGGTAGAAGGGATTAATTTCTGAACAGTAAATGTTATTTCTATGACACGGATCGCCAGAAGAATATGAAATTGCATATCCGTCATTTGTCAAACGGTATTGGGGATCACCAGACGGAAAAGAATAAGGCCGGAATATGGCTGGCCGGATATGCAATTTCATGTACAGCAGGATACCGTTCGACATGCCATTAAATACATGTATGGACAGGTTGAGAAAGCAATATGTTTCTGTTTTGAAAAGAAGGACCGGTATTAATCAATAGTGTTCTTAAGATCAACAAATGTTCTTGCGGGCCTGATTTTTCTTTTCAATGATCTGTAATAGCAGATTCCGTTCTTTTTTGATCTGCTGGCATACAGAAATGATTTCTCTTGTATTGTCGGCAATGGTCAGTTTCTCAAGAGAAGATTGCAGCAATACAATTTTTTGCATGCAATAGCTTTCCATTACTTCCAATGAATCTGCAAAAATCTCCGGCTCGAATGCTTTTTTGGATTCTTGCCCGGTAGCAGATTTGATGTTTTTTTTGTTAGCTGACAGATGTTTCATAAAAAAGGTTTAATGGTTAGGGCCCGGGTTTTGCCCGTTGACAGGGACCTCAGATACTTCTGGCATAAAGGTGTGGCTATTCAAGGCTCAGGACAAGCGATAGGTTACTGAGAATTAAGCGTAGTTGCTGGTGCCGGAATAAGTAGTTCTACGTATAAGCAACCAGCAGGCGTAGAATATCTTAGACCTGTTAACCATTTAAAAATTATCACCATGATTACCGTCAGAAAATTCCTTTTTTCCTTAAAATTTATTGCCTTACCGGTTTTGTTCCTCGTTTTGATAAGCTCCTGTGGTCAGCAGAACGAAGGCGGGGTGCGTATCCCTGTTCCAAAGGATACTTCCGGTCTTGCAGAAATTAATCATTTCATACCTGTAGAAAAGATCAATGAATTCCAGAAAAGCTTTGTAGCTCAACGTGATAGCCTGACCCGGCTTTCCGGTTATTATTTCCCTATAAGTGAGACGTTCAATAAACAAGCTTTACTTGATCTGTTAAAAGACTCGGCCAATGTGGGTATCCGCATTTACTATGGCTTGAAGACCGGGGGCAACCGGAACGAAATACGCCTGGTATTGGTAGGAGTAAATTCTGAGGGGCAGGATCTTTATTATGAGAAAGGCGGACAGATCGGAAAGGTAGCCACCCAGGTTCCGCCTGGTGGAGGAAAGGGAGGGGTAGAATATGGGCAATGTGATCCACCCTGTGAACAATAGTAGCCACCCACCACCATGGGTATAAAATTCGAACCTGAAAATCATAGCCTGCATATATGAGCGATTTGCTAAAATTTTGGCTCAGCCTTAGCATTGTTTTCGCAGTCATAATAGGGATAATAAGATTCAGGAAAATAAATCCTTCTTATTATCCCTTCATTTACCGGGTAAGTCTGTCATTAGTAGTGGAAATACTTCGCCGGGTATTGATTCTGCAGAATAATTTTAGCGCGGCCACATTGGTCACCAATTTATTTGCCCTGGCAGACTTTTTTCTGGTTGCCTGGCTCTTCCATAACTGGGGATTATTTAAAAAGGATAAAAAGCTTTATGTAGGCGTATTGCTGGGCTTTTTCGTAGCCTGGTGTATCGCCACATATACGTCGCCCAGGCACTTTTTTTCACCCAACCTGTATTTCCGGATACTCTATTCTTTTGCGCTGATCTTCTTTAGCGTTACTACCCTCAATAGCTTAATTATCAATACCAGGGGAGGCATGCTCAAAAATGCCAAATTCTGGATCTGCATAGGCATTATAATTTTTTATACCTTGTTCATAATTATTTGTGCCACGCAACTATCTGTTCTCAAAGAAAATGTCAGCAAGGAATTCCAGCGGAAGTTCTACGATATAATGGTGTTTTCTAACCTATTTGTAAACCTTTTATACGCAGGGGCTGTGTTATGGATACCCAGGAAAAAAGTCTTTACAGCAGTCTACTGATCGTAGTGATAGTAGTAGGTATCGTCCTGCTATATTTTATCATTACTATTATCCGCTACCAGCGTCGCAGCCTGGTTTTGCATAAAGAAAAAATTCGCGCTGAAATTGATACCCTTGAAAATGAAAGAAAAAGGATCGCGTCTGATCTGCATGATGAACTGGGTCCCTTGCTTTCTGCAGTTAAACTACAGATCAATAACCTGGATTCGCAGGATGCTGCCGATAAACTGCTGATCGAAAAGTCAAGTCAGCACATTGATACGATCATCCGGCGAATGAGGGAAATATCCAATAACCTCATGCCGAATACCCTGCTCAGGAAGGGATTGGTGAAAGCCATCGAAGAGTTTATTGAAAGCAATACCCAGGTATATAAACTCTCTATAAAACTGATCATTGATGGAGATTCCCGGCTGGGCCTGGATAAAGAGATCAACACTTACAGGATCGTGCAGGAAATAGTGCATAATACCGTAAAACATGCGAAAGCTTCCCTGCTTGTAATACGCATTAACCAGGAAAACGGCTTGTTTATTCTTTCCACTACCGACAATGGTACGGGATTTGACTATTTTGCCCGGTCAAAAGATAATACTGGCCTTGGTCTTCGTAACTTACAAAGCCGTGCAGAGATAATGGGAGGGGAGATCACCTGTATGACAGAACCCGGTAAAGGGACCAGTTACACCCTTGAGATTCCGGTATAGCGATACTTTACTCATGAAATTACATGGAACCATAAAAGTGATCATAGCGGATGATCATGAAATATTCCGTGACGGACTGAAACTGATGCTGCAAAAACAGCCCGATATTCAGCTATTGGCTGAAGCGGAAGATGGCAAGGAGCTTATCGAGAAAACAGAACAGCTTAAGCCTGACGTTGTGATCACCGACGTAAAAATGCCCAGGATGGATGGAGCATCGGCTACACGATACCTTACTGAACATCATCCTCATATAGGTATCATCGCTCTCACTATGTTTGATGAAGAAGAGCAGATCATCGAAATGCTGGAATCAGGTGCTAAAGGCTATCTGCTGAAAAACGCGGATAAAAACGAGATCAAGGAAGCAATTCAATCAGTATACGATCAAACACCTTATTATTGTAAGCATACATCACACCGGCTTGCCCAATTGGTGGCCAAAAGCAAGTTCAATCCCTACCGGCAAAAACCTAAACTGGAATTTACAGAGCGGGAAAAAGAGATCATTACCCATATCTGTGAAGGGATAACCAATAAAGAGATTGCTGAGAAAATTTTCCTGAGTGTTCGTACGGTGGAGGGATTGCGTATGAAGATCATGGAGAAAATGAACGTGAAGAATACAGCAGGAATTATTATTTACGCGATTAAGAATGGACATTATTCCCCGGGAAAAAACTGATCATCCGTTAGATATTCTGCTCTGGTTTACTCTTTCAGATTTCAAGATCCTGCTCTTGTATAGCTCATCTCTTTTACTCTGTATGGATGTTCATTGACCCGCTTTAAAATGCCGGTTTGATTTTTTTTCTAAAAAATATTAGAAAAAATTTGGCATCATCGGAAAATTATTTTCATCTTTGCACCGCAAATAACAACAAATGCTACGCATACAATTACATATTGAAACAATGAAAGGCTTTAATCCCAAATCGGATTATTGCGCTTGTGGTGCTTGTAGCATTGTTGAATAACCAGAATAGTAAGATTCAATGAAATACAGGCCCCGCAAGAAATTGCGGGGTTTTTGTTTGGTGAGTATTGAAGTGGTTGTAAACAAATTGTTTAATAAAACAAACCTGATGCGAAAGCAAACAGAACATAAACGATTTACGATGCGGAATGAATACGGTTCATTACCCGGATGTTACTGGCATGCCATAACTGTCCCGAGTAGCGTATCTAGTAACCAATCAAACCGCATTTTCATACGGCCGGCTCAGGTCTGTACATGAACATAGTGTTCACTGTAATAAAAGAATGAGCCCGGTCGAAAATAACGACCGGGCTTTTTGTTTTCAAACACATAGTCCCGGATTGAAACTGAAACAAGGAGGTGTGTGATGAAATTTTTATTGATCGTCCTGGCTATCCACTTGGCGGCAGAAGTGATGACAGGAAAAAGAAAGGACAGGAACAAGAACGATAAAGGGGCAACCGGCAAAACGGTTCATCCTGCAGAATATGATTTGAGATAGATATTAGATGCAGAAGGAGGAATAAGCGCTCCCCGTGAGATGCAGCGGGGACGCTTTAAAAATGGTTCGTAACTCAAATGGAACAGAGTACCGGTCTTTTACACCGGGAGTTGGGAGTTCGAGCCTCCCCGGGCCAACAGGAAGGATAAGTGATTTAAATAGCAGAACGCCGGTCTGAGAAACAGGATAACTGCTGACCATGTATATCCTTCCCGTCTTCCCGCCTTACCGGTAAGGCGGGAAGACGGGAAGGGAGGACTTAGACAGGTAGACACTATAAACCCAGGAATGTTCGAAGCGTAAAAGGAAGAGGGATGATTCCGGCGCCATAGCAATTATTGAAGTAACAAACGGAAAACAATGGAACAGACAGAGTACCAATGGAGAAAGCTTAGCGGCGAAGGAATCAAACAGCCGATTGAAGATGAGTTGAGAGAAGTGATCGTACGCGAAAAGGCAATGGGTCATGAATTGAAAGTATGTATCGGCACAGATAGCCAGGTGAAAGGCAGGGAAACTGAATTTGCTACAGTGATCGTGTTTATCCGCAGAAACAAAGGCGGGTTCATGTATATACACGAGGAAATAAGCCGGGTGAAAATGACGGTGAAGCAAAGGATGCTGGCAGAAGTGGCCAAAAGCATTGAAATCGCGTATGCATTGAGCCGGTTGTTCACTTTATATAATGTAGACATGGAAGTGCACGCCGATATCAACACCAACCCGGCCTTTAAAAGCAACGATGCTTTAAAAGAAGCAATGGGGTATATCATGGGGATGGGGTTTGCTTTCAGAGCTAAACCGCATGCTTTTGCAAGCTCAAGCTGTGCTAATAAAGTAGTGCAATGAATATAAATAATTGAATGCATCGCATTCACAAAAACTTGCTTCACGGCAAGATGGGTATTACCCGTTGAACGTAACCCGGATGAGTGTTTAAAAACACCATAGTGCAGACGTAGTAACTATCTGTATGCTGTTGCATCAATGAGGTATCCCCACCATAATCTGTGTACGGAGGTTCGAGTCCTCCCCGGAAACGGTAGCTAAGTTGGTTATAGCAACAGAAACATGTGGGTTCGAGTCCCACTCCCCAATCAATGGGAATGGCGGAAAGGTAGACGCAAAGCACTCAGGATGCTTGAATCACGAAGAAGAACACCACTTCTTAAAAAATGGTGGACAAAAACCGGCCTGCTGACCGGTTCTGGAACGATAGGGCTCTATCCAACAGAACAATCAGGGAAGCACCCGCAGCTTGTTGTATATAAAAGTGAAATGACAAGGCCTGCCATGCTGCGCTTCAGTGCCACGGTGCTGTTGATAATGCTGACAATAATTTGAATGGAACTTTTTGAAAGCAAGCTCCGTGTTGCCAGGATGGAATGCAAAGCCGGTTTTTTATTAATTAATGAATTAAAATGTAGAGATATGAGAAAGGTAAAAATTAACGCATACCAGGTAGGTCTGGTTTTTAAGGACGGCGCATATCAGAAAATGCTGCTGACCGGTAACTATTGGTTCTGGGGAAAGGAGAAAGTGATGATCTATGATATCACACAACCTTTTGCAGCACCGGTTGAATTGAACATACTGTTGCAGGATGCTGCACTTGCTGACATACTGAATATTGTGGAAGTTAAAGAGCATGAGATCGTATTGCAGTACCAGAACGGTTTACTGAAGGAAGTGCTGACCACAGGTCGCTATGCGTTCTGGAAGAGCATCGTTCCTTATGAATTCGTAAGGGCGGATATCAGCAAGCTTGATATTCCTGAATACATTGACAGGACCGTGCTTGTTGCTAAACAGGTGGTTCCTTTCGTACGCTCTGTAACAGTGGAGAGCTATGAAAACGCTGTTATGTTCGTTGATGGCCGGTTTTTCAGAGTGCTGGAAAGCGGTGTATATTACTGGTGGAAAAATGCAATTTCCGTATTCCTGGCAAGAGTGGATAAACGTCAGCAACAACTGGAGATCAGTGGCCAGGAAATACTGACCAGGGACAAAGCTACCTTGAGATTGAACGCCTGGGCACAGTATAAAGTAGTGGATGTCATGAAAGCTGTGCTTGATAACAAGGAATATGACAAGCAACTGTATGTGGCTTTTCAATTGGCTCTCCGGGAATATGTGGCCGGTTTTTCACTGGATGAATTGCTGGAAAAGAAAGACAGCATTGCAGCATTCGTTCTGCAACAGGTGAAGCCGAAAGCAGAAGCGCTTGGTGTAACCGTGCTTGATTTCGGTATCAGGGATATCATTCTTCCTGGCGATGTTAAAGAGATCATGAACCAGGTGCTGGTAGCTGAAAAGAAAGCACAGGCCAACAGCATTATACGAAGGGAGGAAACTGCCAGCACAAGAAGCTTGTTGAACACTGCCAAGCTGATGGAAGAGAACGCGATGTTGTGGAAACTGAAAGAAATGGAATATGTGGAGAAGATCGCGGATAAAGTTAGCTATATCAGTGTAACAGGTAATGGTTCGGTGGTAGAGCAGTTGAAGGAAATGTTTGTAAAATCAAGTAAATAACCGGACCGGAGCTACCGGTTCGGTTTTTGAACCAGGTCCGCATTACTGGACCTGCTTAAACAAAAATTATGGGAAAGCTTAAGATACAAGGAAAAGAATTAAGAGCTATCGGTTACCCGGAAGGACCGGTAATCAGCATAGCCATGAATGTGATGGAAAAAAACTATAAACATCACAAAAAGGAGGAAGCTATGGAGATTTTGAAAAGCGTGCTGGCAGCACCAGTGGAATATAAAAATGATGCTGTGCTGGCACTTATTGCAGAGCAGTTGATGCCGAAAGAAACCGCGGAAGGTGCAGGAATTTCATTGAACCAAACTGGGATACAGTTTAATGTATTTGGTGCAGAGCATATTGAACAGGGTGCTATGCATCAGATGTATATGGCTGCTAAACTGCCGGTGGCAGTGGCAGGCGCTTTAATGCCGGATGCGCATGCCGGTTATGGACTGCCGATCGGTGGAGTGCTGGCTACACAGGATGCCGTGATCCCATATGGAGTAGGAGTGGATATCGGGTGCCGGATGTGTTTGAGTGTGTTTGATATTGATCCGAAAGAACTGGTGCAGAAAGAAGCGTTTTTTACCAGGGAGATCCATGAAGCCACTTTATTCGGAAGCGGCGCCCAATTTAAACAGGCCAGCGAACATGAAGTGATGGACGATAAAGCATTTTTTGAATTGCCATTATTGAAAAATCTGCATGGAAGGGCCTGGAAGCAATTGGGGACCTCAGGTTCCGGAAATCATTTCGTAGAATTTGGTGTAGTGGATATTGCGAAAAAAGATGAGGTATTAGGCATAGAAGCTGGTGTTTACCTGGGACTATTGTCTCATTCAGGCTCCCGGGCACTGGGAGCAAATATTGCCAACTACTATACAAAGATCGCGAAGCAAAAAAGGCGGTTGCCGGGAGAGTCTAATAACCTTGCCTGGTTGAGACTGGATGAAGAAGAAGGAATAGAATACTGGATGGCAATGAACCTTGCAGGTGAGTATGCTTCAGCCTGTCATCATATCATCCATGATAAGATCAGCAAGCAGTTAGGGCGAAAACCCCTCAAGCGTGTGGAAAATCATCACAATTTTGCGTGGAAAGAAACATGGGAAGGGAATGAAGTGATCGTACACCGGAAGGGTGCCACACCTGCAGGAAAGGGAATATTGGGTATTATCCCAGGCTCCATGACTGCAGATGGGTTTATTGTGAAAGGAAAGGGTGAAACAGCGGCTGTTAATTCAGCTTCTCACGGAGCAGGCCGGTTGATGAGCCGGACAAAAGCAATGCAATCCATCACGCATGCAGCGTTAAAAAACGAACTGGCCAGGCATGGCGTGAAACTGCTGGGTGGAGGCCTTGATGAAGCGCCTTTTGCTTACAAAGACATCAACCTGGTAATGCAGTCGCAAAAGCAATTAGTGGATGTAGTTGGAAAATTCACACCAAAAATTGTTAAAATGGATGGCACAGCACCCAAACCATGGAAGAAGACAAAAGCCGAAGCTGAAATAAACGGGGAGTGAGAACTCCCCGTTCTTATTTAAAACAAACGCGCCAACTCAAGTTAATTCGCGTCATTCATACTCATTCGCATCATTCGCGTTTATAGTTTTCTTTTTATCGTAATGATGCTTATAAAGAACATACGCTGCCTTAAAAAGCGCTACACTGTATTCGTAAAAGAAAATCATATTACCTCTTTCTTTTCCGTCAACGTCGCCTGATTCCAATTTCATTACGGAAGCAAGCATGAACCAAAGCGTTTCCTCCGGGCCTTCCTCATCAAAAGCTTCGAAAAATTCATGTAATATTTTCCAGGCGTATTTTTTGTCTTCAGTTTCCAGAAGATTTTTGTAATGAGTGTACAATAACACTCCTTCCAGGGTATTCATAATAGTTGTTTTATATGGTTAGCAATTAATAATAAAGCGGTCATAGCGGAATGGATGACTGCCGGTATCAACTGCTATCCCATATGGGAGGATCTGGACGGGCCGCCGGTGCTGAAAACAGTCCCGCGGCTAATCTCTTTAGGCATAGGACAGACCTTTGCCAGGCAGGATATGACCTGAACATAGAAAATCGACTAAGATGTCGGGACAATCTATACGCAAATGGTTTTGTGAACGGGTAAATCCACCTTCAAAAATGTTTTTTAACGGTCCCAATGACTAATAAAAGGCGGACAAAAAGAGGAAAACATCGCGGCCTCCCTCTTCGGTTGAAATAGCTTGCAACGTATAGACAATACAGCTAAGGTAAAATTATTCCCCTTCGGTTGGAATTGATCTGACTTGTTTTTTCACCGCTAAAAAATGTTTTTTATGAGGATCATTGACAGGCTTGCTCAATACCTGGCCTACAAAAAAATTACTGCTTATGCATTTGAACGCACCTGCCAGGTAGCCAATGGCTATCTGAAAAAGCAACTGAAAGGAAAAGGATCCATCGGCTCAGATATCCTGCTCAGGATATATCATAATTATCTTGATCTCGATTTTGTATGGCTACTCACCGGCAATGGAGAAATGCTCCGCCAATACGATGAAAACGGCAACCTGCTTGGAGATCAGCGCCCACATTATTCCAAGGACGAAATGATACAATTGATGAATACCCGCATCATGCTATTAGAAACAGCTCTGGCCGACAAAGAAAAAATTATCGTGATGCTGGAAGATCGTTTACCTAAACTTTAATATAGATCTTCTTTTTATCCATCCACCAACAAATCACCCACATAAACATGATCACGCAAACCGCATATAACAGCGACCCTAGTTTGGGATCGCCAGGAATATGCACCAGCAGCTTTCTATACAGGAAATTCCAGGGGTTTACTCCTTTCTCCAACCTGATCAGGGATAAACCCTTTGGCAGAAAGGCACTGAGTGCAAAAACAAACAAAGCATTTTTGCCAAACACATCAAAAAACCGGCTGAGCCCACCCTTTACCTGCTTCAATTCTATGAGATAGATCATTGTTGCAATGGTCATGGTCGCCAATCCTGAAGTATAAATAGTATAGGAACTGGTCCATATCTTCTTATTGATCGGGAAAACCATATCCCAGCAAAAACCTGTTACGAGCATGGCCACTGCAGCAATGAACAGCCCTGTGACCATTTCATAAGTTTTTCCTTTCAGGATAATATATTGACCAACCAGGTAACCAAGGACCACTTCGGCAATGGCGGGGATCGTGCTCATCAATCCTTCAGGATCAAAAGGCACGCCCTCCCCCTTATACAAATGTGCAACGCCTAATATATTTTTATCGATGACTGTACCAAACCAGCCGTCCAAACTGAAAGGATCGGCCGGATTACCCGCAACACATAGAACCCAGTATAGAAGCAATAATACCAATGCCGCGAAAAAAGCCCGGCGAGGTTTCAGGTAATAAACTAAAATGGAGGCAAAAAAGTAACAGAGGGCGATCCGCTGCAACACACCGAATATTCTTACACCCTTGGTGGGATCGGCCTGGTTTACCCATGAAATAAATGTTAAATGATCATCCTGCCATCTTACAAAAGGCCACCAGTTCAGGAAAAGGCCAATGGCGAAAATGATCAGGGTCCTTTTAATGACCTTTTTCCAGAATACATTGTTACCTGCCGCTTCCAGCCGGGGCATCACAAATGCCATGGCATTACCAACCGCAAACAGGAAAAATGGAAATACCAGGTCAGTAGGTGTGAGCCCATGCCACTTGGCATGATCTAATGGCGCATAGATATGGCCCCAGCTTCCCGGGTTATTTACCAGGATCATCAGGCAAACAGTCGCACCCCGAAACACATCGAGGGAATAAAATCGTTGTTTCAAGCGGGTTAGTTTTTCATAAAAATAGGAACTAGATCTTAGAAAGATGCATTGATCTTGGGACAAGAAATCCAAATCAGAATTAATATTAGTTAAAATCATAATTTATTTGTGTACTGATGGCAAACCATTCAAAATCTGGCATTTTTATTGCCTAACCACTCCCATTCTCTATTATATTTGTAGTAGGCGGAGTAATTTTTTTAACATTTCTGCCGTTAGTTGGTGCGCCCGTTCACGGAAAATGTATGTGAGTGAGAAGGCGAAGCCATGCCCATTCCCCACCATTTTTTAACTAATCACCATTAAAGCGAACACTGTGACAAGAAAATGGCTGGCTGTTTACAGTCGCCCAAGATGGGAGAAAAAAGTAAATCAGCTTCTATTACAAAAAGGCCTGGAAAGCTATTGCCCCCTGAACAAAGTGAGGCGGAAATGGAGCGACCGGGTGAAACTGATCGAAGAACCTTTGTTCAAATCCTATGTATTTGTAAAGGTATCCGACGAAGACCGCACGGCGGTTCGGATGACACCGGGCGTGATCAATTTTGTATATTGGGAAGGCAAGCCCGCTGTGATCAAGGAAAAAGAGATCCATGCCATCAAGCGATTCCTGAATGAATATGAAAATGTGGAGGTGGAACCGCTCGAACTCCGGCCAGATCAACGCGTAAAAATTATCACCGGTCCGCTTATGGACCAGGAAGGAAAAGTGGTGAGCGTACAGCATAAAACGGTGAAAGTGGCAATAGATAGTTTGGGGTACGTATTAGTGGCACATATAGATAAATCAAAACTGACTTCGGCCTGATATAAAAGGCCCGATTCATTAACCGCTTATTTTATTAAAGAAGATTCATGAAACTTATCCGCTCCTTGTTGCCTTTATTGGTTTCATTTTATTTTATTTCTTGTGGAACCCAGCAGAAAATGCCGGCCTACCTGCAGAACTACTCCGACACCAGTGGCAAGCAGGCTGTTAAGGTTCCCGATCTGCTGATCCAGAAAAATGATATGCTCTCCATACAGGTATACAGCGCCAGTACCAAGCCGGAAATTTCCGACGCATTATATAATCTGCCCGTAGCTTCACCATCAACATCATTACCACAGCAGGGAGGTACAGGTGGAACGGTATCCGCTTCGCCCGGTTATCTCGTAGATAATGCAGGTAATATTGAATATCCCAGGGTAGGTCTGTTGCATGTTGAGGGGTTAACAAAAAACGAACTGGCTGATCTGATCAAAAAAAAGATCAATGAAAAGGATTCTGTGCTTACCAATCCTTCTGTTATTGTACGGTTTCAAAATCTGAAGATTACCGTGTTGGGTGAAGTGAAGAGGCCGGGAATGATCAGCTTTCCGGGAGAGCGGATGACCATCCTGGAAGCGCTTGGACTGGCTGGCGATGTGGATTTATACGGGATGAAGGACAAGGTGAAAGTGATCAGGGAGGTGAATGGCCAGCGGGAGACAGGAACTATCGATCTGTCGGATAAAAAATTATTCGATTCACCTTATTATAACCTCGTACAGAATGATGTGGTACTGGTGGAGCCGGCAAAGAGCAAAGCCAAAAAAGCTGACCAGGATGTGGCGTTGCGCCAGGCTGGTTTCATAGTAAGTGTTATCACAGCTATCGCGGTGGTTATACGCGTCTTTCAATAATTATATTACTCCTCGCATACTAAAGTGTCTAATGGAAGAAAATATTCCAATCAATAAGAACAAACAGGAACTTTGGAACCTGAGTTTACGGGATATCTTTTACAAGTATATCCGCTTCCTGCCTGTATTCCTGGTATCAGTCGCACTCACTTTGATGGCGGCTTTTCTTTATCTCAGATATGCCGGCAATATTTATAGTGCCAGCGGGACTATGCTTATTAAAAATGATAAAACCGCTGCACGCTCCACCGACAAAGTTGAAGACATTATCGCTGGAGGGAACCGTGTTCAGAATCTTCAGAACGAAATTGAAATGCTCAGGTCAAGACCCATTATGACCAGGGTAGTAAACAGGCTGAACCTTCAATTCAGTTATACTGCAGAAGGAAGGGTAAAAGATATGAATGTTTACGGGACAGTTCCTTTTTATGTAGAGGTATTGAAAATGCCGGCCATCCCCAAGCCCTTTTCGATCAAGGTCCGTATACTGGACTCCCTTAAATTCCGTCTCAATGAAGGCGCTGAGATCTATTCCTTTGACCAGAATATTCAAATCAACAATCATTTATGCAGGATTATAAAAACAGGTGAGCTTCTTCCCGGGGCCATCTATGCAGTTAGCTGGAATACCGCCAACGCTGTAGCCAGGTCCTTAATAAAAAACATTAAGATTTTACCCAAAACACCTGCTACAGGTATACTTACAGTAAGCATGGAGACTACCAGCCCAAGACTGGCTGCGGATATTGTAAACGAGCTTATGATACAGTATGACTCCATGACAATTGAGCAAAACAATTACTCGACCGATCAAATGCTTTCATTTATTGATGGCAGGCTGGAGAAATTGAAAAACGAAATTGATAGCATTCAGGCGATCGAACTGGCTTACCGTCAAAAGGAGAACCTGTTTAACACCGACCTTCAATCAGAAAACTATTTCACAGCACTGGCAAATATCAACCAGGCTATCGGCGAGCAGGACCTGAGGATAAATACAGTTGACAATGTAGCTGATTATGTAAAAGATAAAAACAACAGGTATGCTAATGTTGTGCCTTCGGCACTGGGGCTTGAAGACATTACTTTAAATGAGCTGGTATCCGGATACAATAAAGCTCAATTAGAAAGACAGGCCCTGATCAATTCCAATATTCCGCCCAATAACCCATCTGTAAAAGAAGCAGAAGAAATCATTGAAAAACAACGGCAGGATTTGATAGAGAACCTTAAGAATATCCGCCAGTCTTATATTTCGGCAATGGGAAAAATGCAGAGTAATATCGGCTCTCAACAGGCCGAGCTGAAAAAGATGCCTTATAAGTTAAAGGAATTGCTGGAGATACAAAGGCAGATCAGTACCAAACTGGCATTGTACAGCCTGCTTGAAGGCAAACGGGAAGAAACAGCAATTAGCAGGGCTTCTACCATCTCCAATTCAACCATTATTGACCGGGCAGAACCGGATCTTGTTCCGGTAAAACCAAACCGCCGGCTGATCCAGATAATTGCCATTCTTGCTGGCTTGATCATTCCTGCAATTGTTATTTTTATCATTGAACTGATGAATGATAAAGTGACTACGCGGATGGATGTAGAAAAAGTAACGGATGTGCCCATCGTTGGTGAAATCGGACATTCTCTTTCTGAGAAAGTGATGGTTGTAAACAAAACAAGCCGTGGAATGGTGGCCGAGCAGTTCAGGATTATCCGGTCCAACTTACAATACATTTTAAATAAGAATGAGAATCCGGTGATCCTTGTCACCTCATCCTATAGTGGCGAGGGTAAGTCGTTTGTCAGCACCAATATGGCGGGAGTAATGGCACTTACCGGTAAAAAGACGGTAATACTGGAATTTGATATTCGTAAACCCAAAATATTGTCTGGATTGAATATGCCTAAATCAAATGGTATATCCAATTTCCTGCTGGGTAAGGCTCAACTGGATGAGTTGATCAAACCTGTTCCTGATTACGAAAACCTTTTCGTTCTTCCTTGCGGGCCTATTCCTCCCAACCCTGCTGAGTTGTTACTTGATCCCAAAGTGAAGGAAATGTTTGGATTATTGAAAACCCATTTTGAAGTAGTCATAATAGATACGGCACCTGTAGGTATGGTGAGCGATGCGATGACCTTGGGAGAATTTGCAGATTGCACATTGTACCTGGTGCGTCAGGGACATACATTTAAAAGGCAGATAGCCCTGATAGATGAATTATATAAAGAGAAAAAACTTCCAAAGGTTTCCATTATTATTAATGATGTTAAATTAAAGGCTGGCTACGGATACTATGGATATGGCCGTTATGGCTATGGTTATGGCTATGGCGAGGATAGCGGATATTATGAAGAAGAAATTCCGAAAAAGACTTTGGTTCAACAGATCGCAACATGGCTCAATCCCCGTAATTGGTTTTAAATAGAACACACAAAAGAGTTTAATTATGAGAATTTTAGTGACAGGAGGATGCGGTTTTATTGGCTCAAATCTTGTCGAAAAGCTGCTTGCGGATAAAAGAGTCAGTTTTGTCCGTATACTTGACAATCTTGCAACAGGTTCTGTTGCGAATATTCTTCCATTCAGGGATCATCCGTCTGTTGAGTTCATGGAAGGTGATATAAGGGATTATAATACCTGCATAGCTGCGTGTAATTCAATTGACCGTATCTCGCACCAGGCCGCTTTGGGTTCTGTTCCCAGGTCAATCAAGGATCCGTTGACGACTAATAATGTTAACATCACCGGAACGTTGAATGTATTTACAGCCGCCAAAGAATCCGGTATAAAACGGATTGTATTTGCAGCCAGTTCTTCTACATACGGAGATCATCCTGGTCTTCCCAAAGTAGAGGACCGGATCGGCCGCCCGCTTTCACCGTATGCAGTTACAAAATATGTGAATGAACTATATGCCAGGGTATATGCAGACCTGTATGGAATTGAATTTATCGGGCTGCGATACTTCAATATATTCGGGCCAAAACAAAACCCTAATGGTCCGTATGCAGCAGTGATCCCTCTTTTTGCAGAATCCATTCTGAAAGGTGTAATGCCTACTATTAACGGTGATGGCAGTCATAGCCGAGATTTCACGTTCGTGGACAATGCTGTTAATGCAAATATCCTTTCTTTGTTCAGTGAAGAACCCGGAGCCCTGAATCAGATATATAATATTGCCTGTGGTGAACAGACTTCTTTAACGCAGTTGTTTGAATATCTCGCTGCCGAGGCAGGTGTTACCGGTAAACCTAATTACGGCCCGGAAAGAACAGGCGATGTTAAGCATAGTCTTGCAGATATCAGTAAAGCAAAGCAACTGCTGGGATATGAACCTTCTGTCAGTATTAAACAGGGCCTGAAAAAAACCTTTGAATGGTTTAAAGGCAATTCCCGATCACGATAATATTATTCTATTACCTTAACCTGAATATTCTTAAACAGTCATTAAATGAGCAAAACGATAATAATCACCGGTGGAGCCGGTTTTATCGGATCCCATGTAGTACGTTTATTCGTTACTAAATATCCCTCTTATAAGATCGTCAATCTGGATGCGCTTACATATGCAGGGAATCTTGAAAATTTACGGGATATAGAACAAAGCCCTAACTATTATTTTGAGAAAGTGAACATACTGGATGCTGACAGTCTGAATGAAGTTTTTCAGACTCATCAACCAGATGGAGTGATACATCTTGCTGCAGAAAGTCATGTAGACAGGTCAATTCTGTCGCCTCTTGATTTTGTGTATACAAATGTGATCGGAACGGTCAATCTGCTGAATGCGGCAAAGCAGTTCTGGAAAAATGATTTTAATGGAAAAAGGTTCTACCATGTTTCTACTGATGAAGTATACGGTGCATTGGGGGAAACAGGCTTTTTTACAGAAACCACAAAATACGATCCGCACTCGCCTTACAGTGCCTCGAAAGCTTCAAGTGATCATTTTGTAAGGGCTTATCATGATACTTATGACTTACCGGTAGTAATAAGCAATTGCTCTAACAATTATGGCCCTAATCACTTTCCCGAAAAATTGATCCCTCTCTTTATCAATAATATTATCCAGCAGAAACCTTTGCCGGTTTATGGAGATGGGTTATATACCAGGGATTGGTTATTTGTAAAGGATCATGCAACGGCTATTGATCTTGTTTTCCATAAAGGAAAAAATGGTGATACTTATAACATCGGAGGCTTCAATGAATGGAAGAATATTGACCTGGTGAAATTATTATGTCAATTGATGGATAAAAAACTGGGACGTCAGCCAGGGGAGAGCGAAAAGCTTATAACCTATATACAGGACAGGCCTGGTCATGACAGGCGATATGCGATCGATGCAACCAAGATCAATAAAGAGCTCGGCTGGTATCCTTCGGTTACATTTGAAGAGGGCCTGGCCCAAACAATTGATTGGTATTTTGAAAATCAGGAATGGCTGAAGCATGTTACCAGTGGTGCTTATAAGCAATACTATGAAAGACAATATTCAAAATAATAATTCATGAAAGGAATAATTCTTGCTGGAGGATCGGGTACAAGGCTTTATCCCATTACCAAAGCTATTTCAAAGCAATTAATGCCGATTTATGACAAGCCCATGATCTATTACCCGTTGTCAACATTGATGATGGCAGGTATTAAAGAAATACTGATCATTACTACGCCTGAAGACAATGCCGGTTTTAAGAGATTGCTGGGCGATGGAAGCCAGTTAGGATGCCGGTTTGAGTATGCCATACAGGAAGTGCCGAACGGACTTGCGCAGGCTTTCGTGATCGGTGAAGAATTTATCGGCACTGATAAAGTGGCTCTGGTGCTCGGGGATAATATATTCTATGGCAATGGGATGGGGGCTCAACTCAGAAAGCTGGTGGATATAGAAGGCGGATATGTGTTTGCTTATCAGGTTTCCGACCCGGAGCGGTATGGTGTAGTGGAATTCGATAAAGACAACCGGGCTATTTCCATTGAGGAGAAACCTGAAAAGCCGAAATCAAATTTTGCTGTTCCTGGCCTTTATTTTTACGACAATGAAGTTGTAACGATTGCAAAGAACCTGAAGCCTTCTCCAAGGGGAGAGTATGAGATCACGGATGTAAACAGAGAGTATCTCAAGCTTCAGAAGCTGAAAGTAGCGATACTGGATAGAGGTACGGCCTGGCTGGATACCGGAACCTTCGATTCTCTGAGCGATGCCAGTGAATTTGTACGGGTGATCGAAAAGCGCCAGGGCACCAAGATCGGATGTATTGAAGAAATAGCCTACCGGAGCGGGTTTATTTCCAAAGATCAATTGCTTCAGATCGCAAACGGGCTTAGTAAAAGTGGCTATGGAACGTACCTGATCCGAAACGTTCTTCAAAGCACTTAACCCTTACTGACTATGAAAAGACTACTCGTGAATGCAGTGCACTCGTTTTTCCAGGTAAGGCCGTTTGAGTCAATTCTTAGGTCTGCTGTTAAAGGAAAAGATATTACGTCCGCCCTGGTTAAGTTTATTCCTCCTAACCATGTTTATGATAAAAAGGTACAACGGATTGCCAGGGATGGTCAGCTTACGCTGTTTGCCAATCTGTATGATTATAATGACTGGAAAGCTTATTGGGGGGTGCGGGAAATTGAAAGGGAACGGTTGTATGCACTCGCATCTTCAGCCAAAACGGTAGTAGACATAGGTGTGAATAATGGTTGGGTGCTGCTGAACCTGGCACGCATAGCGCAATCCAATAAGGGTTTTGTATATGGGTTTGAACCTTTTCCCCCTACTTATCAGCGTTGCATCAGGAATATAGAAGCCAGTAAAATCTCCAATTGCAAGGTCTTCAATATGGGTTGCAGCGATAAGAAAGGTGAATTGGTGATGATATCCGAAATAGCAACCAATAGCGGCCAAAACAGGATCGTAGGATCTGGTGAATTATCAGACTCCTTGCCCACAGTTGCCGTTGAAGTGGTCACGCTCGATGAGCAGCTTTCTTCCGCAGGGCCGATCGATCTGATCAAGATAGATGTTGAAGGATTCGAATTTCATGTTTTAAAAGGTGCTAAAGCTATTCTTGAACGGGATAAGCCCGATCTGTTCATAGAAATTGACGACAAACTATTAAAGGCAAATGGCACCACTGCACGGGAGCTTCTGTTATATCTTCAGAACGAGCATAACTATCACCTGTTTCATGCAACAAGCGGAGCTTCGATAAAAGATTTCGATAATCTCAATAACTGCCACATGGATGTAATTTGTTCCACCTCTTCTTCGGTGGTATAATTTTCCCTATAATGCTTACTGGCTTTTTCAAAAACGTACTCCTTAAATCCTCCACAGCAAAGACATTTTCTGTTTATGCTTTTACATTGATCTTCAATGCAGGAATATCCTTTTTTCTGTTTTCTTTAATCACCCATTACCTGACGGCAGAAGATTACGGGATTATCAACCTGTACACTTCTTTTTGTTTTCTGCTTTCACCTTTCATCGCTATTGGTTCACAGTTTGCACTGAATGTCGGGTTTTACCGGCTTGGCAAGGATGAATACCCACAATATTTCACTAATATATCTATTGCGCCTGTCCTCCTTTCTGTTGCCTTTACCCTTCTGATCATCTTATTCTACGGCGCAGCAAGGTCCTTTATGGATGTCGGCATTTTTTTTTGGTTACTGCTGCCATTCACCTGTCTGCTTACCACCTTCAGTGATGTGATCCTGTATTTGATAAGAAACAAGCAGACCCCTTTCTTGTTTGCCCGGTTTTCTATTCTTAAGACCCTTGCTGAAGTAGCTTTTGTGATCATCCTTGTTGTTTTCTTTCATGCAGGCTGGAAGGGCAGGCTCGGCGGTGCATTTATCAGTTTGCTGGCAGTTGGTCTTTTTTCAGTGTATCTGATAGCTAAATGGAAATTATGGACAGGGAAGTTTCAATGGAAAGCTGTTATGAATGGTGTAAGAGAGGGATTGCCTTTTATACCGGAACGTCTTGCCATATTTGCACTGGGTTATTCAGACCGTTTTTTTATCGAATTTTTTAATGGCACCACGGATGTAGGCATCTTCAGTGTGGGAGCCCAGATAGCCGTGATCTTAAACATGGTTATGATGCTGCTTAATAATACTTTCCATCCCGTTATTTTTTCCAGCCTGTCACAAGCTGAAAGGGACTATAAAAAAATAAGAAAAGTGATCCTGATATATGTGGGCGTCAATATATTCATGTGTACCAGTTTGATAATCGCTGTCCCGATCATCTTTAAATACTTTATTGGCAAAAACTTTGCACTTGGAGAAGTATATGCTACGAATTTGATCATCGCAATGTTTTTCTGGTCATTTTATAACTTACTGCAACCATTCCTTCTTTATTTAAAGAAGAACTGGTTATTTATGTATTTATCTGTTGCCGGCATTGTTGCCAGTGTTATCCTGAATTATCTCTGTATCAAGAACTTTGGCCCTATTGGCGCTACTTATTCAAGGATAGGGGTGTATGTTATTATGTGCCTGTTGATGGTTGGCTGTGTTCATAAATATTATAATCTCAGAACTATTTTCCCCCGGCGAACAGCGGCCTGATAAGAAAAGAGTATTATGCAGAAAAAGAAAATTGTTCATGTTATTGACAATCTGGTGAGGGGAGGTGCCGAAACTTTGCTCGTAGATTTATTGCCTGATCTGGTCAAAGAATATCACATCACACTGGTTACACTCTCGCCGGAGCTGGAATTTGAAAGAGAACAACTTGCATGCGATGAATACATCAGCTTGCAATTTACCGGCCCACGCAGCGTATTCTCTACAGCAAATAAATTAAAAGATATTATCAGGAAGGTAAAACCTGATCTGGTAAGAACACAGTTATTCTGGAGTACAATAGTTGGCCGGTTGGCGTGCCCAAAGGAAATTCCTCTTTTTTTCAGCATTCATAATGCAATGAATGAAGACCCGATTGCCTGGTATAAGAAGGAGTTTCTCAATGTCGTTGAAAGATGGAGCTACCGGCGATATCACAATATGATCGGAGTAACGAATGCTGTGATCGACAGTTTCAAAAAGGTGCACAGGGGAGCAGTGGGGAAAACTTTTCTCCTGAATAACTATGTGCGGGATGCGTTTTTTTCACATCCTTATACGGAAAATTACCGGCCTGGTAAAGAACTTCGTATTGTAGCAGTGTCAAACCTTAAGAAGATCAAGAATATTCCCTATATGCTGGAAGTGATGCGGGAATTAAGAAATGAGCCGGTTTCATTGACCATCATTGGAGATGGGGAATTTCGGGAAATGACGGAGCAATACATTCTTGATCATGGCCTGAAAGTGACATTAAAGGGAAAGATAAAAAATGTGGATGAAGTGTTGCCGCAATACGATCTCTTTATTTCTGTCTCCATGGCTGAAGGATTTGGTATTGCCGTTGCTGAAGCGATGAGTATCGGATTGCCTGTTGTTATTTCTGATATACCGGTATACAGGGAAGTGTGTGGCGACAAAGCTGTATTTGTTAATAATACCAATGTTGCAAGCCTTGCAGAAGTGTTACGCAAGATAATGGATGGGCAGTTGTTATTGCCTGAAATGAGTAGGACGGCGCAACTATATGCAGCCGATCAATTTTCAAAGAAAGGATACATCGATAAGTTAAAAAAAATTTATAATTCCTGATATGTGTGGAATAGCTGGTTTTGTCGGTCGGAATTTCACCCGGCAGCAACTTGATAAAATGACGGGAATCCTGCAACACCGGGGCCCTGATGCAGAGGGTTTTTATTTTGACGCGACCGCTGGTGTAGGACTGGGACACCGGAGATTGAGTGTTCTTGATTTATCTTCTCTGGCTAACCAGCCATTTCGTTCCAGGGATGGCAGGTATATGATGGTGTATAATGGGGAAGTGTATAATTTTAAAGAGGTAGCAGCTCAATTCGGTATTGAAACAATTACTACCTCAGATACGGAAGTGATCATTGAAGCATTTGCCAAAAAGGGAGTTGAGGCAATTAATGCATTGAACGGCATGTTCAGCATTGCGATCTGGGATGAAACAGAAAAAAAATTATTCCTTTTCCGTGACAGGGTAGGTGTAAAGCCTTTGTATTATTGCCTGGACAATGGTGCAATTGCTTTTGCTTCTGAACTGAAAGCCCTGTTCACACTTCCTTTTCCAAAAGAAATAAATCAATCGGCTATTGCCGATTTTCTTTACCTAGGCTATATTCCTGGAGAGAATACGATTTATACAACATATAAGAAGCTAAAACCCGGTCATTACCTGGTATTTGATAAGGAAAGGGCAGCGATCGACAGCTACTGGAGGCCGGAAGATAAAATTGAACCAGATGTTTTGGCCGATGAGTCGTTGGCTAAAAAGAAACTGAAGGAACTTGTATTCAGCAGTGTTGAACTTTCGATGATCAGTGATGTGCCGCTGGGCGTTTTTTTAAGTGGTGGCATAGATTCAAGCCTTGTTGCGTCTGTCGCACAAGCAATATCTTCTTCTCCGGTTAAAACTTTCTCAATCGGGTTCCGGGAAAATAAGTATAATGAATCGCCCTATGCGCGCCAGGTAGCCAGCCATATTAAATCGGATCATACAGAGTTTATTGTCAACCATGATGACGCCATTGAACTAATCGATGGATTAACAGGTATATATGATGAGCCTTATGCAGACCCTTCCGCCATTCCTACATTACTGGTGTCACAATTGGCGAGAAAGCAGGTTACAGTTGCACTGTCTGGCGATGGTGGTGACGAATTATTCTGGGGATATGGTTTTTATTTCTGGGCACGCAGGCTTAACAGGCTGCCGGTAAAAATGTTCCGCAAAGCGATCCGCTCGGGTTTATACAATTTTGGAGATAACAGGATGAAGAGGGCCAGTTTTATGTTTGATTACAAACCCGAAAGGATAAAAAGTCATATTTTCTCCCAGGAGCAATATTATTTTACAGAAAGGGAGATCAATGAGTTGTTGTTGATACCTGCTGATCTATCAATTGATGAAGATATTATCTCTTGTCAACGCCGGTTGGACGTAATAGAGCAGCAAAGCCTTTTTGATATTAAGAACTATCTTCCGGAAGAGTTACTGGTAAAAACAGATCGTGCATCGATGCATCACGCACTGGAGGTAAGGGTTCCTTTACTGGACTATCGGCTTGTGGAGTTTGCTTTGAACCTGTCGCCGGATCTAAAGCTTTGGGGTAATACAGGAAAATATTTGTTAAAGCAGGTATTGTACGACCTCTTGCCAAAAGAGATATTCGATCGGCCAAAATGGGGGTTTGCCATTCCTTTGCAGTACTGGTTGTCTCATGAACTGCGCTTTTTGCTGGATAAATATCTTTCGGAATCAATTGTTGAGGGATGCGGATTAGTGAATAACAGTAAGGTTCAATACATCAAGCAGCAATTCCTCGCAGGGAAAAGCTATTTGTATAACAGGCTTTGGGCGCTTATTCAATTACACAAATGGTATACTGAAAACGTATTAAAGAATAGTATGATTTTTGATAATACAAATGAAACACTTGTCAGGTTATAATATGATAAGTTGCATGAAAGGAGTCAGCCGTTTTTTCTTGGGCTTGCTTTTATTTGTACTAGAAGCTTGTATGCCTGTACAAAAAGGCTTTTCACAACAGCCTTTTGATCCGACCATTTTTGTTCCATCAAAGATTGATAAAAATGTAAAAGAGTCGGTTGATGACATGGTATATTGGATACAAAAAGCAACAGGTGTAAAGTTCAGGATAGAAGAAAAAGACAGTCCTCCTGTAAAAGGTATCCGTATTATGCAGGCCAATCCGGTTAATTTATCGTCAGGCGACTGGAAGAAGATCAACAGCGATGGTCAGTCCTTTTATCTCTCTGTACAACAAAATAATGTAACCATAGCCGGAACAGGTGCCAATTCGATCATCAATGGGATCTATACCTTCCTGCATGAAGCAGGATTCCGCTGGTATATGCCTGGCGATAATTGGACGAAGCTGGGAGATTTTAAAAATTTGCCCCGTATTAATAAGGTATATACGCCAGATTTCAGGGACCGGTTTTATTTTGGTTCCGGAGGAACGACAATCATTCCCGGCCTTGACCCTAATGATTCTTTCCGGAATGATTTTAAAACATGGGATAGGAGGAACCGGATATCATCTGATTATATAACAAAAGGCCATTCCGGACTTCCTTTTTACAAAGCTAATAAGGCAGTGCTTGATCAGCATCCGGAGTATTTCTGCAATAATAAAGTGAACCCTAATGGTATCATTGATATTTCCAATAAGGATGTGGTGGACCTGTATGTAAAATGGGCACTTGCTAACTCTGGGCCGGATAAGAGATTTCCTGTTGTCGGTGTTGATCCTGCCGATGGCAGTGGTAATGCAGGTGATTGCCTGCCCTCCAACATGCCGGAGATAAAAACGTGGTCTGATAAATATTTCTGGCTGGCAAATCAGGCAGCAAAACGGATCAACAGCAAAGACACTGTTACATTGGTACAGTTATACGCATATAGTAATCATGCAGCTCCTCCGTCTATGGCTCTGCACAGGAGTATATATCCCATTCTTATACCCTATGCGTTTCAACAGGTAGCAAGCCCGGAAGATTTTATCAAAATGTGGCGGCAAAAATTAGGCAATCGCGCTATGGGTATATATGATTACTGGAATATTACGCAATGGAGCAAATGCCTTCCACAATTCAATATCTATAATATCCCGATAAGGCTAACGTACTGGAAAAAAAATAATGTAGCTACGGTTAACCTTGAATCTACTTATGCCAATGGCCCGATGGGGCATGCGATGTGGCTGGCATCACAGATGATGTGGGATACTTCCCTGCCATTCGATAAATTGTATAATGAATTTCTGACCAATTGTTTTGGAGCAGCCGCCAGCGATATCCGTAGAATGTATGACCGGTGGAGCAAAAATTTCCAGTATGAAATGGAGGTTGATTTCAGCCTTAGGGACCTGGCTGCGGCCAGTGCTAAAATTAACGATCCTGCTATACAGGAACGGATAGAAGAATTAAAAGCGTATGTTCATTATATAAAACTATATTTCGAATATGATAATAAGAAGGACATCACTTCTTATAATGCTTTGATCAACTACCTGTACAGTATTCATCATTTAAGACTGGTCCATACCTATGCTCTGGAGAAGCTATATATTCCAAAGCCGGCAATGACATCGGCTCAGCCCGGTCAGGATAAAAGTAAAAACATTGTGATTGCCAGTGATAATGATATTGAAACGAATTTCCGTAAAGACCTTAGCAGTGTAAATAAAGGGTATACCATATCGGCATTCCAGTTTGATATTTCTAAAGCTGTCAGGGTGAATGATCAGAATCCTCCATATGCGCCTAAATATATTAACGGAAAAAATAACTACAATTTTGAATTAACCCAGTCACGGGATTTTCTGTTTTCTGCCGGATCAACGAAAAATACTACCATCACCATCACTGACAAAACAGGTAAGCAATGGCTGAATAAGGAAATCAAAGCAAGTGATACGTCTACCGAACCTGTTAAACTCTATCTTCCTGCAGGCCAGTATACATTAACTGCAGGAGAGGCTCGGCAGTTTACACGACTTGCATTCCCCGCAGACATCATTTTTATTTCAAGTGATAAGAATTACGACAATTATCAGTATCCTGTTCAATATGTTTATGTTCCGGCAGATGTTAACGAAATAGTCTATCGGGATGTGCATGCGGCTCAGCAAAAAGGGCTGGCTTACTGGGTTGATCCCGGAAAGAAAAAAATACGCCCGGAACTGGTAACAGGAACGGTTTACCGTGTTACAGTGCCGGACCAGTACAAGGGTAAGGTTTGGGGATTTTTTGTGGGGCATAGCGGTTATCAACTACTGAACATCCCATCTTTTTTCTCGGTAAATAATTTTATGATCAAACAATAATACAGTAGCCAGGATTACTTCATGAGTAAAAAAGTTCTTTATATCTCGTATGACGGTATGACGGATCCGCTTGGTCAGTCACAGGTAATACCCTATCTGAAAGGCCTTACAAAATACGGGTACCAGTTTACCATTTTAAGTTTTGAGAAACCTGCCCGTTATAAGGAAAGAAAAGAGCATATTTCAGCTCTTCTCAATGAACTTAATATTAAATGGGTAGCTATGCCATTCAGCAGCAAAGTGCCATTGCTGTCGAAAATGTATGATCAGTATCTCATGACAAAAACTGCCAAACGGCTGTTCAGGCAGGAGCAGTTCAGCTTTATTCATTGCAGAAGTTATGTGGCAGCAGAAACAGGCAGCAGGCTGCATAAGAAATTCAAGGTCCCTTTCTTATTTGACATGCGCGGCTTCTGGGTTGATGAAAGAGTTGACAACGGGCAATGGATTCTGCAAAAACCTTTATATAAATGGCTCTATTCCCGGTATAAGAAAAAGGAAAAGCAATATTTCGCACTTAGCCGGCACATAATCTCCCTTACACATGCAGGGAAAACTGAGCTTGTAAATAATTATGGGGTCAATGCTGATAAAATAACGGTCATTCCTTGTTGTGTGGACCTGGACCATTTTGATTACAAAAGGATCACCGAAACAGAAAAGGCAACGGCACGCACCTCACTTGGCATTTCGGCTGGAGATGTGATCATTACTTACCTGGGCTCACTGGGAGGATGGTATCTGACAAATGAAATGTTGTCATTTTTCTTTATGTTCCATCAACAAACACCAGGTGCGAAGTTTCTTTTTATTACACAGGATACACGAAATTCTGTTGTGAGCAAAGCCATTCAACTGGGAATAGACGAGAAAAACATAATTGTAAAAGCAGCCGGCAGAAAGGAGGTACCCTTATTGCTTTCGCTTAGCGATTGGAGCATTTTTCTTATAAAAGATGCTTACTCCAAAAAAGCATCCTCGCCTACCAAGCAGGGAGAGATAATGGCCATGGGGATTCCTATTATATGTAATGATATCGGGGATACTGGTAAGGTTATTAACGAAACAGGCGCAGGCTTTCTGATAAATGAGTTTTCAGACAAAGCATATGAAAGAATAGTGGAAAGAATTGTTTCAACCAGTAAGCCCGCTCCGGAACTTATCAGGGAGGGCGCTTTGAAGTTCTACAATCTGAACGATGGGGTACAGAAATATGAACAGGCTTATGCCGGACTGGATAAGGGTGATGATTAACATTGAAACAGCATACAACAAATGAGCCTGAAGAAGGGGCCTACACAAGATAAAGCAGTAAAGATTTTTTTCATGGTGCCCTCTCCACCTGGAATATCTCCTGCCCAACGTTTCCGCTTTGAGCATTATTTGCCGGTTCTCGAGCAACGAGGAATCCGCTATAAAATCAGGTCTTTCTATACTATGAACGACTGGGAACAGTTGTATCTGCCAGGAAAGGTTTTAAAGAAGGCTTTTTTCGTGTTCAAAGGTTTCTTAAGAAGAATAGTAGATACGTTCAGAACTATTCCTTATAATTATGTTTATATCCAACGGGAAGCTACACCCATCGGTCCACCCGTAATTGAGTTTGTTGTTCGGCATTTTTTCCGAAAACGGATCATTTACGATTTTGATGACGCAATATGGGTACCTGTAAGCTCTGCGCAGAATAAACTGGCTTATCGCCTGAGATGGTTCAGCAAAGTGTCAAGCATTTGTAAATGGTCTTACAAAGTGTCTGCCGGGAATCAGTTTCTGGCTGACTATGCACTTCAATTTAACAGGAATACGATAGTTATGCCTACTGTTGTAAATACAAAGCAGCAGCATAATACGTTACGCGATCAATCGAAGAGGGATCTTGTAATTGGATGGACCGGAACATTCAGTACATTGAAGTACCTGCAAATGCTTATTCCCGTTATTCAGAAACTTCAGGAAAAAAATGATTTTACGTTTGTGGTGATAGCAGATAAGGACCCCGTGCTGCCGCTGAAAAAGTACAGGTTTGTTAAATGGAATAAAGACACTGAGATAAATGATCTTCTCCTTCTGAACATTGGAGTAATGCCATTGCATGAAACAACGATCGAAAAAGGGAAATGTGGATTTAAAGCCATACAGTATATGGCCTTGGGTATTCCGCCGGTAATTTCCCCTGTGGGCATGAATACAACACTGGTTGCTGAGGGACAGGATGGCTTTCTTGCAGAAAGCGAAAATGAGTGGTTTCAGAAGCTGGAAAGGCTGCTTGCGGATGCAGATCTTCGCACGGCAATTGGCAGCAATGCAAGGAAAAAGATCGTGGAGCAATACTCTGTTGATGCAACCAGTGAGAAATTTATTGAACTTTTTACCTGAGATAAACCAGGATGGCTTTGCCACTTCCAGATGTTAACATGTAAATTGCACAGGTGTATTTACTAAAAACCTCAATGTTCAATCCTATCGACCTGGTGGCTTTTCCACTGGTTCTGATCTTGCTTTATCTTGTAAGCAAGGTATTGCTTCGTAATGAGGATAATGTTACGAGAAAGTTTTTTATCCAGGCATTTTGGGTACGTGTGGCGGCGCTGCTGATTTTTACTGCCCTTATGCAGTTTTATTATGGAGGAGGTGACAGCTTCAGGTATTATATATCTGTACTGGACATACGGGTTGCTATCGATAACAATGCCTTTAGCCTATGGGATCTTTTTACTACTGAAAAAGTGGATAGCTATCATCCATTATACAGTTTCTTTGCGGCTGATGAATTGAGGGATAATCATTATTACATGATGACCACCGCCAATTTTACGATACCAAGGATAGCGACATTCTTCTCCTTTCTTTTCTTTAATAGCTACCTGGCATTGGGCTTCTGTTTTAGTTATTTTGCCCTCATAGGCTCCCTGCTGATATATAAGATCTTCAAACGAGAGTTTCCCGGGATGAAAAATCAGATCGCCTTAGCTTGTTTCTTCTTCCCAACGGTATGTTTCTGGTCTTCCGGTTTGTTAAAAGACTCTTTGACTTTTGGAGCCCTGGGGTTTCTGTTCTCTGCTGCTTATGATATACTGGTAATACGCAAGCGCTTTGCTGTATCTGTTATAAAGATTATAATAGCTGTTTATCTTTTTTACACGATCAAGCCATATATCATGCTGGCGTTTGCTCCGGCCCTGTTATTGCTCGTTTTCACCCAATGGAGTGATGCAGTACAATCCAGGCAGCTTAAACGATTTGTATTTGCCGTGATGGTGATAGTTGGTTTACTCGGAGGAGTATTTTTATATGCCAACCTTACTTCAGAAGGTTCCTTGCAAAAATATAATACCGAGATCATTCTGGATGCAATGGATAAGCAGCGAAGTGTTTACGAATCCCAGAACATGATAGACCGGAGCGGATCTACTTTTGACCTGGGATCGGACAATCCTGTATGGATGTTCCCCCTGGGGATAGTTGCCAGTTATTTCCGTCCTTTTCTTTGGGAGATCCGGAACCCGATTATGGCACTTAGTGCTATTGAATCTTTTCTTTGCACCCTGCTGGTGATTTTCCTGTTTGTTAAGGTTGGCTTCTTCCGGACATTCAGAATTGCTTTAGGAAATCCATTTACCCTTTTTTGCCTCGTCTTTTCGCTATTGTTCGGAGGAGCCGTAGGAACCTCCACAGGCAATTTCGGGTCGCTCGTCCGGTATAAGATCCCTGGTTTACCGTTCTTTTTACTTTTTGTTCTTATTACTTTGTATCTGGCCAATGTTCCGCTGCCGGCAAGGGTAAGAAAAATTAAACTTTTACAGACAACCTAGTATGTGTGGCATTGCTGGTTCAATAAATTTTAAACTGGATATTCCTGTTTTGACGCGGAGCCTTCTGCATCGTGGGCCTGATGAGCAGACAACATACGAACAGGAAAATCTTATTCTGCATCATCATCGGCTGGCAATACTTGACGTAGCAGGAGGCCACCAGCCTATGCATTATGAGCATCTGACGATTATCTTTAACGGAGAGATCTATAATCACCAGGATGTAAGAACGAAGTATTCACTTAACTGTCATACAAATTCTGATACTGAAACCATCCTTCACGCATATGCAAAACTGGGTTCTGCATGTTTCAATGATTTTGACGGCATGTTTGCCCTGGCAATTTATGACCGGAAGAATAAAGAGCTGATGCTGGTCAGGGACAGGGCCGGGAAAAAGCCTTTGTATTATTACTCAGATCAGGGCCAGCTCATTTTTGCAAGTGAACTAAATGCTATCAGGAGTCAGATGGAACTGGAGGCAGATACCCACAACCTGCAGCAATATGTAAGGATGGGATATTTTTATAAATCAGCAACCCCGTACAGGTATGTAAAAGAATTACCTGCCGGGTCTTTTGCCCGCATATCACTTCATGATCCTGCGGTGAAGGTTGAACACTGGTGGGATATCAATCCTTTCTATTTAAAACGTATTGAAGAGCCTTTTGAAGAGGCGCTGCGGCGTACTGATGACCTGTTGCATAAAGCAGTAAAACGAAGAATAGAATCTTCTGATCTTGAAGTCGGCTCATTTTTAAGCGGAGGTATTGATAGTGGTCTTGTGTCTGCTATTGCCCGGCAATACAATCCGGGACTGAATACATTTACAGTTTCATTTGAAGGACAGTATGATGAAGCTCCACTGGCCCGCCTTGTTGCTGACCGGTATAAAACAAACCATCATGAGATCCGGATCTCATTCGATTCGTTAAAAGATGATATTGAAAAAATCCTGAGCAATTATGGTGAACCTTTTTTTGACAGCTCAGCCATTCCCAGTTATTATGTAAGCAGGGAGGCCAAAAAGCATCTTACTGTTATTTTGAATGGCGATGGTGGAGATGAACTGTTTGGTGGCTATCGCCGTTATGTGCCATTTGCGAAGTACGATTTTTTTAAACCCGGTCTTGCAGTGAATGCCGCGGCCCGCCTGATGAAGGCTGTATTGCCAGCATCGCACGACAAAAAAAGTAAATACAACTATCTCTACAGGCTGGCGTCCTTTGCCTCCAAATCAGGTCTGGACACCTATCTGGCTGCTACAATGGATATTTTTGAAGGGTATGATAAATATCTTTTGTCAGACAAGCATATTCTTGACCAGGTAAGATATGATTTTGACAAGGTGAACAGTTTCCCGTTGACAGGCTTGCAAAAGCTTATGCAATTGGATTTCAGCAATATTCTGGCAGGCAATCTCCTGGTAAAAATGGACATCGCTACTATGGCTCATTCGCTGGAAGGCCGTAGCCCGTTATTATCCAGGGAACTGATTGAGTATATACCTTCTCTGCCAGACAGGTATAAGATTTCAGGGAGCCAGACGAAAGTTATACTACGGGAGCTTGCAAAAAAATACCTGCCAGAGCAACTGATATCTCAACCCAAAAGGGGCTTTGAAATACCGTTAAAGCAATGGGTGGATGATCAATTGAAGCCGGTAATTGGTGATTACCTGTTTTCCCGGCAAGCTTATCACCAGAATTTTATTGAACCTTCTTTTGTAAAGAAAATATGGAATAACCAGCTTTCAGTAGGAAGTGAAAAGAGGGCCAAAATGATATGGACATTGTTTGCGCTGGAAGTGTGGTATCAAAAATGTTATTGTAAGAATGGCTAAAATAATCCGGGTAACTACAGTCCCGCTTGCTTTCAAAGCTTTACTGCGCGGTCAGATGAAGTATATGAAGGAAGCGGGATACGAGGTGATAATGGTCAGTGCTGATGGAAAGGAACGGAGTGATGTGATGTCTTTTGAGGGATGCCCACATGAGATCATCCCCATGACGAGGAAGATAACACCCTGGAAAGACCTGAAAAGCCTATGGATGATGTATCGTTTTTTCAAAAAGGAAAAACCTGACATTGTTCATTCGCATACGCCTAAAGCCGGTCTTATTGCCATGCTTGCAGCGAAAGCAGCAGGCATTAAAATACGGGTGCATACCATTGCAGGGCTTCGTTTTATGACTGCCTCAGGGATAACTTACAAGATACTTGTGCAGATGGAAAAACTTACAGCCCGTGCTGCAACGCGGATCTGGCCAAACAGCTTATCCCTGCTGGAGTATGTTACTGTTCAGAAGCTGGTCAATCCGGCAAAGTTGGAAGTGATCGGCAAAGGATCAAGTAATGGCATTAACCTGGCCCGATTTTCCAAATCATCACTGAAGCAAGAGACACTTGAAGAAACTGCCCGGCTCATTAATTATGATCCCTCGCTTTTTTATATTCTTAGCGTTGGCCGGATCGTGAAAGACAAGGGTATAAGTGAACTGGTGCTTTCCTTTGTTGATTTATATTCCGGGAATAATAAACTAAGGCTTGTGTTAGTGGGATCGTTTGAAAATGACCTCGATCCCATAGATGCTGATATAATGCAGTTGATAAAGTCCCACCCGGGTATTATCTTGGCTGGCTGGCACGATGAAGTGGAATATTTCATGCATCTCTGCAATCTGCTGGCGCACCCATCTTATCGTGAAGGCTTTCCCAATGTAGTGTTGCAGGCAGGTGCTATGGGATGTCCTATCGTTTGCTCCCGGATTCCTGGCAATATTGACATTGTTGATGAGAATGTATCCGGCCTGGTTTGTACAGCAAAGAATAAAGAGGAACTGCTTGCCAGCTTGCAACAGGCCATTGCAGATCCTGAAAGAATGAAAGAAATGGCCTCTATTTTGCAGAAGAAGATAGAAGATAATTTTGACATCCGGTATGTTCATCAGCAATTGAACCGAAGATACCAATCGCTGCTGGCAGAAAGGGATAACAGATCGTAAATATCCTATTAGTGAATATATGAAAGACAATTTAAAGATCCTGTTCATTGGCAAGGCAGGAGATCCTTATTCTATTGCAGCAGCGTCATTCCTGGAAGAACGGTTTACTGCCCCCAAGATCATCTATTCAAATCGTTCGGACCGTTTTCCCGAAGAACTGTTAAACTGGAAAGGGGACCTGGTCATTTCTTATCTGGCACAATGGGTTATTCCGCAGGCTTTGTTGGATAATGCGGCAATGGCTGCGATCAATTTTCACCCCGGCCCACCGTCTTATCCGGGCATTGGGTGCACTAATTTTGCTATCTACAATGATGAAAAGGAGTATGGGATTACATGTCACCATATGCTTGCCAAAGTGGATACAGGTGAAATTATTGAAGTGCGCCGGTTCCCGATCCATCCGATAGATACGGTTTATTCGGTTACACAGCGGTGCTATATTGAGATATTGTATGGTTTTTATTCCATTATGACCCGGTTGCTTCAGGAAAAGAAATTCCCTTTGAGTACGGAGAAATGGACCCGCAAACCTTATACAAGAAAGGAACTGAACGAACTTTGCTTGGCTATGCCGGAAATGGGTAGCGAGGAAATCCAAAAAAGGCTGAAGGCGACCACATTTGGAGATAAGATCTGGCTGCAGGTCAAAGTAGGCAACGAACTGGTACCTTATGATAAGGCACTGGAAAACGGAATAATTCAATAATGTTTAAGAAGCAGGCCATGTCGAATGATCCAAAGAAAGAATATCAGCAAATCGTTTTGCCACTGTATTTACTAATGCAGCTATCGATCAAGGCATATAAAAAATATATGCAAAACAAAATATATCTTCATGCACTTGTAATTATGTCATCCAATATCAAAGTCTACAATTTTATTATCAATCATATTGGTGAGATTCCAGAGCCGATTCAGGATGACGCTCTCGAATTGGTCAATCATTACGATATATGGATGACACAGTTCAACGCGTTTGAGGCAGATAAAAAGCCATCTCTTAATGACGACTTTATTTTTCATCACCTGGATCAGCAAAGCGCTTTCCCCCGCCAGGCTGAGCAGAACATTTTCACTTACTATCATCAATTAAAAAGCTCTATTAAACCATTTACCAATGAGTAAGAAAATTCTTGTTACCGGAGGTGCCGGTTATATTGGTTCAGTTCTTGTCCGCATATTGCTGAACAAAGGATATCAGGTTCGCGCTTTTGACTCTCTCAAGTTTGGTGGCGACGCCCTGTATGATGTGGCTCAACATCCTTCCTTTGAATTTATGCGGGGTGATCTCCGGGTTGATGCCGATGTAGAACGTGCACTGAATGGCGTTGATCATGTAGCACATTTAGCTGCAATTGTCGGGGATCCTGCCTGCTCCAAGTTTTCTGATGAAGCACAGGAAGTGAACTGGACTGCTTCTGTTAAGCTGTTTGAAAAGGCAGAAGCTTCAGGATTGAAACGATTTGTTTTTGCCTCTACCTGCAGCAACTATGGTAAAATGGCCGATCCAAATTCTTACGTGGATGAAACATCCGAATTGCGCCCTGTATCCCTCTACGCAGAGTTGAAAGTAAAATTCGAGAACTATCTTCTTAAAGAGCGTAAAGAAGCAAACATCTGCGCCACCGCACTCCGGTTCTCAACAGTATATGGATTTTCTCCACGGATCCGTTTCGATTTAACTGTGAATGAATTTACACGTAACGTATGCCTTACTGGTGAGCAGGAGATCTGGGGCCCGCAATTCAACCGTCCCTATTGTCATGTGGATGACCTGGCGCGTGCAGTAGTACTGGCACTCGAGGCGCCGGAAACAAAAGTAAAAGCGAACGTGTTCAATGTCGGTGATACAACAGAAAACTATAGTAAGCGGATGCTGATGGAGGAGATCCAAAAGCAATTACCGAACGCAAAGGCGATCTATGTTGAAAGAACGGAGGATCCACGCGACTACCGGGTCAATTGTGATAAGATCAAAAATGAGCTTGGGTTTTCCATCACTAAAAAAGTGCCCGATGGGATCCGCGAAATAATAAAGTTGATGCATAGCGGCATCATTACCGACGCACGTGCTGCTAAATTCAGCAATATCTGACAGAATTGTTTTTTATCGTCTTTTATAACCAATTGATGTGAATTATGCTGTTGCTTTCAGGTCCTAACATTGCCGGAAACGAGTGGAAATATGTAAAAGAATGCCTCGATACCGGATGGGTCTCTTCCGTTGGATCGTATGTTACAAAGTTTGAGAATATGGTGGCGGAGTTTGCCGGCTGCAAGTATGGGGTTGCTACCAGTAATGGAACATCTGCCCTTCATATTTCATTAATGCTTGCAGGAGTAAAGCAGGGTGATTATGTAATTGTTCCCAATATTACATTTATTGCGTCGGTAAATTCCATTAAATACGCAGGAGCTGATCCTATATTAATTGATATTGATCCTCATACCTGGCAAATGGACCTCGCTCTGCTGGAGAAGTTCCTTGAAGAAGAAACAGAACAGAAGAAAGGCGAGTGCGTATACCGGAAAACAAACCGGGTGATCCGTTGTATCATGCCTGTGCATGTGCTTGGTAATATTTGTGATATGGACCGCCTGCTGCAACTGGCCACGCAACACAACCTGCTGGTAGTGGAAGATGCTACAGAATCACTGGGCAGTTATTATAAAGAAAAGCACTCCGGTGGATTGGGTGAGATAGGCTGTTTCAGTTTTAATGGCAACAAAATTATTACAACCGGCGGCGGTGGTGTGATCGTTACTAATAATGAAGAGATCGCAAAAAAAGCGAAACATCTGACAACGCAGGCTAAGAGTGACCCATTTGAATACATTCATGATGAGATTGGCTATAATTACCGGCTTGTAAACGTACTGGCTGCTATGGGTGTCGCTCAAATGGAATTACTGCCGTCTTTTATTCAGCGTAAAAAACAGATCGATGCGTTCTACCGTTCACGATTAACCGGTGTGGGCGATATACAGTTTCAGAAGATACCAGCAGAAGTGGATGCTAACTGCTGGCTGTTCACATTCAGCTCATCCAAACAAAAAGAGATACTTAAAGTGCTGAATGATCATCAAATGCAATCAAGGCCATTTTGGGTGCCGATGAACCAGTTAAGAATGTTTACGGCTGATGTGTATTACCATGATGCTGATGTTTCCGGAAGCATTTACAAACAATGTCTGAGCATCCCCTGTTCTACGTACATTACAGATGATGACCTGGCAAGTGTGGCAGATAAGATAACAGCTGTTTTTTAATCTGCGCGGAAGCCCTTATATGCCTTTCACTGCAATAACATCGTATGTATAAAGTACTGAAGCGTTTTTTTGATATCCTGTGTTCATTACTGGCACTTATTGTGCTGTCTCCCATTCTTCTTCCTGTTATAGTGCTGTTGAAACTTACCGGTGAGCATGAAGTTTTCTATTTTCAGAAAAGGGTTGGCTATAAGAATAAAGAGTTCCTGATCTGGAAATTTGCCACGATGCTGAAGAACAGTCCCAATATGGGTTCTGGTGATGTGACCACCCGTAATGATCCGCGTGTAACCAAAATGGGCAGTTTCCTGCGGATGAGCAAGCTGAACGAACTGCCGCAACTGATCAATATTCTTATCGGTGACATGTCTTTTGTAGGTCCCAGGCCGCTCATGAAAGCCGGCTTCGACCGCTACTCCGATGAAATGAAAGAAAAGGTTTACAGGGTAAAACCGGGCCTCACCGGTATCGGTTCTATCGTATTCCGTGATGAAGAGTTGATCATCACACAAAGCTCCCTGCCTCCTCATGAATGTTATCGCCAGGTGATCCTTCCCTACAAAGGGGCTGTTGAGGTCTGGTATCAACAGCATTTCTCTTTCTACACAGATTTTATGATCCTTTTTCTTACCGCCTGGCAGATCATTTCTCCAAAAAGTGAATTGGTTTACAAGGTCTTTCCCAGCCTTCCTCCCCGTAGTTTTTAATTAATAGTGAAATGGATTGCCCATCAATCCTATAATTGCTAATTTCGACCTGCTAAGCAGGCAATAATGTTTAAATTATTTTCCAAACCGGCGTCGGGCAAAGAGAAGTTTGACTTCTCCATGCTGAAAGTGGATATGCACTCGCATCTTTTGCCAGGCATTGATGATGGCGCAAAGGACCTGGAAAATTCCCTGGAGCTTATCCGGGGCTTAAAAGCGCTGGGATATAAAAAGCTTATCACTACTCCGCATATCTTATGGGATATGTACCGGAATACGCCTGCTATCATTGCTGAAAAACTGGAACTGGTAAAAGAAGCCGTAAAAAATGAAGGCATCGATATAGAGATCGAAGCTGCTGCTGAATATTTTTTAGATGAACATATGCAGGAGCTGCTTCATAAGAAAGAGCCCTTGCTGACATTAAGTGGCAAGCTGGTGCTTACTGAGTTTTCCATGGCCTATGCTTCCATGAATGTGAAGGATATTTTGTTTGATATGCAGATGCAGGGATATCAGCCGGTGATCGCGCATCCTGAACGTTACGCTTATTTGCAGCGCAACAAAGATTTTTTTGTGGAGTTGAAAGATATTGGCTGTTTGTTCCAGCTAAACCTGCTGTCGCTTTCCGGCGGGTATGGCCGTGTGGTGACGGAACTGGCGAATTATTTATTAAAGAATGGTTTCTATGATATGATAGGCACCGATCTTCACCATACAGGGCATGTGGAAGCATTGAAGAAGTTTCAGGCCCCGCCTTTGCTTAAAGAATGGCTGGATGCAGGGAAAGCCCTGAACAGCAAGTTGTAATAAACTGTGAATCAATGGCACTGAACTTTTCAAAAGCAAGTTTGTAATAGGAATATGAGCGCTTTTACCATAAAAGACCTTGAGAATTTATCGGGAATAAAAGCCCATACCATCCGCATGTGGGAGCAACGGTACAACCTGTTGAAACCCCGGAGAAGCTGCACCAATATCAGGTATTACAGCAATGATGAATTAAAGACATTGCTGAATATCGCATTGCTGAACAAATACGGTTATAAGATATCGCACATTGATAAAATGTGCCGGGAAGAGATCTGCGAGAAAATACTTTCCCTGCATGACATGGAAGCAATGCAGGAAATGGTAGTGAACGAACTGGTCCAGGATATGGTGGACCTGCAAACGGATAAGTTTGAACGTACACTGGGAAAATATATCTGCAATTACGGAATTGAGAAATGTGTGCTGGAGATCATCTTTCCTTTTTTGGAAAAGATCGGTATCCTTTGGCAAACGGATAACATCACTCCGGCGCAAAAGCATTTTGTAACGAATGTCATCCGGCAGAAACTGATTGTTGCGATCGATCAGATACCCTGTTGCAGCGAAGGAAAATCCTGCCTGTTATTTTTACCCGAAAAAGAATATCATGAGCTGGGCTTATTATTCCTTAACTATCTTTTGAAAAAGCAGGGTTTGAGGGTGATCTACCTGGGCGCAAATGTTCCGGTAAGCGATATGGAATGTGTGGTGGCCACTATGAAACCTGAACTGGCTTTCGTGCATCTTGGCAGCAATTTTTCTCAGGCCAGCATGGAAAAGATGATCACGGATATCAAGCTCCGGATCCCTACTGTTAAAACTATCATATCTGGCTGTCCCGCAGAGGGATACGACCGCCCCATTCCTCCCTGTATCGAGCTGAAGTGCAATTTCCGGGAAGTGATGGACCTGATTTCAACCCTTTGATAATCAAATGAATTGTTAAACCAGGAATAGAGATTTTTTTCTAAATCTTATTTTGTTTAACTTTATGCCTGTTAAAATTAAACAAAGTTATGCCCACTACAGATTTCAATGAGGTGCTGCTCGAGAACGCCGACTTTCTCAAGCCCTTTGCCATCAATCTGACAAGGGACAGTGAGGCGGCCAATGATCTTTATCAGGAGACTTTATACAAAGCTTTAGCGAATAAGGAAAAGTATAATGTAGGTACAAATATCAAAGCATGGTTGTTCACTATCATGCGGAATATTTTTATCAACGACTACCGGCGTAAATCCAAACAGAAGACCATTTTTGACAATACCTCCAACGACTACCTGATCAATTTGAAACAGGCTTCCGTTAGCAATGCTGCGGAGAGTGACTTAAGGATAAAAGAGATCCATACAGCCATTCACCAGTTGCCGGAGATTTTCAAAGTTCCCTTCCAGTTGTATTTTGACGGATATAAATACCAGGAGATCGCTGATGTATTAGGCGAACCGCTGGGTACTGTCAAAAGCCGGATCCACTTTGCAAGAAAATTATTGAAAGAAAGACTGAGCCGGTTTTAATAACTGACCATGACAGCCAATAAAAGCGTAATCATTATTGGCAGTGGCTTTGCCGGTTTATCTGCCGCCTCTTTTATGGCAAAAGGAGGCTGGCAGGTTACTGTTCTTGAAAAGAACAGTGCGCCCGGTGGAAGAGCAACACAATTGAAAGCGCAGGGATACACGTTTGATATGGGTCCCAGCTTTTACTGGATGCCTGACGTGTTTGAACGGTTCTTCGCCCAATTTGATAAGCGCGTCACAGATTACTATCAGCTTCAACGTCTCGATCCTTCCTATCGCATTTACTGGCCCGATGCTTACACCGATATGCCTGCAGACCCGGATGCTTTAAAAAAAGTATTTGAATCCATTGAACCGGGCAGTGCAGCAAAGCTCGACCGTTATCTTGCCGGCGCAGCTTATAAATACCGGGTAGGAATGCAAAAACTGGTATACAAACCAGGACTATCCTTCACAGAGTTTATCGACTGGCAGGCCATTAAAGGCCTCTTCCATCTCGATGTTTTTACTTCCATCAAAAAACATATTTCCAATTATTTCAACCATCCCAGGCTCAGGCAGGTGATGGAGTTTCCTGTTTTATTTCTCGGTGCATTGCCGGAAGAAACACCGGCTTTGTACAGCCTCATGAATTATGCAGATATACAGGGTGGCACATGGCATCCGAAAGGTGGTATGTATACTGTGGTAAAAGCCATGCACCAACTGGCACTTGAGCAGGGTGTAAGTTTTCTGTTCGATGAAGAAGTGAAGGAAATAAAGATAGAGGGTGGGAAAGCTACCGGTGTGGTCACGGGTAAACAAACATACGCAGCTGATGCCGTGATCAGTGCAGCGGATTATCATTTTACAGAAAATCACTTGCTGCCATCTTTGTACAGGTCCTATTCGGATGATTACTGGCAAAAGCGTGTGATGGCTCCTTCCTGTCTTCTGTATTATATAGGCCTGAATAAAAAGCTACCGGGTATCACTCATCATTCCCTTTTCTTTGATGTTCCTTTCGATCAGCATGGACAGGAAATATATAAAACGCCTCAATGGCCGTCCAATCCCTTGTTTTATGTCAGTGTTCCGTCAGTAACAGACTCTTCGGTAGCACCTGGAGACGGAGAAAGCCTTGTGTTCCTGGTGCCGGTAGCTTCAGGACTGGAAGGCGATACCGAAGAACTAAGAGAGAAATATTTTGAATTGATCGTTTCCCGGTTTGAAAAGCGGATTGGTGAACCGATAAGGGATGCCATAATTTTTAAGAGGTCTTATTCTGTAAAAGATTTCGTGAATGACTATCATTCTTTTCGCGGAAATGCGTATGGCCTGGCGAATACCCTGCGGCAAACAGCTATATTCCGGCCTTCGTGCAGGAGCAAAAAGGTAAAGAACCTTTTTTATACCGGGCAATTGACTGTGCCGGGGCCGGGCGTTCCACCCAGCCTGATAAGCGGGGAGGTGGTAGCAAAAGAAGTGATAAAGGCAGTTTGATGCGACCCGGATTTGTTATACTTGCACTATGATCCAGTCGTTTCATACGGTGAGCCAAAACTGCAGCAGGAACATTACCAGGGAATACAGCACTTCCTTTGCCTCGGCTATCCGGCTGCTGCATAAAGACCTCCGCGCTCCGGTCCGCAATATCTACGGATTTGTGCGCCTGGCCGATGAAATAGTGGACACTTTTCATGATTACGAAAAGGAACAATTACTGAAGGAGCTCAAACGGGAAACTTTCCTGGCGATTGAAAGAGGCATCAGTTTGAATCCTGTATTGCATAGCTTTCAACTTACCGTGAACCAATACGGGATTGATCATTCCCTGATCCATTCATTCTTTCAAAGTATGGAAACGGATCTTTGCAGGAAAGTATACAGCAAAGAAGAGTACGAGGAGTATATATACGGATCAGCAGAAACAGTAGGCCTGATGTGCCTTCAGTTGTTTTGCGAAGGCCGGCAGGATATATATGAAAAGCTCAAGCTGCCTGCCCGCTCATTGGGTGCTGCTTTTCAAAAAGTAAATTTTCTGCGGGATATACAGGCAGATTATAACGGGCTTTCGCGCATTTATTTCCCCTGCTGCGATTTCAACAATTTTACTGAAGAAGATAAAAGAAAGATCGAAGAAGATATACAAAACGATTTCAGGGCAGCTTATAAAGGTATTCTTCAATTGCCGTTGAATGCAAGGTTCGGCGTGTATGTTGCTTATAAATATTACCTGTCTTTGTTTAGAAGGATCAAAAAGCTGGAGCCGGCTGTAATACTGCAGCAAAGGGTGCGCATTCCCAACTATTATAAACTGATGATCGTTTTAAGAGCAGGTGTGAAGAACCGGTTGCGGCTGATCGGTAATGTTTAAATTTGCATGAAATGGAGAATGGAATAATGGAAGAACAGGTTATTCTTGTCAACGGCCAGGATGAGGAAACAGGCGTCGCTGAAAAAATGGAAGCGCATCAGCAGGGCTGGCTGCATCGTGCCTTCAGCGTGTTTATTTTTAACAGCCGTGGTGAAATGCTTTTGCAACAAAGGGCCCTGGATAAATATCATAGTGGAGGATTATGGACCAATACCTGTTGCAGTCATCCCCGCCCCGGTGAAAGCACCCAGGTAGCGGCCGAAAGAAGATTAAAAGAAGAAATGGGCTTCCAGGTTTCACTTGAGAAAGTATTTGATTTTGTATATAAAGCAGATTTTGATAATGGGCTTACCGAGCATGAGTTTGATCATGTGTTTGCAGCGGAATATGAAGGCCCGGTCAATTTTAATAAAGAAGAAGTGATGGGCTATTCGTATCGCTCTATGCAACAGATCGCTCAATCAATGGAAACAGACCCTGCCCAATATACAGCCTGGTTCCGCCTTGCTTTTCCCCGGGTGCAATCATGGTGGAACAGGCAATATAAAACAGCATAGCCTGATGACCGTCGTACTTTACATATTGGTACTATTGGCCACCTTCCTGTTGATGGAAGGCATTACCTGGCTCACACACCGGTATATAATGCATGGCTTTCTCTGGTACTTGCATAAAGACCACCACCAGGTGAAGCCGGGTTTTTTTGAAAAGAACGATGCTTTCTTTATCATCTTCGCCATACCCAGCATTTTACTGATCTATACAGGCACTTATGATAAGATATGGTGGATGCAGGCTATAGGATTTGGCATCATGGCCTATGGCGCAGCCTATTTTTTAGTACATGATGTGATCATTCACCAGCGTTTCAGGTGGTTTACCCGCAGCAATAATGTTTATGTGCGTGCTCTCCGGTGGGCGCATAAAATGCACCATAAGCACCTCGATAAATATGAAGGTGAAAGTTTTGGTATGTTATGGGTCGCCAAAAAATACCGCGATAAGATAAGGCAGGATAAAAAACTGCTGACAAGTAAGGATAATATTAAATACACATCCCAATCCGAATGATCCTTCGCATTCATGACTGTTGATACGCAAAAGCAATACGATTATATCATTGCAGGTGCTGGCTGCGCCGGCCTCAGCCTTCTATTGCGGATAATAAGGAACCCTGCACTCAGTAATAAAAGAATACTGCTGATTGATAAGGATGCAGTAAAATCGAATGACCGTACCTGGTGTTTTTGGGAAAAGGAGCCGGGTTTTTTTGAGGACCTTGTGTACCGGCAGTGGTCGCGGTTGGATTTTTTTGGAGAAAGCTATGAGGCAGAACTGGATATTTCACCCTATCACTATAAGATGATAAGAGGCCAGGATTTTTATACTTATTGTTTTTCTGAGATAAAGAAATACCCGCAGGTAGATTTTCTTTATGGTGAAATAGAAGATATCGCTGCAAAGGATGGACGGCCTTTTATCCGCCTTACCGATCAGACGCTGGATGCCGGGAACGCCCTTATTTTTACATCCATTTATCAACGACTTCCTGCACATAAGAATGATATCGTCTTATTACAGCACTTCAAAGGCTGGGTGATTGAGACAGAACAGCCTGTCTTTGTAACACATAAAGCCACGTTGATGGATTTCAGGGTGCATCAGCAATATGGCACCGGTTTTTCCTATGTGTTGCCTTTTAACGAACGAACGGCACTGGTGGAGTATACTTTGTTTACTCCCTCTTTGCTGGAGAAAGAACAATATGACAAGGAATTGAATGACTACATCACTCATCAATTGCAGATCAATACCTATGCTATAAAAGAGGAAGAGTATGGCGTGATCCCGATGACCAGCTTTTCTTATCCTTTCTACAAGGATGGCGTATACCATATTGGCACAGCGGGTGGGCAAACAAAAGCTTCTACTGGCTATACATTCCGGTTTATTCAAAAGCAGTCGCAGCAAATTGCCGATTGCCTGGCTGCTGATCGATCTCTTTTAACTATTCCAGCCACACCTTCGCGGTTCCGGTTTTATGATAACACGCTCCTGCATATCCTTTATCACAATCAATTGCCCGGGAAAAAGATCTTCTCTGATCTGTTCCGTAAAAATGCTCCCGCACGTGTGTTGAGATTCCTCGATAATGAAAGCTCTTTCAGCGATGAATGGAAGATCATTTCATCCCTTCCTCCCTGGCCCTTTCTCAAAGCGGCTTTTACCCGTCACTGAAATTACTGATCGGGGTCCATTTGCATAAACTCCCTTTTCACGGCCTTCAGCATACTGAATAATTGAGCCACCTGGATCAGCAGCATTACTACCAATGCCAGCAAAACATACCAGGGTAATCTTACCTTTTCAATATTGGTGATGTTCTGAAATTTTTCCAGGTGCCAGCCTGCCAGCGCTGCACCAAATGCCATGCCTACAAGCAGGAAAGAAAGCAGGGAATAGATCACTTTCATAAACATGATCCGCATGGTGGAATAACCTACTTTAAAATTTTCAAAAATGGCTGCCGGAATGATCAGTACCAGCGTGATCCAACTCCAGTTGTCGCGGAACCAGCTATCGCTGAGCGCAAGATTCAGCGCAAGTATCAATACGATGGAAAGTAATCCCCAGGGAAACAGCAGGAAAGAAGATGGTTTGGTAGGTGCGGGCATAGTGAATGAATTATTGTACAGTAAGATAAGGGTTTATTTGGTATATTTTACTGGTTTTTCCTGTCTTATGAGAAGGGGCTCTTCCCTTCATTTTTAACAGCAAGCTATGTTTAAAAGAAGAATTATAGCAGCAACGGTCACTTTGTTGCTCATCTCAGCTATTGCATTTCATGCAAATGCACAAGGCTTCCTGAAGGCAAGCGGGAAGTTTATCGTAAATGAAAAAGGGGAAAAGGTTATTCTCCGCGGCATGGGGTTGGGCGGATGGATGTTGCAGGAAGGTTATATGTTCAAACTGGCCAATATAGGGCAGCAATACAGGATCAAGGCAAAGATCCGTGAAGTGGTAGGTGAAGAAAAGACCCAACAGTTTTATGAAAGCTGGTTGAAGAATCATACCACAAAAGCAGATATTGATTCTATGGCAGCCTGGGGTTTCAACTCCATGCGGCTGCCCATGCACTACAATCTCTATACATTACCGGTGGAGGAAGAGAAAACTCCCGGCGAAAATACCTGGCTTGAAAAAGGTTTTGCGATGACAGACAGTTTACTGAGCTGGTGCAAAGCCAATAAAATATACCTGATACTCGATCTTCATGCGGCACCCAATGGCCAGGGCAATGATCTGCCCATTTCCGACAGGGATCCTGCAAAACCTACTTTATGGCAAAGCGAACCAGCCAGGCAGAAGACGATCGCTCTTTGGCGAAAGCTGGCCGAACGTTATGCCAATGAACCATGGATCGGAGGTTATGACATCATTAATGAACCGAACTATGGTTTTGAAGATCCGGAAAAAGATTTCCGGGGCATCAATGAAAAAAAGAATGTGCCTCTTCGTCAATTGCTGATGGATATTACCAAAGCCATTCGTGAGGTAGATCAAAAGCATATCATTATCATTGAAGGAAATGGATTTGGAAATAATTATAATGGTGTGTTACCCACCTGGGATAATAATACGGTATTGAGTTTTCATAAATACGGAAACTTTAATACAGAACAGGCGATCAACCATTTTCTTGAATTGCGGGATAAATACAATGCGCCTTTATGGTTGGGTGAGTCCGGCGAAAATTCCAACACCTGGTTTTATGAATGCATCAAACTGGTTGAATCGAATGGTATTGGCTGGGCATGGTGGCAAAACAAAAAAATGAATATCAATAATCCGCTGGAAATAAAAGTACCGGAGGGATATTCAAAACTGCAGGACTTCTGGGCCGGGAAAGGAGAGAAGCCAACAACAGAAGAGGCCTGGAAAACATTGCAGCAACTGCTGGAAAATCTGAAGATCGCCAATAATGTTTTTCATCCTGATGTGATTGATGCTATGTTCCGCCAGGTGCAATCATCGGCTACACAGCCGTTTAAGAATATTGTTATCGATCAATCTGCCACCATCCAGGCGGTTGACTTTGACCTGGGCCGGCAGCGTTTTGCCTATTATGATAAGGACACGGCAAGTTATCATTACACACCCGGCGTGAATACAAGAGGCAACAGGGGTGGTGGTTACCGTAATGACGGCGTGGATATTCAGCAGGAAGGAAACGATTATTATGTTTTCAGCATCGAAGATGGCGAATGGTTGCAGTATACAGTGAATGTTCCCAGGGCAGGTCAGTATGCAATCAGCTTTGAAATAGCTTCTGATAATAATGACGCGAGAATCTCAGTTGAAGCTGCTGCTAAAACATTGGTCACCGAATTGCCCGTCGTGAATACGGGCGGTTTGCAAAACTGGAAAACAACGACCGCTACAACTGTTTACCTGGATAAAGGTGTTCTGTCGTTCAGGGTTTATATGAATAAAGGGGGATTTAATTTTAAACGTATTTATTTTACCAGGAAGGATCAATGATGGCCTCTGCTGATATGATAAGACTGTAATAACCTCAAGATAATATTCTGTTTATATGGCCTCGCTAGTTTTGCCCGGGTTTGAATTATTAAATATCTATATCGGCAAGTTTTCTCGTGTGTGAGTCGCCCCGGTTCCCCGGGGTGGCTTTATTATGTACCTTTCCTCTTCCATCTCCGGGTTGGGCAACCGGCCCGGTTTTAAAAATTGAGTATGCACAAGGTTATTTATATTCTCCTGTTTGTTTTACCTGCTAAAATTTTTGCACAACCTGCTCATTATTCTACCATTAACGCTCATTCGCATAACGATTATGAAAAGGAACACCCTTTCTGGATGGCCTGGGAAGAAGGGTTTGGTTCAATAGAAGCTGATATATTCCTGGTAGAAGATGAATTGCTGGTTGCGCATGACTCTTTACAATTAAAACGCCGCTGGTCATTCGATTCGCTGTACCTGCAACCATTGCTGAAATGCGTCAACGATAATAAAGGATCTGTTTATGCAGATAATAAAAGGGTGCTGCAATTGCTGGTAGATATTAAATCTCCTGCATTGCCCTCACTGGATAAGCTGGCGAGTAAGCTGCAACAATATCCCTTGCTTATTAATAACCCCTCTCTCAGGATCGTGATCACAGGCAGCCGGCCCTCGCCATCTTTATTCGGCTCTTATCCCTCCTGGATATATTTTGATGGCGACCTGAAAAATTCATATACACCTAAAGAACTGGAAAGGATCGAAATGCTAAGTGATAATTTTGCCAGGTATTCTTCCTGGAATGGAAATGGAAAGATCCCGGAGAGTGAGCAGGTAGCTGTGAAAAGCATAATTGACAAAGCCCATTCGTTAAATAAAAAGGTCAGGTTCTGGAATGCACCGGATATTATCAATAGCTGGTATGGGTTTATGTCACTCGGCGTGGATTATATTAATACTGACCAGATAAAGCCACTTGGCACTTTCCTGAAACAATTGCAAACTCCCTCACCGATGAAATAATACCGGTATCACATTGCTTGTAAACATGTCTCTGTATAATTCCTGCATATCCCGCCTGTTGAGATTTTCTTAATCATTATATCATCTTGCGCTAAGAATCTGTTCACATTACAAGCTCAACTTCGGCACATCAAAATTCCAACCAAACCAAACTGATTGAGATATGCTCTATCCCAACTACCCCCGCTTTGTCCAGATTATTTTAACCTTCCTGCTGCTTACGTTTTCATGCCTGGCCATGGCTCAACGTACTGTTAGCGGTAAAGTTTTTTCTGCAGAAAATCAACCTGTGCCCGGTGCAACTGTAACCGTTAAAGGCACAGATAAAAAAACAATGACCAGTAATGATGGCGATTTCAGTATCAGTGCAAACGATAATGATATTCTTGTTATCAGCAGCATTGGTTTTGACAGCCGCGAAGTAAAAGCATCCGAAGCTTCACGCATTGAACTGACCGCTGGCGTGAGAGATCTTGGTGAAGTGGTTGTAACAGCACTCGGTATTAAAAAAGACAAGAAAAAGCTGGGCTATGCGATACAGGAAGTAAAAGGTGAAGACCTGACTGTAGCCCGCGAAACAAATGTGGTGAACCAACTGGCGGGTAAGATAGCCGGTGTAACCGTGGTGGGTAGCCCTTCCGGTATCGGTGGCTCAGCCCGTGTATCTATCCGCGGTGAACGCTCGGTGGATATTAATAAGAACCAGCCTTTGTATGTGGTGGACGGTGTTCCCATCAGCAATGCGATCAATGGTGGTTCGGGCAGGAACAACCTGGAAGTGGATTTTGGCAATGGCGCCAGCTTTGTTAACTCCGATGACGTGGAAAGCATGAGCGTGCTGAAAGGTCCTGCTGCTGCTGCCCTGTATGGTTCAAGGGCTGCGAATGGAGTCATCCTTATTAAAACAAAAAGTGGCCGCCGCCAAAAAGGTATCGGCGTGGAAGTGAACAGCAATCTCACTTTTGAATCTGCACTGAAATTACCTGAATACCAAAAAGTATACGGGCAGGGAAATGGAAGCGGTGGTGATTTTGCTTTTGTAAATGGTGGCGGTGGCGGACTGGCAGATGGTACGGATGAAGGCTGGGGTCCTGCTTTCAAAGGACAATTGTATCCTCAATTCAATAGCCCACGTACACTGAATGGACAGGCTACTGACTTTACCGGTGGTGATTTGAATACTCCAGGCACCGTGATCACTCCTACGCCCTGGGTGGCGGATGTAGACAACCTGAAAAACTTTTTACGCACCGGCAACACTTTCACTAATAATGTAGCGCTGGTAGGTGGAAATAAAGACGGCGACTTCCGTTTAAGCTATACAAATCTTAACCAGAAAGGGATTGTTCCAAATACTGATCTGTTAAGAAATACGGTTTCTGTTTCCGGAGGTTATAATCTTACTCCCAAATTGTCTGTCAGAACTTTTGTAAGCTATATCAAAAGTGAAAGCGATAACCGTCCTTCCATCAGCTATGGTACAGAAAGTATTATGTACCTTTTTAACTGCTGGCTGCCTGCTTCAGTGAAAGTCAGTGATATGAAAAGGCTTTGGCAAAATGGATTGGATGGAAACCGCCCTTATAGCCTTACTGATCAGAAACAATATAGCTGGAACTATAACTATCACGACAATCCTTACCTGACTGTAATGGAGAATACCAACGGTCAGTACTATGACAGGATCATTGGGAACGTGAACCTTAAATACGATTTTACCAACTGGCTGAATCTGCAGTTACGGACTGCTACCGATTGGAGTAATGAGCGCCGGGAATACAGGCGGGCATTCAGTACCCAGCGCTTTCCTTTCGGTGAATACAGGGAAGTGGCTATCGTGAACGAAGAGCGTAACTCCGATTTCCTTTTCTCTTTCAATAAATCTGCAGGATCGGATTTTGTGATCACTGCTACATTAGGTGGCAACCAGATGAGACAGAAATCACGCTTCAACGAGCAGGTGGCCGGCCAGTTGAATATTCCTGGTATTTACAGCCTGAACAACTCACGTATCGCATTGGTAGCTCAACAAAGCAATGTTGAAAAACGTATCAATAGTCTTTATGGTTCTGCTGGTATAGGGTACAAGAATAAGCTGTTCCTTGATTTCACGGGCCGTAACGACTGGAGCAGTGCGCTTACCCTGCCAGATGAGTTGAAAGACCTGGGAACAGAAGTTAATTCTTATTTCTACTCTTCTGTTGCAGCAAGTGCGATCATGAGCGATATCATCCGCATGCCGTCTGTGATCAGCTTCTGGAAACTCCGTGCAAGCTTTGCACAGGTAGGCAACGATACAGATCCTTTCTCTTTCCAGCAAACATATAACCGCAGTGAACCATTTGGGGCTGCGCAGATATATGGAGAGATCAGTAGCCTTGCCAACCTGAAGCTGAAACCAGAGATCAGTTCAGCATATGAGTTTGGCACAGATATCCGTTTGCTGAATAATCGCATTGGCCTGGATGTTACTTATTATCAGAGCCGCACCAAGAACCAGATCCTGAATCTTCCGCTTGACCCCACTTCCGGTTATTCTTCCCGTAAGATCAATGCTGGTATGATCAAGAACTATGGTGTGGAAGTGATGCTGACCGGTTCTATCATCAAACAAAAAAACTTTTCCTGGGATGCTTTTGTGAATTTCTCTGCTAATAGAAGTGAGGTGCTGGAACTGAGTGACGGGCTGAGCACTTATGTAATGGCTGGCATGAACAGTGTAAGCGTGGAAGCAAGAGTAGGAGAAAGAATGGGTAATCTTTACGGGATCGGTTTTGCACGTGTACAGAGCACTGATAAAAATGCTCCTTATTATGATGCTTCCGGAAAATATACAGGACAGATAGTATACGCAGATAACGGCCGCCCTGTTCCCACTACCAACAGGATACTGATGGGTAATTACAATCCTGATTGGTTGATGGGTGTGGGAAGCAGCCTGAACTATAAAGGGATCCGTTTGAGCTTCCTGTTTGATATCCGCCAGGGTGGTGTGTTGAATTCATTGACGCAAACTGTAGGCCGAGAAGGCGGTATCATCATTGAAACACTGGAAGGCCGTGCAGATGGTTATGATCTTTCCAAACCAGGTAATGGCGTGATCGGTCAGGGTGTTGTAATGGATGGCAGCGGCAATTTTGCTCCCAATACTAAAAAGCTTACGGCAAGGGAATGGCATACAGCCTGGACAAATGGACGGGGTATTGCAGAAGGCGTGATGTATGATGCATCATTTGTTAAGCTCCGCGAATTGCAGATCGGTTATACCATTCCTGATAAAGTGTTTGGCAAGCTGCCCATCAGGGGAGCTACCATATCGCTGGTAGGCCGTAATCTTTTCCTCTGGGATAAAGTGCCGCACATAGATCCGGAAACCATGGGTTATTCCGGTGGCACAGCAGTGCCGGGTGTGGAAAACATGAGCATCCCCAGCTCACGCAGCTATGGTGTCAACCTCAGCTTTAAATTATAACCCTCATCCTCAAAAATGAACAATATGAAATTTTTAAAAATAATAATACCCTCACTGCTGCTGGTTGTAATGGCAGGCTGTACAAAGGATTTCGAAGAAGTAAACAATAACAAGAATAACCCGACTTCCGTAACAGCCGACCTTTTGCTGAGCGGTGTGATCAAGAACATGATGGATCGCCAGGTAAATGAAGCCTGGGGCATCGGGAATATTGTGGCCCAGCACCATGCCAAGATCCAGTTTGTGAATGAAGACCGTTATGGATGGAACGAGCGCAATGATATATGGAATACTGTATATGATAACTACCGGAATCTGCAGAATGTGCTCATTCTTGCCAAAGACGATCCTTCCAATCCGTATTATGGTGTGTCGCTTATCCTGAAATCATGGATGTTTTCGCTTGTCACCGACGCTTATGGCGATGTTCCTTATTCTGAAGCAGGCAAGGCTAAAACAGACGGAGTGTATCAACCTAAATACGATAAACAGGAAGATATTTATACAGGCATACTGGCAGATCTCAAGAAAGCGAACGAAGTGCTGGCCACTTCCGGCACTAATCTCGGTGGCGATATATTGTATGGCGGCGGCGCAACAGGGATCCTTAAATGGAGAAAGCTGGCCAATTCACTTCGTATCCGCTACCTGATGCGCATCTCAAAGAAAAAGGATGTGAATGCCGACCTCGCAGCTATTATAACTAACCCGGCCAGCAACCCTCTTTTTGAAGGCAACGGAGATAATGCAGAATTGAAATACCTGGCTGCAGCTCCCAACCAATGGCCATTGTATGGTTCACGTGTTGGTTCCTTTGATGAGTTCAGGGTAAGTAAAACATTGACAGACCGCTTATCTGAGATTAATGATACCCGCATCAATGTATTTGGAAGGCCGACACAGAAATCAGTAGCGTCCGGCACTCCCGAGATCAAAGGCATTCCCAATGGATTAAGTGATGTGGATGCATTGGCTTACAATGGAGGAGTACAGGGCGTTTCAAGAGTGGGATACACATTTGCCTGCCTGGTTTGTAATGATGGTAATGACGCACCTCCTGTTCCGGATGCCCCTCGCGCATTGTGGATGACCTATGCCGAGCTGCAATTCCTGCTGGCAGAAGCGCGTGAAAAAGGAATGATCACTACAGGTAATGCTGAAACATATTATCTCAATGGGATCAATGCCAATTTTGCTTACTGGCAAGCGGTAGTACCTGCTGCTTACAGCCTCAATATTGCTATACCTGCCGGCTATCTTACCCAGGCAAAAGTGGCTTATGCCGGCTCTACGGATGAAAAACTGGCAAAGATCGCTTTGCAAAAATGGGTTGCTTTATACTTTAATGGATTGGAAGCATGGTTTGACTGGCGCAGAACAAATATGCCTGCGATCGTTCCGGGACCTGCCAATCTTAATAATAATAAAGTGCCTGTCCGTTATATCTATCCTTTGGCAGCACAATCGCTCAATCCTGAAAACAGGGCAGAAGCGGTGAAGCGCCAGGGAGGAACAGATGATTTAAATACTAAAATGTGGTTACTCCAATAAAAATTTGTGCTGATCAAAACTTAAGCAGTTAGTTAGAAGCAAGCGGGGCATTTTTATGCCCTGCTCCTTTCAATAAATATCTATGAGGCTCTACTTTTTCAGTATATTTTTTCTTATTGCTATTGCCGGTTACACACAGATCCCTGTTGCCGGCGATCCATTACCTGCCTGGCAAAAAGGTTATCTCGATATCCATCATATCAATACAGGCCGGGGCAGTGCTGCATTCTTTATTTTACCCGATGCAACCACGATGCTGATCGATGCCGGCGAAATGTCGCCGCTTGATGAAAGGTTGTTTACACCGAGGAATGCCATGATCAGGCCAGACTCTTCACGCAAGCCTTATGAATGGATCGCAGCATATATAAAACAGGTAGCTCCCAAACCTGCCGTTGATTATGCCCTGATCACCCATTTTCATGATGACCATTTCGGTGCGTGGTATCCGCAGGCCCCTTTTGCAAAATCAGGAAAATATCAGCTGACAGGAATAACGGGCGTGGCAGAGCTTCTTCCTTTGCGAAACCTGATCGATCGCGGTTATCCGGATTATAATTATCCTTATGATATAAAAAATCTTGCAGCAAAATACGGTGGTGGTGAAATTGAATTCGGTCATACCATGGGCAACTACTTTGCCTTTATAGCCGAAAAGAAACAAGCCGGTATGAAAATGTTCCGGCTTAAAGCAGGTAGCCGGAAGCAAATTGTTTTGCTGAATAATGCGGCTGCTTATCCATCTTTTTATATACAGAATATAAAAGCTGATCAATGGATCTGGACCGGGAAAGACAGCAATGTTACGGCACATTTCCCTCCAGTAGATACTGCCGACCGGAAAGCATGGCCTGATGAGAACAGCCTGAGCCTTGCGCTGGCACTGCATTACGGACCTTTCATTTATTATACGGGCGGAGACAATCCCGGTAATGTTTTCCCGGGTGATAATCCGTTGAGAGACGTGGAAACGCCTATCGCTAAAGCCGTTGGCGAAGTGGATATTGCTATCACCGATCATCATGGCAACCGCGATGCCGTGAATGAGTTTATGGTGAGAACATTAAAGCCGCGTGTATGGATCGGGCAAACATGGTCGTCTGATCATCCAGGGCATGAAGTACTGGCCAGGATGACGAACACGTATATATATCCCGGGCAACGGGACCTGTTTGCCACCAATATGCTGGATGCGAACAGGTATGTGATCGGCCCTTTGATCGACCGGTCGTATAAAAGCCAGCAAGGGCATATACTGGTAAGGGTGCTGCCGGGCGGTAAAACGTATTACGTGATCATCCTGGATGATATGAACCCTGCATTGACAGTTAAATCCGTATTTGGACCCTATACATCAAAAATCAATAAGAACAATCCTCATCAAAAATAACAGAACAAGATGCAAAGAATATTAATATGCCTGCTATCACTTCTTACTGTGACCGCTGGTTTCGGGCAATTCAAAAAATCAGAAAATATAGTAGTTATAACCCTGGATGGTTTCCGCTGGCAGGAGGTTTTTGGCGGCGCAGATAGCGTATTGACCTTTGACACTGCGGCGAGATACAGTACTAACTATGTGAAAGATCATTTCTGGGCAGCAACACCACAGGAAAGAAGACAAAAGCTGTTACCTTTTTTCTGGTCTGAAATAGCTTCAAAGGGTATAATACTTGGCAACAGGGATTATGGAAATTATTTTAACAATGCCAATCCGTATTGGTTTTCCTATCCGGGATATAATGAGATCTTCACCGGCTTCCCTGATACTGCCGTCAATTCCAATGATAAAATCCCCAACAAGAATGAGAATGTTTTTGAATTCCTGAATAAACTGCCTGAATACAAGAATAAGGCTGTCGTATTCGGCTCATGGGATGTGTATTCTTATATTTTTAATGATAAACGTTCAGGCCTTTTGGTAAACGATGGTTATAAGGACCTGGCCGGTACGCTTACTCCCGGCCAGCAACTCTTCAACAAATTGCAGCATGAAATGCCGGCTATTTTTCATGATGGTGAACGGGTGGATGTTGCTACTTTTCATATAGCATTCGAGTACATGAAAGCACGTAAACCCAAACTGATCTACTTCGGACTGGGAGATACGGATGAATTTGCACATGGTGGCATGTACGATTTCTACCTGGATGCTGCGCAGAACACCGATGACTGGATCAGGCAGTTATGGGAATACATTCAATCCACTCCTGAGTATAAAGACAAGACAACGCTGATCCTTACCACCGATCATGGAAGAGGGCTGGCTGCCGGCGGCAACTGGCAACATCATGGACAGCGTATTGCAGAAGCCAGTGAAATGTGGATGGCTGCCATCGGACCTTCTGTTAAACCTGTTGGCGAGAGTAAAGAGAAAGCACAGGCTTACCAGGGACAAATAGCGGCTACCATTGCCGCTATGCTGGGGAAAGAATTCAAACCATTGCACAAACCACTGCCTGTTCTTACTTTTCCTGGCAAATAAATCATCAGCGATATGTTGTCAAATCACTCAACACCCGAGCAGACCGCCAATCTTATCATTGGTCTTTATGAACAATATGGCGGTGAAGATTATATAGGTGAACCTGTTTCGCAGATCGAACATATGTGCCAGTGTGCTTCACTGGCAGAAGATGAAGGTTATAGTGAGGAGATCGTGCTTGCGGCTTTTTTTCATGATATCGGCCATTTATGTGAGCATATCATGCCCGTAAAGCAAATGGATGGTTATGGAGTAGTGGATCATGAGAAACTGGGAGCTGACTTTCTACTGGGTCATGGTTTTTCCGAAAATATTGCCAGTCTTGTGCGCAATCATGTACAGGCAAAGCGGTATCTTACTTTCCGTCATGAATCGTATTACAACCAGTTGTCCGAAGCAAGTAAAAAGACGCTGGAATTTCAGGGAGGAAGGATGAGCGTAGCGGAAGCGGCTTTATTTGAAGCGGACAGTTTGTTTGAACTGCATATCCGCCTGCGACAATGGGATGAGAAAGCCAAACTGGAAAACAAGCCCTTACCACCATTGGATAAATACCGGGAAATGATGATCACTCATCTTCAGGTTAGGGGCTAAACCTGTTGATTTAAACCCTTAAATTTAGAAAATATAAAACCGACTATGCCTATTAAACTCGTTGTTTTTGACATTGCCGGCACCACAGTAAAGGATGATGATTATGTAGCACACGCATTCAGAAATGCATTTGTAAAAAATGGTTATGATATAAGTCTTGATCAAACCTATCCTTACATGGGTATCAAAAAGATCGTTGCAGTGAATGCCATGCTTGCAAAACTGGGTGGGCAATCGGCCGATGCCGGCACGATCTATACTGATTTTACTGATGAGATGATGGATTTCTATACGTATAATGCTTCGGTAATGCCTTTGCCTTATGCAGAAGAGGTTTTCCAGCAACTGAAAGAAAAAGGGATCCGGATTGCTTTGAATACCGGTTTCCCCAGGATCATTGCAGATGTTATTATCGACCGGCTTCAATGGAAAGATAAAGGATGGGTGGATGATGCCATTGCCAGCGACGAAGTGGAACATGGCCGCCCTCAACCTCTCATGATACAGGAACTGATGTTGCGCGCATCCATTACTGATCCGCTGGAAGTAGCAAAAGTGGGTGACACGGAGGTGGATGTGAACGAAGGCCGCAATGCAGGATGTGGTTTGGTGGTGGCAGTAACCACAGGAGCTTATACGGAGGAGCAACTGGCTGCTTATGACCCCGACCATATCATTTCCAGCCTTTCCCTGCTCCCCAATCTAATTTTCAACCGTGACTGATATTGCTTCATCCATACAACGGATGGCCGGAAAGCGGTTAGTGGTAACAATTTGTGCATCACTCATCGCTTTCATGGCATACTCGTCGGTGTATGCTTACCGGAAGCCTTTTACCGTAGCTACGTTTGAAGGGATCCGGTACTGGGATATTTCTTATCAAACCTTACTGATCATCAGCCAGGTGATCGGTTATATGCTGAGCAAGTTTGCCGGCATTAAATTCATTGCCGAGCTGAAATCACTTGGCCGTTTCCGTACAGGCATCATACTGACAGGCACTGCCTGGTTTTGCCTGCTGGGATTCGGGTTGGTGCCCGAACCCTGGGGTATGTTGTTTATGTTTATCAATGGTTTTTTGCTGGGTTTTATGTGGGGTGTCATCTTCAGTTATCTTGAAGGCAGAAGAGCAACTGATCTGATGGGGGCAGTGCTGGCGGTCAGTTTTATTTTCGCAGGTGGATTTACACGTTCTGTAGCAAAATGGCTGATGGTGGAATGGGATGTTTCAGAGAAATGGATGCCTTTTTTTACCGGGTTGGTGTTTCTTATTCCCTTGTTGATCTTTCTTTTTTTGCTGGAAAAAATACCTCCCCCGGATGAAACGGATAAAAAGGAGAGAACTGCGCGTATACCGATGAATGCGGAAAGCCGGAAGTTGTTTCTCAAAACATTTGGTATTGGTCTTGTCATCGTCAGCATTACTTACCTGTTCCTTACCGTGATGCGTGATATAAGGGACAACTATATGGCCAATATCTGGAATGAACTGGGATATGGAACAGATTATTCCATTTTCACTAAAACAGAAACCAATACATGTTTATTGGTTTTGCTGACAATGGGCTTACTCGTGCTTATCCGGAAAAATATCCGCGCTCTGGCAATGGTGCATATAGTAATAGCCGCGGGCTTCCTGATCGCTGGAATCTCTTCATTGCTTTTTATCACTGGTCAGATGGATGGTGCGGTATGGATGCAATTGGCGAGTCTTGGCCTGTATATGGGCTATATTCCTTTTAACTGTATTTTCTTTGAGCGCCTGATCGCTTCTTTCAGGATCGCAGGTAATGTTGGCTTCCTAATCTATTTCGCAGATGCTTTCGGTTATCTCGGCAGTGTAACAGTGATGCTTATAAAAGAGTTTGCCCGATTGCGGTTAAACTGGTCGGAGTTTTATTCTCATGGCGTCGTGATAGGGTCATTGCTGGGACTGGCAGGAACAATTTTTTCACTGATCTATTTTACCAGGCGATATCGTGTTGCCAATCTTAAATGAACATGCTCAACAAATCAGCCATCATTATAGGAGCGGGAATTGCCGGTTTGTCGATAGCCCGTGCGCTTGCTGTTCGTGGGTATAAAGTAAGGGTGATAGACAGGGAACAAAAGGCAGTTGGAGCTTCTGTCAGAAATTTCGGAATGGTCTGGCCGATAGGCCAGCCGGCCGGCGATGCTTATGAAACAGCGATGCTGTCAAGGCATTTGTGGAAGGAATTGGCAGATGATGCAGGTATATGGTGTGAAGAAGCAGGTTCACTTCACCTTGCTTATGAAAAAGATGAATGGAAGGTGTTAGGTGAATTGAAAGAAATATATAAGAACAGGGATTATCATTTGCTGGATACGGAAGAGGTATTAAAAAGATCACCAGCTGTTGTGCCTGATAGATTGATAGGAGGTTTGTACAGCAAAGAAGAGCTGATCGTTGATCCGCGCCAGGCTATTGCCCGGATACCTTTATGGCTTGCAGAAAAATTCGGCGTGGAGTTTTTATGGGGTAAAGCAATTACTGCTATTAACTACCCTTCTGTTGTTGCAGGAACAGAATCCTGGCAGGCTGATGAGATCTATCTCTGCAGCGGGGCCGATTTTGAAACCTTATATCCTGCATTGTATGCACAACAACCACTTACCAAATGCAAATTGCAAATGATGCGGATGGAGCCACAACGGAATAACTGGAGGATCGGTCCCGCACTTTGTGCAGGACTTTCCTTATTGCATTACACCGCTTTCCAGGCAGCACCTTCCATCAATATTTTAAAGAAGAGGATACAGGCGCAATATCCTGACTATATCAAATGGGGTATTCATGTAATGGTATCACAAAACCAAAACGGTGAACTCACCATCGGCGATTCGCACGAGTACGGGTTGACCCACGAGCCTTTTGATAAGGCTTTTATCAACGACATGATCCTCGATTATCTGCAGCAGTTTGCCCGCTTCAATAATAACCTGATCACAGAAACCTGGAATGGTATTTATCCTAAACTTACCAATGGTCAAACACATCTGGTCCTGGAACCCGAACAGGGAGTTACAATCATTAATGGCCTTGGTGGCGCTGGTATGACAATGAGTTTAGGTTTGTGTGAGCGATGGATGCAGGGAAGAAGCTGAGCTTATGCAGCTTTCTCTTGTTTGATCTTCACTTCTTTTTTGGCAGATTTTACCTTGATGCCTTCAGTGAGTATTTTGGCAGCTTTCTTTAAGCGGCTGTTGAATTCTTTTTTGCCCAGTGTTTCTTCCAACCCGGGTAAAGCGGTTTGTAACTGAGCGATCACCTGAAGGCGGGCCTGCTTCTTCGGAGAAGGGATTTTAGTCTTAGCCATTTCTATTGAGTTTGTTTACGATTTGATAATATAAAATTAACATCAGGGAAAGACTTCCAATGTTAAGTTTTGCTGTTGGACAAAAATTTAACATTGGATACCCCGTTATAGCTCAACCGTTTCGATGAACAAATTATTTTTTAGTGCTTTTCTTGCTGTGGGCGCCATGGGATTTCCGGTAATGCGATTGACCGCATTAGTTGATCATCTTCCGGCAATCACCACTTTTTTCGTTTCGATGATCTCTCCTGTGGTCAGTACAATGCCTACGAAATAAGTGCCTTGTATTGGCAGGAATAGCGGAATGATATTTCTTCCATTGACTGCTTCTTCTTTCACTTTCTGGCCAATGGCATTCCAGATCACGATGGCTTTGGCCGGCAGGGTCTTGTGAATGCTCAGGAAGAAGTCGCCGGGTGAGGGATTGGGCCATAACATAATGCTGTATTCGCCGGGTGCAGGGCCTACAGCAATAGTGTCGGAAAAACTGAAACTACTATCGTACCGGACAGAACGAAGGCGATAAAAGCTGATACCCTTATCCCTGTTCGGGATATCAATGAGCTGATAGTTCAATGTAACCGTGCTGTAGCCGTTGATGGCTTGTGAAGCCACAGTTCCTACAGATTTGAAATCAGCTTCTGTGCTTAATCTTCTTTCCACTACAAAATGATGTGTATTGATCTCAGGGTTGGTCCGCCAGTAAGTTCTTACCCTTGTAGAATCAAGGCGGTAAGCATTGAACCAAAGACTGTTGCTGGAATTAAGTGTCTTGTCGCCGGTAAGCTTGGTGAACAGTGAGTTCTGGCTAACAGATGCAAGGAATGTTCTTTTATTAAGACCGCTATTGCCCAGGATGTTGCCGGTGGTCAGATCTCCATCAGCAGGCAGGGTTTGAGGTTGGCCGATATCCCATTGATTGCTTATCAACTGTGATACATACGCGTATTGCCTGTTGCCTGCAAACAGGTTGCCCTCATCAGCGATAAGATGTTGAAGGGTGAGTTCTGTTATCCCTGTGCCAGGATATTTACTTTTACCAACCTGCCAGGTCTTATTTATAGATTCATTGATCAATGTATTTCCTGCCAGGCCATTTACGCGCGCACTGTCAAAGACAGATACGAAATAATCATCTCCTCTTGTAGTAAGATTCCTGATGGCAGCAGGAGTATAGGATTGGGAAAGGCTGCCTACAGGAAATACAACTGTTCCATCTCTGCGGCGGATATTTTCCCGGATCAATAAACCCTGGTCCGGTCGGTTGCCGGTAACAAAATAACGCGCAGAGTCATATCCTTCTATTTTACCCGGATCATTATTGCCCAGCACAAGGATATTGTCATTGAGAAAAAAAAGCCCTTGCTGAAAGCTGATCTCATTGCGGGCTTTGGTGCTTCCATTCAGCAGTTCAATTCCCTGCTTGTTGTCTATTTTTATTTTAGTGAATGAGGGACCGGAACGGGTTGCGGCATTGTAGCCACCGGATATTTGTTGCCTTACTGTGTCCGATATAAAGCGGAGCCAGCCTCCCTCACCGGTAATGCCGGTACCATTATTGGAGTTATCGGTGATCCGTGACTGGTAGCTATTGTTCCAGCTTTTTCCTGAAAAATTCACAATGGCATTTTTTCCGATACCAAAATTGCCCTGATTGGTTACATTAGAAAAGATGGTGGCCGAATCGCCGATAAAAAATATTTTGCCGGTGGCAGGCACATAAAATCCCTGTTGTGCTGTTGCTTTTAAACAAAGCAGTAAAATAGCGAATACACTATGGATAATATACCTGTATCGTTTGGCCATTCATCAAAACTCTGTGATCGTTACATAAAACTTTGTTCCATTGCCAAGGGTCCGGCTGTTTGTTGATGCATTATACATTCTAACCCTGACATTGCTTGTGCTGGTCAGTCTGGCTGATCCAATGCTGACACCAGCCGGCAGGTCTGTGTCCAACGAAACGGTTACGGTGGCCCTGGTGCTGGTCGGTGCGTTGGCTGTTGGGATAGCCAGGTCCACATCTACCAGGGCAGGGCTATAAGCAAGACCGATTACCACAAGGTTTGCGCCGCCGAAATTGATCGTCGAGGTTGTTGCTATTTCGAGGCTGATAGTGTTTTTTTGAACAGTCCCTTTAGCTCCCATCTTATAAGTGCCGGCAACATCGAGAACAGCAGCAGGGCTGGGAGTGCCTATTCCGACTGTCCCGCTTTGCAGCCGCATTATCTCGGTCATTGTACTGGTAGCACTCTTATAACTCTTAAATACAAATGGTTCATTGCCATCCTTGCCGGTTATAAATTCCAAACCACCGTTATCAGAAGTGCCAGTGGCGCCGAATTCGAAGTAATCGACACCGGCTGCGCTTCCTTTTATCCTGAAATTTCCGTTAGCGTCTATAAATATTTTGGGCTTGTAGAATTGAGCCGCAGGAGCATAGAATTGCAATGCGGATTTTAAATAAGTCAGCTGTTCATTGTTGTCGGAATAATCAGTATATGCCTGCACCAACCCCAGAGTAGCCCTTCGGCCAAGTTCAAGAAAACTGTTGCTGTTCGATTTTATGATCATTGCTTTATCATCGGTTGTTCCAATGAAATTGGATGAGCTGGTACCTGCATTGCCGGTGATGCTCCAGTAATTTTTCAGCAGATCGGTCGTGCTTAATGCCCGCCAGTAACCATTGCTTCTGATCATGAGTTGGGCAGAGGGCTGGTGAAAGATCACCATACCGTCGGGCGGTGCCAGGCCATTGATCAATGTTGTATCGGTGATCCGGGGAAACAGCATGCCCTGGTCATTGGATTCCAATTCCAGTATAGCTGATTTCTGTAGGGCAAGCGGTGTTTTGCCTAAACGTAATTGTTGCGAATAGATAAAACTGCTCCATACAAGACATAACAAGGCCATGCTGATTTTCTTCAGGCTGCGCATAGTAACAGGATTGATCTTTGCGGTCGTCTTCTACGGAATAATTACTTCTTGATGATATACCAGTTAGCGCCGTCTGTTTGCAGCGTCACGTAAGTCCAGTCGTTATAGATCACATAGGAAGAGCCGCCATCGATCGTTCCTGCAGCAGGAGTAATGGTCAATTCGTGATCAATACCGCCGCTGCCAACTTTCTTGATGGTGTATATACGCCCTGAAAAGGTGGAAGGGTTAGGCAATGTGAGTGTAAGTGCCGAACTGGTGGTGTTCATCAGGATGGTATTGTCTGCTGCAGTAGCTGTGTAATTACTGCTGAATGTCTGGATGGCCATTGATAAAGAACCACTCACCTGCACGGTGGAGTTGGCCTGTCCTGTATTACCTACAAGTATCGCTTTGGCAGCAGCTACACTGTCCTGGAAGGTTTTGTTACCGCCGAAGGTTTGTGCCGCTGCTGTTACGATACCGGGGTTGGTTGCATCGGCGGGGTGCAGTATGATGGTGCGTGAAGTGGTGTCGGAAGTAATGGACGCACCATTTACATTAGGTACGGATGCAACGGCGCCGATCGTGATCGTCTGGATACCGCTGTTTATCTTTTCCCAGTCGGCATAAGTGAGCAAACCATAAGGTTTGGTGGGAGAGGAGCCGTTTTGTACGGGGAGATGGATAGCAATAGTGCTGTCTGAAGCGCGGTTCTCTACAGCTACTGTATCAGTGGTGGTGTTAGCGTCTGCAGTAAGGCTCAGGGTTTGTTTCTGGATACCGTTGATGGCACGGATCGCATTTTCAAAGGCGGAAGAGGACATGGAGCGTTTGTATACAGAACCGTCAGCAGCCAGCACAAGCACATCCAGTTCGTTGGTGCCTGCAGCAAGGTTTTCAAATTTTACGGAGCCATCGACATTCAGCTTGGCCGTGGGGTTAGCCGTACCGATACCAACATCTCCATTGGCGTTAATGCGTAATCTTTCCGCATTGCTGGTTTTCATTACCAATGGTTGGCCATCTACTGTACCGATAAAATTCAAAGAGGGGTCGGTGCCGCTGTTACCATTAAGTGACCAGTTGGAGTTTGCTTCAGAAAGGTCAGCGATCTTTTTCCAGCTTCCATTACTGCGGAGGCGGAGGCTCTTATCGGTATTCAGGAAAATGATCATACCATCTGGTGGGGTCAGGGCATTGATCGCAGTGGTATCGGCCAGTCTGGGTAATAAAAGACCCTGGCGTGTGCTTTCCAATTCAAGAATAGATGATTTCTGGATGCTGGTGGGGTTGTCGCCTACTTTCAACTGAGCGTTTACAAAAATGGTGGAGCTTAGAAAGAGCGCGACAAACAATAAACCTTTACGGTTTATAATCGTAGGATTAGGTTTCATAAAATATTAGATAGCTTTAAAAATTAGTAAACAGGAGTTGCAAGGTGGCTTATCAATGATCCTGCTTATTCATTAACAATACAAAGGAAACAGAATAAGATGATCCGCTGTATAGATTATTCTATCATTGTAATGTAGTGCAACTGCTACATAAAAGCAGGATTACTGATCTGATACAGGTATGTTAGGTTATGATCACTAAGAGTGGCTGAACTTTAACAGGCAGTTGAACTACTACTTTAAAGAGGGCGGATGAACTTTTATGGGACGGGGATTTATATCGTATTTGTTTGATCGTGATCAATTGTTTTTTTGCTTGTAAAAAGCATCTACATAACCGGCCAGTTCCAGGAATGGCTTGAGGTCGTTCAGTTCTGCAACCTGGTCCGGCATCTGCTGAAAATCAAAGTTGTGGACTTTTACAGTGCAATCATATTCACCAAGAATATTATCCAGCAGTATAAAACAGGCATAAGCCACCTGGCTATAATTCTGTTCGGTTATTCCTTTTGCATAGATAATAATATTCAGTTGCTGATTCTCGATAACCGGAAAGAATTTCATTTGTGCAGGATCCAGTGTCAGCTGACCGACGTTTAATTTCATTTCTTTCACTGCCGTTGCCGGCATACGTTGCCGGAAAGCAAAAAACTTCCAGCCTTTTACACCAGGAGCTCTTTCTACAATATCCCTTACCAGTTGGAAAAGCTCGGGGTTGCCATTGGCTGAAACCGTCATGTTGATAATGCCGTTTTGAGGCGGTTCAAATTCTATCGCAAGACCGGCTTTTATCTTTTTTACCTGAATGAATAATTCGTTGAGGTATTTATCGGGATCACTCTGGAAATTGCGGAGCCTTTTCTCATTTTTTACAAACCAGCTCCAGAAATCATCAATGGAGTCTGTTTTATAATGCAGGCCAGGTGCACCGGATTGTTCATGTAACAGGGGTGTGGAATTAATGTTACATAGATATAATGACATCAAAGAGACAAATATTGTTTTCATTTCACACAGGCAGAATGATGCGGTTCAAGATAATGGTTTTTAAATAAATGGCCCGGCATGGTTGCCGGACCATTTATTTATACAACAAATATTTCTTGCGCATTTTCTTGTACTTGCTCAGCCCCGGTTCCCAGCTTTTGCGGATAGAGGCCTCAGACACTCCATCCATGATTTGTTTTCGGAATAAAGGTGAACCGCTGAGTTTGCCGATATCGCCCATTTCTTTACTCAGTTTTGAATCGAAAAACTTTTCTTTATGCGGATGAGCTTTATACAATTCCATCATCCATTGAAGGTTGAGCTTTTTTGAACGCATCAGTTTTTGAATGTCATAATTGCGCAGATCCAGGCCGTAACATACTTCATTCATAAAAAGTGGCGTCTCGCTCATTCCCTTAATAGAAGTGGGAGTGAAAGAAAACGGGTAACTGCCTTTCAGTTCCGGGCTGCCCAGTACGGTAAATGGATAATATGTGCCCCGGCCATGGTTAAGATAAGTTCCTTCAAACAAACAGGTGGAGGGATAAAGCATTACAGCTTGCTGAGTGTTCAGGTTGGGTGAAGGACTTACAGGTAGCTCATAGTACATATCGTGATTATAATTGGCCACAGGTATGATCTTCAGTTTGCACTTCACTTTACCTTCAAGCCAGCTTTCGCCATTGGCCATTTGGGCAAATTCAGCAATAGTGAGCCCATGACTGATGGGGAGCGGAAACTTGCCGATCCCGGATTTCAATGACATATCGAGTACCGGCCCGTCGATCAGGTAACCATTGGGATTGGGACGGTCGAGGATCAGCAATTCTTTGCCATAGGTGGCACAGGTTTCCATGAGTAATGCCAGCACATTGATATAAGTAAAAAAGCGGCAGCCAACATCCTGCACGTCGTAGATCATCAGGTCCACGTCTGCCATATCTTCCTTGCTGGGTTTTCTTTTGGGTCCATATAAAGAGATGATGGGAATGCCGGTATCAGGATCGATTTGATCGGCGACTTTCACACCGGCGCCTACATTGCCACGGAACCCATGTTCAGGCCCGAACACTTTTACGATATTGATACCGCGGGCCTTGAGGCTGTCAACAAGATGTTTATTGCCGATGCGTGAGGTAGGATTAGCCAGGATGGCAATACGCTTACCTTTTAAATAAGGGATATATTTTTCTGTTTGGTCGGCGCCGGGAATGATCCTGGCCGGGGTTTCCGCATCGTTCGGGGCAGGAACGGGAAGGGCAGATTGTTTAAAGCCAATGGTCATTGAAACGAACAGGAGTGAAGCCGTCAGAAAAACATTCATGTAAAGAAATTTATCGTCAAATTTATGCCTATATGAATTAATTGTATCTTTACATGCCTTCTCACTTTTTATCCGAACAAATTATTCTTCCCCCTGTTAGTACCTCTCCCGGTTCTGGTGAATGCTATTACTGCACAATCTGTAGCTTTACGCCCTTTTCGAACCTTGCCACTCTAATCCTTTGCCAGCCATTTTGATTACCGGCGTCGCCGGAAGTATAATGTATTGTTTAAAACCTGTTAACTGTGACTAAAAAAAGATATTACTTTCTTGTATCACTTCTTGGTGCGCTTACGACCATTGCACCTTTTTCTATTGATATGTATCTGCCGGGTTTCCCTGCTATTGCAAAGGATCTGCATACATCAGTAGCGGAAGTATCGCTTTCCCTGTCTGGCTTTTTTGTGGGAGTTTCCGTAGGGCAATTATTATATGGCCCGTTAATGGACCGGTTTGGCCGGAAGCTTCCGTTGTATGCTGCGCTTTTGTTGTACATCGCCGCTTCAGTGCTTTGCATAATGGCTACTTCGCTCGATTTCCTGGTAGCTGTTCGTGTAGCGCAGGCTGTCGGTGCCTGTGCGGCTACAGTGGCAGCCAATGCCATGGTGCGTGATCTTTTTCCGGTGGAAGAAAATGCAAAGGTGTTTTCCATGCTGATACTTATCCTGGGAGTGTCGCCTATTATTGCGCCTACTGTCGGCAGTTATGTTACTTCTTCACTTGGCTGGCAGGCCGTATTCATTATTCTTGCATCGATCACGGCTGTGATACTGCTGGCCGTTTTCTTTGGTCTGCCGGAAAGCAGTAAGCCTGATCCGGACTATTCACTAAAACCTGCAGCGATCACGCGCAGCTACCTTGCTGTATTCAGAGAACCGGTATTTTATACCTATACTTTTACCGGGGCTATTGCTTTTGCGGGTTTGTTTACTTATCTCTCCGCTTCGCCGTATGTATTTATGGAATTGTATAAGGTGAGTGAAAAAGAATATGGATGGATCTTTGCTTTACTGGCTGGCGGACTGATACTGGCAAGCCAGGTAAACAGGTTTTTGATGAAAAAATACCGCATTCAGCAGATCGTGATCACAGCACTTATTGTTAAAACGTTTACTGGCCTGCTGTTGCTGATTGCAGCTTCGCGCGGCTGGCTTTCGCTTCCATTGATCCTGTTGCTGTTGTTTATTTATTTAAGCTGCCTGGGATATATACTGCCCAATTCGTCTGCCCTGGCTATGTCGCCTTTTACCAAAGGAGCCGGCAGTGCATCAGCTTTGATGGGTGCTATTCAGATGGGGATAGGGGCCTGCGTAAGCATTGTTGTGAGCATGATACCGGCAGGTTCCATGCTGCCTATGGCGGTGATCATGAGTGGTTGCAGCATACTGGCCCTGCTGATGCTGGTAACAGGAAAGAAGATGATCGCCAGGAAAGCAGCGCTGGAAGGGATATGATCAATTCACACTTAACTTTCCTTCGAGCCCGTTGTTCATCACTTTCCCTTTGATGGCGCCTACAACGACCTTCAAGGATTCGATCATTTTATTATGCCTTGTGTCCCAATAATAGCCTTCCAGGGGTTTGAACTTCAGGAGTGTAAGATTGGGATCTTCCGGGCCTTCATGAAACCAGGCGGTGAGATAGACATTCCATAATTTCCGGGCTTTTCCTGGGTCCACCACAATTTCGGCTGTTCCGTAAATGGACAAAAACTCCAGGGCAGAGCGGTTGGAATAAATAAGTTGCACCCGGTCGTCACGGGCAATATCGAGATTCAAGCTGCTGTCTGCTGCACTGAAAAACCAGATCGTTCCATCGTCATCCACTGATTGGGTCACCATGGGGCGGGTGTTGAAGGGAGCGCCGCAAAGCCGGGTGTTGAACATGCATAGCCGGGCTTCTTCGGCCAGTTCTTTCAGTTTATCAAGAGCTGGTTGCTTTTCGAGGTGTTTAACGGTTTTCATTATGTTTTTTATATGGATAGGTAAATAATCATGCCATGGGTAATGATGGCAGATTGATAGGTAAATAATGAAAAGCGTTAAAGAAATAAGCTGCCGGCAAGCCTGCTGTGTAAATATTTCCACGTTGCCGGGGTCTGAAATCCATCAGCTGCTGAATCACACTTCCGGAATGGTGAATATATGCCTGATTTATTATTTTTGATCTGCCACCCAACCGGACCAACATGAGTTTTATAGCTAATTACTATTATATCAGCCTGATCCTGCAAGCTATCTGCGTGATCCATTGCATTCGCAGGGGCAATCAGAACAAGTGGATCTGGATCATCGTTTTTCTGCCGGTGATCGGCTGCCTGGTTTATATCTTTTCGGAGATACTCACAGGCCGGGAGTTAAGGCAGGTGAGTTCGGGTATGGGGGCAGTGCTCAATCCGTCTGCCAGTGTGCGGAAGCTTGAGGAGCAGTTGCGGTTTTCCGATACGTTTCAAAACCGGATCGCTTTGGCAGATGCTTACCTGCAAAAAGGCGAAACCCAGAAAGCGATAGAATTGTATGAAAGTAGCCATACGGGTGTCTTCACAGAAAATGAGCATTTGCTCCGCCAACTTATTATAGCATATAATGCTGTTGGCCGGTATGATGATATTATTCCATTAGCGCAGAAGATCTACCGCTCACCTCAGTTTGCGCGCTCGCGTACGCATTTGCTTTATGCTATTGCGCTGGATAAGACTGGCCGGCCTGAGCAGGCCGAGAAAGAATTCCAGACTATGGCCGGCCGGTTTGGTTATTATGAGCAGCGTTACTATTATGGTTTATTCCTGATAAGGGGCGGGCGGGAGCAGGAAGCTACCCGGTTGTTCAATGCAATAGTGGAAGAAGGCAGGCATCTTTCCTCCCAGGAAAGGAGTATGAACCGGGAGTGGATCAGCAGGGCCAAGGATGAACTGAACAGAAAATGATCTTGCATAGCTTAAAGTCTATCCCTTTGCTGAAGTCGGTTGGATTTAGCAGTGGCTTAGATTTTGCTCTGGGAAGAATATGAGAAAGAAAGAAACGATCTGGGAATTGATCAGGCGGCTGGATGAGCAGGCGGGGGAGTATAATGAACATCTTCACAAGGCCAATCTACTTTTTGATACGGCGGCAAAAGAAACGGGTAAGGTATTGGAGAAGCATCAGCAGGACTTGCATAAGACGATTACTAAATTGCAAAGGGCTTTAAGGGCATTCAATAAGCAAAAAGAAGACGGCTCTAATAGAAAAAACTCAACCAAAAAATGAAAATATTCTCTGGTATGTAGAGAATGTTTTTTCTACATTTTTCCCTTGTTAAAATATCATTTATTGCGGTGAAAAAACGGCGGTTAATTTAGGATCATAATGCAATTTTACATGCGCAGGGATATTCCTGGAAATGAAAAATTGTTTTATGATAGTAATGACTAAAGAAGAGATTGAGGAGTTTAAAGAGATCATGCGCAAACAACATAAAATCCGTAAGGGATCAAAAGAGGCGGCACGAGAATACCTGATAAAGATCGGACTACTGACTCCAGATGGACGGATTGTGGGGTGGTTTAAGGAATTGTATGGTTTAGATAAAAGCTATGACGATGTACGCTTCTAAACCCGGATTGATCATTGGTTTTCATGGTTGTGACCGTATTGTTGTCAATTAGCTGATCAACGGATTGGATGACCTGTTTTTCAGCAGAAATTCCTATGATTGGCTGGGGCATGGAATTTATTTTTGGGAAAATGACCGGGGACACGCCCTAAGATTTGCCCAGGAGTTGTCTATCCGGAAGAAAAAATCACACGATATTAAAGAGCCTGCTGTAGTTGGAGCTATACTGGACCTTGGATTTTGCCTTGATTTATCAAATATCGAATACCTTGAATTTCTCAAGGAAACATATAATAATCTGTTTGACTTATTCTGTGCCAGTGGAGCTCCTATGCCTGAAAATATTCACCCTCCCGGATCTCGTGACCTGTTATTACGTAAGCTGGATTGCATGGTGATCGAAGCTTTTCATCATGAACAAATGATGGCGAATAAACGCCCATTCGATTCAGTCAGAAGTGCTTTTATAGAAGGGGAACCTATATACCCCAATGCTGGGTTTTATAGCAGAAGCCATATTCAGCTTTGCATCCGTAATCCTAACTGTATTAAAGGATATTTCCTTCCAAGAATTGCAAACGATCAGTGGCTGGTGCCATAAGTGCTTTTGTTTATAAAGAATCACCTGACTTTTACATTATACTATTATTTACGGGATTAGTGAAGTAGATTAGCCTTACAGTTCACTTTTAACCTCAACCATCATTGGAACAACTCTTCTCTCATCTCCGTAAATACCATCCGCTTAGCGCTGAAGCCCAGACGGCTATCCAAAACTGCTTCAGCCAGGTCATTCTTTCAAAAAACGAATTCCTTCTTACCGAAGGAAAAATATGCCGCCATCTCTATTTTATGGAACAAGGTGCCCTGCGAGGTTTTTATAACCTGGATGGGAAAGAGATTACCTACTGGTTTGCTTTTGAAGGAGATTTTGTTACCTCCTTCCATAGTTTTACTACACAGCAACCAGCCGTTGAAAATATTCAATTGTTGGAGGGAAGCGTTCTATGGGCTATTTCAAAGGAAACCCTGATGGATCTGTTCAACCGGTTTCATGAAATAGAAAGGCTGGTCCGGATCGCTTATGAGAGATATTATGTCCGCCTTGAAGAACGCTTCGTGAATGCACAATTCAGAACAGCTGCAGAAAGGTACGAGCAACTAATTCAGCAAACCCCACATATAATAGAACGTATCCCTCTTGGCCAAATTGCTTCTTACCTGGGTATCAGCCAGGAAACCCTTAGCCGTATCAGAAGCCGGCTTTAACATTTACCCTTTTGGTTTTTGACTTCTGTCAAAAGCAGGCTGGCTTCCGCCTGTTAGATTTGACTCCTCAAAAACCACTTATGGAACAGAAACACACCCAACAACCTTCTGCCGCTTTTATCGGCGCATCCTGGATGGCCTTATTGATTGGCGTAGCCGCTTATCTCATAGGGCTGGGAAATGCAGAAATGGAATTGAATGAAAAGGGATATTATTTCACCGTATTAATGTTTGGTCTCTTCGCTGCCATTTCCGTACAAAAAGCTGTACGGGATCAGTTAGAAGGCATTCCTGTCACCAGCCTCTATTACGGTATTGCCTGGTTTTCTACTATCTTATCCATCATTCTGCTGACAGTCGGATTATGGAATGCAGACATGGAGAAAAGCGAAAAGGGCTTTTATGCCATGTCCTTTGTTCTTAGTATTTTTTCTGCTATCGCTGTACAAAAAAATACAAGAGATATGAAAGCTTTTAAAGGTCAGGAAGAGCCAAAAGACAGGGAGGCAGACAGGTCATAAATAATAACAGGGACCCGCTTTCGCATGGCTAAGGAAAAGCAAAATCAAGATTCTCGATATCCGGGTATGTAAAATCTGATTTATATTGCGGATAATACCTCTTCTATGAAACGCTTTCTTCCCTTTGCCTGCATTTTTATTGCTTCAACAACTATTGCCCAACCAGCCAGAAAAACAGTTGACGAAAGTATTGAAACCCTCCAAAAAGATATCCCGGTCTGGATGGCCAATGCCGATATCCCCGGTATGCAAACTATACTGATCCGGAACGGCAAACAGGCATGGCTGAAAAGTTATGGTGTTGCTAACGCTGAAACAAAAATGCCGGTAGACGATAACACCCTTTTTGAAGCCGCCTCTCTCAGCAAGGTGATCACTGCTTATGCCGCATTGAAACTGGTGGATCAGGGGAAACTTGATCTGGACATACCTTTGAATACCTACCTGGGCAATAATTATGATATTGGTGATGATGAGCGGATACGCCTGATCACCGCACGCCTGGTATTGACGCATAGTGCTGGTTTTCCCAATTGGCGAAACGAAGGCTCGCCCACACTGCCGATCGAATTCACTCCAGGTGAAAAATTCAGCTATTCAGGAGAGGGCTTTGTTTATTTATCCAAAGTGATGGAAAAACTTACAGGGATGGATTTTGAAACATACGTTCAGGAATCAGTGTTCCAGCCATTGGGAATGACCAATAGTTTTTTTTCCTGGCAGGATAGTTTTGCTTACCGGCATGTATACCGCCATAACTGGGAAGGCAAAAAATCTTTCCGCTGGGAGGGGAAAGGATATAATGCTGCTGCCAGTGTACATACCACAGCAGCTGATTATGGGAAATTCATTCTTGCATTGCTCAATGGAAAAGGGCTTAAAAAGAAGACCTGGGAGCAAATGTTCACTCCGCAGATAAGGGTCCGTACAGATGCTTATCCAGAGTTGTACTGGGGATTGGGTGTGGGGCTGGAAATAGACAATGGCCGGAAATATTTCTGGCATTGGGGCGACCAGGGCGATAGCAAATGCTTTATGAAAGCAGACCTGAAAGCAAAAGATGCTTTTCTTTATTTCACCAATAGTGCCAATGGACTTTCCATAGCTGATGGGATGATGGAAGATGCACTCGGCGGTTCTACGCCGGCCCTGGCCTGGCTGAATTATGAGCGTTATAATCCAGCTGCTAAAATATTATGGCAATCCATATTGAATAAAGGTGCAAAGATTGCTTTGCAGGAGTACAAGGACCAACTGAACAAAGGAGCTGTGCAGGCAATTGCAGAAACCTCCATTAACAGTATCGGGTATCTATTGCTAAGGAGAGAAAAAGTGGATGAAGCCATTGAAGTGTTCCTGCAAAACACAGCTGATTATCCTGAATCCGGCAATGCCTGGGATAGCCTGGCAGAAGCATATATGACCAGGGGCGATAAAGGACTGGCTATAAAGTATTATGAAAAATCACTGCAATTAGATCCTGGTAATAACAATGCCGTTGACCAGTTAAAGAAATTAAGACAATAAAAATCAGCTCTTTTCTCCCAGGGCTATCAGTGGCATTTGTTTTTCTTTTCCTCTCAATTTGATAGTACCTAAATCGAATGCTGCAAATTTGTTTAATGGTTGCAATTCTTTTACCAGCTCTGCAGAAGCGATCACTTCCTGCCGGAATTCTTTGCACAATGCCTGGATGCGGGAAGTAGTGTTCAGCACATCTCCGGAATAAGTAATATCCCTTTTAATATTGCCGATTTCTCCTACCACCACTATACCGCAATGCATACCGGCTTTAAATGATGGCCATATGCCATAGCGGGAGAGATATTTATCTTTCAGGTTGGCCATCTGATCTTTGATGTCAAAAAAACAACGGACGCACTGGCTTTGCTCGATCCCATCATTGTAGCGCCAGGCTATTACCACTTCATCGCCTACGTATTGATAGATCTCTCCTTTATTGTCAAGGATGGGATTAGTGATATCAGCATAAAAATCCCTCAGAAAGGCATGATATTTTTTATCGCCTAATTTCTCTGCAATGGATGTGGAAGAATTGAGGTCGAGAAACATAAATATCCTTTTCTCTTCTTTCGGTGTATTATATTTCCCTTTTACCAGGTTCCAGAACACACCCTGCCCGAATTTGCTGTTGATCTGCAGCAACAGTTGTGTGATACCTACCACTACAGCCCATACCAACCCATTTTTGAATAACCGGTGAATATCGGGGTAAGCTACTGCACGGAGCACAAAACTGATCAGGACAATGATAAGTGTAAAAGAAAGTGTAACGGCTATGACCGTGTAGCCATAAGGTTTGTCGCGGTATCGCTCATTTATATAAAATACCAGGAAACTTCCACCCAATAGCGCACCAACAAGTGCCGCGATCATATTGACAATGATGGAAGAACTGAGCGAATATCCGGGTGCCGGGCCCTGCGAGGTGTGGGTAAGCAATACCAGGTGATCATATAAGGCGATCATTATCCCGATGATCAACCAGGTAATAACGATTACCTTTAATTGCGCAAATTTTAAACTGGTTCTCCGGGTCATAGGCTGAGTTGAATCTATCTTAAAATTAGTCATAATCTTATTTCAGTCACCTTCAGGGTTCTGGTTTGAAATTTGTATCTCTTGATTTTTTAAAGCGTACAGGATATTTTGAATCAGGGAACTTTACTTAATCGCAAAGGGTGGATAGTTTCATCTGGAAGAAAGCTTTTGGGGCTGATATTCCTGTTTATGATGCTTCATGGAATTGCCAATTCCCAAACGGTCACTCCTGTTGATACAGTAAAGAAAAAATCTCTTACTGCCGATACGCTGAAAGTGATCAACCCTGTTGATACGCTTATGTACAAACAATACGACCTGTCCGATCTGTACAATGATATCTTTCATCCAAAACGGAAACCCGATCCCCGGCGTAAACGATCCAGCATAACCATGATGCCCAATATCGCTGGAAATCCAACTATTGGTGCGCAGGTTGGGATCAAGGCCGTAGCAGGAAAGGTGCTGGGACGTGATCCTAAAACCTTTATGTCTGTTGCCGCAACATCGGCTTCTGTTACCACCAAAGGCATTCTTTACTTTTATATAAGCCATAATATTTTTACACCCGGTAATAAATGGAATCTGCAAGGCAGCCTGGTTGCTGCCAAAACGGTAACACCCGATTTTGGCCTGGGTATCGGTAATGCTGCAAATGGGAGCGAGGCTGATCTGATATTAAGTAATCCACAGCGCAAGGGTTATGTATTGCATGCCGAGTATTATAGTTTCAGGGAGAAAATATACAAGCAGGTCAGGAATAATATCTTTATCGGAGCCGGCGTATCGTTTGATATCAGGAGGAATATAAGGAACAAGAACGCGCTTACTGATTCAATACCATATAATATCTATAGTGACCGTTACGGGTTTAACCGTGATCATTACCTGGCGAATGCCCTCCTTTTCAGTGCAGCATATACGACGCGCGACAACCAGAACAGGGCCTATAAAGGAATTTATGCGGACATCAGTTTCCGGTTCAATCAAACCTGGATGGGCAGCACAAAAAATGCGATACAGGTTACGCCCGACTTCAGAAAATACTGGAGCCTGTCTGCCCGCAACCCGACACATGTACTGGCCTTCTGGAGCTGGGGCTCTTTTTTATTAAGCGGGGCCTTGCCATATCTCGAACTTCCGGGTACGGGCAAAGATCCGGGTAGCCGCAGCGGACGTGGTTATACGGTTACTTACTTCAAAGGCACCCAATATTTTTATTCAGAAACAGAATACCGCTTCCCCATCACAAAAAATAATTTCCTGAGCGGAGTTGCTTTCTTCAATGTACAAACAGCCAATGATGAATTGGGTACAAAACTATTTGAGCGGTGGCAACCGGCAGGTGGAGCCGGCCTGCGCATATTGTTCAATAAATCGACCCGCACCAATCTATGCCTGGATTATGCTTTTGGCAATTATGGACGGAAAGGTTTCTTCCTGAACCTGAATGAAACATTCTAGCAATCAGAGAACGATCTGTTGTACAGGGCTTGATTCCCGTATTACCAAATGTGAAGGGATGATCACTTTCTTTTGAGTAGGGAGTAATTTTTTTCTGTCGATAAGCCTGAATAGTATATCTGCAGATTCGCGTCCTATGCCGTAGGCCGGCTGAATAATAGCTGACAGTGATGGATTGAATAAAGAAGCGGCAGTCAGGTTGGAAAAACTGATCATTTTTACCTGCTCGGGTATTTTTATCTGAAGCTCCTTGCAAACCTCGTAGGTAGTGATGGAGAATTTTTCTATCGCTGTAAAAATGGCGTCCGGTTTATTCTCCCTCAGGAAAAGAGAACGGATCTTTTGGCGGGTTGCCTCGTCATCGAGACAGCACTCCACGATTATTTTATTGTTCAGTAACCCGTATTGTTTTAGCGCCTCCAAATACCCTGATCTCCGCCTGCTGCTTATGGAAAGGTTTCCATCCAGCGAAAGAAAAGCGATTTTGCTGCACCCGGTTTTGATCAGGTGTTCCGTAGCTTCAAAGGCTGCCTGCGCATCATCAGTAGTAACACAGGGTGCATCCATGATCTCACAAACCCGGTCAAAAAAGACCAGGGGAACTCCCAGTTCCACGTAGGCGGTCAAATGTTCAAAGTTGGTGGTGGAACTGGCAACAGAGATCATGATCCCATCAACCCTGCCACTTCGCAACATATGGAGAATATCTACCTCACGTTGATAATTCTCATGAGTAATATATATAAGTACATGATAGCCATTTTTCTGTGCTATTTCTTCTATCCCATTCAGCACCTGGACAAAAAAATTGTTTTCGATCTCGGGGATAATTACAGCGATCGTTTTGCTTTTATTTTTCCGGAGGCTGCTTGCATGGGGATTGGGTTGAAAGTCGAGCTTGGCAACCAGGGCCCTTACCCTGTCTTTTGTTTCCTGGCTGATCTCATGACTGTCCCTGAGCGATCGGGATACCGTTGAAGGCGAAAGTTTCAACTCCTCGGCGATCTTTTTCAACGTTATATTACTCATAATGGCGGGCAGATCTGTTTGTCATCAGAACCTGTTCTCAACGAATTTCGGAAACGATTGCGTAAAAATTGCGGAATGAAACATATTGATTTACGCAATCGTTCCCGAAATCAATTGCGTAAATATTCCGACCAGAAAAAGGTATGGATCAGGAATTTATAAATAGACTTGTGGAAACGATTCCTTTTGTTTGCCAAACTCAAACATGCTGCTTTTTTGGGTGCCCTGATAGGTTGTGCTTTCTTGTGTCCCATAAAAGAAACCAAAAGACCGAATATCTTATTTGTCATCTCCGATGACCAATCATATCCCCATTCTTCAATTTATGGAAGCCGGATGGTTTCCATTCCCGGGTTTGATTTTGCAGTTAAACAGGGAACTTTATTTACCAAAGCATGCTTAAAACCTGGCGCTTTAAAGAAAGGAGACGCTTTAGCGATTATTGCAAGAAGTGCCAGGGAAACTTAAACAAATAATACTCTTTAACAATGAAATTAAGATTTGTAGCGGCTTTTATTTTTTGTTTGGCATCCGTGAATGGCTTTTCACAAAGTGATTGGACTATGGCAAAGGAGATCGAAAAAAATATTAAGCCGCCCCAGTTCAAAAACAAGGATTATAACATTGTAAATCTTGGTGCGAAAGGAGATGGAAAAACAGATAGCCGGATCATCCTTAATAAAGCGATCGACAAGTGCAGCGCGGAAGGCGGAGGGCGGGTAGTTGTACCGGCAGGGAAGTTTTATGTTAAAGGGCCGGTTGTTTTGAAGAGCAATGTTAACCTTCATATTGCGGAAGGTGCAGAGCTGATCTTTAGTTCTGCAGCGGAGGATTATCTTCCCGCCGTATTCACTAAATGGGAAGGCACTGAGGTTTATAATTATTCTCCCCTGATTTACGCGTATAAAGCAAACAATATAGCGGTTACCGGAAAAGGTGTACTGAATGGAATGGGCACGGCAAATTTTGCTACATGGAAACCCAATCAGAAAAAGGATCAGCAGAGCATCCGGGAAATGGGACGCAAAGGCGTTCCTGTTAACGAAAGGGTTTTTGGTAAAGGGCATTATTTGCGCCCTGCGTTCCTGGAGCCTGTTGAATGCAATAATATATTGATCGAGGATATCAAGATGATAAATGCTACTTTTTGGGTTATTCATCCTGTCTACTGCAATAATGTGACGGTGAGAGGTGTAAAGGTGGATAGTAAAAACCTGAACAGCGACGGCTGCGATCCTGAATCATCAACAAATGTATTGATCGAAAACTGTGACTTCAAAACCGGGGATGACGGCATTGCGATTAAATCTGGCCGGGATAATGACGGCTGGAGGGTTGGCAGGCCCACTGAGAATGTGATCATCCGCAACTGCACTTTTGAAACGGAAACAAATGCTGTGTGTATCGGAAGCGAAATCTCCGGAGGTGTCCGGAATGTCTTTGTTGAAAATATCAATATTTCGAAGGCAGGCAATGGCATTTATTTTAAATCAAACCTGGACAGAGGCGGCTTTATCGAGCATATACGCGTACGGAACGTAGTGGCTGATTCACTTCATAACAGTCTTATAAAATTTGAACCGGACTATAAATCAGAAAGTAAAGAGAATTATCCTACACGTTTTCACGATTTTGTTATTGAAAATGCAAATGGTCAGTATGCCGGAGAGTATGGTATAGATATAACGGGTTTTGAAGCAATGCCTGTTTCTGATGTTGTGTTAAGAAAGGTTTCAATAACAAAGGCGAAACAATCTACACGCATCAGGAATGCAAAAGGCGTTTCATTCAGCGATGTTATTATAAATGGCGTTCCTGTATTTGATAACCCGTCCAATAAAGCGATGTCGCTGCGAAAACAGCGTTTAAAAACAATCAAGGGCACGAATGACGGATTGAATACATTGGGCATGCGATAAGGACATGGGATAATAAGATATTGACCACCAGCTGATTGATGGTATGACAACTGAAAAATTTATTGCTTTGCAGGGGCATGCAGTAAAAAAAATAACTGCAGGGGTTCCTTCAGAAGCATAAAGATCAGGAGCTTGAAATAGCTGAAAAGGGTCATCTGGTGAACAAGCTTTATCTTTAGGCAAAGAGTATTGCATGGAACAAAGAAAAAAGGAGATCGTTTTTTACTTGTTGTTGATTTTGTTTGCCTCAAACGGATGCAAACAAAAAGAGAGCGCGACGGCTGCTGCTACCGATGATACGGTTTCATGCCATACTAATATGCCTTCAAGAATAGCAATGGCCAACGATACTTCTCTTGCAAGTATTCAATCGTCAGATTCCGTTTCTCATGAAGGAATGAAATTCATCCCTGCCGGGGAATTCATGATGGGAGCTGCTGATGACGAAGGGAGGGAAGATGAATATCCCCGCCACAAGGTGAAGCTGGACGGCTTCTGGATGGATGAGCATGAAGTAACCAATGCAGAATTTGCCCGGTTTGTAAAAGCTACAGACTATGTTACTGTAGCAGAAAGAAAACCTGACTGGGAGGAATTGAAAAAACAATTGCCTCCGGGAACGCCCAGGCCTGCAGATGATGTGCTGGTGCCGGCTTCATTGGTATTTACTCCTCCTTCACATGCTGTGCCCCTGAATAATGCCGCATTATGGTGGCAATGGACAAAGGGGGCAAACTGGCAGCATCCGACTGGGCCGAATAGCTCCATACAAGGGAAGGAAAATTTCCCGGTGATACATATTGCCTGGGAAGATGCCGCTGCGTATGCAAAATGGGCAGGTAAAAGGCTTCCGACCGAAGCTGAATGGGAATATGCGGCCCGTGGTAGTTTGGCAGATAATAAATATCCCTGGGGAAATGAGGACCCTGAGGCTAACAAGGCTAAAGCAAATACCTGGCAGGGAAACTTTCCCAACCAGGATAAGGGATGGGATGGTTATGCAGGATTGGCTCCCGTTAAATCATTCCAGCCAAATAAATATGGCCTCTACGATATGGCTGGTAATGTATGGGAATGGGTGGCGGATTGGTATAAACCGGATTATTATTCTTCCGTTGCAAATACGGTATCTGTAAATCCCTCAGGCCCCCGTGAAAGTTTCGATCCTGATGAGCCGTCTATCCCAAAAAGAGTGACCAGGGGCGGCTCCTTTATGTGCAACCGGTCGTACTGCAAGGGCTACAGGGTTTCATCAAGGATGAAATCTTCGCCAGACACCGGCCTGGAGAACACCGGCTTCAGGTGTGTATCCTCCAAATAGTTTTCAATTCCAGGCACTGCAATTCAAGCACTGAATATTGCAGTTCATTTCGACGCAGATTTTCCCCGCGATTTCTCCAGCTGATATTCGCACTGAAAATTCATTACCATGCGTCTTATCCTGATGGCACTATTGTGTGTAGCCGGCTCGTATGTTGCCCATGCGCAGATTGATACATCCTATCACCTGTTATGGTATTCCGGAAAAAAACTCCGGCCCAACGTTTTGCTTACTCCAGGAAAGGACACCGTTACGTATACACCATCCCGTGGCACAGTGAAAATGGCCAGTAAAGCCGGAAAAGGTAAGCAACTGGATAATATGTTGATGGAATTGAACAAGACATCGAAGCGTGCACAGGAATTGATCGTTAGATTAAGCAGCAAATTGCCCAAGGCGGTTTTGCCTTCTGTCAGCAGCAATATACGTGCAGCTTATAACGATGTGGATGACGATTACCGGAAAGTATTGTCCAGTTCGGTTTCGTTGCCCGCTATGCCTTTACCGCTTAAGACCGCACCCATTGGCAAAGGCGGTTATACGGATGAAGAAACAGGGAATGATATCTGGGACGATGCGGTTAAAAAAATGGAGGATTATCGTATTAACCATGCAAATGATAATCTTTATAATATTCCTGAGCCACCCCGTAGTAACTTCACCTATTGTTATACCTGCAATGCAGAGGCAAAGAATATTTACAATAAACAGGTGGAGAAGTTCATCGCTGCTATAACAGGCGAGGATGATAAGGAAATGATGATATTCGCTTTTGGTGCAAGCAGGCAGGCGGAATTCCTGCTCGGTGAAAACAGGAGACAGTATGTTCAGGGTGAAATAGTAAAGCTGCTTGACTTCATTATCCAGCGCCTGCGGAAAAAAGTTTCGTTGCTGATAGAACGGTATATCAGTGAACCGGAACAGGCCATTGCAGTGTTGCAGGCAGCACTGACGCTTGACCGGCAAATGCAGTTAATGGGCATTGGGGAACCAATAGCAGAGAACTACATGGGCCGTGCATTTGAAGCTTATGTGAAACGGATCAAAAAAGCGATGGCGGAAGAAGATTATTCCATTGCCCTCAACTTTGAGTTGCTGATCAGTACAGACCGGCAAATGCAACTAAGCATGAGCGGGTATTATGAGGATATCCTGAACCAGGCGCTGAAATTTAACCAGTTCAAAGTTAACATGAATATTACAGCCAGGACTGGCTCTGATGACGGATTCCTGCTGGCGCAATTGCGTGGCGACAACTGGTTCATGGCTTTCCCGGATACTGCCTGCCATCTTAAATGGTTTTTGGTGGGGCCTTATATGAATAAATTGAAAATGGACCTGGAATCGGCTGATATGCGGGGAAATGGTGGACAGGTGCCTTACGTGGGAACAAAAAACTGGGAAGCCCCTGCATCGACTATCAGGATCGATTTCTGCAATGATAAGCCGGATACGGTCATCGCTTATCCATTTAATGCAGAAGAATTTGTAGAACTGTGGCAATTTCCTGCTCCTACAGGTACAATCAATATGCAGCAGATAAATGGCCTATTCCTTAGCTGCTTTACCGACCCTGAACGTGTTAAAGAAGAAGCAGCTGAATTAAAGAATCCCGATAAAGTGGAAAAAATGAAAAAGGAAATGGCTGCACAATACCAACAATACCTCAAGCTCTATCAAAGCGGGAAACTCAACGGAAAAGCGAAAAATATAGATATGCCAACACTGAATGCCATGGCGAGATCACAGGAACTGGCACGTGGCATTTCAGAAATGGTGTACTCCGTTAATCCCGGCCGCTTTATTTTTACTCCTACTGTCCATAATAAAGAGCGGATCGTTGTTCAGGACCGACTTGATGGAAAGATCCTGTTCCCGGATAATGCAGCGATTGAATACGCCTATTTCCATTTGAAGATCGAGCATGATCCGGAAGGGCCATATGTGATCAGTTTGTAAGTGGATATTTAAAAGGCAGGGTAGCATTTACAGTTCTTTTTTCTCCATCGGCATTAAATAAGATCAGGTCCTTGATTTCTACTATCCTGTTTTTTACTAAAATGGAGCCGGCGGATTTTTCGGTACCTGTAAATTCCTTATTACCCAGGTCACTTCCTACGCCGCTTAATGAAACAGCAACGATGCCCGGTTCTGGCTCTGTCATTGGCAAAGACGAGCCGCTGTCGTAGATCTTAAGATGCGGATTTGTATTAGCATCTTTTTCATTAATGAATGTGACCTGCAATAATTCAAAATTGGAATTGCTGATATCACTGCTTTCATTGTGTTGGCACAAAACAGAAAAATTTCCTCTTTCCCTGTCGCCATGATATTGCGTTTCTACTTTCCCATTTACGGTTTTCCCATCAAAGCTGAAGGAGCCAGTTTTGTCGGCCTGGGAAGCTGTTTCGTTGGTTGATGTAGTGGTTGCCTCTCTTTCAGCATTGTTGCCACAGGAAAAAAGAAAGGCTGAGAAAATGAATAGACAAAGGAGTGTTTTCATGTTTTAAAAATTATCGTTATTTAAATTCACCAGATGGTGTAATAATATAATTGCTTGAAACAGGGGCGTCCCATTTAGCAATAGGAATGGAAAAACTTTTGCAGATATCATCGAAGAATGGTACGGGTATACAGATGCCCGCATCAAAGCTTACTTTACCTGAAAGGGAACTTATCACGGCCGATGCGCTTGCATTGGCATATGTACCTTTTTGGATATCAAAAGTTATAGGAAACTGCAAATTCATCAATCCCACATCTACATTCACTTTTGCCCACAACAGTCCATCGACGCCGGCACCGCCGGAGCCTCTCACCGACAGGTTCAAATTGGGAGTGATATTCCCTTCCATACGGGTGCTGATATATCTCCGATCGGATGAAATTGCCGTTGTGTAAGTGCCACGGGCATCCACTTTGATATCGGGAACAAGAAAAATATCTGCGAAGCATGGCACGGGGCCTATCATGAATGATTGGTGAAACAGGTTTACATTATCCGAATAACCCTTTGTCTTCTTATTCAGAATGGTCACATCAAATTGAGTAGACGGATTTGCCATTAAATCTTCAGTCCGGTTGTAAGGGTCATTGACTGCTTTTCCCGGCTGCCGTATAGGCGGGGCAAGGTATTCTACATCAGGACGAAGCGTTTGCCTGTTGGCAGAAAAACTGAATTGCATAATGTCTTGTTTCCTGGATGCAGGAGCATTATCATCCAGCAAATGGTCAAAGTTGTAGTATTGAATACCTACACTAAAATCAGCCGTAAACGATGAATTTATTTTTTCATCATAATAAGTGCCATATTCTGTGTTTGTATTAGGGCTGAAACCGTTTGACCTGATATAAAAGCCAAAGCCCTGGTTTGATAATTCATAGTCGATGGCCTTGATTTCCGACCTGGCAATATTATCCGCAATATGCAGTGGCGGTAATTGGGTATTGTTGATCCTTATTTCATTCTGGAAGGAAAAGAGCATGGGATTGCCGGATTTATCGCCAAATTTCAGGCTCACATAGTAATAGTTATTGTTTCGGTTAGGTGCCGGGATCAGTTTATTTACATCTGCAAAGCTTACGTTATAGAAATACAGCCATAATCCTGATGGATCCGATACAGGGTTTTCGGTAGCAAGCTGCAGCTCATTGCTCCACGCCCTTTTCTTTTCCGGCGATTTTATATTCACTGGAATGCTAAGCAGGGGAGCGCCGGTTTTACCACTGTTATTGTAAATTTCCAGCACACAGGTTCCCAATTTGGAAAAAGTGGATGGAGTAAATGGCAATACCAGGGGCAGTGAATATTTATTGGGGTTGGCTGATATGGTTTTTAATACCTGTTCGTCATAAAGCCTTCCGGGAAACTCATTGCTGATCTCTATATTGCCAAAATAGGGATATAAATAACCTGCCATTCCGATGGATAAATTTCCTTTCTTTATTTTAGGAGGGCGGCTGGTATTTACTTTTGGAGATAGTGGATTCTTTCTATCCACAGCAGAAACAAAACTGGGAGGAACAGTCAACGATCTTTTGAAGTAATCCCTGGGAAATTTTAATGTTAACCCTTCAAAAGGTTTGGCATCACGCAACGAATGCCCTCTTTCACTCAACGCCTTTTCCAGGTCATTTAATTGCTGCAAAATTTCACTGCCTTTGGCACGCTGTCTTTTCCCGGCACCATCTATCCAGCTATATATGCTGTCGGCCTTATATCCTTTGCGGGCGGCATTGGCATCGGCCACAAAAGGTACAAACGCACGGGCAGGTTTTTTATATCCGGGCATGTCTAACAAGTTGGTCTGATTGGCCGCAGGCCTGGTTCTCGTGTCGATCCGGCGCTGAGCTTTTAACCCGTTACACAGGAAAATCAAAAAGGCAAGAACATAAAGAGTCGTTTTCATATTGCGTTCGGTAATGAAGGGTTGAACAATGGCACAAACATATTTCCCGCAGGGGCTTATGCCTTATTGAACCGACGAACGGTTATTGAAAATCGTTGAAGGGTAAATCAGGAAACGGGAATGGAAATTGTAGCTATAGTTATATTTTCAGTGGGGTTGGAAAAGCGGATTTCGCCACCAATTTTTTCAGTCAGCTCATGCACCAAATGAAGGCCCAGCCCTGAAAGGGAAATGGTATTGTGCTCCTGGTGTATCAGCTGTTCATACTGTTGCTGAGTGAAAGAACCGCCTTCATTTCGGATGGCTATTGCTGCTTTCTCATTTTCCCGTTTTGCACGAATGTGGATGGCGGCATTTTCAGGAGAAGTTTTGATGGCATTTTGCAAAAGATTGCGGATTATGGTTTGCAGGTAATTGGCATCGGTATGCACGATCAGCTCATTGGGTATTTCAGTTTGATAATGCAGATTCTTCGCATCACTGTTAAGCTGCAACAAATTTTGGCAGGTTATTATAATGGGGACAATATTTACTGGTTGTATTTGTGTTTTAAATGCATCCATTTGTGTTTTACTCCATAATAGCAGGTCCTCCATTGCATCAAGCAGCGATCCTGCAGCTGATTGGATTTTCCCATTCAATTGGGCCTTTTGTTGTTCGTTCAGCGCGTTCGGGTTCAGCTGTTGCAATTTTAGGAACTGGTATACCTGGTTGATAGGGGAGCGCAGATCGTGGCCAATGATACTGAACAGTTTTGCCTTGGTGCGATTAGCTTCGTTCAATTCATGATTGAGATGACTGAGCTGCTTATTTTTTTCATCCAGTATAGTTGCTGTTCTTTTTTTATTCCGGTAAATGACAAAAAGCAACAGCGCGCTTAATGCAACCAGGCTTAAACCCAGGATCAGCCAGAACCTTTGCCGGGCAGCGTTTTCCAGTTCCAGGTTTTTTGCTTCGATCAGTAAGCGCTTTTCTTTATTTTGGTAGATCGCTTCTGCATCGGCAATGTTTTTATTAGCCGTAGCCTGGAGAATTGCACTGCTCGCTTCGCTGTACAGGTTGTGATAGAAATAGGCGCTATCCCATTGATGAAGATTAGCAAAGCAGTCTGCAAGAGTTTTATGAATATTGGCCGAGAGTTGTTTGTCCCATTCTAGATCTTCTTTTTGGATATCTCTTAAAACAGTTAATGCCTCATTATATTTTCCGGACTTGTACAACAAATTAGCATATAATGTATTTGCCTGGATACGGCCATCTGCATCGGGGCTTTTTTTACTGTACCTGTATGCCAGGGAAGCATAATGCGATGCTTTGTCTGAATTTTCTTTCCCTGAATAAAAATCTCCTAAAATATGGTTGGCCTGCGTAAGCACGTTAAACAATGTATCGCGGTTAGCCATTCCCTTGTTAGTGAGATGGTAATACTTCAGCAGGCTGTCTTCGTTCTGTAAACCTTTATATGACGTCATAAGGTACAGGTACAATGTTTCCTCATTGCCGGTAAGGGCTTTGTCGCCAATGATATTTGCCCCTTCATTTAAATATTCCAGTGCTTTATTGTATTGACCTATTTCATTGAACATATTACCCAGGTTGGTGTAGGCATAGCCCAGGTTGATGGTGTCCTCCGAAATTTTTTCTTTTAACAGCTTTTTAAAAAGATCAATACTTTGTAAGCGAAAGGCAATAGAGCTGTCGTAATTATTGATATCCCTGTAATAGCCTCCAAGCACATTGTACAATTCGTATTTTGTCTTTTGATTGCTGGTGGTGTCGCCAATTATTTTTAATTGATTGATCACCTGTTTACGAAGTGTTGTGTTGTTGGTGTAAGAATATATATTATCCAACCGTGTAAGAGCTAATACAAGATAGTTGTGGTGATTTATTTTTTTGGCCGTCTCAGCAACAAAATTCAAATAGTTTTCTGCTACAGGATAGTTCTTCAGGTTTTCATATGCCAGACCTGCAAACAAAGAGAACATGGCTTTGGCGCGAAGACTGTCGTCGGGTGTAATGGTAATGCCTGTTTTAGCAGCATCGGCGACTGCATTATAATCTGATCCGCCTAACAGTTCATTGCAGTACTCATGCCAGGCCGCAATTTTTTCTCCTGCTGACTTTAATTTGCTTAGATCAGGTTTTTGTTGGGCAATGCCGGCAAAGCCGAAGCTAATTGCAAGCAGGAAAAAGATAAGGGTTTTCAATTTCAGAGTTTTATCTGGCTTACTTCGGTACGGTATGTCTTTCCAACAGGGATCATATAGTTCCCGCACTGGATATTATTTCCGGCGATAGTACTGATTTTTTGACAGGCCACTGCATAACTTCTGTGCACTCTCATGAATTTTTCAACAGGCAGTTTTTCCAGGAATCCCGTAAGCGTAGTCAGGGTTAAATAGTTTTTTTTATCAGTAACCACTTTGGTATAATCCTGCATGGCTTCAAGATAAATAATTTCATGAACAGGCAGTTTTACCTGGTTGTAGCCTTCTTTAAAAACCAAACTTTCTTTTTCAAAAAGTACTTCATAGGCGGCGGCCTTCTGTTTCATTTCCCAGTACTCTTTGATGCGGTGGGCAGTAGCGGCAAATCGTTCTTCTGTCAGTGGTTTCAAAATGTAATCGAAAGCGGAGAGTTCGAAACCTTCCAGGGCAAATTCGGGATGTGAAGTGATAAAGACTGCTATGGGCACCTGTTGTCTTATGTTCCGCAGTAATTCCACACCGGATATCCCTGGCATTTCAATATCCAAAAAAATAAGATCAGGCTTTAATTCTTTGATTGCGACCAGGCCTTCGCTGGAGGTGGCATAACTGCCTGTTTCTTTTAAAAAGGAGTAGGGGGCAGCGTATTCAGCCAGTGCTATCATGTCGAGCAAATTGTCCTCAATGGTTATATAGCGGAGGGTGTTTTGCATTGGTTTTTAAGATATTAAAAATAAATTTTAAAACCAAGTTTTACCTTCTTTGCCGGGTTCAGGGTCTATCCGGGAATCAGGTGGGGGAGAGGAGGATGCTGAAAATTATACTCTCCGGGAAGGATTAGGGAGTAAATGAAAAGGACAAAGCCAGGTCTTCTGGCTTTGTCCTTTATAATAGTCCGTTGGGTGTTATATCGTTGCCTGTTACCCCGGTGTCGTATTGCTACCGGAGGTTGTGGCAAGTATTGGAGATGCTACAGGCTGTTTGTTTCTAATGCTGGTTAGGGCTTGTCGCCATAAAGCCACCATTTGAAGTGCCGCCATTGTACAAAATGGGGCACGACAGTATTGGTTTTTCTTTTGTGAGCGTAACGCCGCTGCCTACGCCGGGTATCGCTAATTTTACCGGGTTTTTGGCATAAGGAGTTCCGTTCTGGTTCGCAAAATTCATTGTAAGGGTAGCTCCCACAATACGCCAGGCATCCGGTACGCCCAGGATATATTTAGGGGTGAAAATAATATCCATCCGTGCGTTCCTGAGATCTTCAAATATTATGGTATTGCTTTTTTTCAGGAAGAATGTGGTAACATCTTTAGGGCCAATTTTCAGGTTGTTCTGGTCGTAGCCGACTAAAGAACCGCCGTTGCAGCATCTGAATTCTATCCGTCCCACTGAACCTTCCAGCTTATCATCAAATCCACCCGCGCCGGTTATGATCTCAACAGATGCATCCACCAGGTGATACACATCGTTTGCCGGCATGCAAAGGGGGCTGATATAATAATCTGTAGCACTTTCCACAGCAATCCTTTCTCCGGCCATACTGTAAAGGCTGTACATAACAGGCTTGGCACTTTGAGATGTTACGGCATTCAGGGCATTCAATACCTGGCGGTCCAGTTCGGCCAGCGTTGTAGTGATAGTGCCTACCAAAGTAGCGTTACCGGGAAGCCCTACTGAATAGATGTTAACAGTGCATGAAAGGCTCTGGTTATTATCCTTAAACTCTGCGGCAGCCTGGAATCCGGCTTTTTTCGGATCGCCATATTGAAACTGTGCATTGGCGCCTATTTTGAGTTGAGAAGCGTTGATCTTTACATTGGCCATAACGCGGGCGCCATAGCTTACGCTGCCCAGCCATACCATGTTGGGAGTTTGCTCTTTCGCTGCCTCGGTAAAGAAGCCATTCTGGGGAACTGAAGCAGACAGTGTAAATAAGATCTTCCTGAAATCGTAGGTAATATAAATGGAGCTGTCCGATTTGTTGAAATTGAAGCCCGCCTGGCCAGAGAAGCCTGCATAAGCACCTCCTGCCGTAGCATTCAACATCATTGAAGTGCTATTGCTTGCGTAGGTATATTGGGATGTTACAATGGAGCCGGGGTCTGCAGGGGTAATAGCTTTGAAGTTGACCACTGCATCGGAGAGTTGTGTAGTAGGGTCGTTAATGGTAACGGAATGTGCAGCATCCGAAGAAATAATAATGGGATTGCGCTGCCAGTTCTGGACATCAGATTTGAAATTGCCTTTATAGAAATCGTCATACTTATAAATAGCGCCGGGATACAAACCTTCTCCGGTATAAGATACGCTAAGAAAATCCGTGCTGTTTACCGTCACCTTTTCCCTGCTATAGGTGCAGGTATAGCCTGGTTTGGCAGGCTGGTTGGCCGGTGGGCTGGCAGGAGAAGCCTCAATGGCGCTGCCGCTATTGTCGGAAAGGGAAACTGGCCGAAGCTTGTAGGTAACATTGATATTATCGTTGGTCAGCGCCCTTGTAAAACTTGGGTTGGTAAAGGATGACCTTCCCAATTCTACCTTACGAGTGGCCAGTACAGCAGGATTTATTGCCAGCGTTTTTGCTTTAATAATTTGTACCTGGGTTGGCTGGGCAGGTACTTTTCTGATTTGTGCGTTTACTGCTATCGCGCTTGCAATAAGCAGGAAAAGGAAAAATAGTTTTTTCATGTTTAGTTTTTGCTTTGTAGTTTTCAGTGTAAAAATGAACAGTACATCGGGGTAACGCAATCATGTAAAAAGAGGATTTTTTACTGCCCGGGCTAAAAAATCCTGTAAAAAGGGGAGGGTGAAAAGAGGCAGCATGTGTTTTATTTGCGATATTAGAAGGCACTACCTGTGTTCATTTATGAGAAAACATTCAACGCTGCTATTATTTCTCCTTGTCAGCCTTTTGGGAAAAGCTCAGACAGAGGCGGTTAAAGACAGCCTCGTGAAACTATTGGACATTGCTAAAGATGACAGCTCCAAAGTGCGATTGTATATTGAGCTGGGGAATCAATACGAAGTAGATGATCTGCAAACCGCTGGTAAATATTACCTGCTGGCAGAAGACCTCAGTAAGCGCCTGCACTACAAACGGGGGATCATAAAATTTATTTCCAACTATACCTATCTGCTTAATGTGAGAGGGGATTTCGACAGTTCGCTGTTGCTCAACAAGCAGAGCATTCAGCTGTCTACCGAAATAAGCGACAACTTATTACTTGCAAAATCATTGGCCAATACTGGTAATGTATTTCAATACAGCAATGATTACGATAGCGCTGTATTTTACTATGAAATGGCCGTCAAACTTTTTGAGCAATTGGACGACAAAACAATGATAGCTTATATAGGTGATGCACTTCAAAACGCTTACCAGCAATTAAACCAGAATGACAAGGCTTTACAGTATGGCAAGGAGGCTGTGCGTATTTTGAGAGGTGCTGGTGATACTAACGGGTTGGGTCAGGCTTTACTGAATACGGCTAACAGCTATCAATCGCTCGGATATGCTGATTCGGCACTGACCTGTTATAATGAAGCATTGACCATATCTCATCAATTGAATCACAAACGGCTTGAGTCAGCCAGCCTGCTGGGCATTGGGAATATTCATCTTCATCGTTACGAGGCAGACAGTATGAAACCCTATTACGAAAAGGCCCTGGTACTTAGCCGGCAAATGGAAGACCCGGATGGCGAAAGCACAGCGCTCAGGGGACTGGCGCTTCATTACCTGTTGAAAAAGAATTTTACCGGAGCGAAGGAGAATATTACTAATGCGCTGACCATAGCAGACAGCCTTGATCTGCGCCATGAAAAAGTAAAAAATATGAAGGTGTTGGCAAGCATCTTATATGGTCTGCACGACGTAATTGCCGCAGAAAAATGTTTAGACAGCGCTTCTGTTATAGAGAATCAACTTGCCGGCGATGAGGTACAGAAAAAAACGCTGGTTATTGAAAAAAGGTTTGAAACCGAAAAGAAGGAAGCACAGATCAAATTGCAGCAGGCGCAAATCAAACAAAAAAACACACTCAATTATTTACTCGGCGCCTTTGCCCTATCTGCCATTGTTATCGGAATTCTTGGTTACAGAAGTCATCAACACAAACAAAAGCTGCAGCAGGCCAAAATTGAAGAACTGGAAAAAGAAAAGCAACTCGCTGCTGTTGAGGCCGTGCTCAAAGGCGAAGAGCAGGAACGCAGCAGGCTTGCCAAAGACCTGCACGACGGACTTGGCGGTATGCTCAGCGGCATTAAACATTCATTAAACACTATGAAAGGAAACCTGATCATGACGCCCGACAATGCGCTGGGGTTTGAACGCAGCATTGACATGCTCGATAGTTCTATAAAAGAAATGAGGCGGGTGGCCCATAATATGATGCCTGAAGCTTTGGTAAAGTTCGGGCTCGATACGGCCTTAAGGGATTTTTGCAATGATATTAACCAGAGCGGGGCCTTGCAGGTGAATTATCAATCCATCGGTTTGGAAAACGCCGTTATAGAGCAAACAACCTCCATCACCATTTACCGCATTATTCAGGAATTACTGAATAATGTCATGAAACATGCATCAGCGAAAAGTGCATTGGTGCAGGTATCAAAAACAAACTCGGACATATCCATTACTGTTGAGGATGACGGAAAAGGGTTTGATACTGCCATCCTGAAAAACACGAGAGGATTAGGATGGAGCAATCTGCGCAGCCGCATTGATTATTTAAAAGGAAGAATGGATGTGCAATCAGCCCCCGGCAATGGAACTTCTGTTTTAATTGAATTGAAAGCATAATGATCATAAAAGTATTTATAGTCGATGACCATTATATGGTAATAGAAGGCATCCGCTCGTTGCTGCAAAATGAAAAAAACATTCAATGGATGGGGCATGCTACCAATGCAGCCAGTTGTCTTGCTTTTTTAAAGCAACAATCACCGGATGTAATATTAATGGATATTAATCTTCCCGATAAAAGCGGCATTGAGTTGTGCAGTGAAGTAAGGGAAAAACACCGTGACGTTTTTATAGTGGGCTTAAGCACTTTCAACCAGCAAAGCTATATCCAAAAAATGCTGCAAAACGGCGCTTCAGGTTATATATTGAAGAACGCTACCAAGGAAGAGTTAATGGAAGCCATTGCAACAGCAGTAAAAGGGAAAACTTACCTGAGCCATGAAGCCTCTCAAAGCCTGCGCACCGAAAGCAGCACTGGCATTATCCTTTCCCGGCGGGAAAAGGAAGTATTGGGATTGATAGCCGAAGGGATGACAAATAATGAAATTGCACAAAAGCTTTATATCAGCATTGCAACGGTAAATACTCACCGGAAAAATCTGCTGACGAAACTGGAAGTAAAAAACACGGCATCACTAATTGGTAAAGCGGCAAAATTGAACCTGATTTAGGTGAAGCCCTGTATGTTTGAACAACAGAAGGGATAATTGGGTAACTTAGTCTTCGATACGTCAACCAGCAAGTTCAACAAACATTTTGGTTATGCCCGAAATTATCATCGAAGCCAGAAAAGCATCCATTGCCCCGGGTATGGAGGTGCGGAGAATATTGCCATTCCGGCAACGCAGGATGGTAGGTCCATTCATCTATATGGACCACGCCGGCCCGGTGAATTTTCAATCTGAACAACCTTCTGCAATGGACGTGTTGCCACATCCGCATATTGGATTGTCGACGGTGAGTTATTTGTTTGACGGAAAAGTAATGCACAGGGATAGTTTGGGTGTGGAACAGGTTATTGAGCCAGGGGAAGTGAACTGGATGACTGCCGGAAGCGGTATCTCACATTCAGAGCGGTTTGAAGACCCCGCATTCTTATCAGGTAGCAAGCTGGAATTGCTTCAAACATGGGTGGCACTGCCTGAAAAGGATGAAGAAAGCAGCCCTTCATTCGAGAATTATAAACAAGAGCAATTGCCTGTATTTACTGATACTGGTGTGTGGATGCGATTAATTGCAGGCAATGCTTATGGCTTGAACAACAGCGTAAAAATCCATTCACCATTATTTTATCTGCATGTGGCACTGGAAAAACATGCCAGGTTTGGTTTGCCAACAGACCATAGTGAACGTGCCATCTACGTAGCAAAAGGAAGTATTGATGTGGCTGGTAAAACGTATACTATCGGTCAAATGCTGGTATTTGCAAAAGGAGAAGATCCAATGATTGTTGCAAATGAGCAAACTGCATTGATGCTTCTGGGAGGTGAGCCTTTAGGTGAAAGACATATCTGGTGGAATTTTGTTTCGTCCCGGAAAGATCGAATTGAGCAAGCCAAAGCAGATTGGAAAGCAGGAAAGATTTTGCTCCCACCTACAGATAATAAAGAGTTTGTTCCTTTGCCCGAAGATAAATTGAGAGATAACAATAATCCGGCACCTAATCCCTTGTCGTAAGGAATGGAGTAGTCAGGGTAAGCGAACAGCATAAACGATCGCCTATTTATCGCTAAAACCCGCATGATTTATAGAATTTGACCATTACTTGGCTTGCCTGGTCAATTCCTGTATCTTTTTCCTGTCACCTACTATCCAGACAATATCATCCCACTCAAAAACTGTATTGGAATCGGGATTCAACAAGTGTGTATCAGACCTCTCTATACCTATTACAAGGCCATTTGTTTTTTCGCGTATGCCTGATGACCTGATGGTAAGGCCTTTGAGTTTGGTGTATTCGTCCACTACAATTTTCTGTAGCGCTATATCACTCACCGATATCGCGTTCTTCTCTAAAGGTTGGGATGTATCAAATACCGGCTTGAAAACCTGCATTTGTTCATCAGTCGCAATAATGCCAACATGATCAAGTGGATATAGCTTTTCATTACGGCCTGGTGCATGGATGAGTTTTTCCCCCCGTTTTATATAAGCTATGTTTATGCCGTATTGTTCCCGCCACGAAAGTTCCATTAATGTTTTTCCGATATAGTCTGCCTGCTGATTTACTACGAAATCTACTATATGTGCAGACCAGGGAGCCAGATTTGATTCGATCTCTTTACTTTTCCCAAATACATCCGGAGAAGGAGTTTCCTGGCGGGCAGCAGCCAGGTCCCGCGCATTTAAGTTCACAAGAAATCTGCCTTCAATACGCTGATAAAATTGCTGTATCTTTTTAGAGAACAGGAAATACAGTACAATGGTGACAGGCACAGCAATGAAGATAGCTGTTCTGGCAGATAGTAGATTGCTTGCCCAAAACCATATGAACAGTATACCTATGACCAGGCGTGCAATCTCAATGATCAATAGAGGCCCGCGATTATACTTGCTGTCGAGCCACAGCTCCTTGTAAGCCATTTTACCCGGCTTTTTCAAAATAAAGGCGACGAGAAAAGGTGAGCCTACACCTAATGATACAACCAGGCAAATGACTCTTGCAAGTGTATCATTTTCGAGATACTTAACCAGAAATGGCAGAAGGAAGTTAGATGAAATAAGAAAAAGCGCCAGTATGATGATCCCATTTGTGAGAGCTATCCGGCCATAGGAATTTAAGGCAATTTTCCAATTGCTTTCTGCCTGTATCTTTTGTGTACTACTGGAATACCTGTTTAATCTATCTATCCAGCTTTTCGGTAATACCTTCAGTAGATAATTGTAAACCTTATCTGATCCCTTGATCATGTACGGGGTCGTAAAAGTGGTTATGGCGGAGGCTCCGACAGCCACCGGGAAGAGAAAATTGCTGATCACGCCGAGGCTTAACCCCAGCGTAGCCACTATGAATGCAAATTCCCCGATTTGAGCCATGCTCATCCCTACCTGTACAGATTGCTTTAAAGGTTGCCCAGACATCAATGCTCCAATAGTTGTGCTCAAAAATTTTCCGAAAAGTGTCAGCAATGTTACCCATAGCACCGGCCATTTGTATTGCATGATGGCTTCCGGATCTATTAACATACCGACCGAAACAAAAAAAACAGCGCCGAAAAGATCTTTTACAGGTTTGATGAGGTGTTCTACTTTTTCCGCTGAAGTAGTTTCTGCAATTATTGATCCCATTATAAATGCGCCAAGCTCTGCAGAAAACCCTACCTGGGTGGCTAATATCACCATGCCAAGGCAAAGGCCTATTGAGAGTATCAGCAATGTTTCTTCATCTATTAACTTCTTTGCCCTTTCCAGGAAAGTGGGCAGAAGGAATATGCCTGTGATGAACCACAGTATCAGGAAGAAAAGTAACTTAAATACGGTTTTTAGTAGTTCAAAGCCTTCAAACTGCTGGCTTACCGCCATAGTCGACAATAAAACCATCAGTAATATCACCACGATATCTTCAACAACCAGCACCCCGAAGACTATTCTTGCAAACTGCTTGGTCTTTACCCCCAATTCATCAAATGCCCGGATTATAATAGTGGTAGAGGAGCTTGCCAACATACCTCCCAGGAACAAACTATCCATATTTGACCATCCCATCCACCTGCCAACAGCATACCCGCTGATCGTAATGAAGACTATCTCGACAAATGCTGTGATTGATGCAGCTCCGCCAACACGCATCAGCTTTTTGAAACTGAATTCAAGGCCCAGACTGAATAGCAGGAAGATTACGCCGATTTCAGCTAATGTTTCTACGTTCTCTGTGTCAGCTACTGTTGGAGTAATTGATAAATGTGGCCCAACCAGGAAACCGGCAATGATATACCCTAATACCAGGGGTTGTTTAATCCATTTGAATATTAACGTCGTGATCGCTCCGGTAAAGAGTATTAATGCAAGGTCTTCAATTAGTTTTGGTAGATGCCCCATCCTTTTGGCTTTTAGTTGTTATTTGGGAGTATTATAACAGGTATGTTTGCTGAGTTGATCATTTCTGTTGTCCAGAATTTTCGGAAGAGATCAGCGAGGGTCCTGCTGCCTTTCTGTATTACCAGGAGCCCTTTATTTTTTAACATGTATTCCTTTACTGTGTTGATTGGTTTCTCATTTCTATAAATCGTATAAGATGCATCTATCTGGCTTCCATACCGGGTATTAAGCAACTGCAAATACTTTTCTGTTGTTTCCTGTTCTTCTGCTGGCTTTAGCGACGAAAAAAAATGGATCTCCCTGATGACATCTTTCATGATTCCTATTAAATTTTGAAAAGCTTTTTCATTTACAGGATACTTCTCTTTAACCCCAACATATAATTTGTCAACACTGATATCAGTGTTTTGGGTAGGAAAGGCAAGTATGATCTTGTCTGATTGCTTTGAGAGCTCTGATGCGGTACTGCCAAGAAATAATCTATCTATTGCCGGTCTGTCATTCAACCCAACAAATATATAATCAATTGTATTGGCTACCTCAAGATTTTCGATAATGGAAATAAGATGAGCGGTATCGACCCGGAAACGGATGTTATTATTATCGCCAATAACTTCGTTGGCAAATGCTTTCAGTTCCTCTAAAGCGCTTTCTCTAAGGCTTTGTTTTAATTTATCAATGACATCAGTTGTGGCTAATGCAGGAACAGGTTTTATTACCTGGTGGACCAGGACAACCTCAGCATTTGCTTTTTTGGCCCAGGTATTTACAAGCAGTAGAAGATGCTTTGAGTAGTCTGAAAAATCAATTAGTACAATAAAGCGTTTTTTCATGTTTCCTGGTTTTTAAAGATCATCTGGCAGATATCATAAAAGATAAGAAATTTCCGGTAAAGTGGCTCTTTAGTAAGTTGTGCAGCTGGGCTTCTGCCGATGAAAGTTACTTGCGAACACCTTCATTGCTATCTTTTCCGTTTAGAATAGCTGTTGTTGGATTTTCAGTATTAACAGTACTGGCGATAATATGTTCAATTATTATCGGAATTTTATCAGGATTAGTATCAACTCCTCGATAGCAGTTATGGGTCGTTCATCTTCTAAATTCCCTCGAAAACTGCCAAATTCACAGGGTTTCATTCTATATTTCAATCGTCCACTCTAGCGGACTTCGTTACGGGTATTTTTGAATAAAAGTACACCTATGGCGAAATTTGCAGTGGCATTTCTGCTATTTTGTATGTCTGCCAGGCACCTGAATGCTCAAAGAGAAATTGAAGTTTTAATTCCGGAAGCTTTCAGTGATCTATTTCCATTACTGATTATAAGAAAATTTGGGCTTGATAACTTAAATAATAAACGGCCTCCTTGTGTTGGTCGGATTGATTTTGGACTAAAACTGCTGGCAAATGTTGTTGGATATAGTGTGTAGTTTAACAATTTGCTTCCCTTTACTTAACCATTTACATTAAAATCAATATTTAGCATGAGAATAATTTTTTATATTTAGTGTTCTCTGTCACTGAGTAATCAGTACTAAAACAATGACAGGATGATTTCAGCAATCAAAGTAAACAGGAATTGAGTTTGATGATTTTATGAGCATGCAATCAATTTGTATTAAAATTTTAAGTCCATCAAAGACTCGGCCCTTGTAGAGCTGGGATCACCTAATGTTTCTCAAAAGAATAGTGGGTTCTCTTTTATAAGAAACAAATACATAATATCGGTTTTATGAAGCACACGGTTACAATACTTGCTTTCGTATTTATATTCGTAATAAATGGAATGGGCCAGACCGCCGTCAATTACTTTGATCTTTCTTTGATTAATAATTCCGGTTTTACAACAATTGTTAACATCCAGGGCACTGATAGAATTGATTCCGTTTTCTCAAAGGAATCCAAAACTTTATATTTCGAACTGGATGAAGACTATATTTCCTTCAACCTTAATGTATGGACCACGGATGCAGCTTCTTCCTCCTACCACAGCAAAACCATCAGGGTGTTAAATACACAAAGATCAAAACAAATAATGATCACCCCGGAAAATAAGCTTGTACCTTATTTAACCCAAAGCGAAAAAATTATCACAGACTATAATCCCTCGTTAAGAACAAAAAATTTCTGGAAACTTGATACAGTCATAGAAAAAAATTCGAACGATATTGCTGCCGCTGAAATTATATACCTCTCGCTCTGCGATGTTGACATAAAAGTTGATACCATACAGCGATATTTTGATAAACTCAGCCCTGCAATAAAATCGTCTGTCTTCGGAAAGAGAATAACGGATTATTTAAAAGCTAGGGCACAATTGACCATTGGTAATATAATTGACAATATCAGCCTGTCCGACACAGCGGGTAACATCGTCCAGCTAAATAATATTCAAAGCCGCTATATCCTGCTGGATTTTTGGTTTTCACGATGTGGCCCCTGCATAAAGTCTTTTCCTGAGTTACAGGAATTATACTCCAAAACCAACCGGGCAGATTTTGAGATAGTGGGGATTTCGGTTGATCAGCCTGGGGAAAATGAATTGTGGAGGAAAACCATTAACCAGCACGGTTTATCCTGGATAAATATAAATGATGCAAAGGCCCGTATCGCAAGAAAACTGGCCATTGTAAACTACCCAACAAAAATCCTACTCGACAAAAACAGGAAAATTGTACTCGTTGATTCAGACAATAGTTATGAAGATTTTTATTTGAAAGTGCAAAAGCTTGTGTCAGAAAAATAGGTTATTGAGCTTTTGTATCTTTACTTTAAACGCTTAATCACCAATGTTATAAGAGTAGAAAAAAGAAAAACGCTCATAATCGAACGTTTCGTTAAGTAGCCTCGACAGGGCTAACTAATTTATTGAGAATGAAAGGACTTACAAAGAACCGTAAACGAATCCGTAAACGGGCCATTTTGGCCTTCAAAAACGTGTCAAATACTCTGCGTTGAAGATACGATAATGTGAAATATTTCACGCCAATTTTTATCGGTAAATATTGACTTTTCCCAAGCACTTTTCTTGAACCGTTAAGAGTGCAAAGTTGATTACGATCTATTGTTGGGAATTTAAACCCACTCTGTATTTTATTCTCCGATTATTGAAAGCCTTCATTTTACCCTCGAGTATGTTTACAATATGGGTATTGACAACTGGGTTTTCAATAGCGCCGGGAACGCAAGAAACAGTATACCTGTCTTCTTTATCAATATGCATATAAATGATCTGCTCTGCGTCGGCTACGATTGCCAAATTTGGGTTGTGGGTAACCATAATTATTTGTCTCCGAGTTTTTGCGCTTTTAATGTACGGAACAAGTATTTCTGCAACGCTCTGATTGTCTAAGTTGTCTTCAGGTTGGTCAATAATCAGCGGTTTATTATCCTTGTCTAATATTAAGTAGAAAATTAACAATAGCCCACCTTTTTCACCCGGCGATAACTGTGTTAGCCCTTTTCCATTTAAGCGTAGGTCATATTCAGTTTCAATGTATTCCAAAGACGATAAATAGTTATAGAGGTCAATTTTCCTACCTTCTTTATGCCGTATATCTTCATTGAGTAATCTGTCAATAAACTCAAGTATTTGGTCGATGTCATCAAAATTATACTCTCGAACAATTTTGCGTAGTACTTCATCGCCATTCTGGTAAAAAAAACCATACCTATTCACGTAGTCGAAAATTCTCGTATAGAATGATCGGTCCATTTTAAAGGAAGTTTCTATTGAAATATTTTGCTCTCGTGAATGCTCATTTAATACTTCAGAAATGGCAATTTTTATTTTATTATAGATCGACTGAATTTGTTGCTTCTCTGAAAACACTTCTTTTATCAGTAGTTTTCGTTGATCTTTTTGTTTGGCTAGCTCCTTTTTCAGATGATTATCGACATACGATATTTCATTTTCCAGAAATTTAATTGAACCTATTTTATCTATAGTGCCAATAATTTCCTTTTCTTTTAGTTCCCAATCTTTAATTTGTTGTTGATACTCCTGCCAATCCTTAAATGGCTTTTCCAATTCTTTGCCAATGCTGTCGCGAAGATTTTTCTTTAGCTGTAATTGGATAATTAAGCTGGTCTCTTCTTTGGTTGTATCAGATATTGGAATCTCAGACAACAAAACCAATTGATTTGATACAAGTTGGCGCTGCACTGAAATAAGATCTTCTACTTTAGTAGTATCAATTCTGAGTGAGGCAAGTTCAAGAATATTTAAGCCAAATTGGGCATAATGTTCAGATCTTTCTTCCTGCCACTTTTGAAATCTATCTTTAGTGGATAAAAGTTCATCCCGAATCAGCTCCAATTCGGACAACCTTAGCCTGCTTTCTTTTAGGTTTACATTTTCTGCTTCGATTGCAATTTCCAAAGCGGTTATTTCTTCATTCAATATTTTTAGACTTTCCGCCTTTTTCTTTTGACCATCTGATAGCGATTCGTTGTCCACGGGATTTACGGCAGGAATAATTTTGGATTTTTCATTCTCATGTGCCTGTAATTCCTTCTTCCTTAAATCAATTCGATTTTGCAGGCCATTTCTGTAATCACCGTTATCTTTCTGTTCTAAAGCTGTAATGCCTTTATTGACAATTTCGATTGTATTTTTAAGTTCACTTATTTTCTGGCTTATTAATTGGGATTTATATTCTATTAGTTCATCGAACGTTTTTTTGCCTAATTTTTCAACATCGTCGAGTCTCGAAAAAACTACCTTATTAATTTCTTGCTGAAAACGGCCATCTTCATTGTTGCATAGCTTTTCAAGATACGATTGAGGGAGATATTTTACACGTTCGACACTAGAAAGATCAATTTTGGAATTGAGGGTACGAGTATAAGTACTATTATCAAGCCATTTTAAAGTTCCTTGAAATTGATCTGCATATCCGCGCTGACAGAATTTTTCCGTGTGCAGAAAGGAGAAATGTTCTGCTTCGACATGTGCGTTACCAAGTAGAGCGAGTATGTCTGCAACTGCACTCTTACCTTTCCCTTTATTGCCAATAATAGCTGTAAGTTCAAAACCAAGAGGGAGAGAAAAATTATCGAACCATATTCCATTTCTACTATCATACCCTTCAACTGCGGCAATAGAAAGATGACTTAAATATTGGCTCCTAGATGACTGGATTCGCTGTCCAAGTTCGGGGTATTTTCCAATGAACACTCGATCTTTTGGCTCAAAAAGTATTTGTCTAATCCCTTCAAAAGTTGGATCAGCTTTTATCCAGCAATATCTTTCTAAATCGGGCTCGAAAAGTTTATCGGCATCATGAGCATCTGATCCCCAAATGCAAGGTTTAAGCGATTTAAACTCTTGCACAAAGACTTCCGTGCTTTCAGCCTTTTCCCCAAGACCAAATGCTATGGTTTTCTCGTTTGAGCTAAAAAAAGCGTGGGCCCTTGAGAGCAGAGTTTTCCGGGTCAAATGATCTTGGCTCTTCCAAGATATTTCGGACAAATCCTCATCTGAAGGGACAACAATTAAATATTTTTCTTTAAAATCTTTGTTTCTAGTAAGTAACTCGACGATTTCTTCATCATTGACAATTGCGTGTGTCATGCCAACTCGCAAATCTGAGCCAACTAAACCCTCTTGTTCCATTTTTAATCGGGATCCCAGAGCAACCAGGTTATCAGGCTTTAATTTCTTTCGTTTATCTGGTTCATCTGGCTCGGATTCATACAAGAAATAAATATCATGTAGAAAATTCTCTTCCATTTGCTTTATAGAAAGCTCATTTGATAAAATGACATGAAAATTTATCCTGCCCGTCTCTTTAGTTGTCTGGCCACCATTTTTTCGGATGACTTGTACGATTTTATTAAGTCTAAATTCGATATTTGGGAGGATTAGAATTTTCTTAATTTCTATAATTTCTTGTTCGGTAAATAGAGTTCTTAATTTCTCTTCTTTTTCAAGATATTCTGTTCGGATCTTTTTATAACCCTCGATTGTGAAGTAATCTGTAATTCCAATAACAAATATTCTTTTCTCAATAGCCTTTTTGAAAAGGCACTTTACATATTCGTCAAAATCAGTGGTAAAATTGTTTTCTAACGCAGATAATGGCGTATGAACATGGAAATCACATTTTCGCCAAATTGAACCCCTGGGATCGTTCATAGTTCAGGTTTTTAATGAATTAATACTCAAATTATTATTTTAAATTATATTGTGCAAATTGTCCCGGCGTCCGAGTGGAAAGCCTTGCTGGCCGGGCAGGCGGAAATGATCCGGTTGATCAAGGAATGGCGAAATAGTATGACGGTGACGGCCCCGGTAAATCCATATATCACGGCCATGGAATTTATGCAGGCCGTGCGGATCGGGCGGACGAAATTTGATCAGCTTGTTGCGGCTAATAAAGTGAAGACGATAAAAAAGGACCGGAAGATTTATGTGCCGGCGGGGGAGGTGGAGCGGTATTTTGAGAAGTCATCCGAGTAAATAAGGTCGCTGTCTTCCTGACGCGCCACACTATCTTTTATTAATCTTTATCTGTATATTTGGTTGATACTAAACCATTCAACTCAACTCCTTGTCCCAGCCACTTGCCACTTCGCACAATGTTAATCATGGACGACCTGTTTTGCCCATTAAGCGGGTAGAAATTTTTTCTGCCGATGAGTGGGAAATCTTTATAGAAGAATGGTTAGATGTTAAAAAGTCCGGTTATCGGGAAGTAGAGAGAATGGGCGGCGCCGGTGATCTGGGACGTGATATTGCCGCTTATGTAACCGATAGTAAATTTCCCAATTATACTTGGGATTGTTACCAATGCAAGCACTACGATAAGGCCCTTTCTCCATCGATGGTCTGGAAAGAATTTGCCAAAATTATTTACTATAGTTTCAAAAAGGATTACCCCGTTCCGAGTAAGTACTACTTTGTTGCACCCAAGGGATGCGGGACCGCGCTATCATCGCTGATAAAAAATGCGGATAAACTAAAAGGAGAGCTCCGAATCAATTGGGCAGCATACTGCGAAGATCACATTACAGCAAAAGGGAAAGTAACTCTGGACGGAGACCTGCTTACCTATTTTGAAGCTTTTGATTTTTCCATTTTTGAAAAAATTCCTACAAAAAATATCATTGAAGAACATAAGGCTCATGCAAATCATCTTACTTGGTTCGGCGGTGGTCTTCCGCCACGAACCGAGCTGACCTCTGATATGGTTCCGACTGTTATCCAGTCGAACGAATCAGTTTACGTGTCACAATTGCTGGGTGCCTACAAATCAGAAAGCACGATAGACTACGCTGAGATAAGCTCGTTGGTTGATCCATATACTAATCATTTTAAGAGAGCACGGTTGAGTTTTCATTTTGCAGAACAGCTCCGCAACCTTTATCGGGATAATTTACCTGCAGGAACTTTTGAAAAATTTCAAGAAGAAATTTTTGATGGAGTCATCAATACCTGTGAAACCGCACATAAAAACGGGTTTGAAAAAGTTAAAGCCGTGGAGACGCAGGCCAACAATATTGCCATATCTTCTAATCCGCTAAAGGATGTAAGTGTGCAGAAAGATAAGATTGGCGTATGCCACCAATTATGCAATGATCAACGATTAAAGTGGGTATAATGATGGAAATTTTTCCTTTCAATAATTGTGTGGAAACTGGGATGCGGACACTTTGCCTGCTCAATTCACTTTACCCGCGTTCATTCGACCTGGAAACTCTCGTATGCCTGGATTATTTGTGTGTTCACACGGGGGATTTCGACACTTCGGTCAAAAGCCTGCATCCTGCCAATCCTTATCGAACCGGAGAGCTTTACGTCCGCCGCAGTATTATAGAAGAAGGATTGCGGCTTTTTATTGCCAAGGGTCTTATTGAAGTACGTTATGACATATCAGGTATTGAATACCTGGCGAGTGACGAGGCCGCGAGTTTTTTAGATAAGGTCAGTGCGAGCTATTCTGTTGAACTGATGGAAAGGACGGAATGGGTATCTAGTAAACTACAGGAATTAGATAAAAATAACATCCAGTCAATAGTTAAAAGTGTAACGGCGGATTATGCATTCCAAATAATGAAACGATGAAGTTTGGGTTTATCATAAAAGAGCTGAGACTTATCAGCCCCACCAATCGGGCAGCGTCCGTGGTATTTAAACCCGGCCTCAACATCATTTCGGGTCCTTCCAACACCGGCAAAACTTATATTTTTCAATGCTTGAATTATATGCTAGGCGGTTCCAGAAGCCCGAAGAAAATTAAGGAAGCGCAGCAGTATTCGTATTGCTATCTGGAAATTGAATCCAGTATTGGCGATGTTTATACATTGAAGTCGGATTTGGTAGGAGGGGCATTTCATTTGTTTTCTGCTGATCTTGAAACAAGTCTGGATAAAGCTCACTATGAAGTACTGAAAAGAAAGCATGACGATATCGAAAAGGACAATATATCTCAGTTTCTGTTGTCGTTGTGTAATTTAAGCTTAAAGAAGCTAAAGATGAATGCGGATGGGAAGAAGCGCGGTCTCTCTTTCCGGGATTTAGTGAAATTAACTATGATCGAAGAAACAAAGATTACTACTGACAAATCGCCAATCCTGACAGGTCAATATACTACCCCGACTGTTGAAAAGAGCGTTTTCAAATTTATTATTACCGGTAAAGACGATAGCGATATTATTGAGAAGCTTAGTGCGAAGGAAATTTTGCACAGAAAGGGAAAATTGGAAATGTTGAATGATCTGATAAAAGGTATCGACGAAGAACTTAAAAAGACCAATGTTACTGAGTTTGAGGAAGACCAGCTGCCAAAACTTCAAAAAGCATCGGATGCCATCCGCTCGAATTTGACAAACCTGAATGACATTAACCAGCAACTAAACACCCAGCGCAACGAACTTTACCGGACGTTATTAATGGAGGAAGAGATCAGTGCGGAATTAACAGGCATATTCGAGAGAAGTCAAATCCTCGGTGAGCAATATGACTCGGATGCTGCAAGATTAACAAGTACGATTGAAACCTGCGAGCTGCTGTTCTCTGGAGATAATACAATCAAAGAATGTCCGATTTGCCACAATGGAATTAACAAAGTTGTTTCGGAAAAGGATATTGAAGCGGTACTGGCGGCTTGTAGTACTGAGCTACAAAAGATCGGGTTATTAAAACAGGAACTTCTACTTTCCCGAGAAATTATTTCGCAGGACAGAGCCAAAACAACAGACAATATTTTTAAGATAAAAAGTGATCTGAAAAACCTTGAAATGGAACTCGAAGAGAACGTGCAAAGTAAAATTCGGACTTCACTTGCAGAGTTAGCACGGATACAAGCGGTAGAAATGCAATTAACCGAATATATTCAATTAACGGATCGCAGAAAATCGCTCATCGCATCGCGGGATAACATCGCAAGGTCGGTATCCGATAAAAAGAAAGGAAGTGTGGATGATACCAATGTTTCTTCCATTGTCTTTCCGGTAACTGAACAGATGAACAAGATTTTATCGGATTGCAAATATCCAAACCTGAGCGGTGTTTCCTTTAATGAGGATAAAATGGATTTTATCATTTCAGGAGAAGACAGGGAACTCACTGGGAAAGGTTACAGAGCCATCACTTACTCATCCTTTATTATAGGCTTGCAAGAACATATCGTCGATCTTGAGTACGCTATCGGTGTCCCTGTTCTCGATTCTCCTTTTGTCACGTACCGTAAACCTGAAAGAGGTGTTGGAGACGATGTTATTCCAGTAGACCTTGCGATGGATTTTTATAGGTATCTCGCATCTTGCGATTTGCCGCAAATTATCGTTATGGAGAATGAAGAGCCTCCGCAAGAAATAGAGCCCCTTGTAAACCATATCATCTTTACGCAATCATATGATCAAGGAAGATATGGATTTATTCCAGTCTAATTTGCTACCATCGGTAGTGTCTTTTATATTTAAAGATGATCACACTCTATTAATGTGCGACTAGTTGCCAAAATATTATTGACATGTATACGAAAATGAGTTCAAAAAAATGTAACGATTTGTGTTTACTCTAACGGGGATGATGTAATTATCTGCGCATTAGGTTTTCATTAATAGCCGGATTGTTTCCTGCCTTATCCGGGTATAAAGATTGGATATGTCATCAGGAAATAGATACACAGTGAGTGGATGCTCCGGACTGGTTTCAGGAAGAAATTCTCTTGAGGATATTTTCATTGTGGCTAGCTTTTTGGCGTCTGACGATCCGAAATTGGTAATCATATTTTCAATTCCTGTTATGGACTGGCTTAAAAGGACATTAGCTTCAGTGAAACTTTCTTCCTTTCGAAACGCTTCTTTTAATTGCGAGATGGAGTACATTCCCATGTTTAATGTAACGGAAGCATATGTGACAAAAGTATTGACTACCCGGTATTGCAGTAATGGGTTCGTTTCGTTGCCAACTCCACTATTTAACCCATTTAATTCCCGTGAACAGAACTCTACTAATTCTTCAAGCCGGTATTTCCTTGCAAGACTGAATATTGCTGCAAGGGTCGTAGACAGAGCAATATCAGCGTTGGCTGATTGTACAAGTAATCGGCTAATCTCAGCATCTCTTTGAGGCTCATTGGATAGATCAGGTATGGATTTCAACCACTCGTAGATACGGATAACTTCGTTGCCCAGAGCTTCTGAATTACTTGATCCTTGTCGATGATAGATCTTACCGGGCTCAATACCTTTCATTTTAATAGTGGCACTAATTGGCATTGGATATTTTCGGATAGGGATCTCCAGTACCGCAATGGTAACTCCTTTAACCGTTAAACTGTAAAAATGAAATTCTGGTCGTGGGAGTAATTTGGATTTTATTTTGTCTTGTAAAATAGCATCATCAGAAACATCATTCACCCCAATAAATTCCGGTGAGTATCCAGGAACTGCCTTTATTCCAAAAATGATATAGCCGGGCTGGCTTCGGACTGTATTGGTCATGGCCATAATATCTTTTACTAACGCAGCAGTTGCCTTATCCTCAGTATTCGTCTCAAACTCATAAAAGGACTGCGTAAAATCCAGGATGGGTGACTCCGGTTGAAGGCACAATTGCTCCAGTTCAAAAGTGGTTAACATAAACTATTTACAGGATGGCTTTACAATGAATATACTAAAATGCGACTATTTGCAGATGCTTTGATAATCTAGCCATGTTTTATCGGTTTTAAATCCAATTCTCCTCCTTTCTTCCCATTTCCTTTCAGCAGCTTTTTCATCCAGAAGATTCTCCAATGCATCATAAATCTGGTTGAGTTGCACATCGTGTTCTCCCACCCGTTCTTTGATCTGCTTCAATTGTTCTTTCAGGTCATTTTCCTGAAGTAGGATTTTTCGGATCTCCACAAAGGCCCGCATAATGGCAATGTTCATCTGGATGGCCCTGTCGCTGTTCAGGATACCGCTTAGCATCGCCACACCTTGTTCGGTAAAAGCATAAGGTGGTGCGACCTTTTTCCTTTTAATTTGGGATGATGTCACAATTTGTGACATCATGGTTGCCCATTCGTAATCAGTGAGTTGAAACATAAAATCTTCGGGGAACCGCTTTATATTTCGTTTAACCGCCTGGTTTAGTACTCGGGTACCTACCTCGTAAAGTTCTGCCAGATCGTAGTCCAGCATGACCCGTTCCCCTCTGATGGTGTAAATCCTGTTTTGAATACTCTGAATTATTTCCATGATCTTGTTTTTATTATTTTTTAAATACCCATTGCACCGAAGTCTACCCGTTTTGTGCCTTCGACGATCTCCGGGAGGTTGACATCATAATAGTTGCGGGTAGTCTCTTGCTTGGTATGCCCCATCATTTTAGAGAGCACTGCACCTTCAGCGCCGTACCTGATCCATAACTGGGCGTTGGTGTGACGGGCTACTTTGTTGGTGATGTTTTTATGGATACCGGCGAGCTTAGCTATTTCTTTCAGGTGCCGATTATAAACCGGCTCTTCGATCAGGAAGCGCTTATCAAAAACTAGTTTGTCACCTGCACGGGAGCGATATTTTTCCAAAATGGTTTGTGCATAAGGGAACTTGAATAAAGGAATAATGGTTTGATTACCGTTCTTGTCTCTTGCGCCGAGTATGATGTGACCATATTCTTCATCCATTTGCAAATGGTCTTTGGTAAAAATGAGCAGGTCTTTATAATAGTAGCCGGTGTACACCTGGAATAAGAACAAATCCCTGTCCCGTTCCAGGTATTGATAGTCCGGTTCAAAATGTACAGCCTTCCACCTTTTTACTTCGTTCAGGTCAAGGAAAGTGCGCTTTGCTTTTTCCACACGAACCTTTACCCCATCGAATAAAAACTCCATTTGCTGTGGTGAGATATAATTTTCCCTTCGTGCATGACGGATCACTTTTTTAAAAGCCTCCAGGTATTTTTTGGTAGCAGCTCCCCCCAGTTCCAGATCGGTTTGCATAAAGCGACTGAAGTCTCTGAGTAACGTGTTATCTATTTCCGTAAAGAAGATTTCCCGTTTGAACTTTTTTAAGTGCGTGAGTGTGGTTGCATATTTTTTGATGGTATTCGGTTCGAGCTTTTCCGGTGGACGTTTGATGTAGCGGTCCATGAACTCCAGGAAACTCTTGTTCTCGCCTTTATTGGTCAGATGTGCAATGATGTTTTCAACGGTGAGCGGTTTATTGAAGTTGAGCGTACGTTTGATATACTCATTGATCTGCCCTTTGAGCTCAATGATCTTGTTGTTGATTTCAAAAGCGAAGGGGTGGGTATTTTTGATCCAATTACCATCCTTGCCCTGCCACTGTTCTTTCCTGATTTTTTGAGGCAGGGGTACATTAAAGTACCTGGCCGTATTACCGATTTTAATACGGATATGAACAGGATATAGACCTGACTTGCGCGGTTCACCTCTCCAGTTCAACACGACTCCAATGCACGGCATTCTAACCACCATAACAAGATAGTTTTTGACTCGTTAAAAAAACCGTAAACAAAACCGTAAACGAATTAACGGGTGTTGACGGGGATTAAAAAGAGTACTAAAACGCTGAAAGCCTTACCAGTCAATGACTTTGTAAGGCTTTCATTCTTGTTGATGCTTTTTAAAGTAGCGCTGTAGTAGCCTCGACAGGAATCGAACCTGTATCTGGAGCTTCGGAAACTCTTATACTATCCATTGTACTACGAGGCCAATTGAAACCTTGCAAAAAATCAACCCATCACATCCCTCAGAAAACCAATCAAATATCCTTCAATCAATCTTCCCGTTTTCCGCGATGGCCCGCGAAATTAAGACAAAAAGCCATTTCTATTGCTAAAAACCCTTTTAGTATTTTGACTGCCTCAAGAAATAACCCAACTACCGAACCCTCCTCACCTCCACCCCCTTCCTCAACGTATTATGTATCTCCGCTATCCCATCCACATACTCTACTAACGCTTCAATCTCTTCAGCCGAACTATTCACCGATTCCACTTTTGCCTCATAACTTATATTCGATCCCGGCTCCCCTTCTTTACCAAACTCCCCGGATACTTTCACTTCCACCAGGCTGATCTCCATTTTCCTTTTCGCCGCCTCCCTGTAAATATCATTACAAAAACAGGTAGCCAGCGAAAGAAACAAAAGCCCACCGCCATTCACTGAAGATCCATACCCCTCTGCTTTCGGAGGTATGGCTATGACCTTTTCATTCCCTTCAGTTGATACTACAATATGATGTTGCTGATAAGAATTCTTAATACTTGCTGAAATTTGCATGCCTTTTATTTTAAGTTCTGATCACTTCAGCAATCCATGCGCATTCGTCGCGAATATTTTTACCGCAATGGCAAGGAGTATTACGCCGAAGAACTTCCTGACGGCAATCAACCCGCTTGTGCCCAGCAACCGGGCTATATATCCAAGGGATTTCAATACAACATATACAATCACCAGGTTGATCAGTATTGCAACCAGGAGGGTAGTGGCGCCATAGTTCGCTTTCAGCGACATGATGGTGGTGAGCGTACCCGAACCGGCGATCAGCGGGAACGCGATCGGCACTACGGTGGCGGTTTTTACATCTCCATCGCCTTTGAAGAATTCGATTCCCAGCACCATTTCCAGGCCCAGGATAAAGATCACGATGGAGCCACCTACAGCAAAAGATCTTACATCCAGACCCAGCACATTCAAGAAGGGCTCGCCGATGTACAGGAAAAGGATCATCAGTCCGCCGGAGATCAATGTGGCGCGCAATTCCTTCATGCCGCCCATTTTCTCTTTCAGCGAGATCAGGATCGGTACAGAACCGATGATATCGATAACCGCAAAAAGGGTGAAGGTTACAGTAAGCAGGTCGGCAGGAATTATTTTCATGGGGCAAAGATAATAAAGCGGCCGCGTCATTACTAGCCTCCTGCCGGGAAGTAAATTACCGCTCTTTATGCTCTTCCCTGAAGCGGTTCACTTCCAGCTGCAAGTGTATTAGGCATTCCCGGCAGAGGCAGTCGCCATATTTCTTATCCAGGAACGCACGTTGCTCAATGCTTATATGGATGCCGAAACACTGGCATTGTGTAATACTTCCCGGTTTGCATTCAAAACCTTTCCCGCAACGTGGACAGTTACGTGTTTCGTGGTTACACATAGGCGGATAGTTGAAAGAAGGTTTTGTATTTGTGTTGCAACCTGGGAGGTACGGTAAATATTCCGGGGTGGAATAATCCTGCCAGCAATTCAATCCCGTCTACCAGTGTGCCGGCACTGGGTTGGGTGAAAAAATCGTAATCAGCCAGGTAAATGGCCTTATTCTTTACTGCAGTGAGGTTGTTCCAGCCGGGTTTTTGCTCCAGCAGATGCATTTCCTCTTGTGTCCGGTTCACTTCAAACCCGCATGGTGCGATCACCAGTACTTCGGGATCGTATTTGATGATCTTTTCCCAGGATGTAACAATGCTGTCGCCACCGGGATTAGACAGCGCATCCACGCCGCCTGCCTGTGCAATTTGATAAGGTATCCAGTGGCCGCAATTATAAACCGGCTCTATCCATTCCATCACCATCACTCTTTTTAAGGGAGCCCGGAATTGCCGGAGCCGGTCAAGGATATTGCCGGTGCGGGTTTGTAACGCAGCCAGGTAAGCATAAGCCGCTTCTTCCTGGCCCAGGGCAGCGGCAATAGTAACAGCAGTATCCATTACATCATCCAGGTTGTTGGGTGATAAAGCAATGAGCTGGGGTTGCTTCGTCAACCTGGATACGGCAGCAGCCGTGCAGGCTGTATCGATCTGGCATACTTCACAGATGTCTTGCGTGAAAATGATATCAGGGCTGATCTTTTCCAGCAATTCTTCATCTACATAATACAGGCTCTTGCCCTGTGCTTTGCTGGCAGAAAAGATGGTATCGATCTCACGGCTGCTGTACTGTTTTCCTTCCAGTACACAGCGGACTATTTTATCCTTCTCTTCCCTTGCAGGAAGCGGACATTCAAATGTAACGCCCTGCAACAGGTGCTGAAGCCCCATGTCGTAGATCATCTGCGTAGCGGCCGGAAGAAAGGATACTGCTGTCATAAAAAAACTAATGCTGGTTAATGGATGGCAGTTTGTTCTTTGAACTGCGGTATGTTGTGTTTCGCCCATTCAAACCCTCCGAACAGGATCGAACTATATACCAGGGTGCCGGCCAGGAAGTTTTTCATGAAAGGAAACCCCTGTGCATAGCATTGGATCAATCCGTTAATGTCCCTGCTCAATGGCTGCATCGTGCGAAGGTCTGTGCCTCCTCCGATCCATACCATCAGGTCGGCCAGCAGCCAATGAGTGAGGGCTGCCACTACAGAAGCGATCAACACATGTTGAACACTCACTTTACTCAATATCCATTTACCCAGTAAAACGATCAGCAGGAAAATAGCATAGATCCAATACCAGCCGCTGTATAAGATCCCATATTTCCCTCCAAATACCAGGAGGCTGATCGCAAGATCTCCCAGTAATAATGTAGCTACAGGGAAAAGGATTGCTTTCCACCAGGGGCGGAAATAAGCGCCTCCGAATAATGCCATCGCACCTATCGGTGAAAAATTTGACCAGGGTGTGATCTGTGCGGCATTGGGAATACGCATAGCTCCCGCTACCACAATCAGTGCCAGCAGAAGTATAGATCGTGGATTGAATGTTTGTTTCATGGCGCTATAGTTTAAATTGTATTCCTCCCATCAGGTTCAATCCTTGTGTACCGTAACCATACACTTCATAATAATCTTTGTCCAGGATATTCTTTACATCCACAAATGCTTTTAAGCGGTTGGGGATGAAAGCATATTCTGCATAGAAATTCCACAGCAGGTAGGAGCCGAGTTCTACAGGGCTGCTGGTGAATGTGGTATTATTGAAGAATATATCCGTGCGTTTTCCATAGTTGTAAATATTGGTGCTGACAAACAGGTGTTTTGTGAGCTGATAATTCGCTGTTAACCCGAATGTATGTTTGGGTCTTCTCAGCAAATTGAAATAGCTGGTATCCTTTCCGTTCACCTTAGTAGTTACATCTCCATCAACAAATGCATAATACATTTTTACCTGCAGGTTTTTATTGATCTGCAGCGTTGGTTCAATCTCAAACCCATGATCTTTCTGTTTGTCCAGGTTTATATAGCTGAAAGCCGGACCATAGATGATCACGTTTTTGGTATGACGGTTGAAATAAACGGCACGAAGATCCAGCAGGCCAAGTTGTGTTTGCACACCGCCTTCATAGGTAGTGGATTTTTCCGGTTTCAGATCAGGGTTGCTGCCAAATGGACCATACAATTCCGTTAATGCGGGTGCACGAAATGCAGTAGCCAGGTTGGCGAATATTTTTACTTTTTCTTTTATAAGGAATGATGGATTGAAACTGTATGTGAAATTGTCGCCATAGCGTGAATGATTATTGTATCGTCCACCTGCTTCAATATTCAATCCCTGCACAAACAGGTTTTGTGCAAATATTGAAAGGTAAGGGCTGGTGATATGTGCATTGGAATCTGTTGAGGTTTGACGGCGGTGGTCAATACCGGCAAGCAGTTTGAAATGTTCCGACAATTTATAAGTGGCATACAGTTCTGCGATCTTGCTGGTGCCTTCAAACAATGAATTGGAATTGTATGTAGCGCTGAAATAGTTCCTGTTTATTTCATCATAACCATATTGTGCCACTACAGAACCATTCGTGAAATTCCATTGAGCAGCAGCGCCTGCAGAAAGCAGGGATGCGGAGTAACGGCTGGCGTCATCGGAGAAAGCGCCATTATCGTAACCGCCTTTGAACCGGTTGTAGCGGAACCATGGTTTGATATGAAGGCCGGGTAAAACTTCACCGTCCATGTTCACATACACACCGTTCTGATTGAATCCATCCTTATCATACGTTTTTGCAGGCAATGTATCTTTTGCTTCGGAGATGCCATCTGATTCATTATGGATGAAACCGATAGAGTAGGAGAGTTTGTCTGCCGAGCCGCTCAGCCCCAGGTTCGCTTTGTAGCTATTATAAGAACCTGCTGAAAAATTCCCGGTGAGCTGTGCGGCTTTGCCTCCTCCTTTGCGAGTGATGATATTGATCACACCTGCTACTGCATTGGAGCCATATAAAGTGGATTGTGCGCCTTTAACGATCTCGATGCGTTCAATCTGGTCAATTGGCAACATGCGCAGGTCAAATGCACCTGTTACGCCCGAAGGATCTGTAACCGGCAGACCATTGATAAGAATGACCGTGTAATCATTTTTGGCGCCGCGAAGAAAAACCGATTTGTCCTTACCCGGATTGCTGGTGGCTCCATTGACCACGAGTCCGGCCTGCTCTGTCAGTAACTGGGAAAGGTCTTTCCCCATACTCCTGTCGAGCGTTGCCCGGTCAATAACCGTGATCACTTTACCGGTTTGGGATTGTTTGATGGACGATTTGGTGGCGGTTACCACAACTTCATTAAGTGAGCGGGCAGTAGTGTCTTCCTGTGCCTGCAATTGGCTGCTGATGATGACGGCAGCCACGGCAAAAAATTTCTTTTTCAAAATAATTGAAAAGTTTTTGGTGACTGCTTCCGGAAATAAGAGTAGAAATGAAGAGTTCCCTTGCTTGTCCGCCGAAGCTTTACCGCCTTTGTGTTACTACGGCGGCCGATGAGCGTAGGCTGGAAGGATATCCCATCTCATGCTTTTCACCCGAAAGCTGGAATGTTGTTTAAGTGATCTGGCAGGTCTTCTGGCTTAAACCTTGCTGAACACCTTCCCATCTTCGAAGCTTAGCATTGAGACAGTGGTTGTTGTTCAGGCATCGCCCGCCGAAGCTTTAGCGTAGGCGGACCGGTTTTTTACAGCTACGGGGATAGCGCCGGAATTGCACCGACTTCCCTTTTCATCCGCCGTGCTCCCAATGAGCGTAGGCAGAACCGGATCACTGCAAAAATAGGGATAACTTATCTATACATCCAGCTTTTTCGTCGATACCCTTCCCTGGCACCGAAAATATGTATCTTCCTTTGTCAATGATGAAACAAAAGCTCACTTCTGTTATAGCCCATACCGCAGCCTGGCTGTTTTTTTTCGGTCTTGTATTAGGATTTGTTTACCGGATGCCTGAGGGAAACGACGTGCAAGGCCGTATCCTTTCTGCCTCTTTCCTGCTGTTTTCGTTTATCTACATTTCTTTTTTTTATCTCAACACATTTGTGCTGATACCACAACTGTACCTGAAGAAGAAATATTTCTTTTACCTGGTTACTGTCCTTGTTCTGTTTACTGCCGTGTACACCATCCGGCCTTTTGAAAAACTGGTGAAGCGCTTTCCTGAACGGGGGCAAAGGATGGAACCGCCACGGGCTTTTCAACGCCTTCCGGATACACTGGCCCCCTCACCAGCGGAGCCAGACAGAAAGCCGCCGGGGCAAAGACGAAGACAGCCGCCACCAACGGATATTGTAAGCATTATTCTTTTTGTAGCAGTCTGGTCGTTGAGTACGGCCATCTGCATCATCCGGGAATGGCGGCGTACAGAAAGCCGTATGGTGCAGGCAGAAGCGGATAAGGCCAATGCAGAATTGTCTTTTTTGAAAGCACAGATCAATCCGCATTTCTTATTCAATACACTCAATAATATTTATTCGCTGGCTATTACAAAAAACGAACATACCGCCGAAAGCATCATGAAGCTTTCCAATATCATGCGGTATGTGACGGATGATGTGAGGGAAGATTTTGTATCCCTGGAAAATGAGATCGAATGCCTGCGCGATTATATCGATCTGCAGAAACTGAGGTTGGGCAGGAAGATGAAAGTGGACTTTATCGTGGAAGGAGTGGTTACCGGGAAAAAAATTGCCCCGCTGATCCTGATGAATTTTATAGAGAATGTATTTAAATATGGGATCAGCAATCATGAACCATCTGATATCGTGATCAGGCTTTCGGTGCAGGATAATCATATCATTTTCTTTTGCCGGAATAAATTGTTTGAAACAAAACATCCTTCTGCCCGGGCAGGCATTGGCTTACAAAATACGCGTCAAAGATTACAGCATCTTTACCCTGACAAGCATTTCTTAAATATTAACACAGAAGATGGCTTTTATACAGTGCAGTTGACCCTGCAGGTGTAACTTTAGATATATTGTATGCTGAAATGTATCGCCATAGATGATGAACCACCAGCCCTGGAACTGATCCGGGAATACGTGGCCCGTTTCCCCCAACTGCAACTGGTGCAAACCTTTGATGACGCAGTTTCAGGGGCTGAATATCTGCGTCAGACAGCGGCAGACCTGCTTTTCCTGGATATTAATATGCCAGATATCACCGGCCTCGATCTTGCAAGGGCACTGCAGGCAAGGCCGATGATCATTTTTACTACTGCCTATAAGAAATTTGCTTTCGAAGGTTTTGAACTGGATGCGATTGATTATCTTCTGAAACCGATCAGCTTTGACCGCTTCTCAAAAGCTGTTAATAAAGCCATTGAATATAACGAATACAAAAACAAACCGGCTGAGGCGGAAACCGATCATTTATTTGTGTATTCCGAATACCGGATGCTTAAAATACCGCTTTCAGAAATCGACTATATCGAAAGCCTTGAAGATTATATAAAGATCCATCTCAACCAGGCCAAACCCATTCTTACCCTGATGACATTAAAGGGCGTGCTGGAAAAACTTCCACCCGGGAAGTTCAGCCGCATCCACCGGAGCTATGTGGTGGCATCAGGTAAAGTGGTTGCCATCCAAAACCGGAAAGTAAAATTGGGCTCAGGAGTGGAACTGCCTATCAGCGACAGCTACACTTCCTTTATCAAACAGTGGAAGGCAAATGGTTAGAAGATATATAAGATTATTCTTTTAATTCTTTCCTGATCGACTGGCCTGAAAATTGCTTTGAGTGGCTGATTTTAACAAAACGGCGAAAATGAAAAGACATTTTTTCCGTTAAGAACAAGCATACCTCTTATCCCCCGACACCCAACCAACACTGCTTTACCATTTACGGAAAAATCGTATTGTATGAATTACTGTAAGCACAGTACAGGCCTCTTATTGTTGTTAGTGATCGGTTGTGGAGTCAAAGCACAGATTTTTAATAATGTGCCTAAATGGCAATTTGGAGTAGGTGGTGGGGTATTCGTTTACCAGGGTGATCTTACTGAAGAAAAAGCCGGTTCATACAAAACCCTCCGGCCTGCTATACAAATCTTTGGTGGAAAACTGGTAAGTGCAGGCTTTGGCTGGCGGCTCAATGTGGCGCTTGGTTCCCTGGAAGGTGATGATGCAAAATATGCAGAACCGGAATACCGCCGGCAACGTGCGTTTAATTTTAATACCCCCATTACAGAAATAAGCGGCATGATGGAATGGAATATCCTGAACCGTAACTATGCCAACCGCAAACTGGCTCCCTATATAGGGGCGGGAGTAGGCTATACCTTCCTGAAAATCGAACGCGATTGGAGCCGTTTTAATAATGAATACTTCCTGGCCAATTCAACAACTGCTATTGGGCTTAATGAAGACCTTCAACATGATCCTCCACGCGGAAAATTTATTATTCCGCTTGTAGTAGGCGTACGGTATTTTATTTCCGATAAAGTAGGTATTGGACTGGAAACGAATTACCGGCGTATATCTACCGATTACCTGGATGGTTTCAGTGAAGCTGCCAATCCTAAGAAAGGAGATGGATATTACAGTCATACACTCAATGTTATTCTTCGTTTTGGGAAAGTGAATACGCTGGATTGCCCTGTTGTGAAATACTGATTAGCCGGTACATCCTGTCTGTTCATCTATCATTTTTCCACACCGCTTTATTAAAGATCATTTTTATAGCGTCAACAGCTTAACCCTTCACTCAAAAGCGACGCTATGGAACGCAAGAATTTCCTGAAAAAAACAGCCGGCTTTATCGGCGCTATTGGTATTATCCCGGTGCTGGATGCCTGTAAAAAAGATGGTACAACAAGCGACCCTGATTCGGGATCAGATCCTGAATCAGGCAGTTGTTCTGTTACAGATACTGAAACCGATGGCCCTTATCCATTGTACAGCAGCCGTGGTTCAGCTATTCAGCGAACGAATATCGCAGATGGGAAAACAGGTATTCCTCTTAATATTAAAATTGTAGTGCGGAATGTAAATAACAGTTGTGCTGTATTGGCCAATGCGGTCGTTGACATCTGGCATTGTGATAAAGATGGTTATTACTCCGGCTATACCAATACCGGTTATCTCGGCACGCAAAATAACAGCAGCCTGGTATTTTGCCGCGGCAGGCAGATCAGCGATAGCAATGGAGAGATCAGTTTTGTATCTATCTATCCCGGTTGGTATAGCGGGCGTTGTATCCATATTCATGTGCAGGTGTATGTTAACAGTAACCTGAAACTGACTTCGCAGATCGCTTTTCCTGATGCGATCAATGCAGCCGTGTGCAGCACTCCGCTCTATTCGGCGCATGGGCAACCTGATACAACAAATGCAAAAGACAGCATCATCAGCAATTCCCTCGATAATGAGCTGGCAACCGTTACGGCAAATTCTTCCGGAGGATATGATCTTGTTCATACCCTGTATGTCGCTGCTTAGCAATTAAAAGGTCCTTTATGTCAAAAGCACTTATCAAACTCGCTTTCCGCCAGGAAATTGATGTCACTGCTACCGGTAGTTTTGAAAAAGATGTGTTTAATGATTCCTACCAGGAGTTCCTTATGCAGGCACAGGCCTATAATCCCAATGGGCAGTTCCACACTTTGCAGGAATTGATCGCGAATAACCCGAAAGCCAATTCCCTTCATTATAAAGTAGGCTTTTCGGTCGGCCTTTATATTGCCGGTCTGAATGGAGTAATACCCGGAATAAAGGAATGGGTGCCGGGCCAGGTGCAACCTGGTTTTGAAACACATCAGTTTGAGATTATCCGGTCTCATTTATCTGACCATTTGCAGCATGGGGTTGCTATTACTTATTTTACAGGCGTGCTCAGTTTGCTGGGTTCTTTCGGTGACCAGCTTTTGCTGGCAACCGGTGATATGACCCACCTGGCTGCCAGTGAATGGGCAGACAGTTTTATGCTGAAGATAAATCCTATGATCACTATTTGCCAGTATTCACCTATGAGGGCGGAGATGGGTTTGCCCAGGCTGGCAAATTAGTTTTCTGCAAAAAAAGCGGAATCCATTATCTTCATGCGCATGACTGAAAAAAACAAGTTGGGTCTTTTTGACCTGACCATGATCGTTGTAGGCCTGGTGATCGGCATGGGAATATTCAGGACTTCTGCCGATGCTGCCAATGCAGCTATTACGCCGCTCTTGTTTTTCCTTGCCTGGTTTGCCGGTGGAGTTGTGGCTTTATGCGGTGCGCTCACCTATGCGGAGATTGGTTCCCGCTTTCCTGTTACCGGTGGTTATTATAAAGTGTTTGCCGAATGTTACCACCCTTCGGTTGCTTTTTCCATCAACTGTATTATCCTTATCTCCAATGCAGCTTCCATGGCAGGTGTGGCATTGGTGGGAAGTGAATATATTTCAGAGGTATTGTTTAAAGCCGATCCCGGCTCTATGACCCGTGCACTGATCGCCATGGTGCCTATCATTATTTTTTATGGTGTTAACCTGATGGGGTTGAGGATGAGCTCTACAGCACAGAACATTTTAATGATCATCAAGATCGGAATGCTGGTGCTGCTGATCAGCTCTATCTTTTTTGTGGAGGGCAGTAATAATGTGGTAACAGCTTCGGAAGGCAGTTTTGGAATGATGGATTATATCCGCTCTTTTGGCGTGGCCCTGATCGCTGTTTCCTTTACGTATGGAGGTTATCAGCAAACCATCAATTTCGGGGAAGAAATACAGCAGCCCAGGAAAACGATCCCCCGCGGGATATTCATTGGTATCATGATCATTATCCTGCTTTATCTTGCAGTGAGCTACGCTTATTATAATGCGATTGGTTTTGAACAACTGAAAACCTCAAGAGGGATCGCTTCCATTGTGGTGGAAAAAATGTTTGGTCCTACGGGAAGGACCATTGCTTCCATTCTTCTCTTTATTGCCGTGCTGGCTTATGTGAATGTGTTGCTGCTTAGCAACCCCCGCGTAATGTATGCCATGAGTAAAGACGGGATACTGCCTGCTGCTTTTAAAAAGAAAGATGAAAAAAAGGATGTGCTTACAGTAGGTCTTACTGCCTTTGCTGCTATCGGCATTATCGTTTTATTCTTTGCCAAATCTTTTAATGAGATATTGAGTTTTACCATTTTCCTTGATTCCATTGGTATGGCGAGTTCGGCTGCCACGATCTTTATTTTGCGCAAGCGAACGAAACACCTGGATGGAACAGGCATCTATAAAATGAAACTCTATCCTTTATTACCGCTGATATTTATTGCTGCTTATATATTCGTTGGCATTTCCATTGCGGTGAATACGCCAAATCTTGCCCTGATAGGAACAAGTGTTTTTGGTGTTTTCCTGCTTATTTACTGGGGTATTATTAATTACAAAAAGAAAGAACACTGATACCATGGACATCTCTTATATAGTGAATGAACTGGCAGAGGACCGTGAACAGTATTTTAATGCAATTGCTCCCCCCATTGTGCAGGCGAGCAATTTTGCTTTTAAGACGGTAGATGCTTTGGGCAAGGCCTTTGAAGATGAAATGGGTGGCTATCTCTACAGTCGCGGCCTGAACCCCACAGTGGATATCCTCCGGAAAAAACTGGCAGCCCTGGATGGTGCAGAAGATTGCCTGGTATTTAATAGTGGGGCTGCAGCCATTTTTGCCGGTGTACTGGCCAATGTAAAAAGCGGCGATCATATTGTATCCGTCAAAAATCCTTATAGCTGGGCACAAAAAATGTTTGATGTGGTATTGCCCAGGTTTGGTGTACACACTACTTATATTGATGGTTCCAGCCTGGAAAACTGGCAGGAAGCTACCCAGCCCAATACAACCTTTTACTACCTGGAATCGCCAAACAGCTGGGCATTTACACTGCAGCCCCTGGCTGAAGTGGCCGCTTTTGCCCAAAGCCGGCAGATCATTACCATGATCGATAACAGCTATGCCACACCCATATACCAACCCGTTATTTCCGCGGGCATCGACCTGGCTATGCAAACGGCTACCAAGTATATCGGTGGACATAGCGATACGCTTGGCGGTGTGCTCTGTGGCACAAAAGCCATGATGAAAAAAATATTCGATAGTGAATACCTCAATATTGGGAGCGGCATCCAGCCTTTCAATGCCTGGCTGCTGATAAGGGGTTTGCGTACCCTGCCTGCCCGGCTCGACCGCATCAGCCACTCTACCGTGGAAGTATTCAATTTCCTGAAGCAACACCCTGCGGTGGAATCCGTAATATTCCCCTTTGACGAATCTTTCCCTCAATATGCCCTGGCCAAAAAACAGATGAGTGGGGCTTGTGGCCTGCTCACGGTCATATTAAAGACCCATAAACGGGAATCCATCGTAAAATTCTGCGAATCCCTGCAACACATATTAATGGCAGTAAGCTGGGGTGGCCACGAATCCCTGATCATTCCCAAATGCGCCGGCATCCCTGCCGCAGACTTCGATCCTTCCAACCCTGAGCACCGCTATGTGCGGCTCTACATAGGGCTGGAGGAACCCGCATACATTATCAAGGACCTTGACCAGGCACTCTCTTAAATATACCGGGAGGTGGCCGGTTCCGGGGCGTGAATCTTTAGTCGGGACTGCCCCGAAAAACCAGCATTCTTTACATACCGGATTGAATATTTCAAACTCAGGTAACTTCAGACTATCGACCCCGACTCAAAATTTAACCCCTATTTATCAAAAATCACTTCAGCGGGTGCGGTTTTCTGTTATTTTTGTTTTATGATGACCCGCTGCATCCAACTGTTAATCTGCTTATTCGCCGCTACAACATGCTTTGCCCAGGATAAATGGGACCTTCAGCAATGTGTGGAATATGCATTGAAAAATAATATTTCTGTGCGTCAGGCTGACGTGCAGGCTCGTATAACGGCCCTGACCTACGAGCAGAGTAAGCTGTCACAATTCCCGACGGCGAATATTCAAAGCAGCGGCGGTTATCAGTTTGGCCGCAACATTGACCCTTCTACTAACCAGTTTACCAATCAACGAACTTTTTTTGCCAACCCTTCCCTTAACATCAATCTTGATCTATTCAACTGGTTCAGTAAGAAAAATACGGTGGCTGCTAATAAGCTTACTGCTCAGGCATATATTGCCGGTGCTGAAAAAGCAAGGAACGATGTGGCATTGAATGTGGCAAATGCTTATCTCCAGATATTATTGAATGCTGAACAGGTCAATATCAGCGATGTACAGGTAAAGCAAAGTATCGAACAACTGGATATTGTAAAAAAGCAAGTGACGGCTGGTGCACTGCCTGAGCTGAACCAGGCAGAACTGGAAGCCCAGTTGGCAAACGACAGTTCCACATTGATAACGGCTAATGCGAATTATACTTTATCTGTTCTGCAACTGAAAGGATTACTTAATATACCTGCCGACCAGGTTTTCACAGTAGCAATTCCTTCAGTGGAACAAATACCGATAGAATCATTGGCAGAGCTGGACCCTGCTATGGTGTATACGATGGCTCAGGCCAATATGCCGCAGCAAAAGATCAATGATCTTAATCTGCAGGCAGCTATAAAAAATGTAGCAGCAGCTAAAGGGCAAATGTATCCGTCGCTTTCACTTTTTGGAGGGCTTGATACACGCTATTCTACTCAAGATCAGATATTGCGGGATTTTAAATTAGCACCTGGTACTGATGTTATCGGACATGTAACGGTCAGCAGTGTTGCTTATCCTGTAATTACAGCGGATCCTATCGTTTTCGACAAGATATTTGCTAAAAGACCCTTCTTTACGCAGCTTGATAATAATTTTGGGCAATCCGTTGGGTTAGGGTTGCGCATCCCTCTCTTTAATGGAGGAACTGCCCGTACCAACTGGAAAAAAGCCAAACTGAATGTTTCCAATGTTGAATTGCAAAAAGAACTCGATGCTCAAACCCTGAAGCAGGACATTTACCAGGCTCATACAAATGCTGTAGCAGCCTTGCAGAAATTCAATGCCTCAAAAAAAGGCGTGGAAACATCACAGAAGGCGTATGATTTTGCAAAGAAGAGATTTGATGTGGGGTTATTGAACACGATTGATCTGATCACTAATCAGAACAATCTTTTCAGGGCGAAGATCAACATGGTTTCAGCACAATACGATTATATTTTCAAGATGAAATTGCTTGAATTCTATAAAGGACTTGGTCTGAAACTATAAATAAACCAGGCTTGCTGGCTTAACCATTATCTAATCAAAAACCCCGGATGGGGTAGCTATTATGAGTAAGACTTTAAAATGGATACTGATCATTGCAGGTATATTGGCTGTTCTCTTTATCGGTGCCAAAGTTTTTGGCGGTAAGGGAGACAATATGGAAAAAGTGTCTGCGGAGCCAGTGGCCAAAAGAACGATCGTTGAAACCGTAACAGCCAGTGGCCAGATATATCCTGAAGTGGAAGTAAAGATCAGCCCGGATATTTCTGGTGAGGTGACCGAATTGAATGTGGAAGAAGGTGATAGTGTAAGAAAAGGCCAGGTGCTGGCGCGCATCTTTGCGGATATCTATGCTTTGCAGCGGGATGAAGCAGCTTCACAGGTTAGTCAGTCACAGGCTACGGTTGCCAATAATGAAGCAGCGCTGGACGCTTTACAGGCAAACCTGAACCAGGCCAAGCAGGCGTATGACCGTAACAAGGCTTTGTATAATCAGAAAGTGATCTCACAAGCGGAATTTGAACAGTTTGAAACCACCTGGCGTTCTGCCCAGGCTAATTATACCGCTGCACAGCAAAACATCAAGAGCCTTAAAGCAAATGTGCAAACAGCACAGGCAGGATTGACAAGGGCGAACAAAGATCTGGGTCGTACCACGCTGGTGGCGCCTATGAGCGGAGTGATATCTTCCCTGCAGATCAAAAGAGGTGAACGGGTGGCCGGTAACAGCTTTAATGTAGGTACTGAAATGATGACAGTAGCCGACATGAGCGTACTGGAAGCAAGAGTGGATGTTGGTGAAAATGATATTGTAAAGGTAAATATTGGCGACTCAGCAGATATTGAAGTGGATGCTTATAATAACCGTAAGTTCAAAGGTGTGGTGACGCAGATCGCCAGCAGCGTTAAATCGGCCCAGGCAGGCTCCGCAGCAGCGACCAATGACGTCACCAATTACCAGGTAAGGATCAGGTTGGATTATAATTCTTACAAAGACCTGATCGATCCGTCCAAACCAAAGAAATTCCCTTTCCGTCCTGGTATGAATGCCAGCGCAGATATCAAGACCAAGCGACATGAGAATGTGCTTTCTGTGCCCATCACTTCCGTGAATGCGCGCGTTAAAGGAAGTGACCAAAGTATTGCGGATAAAAAGAAAGAAGCACAGGATGCCAAAGGAGGCCAGGAATCGGAAGCAAACCAGGCACCTTCGATCAGCAGTGAACTGGAAGAAGTGGTATTTCTTGTGCAGGCCGATGGCACTGTGAAGAAAACGGTAGTGAAATCAGGTATACAGGATATCAGTTATATAGAGATCCTCAGCGGGCTTAAAGGCGGGGAACAGGTAGTTACAGGCCCCTATACTGCTATCAGCAAAACGCTGAAAGACGGAGTAAAAGTAAAAGTAGTTCCGAAAGAACAGCTTTTTGAGAAGAAGTGATGAACAAAAGGCTGTAGTGCAGCGTTGAGGCATTTTACTTTTAAAACTGAACATGAGGAAGACATTTGGTATAATTGGCAGTGGCAGTTGGGCAACCGCCTTGACGAAGGTTCTGACAGATAATAAGCAGAAGGTGAACTGGTGGGTAAGGAATGAAAATAATATCCGACATATTACTGAGCGGCGTCATAATCCGTCATACCTGTCTTCAGTGAATTTTGATGTTTCCTTGTTGCAGATGTCTGCCAATGTGCAAACAGTCGTGCGAAATTCAGACATCGTTGTTATTGCCATTCCTTCTTCTTTTGTGGAGCAAAGCCTTGGCAATCTGAAAGCTTCGGATTGGGAAGACAAGAAAGTTGTGTCTGCAGTAAAAGGCATCCTGCCACAAAAAGATATTTTGCTGAACTATTATTTGCAGCAGGAATTTGATATTCCCCTTGAAAATTATTTCGCCGTTTTAGGACCCTGCCATGCAGAAGAAGTAGCGGCGGAAAAGTTGTCCTACCTCACTTTCTCCGGGGTAGATATACCAATGGCTTCCACCATTGCTTCGCATTTCGCCACGGATTATATCAATACGATCGTTAATCATGATATACTTGGCGTGCAATATGCGGCTGTGCTGAAAAATATTTATGCGGTAGGAGCAGGCATTGCGCATGGATTGGAATACGGGGATAATTTCCAGAGTGTATATATTGCTAATGCGGCAGATGAAATGGCCGGATTCCTCAGAAGTTTTGGCGCAGAGCATATCGTAGTGGGCGAGCATGCAGGAGGAGAGGACCCTGTTACACACCGCAAAACACCGAACTATGCAGCTTCTGTGTACCTGGGAGATCTCCTGGTAACCTGCTATTCCCTTTTCAGCCGCAACCGCACTTTTGGCAATATGATCGGCAAGGGATATTCGGTGAAGACGGCGCAATTGGAAATGAATATGGTGGCTGAAGGATATAATGCCGCCAAGTGTATTTACAATATCAACCGGTCTGTGCAGGCATCTATGCCGATAGCCGAAACAGTTTATAGGATCTTATGGGAAGGTGTAAAGCCCCGTGAAGGATTTAAGAAGATAGAAACGGTGATGATATAAGATCTAAAGAAAAAGATCAGCGGCAATCCCGTCCGCCAGCAGCCTTCCTTCGCGTGTGAGCCGCAGCCATTCTTTTTCCTGTATCATCAGTCCATTCTTAATATACTTGATACTTTCTTTCAGCAGTTGAACTTTTACTTCTGCCAGTTCCTCTTTGTTCATGCCACGGATATTTTGTGTAACTCTTTCAAGGTTTAGACCTTCTCGCGTTCTCAGGGAGATCATGATCAGTTCATTGATCTGTTGCGTGGCAGTCAGTACTTCTTTTTCAAAAGGAATAGTGCCTTCCCCGATCGATCGCATATATTTTGTATTGTTTGCTACATTCCACCATCTTGACTGCCCATCGAACGAATGAGCGGAGGGGCCAAAACCGAAATATGGCTTACCCTGCCAGTAAGAAGAGTTATGACGGCTCCGGAAACCTGGCTTGGCGAAGTTGGATATTTCGTAATGCTCGTATCCTGCCTGCTGCGCCCATTCCATCAGCAGCAGGAATTGCTCTGATTGCTGATCGGGATTTACATCCGGTGTTCTATGTTCCCGGATAAGTTTTTGCAGGGGTGTTTTAGGTTCTACCGTCAGGGCATAACAGGAAAGATGAGGAATGCCCAGTTCAATGGCTTTTTCTACATTTTGCTTCCATTTTTCATTTGTAAGAGCTGGTGTGCCATAGATCAGGTCAATCGTAATGTTGTTGAAATAACGGGTTGCGAGCCCCAGGCTTTCCCATGCCTGCCGGCTATTATGGGCCCGGTTCATCCAGGTCAGGTCTTCTTCAAAAAAACTTTGTATACCGATGCTGAGCCGGTTGATACCTGCTTCCTTCCATTGCTGTAGCTTTTTTTCTGATATATCGTCGGGGTTGGCTTCCAGGGTTATTTCGACATCAGCTGATACAGAAAAGATTTCCCGGACCTTGTCAAGTATTTTTTTTATTTCATCTTGCGTGCAGAGGCTGGGTGTGCCACCTCCGAAATAGATCGTTTCAATGATGCCAGCAGAAGCGGTTGCTTCAGGGAAGAAATTTGGTGTCAGTTCAATCTCTTTCAATAAAGCGGTGATTAATTCGTTTTTGTACCGCAAAGAAGTGCTGAAATGGAAATTGCAATAGTGGCAGGCCTGTTTGCAAAAAGGAATATGGATATAAATGCCGGCCAAGTAGATTTATTTAATGAATAATTTTATGGTATAAGCGACCAAGCTAAATGGCAAAGTTAAGGTGCCTCATACTGCTTCTCCTTTTTTTGTTTGTTTCCTTTTTCTCCAAAGCGCAAACAGGATATCCCTTGCAAATAAGTGCAGTGGACAGGGATTCTGCTTTTCTTGTATCTACGCTCGGCATACAAACCCAGTTCACTACACGTTACGACTGTATCAGCTATATCAATAAACTTCCTGTCCTTTTACAGTTGAAAGGATATGTAACAGCTTCGGTTGACACACTGCTGTATGATTCAGCTTCTGCCCGTGCTGTTTTATATATTGGTGACAGGTATGAATGGGCAAAACTGGATGCGGGCCAGGTGGATCCCAATATTTTGCAGGCAGTGGGCTGGAGGGACAAAGCTTTTACAGACAAACCGATGGACTTTTCGCAGGTGCAGGACTGGCAGGAAAAGATCATTACTTACCTGGAGAATAATGGACATCCGTTTGGTAAAGTATATATTGATAGTTTCAGACTGGAGCAGGAGAAAGTATGGGCAAAGCTTAAAGTGGAGCCAGGGCCGGCCTATAAGATTGACAGCATACGAGTAATAGGCAATGCCAAAGTATCCAATGAATTTCTTCAGCGTTACCTGGATATCCGCAATGGCAGTCCTTTTGATAAAGAAAAACTGCAAAATATCAGCCGCAAGATGCGGGAGCTTTCTTATGTGGAAGAAGAATTTCCGGCCAAACTGGTCTGGTTGAATTCGGGATCGTTCCTCGAAATGTATCTCAAACAAAAACAAAGCAGCCAGGTGAATGTGCTGGTCGGTTTTTTGCCTAATAATGATCAGCTTTCTTCCAAAAAGCTGCTGATAACGGGTGAGGCAAACCTGCTTTTGCGGAATGCGCTGGGAGTAGGGGAGACGATCGGGCTTAACTGGCAGCAATTGCAGGTGAAGTCACCAAGGCTGAACATTATTTACCGTCATCCATATCTTTTCGGCACTCCTATCGGGCTCGATTTTGCTTTTGATATGTTCCGGAAAGACAGTTCTTTTCTGAATGTCAATTTTCAGTTGGGCGCTCAATATGTACTCAGTAATCAGCAATCGGGAAAAATATTTATCCAGCGGTTTCAGACCATTGTTACCAGTGCCAACACCGCTTTTATTTTGCAGAACTACCGCCTGCCTGAAGATGCGGATGTAAGTTCGATAAACGTGGGAATTGATTATGAGTATAACAACACCAATTACCGGATGAACCCGACACGGGGCAATGAATTCAGGATCATTACTTCGGCTGGTACTAAAAAAGTTAAACGCAATAATGAGGTGCTGGAATTAAAGGACCCCGGCAACCCGGCTTTTGATTTTGGCTCGTTATATGATACGGTCAAGCTAAGTACTTACCAGTTCCGTGCGAGAGTTTCTGCTGCCCGGTTCTTTCCTGTTGGCCGCCAGGGAACGTTGAAAATGGGATTGAATGGCGGTTTTTTTCAAAGTGGCAATATTTTCCGGAATGAGCTTTTCCAGATAGGGGGATATAAATTGCTGCGCGGTTTTGATGAAGAGAGCCAGTATCTTTCCCAGTTTGCTATCGGCACTTTTGAATACAGGTACCTGATCGGGCAGAATTCTTATTTCTATGGATTCCTGGATGGCGGCTGGGGGCGGAACAATTCGCAGAATACGGATGTGGATTACACTTATCTTGGAACAGGGCTGGGTCTGGCATTTGAAACGAAGCTGGGGATTTTCAACCTGGCCTGGGCAATAGGGCGCAGAAGTGATATTCCCTTCAGCCTCCGGCAATCAAAAGTACATTTTGGGTTTGTGAACTTTTTCTGATGGCTTATTTTTGAATTCTTAAACAAAACTATTTGCGCCCGATATATTTTTTATTCCTGGTTTTTCAATTCGCTGCCTTTGGTGTTTCGGCGCAAAATATAACTGATTCCATTCCGCCGGTTGATACAGTGAAGGCGATACAGGATACCGCTACAGTTATAGCTAATCCACCAACAGTGCTGCATGACAGTATTTCCCGTAAACCGGAGCCGTTGATCCCTGCCTGGGAGGTGCGGACTGATCTGCCTTTTGAGCAGCAGATCCTGCGGCAGCATCCATTCTATAATTTCCGGGTAAAGCCTTTTGTGGTTCCAACAGGGCTTAAGGTATTCAGGGGAAAGGAAACGATCTTTTATGTAGTATTGGGATTAGTGTTGGTGTTTGCTTTGTTGAGACTGGCTTTTGCCAAATACTTTTATGATCTGTTCCGGGTTTTCTTCCGTACTACCATGAAGCAGCGGCAGATAAGGGAGCAATTGATGCAGACGCCGCTTCCATCCCTGGGTTTTAACCTGTTTTTTATTGCCAGTGGCGGTTTATACATTGACTTTATTCTATTCCATTTTGGAGTAAGGCCGGTAGATAATTTCTGGTTATTGTATTTCTATTGTTGTATTGGCCTGGCGGCGATTTACCTGGGCAAGTTTATTGGTCTTAAGATTTCTGGCTGGTTGTTTAATATGCGCCAGGCTGCCGATTCTTATATTTTCATTGTTTTTATCATCAATAAGGTGATCGGTATTTTCGTGTTGCCTTTCCTGGTTTTGCTGGCATTTACGGCGGAGCCTTTGCGGTCGATTGCGATGACCTTATCCTGGTGTGGGATTGGATTGTTGTTCCTGTACCGGTTTATTTTAGGGTATTCTGCGGTTCGTAATGAGGTCAGGTTCAACCTATTTCACTTCTTTTTATATATATGTGCCTTTGAAGTAGCACCGCTTTTGCTGATTTACAGGCTTTTACTCTTCTTTTTTAAATAGAAAGCCGTAACTTTGCAGCCAATTTAGCCCGAACCGCACATGTCAATAAATGGTGTGAAAAAGGCCGATACGCTGGCCAAAGAGATACAAAAGATCCTGATTACCCAACCCAGGCCTGAAAGCGATAAGTCGCCGTACTTTGAGCTTTCGAGGAAATATGGAGTACAATTGGATTTTCAGCCATTCATCCGGTTGGAAGGGATTCCTGCGCGTGATTTCCGCAAGCAAAAGATAGAGATACAGAATTTTACTGGAGTTATTTTCACCAGCCGGAATGCGATCGACCATTTTTTCCGGACTTGTGAGGAAATGAAGGTGAGTGTGTCGCAGGATACCAAGTATTTCTGTATTACGGAAGCGGTGGCGCTTTATCTTCAGAAGTTTATCCTTTACCGGAAGCGTAAGGTGTTTTATGGGGCGGATGGCAGCAATAAGAGCATGTTTGATGTGGTCAACAAGCATAAGGGCAATGAAAAATTCCTTTATGTATGTTCTGAGAATCAGCAGGACAATGAGATTGTGAATTGGCTTAAAGCGAATAATTGTGAGTTTTCTTTGGCGTTTATGTACAGGACGCAGAGTAATGATGTGAAGGAGTTGTTGACCGAGAATGAATATGATGTTATTTGTTTTTTTACGCCGAGTGGGATAAAGAGTTTGTTTGATAATCTTCCTAAGTATAAGCAGAATGGGACGGTGATTGGTGCTTTTGGGGGTAATACGACTAAAGCGGCAGAGGATGCGGGTTTGAAGTTAGAGATTAAGGCGCCGCAGCCGCAGGCGCCGAGTATGGTGTCGGCGTTGGATAAATTTTTGGCGGAAGTGAAGAAGAAATAGGAGAGAGGTTAATGGTGATTTTCTCTCTGCTCCTCCCTGACGGGCCCTCCCTCCCCCGCCTCCAACCTACCTTTTAGACATAGTTTCCTTACCCGGCAATATATGCCCGGCAAAAATACTCTCTTCAAATACCAAAGCTCCATTCTACTGAAGCCCCTTAGGTTATTCAGCTAATTCAATCCATCTGATCAATCAGAATTCAAATATCCTTTTCCCATAAACCATCACCATGGGGAAAAAAACAATAAATAACGGGAAAAACCTCCCTCTGCTTTCCTCCTCTCTCCCTACCTTAACCCAAACTTCAGCACAAATATTGATTACCTTACCTTTTACCCAATTGTACACTCCCGATGAACAAACATACCAATGCCCTGATCAATGAAACCAGCCCTTATCTCCTTCAGCACGCCCACAACCCTGTCAACTGGTACCCCTGGGGAGAAGAAGCCTTAAACAAAGCCCTGCAGGAAGACAAGCCCATTCTTGTCAGCATCGGCTATGCAGCCTGCCACTGGTGCCATGTGATGGAAAGGGAAAGCTTTGAAGAGGAAACCACCGCACAATTGATGAATGATCATTTCATCAATATCAAAATAGACCGCGAAGAACGGCCTGACCTCGATCATATTTATATGGATGCCGTTCAGACAATGACAGGCAGCGGCGGCTGGCCATTAAACGTATTCCTTACTCCCGGTACCAAACCATTTTACGGCGGGACTTATTTTCCCCCGGTGCGGGCATTCAACCGCCCATCCTGGAAAGAAGTGCTGATGGGGGTAGCAGAGGCTTTTAAAGGGAAACGGGATGAGATAGAAGCACAGGCAGATAATCTAACAGCCCACCTGGTACAGTCCAACAGCTTCGGCCTTCATTTTCCCGACGAGGCAGACCCCGCTTTTTCTATGGCCAATGCTGCGCTGATAACAGACAATTGTATGAAGGCAGCCGATAAAGAGTGGGGTGGATTCGGGAAGGCACCGAAATTCCCTCAAAGTTTTACCATCCGCTATTTACTCCGGTATTTCTATGTGAAAAAAAATGAAAACCTGCATCAGGGGATGGAGGAGGCAAAACAAGGGCTCGATCAGGCTTTGCTCAGCCTGGATAAAATGATCGACGGCGGCATTTACGATCAGTTGGGCGGTGGGTTTGCCCGTTATTCAACCGATACGGAATGGCTGGCCCCTCATTTTGAAAAAATGCTGTATGATAATGCTTTGCTGGTGGATGTACTAAGCGAGGCATACCAGTTGACAGGCAGATCGCGCTATGCAGAAGTGATCCGGGAAACAATGGATTTTGTAAAGCGGGAATTGATGCATGAAAAAAAAGCCTTTTATGCAGCGTTGGATGCCGATAGTGAAGGAGTGGAGGGGAAGTTTTATGTATGGCAAAAAGATGAGGTAGCGCAATTACTGGGCAGGGATGCGGATGTGTTTTGCAGCTATTATGATATATCGGAGAGGGGTAACTGGCATGAACCGGGGCCTGCCCCGGCCCTTGAGCCGGGGGAATCTTCATCCAGGAATATCCTCCGCGTGAAGACGCCATGGAAAGAGTTTGCCACACAACACAGATTAGGCGATGAGGAGTTGAAGCAGTTGCTGGAAAAAGGAAAAAATATTTTGCTGGCCCACCGGAATAAAAGAACAAGGCCGGCATTGGATGATAAGATCATTCTCGGGTGGAATGCTTTGATGAATACAGCTTGCAGCAAGGCTTTTGCAGCAACAGGAGAGGAAGGATACCGGCAATTGGCAATAGCCAATATGGAATTTATCTGGAGCAACCTGGCCGGGAATGAACCAGGGGAGTTTTATCATACGTGGAAAAACAAGCAGGCGAAACACCCGGCTTTTTTAGACGATTACGCTTTTCTGGCAGATGCTTTGCTGCACCTGCATGAAATAACAGGCGATGTTTCCTGGTTGATGAAAGCAACGCAGGTTACAGAATATGCGATACAGTATTTCAGTGAACAGGATACCGGCTTTTTCTTTTATACACGGGAAAAGCAGGCAGATATCATTGTCCGGAAAAAAGAAGTGTATGATGGAGCCCTGCCTTCAGGAAATGCAGTGATGGCAGCCAACCTGTACCGGTTAGGTATCCTGCTCGACCGGTCGGCATGGAAGGAAAGAAGCGATCGGATGATAAATGCCCTGGGTCAGACCATAGTACGTTATCCGACCTCTTTCGGGTATTGGGCTGCCGGATTGCTGGAGAGGACAGCTGGAACTGTGGAACTGGCAATCGTGGGGAAAGAGCCCTCCAAAATGCACCAGGATTTGTTGCGGTTTTTTATACCGCACAGGGTGTTGATGGTGTCTTCAGGCGGCGATGCTGAATTCCCTTTGCTGGCCGGAAAACGGGTGTCGGGACCAACTGAAATTTTTGTTTGCAAAGACTTTGCTTGTTTACAACCAGTTACGTCGCTGGAGGCAGTTATGTCACTGATAAACAGGGCTGGGCAAAAGAATTAATTTCATGTTAAAGCAATAAAAACAAGTCATATTTCGTTAGAATATTTACGTCGTAAAATCCGATTTGGCTATATAAAATAAAATTGTAACGTTGTGCTTACGAACAAACCAAAATATTATATTTGCCCAATACCCTTTAAGTGTATGAAAATGAAAAACCTTAACCGAACAATCCTGGCTATTGTCAGCGTTTCTATGCTGGCAAGTTGTGGTATAATCGGCGGAAAGAAAAACAAAGGTGGCGGCGCCTTAGTCCCAAATGATGGCCAGGTCCATGGCATCTCTCCCGGCAGCCGCTATGTGCTCCCCAAACCTCCGGGAATGGTATACATACCACAGGGTACATTCCACATGGGACCCAGCGACGAAGATCCTGCTTATGCATTCAGTGCCCGTAACCGCTCAGTTTCCATCAGTGGATTCTGGATGGATGCAACAGAAATTACCAATAACGAATACCGTCAGTTTGTTTTCTGGGTCCGTGACTCTGTAGCCGCCCGCAAAATGGGTAAGGTGAAAGCCGGAGCAGATGGCAACGAATATGTTGATTGGGTAGCCATGCGCCAGGTAAAATGGGATGACCCTAAAACCGTGGAGTCAATGGCCGATCTTATCCTCGCACCGGAAGACCGTGTCTTCGGCAAGAAAGAGATCGATGCCTCCAAGCTGATCTACCATTCTGAAACCTTTGACCTGAAAGAAGCAGCCAAAAGGGAAAATGCCGGCAAACCCCGCTCAAAATTCATCGTAAAGAAAGATATAGGTATCTACCCTGATACATTGGTTTGGATCCGCGATTTCGCTTATTCCTACAACGAACCAATGACCAAACGTTATTTCTCACACCCTGCTTTCGGTAACTACCCGGTTGTAGGTGTGAACTGGAAACAGGCAACTGCTTTCTGCGAATGGAGAACTCATTACCTGAACTCCTGGCTCGACAGCAAGAAAAGGGTACAGGAATCTGACTTCCGCCTGCCAACAGAAGCACAGTGGGAATACGCAGCCCGCGGCGGACGTTCACAATCAATGTTCCCCTGGGGTAACTATTACCTCCGTAATAAAAAAGGATGTTTGATGGCCAACTTCAAACCCGGCCGTGGTAACTATCCTGAAGATGGTGGCTTCTACACAGTTCGCGCAGATGCTTACTGGCCCAATGATTTCGGTCTGTATTGCATGTCAGGCAACGTGGCAGAATGGACTTCTTCTATTTATTATGAAGGCCGCAACAACTTCCAGCATGATATGAACCCTGATGTTCGCTGGAACGCAAAAGATGATGATCCCCCACTGATGAAACGCAAAATTATCCGTGGTGGAAGCTGGAAAGACGTAGGTTATTACCTGCAGACCGGTACCAGCACTTACGAATACCAGGACTCAGCCAAATCTTATATCGGCTTCCGCAGTGTTATTGACCTGCCAGCCGCTCCGCAAAAAGGTCGTCGCAGATAAGAATTCTCCAAAAGGGTCTTTCTGCGACCCCCTTTTTACGCAATTTTTACTGCTTTCTATTCGTTTCTTTTAAAATTTAATAAACTATAAAAACGAACCCCTTATGCTATTCTTTAAATCGAAAAAAGGCCAGGTAGTTCTTAATTTCCTTTTTAGCTTTTTTGCTGCCGTGGTGATCTTCGCTGCCATGATGAAAATCCTTCACTGGCCGGGAGCTGACTACGCGATCATGGTGGGTCTTATCGCAGAAGCCATCGTGTTCCTCGTAATGGCATTTCTCGTTCCTCCTCCCGAAGAACCACATTGGGAAAGATATTTCCCCGGCATCTCTACTCACCCTGACCTTGATCCAAACTTCAAACCCACTCCGCTTTCACTCGGTGGTGGTAACTCAGGTAACCCTGCGCTGAATAAACTGGAAGACATGCTGCGCGACGCAGACATCACTCCAGCCAACCTTGGCCGCCTGGGTGAAAACTTCAAAAAATTTGGTGGCACGGTAGATAAAATGGCTGATATCACTGATGTGGTGGCTGCTACCGGCGACTATACCGCAAAAACAAAAGAAGCGGCTAATGCACTGGGTACTATGAAAGATGCCTATTTGGGCGCTGCCAACAGCATCCAGCATTTCAACCAGGCCGCTGATGGTACCAAACAATTCCATGATCAGGTTCAGGTGCTGACTAAAAACCTGTCTTCCCTGAATACGATCTATGAACTGGAATTGCAGGATACCAACAACCATTTAAAAGCTATGAACAAATTCTACAGCAACCTTACAGAAGCTTCCAAAGCAATGCAAGGCAGCGTGGAAGATGCTCAGAAAGCAAAAGACCAGATCGCCTTATTGGCAAACAACCTGGGCCGCCTGAACAATGTTTATGGCAATATGCTCAGCGCCATGCAGGGTCGCAGCTAAACTAACGGTATAAGGGTTTCGTTTATAAAAAATCTAATAGATCCGTATCCCGTGATTTTTGATAGTCACCATATCTAATTTTTAAAACCAAGAATCGTCATGTCTTTACCTAAGGAGCCCAGGCAGAAAATGATCAACATGATGTACCTCGTGTTGACGGCCCTTCTGGCCCTCAACGTGTCATCTGAGATCCTGAATGCCTTCAAAACGGTAAATAATAGTTTACAGAATACTAACAATACTGTAAACCAATCAACGCAGACTATCCTGGCTTCTTTGGCTGAAAAGTCAACAGAACCTGCTACTGCTGAGAAAGCCAAAATCTGGCTTCCCAAAGCTCAATTTGTAGAAAGCCGTTCAAGAGATGTATACAATTTTATACAGGGGTTGAAAGACCGGATCATTACGGAAGCCAACGGCGATCCGAAAGATCCTACCAAAAAATTCAAAGAGGATAACCTTGATATTCCTACTCACGTAATGGTTGAGAAAGGACAGGGTAAAGCTCTCTATGAAATGCTGGAGAAATACAGGAATGATATCCTTAATGTTGATCCGGCCGTCAAGGCGGAGTTTGAAAAAACACTGCAGATTGATTTGACCAAACCTAAAACAGAAGCAAAAGGCAACAACACCTGGGAAGCGGCTTATTTCCGCATGGTTCCCACTGTTGCTGCGCTGACCATCCTGAGCAAGTTTCAGAACGATGTCAGGACTTCTGAAAACAAGATCGTAGCTTTTTGCCATGAGCAGGTTGGTAAAGTAACCGTAAGGTTCGATACCTATGCTGCCATCATCGGCCAAAGCTCTAATTATGTAATGCCAGGCCAGGAGATCGAGATCACAGCTGGTGTGGGTGCCTTCAGTAAAGCGGCACAACCCACTATCGTGATCGGTGGAAAAACAGTGCCTATCGGCGAAGATGGAGCTGCTCACCTGAAAGTGCCTACTGCAGGCATCGGTGACCATTCCATTCCTGTTACCATCAACTATCTCGATCAGGATGGCAAGCAACAAAGCATCAAAAAAGACGTTCCTTATACAGTAGGCCAGGCCAGCGCGTCAATCGCCCTGGATGAAATGAACGTTCTTTATATCGGTTATGACAACAAAGTTTCTATCGCTGCAAGCGGTGGTGGAGACGATAAAGTTCAGGTTAGCATTTCCGGTGGTGGCGGCAACCTCCAAAAACTGGGTGGCGGTCATTACATCGCTAAAGTGAACAGCGTAACCGACGATTGTAAAATAACTGTATCAGTAGACGGTAAAGTTGCTGGTGTATCTCAGTTCCGCGTACGCACGATCCCTCAGCCTGTAGGTACTGTTGGTGGTTATGCGAGCGGTGAAAACATCCCTGCCGGTGCTTTCAAAGCGCAAACTGGTGTGGGTGCTTACATCAAAGACTTCCCGCTTAACCTGAAATATGGTGTAACCAGCTTCACTATCACTGCTGACAATGCAGAAGGTGATATCGATGAAGCTCCCTGTACAGGTAACCTTTGGAGCCCTAAAGCCCAAAGCATGATCAAGAACCTGGCTGCAGGAAGAACTGTAACGATCGATAATATCCGCGCTACAGGACCTGATGGCAGAAGCCAAAAACTGCCTTCACTTGTGTACTATATTAAATAAACTAATGAAGATGAAAAGCATTGTTGTAAAGAGTTGTTTGCTGATGGCCTTCGGCGCCCTGATGGTAGCTGATGCAAGTGCGCAGCGTACCAGGGCCAGAAGAACTGGTAACCCTCCGGCAAATCAGCAAACCCAGCAGCAGGAGACCCAGCAGAATAACACCGCTCCGCCTTCCAACTATAATCCCTATGGCAATATTCCTATTGTTGTGGATTCTTCAGGTATGGCAGATACAACGGTGAAAAAATCGCTGCGCAATGACAATGCTTATGATAAAAGCAGTGTGAATGCCCGTACTCCACTGGATTATGAACACCTGAGAGCTGATGACGCCCTTTTTGCAGAAAAGGTGTGGAGAGAGCTGGACCTTCGTGAAAAAATGAACCAGCCTTTCCGCTACGAAGCAGAAAGCGATAACGGCAGCCAGATGTTCATCAATATGCTGTTGAAAGCAGTTAAGTCCGGACAGGTGACAGCTTTTGCTGATGACAGGTTCACTACTCCTGTTACCGGAGCAGAAATTGATCAGATGACTACCGGCACTGCCGATACAGTTCCCCAGGTTGACCCTAACGATCCCAGCAAAGTGATCCGCTATGTTGTTACCCGCGCCAGCTTTGATGGAAAATCAGTGGTAAAACTGAGGATCAAGGAAGAATGGGTATTCGACCGCGAAGCCAGCCGCCTGTTTTGCAGGATACTCGGAATTGCTCCGCTGAAAACATTATACTTCCCTAATGGACAGGAACGCCCGGGCAGTTCAACCATGTTCTGGGTTTATTACCCGGACCTTCGCCCGATCCTGACCAAATATGAAGTCTATAATCCTAAAAACATGGGTAATAGCCGGATGACCTGGGAAGAGCTGTTTGAAAGCAGGATGTTCAGCAGCTATATTGTAAAGTCTACACTCGACAATGCAGCTAACCGCAATATCAGGACCTATATCAAAGATCCGATCCTTGCCCTGCTGGAAGGAGAGGCGATCAAAGAGAAAATTTTCAACTACGAACAGGATCTTTGGTCATACTAACGCTCATTCGTAAAAGTTTGTTTATATCAAATAAAAAAGCCCCTTTAGTGGGGCTTTTTTAATATTCAAAGAATTCATTTATAATTAATTAAAAAAAGTTTTAAAAATCGTAAAAGTCCTGTAGGAAAATAGGATAAATGTTGTATTTTCGTTTCGGTTTTTCATAGGATATTGGATTTTAAAAACGGGGCTGGATTTCTATCCTGGCCCCATTTTTTTTGTCTTTATTTCAGGCTTATTACGAGGTAATACTTCGTTGACGCCGATCAATATCTGCACAGATTACTGCTTGTTGAAATAAGCATGAATGATAGCGGCTTTAGCCTTGCCTGCCACTGCTGCAATTTCTTCCAATCCCTTTTCACGGATGTTTTTTACAGAGCGGAATTCCTTCAGCAAAATATCTGCAGTGGCTTTGCCAATGCCGGGAATATCTTCCAGTTCATTTTTGAAAGTGCCTTTACTTCTTTTCTGCCGGTGGAAAGTGATACCGAACCGGTGCACTTCATCACGTATACGTCTCACCAGTTTCAGGCTCTCACTGTTATAAGGCAGCTTGAGCGATTCCTGGTCGCCGGCAAAAAATAATTCCTCTTCATTTTTAGCCAGGCCCACCAGGGTGGTCTGACCTGTCAGCCCCAGTTCTGCAATAGCCTCCAGAGCAGCGCCTAACTGGCCTTTTCCGCCGTCTATGATCACCAGTTGAGGCAAAGGCTGCTCTTCCTCTTTCAGGCGCTTATAACGCCTGTAAACGGCTTCTTTCATCGAGGCAAAATCATTGATGCCTTCCACCGTTTTTACATTGAAATGCCGGTAGTCTTTTTTGCTCGGTTCACCATTTTTAAAACATACCATGGCTGAAACGGGATAGCTGCCCTGGAAATTCGAGTTATCAAAGCACTCGATATGTACCGGCAGGGAAGGAAGCTGAAGGTTATCCTGCAATTGCTCCAGCACCTTGATCTTGTCTGTATTTTTTGACAGCTGCAGCCGCGCTTTGTTCTTTATCTCTTCTATAAAATAATCTGCATTTTTTTCCGACAGTTCCAGCAGCTTTTTTTTATCGCCACCTTTGGGCACCGTAACCTCTATATTGTCCTGCGGATATTCGACGGGGAAGGGCACAACGATCTCACTGGCCTCACTATTGAACGTACTGCGCAGCGTGGCAACAGAAAAACTCAATATTTCTTCCGGTGTTTCATCCAGATGTGTTTCAACCTTTGTGGTATGGGTTTGCACTATAGCTCCATTGCGTACCATCAGGAAGTTGACAAAAGCAATGTCTTTGTCTTTTACCAGGGAGAACACGTCCAGGTCGCCGGTCTTAATGCTGACCACCACTGAGCGGGCCTGGTAATTTTCCAGGAACTCGATCTTCTTGCGGGTGATCTCTGCTTTTTCAAAAGAAAGATCTGCTGCAAATTTTTTCATCTCATCCCTGAAATGTTTCAGTACAGGCGCCAGGTTACCCTTCAACAGGTTCTTCAACTGGTCAATATTTTCCTGGTAGCCCTCTTTTGTCTGATGCCCTTCACAAGGGCCTTTGCAATTGCCCAGGTGATATTCAAGGCAAACTTTGAATTTCTTTTCCCTGATATTCTTCTCTGTCAGGTTCAGGGAGCAGTTGCGCAGGGGAATGGTGTGACGGGTAAATTCAATGAGTTCCCTTACCTTTTTTACCGATGTATAAGGGCCGAGATATTCGGAACCATCGTTGATCTTTTTTCTTGTCAGAAAGACCCTGGGGAAAGGTTCATTCTTTATTACGATGAAAGGATAAGTCTTATCATCTTTCAGGTTGATATTAAAGATCGGCTGGAACTCTTTTATGAGTGAGTTTTCCAACAAGAAAGCATCCTGCTCTGAATTCACGATCGTGAACTCGATGTGGTGGATCCGCCGTACAAGCTCATGTGTTTTGTAGCTGTTGACGGTCTTATTAAAATAGGAGCTTACCCGCTTGCGTATACTTTTAGCTTTGCCCACATAAATGAGGGCATCGGATGAATCATAATATTTATAAATCCCGGGTTGTTGGGGAATGCCCGGCGCTACCTGTTGGAATTCTGCTGCTGTCATGTCTATTCCTCATTCCATACAACTTTGACGGTTGTAGTTATTTCCGGCTGACCTTGTAGTTGTTTGATCGTAATGACCTGAAAACTCCGGTCTACCTGCCACAACATTCTTTTCTGTACGGCGCTGTCTTTTGTGTTTTTAACACTATTAATGATAATACTGGTGATCTTATCGCCGCCTGCATCCGGCCTGATCAGCACTTCCTGCTTTTGAATAAGTTCCTTTTCAGGCGTTACAGGGGTATAGGTGAATAATGCCCGGTTCAATGTTTCGTCAAATTGCTTGTCTTCACGATATCTTTTTTTATACTCAGGCTTGCTCAGGTCAGGGATAGAAAGGAAATCTTCTGCCAGTTGGCGGAACTGCTCCCGGTGAACGAATATCGTATCTGTTTTTGAACTGTCTGTAGAAACATATTCCCTGATGGCATTCAATGTAGTGTCTACGTCGGCTACCTGGCTTCGCAGAAAGGAGAGCACCGGGAAAAAACTTTCCCCCTCATCTTTTTTTTCAGAAGGGCCGCAAGCCGCCAGCACAAAACAAATTACGATCGCTGCTAAGTTGTGTTTTTTCATTAGAATAAATCCTTTCAAAGCAAATTTAATGAAAAACGCCCCGGCAAGATGCGGGGCGTTTTTCAAAATTATAATTAATAATTCAGGGCATTCTTATCTCCATCCTTTGTTGGATGTGCCAATGCCGTCAGCTTTAGCTGTAGTTCCAAAAGTGTAGAACTCGGTTTCGCCAAAAAGCTGAAGAGTAGGACCGGGTATTGGCAGATGTAAGGGAGTACCTTTTTGCAGAAGGTCCAGTTTTCTCATTTCGAAGAACTGTATGCCGCAACCTGTAGTGTAAAGCTCAACATGCCTTTCGTGATGAAGCGCATCAACAATGGCAGTGAGATTTGCTGCAACAGGTGCCATATTGCCTCTGGTAACGCGGGTTCCTGCATTGATGATATCGGCTGCTCCCTGCAGGTCATTGGTATAGGCTCTTGCCTCTGCCCTCAGCAGATCATTTTCGGTTTTCATGATTGTTGGCTTAGGCCCCACAGCATTTGTATAAACATCATCATATCTTGAATTCCTGTAGCAGGTAAAATGATAGTAGCCGCGGGCAGCAAGGAAATCATTTGAACCCATGTATTCAAAATCGGTTTTCAAACGGGCATCCAAAGCAGTTGCCGGCTCGGCAGGGTGAGGGAAAGAAGGGCTGTCGTCCCAATGTTCGGGCAAAGACGGCTCCATCATGTGAACCACACGCATATCCGTACGTCCCCAACCTGGATAAGTTAGGTAGTCGCCTGCTTCCATATACCATTTGGAGGTGCCATCCATCTGAATGGTCCAGTCGAACGTAATGCCATTATCAGCATAAGTTTTCACTTTTGGCCAATCTACAGCAGCCAGTTCTGTTTTGTTCCTGGGAAGATAAGCAAGAATACGGGCTGCAGATGTGTTGATGAGTTTTTTAAAATCGGCACCGTTCAGATCTCCAGGCAAGCCTAACCAACTGGCAGGGATTGTGAAACTTCCATCCGTTAAAGCTATAGCTTCATCAAGATAGGCGATAGCTGCATCAGCTACCTCTTTGTAAGGAGAGGCAGCGGCAAGAGTGGGTTCAACGGTCTTTGTTTCGTCAACAATATGCACTTTATCAAATACCAATGCCATATTACCATAAGCAATTCCCAGTGCAAATTTGGCAAAGGCCTTTGCGCGGGCATTCCCAGCTCCACCATCGATCTGAATGCCTCCATCGAGGGCTTTCAAAACATCGGAAGCTGTACCAACGGCTGAATACCATTTGTCATAAGAAAATTTCAGATTGCTGGCGTTGGCATAAGTAGGGGCATTGTTCCAGGCGTTATCGCGAGGCTCAAATGACATATCCCGCATTCCGAAGTTACCCCATGAGCAGGTTACGTGATCGGCAGCTGTTGCCAGCATACATTCCACACCACTTGCAGAGTGTTCTCCGGTGAAGACTGTGTTATATAAGCCCGAGGCCACACTTTCCACATCAGCGCCGCTATTAAAGACTTTCAGAAAGTCCGGATTATTTTCATTGGGCACATCCATTTTTTTACACCCAAATAATAACCCTGAAGCAGCAAAAGCGATCAACAGAAATTTATTTATCTTTTTCATAATTTAAAGCTTTTTCATTTTACAGATTAATTCCCAGGGAGAATGAAATTGTACGATAGATCGGATTGGCACCGATACCATCAATAGGCTGGCGCACTGAACCCACTTCCGGGTCATAACCTGAATAGCCGGTAAAGGTGTGCAGATTACGGCCTACCGCTTTAAGGGTGATACCTTTAAGCGTTCCATTGAGGAATCCGCTAAGTGATCTGGCTGATATGGTATATCCAATCGCTACTTCCCTTAGCTTTAAGTAACTGGCATCTTCCACCCAATAGGCATTGGCAAAATTTCCATCGTACATACCTGTACTCCAGTAGGCAGCTGCTTTCTTCTGGTCAGCAGGTACACCCGCCATATCCTGAAGCTTGCTGATGTTATTGAAAGCCATACGTTGGGCATTACTGTTGTAAACTTCGCCACCGTTTTTCCAGTCAAGCAGGAAATAAAAAGATATTCCTTTGAAATTAATCGTATTGGATAAACCTAAATTAAACTTGGCATTACCATCGCCGATCTTGCCCAGCCAATCCTTACCATCTTCCTGGTAGAGGATGGGGCGTTCACCTGTCGATCCTTCTGTTCCTGCAGCGATCACATATCCTTCACGGTTTACTGTATAGTCAGAAATGTTTTTGCCTGTAGGGAGTTGCCTGGACATTTCATCAAGCGTTCTCACCATCCGGTGTCCATAAATGGCACCGTATGTTTCATTGGGAGCTATACGGAAGGCTGTTACATCACCGCTCACAGGATCTAACCAATAGGGAGCGATAGGCAGTTCTGTGATTTTTTGGCGAACCCTTGAGAATACGATATTAGAATTCCATGTAAGATCTCTTTTATTAACCCAGTTGGCACCTAAAGTGAACTCGAGGGTATTTGATACAACTTTACCTGCATTTTGCCATTGTTGGCTAAAACCATTATTTAAAAATGGAATGAGTTGTACGTTCAGGAACTGGTCTGTTGTAACCGAATGTGCGTATGTTCCTTCAAAACTGAACCGCTTAAGGAAGTCAACATTTAAACCAACTTCGGTTTCAGCAGTGTTGGATGGTTTTAACTTGGTATTACCTTTTTGGGATGCGGCGGCAACTCCAAGAGCTGTCCATGAAAACACTTCATACTGCCAGTCGAACCCCGGACGGATACCTGCCGTACCATAAGCACCGCGAACTTTCAATTCGTCAATGCCGGGTATGCTTATATCCTTGGATATACGATAAGCACCTGACAACCTGAAATAAGAGTTCCAACGGGAATCAGGACCGAAAAGTGAAGAACCGTCATAACGGAACATACCATCAAACAAATACCTGTCTTTATAATCCAGGCCAAGGATAGCGAAATAGTTTTGCGCTCTTTCATTTGTTTTGGTTGAACTTCCACCGTTCTGATTGGTAATGTTGCTGAAGTTCTCAATATCGACTACTCCAAACTGAGAACCGCTTACACCTGTGCTTTCATAGTGACGGTCTTCAAATAAATAGGAGAGCTTGCCTCTGACTCCCAGATCTCCAAACTGTTTGTTCAGGTTGAGGGTGATCTGAGTGTTTTGTGTACTGGTTTCGCTGCTCGATTGGCTAAGACTACCATTGGTGTAGAGGTAGTTGGCATTGTATGTTTGCTTGGGAGTGATGGTCTCCGAACGGGCGTTTTCAATCTCAATTGTTTGAGTCAAATCCAGGTTCGCCCAATTGGTGAATTTGATGTTGGCAGTATAGTTTCCCATCCATCTGCGGGACTGGCTGCTTGATTTAGTGTTATAGAGAGAGTATAAGGGGTTGGTGATCTCACCATTAAAAGGATCAATCCTGAAATTATAAGGTTGCCCGTCCGGGTTTTCAGCAAACAGGTTTGCATCCGGTTTCATCCTGGCCACATTATAGAAGATGCCTGAAGGCGCCTGCACCTGGCGTTTAATAAATAAGTTGGTCGCGCTTATTTTTAACCAGGAAGTCAGCTGCTGGTCGATATTGAAGCGGAAGTTTTGCCGGGAGTAGCCATCACGGTATTTTACAACACCCTGTTGTTCGTTGTTTTCAAAAGAAAGAAAAATGTTATTCCTTTCTGACCTGTTTGAAACGCCTACATAGTTCGTGTAAGTAAGCCCGGTTTTAAATACATCACCCGGATTGAAACGATAGGTGCCATACGGGTTATCCATATAACCATCGTCTTTGATAGTCGGAGTTCCTATGATAGAGCCTGTGCCGCTGTTAGGAACATAACCGCCATTATAACCTGCCGGGTAGGTAACACCGGCATACTTTGTATACTGGCCCTGGGCTGTTTGCCAGTCGGAAGCGAGGTTATAAAAATGTGACCGGGAAGTTTTGTAGTAATGCTGCAGGTTTTGAAAACCTACTTCATTTCTGATAATGATCTGGGGTTTGCCGTTAATGCCGTCTTTTCCCCTTTTAGTGGTAATAGCGATCACGCCGTTACCTGCGCGGGAGCCGTATAAGGCAGCTGCCGCAGCGCCTTTTACTACTTCCATTGATTCTACGTCATCCACGTTGATATCTGCCAGGCTGCCCTGCATGATGATACCATCTAAGAGGATGAGAGGAGAGGCGCTAACGTTAAGAACGTTATCTCCCCTAAGCAGAAGGTCTACCTGCTGCCCGGGAGCACCGCCTACAGAAGATGTTCTCAAACCGGCTACTTTGCCGGTCAATGCTGAGGAAACTGATAAGCCCGGTACGGCTTTAAGCTGAGCTTCATTCACTTTGGTAACAGATACTGTCAGCTTCTTTTTGCTTGTAGAGCCTGCCACACCTGTGACAACCACATCAGAAAGCGTCTGGCTTTCGGATACAAGGGTGAGAGAGTAGGTTGACTCATTTCCTACTTTGGTTTCGAACGTTGTAAATCCTACGGCTGAAATAACCAGGGTGGCTCCTGGGTTTGCGTTTAGAGAGAATGCCCCATTTTCGTCGGTCACTGTTCCGGAAGAGGAACCTTTGATAATGACCGAAGCCCCTGGGATTGGATGGGCATCACTGTCGAGAATTTTTCCAGTGATCTTTTTCTGCTGCGCTGTGGCCGACACAAAAAAGGCACACATTGCGAGCATCGCAATTGCAAGTTTTCTCATGTGCATTATAGTTTTGGTATTAGTGAATAAAAAAACTCTTACTCGTTAATACATGGCAAACTGCTTTCTGCAGGGAACAGGATCATTAAACTGGCAAAAACGGATAACGTGTCACTGATTCAATGTCACTCCAACTTTCAAACCAAAATCAAACAGGTTCTCTTTGACCGGGTATTTGTTTTCAAAGCTGGAGAGTAATTGATAACGGAACTGTGGCCCAACCTGCCACCTGGTCTTACCTCTTGTGTAATTGACAAAAGCCTCAAAGCCGGTGTTCATATTGAAATTGCGGGTAAGCCAGGGCACTTTCGCATAGTTCTTATAGTCAGTCGACAAAAGATAAGCGCCATCACTGATCACATAAGTGGGTTGAATGGTACCTGCAATTCCAAAGCTGGTCTTATTATTACCAAATACTTTCAGCTCTGCGCCGATAGGCAAGGACACTGAATAGTAAAAGTTTTTCAACCAGTCGGCTTTATATCCACTGTAGTTTCTGTAGCGGGTGTAAGCAGATACAGAACTACTTCCGGGAGTAGGGCTGTTAAGGCCAATGGTGGCCATTTCGCCCGTATAGGTAAAGGCTTTAATATCGTAGCGGTTCACGTTGAATTGAAAGCCCGCTCTCAGATTAATGCTATTGCTTAGCGGGTAACGGGCCGTGAATCCTAATTGAAGGCCAAGATCGGGTTTATGTGTTACAGCTTCGTTCACATCAGACAATGCCGGAGAGAAGGGGTATCCTGTGCCTGTAACATTGTTGAAACCTTTGTTCACGCCAAGTTTCCGGTAGCTGACCGTTGGTGTGATAAACAATTGCCAGCTTATTTTTTTGGGAATGCGTTGAAATTTGTAAGAGTTGATAACACTTTCGATAGTGAGAGGAGGTTCTTCTGTAAAACCTGCCGGCATAGCTGCTCTATTATCCGTTACAGCCGCTGTTTCATTAACGACGGGACTGGAAAGTGTTTCAGTTGCAGTAATCCTGACTGCTGTTGTTCCTGCAGGATCAGCATCTTTGACATGCGCGGTATGTATCGGCGCGGGTGCTGATTTTTCTACCCTTTCAATTGTCTGCTGGTATTCGGGAACTACAGGAGCGATTTCAGCAGGAAAGGCAGGCCGTAATAAACCAGGCTCTGCAGATGATGGGGCAGGAATAGCCGCCACTTTTACATCAATATTTTCTTCAGTCTCTTTGTTGAAAGGTAAGATGCCGTGAATATGACGGGGTTCTTTTGTTTCTGTAGGCTGAACACCGGGCTGATCTGCCGGAGTGGTGGAACCGGTTGTATTGGTCTTGCTTGATTCTACAGAAGTGATGTCCTGCGATTTTTTGGAAACGGGATACATGGTCATGACCCAGCTCACTGCACCGCCGGTCAACAGTAACAGGAATGCCAGGCCGAATCCAGTCCATCTGCGGCGGGTATGAAGAGCATTGTGCACGCCATTCCACACCTTTTCAGACGGAAACATCCTGTATTCATCAGCATTTTGTTTTACAAACTGCTCAAAATCCCTGTTGCTGTAGTTACTCTCCATAACCAGTTACTAATAATTTAGGTACGAATCTTCTACCGCTGACTAACTGCTGCAAGCCATTCAAAGTCTTGTTTTGGTTTTTGTATGATCCTCTTCCGGACCAGTATATCTTCAAGCATTGTCTTTGCCCTGGTATATTGACTCCGGCTTGTACTTTCTTCTATGTCCAACATGGTTGCGATCTCACGATGACTATATCCTTCTACCGCATACAGGTTCAGTACTGTCCTGTAGCCTATTGGCAAAAGCCGTATGCATTCTACCACCTGTTTTGCCTGGATAATGGCAGGAACACTGTCTTCTCTTATCTGCACGCCTGTGGCATGAATGATATCTACGCTTTCGTTGAACTTCTTATTCTTTTTCAGGATGTTGATGCAGGTATGAACAATGATACGTCTGACCCACCCTTCGAATGCGCCACGGTTCTCAAAAGTATGCACCTGTAAAAAGACTTTTATAAAGCCTTCCTGGAGCATATCTTCCGCATCTTCACGATTGTGCGCATAGCGATAACAAACTGCCAGCATTTTAGCGCTGTACTTGTTATACAGCTCCCGCTGGGCGTTAGCATCATTATTCAAACAGCCTTTTAAGATGGCTTCCTCGGTCATATGTCCCGTTTGGTTGCCTGTAATTTAGACAATTTTCACATACAAATGCTGCACTGGGGCCAAAATTCAGTTTCCGGCTCCCGGCCCTGGTTGGGGGAAATCCCGGCCCGGAGTCGGGTTTCAGGCTCAAGCAAGGGGTTATTTTTTGCGGACCAGGCTATCTATGGGGTAATGGGCTTTCATGGTGTCGCGCATAGCGTCTGCCCAGTTGATCAGTTTCTCCTTTTCGGCAGGGCTGAGCTTGGCGTCCTTATGCATCCAGGTATAAGAATCCATGGGCATTTCGCCCTCTTTTACCTGTTCGGCTATTTCCTCCAGTTTGTGGTACTGGTAGCGGAGATTGCGATTGGTGTATTCGTCGAAATTGAGGTGTTTTTTGCCATCCACTACGTGATTGTTCATCCACCAGTCAACCGGCTGAAGGCGGCTGTACCAGGGATAGACCGTGTTATTGCTGTGGCAATCGTTGCAGGCTTTTTCCATGATAAGCTTTACATCCTGCGGCATGGAAAAAGCATTCCCAATATAATTAGGCTGTGCGCCCCCGGACTGGTTCTTGGCAGGATGAATGAACTGGATGGCGATCAGCACAACGAGAAGGAAGAGCAGGATCTTTTTGAACATATATTATTTTTTAGAGGTGGCTTAATTGTGTTGCGTGAATTTCACGCAACACAATATAAAATAATTAAGGTTCAATCAGTATTTTTCCTGTCATCTCAGCCGGTATCGGCAATCCCATCATCGTCAGTATGGTCGGTGCAATATCTCCCAGTTTTCCTGATTCCAGTTTTCCTCTCCATGTTTTATCGATCACGAAAAGGGGCACGAGGTTTAATGTATGTGCTGTGTTGGGAGACCCATCTTCATTGATCATATAATCAGAGTTGCCATGGTCGGCAGTCAGGAATATGGTATAACCATTGTTCAATCCTGCCGTTACCACTCTCTCCACGCATTTATCTACTGTTTCCACGGCTTTAATGGCAGCGGAAAACACACCGGTATGGCCCACCATATCTGCATTGGCAAAGTTGAGGCAGATAAAATCAGCTGCTTTTTCTTCTATTTTGGGGATCAGCGCATCTGTTAGTTCGTAAGCGCTCATTTCCGGCTTCAGATCATAAGTGGCTACTTTGGGAGAAGGGATCATGATACGGGTCTCACCTTCAAAAGGCACTTCCCTTCCGCCACTGAAGAAAAAGGATACGTGGGGATATTTTTCTGTTTCAGCAATGCGGATCTGTTTCAACCCGTGTTGCTGTAATACTTCTCCTAAAGTATTTTTCAGATCATCATTTTCAAAAATGACGCGTACGTTTTTAAAACTGTGATCATACTGTGTCATCGTAGTATAATCGAGCGACAGTTTATACATATTGAATTCAGGAAAATCATTTTGCGTAAGCACTTCTGTGATCTCCCTGCAGCGGTCTGTACGGAAATTGAAACAAAGCACCACATCGTCATTGCTGATAGTGGCCAAAGGCTGTTGCCCTTCGTTGATGATAACAGTAGGTTTGATGAATTCATCTGTTATATTTTCACGGTAGGAGTTTTCTACAGCCGCGATTGCATCAGTTGCTTTTTGTCCTTCCCCCTTTACCATTGCATCATAAGCCAGTTTTACACGCTCCCAGCGTTTATCGCGGTCCATGGCATAATAACGGCCGCTGACCGTAGCAATTTTGCCTACGCGTTTATTCAGGTGTTCCTGTAATTCTGTAATAAAACCCAAACCGCTTTTCGGATCGCAATCACGGCCATCTGTGAAAGCATGCACGAATACATTTTGCAAACCTTCTGCCTGGCAAACATCAATGATCGCTTTCAGGTGGTTGATATGGGAGTGAACACCGCCATTGCTTACAAGCCCTAAAAGATGAAAAGGTTTGTTATTGGCCTTTGCATGGCGGATAGATTTTAACAACTGTTCGTTTTTTGCAAATTCTCCTTCCCGGATCGCAACATTGATGCGTTGCAATTCCTGGTACACGATGCGGCCGGCACCCAGGTTGAGATGGCCGACTTCAGAGTTACCCATTTGACCATCAGGTAAGCCTACCGCTTCACCGCATGTAACCAGGGTAGAATTCGGATATGTTGAGTATAAAGCCTTTGTGAAAGGGGCATTGGCATGCTGGATAGCATCGGCCGATGCAACTTTTCCTAATCCCCAGCCGTCCATTATGATCAGGATTACTTTTTTTTGTGCCATTCTGATAATTTATTGTTTATGTTAGTATAAATTCTTTAAAAGATCGGTAAGAATGCGTTGTAAATCTACAGATGATTCATCTATTTCGACAGAATAGCTTTAAAACTACCGGTTTTTACTATTTTAGTACTCTGTACTGATCATAAGCTATGGCACGTTTTTCTATTATGAATTACCTGTGAAAAGCAAAATTATTATGAAAGCGATATTTACATCCTTACTGCTTGCTTCTGTTCTGGTGCTTTCTTCCTTTGATCAACCCAATACGATCGACGGGGTGATCAATGCGTTGAAATCCGGTAATGCACCCGAGCTTTCCAAATACTTTGATGATAATGTAGAGCTCACTTTGCCGGTTAAAAGCGATAGCTACAGCAAAGCCCAGGCACAACTGGTGCTGCGGGATTTCTTTGCCAACAACGGGGGCGTAAAAAATTTTGAACTGAAGCATAAAGGCGATTCTCCCGGCGGTCATTATTGCATCGGTACCCTTCAAACCAAGTCGGGTAATTTCAGGGGCCATGTATTCATGAAAACAAAAGGAAATAAAGAAGTGGTGAAAGAGATCCGCTTTTCTTCCATCGAGTAAAAAATAAAATAATTCGAGGCAAGCCTTTCCCGAATCAAGTACGGAAAGGCTTTTCTATTTTTGCCATATGAATTTTGATCAGCAACTGGCCCACCTCGTTGAAGAGGCACTTAAGGAAGACGTTGGGGATGGAGATCATTCCACGCTTTCCTGCATACCACCTGAAGCAACCGGTAAAGCCATATTGAAAATAAAACAGGATGGCGTGCTGGCAGGCGTCAGCGTTGCGCAAAAGATCTTTCATTACAAGGAACCGGAAGCCAGGTTTGCCATTCATAAAAATGATGGAGAGCAGATGGCCTTTGGCGAAACAGCCTTTGAAGTAAGTGCCAAAGTGCATACGATCCTGGTTTGCGAACGGCTGGTGCTTAACTGCATGCAGCGGATGAGCGGGATCGCCACGCTTACCAAACAATACACCGACAAATTAAAGGGGTATAAGACCCGCGTGCTCGATACCCGTAAAACAACCCCTAATTTCCGCTTGCTGGAAAAAGAAGCCGTCAGGATCGGCGGCGGGGTCAATCATCGCTTTGGCTTGTATGATATGATCATGCTGAAGGATAACCATATTGATTATTGCGGAGGGATTGAAAAAGCAATTGAGAAAGCCAGCCGCTATGTACAGGAAAAAAAGCCCGGCCTCAAAATAGAAGTGGAAACCAGGAGCATTGATGACGTGAAGAAAGTAATAAAAGTAGGGAGGGGAAAAGTGTTCCGCATTATGCTTGACAATTTCCAACCGGCGCAGATCACAGAAGCCGTTCAACTGATCGGTGAGGATTTTGAAACAGAAGCAAGCGGAGGCATCAACCTGGAAAATATAGAGGAATATGCAGCTACAGGAGTGGACTATGTGAGCGTGGGAGCATTGATACACCAGGCCAGAAGCCTTGATCTTAGTTTGAAAGCCGTAGAAACTACAAAGAATACATGAGCAAGAAAAACAAAGCAGACAACCGCGGATTCGTTTACAGCACTGATCCTGATTTTAAATTTGAAGAAGCAGCGGAGCAGGGAGAAACATTGCCGGCTGCACAGCAAAAACTACGCATACGCCTGGACACCAAACAAAGGGCAGGAAAAGCTGTAACACTGATCGAAGGTTTTTCAGGAAAAGACGATGACCTGCAGGATCTCGGAAAAAAACTAAAAACATTTTGCGGATCAGGCGGGTCAGCTAAAGACGGAGAGATCATTGTGCAGGGAGATCATCGCGATAAAGTGCTGCAATGGTTGCTGAAGCAAGGATATAAGCTGACTAAAAAAATATAGGCAGGCTTTTGTTTATTTAAATAAACCGATCAACTCTTCTATGAATATTCCCTGGATCATATGTGGAACCGGAATATTCTTTTGCCTGTCGGGTCTTTATTTTTTCTTCAAAAACGTTTTTGAAGAAAACCGCTCGCTGAAATGGCCTGTCCTTCTGATGGTGATGGGTATTGTGCTGATAAGTGTTGCAACGGCAAAGATCGCCGGCCTTGCTTAAAGAAAAGGCCCGCTATAAGCGAGCCTTTCAAAAAGATAATTCCTGTTTTATTGCCCCTGCGCAAGGCTATACGCCTTTTTATCTCCCCACATATTCAGCAATTCCAGTGAACATATTTTGAAATCGCCGCTGAGGCTTACATACAACCCGATCACATCCTGCTGATTAAGGGCAGAACCATCAATGCTCTCGAAACGCACATTGTATTGGTTAACGAGATTGGTGTACACAGAACCTGTAGGCCATACCTGTGTGCCCCTGTTGCTGATATTGATCAGGTTGAATTTTACACCAGCGTGGCGCTGGCATTTATGTGCGATCACTTCAGGTTGCTCGGAACTTTCAATGAACAGGTCAACCCCAACGATCACTTCGTTCTCACTTTCTGTAGAAACCATCATGGAATTCTGTGCCAGTTTGAATGGAGCAGGTGTGCCGGGCATATTGGGAATGATCGCTTTGGCGCCCACCTGCGGTTGCTTGCCAAAATTGCCAATGATGGCATCTGCAAATTCTGTGGTATTTACCGCGGGTTTGGTCTTATCGCCAAAATCACCTGTATGCACGCCCTCTTCCAGTGTATACAAAAGGGCATTTTCAATAATTGCGGCATTCTCTGTCAATCCCACATGGCGCAGCATAGCAAGGCCGCTCAATAAAAGTGCTGTAGGGTTGGCAATATTCTTTCCGGCGATATCCGGTGCAGTACCATGCACGGCTTCAAAGATGGAAATATGGTCGCCGATATTGGCGGAAGGCGCAAAGCCCAGGCCGCCAACCAATCCTGCGCAAAGGTCACTTACGATATCACCTTGCAGGTTGGTCAGTACCACTACATCAAAGGTATCGGGACGGGTCACCAGTTTCATACAGAGATCATCCACGATAATATCATCTGCTTTGAGATCAGGATATTCTTTTGCTACTTCATAAAAGCAATCGAGGAATAATCCGTCTGTCAGTTTCATGATATTGGCCTTGTGACCGCAAGTGATACGTTTTGCTTTTTTCTGGCGGGCCATTTCAAATGCATAGCGGATCACCTGCATGCTGCCGGGGCGGGTGATGAAGCGGCGGCTTAATGCCACATCATGGGTAAGCATATGCTCAATACCACCATAAGTGTCTTCGATATTTTCTCTGACCACTGTAATGTCGATCGGAATGCCTGCTTTGCTGAATACGGTATCCACTCCGTGCAAACTTTGAAAAGCGCGCTTATTGGCATAGGTATTCCAGGTTTTCCGTGCTGTAACATTGATGCTTTTTACGCCTTTGCCCTTAGGCGTTTCCATCGGGCCTTTAAACAGAATACCCAAAGATTCAATGGTCAGTTTGGCTTCAGGCGTCATACCATTGTTGAAACCCTTGTCAAACACCCATTTACCCATATCTACAAATTCATATTCCAATGGGGTCTTATTGGCTTGAAAAATCCTGAGCACGGCGTCCATTATTTCAGGACCGATCCCGTCGCCTTTGGCTACTGCTATCTTCATAAAGGGAAAAAATTAAGGATGAGTGCTAAAAGGCGCAAATTTACGCTATGGTCATTAAAATCCCTCAATATTTACTCCCCTCGGGCTTTTTCATTATTTTTACTGAAACTGATTGGTATGAACAGCATTATCTCTGAAGGAGTGCAGGTGAGCGTGGAAACTTTTTACCAGCCTGATTACAGTAATCCCGTGCAATCGGAGTTCATGTTTGCGTACCGTATCACTCTCGAAAATCACAATTCTTTTCCTGTAAAACTTCACCGCCGTAACTGGCAGATCTTCGACAGCAATGGCAGCCACCGCGAAGTGGAAGGAGAAGGCGTGGTAGGTGTACAGCCGACCATAAAACCCGGCGAAACATACCAGTATGTCAGTGGCTGTAACCTGCGTACTGAAATGGGAAAAATGAAAGGCACTTACCAGATGGAAAATCTTGACAGCAAACAAATGTTCCGTGTAGACATTCCTTCCTTCGAGATGATCGTTCCGATGAAATACAATTAAGAGAGCTCTCTCTGACTATTACTTTGGTTTGTATTTGGCTTCCTCCAGTATCTGCTTCGGCAAAGCTTCCATAATTTGCCGTATGGTAAATGTAGAATTCACCTTTTCAAATTGGCGCATGATCTGCCTTCCGATCCAGGGGCCAATATTGCCCGGAGAAAGTTCCTGGTCAAATCCCTGGGTAAAAGGACCTTCACCGATATACGTCTGTATAGTAGCAGGATCCACTGCATAGAGATCTTCATTTTTGGCGATATAGGTCCAGATCAATCCTTCATTAGCTGCCACCCAATCAAGTTGCTTCCTGGTATAACCCGTACGGATGGAGTCAGCTGTTTCAGGCATGAACTTATCAAGCAACCACCATTGTTTTCCCTTTTCGATCATTTGCTCCACCAGCGCACGGCCACTGCTTTTATCAGGAAAAAGATCATCTGTGATCAGTTTCATGACATCTGCTACAATGTATTCTTTGGAGAAACGGCGGCTGCGATACAACGGTGCTACATTATTGATAAAATTCTGATCATTGTACCAGGAGAAATTTTTGCCTAAGTAAAACTGCAAACTGATACCTGCCAGATCGGGCCCGATAAAATTCGGTGTATATTCCCCGCTAGCCATGCGTGCGAGATCCTGGCGGGAATCCATACGACCAATTACTGGAATGATCTGCACAGGTGTTTTATAATCCGGGAAATAATATTTTACATAACGGAATGCTTTTTCCAGTTGAGCTTTTACCGGCTCAAAATCCTTATAGATAAGCTGCGACGAATCGAAAACCGGTTTGTAAAAACGGTAAAAAACCTTTACTTCTTCCGGGTCAGTAATCCCAATAATATTCTGCAGATACACAGGCAGGAAAGATGGGAATTGCTGGTGCACCCTGTTCATGTCCCGGTCAATCTGCAGCGTATCGATAGAAAAGAATGCCTCATCAAAACGTTCCACTTTCAGGTCCACTTTTACCCCAGAAATATCAGGAAGATTCTTTTTGTTGTTGCAAGCTGTTACAAGGATACAAAGCAAAAGAAAAGGATAAAGATTTCTCATAGACATGATAAACGTGAAGGTGCTGTAAATGTTGTGGCAAATGTAGTAAACAAAGTCCATGCTCAGGACTCCCTTCCCGTTCTTCCCGCCTTACCGGTAAATTTTTACCGGTAAGGCGGGAAGAACGGGAAGGGAGTGTTTGTGATTGAATTTGTTTTATGAGTTGGGATGAGGCGTTTATTTTTTCCTGTTGTAAATTTGTTACATGAAAATTGCTTTAGCACAACAGAACTATCATATTGGGAACTTCGAAGAAAATACACGTAAGATCATTGAAGGTGTAAACTGGGCAAAAGGGCAGGGAGCTGATCTGGTCGTGTTCTCGGAACTCTGTGTATGCGGTTATCCGCCGAGGGATTTCCTGGAGTTTAATGATTTTGTTAATAAATGTTATGCCGCAGTGGATGAGATCCGTGAGCATGCTGATACAATAGGTGTGCTGATCGGAAGCCCTGCCCGTAACCCCCGTGTGGAAGGAAAAGACCTTTTCAATGCGGCTTTCCTGCTGCATGAAAAAAAGGTCGTTGCCGAGATCCATAAGACTTTGTTGCCGAACTATGATATATTCGATGAGTACCGCTATTTCGAACCGGCTTTTGAATGGAAGCTGGTGCCTTTTAAAGGAAAAAAACTGGCGGTCACTATTTGTGAGGATATCTGGAATATGGGCAGCAACCCGCTTTACAGGATCACGCCTATGGAAAAGCTGGCAGTCGATCATCCTGATATCATGATCAATCTTTCCGCTTCTCCATATAACTATGCACAGGATATTGTGCGGAACAGCCTTGTGAAAGCGCACACGATGAAGTATGGCATTCCCATGTTTTATTGCAATGCGGTGGGGTCGCAGACAGAGATCGTTTTTGATGGTGGAAGCCTGGTATATGATTCAGCAGGCAACAAAGTAGCCGAAATGAAATATTTTGAAGAAGATTACCAGGTATTTGATGTGGAAGAAACAGAAGCTCTGGCTGCCAGGAAAGGAGTAGCCGCTGATACGCCTGTTTACTTTTCTGCCACGGATGTAGGTGTGGGAGAGGATACTATCCGGTACCTCACCAATGAAAAGAATATGGAAGAGATCTATCAGGCTTTGATACTGGGTATCCGTGATTACTTCCGGAAAATGGGCTTTACCAAAGCCATACTGGGTGCTTCGGGTGGTATAGACAGTGCGGTGGTGCAGGCCCTGGCAGTAGCTGCGCTGGGAAAAGAAAATGTAAGGGCTGTACTGATGCCTTCACCATATTCCTCTTCACATTCTGTTGACGATGCTAAGCAGCTGAGTGAGAACCTCGGCAATCCTTACGATATCGTCGCTATCAAGGATGTGTATGAAAGTTTCCTGACCACACTGTCACCCATATTCAAAGATTCACCTTTTGGTATTGCCGAAGAGAATATACAAAGCCGCACGAGAGGAAACCTGCTGATGGCTATTTCCAATAAATTCGGCTATATATTGCTGAACACGTCCAATAAAAGTGAGCTTGCTACAGGTTATGGAACGCTGTATGGCGATATGGCCGGCGGATTAGGTGTATTGGGAGATGTTTATAAAATGCAGGTATTTGCCTTAGCGAAATATATCAACCGTGAAAAGGAGATCATTCCTGTCAATATTCTTGTGAAGCCACCTTCTGCTGAACTGCGTCCCAATCAAAAAGACAGCGACAGCCTTCCTGAATATGATACGCTCGATCGTGTTTTGTACGAATACATCGAATTGCGTAATGGCCCGAAAGAGATCATCCAAAAAGGATATGATCCTGTGCTGGTGGCACGGGTGTTGCGGCTGGTTAATACAAATGAATACAAACGGAATCAATTCTGCCCTATTATCCGCATCAGTATGAAGGCATTTGGCGTGGGCAGGCGTGTGCCGATTGTCGGAAAATATTTGTCGTGATTGTTTCTTTGTGTTCTTTGCGTCTTTGTGGGAAGTTTATCCCACAAAGACGCAAAGAACACAAAGACTTTAATTGTTTGGGATCACTAATGTTTTAAAGTCACTGTAACCGTGGTAGCAGGATAAGGATCAAGGGTCATTTGTTGAGAAAGCACCAGGCTGGTACCTGTCAGTGATACGATCGTAAAATCTGCGGAACCTCCAGGGAAAAGGATTACTGAAGAACGCAACACTGCGCCATCGTTGATAAGTTCCCAGTTAAAACTGCTGGTTTGCGGATCAGAAGGATCACATTTGGTTGGCCCATCATCAAGGGTGCCGGTACCGGAAGTGCTGCTGGCAGAAGCTGCTGAAAAGATCAGCAGGTTGTCTGTTTGGCAGGCTTCGAGTTCCGAAGAGATATCACCCACAGGACTGGCTTCTGCTTTTTCAAATTTCCAGGAAGTTTTGACGAGCAGTTCAGTCTTGGTTTCAGGAGATACAAAGTTGTCCTCTTTTTTGCAAGCTGGTAAAAGGGACATGATGATTGTAGCCAATATTGTCAGAGGAAAAAGCTGTTTTTGCATAGAGATAAGCGTTGATATAGTAAAATTAGCCAGGTGCTTGCCCTGGAACAAGGTAGAAATACTAAAAAAAGCCAAAGTATTTACGATTACCAGTCATATCGGCAAATAATTTGCTTCAAACCAATTCGTATTTTGTGTCACCATAAATCAAGCCAATGTTAAAAACCGCAGAAGATATCCGCCAACTCAATGAAAGGATCAGCCAGGCGGGCCAGTTCACTGATAAATTAAGGGAAGAGGTAGGTCATGTGATCGTGGGTCAAAGCCATATGCTTGACCGGTTGCTGATCGGCTTGCTGAGCAATGGCCATGTGCTGCTCGAAGGTGTTCCCGGTCTCGCAAAAACGCTGACCATTAAATCCCTTGCCCAGGCCATTCATGCCAATTTCAGCCGGATACAATTCACGCCCGATCTCTTGCCTGCCGACGTGATCGGAACGCTGATCTATAACCAGCAGCGCAATGAGTTCGTAGTGCGCAAAGGCCCCATTTTCGCCAATTTTATTCTCGCTGATGAGATCAATCGCGCACCCGCTAAAGTGCAGTCGGCCCTGCTGGAAGCCATGCAGGAACGCCAGGTGACCATCGGCGATACAACATATAAACTGGACGAGCCATTCCTGGTACTGGCTACTCAAAACCCGTTGGAACAGGAAGGAACTTATCCGCTACCGGAAGCACAGGTAGACCGGTTTATCATGAAAGTAATTGTCGGCTACCCAAAGATGCATGAAGAGCAGATGATCATCCGTCAGAATGTGACAGGAGCTATCACCAAGCCAATAAACCAGGTAGTATCTGTGCAGGAAGTAAAGAATGCCAAAGACCTGACCCGCCAGGTGTACATGGATGAAAAGATAGAGCAGTACATCCTGGACATTGTATTTGCAACCCGCACACCGGAAAAATATGAGTTGGGCAATCTGAAACCATTGATCTCTTACGGAGGTTCGCCCAGGGCAAGCATCAACCTGGCGCTGGCTGGTAAAGCCCAGGCATTTTTAAACAAAAGAGGATTCGTGATCCCTGAAGATATCCGGAGTGTTTGCAATGATGTATTGCGGCACCGGATCGGTCTTACCTATGAGGCCGAAGCAGAGAATGTGAAAGTGGAAGATGTGATCGAGGAGATCCTTAAAAAAGTTAACGTTCCCTAATCAACGATGCTAACGACAAGCGAGATCATAAAAAAAGTAAGGGCACTGGAGATCAAAAGCAAGAAACTGGCAAGTGATCTGTTTACCGGTGAGTATCATAGTGCATTTAAAGGAAAGGGGATGTCGTTTAAGGAAGTGAGGGAATATTCAGCAGGAGATGATATACGGTTTATCGACTGGAATGTATCTGCAAGGTTTGGCCATCCTTTCAGTAAGGTATTTGAAGAAGAAAGGGAACTGACAGTGATGTTGCTGGTTGATATCAGTGCCAGTTCAAGGTTTGGTACCCGGCATGCTACAAAAAGGGATATTATTACAGAGATAGGAGCGGTGCTGAGCTTTTCAGCTGTGAACAACGGCGATAAGATAGGCGTGATCTTTTACAGTGATAAAGTGGAAGCGTATCTTCCTCCAAAGAAAGGAAGGCAGCAGGCGCTTTATATTGTCAGGGAATTGCTGAGCAAGGAACCAAAAGGGAAGGGGACGCAATTGAGTGCTGCACTGCGGTATTTTAATAATTGTGCCAAGCAAAAAAGCATTGCATTTGTGTTGAGTGATTTTATTGATGCGAATTATGAAGATGCTTTGCGCATTGCAAGCAAAAAGCATGATGTGATCGGTATCAAAATATACGACCGGATGGACATGCAATTGCCCAAAGCCGGGTTGTGGCAGGTGCAGGATGCCGAATCGGGGCTTACGCGATGGGTAGACAGCAGCAATGCCTTCGTTCGTGAAAGTTACCAGCAGGAGTTTTTCAGGATCACTGAATATAGTACACAAACATTCAAAAAAGCAGGTAGCGACCTGCTGCATTTACAAACAGGCGATGATTATGTAAAAGTGCTGCAACGGTTTTTTCTCAGCCGAAACAAGTGAACCACCTATTGAATGACCAGAAATATCTTTCATAAGACCACCCTTTGCGGCATAGCTTTATTTTTTTCAGGGCTTTTGGCTGCACAGAGCAAAACTGTGGCAAAAGCTTCGGTTGACCGCTCCCAGATCCTGATCGGAGAGCGTATACAACTGACACTGAAAGCAGATATACCCGAAACCCAGCCGATCCGTTTCTTTCAACTGGATTCAATACCGCATTTTGAATTTATTTCCTTTGGTAAAATTGATACGTCCAACACAGGAGGCGGTACCATCTTGTCGCAGGTGATCCATATCACCAGCTTTGATTCAGGTCACTGGGTGATACCAGCACTTCCATTGGGAGAAACAGCCGCTACTGATTCCATACCCATTGATGTGGGGTTCTCGCCGTTTGATCCGCAGCAACCATATCATGACGTAAAAGATATACTGGAAGTAAATCCACCAGAAGAAAAAAAAGGCAACCCTCTGTGGTGGTATGTCGGTGGCGGGGTATTGCTGATATTATTGTTGGTCCTTTTATTAAGGAAACCAAAAAAACCGGTAGTAAAGCCTGCACCACCACCCATTGACCCGTACAAACAGGCTTTGGAACAACTGGAGAAATTGCAGAGAGAAAAATTAACTCCGAAAGCTTATTATTCCGGGCTGACAGATGTGTTCCGTGTGTATGTTGAAAAGAGAAAAGGTGTGCATTCCTTACAGCAAACGACCGGCGACCTTGTGATGCAGTTGCGTTCTATTGGTATGGAAGATGGAATATTTAAACAACTTGCAGATACACTGCGATTGAGCGACCTGGTGAAATTTGCTAAATACGAACCATCGCCTGCGGATGATACAAGCGCATTTCAAATAATTAAAGGAGCAATAGACCATATAGAACGATCTATTCAGGAGCCTGCAAACCCTAATCCTGGTTAAGGACTTTCTTTGTGTTCTTTGTGTCTTCGTGGGAAAACCCCTCCCACGAAGACACAAAGGACACAAAGAAAAACAGAATTGATGAGAACAACGGTAAGAAAACTTATTAAAAAGGACAATGCTTTACGATTGGTTACGAAATATCGATTTTGCTTATCCGCTGGCCTTTGGTCTTTTTGCGCTGGTGCCATTGATGATATTCTGGTACCGCAAAAAGTATGATAGCCGCCTGGCCACGGTGCGCGTGTCTTCCGCTGAAGCGTTCAACACGCCTTCAGCCAAGACCTATTTCCGGCATATACCTTTTATCCTTCGCGTTCTGGCTATTGCTGCACTGATCATGGCGCTGGCACGCCCGCAAAAACGGAATGATCAGCAACAAACAGTAGGCGAGGGCATTGATATTGTTTTGTGCATGGATGTAAGTGGCAGCATGGGTTCACGAGATATATTGCCATCGAGAATGGAAGTGGCAAAAGAAGTGGCAGAAGAATTTGTTCGCAGCCGCCCGGTAGACCGGATCGGCCTGGTGATCTTTTCAGGGGAAAGCTTTACCCAATGCCCGATCACAACCGACAGGAACACACTTATCCGGCAGATACAGACCCTGGAAAGCCGGCGTTTTTTAAAAGACGGTACCGTGATTGGTGAAGGATTGGCTACTGCGGTAGACCGCTTGTCGGAAAGCAAGGCAAAAAGCCGTGTGATCATTTTATTGACAGATGGAAAAGAAGATGCACCAGATACCCGGCTGATTGATCCGGTGACGGCACTGGAAATTGCCAAATCGCACCAGGTGAAAGTGTATGCGATCGGTATGGGCGCCATTCCTTCCAATATCGTGGAAATAACGGGTAATGCACCTCCACAGCGCAATGCTGCAATGGATTTTATTGACGAGGACCTGCTGCGCAGGATCGCCAATGAAACTGGCGGAAAATATTTCCGGGCAAAGGATAAAGAAGGGCTGCAGAACATCTACAAACAGATTGATCAATTGGAACGTTCCAAAGTGGAGATCACTTCTTATAAACGCTACCGCGAATTATTCCTGCCTTTTGTATTTGCCGCACTCGGTTTCCTGCTCATCGAAATCATTTTGCGCTTCACCTGGTTGAAAAAGTTTCCTTAATAACAGGATATTGCTGAAATTCGTGAAGCATGAAAAAAGCCGTAGTATATAAATCAACGGGAAGCTGGTACACCGTAAAGGACGAAAATGGCCAATGGCATAATGCCCGCATGAAGGGCGTTTTTAAAATAGATGACATTACCAGTACCAATCCCATTGCCGTAGGTGATGAAGTGATGATTGAGCTGGAAGATGAAAAAGAGAATACAGCAACGATCACAGAGATCCAACCGCGCCGGAATTATATCAACCGGCAATCGCCGCGCGCAAAGTACCAGCACCATATCATTGCAGCGAACCTGGATCAGTCGCTGCTGGTGGCAACATTGAAAGAACCGAGGACCTCGCAAGGGTTTATCGACCGCTTCCTAATAGCCTCAGAAATGTATCACGTGAAGCCATTGCTGGTGTTTAACAAAGCAGACATTTATAAAAGAAAGGAGGAGGAGCAGTTTACACATTTCCAGGAGATGTACACAGCGATAGGCTATCCTGTTTTTCTTACCAGTACCAAAGAAAAAATGGGTATTGATGCTTTACAGGATACTCTGAAAGATAAGATCACGCTTATCAGCGGACATAGTGGCGTGGGCAAATCCACTTTACTGAATTCCATTTTACCCCATCTCGCACTGAAAACGCAGGAAGTAAGCAACTGGAGCGGCAAAGGAATGCATACCACCACTTTTGCTGAAATGTTTGATCTGCCCGGTGGAGGAAAGATCATTGACACTCCCGGCATGCGGGAATTCGGACTGGTGGATATTACCAAGCAGGAACTTTCCCATTATTTCCCGGAAATGCGCGACAGGCTGCAGAACTGCCAGTTTAATAATTGCCTTCATCTTAATGAACCTGGTTGCGCCATTAAGCAGGCAGTAGCAGAAGGGATCATTCATGAAGACAGGTATGTGAGCTATGCAGGGATCCTGGACTCGATAGAAGAAAAGAGTTACTAGCTAAAAAATTAAAGGTGTAATCGCTTACGTTAAGCTATTACACCTTTAAGCCAATGTTATAGGTCGGCAGATTATGCTACATTTCTGTTTGTTACCAGCTTGCCTGCCAGTATGCGTGCCAGTTCCACGGCAGCCTCATTCTCCCGGTTTACTGCATCCCTTGTTTTGGTAGGAAATACAGAAATACCATTGTAAATATTGTAATGCAGGGTAAGGGTAGATCCTTTGAATCGGAAATCCCAGTTAATAGAATCGAATTCGTCTTCTTTGTTGAGGAATTTGATACGAAGATCCTTGTTCAGGATACCTGCAGCCTGGTAAAACAGGTTCAGAGTGCCGTCATCTGCGATTACGGCTTCCGTGCAGCCAAGATCAGTTCTCAGGGTAACGCTCATAGTAAAATTTTTAAAGGTTTAATGGTTTTACTATAAGACCTGGATTCAGCTAAAATCGCTGCGCTATGCGTATGTTAACTTTTGAATTTTTTTGCTTTCCGTGCAGCTTTTTCTGCTGCAGGATCACCACTGACCAGTTTTTCAGCACCGATATTCTTTCCGTTGGTAGGGCAGCCGGTTTTATTCGATCTGAATAAACTGCAGGAAACGGCCATTGTCATAAAACAAAAAAGGGTGAATATGGCCAGAAGGTTTTTCATGCTGTTATTAAATTGACACTACTAAAATAACTCATATCCGCGGGTTGTGGTATAGTAAAATTACTGATTCCGCACTGCCTGTTGAGAAAGAGCTTGTTGCAATATTAAATTTTTGTATCTAAGGCAGTTATTCCGCTTTTCCTTTGAACCAGCCGGCATATTTCACATAGTTATTGGCGATCCGGTTGATCTCACCATTGAGCAGTTCCTGCGAAATATCCTTTACTTTTTTTGCGGGTACGCCGGCATAAATACTGCCTGCTTCGCAAACCGTATTTTCCAGTACTACTGCGCCTGCTGCAATAATGGTATTGCTGTGCACCACGGCATTGTCCATTACAATAGCACCCATTCCGATCAGTACATTATCGTGTACTGTGCAGCCATGTACAATGGCGTGATGACCGATCGAGACATTGTTGCCAATCTGTGTGCCGTATTTCTGGTAAGTGCAGTGAATGCAGGCCCCGTCCTGTATGTTCACCTTATCGCCCATCCGGATAAAGTTCACATCTCCTCTTACCACAGCGTTGAACCAGATGCTGCAGTCCTTACCCATTACCACATCACCAACAATAGTGGCATTAGGTGCAATGAAACAATTATCGCCGAACTGAGGATGTTTGTTTTCTACAGGAAGGATGACAGGCATAACTGGTTTGAGTTTAAGTGTATTTTAAAGAGTTGCAAATTAGATAATTTCTTGCCGTGTTGGGCTTTCTTTGCGTCCTTTGCAATATGAATCAAAGAGAACTTTTTTTTCGTCATGTGGCACAAACTTCTCCAGCTCCATTGACCCTTGAGATAGTGAAAGCGGAAGCCGCACGGTTGTATGATGCGGCAGGGAAAGAATATATTGACCTGATCGGTGGCATCAGTGTGGCGAATACCGGCCATCGGCATCCTGCTGTGGTGAAAGCGATCAAAGAACAATTGGATGCTTATCTCCACATTATGGTGTATGGGGAATTTGTGGAAACACCGCAGGTGCGGTATGCCCAGTTGCTTACCCGACACCTGCCGGCAGCGCTTGATTCAGTTTATTTCACGAATTCAGGAGCAGAAGCAGTGGAAGGTGCAATGAAGCTGGCGAAACGGATCATGAACCGCCCTGGTATCATTGCTTTTGATCATTCTTACCATGGCTCCACGCAGGGAGCGCTTAGCATTATTGGCAGCGAATACTGGAGGAATGCGTTCCGCCCCTTGCTGCCGGGGATCAGTCATCTTAAATATGGGTCCTTCCAGGCATTGGATGAGATCTCTGCTGATACAGCCTGCGTGATCGCAGAAACAGTACAGGCCGAAGCCGGCGTTATTCCTCCTTCCATTAAATGGATGCAGGCACTTCGCCAGCGCTGCAACGAAACAGGCACATTGCTTATACTGGATGAGATACAAACAGGCTTTGGGCGTACCGGCAAACTCTGGGGGTTTGAGAATTTCGGGATTGTGCCGGATATCCTTTTGCTGGGCAAAGCCCTGGGAGGAGGAATGCCCCTGGGAGCGTTTATCAGTTCAAAGGAAAGAATGGGAACACTGATGGATGCACCGGTGTTGGGGCATATCACTACGTTTGGCGGGCATCCTGTAAGTTGTGCAGCCGGTATAGCCGCATTAGATGTGTTGATCAATGAGGGAATGATGGATAAGGTAAAAGAAAAAGAAACATTATTCCGTTCATTGCTCGTTCATCCCGCGATAAAGGAAGTTCGTTCTTATGGATTATGGCTGGCCGTAAGGTTCGATTCTTTTGAAACGAATAAAAAGATCATTGATCAGTGTATTGAAAAAGGTGTATTGACAGATTGGTTTTTATTTGCTTCAGACAGCCTGCGTATTTCTCCACCATTGGTGATCACGGAAGAAGAGATAAGGACAGCCTGTGAGGTGATCATTTCGTCTGTTTCATAGCAATGAAAAGAGTTTCGCTGCGATCAATCCGCCAATGATGGGCCCCAGTACAGGGATCCATGCATAAGCCCAATCGCTGTCGCGTTTGCCTTTGATAGGCAGAATAAAATGAGCAATGCGCGGGGCAAGGTCCCTCGCAGGATTGATCGCATAACCGGTTGGGCCACCCAATGATAAGCCAATCCCTAATACCAGCAGTGCAACAGGCAATGCATCCAATGCACCCATGGTGGAGGCGGGCTTTGATAAAGCAAGCGCTCCAAACAATAAGGCAAAGCCTCCGATGATCTCCGTCAGAATATTATAAAGCGGATGGCGGATAGCAGGAGCCGTACAAAACACGGCAAGTTTAAGATCAGCATCGGTTGTTGCATCAAAGTGCGGCTTATACGCCACCCATGCAGCTACAGCACCAGTGAAAGCTCCCAGCATTTGAGCGGCGAGATAAGTACCCAGGAGACTGCTATCAAAATTGCCGAATAGTGCCAATGAAATGCTGACCGCCGGGTTCAAATGCCCGCTTCCCCCCAACGAGTTGGAAGCATACACGCCCATAAAAACAGCCATAGCCCAACCAAACGTGATAACGATCCAGCCGCTTGACTGACCCTTGGTTTTTGACAACACCACGTTTGCTACCACGCCAGCGCCAAACAAAAGGAGAAGAGCCGTGCCAATGAATTCACCGATAAAAGGAGACATGATTTTATTTTTTAGTGATGGGTATTTTTAGTTTATCAGTCAGAAAGGATATAATTTTTGGCAAGGGATGTAAACGCTTTCACCTGTTCTTCTACCCATTCTTTATCCCTGCCTAATGTTTCTGCCATCACGGCGGCTACAGCAGGTGCGGCTGCTACTGCGGCGCGTGCATCCAGCAATAAATGCCTTGTGCGGCGGCTTAAATAGTCCTCCACCATCATACACATTTCTTCCTGCACGCTACGGCGTATATCTCCGGGAGTAACGGAGACAGGAGAAGGTACGGGCAGATCATATCCATATAAATGGAGATCGAAGGTGACGCATTTTTTTTCCGGCAGGCCATTTTCTTTGATCGCAGTGTTTATTACATCTTCCGCCATTTTCCGGTAAGTGGTCCATTTGCCTCCTGTGATAGTGATCATCTTTGAATCTCCTACCATGATCAGGTGATCTCTTGAAAGTGCGGCGGTCTTCTTGCTTTTACCTTTAACCAGTGGCCGAAGACCGGCAAACATACTTCTTACATCACTGCGTTGCGGGTCACGCGATAAATAAAGGGCTGTGTGTTTAAGAATGAAGCGGATCTCTTCTTCCATCGGAACAGGTTCCGCAACCACCTGCTCCACCGGTGTATCCGTGGTGCCAAGCACGATCTTATCGTGCCAGGGCACGGCAAAAAGCACTCTTCCATCATCTGTTCGCGGGATCAGGATAGCCGTGTCGCCGGGCAGGAATTCCTTATCCACCACCAGGTGGATGCCCTGGCTGGGTGCGATCATTTTTTCATGACCGGGATCATCCATTTCAAGTATGCTATCTGTAAATACGCCGGTAGCATTGATCAATGCCCTGCATTTTATTTCGTATTGTTTACCGGTGAGCTGATCCTTTACGGTGATGCCCTGTATCTTATCCTGGACTTTTAATAAGCCTGTGACGGGAAAATAATTCAGTACAACGGCTTCATATTGTGCAGCGGTTTGCGCGAGGTTGATTGCCAGTCTTGCATCATCAAACTGCCCATCATGATAGAGTATTGCACCGCGGAGATCCGTGGGGTCCAAAGTAGGCGCCAGCTTCAGTGTTTCTTCTTTGGAAAGAAAACGGGAGGGGCCGAGTCCGAGCTTGCCCGCCATCCAGTCGTATATCTTTAAGCCGATGCCATAAAATGGGCTTTCCCACCATTTATAATTCGGAACAAGAAAGGTTTGGTTATGGGCGAGATGGGGAGCATTCTTTAACAGGATGCCTCTTTCTTTCAGCGCTTCCATTACCAGTTTGATATTGCCTTGCTGCAGGTAGCGGACGCCGCCATGTACCAGCTTGGTACTTCGTGAAGAAGTGCCGCTGGCAAAATCATGCTGCTCAAAGAGGATGGTTTTGAAACCCCGCGAAGCTGCATCCACAGCAGCGCCGAGACCGGTGGCACCGCCGCCGATAATGGCGATATCCCATTCCTGCTGGGATTCAAGCTGAGAGATCATCAGGGAACGATTCATAATAGTTTCTTTAAACAGCCGGCTATGAACTTTCTTTTATCATTTATCATTCGCCCATGCAATTGATGCACGTACAGCCCTGTGCCATCCTTTTATCAATTCATTTCTTTGGGCATTGTCGATAGCCGGATGGAAAGTTTTATCTGCCTTCCATTGTTCCTGTATAGCGGCTGTATTTTTCCAGTAACCAACGGCGAGCCCAGCAAGATACGCGGCGCCAAGTGCTGTTGTTTCGGTGATCACAGGCCGGAGCACATTGGTGTCAAGTATATCACTCTGGAATTGCATCAGTTGATTATTGATCGTTCCTCCTCCATCCACTCTTAATTCTTTAATGCGGATGCCGGCATCGGCTTCCATGGCCTTTAATACATCATGCGTTTGATAAGCGATGCTGTCTAACGCAGCCCTGGCAATATGTGCTTTACTACTGCCTCTTGTAAGGCCGAATAAAGAACCTTTTGCATAAGCATTCCAGTAAGGAGCGCCCAATCCTGCAAAGGCAGGGACCATATACACGCCATTGGAGTCTGTCACTTTCGCGGCAAGCGCTTCCACTTCAGAAGATTTGCGGATGATCTTGAGTTCATCCCTTAACCATTGCACCACGGCACCTGCAATGAACACACTTCCTTCCAGTGCATATTCCACTTTATCATTGACCTTCCAGGCAATGGTGGTAAGCAGGTTATTGCTGGAAGCAATAGCTTTTTCGCCGGTATTCATCAGCATAAAGCAGCCGGTACCGTAGGTGTTCTTCACCATACCGGGTGTTGTGCACTGCTGACCGAACAGTGCGGCCTGTTGATCGCCGGCGATTCCTGCGATCGGAATTCTTGAATCAGGAATAAAGCTGCCTGTGACGCCGTATATCTTGCTCGAAGGTTTTACTTCAGGTAATAAACTGCGGGGAATATTAAAGAGCTTCAGCAGTTCATCATCCCATTCGCAGGTATGGATGTTGAGCAACAAAGTGCGGGATGCATTGGATACATCTGTAACATGAAGTTCGCCACCGGAAAGTTTCCATACAAGCCAGGTGTCGATGGTGCCAAAAGCCAGCTGGCCCTGTTCAGCTTTTTGCCGTGCACCGGGAATATTATCCAGTATCCATTTCAACTTGGTGGCAGAAAAATAAGCGTCGATGACAAGGCCGGTCCTTTCGCGGATCACATTGGAGAGGCCTGCTGCTTTCAATTCGTCGCAATAGGCAGCGGTGCGGCGGTCCTGCCATACAATAGCCGGACAAATGGGTTTACTGGTTTGCCGGTCCCACACCACAGTGGTTTCCCGTTGATTGGTGATGCCGATACCAGCTACCTGCCGCATGGTGATATTGGCTTTGGCAATGGCCTCTGCCATGGTACCATATTGTGTGCTCCAGATCTCTTCCGGATCATGCTCTACCCAGCCGGGTTGGGGAAAGTGTTGCTTGAATTCTTTTTGAGCCAGGCTGATAATGTTTCCCTGCTGGTCGAACAGCATGCTGCGGCTGCTGGTAGTGCCCTGATCGAGGGCAAGAATATAGGTTAAGGACATGCAAGCGGTTTTGTAGTATCAAGTTAGGGAAAAAATCGTTGATTGATGGCTGACTGGCCATTCGGTCAACGGAGAGTGAAACAAATAAAGAAAATTAGCAACCTGAATATTTGGAAGTATGCTTTCCTAATACTTACTTTGTATTTCAAAGCGCTTTTTTATGAGCTCAGAAAACCAACCATTGGACAGCCTGCAGGATGTAAGGGATATCCGGAAAATGATGGAAAGATCAAGCCGGTTCACTTCACTCAGCGGTTTAAGTTGTGTGGCAGCAGGTGTTTGTGCACTTGTGGGTGCCTGGGCTGCACACCGCATGATCATTAATTATTATGGGGATTCGAAGGAGTGGACTTATTCCGGTCATTCATTTGCCGGGTTAAAAGTGAATTTATTGTTGCTGGCCGGCGCTGTACTGGCAGCAGCATTGATCGGTGCATTTTATTTTACCTGGCGCAAAGCAAAGCAGCAAGGGGAAGTACTGGATAATCATATTTCCCGCCGCGTATTCTGGAGCATGGCTGTGCCACTGGTTGCAGGAGGCTTATTTGTATTTGGCATGTTGCAGTATGACGAATGGCGTTTTGTAGGACCAGGTTGCCTGGTATTCTATGGCCTGGCATTGGTGAATGCCGGTAAGTATACTGTTGCAGATATCCGTTACCTGGGTTATTGTGAAATAGTGCTGGGCTTGTTGAATATTTTATTTATTGGCTATAGTTTATATTACTGGGCACTTGGTTTTGGTGTATTGCACATTATCTATGGATTGATCATGTGGTGGAAATATGAACGGGTAAAGGTTAGCTAAAAAGCCTTTCTTTGCGATAATTAGGAGTATGAAGAATCCGATAACAGGTTTAAATAAAATTTTTGACAACCGCATCCGCCTGGGCGTGATGAGTGTGCTTGTAGTCAATGAAGAAGTAAGCTTCAATGATCTCAAGCAAATGCTGGAAGTAACGGACGGCAACCTGGCTACACATTTAGTGAGCCTGGAGGAGAATGGTTATATCAAAGTACATAAAGGATTTATTGGAAGGAAAACGAATACGACTTATTCAGTGACGAGGACAGGAGAAAAAGCATTTACAGACCACATCTCGGCATTGGAAAATATGATAAAGGGGATAAAGGAAATTTTTTTTAACCAATCACTTTGAAATGCAAAGTACTTTTAAAAATGAAAAGAAAATCCGCAGTATCCGCCGCTGGATGATATTTTTCATGATCAGTCTTTTTCTGAGTGGTTTAACTGCCATTCCTGTTGAACAGGAATTGGCTTATCTGACACGATTTTTTTCAACTGATACAGCACTGGGTTCCTGGTTGCATAAAGTTTATGTGGCATTGGCGGAAACAAACAGGAAAACTCCTTTCCTGGCTTATGGTTATGACTGGCTTGCGTTTGCCCATTTCATACTGGCCATTTTGTTTATCGGGGTGTTCCGTGATCCGGTACGGAATAAATGGGTGATCGAGTTCGGAATGATCGCTTGCTGGGTAGTGGTGCCGTTTGCAATGGTAGCTGGTCATTACCGTGGGATACCACTTGGCTGGAGATTTATTGATTGTTTGTTTGGTGTGGCAGGGTTGATACCATTGACCATATGCTATAAAAAAATAAGCAGGCTCGAGGCAGCAGAAATTAAAGTACAATATGAAATCAAGTAATACAATGAAACAAGGTTCTCTAACCCTCAAATCACGGATGCTTAGCTTCCGCTATGCATTCAATGGCATTGGCCGGTTCTTCCGCGAAGAGCCCAATGCCCGCATTCACCTGGCTGCTACGGCTGGTGTTGCAGCTGGCATCTTTTATCTCCATATTACCGGCACCGAGTTACTGGCTCTCCTGATCGTAACCGGAGCAGTATGGGCAGCAGAGATCATGAACACTGCTATTGAACACCTGGTTGATTTTGTATCTCCCGGTTTTCATCCCAAAGCAGGATTGATCAAAGACCTGGCTGCAGGAGCTGTGCTGGTTACTTCCATTACTGCACTTAGCACCGGTCTCATCATTTTCTTACCTAAAATCCTCGATCATGTTATATAAAACCCTTGCGAAAAAACTGGAAATTCCCAACCTTGGCCTGCAGCAATGGCTGCTTATATCCTGCGGCTTCAGTTGCTTATTGGTAGCGGCACGTGTGCTGGTTACGGAACAACTGTCCCATCTTTTTCTTATCTGGAATCTTTTCCTTGCGTTTGTTCCGTATGCTGTTAGCCAATGGCTCGGTACACGCCCCCAGATATGGAAGAATAAACCAGCCATGGTATCGATATTACTGGTATGGCTGCTGTTTGTTCCTAACGCATTTTATATCGTCACCGACCTTTTTCACCTGGATGACCTAAATAATGCACCAAGATGGTTTGATCTTTTACTGATCTTCTCTTTTGCATGGAATGGCCTTTTGCTTGGGCTTCTTTCTGTTCGTAAAGTGGAAACCATTCTTCAACAGGTAAGCGGGCGCTCCTTTTCCTTACTCGTGGTTTTTGCGGTAATGTGGCTGAATGCTTTTGGTGTTTATATCGGCCGTTACCTGCGCTTCAATACCTGGGATGTGCTAGCCAAGCCGTTTACTCTTTTCAATGAGCTATTGGATATCATTATCCATCCGCTTCGTTACAAAATGGAGTGGGGCATGATCGGCGTGTATGCCATATTCATGACCTTGATCTATATCACCATCAAAAAGATGGCCGGACAATTTCACCAAACGATTAAATAATAAATACTATGGAAACAACCGTTGCTCAGGCCTGGCAAAAGAGTAAGCTTTTCTTTAAAGCCCTTCTGATTGGAATATTGGTCTTACTGCTATTGATCCCTGCTTATTTTGTGGAGGAACTGATCAAAGAAAGGGAACAAAGGCAGAAAGATGCTTATGAAGAAGTAAGCAGCAAATGGGCCGGGTCGCAAATCATAACAGGGCCTGTGCTTGTATTGCCTTATGCAGAGACAGTAGCCAATGTTTCAGGCCCACCCACCATCCTGAGAAAACAAGCCTATCTGCTGCCCGACAAATTGACTATTACAGGAGACATGAAACCGGAAGAAAGGCACCGGGGTATTTACCAGGTGATGCTTTATTCTTCCACCCTGAATATCTCCGGGAAGTTCAACGAAATACCGCTGAAGCAACTGCGGATCGATGCATCCAGTGTTTTGTGGAATGAAGCTTATGTCTGTATCAACCTGCAAGACCCCCGCGGACTGAAAGAGGAAATGCAATTGAAGTGGAACGACTCTCTTGTTACACTTAATCCTTCGGCCGTCAATAATGCTGTTATGAAGGATGCGTTCATTGCTCCTGTAAACGTATCGCCGGAAGGAGCTATTTCTTTCTCTTCCCAGTTGCAGTTCAATGGTTCTCATGAGTTGCTGTTCACGCCTGTTGGGAAAGAAACTACCGTAAAGCTCAGTTCCCCCTGGAAAGAGCCCAGTTTTACAGGTGTCCAGCTACCCGAATACCAGATAACCAGAGATGGTTTCTCTGCTTCCTGGAAAAGCCTTTCACATACCCGTAGCTATCCGCAATTGTGGAAAGAAACATCTTATGATCTAACCAATGCATCTTTTGGTACAGGCCTTTTTATTCCGGTGAATGGTTATCAAAAAACCATGCGCTCAGTAAAGTATGCCATTCTTTGCATCGTGCTCACATTCGCAGCGTTCTTCATTATTGAAATGGTGAATAAGAAGTCTGTTCACCCTATCCAGTACGCATTGGTGGGTGCTGCATTGCTTTTATTCTATACTCTATTGCTTTCTTTTTCTGAATATATCGGCTTCAATATCGCTTATATCCTTGCCACTGTTGCTACAGTTGGTTTGATAGGTTGGTTTATAAAAGGGGTGCTTTCGTCAGGAAGATTAAGCTGGTTGCTGTCTTTATTACTGGTATTGCTTTATGGCTACATATTCACCATTCTGCAATTGCAGGATTATTCACTGCTGCTTGGAAGTATAGGGTTATTTATTACCCTCGGTGTGATCATGCATTATTCAAGAAAAATACAATGGTAAAAAGATAAAATAGTAAGAATATTTGAGCCGTACTCTGATAAACCAACCATGACCATTGTCTTATCCCTTATGAAAATGAAAAGACCTCCGCAATTGCGGAGGTCTTTTATTATAATGATGATCAGCTTATACTAGAAATCAACACCCATGGCAAAATACCACATGGGTTTGTTGCGGAAAATGCCATTCATTTCCCAGGCTGCATCCACGCGGAGGAAATAACCCAGGAGAGTGCTGCGGGCGCCAAAGCCATAGCCACCTGCAAAAGGACCAATGCCGCCAGCTTTAAAGCGGACACTGGGTGCGGTAGGAATGGTAGAGTAAACAACTTGTGGTCTCCTGATATTGCTTACGCTTCCTGCCCATGCCGTACCGAGATCAACAAACTGTACCAACTGGAAATTGCGCAGGAAGGCGTTATTGATCGGTTTGTTGAAGAATGTGGTGAAAACAGGCAGCCTGAATTCACTGTTGATCACAACAGCATTGTTACCATTTGCAACGTTTTGCTTGAACCCACGCATATTCACTGCGAGTGACTGGTAAGTGTAATTATTCGGTTGAACAGGCGCATTGCCGTCATTGAATTTTGGTCCGAACCAGTTGTCTACCCCGCCGAGATAATAAATGACTTGCTGATCTCCAAAGGAGAAATCACCAGCAGCGCGAAGTGCCCAGATCAGGTTGCGGTAAAGGGGCAGGTAATGGCGTGCATCAAATCCAACGTTGAACATGGTCTTGCCCTGCTTTTGCTGCAACTGCAGTTCAGTGAGCTTGCTGGTTTGCATAAACCAGTCGGCATATATTTTATACCGCAGGCCATGCCAGATATTCGTAGCGGGTGTGATGGCATCATCATATACATATTCCAGGCTGAGTTGGCCATAGGTAGATTTAAAATCCGGGATCTCCAGTGATATCGCGTCGCGCGAGGTGACCGCGATCCTTTCAAAGCGGGGACCGAGAGTAGCACGCAGGCTTTTCGTTTTATCAAACGGATAACGCAGGCGGGCAAGATAGTAGCTGGAGAAGCTCTTACCCATGTATTGCGGTGCATCCACGAAGCCTACCTGGGTACTGGAACGGTAGTAAGTAACCCCCCAATCCAGTCTCTTCCTGAAATTATAGAACTCGAACAACACATCATTGTCGCGCAGATTGGAAGCAATACGGATACCTCCGGTAAACTTGATATCTTCCATCAGATCAGAAGTGCCCAGCCTGATCAGGCCATTGAAGTCATTTCCATTGGAAAGATAGATCGGGCCGGCGCCACCACCATAAGGCTGGAATTTATTGACCGCCAGCACAGAGTTGTTGAAACCGGTAACTGCATAATCAGCAAAGAATTTTGGTGGACGGTATTCATACAGCTTCGCTTTGCTGAGAATGGTCGGTTGCGGTAATGCTTCCGCTTCGATCACTTTGCCCAGCTGGGTCGTATCTTTCTTTTCGTTCGCAAATTCGCTCTGGAAGAAATCATTTTGCTTTGGTGCGGTATCCTGTTTTTGCTGTGAAGGGGCTGTGCGGTTTTTCTGCCGCTTGTCTTCATCCATGATCTGCTTCATGTATTCAGTGGGGCGTGCAGCCACATTGCGGCGGCGCAAAATATTTTCATCTACACGCAGGCGATAAAGCAGTTTTACATCACCCAGCTTCACCACCTCACTTACCTGTTGATTATCGCCGGCAGTTCTTGTTTCCAAAAGGCTGCTTTGGTAATTGGTGAGTGGGAACACGTATGAAGAATCATTGGTAATGGATACAAAACCTACTGAGTCGATATCTGTTTTATCCCATTCTTTCAGCAGACTGTCCACGTCTTTAAGCGAAGGATTGCGCAACACTTCATCACCAATAAATACCAGTGTGTCGAGACCAGCTCTTTCTGTCCGGAAGAAACCCGCATAACGGTTGTTGATCCCATTCTCATCACTCACAAATGTGAAGTGGGAAGTATTGTATTGTGAAGGGAAACGGGCATTACCGAATTTCATCGCTGTAAGCTGGGATATCTGTTTGAAATCTGATTTATTCCAGTTGTCTACCATGAAAATATTGAAGTGTTTGGCAGGCAATGAATCATCATGCGTTATTGCAGTTGCCGATGGGCGGTTGCTGGAATAAAGAATTCCCGTTTTGCCTGGGAAAGCGACAAATGATGGGTCCAGGTCATCATACACATCATTGGTGACCTGGTCGTAAGTCTGCTTATCTATTTTGTAAGTATAAATATCTGTTTGCCCGCTTCTGATGGCACTTAAAAGCAGGGTGTTATTGTCCAGCATATATTTCATGTCCTGCACCTGGTTGAACATGGGCAGGTCCTGCTTGGCAACTTTGATCCTGTTAAGGGCATCATACACAAATAATCTTGGTTTTCCTTCCAGGCTGTATATCACAGCCAGCCTTGTGCCTTTGCCATCCCAGGCAAGGATAGGGTAGTTAGGGTTCTTCTCTTCTTCGCGGGAGCGGTGGCCGAAACGAAGCAATACTTTACGGTTCACAAAGTTCTCATTCAGCACTACTGTGTAAACACCCTGTTTATATTCCACTACTGCATAAGTAAAGCTCTTGGGATTAGGATTGGCATTGAAACGGATAAAATCCTTTTTACGGATCACTTCGCTTACGCCAAGCTGACCTTTGGGGGCATTCTTACGGCTGCGGATATCTTTATAATACTGCTGTGGCACATCGATCATGAAATCTTTCAGCAGGTCCTTGAATTTCTTTTTAGTTACTTTTTCAGAAGCATTGTTGAGGTTGCGGTAAATGCGGCTGAGGTAAAGAAAATAAGTGACTTTGTTTTTGCCATATTTATCGGCAATATATTTCCAGAAGCCATGGCCGGCGAGCAATGGCTTTTCAAATGCGAACTGGTAAAAATTGCTGTATTTGCCGGAAAGCATGGTAGCGCGAAGATCATCATCCAATTCAGGGCTCCAGTTTTCAGCAGCATATTCAATATAACCGTCGGTCAACCATTTCGGCAGATCAAGCAGGGCCTGATTGGCAGCAAATTCGCCCAGGTCATCACCAAACAAAACATTTTCTACCAGCACCCTGGCAATACCCTGGCGTATCTGGCGGCGGAGGTTATCATGGTTGCCATCAAAGTAAACCAGCATTTTGTTGTTGACCAGTTTGGTTACACCACCGGTATTCTGCCAGTCGATCCCCATGCCGATATTTGACTGCTGCAGTTCATCAAAATTGTTATATACTACAATATTGGTGCGGCGTTGCATTCCATACTCCACAAATTCTTCGATGCCGGGTAATTCTGTTTCCGCAATCTGGGCCACATATTTTCCCAGTCCTAACCCGTCCTGGCTGAAATAGGTATTGAAGTTGGTTGTTTGATAATATCTCCATTTGAACTTCTGGTATTGCACGCGGTTTTTGCCAAACTCCACTGTGCCTACCTGCGCATACGATGCCATTCCTGCACACACTAAAACGCAGGTCACCAATGCCTTCATTTTGCTATTCATCAGGGAATATTTATTATTTATAAAGCTGCCGATCATTCTCACCCGTTTGGTCTTTTCGTGCATATCAGTAAGATGCCGGAAATTTAGCGGGTGCATATCGTTTATTGTTTCTTATTTTACAAATGTACCGGATTCGCCCCCATTTTTAAAAATACGAAAAACCGATCATGTTAACTGTTAAGACATTCACTTTTAGCCCCATCCAGGAGAATACGTACGTTTTGTATAACGAAAAGGGTGAGTGCTGCATTATAGACCCAGGCTGTTATTTTCAGGAGGAACGCAATGAACTGAGATCGGCTATCGAAGGGGCCGGCCTGAAACCGGTTTTACTGCTCAATACACATGGCCATCTCGATCACGTATTTGGCAATAAATTCATATTTGAAACCTGGGGGCTGATACCCCATATTCACGAAAAGGAAAAACCAGTGCTTGACCGGGCTCCGGCAGCCGCTGAGCGCTGGCAATTGCCGTTTGATCATTATGAAGGGGAATTGGAATTCATTCCGGAAAACCAACCAATTTTCCTGGGCGATGAAAAACTGGAAGTGCTATTCACTCCCGGCCATTCTCCCGGCAGCCTCTCTTTTTATTATGAGCCGGGCTCTTTTGTGATAGGCGGGGATGTATTATTCAATGGCAGCATTGGCCGTACTGACCTTCCGGGCGGGGACTATGCCACGCTGATCAACAGCATTCAGACCAAATTTTTTACCCTGCCAGACAACACCAAAGTATATTCCGGACATGGGCCGGTAACGACGATCGGGTTGGAGAAAATGAATAATCCGTTTGTGAAATTGTATTAACTCAACGGTAGAGCAGTTTTCCTATAACAGGCAGGTTCTGCAATTCCTTCCGTTCAATACGGATAATGAACCAGGCGAATGAAAAAAGAAGCAGGGTGGCAGATGCCAGGTTGAACCAACGGTTGGCCCATATGTGCACCAATCCCAGGTGCAGCAGATAGATCAGCACCACCATCACGAGGTAAGCGATCAGTTTTTTGCGGGGGTAAGGAACGGGATAATACTTCTGCCCCATGATATAACTCACAATCATCATAAAAAGATAACAGCAGAAAGTGGCAATGGCCGCTCCGAAATAATGGAACCGGGGAATTAGAATAATGTTCAATACGATGGTGAGCACTGCACCTGCAAGCGTGATAACCGCACCCATCATGTTTTTATTGGACAGTTTGTACCAGATACTGAGATTGTAGTAAATGCCCAGGAAGATATTGCCCAGCGCAAGCAGCGGAACAATACCCAGCCCCTCTACCCATGTGGCTTTATCAATGGCTTCGAAAAACCAGGCAAACACATCAATATAAAGGCTGATAAAAAGGAACATGAAGCAACAGGCGATCACAAAAAACTTCATTACCCGGGCATAAATACGCTGTGGGTTTTCTTCGCGGGAGCGGTTGAAGAAGAATGGTTCTGCCGCCATGCGGAATGCCTGTATCATGATAGTGACCAGCACGGCCAGCCTGTAAATATTCCCGAAAATGCCCAGTTCATGTTTGGCCTGTTGTTCAGGCAGGTCCACCACATGCTGGTAAATAAGACGGCTAAGCATATCATTTACCATACCGCCCATACCCACTATTACCAACGGGTATGAATAATGCATTACTTTTTTCCAGAGAGCCGCATCAAAACTGAAGCGTATCTGAATGAATTCTTTTCTTAAAAGAATAAATGTTAAAATACTGCCACAAAGGTTACCGATAAGGTAATAACCGATGCCAATATCTTTATTGTAAAAAGTGCCCAGGAAAGATTCCTTATTAGTTTCGACATATTTTGGGATCACCCCCAGGAAGATAACGATCACTACAACATACATGAGCACGCCAGCCATCCTTGCAAAAGCATAACGTTTTGGACGGTTCTCCTGGCGCAGTCTTGCAAAAGCAAGTGTGGAGAGCGCATCAAAGAAAATAATGCCAGCCATCCAGGTGATGTATTCAGGATGCTTTTCCAGCCTGGCCCATCTTACAATTGGTTCTTTGCAAAGCAATAGTACACCGGTAAATACAATAGTGGAAATGATCAGCGAAACAGAAAGGGTATTGTATAATTTTTTCTGATCATGGTCCTGTGCAAAACGGAAATAAGCTGTTTCAAGCCCATAGGTGAATAACACATTCAAGAACGGGATGATCGCGTACACCTGGGTAAGGTCAGCGGTTGTAGCCGGCTGCGCAAATAAAAGCGGCAGGGACAGGTTCATCAGGTAGCCTAAAAAACGGCTGGCTATTGTTGGAATACCATACCATAAAGTTTGACCTGCCAGTTTCTTAATGCCGCTCAAAAGAAAAGTTTAACAACAAATGTAAAATAATAACCTAACAAAAAAGATACGTTCTATTTAAAAAGACCCCTTCCCGTTCTTCCCGCCTTACCGGTAAGAATTTACCGGTAAGGCGGGAAGAACGGGAAGGAGGCCTGATCAGTAAAATGTTATTTCGGTTCGCTAAATCGTGTATCCTTCAAAAAACTTGAATCGGTAAGCGTCCGCAAAAACAGTGCAATATTGGTGGCTTCTGTATTGGTAAGCGGAATGCCATTTGCCAGCGAAGGATCAAGAGTAGGGCTTTGCTGCACACCGGTCCGGTAATGATCGAGGCATTGGCCGAGCGTAGCAAAACGTCCGTCATGCATATAATTGGAAGAAATATACACGTTGCGCAGGGTAGGGACCTTGAATTTCAGCGAATCTTCCGATAAATGTGTGATCCGCATACGGCCATAATCATTCAACGCATTGTCGACCGGCAAACCGGTATTGCGGAAACTGTAATCCGTGAACATAGGCTCCGGGTGGCAGCTTGTACAATGTGCCTGGAACAATTCATAGCCAGACTGTTCAGTTGCTGTAAAAGAAGCTTCACCCTTTTTGACACGGTCATATTTGGAATTGGCAGAAGTCATGTAGCCGGTAAATTGCGCCAGTGCCTTCAGCATGTTCTCTGCACTGATGAATTCTGTGCGAAAGACCTTTTTAAACATCTTCCGGTATTCCGGATCTTTTTGCAGTTTGCCTATAACGCCGTTGAAAGATTCACCCATTTCAATATGTCCGTTGATCGGTTGAGCGGCTTCTGAAAAAAGCGTGCTGAACTCTCCATCCCAATGATAACTGTTTTGCCAGGCAAGATTGAACAGAACAGGAGCGTTGCGCAAAGTATGGGAATGGTACACGCCGTGGCTCCGGTCGTGCTCATATGTTCCGAAACCAGCGATCTGCTGGTGGCAGGAAGCGCAGGGATGAATACTATCTACTGAAAGCCGTCCGTCATAAAATAATTTACGGCCCAGTTCAAAGCCTTCTTTGGTCAATGGGTTATCAGTGAAGCGGTACAGGGGATCAGGAAAGCCTGGTGGTATTTCCTGCGGTAAAAAAGTAAGATCATTCGGGTTGTCGTCTTTCTTACATGAGCCCAGTACGTATGAAATAGCGATAACCGAGAGAATGATGGATAATATGGTGAATAAATGTTTTTTCATAAATCAAAGTTCACGGCCATTCCTGTATTTCTGCCGGCCGGCTTTTACCTCCGACTTTCTCTTTTTTGACTCCATCCGCCGTTCTTTCGCTGCTTTGCTGACCTTAGTGGCGATACGCGGCTTTTTCTTTGCAAGGGCATGATGCACCAGGTCATTGATCTTTTGGACAGCTTCTTCCTTATTGGCCAGTTGGGTACGATGGGTTTGTGCTTTTACCTGCAGCATCCCTTCTGCATTGATGCGGTTGGACAATTTTTCTGTAACAATGGCTTTCTGTTCTTCGCTGAGCAATAAGGAAGCAGCCACGGGCAACGAAGCAATCACGGCTGTTTCCACTTTATTTACGTTCTGACCTCCCTTGCCACCGCTACGCGTGGTTTGAAAGGAAATTTCTTTTCTGAGATCTATCATGGTCAATGGCTTGTGGCCAATATATTTGTGAGTAAGTAAAGATACAATATATGCGGGCTGTAATACAAAGAGTGAAAAACGCAAGCGTTACGATTGGTGGCCGGCAGAAATCTGCCATTCAGGACGGCCTCCTGGTATTGCTGGGTATAGAAGATGCAGATACTGCCGATGATATTGGATGGCTTAGCAGCAAGATCGTGAACCTGCGCATTTTTAATGATGAGAACGGGGTAATGAACCGGTCAATAAAAGAAATTAATGGCGATATCCTCCTGGTGAGCCAGTTCACCCTGCATGCGTCAACCAAAAAGGGCAACCGTCCTTCCTATATCCGGGCAAGCAAACCCGACCATGCCATACCCATGTATGAAGCCATGATCAAACAACTATCAACTGACCTGGAAAAAGAAATCGGAACAGGAAGCTTTGGGGCAGATATGAAAGTGGAATTACTGAATGATGGACCTGTTACTATCTGGATAGACACAAAAAACAAGGAATGACCCGGTGCTGACTCCCCACTCTTATTGTATACCTATCTTCTCTGAGTACACTTTCCCATCCGCCAGTTGCAGACGTATGAAGAATATCTTTTCATTTACGCTGATCCTGAAATTATAGCTGGAGTTATTCACTTCCTTTTGCTCCAGTATGCGGTTTCCTTCTGATGACCATACCATCACGCTTTTGATATCCTTTGTGCTTTTGATGGTGATCTGCTTGCCGGAAGTAAGGATCCGGTATGGCTTGGCAGGTTTTGCCGAATCAGCAGCAGATGTTGGCAGTGCAGGCTGAGCCTCCGCTTCTATTATAAGTGTCGATAACGTGAGCGCCGCAAGCGGCAATATATGACGGACTACGGTTAACATGATGCATTGAATTTTGGTGTTTCAATAAGAGCACAGGGATGGCAAGGGGTGGGTAAAACGGCAAGAATCATGCTATATTGCAAGGAACTTCTAAAAATTTTGTTATGACTATCCGGCAAGCGCAGCAACAAGTGGATGAATGGATCAAAACTATTGGCGTCCGTTATTTCAGTGAGCTGACCAATATGGCGATACTGACAGAAGAAGTGGGAGAGCTTGCGAGGATCATGGCCCGTCAATATGGTGATCAGTCGTTCAAGGAATCAGATAAAGGGCGCGACCTGGGCGATGAAATGGCCGATGTGCTCTGGGTACTGGTTTGCCTGGCCAATCAAACGGGAGTTGACCTGGAAAAGGCCTGGGAGAAAAACCTGGACAAGAAAACGAAACGGGACGGGAGGAGGCATCGGGAGAATCCTAAATTGTAGAAAAGATTTTTTTGAGCCTGGAGTTCATTTCCCGCTGTGTGTCACCCCGGGAAATGAACTCCAGGCTCAAATACTGGCACTATTTTTTTTCATATACCGGTATGGCAAAAAAAGTCTGGAATAGCATTAAAGAGGCCTTTTCTGATTTTTTCAATAAAAAGATCCTGAAACTGAGTGCTGCCCTTGCTTATTATACTATTTTTTCATTGCCTGGCCTGCTGATCATTATTATATGGGTAAGCGATCTTTTTTATGGGCAGGAAGCGGTGGAAGGCATGGTGTACGGGCAAATTGCGGATTTTGTGGGACAGGATGCTGCATTGCAGATACAATCCGTTATCCGCAATGCCACTTTATCATCGGAAAGCAAACTGGCCACTACAGTGGGTATTGCTACCCTGGTGATCGGTGCCACCAGTGTGTTTGGAGAAATACAGGACTCGGTAAACCAGATCTGGCGGCTGAAAGCAAAACCCAGAAAGGGGAAAGGTTTTCTCAAAATGCTGATCAACCGGCTTCTTTCTTTTTCCATGATCATGTCGCTGGGCTTTCTTCTCCTGGTTTCGCTGATCATAAATGGTATTATGGACATGCTGATCGGCCGGCTTACGCAAACTTTCCCCGAAACAGCAGTAATCGTAGTTTATATTACCAATGTCCTGTTCACTTTTCTGATCACCGCCTCATTGTTTGCACTGATATTTAAGGTTTTGCCCGATGCCCGGATACAATGGAAACATGTAAGGGCAGGTGCCGCCGCCACTGCCATCCTGTTTATGATCGGCCGGTTTCTTATCGGATATTACCTGGGCCAGAACCGGATGTCTTCAGCTTATGGCGCTGCAGGCTCCATTATCGTGATTTTGCTGTGGGTCTATTATTCAGCGATCATCCTGTATTTCGGGGCTGCATTCACGCATGCTTTTGCCGTTGAAACCGGTTCACGCATCTATCCCAATAACTATGCTGTCTGGATCGAGCAGGTGGAGGTAGAGTCTGAAAAAGACCTGCAACGTGCAGCAAAAGAGTCCGCCACCCTCCAGGAAACCATCAACGGCCCCTCCTCATCCACCAACTCCTGACGCAAGGCCGGCTATTGACTCCTGACTATTCTTTGCCCCTTTGCCCTCTTCACTTATTTTTGCAGGCCGGAAATCCCAGGTAATTAAAAACAATTATGGCAAACGATTCCAATAAGTTCCAGGCGATCATCTCGCATTGTAAAGAGTACGGTTTTATTTTTCCCAGCAGTGAAATATATGATGGACTGCAGGCTGTATATGATTATGGCCAGATGGGCAGTGAATTAAAAAAGAATATCCGCGATTACTGGTGGAAAAGCATGACCCAGTTGAACGACAATATCGTTGGTATTGATGCGGCCATTTTTATGCATCCCACAACCTGGAAGGCCAGCGGTCACGTAGACAATTTCAATGACCCGATGATCGATAATAAGGACAGCAAGAAGCGCTACCGGGTAGATCATCTTATTGAGGCCCATGCCGAACAAATGGAAAAGGACGGCCGTATTGATGAAGCAAAAGGTATGCTGGTTGAAATGGAGAACCTGCTGGCCAAGGATGATTTTGCAGGATTGAAACAACTGATCGCCGACCATGGCATTACCTGCTCTGTCAGCGGCACTTCCAACTGGACGGATATCCGCCAGTTCAACCTGATGTTTGCGACCGAATTCGGTGCAGTGGCTGCCGAGGAAGGACAGGACAATATTGTGTACCTGCGCCCGGAAACAGCACAGGGTATTTTTGTCAATTTCCTGAATGTGCAGAAAACAGGACGGATGAAAGTGCCGTTTGGTATTGCCCAAACCGGTAAGGCATTCCGGAATGAGATCGTTGCCCGCCAGTTCATTTTCCGGATGAGGGAGTTTGAACAAATGGAAATGCAGTTTTTTGTACGCCCCGGCACTGAAGGCGAATGGTATAAATACTGGAAAGAAGCAAGGCTGCAATGGCATTTAAGCCTGGGCATACCGGCTGAGAGCTATCGCTATCATGATCATGTGAAGCTGGCGCATTATGCCAAAGAAGCCTGTGATATAGAATTCAATTTCCCCATCGGTTTTAAAGAAGTGGAAGGGATTCACTCCCGCGGTAAGTTTGACCTGTGGCAACACCAGGAATACAGCAAGAAAAAAATGCAGTATTTCGATAATGATATTGATCCTGCCACCGGCAAGCCTTATGGCAATTATATTCCTTATGTAATTGAAACATCCATAGGTCTTGACCGCATGTTCCTGCTGGTGATGAGCCATGCTTATGAAGAGCAGGACCTGAGCACCCCGGAGAAACCAGACAGCAGGGTGGTACTGAAACTTCCTGCAAAGCTGGCGCCGATCAAGCTGGCTGTTTTCCCCCTGACCAAAAAAGACGGCCTACCTGAGGTAGCTGAGCGTATTATGGATGAATGCCGCTCGTCTTTCCGTTGTTTCTACGAAGAAAAAGATGCTATAGGAAAAAGATATCGCCGGATGGATGCAGTAGGAACACCTTTCTGTGTGACGGTGGATCATCAGACCAAAGAAGATAATACGGTTACTATCCGGTATAGAGACAGTATGGAACAGGAGAGGATCCCTGTGAGTGAGATAAGGAACCGCGTGCTTCAGGCAATTGGGTAGAATTAGTTATTGGAAGTATCGCCAAGTGCGCAACGTAATTTTAACAATTCTTTGCACACTTTGCGATACCACCCCTACCCATATAATTCCTGGTGAATATCTTTCTTATCATATCCCATTGCCACGATCCGCTGCTTTGCTTCATCAATCATATTCTTCCAGCCACATAATAAGAATGCTGCATCCGGTTTGCCGGAGCAATGTTCTTCATAAATAGCGTGCACATACCCGCTTTTTCCTTCCCATTCCTCGCGCGAAAGCGTTGGGACGTAATGGAAATTCTCCAGTTCCAGCGAATTCAATTCGTCATAATACAGCAGGTCCTTTTTTGTGCGGCAGCCATAGATGATGTAGATATCGCGGTGAGGGATATTGTTCCGCCAGATATGATGCACCATGCTGCGGAATGGGGCAATGCCTGTGCCGGTGCAGATAAGGAACAGGCGTTTATTCAATTCTTGCTCATGCAGTATGAACACACCCTGCGGTCCCCGCAGCACCAGTTCACTGCCAACCGTGATCTCGTTAAAGAGATAGGTGGTGCCTGCCCCTCCATCGAGCAACACGATCACCAGCTCAAATACATTGGAGCCGTCGGGCCAGCTGGCAATGGAATAACTGCGCCAGCGTTTGGCAGGTTTCTCATGGATAGGCAAGTCGAGCGTTACGAACTGGCCGGGAGTGAAATCAAACGAAGCCAGTTCCGGCACTTCTATCCAGTAGCGGCGGGTATTATAGGTCTCCTGCTCAATGCGGATGACTTTACCGGTGCGCCAGGGTTGAACAGCCATCAGGTATAAATTTAAAGTAATATACAAAGAGTATTGCAATCGCCCGAACAACCCCCTATGTTCAGTTGAATGGTCCGGTTTTGAAATCGAACCGAGTTATCCACATATAAAACCGTTTGGCATAGTAGTTGGATTTCAGTAAATGCTTTTAATGGCATAGACCACAGAGAACCGAATTCCTTTTTTTAATCATAAACTGAACATCATGAAAAAAAGTATTCTCTCCTGTGGCATAATTGCAGCAGCGGCTGCAGCCATGTTAGCATTTACCGAGCCGCAAGGCAGCATTACCGGAAAAGTGACCCCCGCAGATGGTGCGGATGCAGTGTGGGCTATTTCCGGCAGTGATTCAACAAAAGGCAATATTACTTCCGGCACTTTTTCGCTTTCAGTGAAAAGCGGTACATATAAAGTGATCGTGGATGCGAAAGATCCTTATAAGGACGTAACGTTTGACAATATTGAAGTGAAGGATCAGCCAGTGGATATCGGTGAAGTGGTGCTGCAACAATAAACGAATTGAGCTTGGACGGTTCAGAATACAAAAGGCCCCGGGAGACCGGGGCCTTTTAATGGAATAAAGAACTTATTATTCCAGCACAATGATCTTCTTTATATAAAGCTTCTTATCATGTGTTACCTGCAGGTAGTAAACACCTGCGGCCAGTTTACCTGGAGTGATCAGTTTGGACAGGTTGCCGGTAAAGTCCGGTATCTGACTATGATATACCTGCTGACCTGTTGTATTGACCAGGGAAATATCCAGGTTGCTTCTTGTTCTTGTTACCAGTTGCAGTGTGAACTGTCCGCCCGGTGAAGGATTCGGAGACACTTTCATGCCGATCTCTTCCGGGTCAACATTGGTTACGGGTGTAGCTGTGAAGTTGACCGCATTGGAAGTGATCGTACAGGAACCTGTAGTCACTTTGGTAGTGTAAACGCCCGTTGTTGTAGCTGTATACGTTTGCCCCGTTGCCCCACTAATGAACACATTATCAAGATACCACTGATTGCCGGTTGCAATGGAACTGGTGAGCAGGTTTCCATTGAGCGTAACGGACGGCGTGGGGTTAGTGGTCGGGATAACCGGTACACGGCCAGATGCACAATTAGACAGCTTCAGGCCAATATCGTAATAGAAGTAATAAAACTTCTGGTAGAAATTGGGATCGCTGGCGTCTATTGCGCTATTGCCGGTAAGGGATAATACACCCGGAACGGAGTAAGGATAAGGACTGGAAGTGATATTGTTGTTCCTGAATATGGACGCTCCGTTCGAGCACTGGATAACCAGGTAATAATTGGCAGCTTCAGGGAAATCAATACCTAAATAATAGATAGCACCGGCATCGGCAGGATCATTGTTCTGTGCTCCCAATACTGGTGAAGTGGGTGCTGTAGCATACACATCGATCGTTTTGCTCGAGATAGGATAATAGGTGTAACTACCATCTGCATTTTCAGAAACGATCTGGCGCAGGATGAAAGTGATCTTTCCTGAATTGCCGATATATAAACGCACGGTCTGCAACGTTACCGGGATGGAAGCAGTGAACTTCACGATATTATTGCTGAAAGCATTGTAGCCGCCATCCGTAAATACCTGTTTATTGGCAGGCCCCAGTTTATTGATTTCACCTGAACTTAAATAATAAGTTGAAAGAATGGTTGCAGTGCTTGTAGCGCTGCCCGTAGCCAAAGGAGTGGTGGCAGTAGCGGAAGAATACCAGTTATACGGTTGAGCGCCGGAAACTGCTGTAGCATTCAACTGGGCAGTTGTGCCGCAGATAACTGCTGTAGCCGTGGGATTTGAAGCTGCCGTACGGCTGATAAGGTTGAATACACTTTGATCATTCGCAGCATTCTGATCACCCGGGAAAGAAGTGCTGGCAGTAATGATGTAAGATTGGCCAGGAGCTATTTCAACTGGTGTCTGGAATGTATATACTTCATCTGTTTCCGCATAAATAGTATCTGCATAAGTAGCTGTCAGTGTCGCAATGGTTGTTGCTCCCTGTTTTACTACCGCTGTAAGCGGAATGTTCTTTTTGTTCGCATTGCCAAAATTACGTACGCGAATGGATACATACTGTGCAGGAGAAGGACAGTTGCCCGCTTCAGGTGAAAGCAATTCCGTAATGCCGAAGTCGAGTGATGGAGTAACAGCGAGCAGGCGATAATCCTGTGTTTCCCCTTTGGTATACGAACCACAGGCAGTAACACTTGCTGCATTATTTGTTTCCTGCATCACGATGCGAAGCAGGGCGTATTTACCCGGTGTCAGGGATGAAGGTATAGTGACATTGCCGGTAAAATCACCATTGCCATTGATCACACCGCTGGTGGCAAGTGTTTCTCCTGCGTCATCAAAATCGCCATCGTTATTGGCATCGATAAATACTTTCACGATCTTATCAGCAACACTTGCATCGCAACTGTTGAGACGGGCGAATATTGGCAGGGTTTGACCAGCTTCAATACTGCCGGTAAGGTTGGTATAGCTGGTGTAGGATGTGCATCCGGCAGGATTTTTTTGGTGGATATTGCTGAATGAAACACTGTCTATTCTTGCCCCACCAGTATTGGTGGCAGCGGAAGCACAATAGGCTTGTCCGCCAACACCGCTTACGATCAGTGAATAGGCTTGTGATCCTCTTTGTAATGTGCCTTTATGATTAATGATGATCGAATAGCTATCGCCAGGCACCACATCTGTCAATTCTACTTTCTCCACGTTGTCCAGTGTATTATCGCCACGGGTGGCAGCAGCACTGGGGGTGGAGCGAGTCAATGTCCAGGGGCGATAAATAGTTGCTCCTTTTTTAATAATGAGATCAAGGTCGTTTACCAGTTTCTTCGTTGGATTGTTCAATGCAGTTGCTTCAGGTTCTACTGTTGCTTTAGGGTCTGTCCAGGAAATAGTGGCGCGAATCACACCATCTCCTGAAGCGATAACCTGTATTGTATCGGCATCGTTGGTTCCATTTTCCAGGATATTTTCCTGTATTAGGTGCTTTGTATTATTGGAAGTGATCACCTCCGCTGCTTTCTGCATATTGATAAGGCCCCAGCCAAACTGGTAGTCCGGGCCAGGTGATGAACCTGCTTCATCGGCAGTATGGATGACCAGGCCTTTCAACGTGGCAGAGCGCATGAGCGTGCCGGTATGTAATTGGGAATAATATTCCTGCAACAGCAATAAAGAACCTGCCGCGCTGGGACTTGACATGGATGTGCCGCTGAAAGTAGCATAAGCTGTATTGGAAGTGGCTACGCTCGATAAAAGATCTACTCCATCTGCTACCACATCCGGTTTAATGCGGCCATCATCTGTAGGTCCCCAGCTACTGAAATCCGCTATCACCACGTCCTGTGGGCGGGTGTAACCAGTACTGATGGGATTAACAGCCCCTACCACTAAAATATTTTTTGCATTGCTGTTGGTAGAAAGGATATCATAACTGTTGTTGCTGCTGATGTCGGCTGGCCGGTTGCCTGCTGAAGCCATTACATTCGATGAGTTATAACGCCAGTAAGGTTGACCAACATCAGGGCCGTTCAGATTCCGGCTGTTGCCGGCTGATTTTACGATCAGATAATAGGGGGCATTATACGCAATAGAGTCCCACAATTGTGTACCGGCTGAATAATAACCGAACTTATAATCTTCGGTAGACCCAACCGAGCCCCAGTATTCCCAACGGGCTGGATTTACATCGGTATTATAAACCCATCCTGCATTAAATCCATAAGAGTGATTGGAGATGAGAAGATTGGATGCTGCTGCCATCATCTCTGAGTTGTCGCCTGAAAAATCATACGCTAACAGTTCCTGCAATCCAAAGCTCATTCCCTTTGCCAGTGGGTTTACACCGCTGGCTATCATAGTGCCGGCTACGTGGGTGGCATGATCACTGTTTTCCGTGGCATCCGTCTGCTTTACCCTCCCTGTCAGTTCCACATGTGTGGACCGTACCTTACCACCATCCCACATGGCCAGCTTATCTTTCATGTTGCTGGAGGAGCCGGAAAGGTTCAATCCTGTGCTGCCACCGGGCCAGAGTTTGGTGGTGCCGATCGTAGCTGCCGCCAGGATATTGTTTTCTGTAGAAAGGTAGAGCGGCATGCCAAAAGCATCTATTCCTGCAAGAATGGACACATAGCCATTGGGCCGGGCGATAACTGTGTCCCAACCTTTTTGGCGGGCCAGGGTCATCAATTGTTCATGATTTCTTTTTTCTTTTGCCGCCTGCAATATGGATGATTGCCTGAGCAATTCCGTATTGGTTCTCACCTGGGCAAAGGAAAACTGATAACAGCCAACTGTTATTACGGATAATAATAAGCGTACTGAAAAAAATCGCATATTTTCAAATATGTTTTGATGGTCAAAGCGAAAGCACATCCTAAATTACATTAATTGCAAACGCTTAAAGAATGAAAACCTACAATTTTTGGGTGATTCCCGCAATAATCCTGGGCCTTGCCAGCCTTACGGCTTCCAGTAAAGCAGGCTGCTCCCGTACAGGCATAAAAGGGCACGTGTACCTGGTAAAAGGCAACCAGATGCCTTCTCCCGACAGAATGCCCTCTACGCCAGCCGGATTGGAAACCCAGCTCTACGTTCACGCACTCACTTCCATCGACCAGGTGAAGCGGGTAGGTATAACGGCCTTCTATAGCGAAGTGAACACCCCCCTGATAACCACGGTAAAAACGGATGCCTCCGGCGCTTTTTCGGTAAAGCTGCCGCCAGGCACTTACTCACTCTTTATTAAAAAGGGGGATAATTATTATGCGAACCTTTTTGATGGGAAGAATAATATTTTCCCGGTAGAAGTGGCGCAGGGAAAAATGACGGAAGTGGAATTCAAGGCAGATTATGACGCGGTGTATTAGGATAGGTTCCAGTTGCAGGAATTCGTAACTTTGCCGCCGTTTATGACCCAGGAATTGTTGCAGCAGTATCAGAACACCCCCCGCCTTTTTCAATTGGCGGACAGGCTCTCATTTTCCCAATCCCAAAAAATTTATCTCGCAGGCCTCAACGGCAGCTCGCCCGAATTCGTGACAGCCGCCGCATTTTTGCATCCCTCCTGTTCGCAGCTCAACCACCTTATTATCCTGAATGATGCAGAAGAAGCTGCCTATTTTCATAATACCCTGGAAAACCTGACAGGGGCTTTGGATATTTTTTATTTCCCTTCTTCTTTTAAGAACAGAAAGAATTACCGGCTGCTGAACTCTTCGCACGTTATGCTGCGTACAGAAGCATTGACCAAGATTGCAGCAGGAGGCAATAAAAAAGTGCTGGTCACTTACCCCGAAGCATTATTTGAAAAAGTGGTAGTGCCGGGCACGCTTTCTTCCAATATTATTTATATCAAAGCTGGAGATAATCTGAACCTGGAAAAATTGCTGCTGCAACTGGCTGAATATGGTTTTGAACGGACGGATTTTGTGTATGAACCAGGACAGTTTGCCCTTCGTGGAGGCATTCTCGACATTTATTCATTTGGCAATGAGAAACCATACCGTATTGAACTTTTCGGGCATGAAGTGGATTCCATCCGCATTGTAGATCCGGAAACACAACTGAGTGAAAGAAAACTGCTGCAGGTCAGTATCATTCCCAATGTAGACACCCAATTTGAAGAAGAGGAAAGAGTACCGCTTTTTGATTTTCTTTCACCCAATACGATTGTCTGGCTGCAGGATTATGAGATCTGCAAAGAGAAATTGCTGGAAGGCGAGGAAGAACTGGCAGCATTTATTGCAGGGCATACAGAGGAAAGCTGGCCTTCGGGCGCACGTAAAGAACAAGCTGAGGAAGAAGACAGGCTGGTAAAAAAAGAAGTATCGGCCAATGATTTTATTACAGCCGCTGTGTATGAAGAAAAACTGACCGGCCGGCATGTAGTAGGCTTTGGTTATGCAAACAGTTTCCCTGCATCATATGCTCCTTTTGAGATCGAATTCAAAACAAAAGAACAGCCTGCTTTCAACCGGCAATTCGATCTGCTTATTAAAGATCTTAAAAGCTGGGAAGACAAAGGATTTCAGCTCAATATTTTTGCTGAAAACCCCAAACAGCTGGAAAGGCTGCAAACGATCTTTGATGATCTGAATGCAGCTGTCGTTTTCAATCCCATAACCACTTCCATACATGAAGGGTTTATTGATGAAGAACTGAAACTGGTTTGCTATACAGACCACCAGGTATTCCAGCGCTATCATAAGTATAAAGTAAAACAGGCTTACAATAAAAGCAAGGCATTAACTCTCCGCACGCTGCGCGAACTGCAGCCGGGAGATTATGTAACGCATATTGATCATGGAGTAGGTGTGTACAGCGGCCTGCAAAAACTGGAAGTGAACGGACGCTTGCAGGAGGCGGTAAGATTGCTTTACAAGAATAATGACATTCTCTATGTCAATATCAACTCGCTTCATAAAATAGCTAAATACACCGGCAAGGAAGGAAGTGTGCCCAAAGTGAATAAGCTGGGTAGCGATGTGTGGAGCAAGCTGAAAGAAAAGACCAAGGTAAAGGTCAAGGAGATTGCGTTTGACCTGATCAAGCTGTATGCACAGCGGAAAGCACAGGAAGGTTTTGCACATACGCCAGACAACTATATGCAAACTGAGCTGGAAGCTTCTTTTATTTATGAAGACACGCCTGATCAAAGCAAAGCAATAGCAGATGTGAAGAAGGATATGGAATCTCCTTCACCGATGGACCGGTTGGTTTGCGGAGATGTAGGTTTTGGCAAAACGGAAGTAGCGATACGCGCAGCATTCAAGACCTGTGTAGACGGTAAGCAGGCTGCAGTGCTGGTGCCTACCACCATCCTTGCTTTTCAGCATTATAAAACATTCAGTGACCGTCTGAAAGATTTTCCGGTGACAGTAGATTATATCAACCGTTTCAAATCAGCTAAAGAAAAAAAGGAAACACTGAAGAAACTGGAAGAAGGGAAGATCGATATCCTGGTAGGTACTCATGGTATCTTAGGCAAGGAAGTTAAATTCAAAGATCTGGGACTGCTGATCGTGGATGAAGAACAAAAATTTGGTGTGGCACATAAAGAAAAGATCAAAAGCATCCGCACCACAGTGGATTGCCTGACGCTTACAGCTACGCCTATCCCCCGTACCCTGCAGTTTTCCCTGATGGGCGCACGCGATCTGAGCATTATTAATACTCCGCCACCCAACCGCCAACCGATACAAACCGAAGTGCAGGTATTCAACCAGGATTTTATCCGCGATGCGATCTATTATGAAACAGAACGCGGCGGGCAGGTCTTCTTTATCTATAACCGTATCAGCGGACTGTCTGAAATGGCAGCAATTATACAGGGGCTTTGTCCTGACCTGAGCATTGGTTTTGCCCACGGGCAAATGGAAGGACATGAACTGGAAGAAAAGATCCTGGATTTTATCGACAGGAGATACGATGTGCTGGTTTGTACCAATATCGTTGAAAGCGGCGTGGATATTCCGAATGTGAATACTATCATCGTCAACAACGCCCACCAGTTTGGCCTGAGTGATCTTCACCAGTTGCGTGGACGTGTAGGCCGCAGCAATAAAAAAGCCTTCTGTTATTTACTGGCGCCCCCGATGAGCACATTGCCGGCAGATTCAAGAAAGCGCCTTCAAACCCTGGAACAGCATAGTGAACTGGGCAGCGGTTTCCAGATCGCCATGCGAGATCTCGATATCCGTGGTGCAGGCAACCTGCTGGGTGGGGAACAGAGCGGCTTTATGGCAGAGATAGGTTTTGAGATGTATCAGAAAATACTGGAAGAAGCGATCAAGGAACTGAAGCGTACCGAATTCAAGGAACTGTTCAAGGAAGAAATTGCGAAACAGGACGATTTTGTACAGGATTGTACTATCGACACAGACCTGGAGATACTGATACCTGATGAATATGTGGAAAGCATCACGGAAAGACTTTCCCTTTATCAACGATTGGATAATTCCGAAACGGAAGAGGAACTGCTGGAGATGCGTGAAGAGCTGACCGACCGTTTTGGCCCGATACCATCACAGGTAGAAGATCTTTTCATTACGGTCCGCTGCCGCAAACTGGCCGTTGATCTGGGATTTGAAAAAATGTCGTTGAAAGACGAAGTGCTGCGTTGCCACTTTATCAATCGCCCTGATTCTCCTTATTTCGAATCCGAATTATTCAATAAGATCATTCAATACCTTCAAACGGGCACAAATAAAGCCAAGCTGCGTCAGACAGGCAAACTGTTCCTGCTTGTTGCCCAGCCAGTAAAGGATATGGAAGAGCTGCACCGGTTCCTTTCCGGAATGCACCGTTTTGCATTCGAAAACAAATAATTGATAATCATTATCCGTTATCTATTTATTATCTTCGAGGTCAGAACGATACTTATGAGAACCTATCCAATTGCCCTTATTGCTGCCTTGCTGGTTGCCTTTACTTCTTTTGCACAAGACAGCTCAAAATATGCTATTGCATTACGTTCGGGAAGTTTTATTCCTGCAAGAAATATTACCTCAACACATATCGCTTCACTGAATCAGTTGACATCAAAAACGTCAACCCCGCGGTTTATTCTTTTGCAATTTGAGCAAATGCCGGGTGAAGCAGAAAAGAAAGCACTGGCAGCAACAGGGATTGAGTTGCTGGAATACATTCCACAGAATACATACACCGCCACAATAAAAGGAGGTTTGACCGAAGAATTATTGCAAAGGGTAAAGGCCAGGGCAGTTGTTGAATTATTACCAGAACAAAAGATGGCGTTATCATTGGTAACAGGTGATATCCCGATAGCTGCATTGAGATCACAGGGCATGGTGGATGTATGGATCAGTTATCCGCGAACAGTAACATATGAATCTGTGACCAGGGAAATGCTGTTGCGTAAAATAGAAGTGATCTCCATTCCTTATGAAGCTTATCATGTAATAGCTGTACGTGTAGCAAGGGACCGGCTTAAGGAACTGGCTGGTTTGAGTTTTGTGGAATATATGCAACCTGCACCAGGGCCGGATATGGGACTGAATAATAAAAGCAAGGTACTGGACAGGGCAAATGTGTTACAATCTTCTATAGCAGGGGGCAGGAACCTGAGAGGAGAGGGCGTGGTTATTGGTATAGGTGATGAATCAAATCTTTTGCGGCATGTCGATTTTACAGGCAGGCTTATTAATCATGCCGCGCTTTCAGCCGGAGATCATGGCGTACTCGTTGCAGGTGTTGCTGCAGGTGCAGGCCTGCTGCAGGAAAAATATGCAGGTCATATGCCAAAAGCAAAAATCGTTTCCCAGGAATTTTCCAAAATCCTTGCATATGCACCTGCGTATATACAGGATTATAATATGGTCATCACCAATAATTCATATGGTAATAGCGCCGATTGCCAGACATTCGGTATTTATGATCTTTACTCGAGGGTGATGGACGAAATGGCGCTGGCTTATCCTCATCTGCAGAATGTGTTTGCTGCAGGCAATAGTGGTTCATCCAATTGCCCACCCTATCCTGCGGGCTATCATACGGTATACGGGTCGTATCAAAGTGCAAAGAATGTAATATCTGTAGGAAATGTTTCTGAATTAGGAATAGTTTCTGCCGGTTCAAGTAAAGGACCTGTTGCAGATGGACGAATTAAGCCAGAGATCATGGCCCAGGGAGTGAATGTATATTCTTCTTACCCCGTGAATATTTATGGGCCTACTTCAGGCACGAGCATGGCTGCACCTGCAGTAAGCGGAGGATTGGGATTGCTTTATCAACGTTATCGCCAGTTGCATGCCAACACCGATCCTGCAAATGGTTTGATGAAAGCGCTGCTTTGTAATGGAGCTACAGATGCGGGCAATCCGGGGCCTGATTATCTTTATGGATTTGGGCGGATGAACCTGTTGCGTTCTGTAAAAATGCTGGAGAATAATAATTTCTTTGAATCAACGGTTAATGTCGCAGCTTCCACTACACATACCGTTACCCTTCCTGCCGGTATTGCTCAACTTAAAGTAATGCTGTACTGGAATGATGAGCCTGCAGCCATGTTGTCTTCGCATACGTTGATTAATGATCTTGACCTTGAAGTGGATGATCCATCTTCTGTTACAACCCTTCCGTTCATATTAGATACTCTCCCGGCGAATGTTGCCAATAGCGCCACAAGGGGGGCAGACCATATAAATAATATAGAGCAGGTAGTAATAGACAATCCTGGTGCCGGCACTTACACATTCAGGGTGAAGGGAACCAATATCCCTCTTAGCAGTCAGTACAGTTACTTCCTGGTATATGATACCATTCCTGCCTCCACCACATTGATATATCCTATGGGAGGAGAACATCTTTCGGCGGGCGACCAATTGTACATAAGCTGGGATGCGTATGGAAATTCCGGCAACGATTTTTCCTTGCAATATTCAACAGACGGAGGAGCCACCTGGCCGGTAACGATTGCCAGTAATATTGCAGCAGGCCAGCGTCAATATGCATGGGTTGTTCCTGCAGGCTCTACTGATCAGGCAAGGGTCCGGTTAGTGCACAATGGAACAGGCCAGGAAAGCATCAGCAACAATTTTGTTGTGTTAGGAACACCGGTTGTTACATTGGCTTCTGTTCAATGCGAAGGATATATTGCCATCAACTGGAGCGCTGTTGCTGATGCCACCGATTATGAAGTGATGATGCTCCGGGGTGATGAAATGGTACCGGTTGCTACCACTACTGCTACCTCATATACATTCAGTGGCCTTTCAAAAGATTCGCTTTATTGGGTAACGGTAAGGGCTCGCATAAATGGTAACCCGGGATGGAGAGCCGCAGCCGTCAGCCGTCAACCGAATAACGGTACCTGTGCCGGTACTATCAGCGACAACGATCTTAAAATGGATGCTATTCTTTTACCGGCAGTACCGGGCAGAAAGTATACATCCACAGAGCTTTCTTCGGCTGTGAATATCCAGGTGCGCATAAAGAACCTGGATAATGCAGTTACTGTCGGAAACATACCTGTGAGGTATATCGTTGGAGCAGGCCCTGCCGTACAAGAAACAATCATTAATCCAGCCATTGCAGCAGGAGGAACTTATTCATATACGTTCACCGTACCCGCTGATATGTCGGCTATCGGGGATTATCCAGTAAAAGTGAGTGTGTCTTATCCCGGCGATGCTGTATCAGCAAATGATACGTTGTCTTTTCTTTTTAAACAACTGGATAATCCGGCTATCAATCTTGCTACAGACTTTCTCGATGATATTGAGGCTGCACCTGTTCAAAGCTATACAACAAGGCAGACGGGCTTAATCAGTCTTGACCGTTATGATTTTGTTGGTTCCACTCAATATGGGCGCGTAAGAAGTTTTGTAAGCAGCGGTATCGCCTATTCAGGTGATCGTGCGCTTACATTGGATGCCGAACGTTATAATGCAGCGGGGACCACCGATTCCCTTACGGCTACTTTTAATCTCCAGGGGTATAATGTGCCAACGGATGATATACGGTTGGATTTTTATTTTAAACAACACGGGCAGGTTTCCAATGCTGCCAACAAAGTGTGGGTGCGGGGAAGTGATCTTGATCCTTGGATTGCTGCTTATGATCTTTTCGCCAACCAGGAAATTGCAGGTGTTTTTAAGCGGTCTCCCAGCATTGAATTAAAAAGTCTGCTGATGGCCGGTGGCCAGAATTATTCTTCCAGCCTCCAGGTACGCTGGGGTCAATGGGGCCAGATCCTTACATCGGATAATGAAACAGGTGCCGGCTATACATTTGATGATATACATCTGTATAAAGTAACAGATGATATTCAGCTGGTGGCAATTGACACGCCTGTTGCTGCAAGCTGCGGACTTGATGCTGCCGTTCCGGTTGGGATCAGCGTCAGGAACAGTGCCTCAACAACCATCAACAATATACCGGTAAGACTGCAGATAGATGGGGGAGTTGTTATCAATGAAATCATTCCCTCCATACCTGCGAATACAACAACGACCTATACGTTTACAGCTACTGCCAATCTAGCCACATCAGGCAGTCATACTGTAAAAACATGGGTAGCATTGCCATCGGATTCTTACCGGCTTAATGATACGGCTATTGTGGTATTGATGAATTCTCCTATAGTGAGCAGCTTCCCTTATCTGCAAAACTTTGAGGCAGGAGACGGCAACTGGTATGCTGATGGCATCAGAAGCAGTTGGCAATATGGAACGCCTGCTTCTCCCCGTATCAATAAAGCGGCAAGCGGCACCAGGGCATGGAAGACACGTTTGTATGGAAATTATAATGATGCGGAATTTTCCTATCTCTATTCTCCCTGCTTTGATATCAGCAGCATGACCAATCCCACGCTGAGCTTCAGCCTGGCGCTTGACCTGGAAGATTGCAATGCTAAACTCTGCGATGAAGCCCATGTCGAGTATTCGGCAGACGGAAAGAACTGGATCAAACTGGGAACGATGGGTGCAGGCACCAACTGGTACAATAAAAACTATTCGGACAATCAGGTGTGGAATATTGAAAACTACACCCGCTGGCATGTGGCCACTATACCATTACCAACAGGATTTAGCCGGCTGCGTTTACGTTTTGTACTGCATTCAGATCCCTATACAAGCAGGGAAGGAATAGCAGTGGATGATATACATATTTATGATAAGCAGTATGAAATTTATGATGGGCCGCCTTATACCAGCAATGCCGTGAACCAACCGGCAGTGAATGGTAATAACTGGATTGATTTTACAGATGCAGGAAAGGTCATTGCATCCATTAACCCAGCCGGGCAGGACCTGGGCAGCACCGATGTGCAGGCATATATTTTTACCGGGCCTGTGCGCAATAAGCATAATCAATACTATCATAACCGGAACATCACCATAAAACCTACGCAAACAGTATTACCTGATTCTGCCATTATCCGTTTCTATTTCACCGATGCAGAAACAGAATTGTTGCTGAATGCGGGTGGTTGTGCCCTTTGTTCCAAACCGGTTTCTGCCTATGAACTGGGCATCACCAAATATGATGATGCTACTAAAACATTGGAGAATGGCGATCTTTCCGATAATGCAACAGGCGACTGGTTGTTTATTACTAACGCTGTAAAAGTGCCGTATGACAAAGGTTATTATGCAGAGTTCCGCGCCAAAGATTTTTCAGAATTCTGGCTTAATAATGGCGGGCCTGATCATAACCAGTCATTACCGGTGGAGCTGATAAGTTTTACCGCAACAAAGCAATCCAATAAAGAAGTGAAACTGGATTGGATAACAGGTTCAGAGGCCAATTCATCTTATTATGATATAGAACTTGCCAAAGGGAATACTGCACTCAACCAGGACGCATTTACGCCTATAGGCCGTGTGGCCAGTCTTAACTCGCCCAACGGTGGCAGATATGGTTTTACGGATAAAGAAAATAATAAATCGGGCATACGCTATTACCGCCTGAGAATGGTGGACCAGGATGGCGGGTTCCGCTATTCTGCCATCCGCCCTGTTGTGTTTGATGAAGAGATAAGCTGGCAGGTTTATCCGAATCCGTCGAAAGATATTTTCCATTTGATCTGCCAGGCCAATGCCGGTGAAAATATCGATATCCGCATCCACGATGTCAATGGCAGGCAGGTCCGTCGTATTCAACAGCAGGCCAGTGGTTTTGTACAAAAGATAGAACTCAACCTCAGTGGCACAGAATATGCGAAGGGAGTTTATTTGCTGGAAGCAAGAGCTGCAGGAAAACTAAAAACGTTCAGACTGGTCAAGCTGTAAAAAAGAAGTCGGCGAAGGCCCCGAACAAATCGGTCGGCAGAATAATATTGATCTTAATTTCGGCCGGTAAAATAATTGAACAATATGAAAATGGAAAAAGCTCCCTTTAGTTCTTATCAGAAACTGGTAGTGGCTTTATTGGCTTTATTACAGTTTACGGTTGTACTGGATTTTATGGTGCTTTCGCCCCTGGGAGATATATTGATGAAATCATTGGATATTACTCCTGCCCGGTTTGGCTGGGTTGTTTCCGCTTATGCTTTCAGTGCAGGCGGGGCGGGCATACTTGCCGCAGGGTTTGCTGATAAATTCGACCGGAAAAAATTGCTGGTCTTCTTTTATATAGGTTTTATAATAGGGACCTGTGCCTGTGCCATGGCCAATAATTATCATGAGCTGCTGATAGCGAGGATCATTACCGGCTTGTTTGGAGGAGTGATCGGTGCTGTGTCGATGGCCATCATTACTGATCTGTTTGAGCCTGCCCAGCGCGGCCGGGTGATGGGCATTGTACAAATGGGTTTTGCTGCCAGCCAGGTACTGGGAATACCTGTAGGATTATATTTCGCCAATCACTGGGGTTGGCATTCCTCCTTTCTGATGATCGTTGTGCTGGCATTATTGACAGGTATCACGATCGTGTTGAAGATGAAACCTGTTACCGCACATCTTTCCCTGCAATCAGACAAGAGCCCCTTATTGCATTTCTGGCATACACTGGCCAACCGCACTTACCGGATAGGATTTACTGCAACAGCTCTTTTATCTGTTGGTGGTTTTATGCTGATGCCATTCGGAAGCGCTTTCCTTGTCAATAATATTCATATTTCCCAGGAAGAGTTGCCGCTGGTCTTTTTATTCTCCGGTATTGCTTCTATCGTGATCATGCCGATGATAGGAAAGCTGAGCGACAGGATTGACAAGTTCAATCTGTTTGCTGCAGGATCACTGCTGGCGATCATTATGATCCTTGTTTATACCAATCTTTCACCTGTACCGCTTTGGCTGATCATCCTGATCAACATGGTCCTGTTTATGGGCATCATGAGCAGGGTGATCCCCGCAGTAGCATTAACCACGAGCATTCCTGAAATGAAAGACCGTGGCGCTTTTATGAGCATCAATGGTTCGCTGCAGCAAATGGCAGGTGGAATAGCGGCTATTTCTGCAGGGCTGATCGTTTCCCAGCCATCCAAAGCCGCCCCCTTACAGCATTATCCCACACTGGGCGTCGTTGTTTGCTGTGCAATTATTATTTGCGCCGTATTCGTGTACCGTGTAAGTGTGGTAGTGAAGAGAAAAGTAGCAGAAACTAAAGTGCCTGTGCCTGTGGTGATGGAATAACGATCATATTTTATCCTTCCATGCCAGTTCTTCCTGTTTTTTCAGCTGTGCTTTTTCTTTCAGCCGGGTGGGTAACTGTTCCATGTAAATGACGATGGTGATCACTGTGCAATAGAGAAACAATAGTATCAGGGCCAGGGAATAAAAGCCCTCGAATGCTATTATATAAACGAGTGCGATCATTACCAGTGCTGAGGAGGTGATCATCAACAACGGCGATATTTCTTTTTGAAGGGATAATAATACAAACACCAACAGGGAATATACATAAACGCCCATCAGCACAAAAGCAATCCAGTGGCTTGTGGAAAAACGGATATGTTGTATAAGGCAGGTAGCCGCCAGCATAACGCCGAATATGCCGCCATAAATACAAATGTTTTGTTGACGCTCGGAGAGACCGCTCATGTGGTGGGTTGTTTGAAGGCCAAAATACTCATTGGCAGCGGTATTCCGTAATGCCTCCCTGTTTTTTCAAATAAGGCAGGAATATTCCGAAGTATTTCCACTCAATAGGATCTTTATTGGATCGTTTTTCTTGTTTTGGTAAGGTTATTGTTATTAAGGGAAAGCCGTTGCGACCTGAAACACCTTCCAATATCATGAAAAAAACCTTCGGCGTGCTGACTGCTTTACTATTGTTTTTTTCAATTTCCCACAGTCAGCCTTGTAATATACCTGATTCATTCTTTGCAGATGACACTATTGTTGTTTGCCAGGGCAGTACATTCCAACTAAACGCACCTGTAGTACCCGGCGCTACTTATACCTGGTCTACAACCGAAACAGTTAACACCATAACTGTGGGTTTTAATGGAAAATACTGGCTGGATATTGTGGAAGGAGGGTGCACGGGCTCCGACACCGTTACAGTACTATTCAATTCCTTTTTATTATCTCCCCAGGTAAATGACCTGAAACTTTGTAAAGGGCAACCTGCATTGCCGATACCTGTTTTGGGACAAAACCTGCTTTGGTATACCGATCCGGTTGGCGGCACAGCCAATACAGGTATGCCAACGCTTTCCACGGCCGAGACAGGCCGGGCCACTTACTGGTTTTCTCAAACCATCCGCGGCTGCGAAAGCCCGAGACTGCCGGTAGAGGTAAGAGTGATCGATAAACCCATGTTTGAACTGGGGGAAGCTTTTATCATTCCCTGTGGGGCAGCGGGTATCACTTTGCAGGTAGTGCCGGATGGTGAATCAGATTATACCTGGAGCAATGGAAACCACGGGCCGTCTATGCTCGCACCCGGCCGCGGCACATACAGTCTTTATGCGGAAAATATGTGTGGTAATCACCGCGACACGGTAGTGGCTGTTGAATGTGAAGACCGTTGTGTGCAATTCCCTACTGCCTTCACGCCTAACAGCGATGGTAAGAATGACCGCTACCAGGCAGCCTGTTTTTGCCCTGTTCCGGAATATAAGCTGGTGATCTATAACCGTAATGGGGAAGTCGTGTTCCGTACCACCAATCCATCAGCCGGTTGGGACGGCTATTACCAGGGGAAGCTTCAGCCTGTTGGGGCTTATGTATTCTACTCAGAATATTATGACTTTGTGCTGAAGCAGTCATTTACCCGCAAAGGCAGTTTTATGCTGGTCCGCTGATTAAGGGCATTCAAAAAATAAGAGGACCGGCTGCCATCGGCAGCCGGTCCTGTATATTTTCAAGCACAATCGCTGATTACCAACCTTGTTTGGCAATACCGGCTTTGATAGCCGCCAGTGCTTTCTCTTCACCAAGCAATGTAGTGAGTTTGTTTCCTTTACCATCGTTGCCTTGTGCCATATAAGCTCCTTTGGCAGTTTTAGTAATAACGGCATCCTGGATAGGAACACCTTTTTCCTTGGTTTTAACATTGTACGCAGTAAGTGTTACTTCAGACATGATGGTTATTTTTTGAGATTAGAAAAACCTGAAATTACGATTTTTAGCGGGTTCAGGAGGCCCGTTTGAGCCATCCATAACACAAAAAGCCTGCCGCTTGCGGTAAGTTATTGATAATCAATATCACCAAATCTGCCATTTTTATACCCATTGCATGTGGATTTTTAATTATTCTGAATCCCTTTTGCAATTAAATTCTGCATATGAGAAAATGGCAAAGGCTCGCTTTCCAGACGATTCTTCTTATTTATTTTCCTGCTGCTGCTCAATCCGGTTATGACCGTTCCCGTCTGACTGATTTTTTTCAAAGTAATGATTATGAGGGTGCTATCTACTGGCTGCAGGGGCAGGGGGACCAGGAAAATAACCTGCAATACCAGGCCGACCTGGGATATGCTTATTTCATGAACGGAGATTTTGATCATGCCAGGCCGCCGCTCCTGACCCTTTTTCAACAACGGCCAGACAATCTGCAGGCGAATCTTTACCTGGCCCAGGTGTATGAAGAATTTAAAATGGCAGACAGCGCCCTGTATCACTATCTGCGGCTGACCAACCTGCGTCCTGCCAATTACCGGTTCTGGTATAAATCAACCCAATTATATGCTGATATTGCTTTTTATGACTCGGCCCTGAACTGTGTGCAAAAGGGATATGCAATTAATCCACGGTCAGGTAAACTGTTGGTACAATATGCCAACCTGCTTGTACGGCAAAAACAAACGGACAGGGCGGATTCGTTGGTAAGTAATTTTCTGTTGACCGATTCTTCCAATGCTGAAGTAATAGCCAAAAAGATCGAGCTGGCTTTCAAAAAGCCTGATTACGGCCAGGTGATCTACTGGGGTGAAAAACTGCTGGCTGATTCTGCAGATGCATCATTGCCTTATATCAACCTTGCCTATAGTTACCTGAATGTGGATAGTGCTGACCGTTCTATCTGGGTTTGCGAATGGCTTATCGGGCAAAACAAAGCATTTCCTTCAGTTCTGTATTGCGCAGCATTGGCGTATGCAAAGAAAAAAGATTATGCGCACAGCAATGAGCTCCTGGATAAATGCCTTGAGCTGAGTTTGCAAAAAGAATCCGTGACCTACTTCAATGCTAAATCAGACAATTTTGAAGCAATGAAGCAATACCGGAAAGCGGCCAGCTATCATGATACTTCTTATTATCTTTTTCAATCTCCGCTTGATCTTTATTATGCCGGCCGTCTTTATGATAAATATTTAGGGAATAAGTTGAAGGCAAAGGCCTATTACAAGCAGTTTCTGACCAAAAGAAAAAGACCTTTGTCCAACGAAGAAGCCCGGATATTTCAATACATAGAAGCCTACCTTAAAGAGCCTCAATAATTTTCATAAAGCGTATAATAAATAGAGGCGAGGGTTCCTGATGAAAAATTGAGTTCCAGCAATTGCCATCTTTTATTCACTGTAGTGGTTACCACCTGCCACTGGGTTGAACCGGTCATACCCGGATCGAAAGGAGCGGTAAGGTTTTTATCAAAGAGGGAGAGGCGTTGCAGTTTATCACCATATACAGCAACATTCTTAATGGCAACGAGCTTATCATACAAAGTAGAAATGGAGTCGCCAATAGTTATACCATTTTGAAAATCATTAATGCTGGGCCATTTCGACAAAGGTGTGCCGTTGTTCATATAGATCAGCTTTACTTTGCTGGCTTCAAAACCTAATTGGATGCCTGTTGGGGTGCCAGCGGTCTCATCCATGAAAAGGCTGTTGTACAGCGGTATTTTTTCCTGTATCTGAGAAAGGTCACTGAATACATTGCCAACTACACCTAGGTAAGAGATCTGCTTTTCAGTGCGAATATCCTGCAGCATGGTATATATGTTGGAAGAGGTTTCACCAATTGTCAATCCCCACATTTGTCCGGTACTAACAGTATCTTTTTGAATAGGCCTGTAAGGGTTGGGATCACCTGTTCCGGATGATCCTTTCATGCACGAGGTAAACACGATGGAAAGAAAAAGGGCAAGTGTTGCTGCCAGTCTGATCATGGTACTAAATTTATGACTGCTGACACCCCATTTTCTTCGATCGTTGCATGGGCTCCTGGCGGAGGAACATAATAAAAAAGCCCTGGTTCAATACCAGGGCTTTCCTTATCTCATAAAATCATTATACGTCGAGCTTAGCGTATTTAGCATGGCTTTCAATGAATTCCCTGCGTGGTGCCACTTCATCACCCATCAGCATGCTGAAGATGCGATCTGCTTCTGCAGCACTTTCGATGGTCACTTTTTTGAGTGTGCGTGTATCAGGGTTCATGGTAGTGTCCCACAACTGGTCGGCATTCATTTCTCCCAAACCTTTATAGCGTTGTATGTTTACGCTGTCTTCTTTTCCTCCGCCGATGCGTTCTACCAGGGCTTTGCGTTGTGTTTCATTATAAGCGTAAGCCTGTTCTTTCCCTTTCTTCACCAAATACAAAGGCGGTTGAGCGATATATACATATCCCTGTTCTACCAGTTCTTTCATGTAGCGGTAAACAAAAGTCAGGATCAGTGTGGCGATGTGCGAACCGTCCACGTCGGCATCCGTCATGATGATCAGTTTATGATAGCGGAGCTTGACAAGGTTCAGCGCTTTTGGATCTTCTGGTGTTCCTACTGTTACACCAAGCGCTGTATACATATTCCTGATCTCTTCATTTTCATAGATCTTATGCTCCATGGCTTTTTCCACGTTCAGGATCTTACCTCTCAGCGGAAGGATAGCCTGGAAGCTCCGGTTGCGGCCTTGCTTGGCCGTACCGCCCGCTGAGTCTCCTTCGACAAGGAACAACTCGCAGCGGTCTGGATCTCGGTCTGAACAATCGGCCAGTTTACCAGGAAGGCCACCGCCGGTCAGTACTGTTTTGCGCTGTACCAATTCCCTGGCTTTGCGGGCGGCTGCTCTTGCCTGTGCTGCCAGGATTACTTTAGCTACAATGTTCTTGGCTTCTTTGGGGTTTTCTTCGAGGTATGCTTCCAGTACTTTGGAAACAGTGGAATCAACCACACCCATTACCTCGTTATTGCCCAGTTTGGTTTTTGTTTGCCCTTCAAACTGAGGCTCGGGCACTTTCACAGAAATAATAGCGCTGAGTCCTTCACGGAAATCATCGCCTTCAATTTCCACTTTTGCTTTTTCAAACAAACCATTTTTATCACCATAGCTTTTGAATACGCGGGTGAGTGCACGACGGAAACCAGATACGTGTGTACCACCTTCAATGGTGTTGATATTATTTACGTAAGAGTAAATGTGTTCGTTGTAACTGTCATTGTAACTAAGGGCTACTTCTACTGCTACATTGGTATGTTCATCCCGTCCTTCAACAGAGATCACTTTTGGGATCAGGGTATTACGGCCTGCATTGGTATCCAGCATTTCTACAAACTCAACGATACCACCTTCGCTGTAAAAACTTTTGCTGTAGGTGCTGCCATCTTCTGTTTTCTCCCGCAGGTCAGTCAACGTGATCCGCACTCCACGGTTAAGAAAAGCAAGTTCGCGCAAGCGGCCTTCCAGTATTTCCTTGTTATAAATGATAGAGGAAAAAATGCTGCTGTCGGGCCAGAAATGAACGCGGGTACCTGTGGCAGTGCTGGTACCGATCTCCCGTACGCTGTATTGAGGAATACCGGTATGATATTCCTGTTCAAATATTTTTCCCTCGTTCTGAACCGTTACATGCAGTTTGGTGCTGAGGGCGTTTACGCAACTTACACCCACACCATGCAAACCACCTGATACTTTGTAAGTGTCTTTATCAAACTTGCCCCCGGCATGCAACACGGTCATAACGATCTCGAGCGCCGATTTCTGCTCTTTCGTATTGATGCCGGTAGGAATGCCACGTCCATCATCCTGCACCGAAACGGAATTGTCTTCATAAATAGTGACATCAATGTTTTTACAATAACCCGCAAGTGCTTCATCAATTGAGTTATCCACTACCTCATATACCAGGTGGTGCAAACCTTTCACACCAATGTCCCCGATATACATGGCCGGCCTTTTACGGACCGCTTCCAAACCTTCCAAAACCTGTATACTGTCAGCATTATAACCATTGGTCGCTGCCGGTATTTTCTCTGTAGTTTCTGTGCTCATAAAAGCTTGTATCCTCCGTTAAAAATCTGAAATTGAAATACTGACAAATGTACAAAAAATAAAGACGCGAATGGCGCGAATGAGGCGTGAAATAATGTGAAAAACTGTTGAAATTTAGCCACGAATAAATGCGAATAGAGTCTTCACTCTGAGAGTAATTTATAGGGTTTATACGATCCCAAAAAGTGGAAGGCCGGCAGATGGTTTTTACCCAACTACCGGCCTTCATAATTTTCACTTCTACTATTTCTTAATTCAGAGAATTATAACTTTGAACGACCCATTCGCGTCACCTGCGCCTTCTCACTTACTCTTCAACCTCAAACGCCCATTCGCACTATCAGCGCTTAACGATTTGGGCAACGAGGTCCGCCTCTGTCGCCACTTTCGATCCTACATACACCGTCCCCTTCATTTCACAAATCCCCCTTCTTATCGGAGCGGACAATTCCATTTTCAAGATCATCGTATCTCCGGGTCTTACCATTTGCTTGAATTTGCAGTTATCGATCTTCAGGAAATAGGTATCATACTGGCCTTCGCCGGCGAGATTGATTGCGAGGATGCCTCCGCATTGAGCGAGAGCTTCGATTTGGAGTACGCCGGGCATTACCGGATTGCCAGGGAAATGACCCTGGAAAAACCATTCGTTGAAGGTGACATTCTTAACGCCTATGATCTTCGTGTCGGTCAGTTCAATGATCTTGTCGACCAGCAGGAAGGGAAAGCGATGAGGTAATGTTTTTTCAATGAACTGCAGGTCATATACGGGTGGTTGTGCAGGATTGTATACCGGAACATCCCGTGTATGCTTATTCTTTTTGATATATTGTTTGATCTTTTTTGCAAATTCCACATTGCTGCTGTGGCCAGGGCGGTTGGCGATCACCCTTCCTTTTATAGGATAGCCGATCAAAGCGAGGTCTCCTACGATATCAAGCAGTTTGTGCCTTGCCGGTTCATTGGGAAAGCGGAGCTCCAGGTTGTTCAGATAGCCTTCGCTTTTTACTTCGATATTATCTTTTTTGAAAATACCTTTTAACCGGGCCATTTCTTTTGCATCCACTGGTTTGTCAACGATCACGATGGCGTTGTTCACATCACCGCCTTTGATCAGGTTATTGTCCAGCAGCATTTCCAGTTCATGGAGAAAGCAGAAAGTGCGGCAGGGGGCGATCTTTTCCTTGAATTCGGTCATTTTTTTCAGCTCAGCATGCTGCGTGCCCAGGACCGGTGAATTGAAATCGATCAGGGTAGTGATCTGGTAGTCGAGTGCTGGCATTACGACCATTTCCACTCTTTTGGCCTCGTCATAGTGATAAATATTTTCATCTATGGTGTACCAGACTTTAGCGGCATCCTGTTCCAGCAAGCCTGCTTCTTCAATAAGCTCAACAAACGGCTCAGAACTGCCATCCATAATAGGCATTTCAGGGCCATTGATCTCGATCAAACAGTTGTCTACGCCCATTCCTACCAGGGCGGCCAGTACGTGCTCCACCGTGCTTACAGAAGCTCCATTGCTTTGCAGGGTAGTGCCCCGGCTGGTGTCGGTTACAAGATCACAATCTGCTTTAATGACCGGTTTATTGGGCAGGTCAACCCGTTGAAACTGGAAACCAAATCCCGGCATGGCAGGCTTAAGGGTAAGATCGGCCATCACGCCTGTGTGCAGGCCGGTGCCCGAGATACTGATTTCCTTTTTCAGCGTATGTTGTTTATCAGGATTGAAGTTGACATTCATGCTTTTATATTCTTGAGAGGCAGCAAAGATAGTGTATAAGCTTCAGTCATCCTTTATTCTGTGAATCCTTCCCCGCAGCCGATGGGAGCACCCGGAGGAGCCACCGCATGGATAGTGGGTTTAGCATCACCGGGAGCCTTCATTCTTTCCAAAGCCAACAGCAGATGGCCGCTATAAAGAGGCTCTGTGCTGGTTTTCTTTTTGGTTTCCAGGAAGCTTTTTAATTCAGCCAGGGATTGCTGGATGACGGAACGGGTGATAAAAGAATTGTTCTCATTTACGCTTGCGGCCAAAAGATAAGTCAGCAGTATCTGTTCGGTCTGCTGTTGCACCAATGCTTCCATGCCTTTGCGGCGTGGCGCTTTCCAGGTAGCTTTTACGAGTGCATCCACCATTTCATATAATCCGAGATTATTGGCCTGCGCCGTGTTGCCGGCAAGGCGATTGAGCCTGTCGCTGTTGAATAGGAACGAGAGGGGGAGATCGGCTGCTGTTTCTGCAGGACTTAATGCATCGAAAGCCATGCCTCCTCTTTTCTTGAATAGTTCACGACTATTGCCATAACCTGCCGGGCGTGGCGGGATCAGTTTGACAATGCGCTCGGGTAATACCAGGGTTGAAGGATCAATTGTTGTGATCACAGCTTGCAGGGCAGCTAATTGCTCTGCTTTTGAAAGGGGCTGGGTGATCAATTGGCCATCCCCGCGCAATGAATAACGGTAATCCATACCACCCACGAGTTTGGTTACCGCCTCTACCTGGTAGCGATGAAAAAGATAAACGGGTACTAATGCATCTTCCAGGAAAGCCATAGGCGTGCCGGGGCGGATATTATTCTCGCCAAATTTGCTGAGTGCCTTATTGCGCACTTTCATTACATGGTTCAATTCTTCCACAGGGTTTTTCCCATTGTCCCATAAATGCGCATTCGGGTGAAGACCTCCGGGGGCACGTGCATCGCGGTCGCTGATGAACTGCAATCCTTTTTTATATCCATCAGATAATAATTTATCTAACGCTTTCTTTTCATCAGTGCCTGGAGGGAAGTCCTGGTAGCCCCAGGTGATGCTCAGCTTATCCCATTCGCCAATGCCATTGGCATAAGCCTTATCCAGGCTGATCTCGCCATTTGCATCAAGGTCTACGGCGGGTGGAGGATAGTCCATCACACTGGAACGGTTGACCACGCTTGCTGCATAATTATGCATCAATCCGAGCGTGTGCCCTATTTCATGTGCAGATAATTGTTTTAACCTGTCCAATGCCATCTTCATCATTTTATTATCTGCAGGCACTCCGTTCTCGAATGGAGCAAGCAGCCCTGAAGCAATAAGATAATCCTGGCGCACGCGCAGGGAACCCAATGTTACATTTCCTTTGATGATCTCACCGGTGCGTGGATCGGAAACTGAATAGCCATATGACCATCCGCGGGTGGCACGATGCACCCAGTTGATCATATTGTAACGGACATCCATCGGATCAGCATCTTCCGGCAAAACTTTTACCTGGAATGCATTGATATAACCAGCGGCTTCAAATGCCTGGTTCCACCATTGCGCTCCTTCCAACAATGCACTGCGGATAGGTTCGGGCGTGCCATTGTCGAGATAATAAATGATCGGTTTTACCGCTTCGCTTTTGGCAGCAGTGGGGTCCTTTTTCTGCAGTCGGTGACGGAGGATAAAATATTTATCAATCGGTTCTGATACCGGTGTGCTGTAATCAAAGTAAGACATATTGATATAGCTGCTGCGGGCATCAAACAGGCGTGGTTTATAATTATTGTCTGGCAACTGTACAAAGGAATGATGAATGCGCAAGGTGATCGCTTCAGCGGAAGGAGTAACAGCCTGGACATAATTTCCCGCTTCTCCATCATTGTTTACAAAAGTGACAGTGGCTTCCAGTTCGGTATTGAGCGGGAAGTTCTTGCTTTGGGGTAAATAAAAAGCCGATCTTGTTTTATCCAGTGAATAATTTCCCTGGCGCATACCACGGATACGGCTGGCTACTTTCATGGCATCGCGGAATATGAAATCAGTAGCGTCTACCAACAGATGACCATTGGATTCCGCTTCAATATTAAAACCCCACAATACAGATTGGGCAAAGGACTGTTCCACTGCTCTTTTTTCTGCTTTATCACTGGTAATAGCACGGTAATCATAATTGGGTTGTGTCATCAGCAACTTGCGGCCGGTGCGGTTGAAACGGACAATACGTGAGCCACCGAGAAGACCTCTATCGAGGCCGATATCATTGGAGCCTAGCCCTGCAGGCAGGGATGTGATATAAAGTATTTCGGTGTCCAGCTTATCTATTTCCAGCCAGATCTTACCGGTGTTCTCATCCCAGTAATAATTCAGGAATCCTTCATATTTTTTGAGATTTTTTGTCTTGTCTTCGATGGAAGAGAGATTCTGTGCGTTTACAGAAAGGAAAGACAAAGAAAAGAGTAGTAAGCAGCTAATAATACGGGCCATAACAATCGGTTTGTTTAAAGCCCAATTTAAGGATTAAGTATTGAAGCATCCTTCCTGTCTTACCGGTAAGTTTTTCTACCGGTAAGGCGGGAAGACGGGAAGGGGTCGTTTATAAAAGGGGTTTATTTGATTGTCATGTTGAAACGGGAGGCTTGTTGCCGGATGATCTTTTCAATTTCTGTTTCCAGTGTTTGATCGCCTTTAGTATTCGCTGTTTTTGTTTTTTCTGTGGCGATAAATGTTTCCCGTTTTGTATTGATGGTTTCTATTTCTTTTTGGATGGCATCTCTTTCAGTTGATTTTTTTGAAATTGCCTGTTTTAGTTCCAGTCTTGATTTTGTTTTCAGGCTATCGGGTAGGGTTTTCATATCTACTTTTTGGTAGAAGGTGCTGTCCTTTTTGCTGGCATCCACAAGGTCCCAGCCTGTGTTGTAATAAAGTTCTTTTTTGCTTTTTACGGCTACGCGCTTGGCCATTACAGATTTGTTCATCTTTTTATTAAGGTCGTCCACTTCTGCCTGTTTGCGATAACTGGCTTCGCCCTCTGCTCCGTAGGTCATATACGTTTTGTTCAATTGATCATTCAAAAGAAAAAGTGTATTGTCGTAAGGAGTGGCAACATCTTCGATCTTTGCGTCCTGGTTAATGTGTGTATAGCTGCCTGCACCGCATTCGCTGCCCAGGTTCCAGTGTTCACGGAGGCCTTGCATCCTGTCGCCACAATAAATGGTGTTTACGATTACATTTTTTTTGCGTGCTTCTGAGCAGGCAGTAGTGAAACTGAGTTTTCCCTGCAGGAAATCTTCATTGCCTGCTATAAAGATCACTTTATAACTACTGGCGGAAGTGTCCCAATCCATTTCGGTAAGGGAGCTGTACATCACCTGTCCGCAATATTCATCGCCGCCATTAGTGGTAAGGGAAAAAAGCTTTTGCGATATCTGATCAAGATCCGTAGTGAAGCCGCTGATCTGTTTTACATAGCCCTTTTTTTCATCATTGGCAGGGCGGCCATATTCATACAAAGCTATCTCCACGGCAGGGGCAATGCCATTACAACTGGCTTTGCCCATCACACTCACCATATTCCATAGCTGCGCTTTTGCCTGATCAATAAGCCCGTCCATGCTATTGCTTACATCCAGGAGCACCGCTGCCTGTATTTTGGCAGAACCGGCCGTATTTTTTTCAGGAATATCCACAGGCGAGGGTGTTTGTGACTGTGCTGATCTTTTCTCTTTTTGAAATTTAGCTAAGGCATAAACAGACCCTAATAATAAGAGGGCCATAACTGCCGGTTTTATAAGGCTGCGCATAACAGATGGTTTTGAGAAAAGAGATGCCACCAGATAATTATTACATATGATCTCTATTCAAAGAAGAAGGCTTTAGGTATTCTTTAACTTTCTGAAGAACCGGCAACAAATTCCTCACAGCCCATGCCTTACTGGCAGCAAGGACACCGTTTCATATGAAAGACAACAAAATAAAGTAGGAGACAGTACATCAAAGCATAATGCTCCGGGGCATTAGCGCATTCGCACCATTCGCGGTTAACAAAAGCTCTTTCTTACAGAAGACCCATCTGCGCCATTCGTGCTTCCAACTCCTTTACCCTCTTCTCCAGTTCAGGCAATTTGCGTGTAACAGCCTGGCTGCGGAGTGCAGATGTGTAGTCATGTGCAGGTGACCCTGTAACGGCTTTGCCCGGATCGATGGATTTACTTACACCGCTTTGGGCATTCACTTTAGCGCCATCACCGAGTTGGATATGGCCTACGATGCCAGCCTGTCCGCCGATCATAACGCCCTTGCCGATCTTGGTACTTCCGCTGATGCCGGCCTGAGCTGCAATAACAGAGCTGTTGCCGATCTCAACATTATGTGCGATCTGTATCAGGTTGTCCAGCTTGGCACCGCTGCGGATAATAGTGGAGCCAATGGTTGCCCTGTCAATAGTTGTGTTTGAGCCGATCTCTACATGATCTTCGATCATCACATTCCCAATCTGCGGCACTTTTTTAAAGCTGCCATCTGCCTGTGGGGCAAAACCAAAACCATCGCTTCCGATAATGGTGCCTGCATGGATGGTGACATGATTGCCGACTGTGCAATCGTGATAGATCCTTACACCGGGATGGATGATGCAATTATCTCCGATGGTAACATTATTCCCTATATAAACCTGTGGGTATATTTTGGTGTTGTCGCCGATTTTCACCTTTTCTCCCAGGTAGGCAAAAGCACCGATAAAAACCTGCTTGCCGTAGCTGGCGGTTTTTGAAATATAACTGGGTTCCTGCACGCCGCTCAGTTGCTGTTGCATGATCTCCTGGTATTTGCTGAGCAGGGTGGCAAAAGCAGTATAAGCATCCGGTACCCTGATCAGCGTAGTGGCTACAGGTTGCCTCAATTCATATGCTTCATTGATGATCAGTACGCTGGCTTTTGTGGTGTACAGGAACTCTTCATATTTCGGGTTGGCGAGAAAACTGAGCTGCCCTTGCTTTGCTTCTTCAATTTTGCCGAAAGAATCTACTGTAGCATTTGGATCACCTTCTACTTTACCATTTACGATAAGCGCTATCTGCGAAACAGGGAATGTCATGAATAAAAGATTTACTTCTCCGGTGAATGAAAACGGCAAGGATCAAGCCATTCAAATTCTCCAGTAACAAATGTAATATTTTTTAACAGTGCTGCTGAGATTGTGCTGTATCAGCGCATTGTCTACCTGTGATATGTCTTTGATCGTTCCGTCCTTGAAAAGGATATTGATCCTTTCATCGGCAGGATTGTAGGTAGTGTTGCTGGCTTCGCCGGTAAATACAAAATATTCGGCGGTTTCTTCTTCATTCAATTCCAGCAAAGCGGCCACTTCCTGTACCTTTTGATTGGTAAGAGCAGGATTGATCGGCTCTGCCTGCAATTTCACTTTATACAAATGCCTGTCAATTAAAGAACGGCAAAGCAGTCGCAATATTTTATCCGGATGCCAGCTCCAGTTTTTAATAGTAGCCAGCACATCATGATCATCCAGGCGGCAAAAGATCTGCAGGGCATCGCTCATGTTCTGATAGTCCTGCGGGTTCTTCAGCATATTGTCCAGCACCTTTGAAGCGGCATGCAATCCTTCCCCTTTCCGGATAAGTTCTTTAGCTCTGCGGATGATCTTTACCAGCATCATTTCAGCACCCAGTACTGTCTTGTGCAGATAAACCTGCCAGTACATAAGGCGGCGGGAAACAAGAAATTTTTCAATGGAATAAATGCCTTTTTCTTCCACCATCAGCTCTCCGTCTTTTACCGTCAACATTTTGATGATACGGTCATAACCGATCACGCCTTCTGCCACGCCGGTAAAAAAGCTGTCGCGGTTGAGATAATCCATCCTGTCCACATCCAGTTGCCCTGACACCAGCTGATGGAGAAACCTTTTGGGATGATTATTGGTGAAAATAGCTAAAGCGGTGTCCAGTTGCCCGTTGAACTCTGCATTCAGCACCTGCATGATCAGGAAGGATATTTGCTCATGATGAACGCCGGGGATGAGTTCCTGCTCCAGTGTATGGGAAAAGGGCCCATGTCCTGCATCATGAAGCAGGATAGCGATCTTGGCGCCGAGTTCTTCGTCATGGCTGATTTCGATGCCTTTACTTTTCAATTCGCTGAGGGCATTGCACATGAGGTGGTAAGCGCCCAATGAATGATGCAGGCGGGAATGAACAGCACCAGGATATACCAGGTGTGCAAAAGCCATCTGGTGTATATTACGCAACCTTTGATAGTAAGGATGCGATATGATTTGAAGGATCAAAGGCTCGTCGATGGTAATAAAACCATATACGGGGTCGTTGATGATCTTTCTGACTGCAGCCATTGTTGAGTTTTTGTTAAAGCCCCCCTCAGGTAGCCGGCAAAAGTACGGAGGCAGCCGCGAAAAAGCTATTTTTGAATGATTGGGTTAAAATTATTTTATAATATTATACCGATATAATTCGATAAATTTTACACATGGCCTTGGCAAAAATTATCTGGGTAGACGATGAGATCGAAAGCTTGCAATCGCAAAAACTGTTTTTGGAGAATAAGGGGTATGAGGTACAGACCTTTACCAATGGGTTCGATGCTATTGACTTTGTAAAGGAAAATCCGGTTGATGTGGTGCTGATCGATGAAAGCATGCCTGGTATCACCGGGCTGGAAACATTGGCTAAGATCAAGGAACTGAAGCAATCCCTGCCCGTAGTGCTTATCACCAAGAATGAAACGGAGAACCTGATGGATGAAGCCATCGGCAGCCAGATATCCGATTACCTGATCAAGCCGGTAAATCCCAACCAGGTTTGGCTAAGCCTGAAAAAGATCATCGACAATAAAAGACTGGTGGCAGAAAAGACCACTACAGCCTACCAGCAGCAATTCCGCAACCTGTTCATGGCGCTCAACAGCAATCCCGATTATAATGAATGGATGGATATTTACCGGAAACTGGTGTACTGGGAACTGGAAATGCAGAAAAGCGACAGCCCGGAAATGCAGGAGGTTTTACAGAGCCAGAAAGGTGAGGCGAATACAGAGTTTTTCAAATTCATATCCCGCAACTATGCCTCATGGGTAAGCCCTAAAAGCAAGGATGGCCCTGTGATGAGCCATAGCCTGGTGAAGTTCAAAGTAATGCCGCACCTGGAAAAGGGGACGCCGTTGTTTTTTATCCTGATCGATAATCTCCGTTTTGATCAGTGGAAGGCAATACAGCCCATATTTGCAGAAAGCTTCCGCATACTGGAAGAAGATAGTTTTTACAGTATCCTGCCCACTGCCACGCAATATGCGCGCAATGCTATTTTCGCCGGCCTCCTGCCTGTGGAGATAGAGAAGCAATTCCCGCAGCAATGGAAAAATGATGATGAAGAAGGGGGCAAGAATCTTCATGAAGAAGAGTTCTTCAGGGCACAGATGCGGCGACTGGGGAAAAATGATCTGAAGGTCTCTTATACCAAAGTGTTGAATAACCAGGCCGGGCTTGAACTGGTGAATAATATACATAACTTGCTCACGAATGATCTGAATGTGATCGTGTACAATTTTGTGGACATGTTGAGCCATGCGCGCACAGAAATGGAAGTGTTGAAAGAACTGGCTGGTGATGAAATGAGCTACCGGAGCATTACGACCAGTTGGTTTGAACATTCGCCGCTGCATCAGGCATTGAAAAAAATTGCAGATAAGAAGATCAAGATCGTGCTGGCGACAGATCATGGCAGTGTGAGAGTGAAAACGCCTTACAAAGTGATCGGGGATAAGCAAACAACCACCAATCTTCGCTATAAACATGGGCGCAATCTGAATTATGAGCCTAAGGAAGTGCTGGCTTACCGTGATCCCCGTGAAGTGGGTTTGCCGGTGCCAACCATTAATTCTTCTTTCATCTTTGCCAAGGAAGATGGTTTTCTGTGCTATCCCAACAACTACAATCATTATGTGAATTATTACCGCAATACATTCCAGCATGGCGGAGTGAGCCTGGAAGAAATGATCGTGCCGGTGATAAAGATGGAAAGCAAGTGAGCCTGGTCTTTACTGTGGAAAACTTAGGGTTAGCTTATTCTGTTCCTCCTCAAGGTGTTTGTATTTTTGTATGTCATTGACCAATATCACTGATCTCTTGAATATGATAAAGTATACACAATCCACTCTTGATAAACTGGAAGCCATCCCTGAGCATGCTGGATATGTTTTGAGGTATGAGAGAGGCACTTTTCAAAGCGGTTATTGCATTCTTGAACAGAAAAGGGTGGTGGTGTTGAACAAATTCCTTCAGATAGAAGGCCGGATCAATACCTTGCTGGACCTTATTCCCCAACTGGATATCCGGACTGAATTATTACCTGATGATGCACGGAAGCTTTATCTGGAGATTGTTTCCAACCTGGAAACCGCGGATAAAGAGAAAGAAGATTGAGCCTTGCTCACAGTTTCTTATTTTTACGCGTGTCTTATCCCTCGCTTAAAATAACTTTCCTTGGTACTGGCACCAGCAGCGGTGTTCCCATGGTAGCCTGCGGCTGCGAGGTTTGTTCTTCGCCAGATAAAAGGGATAAAAGACTGCGATCAAGCATCATGGTGGAATCGTCCCGGACCCGCCTCGTGGTTGACACAGGTCCCGATTTCCGATACCAGATGCTGCGTCAACAGGTGAAATCCCTTGATGCTGTCATTTTCACCCATCCGCATAAGGACCATCTTGCCGGCCTGGACGATATCCGGGCATTCAATTATTTTTCAGGGAAGCCGATTGATGTATATGCTGATTCGCTGACAGAGGAAGCTGTGCGCCGCGATTTTTATTATGCCTTCTCCGATACCAAGTATCCCGGTTTGCCGGAGCTGAATATGCATACCATTACAATGGAGCCGTTCATTGTAGGAGATATTCCTGTCATTCCTATTCTTGTATGGCATTTGCGTATGCCGGTAATGGGTTTCCGTTTTGGGAAATTCACGTATATCACTGATGCGAACCGTATTGATCCGGAGTCGAAAGAAAAGATCCGGGGATCGGAAGTACTGGTGTTGAATGCGCTGAGAAAGGAAAAACATATTTCTCATTTTTCTATTGATGAAGCGATTGGGATAGTGCAGGAGTTGGAAATTCCACGGGCTTGTTTTACGCATATTTCTCATCAATTGGGCAAGCATGCAGAAGTGGAACCGGAGTTGCCAGCGGGTATGCACCTGGCGTATGATAACCAGGTGATAGAGTTGCCGGGAAACTAAAATCAGCAGTATAACATTTTCCAGAAATATTATTAGGGTAGAACATCAAAGTCCGTCAGGAAAAAAACAGTTTTTACCGTTTAAAAACTAGTCTTTGGTTAGGGTGGTTGTTTGTTCTTTGAGCTAATTTGGATTTGTGAATGATAAGCAAATCAAGCGATCCCTTGAGGGATCTCATTATGTAAAAACTATTAAACCTTATACTAAATGAAACAAGAAAACGAAGCATCCACTTATCCGGAAAAGTTGTTAAGAGACTTATTTGGCCTTATTGATACTGGGTTTAACAAGATTGATAACGGGTTTACAGAGATTGATACTCAGTTTACCAAGGTTAATCATAATATCCAAATAGTAAATCAGGAAATCAATTCTATACATTCAAAGGTTGACCAGGTGGCGAATAAAGTCGATCTACTTGAAAGTAAGGTCGATGTGTTAGAGAGTAAATTTGACCGGTTGGAGAACAAAGTTGATCGGTTAGAGAGCAAGGTCGATCTGTTGGAGAACAAAGTTGACCGGGTAGAGAGCAAAGTTGATAAGTTAGAAAAGAAAGTTGACCGGCTAGAAACTAAAGTTGATCTGTTGGAGATCAAAGTTGACAAGTTAGAGAACAGGGTAGATGCTCTCGAAAAGTATACAATGAGTGGATTCAAAGAAATCAAGCTTAAGTTGGAAAACCTCACAGAAGAAGTAACCAAAATCAAGGAAGAAATATCGGGCATAAAAAAGGTAACCCGGTATGATGCCCAGCTTAAAAACCTGAAATCACTGGGTTGAGTTTCGTCGGAAATGCCGGTATTAAAAAGAGCTGGATAAAAGCCCCGTTAAATTAACGCTAACGATTGTTAGTTTTCGCCAAAAATCCATATCTTGCACCGGCTTCTATCGATTGCCTGAAACACTGAGGGGCGACCTCGTCCAATGTGCCATCTTCCCGGATATTGTTAATGGGATGGTGGCACATCTTTTTGACTTAAAAAGATCAAACATATATGGATTTCAAGGTTTCCGAAATTACTGAACAGGTACAGCAAACTACCCGTGAATTTGCCAGACAGTACATTAAACCACATGTAATGGATTGGGACGAAAAACAGGAATTTCCTGTGGAAGTCTTCCGGGAAATGGGAAGACTCGGATTGATGGGCGTGCTGGTACCGGAAGAATATGGCGGTGCAGGCCTGGGCTATGTGGAATATAAAACCGTGATAGAAGAGATCGCGAAAGTTTGCGGTTCTATCGGGTTAAGTCTCGCAGCGCACAATTCCCTTTGCAGCGGGCATATCCTTTCATTTGGCAATGAAGAGCAGAAAAGAAAGTATTTACCCAAACTGGCTACTGCAGAATGGATCGGCGCATGGGGATTGACTGAAGCCAACACCGGTAGCGATGCAGGCAACATGAAATGCACTGCTGTCAAAGACGGCGATGAGTGGGTCATCAATGGTACAAAAAACTGGATCACGCATGGCAAAAGCGGCGAAGTGGCCGTCGTGATCTGTCGCACAGGCGAACCGCGTACAAAGAATAATTCCACCGCTTTTGTAGTAGAGAAAGGTACCAAGGGCTTTGGCGCCGGTAAAAAAGAAAATAAGCTGGGCATGCGAGCCAGCGAAACAGCCGAAATGGTCTTTGATAATTGCCGCATACCCGACAGCAACCGCCTCGGTGAAGTAGGAGATGGCTTCAAACAAGCGATGAAAGTGCTGGATGGAGGAAGAATATCTATCGCATCCCTTTCCCTGGGCATTGCGAAGGGAGCTTATGAAGCTGCCATACAATACTCCAAGGAACGCCATCAGTTTGATCAACCCATTGCCAATTTCCAGGGCATCTCATTCAAACTGGCGGATATGGCTACCGAAATTGCTGCAGCGGAAATGCTTATCCTGCGTGCCTGCGACCTGAAGAACCGTAAACAACCCGTAACCAAAGAAGCGGCTATGGCGAAATACTATGCCAGCGAAGTGGCTGTGAAAGTAGCCAATGATGCAGTGCAGGTCTTTGGCGGTTATGGCTATACTAAAGATTTTCCCGTAGAGAAATTTTATCGCGATGCGAAATTGTGTACGATAGGAGAGGGAACATCAGAAATCCAGAAATTGGTTATTTCAAGAGAGGTATTGAGGGGTTGATCTGTTTGGAGTCAGGCCATTCTCCGATAAATTTGCCAGGTGGGGCAACAAAAACATATACTGCATGCGGCCTTAATTCTTGGGCTTGCCGCAATAGGTTATTTATTGATCCGGAAATTAAGCTCTATACAATCTGTTGCACCGGAACAGGAAAATGTACTTTCTCATGATAAGGCGGGGATGGATGAAGAACTGTTCATAGAAGGAAAAACAGTTTTTTGGGCGAAATGTACGGTTTGCCACCCTATACATAAAAATGATGGAGATAGATTGATTGCTTCGATCCAAAATGATTTTTGGAGTAGTACTGAAAAAATAGCTCAATATCTGAGAGCGCCGGAAATGTTCCGGGAAGAGGAATACATTAAAAGATTAATGGAAAAGTTTGGAACGAAAACTCCGCATCTGAAATTTCCTGCTATTTCAGACAGGGAAGTAAAAGCTATTTACTTGTACGTTACGGAAAGCCCCTAAAGATGGATGCTGCCCGATAAATAGTTTGATTTTATAATCACAAAGAGGGGTTTACCTGTCTCATTTCACCTCCTGCATTTCTACCAACTTCTTATAAAACCCATTCAGTGCAATCAGCTCTTCGTGATTTCCTCTTTCCACGATCTTTCCTCTTTGCAGCACAATGATCTCATCTGCATGGCGGATTGTGCTCAACCGGTGGGCGATCACAATGCTGGTTCGGTTTTGCATCATGTTGTTGATCGCATCCTGTACCAGTCTTTCACTTTCTGTGTCCAGTGAAGAAGTAGCTTCATCGAGGATAAGTATCGGTGGATTCTTTAAAACTGCTCTTGCAATAGTAAGACGTTGCCTTTCACCTCCGCTCAATTTGCTGCCCCTGTCGCCGATATTGGTTTGATAGCCTTCCTCTTTCTGCATGATGAAATCGTGAGCATTGGCGATCTTTGCCGCACGGATAACCTCTTCTTCGGTAGCATTGGGAGTACCGAGCGCAATATTATTGGCAATGGTATCATTGAACAGTATCGGTTCCTGTGTTACAATGCTCATGAGGCTGCGGATGGAATGAAGAGAATAATCCTTGATATTAATTCCGTCTATTAAAACCTCACCTCCTGTTACATCATGAAAACGGGGCACCAGGTCGGCCAGGGTTGATTTGCCGGCGCCGGAAGAGCCTACCAATGCAATGGTTTTACCTTTATTGATAATGAGATTTACCTGGTTTAAGATGATGGCATCATCATAAGAGAACACTACATCGCGGAATTCGATCTTCTCATTGAAAGAGCTTAGCTGGATGCCATTGGGGTTCTCGTCTACTACCACAGGCGCTTTCAATACTTCTTCCACGCGCACCAAGGCGGCAGCTCCGCGTTGTATATTAAAGAATGCAGTGGAAATATTTTTAGCAGGATTGATCAGCATGGCAAATGAAGCGATATAAGCGATCAGTTCTTTTGCTTCAAGGCCCTGATCACCCAGCACCAACCGGCCGCCGAAATACAGGATCGTACTCAGCACCATTACTCCCAGTACTTCAGTAAGCGGGGAGGCCAGGTCTCTCCGGGCGCCCATTTTTTTCCGCACTTTGAACAGCTCGTCGTTAACGGAATGAAAGCGTGTACTAAGAAGCTTTTCAGCCAGAAATGCTTTAATGACCCTTAAGCCTCCCAGTGTTTCATCAAGAATAGAAAGGCTTTCCCCCAGTTTAATAGCTGCGTCCTGTGATTGGCGTTTCAGTTTCCGGCTTACACGGCCGATGAGCAAACCAGTTATTGGCAACAGGATCAAAAGGAATAAAGAAAGTTGAGGTGAGATAATTACCAGGAATATCAGGTAGCCCAATACTGTAAGCGGGTCTTTGATAAGTCCATCAAAAGTGCCGACAACAGAACCTTCGATTTCAGCAATATCATTGGTCATTCTTGAGATGATATCGCCTTTTCTTTTTTCTGTGAAATAGCCGATCGGAAGCCGTAAGATCTTATCGTAAAGATCACCACGCAGTTGGGTTATGATCATGCTGCGCACAGGAACGGAAATGCGGTTGGAAAGATAGATGAAAGTGTTTTTCAGGATGGTGGCAATAATGATCATCAGGCAAATAGTGGTTAGCCCATTTATTTTACCGTTGGCACCTCCTTTTTGAATAATACCTTCCAGGAAATTGCTGATAAAAGAGCCCAGTGCGTTTGATTTCACTACATCTGCTCCAGTTGCCTGCCCGGTATCAAATATCAGCCCGAAAAAAGGGATAAGCATTCCGATTGATATAACTCCGAAAAGCGTGGCCAGGATCGTACAAAGAAAATAGAGCGCAAGCTTGCCCCTGTGTTTTCTTAAGTACCCAAAAATCCGGGAATATTTTTTCATTCGTCTTATAAGTCGCTTAAACGGGGCAAAGTAAGTAATTTTACCGCGTCTGCCGCATGTTTTGGGATGGGCAGCCCATAAATTATATATTTATTATGGAAGAAGGAAAAAGACAGAAACAGATCGCCGGCCTGCTGAATGAAGAAATGAACCTTATTTTTCAACGGCTGGGATTGAGCATGCTGAATGGCGGTATGGTATCCATATCATCCGTAAAAGTGACGCCTGATCTGCTGGAAGCCAGGTTTTATCTTAGTTTTTTCCAGGTAAAAGATGTGGATGATGCCCTGAAGAAAATTGAAGACCGCCATCATGAAATAAAAAAAGAGCTTTCTGCAAAAGTGCGCCATCAACTGCGGAATATTCCGGTGCTGAAGTTTTTCAAAGACGATACATTGGATCATGTATTCAAAATGGAAGAGTTATTCAAGAAGATCAACGAAGAAAAGAAGGAGTAACACGAATGATGCGAATGGGTCGTTTAGAACTGGAGAAACAGATGAATTGGCGCGGATGGCGCGAATGATGAGCCGCCTATAATTGTAATTTTAATTAGCATCCCTTGAATTTTCTTTTTGCCTGGCGTTATTTTAAAGCGAAGAAATCTACCAATGCCATCAATGTCATTGCCTGGATCAGCATCCTGGCTATTGTGATCGGCACGGCTGCGCTGATCCTGGTATTAAGCGTGTTCAATGGATTTGAAGACCTGGTGAAATCGCTTTATTCTTCATTTTATACCGATCTGAAAGTATTGCCTGCCAGCGGTAAGAATATTACTGTTACGCAGGAGCAACTGCAACAACTGAGGGGAATAAAAGGTGTTAAGAATTTTTCGCTGGTGGTGGAAGAAAAAGCACTGGTGCAAAACGGCGACAATCAATCGGTGATCCAGCTTAAAGGCGTGGATGATAATTACAGGTATGTGACCGGGGTGGCCGATCATATTGTAAGGGGAGAATATGACCTGGGGACGGAAAGTGAACCCAAACTGATCCTGGGTGGCGGTATAGAAGGCGCTTTAGGCATCCAGGCCGACAGGAATATTTTTATTCTCAAAATATATCTTCCCCGTAAAAGCAATACCGAACAGATCGACCCGCTGAATGATATCAGTAATGATTCCATCCGCAGTGCCTCAGCTTTTTTGATCCAGCAGGATTTCGATAACAAATATGGCATTACCAATCTCGCTTTTGCCAAAAGGGCGTTGAGGCTGGGCGCTGATGAATACAGTGGAGTGGAGATCACGCTCAATGACCCCGCCAGCGCTGAACTTATTCAGCCACAGGTACAAAAAATATTTGCTTCCGGCTACCTGGTGCAAACGCGTTATCAGCAAAACCAGGGATTATACTCTGTCATGAACATGGAGCGTTGGATCATTTATGGTGTGTTGAGCCTCATTATGGTGGTAGCTGCTTTTAATATGGTTGGTGCATTGACGATGCTGGTGCTGGAAAAACAAAAAGATATCGGTGTGTTGCAGGCGCTTGGCGCCAACCGTTCTTTTATTCAGCGGATATTTATGAGCGAAGGATTATTGCTGGCGCTGATGGGTACTATCACAGGTATGTTGCTGGCTTATATCATCATCATCCTGCAGATCAATTATCACCTGATACCACTTAAAGGCGGTTCCTTCCTGATCAATTATTTTCCTGTAAAACCCAGGTTTGCTGATTTTCTGCTGGTCAGCGGCACCGTTTTCCTGATCGCCATGCTGGCATCCTGGTTCCCTTCGAGGAAAGCGGCGGGGCAGGAGTTTTCCCTTCGGACAGACTAATAATATCTTATAACAAAAAGGCCTTCTGATCCAGAAGGCCTTTTTGTTATAAGAATCGTTTTGGTCTTAATAATCCCCAAGGGTCTCGGGCAATTGTGCCAGTGCTTTTGCCAACTGTTCATCATTGGGAGCAACACCATGCCAGTTATGGTCATTTTCCATGAAATCAACGCCTTTGCCCATCACAGTATGCATCATGATGGCAATTGGTTTTCCCTTGCCGGTCATTGATTTGGCCTTATCCAGTGAGGCGATCACATCATCCATATCATTGCCATTCATTTCAAGGGTAGCCCAGCCAAAAGCATCGAATTTCTGGCGGATATTGCCAAGGCTCATCACTCGATCGGTTGGTCCATCGATCTGCTGGCCATTCCAGTCGATCGTTGAAATGAGGTTGTCTACTTTGTGGTGTGCTGCAAACATGGCGGCTTCCCAAATCTGGCCTTCATCCAGTTCTCCGTCTCCATGAAGAGAGAAAACCAGGTTAGACTCTTTGTTGAGCTTTTTTGTAAGTGCTGCGCCGATAGCAACGCTCATGCCCTGGCCGAGTGAACCGCTGGCGATACGCACACCTGGGAGGTGTTCATGTGTAGCAGGGTGGCCCTGTAACCTTGAATTGATCTTACGGAAGGTTGCGAGTTCTTTGATATCAAAATACCCTGAACGGGCCAATACGGAATAAAATACGGGTGAAATATGCCCGTTCGAGAGGAAGAATACATCCTCATTTGTTGCGTTCATATTGAATTCCGGGTCATGTTTCATCACCTGGAAATACAGGGCGGTCAGGAAATCTGCACAACCTAATGATCCACCAGGGTGTCCACTGCTGGCTCCATGTACCATTCGCACGATATCGCGGCGGATTTGTGACGCAATTGCTTTGAGTTCAGGCATAAATATTAGGAATTTTTTAAACTTTTTGTATCTTGCTCCCCCATTCCACCATGAGGGCGTTGCAAAAGTGCAATCTTTTTTGATACAAACATCCATCTGTTCGCATTAAATATTGCATGAGCGCACGCGATGTGTGTACCCGCCTGAATAATTGGTGTGATTTATGATTCTACCCCTTGGCAAACTGATGGTTCAGGCCTATTTTTTTACCGTAAACCCAATCCTACATGCTAGACATTCTGCTAACAGCCTCCGTGGCTTTTATCATATCCTTTCTGGCAATACCCGTGGTGCTGCAGATTGCTGAACAGAAAAGACTTTATGATATCCCTGATGAAAGAAAAGTGCATACACAGGCTGTAGCTTCCCTTGGAGGGGTCGGCATATTCGGCGGGTTCTTACTGGCTTCCCTGCTTTCTATCCAGGGCTATCTCAATCCGGAATTTCAATACTTTTTTGCGGCTGCACTGGTTATTTTCTTCCTTGGGTTAAAGGATGACCTGGTTGTTTTGTCTGCCAGCAAAAAGATCGTGGGGCAGATCATTGCTGCATCTATCCTGATACATCTTGGCGGCATCCGCATCAATAGTATGCACGGACTGTTTGGATTTGACCAGCTCCCCGAAGCATTTGAATTAGCTCTTTCTTATTTTACCATTATTGTCATCATCAATTCATTCAACCTGATCGATGGAATTGATGGCCTGGCAGGCAGCCTGGGTGTTCTGACCATGGTGGTTTTCGGCACTTACTTTTTTGCAATAGGCTTCCAGGCTTATGCTTTGCTGGCCTTTGCGCTGGCTGGCAGCCTGGTGGCGTTCCTTATTTTCAATCATCCGCCGGCGAAGATATTTATGGGCGATTCAGGTTCCCTGATGATCGGGCTTATCAATGCGATCATGGTAATAAAATTTATCAATGTTGCCAGCGATCCTTCTATAGCTGTACCTCTAGCTTCATCTGTGGCCATTGGCGTGGCCATACTGATCATTCCTTTACTGGATACCCTGCGTGTGTTTGCGATCCGCATATTCAATGGCCGTTCGCCATTCACTCCCGACCGCAACCACATACATCATCTGCTCCTGAGCCGTGGGTTAAGCCATGCAGGCGTTACGCTTACCTGCGTATCTGCCAATATTGCTTTTATCGTACTGGCCTATACCTGCCGTTCGTTAGGTTCAACATATCTCTTATTGATAATGTTGTCACTGGCATTTGCTATATTTGGCCTTCTGTATTATACTCGCCGCTCAGGCAGCACACTGGTGGTGGCCCGCAACAGTACAGAATCAAAATCAACTTCTAAGGTCGTTACGCTCAACACAGAGACAGCTGCTGCCGATCATAACTAGCGAATGATCGCATATATCTGTTTAGCGTCAACCAGCCATTTTCCGGGAGGGTGTAGTATCTGCAAAACAAATTTCATGCGATTTCTGTTTTATTGATACGTTTCAAAAGAAATCGGCTGTTTGTTATACAGCATCTTTTGTTTTGCATCTCAGTTTTTTTATTATTTAATATCAAGCCTGATTTCTTTGATATTCTAGCAGATTTGATTATGTATTTCGCTACCTAAAATTCATCCTTTGGTAAAAAAAAAGAGAAAAAGGAAGTAAAGAATGATCTTTTCTTACCGGTTTGCGATAACATTGCAAATTCTGCTAGTTGAATTATATATTTAACCAAAACCAAAATTAGAAGCAATGAGAAGACTATTCACAGCTTTATTGCTGTGCTTGTGTTTGACCATGAGCGTTTGGGCGCAAAAGGTCGTTACAGGCAAGGTTACGGATCCGCAAGGAAATCCTGTTCCGAATGTGTCGGTTACCATTAAGGGAACTAAAACCGGTACAATTACCAAGGAAGACGGTACTTACTCCATTACACTTCCTTCCAATTCTTCAGTTATTGTTATTTCTTCTGTGGGATATGCATCCCAGGAAATAAGCGCTGGTGACAGAAGCAATGTTTCTGTTACAATCGTTCCTGCAGCTGGAAGCATGGAAGAAGTAGTAGTAGTAGCTTACGGAACTCAAAAAAGGGAGTCCATTACGGGCTCTGTTGCCAAGATAGGCGCTGAGCAACTGGAAACACGTTTGACTACTAATATTACTCAGGCACTGGCAGGGGCCGCACCCGGTATTTCAACAACTTCAGGAAATGGACAGCCAGGAAGCAGTGCTGCTATCCGTATCAGGGGCTTTGGCTCGGTGAATGCCAGTTCCAGCCCATTGTATGTAGTGGATGGTTTCCCGTACGAAGGTTTTATCGGAGACCTTAACACAAATGATATCGAGAGCATCACCTTATTGAAAGATGCCTCATCTACTGCTTTGTATGGTGCGCGTGCTGCGAATGGTGTGGTAGTGATCACCACTAAAAGGGGTAAAACCGGTGCACCTAAAGTGAACCTGATGGTGAACACAGGTTTTTCACAAAGAGGTATACCGGAGTATGACCGGGTAGGTGCATATGACTATTATCCTCTTATCTGGCAAGGCATTAAGAACAGCCTCATGTATCCTGCTTCTGGAACAGGCCTTTCTGAGGCAGCTGCCTCCCTGCAGGCTACTAATACAGTAACATCACAGCTGATCTATAATCCGTTTGGTGTTCCTGACAATGAAGTAGTAGGTGTGGACGGTAAATTAAATTCTAACGCACGTTTGCAGTATAATGATTTTGATTGGTATGCTCCTATGGAGCAGAACGGCTTCCGTAAAGAGGCTGCATTCAATATCTCATCCAAACTTAACAAGACTGACTACTTCTTTTCACTGAATTACCTGAAGGACGATGGTTTTATCATCAAGTCTGATTATGAAAGGGTAACTGCCCGTATGGCGTTGAATACCCAGATCAAGGATTGGTTAAGGGCTGGTGTAAACATGAGTGGTGTATTTGTTGGCTCCCGTCAGTCATCAGGTGATGGAAGCAACACATTCATCAATCCTTTCGTATTTGCAAGAGGAATGGGGCCGATCTATCCTGTGCATGCATGGACCAAGACCGGTGAGCCGATCCTTGATGCATTTGGCAACCAATGGTTTGATTATGGAATCCATCCAGGTGCTGTTAACCGCCCTTCAGGAGCTTCTCCCGGACGTCACATTTACTATGAGACAATGCTGAACAACAGCCTGGACAGGCGTAACAGCCTTATCGGCAGAACATTCATGGAAGCCAAATTTCTGAAGCATTTTACGTTTACAACCAACCTGGGTGTAGATCTTAATAACGTTAGAACATACAGATTCCAGAATAAGGTGGTGGGTGATGGTGTAACCGGTGGAGGTACTGCCAGCCGTACAGCCAATGAATACCGCACGATCTCACTTAACCAGTTATTAAACTATTCTCAAAGGTTTGGTGGTGTACACTCAGTTTCTGTTCTGGCTGGTCACGAAACACAGCGCGTAGATGAGGATTATTTCAACGGTAGCCGCCGCGGTATGAACCTGGACGGAAACGAGGAACTGGCGAATTTTGTGACATTGGCCGGTGTAAACGGACAGCGGGACTTTATGAGAAGGGAAGCATACCTGAGCAGGGTGAACTATTCATATGACAACAAGTATTATCTGGACCTTTCTTATCGCCGTGATGCTTCTTCAAGGTTTTCACCTCAGAGCAGGTGGGGTAATTTCTATTCAGTGGGTGCTTCTTGGTCTATCATGCGTGAAAAATTCATGGCTTCTGCCTCTAGTTGGTTAAGTGATCTGAAAATTCGCGCTGCTTATGGTACTGTAGGTAATGATGGTCTGGATTCTTATTATGAATATCAGGCATTGTATTCATTGGGTTGGAATAATGCTGCAGAACCTGGTGCCCTCTTTAGTACGCTTTCAAACCCGGACCTGACCTGGGAGGTCAATAAAACGGCCAGTTTGGGTATTGACTTCGGCTTTTTCAAAAACCGGATTACCGGTTCTGTAGAACTATTTTCGAGAGGCTCTTCTGAACTGCTTTTCGATGTTCCTCTTGGTCCATCTTCAATTGTTACTTCTCAAGTGGCTAATATTGGAGCAATGAACAATAAGGGTATTGAGTTACAGTTGGGCGTTGATGTTGTTCGTGCAAAAGATTTCAACTGGAAAGTGGATCTGAATGTTACTACTCTGAAAAATAAGATCACTAAGCTTCCTGACGGAAACCCGATCACAAACGGTACAAAACGCCTGGCAGAAGGTCAAGATATCTATGCTTTCTACCTGCGTCAGTGGTATGGTGTTGATGCTGAAGATGGAGCTGGTTTGTGGTATGCTGCTCCCGGCACTACAACAAGCATCCGTATCAGCGGTAAAGGAGATAGCCTGACTACAGATCCTAATAATGCCAGGTTTGGCTATTCTGGTTCTGCCATTCCGAAATTCTTTGGTGCTATTACCAATACTGTTTCCTACAAAGGGTTCACGCTGTCTTTCCTGTTGAACTATCAGATAGGGGGTAAGTTCTATGATGGCAACTATGCAGGTTTAATGGCGATCAGCTATGGAGGTTCTATGCATACTGATGCCATGAGGGCATGGAAAAAACCAGGAGATGTTACCGATGTTCCCCGTTTGGACATTAGCAGAACTTCAATTTTCAACACACAGTCGAATCGTTGGTTAATTGATGCTTCGTACTTGAATATGCGCAACATCACGTTGGCTTATTCATTGCCAAGGGAAGTGGTTAGCAAACTGCACCTTGATCAAGCGAAAATATATGTAGGAGGTGAAAACCTTTTCATACTTACGAAGAGAAAAGGAATGAACCCGGCGGAAAGCTTTACTGGTACAAACAGCCCTGTGTATGTACCCAACAGGTTATTTAACGCTGGTATTAATGTTACTTTCTAAGACGCTAATTGACAAACTCTGGCTGGAATAAATCCGTTTGTCCCCAGCCTAAAAATAACTAATATGAAAAAAGGAATTAAGCTATTAATGCTGCTGGCTATGCTGGCACCGATAGCAGGATGTAAGAAAGACTTCCTGGATGCGAATCCTACAGGAAGTGTGGACGATTCCGCTATCTTCACTACTACGACCAACGCATCTAACGTTATTAACGGTGTATACCGTTACCTGTATAACCGTTTCAGTGCTCAGAATCAACCCGGTCAGGGAGGTATAATGCTCATGTTTGATTTCATGGGTGAAGACGTGAACCAGGCCAGGGGTACCTGGTATTCCCCCGGTAATGGTACCGGAGGTTGGGTAAATCACAGAAATGAGACTTATTCGTATGTGGAGTATCCGTTCCGGTTGTATTACCGTTGCATCGGAAATGCCAATGCATTGATCGAAAATATTGATAATGCTACAGGTCCTGATGCTGAAAAGAACAGGTTGAAGGCAGAAGCGCTGACAATGAGAGCCTGGAGCTACTTTTACCTGGTGCAGATCTATGCAAAACGTTATGTGCCTGGTGGCTCTAATACGCAATTGGGTGTTTCGATGCCTCTGAAGGCTTTGGACATAAAATTGCCCCGCTCTACTGTTGAGGAAGTATATGCCCAGATCGTTAATGACCTTGGAGAAGCAATCACCCTTTTCGGTAATGGATCTGCTGCGCCTAACAAATCGCACCTGTCTATCCACTCAGCACGTGCGATACGTGCCCGCGTAGCATTGACAATGGGAGATTATGCAGCGGCTGCCAGCTTTGCCAAACAGGTTGTGGACCTTGGGCCTTATTCCCTGATGTCAAATGCTGAATACAAAAGCGGTTTCAATGACATTTCCAATCCTGAATGGATCTGGGGTGCTTATATTCAGTCTGACCAGGGTGATACTTTTGGTTCTTACATGGGTCAAATTTCATATGATGGAAATACAACTTATGTGAGAGGTACTCCAAAGCGTGTTAACTCTGCTTTATATGCTATGATCACTGCAACAGACGTGAGGAAAAACATGTGGGAACCAACACCCACTACTGCTAATTTCCCATTGCCGGCTACTTCCTACGTACGTGAGCCTTATATGAGCCGCAAATTCGCGATCCGTGAATTGCCGACTATCGGAGACGTTCCTTATATCCGCCTGGCAGAAATGTATCTGACCATGGCAGAAGCTTATGCCAAGACTCCTGGTAAAGAAGCAGACGCACAAGCCGCTTTGTATACTTTAGCAGTAAACAGGGACCCGAATTATGTGCTGAGCACTAATACCGGTCAGGCATTGATGGATGAAATAATGTTCCAGAGACGCGTAGATTTCTGGGCTGAGGGCCTTCGCTGGTTTGATCTGAAAAGGCTCGATCTGCCATTGGACAGAACAGTAGTGCCTAACTACGTTTCTGCTTCTGCCGGAGGTGTATTGCAAATCCCCGCTGGTGATGTAAGATGGCAGTTCGCTATTCCCATCTCAGAGATCCAGGCTAACCCCAATACAGAGAGAAACCCATAATCGGGCTATTCTCCTGATAATTGGAATGAATAAAGAAAAGAGGCTGTCCACCGGACAGCCTCTTTTCTTTATAGAATATAATTATGATCAAAAGACAATAACATGGGACCAGTGGACAAAGGGCATCAACCATCTGTCATCTATTTTCATTAGTTTTGCGGCGACCGTGTAAACAGAATTTATGACAGAAGATACTTCGACTATTATTGCCGCAGGTGAAGAACTGATGCAGAAAGCGATCAGTCACCTCGAAGCTGAACTGGTGAAAATAAGGGCCGGTAAAGCCAATCCGCAAATGTTTGATGGAATTGTAGTGGATTATTATGGCTCGCCGATGCCGATCAACCAGGTGGCCAACGTCAGTGTGATGGATGCACGCACGCTGAGCATCCAACCCTGGGAAAAGAACATGCTGCAACCAATAGAAAGAGCAATTATCAATTCCAATATTGGCGTTACACCTCAGAATGACGGGGCTTTGATACGCATATTCCTCCCCCCCCTCACAGAAGAGAGAAGACGCGAACTGGTAAAAAGATGCCAGGGGGAAGGAGAGCAATCAAAAGTGGCTATCCGCAATATCCGCCGTGATGCCATCGAGAATATCAAGAAACTTCAAAAAAATGGTCTCAGCGAAGATGCTGCGAAAGATGCAGAGGCAGAAGTGCAGCAGCTGACTGACCGTTACACTGCGCTGGTAGAAAAACACCTGGCAGCCAAAGAAAAAGAGATCATGGCTGTTTAACCGGCTGATTGCTTTCAGCAACCGGTGCCGGTTTTTTTATTTGCAGATTGGACAGGAACACGCCTGTTAAGATCAGTAATAAACAACCGATATCTTTCAGTGTGATGATCTCACCGTCGAGAAATCCCCAAAATAAGGCTACAAAAGGAATTCCATAAGTGACCAGGGAGGCGAAAAGGCCTCCTGCTTTTTGTACCAGTGCATAAAACAGTACAGTGGCAAAAGCACTGCCCACAATTCCCAGCAGGCAAGCATTGAGGATGGACCATTGCACAACCGGATCAGCAAAATCAAGCGTGAGGAACCCCTGTTGCCACAACACTATTCCCGCCACTATGCACATAATGGATAATGATACCGAAGCCATGAACACAGGCTTTATTTCTTTCAGGTATTTACCAACGATATTTACATTCAGCCCATAAGAAATAGTGGCCAGCAATACAAGACCGGTATATCCCAGGTTGTGGAGATTCACATCCTTGCGGCTGAAAGTAAGCAGGCACAGCCCTGCGAAACCAATAATCACTCCAATGATCTTTTGCAGGCTGGTCTTGCTTTTAAAGAACAACGCCCCGATGATGACGACGCAGATCGGCGTTAGCGAGTTAAGAATACCGGTGAGTGAACTGTCGATCTTCATAATGGCAGCTGCAAAAAGAAAAGCGGGCAGGAGGTTGCCAAATAAGCCGGTCAGCACTACCAACCCCATCCTGCTCTTTGGGATATGGCGGGCATGAAAGAAAGCGAAGGGGATAAAGAATACGCCGGCTGAAAATATCCGTAAGGCTGCTATCTGCGGAGCAGTAAGCCCTTGCTTGCTTGCTTTCATGAGGATGAAAGAACTGCCCCATATAAAGCATAGCAGGATAAAAAGTGTCCAGCTGATTAATTTATTACTCATAGCGAAGGCGCAAAGTTCTAAAAACGCTGCGACTCCCGCTAATTTTTTAAAAACTTCGCAAGATTCCGTAGTGGCTAACCAGTTTGCCGTGAATTATAGGTTCACGATTATTTCTTACATTCATTAAGACAATGCTTATTCTATTAACCGGCAATCTTTCATAATAAAACGAAATGACGCTTTATGAGTAAAATCAATCTTGATAAGATCAGTACCCGCGCCCCTGAAGAATTAGACAAGAAAGCCACGAAGGAGAAAACTGAAGCAATGCTTGTGGAACTGGACGATCTGCAAAACCTTCTTTTTGCAGAAAACCAGCATTCAGTACTGGTCGTGATCCAGGGCATGGATGCCAGTGGTAAAGATGGTGTGATCAGGAATGTATTAGGCAATATGAACCCCCAGGGAGTAATGGTGAAATCATATAAAGCGCCTGTTGCAGAAGAGCTCAGCCATGATTTTCTCTGGCGGATCCATAGTCATGCCCCAGCCAGGGGAATGATCCAGGTATTCAATCGTTCACATTATGAAGATATCCTGGTTACCCGTGTTCATAAATGGATAGATGATGAACTGGCTAAAAAAAGAATGAATGCCATCAATGCTTTTGAGCGTTTGCTGGAAGAACATAATAACACGCATATCCTGAAATTCTATCTGCATGTCTCTCCTGAAGAACAGCATCAACGCCTGGAAGAACGCCTGAAAGATCCGGCCAAGATGTGGAAGTATAACAAAAATGATTTCAAAGAAGCTAAGTTTTGGGGTGATTACCGGAAAGTGTATGAGGACTGTTTTGAGTATTGCAACAATCCTGAATGGACCATTGTGCCGGCAGACCAGAACTGGTATAAGGAGTATGTGATCGCCAAAGCCCTTCGTGATCTGCTGAAGGGGCTCAATATGCAATACCCGGGCATCAAAAAAGAGTAATTTTTTTTATACTGCATTTTTGCCCTAACTTTTGAGAGGTTTAATTTTAGACCTGTTTAATCTTTTACTCACTAAAACTTAGTTTATGGGACTACTTAAAGAATTCAAAGATTTCGCGCTTAAAGGAAATGTAGTGGACCTGGCTGTTGCCGTGATCATCGGCGGCGCTTTCGGAGCAATCGTTTCTTCCCTGGTGGACGATGTGATCACTCCCTTATTACTGACCCCGGCCTTAAAAGCAGCTAATGCGCAGGATCTTGATAAACTGGTACTATGGGGATCGGTAAAATATGGCAAATTCCTGGCTGCCATTATCAAGTTTATCATCATTGCATTTATCCTGTTCCTGATCATCAAGGCTATGAAAGGCCTAAATAAGAAAGAAGAAGCTGCTGCCCCTGCCGGCCCTTCCGAAGAAGTGCTGCTTTTGCGCGAAATACGGGACTCTTTAAAGAAATAAGCCCAAAAGATATTTCCCTTATTTTTGACCCCCGGTCTGCCTGAGCGCAGAACGGGGGTTTTAATTTATTATATGGCTAATACCGCATCCTACCAGATTAAGCTGCCCCAGTTTGAAGGCCCTTTTGACCTGTTGCTTTTCTTTATTGAAAGGGACGAACTGGATATTTATAATATCCCTATCACCCGGATTACCAACGATTTCCTTGACTATATCCACCAGCAGGAATCACTCAATATCGAGATGTCGAGCGAATTCATCCTGTTTATTTCCACCCTTATGCGTATCAAGGCCAAGATGCTTTTGCCGCGTAAGGAGCTGGATGCCCAGGGCAATGAAATTGACCCCCGCGAAGAACTGGTGAACAAGCTGCTTGAATACAAGAAATTCAAAGAGGCTTCAGCCGAGATGGCTGAAATGGAAGCCGTTCGCATGCTGATGGTGAAAAGAGGAAATATCCAGAAAGAACTGGCGCAGATCGGTGAAGACGCTGGCGAGGGTACAGAGATACAGAACATTACCCTGTTCAAACTGATGAAGGCATTTGAACGGGCCATGCAGAAATATTCAGACCGGGTGAATAAGCCTGTTCATACCGTGGTGCAATACCGCTACACCATGGAAAACAGCCGCCAGAGCATGCTGTCGCTGGCACAGACAGAAAAGACCGTGTCTTTTGAAAAGATATTTGAGGTGGCGGAAAACAGGGTGCATGCCATCTTCCTGTTCCTCTCCCTTCTGGAACTGGTGCAGCAGAAATTCATGAAAATAATGATCGGGGAAGGAAAGAATAATTTCATCATCGAATACAACGAACCAGAGGCGCGCCTGGCTGAGCTGGAAGAGAACGGACTCTCTGAAGCCGATTTCAAACCATCATTTGATGATCCGGAACCAACAGATGAAGACGGGCAAATGCCTGAATAGAAACCATAAACTTTATATATTATGAAACGCTACGCTACAGCCAACTGGAAAGGCACTGGTAAAGAAGGAAAAGGAACCAACACCACCCAATCCGGAGTTTTAAAAGATACACAGTATTCATTCAGCAGCCGTTTTGAAGATGGCATCGGCACCAATCCTGAAGAACTGGTAGCTGCTGCCCATGCAGGTTGCTTTACCATGAAGCTCAGCTTCGATCTGAATGCTGCAGGTTTTACTGCTGATAATATTGATACCAAATGCACTATTACTCTTGAAAATGGCGCTATCACAGAAAGCCATCTGGAAGTAAAAGCAAAAGTGCCTGGTATAGACGCGGCTAAATTTGCCGAAGTGGTTGCAGGCTCCAAAGCCAATTGCCCTATCAGCAAACTGCTGAATACCAATATTACCATGGACGCCAGCCTGGCGTAACCTGATCAGGAGATAAAAATGACGGATGACAGGAGCCGCTATCCCCTTATGCGGCCATTTGTCATCCGTCATTCGTTTTCTATCATCTATTGCATCAATCATCCCTGATAACTCTTATCTTCCCCACGCCATTTTTTCTTCTTAATACCAATTATACCAACTGTATGTTTAAAAGACTTGCACTCTCTTTTCTCCTGTTGCCGGCCCTGCTGGCCAGCAGCCAGGAAAAGGCCGATTCTCCAAAGAGTCCGCGGCCAATGAACTGGAAGGATGTATCCTCCTGGCGATCTATCAGCACATTCAGCGTCACGCTGTCGCCCGACGGGAACTGGGTAGCTTATCCACTGCTGATGAGGGAAGGTGATGGTGAACTGATCGTCAAAAAAGTGAATGATACTATTCAGAAAAAGTATCCGGTAGGCGGCAGCTTTAGCGGGTTTGCTTTTTCTGAGGATGGCAAATGGCTTGCATTCAAAGAATCTTCTAAATTCAAGGAAGTGAAAGCAGCTGCCAAAACTCCCGGCAAGCAATTGTTTGAAAAACTCATTTTAGTGGAACTGGCAACCGGTAAGCAAAAAGAATTTGAAAGGGCCGGCGCTTATTCTTTCAATGACCGTCTTTCTTCACACCTGGCTATTTCAATGGTGAAAGAAAGAAGCCCTGCCGCCAAGCCTGATGATCCGAAAGGAACAGACCTGCTGATAGTGGAACTGGCTTCCGGTAAAACACAGAATATCGGCAACGTGGGTGAGTTTGATTTTAATAAAGAAGGAAACCTGCTTGCTTATACCATCGACGCAGCTAATAAAACCGGCAACGGTGTTTATCTGCTGAATATCGGCAGCAAACAAACTTCTGTGTTGGACAATGACAAAGCCACTTACAAATCATTAGCATGGACAGAAGAAGGAAATGCTTTTGCTCTGCTGAAGATGACCAAGGATGAAAAGTACAAATCAGATAAAGGCGTGGTGATGGGTATAAAGAACCTTACTGCAATTCCTGCTGTAACTATTTATGACCCGGTTAAAGATTCACTTCATTTCCCCAAGGGAATGACCATCAGCGCTAACCGCCGCCCTTACTGGTCAGAAGACCTGTCCCGCTTGTTTTTTGGCATTGCTGCTTTACAACCCGCTAAAAAAGAAAAAGCCGACACAGCAAAGAAAGCACCTGAAGCCACTGCGCAGAACGATACAGAGAAGCTGGACAAACTGAAAACAGATACCAGCATCAAATCGCTTGGTGATCTGAAAAAAGCATTGGCGAAACTGGAGTCAAAACCAGATGCGAAACCAACTGTTGCGCCTGGTGATGAACCTACCAAACCGGATATGATCATCTGGAACTGGCAGGACAAACGCCTTCAAAGCCGTCAGCAGGTAATGGAAATGCAGGATAAGAACTATACTTACCTGGCATCTTATGATGTGGCTGCTTCTTCCTTTACACGTCTTAACGACAGCACCATGCGCTCAATCGGTGTTTTCCCCAAACAGCAATATGCAGTAGGCGTTGATAACCGTGCGTATGAGCTGGATCAGAATCTTGACGGTCAAAGCTATTCCGATATTTATATTGTTGATCTGAAAACAGGTAAGAAAACGCTTTTCGCAGAGAAGTTTTACCAGCCTTCATTTACAGCATCTCCTCAACCATCTCCTGATGGCACTAAGTTCCTCTATGGAAAAGATGGTCATTATTATGTGTATGATATACCTGCAAAAACAGATATCAATATCACAGAAAAAGTGCCCACGTCTTTTGTGAACACGGAAGATGATCATAATGTAGTGAAACCGCTGACCGGTGCTATTGGCTGGAGCAGCGACAATAAATATGTATTGATCCGTGATCTGTGGGATATCTGGCAGATACCTGTTAACGGTAAGGAAGCAGCTGTTAATCTTACCGTGAATGGTGGTAAAGACAAGATAAGATATCAAACACGTTACGTCCTTGACCGTGATGAAAAAGGAATTGATCTGAAAAAGCCTATTTATGTCCGCACCTATGGCGAATGGACAAAGAAAAGTGGTATCAGCCGTATTGAGCCAGGAAAGAAAGGCCTGCAACCAGGAGCTAAATCACTGATCTGGGATGATGTGTCTGTTAGCATTTTCGCCAAAGCAAAGAATGCAGACACTTATATGTATTCGAAAGAAACATTCAGCCAGCCTACTGAATTTTATGTTGGCGGCCCTTCACTGGATAATGCAAAAAAAGTAACAGAAAATGCACCTGACCGCAACAAATATACCTGGAGCCCGGGCGTGCAGCTGGTCAATTATGTTTCTGATAAAGGAGATAGTTTACAAGGTGCTCTTTTCCTCCCTGCCGGCTATGAGAAAGGAAAGAAATACCCTACCGTTGTTTATTACTACGAAAAAATGTCACAATCGCTGAACAGCTATAGCAATCCCGATTTCCCTGGCGGCGGCTGGAACCCAGCAATGTACACCAGCAATGGCTATGCTGTGTTCATGCCCGATATCGTTTATAAAATTGATGATCCCGGTATGAGTGCTGTTTGGTGTGTATTGCCTGCTGTGAAAGCAGCGATCGCAACCGGTGTGATCGATGAAAAAAATATCGGTATACAAGGACATAGCTGGGGTGGTTATCAAACAGCTTTCCTTGCCACACAAACAAACATGTTCAAAGCTGCGGCACCCGGTGCAGCCCTTACTAACATGGTGAGCATGTACGACCTGATCTACTGGAACAGTGGTGGCGGTAATATGGCCATCTTTGAAGCATCTCAGGGCCGCTTTAAAGGCGCTCCCTGGGAAAACTGGGATTCTTATCTCCGCAACTCACCGATCTATTATGTGAAGAAAGTGAATACACCCATCCTGTTATTGCATAATGATAAGGATGGCGCGGTTGATTTTACACAGGGCATTGAGTTTTACAGTGCGCTTCGCCGCCTTAAGAAACCGATCGTGATGATCACGTATAAAGGAGAGAATCATGGTATTGCCAAATTGGAAAACAGAAAGGATTATGCGGTTCGTATGATGGAGTTCTTTGATCATTTCCTGAAAGGTAAGCCAGCTCCGGATTGGTGGAAGGAAGGAGTAGAGAAGACTTCATTGGAAGAGCATTTGGAGAAGAGGGCGTTTTGAGTAGAGAGTGATTGATAACTCGTAATAATAACAAGGCCCGGCAATTGCTGGGCCTTGTTATTTTGAAGGGTCATTAAGTAGTGAAACTACAAATAGGTGAAAACATCCCTGGAAGAACGGTACAGATATGGTAATGGGGGAGCTGCATTTATACCTGGTGTTGGTTGAATTGTCGGGGGATTACTTTTTTAAAGCAATAGCCCTTGGATTTGAAAATACAACCTAAGTATTATTTAAATTAATAAAGATGTACGTTTTTTTCGATTATTTATGCCTTTGGATTTATAAAGGCTATAAAGGCGGAGGAGATAGTAGCCCTGAATTCTTAGCAAGCGGTGTTGTTTCATTCCTTCAAGCGCTAAACATTTGCGCAGGAATTATATTGTTCAATATGCTAACAAAAAAGGAAGTACCGGGGCTTTCAAAACTAACTGCTGTTATTTTATTTAGTAGCTTGGTCGTTCTAAATTACATTCGATACATATGGATTGCTAAATTTAGTTTAAGTGAGATTAACAGTCGATGGGATTCAGAATCTGATAAATACCGTGCGAATGCTCGCTTTTTTCAAACCGGATATGTGATTTTAAGTCTTGTTCTGTTTTTTGGAATAGTATTTCATTTCGCTGATAAGAAAATGTAGGTGGCGATAAACCTGCCCCTTTATTGTCATAGGCATTTGATTTAAAAGAGACATCCAGCAAGCTATCAAATTCCAGATTTTCCTGAATTACTAATAAAAGGCCGGAGGTACCGCCCCGTACTATTTAGTAATGGCAGGGGATTTCGATATCGGAAACCCGACCCTACGTTTAAACTTAAACCATTCTAAGACGCATAGTTAATATTACATGATGAAAAATAAAGGGACCACGTCAACTCTTTTTGTTATTACGATCGCTTCTCTATCAATGCTTCAAGCTTGTAGCTCTGAACCCGTTTCTTTTATTTTATCCTTACAAGAGTTTCTATGTTCAACTGATCAACCCCCAACTTCTCCACTTTTTCAATAGCCGTCGTTACCAAAGTATCATTACTGATCTTATAATTCAGCTCAAATGTTCCTCCTTCCCATTCCCGGTAATTACAATAATCAAGTAATTCTGTATACTTCCCCTCACCTAACAGAACCCTCCCTCCGCCTGCAACAAATACCGCTGAAGAATCTCTACCCTGGTTAAGATCATGCCGTAAAAAAGAAAAATGGGTAGGTGTAATAATCTTGATCATCTCCTGCCCGTGTGTATAATCTGTTACAATTGTATCCTTACCCTGAATGGTTGTAGCGGAAATAAGTTTCCAGGTGCCGGTCAGCGGCGATGATACAGGCTCCTGTTGTATGGAATGATTGGAACAAGCACAAAAAATGAAGCTGATCGCAATGAGCAGGGATATGGCTTTGATCATAGCGTTATGTTGAGGCAGTAAATATAACTGAATACATCTCAGGCCGGCCACAAGACCACCGAGTGATTACCCTAACAACTGACTCACACGCACTTTATCTTTCATTATTTCCAGCACAGCTGTTTTAATCGCCGCCGCATCATACCCGCACTCATGCTGCAATTCTTTCGGCGTCCCATGCTCTACTATCCTGTCAGGAATTCCCATGATCCTTACTTCATTCTTATAACCGTGCTTTGCCATAAACTCCAGTACCGCACTCCCAAATCCTCCCTGCACACAGCCATCTTCCACTGTAATGATCTTTTCATACTGCTTACAGGCTTCATGCAATAATTCTTCATCAAGAGGTTTTGCAAAACGCATGTCGTAGTGCCCGGGGTTTAGTCCTTCCTGCTTCAGATCGCGGATGGCGCTGGCGGCAAAATTGCCGGGATGTCCGAAGGAGAGTATAGCGATATCATTACCATCTTTTAATTTCCGGCCTTTACCGATCGGTATTTCCCTCATTTCTGTTCTCCATTCCGGCATCACACCTTCGCCGCGGGGATAGCGGATCACAAAAGGCACCTGGTTCGTTTCCAGTTGGGAAGTATACATCAGGTTTCTCAGTTCGCTTTCATTCATTGGGGCGCTCACTACCATGTTGGGTATGCAACGCATGTAAGCAATGTCATAAGCGCCATGGTGGGTAGGGCCGTCATCGCCTACCAGTCCAGCACGGTCAAGGCAGAACACAACGGGCAATTTCTGTATGGCCACATCATGTACTACCTGGTCATAAGCCCTTTGCATGAAAGAAGAGTAGATATTGCAGAACACGCGCATTCCCTGCGTGGCCATGCCGGCGCTTAGTGTTACGGCATGCTGCTCGCAGATGCCTACATCAAAAGCCCGGTCAGGCATTTGCTCCATCATGAATTTGAGGGAGGAACCGGAGGGCATGGCAGGAGTGATGCCCAGGATCTTTTCATTTTTTTCCGCCAGTTCAATGATCGTATGCCCGAATACATCCTGATATTTGGGAGGCTGGGGGGTATCAAATTTCTTTTTGAAGATCTCACCGGTCACTTTATCAAACAGGCCTGGTGCATGCCACTTGGTCTGGTCTTTTTCTGCCAGTGCGTATCCTTTGCCTTTGGTGGTGATGATATGCAATATCTTGGGGCCGGGGATATCGCGGAGGTCTTTCAGTGTATCTACTAGCTTTGCCACGTTATGTCCGTCAATGGGGCCAAAGTAGCGAAGCTTCAGGGCTTCAAACAGGTTGGCACTGCTGCTTACCATGCCTTTAAGGCCTTCCACCAGCTTATGGCCCATGGCCCGGCTGAAGTTTTTGCCCACCGGCAATTTGCCCATCAGTTTCCATACATCGTCCTTTACCTTATTATAAGTTGGGGAAGTGGAAATATCGGTCAGGTATTCTTTCAGTGCGCCTACATTGGGGTCAATGCCGATACCATTATCATTCAGGATGATCAGCATATCGGAATTTGCCACGCCGGCATGGTTCATGGCTTCAAAAGCCATCCCGGCGGTCATGGAGCCATCGCCGATCACGGCCACGGTCTTGCGATCGGTTTCGCCCTTGTGCTTGGCCGCTATAGCCATGCCCAGGGCAGCAGAAATGGAAGTGGAGGAATGCCCTACCCCGAATGTATCGTACTCGCTTTCACTTCTTTTTGGAAAGCCGCTCAGGCCATTGTATTTGCGGTTGGTAACAAAATTATCGCGGCGCCCGGTCAGGATCTTGTGCCCGTAAGCCTGGTGGCCCACGTCCCATACCAACTGATCATAAGGCGTATTATACACGTAATGAAGTGCCGTTGTCAGTTCCACCACCCCCAGGCTGGCGCCGAAATGACCTCCATGCACACTTACCACATCAATAATGTATTGTCTTAATTCATCACAAACCTGGTGTAGTTTTTCGCGGGGAAGCTTTTTCAGATCGGCGGGCGAGTTGATTGTCTTTAACAACGATCCGGGTATAATCTCCATGGAGGGCGGTTTTGTCTGCAAAAGTAATACTTTTTGGCGGGGAACGAAGCTGGGTCGGGAGTCTTTAGCCGGGGCTCCCGACTTGAGGGCAGACTGTTCCATCGTTCCATTTGTAGAAGTTATTGCCCACTGATATATTTACTGGGACCCGGGGTATCGGAATTAATTAGATTTGTCACTTATGTGGATTGGTAGCTCCTTATATTGGAAATTTCAGGTCGTTGGCTGGGGTGCTTTTGGCCTGATCAACATCCTGTTGGCCTTTTTTTTTGAAAAGATGGGAGATGCAGAATCGACTAAGTTGATTTTGACAAGATTAGGGATTTTTCTACTGGTTGGGATTGTTCTTACCCACATAATGCGTGCAGTTATTCTCCGATTACATACACTGCAGAGAGGAGTTGAGATACAGTTGGCCCAGCTATTCTTTATCTCTGTGATCTTTTCGCTGATCACCGCTACACTTTATATGCAGGCCTGCGAGTATCTTGGATTGCTGAATGATGGGGAAAAGAGATTTATGGATAACCCTTTGCTCCTTGTCCTGAATGGCACCTTTTATTTCTTTATCAATATCGTTATCTGGAATCTTATCTATTTTTCTTATAATTATGTAACCCAAAGCCGTAAGCAGCAGTTGGATGCGTTGAAAATTGAATCCCTGATAAAAGAACTGGAGCTGAAAGCAATGGCCTCATAATTAGTTAGATTTGTCACTTATGCGGATCGGTAACTCCTTATATTGGTTATTTCAGGTGGCTGGTTGGGGATCTTTTGCCCTGATCAATGTCATTTTTGCTATTTCGTTTGAGAAAATGGGCGATCCGGAATCTCGGAGGCTGGTGCTGACGAGGCTGGGGATTTTTGTGCTCCTGGGCATCGTTTTCACCCATATTATGCGGGCTGCCATTATCCGCCTGAATACCCTGCAGAAAACGGTGGAAAAACAGATCTTCCATTTTTTCTTTATCTCCGTTGTCTTTTCGCTGATCACCGCCACGCTTTATATGCAGGCCTGCCAGCACCTTGGCTTGCTGAATGATGGGGAGAAGAAATTCATTGACAAGCCTTTGCTGCTTATCCTGAGCGGCGCTTTCTATTTCTTTATCAATATCGTTATCTGGAACCTGATCTACTTCATTTATCACTATGTGACCAAGAGCAGGAAACAACAGCTGGACACATTGCGGTTGGAATCGCTGGTGAAGGAACTGGAACTGAAAACGATCAAAGCGCATATCAACCCGCATTTTATTTTCAATTCGCTCAACAGTATCCGTGCCCTGGTGGATGAAAATCCCGAGCGGGCACGCAGGGCCATCACTGAACTCAGTAATATACTCCGCAGCAGCATGCAGTCGGATAAATCCGAATCAGCTCCCATGGAAAGGGAACTGGATATCGTAAAGGATTATCTGGCCCTGGAAAATATGCGGTTTGAAGACCGGCTGAAGATCGAATATGAAGTGGATGAAGATACGCTCGACCTCCCTGTGCCTCCCATGATGCTGCAAACCCTGGTAGAGAACGCTATTAAGCACGGCATCAGCAAGCAGATAAAAGGAGGGGTGGTGCGTGTGGTGTCAGTGCTGAAAAATAATTTCCATGAACTATCTGTGCAGAATACCGGCGTACTGAATGGGCAGGTGAACGGTGGCGGCTTTGGCCTGTCGAGCACCACCAACCGGTTAAATCTTTTATACGGAAATAAAGCTAAATTTGAAATAAGGCAGGTTACGCCTACTCTGGTAGAAGCACGGGTGCTGATACCGTTTGATGCCGATCATTAAAAACAATCAGATGCGAGCAATTATTATCGATGATGAACGCCTGGCAAGGGCTGAACTGAAAAAACTTTTACAGGAATTTCCCGAAATAGAAGTGATAGATGAAGCGGCGAATGCCGAAGAAGGCTTTACGAAAATAGAGAGCCTGCATCCCGATCTTATATTCCTGGATATACAGATGCCGGGCAAAACCGGTTTTGATCTGCTGGCCCAGCTGGAACGGGCTCCACAAGTGATCTTCACTACTGCGTATGATGAATTTGCCCTCAAAGCTTTTGAAGTGAATGCACTGGACTATCTGCTCAAACCCGTTGAACCCAAGCGGCTCGCTGATGCCATTCATAAGCTCCAGGGAGAGAATAAGGAACTCAAATTAACAGGAGAGTTTGTCAACAACAGCATTCTTGGCGAGCACGACCAGGTTTTTGTAAAAGATGGTGAGCGCTGCTGGTTTGTAAAACTGAGCGAGATCCGCCTGTTTGAAAGCGTGGGCAACTATGCCAAAGTGTTCTTTGGCCCCAATAAGCCGCTGATCTTAAAATCACTGAATGCCCTGGAAGAAAGATTGGATGAAAAATTCTTTTTCAGGGCCAACCGTAAACATATCGTCAATCTTCGTCTTATTGAAAAGATAGAGCCTTATTTCAATGGGGGCCTTTTGCTTGAATTGAAAGGAGGCGAAAAGATTGAAGTGAGCAGGAGGCAAACAGTGAAGTTTAAAGAAATGATGAGCCTGTAATCTTTCCAAATTATAAATAATCATATATTAAACATGAAGAAACTTATTTTCAGTACGCTGTTGGCAACGATAGCTTCTTTCTCTTTTGCCCAGAACGTAGATAAGATCATCAACGCTAAAGAAGCAGAAAGGATTGAGCGGGTGCTTGCTTCTGATGAAATGAAAGGGCGCAGGACCTTTTCACCTGAAATTGATAAAGCGGCCGATTTTATAGCTGCTGAATTCAAAGCAGCCGGCTTGCAGACCTGGAATAATAGCAATAGTTATCTGCAATCTTTTGCAATCGTATCACCAAAACAATTAAGTCTTACTGGTACAGTAAACGGAAACGATGTAGACCCCAAAAGTGTTGTGCTGATCACTACCCAGCCCGATGTAAAGATCACGTCTTCTTCAGGATATGAAACAAAGGCCATAAAAGCAGGAGCTACTTTTTTCCAGGAAGCATTTGCCGTTTTGCAGGCTGAAAAAAATACAGTAGTGTTTGTTGATACAAGTTTTTCCCGCGATTTTCCACGTCTTAGCCGTTTGAAAAGGGGCGGATTTAAAAGGGAAAGCAATGTATTGTTTATTCTTACTCCTGCCGCTGTTACAGATTTCAGCATTGAATCAAAACATGAGATCACAGAGCAAAAATTGGCCAATGTGGTAGGCATAATACCCGGCAAAAGCAAGAAAGATGAATATGTGATCTTCTCCGGTCACTATGATCATATCGGTACCGGCAAACCCGTGAATGGCGATTCTATTTATAATGGAGCGAATGATGACGCTGCTGGCACTACAGCCGTCATCCTGCTGGCTAAATACTTCAAGGCTTTGAAAAATAACGAACGCACACTGGTATTTGCTGCTTTCACTGCAGAAGAGGTCGGTGGTTATGGCTCACAATATTTTTCCAAACAGTTTGATCCCAATAAAGTGATGGCCATGCTGAATATTGAAATGATCGGTACAGACAGCAAATGGGGAAAGAACTCTGCTTATATCACCGGTTACGAAAAAACAGACATGGGTGCCATCCTTCAAAAGAACCTGGAAGGAACAGGCTTCAGCTTTCATCCGGACCCTTATCCTGATCAGCAACTGTTTTACCGTTCAGACAACGCTACACTGGCACGGCTTGGTGTTCCTGCCCATACTATCTCCACTTCTAAAATGGACAACGAACCTAACTACCATAAAGTGACTGATCATGTGGAAACACTTGATATGGACAATATGGCCATGATCATTAAATCAATCGCTTTAAGCGCACGCAGCATTATTGCAGGAAAGGACACACCAGGCAGGGTAAAAGTGGAGGATTTGCGTTAACATCAATTGGCAACTATTGATACGTAAAAAAATATTCATCATAATGGCCATGCTCTTTGGGGCATGGCCGTTTTTATTGGCCCAACCGGTTGCTGATTCAATTCCAGCAACAAGGGTGAGGGATATCATGAACGTACTGGCAGGTGATTCGTTGCGGGGAAGAGGTAATGGCAGTGCAGATCTCTTGAAAGCAGGAGAATTTATTATCCGCGAATTCCAGGAAGCAGGATTGCAATCATTACCTGGCCTTTATTCTTTGTTTCATTCCTTCCATCCTTTTGGCGGCCCTAAAAACAATGTGAGGGATAAGCTTGAATGGAATGGTAAATCACTCCGGGAAAATGATTTTTTATATCTGCCGGCCAGCCCGGGAATGTACAGCCCGAGACAACTAACAGATTTCACCGTAATACAGGTTGATTCATTTACAAAAAACCTGCTGCCCCGGTTTGCCAATGCTGACAAAGATCTTCTTATATGGTGTTTATCACCGGAGAAGAATGGATTGGAACTGGAAGAACTAAGTATGCCATCAGGCAAATCAAAGAATGCAAGACTTATTGTATATGCAACCACACCGCCTGACTCTTTACGGCTTACAGCCATGGAAACGTATTTCCGCCAGGTTGAATACAATATCATTGGCATTTTACCGGGCAGGGCAAGACCAACAGAGTGCATTGTTTTTTCTGCACATTACGATCATGAAGGAACCGTACGGAAGGGAAAAGACACGATCATGAATGGTGCGAACGACAACGCTTCAGGTACAACAGCACTGCTTATGCTGGCCCGCTATTTTGCATTGCGGAATGATAATGAGCGGACGCTTATTTTCTGTGCTTTTGCCGGTGAAGAAGTCGGATTAAAAGGCTCGACTGAACTGGCCAAACTGCTCAACCCGGAAAAAATAAAAGCAGGGATCAACCTGGAAATGCTTGGCGTGCCCCAGTACGGAAAGAAAAGAGTGTTTATAACCGGTGAAAGATATTCATCATTGCCGGATCTGCTCAGCAAACAGTTAAAGGCAGCGGGGTTGAAAGTGATCAGGGAGCCTGATGAAGAAAAGATGCTCTTTATGCGCAGCGACAATTATCCTTTCGTGGATAAGGGCATACCTTTTCATACCATTATGGCAAGTGATGACGATGATCCCTGTTATCATCGGCCCTGTGATGAAGTAAAGCGGATAGATATCCCCAATCTTACTGCTATCATCCGCGCTATTGCAACTGCAAGCAGGTCATTGATAAATGGCGAGGAAACACCAGGAGAGGTGATTAAGCCTTGACAGCTACGGAGTGTACTGCATCGCTCATTTCTTTGATAAGCGAAGCATCTTTTTCAATCGCATTACCTACTACAATTACATCTGCGCCGGCTTTGCAATTGAGATAAGCTTTTTCAGGTTGGATAATACCGCCGCCAATGATCAAAGGTGTGGAAATGCTTTTTGCAACGGCTTCGATCATGCTTTCGGAAATAGGACGTTTGGCACCGCTGCCTGCATCCATATAGATCAGTTTCATACCCAGCATTTCACCAGCCATGGCTGTACACATGGCAATCTCGTTCTTATCGGCAGGCACAGGAGCCGCATTGCTGATATAGGAAACGGTAGTGGGCGCTCCACCATCAATTACGATATAGCCGGTTGACATGATCTCCAGTCCGCTTTTGCGGACGGCTGGTGCCGATACCACATGCTGACCGATCAGTAATTCCGGATTACGGCCCGATATAAGGGAGAGATACAAAAGTGCATCGGCATGTTTGCTGATCTGGGAAGCGCTGCCAGGGAATAAAACCACTGGTATAGAGCAGTTTTGCTTGATGTGCTGCACGCATTCATCCAGGTGATTGGAGATCACGAGGCTGCCGCCGACAAGCAGATAATCCACTTTAGCCGAAACGGATAATCCGATCAGCTCATCCAACACGGCTTTGTTGACCTTATCGGGGTCTATCAGCACGGCAAAGGATTTTTTCCCTTGCCTTTTCTTCTCTGTTAATGAAAAGTAGATATCCTGTTTCATTCGGTACCGGTTGTACTCCTACAAAAATGCGAAAAAGTTTTGTCTTTTTAACGAGTTAATTTTCATGGGAATTGCAGGGGTTTGCGCAATTGTGTCAAAGAATAAGCCAAAAGATAATCCTGGTTTCACGGTATTTACGCATAAATTGTAGAGAACTGCTGTTTACTAACAAAACGATCTTTAAAAGCGATGAAAAAACTGGCCATTCTTCCTTTAAAGGCTGTTGGCTTCCTGATCGTGTCCGGATGCATATATTCATGTGTCGATAGTAATTCACAAAGTCATGTGCCTCCGCCCGTGAAGGATCGAGAAAAAGCTGGATCTTCTGCCGCAACGCAGGGCGAAATCCCCCAACAATTTAATAGCCCGGATGAAATATACCAGGACTGGCGGAGGATATCTGATACATTGGATGCAATGATCAAAAGAACAAAGAATGATCAATTAAAAGAGACTTTATTGGATTCCAATATCCGGTTGGTGATGAAAAGAAACCGGAGGATGTATGATTTTATTTCTGCCCACGAGAAGAACTGGAAAAATTTTCAGGCACTCCGTTATCTCGTATTGGGTGGCCTTACCGATATTCCCAGCAGTGATATAGCTGGTTTGTATCAATCCTTTGCCGATTCTCTCAAAAAAACGCCTGAAGGGAAATTATTTGCATCAAGGATCAAAGAAACAAGGAGCAGGGATGGAATGGAGAAATATGACCCATCTATCCTGGACATTTCTTTCAGTGATACGGCTGGCCGATCAATTATTCTGAAAAATATTCCTGCAAAATATATCCTGCTCGACTTTTGGGCTTCCTGGTGCTCTCCTTGTAGAACGGCTAATCGCGAGATGATTAAACAAACACAGGCAATTGAGAGAAACGGCCTTGTTGCTATTGTTGCCTTTTCATTGGATGATAAACGTGCTAAATGGATAAAAGCAACCAGGGAAGACAAACTTAATTATTTATCTGTTTCCGATCTGAAAGCAATGGAATCTCCTGTGGCAACAGTCTTTAATATAGGCCCGAACAGAGGAATTCCTTACAACGTTTTGATCAACAAGGAAGGAAAGATCATAGCTACTGATACCTGGGGAGAAAGATTGATGCAGGTTATAGCATCATTGCCACAGTGATGAGCAGCTATCCTTTTAAAAACGCCAGTATCCTGCAACTTGCGCAATATGATTATGGGTAGATGCATTGCTTCTTCCCTGTATATACTGATACATATATCCCGCTTCCAGGTCAAATGCCGTACTGAACCTGTAACCACCGGCAAAGTACAGCCTGTTCTGATCAAAGGCTTTTCCATTCACATTGGACTTATTTCCTGTATTGATAAAAACCTCGTTTTGCAAAGCAGCAAAAGCCCCTTTGGGAAAACCGCCTGTAGTTTGATTGGAAAGCGGAATAATGTTCCGGATAAAATACCGGAGACGATAAGCATTTCCATAACCATCTGCCTTCAGGTCATTGTTCTCGATCTTCGTTTTGGAAATAAAACGTTGCTCCACGCGGATGCGATGCGAAACAAATACCGGCCCGGTTTTATGATTATACAGTAATTGCTCCCAGATGCGATGTTCTGGCAGATAGCCGCTTAGACCACCAGTTTCCCGCCTGTTATGGATATAGGCATAACCCAGTGTAAGGCCCAGTTTTTTGGTAACACTGTATTGCAGTCCTGTGCGCAACAACAATGTTTGTGTATGCGCTATTTGCCCTGAACCGCGCAGTTGTATATCTGTAAGCAAACTTGTTTTCTTTCCTGTTTTAGCTGTGTTGAATAATGCTGCCCATCCGGTAAACTGCGATTGTGCATGGAGTGAGGGGAATAAAGAAGACACGGATAAAAATGTAATAACGGTCAATAACTGTTTCATTAATGCCAGATTTTTTAAATAAACCATTCAGGATAATGCCGGAGCCAGTCAGAGTAGATCTTCTTTCGGATGCAAAAAAACAAAAAAATACGGTTATCGTTTTTTTATCCTTTTATGAACCCTGTATTAACGGCCTGGTAAGGGTTTCCGGCATGGGAATGGCTGGAAGTATTGCTGATTAGGCATTTCACGGGTTTAATGGCTTGAAATCCTTGCTGAATTGATGTTTCACGGGAAGATGAGATGGATTAAAAACTTTTACAGTTTACCTCCGACCTGACCAAAAAAAATTATCAGACCAGGGTCGTTCCAATGTGCAAAAAACGCGTAACCCAGCACTGGAAAGCACTTGGGGATTTTACTGGCTCTTTTCCACACAATGTGCATATCTGAGCGCTGGAAAATAGGATAGCAAAAAATATTTTCGTAATCACCCTTCCACGAGAGAATTTCTAAACCAGGACCCTTAAATTCTTTTGATTATGGCTAAAAAACAAGTACCCGCTGCTGGCGGACTGCAGTTCCGTCGTCGCTTCACGTCTGATACGGTTAATGTGTTTGATATGTTTGAGTACGATTACCGCACCTCGGTGATCCGGAACCCGAGCGGAGAAGTAGTATTTGAAATGAATAATGTGGAAGTGCCCAAACAGTGGAGCCAGATCGCTACAGATATCCTTGCTCAAAAATATTTCCGCAAAGCAGGTGTGCCTCAACCTGATGGCAGCACCGGCCGGGAAACCTCCGCCAGGCAGGTCGCTCACAGGCTGGCCAATTGCTGGCGCGTATGGGGAGAAAAATACGGTTATTTCGCTTCATCCAAAGATGCACAGGTCTTTTATGAAGAGCTCGTGTATTCGATCCTTAACCAGATGTGCGTGCCTAACAGCCCGCAATGGTTCAATACGGGTTTGTATGAAAGCTATGGCATTGCCGGCAAACCACAGGGACACTATTATGTAGACCCTGCCGATGGCGAATTGAAGAAATCAAAGAATGCTTACGAGCGTCCTCAGCCACACGCTTGTTTTATCCTGAGTGTGGATGATGATCTCGTGAATGAAGGCGGTATCATGGACCTCTGGGTGCGTGAAGCACGTATATTCAAATATGGTTCAGGCGTTGGTACCAACTATTCCAACCTCCGTGGTGAAGGTGAGAAACTGAGCGGTGGCGGCACTTCCAGCGGATTGATGAGCTTTCTGAAAATAGGAGACAGGGCAGCAGGCGCTATCAAAAGCGGTGGCACTACCCGTAGGGCTGCTAAAATGGTTTGTCTTGACCTCGACCATCCTGAAATAGTGGAGTTCATCAACTGGAAAGTGGAAGAAGAAAAGAAAGTAGGTGCGCTTATCGCCGCCGGTTATGCATCCGATTATGAAGGAGAAGCATATAAAACAGTGAGCGGTCAGAACTCCAATAATTCTGTCCGTATCCCCAATTCATTCTTCGATAGGCTGAAGAATGGAGAAGACTGGGAATTGAAAGGGCGCATGGATGGCAGAGTAATGAAGAAAGTGCCTTCCAAAGCGCTGTGGGACCAGATCGCTTATGCAGCCTGGCGCTGTGCAGACCCGGGAACACAATACAATACGACGATCAACGAATGGCATACCTGCCCGGCAGGCGGAGAGATCAGGGCTTCCAATCCCTGCTCCGAATACATGTTCCTCGACAATACGGCCTGCAATCTTGCATCTGCCAACCTCATGAAGTTTTATGATAAGGACAAAAATCATTTTGATGTAGAAGGATATGAATACAATTGCCGCTTGTGGACAGTTGTACTGGAAGTATCGGTATTGATGGCACAGTTCCCTTCCCGTGAAGTAGCGCAACTGAGTTATGAATACCGCACACTTGGATTGGGTTATGCCAACCTCGGCACCTTGCTGATGGTGAGCGGCATTCCTTACGACAGTGAAGAAGCGCGTGCTATTGCCGGAGCGATCACCGCTATCATGACCGGCATCGCGTATAAAACTTCAGCAGAAATGGCTGCAGCGCTAGGTGCTTTCCCGCGTTATGAAGAAAACAAAGAGCACATGATGCGTGTAATGCGCAATCACCGTCTCGCTGCTTATGATGCAGACGAATACGAAGGACTGAGCCTGAAACCCCAGGGATTGAAAGCAGAACATTGCCCTGATTACATGCTTAAAGCTGCCTGCAAAGCATGGGATGATGCAGTGGAACTGGGTGAAAAATACGGATACCGTAATGCACAGGCAACAGTGATCGCACCAACCGGTACCATTGGCCTGGTAATGGATTGCGATACAACCGGTGTTGAACCTGATTTTGCACTGGTGAAATTTAAAAAATTATCGGGTGGTGGTTATTTCAAGATCATCAACCAATCAGTGCCCGATGCACTCCGCAACCTGGGCTATTCTCCAAAAGAAACGGAGGCGATCATTAAATATGCTGTAGGTGCTGCTTCTTTTGCCGGTGCGCCGTTTATCAATCATCAAACGCTGAGCGAAAAAGGGTTTATAGCCGAAGAGATCAAAAAGCTGGATGCAGCGGTTGTTTCTGCATTTGATATCGCTTTTGTATTCAATAAATATACATTAGGTGAAGAATGCCTGCAAAGGCTGGGTTTCACTGCTGAGCAGTACAATGATTTTGAATGGAGCCTGCTTGAAGCATTAGGTTTTACGGAAGAGCAAATTGAAGCCGCCAACGATTACGTATGCGGTACCATGATGCTGGAAGGTGCGCCTTTGCTCAAAGAAGAGCATCTGCCTGTTTTTGATTGTGCCAATAAATGCGGCAAGAAGGGCGAGCGTTACATTCATGCGCATGGTCATATCCGTATGATGGGAGCGGCACAACCCTTTATCAGCGGTGCTATTTCCAAAACGATCAACCTGCCACATGAAGCAAACGTGGAAGAGATCGCTGATGCTTATTTACTAAGCTGGGAATTAGGATTGAAAGCCTGCGCACTCTACCGTGATGGCTCCAAACTTTCCCAACCGCTCAGCAATAAATCGGATAAGAAAAAGAAAACAGAAACAGCCGCAGAAGAAGCTACAGAAAAAGCGGCAGCGCAACCCGCAGTGTCCAATATTGTTGATCTGGGAAAACTCACTGTTGATGAACTGCTGGAAGAAGTGCAGAAAAGGGTACAGGCTTCGCCTGATACCAAGTTGAAAAGAAAACTGGCCAGTATTGTTGAACGCCGCGCCCTGCCTGCCAAGAGAAGAGGCTTTACACAGAAAGCCAAGATCAATGGCCAGGCGATCTTCCTGCGCACAGGTGAATATGGAGATGGAACTTTGGGAGAGATCTTTATCGATATGGCCAAGGAAGGAGCTACCATGCGCAGCATGATGAACTGCTTTGCGATCTCCATTTCAATCGGCCTTCAATATGGTGTGCCGCTGGAAGAGTTTGTAGATAAGTTCGCCTTTACCAAGTTTGACCCTTCAGGTTTTGTAGAACATCCGAATATCAAATCCACTACTTCGATCGTTGACTTTATCTTCCGCGTATTGGGTTATGAATACCTTGGCCGTACAGACCTGGTGCATGTACTGGATAAACCTGAAGTGATGAATACAGGTGCAGATGATTGGGATGATGTGCCTTCCAATGGACTGGAATATGTGAAAGATCCCGAGCTTTCCAGTGTGCGTATTACGCCATCAACCGGGAGTGTTACACCACAGCCTGCAAAAGCCCATCGGGCAGTACAACCTGTAAAGAAAGCAGATACAGGTATGGAAGCTGTGAATGCTGCAGCAAAGAATATGCAGAGTGATGCACCCGCTTGTAACGTGTGCGGGCATATCATGATGCGCAGCGGCACTTGCTATAAATGCCTGAATTGCGGCAACCAGGGTGGTTGCAGTTAAAATAAGTAAGGACGGAAAACCACAATAACAATGTACCTTGAATGCATCCCGGTTTTATAACCGGGATGTTTTATTAGATGAACACCCTGTTGTCATAACTGTAGTTCTCCCTGAACTCTTTTGGTGTGCATCCTTTTTTCTTCCGGAAGAGACGGTTGAAATTGGATATATTATTGAACCCGCAATTATAAGCCACTTCTGCTATAGACTGGGTAGTGTCTATCAGCAACCTGGATGCATGGCCCAGCCTCATTTCCAGCAAACTGTCCATGAAAGTGATGCCGGTCCTGTTTTTAAAGAAACGGCTGAAAGAGACATCCGTCATATTTGCCAGTTTGGATACTTCAGATAAAGTGATGGGTTTCTGGAAATTCAGGTTCATGTATTCGATCGTTCTTTCTATTCTTCTGCTGTTGTAAGAAAGTTCTGCATTGCTGAAGCTTGCGTCAGACAGTGTATGCATATTCCGTGAAATGGAAAGATCGTGCAGGATGGAGAACAATTCCAGCACAGAGTCAAAGCCCTGTTTCTGTCCCAGTATCGTAAGCCGTGGATGAATAAGTTCAATGGTTTGGCGGGAAAATAAAATCCCTCTTGCAGAGCGCTCCAGCATATTGCGGATAAAGCTGAGTTGATTGCGCCGTAGAAATTTTTCATCAAACAAATCCTTGTGGAATTGGATCGTGATCTCGCGGATCTCCGTGCTGGCGCATTTATGTGTTTGCCAAACATGGGGCAGGTTGGAACCGACCAATACCAGTTCGAGATCATCGATTTCCCCGATATGATCACCCACGACGCGTTTGGCGCCTTTGGCATTCATAATAAAATTCAATTCCAGCTCTTCATGGCTGTGAAGGGGGAAGTCAAAATTTGATTTCACGCGGCTGAACATAGTGAAACAATCGCTGCTGGTGAGTGGAGTGATCTCCCGCATGATTTTTTTCTGCATATGACAAGGCTTGGTTACTATTAAAGGTAAGTAAAAGCAGATAAAATAGTATTACCTGATGAATTCATTGCATCAGAAATGTATGCGATTGCAACTGCTGTATTAAAAGACTTTTTGATTTTGACCTGATTCGATTAGTAAAATAGAGCATTATGATTGGATAAAATAGTACTAGTATTTCGCTGAGCAACAAAGTTAATTTTGGTGAAACAACTTGCTATATGAGACAAAAACGATTCCCTTGGGCAATCGCAATGGTCATTGCGTTCGTCTTGTTCTCCTCCTCACTTTTCGCCCAGAAAAGACTTGTTACCGGAATAATCGCTGATCAGAACAATGCGCCGCTCACCGGCGCTACTGTAACGGTAAAAGGAGAAAAGGAAATGACCACCACCGATGCCAATGGCGCTTTCAAAATCCAGGTTTCATCCAATAAGGCCATATTGGTGGTATCTTATGTGGGAGCCAAAAACATTGAAATTGCAACAGAAGGAAAGCAAACTGTAACCGGCGCTCTTACTGTTACCGACACCAAACTCAGTGAAGTAGTCGTGATCGGTTATGGCTCCAAACGGAGAGCAGATATCTCTTCTTCCATTTCTTCTGTCAATAGCAAAGACCTGAAAGATCTGCCTGTATCTGGTGTTGACCAGGCTTTACAGGGAAAAGTAGCAGGTGTTACCGTTATCAATAACAGTGGCCAGCCTGGTGGCGGCGTCTCCATTAAAGTACGTGGTGTAACTACTATTAATAGCAACGATCCCCTGATCGTGATCGACGGTGTTCCTTTTACAAGCAACACCAAAAACAGTTCCGGTTATGCCGGACTGGGTGGATCGGATGGTCAAACAGGCAATAGCGTGATGGCCACACTGAACCCCGGCGATATCGAATCCGTAGATATCCTGAAAGATGCATCTGCGCAGGCTATCTACGGTTCATTGGCTGCTAACGGTGTAATACTCATTACTACTAAAAAAGGAAAGAACGGTGAAGGCCGGATCAATTACGATGTCTATTTCGGGCAACAGCGCGTGGCCCGCAAGCTCGACCTGATGAACCTCCGTGAGTTTGCTCAATACCAGAACGCAACAGCACCCTTGCTCGGTCTTCCTCCTTCACCGGAGTTTGCCGATCCTTCTATTTTAGGAGAAGGTACCAACTGGCAGGACGCCATGTTCCGGACAGGTAACATGCAAAACCATCAGTTGAGTTTTTCCGGCGGAAAGGATAAAACAAATTATTATCTCTCCCTCAACTATTTTGACCAGGAAGGTATCCTGATCGGTTCCGACTTCAAGCGTTATTCAACCCGCTTCAGTCTCGACCATCAATTAAAAACATGGATGAAAGTAGGCGTAAGCGCTAATGCATCCCGCAGTATTCAGAATGTAACACTGGCCGATGCTGCCGAAGGCACTATCTGGTGGGGCGCTATTCAAAGCCCTTTGATCCCTGTTAAAAACCTGGATGGCACCTGGGGTGGCGGACAAACCATCGGTGGTGTTCAATACAGCCAGGACAATCCTATTGCACGCAGTTTTTTCCGCGGGAATAAATCAACCAGTTCACAGGTGTTCGGTAATATCTATGCGGATATACAATTCCTGCAGAACTTTTCCCTGCGCAATGAGATTTCTTATTCACTTGGCTTGAATAATAACAATGCTTATCAACTGGCCGGTAATATCGGACCTACAGCGCTGCGTTCACAACTATTCGATTCACGTGGCAACAGTTATTATTATGCCATCAGGAATTACCTGAACTATAACAAATATTTCGGTAAGCACAGTATCAGTGCTACTGCCGGCCATGAAGTTCAATATTCTTATTATGAGCAGATCAGTGGCAAGAAAGTAGACCTGCAGAATAATATCCTTGATCTGGGAGCTGGCAGCAATGAACGTACTACATGGGAACTGGGGGGTGGTAAAAGCCAATGGGCCATGGAATCATATTTTGCCCGCGGCGCTTATACCTATGATAACCGTTATTCTTTAAGTCTTACCATTCGTGCGGATGGTTCTTCCAACTTCGGCCCCAACAATAAATGGGGATATTTCCCTGCGGGCTCTTTTGCATGGACTGTAACAAACGAACGATTTGCAGAAAACTGGAAGGGAACAGTAAGCAACTTGAAACTCCGGGTGGGTTATGGCTCCGTTGGTAATCAAAACCTGCCAAGCGGCGCACAAAATCCACCGCATACTGCAGCAGTTAGTTTCTGGCCTGGCCCTGTAGGATTTGGCAATTCAAACTACCTGAATATTGCTAACCCTAATCTTAGTTGGGAATCTGTAGTAACAAAGAATATTGGTGTGGACGCTTCGCTGTTTAATGGTGTTATTGATTTGTCTGTAGATGTTTATAAAAAGACCACTACTGACATGTTGTTATTCCTTACCGGCCCGCGCCTTATCGGCGTTGGGGATCAGTGGGATGATATGAAAGCGCCGATCGGAAACGTAGGCAATATGTCGAATAACGGGATTGATATCAGCATTACCAGTAATAATGTACGTAGTAAGAATTTTACCTGGAAAACTAACTTCATCTTCTCTCATTTTAAAAATAAGCTGAACAAAATGGCCAACTCTACTGCTGGCCTCATTGGAAGGGTTTATTATGATAATTATACCATCACTTATACCGATCCTGGTTATGCAGTTGGATCTTTTTTCGGACTTGTGACAGATGGTTTGTTCCGTACTCAAGCCGATCTGGATAATAGCCTCCCTCAATTTGGGTATACAGTCAAACCGGAGGAAACCTGGCTGGGTGACGTCCGTTTCAGGGATGTGAATGGTCCCGAAGGAAAACCAGATGGTGTTATTGACGCAAACGATATTACCTACATCGGCAGCCCACTGCCTAAATTCACTTATGGGTTGACCAATACTTTCCAGTTCAAGGGTTTTGATGCTTCTATATTCCTGCAAGGAAGTTATGGATCTAAAATTTTCAACTTCCTGAGATGGCAACTGGAAAAAATGGACAATGCCTATTTTAACCAGATGAGTACGGTAATGGACCGGTATACAAGTGATAATCCTAACGGAAGCCTGCCTCGCTTTACCAATACCAATGTGAACAACGTTTACATATCTGACCGATATGTGGAGAGCGGTTCTTACATGCGTATACAAAATGTTACGATTGGTTACAGATTGCCCACCAGGTTGATCAGTAAAGCCAGGATCACCAATGTGAGGTTCTATATGTCCATTCAAAACCTGCACACATTTTCTGATTATAAAGGGTACGATCCGGAAGTGGGCGCGTTCAACAACAATATCCGTTTGATGAATGTGGATATGGGCCATTATCCCAACCCCCGCACGTTCACTTTCGGAGCTAATATTGAATTATAATATTTAACAACTACACTAAAACATACTCGGATGAAAAAGCAACGTGTATATGCCTTATTGGTGATCATGATCATAATGGCATCGTGTAAGAAAAATTATATTGAACGGTCATCACTGGATGGCACCACCCTCGATAATTATTACAATACTGCAGAAGAAGTTAGAGGCCTCACCAGTACGCTTTATGGCCTGCCCTGGTCAGGATTTGAGAACCGTGCCATGGATGCTATCGGTGATGTGATGGCAGGCAATGAATATACCGGAGGAAATGATGATCCTCCTTTTATCAATTTTTCTTTTGCTGCCACCTCAGTCCGCGTTGCCGATACATGGAAAGTTTTTTATAAGATCGGCGGATGGACCAGTGAGTATATCAAGGGGCTTGAACAAAAAAAGACAATGGGTGGTGATGCCAGCTTTATTGATCCTGCTATTGCAGAATGCCACTTTTTCCGTGGGGTGGTTTACTTCTATATTGGCCGCATCTGGGGAGATGCACCGATCGTAACAGATCCGGGAGGAACAGCTTTGTCAGGTAATTTTAATATCCCCCGTTATCTTAAACAGGATGTGCTTCGCTTTGCATTGGAAGAATTGCAAAAGGCAGAAGCTGGTTTGCCGGAAACAGATCCTGTTCCCGGTCGCCTGACAAAATATGCCGCAAAAGGAATGATGGCCAAGCTGTATCTCTATAATAAAGATTATGACAATGCCAAAATAAAGGCAAAAGAGGTAATCGATTCCAAACGGTACAGCCTGTTTGCTGATTATGCTGCCATGTTCAATTCAAGCGCTAATAATAATAACGTTGAATCTATTTTCGCTATTCAGCACCAATTGACCAGTAACCCCTGGGGGTCAGCCAACCAGAAGAACCCTGATCGCGGGCCTGCGAACCTGCAAACTTCAGAAGCTTCCATGTGGGAACTGTACACTCCTTCAAGGGATATCCTGGAAGAATATGAGTTTGGCGATATCCGCCGCAAAGGTTCTATAATGGAGCATGGCTGGAGCCTTCCTGCCTGGAAGCCTACGAATGCCAATGCTGCTTACAATACGTTTATGGCAAACGGATATAAATATGATACGCTTCAGCCTACGAACAGTGGCGGACAGAAAAATGCTGTCCGTGCCAATATCGCCAAATATGTGGTTGGCCCTGGTGCTGCATTTGGTGGTGAAGCGGTGCTGGGTATGAACACGGGCATCAACACCATGATATTACGTTATGCTGATGTGTTGCTGATCTATGCAGAAGCTGTGTTGGGTACCAGTGCTTCCACTTCAGAAACAAGTGCACTGGAGGCATTCAATCTTGTGCGCCAGAGAGCGCAATTGCCTGCAAAATCTTCCATCACCATGGATGATATATTGCACGAGCGCCGTGTTGAATTTGCTTTTGAAGGCGATTACTGGTTTGATATACAGCGTCAGGGTTATGCCAAAGCGAAAGCGATCATTGAAGCGCAGAACAGGGGTACAGCTGATTCTCCTTCTACTGTAACATTTGCTGAAAGCAAAATGTACCTGCCTGTACCTGCCGGTGAAATACTGCAGGACCCGGCTCTGGCCCTCGATCCTGTTCCTTATTATTGATCACCCAACTAAATCAAGCACACAAAACCATTGTATATGAAAAAAATATTTTTCCATAAACTTGCTGGCCGGTGTATAGCCATCCTTGCGATGGTCATATTCTTCAGTGCTTGCGAGAAAGACAAAGACGGAACTCCAGATGTAAAACCCGGTAATATGTCATCCGGTACGCTTTCTCCTGCAGAAGCCGGTGGTGGAGAATTGCTGACTTTATCGGGTTCTGGCATTGGCGATATCCGCAGTATTGTTTTTGAAAAGAACAATGTACCTGCTCCGTTTACTCCAACGCTCAATACTGAATCAAACCTGATCTTTCATGTACCTGATACGGCTTATGGCGGATCGCAGAATATTATCTTCACCAATAGTGCCGGCAAAACCCTGTCAGTTGCTTTCAACGTACTGGCTTTTGCAAGCGTCAGCGATGTTTCCAATTACAATTTTACAGAAGGCGTGGAGATCACGCTTACCGGCAACAACCTGGAAGATGTATCAAAAGTGGTGTTTACCGGCACTACGGAAGAGATCGCTGTTGTATCTAAATCGAGGAAAACACTGGTGATCAAAATGCCTGCCACACAGATTGCAAGATCGACGCTTGATATTACCAATTCTACGGGCAAGACTACCACTACGCAGGAATTTGTTAATCTTGATAAGGCGCTCCAGATTTTCACTGACGGGTATGGCCCTGATTATGGAGATAACTCATGGGGCGATGGTGCCGTGATCTCTACCACCGAGTTTAAATCCGGTACCAAATCGGTTTCTAAAACCTATGCAAAAGGCAACTGGCACGTCTTTGGTTTTGCCAACTGGTGGCCCGGCACTGCTTCTGACCCTGCTTACAAATATTTTTCTTTCTGGGTAAAAGGAGCAGCGGCTGATCATATATTGTATATCACTGGCGATAAAAGGACCGGAGGTTTTGGCAACGGTGATCAATCTGCCCCGGTGAACGTGCCTGCCAATGTATGGACTTATTACAAGATACCACTGAGCACCTTGAACCTCTGGGCAACAGGCTCACCATTTAACCAGATCGGTTTCTGGATCAAAGGACCCGACAACCAGGATGAGAAATTCTACCTGGATGATGTAATACTGATTAAATAAAAGCTGTGGTTTTGGAAAAGCATGTGATTCCAAAATGGTGTACTAATAATTAGCAGTAGCAGCAATCGTTCGAGCAAAGGTTGCGGGTTGATTCTTCTTCCCGCAACCATCTTTAAAAATGACGGCAGATATGAGCGGCTTTATTTTTAATCGTACATTCTCAGATGAAATTAACTCTACTCGACGTAAGCATTATCATTTTATACCTGGCTACCATGGTGATCATCGGCTGGGTATTAAGAAAAAAAGCAAGACAGAATAAGGAAAGCTACCTGATGGGAGGCAAAAAGCTTCCCTGGTACATGCTTGGCATGAGCGATGCTTCCGATATGTTTGATATCAGTGGTACAATGTGGATGGTCGCCCTCTGTTTTGTGTATGGAATGAAAAGCATCTGGATCCCCTGGCTATGGCCGGTATTTAACCAGGTGTTCCTGATGATGTTCCTGTCTAAATGGCTGCGCCGCTCCAATGCTACTACGGGTGCTGAATGGCTGGCTTCCCGCTTTGGTAAAAGCGGTCCGGGCATTAAAAGCTCCCATACGGTTGTAGTGGCATTTGCACTGCTCAGTTGCCTGGGATTCCTGGCTTATGGATTTATTGGATTGGGAAAGTTCATTGAAATATTTGTTCCCTGGGAAACGGTGAAAGATTATATACCCTTCAGCATTTCAGCAGAGTTTGTGCCGCATTTTTATGGGATCGTCTTCACACTGTTTGCGATGTTCTATTCTATCCTTGGCGGAATGCACAGTATCGTACTGGGTGATTTCATCAAGTATATCATTATGACGGTTGCCTGTATTTCTGTTGCCGTGATCGCCATGATACATCTTAAGGACCATCCATTGACTGTACCGGCAGGCTGGACCAATCCTTTTTTTGGATGGGACCTCGGACTCGACTGGAGCAGGATTGTGCCTGATGCCAATAAAAAGATCGCTGCAGATGGGTTCGGTGTATTTGGCTTCTTCTTTATGATGATGTTGTTCAAAGGCATATTTGCGAGTCTTGCAGGACCTGCGCCGAATTATGACATGCAAAAGATCTTATCTACCCGTTCGCCCAAAGAAGCATCTAAAATGAGCGGCTTTGTCTCTATCATTTTATTGCCTGTACGTTACTCACTGATCATTGGCCTTACCGTGCTGGCATTGCTGTACTATGATCAAATGAACCTGCAATCAGGTGGTGAAACGGATTTTGAAAGAATACTGCCGGCTACCATCAACAGTTTCTTACCGGTGGGCATACTTGGCTTAGTGCTTACAGGCTTGCTGGGAGCATTCATGGGCACTTTCTCAGGAACATTGAACGCAGCACAGGCTTATATCGTGAATGATATCTACCTGAAGTATGTAAACCCGCATGCTTCTACCAGGAAAGTGATCTCGATGAATTACCTGGCAGGTATTGTTGTGGTCACATTGGGGATCATCCTGGGTTTTTATGCAAAAGATGTGAACAGCGTTTTGCAATGGATCGTAGGAGCTTTGTATGGTGGTTATATCGCAGCCAATATGCTGAAGTGGTATTGGTGGCGGTTTAATGCGAACGGATTTTTCTGGGGAATGGCTGCTGGTATTATTGCCGCACTGGTTTTCCCCTCGATCTTCCCCGATACGCTGGCGCTGTATTACTGGCCATTGCTATTCCTTATTTCATTACTGGGGTGCATCACCGGCACTTATATGTCGCCTGCAACAGATATGGCCGTATTGAAAAGTTTTTATAAAACAGTAAAGCCCTGGGGATTTTGGAAACCGGTGCATCAACAGGTAATGGCAGAGGACCCGCAGTTTCAACCCAATAAGCGTTTCGGGTTGGATATGTTCAACGTGGTGCTGGGTATCATTGGACAATGCTGCCTCACCATACTGCCGATGTTCGTGGTGCTTTGGCTAAAACTCCCGCTGTTGATCACCGTGCTGATACTGGCTGTAATCATTGTTGTGCTGAAAAAAACATGGTGGAACAAATTAGAGAATTGATTTAAATGAAAGATATGCGAACTGAATTTTTTAACCGTTTGTCTGAATTGGAGAAAAGGCACGAAGAACTACTGTCTCTGCCAAATGAGGAGATCACCCCGGGCAACGGTATCTTCAAACGCTATAAGCATCCGGTACTTACTGCGAAGCATATCCCGCTTTTCTGGCGTTATGACCTCAACCCGCAGAATAATCCTCACCTCATGGAGCGGTTTGCCATCAATGCAGTACTGAATGCAGGTGCTATTAAATGGAATGATAGATACATCGTGATGGCAAGGGTGGAAGCAGCAGACCGTAAATCTTTCTTTGCTATTGCAGAAAGCCCTAATGGAACTGATAATTTCCGGTTTTGGGATTACCCGGTGAATATTCCTGAGACTGATCTCCCTGATACCAATATATACGATATCCGGCTGGTACAGCACCAGGACGGATGGATCTATGGATTATTTTGCACTGAAAGAAGAGATGGTTCAGCACCCGAGTCTGATCAATCAGCAGCCATTGCACAATGTGGAATTGTGCGCACCAAAGACCTGGTGAGCTGGGAGCGCCTCAAAGATCTGAAAACCCCTTCTCCCCAGCAACGCAATGTAGTATTGCACCCTGAATGGGTAAACGGGCAATATGCATTTTATACAAGACCGCAGGATAGTTTTATCGAAGCGGGAAAAGGTGGAGGCATTGGCTTTGGTTTGAGTGAAAGCATGGAAGAAGCAAGGATCGATCATGAGATAGTGATCGATAAAAAGATATATCACACCGTTTATGAACTGAAGAACGGTGCCGGTCCTGCTCCGATCAAAACAAAGCAGGGATGGCTTCACCTGGCACATGGTGTGCGGAATACAGCCGCAGGCCTGCGCTATGTATTGTATATGTTTATGACGGATCTCAATGATCTGACTAAAGTGATCTATAAGCCTGCAGGATATTTTCTTGCTCCCGAAGGTGAGGAAAGGACCGGGGATGTTTCCAATGTCGTATTCAGCAATGGCTGGATCGCTGATGAAGACGGAACAGTATTTATTTATTATGCTTCTTCAGACACCCGTGTGCATGTAGCCGTTTCCTCCATTGATAAACTACTGGATTACGTGATGAATACAGTGCCTGATGGCTTCACTTCAGCAGAAACGGTGAGAACGCTTACAGAACTGATCGATAAAAACCAGTCGCAGTCGCTGGTGAATGCACTGAACCCTCTTGGCAACAAAACCGGAAAAGCATAAAAAATTATTTACGATACCTGTTTACCGGCATCATGCTGCTGCCTTTTATATGCTGTAAAAAGAACAGCGGAGCAACACCGGATCCTGAACCTCCTGTTACGCCACCGGTGATCAAACCCCAGGTGGATCCGCCATTGGCGAACACTATCGGCTTCTTCATGGACGACTGGCAACCCCGGACTTTTACATCGCCTGCCTATACGGATATAACCATTCCTGCTGCTGCTTCCCATACGGTAACGATCGATTACAGTGATGTGATTACTAAAATTCCCCGGTCGCTGTTTGGCAATAACGCCAATACCTGGATGACGCAGATGGTAACGGAGCCGGGCCTGATGACAGATATAAAGAACCTGCGTCCTCATATCATCCGTTTCCCCGGCGGCAGCATCAGTGATATTTTTTTCTGGAACAGCCAACCCGGCGTTCCTCCTGTGGATGCACCAGCCAGCTTGTTGAATGCAGCAGGTGCAAGCGCCGCTGCAGGTTATTGGTTTGGAAAAAATAATGCTGGCTGGACCTTGTCTGTAGATAATTATTATTCGATGCTGCAACAAACCGGCAACCAGGGTATCATCACGGTTAATTATGGTTATGCACGTTATGGAACAAGTGCTGATCCGGTTGCAGCGGCAGCTCATCTGGCTGCCGACTGGGTCCGTTATGATAACGGACGGACGAAGTACTGGGAAGTCGGCAATGAAAATTTTGGCGATTGGGAGGCTGGGTACCGTATTAACCTTGCAGATAATCATGATGGGCAACCGGAATATCTTAGCGGACAATTATACGGTCAGCATTTTAAAGTGTTTGCCGATTCAATGAGAAAAGCGGCTGCCGCGGCAGGGAAGACGATCCGTATCGGTGCAGTAACAGTAGAAGCGGCAAGCCCTGCCTGGGCTACTGCCACCCATCGCAACTGGAACACGGGAATGCTGGGCGCTGTAGGTAATTCAGCTGATTTTTTTGTGATACATAGTTACTACACACCTTTTAATACCAATTCCAATGCAACGGATATTCTGAATTCTGCTACTACAGAAACCAAAAAGAATATCGATTTTGTGATAAATGCATTACAAACAGCAGGAACAGCAGCAAAACCGGTTGTACTGGATGAATGGAATATTTTTGCTGCAGGCTCCAAACAACAGGTATCACATATCAATGGATTACATGCTGATCTGTTGCTGGGAGAACTAATGAAAAATAAATATGGTATGGCCTGCCGTTGGGACCTGGCAAATGGATGGGATACCGGCAACGATCATGGTATGTTCAATAATGGTGATGAGCCGGATGGCGTGCCTAAATGGAATCCCCGCCCTGTATTTTATCACATGTATTATTTTCAGAAATTTTTAGGAGACAGGCTGCTTTCTTCTTCCGTTACAAATACGGCAGATATTGTTTCTTATGCATCGTCGTTTTCTTCGGGCGATCTGGGTGTGGCCCTGATCAATAAATCAGGTTCTGATAAAATAATTCAATTGGATATAAAAAACTTTATCCCGGGAAGCCGGTACTATTGGTATACCCTGACAGGAGGATCAGATAATGGTGAATTTTCCAGGAAAGTATATATTAATGGCGTTACATCAACATATGCTTCAGGTGGTCCACAGGACTATATGACTATTAAAGCAAATTCTGCCGTTACTGCGAATGGGATGAGGGTGAGAGTGCCGTCCAGGTCAGCAGTTTTTGTAGCGGTTGATCATAAATAATCAATAAAGTATGAAAGGTTTATTCAGTCTCATTTTCTCTTGTGTATTACTGATCGGATCTAATAGTTGCAGCAATGCCGGTCAGTTGAAGTTTTATCCGGCCAATGACCCGCAGATCCGTTATACCGGGCGGATCGACTTTTCAAATCCGTTAAGTCCCCGCTTCTGGCAACCGGGTGTATATATAGAATGGCAGTTTGAGGGAAGCGATTGCGAAATGATCATTAATGATGAAGTATTATGGGGCAATTCACATAATTACCTGGAAATAGTGGTGGATGGGAAAGCAAGACGGATACAGACAAAATCCCGTACTGATACAATACAAATAGCAAAGGGACTGCCTGCAGGCAAACATCTTGTAATGATCAGCAAGAATACAGAAGCAGGTATTGGCTACCTGGAATTAACAGGTGTGCGCTGTGAAAAATTGGTAGCACTGCCACCGGCGCCCACCCGGAAAATAGAATTCATTGGCAATTCGATTACTTGCGGCATGGGTAGCGATCAATCTGAAGTTGCCTGTGATAAAGGTGTTTGGTATGATCAGCACAATGCTTACCTGAGCTATGGTGCGATCACCGCAAGAACGCTGAATGCCCAATATCATTTATCGGCCGTATCCGGCATCGGTCTTATGCATAGCTGCTGCAACATGAAAGTGATCATGCCACAGGTGTTTGATAAGATCAATATGCGTGAGGACACTATTGCGTGGGATTTCAAGCGGTATCAGCCAGATGTAGTGACCGTTTGCCTGGGACAGAATGATGGCATACAGGACTCGCTTTTGTTTTGCAATAACTATATAACCTTTCTGGAAAGGCTCCGCCAGTATTACCCTGCTGCCACGATCGTTTGTCTCAATAGCCCTATGGGCGATGAAAAGCTGACCATCGCCATGAAAAAATATCTTACAGCGATCACAGAAAAAATGCAGAAGACCGACAAAAAGATTCACGCCTTCTTCTATTCCCGGCAATACAATAGTGGCTGTAGCTGGCATCCTTCACTGGAAGAACACCGCCAGATAGCGGAAGAGCTTACAGCTTTTGTGAAGAAACTGATGAAGTGGTGATAATTGAATATCTTCAGTCTGCAAATCATTGTCTTCATTTTGTTTTAGTGTATGTCGTATATCCCTTCAGTTTCCCGTTATGAGGAAATGCAATACAACCGTTGTGGTAAAAGCGGTTTATTGTTGCCTGCCATATCCCTTGGCCTCTGGCATAATTTCGGATCGGTAGATGATTTTAAAAATGGCCGGAGCATTATCCGCCGTGCGTTTGACCGGGGCATTACACATTTTGACCTGGCGAATAATTATGGACCGGAACCTGGTTCTGCAGAAGAGAACTTCGGCGCAATTCTGCAAAAGGATTTTGGCGGCTACCTGCGTGATGAACTGGTCATTTCCACTAAAGCAGGATATACCATGTGGCCCGGGCCATATGGTGATTGGGGTTCACGCAAATATCTTATAACAAGCCTTGAGCAAAGTTTGAAAAGAATGGGGCTTGATTATGTTGATATATTTTACTCCCACCGCCCTGACCCCAATACACCAGTGGAAGAAACCATGAAGGCGCTCGATCATATTGTGAGAAGTGGTAAAGCCCTGTATGCAGGCATCTCTAACTATAATGCAGAACAATCACGCCAGGCATTCTCTGTATTAAGGAGCCTGGGAACACCCTGCCTGATCCATCAGCCAAAATATTCCATGTTTGTAAGAACACCTGAAAAAGGACTGCTCGATGTATTGGATGAATATGGAGTGGGTTGTATCCCGTTCTCTCCTTTGGCGCAGGGACTGCTGACGGATAAATATCTGAAAGGCATACCGGAAAGATCGAGAGTGGCCAATCCACATGGCTTTTTGAAAGAAGAAGATATTACACCGGATAAAGTAGATAAGATCTCCCGGTTGAATACTATTGCCCAGGAGAGGGAGCAATCTTTAGCGCAGATGGCATTGGCCTGGTTGCTGAAAGATAAGCGTGTTACCAGTGTACTGATCGGAGCCAGTTCAGTGAACCAACTGGATAATAATCTCGATGCTTTGAAGAACCTGGAGTTTAGCGGAGATGAACTGACCGCAATAGAAGATGTTCTTGCCGGGTGATGCTGGGATAAATCCTTTTCCTCCTCTAGTAATATTCCTATTAATCAAGGCATACTGCTCCCTTCTTTCCTTTTTTCAACTACAGGATATTACATTAGCAGCACAAATTAATATCTATGAAAACAAGGATTATCTGGATCGTTCTTTTTGCGATGGTAGCATTACAGGCATGCAACAGGGCTATGACGCCTTATGAGGCTGCCAACAATCCCAGGGGTAAGAAATGCAGGGATATCCGGTAATTATTATCCCTGGCCGAACAGGCTGCCTACAGCGCCTTCCAGCATGGGAAATTTTTCAACCACATAATTCTTGATCGATTCAATAGCTTTTTTGGCCTGCTCGTCTGTTAAGCCGGCTTCTGCTTTCAGTCGGTCTATTAATTCCTGCATGGAGAAGATTTTATAGCCGGAAGAGACCATTAAAGGATCTCTTCCGGCTTTTTTTGAAGTTATTTCTTATGCTACTTTCAGCAAGCTCAGTTTGCTCTTGTCAAACTTACGCTTTGCATAGTCCAGGTCGAGGGTGAACTGGGTGTCTTTGGAAGAAGGCAGTTCAAACATTGCATCGGTGAGTATGCCTTCACAGATGCTGCGCAATCCGCGGGCGCCGAGTTTATACTCCACAGCTCTTTCGACCATAAAGTCCAGCACATCATCTTCAATGGTCAGTTCAATGCCTTCCAGTTCAAACAATTTCTTGTATTGTTTGGTGAGTGCATTTTTAGGTTGAGTCAGGATGGCGCGAAGTGTAGTCGCATCCAACGGATCAAGATGGGTTACAACAGGAAGACGGCCCAGCAGTTCAGGGATCAGGCCGAATGATTTCAGGTCCTGTGCATTCACATAACGCAGCAGGTTCTTCTTCATATTGTCTTGCTGATCTTTATCAACATTGAAACCAATGGTATTGGTTTGCACCCGGCGGGCAATGATCTTATCAATGCCATCAAATGCACCTCCGCAGATAAAGAGTATGTTCTGGGTATTGATCTTGATCAGCTTTTGTTCCGGGTGTTTGCGTCCGCCTTGCGGTGGCACCAGCACATCGGTCCCTTCCAGCAGTTTCAGCATTCCCTGTTGCACACCTTCACCGCTTACGTCGCGCGTGATGGAAGGGTTATCGCCTTTGCGTGCGATCTTATCTATTTCATCAATGTATACAATGCCTCTTTCGGCAGCGTTCACATCATAATTGCAAACCTGCAGCAGGCGTGTAAGAATGCTTTCCACATCTTCACCTACATAACCGGCTTCTGTGAAAACGGTAGCGTCCACAATAGCAAATGGCACATTAAGCATGCGAGCGATGCTCTTGGCCAGCAGGGTTTTACCGGTGCCGGTTTCCCCTACCATGATGATATTGCTTTTTTCAATCTCTACTTCGCTGTTATTGTTGCCAGCATCTGCTGGTCTTTGCTGCAAACGTTTATAATGATTATAAACAGCAACAGCCAGCACTTTCTTGGCCTCATCCTGGCCGATCACATATTCATCGAGAAATTTCTTGATCTCAATAGGCTTTTTAATTGTCAGTTTGAAAGAAGTATTAGGTGTTTTTTCATCCCTGACCATTAGTTCCTGGTCAATGATCTCACGTGCATGTTCTACACAGTTTTCACAAATATGTCCCTCCTGACCGGCGATCAGGATTTTCACCTCATCCCGGCTTCGCCCGCAAAATGAGCAATGCAAAATGTTTTTAGCCATGTTTTTTCCTTGAAATATTGAGACAATACGGTCCGGATTGTGACTACAAAAATAAAAAACCGCCCTGAGAAAGACGGCTTTTTACCAATATCTTATTTAAGTTATTGATATCTATCAACTTACAGTTTATTGATAACCTTGTCTACAATGCCATATTCCACTGCTTCCTGGGCATCCATCCAATAATCACGGTCGAAATCTTTCAGGATCTGTTCCATCGACTTTCCGCAATTGTCTGCGAGGATCTTTGCCCCCATCTCTTTCACCCTTTTGGTTTGCCTGGCCTGTATTTCCAGGTCGGCGCTTACCCCGCGGATATAACCACCGAGTGAAGGCTGGTGGATCATCACTTCACCACTGGGGTAAATAAAGCGTTTACCTTTTTTACCGCCACTCAGCAAAATGCTGCCCATAGAAGCTGCCAATCCCATGCAGATAGTGCTGACCGGGCTTTTGATCATTTGCATGGTATCATACATTACCATACCGCTGGTAACCACACCGCCGGGGCTATTGATAAAGAATTTGATCTCTTCTCCCGGTTTATCTGCGTCAAGCAACAGTAATTTGGTAACTACATCCTTGGCGCTTTTATCGTCTACCACACCCCACAGATAAATGCTCCGCGTTTCGAAGAAATACTTCTCCAGCTTTTTGCTGAACATCATCAGGTCGGATTTGGGTTGCTCTTCTTTTTCTTCCTCCTCTTCGTCGTCGGCTCTCCAATCGTTATAGATAAATTGATTCCGATTCATATCGTATGTTGTTTATTATTAAAGTAAGGGTCCATTAGCGCCATCTGCGTTCTTTTAGCGCCCATTCGTGTCTTAATCTTTTTTCTCTTTACGTGGGTTGATCACCAGCACTTCATCTACCAGGCCATAATCTTTAGCCTCAGTAGCGGTCATCCATTTATCGCGGTCGAAATCTTTTTCGATCTGTTCAATGGGTTTGCCGGTATGATAGTTTACCACATCATACAATTCTTTTTTCAGTTTCCTGATCTCGTTCACCGTGATCTCTATATCACTTGCCTGTCCGCCAATAGCACCGCTGGGCTGGTGCATCATGATCCTGGAATGTTTCAGGGCTGCCCTCTTCCCTTTGGTGCCGGCACCTAAAAGCACGCAGGCCATGGAAGCGGCCATACCGATACAGATGGTGGCTACATCAGGTGTTACATATTGCATGGTATCATATACGCCCAGGCCTGAATAAACACTGCCGCCGGGGCTGTTGATATACATATTGATATCCCTGGTGCGGTCGGTTGAATCAAGGAAAAGTAACTGGGCGGTGATGATATTGGCTACTTCATCATTAACAGGGTAGCCCAGGAAAATGATCCGGTCCATCATCAGGCGGCTGTACACATCCATTACGGCCACATTCATGGGTCTTTCTTCAATGATATTAGGTGTCATTGCCGTTACCAGGTGAGAACCATAAGAGTGGAGGGTATTGCTTGAAAGGCCGCGGTGTTTTACCGCATATTTCTCAAATTCTGAATTAAAACTCATAAATCGTCTGTTTGCTTATGAATACGAAGTTTTAGAAAATCCCCGAGTTGCGATATTCGCTAATCCTCGCTAAGATAACGTACTGTCATCAAATATCCGTCCAAATGCCAAATCCTCAAAACTGATGACAGTATAGCAGAATTGAGAGGAAAATTGTTGATCCCAAACCAGAGAAAACCCGAAAAAGAGCGAAAATGACAGGAATGGGTAAAAACCGTCAATTGCCCTGTATAAAAGAAAACTGCACCCCGAAGGATGCAGTTAATAATATGGTGATGCCGGTATTGCTTTTAGGAAAACATCTCTCTTACTTTATCAAAAAATCCTTTTTCGTTTTTATCGGGCTGTGGTTTGAAATTATCTGAACCGGATAATTTTTCCAATGCAGCTTTTTCTTCTGAAGTAAGATGTTGCGGTGTCCACACATTCACATGGATCAGCTGATCTCCTTTTTCATAAGAGTTTACTGCAGGAAAACCTTTTCCTTTCAACCGGAAGATCTTGCCGCTTTGAGTACCGGCTGGTATTTTGATCTTTGCACGGCCATCGATGGTGGGCACTTCCACCTGTGTGCCGAAAGCTGCATCAGGGAAGGAGATATGCAGGTCATACGCAACATTCAATCCGTCGCGCTGCAATTCCTTGTGTTGTTCTTCTTCGATGAGGATGATCAGGTCGCCATTCATGCCGCCTCTTTCACCTGCATTGCCTTTGCCGTTGATGCTTAATTGCATGCCTTCCTGTACGCCGGCAGGGATATCGATACTGACGGTTTCTTCTGCAAATACCCTTCCTTCGCCTTTACAGTTGCCGCATTTGGCAGTAATGGTGCTTCCTTCGCCATTGCAGGTGGGGCAGGTGCTTACGGTTTGCATCTGACCCAGGAAAGTGTTCTGTACCCGTCTTACCTGGCCGCTGCCGCCGCAGGTATGGCAGGTTTGCACGCTGCCTTTGTCTTTGGCGCCGCTGCCCTGGCACACATTACAGGTAACATATTTTTTTACCTTGATATTTTTGGTAGTGCCTTTGGCAATTTCTTCATAGGTCAATTTCAGTTTCACCCGGAGATTGCTTCCTCTTACGCCGCGTGTGCGCTGTGCACCGCCGCGCCTTTGACCGCCTCCGAAAAAACTTCCGAAAATATCTTCGCCGAAAATGTCTCCAAACTGGCTGAAGATATCATCCATATTCATGTTGCCGCCACCGAAACCACGGCCATTGCCGCTAAGACCTGCATGCCCGTAACGGTCATACTGTGCTTTCTTATCGGCATCGCTTAATACTTCATAAGCCTCTGCTGCTTCTTTGAACTTTTCTTCCGCTGCTTTATCTCCGGGATTGCGGTCCGGGTGGTATTGCATGGCCACCTTTCGGTAAGCTTTCTTGATCTCCTCTGCCGAAGCTGATTTGCTGACGCCTAATGTTTCGTAATAATCTCTTTTACTCATATACGCGAATGATGCGAATGGTGCTAATTAATGCGGATGTTGCACATCGGCGCTAATTATGCGAATGTGCTTTATTTGCCTACTACCACTTTTGCATGACGGATGATCTTATCATTCAGATAATATCCTTTTACTACTTCATCCACTACTTTGCCTTTTAACTCCTTTGTGGGGGCGGGTATTTCTGTAATGGCCTCGTGCAGGTCAGGATCAAAATCCTTCCCGATAGCTTCCATTGGTTTCAATCCTTTTGATTGCAGCAAGCTGCGGAGCTTGTTGAAAACAAGGGTCACACCTTCTTTTACTTCTTTGCCATCAGAGCTGTCCAATTGTTTTTGGGCCCTGTCTGAGTCGTCGAGCACTTCCAGCAGGTCCTGGATCACTTCACGGCCAGCGGTTTGCGCCAGTTCAATTCTTTCTTTGGCGCTTCTTCTCCGGAAATTGTCAAACTCGGCAACGAGCCGTAAATATTTGTCCTTACCGGCTTCCAGCTCAGCTTTTAATTTTTCCAGTTCAGATTCGCCTGTTGCCTGGTTTTCATCTGTATTAACATCAGCCCCTGAATTATTCTCCGGGGTCTCATTCACTTGTTCTTTTACGTCTTTTTCTGCCATTTTTTACAAATTGTTTGCAAAGGTAAGCTTGTCAATAATATTGCCAATGGCCGGTTTGGGACAAAATGACCGCCCGGCGTGTTTTTGGGTGCAACATGGTCAGTGACAGGCGATGAATGTGGCCGATGGCTGACTTCATGATCGGTTATCGGCCACATTCACCGGTCATCGTTCTCTCTTATCTTTGCACGCTTATGCAAAAAGTCTTTCTCAAACGCAAAATCGCTCCCCGCATTGCCAACGGCCACCCCTGGATCTTTGCCAATGAAGTGGAAAAAATAGAAGGTGATATACAGGGCGGGGAAACCGTTGAAGTGTTTACGCATGATAAAAAATTTGTAGGTAAAGGATATATCAATCCCAAATCCCAGATACTCGTGCGCCTGCTTACCCGGCAGAAAGTCGATGAAATAAATGAAGCATTTTTTCTGCGGAGGATAGCCAGTTGCTGGGATTACCGCCAAAAGATCGGTTACACAGAAAATTGCCGGCTGGTTTTTGGCGAAGCCGACTCACTTCCGCAACTGATCATTGATAAGTTCAACGATTATTTTGTTATTCAAACCCTGGCACTTGGCATCGACAAATGGAAGCCGGCTATTGTAGATGCACTGAATAAAATTTTTGCACCCAAAGGCATTTATGAGAGAAATGATGTGCCGGTAAGGGAGCTCGAAGGCTTGCCCCAGCAAAAAGGATTCTTATCAGCGCCTTTTGATACAAAGATCATTATCGAGGAAAATGGATTGAAGTTTCATGTTGACCTGGAGAATGGGCAAAAGACCGGCTACTTCCTCGATCAGCAAGACAATCGCCGTGCTATCCGCCATATTGTAAAAGATGCTGAGGTATTGGGTGCATTCACCTATACCGGCACGTTTGAAATACATGCTGCCTATTATGGAGCGAAATCAGTGCTTGGCCTGGATATTTCAGAAAATGCCGTAACCCAGGCCAACCGCAATGCGGCACTTAACGGCTTGCAGGATATCTGCCGGTTTGAAACGGCCAATGCCTTTGATGTACTGAAACAATGGGGAAAAGACGGAAGGCAATATGATGTGGTGATGCTTGACCCACCCGCTTTTACCAAAAGCAGGGAAACCATTCAGAAGGCCATCACTGGTTATAAAGAGATCAATCTTCGCGGGATGAAACTGGTAAAGCCCGGCGGCTTCCTGGTCACTTCTTCCTGTACTAACCTGGTAAATCCTGAACTGTTTCTCCAGATCATTGATATGGCTGCAAAAGATGCCAGGAGAAAAATAAGACAGGTGACTTTCCAGGCGCAGGCATCAGACCACCCGATCATCTGGGGGATGGACAATACACAATACCTGAAATTCCTGATCGTTCAGGTAGAATGATCAATAACCCGTAAATACTTATTGGGAAACCTGGAACTTGCCTGAGTCGATCACTTTTCCTGCCGCGTCAGTAAGGTGATAGATGTACATGCCACGGGTGAAATCGTTCAGTGCGATCGTTGTTTTTTCAGAAAGGTTCTGGGCTTCATACATCTTTTTGCCCAGGAAGCTGTAGATAATGACAGTTCTGCCTTTTTGCTGGTCCTTATCAAAATCGAAGGTGATATAGGTCTTGGCTGGGTTGGGGTATAGCTTCACGATCTTGCCGCCTGGCTGTTCAGTCATAGGCCCACGTGTAGTTTGGGCATCGGACTGGGCGGCAAAAAACAGTATAAAAATCAGTATGGGTAGAATTCGCTTCAACGAAACAAATTTACTTTTATTTTCCAATAATATACCGTTTTCGCCATTCGTGCAACGTATTTCTACTCGAATTTATATTTTATTGATTATAAACTCGTTATACGTTACTATATTCCAGCTTTAACTAAAGTTTTACTTAAGACCGGCCAAAGTTTTTTCAATTTGGGCAAAGTCGGGGACATCACCGGCATTTTCCAGGACCTCGGCGTATTGCACAATGCCGTTTTTGTCTATTACAAAGGCAGCTCTTTTGGAGACCCCCTTCATGTCCAATATCCAGTCTTCATAAAGCGCTCCATAAGCCCGGGAAACTTCTTTATTAAAATCGCTGAGCAGGGGGAAATTGTAATGCTGGGCCTCTTTGAACTGGGCCAGGGTAAAAACCGAGTCTACAGAAATGCCGAATACTTTGGCATGGGCATTATTATACAGGGCAATATTATCCCGAACCCCGCAAAGCTCTTTCGTGCACACGCTGGTAAAAGCCTGGGGAAAGAAAAGAAGCAATACATTATTTCCTTTGAAAGAAGAAAGATGGGTTTTCGTCTTTGCTTCGTCGTACAGGCTGAAATCAGGGGCAGGTTGACCAACGTTAATACTCATGGTGAAAATTTTTATAAAGGTAGCACCATCATTTAAAACTTGGGACACTTTACGGCATTCAGGTATGGATTATCCCTGTCTAACGACTTGACAAAAGATAAAGACAATTCTATCCCCCCGCGTCCGTAACTGCTTGTACGAAGTTTGGAAATATTGACATCATAGCTTAATGCAAAAGAGAAGGGCAGGTATTCCAGTTTTATAACGGGTATCAATGCATCGTTCAAACGCAGGTAAGTGCCTGCATGCAGCACATAGTCGGGATTGTCAGGATCTCCGCCCAATTTCAAACCATACATGGCGCCGCCAACTGTTTCGGTATACTTGCCCTGCCTGGAATGATCAGCCTGTAAAGTGATATAAGTATATTCACTGACTCCAAAGCGAATGCCTCCTGAAAATACCCATTTGGGATTCAGTTCAACAGTAGGGTCGCGATAGAAGGATTGATTGGGACGTGTAAAATGATGATAAGCCACACCTATATAAAAATTATCAGCAGGATTATCTCTTATAGTCGCGTTATAACTCATGCCTACAGATCCGTCCAGGTATGAATATTTTGTGCTGGTAAGTGGTTCTCCATCACCCAAACCATCATACTGGCTATTGGTGGTCATCTTGGAGCGGTCAAAACTTCTTTGCACCCATCCTCCCATAAAGCCCAGTGACAGGTAACGGTTATGGTCTGCGCTTACAGATTTAAGATAGGTGAGTGCCGGCATCAATTGCACCGTGGTCCATCCAATGGTACCGGCCCTGTCGTACATACTTTGGAAACCAAGCGTCACAAAATCATCTGCCCTGCCGATCGGCATTTTATATTCGCCGTTGAGTGAAGCAGTTTTGTAAGCATTTGTTACGCTGTTCCATTGATCGCGGAATACGCCCTGCACGCGGACATCCCCGGTAAAGATGCCTGCCAGTGCCGGATTGCGCAGCAAAGGTGTTTCAAAGAATTGCGAGAAATGAATATCCTGTGCATTACTGCCAACAGGAAGGATACAGGATGCTGCACTAAAACATGTTCCTGCTATTGCCGTAAATATCCTGTTCATAAGCATATTATTTACAAGATCAGCGCAATATTGCCGCTCAGTTTGATGAGCTCACCATTGTCACAGAGTATCTCTGCCTGGTATATATATACATCAGGTTGTGCTTTTGCTCCTTTGAAAGTTCCATCCCAACCTTTTGTTGCATCATTGGCAGGGAAATTCCTGTTTTCAAATACTACTTCTCCCCACCGGTTAAAAATGCGTAAGGACTTTATCAGGTATAATCCTTTTCCTCTCGGATAAAACCGGTCATTGTTTCCATCTCCGTTTGGTGAAAAAGTATTGGGGATATAGAAGTTGGCGTCTTTGCAGATCACTACTACTTCAATGTCGCCACTGTTGCGGCAGCCATTTGTATCGGCAAAGTCAACATGATAGGCAGTCGTGGCCCTGGGATTGGCTATTGGCCGCGGGCAATTATAGCAGCTTAATGCATATTGTGGCGTCCATGCCCAGCGGTTCACACCATTTGAATAAGAAGCAGGGATGGTATCCGAAGATCCTGATGGAATGATTATCTGGTGTGGCATATCTACGGTGGGCAATGGATAAACAGTGATCCTTTGTGTAGCTGTATCAACGCATCCGCTGCTATTGGTAGCAAAAGCATATACGGTGAAGTCACCCGCTGCAGTATAGGTTTGGAATGGCGGGTCCTGTACATTGGCCGTATTGCCATTGGGGAAATTCCATGACCAGGTAACAACAGATGTATCAGGCCGCAGGAATACGCCCGAATGGAGCAGGGAATCATAAATGCAAACCGTCGTATCTCCACGTATGGCAATATCAGGACGTGCCACTACTTTAACTGCTGCCGTTTTGATAAAGCTGTTGGCGCAGCCACTTTGTGTTTGCACATTGAGCGTAACAGTATAAATACCGGGTGCACTATAATAATGAGTAGGATTTTGCTGGGAAGAAGTGCCGCCATCACCAAAGTTCCAGGTGTAACCGGTAATGGGTTCACTGGAAAGAGTTGAGTCGGTAAAGTTCACGATGCCACCATCGCAAAGCAATGAATCAGATACGCCGAACAGGACATTGGCCCCTCTCACACGGATCGTATCTATACCTGCAACAGGTATAACGCAGGATGGAGGATCGAGCAGGATCACCTTAGGCAAATAACTGCCGAATGATTGATATACATGCGTCACATTGGGTGAGGTAGTAACGGCATTCCCATCTCCAAAATCCCAGAAATAGGATTGGGTGGATACCGGCCCTGCGGCGGAGAAGCTTATTTGTAGAGGATTGCAGCCTTCTATCGGTGAGTAATTGAACCGCAGCCCTGCTGTATCGAGCACAGTGATGTTCATAAACGAAGAGTCAGTGCATCCTCCCCGGCTGGTAATAGTCAGTTTTACCCTGTACACGCCCGGTGTGGAATAATAGTGAACAGGATTGTTTAAAGAAGAATTCCCTTCGCCTGGCCCGAAGTTCCAGCTTACGGAAGCATAGTTTTGCGAAGTATTGGTGAATTGTACTTCAAGCGGAGTGCAGGCGCTGAATGAATCATTCACCTCAAAGCTGGCATGTGGCCTTACTACACGGATATAATCCGGCTTCACGATCGAATCAACACATCCAAGGCTGTCTGTAATGTATAGCTTTACTGTATAGCTTCCTGTATCAGCATATCTGTGTACTGGGGAGCTGACGGTGGAACTTGTGCCATCGCCAAAATCCCATTGACTGGTAACAGTTGAAGGAGTGGATAAATTGGTGAATCTTACCGCTGCATTAGGGCAGGTAAGTGTATCTGGTGAGCGGAATTCTGGCTGAGGATCGGATGTAACGATGTAGCCAGGCCGTGTAAGGGTATGGCTGCAGCCGGATGCATCCGTTACCGTAAGTGAAACAGAAAAAGTATCAGCTGTTGCATAGGCATGCATGAATGGCGGGCCGGTAAATGACTGGATAGTTCCATCACCAAAATCCCATCTCCATTCAGTGATGCGGTTCGTGCCATCAGAAGTGGAACGGTCAGCAAAAATAAAATCGTTCCCCACACATCCGGTGCGTGGCTGTGCGATGAAATTGGCTGTGGGGCCATTCACCCGGAGATAAGCAGCTTTGCTGACGGTATCCCTGCAACCATTGATATCGACAGTGATTAATGTTATGGTATAGCTTCCCGGCGTAGTATAAGTGTAGCGGACAGGGCCCTGTGTTGTTATTTGTGTTCCATTGCCCATATCCCAGATAAAGGAGGTAGTAAGTGCCGCATCGTAATTGGTTGGGGTGAGGGTGACAGGGGTTCTTGAACAGTTAATAGTATTAGCGACCGTGAAATCAGGATCCTGATCTAAGGAATGGACTATCCGGGTAGTAGTATGCGAACAATTATCATTTGTAACGGTAAGTCTGACGGTATAGGTTCCGAAAGCTGCATAAGTATGCGTTGGGCTTTGCTGTGTTGAAGTAGTGCCGTCGCCAAAATCCCATGACCATGTTTGTGGTGCAATGGACGCATCAGTGAAAGTAACGTGACGCCGGTTATTGCAATCGATCTGCGAAGTGAAGCGTGCAACAGGAGGTAGTATATGAATATAATCGACTTTCCTCATCGTATCAGCACAACCATTATTGGTAGCTATCAAACTGACAGAAAAGTAGCCGGTATCGGAATAGGAGTGGGCAGGATTCTCTGATGCGGAATTTCCTCCATCGCCAAAATTCCAGAGCCATTCATCTGCAGGGGCGGATGTGCTGGTGAATTGTATTGGCTTAAAGGCGCAGATTTCTAAAGGAGCAGCAGAAAAATCAGCTACCGGCTTGGACCCTACTCTTACTCCTGCATTGAACACTATGCTGTCTGTGCACCCGGTTGATGTAGTGTATACGAGTTTTACTGTATAGGTCCCTTGTATTGGATAAGTATGCCTGGGATTTTGCTGTGTGGAAGTGGTGCCATCCCCGAAGTCCCAATTGTAAGAAGTAATAGCATCTACTGAAGTGATGGCAGGGACAGGTGCAATGGTAAAAGGTATGCATCCTCTTGCCGGTAATCCCCGCACGCTCACTTTCGGTTGCTGCAAGCGGATAAAATTCGTTTTAGTGATCGTATCCTGGCATCCGCTGCTGTTGGTTATGATCAGGCTTACAGTATAGTCTCCATAACTGCTGTATGTATGTGAAGGATTTTGCTCTGTGGAAGTAGTGCTGTCGCCAAAATCCCATAACCAACTAACAGATCCTGTTGATATGTCCTGGAAGTTTACTGTCAATGACGACTGGCAACTGGCTGATGAAGGAGCCGTAAAATCAGCGACCGGCGGCGGGGCGACCGTTACAACCTGGCTGGTTGAATCCTTGCAGTTGCCGAAATAGTTGTACAACCATACCGTATAAGTTCCTGCTGTTGCATATGCATGCGAAGGCATGGTATCGGTTGATGCGTTGCCGTCACCAAAATCCCATCTTAAACTATCAGGCGAAGGAGTAGAGGTATTAGTAAAAGATATTGGTGAACCGGGGCAGGCAGTTCCGGAAAACTGGAAGGAGCTGGAAAATCTGGCTACGGGTATAATCCTTGTTACGGTGTCTACACAACCATTGCTGCTTGCTGCAGTAAGCGAAACAGTATATGCGCCGGCTGATGCATAGTTATGTGCAGGCGAGGTAAGTGTGGAGGTAATGCCATCTCCGAAATCCCATTGATAGGAAACTGTACCAGGACCGGTGGACGTATTGTTGAATTGAATATCTGCAGGTGCAGAGCAGGCGACAGGCGGAGTGGCGGTAAAGCGTGCTGTTACCCCAGGGGTCACATTTATATAGGCATTTCTTCCAAGCAGTCTGGAGCAACCCCTGCTGTCGGTCACTTTGAGTGTAATAGCAAAATTTCCGGCAGTGGGATAAACAGCCAGCGGGCTTTGTTGAGTAGAAGTAATGCCATTACCAAAATCCCATTGCCAACTGGCAATGGAGCTGCCGGCAGCTACAGAAGAAAGGTCAGTGAACTGGACCCGCAAAGGGAAGCAACCTGATTGTGTATTGGAAGAGAAGTTAACAGTGGGCGGTTCATATACGGTAATATATTGTTGACGCGTAAGCGTATTGCTTCCACTGCTATTGGTCACTGTAAGCTTGATCGTATAAGTGCCGGGAGTAAAATAAGTAGCTGTAGGATTTTGTAAGGTGGAGCTGTTGCCATTTCCCAGGTCCCACAACCATGTTTCGGGATTTCCCGTAGAAAGGTCCTGGAAATTTACGATCAATGGAGAACAGCCACCAATAGGGGTGGCAGTGAAATTGGCAGCTGGTGTTTGAGCAAAAGCAGGGCATATTGCTGATAAAGCAAGTCCAAAGACGCACAGGGCCTTCGCAACAATAGCTTGGTATAGTTTACACAGTGTCGGGCTTATTTATATAGGGCTGAAATCTTCCTAAACCAGCAAAAACTATTCCTATCAACACGAATGGGTGCGAATGAGTGGGATGAGGGTGGATGGATTAAAATAGACGCGAATGGTGCGAATAGGCCGATTGGGTCAAATGGGTCTTATTTTTTGTCGAGGCGCAGGTTTTTTTGTCCGTTGGTACCGCTTTGCGAGGCTATTACATAAGTAAGGCTGTTCTGATCAATATGCCAGGTTCCGTTGATCAGCGATACCGGAGAAGCCGCATTGGGAAATGAAGCCATGATATTCATGGTATTGGGGTTCCCTTCCCACACACCTTTATTTTCTATGACGTTCTGTTTAATGGCATCTACGGTGTAGTCCCGGTTAAATTGAAAGGAGTAAGGGGAGAAATGATTGGTGATGGTGTCACCGGCATTTACAAATTTGGTGATGATCCATTGTCCATCTGTCATTGCAGACAGTACATAATTCTCTTTCTGTTGTTCTATAAATTTTTTACAGCCTGAAAGGATTATCAGCAGAACAACTGCAGTCAGTAGGCTTTTCATAGGGGCGTTTTAGGGATTCAAAATAAAAAAACGCCATGGAGGGTGCAATCGTAGTATTGCCTGGTTTATTGAGGGAATTTCTCATCAGCCATGATCTCTTTGATCTGTTGCAAATGGTAATTTGAATGGGCCGTCATAAAGAGTATCAGTTGATAACAATCCACTGCCTCTTCATGCAGTTGGGTTACATGGTTACGTAAATCTTCTGTCGTATTTCTCACATATCTGAGATGTTCTGTTCGGGCAGACCTGAAAGAGGCCATCGCTTCAGCAGTAGATTCCCATTTGGCTTTTGCGTGCTGCAATGCATCGGCTGTTTGTGTGCAGACGGATGCTGTTTGCATCAGTTCTGCATCACTGATCTTTATGGCTAGTCTTTTCTCCGGCTTTGCCGGTTGCTTCATGGCAGTTTGCAACATATCATTAAAAGAATTTTCTGCCATTGCTATATGATACAGGCATTCGCGGATATTCCATTTGCCGGGAGCAGGCCTGAAATCCAGTTGTGCAGGAGAAAGCTCTTTTACCGAGCGCACCAGTTCATTGCGCGTTTCCTTCAGATTGTTTACGCAGAATTTTCTTTCCTTTTGAGAAAGTGTACTGTTTTTGACCGTACCAGCCATGCCGGTTATAACAAGCAGGGCAAGTAAAATGCGGCCCTTGGTTCTTTGAAGCATGATCAGATGGTTTTCAATCTATCCTAAATATAAGAAATTGGAATGAAGAATCGAGCATCCTCTACTCACTGCTACTCCTTTAATGGCCTCTTTTTCACCATTCCACCTCTCGTATCTTTTATACTTTGCATTACGATGAATGCATTCGGGTCGATCTTTTCCACTTCATTGGTCAGCCGGCTGATTTCCAGGCGGGTTACCACGGTGAATAAAATATCGGTAGCGGCATCACTTTCCCCTCTTTTACCAAATCCCCGTCTGCCGGAATAAACAGTGAGCCCTCTTCCCATTTTATGTTTGATAAACTGGGCGATCTCTTCACTGCGCGGCGAAATAATGGTTACGCCGGTAAATTCTTCCACACCTTCCAGTATAAAATCAACTGTTTTTGAGGCCGCAAGATAAGTGAGTATTGCATAAAGTGCGGTTTCAGGAGAAAGCAAATAAGCCGCAACGGAAAAAATAATAATATTAAAAACAAGAATGAAGTCACCTACGCTCAGGCTTCGTCGGCGGCTAAGAAAAATGGCCAGTATCTCTGTGCCGTCGATCACTGCACCTCCGCGGATGCTAAGCCCGATGCCTGCTCCCAGGAAAAAGCCTCCAAATACCGAGATCAGCAATTTGTCATTGGTCACGAACGGATAAGGGATCACGGCTACGGCAAAAGCCAAAAGGGAAATAGCTATAATGCTTCGAATGCTGAACCCTTTGCTGATCTGCTGCCAGCCCAGTAAAAGAAAAGGGATATTGATCAGGATGATCAGGGCTGATAGGGAAATGCCGGTTTTGGCATTGGTCAGCAATGAAATTCCAGTTACGCCACCATCAATAAAATTATTGGGCATCAGGAAGCCTTTCAACCCAAAGCCGGCAGACAGCACGCCTAATCCCACCGACAATGCATTGCGGATACTGCCGCGAAGCGCTTTTTTCTTTTGCCATGATAGCTTGGCCTGCCGGTAACGGCTAATGGATTCCTGTTCCGTTTTTCCCAACGTAATTGCGATCTTTTCCCGCAGGTTGTTGATGAAGCGTACCGCCATACAGAAAAGATAAGAAATCCCGGTGGTTGAATGATTGCCGCCTGAAATGCTTTATAGAAAAATATTTTTTCCCAAATTGCATACTGCAAACTTTGTATTATGCCCCTTTATATTTCTGATATAGTTTCTTTTTTGGAATCCCTTGCCCATCCTTCATTACAGGAATCATATGATAATGCAGGGCTCATTACCGGTCAGCCGGCGCAGCCATGTACTGGTATTATCTGTTCACTTGATGTAACGGAAGCCGTTATTGAGGAAGCTGTAAGCAAAGGCTGTAACCTGGTGGTGGCGCATCACCCCATCATTTTCCGCGGGTTGAAAAGGATCAACGGCAGCAATTATGTGGAAAGGACCATTATTGCTGCGATCAAAAATGATATTGCCATCTATGCTATCCATACCAACCTCGATAATGTGATGCATGGCGTGAATGGCCGGATGGCCAGCCTGCTTGGTTTGCAGCAAACCAGGGTGATGGCGCCAAAAGAAGGGACACTCCGGAAGCTGTTCACGTTTGTTCCTGCCAGTAAAGCCACTGAAGTGAGGCAGGCTTTGTTTTCTGCGGGTGCAGGGCATATCGGCAATTACAGCGAATGCAGTTTTAACAGCGATGGCACCGGCACGTTCATGGCGGAAGCAGGAACCAATCCTTATGTAGGCGAAATCGGGGAGCAGCACCAGGAAGAAGAAACCCGCATTGAAGTCATCTTCCCTTTTTATCTCGAATCCGTTATAGTGGCAGCATTGAAGAAAGCCCATCCTTACGAGGAAGTGGCTTATGATATCGTTCCCCTGGGCAATGCTCATGAAGCTACCGGGGCTGGCCTGGTAGGGGAGCTTCCCGGGGCAATGGAGGAAAAATTGTTCCTGGAAAAGCTGAAATCGGTGTTTGGCTTGTCCGTGGTGCGTCATACAGCCCTCCGGGGAAGGCCCATTAAAAAGGTCGCTCTTTGCGGAGGTGCTGGTAGTTTTTTGATTTCCAAAGCTTTAAGAAATAAGGCTGATATTTATGTGACGGCCGATATGAAATATCATGAGTTTTTTGACGCGGAGGGCCGGATCATCATTGCCGATATTGGCCATTACGAGAGCGAACAGTTTACCATAGGCCTGCTACAAGAGGTTTTGGAGGAAAAATTCCCTACCTTTGCCGTCCTTAAAACTACTGTCAATACCAATCCTGTGCAGTATTTTTAGGGGACCCGGCAGTGGCAGAGCTGCCCTGATAAACTTCAAACTATAAACAATACATGGCAAACATTAAAGAATTTTCTGTAGAAGAAAAACTTACTTCTTTAGTTACCCTGCAAAAGATCGAAAGCAAAATGGACGAGATCCGCATCCTTAAAGGAGAACTTCCGATGGAAGTGGCGGACCTTGAAGATGAGATCCAGGGACTGAACGCCCGCCAGATGCGTATCGAAGAGGAAATCAATGGTGTAACGGAATTCATCACGCAAAGAAAAGAGGCGATCAAGGAAGCTGAAGCGCTGATCAAGAAATATGAAAAGCAAAGCACCAATGTAAAGAACAACCGTGAGTTTGAAGCCATCAACAAAGAGATCGAAATGCAGCAACTGGAAGTGAAGCTGGCTGAAAAACATATCAAAGACGCTACAGAAGAGATCGCTGAAAAAGCGGTACTGCTTGAAAAGGCAAAAAAGAATATTGCCACTAAAGAATCTGTACTGTCTACCAAAAAAGGCGAACTGGAAAAGATCATCGCTGCCAACGAAAAAGAGGAAAAACATTTTGCCAAACTGGCTGAAGAAGCAAAAGAGCATGTTGATCCCCGTCTGTTGGTAAGCTATGAGAAGATCCGCAAAAGCTATCGCAATGGCCTGGCAGTAGTACCTGTGGAAAGAGATGCCTGCGGTGGTTGTTTTTACTATATCCCCCCGCAAAAACAAAGCGAGATCAAACAGCACAAAAAAGTAATGATCTGCGAAAACTGCGGCCGTATTCTCGTTGACGAAGACCTGCACAATTCCGTAGAAGCGAAATAACTTTTTCTTTTTTTATTTTCCCCGTTCTCTCAAGGAACGGGGTTTTTTTATGCCCGATTACAAGTAATTTGCGGCATGCTCCGGACACTTTCCATACAGAACTATGCAATCATCCATGAGCTGGAAATTGATTTTTCTTCCAGGCTCAATATCATCACCGGCGAAACAGGTGCCGGTAAATCCATCATCATCGGTGCGCTCGGGCTGATACTTGGAGAAAGGGCCGATTCAGGCGTACTCGTAAGCAAGGAGAAAAAATGTATTGTGGAAGGAGTGTTTGCAGCAGGAGGTAAAAAAGATATCCGGCAGTTCCTTCAGCAAAATGAATTTGATGTGCAGGATGAAGTGGTGGTAAGAAGGGAAATTGCGGTGAATGGCAAGAGCCGGGCTTTTATTAACGACACGCCGGTTACGCTTGCGCAACTCAACGAATTAAGCTCCCTGCTGGTTGATCTCCATCAGCAGTTTGACACACTGGAAATAGGGGAGAGCGATTTTCAGCGCGAAGTGCTGGACGCGCTGGCCGGCAATAATGAGGCCCTTCAATCCTACCAGGCAGTTTACCATCAATGGCAGGATGCGAAGAAGCAATGGGAGGTATTGAAGGAGCAGCAACTGCAATTCAATAAAGAAGCCGATTATCAGCAATTTCAATACAATGAACTGGAAGAAGCCTCCTTTAAGGAAAACGAACTGGAGGAGATTGACGCAGACCTAAAAATGTTGAGCCATGCGGAAGGTATTAAGACCATGCTCGACAAAGTGAATGCAGAATTGCAGGAGGGCGAATCGCCTATGGTGCCGCAATTGAAAAGCCTGTTACACCAATTGCAATCATTCGAAGCCTATCACCCCGGCCTTTCCGCATTGGGAAAGCGCCTGCAGTCTGTGCAGATAGAACTGCAGGATATTGCGGATGAGCTGGAGCTGATCAATAACCAGGTGAATTATGACCCTGCCAGGATCGAGCAATTGAATGACCGGCTTTCGCTGGGCTATCGCCTGCAGAAAAAGCATGGCGCAAGCAATACGGCAGGATTGCTGGAGATCATGAAGCAACTGGGTGAAAAGCTACAGGCCGTGTTGCATATTGATGAAGAGATACAGCAAAAGGAAAAAGAGACCGGCCGTCTTTTTGAAGAGGCAGGCAAGCTGGCAAAGAAAATAACGGCGGCAAGGACCAAAGAAATAAAACCGCTGGAGGAAAAAGTGAACAAGCTGCTGGTGCAGGTAGGTATGCCTAATGCAAGGCTGAAAGTGGACCTGCGTGCTGCTGAACTGCGGGAATGGGGGGCTGACACCATAGAATTTTTATTCGATGCAAATAAAAGCGGCCAGTTCCATCCATTGCGTAAAGTGGCCAGCGGTGGCGAGCTGAGCAGGCTGATGCTGTGTATTAAATCGCTGGTGGCGCAAAGTATTGATCTGCCCACCATGATCTTTGATGAAATAGATACAGGCATATCCGGCGAAGCGGCAAAGCAGGTGGGGATCATTATGAAGGGCCTGGCAGGCAAGCGGCAGGTGATCTGCATCACGCATCAGCCGCAGATCGCAGGCAAGGCTGATGCGCATTATTTTGTATATAAAGAGAAGGTCAGGGATACGATTAAAACAAATATCCGCCAGTTGAAGCCCGACGAACGCATTACGGCCATTGCGCAAATGCTGAGTGGCGAAAAGCCTACAGCAGCAGCATTGGAGAATGCAAGGGAGATGCTGGATGCATGATAGAGTATTTCCCCTAATTTTACCCACTTTAAAAAACTACTATGGCTTATAATCTTCTTAAAGGAAAACGCGGCATCATCACCGGAGCGCTGGATGCCAATTCAATTGCATGGAAAGTGGCGGAGAAAGCACATGAGGAAGGCGCAACATTTGTATTGACCAATGCACCCATTGCGATGCGCATGGGAGAGATAAAAAAGCTGGCAGAGAAAACCGGTTCAGAGATCATTCCTGCTGATGCAACAAATGTAGATGAGCTGACCACTTTGTTTACCCGTTCCCAGGAAGTATTGGGTGGAAAGATCGACTTTGTATTGCATTCCATTGGCATGAGCGTTAATATCCGGAAGAATATTCCTTATACCGAGTCCAACTACGAATTTTTTATGAAAGGCATCGATGTATCAGCCCTGTCTTTCCATAAAATGCTCAGTGTGGCCAAAAAACTGGATGCCATCAACGAATGGGGCAGCGTGGTAGCGCTTACTTATATGGCAGCGCAAAGAACTTATCCGTTCTATACAGATATGGCGGATATCAAAGCCATGCTTGAATCAATTGCCCGCAGCTTTGGATATCATTATGGCCTGGAAAAGAAAGTGCGGGTGAATACCGTTTCTCAATCGCCTACCAAAACAACAGCAGGCACGGGCATTAAAGGCTTTGGTGATTTCTATGATTATGCCAATGCTATTGCACCATTGGGTAACGCTTCTGCAGAAGATTGTGCCAACTATTGCATCACGCTCTTCTCTGATCTCACAAGAATGGTGACCATGCAAAATCTTTTCCATGATGGAGGTTATTCCACTACGGGAGTGAGCAATGAAGTGATGACGAAACTGGGTGTGGAAGGGTAGAGAATAATGACCGGGTCCAAAATAGAAAATAAAAAACCATCTGTTTATCAGATGGTTTTTTATTTATAGTTATTTATGGTTTAAAGACGGCCATCAGCCATCATTCAACAAATAACATTCAACGTTTTAATATTCGTCTTCGTTAAACAGAAAGTCATCCTGCGTCGGATAGTCGGGCCAGATGTCCTCGATCGTTTCATATACATCGCCTTCGTCTTCGAGCTCCTGAAGGTTTTCTACTACTTCAATAGGAGCACCACTACGAATGGAGTAATCGATCAGCTCATCTTTAGTCGCCGGCCAGGGCGCATCTTCCAGGTACGAAGCAAGTTCTAAAGTCCAAAACATCTTTCGAAAGGTTTTTTAAATTTTAGGAATCAGGTGTTCCGGGGCGGCGTCCGACCCCCAAATTTTCCGCAAAACTAATTTTATTAACGAATTTTCCAAATCATTAGTTGCAAGGGCGAAGGCCGGGTCCAAAAGTTGGGTGTCTGTGTCGAGTTTTAAACTGTTAAATTTTAGATGGTAACCGGAGAAATCCCCGAAATGAGACCTGCGTATTGCAAAAACGGTCAAAAAGGCCTTTAAAATGAAACGCCGGCTTCATTTGGCTGGGAAACGCCAGAAACCAATGGGGAAATCTTATGCCAATCCCGCAATCAGGTTTCCCACAAAGACAACGAAGACCACGAAGACCACAAAGAATTTCTGTATAAGACCCTTTACCCCCTGGTTTCAGGAGATAGTAAATGGGAGATATCTCTTTGTGGTCTTCGTTGTCTTTGTGGGAAAACATTCAAAGCGGGCAATCCCGGGTTTTGCCGGTGAAGCTGTTTTATAGATATTTGAAACTCAAAACCCTTTCCCAGATGATAAAAGGAACGAATATTCATAAAAGATATGGCGCTGTGGAAGTGCTGAAAGGCGTGGACATGGAAGTAAAGAAAGGGGAGGTTGTGTCCATTGTGGGGCCATCCGGGTCAGGCAAAAGCACCCTGCTACATATCCTCAGCACCCTGGATTATCCCGATGCCGGGCATATAGAAGTAAGCGGCAAAACCATCGAATATCAACCCCGTTTAATTATACAACCGGCAGGCTGGTGGAAAAGGGCGGCTAATCTGGTACTGGACATTATTTTCCTGGGAACCCTCGCTTTTCTTATTGCCAGAGTATTTTCTATTCCCCTGGTTGAACTGGACCCGGATATTACGCCTACGATACTGGATGCAGTGGCCGGGTTCACCCTGGCAACCTACCTGTACCTGGCAGCCGTGATCATTCTTTATTATACGCTGCTGGAATGGACCACCGGCCGCACGCTTGCCAAGTATATTACCCGCACCAAAGTGATCGTAGAAATGGAAGGCACCAGGCCAGGCCTGCTGGCCTGCTTTATCCGCTCCGTTTCCCGTTTTCTTCCTGTTGAATTTATAAGCGCTTTTTCAGCCCGTCCCATAACCTGGCATGATAGCCTGGCTTCTACTATGGTAATAAACAGTGGCCTGTCTTACCAGGAAAAGCTCAGCCATAACCTGACTGCAAAACAATTGTCGCTCTTCCGGAGCAAGAATATTGGTTTTGTATTCCAGTTTCATCACCTTCTTCCCGAATTCACTGCCCTCGAGAATGTATGCATACCCGGCTGGCTGGCCGGCCGGAAGAAGAATGAAGTAAAGCTGGAAGCGGAGAAATTGTTGAAAATGCTGGGGCTGGGGCATCGAATGGAAAACAAGCCGAATGAGCTGAGCGGTGGGGAACAGCAGCGGGTAGCTGTGGCCCGCGCCCTGATCAACCAACCCGTAATCGTTTTTGCTGACGAACCTACCGGCAATCTCGACTCAGCTAACGCACGTGAATTACATCAGCTTTTTTTCGATCTTAGAAAACAGTTTAACCAGACTTTTCTCATCGTGACCCATAATGAAGAATTGGCTCAATTGAGCGATAGGGTATTGCACATGAAGGATGGGAAGATCGTGTAGGAAGGTTGTTCGATGGCTACTCCAACACCGGCCATCGCTTTATACCCTTGGCCTCCACGCAATCTCCGGCACCTGTAATTGATGTCCTGCAAAACGCGCCAGCATAAAAAGATAATCACTGAGGCGGTTGATGTATTTGATAACGATCGTTTCCACTTCTTCGCCTTCTGCATCCAGCCTTACGCAGGCCCTTTCAGCACGGCGGCAAACACAGCGTGCAATATGCAGATGGGAAATAACAGGATGGCCTCCGGGCAGAATAAAGAACTTCATGACCGGCAGTGCTTCTGTCATCCGGTCAATTTCTTTTTCCAGTAAGCTGATATCTTCTTCTTTCAGATCGGGGATCTTCATTTTGGGTTCTTTCTCCGGGTCGCAGGCAAGGGAAGAGCCGACTGTAAACAACCTGTCCTGCACTTCCTGCAACAGGATAGTATCTGTAATTCCTGCAAGCAAATCTTTGCAAAGACCGATATAGGAATTCAGTTCATCCACTGTTCCGTATGCTTCAATCCGGAGATGTGCTTTGGAAACCTTGGTGCCGCCGATAAGTGAAGTAGTGCCGCGATCACCGGTCTTGGTATATATCTTGGATGCCATGCTGTAAATCGTTGGCCGTTGGCCGTTGTTCCTTGCCCGGTCAACAGTCAGGGAACAACAGCCAACGGATTATTAATAATGTTCTATAGAAAATTTCGGCCATCGGTCAACGGCCATCGCTTCAGGCGACGGTCAACCCGGAATATGCTCCACCGGGGCATTCATTTTATCGCTTTCGATCACTCCATCGCGCAAGCGTACTACACGACGGGCATGATTGGCGATATCCTCTTCGTGTGTTACCAGCACCACCGTATTGCCGCGGCTGTGAATATCCCCGAAAATGGACATGATCTCATAAGAGGTCTTGGTGTCAAGGTTACCTGTAGGTTCATCTGCCAGGATCAGGGCCGGATCATTGACCAGGGCTCGTGCTATGGCCACACGTTGCGACTGGCCACCGCTCAGTTCATTGGGTTTATGATGGCTCCGCTGGGTGAGATTGACCATATCAAGCACATGCATTGCTTTTTCAGTCCTCATTTTTTTGCTCATCCCTGCATACACCAGGGGTAAAGCCACATTTTCCAGGGCAGTAAGCCGGGGTAAAAGATTGAACTGCTGGAATACGAACCCGATCTCCTTATTGCGGACATCGGCCAGCGCATTATCCTCCATCTTGCTTACATCCTGCCCATTGAGTACATACCTGCCGGAAGTGGGGGTATCAAGGCAGCCCAGGATATTCATCAGCGTACTTTTGCCTGAGCCGGATGGGCCCATCAGCGCCACGTATTCATTTTTGAGAATATCCAGGGATACACCTTTCAGCACCTGCAATTCATTTTTGCCCATGAAATAGGACTTGCGGATCTGGTCCAGATGTATGATCGAAGAATTCATATTCAGTCGTTGGTCTTTAGTAGAATGGGCAGCAGTGCAGCTCAGGAAGCATCCTTATTTCTTTATCACCTTGGGCACTTTGAAAAACTGGTCATCATGTGAAGGGGCATTTCTCAATGCCTGCTCCCGGCCCACTGAACCTTTTACCTCATCTTCTCTCAGCACATTTACTTCCCCGCTCATGTGAAGCAGGGGTTCCACCCCGTCCAGGTCAAGTTCATCCAGTTTTTCCACAAAAGCGATCATGCGTTGCAGGTCGGTCTTAATTTCCTGTTTCTCTGCATCATTGAAACTGAGCCGGGCCAGGCTGGCCAGTTTGTCCACCATTGCATCATTCACTTCCATCCAACAAATATAGAGGATAGATGGCAGATGAGCTATGATGGGGAACCTGCCGGGAAAAATTAACTTTCTTGTTATCTTCGCCGCCCCCAACCATTGCAACCGGCTGGCAATTTAGATTATGGAAAAGAAGAAAGAAATAGTTATGAGCGGGATAAGGCCCACGGGTTTTTTACACCTGGGGAATTATTTCGGTGCCCTCCGCAATTATGTGCGCATGCAGGAAGAATACGAATGTTATTTCATGGTGGCCGACCTGCATTCCCTTACCACCCATCCTGACACAAAGGAATTGAAGGATAATGTGCATCGTGTGTTGTCTGAAAACATTGCCTGCGGGCTGGACCCTGATAAAGTGGCCCTGTTTTGCCAAAGCCATGTATACGAAACCTCGGAACTGTATCTCTACCTGAATATGCTGGCCTATAAAGGAGAACTGGAAAAAACCGTGACTTTCAAGGATAAAGTGCGTCAGCATCCCGACAACGTGAATGCAGGTTTGCTTACCTACCCGGTATTACAGGCAGCGGATATCCTCCTGCACCGCGCTTTGCTGGTGCCGGTGGGAAAAGACCAGGAGCAGCATCTTGAAATGGCACGCAATTTTGCCAATCGTTTTAATCACCGGTATGGAGATATATTCCCTGAACCACAGGCTTTCAATTATGGCAGCGAACTGATCAAAGTGCCCAGTCTTGACGGAGGTGGTAAAATGAGCAAGAGCGAAAACCAGAATGCCACCCTTTACCTGTCGGATGATGATGATCTTATCCATAAAAAGATCATGAAAACAAAAACAGATGCAGGCCCCACTGCACCCAATTCACCCAAGCCGGATTATATCGAGAATATCTTCCTGCTGATGAAACTGGTAAGCAGTGAAGAGGTGATAAAGAACTTTGAACAGGCCTATAATGATTGCACGATCCGCTATGGTGACATGAAGAAACAGCTTGCTGAAGATATGGTCAGCTTTATAGCCCCTATCCGGGCAAAAGCAGAAGCCATCAGAGCAGATAAAACTTATCTGAAAGAAGTGATGGAAAAAGGCGCTGAAAAGGCCCGTCAGAGTGCCCGGGCCACGATGGGAAAAGTACGTGAAGCGATGGGGCTCAATTATTATTGATTATTTTCAATATTTTTATTAGCCACTCATTTTTTAATCTCAAAAGTTGCCGCTGTAGCGGTCAGGCATGGCAAAAGCAAAGAAACCAAAGCATATAGCAGTAGCAGGAAATATTGGTGCTGGAAAAACTACCCTAACAGAAATGCTGAGCAAGCATTATAAATGGATACCCAATTTTGAAGACGTGGACCACAATCCTTATCTCATGGATTTTTATGAGGATATGCCCCGCTGGAGCTTCAACTTGCAGATCTATTTCCTGAACAGCCGCCTGCAGCAACTGGTAGATATACATAAAGGCACGGAAACAGTGATCCAGGACAGGACCATTTATGAAGATGCCAACATCTTTGCACCCAACCTGCATGAAATGGGCCTGATGAGCAAAAGGGATTTTGATAACTATTTCAATTTCTTCCAGACATTAAAAACGCTGGTGCAGCCGCCAGACCTGCTTGTCTATCTCAATGCATCTGTGCCTACCCTGGTTGGTCAGATACAAAAAAGAGGACGTGAATACGAAGAAAACATCCGCCTCGATTATCTCAAACGCCTCAATGAGTATTACAATAAATGGATCGGCAGCTACACCGAAGGCCCGTTGCTGGTCATTGATGTAGACAAAAACAAATTTGCTGAAAAGGAAGAAGACTTTGGTGAGATCATCAGCAAAGTGGACGGGCAGCTATACGGTTTATTTTAATACAGGCTCACGGCTGTATGATGGAGAAAGTAGTTGAATAACCATCAGCCCTGTTATCACCGAATACCAGTTTCCCTTCCGCATTGCCCAGCAAAATATAATACTCATCATCCAGCATCGGCAACTGCGGATCGAATACAAACTTTTGCTTTGTTCCATAAATGGAGGAGAAATCAGAAATGGCAAAAGTTCCATTCACTATCATTCCTGTTTGCGTATTAGTACAAACGTATTTTCCATTTAATTCTAAGGTGAGTATATTATTCTGCTGATCGGTCGTGAGCGGTACAGATGTACCGGAAACACCACCCGTGCGGCTGGTAATCTTCCATTTGGTCGGTGAGTCAGGAAGGTTCACACAGTCACAATTGTCATCTGTTTTATCACAACCGGAGAAACTGAAGGCACTTAATGCAATACACAAAAACAAAAGATAAGATCTCATAATCATCAATATTTCTAAAGCTGACAAGCACAGAAAAAGAAACGTTGCTTTCCACCGGTAAAAGAGAACGTTTGAACTCCCCTCTATAAACCATCCTTCCCGTCTTCCCGCCTTACCGGTAAGTTTTTTACCGGTAAGGCGGGAAGACGGGAAGGATGTACTAAGACAGATATTGTTTTATGAATTTGAAGACTGTACCTTATTATCCTGTAAAAGAACGGTTAATAACCAGCAAAGGCTTCCAGGCTCTTTAATTCCCTGCTGATCTTTTCCAGCCATTCAGCCTGTTTTTCTTTGTTGATAGAATGATTGGTTTCCAGGTCATACTGGTTCTGCATAGCTTCTTTAGCCTTTGTAATGTCTTCGTATATCTTCCGCAGATCCGTTTGGTAACTACGTTTGTCAAAACTGTATTCCTTCAACTTCCTGTAAAGCTCCCGTGCAAAAATTTCCGCTATATCAAAATGCCCCTGTTCATGCGCAAGGATGTAATCGTTCTTATGCAATCCCCATGATTTTGATTTGGAAAAACTACAGGTGATGATATAACCAAGATTACCATTTTTGAAATTGTATTCTACTCCGAGAAATGTGGCAGTTGAAGCTGCTGCATCTGCATTGGGATCAGGCTTGCCCTGGTAATCGGCCCAACTGAGTTTTTGTCTTTCCTTCCAGTGAATAAGATCATCGTTCCTGCTTTGCGCCAGCAAAAACACGGGGATCAAAAAAATAAACAGGAATAAATTTTTTTTCATCAATCCCTTAACGGTAAAATCCGTAAACAAGTTGCAAAAGAATGGCTAAAAAAATCCCCCTGCCCGAACAAAGGCCACAGGGGGATACTACAGCAAGCAATCGCAGAGTTTCTCACGGTTTTGGCGCTGCTGCCAAAACTTCTGCTGACACACCGTCCTTATATTTTTCAAAATTCTTTATAAACAGGTCTGCCAGGAATTTAGCCTTCTGATCATAGGCAGTTTTATCTTCCCAAGTGCTGCGTGGGTCGAGGATTTCTGCAGGTACGCCAGGGCATTCCTGGGGAATTTCCACTCCAAAAACCGGATGTGGTTTAAAATCAACCTTATTGAGCTTGCCTTCCAGCGCTGCTGTGATCATGGCGCGGGTATAGGAAAGCTTCATCCGGTTGCCGGTGCCATAAGCACCTCCTGTCCAGCCGGTATTGACCATCCATACATTCACTTTATGTTCCTGCATTTTGCTGCCCAGCATCTGTGCATACTTACCGGGGTGAAGCGGCAGGAAGGGGGCGCCAAAACAGGCGCTGAAAGTGGATTTAGGCTCTGTTACGCCTGCTTCTGTTCCGGCAACTTTTGCGGTGTAACCGGAAATGAACTGGTACATGGCCTGTCCGGGGGTAAGCCTGGAAATGGGAGGCAGTACGCCAAACGCATCACAGGTGAGGAAGAATATATTTTTAGGAAGGCCACCGATAGATGGTTCAAGGGAATTGCTGATAAAATCGAGCGGGTAAGATACACGCGTATTTTCTGTGATGCCGGCATCATCAAAATTGATGCGGTTGGTGCCGGGGAAGAACTTCACATTTTCCACCAGGGCTCCGGGGCGGATAGCGCGGAATATCTCCGGTTCTTTTTCTTCTGTCAGGTTGATGGTCTTGGCATAGCAACCACCTTCGAAATTGAAGATATTGTCTTTGGTCCAGCCATGTTCATCATCACCGATCAGTTTGCGGGAAGGGTCAGCACTAAGCGTTGTTTTTCCGGTGCCGCTCAGTCCAAAGAAAATAGCGGTGTCCCCATCCTTTCCCATGTTGGCGCTGCAATGCATGCTGAGCACATCTTTTTCGAAGGGAAGGATATAATTGAGAATGGTGAAAATGCCTTTCTTGGTTTCGCCGGTATAACCGGTGCCGGCGATCAATATGGTTTTGTGGGTGAAAGAAACAACGGCGACATTGTGTTGGCGGATGCCACATTCTTTTGGGTCCAGTTTCAGATCAGGGGCAGAGATCACTGTCCACTCGGGTTTAAAGCCTTCCAGCTCTTCTTCGTTAAGGCGGAGGAACATGTTATGTGCGAATAAATTGTTCCAGGGTTTTTCATTTACCACGCGTATGTTCAGCCTGTAGCGGGGATCAGCGCAGGCATAGCAGTCGCGTACCCACAGTTCAGGCAGCTTGTCGAGGTAATCAATGACTTTCTTATAGATAACATCGTAATAATGGGATTCAATAGGGAGATTGAACTCATTCCAATGTACAGAGTTTGCAGTGACGGCATCCTTAACAATGAACTTGTCTTTAGGAGAGCGGCCGGTAAACTCACCAGTGTGGATCACCAGGGCGCCTGTATCATTCAGTACTCCTTCACGGATACGTAAAGAGTCCTGCACTAATTCTTCCGGAGTGGATTGATAGCGAATGCGGTCTGTGTTTTTAAGGCCCAGGCGGGAAATGTCCTTGGGCAAGGCTGTAGTTACAGAAATAGACATATAGGCAATCGAGTTTAGTTAGACTGCAAAAATACAGTCAAAAAGGGGGTATATGCAAACAGGTGTTAGTGGTACACAATGGAATAAATTGAGAATTTCGGCCTCTAAAATTGAAAATTTCTAAAACAGGCCATTTTTTTTGGCTAAAAACCAGCATTTTCTACAACCAGTTGGAGGATGATCATTTCCGTATTTTTTTAAAATCCCACAAATAAGACAGACCCAATCAACAACAACCCTTCCCGTCCTTCCCGCCTTACCGGTAAATAAAACAGGAAGTAATTTTTCTTACCGGTAAGAAAAAGAAAATCTGTAATTAAGTTTTACCGGTAAGGCGGGAAGGACGGGAAGGAGGCGTGATTCTAGCATTTAGTTGACTTTTACTTCTTTATCTTTAGGTTTTTAAATTGTGATATGAAGAATTTGCCACTTGATCCAGCGTTATTCGTTCAGAACAGGAAGCGCTTTGTTAGCCAGATGGCGCCCAATTCCATTGCCATTTTTGTAAGCAATGATGAGTCGCCCAGCAATGGAGATGCCATTTACAGGTTTAAGCAAAACAGTGATCTGTACTGGTTGAGTGGTATTACGCAGGAGGATACAATGGTGATCCTTTTCCCGGATAATCCTGATCCCAAATACAGGGAAGTGCTGGTGCTGGTGAGGCCTAACGAACTAAAGGAAAAATGGGACGGGAAAAGGCTGAGGTCTGCGGAAGCTAAAGAAATCAGCGGTATGGGGAATGTGATCTGGCTCGACAGCCTGGAAGCCATGCTGCAGACCTGGATACACCTGGCAGATACGATTTACCTGGATACCAATGAGAATGACCGCAAATCCGGTTGGCTGCGCACAAGAGATTACCGTTTTGTGGATGAAATGAAAAGCCGGTTCCCGCTTCACCGCTATGAAAGAGCGGCAAAATTGATGAAAGAACTGCGCGGTATTAAAACTTCTTATGAAGTGGAAGTGCTGCAACAGGCGATCGATATTACAGATAAAACGTTCAGGCGCTTGCTGAAGTTTATCCGGCCCGGTGTGATGGAATATGAAATTGAAGCAGAGATATTTCATTCCTTCCTGAGCCAGCGGGCTACCGGTGAAGCCTATGGGTCGATCATTGCCAGCGGCGACAGGGCCAGAACATTGCATTATGTATCCAACAACCAGGAGTGTAAAGCCGGGGAATTGATACTGATGGATTTCGGCGCAGAGTATGGAGGCTATTGTGCTGATCTTACCCGGACGGTCCCTGTGAATGGAAAATTCACCAAGAGGCAGAAAGAAGTTTACAATGCCTGTCTTCATTTACATAATTATGCCAAAAGCTTACTGAAACCCGGTATCACCTTAGTGGATTATACCGACAAAGTGGGTGATGAAGCCACTAAGGAATTTATTAAGATCGGCCTGCTCACCAAAACCGATGTGAAGAATGAAGACCCCGACAATAAAGCCTACCGCAAGTACCTTTACCACGGCATATCCCATCACCTTGGCATCGATGTGCACGACCTGGGCACCCGCACCCAACCGCTTAAACAGGGTATGGTGCTTACAGTAGAGCCCGGCATTTATATTGAAGAAGAACAAATGGGCATACGCATTGAGAATAATGTGTGGATCACTAAAACGGGCAATAAAGACCTGATGAAAAATATTCCCATAACAGTTGAAGAGATTGAAGCGTTAATGAAAAAATAATTGCGAACCGCCGATCGGGCAACCATCCATCCTTGAACTTATCAAAATAAAAAACTATTTTTTCCGCCATGAAGCAAATCCCCAATTTGTTCACCTTGCTGAACCTTGTTTTTGGCTGCATCGCGATCGTTTTCATTTTACAGAATGGATTTATTGTGGTGGCAGATGCCAATGGGCAGCAATTGCTCGATATCCCGGAAAAGGTATGGATAGCTTCTTTGTTTATCGGGCTGGCAGCCGTGGTCGATTTTTTTGACGGCTTTATGGCAAGGATGTTCAAAGTGCCTTCTGCTATGGGCAAGCAACTGGACTCACTGGCCGATGTAGTGAGCTTTGGTGTGGCACCGGGCATGATCCTTTACCAGATGCTCCGCCTGAGCTTTGCACAGGGCGCTGACGGATTGGATACGCCTTTTTTCTGGCTGGCATTGGCATTTATCCTTCCTGCAGCGGCAGCTTACCGCCTGGCGAAGTTCAATCTCGATACAAGCCAGGAGTATCATTTCAAAGGAGTGCCTACCCCTGCGGTGGGCCTGGTGATCGCATCGCTGCCGGTCATTTACTGGCAAACGGATATCAGTTGGATAAACAGCCTGCTGCTGAATAAAGTGTTTATTATCATCTGCATTATCGGGTTGAGCCTGCTGATGGTGTCTTCCATTCCCATCCTTAGCTTTAAATTCAAGGATTTTAGTGTAAAAAATAACTTACCGCGATATATACTGCTTCTCATCAGCGTCATCAGTGTACTTTTTTTACACTGGTTGGCTATACCGGTCATCTTCATCGCTTACGTTCTTGTATCTTTGCTGTTCATAAACAGATTATCATGACATATACGGTGCAGATCAAAGTAATGCCCCTGAAAGAATTATTAGACCCTCAGGGCAAGGCCGTAATGGGCGGCTTGCAAAACCTGGGATTGAATGGTGTGGAAGATGTAAGGGTTGGGAAAAATATCACCCTGCGCGTGAATGCCGATTCACCTGAAAAAGCAAAAGCCATTGCAGAAGAAGCAAGCAGGAAACTGCTGTCTAACCAGGTGATGGAATATTTCGAGATTGATGTTGCCTGATATAAACGCTTAGTCAGACAGCCCGGATCATTGAATGATAAAATATGCTCTATCTTGTTCCTACTCCCATTGGTAACCTGAAAGATATTACCCTCCGTGCCCTGGAGGTATTGAAGGAGGTGGACCTGATCTTGGCGGAAGATACCCGCAATACCTCACATTTGCTGACACATTACCAGATCAGCAAACCGCTTTCGCCCTATCATCAGCATAATGAACATAAAGTGCTGCATCACCTGGTGAACCAGTTGCTTGAAGGAAAGAAGATAGCAGTGGTCACAGATGCAGGCACACCGGCGATATCCGATCCCGCTTTCTTATTGGTAAGGGAATGCATTAAAACCGGTGTGAAAGTAGAATGCCTGCCCGGAGCTACGGCTTTTGTTCCTGCCCTTGTGAACAGCGGCATCCCTTCCAACCGGTTTGTTTTTGAAGGATTTCTTCCCGTTAAAAAGGGAAGGCAGACGCTGCTGAAACAACTGGCTGAAGAAGAACGTACGATGATCTTTTACGAATCGCCGATGCGGCTGGTAAAAACCCTGGAAGAATTCATCACTTATTTTGGTGCCGAGAGGCTTTGCAGTGTAAGCCGTGAACTGACCAAGCTGTATGAAGAGAACAAACGGGGCACGTTGGCCGAAGTAGCTGCTTATTTTAAAGAGAAAGGAGTGAAGGGGGAGATTGTGATTGTCGTAGGGGGAAAATGAGTCGGGAGTCTTTAATCGGTAGTCGGAACTTCACAAAAATTTATAGATTCATTTTGATATAGGAAACCGTTGTTGACGTTTTGAGCTTTGTATTAAAAAAGTTAAAAACGGTTTATATCGGCTTGTGTAGAAGATTTTGAGGCGAAATTTGCAAATAGTTGAAGGATTGGTATAGTTTTTAAGTTTGAGTCTTGATTTTTGAAGTATAAAAAAATGAACAGATGAAAAAAATTGTTTTGGCAGGAATGGTCATTCTTCTTTGTGCAAGTGTGCCGGCTTTCTCGCAGATACGTAAGATACCCAAAGCGGTAGAAGAAACTTTTGCTAACCAGTATCGGGAAGCTTCCGATATAGATTTCAAAGATCAATTGGTAAGTGTGGATGTGCACTTCCTGTTGAATGGGGATACCATGGTAGCTTCTTATACCAATAAAGGCATTTGGAAAGAAACCCTGAAGCGTTCGAACTATGATGAACTCCCACAGGAAGTGAAAGATGGGTTTAAGAAAAGCAAATATGCAGACAGGGAGGTGGAAGATGTGACAGTAATGTACCTCCCGGGAGATATTACGCAATACAGGTTGAAAGCGAAAAAAAATGGAGTGGAGAAAAAGTATCTGTTCTTTAATCCAAAGGGGAGAATGCTTCGTGAGTCCATTACCCTGTAATGACAGGAAGGTTTTAAAATAAGACTCCCACAGAGACAACAAAGAGCACAAAGAATTATTGCCAGACCGCTTTCTTTACTACCAGCTTTACAGACAGGTACTAAAGTAAGATGAAATATTTCTTTGTGCTCTTTGTTGTCTCTGTGGGAGTTTCATTTATCCCATACAGAGGGAACCCATCAATAAAAGTCCCTCATTTTCTTTTATCGTAAACCTCAATTACCGATATTTACCCTTCTAGGCTAATAATAATAAACTGATTAGTACATGAAAAAAATCTCTATCTGCTTTCTTTACATGACCCTGGTCTTTTCTGCTTTAGCCCAGCCAGACCGCTGGCAGCAACGCGTAAAGTATGTGATGGATGTGGACATGAATGTGCAGACCAATCGTTTTACCGGAAAACAAAAACTGGAGTACACGAACAATTCTCCCGACACATTGACCCGTGTATTTTACCATCTTTATTTCAATGCCTTTCAACCTGGCAGCATGATGGATGTTCGCAGCCTTCGCCAGGGCACTATTCCTGCGGGAAGAGGGATGGATTGGGATGATCGTGTAAAAGACCGTATACAGAACCTGAAACCGGATGAGATCGGCTATCAGAAAGTGCTTTCTCTTAAGTTGAATGGCCGGCCGCAAAAATTTGAAGTGCTGGAAACGATCCTGGAAGTGAAACTGGATAAGCCCATCCTGCCGAAAACAAAAGTTGTTTTCGATATGGATTTTGAAGGGCAGGTGCCCCTGCAGATCCGCCGGAGCGGAAGGGATAATCCTACCACCAAAGTGCGTTATTCCATGAGCCAGTGGTACCCCAAAATGTGTGAGTATGATTATGAAGGATGGCATCCCACGCCTTATATCGCCCGGGAATTTTATGGTGTATGGGGAGATTATGAAGTGAACATTACTATCGACAAAACTTATATACTGGGAGGTACCGGCTACCTGCAAAATGCAGCGCAGATCGGGTATGGTTATGAAGCACCCGGAACAAAAGTGGTAAGACCTGCCGGAGATAAACTGACCTGGAAATTCATTGCTCCCAATGTGCATGATTTCATGTGGGCTGCCGACCCGGGTTATAAGCACCTGTCGAGAAAAGTAAAGAATGACGTCACCCTTCATTTATTGTATAAGGAAAGTGACCCCAGGGCTGCGAGCTGGGAAAAGATCCTTGACGATGCAGAGAAGGCATTGCCTTTTATCGAAAAAACATTCGGGCCTTACACCTATAAGCAATATTCATTCATACAGGGCGGCGACGGCGGTATGGAATATCCTATGGCTACCCTGCTGGCCAGTGCCGGTGCCTGGCTGCACGAATGGATGCACAACTGGTACCAGGGCATTATGGGCACCAATGAATCCCTGTATGCCTGGATGGATGAAGGATTTACCAGCTACGCTTCAAGCCGTGTATCGGCTTTCCTTTCCGGAAGAACAGGCTTTGCACAGGAAAGCAACTACAGGGGATATTTCTCGCTGGTAAAAAGCGGTAAGGAAGAGCCTTTGACCACGCATGCCGACCATTTCAATACCAATAGCGCTTATTCAGCCGCAGCCTATTCAAAAGGAGCCGTTTTCATGGAGCAGCTCGGTTATATTACCGGTGCTGGAACGCGTGATAAGATCTTGCTGGAATATTACCGGCTCTGGAAGTTCAAACACCCCAATGCGGCAGACTTTATCCGTGTGGCAGAAAAAGTAAGCGATATGAAACTGGACTGGTATAAACAATACTGGGTGAATTCAATCAAAACAATTGATTATGCATTTGACAGTCTGTGGGAAGATAAGGGGGTAACAAAGATCAGGATCAAACGGATCGGGTTGATGCCAATGCCGATCGATCTGCAGCTGACATTTAAGGATAGCACCACTGAAGTCCATTATATTCCCCTCGACCTTATGTATGGGGCGAAAAATCCCGAGGATGAATCGGCCCGTAAAGTATATCCGGCCTGGAAGTGGACCAGCGAAACTTATACGATCGAGAGTAAGCACAGGCTGGCTGACCTATCAGTTGCGGAGATAGATCCTTCGCAGAGGATGGCGGATGTGGAACGGCAGAATAACCGGATCAAACTTTAGAAGCACGAATGGTGCGAATGAGTGTGAGGGATGGAGGGTGAGATCGGGAAGGCGCGAATGGCGGTTTGGGGAAGAAGAGGGTGAGGGGAAGCGCGAATGGGAGTTTGGAGTAAGGGGGATAACCCGAAAGGGGGATTATGAGTGAGTTTTAAAAGCGAATACGAATAAAGGAAAAGCCTTCCAGATTGTCTGGAAGGCTTTTTACTTAGATTAGGTGCCCTCTGAATCTTGCTCTCAGTTTCTAAAAGATAGGTTTTCGGTTAATGGTAGAATTCTTAAGAAAATTCGTAATACATAACAAATCTACACTGCTAACCTTGCAAAAGGAATACCACTTTTGTGGTATTTCTGGGATTTATAGTTACCGTCCAAAGTACTTATTGACTGCTTCGATCCGGTTAGTAACATGCAACTTCTCGTAAATGTGGTATACATGCTTTCTTACCGTTTCGGGGCTGATGAATAGCTCTGCTGCGATTTCCTTATACATCAGGCCCTTGGATAACTGCTCGAGAATCTCCTTTTCCCGTGTTGACAGTTCGTCGAGTTCTGAGTCCTTTGTAGCGCCCGACTTGTTTTGAAAAGCCGCCACTACTTTCCTTGCTATCTGGCTGCTCATTGGGGCTCCGCCCTGGTACAGTTCCCTGATAGCTTCCAGGAGACGGGCAGGAGCAGTTTTTTTCAGGATATAACCGCTGGCCCCTGCACTGAGCGCTTCAAATATCTTTTCGTCTTCCTCGTAAACCGTACACATCATAAAATTGGTGGCAGGTACTTGCTGCTTCAGGATTTTTACACAATCAATACCGCTTTCTGTGCCACCCAGGTTAATATCCATCAACACTACATCGGGCTCCATTACAGGTATCTCATTGATCGCTTCTTCTGCTGTTCCCAGTGTGCCTATGCATTCATATCCATCAGACATGCTGATAATCTCTTCCAATGCGTTTCTTAGGTCCCGGTTATCGTCCACTATACAAACGGATATTGCCTTCATGAAGCAAAAATGAGACATAATCGTGAGGTGGGCAATACCACGAACAGGGTAAAAAAACTATGAGCGTTTGGAAATAGGAGAAAAATGAATAGCAGGATACTTGTAAACACTTAATTTCTAGGAGGAAAGTCTCTTAGTTCCGGGGTACATATATGATATACTTGTCTGCAAAAAAATCTTCCTCGAAAAGTTCGCTCACCGGGAGCTGCCGGGGTCTAGTAAGGCTTTCCTGTATTTCCACTGCCAGGTCGCCGCCTTTAAGACAGATAAGGCCTGGCTTGGGTGCAGCCGGGTCATATCCCGCGGAATGGTTGCGGAGCAGGGGTTTGCTCCAGTGCCAAAGATCTTTGAGGGGAGCTACAGCCCTCGATACCACATAGTCGAACTTGCGGTTCCTGATATCCTCTATACGGCTGTGCTGGGTGGTTACATTTTGAAGACCAATGCCTTCAGCAACCGCATCCACTACTTTCAGTTTTTTTGCAATACTGTCTACCAGGTGAAATTTTACCTCAGGGAAAAATATAGCCAAAGGTATTCCCGGGAATCCGCCCCCTGTTCCCAGGTCAACGATCTCCATGCCCGGCTGGAATTCAAAACTGGCAGCAATGCTCAGGGAATGGAGTACATGTCTTTCGTAAAGGCTCTCAATATCTTTCCTGGAAATCACATTGATCTTATCATTCCATTCGGCATAAAGCCCTTTGAGCTGCTTAAACTGCTCCAATTGCTTTGGGGTGAAATCTGAAAAATATTTGAGTATGATCTCCATAATTGATAAAGGGTTTTGTAAAGGATACTACGTTGTGCACATCGTGTAATCGATGCATCCTTTGCGTAACTTTTACGCCAGAAAGATCTGAGCCGGTCAATTCCATTTTTTACTTGGCTTTTTCCACAGCGCCGGAGCAAAGATGATATAATATAAGAACATCCACATATCCAGGAAAAGAAACCAGGGCCAGAGATCTTTCTCATCCATTTTGGCCATAGCCTTATAAAGAATAAAACCCTGTATCAGCAGCCGCACGCCAAAAACCCCTAAAGCAAATCTCCAATCATAAAAGATCAGGCTGGCAATAAAGGCAGGGTAGAAAATAAACTGTGAGAAGAAATACAATCCCAGCAGGAATTTATGTTGTGGCTTATAGAATTTAGCCGTGGTGTAATGCCGGGATTTTTGTTTGAACCAGCCCGACCAGGTGGTTTTGGGAATAGACCGGGTAACTGCATCCGGGTCTATGATCACGGCTGTGTTTTTACTGGTGGCTACTTTATTGATAAAAAGATCATCATCTCCACTTGGAATATGGTTGATGGAGGAGAACCCTTTATTGCGCAGGAACAACCCTTTTTTATAAGAAAGATTTCTGCCCACGCCCATATATGGAACTCCTGCCAGCGCATAAGAGAGATATTGCAAAGCCGTATGAAAAGTTTCAAACCGGATCAGTTTGTTCAGCATCCCGGGTTTTTTATGATAAGCTCCATAGCCTAAAACGATCTCTGTATCTGCATCATACGCCCCCTGCATTTTTTCTACCCAGTTTTCGCTTGCCGGAACACAATCCGCATCTGTCAGCAACAGTATTTCATGTTTGGCTTCGCGGATGCCGATCGATAAAGGATACTTTTTGCCCGAGATCAATTTAGCTTCCTGGGTCAGCTCTACAATATTGAGTGATTTGAAAGTCTTTTTCAGTTCTTCGAGAATATACTTGGAGTCGTCCAGGGAATTGTCATTGACCGCCACCACCTCATAAGTGCTGGGATATTGCTGCACCAGCACACCGGGCAGGTTGCGGGCAAGATTTTCATCCTCATCCCTTGCGCAAACGATCACTGATACGGGATGCTGTTGTGTATTGGGTCTTGATTTTGGTCGGTAAAAGGCAATTCTGCTGAAAAACCAGCAATAGTAAAAGAGTTGGATGGTCGTAACGGCGACGAAGAAAAAGAAAATCGTCTCTCCCCAGTTAATTAGTGGCATGGACGCGAAGATAAGAAAGAAGTTTATGGTTTATTATCTTGCACCGCTTAATAAGGATGTATGGCGGCATTACAGTTTAATTTAGAGCAGCAGGATACCGGTTCAAAGGCAAGGGCCGGCAAGGTCACCACTGACCATGGCGAAATTCTTACCCCTATTTTTATGCCCGTGGGCACAGTCGGCAGTGTAAAAGCCGTATCCCAGCAGCAATTGGAAAAAGATGTGCAGGCGCAGATCATTTTGGGAAACACTTATCATCTTTATCTGCGTCCGGGACTGGAGATACTGGAAGCTGCCGGCGGACTGCACCGGTTCAATGGCTGGCCACGTCCCATCCTGACCGATAGCGGCGGCTACCAGGTATTTTCCCTGGCCGGTACCCGGAAGATAAAAGAAGAAGGAGTTACTTTTCAATCACATATTGACGGGTCAAAGCATTTGTTCACTCCTGAATCCGTCATGGATATTCAGCGCGTGATCGGAGGCGATATCATCATGGCTTTTGATGAATGCCCCCCGGGTGGCAGTGAGTATGCTTATGCCCGCACTTCCATGGAACTGACACATCGCTGGCTCGACAGGTGTTTCAACCGGTTTAATTCCACTGATGATAAATACGGTTACACACAAAACCTGTTCCCGATCGTACAGGGCGGCACTTTCAAAGATCTGCGCAAGCAGTCATGTGAATATATCAGTTCCAAAAATGCAACAGGCAATGCGATAGGCGGATTGAGTGTGGGTGAGCCAGAACCGGTGATGTATGAAATATGCGACTGGTGCTGCGATCATCTTCCAAAAGACAAACCCCGCTACCTGATGGGCGTGGGCACGCCCTGGAATATCCTGGAATGCATCAGCATGGGAGTGGATATGTTTGATTGTGTAATGCCTACGCGCAACGGAAGGAACGCAATGTTGTTTACCACCCGCGGTGTGATCAATATCGATAATAAAAAATGGGAAAAGGATTTCTCACCTATTGATGATGGGCTTGATAATGTAATGAGTAATTATTACAGCAAAGCTTACCTGCGTCATCTTATCAAATCAAAAGAAATACTGGGACTGACCATTGCCAGCGTTCATAATCTTGCATTCTATCTCTGGTTGGTAAAAGAAGCAAGGAAACATATACTGCAAGGAGATTTTGCTTCCTGGAAAAGAGAGCAGGTGGAAATATTGAAAACGCGTTTGTAGCGATCTCTTCATTTCACCTTTGCAACGGCCGGGCAGAATTTGTTGTCAATCTCTCCGAACCTGATTAAACAACCAGATATGAAACCCAGACAATTTCTGCTTGCTGCCCTTGCCCTGTCGCTCCTGTTCGCCAGTTGCAAAAAAGACAAAGTCCCTTATAAAAGTGAATTAAGAAAAAGCCTGTTTGCCTGGCAGGCCTTTAAAGCAAACTCGGATAACTCTTATCGCTACACGGTGGCCACCTCTTCCTGGGTCGGTATATCCTCTGAAACAACGATTACTGTAACTAATGGCGTTGTTACACAACGGGATTATATTTTAAGGCGGATGACCCAAAGCCCATCAGGCCAGCCTTCGACTGTTGTTGCGGAGGAATGGCAGGAAACAGGGAGCACACTTAACACACATAATTACGGTGCTGCCACTGTTACGTTGGATGAGATCTATAGACTCGCAAGGGAAGAGTGGCTGAAGGAAAGGGAAGACGTAACGTATTATTTCGAAGCAAATAATAGCGGTATGATCTCTTCGGCCGGATACGTCCCTAACAATTGTGCCGACGACTGCTTTAATGGTATTACGATCACCTCTATAGAAAGGCTTTAATAAGCCTCTCTATAGTTTATACAATCCATTCTTGATCGCAAACGTTACCAGCCCGATCCTCGATTGCACATTCAGCTTTTTCAACAGTTCATCCCGGTAGCCATCAATGGTGCGCGGACTGAGGTTCATGCTTTCCGCAATCTGCTTATAGGTCATTTCAGTGCAGGCCATTTGCAGAAAGGCGATCTCTTTATCCGACAACTGGGAGATGATGGATGTTTCTTTTACTGTCAGGCTTCCTTCCTGTGTTACATAACTCAGCATTTTATTGCTGATCAGCTCACTGATATAAAAACCGGTATCGCGGATACTGTCGAGGGCCTGTTTAAATACCAATGGCTTACTGTCTTTCAGTATATATCCTCTTGCTCCTTTTTTAAGCATGCTGATGATAATGGAATCGTTATCCATTACGCTTAATACGAGCACTTTTACTTTTGGCAGGTTTTGTTTGATCCAGTCGGCAGTTTCAAAACCGTTCATCTCCGGCATGGTGATGTCCAAAAGCACAAGGTCGGGTGCGGGATAGTGTTGCAACTGGGCAATAAATTCTTTGCCGTTGTCGGCTTCAAACAATACTTCGTATCCTTCAAAGGAGCGAACAAGTGAAGCGAGGCCATTACGCAGGAGTGTGTGGTCGTCAACCAGCGCTATCTGAACAGTTGGTTTACTCATTGGGTTCTAACTTAACGGAAATTGTGATTTCGGTTCCCTTTTCCGGCTCACTGTTTAGCTGCAGGTCTGCAGCTATCATCCTGGAGCGGTTCTCTAAATTACGTAATCCGGCGCCAGCTGTCACCTTTTCTTTGTTGAATCCTTTGCCATTGTCTTTTATGCGTATCTGCAGGCGGTCTGCCTGCTGGCTTACTTCCAGCATTATCGAATTAGCAGAAGCGTGTTTGATAATATTGTTGATGATCTCCTGGATCATCCGGAAGAGGATGATAGGGCGGTCATTGCCAAGCGGTGGCGGGTTTTCGGCAACGGAGAGCTGGGTGGTGTACTTGCCGCTTTTTTCAAGATCGCGGAGCAGCTTTTGTGTAGGCTCCAGCCATCCTTTTTTGCGGATGAAATCGGCATCGAGGGAATGGCTGAGATTGCGCAGATCGGTGATGGCTTTTTCCATCAACTCGTCTACCAGGCCTAGTTTCCCATTGTCGAGCGGCGTGTTCAATGTGTTGAGATTGATGCGGGCAAGACTAAGCACCTGACCGATATTATCGTGTATTTCACGGCTGATATCGGCAAAAGTCTGTTCCTGTATTTCCAGTTTGGATTGCAGGAGGGTTTGTTCAAATTGAACGGCCATTTTTTGTTTGTCTAATAAAAGAGTGTTTTTTCTTTTCAGGTAGATACGGAAAAGAAAGAAGATTGAAATGGTCAGCAACAGCACAAAAAGGCTGGCTGAAGTAATGGATAAGATAAGGTCTAATTTTTCTTTTTGCATAGATAAAAGGCATATGTAAAACAACTGTACATAAAAATGCTCATGATGCGCGGTATTAACTGGTAAAGAGGAATCCCGAAAATACTTGCATCATAAGCAAGAAGAAATTTGTAAAAGGCAAGCGTAATATTTACTATAGGATAGAATGTGATTACGCCAACCGTGACGAGTATAACAGGTAACCATCTTCTCTCTTCAGTTGGATTGTCAAGATTAAAGTAGTTAAAAAGAAAAAATATACCACAACAGGTAATGACAAAACCACTTGCCAGGGAGAGGTAACTGTTATATATGGTAATTGACTGGATAAAAATAAAAGTGACCAACGTAACTGACAGGTATACGGAGTATAACCAGGCGATCAACTTGCGGACAGGCGCATTAATAGAAATTCTATAAAACAGGATAACAAAGACAGTGGTGCTGATGGGCCTGTAAATGTTGTAAAACAGCCCTGTCGTTTTTAGTGAACCATAGTTGGTAGCTATGAAAAGGCCGATTTCCTGAATACTTATCAGCCACAAATAAGGAACAAATAAAAAAAGCTGCCTGCTTTTTAGCTCTCGATGAAAGCGTGTTGCCGTAAGAGCGCTTAAAATCAGGCAGCCTAAATAAATATATAGAAGATACATAGGTGATTATGGAAATAATTGTCCATCATTGTACGGATCAACCTCTTCACAATCGCCATCGTCGCAATCAGTTTCACCACCTCCGGGATTGGGTTTAGTGGAATATTTAGCTGGTTGGCCATTCTTATACGGCCATAAAATAACTGTGGTGCGTCCGGCTTGTGGATGTCCTGCCGGGTAATCACCCATGCAGATACGGAGCTCGTCCGCTATTCCGGTCATTTTTGTAAGCCAGGCCATCAGTTCAGGCAATTTAAAAGATACCGATTGAGTTTGCTTTTGCATGTCCACTCCTAATTTTTGCATATAGGAAGTGTAGGTCTTGATCATTTCCTGGGCTTGGTCAACAGGAATTGGTTGGTTAGGCATAAGTAGAAGAATTTAGTGATTTGTGCGACCAAGATATAACAGTATCAGCTAATTACAATATCCTGATTATGAAGAGGGTGAATAAACGGGTGCTTTTACCGTGAAAAAACGGGTGTAAAAATGGGTGTAAGATCGCTTGTCTGGTAAGCTCCCTTATTTCACCTTTGTACCAGGCCAAGCAATTCCCATTAACCATCGGACCTTATTCTATTTTTTTGCTTTTTTGAGGGCCTATTCCGAACAACCTTTACCTGTCGCTTGTAGTTAATGACAACCGGCAGGTTTTTTTATTTGCCCTATTCGCCTTTATTCGCGTCATTCGTACTAAATCTTTCACATTTTATTCCTTTTAAATTCAGTTACTTCGCAGCCGGAAAGGTTTAAAGTTTAAGCGTTTAATGTTTTAAAGGTTAATTTCTATTAGCCCTTTTAGTCGTTCAAACCAGCCCTTAAGCTTTGGACCCCCAAAACTCTTAAACCTCTCTGTTTGGGCAAGCTAGACTGGTACATACTGAAAAAATTCCTGGTTACCTTTTTCTTTTGCATGATGCTGTTCCTGGTAGTGGCCGTGGCGGTAGACAGCAGTGAAAAGACGGATGATTTTGTGAAAAGCGGTCTCAGCAGTTCACAGATCATCACCCAGTATTATTTTGGCTTTATACCACATATATGGGGGCTTCTTTTCCCATTGTTCGTCTTTATAGCCGTAATATTTTTTACCAGTAAAATGGCCACCCGTTCGGAGATCATTGCGATACTCGCCAGTGGCACCAGTTTCAACCGAATGCTTCGCCCATACCTGGTAGGAGGACTTTTGCTCGGCGTGATCCTCTGGTTTGGTAACCGTTATCTCATTCCAAAGGCCAATGAGATCATGAGTGGTTTCAAGATGACTTATATCGACCGGAATGATCCGACCAAAAACCAGCAGAGCAATAATTATTACCGGCGTGTTGACCACGACACATACGTTGGCATGAAATATTATGACACCACCAGTAAATCAGCCCAGTCGTTTTTTCTTGATCGCGTAAAGAACAACAAAGTGGTGTATAACCTGCGGTCAAATTTTATTCAGTGGGATGCTACAGAAAAAAAATGGAAGCTGCAGAATGCCGTGGAAAGAAAAGTGGACAGCCTTGGCGAAGTGACCAAAGAATATCCCACACTTACGATCAATATAAGCCTCAAGCCGCAGGAATTGCGGAAAGACGAATATCTTAAAGACAAATTGTCTACCCCCGAACTGATCCGTTTCATTAACCAGGAAAAGCTGCGGGGTACGGAAGGGCTCAGTGCCCTGGAAGTGGAACGTTACCGCCGTACAGCCACGCCGGCTGCCGTAGTACTGCTGACCCTGATCGGCGTCGTGATCGCCAGCCGGAAAACCAGGGGAGGGAGCGGAATGCACCTGGCCATCGGAGTGGTTACAGGTGCCCTGTTCATCATGTCTGACCGGTTCTCCACCGTATTTGCTACCAAAAGCGACCTGCATCCATTACTCGCTGCCTGGCTTCCGAATATTGCTTTTTCGTTGGTGGCGTACTGGATGTATACCAGGGCCCCTAAATAGGAGCCGGTTCCAAACCGGAAGTCTTTAGCCGGAAGTCGGCTTCCTGGCTGCGTATTAGAACCAGATTAGAGCCCGCAAGCTTTTCATCGTTCCAACATCAAATTGCGTAAAGGTTTGCGTAAAACGAAGAACATTATTGTTTAAAATGTTTGTTCTGGCAAACGCCATTAAGTACCTTTAACCCTTCAACATTTTAGTGATTTTTAAACGATTTGTCATGGGAGTAATTAAAGACAGGTTCAAAGCAAAAGCTGATCAGCTGGGTGGGGATATTAAAGATTTGCTCAAGGAACATGGTAATAAAGTGATAGGGGAAGTGCAGTTGTCGCAGATATATCAGGGCATGCGCGGGATGACAGGATTGGTGTCGGAAACTTCTTTACTCGATGCCCAGGATGGGATCCGTTTCAGGGGCTATTCCATTCCTGAGTTGAGGGAGAAACTGCCGAAAGCTCCTGGTGGAACTGAACCCCTGCCGGAAGGATTGTTTTACCTGATGTTGATAGGAGAGCTGCCTACAGAAGAAGATGTGCATCATGTAACATCTGTATTGCAACGCCGCAGTCATGTACCCAATCATGTCTTCCACACTATTGAAGCACTGCCTTTGAATGCACATCCCATGACGCAGTTCGTGGTAGGTGTAATGGCCCTTCAGACAGAAAGCCAGTTTGCCAAAAGATATGCGCAGGGTCTCAGCAAAAAGGATTACTGGGAAGCTGTATTTGATGATTCAATGGACCTGATCGCCAGGCTGCCCCGCATTGCTGCTTATATTTATCGCAGGAAATATAAAGGTGGGGATCATATTCAACCCAATGGCCTGCTCGACTGGGCCGGCAACTTTGCTCACATGCTGGGTTATGAAGATGAGACTTTCAAAGAACTGATGCGTTTATATATGACCATTCATGCCGACCATGAAGGAGGGAACGTATCAGCGCATGCAACTCACCTGGTAGGCTCTGCCTTGAGCGATCCTTATCTCAGTTTTGCAGCAGGCATGAACGGATTGGCTGGTCCCTTACATGGACTGGCTAACCAGGAAGTAATAAAATGGATCTTTGAAATGCAGGGAGAGTTAAAAACTGACCTCCCTACAAAGGAACAGATAGAAGAATATGTAAAGAAAACGCTCAGCGCAGGAAAAGTAGTGCCGGGTTATGGCCATGCAGTATTGCGCCAAACAGATCCGCGTTTCACTGCACAAATGGAGTTTGGCAAAAAGCATATGCCGGATGATAAACTGGTACAAACCGTTTGGAATATTTATGAGACAGTGCCACCGATCCTGCAATCATTAGGCAAGATCAAAAACCCCTGGCCGAATGTGGATGCTCATAGCGGATCATTGCTGGTGCATTTCGGCATGAAAGAATATGAATACTATACAGTGTTGTTCGGAGTAAGCCGCGCATTGGGTGTATTGGCCAGTCTTTGTTGGGACAGGGCATTGGGCTTTGCGATTGAAAGACCCAAATCAGTGACTACTGACCTGGTGAAAAAATGGCTGAAAGGAGAAGAACAAATATGGGGAGAATAAGCCCCAAATAAAATAAGTAAAACCCTGGCAATGGCCGGGGTTTTGTTTTTTAATAGATAACCAGCCGGTTAAGTGAGTTTATGAAGAGTTAAAGACTAACAGTCGTTCTATTCTGGTATGGTTTTTAATAAAAAAAGGAAGATGACTTTCATTCCTTAACTCTTAAAATAAAAGATTATGACAACCAGAAACAAAGTTCTGTTAGGCATTCTTGGAGCTGCGACCGCAGGTGTGGTCATTGGATTATTGATTGCCCCGGACAAAGGAAGTGAAACACGTAAGAAGATCAAGAGCAAAGCAGGCGATTGGGCAGATAGCCTGAGCCATCTTTGGGACAAAGGCAGAAGAATGGCAGAAGATGGTATGGACGAAGTAAGGGAAAAAGGCCGTCATGCAAAACATGCAGCAGAAGAAAAAGTGAACAAATTGAAAGAGAATTTCAGTTAACTTTAAGGAACAGGCGAAAAGGTGCCCGTACTGGTCATTTTTTCGCCTGTTCGCTTAAACGCGAATATCGCCAATATGAACACGAATGACACGAATGCAAACAAGATACCATGGAAGATCTGAAGGAAAAGACTGCCGACCTTGCAGACCATGTAGAAGACATGGCTGAAACCTTTTACCGGCTTACCATTTTAAATGTTACACAAAAAGCTACCAATATTGCCTCAGGCGCTATTACGATGATCGTCGTATCGGTGCTGGGGCTTTTTGTGCTATTGTTTTTGGGAGTGGCTTTATCATGGTGGTTGGGCGACCTGTTGGGAAGCCGCACAGGTGGTTTTTTACTGGGTGGCGCATTTTTCCTCCTGTTGCTGGGTGTCATTCTCTTAATGCGCAGGAAGATCATTTTCCCTTTTATCAGAAATCTTATTATCAGCAAAGTGTATGACTAAGCCCAGTATCACTACATACGAAGAATTGCTGCAGGAAAAAGCACGCCTCGAGGCTTTGCTTCAGGCACAAAAAGAGCTGGTGAGGCAGGACATTAAAGAGATCAAGCTGGAACTGGCGCCTGTGCAATCAGCGATCTCCATGGTCGGCAAATTTGCTACCAGGGACAAACGCAACCTGCTGCTTACTACAGCCACCGAAGGCATCATTGACCTGGTAGTGAAAAAGCTGATACTTGCCCGCTCCGGCTGGCTCACCAAACTGGTGGTACCTTTTTTAATGAAAAACTTTTCCTCCCATTTTGTAGCTGATAATAAAGACAAATGGCTGGCGCAGTTATTCGCCTGGGTCAGCAAAAGGAGTGCGAACGGAGCTGAAGCAGATGAATCAGCTGAACCCGAAGAGCCGGTAGAGGAAAAGGCTGTGTAATAATCTTTCCATCCCCTCCGGAATATTTCAAAAACCCCTATTTTTGCGTCCCCAATGGGGAATTAGCTCAGTTGGCTAGAGCGCTTGCATGGCATGCAAGAGGTCACCGGTTCGACTCCGGTATTCTCCACTTAATTGAAAGCCCTGAAATGCTTGTATAAAGTGCTTCAGGGCTTTTTCTTTGGAAAATTCTACCTGTTTTCTTTTTGTCTCTTGATCGCTTAGCGGGATATTCGATTTTAAATCTGAATTCACTTTCAAGTACTTCCCTGTAAGCGTTTTCAAAAACAGATTTATCCCAGTTATATTCTTCACTTAGCGGAATAGTAGCACGCTGAATAAGATCAAGTATATACCTATACTTACCCTTCTTATCGAGTGTTGCATAGTCATCATAATTATAGTAGGGAGCAATGGTTACTATCGATCCTGTTTTCCATGTCCGGTTCCATATCTTGTTGTAAGCCGGTTGAATGGTTATTCTGCTGGTCTTGGGTGGCTTGTATCCATGCATTTTTTGCATATACAAGTCGCTGATATAATTCTTAAGGGACACTTCTTCCCAATATTCAGGCGTTTCTCTTCGATGAGGTATTGAAGTATACAAGGTTATATCAGAAAAGGGAGCTCCCATATCATTATTGCGTGTGAGTAAATTTATAATATCTTTCCGGTCATGAAAAGATTTTTAGCCATAATAACTGTATTAAGTCTGGCTGCATGTAATCAGTCAAAATCCAGGCATTACACTAAGGAGATGAATTTTGGCGCTTTCATTATTGAAACACCTCAATCATGGAAACAAATCAAAGCGAAAGGAATTGATAGCTATGTAGGCGGAATTGCTATCGATGACAAAGATACACTTCACTTTGATCTGGGCTGGTATTCCAATACCCTGACGGAGTATGAACCGCAAATTGTAGAACGTTCGCTTCTTCAACATATGCAGCAACCTGTTGATACAACAGAACTGATAATTGTTGAGAGGCGGAAAGGTATTGATCCTGACAAATACAAAAAGACTAATGTTTCATGGGATACAATTGGCGGATATAGGGCTAAGATCGTTTATCCAAGGCAATCAGGTATTGGGACGACAGGCGTTTATATTGATAGTCTTTGGGTAGCAGGTTCTGACGTTGATCGGTTTAATTTATATGGTATTAATTTAAAACCTGAAAATGAAAAAAAGGTATTACAGGTGTTACGGACGCTAAGGTTCCGGAAGAAATAGTGAGATATTAGTACTAACAGCATTGATAATTCTATTTTAGTAAATATGAGTTATGACCTGTTTTTTTATAAGCAAAAGGGTTCCCTTTTGGATTCATCAAAGTTTGATATTGAAGACAAACAACTTGGAGAAGTGGTTTCCTGGGATAAAGTATTTAATGCTAAACCATAATTAAGCAGCATCGGACATTCCTGAAAAACTTCACTCTTTTTCATATTTCCGCAGGAGTATATTTAGTACAGAAAAAATATTTCTATGGATCTTAAACATCTCATGCCTGTTAAGAAATTACTTGTTTGTGTAATTGCCTCCAATCTTTTTATTGCATTGCAAGCGCAGCAAAAGCAAATACGTAAAACCCCGTTAATGGGCTGGTCCAGTTGGAACAGTTTCCGTATCAATATTACTGAGAAGGATATAAGAGAAGAGGCTGACCTGCTGGTTTCAACCGGTTTGAAAAGCTTAGGTTATACTTATGCCATAATCGATGATGGTTACTTTGGTGGCCGGAATGCAAAAGAAAATATAATACCCCATCCCAAACGCTTCCCTGGCGGCATGAAAATCCTGGCAGATTATATCCATTCCAAAGGACTTAAGGCTGGCATCTATTCTGACGCAGGTATCAATACCTGCGGTTCATACTGGGATAAGGATACCATTGCTACTGGCTGCGGCCTGTATGGGCATGAATACCAGGATCTCTTTCAACTGCTGAATACATGGGGCTATGATTATATCAAAGTGGATTGGTGTGGCGGCGACTGGATGAAGCTCAACCAGGAAACACGGTACACCTTGATTGGAAATATCATCCGCGAAATAAAACCGGAAACCTACTACAGCATCTGCAGTTGGGGGTTTCCAGGGGAGTGGGTAACCAATGTGGGAAATATGTGGCGCATATCAAGTGATATACGGAGTGATTTCAGATCTATCATGCGTATTGTAGACCTGAATGCCGATCTGTGGAAATATGCAACACCAGGGCATGTCAACGATATGGACATGCTGCAGGTTGGCAATGGTATGAGCTATGAAGAAGATAAGGCCCATTTTACCATGTGGGCGGTCATGTCTTCTCCGCTATTGTTGGGCAATGATCTTCGCAGGATGTCAAAAGAGACCATGCAGATTATTAGTAACAAAGAGATCATTGCCCTCAATCAGGACCCGCTTGTGTACCAGGCCCGGAGGTTCAGTAAAAAAGACAGCCTGGAAGTCTGGGCAAAGCCCCTTGGCTCTACAACCAGCGGTAAAGTAGCCGTTACATTACTGAACAGAAATGACAGGGAAAAGGAGATCTCATTTGATTTGGATTCTATTGGGATTAATTCCGCTGAAAGTTATACACTACGTGATCTCTGGATGAAAAAGGACTATCCCCGGTCAACGGAGAAGAAACGTAGTTTCAAGGTTCCTGCGCATGGAGTGGTGGTATTGAAAGCAGCGGGAATCAGTCATCCTTTTAATAAGTATCAATACGAATAGGAAAAATAATCGGGCAGCGATTAATGCATACGATGTTTTCTGTCAGCTGTAAGGTTCTGGTAGAAAAGCAGAACTTATTTTCAAATTGCTTTCGGCAGGTCTTTCTTAAAACCGGCTTTGTATTGATAGGGACTTTGCCCTGTATGGTCTTTAAACACTTTGCAGAAATGTGAACTGGAATTATACCCGCAGAGATAAGCTATGTCGGAGATAGGCTTGTCCATTTCTATCAGGATCTTCCGCGCATTTGTCATGCGCAGTTCCAGCAGGTATTGGGAGAAACTCATTTTTGTCCGCTTCTTGAAATAGCGGCATAATGACTGCTCTGTCATACAGGCAATGTCTGCCACCTGCTTCAGTGAAATCTGCTCATGCAGGTTGTTTTTGATAAAATTGATCACATTGATCAGCCTGTCTGAACTATGTGCTTCAATTCCACTGGTCTCCTTACTTACGATAAAGCTTTTTTCCTGTGAAATGGAAATGAGGTGCATAATATTCAACAGGCCTTCCACTTTTTCAAAACCTGTTGCGGAAGTGAGTGCCAGCAGTTTTTCGGCAATGATCCTTTTTGTTTCGCCATATATTTTAATTCCCTGCGAAGCCTGCGCGATCATTTCCCTGATCCCTTCAAATTCTTTCATGGAATCAAACATCTGTTGAAAGGTGCGCGGGTTGAAATAAGTTACGATCACTTTTGACTGCAGATTGGAATCTTCTTCATAAAAAGCAGAATCACTTAACCAGACATGGGGAACATTGGAGCCGATGAATACCATATCCCCCGACTCAAATGGCTCCACTTTATCGCCAATGATCCTTTTGCCATAACCTTCAAGTATTAAAACGAGTTCTAATTCCGGGTGAGCATGAAAACAAGGTTGGCCATGAAAGGGAGAGGCCAGGAAAGGCTGGCTTCTGTAATCAATGAATAATGAATCATTGATCATTGGCGTGATTTGAGTATGCAATAACCTCATATTATATAGCAAGCGTAAAAAAGGTACGCCTTTTACGAAAGTTAAGGTAGGTATAATTTGACAAGCAAACAAAATTATTGTCAAGCATGGCCCTGCTCATTACAGCATTAAAACAAACGTTTATACCTGCCTGCCGTAAAAAGGTAATTTATTTAAAAAGGAGGATAACAATACGATATTAAGAGAAAATGCCAGAGGTAAATTTGAACGGACAATATTGCTTAGGAAGGTTTATTATACAACCAAACAATTGCCGATTATGAAATCAGTTCTAACGATGGCGGGTAGCAAGCCATGGATCTCAAAAAAAACCTGCACCAGGCGTATGATGCTATGGCTATTATGCCTGGGAATTACGCTTACCGGTTTTTCACAACAAACAGTCACTATTACAGGGGTGGTAACAGATTCCACTACCGGGCAAACCCTTCAGGGGGTTTCTGTTTCTGAACTCGGCAGCAACCGGGCAACACAAACAGATGCCAGCGGGAAATATTCAATTGCTGTGGCTGAAACCAGCTCTTTGGAATTCAGGCATATTGGGTATGCTGTCCAGGTATTTCCGGTAAAGGGTCATGCTGTGATCGATGTGCTGTTGACACCTGATGCAAAAGACCTTGACCAGGTGGTGGTAGTGGCTTATGGAAAACAACGGAAAGCAACCGTTACAGGAGCGATCGTATCCATTCAGACAAAAGAGATCAAGCAAAGCCCCGCAGCAAATCTTGCTGTTTCGCTCGCGGGCCGCTTACCTGGCCTTACTGCTATTCAGCGCAGTGGTGAGCCGGGAAGGGATATCACTCAAATATTCGTAAGAGGACAGGGAACTGTGAATGCTCAATCCCCGATCGTACTGGTTGATGGTGTTGAACGGGACCTCACTTATATCGATCCCAACGAAGTCGAATCGGTGACCATTCTAAAGGACGCATCTTCAACAGCCATCTTTGGCGTAAGGGGGGCAAACGGTGTGATCCTTGTTACTACCAGGAGAGGCACTTCAGAAACACCGGAAATAAATTTCACTGCGGAAGCAGGCACACAAAGTTTTACCCGGTTCATTACTCCTGTTAATTCATATGAATATGCAACATTGAGAAATCTTGCACAGCGGAATGATGGACTTGGAGATGCATTCACCCCCGAAGCGCTGGAGCATTACCGTACCGGAGACGATCCTGTCCGTTATCCAAATACCAACTGGAGGGATATGCTGATCAAGCCGGCTTCATTGCAGCAACGTTATAACCTGAATATTTCCGGTGCAAACAAAGGATTGCGCTACTTTGTGAATGCCGGGTACCTCAGACAGGGAGGGCAATTCCGTTTTGAAAAAGACCTGCCTTACGATCCTGAATTCAAACTTGACCGGTATAATTTCCGCTCCAACATCGACCTTCAGATCAACAAATCGTTGAAGGCCTTTCTTAATGTTGCAGGTTATCTTGAAAAACAGAATATGCCGATGGGTGTGTTGAATCTTGTTGGCCGCGATGAAGTGGTCAACAATTCACCGGCCCTGTGGATTATGGCGTATATGAACTATCTGAATGCTACCATTCCCCCTTATACTCCCGATGGCCAGATCATTACAACAATTACAACAGACCATCCGGCGCTTGGACAACTGAACAGGACAGGATATATACAACAAACAAGAAGTAATGTAACGGCTACTTACGGAATGGAACAATCGCTTGACTTTATCACGAAAGGCCTGGTAGCAAGGGCCGTAATGTCATTCGATTCAAAAACTACCAATAACTTTTATGCCGGGCGTGATTATGAAAGATGGGAGCAGGTGATATTGAGAGGTGTGCCGGGAGCAGATGGCCAGGATAGTGTGACTTATCTCAAACATGCACAAAAAAATACTCCGCTGACTATTTCCGGTGCAAGATATTTCACATCCTTTTCCAATTTCCAGGGATCCTTAAACTATAACCGCACATTTGGCGACCATGTGGTTACAGGATTATTATTATATCAGCAGCAGAAAACACTCATCAATGCTGAACTGCCCTTTAACCTGATCGGTGTTGCATCAAGGCTGACATACGGGTTCAGGAATAAATATTTCGCTGAATTCAATGCAGGGTACAACGGTTCTGAACAGTTCGCAAAAGGGCACCGGTTTGGATTCTTCCCTGCTGTATCTGCAGCCTGGGTATTGTCCAATGAAAAATTCCTGGAAGACAATAATGTTTTCAGCACAGTTAAACTGCGCGGTTCTTATGGTTCTGTCGGAAATGACAGGATCGGTAGCCGCAGGTTCCTGTATATCGATGACCTGCAGGTAGGTGGTGGCGGTGCATCCGGTAGCCTTGGACAGGGTGCAACGATTGTGACGAACTTATTAAAGAATGAGGCGCTTCAGTGGGAAGTATCCCGGAAAGCAAATATTGGTTTTGAATTAGGCATGCGCAATGGTCTGAGCCTTACAGTGGATCTGTTTACCGAAAAACGCGACAACATTTTACGCAACAGGGGAACGATCCCTGCTTTGAACGGCTTGCCTGTAAGTGCATTGCCTCCTGTGAATATTGGTATTGTAAAAAATAAAGGATATGAGATTGAACTGAATTACAGGAAAAGATTTAACAGTAACTGGTCAGCCCTCGGCAAACTAAATCTCAGCTATGCAACGAATGAACAGCTGTTTGCCGATGAGCCTCTTTTACCGGAGTCTTATGCATATCGCTATCGCGAAACGGGCTATCGTATCGGGCAAAATTTTGGCTATATCGTAGACCGTTATTTTACAAGTGCGGATGATATTGCCAACTCGCCGTCGCAGCATGTTGGCGGCCATGATCCCAGGCCCGGCGATTTCAAATACAAAGACCTGAATGGAGATGGTGTTGTTGATGCAGAGGATATCGCACCGATCGGTTATGCGCCTGTGCCCGAGTATACGTTTGGTGCAGCATTCAATGTTACTTACAAAAACTTTGATCTGAGCGTTCTTTTCCAGGGGGTAACAAACGTAACGGCCTATTATGGAGGCGCAGGCACATTTGCTGCTACCTATTATGTAAAAAGGCACCTCGAAAGCTGGACGCAGGAACGTGCGGACGCAGGCCTTCCGGTCAATTATCCCCGTCTTACCACCGAAGGTTCTCCCAACGAGATCGGTAATTCTTTCTTTATCATTGACGGAAGTTATATGAGACTGAAGAACGTAGAGATCGGATACCGCCTGCCCGCATCATGGGCTAAAAAAGTAGGCGCAAAAGGAGCAAGGATCTATGCCAATGGTTTCAATCTCCTTACCTGGGACAGGCTTCCTACAAAGGATATAGATCCGGAGATCACCAACGAAACTTCTTACCCGATCATCAAGACCATCAATTTCGGATTGAACGTAACATTCTAACATCAAACAAAACAAATGAAAAAGATATTCATATTGCGATTGACCATAGCAGCGATCTGCATTTCGGCTGTTTCGGGATGCAAAAAAAGCCCGCTCGATATTACACCCGATGGAAGGATGTCACTCGAAGATGTTTTTAAAAACCCTGACCGGACGGAAGCATATCTGAACACCGTATATGGCTCAATACCCAGCTATTTTATTTCTTATATCGAATTTGCTTTTCTTGCAGGCACAACGGATGAAGCATCTGATTCGCAGGTAGGAAATCAGCCGGCCAATATTGCGGCACAATGGATCATTGGCGCCCTTACGCCAAGCAACAATCCATTGGCCAATCCTAATTACGGAAAGAATGCAGATCATTATCCTGCTTTTTGGGCCGGTATCCGCAATGCCAATGTATTTCTCGCCAATATCGATAATGCCACCGTCAGCAGCGAAGCTTACCGCAGCAGGATGAAGGCAGAAGCAAAATTGCTTCGTGCATTTTACTACTGGGAACTGATCAAACAATTCGGACCAATGCCAATCGTGGAAGCACCGTTTGATAACACGTTTGATTATACTACACTCAAAAGGCCGACATTCCAGGAAGATGTCGACTTCATTATCAAAGACTGTAATGATGCTATTGCAGAACCGACTTTGCCGATCAGGCTTACAACGGAATCAGAAAGAGGACGCTTCAGCAAAGCGGTAGCCTACGCTATCAAATCTGAAGCCACTTTATATAATGCAAGCCCTTTATGGAATTCTTCTGACGATGCTGCCAAATGGCAGGCTGCTGCCGCCATCTCTAAAGAAGCGATAACAACACTGACTACAGGGAATGAATACGGACTGGCCAATAACTACGGAAACTATTTTATCAGCTATTCTGACCTGACCGCATCTCCGCTTGATAAAGAAACCATTTTTGAAGTAACCAAATCATCGGAAGCATATCTCAGTTATGTGAACAGTATACCCAGTAAGCCAACTTATAAAGCCGGGACCTGCCCATCGCAGGAATTGGTTGACAGTTATGACATGCAGGCAACTGGTGAACCGGCTATTACCGGTTACAGCGATGCCGATCACCTGGTGCCGATCATCAATGCAGCTTCGGGTTATGATGAAACAAAACCTTATGTTGGAAGAGATCCCCGTTTTTATGCTACGGTTTGGTACAATGGTGCACTGTATGATAATATCGGAGGTCAGATACATACTATCGAAACATTCCTGGGAGGAGCAGACCAATTGATCAAATCTCCACCCAATCAGCAAAACACACATACAGGATATTACCTGCGCAAATTCATTGATCCAAAGATCCAGACAGGGCAGGTGCCTAATCTCGGATGGAAAAAATTCAGGCTGGCTGAGATCTACCTGAATTATGCAGAAGCTGCCAATGAAGCGTCCGGACCAATACAGGATGTATATGATGCTGTTAATATAATCCGCCGCAGGGCTTCAATGCCTGATCTGCCGACGGGTCTTTCCAAAGACGAAATGCGCGAACGCATCCGTCGCGAACGCCGCGTTGAGCTGGCGATTGAAGAACACCGGTTCTGGGACGTACGCAGATGGAAGATCCTTGACCAAACAGATAAGCTGGTAACAGGAATGGAGATCACAAAAAATGGCGGATCATTTACCTATAAAAGATTTGTAACGGAACGACGCAATGCCTGGCAGGATAAATACCGCTTATTTCCCATACCTATCGGGGAAGCAGCGATTATCCCGGATTTCAACACGAATCAAAACCCCGGCTGGTGATCCGCGCCAACAATTGCAGTCATGATCATAAAAAAAATATGCCTGGCCATTTTACTGTTTGCTCCGGCTTATCTGTATTGCCAGGTAACGCCTCGCAGCACTACTATGCTTGAATGGGATCTGGAAAAGACCGGTAAGGCTGTATCTGTTGAAAATGCAACCTGCAATATTGAAAACGTTTTTACAATTGTATGTTGGGTTAAAATTTCTGCAAACCGCAGCGCTGATCATTTTATCCTTACGAAAGGCGTTAAAGAAAATGATCCCGGCTATCTTCAGTTAAGAATAAGTAAGTCGGGCGAACTGCAATTCTCTGCTTTTTCCCTTTCAGGCAATATGAAAAGCGGTATCAGGATCAATGATAATAACTGGCATCAGTTGGCTGTAAGTTATGTCCCCGGCCGCATGAAGTTTTACAAGGATGGAATACTGATTACAACAACTGAGGTGAATGGAATCATACAGGACAAACCCTCTTTGCTTACGATTGGCGCAGATGCGGGAAAATCTGTTTCCTTGCAGGGAGAGACAGGCCGTTTGAAGATCTTCAACACTGTTCAAAGCAGTGCTAAGATCTGGGATCTGTATACAAATAAACTGGCTAACTGGGACCTTAACGAGGGCATGGGCATAACCACTCTTCAGGACTATGGCAACCCCGTGTATGGAATGTTGCAGGGGCCGATCAATACCTATGATAATTTTGGTGTTGGGAATACCGGGTGGTTAAAAAAGGTTGATTGGGTGGAAGATCCCCGGTTCGGGTTTGTTGCTGGTTTTAATACGCCCGGGGCCAATATAAAAATTGATACAACAAATATTGATTTAAAGAACAGGTTTACTATTGCCTGTTGGATAAAATCAAAAGGTAAAAACACCAAAAGGTCAGTGATCCTTTCTAAAGGGGATGCAAAAGGCAGCAGTTCTTTTTCAATTGAACTGAATGCAGGCAAACTCCAGTTTTGCGCCCCCGCTCTCGGTGGAAATATACCCGGTAATGTTTTGCTTAGCGACAGCGGATGGCATCATATCGTGATCGCCTGCGCAGGCTCACAGATAAAATTTTATAAAGATGGAAAACTCTTATCCTCCAGCATTGTAAAAGGCTCAATTGCTGCATTACCGGAACCAATGACTTTTGGATCAGCCGGTGATGGCAGCAATTCATTTTCCGGCAACCTGTCAAGGATAAAGATTTACGGCTCTTCTCTTTCTTCTGTGCAGGTGACCGACCTCTATAATGAAACTGAATCAGCAGGATGGGACCTGGACGAAGGAAAGGGGAATACTGTTTATGACAACAACGGAAATCAACATAATGCCTCAGCTACTGCTATCCGTTGGATAACAGGACATGGATCATCTTTCAGTAAGGTTGTGAATATTACTGATGCAGCTTCAGCTATTAAAGTAAATAATGCGAAGGTTTCGCTGGGTAATAGGTTTACCATTGCTGCCTGGGTGCAGGTGCCTCCATCACGTAGTGGGCGAAGAGTGTTGCTGTCAAAAGGCAGGGCAAATGAAACCGGCAGCTTTTCATTGTCCCTGCAGAAAGGGACAGGTAATCTGCTGTTCAGTGCTGCAGGCTTCCCTGGCGATATAAATGGCGGCTTCCAGATAGATGACAATATCTGGCATCACGTAATGATCACATTTGGCGATGGGCAAATGGAATTTTATAAAGACCGGCAACTGGTAAAAACGGTTGCGGTAAAAGGAACTGTTGCTGATAAAACCGCCCGGCTTAACATTGGCAGCGCAGCGGATGGGCTTGATGTTTTGAATGGCAATCTCTCCCATGTCAGCATTTACAATGCGGTGAAGATTCCTGAAGAAGTAACAGCTGTTGTACCTCCTGCAGGGCCGGTGCTGGTATTGAAAAGAGGTATTGTATTTGATCGCATACAAAATCAGGGTTTGCCGGTTAAGGAGGAATGGCAGATATCTGCAAATGATATTGCGGTTGCCAAATCGATCGGGTTCGATCACATAAAAATATTATTCACCGCTGATGAATTTATCCGTGATTCGGGACTGAATACGGCCAATATGCATTTTGTGGAAGAAACAGTAAATAAGGCACTTGCCTCAGGACTGCCATGCGTTGTAGATCTGCATCCTGAAGGGAAATTTAAAACACATTATCTCGGCACAGACACCGGCTTTGTTAAAATGCTGGGTTTTTACAGCGCCTTTGCAAAATATCTTGCTCAAAGATGGACGCCATCACAGATCGCTTTTATGCTGATGACAGAACCCTTTGCCAATAAAGATGGTGAATGGAACAGGATGTATCACGAAATGGTCGCTGCTGTAAGAAAGGAAATGCCGGCTCATACGCTGATCGTTTCCGGCGACAGGGCTGGCAATATTTATGCCATGACTGGCCTCACACCCATTGCAGACCGGAACATCTATTACAGTTTCACTACTTATGAACCTTACCGGTTTGGGTTTAATACCTTATTTGGCGGTTGGAGAGGCGGCGGCAATTACTGGAAAGATATCAGTTATATTCCTTGGCCAGCTTCACCTCAGGTAGTTGAATCAAGGATGGATAAAATGCTCAGCACGGTAAAAGATGAAGATAAACAGATGGCCCGGGAAGATCTGCTGGAATACGGTAAAGGATATTTTAACTGGCAATGGCTTACCCGCAGGGCAAAGAATGTGAATGAATGGAATGATATGTATGGTGGCGATCTGCAGGTGATCGTGGCTGAATTTGGTGCCATCGATCATATGCAGGTGAATAAGCCGGGCGCATCAAAAGGAGTATATCCTGGAGAGAGGGTACAATTTGTTCATGATCTGCGCCAATCATTCGAGTCAGTGGGTATGGGATGGGAGTACTGGTCGTTCAACGAATATTTTACCCTGCTTGATCCTGCTGTCCGCAAGGCGTATGCTCCCGCCAGCCTGAATATTGTAGACAGGAAATTGGTAGATGCTTTGGGATTGGATACACTGCGGTTGAACAGCAGCATTTACACAAACGATAATCTCCTTGCCTGGTGTATCGTTCCTTTCGACAGTAAGAAACGGACTCCTGAGGAAAGGGCAAAGATGCTTCGATCATTGGGCATCACCAAGCTTGCATATGACTGGCGTGCTGAACATATCCCCCATTTTGATGAAGAGCTGGAAGTGTTGAAAAAATATAATATAGAGCTTACAGGTTTTTGGATACCTGTAAGCCGTGATCCTGCACATGACCCAACCCTTCAGTTGATCTTTGACCTGCTCAAACGGCATAAGGTGAAAACACAATTATGGTGTCTCGTGGGTGAAGATCCTAAACTGGATTCCATGACCCAGCAGCAAAAGATCGCTTACACAGCAGAGCCCGTTGCTTATATAGCCAACGAAGCGAAGAAGATCGGTTGTACGGTTGGTCTGTATAATCATGGCGGCTGGTTTGGCGAACCTGAAAACCAATTGGCGATCATCGACTACCTGAAAATGTCTAATGTTGGAATGGTATACAATTTTCATCATGCCGAAACACAGATAGAAAGGTTTCCAACATTTTTTCCAAAGATATTGCCACACCTGCTTGCATTGAATATTGCCGGGTTAAAAAGAAATCCTGGTCGGGTAGTGCCCGTTGGGCAGGGAGATAGTGAAGCTGAGATGATGCGTATCGTACAGGAAAGCGTTTATAAAGGTCCTGTCGGTATTATCAATGAAGTTACAGACCCAGATGCAGAAGTTGGTTTGCGGATTAACAGGGGTGGACTGAAGAAGATATTGAAGGTATTGGGTGATACAGCAGCATTGAAAACGTATATCAATTGAATGCCTTCAACCATGCATCGGACATCAATTGTGCACCTGCCATTGATGCATGCAAGCCATCTCCGCTCCAGTAATCAGCCGGAGCCCGTTCAAGGGCCTTTTCAAAAAGACTGTGCAGTGGAATAAATGCAGCGTGGTATTTCTCCGCCAGTTCTTTGGCCACCTGCCGGTAATCATTGAAGCCGGGAAACCATGATTCATCAACATACAGCAATCCTTTGATCACAAATGGTTCGGCAATGATGAGCTTAATATCCGGAAATGCAGATTTTGTCCGTTCAAGCAAGCGGTCATATCCTTCCCGGTATAACTGCGCACTGCCTTTGTTATCTCTTTTTTTTACCGTATAGTCATTTACGCCGATCAGGATGCTGAGTACATCCGGTTTGATGGCCAGGCAGTCCTCATCCCATCTTTTTTCAAGATCAGGAACAGTATTCCCGCTTATTCCCCTGTTATAGATCTTCAGGTTCTTTTCAGGATGCTGATAAAGCAATCGGGAAGCGGTAAGCAATGCATATCCTGAACCGATAGATTGGGAATCATTGACGGCTTTTGAATCCAGTTTACGGTGCCAATAGGTGATGGAATCACCCTGGAAGAGGATCGTATCATCTTTGTCCAGTGTAATCTTCCTCCGTTTGTCATTTTCACTTGTTTGACTGTGTGCAAGCGGCAGTGCAGTCAAGAGGCTGGCGCTTACACTCAGGTTCCGGATAAAATGCCTCCGGCTTGTTTCCTTTTTCATACTGCTTGTTTAAAATAGTAATAAATAAAACTATTAAAAACGCCTCTGGCAGTATATAGGGATATTATCCTTTTATGGAAGTTGATTATCATAAGAACGGATTGAGGTAAAAAATGAATAAAAGAAGATAAGGCTGTTCAATTGACAGGAAAAGCGATGACTATTTTTGAACATACCCGTGATTGATTATTGTCAATGAAAAAAATGCTATGACCAGATTTTTTATCCGGGCCGGTGGCCTGATCTTCTTCTTGTTTATTTCAATCATCCTGACTGCACAGCCTGCGGGCAAAAAGACATTTGATATCCGCGACTATGGCGCCATGGGCGACGGCCTTACCGATGATGCACCGGCAATACAGAAAGCGATCGATGATTGCGCGGCCAATGGCGGTGGCAGGGTAGTCCTTGACAAAGGCACATTTATGAGTTCAGGCATTCATTTCAAAAGTAATGTTGAACTACACCTGACGGTAAGCGCCCAGTTGATAGGTTCTCTTGAGGTGGATAAATACAGCCGGGATGAAAAATTTGCTTTCAAACATATCATACGGTCATTGATCTATGCTGCCGACTGTGAGAACATTGCCATTACCGGGGCAGGCAAGATAGATGGCCGTGGAGACCTGATCAAAGTAGCAAATGACAATGACAGGCCCGATCTGATCGTATTGCATGGTTGTAAAGATGTCCGGATACAGGATGTATTTATCACGAACTCTAAAATGTTCGCTGTGTTCATCCTGCAATGCCAGCGTGTCCGGATAGATGGTGTAGAACTGGAGAACCTCAAGAATGCCAATAATGATGGCTTTGATATTGATGGTTCGCGGGATGTTTTTATTTCAAATACCAATATTCATTCTATTGATGATTGTATTGCGTTCAAAGCAAGCAGCCGTACCGAACCCTGCTCAAATATTGTTATTACCAATTGCATTCTTAGCTCCCGCTGTGCTGCTATCCGCGTAGGACCTGATGCGCTGGCTGATATCGAGAATATCACCGTTACGAACTGTATTATCCGTAACACTGGTTTGAACGGTATCAAAATACAGGAATCGATGGGCGCAAAAGCAAGGAACATGACCTTTTCCAATATAGTGATGGAAAACGTAAAAGGTCCTATCTCTGTCAGGCTGTCGGGATGGGCGGCAGGCCCTTATACGGACTCATGGGTTTCTTTTAATGACAGCAACTGGCAAAAGGGGAACCTGGAAAATATACTTTTTGATAATATCCGTGCCACTGTTCCATTAGAACTTGAAATGAAACCGGAATTTGCAGTTTCACCTCCGGGCTGGCTGAATATTACAAAGCTGAATGTCGGCATTTCCATTACCGGCACTTCAAAAACCCGTCCGAAGGGCATTTCATTCAGCAATATTGATATCACTTTTCATGGCGGCGGTACAGCCGAACAGGCAGCCAGGCGGAATGTTCCTGATCTTGAACGGGATTACCCTGAAATGTATATGTTTGGAGAACTGCCTGCTTACGGCCTTTATATGCACCATGTGAGCGGGGTGGTGCTCGACAATGTGACCTTCCGGCTTGCACACGAGGATCTCCGGCCTGCCATTGTTTGCGATGATGTAGATGATCTTGAACTGGCAGGGTTCAAAGCTGCAGGAAGTAAAAATGCTGAATCGTTGATCCGGCTGGAAAACAGTTCCAATATTTTCATCCGGGGATCAAGGCCCCTCAATGCTATCGGCACTTTTCTGAGGGTTGAAGGCGCCCGGAGCAAGGATATCAGGTTGTCCGAGAATAAACTGAACCTTGCCAGGAAGCAGGTGGAAACCACAGCAGGCGCAGGCATTTCTGCTGTTATATCGGATAAATAGGAAAATGCTTTAACCGGCATACGGACCGGGAAGGGATTGATAATGAAATACTCTTAGCCAGATGTTTAAGAACAAATAGAGTTGAAACCGACGGTTAATAAACTAAAATAACAGGACAATATCATGATATTTCAGGGATGGCTTTTCTCCTAATTTTAAGAACCAGAACGATTTGTAAAACGAACTGTTGAGTGCACCTAAATTATATAGTATGTTGACCAGAAGCTGCCATTTTTTTCTTTTTTTATTGTTGATCCCATTTGTTCAATCCTGCACATCTTCTGAATCCAATACGGAATACAGCCAGTGGAAAGTAGCTAATGGCACAAAAGCCGCTACACATTATTCTTCTCTTAAAGAGATCGATACATCCAATGTTACCAAGCTGGAAGTTGCCTGGATCTATCATTCTGAAAATGGCGACACCACGAAGAATGGTCCAATGGAATGCAATCCGATCATTGTCGACAATGTGATGTATGGCGTTTCGCCCAAGCTTAAATTATTTGCCGTTGATGCAGCTACAGGCAAGGAAAAATGGCATTTTGATCCTGCTGATTCCACAGTTAATAAGACATGGCCCAGAAGAAGCGTGAACATGAACAGGGGAGTGGCTTACTGGGAAGATGGAGACGACAAACGCATTATTTATACGGTCGGTTCAGTAGCATTTGCTGTGAATGCTGTTACAGGAGCGTTGATACCCAGTTTTGGAACAGACGGCGGCATCAACCTGAATATCGGCCTGGGCAGGGATGAAAAGACTGTTTTTGTTTCACCCACTTCGCCGGTAATGATCTATAAAGACCTGTTCTTTTTAAGCGGGCTTGTTGGCGACGAAAGCCCGGGTCATATCCGAGCTTTTGACGTAAGGACCGGCCAGCAAAAATGGATATTTCATACTGTTCCTTATCCCGGTGAAGCTGGTTATGAAACCTGGGAAGACACAGCCGCTTATAAATACATGGGTTCCACCAATAGCTGGGCGGGGTTCAGCCTGGATGAAAAAAGAGGCATCCTGTTTGCCCCAACCGGAAATCCTACGAATGATTTTTATGGCGGTCAGCGCTTAGGGCAGGGTTTATACGGCAATTGCCTGCTGGCGCTTGATGCTGAAACAGGCAAACTGCTCTGGCATTTTCAAACGGTGCATCATGATGTATGGGATATGGACATACCAACACCTCCGGCGCTTGTTACTGTAGAACGCGATGGTAAGAAAATAGATGCGGTGGCGCAAACCACCAAGACCGGTTTTGTTTTCATGTTTGAGCGCGAAACCGGTAAACCTATTTTCCCGATTGAAGAAAGGCCAGTGCCTACCAATACAGATATACGTGGTGAAAAACTTTGGCCCACACAACCGGCTCCTTCATTACCTCATCCTTTTGTTCGCCAGGAAATGACAGAAGCAGACCTGAATACATTGGTACCTGATTCTTCCTACCAGGATATAAAAGCACGGTTCAAAACCTACCGTTCAGAAAAGATGTTTACACCACCCACTGTCCAGGGAACGGTCATCCTCCCGGGATATGATGGCGGTGGTGAATGGGGCGGTCCTTCAGTAGATCCTACCACCAACATTCTTTATGTAAATGCCAATGAGATGGCATGGGTGTTGAATCTTGTGGAAAATAAGCCGGTGCAGGAAAAGCCAAGAACAAACCTTGAAGCAGGCATGAGCTTATACAGGCAGTATTGCATGGGTTGTCATGGTCCTGAGCGTTTAGGCGCCGGTGATTATCCTTCACTGATAGGTGTTGAAAAGAAATATTCTTTCGGTCAGTTCCATGACCTCGTTACTTCCGGAAGGAGAATGATGCCTGGTTTTAATAACCTGACGAAAGAGCAAAAGCAGGCAATCGGTTCTTTTGTTCTTGGCAATAAAGCAGAACAGGTAAAGGCTTACAAAGGTCCTGCCGAAAAAACGGACGGTCCTCCTAAAGCACTGTATGGATTCACTGGCTACAATAAGTTTTTGACCAAAGAAGGTTATCCGGCCTTAAGCCCACCATGGGGAACACTGAATGCCATCAATCTCAATACAGGCGAATTGGTATGGAAAATACCTCTTGGAGAATTTGAAGAATTGAAAGCGAAGGGTATTCCTCCTACAGGCCGCGAGAATTATGGAGGCTCAGTAGTAACTGCCGGCGGCTTATTATTCATAGGAGCATCGGCTGATGGGAAATTCAGAGCTATTAATAAACACACAGGAAAAATATTATGGGAAGTGGATCTGCCTGCTCCCGGTGTTGCCACTCCTTCAGTTTATTCAGTTAATGGGAAACAGTATATAGTGATCGCCTGTGGCGGATCAAAATGGGGTGGAAAATCAAGCGATGCTTATGTCGCTTTTGCATTGCCTTCTTCGAAATAATGATGAGGATAAGTTATGCGCGTAAGTCATGAAATATATAATGCTACTGTATTAGAACCTCTGGCTGCAACGCTGGGTGAAAGCCCTGTATGGCATTCCCAACGGCAGGCTTGCTTTTGGGTGGATATAGAAAGCTGCAGGATCTATGAGTATGACTGGAAAAATAAAAGGCTGAAGAAGCATGACCTGAGGCAACGGGTGTCATTGGTTGTACCTTCTGCTGATGGACAACTGATCATAGCATTACAGGGAGGTATTGCACGCTTCAATCCAGATACCAGTGAGCTTACATGGATCACAGATATGGGGCTGAACTGGACTGACCATCGTTGCAATGATGGTGCCTGCGACAGTAAAGGCAGGTTATGGATCGGTACCATGGAACTGGATGGCAGGGAAAATGATGGTGATGTTTATTGCCTTGAAAAGAATGGACCATTGAAGAAAAAGATCGAACGGGTTTCTATATCGAATGGGATAGCATGGTCCGCAGATAACAGGTTTTTGTATTACACGGACAGTCTCACCCGGCAGGTAGTTTCTTATCATTTTGATGAAGTGTCAGGAAATATTGCATTTGACAGAATTGCGGTGCAGGTGCCGCAAGAACTTGGCCTTCCGGATGGAATAGCCCTGGATGAAGAAGGTGCTTTATGGATAGCCCTCTGGGGTGGGTACGGCGTATCGCGATGGGACCTTTCATCAGGAAAAATGATAGGATTTGTTGAGCTGCCTGTGCCGCAGGCATCATGCTGTGCCTTTGCAGGTGATAAGCTGGACCAGTTGGTGATCACAACGGCGAGAAAAGGAATGAGTGCATCGGATTTAGCGCTCTATCCCGGGAGCGGACACATTTTTATTGTCAGACCAGGCGTCAGGGGATTACCTGCTTTCACCTGTGGTTTTTAAAAAAAATGAGAAGGATGAAAAAGTCATTAAGAAGTCAGGAATGGTTTGGAAAAAAAGGAAAGGACGGGTTTATATACAGGGCCTGGATGAAAAACCAGGGAATCCCTTCTTACGAGTTTGAAGGCAAGCCGGTGATCGGCATTTGCAATACCTGGTCGGAATTAACACCCTGCAATGCGCATTTCAGAGAGATCGCCGAATCAGTAAAAAAAGGCGTGCTGGAAGCCGGCGGCTTTCCTGTTGAATTTCCTGTGATGTCTCTCGGCGAAACGCTGATCAAACCGACAGCGATGCTGTACCGCAATCTTGTCAGCATGGATGTGGAAGAGTCGATCCGGTGCAATCCTATAGATGGTGTTGTGCTGCTTTGCGGCTGCGATAAAACAACCCCGGCGCTGGTGATGGGCGCTTGCAGTGTAGACATACCCACCATTGTTGTATCCGGCGGGCCAATGCTGACCGGGAAATATAAAGGAAAAGATATTGGCACCAGTGACCTGTGGAGGTTTACTGATGATCTTCGGTCTGAAGCAATGTCTGAGCAGGAATTTAAAGCGGCCGAGGCAGGTATGTGCAGAAGTAAAGGTCATTGTGCGGTGATGGGAACGGCCTCATCCATGGCCTGTATGGTTGAAGCCATGGGTCTATCTCTCAGCGAAAATGCTGCCATACCGGCTGTTGATTCAAACCGTAAAGTGCTGGCGCAACTCTCGGGCAGCCGGATCGTTCAGATGGTAAGGGAAGACATAAAACCTTCCGATATCCTTACCCGGGAGGCTTTCGAGAATGCCATAAAAGTAAATGCAGCGATAGGCGGGTCAACCAATTTTGTCATTCACCTGCTCGCCATCGCAGGCAGGATCGGCATCCCCCTGGATATAGACGATTTCGATAAATTCTCAGCGTCCATACCGCTTATTGCCAACCTGCAGCCATCGGGTAAGTATTTCATGGAAGATCTTTATTATGCCGGTGGGCTCCCTGCGGTGATGAAAGAAATGCTGTCTTTGCTTCATGGCGATTGTAAAACGGTATCCGGCTTAACGATCCGTGAAAGTGTGCAGCATGCAGAAGCTATCAATCCGGAAGTGATCGCGCAGATTGAAAAACCTTTCAATATTCTTTCGGGTGTAGTAGTACTCAAAGGAAATCTTTGCATGAATGGTGCCATTATAAAACCATCTGCTGCAAGTCCGGAACTGATGCTGCATACCGGGAAGGCTGTTGTGTTTGAAAACATTGAAGATTACAAGGAGCGGATAGATGATCCTGCGCTTGATGTGGATGAGAATAGCGTGCTGGTTTTGAAAAACGTGGGCCCGAAAGGCTATCCCGGCATGCCTGAAGTCGGCAATATGGGCATACCGAAAAAATTACTGGCGAAAGGAATTACCGATATGGTTCGCATTTCTGACGGACGGATGAGCGGCACAGGCTTCGGTACAGTAGTGCTGCATGTTTCCCCGGAATCAGCTTCCGGTGGCAATTTCGCTCTCATAAAAGACGGTGACCTGATACAACTGGATGTGCCTGGCCGCACATTGAATTTACTGGTAGGAGCAGAGGAAATGGCCAGGCGAAAAGCAGCCTGGCAATTATCTGCAGGCAATATTAGCAGGGGATATGTAAGTTTATACATTAATCATGTGGAACAGGCGCACCTGGGAGCGGACTTTGATTTTCTGAAAGGTGGCTCCGGAAGTGTTGTGTCAAGGGATTCTCATTAAACCCAATGAAATGGAACAAAAAGAATTTGATAAGAAAGTAGCTATCGTAACAGGGGCAGGCCAGGGCATAGGACTTGAAATAGCAAGGCAACTGGCGCTACAGGGCGCATCGGTTGTATTAAATGATCTTGATCATGACCTGGCAGAACAGGGAGCGCGAAGCATCCGCAATGAAAAAGGCAACTGTATCGCCTGCGCAGGTGATTCAGGTGATACCGGCTTCATAAAAAAGATGATGTGGCAAACAATTAAAGAATTCGGCCGCCTTGATATCGCCATTGCCAATGCAGGCATCACTTTGTTTGGTGATTTCCTCGATTATCCTGAAAGCGCATTCAATAATGTGTTGCGTGTAAATCTCGGCGGTTCATTCTTTCTTTCCCAGGCAGCAGCCAGGCAAATGAAAGAGCAGGGAAGTGGCGGATCGATCCTGTTCACTTCTTCTGTTACAGGCCACCAGGCTCATAAAAACCTTGCAGCTTATGGCATGACCAAAGCTGCGCTGGAAATGCTTGCAAGGAACCTGGTGATAGAACTTTCCGGTAGCCGCATCAATGTAAATTGTATTGCCCCGGGTGCTACTTTAACGGAGAGAACACAACATGACCCGGATTATGCAGGCACCTGGTCGCGTATCACGCCAATGGGAAGACCCGCTACTACTGCGGATATCGCCAATGCAGCTCTTTTTTTGGTGAGCGACCGGGCAAAGCATATCACGGGACAAAGCCTGATCATTGACGGTGGCTGGACCTGTATCAGTCCTTCGCCTTTTTAATATTATTTATCCGATCACATTAAACTGAAAAAATGAAAATACTTATTACCTGTTCCGCATGGCTGCTTCTTTTAACAGCCTGTAATAACAACCAGGCTAAAACCGGCGAAGCGACTGCTGACGAAGCTGGTAATGCCGGATGGAAAACCGGCGTGGCGCTTTATTCTTTTCACCAGCTTCCCTATAGTGTCGCTATCGAAAAAGTGGACAGTGTTGATATCCGGTATGTGGAAGGTTTTTCCTTTTATAAACTGGGGAATGAATATAAAGACACGACAATGGGTGATCTTACACCTGAAGCCATACAGAAAATGAAAGATGGCATGAAAAACCGTGATATACAAATGGTTTCAATGTATGTGGCGGGAGGCAATAATGTAGACGAATGGAAGAGAACGTTCGATCTTGCAAAAGCCTTTGGTCTCGAATTTGTTACCTGTGAGCCGCCAAAAGAACAATGGGACATGGTCGATAGTCTTGCGGGTGTGTATAATATAAAGGTAGCCCTGCATAATCACTGGAAGGAGATCAGCATCTACTGGCATCCTGACTCTGTGCTCGCTGCCGTAAAATCCCATCCCAATTTTGGCGCCTGTGCAGACCTGGGGCATTGGGTCAGAAGTGGACTGGAACCATCCGAATGCCTGAAAAAGCTGGAAGGGCATATCCTGGGAATGCATCTGAAAGATGTCGATTCCATGGGCGTTAAAGATGCCAGGGATATGAATGTTGGAACCGGTGTGATCGACTTCAATAAAGTAGTGTCTGAGCTGAAACGTCAGCAATACAAAGGCATGATCTACGTGGAATGCGAACATAATTTTGACAATAACCTGCCTGATATCAGGCAATCACTTGAATATTTCAACAAATTAAGCGCCCGGTAATCAACTGCGGACAATGTCCGTAGGAGCGTAAAATTTTCATCGTCATATTGTATGTTTAGTTTAAAAGACAAAACTGCTGTTATCACAGGAGGTGGCAGTGGTATAGGCAAAGCCATGTCGGTGCTTTTTGCAAAGCAGGGTGCCCATGTATTTATTCTTGATATTGATGATAAAGGAGCACTTGAAACAGCCGGGTCAATTCCTGGTGGAAGCGGTAAGGCTGTATATAAAAAGTGCAGCGTTGCTGTAAAAGAAGAAGTGGATACCGTGATACAGCAGATCGGATCTGAAAAAGGCCGGATCGATATCGTGATCAACAATGCCGGCATAGCGCATGTTGGCAATACAGAGAATACCCAGCCGGCTGATATGGAGAAGCTGATCGCTGTAAATATAAAAGGGGTATATCATGTTTTGCAGGCGGCCCTTCCATTCATGAAAGAACACGGGGGAGTAGTATTGAACCTTTCTTCTATAGCGGCCATGGTAGGGCTTGCCGACCGGTTTGCCTATAGTATGACGAAAGGCGCCGTTGCTGCCATGACCCTGTCATTTGCCAAAGATTATATGGCGCATAATATCCGTTGCAACTGTATTGCCCCGGCGCGTGTGCATACTCCATTTGTTGATGGGTTTCTCAAAAAAAATTATCCTGGTCATGAAGAAGAGATGTTTAAGAAACTTTCAGCTACCCAACCAATCGGCCGTATGGCAAAACCTGATGAGATTGCTGCGCTTGCCCTCTACCTCTGTTCTGATGAAGCTTCATTCATTACAGGCTGCAATTACCCGATCGACGGAGGGTTTACGACGTTGAATAGTTAGAAAAGAAAGGACCGGAATGTTTTTAACAGACAATATATTTTAATCGTACATTTTAAAATTCATGTTATGCGACTGATCCGTTTTGGAGAAAAAGGTCATGAGTTGCCCGGCATCATCGATGCTCATAATAAGCGTAAAGATCTTTCCGGCTTTTTTAAAGACTGGAACAGGGATTTTTTTGAAGAAGGTGGTTTGCACAAACTGGCTAACTGGCTCAGGGATATAAAATCTTTACCGGATGTGCCACAGGACGCCCGTTGGGCATCCTGCGTGGCCAGGCCGGGTAAGGTCATTTGTATCGGTCTTAATTATTCCGATCATGCCGAAGAATCGGGAATGCCGGTACCTGCCGAGCCCATTGTGTTCCTCAAAGCTTCCAATACAGTGATCGGCCCTTATGACGATGTGCTGATACCCAGGAAAAGTGAGAAAACGGATTGGGAGGTTGAACTGGGTGTCGTTATTGGTAAAGACACCCGCTATCTTGCATCGGTTGAAGATGCCAAAAACGCTATTGCAGGATACTGCATTTCTCACGATGTATCCGAACGGTCGTTCCAGTTGGAACGTGGGGGCAGTGGACAAAAGGAAAATCCTGCGATAACTTTAACCCCTTAGGCCCGTTCCTCCTCACAGCTGATGAAATAAAGGATGTCCATAACCTTTCCATGTCATTACAGGTAAATGGAAAGATCATGCAAAAAGGCAGCACTCAGAAAATGATATTTAACTGCTGGCATCTTGTACATTATCTTTCACAGTTCATGACGCTGGAAGCAGGTGACGTTATTTCCACCGGCACACCGCCCGGTGTTGGCATGGGAATGAAGCCGGCTCAGTATCTCAGGGATGGCGATACTGTTGAATTGTCGATTGAGGGGCTTGGGATCCAAAGACAGGTTTGCCGGCAGGCTTAAGATCAGCAAGAAGATTTATCTTCACCACTGATCATACATAAGCGTATTAATCCGGACGACAAGACATGGACATAGCAGCATTAAAAAGAATATTACCAGAAAAAAGGATAAAGACCAAACTGGTCGACCTCGTGACTTTTGCCGCAGATGCGGGCTTTTATTATCTCCAGCCTAAGGCTGTGGTGCAGGTAATTAATGAAGACGAAGTAAAAGCGCTCTTTCATTTTTCACATGAGCATTCAATACCGCTTGTATTCCGCACCGGGGGAACCAGTCTTTCCGGCCAGGCAATAACAGATGGGATACTGGTTGACCTGAGCCAGTACTGGAATAAACTAAAAATTGAAGACGATGGCAGAATGGTAAGGGTGCAACCGGGGATCACAGGTGCAATGGTGAATGCTTCGCTTAGAAAATTCAAGGTAAAGATCGGTCCTGACCCATCCAGCATCAGTGCCGCCATGATGGGAGGCATACTTTCCAATAATGCAAGCGGCATGTGCTGCGGTGTACAATATAACTCTTATCACACTACCCGTTCCATCCGGTTTATGCTGACTGACGGGCAGATCTTCTCAACAGAAATAGGAAACGATTACGAACGGTTTGAGCGGGAGTGTAAACCTCTTGCCGGGGAGCTAAGGCTGATAAAACAGCAGATCGAAAGCGATGCGGTTTTAGCTGACAGGATCAGGAAAAAATATAAGATCAAGAACACAGTCGGTTATTGCCTCAACGCTTTCCTGGATTATGAACATCCTCTTGATATTTTTGCCCATTTGCTGATCGGGGCCGAAGGCACACTGGCTTTTATTGCAGAAGCCGTATTGGAAACAATCCCCGACGAGCCACATAAAGCAACCGGACTGTTGTTCTTCCCGGATATATTTTCTGCCTGCCAAACGATTCAGCCACTGATAGATGCCGGAGCAGCAATGGTGGAGCTGATGGACCGTGCTTCGCTCCGTTCGGTTGAACACCTGCCGGGAATGCCGGCAATGATAAAGACCTTACCCGAAACTGCAGCAGGCTTGCTGATCGAATTTCAACAACCGGGCATTCAGGAATTGGAGAAGCAGGTCAATCATTTCCTGTCTTTAACATCCGGGTTCTCCTTGCTTAATGCTCCAGTGTTCACTACCGATGCAGCAGAGCGGGAATTTTTCTGGAAGGTCAGGAAGGGGTTATTTCCTGCAGTGGGGGCGGTGAGGGCCAGCGGCACCACCGTGATCCTTGAAGATGTCGCTTTCCCTTTGGAAAGCCTGGGAAATGCTATCCTTGATCTGCAACAGCTTTTTAAAAAATACAGTTATCACAACGCTATTATTTTCGGACATGCCAAGGATGGCAATATCCACTTTGTTGTTACACAGTCATTCAATACCGACACGGAAATTGAACGGTATGATCGCTTTTTAAAAGAAGTGGTGGAATTGGTGGTGAACAGATATGACGGATCACTAAAAGCTGAGCATGGCACAGGCCGCAATATGGCTCCTTTTGTGGAAACAGAATGGGGTGGTGATGCTTACCAGATCATGGAGCGGATCAAAAAAGCAGCGGATCCTTTATCACTGCTGAATCCCGGCGTGATCATCAATAAGAATACACGGGCGCATATTGCTGATCTGAAGGAAATGCCTTCGGTAGAAATAGAAGTGGACCGTTGTATTGAATGTGGTTATTGCGAACCGGTATGCCCAAGCCGGGACCTTACGATGACGCCCAGGCGCAGGATCGTAGCAAGAAGAACGCTTGAGAGGATGAAAGCAGCAGGTGATTCAGCCCAACACAAATTGCTGCTTGAACAATACCAGTATGAAGGAATAGAAACCTGTGCCGTAGATGGCTTATGTGCCAGCGCATGCCCGGTGGATATCAATACAGGCGACCTGGTAAAAAGATTACGGAGGGAAAATCATTCTGCTTTTGCCAATCGCATTGCCCTTTTCACCATAAAGAAATTTGGTATGGTGGTATCGTCTGCAAGATTCGCTTTGAAAGCAGGCTTATTTATTAATAAGATCACCGGAAAGAAAACAATGACTGGCTTCACCCGGCTTATCCGCAAAGTATCACCTTCATTTCCGCTGTGGTCATCACAGCTTGTTTCCCCTCCGGACCTTGGTGTTCTAAAAGGAACGGCAGCAAAAGACGGCAGCGCAACGATCGTTTATTTCCCCAGTTGCATTTCCCGTTTGATGGGAAATTCTGCCAGTGGCAGGAAAAGTATCCTGCAAACCTTTATGGATGTTTCAGTAAAAGCAGGTATACGAGTAAAAGTTTTAAATGACATAAATAATAGTTGCTGCGGTCAGATATACAGTTCAAAAGGTTTTGGTAAGGCATACACCTATGCAGCCAATAAGATCGTTGAGCAACTGTGGCAAAGTTCTGAAAACGGATTGCATGCAATAGTAATGGATGTGAGCTCCTGTACGTATACGCTGCATCATTTACGTCCGGCATTAACCGCAGAGAACCAGGCAAAGTTTGACAAGTTAACGGTCATTGATAGTATAGACTATCTCCATGATTTTGTAATGCCTGTAAGCCAGCCTATGAAGAAAAAACAACAGATCGTATTGCATCCGGTTTGCTCATTGAAAAAAATGTATACAGAAAATAAACTTGTACGGATCGCCAATCATTTTGCTGAAAATGTTACGGTGCCAATAAATGCCGGCTGCTGTGGCATGGCTGGCGACCGGGGCTTTCTCTTTCCTGAACTTACGGCTTCTGCCACTGCAGCAGAAGCAAACGAAGTGAGGCAAAAGGAATACGATGGTTATTATTCCTCTACCAAAACATGTGAGATGGCGATGTCTGAAGCGGTTGGAAAGAATTATGAATCTGTCCTCTATCTCGTAGATGAAGCGATGTGACAGGCTCATCTTGTGGGTTCTCTGTGTATGGGAAATCCAGTGCCTGATTTTTATCCTGTCAATAAATAATTATGTACAAATATTTCCTCGCGTTCTTATTCTTCCTGTACACAGGCGTGCCTGATGCTTATTCACAGTTGAATACAAAGGATGTTAAGAATAATACGCTTCAACGGAGCATTCCTGAGCAAGAGGGTGTATCTTCTGCTGCTATTATTGACTTTCTGAATGCAACAGCAAAATCAACACATGAGTTTCATAGCTTTATTTTTCTGCGTCACGGAAAAATAGTTGCAGAAGGGTGGTGGGACCCCTATAAACCCAACCTGAAACATACATTGTATTCACTTACAAAAAGCTTTATGTCCACTGCTGCCGGCTTTGCAATAGCTGAAGGCCGTATCAGCTTATCAGATAAAGTGGTGGATTTTTTTCCTGAAAAACTACCGGACACATTAAGCGACTACTGGAAACAAATGACGGTGAAGGACCTTCTTACCATGTCAACCGGCCAGGACCCTGATCCTACACAAAAGGTTATTGCTTCAAATGACTGGACGGCAACGGCGATGACAATCCCTGTTGTGCACCAGCCGGGAACAAAATTCTTGTACAATAATGTAGGCCCCAATCTTCTGTCAGCCATATTGCAGAAGAAAACGGGACAAACTGTAATGGATTATCTAAAGCCCAGGTTGTTTGGCCCGCTTGGCATCACAGAGATGGACTGGGAACGTGATCCGCAGGGGAACAATACTGGTGGTTGGGGACTGCGGGTGACCACAGAAAGCCTTGCGAAGCTCGGTTTATTATACCTGCGAAAAGGTAAATGGAACGGCCGGCGGGTGTTGCCCGGGAGTTGGGTAAAAGAAGCAACCAGTGTCCAGATCCTTCAAAAGCCCGAAGGGCCGGCATCCGGCGACTGGGAGCAGGGATATGGCTATTATTTCTGGCGTTGCCTGCATAATGCTTACAGGGGTGACGGAGCATTCGGGCAATTCATGATCATGCTGCCGGAACAGGATGCTGTCATCGCTATTACAGCCGAAACAATGGACATGCAAGGCGAACTTGACCTGGTATGGAAATATCTTCTGCCGTCCATGCATAAGAATGCTTTGCCATCCAATCCTGTGATGGCAGCACAACTAAAAAGGAAACTTGCTTCCCTTAAATTGCCTGTGCCTGCATCAACAGTGGCTTCACCTTTACAGGGACCGCTCAACGGCAAATCATATGAGCTGCAAACCAATACTGCACATTTGAAAAACATTTCTTTCAGATTTGCAGGAGACTCATGCAACATTGTTCTGAAAACAGACAAATCCAATGAGCATTTCAGTTTTACAAAAGATAAGTGGGCGCTTGGTGAAACTGACCGCCACGGGCCATACCTATTGCCCGATTCTACCATTACCGGACCTCCATTGTTCAAGACAGCATCTGCCTATTACTGGAAAGATGCGCAGACATTGGAACTGGTACTCCGTTACATTGATACACCACACACTGAAACTTTTACCTGCAAGTTTAAAGATCAGGATATTGCTCTTGAAATACACAATAGCCTGTTTGCTTCCCAGGTAATAACAATACCTGGACGAAGTAAAGAATGACAATGGGCGTAATGCTGCCAGGAAAAATGACTTATTGTTTGTACGGATACAGGTAATCCTTTAAAATAAGAAGGTAAGAACATTATATTTTCCTGTTTGGGAGAAGGCTATTTTTAATTAAACATCCTTCATTAAAAAACCAAACGAGATGCAAGCCAATATTGACCGTAAAAAATTATTTCTGGCCAGCCGGATCGCATTGATCACGACTGCTATGACATTTGCCTTCAGGGCGTCGCTTGAAGGTGTATGGGGACATGAGTTCAGCCTTAACCGCGAACAGGTGGGATGGATCTTCAGCCCCGCGTTCTGGGGCTTTACGCTGGCCATGCTTTTTGGTGGACCTCTTTGTGATTGGTTGGGTATGAAACGCTTGCTGGGATTGGCTTTCATTGGGCAACTGGCTGGAATTATCATTTATCTCACTGCAAAAGATGCGAGCTGGCTTTTTGCCGGAACGGTTTGTATAGGGATCGGTAATGGCATGGTGGAAGCTGCCTGTAATCCGCTGGTGGTTTCGCTATATCCCGAAAAGAAAACAGTTATGCTTAACCGTTTCCATGTCTGGTTTCCTGGTGGCATTGTGGTAGGAGGTTTGGTCAGTTACGCCATGACCAATTGGTGGCAGGCAGATTGGCGTGTAATGATCGCGACATTGTTCGTACCCTTGTTTATATATGGTTTTTTATTTCTGAAATTAAAGTTCCCACCTACAGAGCGTGTTTCTTCAGGTGTAAGTACAAAGCAGATGTTTAAAGCATGCCTTCACCCGTTATTCCTGGTTATGCTGGCGTGCATGTTGCTGACAGCAGCCACAGAGTTGGGAACGAATCAATGGCTGGGGGCACTGCTGCAGGGTGCCGGCATATCAGGCATACTGATCCTGGTACTGATCAATGGTATTATGGCGCTTGGAAGGTCGTTTGCCGGACCTGTGGTGCACCGGCTCAACCCGACTGGCATGTTGATCTTCTCTATGCTTTTCACGGCTATTGGTCTTGTATTATTGAGTAAAACAAGCGGAAGCATGGCGGTAGTTGCTGCAATTGTTTTTGCGATCGGGCTTTGCTTTGTTTGGCCCACCATGCTGGGATTCGTAGCAGAATACCTTCCCCGTACCGGTGCACTTGGGTTATCACTGATGGGAGGTGGAGGTATGTTATCTGTAGCCCTTATTGTGCCACTGATGGGGAAATGGTACGATTCTTTTAGAGCTACTGCAATAGCCAGTGGAGCTGATGAAGCGGCTGCAGATGCGATAGCCGGCTCAGATACATTCATGAAAGTGGTGGTAATGCCTGCTACCGTATTAGTGTTGATGATAGGCATTTACCTGACAATAAAGAAAAAGCCTGCTTCATTAACGCAAACACTTACAACCCAATAATAGTTTATCTGGCAAGTCTCATGTTTAGCCATAGCAATTATTGCTATGGCTTTTTTTATGGGTTATTAACCTTGTATTTCCACGCTATTTATTTACTCTGAGCAGCCAGCTTGCTAAACATTTTTTATAAGAGGATAATATCCCGCAATTCAGTTGCAGTAAGCTATTTTACTTTTGCATTGTTAAGTTTTGCTCTGCACGGACCAGTATTTCCATAATCATTAATAAGCTTGTCTGCTGTGTTGTATGTGTATGCAACACGAAGACGACTATTGTCCATACATCATCAAATCAAACAGAATGAACAAAGAAAAATTTATTGTGCCCTTAAGCGAGGTTGGTATCAACGATATTGAATGGGTCGGCGGTAAGAATGCCTCCCTTGGGGAAATGATACAGCATCTTACCAAACTTGGTATTAATATCCCTGATGGTTTGGTGATCACCGTTCATGCATATAAACATTTTCTTTCCTCCGGTAATCTTGAACCTGTTATAAAGAAATATATACAGGAGATCGATTTTAATAACCTGGAATCGTTGAGGAAAGGTGGTAAGAAGATCCGGCAGATGATCCGTAATACTGCTTTTCCTGAGGAACTTGCTTTGCCTGTAATTCAGGCATACCATGCGCTCTCTGAAAGATATAAAATACCGGATGCTGATGTCGCTGTCCGGTCCTCTGCCACTGCTGAGGACCTTCCTGATGCATCTTTTGCCGGCCAGCAGGAAACATATCTTAACATCAGGGGGCCGGTCGCATTGATAGATGCAGTAAGGAATTGTTTTGCATCCCTTTTTACTGACCGGGCAATCAGTTACCGAGAAAGTTTTGGATACGACCATTTCGAGATTGGATTGTCTGTATGCGTACAAAAGATGGTTCGTTCGGACCTGGCCAGTTCAGGAGTGGCATTCTCACTGGATACAGAGACGGGATTCAGGGATGTTGTTGTTATCAACGGCTCTTATGGCCTTGGCGAAATGGTTGTGCAGGGGTCCGTATCACCGGATGAATTTATTGTATTCAAGCCTGTATTGAATAAGGCGCATTCTCCTATCATTGAGAAAAAACTGGGCAATAAAGATAAGATGATGATCTATGGCGATAATCCTGGTGAAAGGGTGATCGTCATTCCTACAGAAAAGAATATGCAATCAAGATTCTGCATCGATGATGAAAAAGTGTTGCTGATTGCGAAATGGGTAACAGAGATCGAAAAATATTATACCGGGATAAAAGGCCATTGGTGCCCCATGGATGTGGAATGGGCTGTTGATGGCAAAAGCAACCAGCTCTTTATTGTGCAGGCGCGGCCGGAGACGATCCATTCACAGAAAAAAGACCAGGTGGTTACAGAATATCAGCTGGAAGTAAAGGATCAGCAGAAAGAACTTCTTCTTACAGGTATTGCCGTTGGTGATAAAGTCGCCACCGGGAAAGTGAATATTCTTTATTCATTGGATAAACGGGTGATCGACGGTCATGAATTCAATGCCGGTGATATACTGGTTACTGATATGACGGATCCCGACTGGGAACCGGTCATGAAAAAAGCGGCAGCCATTATTACGAATAAAGGCGGACGCACCTGCCATGCAGCTATTGTAGCAAGGGAGATGGGTGTGCCGGCAATCGTGGGTTGTGGCAATGCGACAGAACTGCTTCAACAGGGACAAACAATTACAGCTTCTTGTGTGGAAGGTGATATTGGCAATGTTTACAATGGAGAAATAGGGTTTATAAAAACAAGCTTCAATCTTAGCGATCTGCCTGTTGTAAAAACGCCGATCATGTTCAATGTAGGATCTCCTGGCATGGCTTTCCAGTTTTCTCATTTGCCACACAAAGGTGTGGGCCTTGCGAGAGAAGAATTTATTATCAATAATTATATAAAAGTTCATCCACTGGCGCTTTTACGGCACCGGTCGCTTAATGATACAGCACTTTCCACTTCGATCGCAGAGATCATTGCGGGCTTTGAAAATGAGGAGGATTATTTTATCAGGAAACTGTCTTATGGAGTGGCAAAGATCGCTGCTGCTTTTTATCCGGAAAAGGTTATTGTGCGGTTTTCCGATTTTAAAAGCAATGAATACTTTAACCTGTTAGGTGGAAAATATTTCGAACCGGAAGAAGAAAACCCTATGATCGGTTGGCGTGGAGCGTCCAGGTATTATTCTGCTGCATATAAAGAAGCTTTTGCGCTTGAATGCAAAGCGATCCGGAAGGTAAGAGAAGAAATGGGATTGACAAATGTGGTGGTAATGATCCCGTTTTGCAGAACAGTGGGCGAACTACTCAGGGTGCAGGATGTTATGAAAGAATATGGGCTGATCCGTGGTGAAGCAGGCCTGGAAATATACCTGATGGCTGAATTACCTTCCAATGTTCTGATGGCTGATGAGTTTGCCCGGCATATCGATGGTTTTTCCATCGGCTCCAATGATCTCACACAATTGGCACTTGGCCTGGACAGGGATTCTTCATTGGTATCCCATCTGTATGATGAAAGGGACCATGCAGTAAAGAGATTGATCAGTATGCTGATCAGGACTGCGAAAGCGAATAAGATAAAGGTCGGTATTTGCGGACAGGGTCCCTCAGACTATCCCGATTTTGCGCAGTTCCTCGTGGAGCAGGAGATAGATAGTATTTCCGTGACACCTGATTCACTGGTGAAGACCATTAAAGCGATACACGAGATTGAACAGCAACTGATCAACCGCTAAAGTATTCAGTCTCCCGGTTTACAGGCCCTGTTCATATCACGATATATATGGATAAATCTGTAACATTTTTAGCCTGGAGGAAAAATAATTTTATGCGATGTTCATTGAATGATTCATATCGTTCATGAATCATTCCTTATCCTTTTACCGAATATCTAATCGTTTAATCACACTGACTGATGAAAAGAAAATTGAGAATGGGAATGATCGGCGGCGGGCAGGGGGCATTTATAGGGGCTATACACCGCAGTGCTGCACTGATGGATGGACAAATAGAACTCATTGCCGGCGCTTTAAGCCACGATCCGCAAATTGCTGTTGAATCAGGCCACGATCTATACCTGGAGGAAGAAAGGATCTATCGTGATTATGAGACCATGCTCAATAGAGAAGCTGCTTTACCTGTTGACAGGCGGATTGATTTTGTAAGTATCGTTACACCGAACTATGTGCATTTCGATCCGGCTATGATGGCGCTTGACAAAGGCTTTCATGTGGTAATCGAAAAACCGATGACGTTTTCACTGGATGAAGCCTACCAGTTGAAACAAAAACTGGATGCAACAGGTTTAAGCCTTATGCTCACGCATACCTACTCCGGCTATCCGATGGTGAAGCAGGCAAAACAAATGGTAAAAAGCGGGTCATTAGGTAAAATAAGAAAAGTGTATGTAGAGTATCCTCAGGGATGGTTAAGCCGTTTATCCGAACTCGAAGGCAATGCACAGGCTGCCTGGCGTACAGACCCATCCCGTTCAGGAAAAAGCGGCTGCATGGGTGATATCGGTACACATGCAGCACACCTGGCAGAATATATCACTGGTGCAAAGATCACCCATCTTTGTGCAGATCTTAATATCATGGTACAGGGCCGCCTGCTTGATGATGATGGGAATGTGTTGCTGCGGTTTGATAATGGTGCAACAGGTGTATTGATGGCTTCGCAGGTTGCTGCGGGTGAAGAAAATCCGTTGAAAATAAGAATATATGGAGAAGATGGCGGCCTTGAATGGGCGCAGCAGGAACCCAATACATTAATCTATAAACTGCTTGATCAACCCATCCAGCTATTGCGTGCCGGTGGCGGCTATCTCAGCAGTTATGCCAAACATAATTTCCGTACACCCGGCGGACATCCGGAAGGATATATCGAAGCATTTGCCAACCTGTACCGGAATTTTGCATTGACCTTGCAATCCAAACTGGAAGGGCAAACCCCTTCTGCTGAATCGCTCGATTTCCCTGGAGTGGAAGACGGCATCCGCGGTATGAACTTCATAGATAAAGTAGTTGCATCTGCTCAAAGCGATATGAAATGGACAACGTTCTAAACTATCTTTTAATCTTCTTTATCCATTATTAAAACAGGTATTATGAGAACGATAAAAGGCCCGGGCATCTTTCTTGCACAATTTGCCGGAGACAATAAACCATTCAATCAGCTTTCATCTATTTGCAAATGGGCGAAGTCGCTGGGTTTTACAGGAATGCAGATCCCAACCTGGGACCCTCGTATGATTGATCTTAAAAAAGCAGCAGAAAGCAAGACCTATGCAGACGAAATAAATGGTATTGTAAAAGAAGCGGGTGTGGAGATAACGGAGCTTTCCACGCATTTGCAGGGCCAACTGGTAGCAGTACATCCTGCCTATGATGTATTGTTTGATGGGTTTGCACCCGCACCCTTGCATGGTGATCCCAAAGCAAGGACAGAATGGGCGGTGCAGCAACTGAAATATGCAGCCAAAGCTTCACGTAATCTCGGGTTGAATGCTCATGGCACTTTCAGCGGCTCCCTGTTGTGGCATACAGTTTATCCGTGGCCTCAGCGGCCTGCGGGACTGGTACAGACCGGCTTCACAGAACTCGCATCACGCTGGCTTCCGATCTTAAATGAGTTTGATGATAACGGGATCGATCTTTGTTATGAGATACATCCCGGAGAAGATCTTCATGATGGTATTTCCTACGAAATGTTCCTTGAAAAAGTAAATGGCCATAAAAGGGCCTGCATTTTATATGACCCGTCCCACTTCGTACTGCAGGCAATGGACTACCTTTCATTTATTGATCATTACCATGAACGGATCCGGATGTTCCATGCAAAGGATGCAGAGTTCAATCCAGGTGGCAAACAGGGAGTGTATGGTGGATATCAGAATTGGATAGACAGGGCCGGGCGTTTCCGTTCGCTTGGTGATGGGCAGGTTGATTTTAAATCAGTGTTCAGCAAGCTCACAGCGTATGATTATGCAGGCTGGGCAGTGCTGGAATGGGAATGCTGCATTAAACATCCGGAAGATGGTGCGCGGGAAGGAGCTGGCTTTATCAAGGATCATATCATCCGCGTTACAGAAAAGGCATTTGATGATTTTGCAGGAGCGGGGAGCAATGAATCGTTGAATAAATCCCTGCTTGGCCTGAAGTAATCCTGCCTGATATTTGTCTTCCAGTTCATTCAGCAATTTGGCCAGTTGGTGTCGTTTCAAAAGGATGATTACAAAAACGGCGTATAGTTTTGGTTCCATAGTGGAAACCTTTAAATCCGCTACACCAGTATTATGGCCGTTAATATCAAGCATATTCTTATAGCCGCTGCATTCCTCCTGATATTAGGTAGCAGTTGTAAAAAAACGATATCTCCTGACCCTGAGATCCGTCAAAGGAACTTTTCAGTTGAATTGGATAAATCATACCTCGGGTCGGCTCTTGTAGACTCTGCCATAGCAGTCTGGAATATCAACGGTCAGCAAAAACGCGTTGTATTATCCAACCACAATGATACCCTTTCTGCAGACATCAACCAGTTTGAGGCCGGCAGCGGCATATTGACCATCCAGGTCTTTTCTAAACTTAAATTCGGGAATTCTTATTTATCTCAATGGGTTTTCAATCAGCAAGCGACTATAACACAAAAAGCCGGGCTGGCGATAGCCGGACCAAAGGGTTTCTCCGACCTTCGCTGGAAGCCGCGGGTTGAGTTAAAGGATGGTATTGGAAATTTCGCTGTTGTCGCACTTCGTCCGGACGATCCTTATTTTTTTGTGAAAAATATTCCTGCCAATTTGAAATCGATAGTTGTAGGGCGTGACTACTGGAAGACCGGTGGTGGTGTGTTTCACGTAGGCGGCGGAGAGTGGAAGTGTAATACTAATTGTACGAACAACAATGGCGATGTAGAGAACGTACAGTTCTTTTCATTCCTGCCTGTTCAAATGGGGACTGCTCCATGGAATCATGTTGAGATTGCAGTTCTATATGTACTGGACCAGTGGGGTGGAGGGCCGGCAATGATGATGACACATACACTTTAGAAAGATCCACTGATCACCAAATTCAATCAATAAATTATGCGCAAACAGATACTTGAATTAGAGAAAGTTGGGTTGATAGAGCAATAAAATCTGCAAATGAGTTATAAGGCAGTGAGGAAAAATCAACATTGCCGTTGCCGATAATTATTGCTGTAAATGACCGGTTAATAAGCCTGATATCCTTCATTCACAGAGCGGTATCGGCAAACTGAGGTAGAAACGTTGGCGGCAGCGATCCAGAAATATCATCCGATGCAGTGATAGAGTATTTATTTTATACAGAATGTATTAAATAAATACCTGAAAGGCTAAAAAAAAGTAAATTTGTACAAATGTGGAAATAATGACAACGGCAGCGATCCGAAAAAAACTGATGACCTATATAGCCGATGCTGATGATAAAAAAGTGAAAGGGCTTTACCTGCTGGTGGAAGACGAGATCACCGATGGCGACAAGTTCAAACTTTCTGCAGACCACATAAAGATACTGGAGCAGGAGCGTGATAAGCATGTAAAAGGTAAAAGCAGATCCTATAGCTGGAACGAGACAAAGGATATCATCAGAAGCAAAAAGAAACCTTAATGTACTCACTGGTGATAAAACCCCGTGCTGCTGCGATGATGCAGGAAGCATACTGGTGGTATGAAGAACAAAAAGAAGGGTTGGGAGAGGATTTTTTAACCGAGTTGGACAGTTATTTTTTAAAAGTAAAATCTCATCCTGAATACTTCGGTAAGATCAGAAAGAATTTCCGGCAGGCTGCCTTGAAACGGTTCCCTTATGTGATCGTATATGAGATCATCAAAGCAGAAGTAGTTGTTTTTGCGGTGTTCCATACGAGACGCAATCCGAAGCTTAAGTTCAAAGGATAATAGTCCTGATTTTTTATTGAAATGTATTGACGGTTGCCTTCGGCATCCGTTTTTTATTGATGCAATCAACACTTGTTCTCAGCCTGGAATGCCACCCTGTGCAGCGCCGGCTAACCCTTATGAGGGATATACGTAACCCGGGTAAGTGGCAAGTATATATCGTTATGTTGGATGCGATTGAAGGTTCGTTTAAAGTAAAATACAGACCTGGGAAAGTCTAACGCAGAATTCATATACCTTAAAATTGACCTTTTTTGATTACCACATTTTTCAACTCCCGGTGTACCTGACTTCCCCTCTAACCGCAGTATCTTTAGCAGTGCTATTATTATATAGATCAAATGATACGCAATGCCCCCCTAAAACTTCTGCCATGAGAAAAATATGGTTGCTCTTTGCTTTTTTATGTGCGGCTACTCTCATCAGCGCACAAACTAAGCGAAAACCCGTTGTAAAAGACGCCCATGACCGGTATGCCAATACCGGCGATGAAATCCTTGTTACTTCCCGGCTTCCGGAAGGAACAGTATTCAAAGGCGGGAAAATAACTGTCAAAGAAGGATACCGCACCAGCTATACCGATAATAAACAAGTGATCATTGTGCAACAGGCGAATGGGAACATAACGGGTGCCTTCACCTGCGCTTGCAAAGAAGGACAGGGCGGTTGCACTGTCAGCGCTTCCGGATCTGTGATCATCTGCATTCCTGTTGGCTGCGGATATTGCGAAGCAATGCTTACTACTGTTGAGCCAACAAAAGGTGTTGCCATTACCAAGGCCAACAGCAACTGGAAGAAAATAATTATTCCAACAGCCCAATAAGAGAGCCTTTTATTTGAGCATATTCACCAACCGAAAACTTTGTTTGTCGAACCATGTCCACTAATCCTCCAAACCCTGCACCTGTCTGCGCCGTAAAAGATATCCAGTTTTTTGTGAAGCAGGAATTGTTAAAGCATAAGCCCTCCGTCAACAAATACCGCACAAGATTTGATCAGGCAGAAACAAAATACCTGTACTGGGATATTGAAATAGTTAACCTGCTTTGCAAGAAAGAAGAGAATCCTTTGTTCTTTAAAATCCGTTGCACAGCCCTCACTACAAAAAAGGTGATGTATGCCGGCGATCATGCGATTGATTTTCAACTTTCCGATATTTCCAATGTTATCACTGGTTCCTGGGGCACTCCTGGCGGAGGTTACTGGATAGCCGATCAATACCTGTGGGAAGTATTGGTGAACGACTCCGTAGTTTTTACCAAAACCATTATCATAGATAAATTGGGCCAGGTAACAGAAAACTTCAATCCCTACTTTCAGTTTGAGGAGCTAAAGATCTACCCTTCTTATACAGACCGGCGTGAAAAAAACCAGGGCTATCGTTACCTGCGTCAATTACAGAGCACCGAAACGGAACATCTTGGCCTGGAAATAGCCATCAAAAGAAAATTTACAGAAGCCAGGACCCTTGAATTTAAACTGAACATTATTGATGCCCTCAATGGGTTTTCAGTAGTATCATTCAAATACGATACAGTTTTTACAGGCATTTCTTCATCACAAACTGAATTTGTTCGATTGACCTATGGCGAAACCCAGCCCGGTTTCTGGAAAAACGGGACTTACCTGCTTTATCTCAGTTTTATGGACGTCAATATCGCTTCGGGGCAGTTTACAGTAGGAGATGCGGAAGTAGAAGGTCTCTTGCAACCTATTGGTCAATTTACTGTCAATCATCCTTCTTCAGATACAAGGCAGGTAACTAAAACTGTTTTAGAAGATGCTATGAGTGAACTGAACAGCCTGGTGGGCATGACCGGCGTGAAGCAAACCATTCATGAGAATATAGAGTACCTGAAGTTTAACAAGCTCCGGATGGAAAAAGGATTTGCTGATGACGGGCAACTTTCTCTTCACAGCATCTTCACAGGTAATCCTGGTACGGGAAAAACTACCGTCGTGCGCTTGTTGGGCAGGATCTATAAAGCTATGGGCCTGTTGAGCAAGGGACATGTGGTGGAAGCCACCCGCGCCGACCTGGTGGGGGAATTCATCGGTCAAACTGCACCCAAGACCAAGGCAATGATCACTAAAGCAAGAGGTGGTATCCTGTTTCTTGATGAAGTGTATGCACTGGCAAGAAGCGGTAGCGATAATAAAGATTATGGTGCTGAAGTAATTGAAATGCTCCTGAAAGAAATGAGCGATGGCCCTGGCGATATTGCTATCATTGGGGCAGGATATCCCAATGAAGTAAATGCTTTTTTGGAGTCCAATCCCGGGTTGAAATCCAGGTTCAGCCAGCATTTTCATTTTGAAGATTACCTGCCTGACGAACTGATGCTGATCGCCGGTGCAGCCCTGAAAAAAGAGGAAGCTGCTTTAAGTAATGCAGCAGAGGCCGAACTCAGGAAAAGACTGACCAATCTTTATCGCGCCCGGGACAAATATTTTGGCAATGGACGCCTGGTGTTTTCGATCATTGATGAAGCAAAACGGGAAATGGGCATCCGCCTGCTAAAACAGGGAAACCTGGACACCCTTTCCAAAGATGAATTGAGCAGGATTGAACTGGAAGACCTGGAAAAAGTATTTGAAGAAGAGCAGAGGACCAAACTGATCCTGACCATTAACCAGGCTGAACTGGATGAAGCGCTACAGCAACTTGACAACATGGTTGGGCTTCAGCAAATAAAACAGGAAGTGCGTGACAAAATAAACCTGGTACGTTTCTATTCCGAGACAGGCAAGGATGTATTGAACAGGTTTTCACTGCACACGTTGATGACCGGTAATCCCGGTACAGGAAAAACCACCCTTGCACGACTGCTGGGCAAAATCTACAAAGCCCTTGGTCTGCTGGAGCGGGGGCATGTTGTAGAAGTGGACCGTCAAAACCTGGTAGCAGCTTATGTAGGACAAACAGCTATAAAAACAGCCGATGCTATTCGCCAGGCAATGGGTGGTGTTCTTTTTATTGATGAAGCATATTCTCTTGCCGACAGTGGAGAAAACGATTTTGGAAGTGAAGCCATTGAAACGCTGTTGAAAATGATGGAAGATCATAGGGGCAAGTTTGCTGTGATTGCTGCCGGTTATCCTGATAACATGAATGAATTTGTACGTTCCAACCCGGGACTGCAATCAAGATTTGATGCCACTTACAGCCTGCCGGATTACAGTTATGAAGAGCTTTACACGATAGCAGAAAAACAACTGGCCCTTCATGAACTTTTATTAAATTCCGAAGCTGCTGCCAGCCTCTCGGATTACCTGAACCGCGCTTGTGAGAACCGCGATAAGTTTTTTGGCAATGCACGTTTTGTGAGGCAAGCGGTAGAAGCGATTGTGAACAGGCAGTACCTGCGTATGGCAGCGCTGACAAAGGAACAGCGTACGCCGGAGCTATTGCAATATGTAACGCTTGCTGATATTGAACAGTTGCAATTGCCGGAAGCAAGCAGGAGAAGAAGTATTGGATTTAAACAGCATTAATTTTTTAAGCACCTTGATATTTTGATGCAGGAGATTTAAAACTATGCGCAGAGGTACCGGCTATATTGTGATCTTTGTTGTAGGAGCTGCCTACTTAAGTATATGCGAATGTGTTGATGGGAAAAGGGAAAAATCGCCGGAGATTGAAATTGTCCATGAAGATGTATCACAGATCAATGCAGCTACAGCAACAAGGGATGCACTAACGGCAACAGAACTGATTGAACTGGCAGACTGTAGCAGCCTGCAATGTGTTCAATTATATATGAAAGACCGTTCTCCCGATTTTGTACATGCTAGTAAAGGAGAGTTTGCTGCGCAACACCGGTCAGTTGTAACCGATACTGCCGGTAATGAACTGGTAATGCCACTTTCTACTTTTTATATTGATATCAACCCGCAGGCCAGCTGGCGGGCAGCACATACCATTCACAAAAAGGAATTGGGAGATAAACTTTTGGAGGAATTTAAACAACTGGGTTTTCAGTTAGTTGATTCGGATTATTATCTCGGCATCAGGAATAAGCAATATCGGTATGCTTCGTCTGCTTACCCAGGTAAAAGCCTGTACGTGACATCCACTTATGAGCCCTGGTACCGGAAAGGGTTATATAATACTAAAGTGACCTGGCCCTGTTTTGTGTTTGAAGTATACAGGGATAAACAGTAAAACATATACATGAGTTTTCTAAAGACGATCTGTATAATCATTTTGTGTTACCTTATCCCGGCAATAGTGATTGATATTGCCGGGGCTTTGCTTGTCACAATTTTGCCCGGCCCTGATAGCCGCCGGTTGAATGGCAATGCCGGCTTTGGAAGCACAGCACTTTATTATGTTGTCTGGATGACAGCCGGCTGCCTGGCCGGATTTTTTTTCACTACCTACAGCCGGGAAGCAACCAGGGCGAGCATAATGATACAACGCAGGCCATTCCTTATTTTTATTATAGGCCTTTTGCTGTCGGCCAGTCTGATACTGCTGTTTTATAGTACTGGTGAAATGAACGGCTCCTGGATCTCTTCGGGCAATAACTATTATGTACCTGGCCACAGGAATGTGACATATACGTTCTTTGTTTCATTTCTGTTGGTGAGCTTTATCCTGCTGAAAATGGAAAAGACAAGGACAGGCCCTGAGGAATACTAAACATATTTTACAGCTTATTGCGCTTGCGTCCGCAACCGGACACCAACTGTCCGTTAACGAACACCCCTATCCCTGTTTTTTCACCTATCCAGTTGATTTATAGATATTTATAAAATTGGAACGAAAATATCTTATTGCAATTCCTGGTATCTGGTGACACCATATTTTCATCAAAAACTAATAGCATGCCTCCTGCACTCAAAACCCTTTTCCGCCGCCTGGGTCGTTATCGTTTGTTCACTGTGCTCAATGTACTCGGTCTGGCTATCGGCATCAGTGCCTGTTGGATCATTTACAGCATTGTTAGTTATGAATTCAGTTTCGATAAGAAATTACCGGATAGGGAACGTACATACAGGCTGGTGACAGGATTCATTTTTGATGAAAAGGAATCTTATAACGGTGGTGTTTCTGCTCCTCTTTACCAGGGCATCCGGGAACAGGTGAATGGATTGAACCGTGTAGTGCCTGTGTATGGAAAATGGATAAATACCATTAAAATAGAAAGACCGGGTAGTGAACCCCTGGTGTTGGATGATCCTAAAAATATAGTAGCCACCGATTCTTCCTATTTTGGCATGGTACCTTATATCTGGCTGGCGGGTAATAAAGCCACTGCTTTCAATGCCCCTGAAAATGTGGTGCTGACGCAAAGCCGGGCCAAATCTTATTTTGGAGACCAGCAACCGTCACAGCTTATTGGTAAAACGATTGCCTACAATGATACCATACAGAAAACGATCTCAGGTATTGTGAAAGACCTGGATTATCCTACTGAATTTATAGCACAGGAATTCTGGTACCTGAAACCAAAAGTGTATGAGCTCAATAGCTGGACCAATACCAATGGCAGCGACAGGGTATATCTTCAACTGGCAAAAAATGCAGACACTGCAAAAGTATTATCACAGATCTCTGCAGTAGCTACACAAAAATGGAATGAATTTGAACAGGATAGAAAAACGCCTTTCAAAATGACGCGTTGGTTTGAATTGCTGCCCATGTCTGAATCACATTTTTCCAGTTATATCAAAGAATACGAACAAAGAAAAGCCAGCAGACCTGTCATATATGGATTGATCGGCCTTGGTGGGTTCCTTTTGTTACTGGCTTGCATTAACTATATCAACCTGAGTACGGCACTGGTGCCTCAACGCAGTAAGGAGATAGGTGTGCGTAAAGTGTTGGGTAGCGGACGGAAAGCACTTATCGGTCAGATACTGGCAGAAACCCTGGCAACTGTGATAATGGCTGTTGTGCTTGCCTTCTTTTTGGCCAAACTGGGATTTTTCCTGCTCAGTGATATCCTACCTGATGGCCTGCTGGAGCATTCAAATACTTTTAAGTTGTTATTATTTATTATCCCGCTGGTATTATGTGTTACCCTTCTTTCAGGCTGGTATCCTGCCTGGCTGATCGCAAAAGTGCAGCCGGTAAGTATCATGCGTGGACAGGGCGTGTGGAAAGTTGGCAATAACCGTTTGGCATTGCGTAAAGTACTGATCGTATTTCAGTTTGTAATTGCCCAGGCTTTTATTGTCGGTGCGCTGATCATGGGAGCACAGTTGAGCTATACAGTTAAGAAGGATATGGGATTTGATAAGGAGGCAGTGGTGTTGGTGGATGTTCCCTGGAAACTGCTATGGAAAAAGGAATATGAGGATAAACATTTTGCCCTAGCAGAGGAATTAAAAAAAGAATCGGGTATTAATATGATATCGCTGGGACAAAAGCCAATGATGGCCGGTTATTCTTCCAGCATGTATGAATACAGCGACGGTGACCCGGCAAAGGAACCAGTGAAGCGCCAGGTATTCCGGAAAGAAGTAGACACTTCTTATATACCTCTCTATGGAATAAAACTGCTGGCCGGCAGAAACCTGCTGCCTTCTGATACCACGCGGGAATTTGTGATCAATGAAACAGCTGTACGGGCGTTTGGATTTTCTTCGCCGCAGGATGCTATAGGCAAAGTGATAGGGCAGCCCGGCGGAAAATATCCGATCGTAGGTGTAGTAAAGGATTTTCATATGCAGGATTTTCACAACACCATCGATCCGATGGCGCTTATGGCGAACAAATCAAATACCAGCACGATCAATATCAAACTGAATGATAAAGACCCGGGCAAATGGCAGCAAACACTTAAGAACATTGAGAAGAAATGGAACGCCTTTTATCCTCCGGGCACATTCAAATACAAATTTTATGACCAGGAGCTGGAATCAATGTATAAGCAGGAACGTAATCTTTCCCGGCTGATCAATATGGCAACAGTGATTGCCATCATCATCAGCTGCCTGGGATTGTTTGGACTGGCTATTATCACTTCTTTCCAACGCACAAAAGAGATCGGTATCCGGAAAGTGCTGGGCGCATCAGTAACGGGCATTGTCCGGATCTTATCCTCCGATTTTGTAAAACTGGTACTGATCGCCCTGGTGATCGCCTCACCCATTGCCTGGTGGGTGATGAGCAAATGGCTGCAGGATTATGCTTATCGCATTGATATCAAATGGTGGATGTTCGCAGCGGCCGGTCTTGGAGCGGTTTGTATTGCACTGCTCACCGTTGGTTTCCATGCTATAAAAGCTGCGGTGGCCAACCCGGTGAAAGCGTTGCGCAGCGAATAACCTATTTCCTTTTTGCCTGAAGTGCTGGTTTGAGGCTGATGATCTTCTTTCCTCTGACCAGCATTCTCAGGCCTGTTCTCTTCAAAGAAATCTGCCTTTTGATCTCCTGGCTACCGGAATTGTGCTGATAAGCATTGGCAATATCTTCCCAGGAAAGCACACCAACCACATGTTGGGTTTGAAGATTCTTGACAACCGGTAGCGTATCCGTATTGGTGGAAGCCATTTTTTCCAGCGCCTCACTCAATGTTGCATGAGGCAGGATGGATTCAAAATCATTGGTGGAAATAGTACTTACCGGCTGTGAAACCGGCATCTCCGTATTGAAAAGTTCAAATGTCGAGATCAGTCCGCGGCATTCCCCGTTATCATTTACAACAATAAAGTGATTGTCCTTATAATCATTCATTTTATTGAGTGATTCTTTGGCTTCGTCAATCGGTGTTTCTTCATTCAGCAACAATTTGTGTTTCTGAAAAACCTGGCTGACGGTTATTTTTCTCAGCAGATCGGGCTCATAGGAAAAAGGCGTTTTTATTCCCCTGCGCACGATCTTTTCCGTCATAATGGTATTTTCCATCAGGAAGAAGGAAATAAAATACGAAGCAGTGCAGGCTGCCAGCAAAGGAAGCAAAGCATTGGACTGTGACGTGGTCTCTATGGCAAACAGGATGGAAGTGAGCAGAGCTCTCGACGCTCCTGCAAACATGGACGACATGCCCACCAGTGCGGCCAGCGGAAGGCTTATGCCAATATTGGGAAAGAAATAGGAAAGGCTTGTTCCAAGCAAAATACCTGTAGCGCCCCCGATAGTGAGCAAAGGGGCTAGTGTTCCCCCCGAAGTGCCGCTGCCGAGTGCCACAGACCACGAAATAAATTTCATGATGCAAAGTGAGAATATTAGCTGCATTGGCAGACTGCCGGTCAGCAATTCACTGATGTTTTCATATCCCACACCCATTGTCCGTGGGAAGAAATAACCCACAATGCCTACACATAGTCCTCCGATCGATGGCCACCACATCCAATGCACAGGGAGCTTTTCAAAACAGTCTTCGATAAAATAGACACAGCGGGTAACAAGTACGGATAAAACACCAATGATAAGCCCGATAACACTGTAACCAAATAGCGCACTATTGGATGGAGTTTCAATAATACCCGGTAATCCAAATACAGGTCCTTGCTCAAAAAGGAAATGATGCCCTGCAGCACCGGTAATGCAGGCCAGCGCAACCGGTATGATGGAGCGGGGAGAGAATTCAAACAACAATAATTCTATTGCAAGAAAGATCGCAGCAATAGGGCTTCCGAAAATAGCGGACATACCTGCGGTAGCGCCTGCTGCTAATAATATTTTTCTTTCGTTATGAGTGATCTTCAGCAACTGGCCGATAGTGGAGCCCAAAGCGCCACCTGTAGCAATGATCGGCCCTTCTGCACCAAAGGGGCCGCCGCTTCCGATCGCAATGGCAGAAGAAAGTGGTTTGAGATAAGTGATCGCAGGCTTTATGCGGCTTTGATTCACCAACACCTGTTCCATCGCTTCAGGAATGCCATGCCCGCGAATGGCTTTTGATCCGTATTTAGCCATCAACCCTACAATAATACCGCCGATAGCAGGTATGAGGATCACCAACCAGCCGAGTGAATTCCCGGCAGGACTGGAAGCAGCCAGTGAAAAACGGCCATAAAAGAAAAGATTAGTGAGAAGGCTGATCAATAAGACCAACCCCTTGGCTATGAGGCTGACGCAAACCGCGATCAGGAAAGCATAGAGTGATATCAGCAAAATACGTATCCTGTTGTTGATATTACCGGGCTTTACGTTTTCAACCTCCAGGCTGTCAGTGAGGGCTACGGAGATAGGAATCCCGTTCTTAAAGAGTTGATGTTTGCTCATTAACGAATGATGATGATAAAATGAAAAATCAAACTATTCCCGTTGGTCGCTTAACCAGGAAAGGAACAAGAAAAGCTGCAGAAGCACCGGAAATAATTACAACACCCACCAGGAGCTGACGGAATTCCAGCTTCTGTACCAGGTTGTCTGTCCGATTTACATGCAAAGCGAGTTGAACACAAAGCAGGGTAAGAACAACAAACAGGATAATATAAGGAACAGTAGCATGCTTCATGTACCTGTCCATAATGGCAAACACCGTTCCTGCAATAAAAAGGATAAAAAGGGTTCCGAAAATAATCGTGGATACATTGATGAGTTCAGGTAAGCTATAACCCGTAGCTCCTCTGAAGATCGCATCATAAAAGATATTCAGCAGTGATGCAACAATACCGGCGAATAATCCCGCCATAATGGGCTTGTAGGCATGGGGATATTCAAAGTCATCTTCTTTGTTCATAATCTAATTTTCTGCAAAAATATGATATAAATCATGTTTTTTAAACAAAAATGATAAGAATAACATGATTTTGCCTAAATATGTAATATTTCAAAAAGGGCGCCAGATGCTTTATTTTTGGGCCGATGAAAAAGGATACAAATAGTTGCGATTTAGCGAGTTGTTTTCTCTGCCGGAACAGCCTGGCCAGTTGGATTCCCGCCGTAGCTGTGCATAAAAAAAATTACCGGTTAAATAAGGGAGAAGTTCTTTTTACGGAAAATGAAAATGTACAGGGCATCTATTTTCTGTATGATGGTATTATTAAAGTCCACAAACAATGGGGTGAGAAAGAACTGGTCATTAATTTTGCCCAGCAGGGTGATATAATCGGTTATCGTGGTCTGGGCAGCGACAAGGTTTATCCTGTTACCGCTACAGCCCTGGCGCCTTCGACTGTTTGCTTTATTGATCTGGGCTTTTTTGAAACAAGCCTGGAAGCCAATCATCAGCTTACCTACCAGCTCATGAAATTTTTCGCAAATGAATTGCAGGATGCGGAAAAAAGAATGAGGAACCTGGCACATATGGAGGTAAAGGGCCGGCTTTGCGAAACATTGCTGCTGTTGCATAAGCGGTTTGGGGAATCGAAAGAAGGGTACATTGACATTCTCCTGAGCAAACAGGATATTGCTTCTTTCACAGGCACTACTTATGAAACCCTGTTTCGTGTGATGAATGAACTGATCAAAGAGAAGATCATAAACGTAAATGGCAAAAAGATATTCCTGCTGAATAAGGCAAAGCTGAAAAAACTGAGCTCCTGAGGCGCAGCAATTTTTTAATCCAAAAAGTTATGAATATCCTGCTCTATATAATAAGTTTACACCATGGCAGTTAAACAAAAAGAGAAACTGGCTGGCTGGGGCAATTTCCCGGTAACCGCATCCTATAATTTTTTCCCATCCTCTGAACCCGAAGTACTTAAAACCGTTAAGCAGGGCAACCTGGTGCCCCGCGGACTGGGGCGCAGCTATGGCGATCAGGCAATTAATGAAAACGGCCAGGTGGCTATCTGCACCCATCTTAATCATTTTCTCGGATGGGATGAAAAGGAAGGGATACTGGAATGTGAAGCCGGCGTGAGCCTCGAAGACATCATCAATGTATTTGGCCCCAAAGGCTGGCTGCCGATGATCTGCCCCGGCACTAAATTCGTGACCATCGGTGGCGCTATCGCTAATGATATACATGGTAAGGCCCACCATGTGGACGGCTCTTTCTACAATTGTGTCATTTCATTTAACATCATGCTGGCAAGCGGGGAGGTGGTTGCTGCTTCAAGAACAGAACATGCTGACCTGTTTGAAGCCAATTTCGGCGGGCTTGGTCTTTTAGGAGTGATCCTTTCTGCTAAGATCCGCCTGCGCAAGGTTGAAACCACTTATTTCAAGCAGAAATCCATCAAGGTTAAAAACCTGGAAGAGATGCTGAAAGCGCTGGAAGAATATGCTCATTTCAATTATTCCGTTGCCTGGGTTGATCCGCTTGCAAAAGGCAGTAAGTTGGGCAGTGGCGTATTGACGGTCGGAAATGCGGCCGGTTTGGATGATCTCCCTCCTTCACTGCGCAAGGAACCACTTAAATTGCATAAGAAATCAAAACTTACTGTACCATTTTTCCTTCCCGGTTTTTTGCTGAATACTGTAACGGTAAAAATGCTGAACCGTGTGATCGCATTTGTACAGAACTCGCCAAAAGAATTTATTCATTATGAAAAATTCTTTTTCCCCCTCGATATGATCAACAACTGGAATAAGGGTTATGGAAAAAGAGGATTCATTCAGTACCAGTTTGTGATCCCTCCCGGTAAGGAAGGAGCGGAGAATGTAAAGAAGATCATTGAAATGATCGCTTCCAGTGGCTGCACTCCTTTCCTGAATGTGTTTAAAAAGATGGGACATGGGCAGGGCATCTTATCTTTTCCGTTTGAAGGATATACACTGGCGATTGATTTTCCTGTTACCAAAAATCTGCGGGCATTTACAAAAAAAATGGATGCAGAAGTTTTAAAAGCCGGGGGCCGGATCTATCTTGGCAAAGATTCCATGCTGGATAAAGAGACATTTCAGGCCATGTACCCGCAATATGATCAATGGCTCGCGATCAAAAGAAAATACGATCCGCAAAATGTGTTTACATCAGATATCGGAAGAAGATTGGGATTGCATAGTTAGAACTGAACAGTTTATTGCCTGAAATCAGCAGTTCACTCATCATTCAATAGAAGCACCGGTATTTCAATTATAATATTGCAGCAGGGTAGAGTTAAGCACAGAAGGGAGCTCTACCTTCATAAGCGATTAGTTTTGGTGAAGGAGGAAGTTTTTACTTCCTCCTGTTTTTTTAGCAGGTGAGCCATTGAAATGCTTTTTACTACAATTAAGTTGCTTTTTTTATCAGTTGAATACCATCTTTCTTTTCATCGGCCATACAGCAATGTAGCTTGTGTGAAATTTTAATCATGAACCGCTATCTTGCTATTACCGCCTGCACATTTTGCTGTATACTTTCCCTGGTTACAAAAGCCCAGGATCAACCGAAAAGAGGGATCGGTTTGAAAGCAGGGCTGAATTTTATCAATGTAAAAAATGTAAAATCCATCAGTGATGCAAATTCTACCAGTAAGACTGGCTTTATGGCCGGAGCATACTGGGCACCCGGGGGAAGAGGGGTGATGGGATATCGTTCTGAGCTTATATTTTCCAGGCAGGGTTATGATTTCAAAACTACTTCTGCCACCGGGGAAATGACGATGGATTATATTATGCTTCCACAATTAATGACCTTCAATATCACAAAATTCTTTCAACTGCAGGCCGGGGGCCAGGTTTCCTTCCTGATCAGGGCTAAAGCTGATAGTGTGAGCAACAGTTCTGCACCTGCAACATCAAAGAATGCGATGGATTATTATAACAAGTTCAACTATGGTGTAGCTGGGGGAGTAGAGGTCAAACCCGTTGCAGGACTTATTATTGGTGGCCGTTACAATGCTTTTTTCGGAAGCCTGAATGAACAATTTTCTTCCGGTTCAATACCAGGCCTGCCTTCTTTTATTCCTACTGATGGAAAGAAACTGAAGAATGGATTGCTTCAATTGTATATCGGATACCAGTTTTAATCAACTGGTATCCGATGATAGTGAGAACGGGTTGTTATTTTATTACAGAAAACGCGTACACAGTTGTTTGCTTATATGTTTCTCCTGGTTTCAGTATAGTATTGGGGAAAGAGGGTTGATTGGGAGAATCGGGAAAATGCTGTGTTTCCAGGCAAAGCCCTGCATGTTTTACATATTTTGCTCCGTCGCGTGTTTGTGTCAAACTACCATCCAGGAAGTTACCTGAATAGAATTGCAGGCCGGGCTCACTGGTCCAAACATCCATCTGGCGGCCACTGGCTGCATCGCGCAGGCTGGCAATTTTTTCAAAGCTGCCTTCTTTTTTGTTCAGCACCCAATTGTGATCATAACCGCCTTTCACTTGAGGGAGGTCTTTTCCAATTACTTTAAAGGAAGTAAAGTCCATTGGTCCTCCTTTTACATCAGGAAGTTTACCGGTAGGAATCAGGTTATCATTTACTTCAGTAAAGCGATCGGCCAGTATCTGCAACTCGTGTCCCAGGATGGTCGAATCCTTGCCGGCTGATAAATTGAAATAGCAGTGATTGGTAAGGTTTACCGGTGTTGCTTTATCAGTAGTGGCGCTGTAATCAATTTTCAATTCATTGGCTGCTGTAAGTGTATAGATCACTTTGATGTTAAGATTGCCGGGATAGCCTTCCTCACCGTCTTTGCTCAGGTAAGTCAGTTCAAGGCTGCTGTCGCCGGGAAGCCTGGCAGCTTTCCACATCACTTTATCATATCCTTTATTGCCGCCATGCAGGCTGTTGCCATGGTCATTGCCTGCAAGAGTATATTCCTTTCCGTCCAGTTTGAATTTCCCTTTATCAATACGGTTGCCATACCGCCCAATGAGGGCATTAAAATAAGGATTGCCTTTTTGGAGGAATCCTTCGAGAGAACTGTATCCAAGCACTACGTTCCCTTTATTGCCTTGTTTATCGGGTGTAATGATATCCGTTACGGTTCCTCCATAATTGATGATGCCGACCTGCATACCGCTCGGGTTGGTCAGCGTGTATTGTGTCACTGCTTCGTTGTTATAACTGCCATAAGGCTTTTCGGTAATGGAGAACTGCATGGTATCGGTTTTGGGGGCTGAGCCGGTTTCGTTTTTTGGTTCGTTGTTGCAAGCCGTCAGTATCAACACAGACGCTGCAAGGAGTGGTGCCAGATGTTTTTTCGTATATCTCATATAGCTATAATTCGTGTCAAATTAACACTTGTTGCCTGAATAAAAAAATCCCTCTTATTTGATTGGCGGATTGGGGATAATATTCAGAAAGGAGTGGAAATGGGCTTTATAATGCCTGTTGTCCAGTTTATAAAAAAATGCTCCTTTTTTTGAACTGCCTTTGTCTTTATCTTTCTGCTTTACCAGCAGCCGGGTAGACAGCACTTTGCGGGTAAAGTTCCGCTTATCGAATGAAGTGTCGTACACGCATTCATACAGATTCTGCAATTGGGGCAGTGTGAATTTTTTGGGTAGTAATTCAAACAGCAATGGATGCAAAGCGGCTTTATATCTTAGCTTTTCCCTGGCCATTTTCACCATTTCAGAATGATCAAAGATGAGGGAGGGTATTTCTGTGAGCGGAAACCATTCTGCATGATATTCATCACTCAGTTGCTTTTCGTATTGATGAATATCGATAAGCGCAAAATAGGTAACGGACAGGGTCCGTTCTATAGGATCGCGGTGCGGACCTGAAAAAGTATGTAGCTGTTCGAGGTATACTCCTTCCAGTCCTGTTAGCTTTTTGAGAATGCGCAGGGCGGCAGTATCAGCATCTTCGGCGGGCTGTATAAAGCCACCCATCAGGCTCCAGCGGCCTTTTTCAGGTTGAATGGCCCTTTGCACCAGTAATAGTTTGAGTGCATTCCCGTCGAAACCGAAAATGATACAATCCACTGCAGCTAAGAGACGCGTTTGGTTTTGGTATTTTGTCATACAACAAGCGTGGCCGCAAATTCATCAGGCCGTTTAGGTCAATGATTTCACCAGGCAAAGGAAGTATAATCCTTCATAAACCCAATGATATTCTTTTGTCCTGCAAAATCGGCGGGATCATGCAGTGTGGTGATCACCATGCAATCCATTCCTGCATTGGCTGCTGCTTCAACGCCTTTTGGCGAATCTTCAAAGACCAGGCAATTGGCCGGATCGACACCCAGGCTGGCTGCACATGACAGGAAAGTTTCAGGGTCCGGTTTGCTCCGTTTCACTTCATCTGCGCTGATCAGGGCATCGAAATAAGGACGGACCTGTAATTCATCCAATACAAAATCGATATTGAACATGATGGCAGCTGAACCAATGGCCATTTTAATGCCTTGCTGCCTGGCTTTTTCCAGTAATCCGGGCAATCCATCCAGCAATTTCAGGTAGGGGCGGAAAGATTCCTGGTATTGCCTTTCTTTTTCCCAGCTCATTGTATGTTTCTCTTCTTCCGAAAACCGGCCGGGAAATATCCGTTCCAGCAATTCATTGTTTTTCCCGTAGCATTCTTCTTTCATCCGCTCCATCGAAATACCGGCACCAAGCTCATTCAGCAAGTGATGCCATGCCTTGATGTGATATTGCATATCATCGATCATCGTTCCATTCATGTCAAACAGGAAAGCCTTGTATTTCACGGGGAGTAGTTTAAAAAATAAATCTAAGTAAAACTTGTCAATTGTACACTTATTTGTGAGTGGTTGGTGGTGATTCGTTGGCCAACGAACCACCACCAACCATTTTGCACAACCGTTTGCATGCGCTTCCTGTGTTATTATCCTCTATATTCACGCCCAGTCAATTAAAATCACATACATGAATCGAAAAGAATTTGTCAGAACCGGAGGGCTTGCTGCCGCTTCATTGGCCTTTCTTCCTGCTGATATATGGGGTGCAGCCAAAGCAGATACTAAAGTAAAGATCGGGATAATAGGAGTAGGGCTCCGTGGGCAAAACCATCTTGACCTTGTATTGCGCAGGGCTGATACAGAGCTTGTAGCTATCTGCGATATTGATGACAGGATGTTGAAGAGCGCCAGCGATATGATCACGAAAAGCGGGAAAAAGATGCCACAGGTTTATACCGGCAGCACAGATGCCTGGAAAAAACTGGTGGCTACCAAAGGACTCGATGCTGTGATCATTGCAACGCCCTGGGAATGGCATAAGCCTATGATCATCGGAGCGCTGGAAGCAGGCATCCGCTATGTGGGCACTGAAGTGATACTGGGTATTACGCTGCAGGACCACTGGGATGTGGTTAAAGCTGCCGAACGCTACCAGGCCAATGTGATGATGATGGAAAATGTTTGCTATCGGCGTGATGTGATGGCTGTATTGAATATGGTAAGGCAGGGATTGTTTGGCGAACTGGTTCACCTGCAAGGCGGATACCAGCATGACCTGCGTGAAGTAAAATTCAATGACGGTACCCATCCTTATGGTTATGGTGTTGAGTTTGGTGAAAAAGGCTTCTCTGAAGCAAAATGGAGAACTGACCACTCTGTTCACCGCAATGGAGATCTGTATCCTACGCATGGAATAGGACCTATCGCTCATTATGTGAACATCAACCGCGGGAATCGTTTTGTAAGCCTCAATTCTTTTTCTACCAAAAGCCGGGGACTGCACCAGTATATTGTTAAAAAAGGCGGAGCAGATCATCCCAATGCCAAAGTGGAATTTAAACTGGGGGATATTGTTACTACGCAATTGTTGTGTGCGAACGGAGAAACCATCCTGCTTCAACATGATACCAACCTGCCAAGGCCTTACTCTTTAGGCTTCAGGGTGCAGGGTACTGAAGGGCTTTGGATGGATGTGAACAAAGGCATTTATATACAGGATAAATCAGCCAAAGCCCACCAGTGGGACAATGCAGCAGACTGGCTGACCAAATATGATCACCCTCTCTGGCAAAAATGGAGCAAGGAAACTGCAGGTGCAGCACATGGCGGAATGGATTTCTTTGTGATACATTCCTTTATTGAATCCATCAAACGCAACCAGCCTACACCAATGGATGTGTATGATGCAGCAGCATGGAGCGCTATCACGCCACTTAGTGAACAATCCATCGGACTGGGCAACCAGACCGTGGAGTTCCCTGATTTTACAGGAGGCCAATGGATGTACAGAAAGCCTGTGTTTGCACTGAATGATGAGTACTAAACGACCTATTTAAACTGAAGCGTGATGAGTGAATCTGTTTTAGCAGAGTATGGACTGCAGGGTGGTGAAATGAAAGTGGAAAAGATCGGTACAGGTCTTATTAACCATACATGGAAGGTTTCTGTGCACGACCAGGCATATATCCTGCAAAGGATAAACCAGGATGTGTTCTCTTCACCGGCGGATATTGCTTACAATGTGAAGCTGATCTCGGATTATTTGCAATTGCATCATCCGGAATATAATTTTATTGCACCGCTCTCCAGCCAGCAGGGCCGATCATTGATATACCGGGAAGGAGAAGGATATTTCCGTTTATTCCCTTTTGTGAATGGTTCACACTCCAAGGATACAGTTGAAACCGCCAGCCAGGCTTATGAAGCAGCCAGGCAGTTTGGACGGTTTACACGATTGCTGTCAGGAATGGATGTAAGTGAATTGCGTATTACCATCCCTTCTTTCCATGACCTGGAATACCGGTATGAAGAATTCCTGACAGCACTGGAGCAAGGTAATCCGGCAAGAATAAAAGAGACAAACGGGCTTTCACAAATGCTTATTCAGCAGGCAGGCATAGTGAAAGAATATAAAAGAATAAAAGCTGACCCATTATTCAAACTGAGAGTGACCCATCATGATACCAAGATCAGCAATGTGTTGTTTGATGCCGGTGGCAAAGGGATATGTATAATAGACCTGGACACTTTAATGCCCGGTTATTTTATCAGTGATATCGGAGATATGATGCGCACTTATTTGTCTCCTGTGAATGAAGAGGGTAAGAACACTGACGATATTTTTATCCGGGAAAATTTTTACCATGCCATTGTAGAGGGTTATCATGAAGAAATGAAAGATGAGCTGACGCCTTCAGAAAAAGATCATTTCTATTATGCCGCTCTTTTTATGACCTATATGCAGGCATTGCGTTTTTTGACGGATTATTTGAATAATGACCGGTATTATGTGCCGGTATATGCAGGCCAGAACCTGGTGCGGGCAAAGAATCAATCTGTGTTGCTGGAGAGAATGCTGGAGAAAAAGGATGTATTGTCCTAACTTTGCTGTATGGGAGTGTTAAGACAACTGGCAGAATACCTGTTTATCAAAAAAAAAGATCCATCCCGCCCCAAAAGCAAATGGATCGGTTATATGCATAGCATTAACCGTATCAGCCTCCTGGTATTTATCATCTGCCTGATCATCCTCGCAATAAAATTAATACGGAAATAAGCCGGGACTACCTGCCCTGCAGATAATGAACAATTGATAAGGCTGCTTTATGCGAAGCATGTCCTCCTTCACTCAATATCCTTTTCAATTCACTGTAATCCCTGGCCAGTTGGGCTTTTCTTGTTTCGCTGTTCAATAGCTCATTCAACTCCCGGTACAGGTTATCGACAGTGAGCTCATGCTGGATCAGTTCTTTTACCACCAGCTTGTCCATAATAAGATTGACCAGTGAAATGTATTTCACTTTTATCACTCTTTTGGCGATTTCGTAGGAGATAGGCGATCCTTTATAGCAAACTACTTCCGGTACGCCGAATAAAGCAGTTTCGAGGGTGGCAGTGCCTGAAGTGACCAATGCGGCCTGCGCCTGTTGCAGCAGCGAATAGGTTTGATTGGAAACATAGGATACATTGGTATAGTTCTTCATCAGCTCATCATAAAAACTTTCTTCCACTCCGGGTGCTTTGGCCACGATAAACTGGTGATCAGGAAAGCGCGGGCTGACGGCAAGCATGATGGGAAGCTTTTTCAATATTTCCTGTTTGCGGCTGCCTGGCAGCAGGGCAATGATAGGTTTATCGGCAAAAGGCTTTTCTGGTTTATCTGCCTGCTTCGCTTCAATCACTTCCACCAGCGGGTGGCCTACATATTCCACGTCCCAGTTCCACTTGTTTTTAAAATAATCCTTTTCAAAGGGAAGGATGACCAGCATTTTATCAATGCATTGTTTCATCATTCGCACCCTTCCTTCTTTCCAGGCCCAAACCTGCGGGCTGATGTAATAGATCACTTTCAGTCCCTGCTCCCTGGCCCATTTGGCAATGCGGAGGTTGAAGCCGGGATAATCGATCAGGATCAGTGTATCGGGTTGATAGGCGGTAATATCTTCTTTGCAAAACTTCAGGTTGCGGAAAATGGTCCGGAGATTCATCAGCACTTCTGTGAAACCCATAAAGGCAAGATCGCGGTAGTGCTTGACAAGCTCGCCTCCGGCAGCCTGCATTTTATCGCCACCCCAGCAACGGACCTGTGCGGATGTGTCGATCTTCCTGATCTCTTTGATCAGGTTGCTGCCATGCAGATCGCCTGATGCTTCACCTGCGATGATGTAGTACTTCATGATGATTAGGCCAAAGATAGTAGAAGAATGCTTCCGGTAAGTTAATCTTCCGGTTGCGGCTGATACTGTACCTGGTAAGCAGTTAGTTCAGGATCTTTAATATCAGTATGGCGATGCCGAATACAAGCGTAACTAAAAATATACCCCTGGCTGTTTTGTCTCTGCGTGTATTGACAAAGATGGTGAACAGGATCACGTTGGCCAGTAAGGACAGTGACCCGATGGAAGTGATCAACTTATTATTGTTGAAGAACTCGTCCAGGAAATCGCTGAAAGTGACGGAGGAGAATTTCAAAAAATAAATGACGACCAACCCGAGTATCGGACCTATCAGCCCCAGGATCAGTCCCAGTTGAAGATTATCTCTTTTAAATAACATCATTTCCAGAGTTTTTCCAGTTTGGACTTTAAAACGTAGTTTGTCAGGTCAAATTGTACGGGCACTACACTAACATAGCCATTTGCCAGGGCCCATACATCTGTATCTTTTCCTTTGTCAAAGTTCACAAACTCACCGGTCAGCCAGTAATACCTGCGTCCATGCGGGTCTTCACGCTGGATAAAATCTTCTTCATACTTGGCATAAGCCTGTTTGCAGATCTTCAATCCTTTCAGGAGATTGACCGGCAGGGCAGGTATGTTCACATTAAAAACAGTATGCTTGTCCAGCTTGGTTTGCAGCATTTTTTCTACTACCAACCTGGCATATTTTCTTGCTCCGCTAAAATCCGCTTCAATACTATAGTCTAGGAGAGAAAATCCTGCTGAGGGAATACTTTCTATTGCTGCTTCCACTGCTGCGGACATAGTACCGGAGTAGATCACATTGATACTATGATTGGCGCCATGGTTCACTCCGCTGAGGCAAAGGTCCGGTTTGCGATGGAGAACTTTGTCTACTGCAAGCTTTACGCAATCCACCGGTGTGCCGGTGCAGGAATAAGCTTCAATATCATCAAACGTATTCACTTTCTGCAAGCGGATTGGCTGGCCGATGGTAATGGCATGCCCCATACCCGACTGCGGTTTATCCGGCGCCACCACCACGATCTTTCCCATATCCTTTACAGCTTCTACCAGGTTCATGATCCCAGGAGCAGTTACTCCATCATCATTCGTGATCAGTATTACAGGCTTTTGCTTTCCTGTTACTTTTGGTGCACTGGTTTTTTTAGCACCTGCGGTTTTTTTCTTTGTAGCCATAGAAGGTGCAAAATTGATACTATTTTTTGAAGTGTCAATGGATTTTATATCAGAGGCTTCTTACCGTTCATACAATGTCTGCGGTCAACCTCTCTTCCCGTCTTCCCGCCTTACCGGTAAAAACTTACCGGTAAGGCGGGAAGACGGGAAGAGAGGTCTATAAGCGAAGCAGTAAAAAGTCTAAGTAATTTTTTTGGAATGTTAAAAAAATTAGTATTTTGCACTAAATAAGTTAGTTTGTTATGGCAATATCCAATCAGAACCTGAAATACCTCCGTAAATTGCGCGGTTGGACCCAGGAAGAATTCGCAAATAAGCTCCGTATCAAGCGTTCCCTGCTTGGGGCCTATGAGGAAGAAAGGGCGGAGCCCCGTATCGATGTGCTGGAAGCGGTATGCGATATTTTTAAGTTGACCCTGGATGATATTTTAAGAAAGGACCTTAGTGATAATAAAAGTAATTACCTGGCAAAACGCCGGGCTATGAAACTGGCTTCCGGGCGTACCGATATTCCCTTTGTACCGGTAAAAGCAGCGGCTGGCTATCTCGCCGGCTATGCTGATCCTGAATTTATTGATGAATTGAACACTTTCACCCTCCCCATGCTCGCCGGGGGTAACTACCGCGCTTTTGAGATCATTGGGGATTCCATGCTGCCTACTCCGAGCGGTTCAGTGATAGTAGGGGAAAAAGTGGATAACCTGGATGATGTAAAGAATGATGTTGCCTGTATTGTGGTGTCGCGCAACGAAGGCATCGTGTATAAACGTGTGCAGAAAACAGCCCGTACCAAACACAAACTGACCCTGGTCAGCGATAATCCTATCTACCATCCTTATACCATGAATACAGAGGATGTTCTGGAGATGTGGCAGGCGCAAATGGTGATCTCAAAAGCCAGCCAGCAACAACGCTGGGATATGGGACAATTGGCTACTATTGTCAATGACCTCCAGGAACAAGTAATTACCCTTAAAAAAAGGATGAATTAGTCCTGATTTATAGAAAAAATCCTATATAACTGCGTTTTTTTGCAAGGCAGTTTTTCTCATTCAATACAGACTTTTATATTTGTCAGGGAACTAACTGTATGCATAGAAGAAGAATTGTCTTCCTGAGCTTGTTGTTGTTGGGCCATTTGACTGTATTCTCCCAGAGAAAAGCATTGCACGCAACCAAAACTGATCGCCATCCTGTAATAGATGGGAAGCTGGATGATATTGCCTGGCAGGGAGTGGCTTTTGCAACAGATTTTATACAGAACTTTCCCAATGTAGGTAAACCTGCTTCTCAAAGGACTGAAGTCAAGGTGCTCTATGATAATAACGCCATCTATATTGGCGCCCACCTTTACGATGATCCGGCACTGATCCGCCGCCAGATCACAGCCCGTGATGAGGAACAGCTTAAAGACCTAGACTATTTCTCTGTATTTTTTGATACTTACCACGATCAGCAGAACGGGTTCCAGTTTCTCGTTACCTCTTCTAATGTGCAGACCGACGCCCGCCTGGCGCCTAATATTACGACCGGTTATGGTGAGTATGGTGATAAGACCTGGGATGCTGTTTGGGAAAGTAAAGTCACTATTCAAAATGATGGATGGGTTGTTGAGATGAAAATACCCTATCTCTCTCTCCGGTTCAGTAAAGATGAAATACAGAACTGGGGATTGCAATTCCTCCGTTCCGTAAGAAGGAGCAATGAGACCACATTCTGGAATTTTGTAGACCCGCAGGTGAATGGTTTTGTAAACCAGTTTGGCTTACTGGAAGGGATAAAAAATATCAAACCACCTCTCCGGCTTAGCCTTTCTCCTTATCTCTCCACCGGCGTCCGCAACACACCAGAGCGGGATGGTTACCGTGCTGAATGGTTGAAAAGCGGCGGCATGGATGTGAAATACGGGATCAATGAAAGCTTTACACTGGATGCTACGCTGATACCGGATTTTGGCCAGGTCATTTCTGATAATGTGGTCAATAACCTTACCCCCTATGAGGTGAGGTTTGATGAATACCGTCCTTTTTTTACGGAAGGGACTGAGATATTCAATAAATCCGGTCTTTTCTATTCCCGCAGGGTAGGGGCTACTCCGGGGGGATATCAGAATGTGGTTGACATGGCTGCCGATGATCCCAATATTGAGATCGTTAAAAATCCCGGCCGCACGCAATTATATAATGCGATCAAATTATCAGGCCGTACCAAGAATAAACTGGGTATTGGCTTTTTTAATGCGATCGGTGCACCGATGTATGCTACTATCCGTGATAAAACAACAGGAGATAAAACAGAAATTAAAACCGAATCACTTACCAATTATAATATCTTGGTACTGGATCAGGCATTGAAAGGCAGGTCCTATATTACTTTTACCAACACGAATGTGCTGAGGGATGGCCCTGAGCGTGATGCCAATGTGACCGGCCTCGATTTCAGTTTTTATGACAGGAAAAATAATTTCAATATCCGCGGATATGGCCATTACAGCAAAGTGTTTAATAATAACTCGTATGACGGTTTTAATTCCATGCTGCGGGTTGGTAAAGTGAGCGGAAAACTGCGTTTTGCTGCGCAAAATATTATCCGTTCTGTGAATTATGATCCTACTGATCTGGGCTATCTGCAAACACCTAACCAGGTCGTCAATTCAGGATCGATCAGTTATAATCAATACAACCCGACCAAAAAATTCCTGAATTATACCTATACGCTGAACGTTACACAAAGCGGCTTATACAAGCCGGGGGCGTTCACTGATCTTACTCTTGAAGCCAGTGGTTTCTGGTACCTGAGAAATTTTTGGGACATTACTTTGAGGGCAGGCTATCTTCCTGATCAGCATGATTATTTTATACTTGGCCGTCCTGTTGACCAGTATGCCCGCCGGCCACAGTATGGGTACGTCGGTCTTTCCGGAAGTTCAGACAGCCGCAAGCGTCTTTTCTTTAATTATGATCTCCTGTTGTCTGATTTCTTTAAAAACCCGGAGAAAAACTATTATATCCTTGAAGGCGGTTTGCGTTACCGGTTCAACAATAAGCTCACCATGGAAGTTTCGCACCGGTATGAAACGGAAACCGATTATATCATTTCAGGTGGGCGTGATATCGCGAACAGGCCCAGGATCGCTTTTGTGGATTTTAAAGATGTAACATCTGTTCTTTCCGGTATTTACAATTTCACTTCGCGGATCAATCTTACGTTGAGAGTCCGCCATTACTGGAGCAATGTTGATATCAAACGATTGGCTTATGTGAATGATAAAGGAATGCCTGTTTCCCAGACACCCTATTCCGGAACAGATAATGTCAATTATTTCAATACCGATGCATTCTTTACCTGGGACTTTCAATATGGCAGCCGGCTGATAGTGGGGTATAAAAACTGGCTGGGCGCTGATGAAGCAGTGGACGGCACGCGTTACAAAAGATATGTGCCTAACCTGGGACAAACCTTTGGGTTAAGACATGGAAATGAGTTGACCGTAAGATTTATTTATTTCCTGGACTACAACCAATTAAGGAAATAGGATCAAATCACCACTTTCCCTTGCAGTGGTAATACTTCCTTCTCTACGATTCCGAATACATTTTCTCCGGCTTCTGGCCTCACCTGGTAAGAGCCGGTAAAACGGCTGAAAGCGGGTAATATGCAATGTGTTCTGGTGAAATAGAAACAGGGCAGGCGCAATGATTGCCTTCCTTTGCCGCGGATGGTGACGCTGGGATGTATATGGCCGGCGAATGCATAGAGGTCCTGGGCAGTGGCCGTTACCTGCGCAATATCATGTGCAAACAAAAAAGGATATAAAGGCAATGGGGCATTATGCACCATTATATCCGCTTCTTCATACCACCGGTTGTCCAGTATATCATGATTGCCTTTTGCCAGATGTACTTCAAGGGAAGGGAAATCTTTTCTCCATTTGCGGAACAGATCCAACTCCCTGTTTGCAACGCTATGACTGAGATCGCCTACAATGATCAGCCTTTCCGCTTTGAAGAATAGTATCTGTGAAAGCAGGCGATGCAGATCATCTTTATAAATGGCAGCAGGAACACCGATCCCTTCTTTCCGGAAATGCCCTGTTTTGCCTATATGCAGATCGGCAATGATCAGGGTGCTTTCGCTTTCCCAGAATAAAGCTCTTTCACCACTCATAATGAGATGTTGTCCGGCGATGATATGAGAAAGATAGCGGGTCATAACTGGGCAAATCTAAACATTATCGTTCATGTAGTTTCTTAACAGTTCTATTTGATCTGTCCGCTTAAAGAACATGGCCCAGTCCATCGGTGTGCCATCATGCTGAAAATCTTTTAATAACAGATCCGGCCCGGCTGTCAGCGCCAGACGTAAAAGGTCCGTATCTCCTCTTTCGGCAGCTACATGAAGAAGTGAAGCACCCCAATCATAATAGCGGCGATTTGTTTCATTGGGATCTGCTGCGAGTAAAGCTGCTGCTTTTTCTTTCCAGCCAAAATCCCATGCATCAAGCGCAGTACAATTCACTCCATGTGTGATCAGCCATTCTGCAGCGGCTATCTGACGGTAATGCCCGGCCAGTTGCATCCATGTCATTTTATTAGCCATCGGGGTGTTAAGGTCTTTTGTGGTGAGTGAGGGGGCTATTTCGTTCAATGCACTGATATCTCCCATGCCAATAGCTTCTGCCAAACGTATCAGCAAAGGAGAGGGGGCATTCCGGATATAACCATCACCCATCAACCACCAGGTAATGCCGTAACTGATAAATTTGAATCCTGCTTTTTCATACACCGGCCGTCCCTGTCCATTGGCATTCAGCATCACATACCGGTAACCCTTTTTATATGCATGATCGCAAGCGGCAAGCACAATGGCTTTGGCAATACCTTTTCCCTGTTCTTCAGGGATAATGCCAACATTGTACATGCCAGCAACACCATAAGGCCCTGTTGAAAAAAACAAGCAGCATTGGCCTATGATCTTTTTATCACGGAATGCAATGAAACGTTGTGCACGATCAGGATGTTTTTTCAGCAGTGCATTGGACATATAAGCACTGTCTTCAGCATAAGGGAGCTCTTTTATTTCATGAATGGGTGTATAATTATCGGCAAGTATTTGCAGTTCCCCGATATCTATTTTATCAGTTTGTGCCAGTTGCATATCCTTTGCCATCCAGCAGGGCTTCCAGCCAGGTTGCCATCCGCGGGCGAGCAGCCTGATGCCGATATCTGCTGGCTTTGGAGGGTATAGTGACCAGTAGCCGGCTCCTGATGGTGGATTTTGGCGGTATTGGTCCATGATCAGGTCAAGTTGTTCTCCTGCATTGTGAGGAGCTAAAGAAGGAAATAAGATAGCGCTGTCATTGGTTGACCCGATATAGGTCCAGCTAATGCCTTCGCCCTGGACCTCTTTTCCGCCAAGTGATATAGCGTTCAGGCTAAACAGTTGGTGGTGGTTTTCGGCGGCAGCTTGTTCCAGGTCGTGGTTGGTGGCGTGTTGGAGTGGGGTAGGGGAAATAGGATTCATGATCAAAGGATTGAAAGGAAGCTCATTTCAAATCTAATGGAAATTGAGTGAAGAAGCTGGAATAACAAGGGTAAAATACATTTTTAAATTGTTTTTTTCCTATGGATTCACTCAAACACTGCTATAGATTGCAGTATATATGAAAACGAAGTGTAGTGTTATACATCGTAGTTAAAAGAATTAAATTTGAGGAAATATGTTCTCTATGGGCGTCACAAACACCGTCGATAAACAAATTTCCAGTTATCTAAAGCGATTAAACATGGAACAAAAGAAAAGGGTATTGACCTTATTGAAATCGTATGTCGAAGAAAACGCCGAAAAACATACGTTTGAAAAAGAACTAGAAAGACGTATATCAGACTACGAAAGCGGGAGGGGAAAAGTCTATACAATGGAAGAAATAGAACCGCTATTGATAAAGAAAGTAAAACTGAAAAAAGAATAAAAAATGAACTACAAATACGTGATGCATGAGGAGGCGGTCAAGGATCTTGTTGAAGCGTATCTGTGGTATGAAAAGCAACGGGAAGGATTGGGCGGAGAGTTTTTATCAGCTATTCAGAATATAGTCTTACGTATATCTTTAAATCCAGAAGTTTTTGCAGAAAGATCGAATCGGAAGTATAGGGAAGCGACGGTGAGAAAATTCCCTTATTCGGTTGTATTTTCTGTTTACAAAAGGAAAAAGGAAATTTTTATTAGCTCTGTTCATCACCATAAGAGAGATCCTTATAAGAAATACCGGGCATAAAAAGAGCCTTTATTATCCCGTTTACTTTGGTCAGCGTATAAATCATTTCTCCAACTGCAGCTGCATCTTCCTCACCCTATCCTCCAATTTCTCCGAAGAAAGATCTTCCCGCATACTATCCACCTTTATCGGAAAACAAAAAGGCGTAAGCTGCTCCGGCCAGGTGATCACAATATCAGACCTTTCTATCCTTTGCAACATATCCCGCAACCTTACTTCTTCCATCTGCTGGGCAAATACTTCCTGGTAAGCCTGCTTCAATAAAAGATTATCCGGCTCATACTCTGCAAACACTTTGAACAAAAGCGAAGCAGACGATTGAAGATGCCGGGCTTTCTTATATTCACCTGGATAACCCTGGAATATCAGCCCGCCAATCACGGCTATATCCCTGAATTTCCGCTTGGCCATTTCTGTAGCATTTACACTTCGCTGGATATCATTAAACAAATTATCTGAGGAAAACAGATCATACACATTTGAATCATCTACTGGAATAGGCTGATCACTTAACAATTCAAAGCCATAATCATTCATTGCAAATGAAAAAGTAATGGGCCGGATCCGGCTGATCCGGTAAGCCAGTATTGCTGCCATGGCTTCATGCACCAGCCTCCCTTCAAAAGGATATACAAAAAGATGGTACCCGTCTTTAGTCTCTATCTGCTCTATCAGTAATTCATTGGCTTTGGGAACATGGGAATGCTTTTCCTGCCGGTCAAACAAAGGCTTTAAAACCTGCAACTCTATTGGCTTGGTAGTTTTCTTTTCAAAAGCCAGGTTGAATGTCTCTCTTAATTTTTTTCCCAGGTTGGCCGACAATGGCATTCGTCCGCCATTCCAACTCGGTACTGTTGATTTTTTCGCATTGGTCTTTTTTACCAACACTGTCATGTCCTTGATCATGACCAGCTCCAGGTTTCGGCCGGCTAAAGTGAATACATCACCTGGTTCCAGCCGGGAAATAAAGTATTCTTCAATTACGCCGATATACCCGCCACTGAAGAATTTTACTTTCAGCATCGAATCACTTACAATAGTGCCGATATGCAGCCGGTGTCGCATAGCGATCCTTCTGCCCGTGATGCGATACACGCCATCAATGATCTCCACTTTTTTATATTCATCGTATTGCTGCAGGGCGGTTCCGCCTTCGGTGATATGATGCAATAATTGCCGCCATTCATCTTCGGTGATATCGCGGTAGCAATAGGTTTGACGGATCTCAGCAAAAATTTCTTCAGGCATAAATCCATCGGAGATAGCGAGTGTGCAGAGATATTGTATTAATACATCAAAGCAAAGCAGCATCGGCTCACGGCTTTCGATCAGTTGCTCCCCGATAGCCTGTTTCAGTGCCGCTGCTTCCACCAGCTCCAGTGAATGCGTTGGTAAAAAGTAAATCTTGCTTACTGCATCCGGCTGGTGCCCGCTTCGTCCTGCTCTTTGTAAAAAGCGGGCCACCCCTTTGGGTGAACCTACCTGTATCACTGTTTCAACAGGACGGAAATCCACTCCCAGATCGAGTGATGCAGTGCATACGACTGCTTTCAATCTTCCGGTATGAAGGTTCTCTTCCACCCACTGGCGCAATTCCTGGTCAATACTTCCATGGTGCAGGGCAATAACACCTGCCAGTTCTGGCGCCGTGTTCAGCAGAGACTGATACCACAGCTCACTCATCCCCCTTGTATTGATGAAAAGAAGAGTAGTGCGGTTCTTTAATATGATTGAAACAACTTTTTCCACCAGTTTAATACCCAGATGCCCTGCCCATGGATACTTTTCAATCTCATCCGGTATCACGGATTCCACTTCTACGTCCTTGCGCATATTGGCACGGACGATTACTCCTTTTTCCTGTAGAGGAGAAAGCAACACTTCCTTTGCCTGTTCGAGATTACCGATGGTTGCTGATATACCCCAAATGCAGGGAACCTTATCCGTGGCTATTCCCGATGCCGGGCTTCCGGTTTCTGTCTGTTTCCTTGCTGCACCAACTATCCTGCTAACAGCCAATTCTACCTGCACACCCCGTTTGCTTCCCAATAACTCATGCCATTCGTCTACTGCCAGTATGCGCAATGTTTTGAATGTATCGGCATATCCTTTCTGTGCTAATAGAAGATGAAGGCTTTCCGGTGTAATGATCAGCACTTCGGGCATCTGTCTTTTCTGTCTTGCCCTTTCGTTGATATCCGTATCGCCATTGCGGATACCGATCTGCCAGCTCATGCCAAGTTCCTGCACCACTTCTTCCATGGCGCGGCCAATATCTTTTGCGAGTGCACGCAATGGCGTGATCCAAAGTAATTGTAAACCGTTCTTTGATTTTGTTTGATAATCGTCAGGATGGTGATTGATGAAGTTGATCAATGCACCGAGGAATACCGAAAAAGTTTTTCCGCAACCGGTAGGTGCATTCACCAAACCGCTTTTGCCTTCTGTGATATGATGCCAGGCTTCTTCCTGGAAACTGAAAGCCTGCATGTTTTTTTTCGCAAGCCAGTCCGTGATCACCTGGTATCCTTTTGTCTGCCCTGGCTTTTTCATTCGCCCTTGTTTCATTGACCGTAAATCTCCAGCATTTTTTTCAGATCCGCTAAGGTATTGATCTCTTCCGGTTTCTTATCTTTTCGCCAGCGGTTCATACGGGGAAATCTCAGGGCCACTCCCGATTTATGACGGTTGCTGGCCGCGATGCCTTCAAAAGCGATCTCGAAAACAAGTTCTGGTTTGACGGTTCGCACGGGGCCGAATTTTTCCAGCGAGTTACGTTTTACAAAAGAATCAACTTCATTAAATTCTTTATCCGTTAATCCTGAATAGGCTTTGGTGAACGCCACCAGCTTATCTCCATCTTTCACTGCAAAAGTATAATCGGTATAAAGATTACTGCGCCTTCCACTTCCTTTTTGAGCATAGATCATCACTGCGTCAATGGTTAATGGATCAATCTTCCATTTCCACCAGTCGCCCCGCTTGCGGCCCACCTGGTAAATGGATTCTTTTCTTTTCAGCATTAACCCTTCTGAACCTTTGCTGCGCGATTGGAGGCGGAGGGCTGTGAGTTCTGCCCAACTGGAATATTGAATAGCCGGGGAAAGCAACAGTTCCGGACGATTGACTTTTTGTATGGTTTCCTCCAGTTTTTTTCTTCTTTGTTCCAGCGGCACATTGCGCCAGTCTTCATACTCATATTCCAGCAGATCATAAGAAAAGAAACTCATCGGGGCCTCTTGCAATTGTTTTTTAGTTATGTTCTTCCGGCCTATCCTGGTTTGCAGGATCGCAAAGGGGAGGGGCTTACCGTCAACAGCAGGAATGATCTCTCCGTCAAGTACGATACCGTCAGGCAATAGATCTTTCAGCACGGCATATTCCGGGAATTTAGCGGTCAGCAATTCTTCGCCACGGCTCCACACAAACAGTTCATCATTACGCTTGATCAGTTGCCCGCGAATGCCATCCCATTTCCATTCAGCCTGCCATGCAGAAGGTGCGCCTAACTCTTCGGGTAATGTCTCCAATGCATAAGCCAGATAAAACGGATAAGGCTTGGAGAAATCTGCTTTTACGTTGGTTTCGCTTAATAGCTCTTCAAACGAAATGGAGGAAGGGTCCCAATTGCCACTGATCCGGTGAGCGATCACACTTGGGTCCAGGCTTACTGTTTTCGCCAATGCATTCACCATTAATTTTTGTGATACACCTATACGGAAAGCTCCTGATAATAATTTGTTGAACACAAACCGTTCTACCGGCGAAGCCAGTTCTTTCCAGGACTGGACCATGAATGATTTTTTCTCTTCTTCACCTGCATCAGCCAATTCCTGGAATTTCTCTACATAATAATGCAGTGGATGCGGTATGGCATTTTCATCCCTTAATGAGTCGGGGATCAGCAGGGCGATTGTTTCGGAAAGATCACCTACCGTGTGATAAGATTCTTCAAACAGCCATAAAGGGAGCCCGATCAGTTCGGAACACCATTGTTGCAGCAGCGTGGAATTGATAGTGCGCCTTGGCCGCCGGCCACTGAACAAAGCGATCACCCACACTTTATCCTTATCATTGGCCGAAGCGAAATAGCCAGATAAAGCATCGAGCTTATCGTTTGTTTTAGTGGAAGTGCCCAGTATGTTTACCAATTCCGCAAATTGTTTCATTCGGCAGCATTAATGTTTTCTGTTGTATCGGCTTCATCTTCCTGGCCGTATTCTGTTTTTACTTCAGCCGCTTCGATACCGGCTTCCATAAGATACCTGCTGAAGGCAGCCTGGAATCCATGTGTGACAAATACTTTTTTTGCACCGGTGGCTTTTACTGCTTGCAATAAGCCATTCCAGTCTGCATGATCACTCAACGCAAAACCTGCATCAGCATTTCTCCGGCGTACATTTCCTCTTACCTGCATCCAGCCACTGCAAACACCCGTGCTGTAAGAGGCAAACCGTTTCATCCAGGGACTGTTATCGGCACTGCCTGGCGCAATCACAACATTGCCTTTAAAAATGTCTTTCGGCATATCAGGTTGCACCCTTTGCACGGCAGGTAATTTATGACCGGCGCTAATCAATGCCTGGTGAACATTATATACAGCGCCATGTAAAAAGACAGGAAGACCAGTAGATTCTACACATGACAACAGGCGTTGTGCTTTTCCCAAACTATAAGCCATCAGCACGGATGTTTTTCCTTCTGCATGGTTCTTAAGGATCCAGTCCTGTATGGAACGGAAAATTTCTTCCTGTGGTTTCCAGTTATAGATAGGCAGGCCAAAAGTGGATTCTGTAATAAAGACATCGCATTTCAAAGGCTCAAAAGCGCCGCTGATGCCATCATTTTCTGTTTTATAATCCCCGCTCACCACCCATACTTCTCCCTGATATTCCAATCTTACCTGGGAGGAACCAATGATATGCCCTGCAGGATGCAGGGAAACTTTTACCCCATTAATAAAAATGGGTTCATTCCATTCTACAGTTTGATAAGCATTTGGCCCGAGGCGTAGCTCCAGCAATGGAAGGCTATCACGATGGCAGAGATAGGACTTACTGCCCGGCCGGGCATGATCGCTATGGGCATGGGTGATAATGGCTTTTTCAACCGGGCGCCAGGGGTCAATGTAAAACTGGCCCTGTGGGCAATAAAGACCGTGATCAGAAAATTGAATAAGAGAAGACAAGTAAAGGATTTACTAATGATACAACAGTTTTCATGCCGCTATCTTAGTTCACTCCCTTTATTAACCCGTCCTGCCATTTCAGGAAATACAGCTTTTTATTCTCGAAATACTGAAGGGTCATGCTGTTCCTTTCCAGCACGGGCTGGATATCAAAATCGGTGAACACTTTATTTGCTTTATCACCCAGATTGGAAGCAAGGTCGTTGCCATAGCGCATCAGAAGTTTGGCAAATTTCCAGGTCACTTCATATCCCCGGAATACCATATCGCTGGGTCTTGCATACATGGTATTGTTGAAGAAAGCTGTTATATCCTGGCTGATCTTATCTGACTTGGGATTATAAAACGGGTTGGCATAGATGATCTCCAGCCCATTGAATTCAGGTTTGGTAAAATCACGGATACCGTCCCACGTAGGCATGCCCATCAATGTCATCGGGTAAGATTTGCTGATGGAAGCCAGTTGCTGCGCCAGCCTTCGGCCAAAAGCAGCATCGAGCGTGCCGGCAATGCAGACTGTATTGCGGTTGCTGTCCAGTTGTGCTTTCAGTTGGTTAACGGTAAAGCTGTCTATCAGATCAACGTACTTCAGTTTTAATGGAACAGAGGCTGTTGTTTTTGCATAGTCATCAAACAATGTTCTGATCTGATCTTCTATCACTCCTTTTTTCCGGAACACGACCACCTGCCTGGTGGCATAATATTTTTGTACGTATTTGTATATGCCTTCGCATTGTGTGCGTAAAGTGGGATTGAGTACAATGAAATAAGGATTGCCGCTTACTCCACCATCATTGGGGATAGTGGTATTGATTACGGGAATATTTCTTTTCAGGGCAGCTTCGGCAAACAGGCGCACTTCATTGCTGCTGCAATGAGCGATGATCAGTTTTACATCTGCCAGCTCAGGCTTTTTAAGTTGATCCTCCAGTGATTCTTTGGTAGAGCGGGTATCATACACAAACACTTCCAGGGCTGAACCTTCTTTAGCAAGTGAATCAAGTGCCAACTGGGCTCCTTCATAAAATTCCAGGCCTGAATTGATGAATTTAGGGAATACAGTTTTGGCATACCGGTATTCATTGGTAGCATCAAAAGCTGAATCCAGGTATAAGGGGGCAAAAATGGCGATCTTGGGTTTGGTAGCAACTGTACTGTCCTGTGCATGCAAGACAGGCATGCAGGCAAAACAAGCAAGTACAAGCGAAAAGAATATTTTCATTTGTTACAATTTAACAGCCAGCTTAATGAAATGTATCTATTCCCACTCAATTGTGGCAGGGGGCTTACTGCTGATATCATACACCACCCTGTTGATACCTTTTACATTATTAATGATCTCGCTGGAGATATTGGCTAAAAAGTCATAAGGTAAATGGGCCCAGTCGGCAGTCATACCATCCACACTGGTTACAGCTCTGAGCGCAACGGTAAATTCGTATGTGCGTTCATCGCCCATCACTCCTACACTTTTTACCGGTAACAAGATAGTACCAGCTTGCCAGACCGTTGCATACAAATTGTTATCTTTTAGGCCTTTGATATATACGTAGTCAGCTTCTTGCAATAATTGTACCTTTTCCGGTGTTATTTCACCGAGTATGCGGATAGCGAGTCCGGGGCCGGGGAAAGGATGACGATCAATCATTTCAGCAGGAATGCCCAGTTCACGTCCCACTTTTCGTACTTCATCCTTAAAGAGGAAACGCAGGGGCTCCACCAGCTCCAGGTGCATTTTTTCGGGCAAACCACCTACGTTATGATGCGATTTGATAGTAACAGATGGCCCGTGCACAGACACGCTTTCGATCACATCAGGATAAATCGTGCCCTGACCAAGCAGTTCGATACCTTCAATATGCTGGGCTTCTTCCTGGAAAATATCAATGAATAATTTGCCGATGGTTTTGCGTTTCGCTTCCGGATCGGTTTTGCCGGCCAGCTCTGAATAAAAACGCTCCTTGGCATCCACTCCTTTTACATTCAAGCCGATTTTGGCATAAGTGGCCAGCACATCTTCAAATTCATTTTTCCTCAACACGCCATTGTCAACGAAAATGCCATAGAGACGGTCGCCGATCGCTTTGTGGATCAGCGTAGCTGCAACAGTAGAGTCCACTCCTCCGCTCAAAGCCATGATCACTTTGCGGTTGCCGATCTGTTTTTTCAAAGCCTCCACTGTGTCGGTGATAAAGTGTGCAGGCGTCCAGTCTTGCGCACACCCGCAGATATTCACCAAAAAGTTCTTTATGATCTTTTTGCCCTCGGTAGAATGGTATACTTCAGGGTGGAATTGCACGCCATACAAAGGATGATTGCTGGCTTGACCGTTAACGGTTCCCGCTTTCCTGAAAGCTGCTACGGGAATGCTGTCTGTTGTGGCCAGCAGTTCAAAACCTGCGGGCATTTCTTTAATGGTATCGCTATGGCTCATCCAAACCTGGCTTTGAGGCGCCACATCCTGGAACAGCACGTCTTCTTTTGTGCGTTGCAATTGCGCGCGGCCATATTCCCTTTTATTGCTTTTAGCCACCAGGCCGCCAAAACGTTTGGCTGTAAGTTGTGCGCCATAGCAAACGCCAAGTACAGGCACTTTACTGATCATTTCCTGGATGTCTACATCGGGAGCTCCTGGCTCATTCACCGAAAACGGCGAGCCGGAAAGGATAATCCCTTTCAAACCGGGTTCAATTACAAATGTCTTATGGTAGGGGATGATCTCGCAGTAAACATTTGCTTCCCGTACAGCCCTGGCAATCAATTGGGTATATTGGGAACCAAAATCGAGAATAAGAATCTTTTCCGTCATGGTGCTGCGAAGGTAAAAAACTGTTTCTAGTTTACCGGATTTTCCCGCAAAAGAGTAGTGGCCGGTTCTCCCACCAAGACAACCAAGACCACCAAGACCACAAAGAAATATTTTACCTTCAGGTACTACTACCATGTAAAAGCATTCAGGAATATTTCTTTGTGGTCTTGGTTGTCTTGGTGGGAAAGTATTCAAAGTAAGTCAATACTCATAAAAGAACAGGAACTGGTGTAACCTGTGGGGAAAACCTGTTGTCAAAGAGTGAAATAAGTAGCCGTGGGTTTGTCGGCTGGTTCAGCCAATTCCCATATTTTTGAAATCTCTTCTGATAAAATCATCAAAAACCATTATCGTTTTATGAAACGCGTATTGCTTTTTTCTCTTGCTATAATCGTCCTTTTTTCTTCCTGTAACTATATCGGGGGTGAAAGAATAAAGGGAGACGGACAGGTGACTTCCGAAACCCGTTCAGGAATAACTGATTTCAAAGGGGTGGATGTAAGCGGAGCGATAGAATTATATCTGACACAGGAATCCGTATACTCAGTAAAAGTGGAAACCGATAAAAACCTGCAGCAACACATTGAAGTGTATAAAGACGGAGATATACTGCGTGTTCGTCCTGCTAACAATACCAATCTCGACCCCACCGGTAAGATCAAAGTGTATGTGTCTGCACCTGCTTACCGCAAAGTGGGCGCATCCGGCGCCTGCAAAGTGATGGCGCAAAGCAGATTGAGCAATGATGGCACGATGGATATTGATCTGAGCGGGGCAAGTTCGGCTGATCTTGATATCAAAGCTCCTAATGTGGGTGTGGAAGCGAGCGGCGCCTGCGATATTGTTTTGAAAGGTGAAACTAAAAACCTTTCTATTGATGGGTCAGGCAGTTCCAATGTTAAAGCATTTGAGCTTCTTGCTGAAAATGTAGATGTGGAAATATCCGGAGCTGGTGATGTGGATGTGTATGCAAGTGTAAAGCTCGATGTCCATGCCAGTGGTTCTTCCAGCATACGCTATAAAGGAAATGCTTCGGTAGATTCCAATGTCAGCGGTGCAGGAAGCGTGAAGAAAGCGGATTGATCAGCCGCATCAGTTAACTGATAAAGCGATTTGTAAACCATAAACCAAACTGCAATCTACCTATGAGTTCACGAAGGCAGTTCATTAAACAAAGCTCCCTGGCTACGGCCGGTATCATATTAACTTCCTCCTCCTGGGGGAAGTTTTTTATTGGGAAAAGACCGAAAGTGATTATTGTCGGCGCAGGCTTTGCCGGCTTGTCAGCTGCTTATTATTTACACAAAAAGAAAATTGATTTTGTTGTCCTGGAAGCCCGCAACAGGATCAGCGGCCGTGTGTTTTCACATACGATGGATGAGCAGGAGAAGTTGGTAGTAGAACTTGGAGCCGAATGGGTAGGGGCTTCACATACCCGCCTTCAGGACCTTTGTAATGAATTTGGATTAACGCTGGATAATAACCAATTCAACTCCCATCTTATCTACAAAGGAAAATATCATAAGAGCGGAGAATGGGATTACAGCCCTGAATGGAAAAATAAATTCGCACAATTGATCGCCGGTTATGATAAAATGAGTAAGGCAGATAAGATCAAACTGGACAAAATTGATTGGTGGCGCTATCTCGTTAATAACGGATGTGAAGGAAGGGACCTGGATATAAGGGAATTGTTAGACAGTACTGATTTTGGAGAAACCATTCGGCATGTTTCTGCTTTTGCTGCATTGTCGGAATATGCAGAGAGCAGTGAAAAGAATGAAATGGACTATAAGATCAGGGGAGGCAATAGCCTGTTGGCGCAAAGGATGGCCGACGAGATCGGTATGGGCAGCATCAAATTAAAACATGCAGTAAAACGTATAGTACAGGATCCAAAAGGAGGCGTGGAAGTGCATTGCACGAATGAGGCCGTGTTCAAAGCAGATAAAATTATCTGCACGGCACCGGCATTTGCTGTAAAAAAAATAAACTGGCAACCTGCCTTGCCCGCGATGCAGGCTGCAGCATTGGATGAACTGCAATACGCCAGGATCAATAAGAATCCGCTGCTGTTCAGCAAACGCTTCTGGAATGCAGAGGATTTCGATATGGTAACGGACCAGTTGCCACATTATTTTTATCATGCAACCAAAAATCAGCCATCCCCCAAAGGAGTGCTGATCTCTTATACTATCGGTGATAAAGCTGCTGTAGTTTCCAACCAGGATGATCAATGGAAAGCGGCAATGGTGCAGCAAACGCTGGGGCCGGCATTTGGTGATGTAGGCCAGTTACTGGAAAGGCAGGTCAACTATTACTGGGGGAATGATGAATACTCGCATGGCGCTTACGCGATCTATGGAAAAGGGCAATGGTTTGGATTGCGACCCATTTTATCGCGCTCGCACATCCATACACATTTTGCAGGCGAGCATCTTGCCGATTGGCAGGGATTTATGGAAGGTGCGATCAACACAGGGGAAGCAGCCGCAGAAAAAATATGAGCTGTTATAAGTTCACATACTTTACATAGATAGTGATATTCCTGTTGCGGCCTTTATCGTCTGTGCATGATATCTTCACCGGTCCTTCTTCCGGTATAAAGAATTGTTTCTCGCCTGCCAGGCTGGCTTTGTAGAATTTGTCATTAATATACCAGTACACTTTGCTTACATCATTAGCTGTTTTGCAAACAAGCTGCAAAGGTTCCGGCTTCTTTTTATTGATCAGGTATTCCACGCCATTCACGGGGAAATGAATAAATGGCGCATTGCCTTTAAAGATGAGCTCGCAATCGGGGTTATGTGGAGGGATATGCTGGTAAACGATCCGGTTCTCTTCAAACCAGGATTGCATTTCCGGCTCCACGATTTTATACCATTTCTTTTTATAGCCGGTAGCTGGAGCACAACTTTTGCAGTAAACTATTTTTTCATCAGGGCTGATCATCATCTCCTGCCAGTTGTGGCACAGTTTGGTTGTGGAGATAAGAGGTATGAAATAATCGGTGGTAAGATTGGTACAATGTTCGGAAGGCGGTAAACCTGTTTCGCTGCAAACCTGCCGGATATCACAATCTGCCGGCTGGGAAAACCATTCCTTATCATTATTGTAATCGATGGTGTTGAATATCCGGAACAATAAAGGGGTGGCGATATTGGCGCCACTGAGGTCCGTTACACCGGTGCCGGAAAAATTACCTGTCCACACACCTATAGTATAGTTTTTATTGTAGCCAATGCTCCATCCATCGCGACGGCCATAGCTGGTGCCGGTCTTCCATGCTATTTTCGGCATCCGCTCTGTAGCAGTCCAGTTAAGTGGAAAATCAGGCCGGTTCACTTTGGAGAGGATATCATTGATCATGTAATTGGCCGCAGGGCTGATCAGGGGAATAGCCGGTTGTAAACTGTCTTCATGTGAATAAGAGGGTTGGATGAATTTTCCTTCATTCGCAAATGATGAAAAGAGGCCGGTCAGTTCTTCCAACGTGGTTCCACACCCTCCAAGGATCATCGACAGGCCCAGTTTTTTCCGGTCCTTCCCGATCTGCCGGAAATGGCAGCGCACCAGTTCTTGCACCATCTTTTCCTTTCCGAGCAGATTCAGGCTTTTTACAGCGGGTATGTTCAGGGAGTGTTCCAGCGCATATTGTATGGTGACGTACCCGTTAAATTTCTGATCATAATTTTCCGGGGCGTAGCCTTCGTAATTAACCGGCACATCCGGCATAACGGTTTTGGGGGTCAGTAACCCTTCATCAAAACACAGGGCATACAATAAAGGCTTTAAAGTGCTTCCTGGCTGGCGCACAGCGGCTGCTCCATTCACCTGTCCGCCATCCAGTGTATCATTAAAGCCCGAGGAGCCGACATACGTGATCACCTTATGCGTCCGGTTGTCGATAACGATAACGGCTGCATTGCGGATATTTCTTAACCGCTGCACCCGCACATAATCCTCCACGATCTTTTCCGTTTTCAGTTGTGTGTTAAGATCAATATGCGTTTGGATCAATCCTTTCTGCTGCCGGGAAAGTTTGTAAAAAAGATGCGGGGTATAGTGCGGAACAGTTCCCCTGCTTGCTGTGAGCGGTTCGGCCAGTGCATCATCAATTTCTTTTTCGGTAAATACCTTCTCTTCTGAAAATTTCTTCAGCCAACGGTTCCGCTCTTCCCGGATGCGGTCATTATTTTTCCCGATCACAAGGCTGGATGGACGATTGGGGATAATGCTGAGCGCTGTTATCTCTGCCAGGGAAAGATGGTCGGGATTTTTATTGAAATAGAGAAGGGCCGCAGCTTTCACTCCTTCAATATTACCACCATAAGGCACCAGGTTCAGGTAAAGCTGCAGTATTTCATCCTTATCATATTTCCATTCCAGTTGCAGGGCGCGAAACATCTCGATGATCTTATTGGGCAGGGTACGCTTGCGATGTTCAAGAGCCCTGGCCACCTGCATGGTAATGGTGCTGGCCCCGGAGGTACGCTTCCACCGGAAAAGATTTTTAAAGAAAGCACGGCCAACAGCCACCAGGTTAATACCCGGATGGTTGTAAAAGTATTTATCTTCTTTGGCGATAATCGTTTTCCGGAGTAAGGGAGATATTTCCTCCAATTCTGTTTTCATTCGCCATTTCTGATCAACCGTCAGGCTGGCATTGATCACTTCACCTTTATTATCTGTAAGAATGGATGAGTAATCGATCCTGTCAGGCAAAGGCCAGATCCAGTTCAGCAAAAGGAAAAGAATGAATAACCCCAGGATAGCTATGGCGCTTCGCTTCAGCAAACGGATGATATGGTGCCTGGTGAACCTGAATTTCATACCTGGTACAGAAAAGTACCGCAGTAAAGATAAACAGGCACCTGCTTACTTGATGCGTATACGATCATACCGTTAACAAATATTTATTCAATTGAATTAGGAGATGCTATCTGCCGTGTATTATCTTGCCACAAATTTCTGCATACATGATTGCGGATTTCTGCCAGCTAGCGGATAAAAGCATTCCTCCTTAATTTTATTTATCCCCCTGTTTATTAATAAAGGCATACGCTTTGCTTAAAAAGCACAATGGCTTTTTAAAGTTCCAATGAATTTGTTTACCTTCTACATTCCAAAACTGAACCCGTCAACCTGATCTTATGCACATTAAAAGATTCCTGGCAACCATTCTGCTGGTTGCTCTTGCCGTATCTGCTTGCAACCGCAATGCTGTAGTTCTCAGTTATACCAATGCTAAAGATGAAGTGCCCCTCCTGGGCAACCTTCAGTTCCGTTTTAATCAAAGTATGATAGCAGATTCCCTGCTTAATGCATGGGATTCTACGGAGTATATTTCTTTTGAGCCTGCCATTAAGGGAAGGTATCGTTGGGAAAGCCCGGATCAACTGATATTTTCTCCTTCCCAGCCGCTTGACCCTGCTACCAATTACACAGCCAGTATAAAAAGCGCTGTACTCCGTTTCAGCAAATACAATAAAGTGAGCGACGGGGATAATATCCGTTTTCATACCCCTGCGCTCCAATTGGATAATTCCCAGGTGATCTGGATGGGTGAAAGCAGCACAACGGCCTCTCCTCAACTGGACCTGTTCTTTAACTACCGGGTCAATCCTGCCGATCTGAAAGAAAGATTGCAGATCGAGATCGGGGGAAAGAAACAGGATTATTCCCTGATCACATTGTCGGCTGATAACAGAATATCGATAAGACTGAACGGTATTAAAGCGTCCGAAAATGATCTTTCTTCAAGGATCATTATTGATAAAGGCCTGAAACCCGAAGGAGGTAAAAATGCTACTGCTGAAGCGATTACCAGCTCTCTCACTATTCCTTCGCCGTATGTACTGACGATACAGAATATGGAAGCCGAGCATGACGGTTCAGATGGGATCGTGCGGGTGATCACGAGCCAGCAGTTGAGTGATGAAAGCCTGAAATCATTTGTAAAGCTTGATCCGGACCTTAGTTTTACCGTCACTCCCGATGAAAGCGGGTTTACAATACGAAGCAGCCAGTTCAATATTGAAAAAAGCTATGCAGTCACCATTGCGAAAGGATTAAAAGGAAAGATCGGCGGTATTCTGAAAGAAGAGTATAATGGCAGTGTGGCATTTGGTGAGTTGGAAGCCGGTATACGGTTTACCAATAACAAAGCCGTTTATCTTTCCAAAAAAGGTTCCGGTAATATAGAAGTAAAGATCACGAATGTGGAGAAAGTAAAACTGGTGATCTCAAAAATATACGAGAATAACCTGCTGCTGGCCCAGCGTAACGGGTATTATCCGCAGGAATCATCCAATAATGACTATTATGAAGGCGATTACGAGGGGGGATATGTAGATGCTTCCCTGGGCGATGTGATCTATGAAAAAGAAATTGATACCCGTTCATTGCCTAAAAGCGGGGCCGGTCGCTTACTGAACGTTTCCCAGTTTGAGGACAGATTACCTGACTTCAATGGCATCTACCATGTAATGATCCGGTCAACCAAAGAGTACTGGGTTAGGGATAGCCGTTTTATTTCCCTGTCTGATCTTGGCCTGATCGCCAAACAGGGAGAGGATAAAATAGTTGTTTTTGCCAATTCGATCAAAACTGCAGAGCCGGTATCTGGCGTGAACATTATGGTGTATGGAGGCAATAACCAATTGATTGGAACAGGCGCTACTGATAAAAGCGGTGTGGCTTCCATTGCTTATACCAAAAAAGATTTCAGCGGCTTCAAGCCTGCGATGGTCATCGCCAAAACAGCCAATGATTTCAATTACCTGCCTTTTAATAATACGAGGGTAAACACTTCCCGGTTTTCAGTGGGTGGAAAACGGAATAATCCTTCCGGGCTGGATGCTTTTGTGTACGCGGAAAGGGATATTTACCGCCCTGGTGAAAAAGTGAATTTCTCGGTGATCATCCGCGACCGTCAATGGAATGCACCGGGTGATATTCCCCTGAAGATGAAATTTCTGATGCCCAACGGAAAAGAACTGAAATCGTTCAGGAAAAACCTGAACGAAGAAGGCTCGCTGGAAGGCAGCATTGATATCGCCGGTTCTGCTATTACAGGTAGCTACACGCTGGAAGTGTATACATCGAATGATGTATTGCTGGCATCCCGGAATTTCTCCATTGAGGAATTCGTACCTGACCGTATCCGGGTTACTACCAAACTGGCAAATGCTTCACTTAAGCCGGGTGAATCATCCCAATTGTCGATCAATGCCATGAATTTCTTTGGTCCGCCTGCTGCCAACAGGAATTATGAAACAGAGATACAGGTAAAACAAAAAGTTTTTTCACCTGAGAAATTCAATAATTATGATTTCAGCCTGGCCAATCAGAATACATTCTTTGATAAGCAGGTTAGAGAGGGTAAAACTGATGCAGAGGGTAATGCTTCAGAGTCGTATGAAGTGCCGGCACAGTATGCTAATATGGGCGCTTTGCAGACCAATTTTTATACTACTGTATTTGATGAAACCGGCAGGCCGGTAAGCAGGATGGCTTCAGCAGATATTTATACCCAGGATATTTTTTATGGTATTAAATATGACTGGATGTATTATTTCCCGCTGAATCAATCAGCAAAATTTGAACTCGTATCGGTAAATAAGGATGGTAATGTGATTAACTCCACTGCCAAAGTGGAAGTGATCAAACATGAATACCGTACCGTGTTGTCGAAGAGCGGCAGCTATTTCCGCTATGAATCGCAGAAACAGGATAAGCTGATGACTTCCGTGCAATTGGGAGTCGGTAATAATACCGTCTTCAGTTACATCCCCCGCTCTCCGGGCGATTATGAGGTAAGGGTGTACCGCAACGGCGCAAACAGTTATGTAAGCCGCAGTTTTTATAGCTACGGCAACTGGGGAGGGGATAACAATTCTTTTGAGGTGAACAATGAAGGAAATATCGAGATAGAACTGGATAAGAAATCTTATACCAACGGAGAATCGGTGAAAGCATTATTCAAAACGCCATTCAGCGGAAGAATGCTGGTGACCATGGAAACAGATCATCTTATTTCTTATGAATATGTTACGGTCAATGATCGTACCGCCAGCCTCGATCTTAAGCTTACAGGTGAACATGTGCCTAATGCATATATCACGGCCACGCTGATCAAACCCCATGAAGTATCAGATATTCCGCTTACGGTAGCGCATGGGTTCCAGAACGTGAAAGTGGAAGAGAAAAGCAGGCAGATACCTGTCGAGATCGCTGCACAAAAAAGTGTCCGTTCCAAAACCCACCAGAAAATAAAAGTGAAAGCAGCACCCGGCAGTTATGTTACGCTTTCTGCTGTTGATAACGGCGTGTTGCAGGTGAGCGATTTTAAAACACCTGACCCCTATAATTATTTCTATCAACAAAAAGCACTGCAGGTAACAGCCTATGATCTTTACCCATTGTTGTTTGCTGAAGTAAGAGCAAGGCTTAGCAGTACAGGTGGCGATGGGGAATTGAGTATGGACCGCCGTGTAAATCCCATGCCTGCCAAGCGCGTGAAAATAGTAAGCTACTGGAGCGGGATCAAAAAAGCAAATGGAAGCGGTGAAGCGGAATTTGAATTTGACGTACCGCAATTCAGTGGCGAGATCCGCCTGATGGCTGTTTCTTACAAAGGACAACGCTTCGGTTCAGGAGAAAATACCATGACGGTAGCTGATCCTATTGTGATCAGCACAGCTTTGCCGCGTTTCCTTAGCCCTGGTGATACCGTGAATGTACCGGTGACATTGAGTAACACAACAGATAAGCCGACTACTGTATCAGCCAATATCAAGGTAGAAGGTGGTATCAAGGTTGTAGGCGGTTCTTCCGAATCGCTGCCTGTTGCCGCAAAATCAGAAGCAAGAGCTTCTTTCCAGATTATAGCTGACCCGGTGATCGGCATAGGCAAAGTGAAGATACTGGCCAACGGAGCAGGGGAGAAGTTTGAAGATGAAACAGAGATCAGCGTTCGTCCGCCTTCCACTTTGCAGAAGCGTACCGGAAGCGGCGTTATTGCAGGAGGCAGCACCCAGGCGATCAATATCGGCCTTGGCGATTTTATGCCTGGCAGCACTGATTACAACCTGGTGGTAAGCCGCTCACCTGTATTGGAATTGGGTGATCAATTGCGTTACCTTGTGCAATATCCATATGGATGTACAGAGCAAACCGTTTCTTCAGCATTCCCGCAATTATATTATGGCGATATGGTGGAGCTGATGCAGCTGAACGGAAAAGATAAATCAAATGCCAATGCCAATATCCTGGAAGCTATCCGGAAGATCAAGATGCGGCAATTGTATAACGGGGCTGTTACGCTTTGGGATGGCGAAGGAAGGGAAGATTGGTGGACCACCATCTATGCTGCCCATTTCCTGCTGGAAGCAAGAAAGGCCGGTTTTGATGTGGACAATAGCCTGGTGGAAACAATGCTGGGCTATATCAATAACCGCCTGAAGAATAAGGAGACCATTACGTATTATTATAACCGGGACCAGCAAAAGAAGATCGCTCCCAAAGAAGTGGCTTATGGGTTATATGTGCTGGCACTTGCAGGAAGAACAAATATTCCTGCGATGAACTATTATAAGGCCAATCCCGCTGTGCTGGCATTGGATAGCCGCTATCTTCTGTCTGCCGCTTATGCTACGGCAGGCGATAAGAAATCATTTACAGCTATGCTGCCCGTTGCTTTTTCCGGTGAAGAATCAGTTGCACAAACAGGCGGCAGCTATTATTCAGATATCAGGGATGAAGCCATTGCATTGAATGCATTGATTGAAGTAGATCCTGGCAATAAGCAGGTGCCTGTGATGGCGAAACACGTAGGCAATAAACTGAAAACACGGAACTGGCTCAGTACACAGGAAAGGGCTTTCGCTTTCCTGGCTTTAGGGAAACTGTCGCGCAGTGCTAATAATTCCACTGTAACGGCAGAAATAAAAGTGGATGGAAAAACAATAGCTAAAGTGGACGGTGGTCAATGGCGTGGTGATAGAACTGCGCTGAAAGGAGCAAAAATAGAAGTGCTGACCAAGGGAAGCGGTAATCTGTATTATTCATGGGAAGCAGCGGGCATCAGTGCAAGCGGTGCGTACAAAGAGGAAGACAGTTATATTAAAGTTAGAAAGCGTTTTTATGACCGCTTTGGCAATGCCATTACCGGAAATACATTTAAGCAAAACGACCTGGTGATTATTGGTATAACACTGGAAAAAACATTCTCTGGTTCAATAGAGAATATTGTTATCACTGATCTGCTGCCGGCTGGTTTCGAGATTGAAAATCCGAGAACGAAAGAGATCCCGGGAATGGATTGGATCAAAGATGCTTCAAACCCGACATCTATTGATGTAAGGGACGACCGCCTGCATCTTTTTGTGGATGCCCATGGTAATAAACAGACTTACTATTATGCAGTAAGGGCTGTGTCTCCCGGCCAGTATAAAATGGGGCCGGTAAGTGCAGATGCGATGTATAATGGAGAATATCATTCTTACAATGGAGCAGGAACGATAAGGATCGTTCAATAAGTAATGCAATAAAAGAAAGAGCCGTGAGTGGGAATCCGATTCCTGCTCACGGCTCTTAATGTATATCTATTTGGTACTCCTAACCTCTTGCTGATTCGTTATTAACAGTTACTACCGGGATCTTTGATCCATATGAAAGCAACTTATTGGTAAGGCGGTTCCACAATCCCGGTAACCTGAAATCCTTTACAGGGTTGACCATGATCAGATCTGCATTGATCTTCTTGGAAAATTCCAGTGTGCTTTTGGCCAGGTTTTGCCCTTCCAGCAGGAAGCATTGCACGGGAATAGTGGAAATGCTCTGCACGAGTTCCAGAGCCATATCGATCACATTCTGATTGTTATGGTCGGCATGTTTGCGCAGCGACACAAAATAAACCGTTGATTTGAATGCCCTGCCCAGTAATGCAGCCAGCCTGATCTGCCGCATAGGCAGTTCTCCCGATACTGGTAACACGATCTTTTTGTAATGGCAGACCAGGCCACTTGAGCGGACTGCTAATACCGGGATCTGCGATTTTTTTGCCAAGCGGCTGATAGATATGGACGAAGCGATCCGGTGCAGCAGGTTGAATTTGGATAAGCCGGTCACTACAATATCCATTTCATATTGCTCGATATATTTAGCCAATTGTTGCTGCCGGTTACCCGAAAGCACACTTATTTCCAAAACACCTTCGCCACACAATTGCTGCTTGTAAGTTGCTTTCAATTGCTCCAGCTTTTTTAAAGCCGTCTCCTGGTTTTTATTCCTGCTTCTGTTAAAGGAAGCATTCCCTCTGCCAGATACATACACCAGGTGCACATTGCAATGGAAGGTGTTGGAAAGCTCTACGGCTTTCGCGATGGCCCATTTATTTTTCGGGGTAAAATCAATGGGGACAAGGATGTTATATAATTTATTTGGCATAGGCATTAATTTTAGGTTTATAGTGTCAGTTATCGGTCGTTGTTTTTATCAGGCGAGCGCTAATAAAGGCTCAAAGTCTCTCTCCCTGATATTTTTATCCGCGATCTTTTCCAACATTTCATCGGTGGTACAGAACGCTACTCCTTTGCCGGCATAAGCAATAATGCACCGGTCATCTTTACTGTCGCCTACTGCAATACAATTTTTCATTTTCACATTGTATTTCTCACACGCATGCTGCATCACGTTTGTTTTACAAAACGAATGACCACAAATGCTTTCGGGTGAACCAAAGAAATAAGATGGAAGATTTACTTCACCCGTTGCTTTCCCTTCAAAGAACTCAAGTTGATGAGCCATGGAAAAATCAGCGCCGATCTGTTGCCTCACATAATTGGTAATAAGCGTATAGCTATGGCTTATAATGCCGACCAGGTATCCTCTTTCCTTGTAATGCTTTACCATTTCCTTGATGTTCTCTGCCATTTCCATATTGCTGATCACATGCAGCAGTTCATCCATTGTACGGTTCTTCAGCAATAACCCTATTCTCTTGGTGAGAATGATAGAGTCCTTTTCATTGAAACGAAGTTCATCCAGTTTAGTACGGAACCCGAACGCGTCAGCACATTCATTGATAAACCGGTTCTTCAAAATGGTATCATCCATATCGAGGAGAAGCATTTTGTGATAAGAAGAAAGGTTTTCCCTCAACACATTGTTCATCTCCCGTTGAATGGCCTCTAACGAATTTACGCTTTCCAGCGATAATTCATCATTATGTTGTCGTTGTGCCCTGCTAAGGATTGCCCGGGACACTTCACGGCTCATTTTGCCGAGGGCCTCCCAGGGCTTACTTTTATTTTCGATATAACCTATATTCACTTCTTGCACACGGGCTTTCATAAAGTACATGTCAATCAGTATGCCTATGTCTACCCCATAATCGTTGAAGAATTCTATTTTCTGAAAAAAACTTTTTTTGCCTGCTATCATCCCGCTCAAAGGCTGGGAGAAATGGGAGAGGCCGGGAAATAAAATAGTGAGCAGTGGTTTTGCCACCAGTTCAGTAACCCTGCCTGCATTCCTTGCAAAAGCGCCTTTCACGAAATCAGCTTTATCTTCCAGCAGCGGTGTTGCCAGTTTGCTGATGGATTGTTCAGGATATGGATCGATATCTGCATCAAGAAAAACAATATAATCATTGGAAGCCGCATCAATTCCTTCTTTCATGGAAATGCCTTTTCCCCTGGTGGCGCTGATCAATACGTTGGCGCCGGCTTCACGGGCAATTGAAACAGTATTATCGTCTGATGTATCATCAACTACGATCACTTCCGAAACGGCTGGTTCGGAAAAACAGAATTTTATTACCTGAGCAATAGTTTTTTCTTCATTCAGTGCTGGGATGATCACTGTGAGCATGGGCGTTCTCCTCTTGGTTTAAGATTAATAAATGGCGCTCGATCAGTAATGCCTGGGCACGTTCTACACACGCCTTTTTTTGTCAAACATCGGGCCTGAAAATGGCCGGCCGCTGGTCCAGATTGAAAGGACAGATAGCGGATCGCTGGAAAGGTAGGAATATCTGTTGATTTTGAAGGTCTAAACGGATTAGAATAGCTCTAATTTGCCTGCTCTCACTTTTTTAAAGATATGGATTACTGTAAATAAATGCCTTAGGTGCTTGCTATATTTTAGTTAATAATAGTGGCGATAAGTCAACACTAAATAAAAAAGTCCCGGTAAACGGGACTTTCAATTTGTATGAATATAGAAAGATTAATAATCGTTGCTGTATCCACCACGGTCACGGTATCCACCACCGCCGCCTTTGTTATAACCGCCGCCAGAGCCGCCTTTTTTAAAGCCGCCTCCGCCACCACCGCCGAAGCTTCTTTTCTTGAATCCTCCGCCACCGCTACCTTCAGGTTTAGGACGGCTTTCATTCACAACGATGTTACGGCCGTCTACTTCTGTGCCGTTTAAAGCAGAGATAGCAGCTTGAGCCTGGTCGTCGTTAGCCATTTCTACAAACCCAAAACCTTTGCTGCGGTTAGTGAATTTGTCGAGAACGATTTTGGCAGAAGTCACTTCGCCGTGTGAAGCAAAAAGGTTTGAAAGATCCTGGTCTTTCAGGTTCCAACTGAGGTTTCCAACGTAAATGTTCATTTTGAAAGTTTTTAAAAAACAAAAAGTGCTAACAGTTGACAGTAACCAATGAACATTTATCGGTTTTTCGAAACGTTCAGGACTTGTGACACTGTACAGAACACCAAATCACTACGAATGTAGAGCTTTTTTTTTGACATATATTATTTTATTTGGCTGTAGTCCTTGCTGGGAGCGGGATACAGCGCTAAGCAGCTGGTTTTTAGGGAAAAAAATAAAAAAAAACCCTCTTTTGGAGGGGCTTTTTCGGGTATTTTTTAAGGAGAATTATTCAGCGATAACTTCAAATTCAACCTCAGTGGAGTGACCACTACCGAAGTCGATATTGGCTTTGTAGCTGCCCAATTCTTTCACTTCATCAGTGATGTGGATCTTGCGGCGATCGATTTCATATCCGCGTTGCTCACGGATCGCACGGCTGATCTGCAGTGAAGTGATGCTACCGAAGATCTTACCGCTTGTACCTGTTTTAGCACCCAGTTTCAAAGGAGCTTCTTTCAGTTTAGCGATTACGCTGTTGATCTCAGCCAGCATTTTCTCTTCTTTCTTGCGCACTTGCTTCAACCTTTCTTCCAGTTGTTTTTTATTGCTGGGGTTGTTTTCTACAGCGAGGTGGCGGGGCAGTAAATAGTTACGTGCATAACCACTTTTTACATTCACCACTTCATTGGCGGCGCCGAGATTGTCTACATCCTGAATTAAGATGATTTCCATTTTTCTGTTTTTTTATCCCAATGAATTACAGGCTTCATTGTTCTTTGCCCGCCTTTGCTAAAGCTTCGGTGGGCGCAGTTAGGGATACGCCCTTAATTATTTTAAAAGATCTGTTACGTAAGGCAACAATGCCATCTGACGTGCTTTTTTCACCGCATCAGAAACTTTGCGCTGATATTTCAGGCTGTTCCCGGTAAGACGGCGGGGCAGTAATTTACCCTGCTCGTTCAGGAATTTTTTCAGGAACTCTACATCTTTATAGTCGATGTAACGGATGCCATATTTTTTGAAGCGGCAGAATTTCTTAACTCTTTTGTCGCTTTTAATGGCGGTCAGGTATTTAATTTCATTCTTTGCCATCTGATTAAGCCTCCACTGCTTTTTCGGTTCCTGTTTTTACACCACTTCTTTTCTTAGCATTATACTCGACGGCGTATTTATCGAGCTTAGTGCAAAGCTGGCGAAGAACGCTTTCATCGCGCAGCATTTGGATCTTCAATTTCTCGTTGAATTCAGCAGGAGCGCTGTACTCAAGCACCCAATACAAACCAGTTGTTTTTTTCTGGATCGGGTAAGCCAGTGATTTCAATCCCCAGGGGTTTTCTGCTACAACAGAGCCACCATTTTCGGTAACCAAAGCAGCATATTTCTTTTGCGCTGCTTTGAACTCGTCATCGCTCAAAACCGGGGTAAAAATCACCATCAATTCGTAATTGTTCATTTTTACCTCTTTTTTTCCCCGCCTTCGGCGGAGAGTTAATAATTCGATTTAACCATTGGATCCTTTCACCACAGGGTAAAAGGAAATCTGCGAATACAGATTTGGGGCTGCAAAAGTAGGGAATTAGAGGGAGAAGGAAAAGGCGGGAAGTACTATTTTTCCTGCATACAGCCAAAATAGTCACCGGCTTGCCAGCCCGTAAAATAATAAGTAATAATGGATTGTTTTAATGTATTGATAATTAATGAAATAAAAAAGCCATCCCGGGACCGGGATGGCTTCAGGAGCAAAGTATCTTATTTATTTCAGCTTTAACAATAACAACACTTCCTTCTCTCTTCCCTGGCTGAATTCAACCAGGTAAAGCCCAAGCTTGTAATTTTCTCCCATTCTGAACGATTGTCCGCTCTGCAGGTTCTGACGCTGCTCCACCTGCCTTCCAAGGATATTATACACTTTCATGTTCACCGGCTGCATAGGATTGCCGCCTTTCAATGCGATCTGGAAGCTGGTAGTTGTTGGGTTAGGACTGGCTATAGCTTTCAATGCCGGATATTCCGGTACAGGGCCGCAGCTTCCCAGTGCATCGCCATGGGAAAGGTGACTGACCACCGCATTCTCATTGATCTCCAGGGAAGAATTGATATTGCCGGGTTTGTGGCAGATGATCACTTTATCCAGTTTCTTACCTCCACGGACATCTTTTACCATTACAGTTTTGCTGGCTGTTGCCTGGCAACCATTGCTGTCCGTTACTGTAAGATTGTAGGTAGTGGTTGCAATTGGGCTGACACTGGTGCTGACTGTTGCCGCTCCGTTTGACCAACTGTAAGAATAATCGCTGGTGCTGCCGCTCACCATAGCTGTCAGCGTAATAGAAGAGGCCGGTGTATATCCAATGTACACTGTATTTGCGTCAGCACCAGATGGTAATGCAAACGCATCGGCTATGGCCACTTCAGGCAGGGCGTTCACTACAACAGTGGTTTGACAAGTGCTGGTATTGCCTTCAGCATCTTTTACTGTCCAGTTGATGATGCTGGTGCCGGTATTGAAATGTCCGCTTGCATCCTGCGTACTGCCGCTGCGTTCCGTAGCACCGGTGATGGTATAACTATACGTAATAGCACCGCAATCATCCGTTGCTTCCAGCACAGGAATGGAATAATTGCCATTGCTGTTTACACAGAATGGAGTTACAGTGGGGCAGGTGGTGATAACAGGCGGTATGCTGTTGCTGAACCTGTAACGGGAGAATACCGGGTAATGGTCTGTAGTGGTAGAACCGTAATTGCTTACCAGGCTGGTCACGTCATTGAGGATGCTTGCTGTTGAATCCATGTAATAAGCATCCATTTCGTTGGATACGATCACATGATCGATCACATCATTATAGCTCACGGTCGATTTCTTGCCTGCAAGACTGAGCGGTAATGTCAATGGTGAATAATTAGTAGCATCTGACACAAACGTATTCCAGGATGTGGTGGTGAAACCCGCCGTGATGGACTGATCGAGATCATCATTGAAATCACCCAGCATGATGATGTTGTCGTTGGCGTACTGTGTATTGAGCAATTGATACAATGTGTCTGCACCTCTTTTTCTTCTGTCGTATGAAGTTGCCGTGGGTGAAGTATTGGCTTTTGCATGAATGAGGATGAACTTAACATTCTTTGTTACACAGTTAAGTGTTACATCCGCGCTCATCATAAAGGGGAAACGTCCGCTTGCCCAGTAGTTATAAGCAGGATTGCTGATGTCTGCTGCAGAATTGGTACCCTGAGACAGGAGCGGAGTAGTGGTGATATTACTTAACACAGAAGTTTTATATACAAAGGCCAGCTTCTGCGCCAGCGCCAATGCAGATGGCGGATTCACGGACGTGTTGGTGTGTGATCCGTAATCACTGATCACATACGCATACCCCGGCATCTGACTTACGATACGTGCCAATCTTTCCTCGCTTACTACTTCGGCCAGCGCATATACATCAGCGCCGGTATTTTGTAAAATGGTTTTTACATTCTGCTCCTGCTGATCATCGTTAGCGGGGCCTTCAACAGGGCTGCCAAACCATTCAACGTTCCAGTTCACTATTTCCAGCGTTGTAAGTGGATCAATGCTGGAGCCCGCAAGACTCACTGTTGCAGAAGTATCTTCCATATTGAAAGAAATACTTCCTGTAAAGTTTTGCCCGCTCTGTGTGGGAGCAAAACGTACATGAACAGTTTGTTCAATATTGTTGGCTTCTTCTTGTGTATATACTAAGGCTGTGCTGTATTGAACACCATCTTTTGAAAGCAGGAAATCGCCTGAGACAGATAAAGAGATGCCAGAGACGAGATCATTACCGGTAAAGGTCAAACTCTTGTCAGCATTAGATCCGTTTGCAACATAATTGAAGCGGATATCTGTAGTGCTGATAGTGAGGCTTGGTGGTGGTGGCACCGGTGAATCAGCAATACTGATATCGTCCAGTGTCCAACGTGCACCATCATCTTCAGAAGAAGCATACACAAATGCAATATGCACATTGGGCTGTTTGAAAGCAGCAAGGTTGATACCGGAAGAGATGGTCCATATATTGGATGTTTGCGCAGGGAATTTTCCATTGATGGTTGTCCATGTAGCAAGCGCAGGATCCCCACCTGTATAATCAGTCGATACTCTCAATTGCAAAGGCGGCCCGTTAAATGCTGTCCTGCTCCAGAAAGTGAGCAAAGGATAAGTTGTTCCCTGGAGGTTGAAGGAGGGTGAAATCAGCCAGTCTGTATTAGGCACATTGGTGCCTCCTGCAAAACCATTGATCTGAACACCATTGGGGAATGGAGCTGTTCCAGCCGGCGCATCGGGGTCGCGACCAAAGGCAGTGCAGGCCCAAACGGCGTCTCCTACGCTACTGTATTGCGTGAATCCATCAGTAAGGGCTGTAGTGCAGGTATTGAAGCCGGCCGAATAGAAAGTAATGCCTGTAGTGAAAGTCCAGCTATTGCCACTGAACCCTGCAAAATCATTGCCTGCAAGATCTTTCAGTGCACCGCTGCTGACTTCTACTGCATAAGCAGTATTGGCGGTAAGACCAGACAGGTTAAAAGAAAGTGTATTGCCGGAAACAGTTACCGTATTGTCAGTAATATTAAATGCCTGGAAAATGCTGTTATCACTGGTGTTGCGGATAGTGATCGTTCCGGTTGCTTTTTGTACCGGTTCATCAAACACAACTGATAGTGCTGTATTGGTAGGAACATCTGTTGTTCCTGTTGCAGGGAATAATGTAACAGGAACGGGTGCTGCAAGGTCCTGCGGATTGGCTTCAATGATGAAGTCGTCTATAGCCAGTCCATGATCTGATCCGCTGTGATCTATATCTTCCCAGCGCACCATGAGTTCATCACCAACAGGGATGTTCAGGCCATGGATGGTAAAATTGATGGCAACAGAATTTGCCGGAAGGTTCCCATCCAATGCTGCTGCGGTGGTGCCTGTAACAGGACTATTGAAGTTCAGGTTGGATACGGCGGTCCATGTTCCGTTGCTAAGAGAATTAACAGTGGCCCCTGTCTGATAGGCGAAGTTGACGGTTTGTACAGCAGCTACGCCTCCATTTCTCCATTGCTCTCCATTATAAGAGATCTTCAAAGATGTGATAGGGCTGCCTGTATTGTTGACAAAGCGAGCACCATAATATATAGTACCTGTGCTGCCAGATCCGATGCTGCCCAATGACCTGTCTGGTGAGCCCGTACTGCCAAAGCTGTAGAGCGCACCTGCATTGCTGCCTCCGTTGCCTGAATTATAAACCACCCGGCTGGAATACCAGCCATTGATGGTTGAATTATCTGTCCAGGGAATGGCAGTGCCTGTGCTGGCAAGCGTATTAAAATCCTGTGAATAAGAATTGATCAGCGGAATAGCTTCTGCTGCATCATCATCCGTGAGATCAATGCTGGCTGTGCCTGTTCCAATGGTATAACCATTGCTGACGGCTGTAAGTGAAATAGAAATTGTTTTCGTTGGTTCTGCTACAGCATCATTTACTACAGTTATATTAATGGTGCCTGTTGATGCCCCTTCAGCAATGAGAATACTACCGTTCTGCGAATCTGTATAGTCTGTGTTGACGGTAGCAGATCCGGCAAGCGTATAGGATATGGTTACTCCACCTGCGGGTGCAGGGTTTGAAAGAGCTACCTGGAAGCTGCCATTTGTAGAAGGTTCAGCAGCATTGCTGCCTGCCAATACAGAAGCATTGAGCGAAGGATTGCTTCCACAGGAGTTGAGCGCTGATGCTGTATTCCGTGGGTTAGGGGCGCCGGTTGCAAAGTCAGCCGTATTATTGTTATTATCCGTGCATCCATTATTGTTCCTTAATACAGCCAACGTATTGGATGGAGCTGCTGTGGGGCCCGAGCCTTCAAAGCAACTTGCAGTGCCGCCAAAGCCTACCAGGTCGATGAAGCCGGTAGGGCAGACGCCTGAGAGAGCAGTAGCACTATTCACGAGGGCTATTTTTCCTGCTGTGCCCGACATGGGGATGGTGCCTGTTGCATCTGGCGTGGGAAGATCTGCCGTGCCGGCAGCCCCTGCTGCTTCCTGCACGAGGTAATATTGCCCGGGTGCAATTGTTCCCGATAGCAATGTGACCTGCCAGGTGTTTCCTGCCGCGCTGGCATATTGTACAGACCAGCCTGAAAGGTCAACAGCAGCATTGGTGGGGTTGAATAATTCAATGAAATCATTTTTGTAAGTCGCTCCGCTGTTGCCACCGCCACCATATACCTGGCTGATGACAACCTGGGAGAACCCGGAACAGCAAAAAAGCAAAGCCAGGCAACTGCCCAGCAATCGTAGGTAGATTTTTCTCATAATTGTCTGTTTGATGGATAAGGAACATTTTATCAATAAAAAATAAATACAGCAATGCAGGTGGTAGACTCTAAAGAATGGCTTGTATTGTAACCGGAAGTTTTTCGCGGATCGGTCAACTAAACTAGGTAATAAAAAAATACAAAGTTGGGAGGCGATGTAAAATTATTCTTACTAAAAATGGAAGGGGTGACGGGGTGTGCCCAATATATATTGCAGTTTTATGCAGAGGCCCTGACATCCATTACACGTATCTGCAGGCTTTTTTCACCGTTCCATTCATTTTCATCCAGTTTAAACACAACATCAACAGGTTTCTTGCCGGTAAGCAATTCCATTTTGTCAGCCATATTGAAACCGATACCGCTGAGTGTAACGCCTTGTTGACGAAGGGAGAATTTAAGGTGTAGTTCTTTTACGATTTTAGAGAAGCCGGTGTCTGTTACGCCACGGGCCAGGAATACCGGCCGGAGATTTTCAGGGCCGAAAGGTTCCATCTGGCAAAGGATATTATAAAACGGCCATTGGATATCACTGAATTGAATTTCTGTATCGATAACAATTTCGGGGATCAGCAGATCGGGGTCGATCGTGGCGGATACCACTTCTTCAAATTTTTTCCGGAAAGCATCCACCTGTTGCAATTCCAGGGTCATGCCGGCAGCAGCGAAATGGCCGCCATAGCCGATCAGGTGTTCCCGGCAGGCATGAATAGCTTCATAAAGATTAAAACCCGGTACGCTGCGGGCGCTGCCGGCTGCATATTCTCCCGACTGGGTGAGCACAATAGTAGGGCGGTAATAATTTTCAATCAGCCGGGAAGCTACGATACCGACCACGCCTTTATGCCAATGGGGTTGGAACACGACCGTGGATTTGCTTTCTATCCATTCCAGGTTTTCGCTGATAAGGACCAATGCCTCCTGGGTAGTGGTGCTATCTGCTTCCTTTCTGTCGGTATTATCGTTGTGAAGCATTTCGGCATAGTGCAATGCTTCCTCATATCTTTCGGCTACAAACATCCGGACGGCTTTGCTTGCATCATCCATCCTTCCTGCGGCATTCACTCTTGGTGCGATCATGAATACCAGGTTTTGAATGTGCAGGGGCAGTTGCAGGCCGCTCAGCTCACACAAAGCCTTTATGCCGTTATTCGGCTTTTCATTGGCCTTTTTAAGTCCATGAAAAGCCATTATCCTGTTTTCGCCGGTCATCGGAACAATATCTGCTGCAATGGCTGTAGCCAGCAGGTCCATATATTCGAAAGCCCATTCACGCGGCAGTTGCATTTTTTGGGCAAGGGCCGTCATTAATTTAAAGCCGACACCGCAGCCGCAAAGTTCTTTATAAGGATAAGGGCAATCTTTTTGTTTGGGATTGAGGATGGCTACAGCCGGTGGAAGATCATTATCGGGCAGGTGGTGATCGCACACTACAAAATCGATGGATAATTCCCTGGCGTAACCGATCAGGTCTACTGATTTAATGCCACAGTCGAGTGAAATAATCAGGGTAAAACCATTTTCTTTGGCAAAATCGATCCCGGCTTTGCTTATTCCATATCCTTCGCGATAGCGGTGGGGAATATAGAAATCCAGGTGAGGGTGTATTTTTTTTAAAAATGAATACATGCTGGCTACGGCAGTGGTGCCATCTACATCGTAATCCCCGAATACCAGTATTTTCTCTCCGGTGGTGATAGCATGAATAATTCTTTCAACAGCTTTGTCCATGTCTTTCATTAACCAGGGATCATGTAATTGATCCAGTTGAGGGCGGAAAAAATCACGGGCCTCATCAAAATTGCGGATGCCGCGTTGGGATAATATCCTGCAAAGTATGGGGTGAATATTAAGTGTCTGGCGCAGTTCTGCCGCTGCGGCTGCATCTTCACTCTTTATCGTCCATCTTTTCTGCGTCATAAACTATGCTTTGCCAGCGGCGGGGCTGTATCAATATTTCCGGTCTGTTACATACAGCACCAGGTCTTCAAGGCCTTTGCGGACAGGAGATTCGGGAAACTGGGCCAGTATATCCAGTGCGTCTTTTTTGTATTCATTCATTTTATCGATAGCATATTGGATACCACCGGCTTCTTTCACTTTACTGATCACCCAGTTCACTTTTTCCTTATCTGTATTCTTGTTTTTCAGGATATAGATAATGCTTGTCCGGGTCTTCCTGTCAATATTGTTCAAGGTATAGATCAGTGGCAGGGTCAGTTTTTTTTCTTTGATATCATTACCGGTCGGTTTTCCAACATTGTCATTGGAATAATCGAAAAGATCGTCTTTTATCTGGAAAGCGATCCCGGTTTTTTCCCCGAATAAGCGCATTTTTTCGGCAATTTCATCGTCATGGCTGGTCGACCAGGCGCCTGCAGAGCAGGCTGAGGCGAGGAGAGAGGCAGTTTTGTTGCGGATAATCTCAAAATAAACGTCTTCCTGCAGGTTAAGTGACCGTGATTTCTCCAGTTGCAATAATTCGCCCTCACTCATTTTTCGGACAGCGTCGGAAAGGATATGAAGGATCCGGTGGTCATTATTGTCGAGGGATAATAATAGCCCCTTGGCAAGCAGGTAATCGCCCACGAGCACCGAAACCTTGTTTTTCCAAAGCGCATAAACGGAAAAGAAGCCGCGGCGTTCCTCAGAATCGTCCACTACATCATCGTGTACAAGGGTGGCTGTATGGAGCAATTCGACCAGGGAGGCTGCACGATAAGCCGGTTCGGTCACTTCTCCGCATAATTTGGCGGAAAGCAGAACGAACATTGGCCGGAGCTGTTTCCCCTTCCTTTTTACAATATATCGCATGATGCGATCAAGCAGGGGCGTCTGACTTTTCACCGCTTCTCTGAAGCGGGATTCGAAGATTTTCAGCTCATTTTCAATTAGTCCAAGCGGAAGGCTCATAATAAAAATGGCAATTTACGTCGCAAAAAATAAATGACCTCACATGCAACTAAACAGTTGGTTTTTTTGACTAAGTACTTGAAAAATAGCAGGAAAAGCCTGAAATAATTTTCACAAAAATTTGGTAATTAAGCTCTAAAGCATAATTTTGCACTTTGTTAGGACATTGTTTTTTCGTAAATCTTAATCCTTAAGTTATGGTAAGCAAAAAGTACACTCTATTGGCAGTATTGTTCTGCCTCCTGGCGACATATGGCTTCTCCCAGGTGAAAACTGGTAGTAGTTATGACGTCTCAGATTCATCCGTCGTTCCGGCTAAAAGGATGCCTCAGCATACCGAATTCCTGAACGGTACCTATAATTTTCCTGCAAAACCCCGTAATCAGTGGGAAATAGGTGTTAAATACGGGCTTGCACACATTTCTGGAGATATTCCTTCCGTTTTCCTCACCGCTCCCAACTTCGGCGTTCACATCCGTAAGTCATTCGGATATGTGTTCTCTGCCCGTTTGGAGTATGTATTCGGAGAGCCTCGCGGTTTGAACTGGAAACAGTCAACAGTGCATGCAGGTACTCCCTGGGTAACTGATGGTTATCCTGCCGGATCATTGATCTATTCCAACTACAAAACGAGGGTTCAGGACCTGTCACTGCAAGGTGTTATCACCCTGAACAATATCCGCTTCCACAAAGCGAAAACAGGTATGAACTTCTACCTGTTCGGTGGTATCGGTGGTTTGATCTATGACGCAAGGATCAATGCTGCAAATGACAATACTGGTGGTATTTATACTACCGAGTTTGCTTCTATTTCCGGTAACGTTTATTCAAACCGTAAAGACACGAGGAAAGCATTGAAAGATGTGCTGGATGATTCTTACGAAACACGTGCAGACAACGATAAGCAAACTACTGCTACTTTATTCAACGATACCTTCCGTCCCAGCCTGACCCTGGGTGCTGGTATGGCTTTCAAACTGAGCAACAAATTCAACCTTGCTCTGGAAGACCGCTGGACATTCGTAAAAGACGACCTGCTTGACGGACAACGTTGGGCTGAACAAGGAGACCTGACTCGTGACTATGATGCATTCCATTTCTTGTCACTGGGTCTGAACTATAACCTGGGTAAAAAAGCAGTTGAACCTCTGTACTGGCTGAACCCGCTGGATTACGCTTACAGCGAGATCCGCAACCCTCGCCTGATGAGGCTGCCCAAACCCGTACTGCCTGATAGCGATGGTGACGGTATCACTGACCAATTCGACCAGGAACAAACTCCTGCCGGTGCACCTGTTAACTCTCATGGTGTAGCGCTGGATACTGATGGTGACGGCGTTCCTGATTACAAAGACAAACAACTGATTACTCCAACTTACTGCCAGCCAGTAGATGCTGATGGTGTAGGTAAATGTCCTTGCCCTGATGCATCCTGCTACGAAGGCCTGGTTGCAAAAAGCAATGATTGCGCTACTACACTGGGTGCTCTGCCTAGCGTTACTTTCAAATCTGGTTCTAACAACCTGAGCGATGACGCTAAAGCTGTACTGTCTACAGTAGCTTCAAGGCTGCGTAACAGCCCTGAATGTAAAGTAGTTGTAGTTGGTTATTGCTCTTCAAGCAAGAAAGAGCAGCAACTGAGCTGGGATCACGTAAATAAAGTGATCACTCACCTTGTTGAAAAAGAAGGTATCAGCCAGGACCGCTTTATCTTCAACTACGGTCAGGAAGGTGGCGATTGCAACACAGTTGATCTCCGTGGCGCTAGCGCTGGTGAAGATGGACCAAATACTGTTGCTCCTCCGCACCCGAACCTGCGTAAAAAATAAACTAAGCTTTACTTTTTGCTGATAGATAACCCTTCCGCGTCTGCGGAAGGGTTTTTTTATTCTACGAGCCTCTTTATCAAAACCTTAACTAAGCTGTTTTGGTCAACTATCTTTTTTGCGTAAGTTTTGTCGGTATCTATTAACTTTGCACACCTTTATGCGTTTTGTACCTGTAATAATAGCCTTGATCTTCCTGAGCAGTTGCAGCAAAGGAATCACTAAGATCCTCAAGAGCCCAGACCCAGAATATAAATTACGGGTAGCTGAAAAATACTTTGTTCAGAAAAAGTATACTAAAGCCCAGGTTCTTTTTGAGGATGTAATGCCTTATTATAAAACCAGGCCTGAATTCCAGGATATCTATTATAAGTATGCTTATTGCGCTTATAACCAGGCAGATTATCTGAATGCAGAGAACCTGTTCAAAACCTTCCTGGAAATATTCCCTAATAGTACCAAGGCAGAGGAAATGGCCTATATGCGGGCTTACAGCTATTATAAACAATCACCCAAGCCGGAGCTTGATCAAACCAACACGATCAAAGCAATGGGAATGATGCAGGTGTTTATCAATACGCACCCGGGTTCAGAAAAAAATAAAGAAGCGACTGCCATTATTGAGACCTGCCGGGCCAAGCTGGAAACAAAGGATTATAAAGGTGCGTTTTTGTATTATAATATGAGCCAGTTCAGGGCTGCTGGTGTGGCATTCACCACGCTGATCAATGCCTACCCTGAATCCTCCCGGCTGGATGAATACAAATTAATGGCAATAAAATCGTATTATCGCTTTGCAGAACTGAGCGTGGAGGAAAAGAAAGCAGAGCGTTATGAGCAGGTGATCGATGCTTGCCATGAGTTTGTAGACCGGTTCCCTGAAAGCAAATTCCGTAAGGAAGTAGAAGACTATATCGCTTTATCGCAAACAAATATTAAAAACTTAAATAGCAATATATGAGTAAGTTAAGACGCCAGCTTAGCGCTGGTATCGCTAACAATGTGGAAACCAAAAGCCTGGATGACCTGAAAAGCAGAACGGGTAATTTATATGAATCTATTGCCATAATTGCTAAAAGGGCTAACCAGATCAATATTTCTTTGAAAGAAGAATTGCACAATAAGCTGGATGAATTTGCCAGCCATACAGACAGCCTGGAAGAAATTCATGAAAACAAAGAGCAGATCGAAATCTCCAGGGCTTATGAAAGAATGCCTAACCCTGCACTGCTGGCAACCCAGGAGTTCATGGATTCAAAAGTGTACTTCCGCAAAGGCGAAGACCAACTGTTTGATTGATCACCGGCAAACCGGTGTTAAATAGTATACACGATCCGGCCCAAAGCTGGATCGTTTGTATTTTATATGGTATTTTTGATAACCTATGCTGGAAGGAAAAAAAATATTGCTTGGCATCACCGGCAGCATCGCTGCATACAAATCAGTGCACCTAGTAAGATTGCTGGTTAAAGCTGGTGCTGAAGTAAAAGTGGTGATGACGCCTGCAGCAAAAGATTTCGTTACTCCCCTGACCCTGTCCACCCTCAGCCGCAATCCTGTGCTTACAGACCTGTTTGACGGGCAAAGCTGGGCCAACCACGTAATGATAGGCCGTTGGGCCGATATTATGCTGATAGCGCCTTTAAGCTGCAATACACTGGCTAAAATGGCCCACGGGCAATGCGATAATCTTTTACTCGCCACCTATCTTTCTGCTACCTGCCCTGTGGTGGTGGCTCCGGCAATGGATGAAGATATGTGGCATCACCCCTCCACTGTCAAAAACCTTCAGTTAATACAGTCCTTTGGTAATACCGTTATCCCGGTAGAAAAAGGAGAGCTGGCCAGTGGTTTATTTGGCGATGGGCGGATGGCGGAACCGGAGCAGCTGGTGCAATACATAACCGATCATTTTTTTTCAGCCAAACCGCTTGCCGGCCGTAAAGCCCTGGTAACAGCCGGCCCCACATACGAAGCAATTGACCCGGTTCGTTTCATAGGTAATCATTCTTCCGGTAAAATGGGTATTGCGATCGCAAAGGAATTATACAGGCAAGGTGCCGAAGTAACGCTGGTGGCAGGTCCCCTGCACACGGCTTTTTCAGCCAATGGCATTAAGCTGGTGAATGTGACGTCTGCTTCAGAAATGTATGCAGCCTGCGAGGAAGTGTTCAACACGGCCGACCTGGCTATTATGTCGGCAGCAGTAGCCGATTATACGCCTGTCGCAAAAGCTCCTGAGAAGATCAAGAAAAAGGAAGATACGTTCCACCTGGAACTGACTAAAACAAAAGACATTCTGAAAAGTCTTGGCGGACGGAAAAAGAAAAGCCAGGTGCTGGTAGGCTTTGCATTGGAGACTACAGATGAAAGGAATTATGCACTGGGAAAACTTGAGGCGAAGAATGCAGATATGATCGTGCTGAACTCCCTTAATGATGCAGGCGCCGGTTTCGGATATGACACCAATAAGATCACGATCTTCCAACGGGATGGAAAAGAGATCCGTTTCGATACCAAATCAAAAGAAGCTGTGGCGAAGGATATTGTTGATACCATAATCACTTCTTACTATGCTTAAAAAAACAGTGCTTTTTGTGGCGATGGTGTTCCTGCTGCAAACTGCCCGTTCCCAGGAATTACAGGCAAAGCTTACCGTGCTGACCAGTAAGATCAGTACGAATGTAGACAAGAAGATCTTCCAGACCCTGCAAACAGCCCTGGTCAATTTTGTAAACAACCGCAAATGGACCAAGGATGCATTTCAGAGCAATGAAAAGATACAATGCAATTTCCTGCTCAATGTGGAACAGGAATTAGGCAATAACATGTACAAGGGCTCGCTTACTGTACAAGCGGCCAGACCCATCTTCAACAGTTCGTACGATTCCCCGCTGATCAATTTTATTGATGATAATGTAGTGTTCCGTTACCAGGAATTTCAGCCGGTTGAGTTCAATGAGAACAGGGTTCAGGGCAACGATCCTACAGTGGCGAATCTGCCCGCAATAATGGCTTATTATATCAATATCATCCTGGGACTGGATTATGGCTCCTTTGCTTTGCGTGGAGGAGATACTTATTTTCAAAAAGCCTGGAATATCGTAAATAATGCGCCAGAAAACCGTGACATTACCGGATGGCGCTCTTATGAAAGCCAGCGCAACAGGTACTGGTTGGCTGAAAACCTGAACAATAACAGGTATGCATTGATACACGACGCGCTTTATTCCTATTACCGTTCAGGCATGGACCTTTTTTATGAAAATGAAGATGAAGCAAGGAACGGAATATTGAACAGTCTCAATTTTCTTAATACCCTGAATAAAGAGAATCCCAATTCAATGATACTGCAATTCTTTTTGCAGGGCAAGAGTTCGGAATTGATAAAGGTATTCAGCCGGGCAGACAAGGATAAAAAGACAAGAGCTGCTGATATTCTTGCAAAGATCGATATTACGAATGGCAATGCTTACAAAGAGCTGCGATGAAAAAACTGAGTTTTCCCTTACTACTGTTGCTTACAGGCATAATGGCCTGCAGCGATAAAAATAAATTACCCAAAGATGTGTTGCCTCAGCCTAAAATGCAGGCAGTGATGTGGGATATGATCCGTGCAGGAGATTTTCTGAACAATTATGTGTTTTACCGGGATACTTCGGTCGATAAAATAGCTGAAACCCAGAAATGGAATGAGAAGATATTCCAGATCCATAAGATCACGCGTAATCAATTCGATAAAAGCTATGCGTATTATCGTCAGCATCCGCAGTTAATGAAAGCGGTGATGGACTCGATCAGCAAAACAAAAGTGGAAGATATCGTGACCCAGCCCACTCCCGAGCCTGTTGTACCCTCTGTGCAGGACACAGCAGCAGGGAAAAGAAAACTGGATTCGCTGAAGCGGGTACGGAGAATAGGCAAGTTTAACAACCGGCTGAACAATAAGCTTGCTGAACCGAAGTGAAACTGAAAGTAAGTAGTAATTTGTGCTACGGAATAAATTTAATCCTCTAACGATTACCGATGAATAAACTGGTTCATACAGCAGAAGAAGCCCTGAAAGATATTATTGATGGAAGTGTGGTGATGCTGGGTGGTTTCGGCCTTTGCGGCATTCCCGAAAATTGTATCGCGGCATTGGTGAAAAAAGGCGTTACAGGCCTTACCTGCATCTCCAACAATGCAGGTGTCGATGATTTTGGAATAGGGCTATTACTGAAGCGGAAGCAGGTAAAGAAGATGATCGCTTCTTATGTAGGAGAGAATGCCGAGTTTGAACGCCAGTTGCTGAGCGGCGAACTGGAAGTGGAACTCATCCCACAGGGCACATTGGCCACCCGCTGCATGGCTGCAGGCTATGGCATGCCGGCGATCTTTACACCAGCCGGTGTAGGTACCGAAGTAGCAGAAGGGAAGGAGGTCAGAAATTTCAAAGGCAAAGACTACCTGCTGGAATATGCATTTGACGCTGATTTCGCCATCGTAAAGGCCTGGAAAGGCGATACCCAGGGAAATCTTATCTATAAAGAAACAGCCCGTAATTTCAATCCTATGATGGCAATGGCGGGGAAGATCACTATTGCTGAGGTGGAGGAACTGGTGCCGGCAGGAGAATTGGATCCTAATAACATACATACTCCTGGCATTTATGTGCATCGCATATTCCAGGGAGCAGGATATGAGAAACGGATAGAGCAAAGGACCGTGCGGAAAAGAAAAGCGGCGCAGGAATAAATCAATACCAAACGATCAACGCAAAAAGATGGCATTAATAAAAGAACAGATAGCAGCGCGCATAGCGCAGGAATTGCAGGATGGTTATTATGTGAACCTGGGTATTGGTATTCCTACGCTTGTAGCCAATTTTATTCCTGAGGGAATAAATGTGGTGCTTCAAAGTGAGAACGGTTTATTAGGCATGGGGCCATTTCCCTGGGAAGGCGAAGAAGATCCTGACCTGATCAATGCAGGCAAGCAAACGATCACGACCGTGCCTGGTTCTGCTTTTTTCGACTCTGCTATGAGCTTTGGGATGATCAGGGCCGGCAAAGTGGACCTGACCGTGCTGGGAGCGATGGAAGTGAGTGAGAAGGGCGATATCGCCAACTGGAAAATACCCGGTAAAATGGTGAAAGGAATGGGTGGTGCGATGGACCTGGTAGCGAGTGCGAGAAATATCATTGTGGCCATGATGCATACGAACCCGAAAGGGGAATCGAAGATATTGCCGGAATGTACTTTACCGCTTACCGGCGTGAAATGTGTTAAAAAGATCGTATCAGACCTGGCGGTGCTTGAAGTAACAACGGAAGGGTTCCTGCTGTTGGAACGGGCACCTGGTGTGAGCGTGGAAGAAATAAAGCAGAAGACTGCAGGCCGCCTGGTAATAAAAGGGGAAGTGCCGGAAATGCAGTTTGCCTGATCTAATCGATCAGGTTATTTTTTACCGCAAAGAAAACAAGACCGGCAGTGTTCTTACTGCCAAATCTTTCCATCAACCGGTCTTTGATAGCTTCAACAGTGCGGGGGCTGATCTCCATTTTTTGCGCGATCTCCTGTGCGGTGAATTCCATGCAGATAAAGCGAAGTACGTCCCGTTCTTTATCACTAAGGGTGATCTCGTTATTGAGAGAGGGGACCACTTTCTGGCGTGAATGTGATTTTTTGAGGAGGATGCGGTTCACGAAATTATTCAGGTAATATCCTTTTTCGAACACTTCCATGATGGCCCGGCGGATCTCCTGTGGTTCAGCATTTTTCAGCATATAACCATTAGCGCCGTTTTCCATGAGGTGATAAACAAAGCGTTCATCTTCGTACATGCTCAACACCAGTACTTTGATGCCGGGATATTGTTTGCTGATGATCTTAGTAGTTTCGATACCATCTTTACCGGGCATGCGAAGGTCCATCAGCACCACATCAGGTTCAGATTGAGCTATGCCATTGAGTAATTCATCACCATTCTCTGCTTCCTGTACAAACTTGATATTGGTGAAAGGCCTCAGGGAAAGGATCACCCCTTTTCGGAAGATTTTATGATCGTCTGCAATAGCTACCTTGATGATTCCCATAAGTATCAGATAAAGGATAAAATTAGCAAATAAACAGCACTTATTGATAGGGTTCGTCCTTAGGCAATTCTATGGTAACCTTATAATAAGTTTGCGAAATATCTTTCTCAAAGTAGATGCTGCCCTGCACAACGCGCAAGCGGCTGCTGATATTCTTCAGGCCCAGCCCGATATTACTTTTATTTAGTTTATCAAAATCAGTTTGTATAATACCGCGGCCATCGTGATGGATGCGAAGATAGAATTTATCGCCATGTACATTCTGGGTAAGATGTATAAAGCTGGAGCTACTGTGTTTGAGAATGTTATTGACAAGCTCCTGTACGATCCGGAACACGATCAATTCTTTTTCAGGTTTCAGGCGGTCTTTATAATCATGAAAGCGGCTGCTGGCATTCATGCTGCCTGAGCCGCTGATCTTCTGGAACAGGTCGTTAACGGCCGACTCAAGGCCAAAGTTCTTAAGGGTGGGAGGCATCAGGCTATGGCTGATATTCCGCACGAGCTGGATGGTATCATCAATGATCTGCCTGGCCTGAAAGATGGATTGAAGCTGTGTGGCTTTATCCTGGTTAACGAGGTTCTCGTTAAGGTAGAGGCGGGCTGTGGCCAGGAGTGGGCCTGCATCATCATGAAGGTCAGCTGCCAGCCGTTGGCGTTCTTCTTCCTGCAGTTTGATGGAGGCGTTGAGGAGGATCTTCTGTTGTTCTTCTTCCATTTTCTGGAGGGTGCGCTGGTAGCGGGATACTTTACGCTGGTGAAAAATGATGAAAAGCACAAGACCAACGGTAAGTACCAGCATTCCCATCGTGCCAATAAAGAGCACAGAAGATACTCCTGAGGTCGGGTTGGTGGCTTGCAAGAAGAACATAAAATGAAAATAGGGAATTAATTTACATCAATATCCAGATATGGCATCTGAATCTGTGGGATTAATTCTTTTTTTTTGACGGCTGAAATTTTAAATAGGGCGACTAGAAACAAAATATTCTTCACCAATTCAGCTATATAGGTGTAATGATAATAATTGTCGAATTCAGCCAGAGACATTTCCGTTACAAGGATATTGAAAAAGAATGACCCGCCTAAGTAAAGTAATAGCCCGATTGATATCCAGAAAAGGTAGTTCTTAAAGATGCTTTCTGAATCATCCATCCTGGACTGTTCGTATAAGAAGGAAAAGATGTAGATAAATATTAATATAGTCTCAATTCCAACCGGAATAGTGTCGAGAATCAAATTTGACTCAATTTTTGCAGGTTTGATAATTAAAAGGCTGATCAAAAAGGCAATAAAGGCTACTGAAAGCCCTATTAAGAGCTTACGTCTTTTTTTGCTGGCTGAAAGAAAGAATATTGTAGTGAAAACAAGGTACTCAAATGGGGTAAATAAGTTCTGTAGCACTAAAAGCGCATTATAGGACTTTACCTCTAGTAAATAATCAAATAGACAAAGGTAAAAGCACACTATTGTCCCGTAAATGCAGAGGATGGTCGGAAGTCCTTTTTTTTCCCTTGAAAAGAAATAAAAAATAGGGAAAGACAAGTAGGAAAAGGCGTTTATATAGTAAAAAAGTTTCTCTATTGTTTGGATTTTGCCCAAAAATAGAAAAACTTTTAAACGATTAAAACTTTTACTGACCTATTCTTCCCAAATAAGCCCAGAAAGATCTTCAATCCTAATCACAGCTCTTGAAACGATGAACTTTTTCATAACAGTAAACGCTTTTTAAAGGTGCTTGAATCGATTCCAGGTGTAAAATTTGGACTGAATGGCGGGTATTTCTACAGACCTATTCCTACTATAAAACCCCTATAATCAAGTGAAATGCAGTCTGGTAAAGGGTTATATGGAATATTACTTAGAAAATAACCGACCTAAATAAGGTGATTTTACCAAGTAAAAATAGTATTTTTACCAACAACAAAATAGGGTTTTTTCTCGAAAATTTTCGATGAGCGAGGATTTATCAACTCATGTGGATAAAAAAGAGGTGAAACTTATGTGGATTACCGGCCACAGAATGGGCCGATAAGGTCAGAAAAAGGAAGTTGATTGACATTGGATTCGCTTACGGTTCTTCAATGGATAAAGGAAATCATGTTATGGACGGTTTAACCCGTGGTTAGCGGATCTGGATATTGGATGGATCTGAGGGGCTAGTCCTCGTCAATCAACTTAAAACAAAAATATATCCACACCCTTATGTGTACAAGCGCATTATTGCTGTGTTTGATTTTCTCAGCTTTTACGCTAATAATCGTAGGAGTTCGATTTCGATAGTGTAGTTACTACGATTCTGTAGTTGCTTTTATAAAGACTTCTTCGAATATCCTATAGAATAAAGTATAATGATAGTTAGCGTCAATTTTTTGAAACTGAAAAGAATAGAGAAGGTAAAAAAAACTACATTTGGCATCGGAAAAATACATCCACCTGTCTGCATAGTTGTTTCGTGTGTTTGCTGATGACAGGCTGCCATACAGTTGATTGCATAAACCAAAGCTTACTATGACAACTCAGCAGATTAAAGTGGCCATTGCTGATGACCACAAAATTTTCCGGGACGGCATACGTATGTCGCTCAAAGACAAGGAGTACCTGAAAATACTTTGGGAGGCGGAAGATGGGAAGGACCTGATGCACAAGCTTCAGCTTAAGCTTCCTGATATCATCCTGATGGATATCAGGATGCCGGAAGTAGACGGTATCAATGCAATCAGCATGATCCGAAAGGAGTATGAAAGCGTCAAGATCATAGTCCTTACCATGTATGATGACCAGGAAATGATCACCAAAATGATGGAAATGGGCGCTAATGCGTACCTGACCAAGACCACTGACCCGGAAGAGATCTACCAGGCCATACTGACCTGCATGAATGATGATTTCTATTTCAATGAATTGGTGAATAAGGCCGTGTTGCTGAAATTACAGCATAAAAAGACGGTCCGCCAGTTTTATCCTAATCCTGTCAAACTTTCTGAAAAGGAGATTAGAATATTAAAGCTGATCTCTGAAGACAAGACTACTGAAGAAATATCCAAGGAAGTTTTCCTTAGCCCCAGGACCATTGAAACGATCCGGCAGAATATGAAACAGAAAGTGGGGGCTAAAACTATTGCCGGGCTTGTAATGTATGCGATGAGAAACAAACTTCTCGAATAGCTTCCACTGGCATGACTAATATTAATGATCTCTTTTTTGATGGCCATTATAAAGATATCTGGCGTGCTATTATCCCTGCCCAACTGACGGATAGGGAAATCAGGTTTATGCTGGAATATTTTGACCTTAAACCAGGTGATGAAGTGCTGGATATGATGTGCGGCTATGGAAGGCATTCACTCGCCCTGGCTGAAAAAGGCATCCGGGTTACTGCAGTAGATAATCTGCTGGAGTACATCACTGAAATCCGGGATAAGGCATTGGCATCCAATCTTCCTGTATTTCCCTTGCTGGCGAATATTATTGATTACCACCCTACGGGACGGTATAAGCTTGCCATCTGCATGGGGAACAGTCTCAATTTTTTTGATGCCGGCAATACAGCCAAATTGCTTCAGTATTGGGCAGAAGCATTGGCACCAGGTTCCCATTTGCTGATCAATAGCTGGTCACTGGCCGAAATAGTGATTCCCCAATTTGTAGAGAGATCAGAAGCTGAGCAAGGCGATTTAAAGATCATTTCCCACTCAAAATATTTGTTTCATCCTACCCGTGTAGAAACTGAAACCCAGATGATAGATACTGTTGGAGGAATAGAGACCAAGACAGCAATTGATTATATTTTTTCGGTGAATGAAATTGAGCTATTACTGAAAGAAGCGGGTTTTCTCCTCAGAGAAGTGTATAGCATCCCTGGGCGAAAAAAGTTTACCCTTGGTGAACCACGGGCCTATATTGTCGCTACCAGGCAGTAACTGTTAAGCTCTATTCTAAAAGGTTACAATACCATGCCGGATTGCTACCATTGCAAGACCTACCCGGCTTCTTACATCCAGCTTAAGGAATAACTGATCCCGTAATGTATCTATTGAACGTGGGTTCAACCCCATTTTTTGTGCGATTTCTTTATAAGTGAGATCAGAGCAGACCATTTTCATGAATTGGATATCCTGTGCTGAAAGCAAGGACCTTTGCAGAGGGATGTAACCGTTCTCGTTGCTTCGAAAAAGGTTGATCAATTTGCCAGTAGTATGGTTTGAATAATAGAATCCCGACTGCATCACAGAGCGTATAGCAAATTTAAGTTCAGACGGATGAATATCTTTTTTCAGAAAGCCTTTAACGCCCGTTTGTAATAGGCGAATCAGGGATAATTCAGAATCGTACATAGTCAACATTAGGATGGGTATCTTGGGGAATTCACGGTGCAAAAACTCGGATGTTTCAAATCCGTCCATTTCAGGCATATTGAGGTCCATGATTATCACATCCGGAATTATTCCGTCCAGGATTGCGTTTTTAATTTCCTTGCCATTGGCAGATTCGTTAATAACCCGACAATCTTCGAAACTGTTAATTAAGACTGCGAGTGCATTGCGAAGTAATACATGATCGTCTACCAGGGCTACTCTTACTATTTTTTCTTTTTTCTCCATGATTATATTGGAATGATGAATTGTAGTAATGTTCCATTATCCGGTTTGCTGGATATTTCCATTGCGGCTCTTATCATCCGGCTTCTTGCCTGCATATTTTTTATCCCTGCTTTCCCTTTATTGGAGAAACTATCTGGATCGGTTAATGGAAAGCCTTTACCATCATCCTGTATGTAGATGTGTAGGTCGCTGGTAGAGTATTTTAATATCAGTGAAGCGTTTTTAGCTTCAGAATGTTTCAGGATATTATTAAATGATTCCTGTATTATTCTGAAGATGATAAGTTCCTTCTGGGAATCCATATATACGGGTTCCCCTTCAATTTTAAATGAGATGAAAAGAGTACTGGAATCTTTAATCCTGGTTAACTCATTTTCCAGTGCCATAATGAGCCCATAACTGTTAATGATATCTGCGTTCAGGCTTTTGGAAATATCTTTTAATTGGGTTATAGATTCGCTCAATAATTCTACTGAGGAATCGATTTGAGAAGAGGCTTTTTCCTTTTCTTCTAAGTTTAGGGTATTTAGACGAAGCTTGATTAAGGACAGAGTCAGTCCTATATTATCGTGTATCTCTTGAGATATGTGTCGAAACATATTTTCTTGAACTTCTAGTTGTGTGACAATAAGTTTTTTTTCGTGTTTTAATTTAAGTTCGCTGTATGTTCGCTGATACAGTGTCCTTTTCTGTTGATATAAATAAACGACAAGTATCATTAGACCCCCTAATAATAGTATTAGGCAAGTAGTGATGGCCAAAAAGATAATTATATGAACTCCTTCTTGCATAAGTACGCCTTGATTATCATTATGAAAAGAAGGATATAGAAAATATAGAATACAGAATATAATTCTGTCATTAAGCTCGAATGACTTTCTCTTAGATAGTTCTCTAATAGCGAATAAGGCAAGGTGCATGTAGCAAAAAAGGACCACCCTGTGATTATCCAAAAAGCGGGCTCCTTCTTTAAATTCAAAACTGGGGGCTTCTTGAACAATTCATAAAAATAGGCAAAACAGGGAAACAGAAGAATTAACGACTCTATTGTGTATACACGAGATTGTGTGGTTTCGGATATGCTCCTTGGGAAATATTTATCACCATAAGATTCAATAAAGTAATATGGGATGAACAGAATTGTAAGAAGAATTAATACTCTCCTTACAATTCTGTTTTCAATTATAGAAAGAAAAAAATGAACAAGTATACCTAACTCGATCAAGATAAAAAGGTAATCAATATAATTAATGAAATTGAATGTACTTACAGAGTAAGAGTACAAATCGGCTGAATACATGACTATATAGCCAGAAATATAGACAGTTAATAGACATGCGGTGTATATAGGGAAAAACCTAAGGATAGTATGCTTTTTTCTGTTTTTTAGGGAAATGAATAGTGTTAGCATAAGCACACCAACTAACAACGTCTCAGTAAAAAAACAATCCTTCCAATGTTGATATATCTCCTTCATGATATATCTAAAGTAACATCCATTTCCCTCTTTGAAAGGAGAAAAAAACAAAATGTGAGCGTTTTTTCCTGAAAGTCAAAAGATGAGATTTTCTTATAAAAACTGATCGTCAGCGATAATAATCAAAAACGCCTGCGAATTCCCCTTCTTTATTACATCTTCTTGACACTCTAAGAGTATTCTGCTTTAAAGTAATCAGAAAAATACATTTTCATTTTGTTTTATTCCCCTTATCATCTCGCGTTTCACTTCTAGCTTCCCTTTCTGGAAAATATTTATGAATGATCTGGTTCGGGTATAACTCCAATGGTTACACTTATAAATAACTAAACCATGAAACCTCGTTGGAAAAAAATGCTTACTTTTTTGAATACCGCCATTAGTGCAGGCCTTATCTTCTACATTCATCGCCCGGATGCTGATGCAGCGATTATTTGCTCTCTTGCTTTCTTTATAGCAACTCTCTTGCTTTACTTCCTTTTATATTTCTTGCGGAAAAGGAAATCACATAAACGATAAAGAATCTGGTTAGGAAACGAAAGGCCTGAAGCAAAAAATATTTAATTGCACATCATAACCTGAAACCCTTCTCCCCCTGTCGAAAGGCGTATGATACACATTGGAGGCCTCCTTGATATAATAAGAAAAGCCCTGCTCGGTTAACCACGTAAATATATTACTGAGCTCTGCAGACTGATTAAAATTCCCATGATACTCCAGGAACATGTTTTTCACCAGCGGCAATTTCTCCCTGATATCTTTCAACACCGCATATTCCGCCCCTTCAATATCCATTTTCAGAAAATCTACCGGTTCCGTCAGCAAATCCTTTAGCCGGGTAGCTTTTACTATTTTGGTTGCTCCACTGCTTTCCTCAATCCGGCTCGACATAGAGCCTGTATCCGCAAAATGCAGTTCCGTATTCTCTACCCAAACCGCTTCTTTCCTTATACTGACATCTTTATAGCCAAAGGACCGGACATTTTCCTCCAGCAACCTGAAATTGGTATTATCCGGTTCAAACCCGATGATCCGGGCATCAGGGTAGCTCTGCTTCATATATATAATGCTTAACCCGATATTGGCTCCGCAATCGATCACCAGGGGATGAGGCTGCAGAGGTTGCCTGTATATTTCGTCCACAAAGATCTCCCGGATGCCATGCAAAAACTCCAATGGTGTAGTAAAATGAACGGTGCGCCCAAATAATTGCGTGCTGCGGGACTTACCCGATAACTGAAATTTTATCTGTTGCAATCTTAGCCAGCTCAAGCCGGCTTTGGTATAATTGCTTTTAAACATATATGACAGGCAAATAGCCTCTAGTTTTGGTGATACGGCCTTAGAATCCAACGTCTTCACCTGTAGGCCGCTGACTGGCAAATTAAGCTAAAAATTAATAATATATCCTGGACGGAAAATCCCCGGTCCTGAAATCCCATATAAGCTAAGCTGCTTCTTATACATTCATTCAAACTATTTGCCTCCTACATCTTGCGATCAACTACTTTGTTGAACGACATAATTTCTGTTTAAGCAATCAATGATCAACCTTGTCGAAAAGAAAAATTGTTAGCACGACTGTTTATACATGTTTACTTCCAGAATGAAAATCGCTCTTTCTTCAATTCAATCGTTTGCTATAAACAACTGTTAGCACAGTTACCTGCGTAAACACGCAGGCATTTTAGTTGGATACATTTAGTTAACTCTAGCGTAATTGACCATTAACATTCTCTTAAAATAGGTTAATGAGTTTTGCCGCAAATTGAAAGTATGAAACTCAAAACGCTACTGCTTATTTTACTTTCCCTTTGTTCGTATTTGTCTTACGCACAATTGACCGTGAGTGGTTCAGTCAAAGATGAAAAATCTGGACCGATGGTCGGTGTTACGGTTTCACTGGAAAACAAAACCGGGTCATTCAAGAAAGCTACACAATCTGCTGCTGATGGTTCTTTCAGCATCAGCGGTGTACCAGCCGGCACTAATTACAAGCTGGCTTTCTCTTCTGTTGGTTATGCATCGCAGGTGATAGACACGCTCGTGCTTGCTCAAGGCATGCCACTCAGTTTTAATATCAGCATGCAACCCACTGCGCTCCTCAGCGATGAAGTAGTGGTGGTGGCGTATTCAACACAGAAAAAGGTAAACCTTACCGGTGCCGTTGACCAGGTATCGGGTAAAGTGTTTGCTAACCGCTCCATTCCTAACGTGGCGCAAGGCCTGCAGGGTTTTATTCCCAACCTTAATATTACCATGGGTGATGGAAAGCCGACTCAATCGCCCACCTTTAATATCAGGGGTAATACCTCCATTGGTCAGGGTGGTAATGCACTGGTGCTGATCGATGGGGTGGAAGGCAATCCTGCATTGCTTAATCCTAATGATATCGCGAATGTAACAGTACTGAAAGATGCTTCTTCCGCTGCTATCTATGGCGCCCGCGGTGCATTTGGGGTAGTGCTGATCACTACCAAATCGGCTGAGAAAGGAAAAACAAATATTACCTACTCTACCAACTTCTCTCTTAAATCGCCGGTGGTAAGACCTGAATACGTAACCAATGGTTATGAATTCGGCAAGATCTTCAATGACGCATGGAGCGCCTGGAATGATTACTCTCAATTCCCGCAAAACGTAAATAAGACCGTGAAGTTCTCCCAGGAATACCTGGCTGAACTGGAGCGCCGCAACAACGATCCTTCTTTGCCAAAAGTGGAAGTGAACGCCAACGGTGAATATGTTTATTATGCCAACACCGACTGGTATGGCTTATTATACAAGAAGAACACTTCCGCCATGGACCATAACGTGTCTGTAAGCGGTAGCAGCGAAAAAGCCAGCTACCTGATCTCTGCACGTTATTATGGCCAGGATGGTTTGTTCCGTTACAATAGCGACGACTATAAAATGTATAATATCCGCGCCAAGGGAAGCATACAGGCTTTACCCTGGTTGCGTATTGAAAACAATACCGATTTCTCCAACATGCTTTACCATAACCCCCTTAATGTAGGTGAAGGTGGCGGTATCTGGAGAAATATTGCGGATGAAGGACATGAAATGTCGCCGCTCTTCAACCCTGATGGCACACTGTCTTATTCTGCTGCTTATACTGTGGGTGATTTTGTGTACGGCCGCAATGGTATCAATTTCGATCGCCGCATTTTGCGCAACCGTACTTCAGTTACCACTGAATTCTTCAACAATAAACTCCGTCTGAAAGGTGATTTTACTTTCCAGGAATATGATAATAATTCAAAACAGATTCGTGTGCCTGTTCCTTACAGCCGGAAACCAGGGGTGATCGAATATGTGGGAACTTCTACCAACGATCTGAACGATACTTATGCAGAGACACAGTATCTCGCTACCAACCTGTACGCTGAGTATGAAAATACGCTGGCAGCAAAACATTATTTCAAAGTGCTGGGTGGTTTTAACTATGAACAATCCACCTATAAAGGATTAAGCACCCAACGCAATGGCCTGATCTACGATGATGCGCAAAGCATCAACCTCGCATTAGGTACTGCTATTACTACTGCCGGCCCTTATGAACAGTGGAACGTAAAAGGTGGTTTCTTCCGGGTGAACTACAGTTTTGATGAAAGATACCTGCTGGAAGTGAATGGCCGTTATGACGGTTCTTCCAAATTCCCTGACAACAAGCGTTATGCTTTCTTTCCCTCTTTTTCTGCAGGATGGAGGATTTCCAAAGAACCTTTCTGGAATGTTTCCAGGAACAGCATTTCTGATCTGAAGTTCAGGGCTTCTTATGGTTCATTGGGTAATGGTAACATCGCTTCGTATGCCTTTATGGAGCAGTTTGGTATCAGCCAGTCTGGTCGCGTATTAGGTGGCATCAGACCCCAAACTACCGGTCAGCCCAATGTATTGCCTGATAATCTTACCTGGGAAAAAGCCACTACCACTGATATAGGTGTGGATGTTAGTTTCCTGAGAAACCGCTTGCAGGTTACTGCTGATTGGTATGTGCGTAATACAAAAGATATGTTCACCAATGGTCCCACACTGCCTGCTGTATTCGGTACAAGCGTTCCCAAAGGAAACTATGCTGACCTGCGTACCAAAGGCTGGGAAGCTGTGGTAAGCTGGAGAGACAATGGCAAGATCGCCGGTAAACCTTTTGGTTATGGCATCCGCCTTTCTATTGGCGACTACCAGGCTGAAATCACCCGTTATAACAATCGCGACAAATTGTTGAGCGATTATTATGTAGGACAGAAGCTTGGTGAAATATGGGGTTATGTGACCGATGGATTCTTCACTGCTGACAATATCGGTGAAGCAAGCAAACAAACGCTGATCAAGAGTTCCAATGGTGGCAATACCATGATCGGTGATATCAAATTCCTTGACCTGAATAAAGACAATGTGATCAACACAGGCGCTAACTCTGTTGCTGATCCGGGCGACCGCAGGATCATTGGTAACTCTACTCCGCGTTACAGCTTTGGCGCATTGTTCGATTTCGATTGGAATAATTTCTTTGTAAGCGCCTTCTTCCAGGGTGTGGGCAAACAGGATTGGTGGCCAGGTGCAGAAGCAGATGCTTTCTGGGGACCTTATAACCGTCCTTATAACCGTGTGCCCGCTGAAATGGTAGAAGAAATATGGTCTGAGCAAAACCCTAATACTTATTTTCCCCGCTTAAGAGGTTATATCGCACAGGGCACCGGCCGCTCACTCAATGTTGCACAAACAAAATACCTGCAGAATGTAGCGTATATCCGGTTGAAGAACCTCCAGGTAGGTTACAACCTTCCACAAAAATGGATCAGCCATATTAAAATGAGCCAGGCAAGATTGTATGTGACTGCAGAAAATATCTGGACATATTCACCCATGTACAAGGTCACCCATAACCTGGACGTGGAAAATATCCAGGGTTCTGACCGCGTGCTGACCGATGGAGGAAACGGTAATGGTAACAACTACCCGATCCTGAAAGGCTGGACAGTGGGTTTAAATATTTCCTTTTAATCATCCCTAATTCATTTATAACATGAAACAATTGTTTTTATCCATAAGTGCTTTGATGATACTGGCCGCAGGCTGTAAAAAGCTTGACCAGGAACCACAGGGCACAGCTTCCAGGAGTGCCGTATTTGGCAGTGAGAAAGGTTTGCAGTTGTATGTCGCATCTTTTTACAATAATCTGCCCAATGGCGGTGATGTGGTGAGGTCAGATAATATGGCTGACTATGCTGCCCGTACTGATGTTCCCAGTTTTCTGACCGCTACCGGTTACACAGCCCAGCAGGGTTCCGGCTGGAGCTGGACCGCTTTGAGGAATATCAATTACTTTATCGAGAATAATACTGATCCGGTTGTTGCGGAGCCTGTCCGCAGGAATTACACGGCCATCGCCAGGTTTTTCCGTGCCTTGTTCTATTATGACAAAGTGCAGCGTTTTGGCAATGTGCCCTGGTATGGCAAAACGATCGGCGTATCAGATTCAGTGCAACTGAAAAAGCCCCGTGATCCACGCACACTGGTGATGGATTCTGTGCTGGCTGATATCAATTTTGCCTGTGAAAATATCACCAACACCGATGCTACCCGCAGCATGATCACAAAATTCGTAGCCCTTTCCTATAAATCACGCATTTGCTTATTTGAAGGAACTTTCCGTAAATACCATAGTGTGAGCGGTGGTTTGGCTGACGGACTTGGCAATACTGCCGCTGCATGGCTGCAGGATGCTGCGGATGCAGCGCAGAAAGTGATGACAGAAGGCGGTTTTAAGCTGAATACAGCAGGAGGTACAGATCTCTCTTACCGCCAGTTATTCATCAATAAGCAACCTGTGACCACTGAGATCATTCTTTCCAATGTTGCAGATGCAACCCTGAATGTGCTGAATGATGCCAACTGGTACTGGACATCCGCAACCTATGGATCACGCCTGAGCTTTACCCGCACTTTTGTGAACACCTACCTGAAAATTGATGGCACACCATTTACAGATGATGCAAGCTATGCCTCCAAAACTTTTGTGGAAGAAGTGCAGGGCCGTGATAAACGTTTGCAGCAAACCATCCGTATGGGCAACTATACAAGGGTGAATGGCGGAGCTCTGGAAGCTGCTCCTCCTGTATTTTCCTATACATATACAGGTTATCAGCCGATCAAATGGACCCTTGATGATGTGTATTATGATGGTGGTACGCGCAATGATAATTCTATCAGCCTGATAAGATATGCTGAAGTGTTGTTGAACTATGCAGAAGCAAAAGCTGAGCTGGGAACTCTGACGGATGATGATTGGGCAAAAACGGTTGGTGCTTTGCGTGCAAGAGCAGGCATTACCGGAGGTTTAACCACTAAGCCAACACAGGTTGATGCCTATCTTCAAACGAAATATTTCCCTGCTATCACTGATGCCACTTTGCTGGAAATACGCCGCGAAAGAGGAATAGAGTTATGCTGGGAAGGTTTGCGTTTTCCGGATCTCGTGCGTTGGAAAAGGGGAGAGCTGCTCACTATGCCCTGGAATGGATTTAATGTGCCTGCGCTCAATACACCAATGGATCTGAATGGTGATGGCAAGAATGATGTGTTGTTCTATTCCGGTTCTGCGCCTTCACCTATAAGTGGTGTAACATTTGTGAATGTATCGCCCAACCTGGCTAATGGTTCTGTTAATCCGCAGCGCCTTTCCAATGGCACCAGCGGTGAAATAACATGGCTGACTAATGTGACACGTAAATGGGAAGATAAAAAGTATCTTTACCCTATACCTAACAACGATTTATTGATCAACCCCATTCTGGGCCAAAACCCAGGCTGGTAAAATAATAAAAACCTAATGAACCGTTTTTTTCTTATACTGCTCGCAAGCTTTGCAGTTACGTTTAATTGTTATTCGCAAACCCTTACTGTAGGCACATTCAACCTGCGTTATGATAATCCAAGGGATAGTGGAAATCTCTGGAAAGACAGGGCGCCTGTTGCCGCCGCACTGATCCGTTTTCATGATTTTGATATTGTGGGTACACAGGAAGGATTGAAAAACCAGTTGGAGGACCTGCAAAGGAATCTGCCGGACTTCAGCTATTATGGTATCGGCCGGGATGATGGTCAGGCAAAAGGAGAGCACTCTGCGATCTTTTACAGAAAGTCTTTATTCAATGTGCTCGATAGCGGAAGCTTCTGGTTGTCGACCACACCTGATAAACCAGGGCCTGGTTGGGATGCAAAATTGAACCGGATCTGTTCCTGGCTTAAGCTGCAAACAAAAAAAGGCAAAAAGACCTTTTATATGTTCAATGTGCATTATGACCACCAGGGAGTGGAAGCGCGCAAAGAAAGCAGTAAGCTGATCCTGCAAAAGATACAGCAGATAGCAGGCAAGCAGCCTGTAATGTTTACAGGAGATTTCAATGGCAATCACCAGAGTGAATGGTATCTGAGCATTAAAAACAGCGGTATTGTTAAAGATGCATACACCCTGGCTGCAGATCCTTATGTAAACAACGGAAGCTTTAACAGTTTCAGGACGAATAATCCATCCAATGATATCATCGATCATATTTTTGTAACGGATCAGTTTACGGTAAAAAAATATGGTGTGTTAACAGATACATATCATGGAAGATTCCCTTCTGACCATTTTCCGGTATTGGTGAAAGTGGAGTTGAAATAAGGCCAGTCCAAAAAAATAAAACAGAGCGCAGCATTTTACTAAATGCTGCGCTCTGTTTTATTTGAATACAGTATTATATTCGCTAATGCGATGCAGGTTTCTTGTACTTTTTGCTATTAGCAGCCTTCTTTCATTTTCTGCCTTTTCACAGGCAGAACAGCTATTCGACTCTCTTGGCCGGCATTTTGCCAAACGAGATAGTCTTTTTTCTTCTACCCAGATCTATTTGCATACGGATAAGACCATTTATACAGGAAAGGAGAATATTTGGTTCACTGCTTACCTGCTCCGGTCGAGCCGGCCTCTTGATCAGTATCATACCTTGCATGTTTTTCTAAGCCATCGGGTCACTCAACAGGTAGTGGCTTCCCAGCAGTTCGTAATGGACCATGGACTGGCAGCGGGATATATTTTTGTCGCGGATAGTTTTCCCCCGGGAGATTATAATCTAATAGCCTATACAAACGCCATAAGTGATGAACGCTATCCCCGGGTATTCCAGCAACGGTTATCCATCCGGTTTGGGACGGGTAATCCTTTTACTGTTGAATTGGAGGGCGGTGCTGTTTCAAAAGATTCTATCGGCTTTCTGGCCCATGTTACTAATAAGGAGATGCTGAATGCTACAGGGGCTTCGTTTAATTATAGCGTGTTTGCGGATGATAAATTGATGAAGAAAGGCCGTGCCGTGGTAAGCCCTTTTGGCGAAGTGCCTTTGGTGATACCGCAGGATTCTGCTGTCCGTAAACTGGAATTGCAGGTGGCTGTCCAAAAGGAAAAAGCTGCTTTTGCTACAAGAATCCCCCTGTCTTTTCTCGGAAAACAATTGTCTTTCCGCTGGTACCCTGAGAGTGGCGACTGGGTAAACGGTTTACCTACCCGCACTGCTTTTGAAGTGACCGACCGTTCTGGAAAGCCGGCTGCTATCAAAGGTCAATTATTAGAAAATAATCGCCCAGTTGCGAATCTCCGCACTTCTTCTGCCGGTTCGGGTATAATAGAATTTACTCCAGTTGCTGGTAAAGAATATTCAGTGGTACTGGATGATAAAGAAAAAAAGATCATGGCAGCGCGCCTTCCGGTTGTAAGAATGAAAGGGGCTGTGATGCAGGTGAAGGAGGCAGTGGTCCGTGACACCCTGGTAATGAAATTGCGCTGTGCAGCGGTTGGTAATAAATTCTACCTGCTTATCCATAATTACCGGGTGGTGTATGATCTCTGGCAATTGAAAGTCATGAACCCGGAGATTACGCTTCGTATCCCGATGGCAGGCCTGGAAACGGGTCTTGCTACCCTGACTTTATTTGATTCTGCTTTCCAGCCTTTGGCTGAACGGAGTTTTTTACGGGGTTATGATTCCCTGGCATCGGTCAGGATCATACCTGATTCTACCGAATACCATCGCCGTTCGAAAATAAACCTGGGTATAAAGTTGAGGGATGCAGCCGGTAATCCGCTTGCTTCCACTTTTTCTATGGCTATGGTACTCACTCCGCGAATTGATACTACCCGCTTCCAGGATATCGTACCCTATTTTTTGTTCAGGGATTACACAGATATGGGACTGATACCTCCTGTACCTTCCAACTGTCTTGGTACAAGGGCTGACCTGGAAATGCTGCTGTTGATGCGCTGCTGGACCAGGTATCATGAACCTGCTGGCGACACTACCATTCATGCATTAGCGAAAGGCCGGGAATTGAGACCTTCAGGGATGATAAAGACCAGTAGCCGCAAATCATTAAAGAAACCGGTAGAGCTATCTGTACTTACCAATGACATACAAACAGTGGTCACTGACTCCGCCGGCCGGTTCGCATTAGACCCCAACATGACAGCACTGATGCCTGATGAGCAGATATCCCTGGTTATAAATGAAAAACATAGGGAAAATTTTGCTATCGAGATCCATCATGAGGCAGACTCGCTCAATAAACAACTGGCTACCTTATTTTATCCTGAGCCTGAAGGTATTAAAGCCGTTATGCCCTGGGAAGAAGAAACACTCAGCAAGGTGAAAACACTTTCGGCTGTAGTGGTCAAATCAAAGTCGAACGATGGAGGCTACCTGGGAGGAGAGACATATGAAAGCCTTACCTGTCATGATTATGTATGCATGTATAATATTCTAAACTGTCCGAATCATAAATCCGGGACCCCGGCCGTGGAAGGCGGCGTTTATAACTACCGCGGCAAGCAGGTCGTTTATCACTGCCCCGGCCGTAATATAGGCGGCACGCCAGTGGAATTAATGTATAGATTGAAAGGGCGCTATTATTCCAAAGATTTTTACGTTGCTGATTATGCATCCTTCAATCCACCTGAACCGGAAGTATTCAGCACTGTCTATTGGTCGCAGCAATTATTCACCGATGAGAAAGGCGAAGCCAATGTTTCCTTTTATACGAATGACCTCACCGGCACATTCTCCTGCATCATTGAAGGTGTTACCTCGAATGGAGTTGTCAGTGGCCGCCAGTTAATTCGCGTAGTAAAATAATAAAGGCTGATGGTAGAACTCTCTCCTCTTACCGTAATATCCGACCCCATTCGCATAATCCGCGTCTGCCTTCACCAATCATGCATATAGTACATATTCGCGCCATTCGTACCAAAAAGAAGACCCCTCCTTTCGGAAGGGCTCTTACGTTACTGTTATGAAAGAAAAAAAGTTGGGTCGGTGGAATCAGTTTAATGTCAATGGTTTTGATCAAAGCCGTTGATTTTCATCACAGGTGGACTTAAAAACGGGATTATATCAAAAAAAATAGAAAGTTGATAGTTGGGAGAGTGTCGTCTGGTTTTATCACAGGAATTGAAAATACTTTTCTGGACGGTTTGGACATTGGATAGAGAGGGAGAGACGAGTCATCCTTTGCTATCAACTTTCTGAAACAAAAATATATCCACATTGCCATGTGTACAATAGCAAGATTTCCCTATTTGAATAATACAGTATTTACGCATGTGATAGTAAATTATCTTATATCATCAATCGTAAATTACTCATGCGGTAATGGTAATATTTCATTTGTGGCCCCGTAGCGGTACTTTCCACAAATACGAAATCAAGTATTTCTACTATGGTATATGTAAGCGGAATTTTCCATCTTGCACCGGAATAAATACATAGTCCGACTTAAATACCAATATCAAACCCATGAAAAATCACGAGACTAACTCAGTTATTAAAGTAGCGATTGCCGATGACCATGCTTTGTTTCGCACAGGTGTAAAAACCTCTCTTTCCAGCCGCAAAGACATCCAGATGGTGGCTGAAGCAGAAAACGGTATGCAACTGCTTAACCTGCTGCGACATATCCAGCCTGATGTTGTTTTGCTTGATATACAGATGCCGATCATGGACGGCCTCACCACTCTTCCCGAGATCAAAAAGCTTTATCCCAATGTAAAAGTCATTATGCTTTCTATGCACAATGACCACTCGGTGATTTCCCGTATGATGGAAATAGGAGCGAACTCTTACCTGACTAAAGAATCAGGTTCAGAGATGATCTATGATGCTATCAAAACAGTATATGAACAGGATTTCTTTTTCAATGACCTGACTAATAAAGCCCTGCTCAGCGGTCTCCGCACCAAACGCACTGCCGAATCTTCTATGCCTCAGGATGTGCAATTAACTGATAAAGAAATTACTATCCTGAAACTGATGTGCGATGAAAAGAGCACCAAGGAGATTGCAGATATCGTAGACCTCAGTCCCCGGACTGTAGAAGCGATCCGCGATAAACTCAAAACCAAAACAGGTACCAAATCCATGGCCGGTCTGGTAATGTATGCAGTGAAAGCAGGTCTCGTGGAGCAGAACTGATCAGACAAAGGAGCTAATTGCTTATAAAAACCGTTCCCTTCCGGAACGGTTTTTTGTTGGCCGTAAACATGGCCTGCCGAACGCTTTTTCCGTTATTTTACACTCCTTATGTATATCTGTTTTGATGGAAAGATCTTGCCTGCCCTGGAGCCCGTTTTGCTGTCGGGCAACAAAGGCTACCGCTATGGCGATGGCCTCTTTGAGACTATTAAAGTGGTGAACGGGCAGGTGCCGCTATTTGATCTTCACATGCAGCGGCTTTACGCAGGAATGCAATTGCTGGAATTTGCCATTCCTTCTTTTCTTACACCCGGTAAACTGAAAGAAGATATTGTTTCCCTTTGTAATGTGAACGGTTGTAGCGGGCTTGCCCGGGTCCGTGTTTCGGTTTCCCGTGGTGAGGGAGGAGTGTATGAACAGGAAAATGACCATCTTCATTATCTCATCGAATCTTCGCCGGCCAATCCGGCAGTGAATGTGTTCAATCAGAACGGATGGGTGATCGGCATTTATCCACTTGCGAGAAAAAGCATGGATGCTCTTGCAGCACTTAAATCAGCCAATTATCTGCCCTACAGCATGGCTGCACGTTTTGCCCGGCAACAGCAGTGGGATGATTGTCTTCTTCTCAATGCAGAAGGAAATATAGCCGATGCTTCTATTGCCAACCTTTTTCTCATAAAAGATGGTGTAATCTTTACTCCTGCTGAGGGGCAGGGTGCTGTGCACGGAGTAATGAGAAAATATCTAATAGAGAAAATGCGATATGCCGGTTGGGAGGTCAGGGAAGAAGTGATCACACCCGGACAATTGATGAAAGCCGATGAACTATTCCTGACCAACGCCATGTATGGTCTTCGCTGGATAGCCAGCCTTGAGCATACATCATTTGACAACCGTTTAAGCCGGAAAATCTACCAGGAGATCGTTCAGGCAGCCTGGCCGGTATAATGCAGTTGTATGAAATATCCTGTAAACATCTGCTGGCTTCGCCGCGACCTGCGGCTCGATGATAATGCGGCCCTCTACCATGCTTTAAAAGCAGGGAAGCCGGTTGTGCCTGTTTTTATCTTTGATCGTCATATACTGGATAAACTCGAAAACCGTGACGACAGGAGAGTGGCTTTCATTCATACAACTCTTCTGCAGCTTCAGCTGGAACTTGAAAAAAAGGGCTCAACCCTGGACGTACGGCATGGCATCCCGGAAAATATATTTCCGGAGCTACTGAGGGATTATGAAGTGGAGAGTGTGTTTGCCAGCAGCGATTATGAACCTTATGCCCGCGAACGTGATCAAAAAATTGCTGGTATATTAAAAGAAGCCGGTGTTTCTTTTCACTCTTTTAAGGATCAGGTGATCTTTGAAAAAGATGAGGTGTGTAAAGACGATGGGTCGCCTTATTCGATTTTTACGCCTTACTCGAGAAAATGGATGGCTATGTTGAATGAGTTTTATCTCCGTTCCTATCCCAGCACTTTTTATCACCATCATTTTTTCCAGCATTCTCCCAGGAAAATTCCTTCGCTTGAATCAATGGACTTCAGGCCGATCCATAAATCCTTTCCTCCTCAAAATTGGACAACAGCAACGATCAGGAATTATGCCGGGCAAAGAGATTTTCCTGCCATTCCCGGCACGTCCCGGTTGAGCGTGCACTTGCGGTTTGGTACGATCAGTATCAGAAAACTGGCGCGGGAGGCCGGAAGCCTGAGTGAGACTTTTTTGAAGGAACTGATCTGGCGGGATTTTTATCAAATGATCCTTTGGCATTTTCCACGGGTGGTGACGCACTCATTTAAGCCGGAGTATGATAATATTCGCTGGCGGAATAATGAGAAAGAGTTTGAAGCATGGTGCCGCGGCGAAACGGGTTATCCTATCGTGGATGCCGGCATGCGCGAACTGAATGAAACAGGGTTTATGCACAACCGGGTTCGTATGATCACTGCTTCATTTCTATGCAAGCATCTGCTGATTGACTGGCGTTGGGGAGAAGCTTATTTTGCGAATCATCTGCTCGATTACGATCTGGCTTCCAATAATGGCGGTTGGCAATGGGCTGCCGGAACAGGGTGCGATGCCGCTCCTTATTTTCGCATATTTAACCCTTATCTCCAAACCAGGAGATTTGACCCGGAGCTCAGGTATATAAGAAAATGGGTGCCCGAATTCGAAGAGCTTAGCTATACCAAACCTATTATCGCGCATGAGGAGGCCAGGAACAGGTGCCTGAAAATTTATAAAGCTGCACTGGCTAAATAAAATGACTACCGGCTTTCATGAAAGCATTATCAGAGGTGGTTATAGAAACAGTTCTGCATCCTGTTCCATTTTGCCCGGATTGATCCTGTTATACACATCTGCTAATGTGCTGATCGCTTTTTTTCCTTCTTCACCCAAAGCCAGCGAATAATTGTTGACATAAAGATCAATATGCTGCTGCATCACAGCCTCACTCATTTCCTGCGCATGTGATTTTACATAATCCGTTACTTCCGGATAATTCGCAAATGCATAGTCAAGACTTTTGCGGATCAGTTCATCCACTTTTATTGCTACAGATCTTTTTATCGACTGGCTGATAGCGATGCCTCCTAAAGGAATGGGCGCATTCATTTTTTCTTCCCAGTATTCACCCAGGTCTTTTACCTTATGCAATCCTTTATTCTGGTAAGTAAACCTGTTCTCATGAATGATCACGCCCAGCTCTGTTTCTTTCCTGATCACGGCATCTTCAATAGAAGAAAAGATCATGAATTTTTTATTGGTGGCCGAAGGGTAAGCAAAACTGAACAGAAGATTAGCCGTGGTATTCACTCCCGGCAAAGCCACTGATGCGTCACCGATACCGGCCTGGTAAATGGAAGGATCGGCCTGGGTGATCAGCAGGGGGCCTACTCCTTTACCCAGTGCGCTGCCGGCGTTGAGCAATACATAATTATCGAGCGATTGAAAAAAAGCAGGGAAGCTTAACTTGGTGATATCCAGTTTTCCTTCCAGCGCCCACTGGTTGAGGGTTTCCACATCTTCCAGTACCGCTTCAAATTCCAGCCCCTCTGTATCAATTTTTTTGTTGACCAGTGCATCAAAGATAAATGTGTCGTTAGGACAGGGGGAAAAACCAAGGCTCAGCTTCATGTAAAATGTTATATAAAATATTTTTGGATCAGAGTCAGGTGCTTGCCCGGCTCTTTGGCCGGGCAAATATCCGGATAAAACCGGGTTACAGAGAGTTTAACAAACGGATTAACTCATTGTTAAGATTGGCAACAGATTCTTTTATCTTCCAGTTCTTTTTATTCCGCTCACCTATATAGTTGGAAATTCCGCGCAATTGAAGAAAAGGGGTCTTCTCCATGAGGCAAACATAATGAAGGGCTGCTCCTTCCATGGACTCCACCACTGGTTTATATTTTGCTTCATACAAGCGGATGGTTTGGGGAGAACTGGTGATCTGGTTCACAGATATGGCTGCCACTTTTTTAAGACTGTTCCGTTTCAGCAAATGGAGACCGGGATTCACGAGCCAACCTTTTTTATAAGGGAATTGGTCAGGCTTTGCAAAACCCATGTCGAACACATTATGGAATTGCTTTTTTTCCAGTACGCCAAGATCGGCTATCGTGTCTTTTTTTATGGAAACAACGGTACCAAGCGGCATAGTTGTATCAAAGCATCCACCGATACCGGCTTGAATCACCAGGTCAGGTTTTTTTACCTGCAGTTGTTTTTGAAGGTTATAAGTAGCTGCTGTTAATCCTACCCCGGTTATTAAAACATCAATATGGATATCCACGTAGAATGGCACATCGCTATTGCGATAATGCTCCAGGAAAGGAGCTATTTCAAAAGGAGTGGCGGCGGCCAGTAAACAGTTCATGATGAGAACAAAGATATGAAATGATGTGCGCCCTTACCGTCCTTCCCGTCTTACCGGTAAGATATACTTAAAGGGTTTAAATATTTTCTTACCGGTAAAGAATTTACTTTCCGTTTTGCCTTACCGGTAAGGCGGGAAGGACGGTAAGGGGGCGTTTTGGGCAGGGGTCGTCATATTTGTTAGATGAGGCCAATCTGCGTAATTTTGCAGGCTAATTATTAATAAGTAAGTATGGTGTACCTGACCAGGGTTGAGCATTTCAATGCGGCGCACAAGCTTTACAACCCTTCCTGGAGTGTTGAAAAGAATGAAGAAGTGTTTGGCAAATGTGCCAATGAGAACTGGCATGGCCATAATTATGAGCTCTATGTTACCGTGAAAGGATCACCCGATCCAGAAACAGGTTTTGTATTTGATGTAAAACGTTTGAGCAATATTATCCGTGAGCATGTGATTGAAAAAGTAGACCACCGTAATCTCAATGTTGATGTGGAGTTCATGAAAGGCCAGTTATGCAGCACGGAGAACCTCGCTATTGCTATCTGGAAGGAACTGAAAGCCCACCTGCCAAAAGCAGTGCAATTGCATTGCATCAAACTGTATGAAACACCCCGTATATATGTGGAGTATTTCGGGGAATAAAGCAACAATGGAGCACGGATATTGTTGATATTTCTTTTATTGTTTGTAATTTGAATATATGAACAGAGTAGCCGTTTTCAGGAAGGAACATTTCAATGCGGCCCACCGGTTGTATAATGCTGCTTGGGACCAGGCTACCAATGACCGTGTTTTTGGTAAATGTGCCCTCCCTAATTATCATGGGCATAACTATGAGCTCGATGTAAAAGTGGTAGGCGAACCAGATGAGCGGACCGGTTTTGTGATGGATATGAAAGAGCTGAGTGATCTTGTGCAGCGGGAAGTGCTTGAGCGGTTTGATCACCGTAACCTGAATCTGGACACTGTTGAGTTCAAAGAACTGAATCCGACAGCAGAAAATATTGCTATCGTTATCTACAATCTATTAAGGCCGCATATTGCAAAGGAACTGGACCTGCAGATACGCTTGTATGAAACGCCGAGAAATTTTGTAGAATACCCGGCCTGACCGGTCTTTATATCAGGAACAGAATTGAAACAGATATGGCATATAAAAAAATTGAGCAGTATGATGAGGCCGTAACAAATGGCCTGGTAGATAATTACCGCCAGGTACTTCGTCTTATCGGAGAGAGCCCTGAAAGGGAAGGGTTACAAAAAACCCCGGAACGCCTGGCCAAAGCCATGCAGTACCTTACACAGGGTTACCAGATCGATGCACGGGCCATACTTGATTCGGCCAAATTTCATGAACCCGTCAGTGAAATGATCGTGGTAAAGGATATCGAATTATACAGTATGTGTGAGCATCACATGCTTCCATTTTTTGGTAAAGCCCATATTGCGTACATACCCAATGGCTGGATCACCGGGCTTTCCAAACTGGCCAGGGTGGTGGACGTATATGCCCGCCGCCTCCAGGTGCAGGAAAGGCTGACGGTAGAGATCATGAATGCCATCAAAGAATCACTAAACCCGTTGGGTGTGGCAGTTGTCATTGAAGCCCAGCATCTTTGCATGATGATGAGGGGTGTGCAAAAGCAAAATTCGGAGACCACCACTTCTGCTTTTGATGGTGAATTCCATAAAAATTCCACCCGGAGCGAGTTTTTAAAGCTGATCAGTTCCAACCTGAATCACCGCTGACAATTTTGGATATTGTGCTACAAAGATTTTTTTTCTTAAAACCTTTGTGGCATTTTTGTTTGTATAACTACCACTTACATGAAGCATGCCTATGTTTTTCCCGGCCAGGGTTCACAGTTTCCGGGAATGGGAAAAGAACATTACAACAACAGTGCATTTGCCAAGAAATTATTTGAACAGTCAAACGAAGTATTAGGCTTCCGGATATCCGATATCATGTTCGGAGGCAGTGAAGAGGAACTGAAGCAAACCAATGTGACGCAGCCTGCCGTTTTCCTGCATTCCATCATTGCTTTCCGCAGCATTGATGGAGCAAGGCCCGAAATGGTAGCCGGTCATTCGCTGGGCGAATTTTCCGCACTGGTAGCAAATGGTACGTTAAGTTTCGACAGCGCCCTGCAACTGGTGGCCATCCGTGCCAAAGCCATGCAGCAGGCCTGCGAGATCAATCCTTCAACTATGGCAGCAGTGCTTGGACTGGCAGATGAAAAAGTGGAAGCCGTTTGTAAAGAAGTACAGGATGAGACCGGCGAGGTGGTTGTGCCGGCAAATTATAATTGTCCTGGTCAGCTCGTGATCAGCGGCAGTCTAAAAGGAATTGATATAGCCTGTGAAAGAATGAAAGCTGCAGGTGCCAAGCGTGCACTGGTATTGCCTGTTGGCGGTGCTTTTCACTCACCGCTAATGGAGCCTGCAAAGAATGAATTGAAAGCTGCAATTGAATCAACCGATTTTCATACACCCACTTGTGCCGTTTATCAGAACGTAGTGGCCAAAGCTGTTTTTGATAAAGATGAGATCAAGCAAAACCTGATCGATCAATTAACCGGCCCTGTCCGCTGGACGCAAAGCGTGCAGGCTATGATAGCCGATGGTGCTTCCAATTTCACCGAAGCCGGGCCTGGTAAAGTATTGCAGGGTTTGATTTTAAAGATCAATAAAGAAGTGCAGGTGCAGGGTGTGAGTTAAATGGAACAATTGATCCAGCCTCCATCCAATTTGGCGTTATATTTCTTATAGAAATTAATGGCGGGTTCATTCCAATCCAGCACTTGCCATACCATTCCGCTGAAGCCTTTTTCTTTCACTTCTTCAATAAGCCGGTCGAATAATATTTTGCCCAATCCTTTTCCGCGCATTTTTTCAGTAACGATCAGGTCTTCGAGGTAAAGGCGCTGACCTTTCCAGGTGGAATAACGGATATAATACAGGGCGAATCCTTCTACTTTACCATCTACTTCAGCTACAAAAGCCCACCATACGGGATTAGGTCCAAAGCCGCTTTGTTCAAAGTGATCAAATTTCACCGTTACTTCTTCCGGCGCTTTTTCATATTCGGCCAGTTCCTGCACCAGTTCCATGAGGCGAGGACAATCTTCTTTCACTGCCCTTCTTATCGTTACCTGCATATTATTTGTTTGCGAGTGATTGATCAAGATCGTTGATAATGTCCTGTATATTCTCTATTCCTACATTCATTCTGATCAGCCCATCAGTGATACCATATTTTTCCCTGGCTTCCTTGGGTACGCTGTAATGTGTCATGGATGCAGGATGGGATAATAAAGTGTCGCAGGTTCCCAGTGATACGGTTCTGATACACATTTTCAGTTTGTTCATAAAATCGATTCCTCCCTGTAAGCCACCTTTCAGTTCAAAGCTCAGCATGGCCCCCGGATGGCGCATTTGTTTTAATGCTGTATAATGATCAGGGTGGGAGGCAAGGCCCGTATAATTCACTTTAGCTACTGCGGGATGCTGCTCAAGGAAATTCGCCACTTCCACTGCATTATGACAATGCCTTTCCATTCTTACTTCCAGCGTTTTCATGCCATTGATAACCAGGAATGCATCGAAAGAATTGGAATTACCACCCAGCAGACGGTGCATCTTGGTGATGCTGGTGTTCATTTTCTCGACATCCTTTCCTAACAGGATGCCGCCAATGGCAGTGCCGTGCCCGTTCAGGAACTTGGTAGTGGAATGGGCTACATAATCGACGCCATACTTGAAAGGTTGTTGCAGGTAAGGTGTAGCGAAAGTATTATCACAGGCAACTGTCAGTCCGTATTTCCGGGCCAGTTTGGTCAGTTCTTCAATGTCTACACACTGGATGGTAGGATTGGCCGGTGTTTCAATATAAAGCATTTTGATCGACTTATCCTGCTTCATCACTTCTTCGGCTTTGTTGAGATCACGCAGATCGGCAATAATAGAGCCGATGCCCAATGGAGGGAGCACACGGCGGATCAGCTCATCTGTACCTCCATATAAAGAGAAATGGGAAAGTACTTTATCACCGCTCTTTAATTCAGAGAGCATCAGTGTGGAGATAGCAGACATGCCGGATGCATGCAGTATGCCTTTTACTTCCATGGGAAGGCCAAAGGTTTCCAGGGCAGCGATCTTTTGTTCTGCTTCATTCATGGTCGGGTTGCCCCATCGGCTGTAGATATAACCATCTTCCTTGCCACTGAATCTTCGCATGCCTTGCTCTGCTGTGTCATATACATAAGTACTGCTGGCATAAATGGGCACCAGGTGTGCGTAAGACGGATCTTTTTCATGTCCGCCATGAATGGCTAATGAGCTGAAGCCGGAGAGGGAGGAATTCTTATCCATGATAGTCAATTAAACTGATGGGCTTTTTTGAGGCTTCAAAAGTAGAGGAATAAACTGGGATAGAGAAGGGATTATAATTGCAGGCTCTTGTTTATCTCCTTTTTCAGCCATAAATAAACCGGCAGTATATTGATATCATTGATCTTGCTGGTGTTGATGGCAAGGAGTCTTTGTTCCAGTTTTTTGCTTTCTCTCGCAGGTAGCTGGCGGAAATTGCTGTATTTGTCGATAAACTGGAAAAAGGTTTCCAGCAATTCTATAATGGCCAGTTGTTCCTGTCCGTATTCTTCTGCAAGTTTGGTGTGCAGCAGGTTGTATGCTTCTTTATAAGCCCATTCCAGTTCACCAGTAAGATAAAAATAGATGCTGCTGATGATCCGGAAATAAACCCGGTGTTGCAGTGGAATAGCTGTATAATTTGCAGGAAGACCCTGCCGGATCTCAGCCGTTTTCCGCAAACCGATATAAGCAGTGAGTTTATAGATGCTGTACCAGTATTGAGCATAACCGGTATCGCTTACTTCTTTCTGCAGTTGTTGTAATACCTGAATGGCCTTTTCATATTCTCCTATATTCAGCAGGTTGATAAGATAGTTGGCATATAATTTCTCTTTGGAAGCAAGCGTAGCCATTTCTTTTGCATAGTCGTTGATGGCTTTGCTTAAATAGATATCGGCCTGTTCAAAATCGCCCAGTTGTTGCAGCGTGCGGCCAATACCCAGCAGCACATTTACGAGCAATTCTGTGATATGCTTATCTCTTGGCGCATGCGTTTGCAATGCCTGGTAAGCTTTCAGGAAATGAGCCAGGCGATCGTGCCCTTCTGTATAAAAGGCAAGACTGCGATGATGATAATAAAGACTGAACGGATGTTCAAATGAAGAGAGTTCAAAACTGGCAGCGTCAGTAATGCCAGGAGCTGAAGCATGTGACTGCCCCAGCAATCGCAGGTAATAAAATTCCAGTGCCTGGTAAAATTCACCCATCCGCCATTGTGCAACCAGTTGCTTACCCATTGTGCTTTTCGTCATCTCTGTCATCTTTTTAAAGAAAGCAGCTTTTTCTTCATAATCCCTTACTGCACTGAACTGATGCTGGTAGGCCAGATCAAGATACCAGTTCTGCATTTCCAATGCTTCACCAAAACGAAAAGCTTCTTCAGCCGCAGCGGCTGCTTTTTCAAAGCTGTCATAAAAAAGGTCGTAGAGCTTGAAATGTTTATAAGCATGCAGCGTCATTTGCTGGCGGAACACTTCATCTTCATCCAGTAGGATTTCCAGGCTTTTTTGCAAAAGGAATTTGTCCAGCTTTTGCCGGAGCAGGCGGAGTTCGTTACGAAGCAGGTAATCCTTGTCCGGATCATAGTTCTTGCCGTAAAGTTTTTTATAGAGTTGTTCCTTTGGTACATCTTTAGGAGGAAAGCTCCTGATGATGTTAAACAATTTGAGGGAGGTGGATCGCTTATCCTGCATCAATATCGTTTTCAGTGCCTGGGCTTGTTTCCCATTCAGCTGATGACAGATCTGGATTGCAGGATTTCTATGCATTTAGGAGAGGTTGATTACCACAAATTACTAAATGTAAACACTTAAAAAAAGCGTCACAATTGGTGCGTATTGTTTCGCGATAGATGTTGATTATCAATATGTATCTATGAACCCACTATTTAAAGCCCTGTCACATTGTGCTGAATCCTCGATTTTTTAGGTGTTGGGAAAGCCAGAGATTCGTCGCTGGATTAAAAACGGAGTCCACCTGTTACTGCATCTCCATCCTCTTCCTTGCTGTAAGCCGGAGGGCCCTGCCTGAGAAAACTATTACCATTAAACCCACTTCTGATGACCGAGGATGGATAACAGGTTTACCCTTCAAAATACAGCTGATAGAAAGTCATCGTAAAAATAAAGAGCCGCCTGATACCAGGCGGCTCTTTTAAAATTTATTAACCGGAGTATTGTTTAGTGTCCCCATTTCACAAGAGTGGCTCCCCAGGTGAACCCGCCTCCGAATGCGGCCAGCAACAGCGTATCTCCTTTTTTCAGCCTGCTTTCCCAGTCCCACAGGCAAAGTGGAATGGTGCCTGCCGTAGTATTGCCGTATTTCTGGATATTGATCATTATTTTTTCTTTAGGCAAACCTACTCGGTTGGCTGTAGCATCGATGATGCGCAGATTGGCCTGGTGGGGAACGAGCCAGGTGACATCGTCGCCGGTGAGTTTATTTCTTTCCAGCAGTTCTGCGCTTACATCGGCCATTCCTTTTACGGCAAACTTATAAACGGCCTGTCCTTCCTGGTAAATATAGTGCTCTTTCTTGTCTACCGTTTCGTGGGATGCGGGTTTTAATGAGCCGCCGGCTTTCATGTGAAGGTAATGGCAACCGCTGCCATCGCTTTTCAGCAAACTGTCCTGTATGCCATAGCCGTCCTGGTTAGGTTCAAGTAGTAAGCCACCTGCACCGTCGCCGAAAATGATACAGGTAGTGCGGTCGGTATAATCAACAATGGCGCTCATTTTATCAGCGCCTGCAACGATCACTTTTTTATAGCGGCCGGATTCGATCAGTGAAGAGCCCAGGGTCAATGCGTATAAGAAACCGGAGCAGGCTGCCGACACGTCAAAACCAAATGCATTTTTAGCGCCTACTTTATCGCAGGCGATATTGGCAGTGGCCGGAAATACCATATCGGGTGTAACGGTGGCTACGATCACACAATCGATCTCCATGGGGTCGATACCTCTTTTGCGGCAGATCTCCTGGATCACCGGAACTACCATATCGGAAGTGGCTTTTCCCTCACCTTTTAATATTCTTCTTTCTTCAATTCCGGTCCTGGTACGGATCCATTCGTCTGTAGTATCCACCATTTTCTCTAAATCAAAATTGGTCAGCCTGTCTTCAGGCACATATCCCCCTACTGCTGTGATAGCTGCTGTTGTTTTATTGCTCATCTTGGAGTATTTATTAAAAAAGTAGCCAAAGTTAAGGGAAAGCTGGTGTCTGTTGAGCGGTGTTCGTTGGCCGTTGACCGAATGGCCATTCGGTCAACGGCCAACGAACATCTGTCAACGACCCGCGAAAACACTATTTTCGCGCCATGATTGCATATCTCAAAGGTGATTTTGTTCTTAAAACCCCTGCTTCCGTGCAGGTGGACGTTAATGGAGTAGGTTATGAAGTGCTGATCAGCCTGAATACCTATTCCCGGTTGCAGGACCTTGAAAAAGGACTATTGCATACTGTACTTATTATCCGGGAAGATGCGCATCTCCTTTATGGTTTTTTTGAACCTGCTGAAAAAGAAATGTTCCAGCAACTGATCAGTGTTTCCGGTATCGGGGCTTCCACAGCCCGGATGATGCTTTCCTACCTCAAACCGGAGGAGCTTGCCAAAGCCATTGTTCAGTCGGATATCCGCACCCTTGAAGGCATTAAAGGGATTGGCCGGAAAAGTGCCGAAAGGCTGGTTTTGGAGCTGAAAGACAAGCTCTCCAAACACCCCCTGGAAGCAAATATTTCCCCTATGAAAAACAATACTTTGCAACAGGATGCGTTAAATGCACTGATAGCTTTAGGAATCAACCGGACAGTAGCTGAACAGGCCATTAAAAAGACCCTTGCTTCAGAGCCTAATCTGCTTGTGGAAGAGCTCATCAAGAAATCTCTCCGTATCCTCTGATTGCCAAATATTTCTGGAACTAATTGATTGTTGAGAATTTGAACTTCTGGACTGCGCATATTTTCCGTACGTTGGTCTTTACTGCCATCTTACTGGCCTCTTATGGGCAGGCGAATGCGCGTTTCTTTTCACCAGCCTTCCAGGATACAACTGCCCGCAGGGATACAACCCGGCCTGATTCACTCCGCTATCCGATCCGTGACCGTTACGGCGATCCTTATTCCAATCCCAATCGCAACCCCTTCGATCTGAAGGATACTGCTTTCCTGAAACGGGACGTGCAATACGATCCTATCACAGGCGAATATTATATCATTGAAACTATCGGGGGAAAAAATTATCGTACTCCGGTCTCTTTTAAACGGGATGAGTTCCTGCAGCTCCAGGGACGTAAAGACGAAGAAGAATATTTTCGAAAAAGGGCGGACATGCTTTCGGAACTCAACCGCAAGTTGTTCAAACCACAGTTCAAAACTTCCCGGAACTGGTTCAACCGGATCGTTGGCGCCGGCAAAGTGGAGATCAAACCTTCGGGTTATGTGGGTCTGCTGATGGGTTACCAGGGACAGAATATCAAAAACCCGACCCTCCCGGAAAGGGCGCGTACCAATGGCGGCCTGGATTTCAACATGAATGCGCAGTTGCAGGTGGATGCAAAAATTGGAGATAAACTCAGACTGCCGATCAATTATAACACCCTCGCCAATTTCGATTTTGAAAACCAGCTTAACCTCAATTACCAGGGCAAAGATGATGAGATCATCAAGCAATTCCAGTTGGGAAATGTGAGCTTCACTTCCAAAGGCACGCTGATTCCCGGTGCACAATCTTTGTTTGGGGTGAAAACGCAAGCGCAATTCGGTAAACTATTCGTTACCGGCGTGCTGGCCAATCAAAGAGCACAACGGCAAAGCATCAATTCGCAGGGTGGCGCTTCAGCACAGAACTTTTCACTGAAAGCAGATGAATACGAAGAGAACCGCCACTTCTTGCTGGCGCAATATTTCCGTAATAACTATAACAACGCGATGAGCCAGCTGCCCATTGTTAATTCCAATGTGCAGATATTAAGAATGGAAGTGTGGGTGACCAACCGTACCGGTGCCACCACAGATACCAGGGATATCGTAGCGTTGATGGACCTTGGTGAAGGCAATCCCTATATCGGCCCTCCCGGCGATCCCAATGCTTTACCTTATAACAATGTAAACGGCTTATATCAGACACTGGCCAACAATCCGAATTCAAGGAATTCTTCTTTGGTGCAAAGTGTGCTGACCTCTATTGGTCTTACCGCCGTACAGGATTTTGAAAAGACTTTTGCCCGTAAACTGCAGCCTACCGATTATTATTTCAACCCGCAGATCGGCTTCCTTTCACTCAATCAACCTTTACAACCGGATGAAGTGTTGGGCGTAGCTTATCAATACACTTACAATGGAAGGACCTACCAGGTAGGGGAATTTTCCCAGGACGTGCCGCCTGATACAACCGGTGCCACACAAAAAGTTCTTTTCCTGAAATTATTGAAAGCAACTTCCCAGCGTACGAATCTTCCTATCTGGGACCTGATGATGAAAAACGTTTATTCGGTTGGTTACGGTGCACTGGAAAGAGCTGATTTCAAACTCGATCTTTTATACGAAGAGCCCAGTCTTGGTGAAAAACGTTACCTGCCTCCTTCAGATGTAATACCTGCATATGAAGGCCAGCCATTGATCTCGCTTGTCAACCTTGACCGTCTCAATAACCAGAATGATCCGCAGCCTGATGGCGTATTCGATTTTATCGAAGGGTTTACCGTGCTCTCTTCCATGAGCCGCGTGATCTTCCCGGTACTCGAACCCTTTGGTCATGATCTCGATTACGTGTATGCTACTCCCGAGCAGCGACAGAAATATTTGTACTATCCCCTCTATGATACCATCAAAGCGATTGCGCAAACTTATGCCAACCTCAACCGCTTTAAGCTGATGGGAAGATCGAAGACCACTTCACAGGGTGCAGGTGAATACCAGCTTGGTTTCAATATCCCGCGTGGATCAGTGACCGTAACCGCAGGTGGACAAACCCTGCAGGAAGGAGTGGATTATGATATCAATTATGATCTGGGCACACTCCGTGTGATCAACCAGGCTATTCTGAACTCAGGAGTGCCCGTGAATATTCAATATGAAAACCAGGCAGCGTTTGGCATACAGCAAAGAAGTTTCCTGGGGTTGCGGTTGGATTACCTGGCGAATAAAAAATTATCATTGGGTGGTACCATCGTACGGCTTAGCGAGCGGCCCTTCTTTGTAAAACAGTCTTATGGTGAAGATCCCATCCGCAATACCATGTATGGACTTGATGCGGATTATCGCAGCGACTGGCCCAGGCTTACCAAGTTTTTGAATAAGCTGCCTTTTTATTCCAGCGATGCAATGTCGTCCATTACTGCGTATGGTGAAGCTGCCTTGCTGCAACCCGGGCATGCCCCGCAAATCGGTAAAGGAGCCAATGGTTTGTCTTATATAGATGATTTTGAAGGAACACGTTCTGCCATTGATCTCCGCTTCCCGCTGATCAACTGGAACCTTTCTTCCGTGCCGCAGCAATTTCCCGAAGCAACCCTGAACAATGATCTGGCAAGTGGTTATAACAGGGCCAAACTTGCCTGGTATAATATTGAACCGGTGTTGCAGGAAAAAAATAATTCCAACAATCCCTTACAAAATAATGTGGACGAATTGTCCAAACCGGAGACACGCCAGGTGTTTCAAACAGAGATATTCCCGCAGCGCACCAATGATTTCGGGCAGGGATTACTGACCACCTTTGACCTTGCTTTTTACCCGAAAGAAAAAGGCCCTTACAACTATGAGAACAGGTCTGGCCGTATCAGCCCCGATGGTTCCTTGACCAATCCAGCCCAGGCATGGGGAGGCATCATGCGCAATATTGATCAAACGGATTTTGAGACCAGTAATGTTGAATACATCGAATTCTGGTTGCAGGACCCCTATGTAATTAATAATGGCCGAACCGGCGGAAAGCTTTTTTTCAACCTGGGTAATATCTCAGAAGATATATTGAAGGATGGCAAGCGCCAGTATGAGAACGGCTTGCCGACACCAACCAACAATGCACAGGTAGATAATACCAGCGTTTGGGGTAAAGTGCCTTCCAATCCTTTGCAGGTAACCAATGCATTCAGCAATGATCCCAATGACAGGCAATACCAGGACGTAGGTTTTGATGGTCTTACTGATGATGAGGAAAGAACAAAATTCAATAATTATCTTACCGGTCTGCAAGCTGTTGCTCCCGGCGCTTATGCCCGCGCAGTGAACGACCCCTCTGCTGATAACTTTAAGCCTTACCGTGATCCAAGTTACGATGCAATTAATGCTGGTATCTTAAGAAGATATAAGGATATCAATAATCCGCATGGAAACTCACCTATTTCAACAGGCAACAGCCAGTTTGTAAATGCCTTTACACAATATCCTGACGCGGAGGAAATGAACCGGGATAATACCCTGAATGAAGTGGAAGAATATTTCCAGTATGAAGTGGATATTCAACCAAACATGTCGGTAGGAAGTAATTTTATAACAGATATACGTCACGTACCGGTTAACCTCGCTAATGGTCAAACCAGGGAAGAGAACTGGTATTTATTCCGGATCCCTGTTTCGGAGTTTTCCAGCAAAGTGGGTAATATCCCCGACTTTAAATCCATCCGCTTCATCCGTATGTTCGTTACAGGGTTTGCAGATTCTGTAGTGATGCGTTTTGGCAAACTGGAACTGGTAAGGAATCAATGGAGGAAATTTGATTATAAGATAGATACTACAGGTAATTATCAAAACCTGCCGGCCAATGATCCAGCCATCTTCAATACACTGGCAGTAAACGTTGAGGAAAACGATCAGCGCCAACCGATCCACTACCGCATTCCCCCTGGTATTGAAAGGCAACAGCAGCTCAGCAATAATAATGTGCAGTTGTACCTGAACGAGCAATCACTCAGCATGCAGATAGATAACCTGCCTGCAGGAGAAGCACGGGGTGTGTTTAAAAACATGAACCTTGATATGCGCCAGTACGGAAAGCTGCGCATGTTTATCCATGCCGAAGGAAGACAGTTTGATAATATGATCATTGATGGTTCCCTTACCGCTGTGATCCGTTTTGGTAGTGATGTGCAGGGCAACTATTATGAAGTAAGGATCCCGCTGAAGAAAACGCAATGGGGCGCAATGGACAGCCTTGCCATCTGGCCTGAACTGAACAATCTTGATTTTGACCTGCAGGACCTGACAAGGATGAAGCTGCGACGGAATCAATCAGGCATTTCACCATCGCAATATTATTCGGAAAAACTGGATAATGGACGGACCTATGCACTGATCGGTAATCCTAATCTCGGTGAAGTAAGAAGTATGTTGCTGTCTGTCGAGAACAGTACCAAGAACCCGGTCTCTGCCGAAATCTGGTTCAATGAACTTCGTTTCTCCAATATGGATGAAAAAGGCGGGTGGGCAGCATTGGGCCGTGTGGATTTAAAACTGGCTGATCTGGGAAGTATCACGGTAGCCGGTACAGCCAAGAGCCGGGGCTTTGGTACCCTGGAGCAAAGAGTGAATGAACGGAGCCGGGAAGATGTACGCACATTCGATGTTTCAGCCAATATTGATGCAGGTAAGCTTTTACCTAAAAAACTGGGTATACAAATACCGGTATATGCAGGCATCAGCCGCATCTCCAGCACGCCGGAGTATGATCCGTATGACCTGGACATTAAATTGAAGGATAAGCTGGATGCAGCCACCAGCGGTCATATGGCCGACTCGATCAAGAATGATGCGCAGGACATCACTACCATTAAGACCCTCAATTTTACCAATGTAAAAAAACTGAAGACCGACGGTAAGCGGCCCAAGATATGGAGCCTGACCAATGTCGATTTCAGTTATTCATATATCTATACACAACAACACAACCCGCTGATAGAAAACTATGAGATGAAGAGAACACGCGGGGTGATCGGATATAACTATGCTCCGCAACCAAAATATATAGAACCGTTCAAAGGCGTTATCAAATCCAAATCGAAATGGTGGTCGTTGATCAGGGACTTCAATTTTAACTATGTGCCTTCACAGTTATCGTTCCGTGCAGACATATTCCGGCAGTTTGGTGCTACAAGGCCACGGAATGTAGGAGGAGGTCCGTATAAAATACCGGAAACCTATGATAAGTATTTCACGTTCGACCGGTATTATATCCTGCAATGGAATCTCACCCGGTCGCTGACCATTGATTTCACTGCAACAAACAATGCACGGGTAGACGAACCTTTTGGACGTATCGATACGGATGCCAAAAAAGATTCTGTCCGCTCCAATCTCTTTAAAGGCGGGCGTAATACCCAATACGCACAAAAACTCATTGCTACGTATAATGTGCCGATGCAGAAGATTCCTTTCCTCGACTGGACTACTTTGCGTGCGTCTTATTCAACTGATTATAACTGGCTGGCAGCTTCCCTGCTGGCGAGAAGCCTGGGCAATACATTATCGAATACGCAAACGAGAACGATCAATGGAGAATTGAATTTTGAGCAGTTGTACAGTAAATCGAGATTCCTTCGCGCAGCATTGACGCCACCAGCGAATAAACCCAAAACCAATGCGCCGGTACCACCCAAAACAGCTAAACCTGTAACAGAAGGCCCTGATAATAAAGTGTCGCAAGCCCTGCCTGATTCCGTACTGGCGAAAATGACGCCGAAACAAAGAAGAAAAGCTAAAAGAGAACAACGCCGTAAAGAGAGGGAAGAAAAAAGAAGATTGAAGGAATTGAACAAACAAACCTTGCCGGAGGTCGGAGGTGCTATGCGTACTGTAGCAGGACTTGTAACTGCTGTGAAAAGGGTAGGGATCCAGTATACACAGGATTTTGGTACCACTTTACCAGGTTATATGGATAGCACGCGTGTGCTGGGGCTTAACCCAAGAAGCGGTCAGCCGGGCTTAGGATTTCTTTTCGGTTATCAGCCGGATACTAACTGGATCAATAATTTTGGCGCCAAAGGTCTTTTGTCCAATGACCCGCGGGTGACGGCCATGATACAGCAGCGTTATAACCAACGATTGAATGTGACAGCGCAGGTAAGCCCATTCAGGGACTTTAATATTGATCTGAACCTCGACAAAACATACAGCAAGCAGTATTCTGAATTGTACAAAGACACGAGCGCAACGGGAACTGCGGGACTTAGCCGCCTCAGTCCTTATGCTGCAGGTAGTTTCTCCATCAGCTATATCTCTTATCAAACCCTGTTTGATAAGTTTGATCCGAATGTGGTGTCAGAAACCTTCAAGCGTTTTGAAGCGAACCGTGTGGCATTATCTCAGAAATTGGGATTGGAGAACCCTTATGTTAATAACCCCACACCGGGAGCAGATGGCTATGTGGAAGGTTATGGACGTTATGCGCAGGATGTGGTGATACCGGCATTCATTGCAGCATATACGAATAAGAATCCTACATCCGTAAAAGGCGTGAAGAATAATAACCCGAATATTAGTTCAAATCCTTTCTCAGGGTTTATACCCAAACCCAACTGGACAGTGACTTACTCTGGTCTTTCACGTGTCGGCGACCTGGAAAGGATCTTTACCAATGTTACGATAAGGCATGGTTATCATAGTACACTTAGTATGAACAGCTTTAATACGGCTTTGCTGTTCCAGGATCCGCTTCGCGTATCATATCCTTCGTTCCGCGATTCATTGACAGGCAACTTTATTCCTTATTTCCTTGTACCGAATATCAGCATACAGGAACAATTTGATCCGCTGATCGGTGTGGAAATGACATTTACCAATCAATTGTCAACCCGTTTTGAATACCGTAAGAGCCGTACGCTCAGTCTTAGCCTGATAGATTATCAACTGGCAGATACGCGTTCTTATGAGTTTACTTTTGGTTTCGATTGGCGTAAGAAAGGCGTACCGCTGCTCAGGAAGATCGGTAAGATGAAACTGGACAATGATATTACCTTTAAGCTGGATTTCAGCATACGGGATGATGCTACGGCCAATAGTAAACTGGACCAGGGAACTGCTTTCGGAACTTCAGGCCAGCGAGTGATACGCATAGCTCCTTCTATCGATTATATCCTGAACAACAGGGTAAGCCTGAAATTCTATTTTGAACAGAACAGGAATATTCCGAAGATCAGTAATGCTTTCCCTATCACGAACACCAGGGCGGGATTGCAGGTGAATATCTCGCTGGCACAATAATTTAAGGAATGGCTAAAGCAAGCATCCATATTGGCATTATCGGGTATGGCTATTGGGGGCAGAATATTGTGCGGAATTTCTTTAATGCAGACCATTGCAGGGTTTGTAAAGTGGCTGATCAGCGGGAAGATTGCCGTGAATTATTTGCCAAACACTATCCCTCCATCGAAATATGCGCCAGTGCTGAAGAAGTGATAAAAGATAAGGCGATCGATGCTATCGTGATCGCAACACCAGTATCGACCCATTATGCGCTGGCAAAGAAAGCACTGATGGGAGGAAAGCATGTGCTGGTGGAAAAGCCCATGACATCATCTGTGGCTGAAGCAAAGGAACTGGTTGAGCTTGCTGCGCAGAAAGGGCTTGTGCTGATGGTAGACCATACATTTCTCTATACTGGTGCTGTACAAAAAATAAAACAACTGATCACCGGTAAGGTGATCGGCAAAGCGCGTTATTTTGATTCCACGCGTATCAACCTTGGTTTGTTTCAGCCGGATATCAATGTGCTTTGGGACCTGGCGGCGCATGATATTTCCATACTGGTATACCTTATGGAAGAAGAACCGGTAAGTGTGCATGCCACAGGCATTTCACATACGCGTAATGGAATAGAGAATATCGCCTACATGACCCTTCATTATGACATGGATTTTATAGCGCATTTTCATTGCTCCTGGACATCGCCGGTTAAAATACGGCAAACACTTATCGGAGGCGATGAAAAAATGATCATTTATAATGATCTTGAACCTACGGAAAAAGTAAGGATCTATGATACGGGTTATAAGTTGAAAACCGAAGAAGATAAAAAACAGATACTGGTTGATTACCGTACAGGCGATGTCAGCATTCCGAAGATCTCAAGCCAGGAAGCGCTGTCGGGAGTGGCAGCAGATTTTATCGCTTCCATTATGACCGGGAAAGAACCGCTGGCCAATGCTGCGTCCGGGCTTCGTGTGGTGCAGATACTGGAAGCATCTCAGCAATCGATAAAAAATAAAGGACAGGAAGTACAAATAAAATGAGCATGGAACTACTGACCATTCAAAGCAATACACAAAACCTCCGGAATGTGAGGGTGGGGAAGAATGTGCAGATCTTCAGTTTTGTGAATGCGTATGAATGTACGATCGGTGACGGCTCCAAAGTGGGGGCATTTACAGAAATACAGAAAGAAGTGGTGATCGGAAAGAATTGCAAAATATCGAGCCACTCGTTTATTTGCACTGGCGTGGAACTGGAAGACAATGTTTTTATTGGTCATGGGGTTATGTTTACCAATGATCTTTATCCCCGTGCCACCCGTGAAGATGGTCAATTGCAAACAGAAGCAGACTGGCAACTGGTCAAAACAAAAATAAAAAAAGGTGCTTCCATCGGCAGCAATGCAACGATATTGTGTGGAATAACAATAGGGGAGAACGCGATTGTGGGTGCAGGTGCTGTAGTAACAAAAGATGTGGCAGCCAGTACCACTGTAGCAGGTAACCCTGCCAGGATCATTAAATAAAGCTTCACTTAATACAGGTAGGATGAAAAAAATCGGTGTGATCGGTTTTGGGAAAATTGGCCAGGCAATATCTGCTAATATGATCCGTCATGGCGGATATAAAGTGGTGGCAGTGGATACTGATCCCGGTTTGCCAGATGCTTTCAGCCGATCATTTTTCTCTTCAAATGAACCTGGTGTAGAAGAAATATTGACAAGCGCATATAAGAACGGGCAACTGGAACTGAGGAGTGATTTTTCAGGAATGGAAAATGCAGAGGCAGTTATTCTTTCCCTTCCTTTACTGGTAAACGAAGAAAAGAAAACCATCGATACGCCTTTTCTTGAAAGCCTGCAACAGCTGTCGCCTTATTGTAAGGATCAACTGCTGATCATTGTTGAAACCTCTGTACCTGTCGGTTATTGCCGTACTGTTCTGCTACCGGCCCTGGAAGCCAAAGGGAAAAAGCATGGGATTGATTTTCTCCTGGTGCATAGCCCTGAAAGGATCAAGAGCGGAACGATGCTGGAGCAGCTTGACCGGATCCCTAAAATAATCGGTGGCATCACTAATGAAGCAACCGCCAGAGCCTATGACCTGTATACCGGATTTTTTAAAAAGGAATTATTGCATTGCCTGGGCAGTATTGAGGCTGCGGAACTATTGAAGCTGGCTGGTATGATCTACCGGGACGTGAACATTGCCTTATCGAATCAACTGGCCATGTTTGCAAACAAAGCAGGCATCGATTTTCCCGGTTTGCTTTCACTGATCAATACAGATGGTGAAGCACATTTGCTTCAGCCGGGTATTGGTGTTGGCGGACATTGCACACCTGTATACCCTTATTTCCTGATCGATAATTTCCGTGAAGCCGGTCTTGAGTTTGGCCTGGCTTCCATGGGACGTACTATCAATGAGTCAATGGCTGCTTATGCTTTCTCACTGGTCAAAGAAAAACTGGCAACAAAAAAAGCATTGATACTGGGATTGTCTTTTCGTCCGAATGTGAAAGAAGATGCGAATAGCCCTGGCTCGCAATTGTATAAAGTATTAGAGAAAGAAGGGTTTGATGTTTCATTACATGACACTGAATACACCACAGAAGAATTAAAAGAAAAGGGATTTGTACCTGCAGACCCGGACACGGCAAAGGTGGAAACCGTTTTCTTAACCACTATGCATAAGCAATACAGGCAGCTTGATTTTAATAAAATGGCAGCCAATGGCGTCCGCTATATGGTAGATGGAAGGAATGCTTTGCTGAAGGAAGAAGTGGAATCAGCAGGGATCACTTATATCGGTATCGGTAAGGGGTAAGAGATCAGTTCACTTTTTTGAAAAGCATTACATACCCGCACAGGTTTTTCTTTTTCTTCTTGTTTACCTGCACCGGTTTCATCATATAGAATTCTGATTGCTCAGGCGTGTAGCCATAGGAGATAATATTACCATCTATATCACCCCATCTTTTTTGCTGAAAGATCACCTGTTTTTCATTCCAGTCGAACATCCGCACTTCATACAGCCTGGAGCTATAATCACCAATAAATACGAACTGGTACCAGGTGCCTTTGTTAAGCGGAACAACCACAGGCATTTCATATTCGCTTTCCATGGTAATGGAAGCTTCTTTTAATAATTGCAGTCCGTCTTTTTGAAAAAGCTGTTTGAGGCTGTCTACCTGGCGGGAGATCATTGTGTCGTTGCAGGACTGGAGCCGGATAACATCCTGACCCGCTGCATTGAACTGCAGCAGGAACAACATAGGCAGGAATAAAAGAAAGTTCTTCATAAAAGGTAAGTCTGGATTTGGATTGAACAAAACTACAAAAATAAACCGCTACACAAATACCCTTAAGTACGGATTTTTTAGGGTATAATGGCCATATTTGCAGGTTTTTGCAGGGCTAATGCCGATACATGTAAATGCCGTCTGCCTGTTGGGTGCAGGTGATCACGAGATCATTTATGCAGACGTGGGGCGGCAGGGTAGTACAATAAAAGATCACTTCTGCCACATCTTCTGCTGTAAGCGCCTCAATGCCGCTATACACACTTTTGGCCGTGCTTTCATCCCCTTTAAAGCGGACCATGGAAAATTCTGTTTCGGCAGCACCAGGGTGAATGGCTGTTACCTTAATGTTGTGCCTAAGCAAGTCGATGCGCATAGCATGGCTCATAGCTTCCACAGCGTGTTTTGTAGCGCAATACACATTTCCTTTTTCATACACTTCCTTGCCAGCCACAGAGCCCATGTTGATAATATGCCCTTGCTTGCGGGCAGCCATCAGTTGCGATACAGCTTTGGCTACATACATAAAACCCTTCACGTTGGTGTCTACCATTATATTCCAGTCGTCAAGGTTCGCTTCATCAAAATAATCCCTTCCCAGGGCAAGGCCGGCATTGTTTATGAGCACATCGATCGCTTTCCATTCGGCAGGCAGCGAGGAAGCAGCGTCGAATACAGCTTGTTGCTCCCTTACGTCGAAAACGCGGGTAATAACCTGTGTGGCGAATTCTTTTTCAAGTGTTGCTTTCAATTCATTCAGCCTGTCTTCCCTGCGGCCATTAAGAATAAGATGATAACCATTGGCGGCAAATTTTTCTGCACAGGCTTTTCCAAAACCGGATGTGGCACCGGTGATAAAGGCAATTTTGGGCATAGGAGTAATTGTAATTAAGGGTGCGAAGATAGTTAATCTGTTCGTTGACCTTTGAACAACTATCAACGGATAAGCGTAGTAGTCCCTTTCAGGAAGATCTTCTTACCAGTATAATCTTCAGCTTCTACCATCCAGACATATACATTAGTTGCTTGCGGCACACCGCCGAGGCGGCCATCCCAGCCATGACCATTCGTAGTGGTACTGAATACAAGCTGGCCCCAGCGATTGTAAAGGCGGAAATAATTGATCTGCTTAACGCCAACAGCAACAGGGCGCAGCACATCATTTTTCCCATCTCCGTTAGGTGTGAAGCCTGATGGCACAAATACATATGGGTTCGTTTTGAACACGACCACTGTCATTGTATCTGTATCAGAGCAGCCAATTTCATTAAAGACTTCCACAACATATTGGATGCTGTCCACCTCAGCACCGTAAGTTGCTATGGGATTCTTGATTGATGGATTATTCAATCCGGTTGACGGTGTCCATATATAACTCACCCCTCCTTCTGCATTCAATTGTAATGGCTGCCCCACTACTACCAGCGTATCGTTGCCTGCAAATGGAACGATCTTAGGGAGCACCGTTACTACTACCGTATCATAGCTTGGTTTAGGACAACCCTTGATATCAGTAGATGTCAGTATGTAAGAGGCTGTCCGGGCCGGATAAGCGACAGGATTAAGTGTATTTGAATTGATCAGTGAACTGACAGGCGACCAACTGAAAGCGTTTCCATCATGCATCCCATGCAGGTAGGCCGGTGTGTTGTAACAAATAGTTGTATCGGGTCCGGCATTGACCAGCGGATAAGGCACGGAGTTGACCTGTATGCTCCTGGTAGCAGAACAAGAGCCAATTGTTGCTACCACAGTATAGAGAGTGGTGGTACCTGCCGTGGCGATCGGGTTTTGTATGGTAGGGTTATCCACTGAAGCAGCGGGTGTCCATTGAAACCTCAAACCGTCACTTTCAATATGCAATTGCGCAGGATCTGTCCGGCAGATCGTAGTGTCTGGCATTTCATTCAGTGTTACAAAATCAACCACACGGATTTTTACAGAATCGGTATTGATACATCCCTGCTCATCCAACTGAACGTTGTATACGGTAGTGGTGGTAGGATTAACGGTTGGTGTGGCCGTGTTGCTGTTCACCATATTTGTCGTTGGCGTCCAACTGAACACACCTGTGCCCGAGGCTTGTAATTGCACTGCATCCGGGACACAGATCAGTGTGTCTCTGAAGGCCAGCGTAATAGGAGGCTTATCAATAATCGTCACAGTATCCTTGATCGTTTTGAGACAACCCTTGCTGTTGGTAACGGTGAATATTACTTCTTTCGGCCCGATGGAACTGTATTTCCAACTGGTATCCTGTTTATGTGATGTATCTGCTATTGTTGTTTCATCTCCAAAATTCCAGGTCCAGCTATCTACCACGCCATAATTGGTGGTGGTGGCATCGGAAAATACAACGGGATTATTGATACAGATGCCGGACATATTGAATGCAGGGAAAAATCCGGGCCAAACACGAACGATGGCCGTTGTGGAATCAGAGCAATCCTGGTTACGGTTGGTCACCAGTTTGATGGTGTAGTCGCCTGCTGCTGAAAATGTATGTGTAGGTGTGGCAAGCGTGGAAGTATTATCAGGTGAGCCCGGGTCGCCAAACTCCCAGTAATAAGTGCTGATCAGCGGGCTGCTGAACTTATTGCTGAAATTCATGGTAAAACCATCGCAGGAAGTATACACAGGGTCAAGCAATGATTTGGCGATATCGCAACCTCCGGCTTTTATCTGCAGGTCTTTACGTTGGGTAGCAATCACCACGCCATCGCGGATCTCTTCCACGCAAACAGTGACTACATAAATTCCTTCAGGAGGGGATGTGCCTGTTATCAGGCCGGTATTCGGGTCAATTGTTACGCTTTGCCCCAATGGTTGTGAGCCATTGAAAGGAAAGGTATAGGGAAGCAGGCTATAAGGCGGTGTAGTGGGAGGATTAGGCGTTGGCGTGTTCGGCCCGCCGAGAGGACTGTTGTCCTGGCCGCCACCTTCATAAGCGCTGCAAAAGCTGTAACGCAATACATCGGTATTATCCGGGTCTACTGCAGCAAAACTGTATGTAAAAGGATAACCGCCGCAAACAATAACTGTGTCACGGGCAGTGAACTTGGCACTGTTGTTTTCAGGCGCTGTAGCTTTTTTGGATGTACCGGGGATCTGGGCAGTATAAGTAGCACCATAGCTACCGGAACTGACCACATTACTGATACCATTGATCCGGCAGCAACGCTGGTAAGCAATGGTATAACCTCCTGGTGTGGCCGGAAGGCTGACATCAAACTGGTAAAACCCTACCTCGTAACAAACCTGTGGCGCATTAGTGATACAGGGACCGGGAGTTGATAATTGAAGGGTAGTAGGAGCGCCTACCATGGCAACTGACTGTTTCCATACCATGCTTCCATTCGTATTATCGAAAATAGCGATGGCTGCACTGGGGTCCAGTTTCGCACCGGCAGAGAAACAATCCCGGTAAAGTTTAAGCGTAACACTGTAATTATGGGTACCATTACTGAACCCATTGTAGATATAATACATTTCACCTCCGGTGATATGCTCAGCCAGTAAGGTTTTGGAGAAGAAAAAACAGCTTAGTATCAGTAAAAAACGCTTCATTGCACGGATCAACATAATCAGGTATCGCTTAAAAAATTATCCAAAATCCAATTGCTTTTTTCTGGTTCTTCCAGCATCCCCATGTGACCCGACTCATGTAAGATGTGAATATACGCTTTTTCAGGAAGGGGGCATAGTTTGAGGCTATCCTGCAAAGGGACTGCCATATCATGCTCACCCATTATGAAAAGTATTGGTAAATGACTGTCTTTCAATACTTCTATCCGGTCCGGCCTTTTTATCATTGCTTCGTAATAAGAAACGAGCGCAGTAGGAGAAAAGTTGCTCAGATTGTCGATAAATTCTGCTACTTCACCCGGTTTTTGGGCCCTGGTTTTTGCAGAAAACAGGTTGGGGGAAGTGGCCTGCAGAAATTCGGAAGAGCCATGCTGCCTGATAAAGTCCATCCCTTTCCTCCGGGTGGCTTTTTTCTCTTCACTGTCTGCAAAGGCGGTGGAATGAAAAAGGCCGAGCGCACTTACATGATTGGGGTAATATTCGGCCAGGGCCAGGGTCACATATCCTCCCATACTATGACCAATAACCGGGCAGGCGTCAATATCTTCCTCATGAATAATGGAGTGGATGCTTTCTGCCAATCCCTCCATGCTCATGTCAGGAATTTCTTCAGACAAGCCGCTACCTGGCAGATCGGGCACGACAAGCTGGAAAGAGGACCGGAGGGATGCCGTCTGCTTCTCCCATACCGTTCCTGTTTCCCCAAAACCATGAATGAGGATGACCGGCTTTCCTGATCCGCTTACACGGTAGAACAGTTTTTTACCGTTTACAATTAATTCTTTGTTCATGTTGGTCAGGGTTATGACTACTAAGATGATGAAATCGTGTCAAAGACATAAGCAATTGCAACACTTTCTTCCCGTCTTACCGGTAAAACAAAACAGGGAGTAATTTTTACCGGTAAGAAAAAAAATAGAACCCTGAGGTAAACCTTACCGGTAAGGCGGGAAGGACGGGAAGGGGTCGCTTACAGGTTCTTGGTACCCTTTTTTTTCAGATTGACAGCGGATTTAATCCAGGTGATCAGTGTTACCACCAATATCAAGCCTGAAAGAATGGCGGCCGTTCTGGAAAGCAGGTCGCCATACCGCACAAAGAAAGTTTGTCTGTTATCGACTGGTATGGCCAGTTTAATGGAGGTGGCAGTGTTCCAGGGCTGTGGATTGATCACATTGCCAACAGGATCTATAAAGCAGCTGATGCCGGTATTGGCACTACGTGCGATCCATTTCCTGGTTTCCAGTGCACGCAGGCGGGCATAATTTTCATGTTGCTTGTAGCCGGGTGTATCGCCCCACCATCCGTCATTGGTGATGATGGTGAGTATATTGGCTCCTTTCCGTACGTATTCTGTGATATAATCGCCATAGATGCTTTCATAGCAGATGATAGGTGCTGCTTTGAAATGTTCATCCCAGGGTACGAATACTTTTCTTTCGGAATCCCTTCCCAATGTGCCGCTGATGCCGCCAAAATCTTCAAACCATTTTCCCATAAAATTTAAAAAGGAGGGAAGGGTTTCCACACCAGGCACCAGTTTGGCTTTATGATATAATTGTATGCTGGTATCTGCATCAAAAAAAGCGGCTGTGTTGAACGCATCGTAATAAGTATGGCTGTTTGGTTCAAAGCGTGCAGTAGGCGGCGCATCTTTTTTATTTGGCCCGTAGTTCTTATAGCTGTCAATGCCTGTAAGCAGGTTCACCTGCGGATGGCGTTGAAGAAAAGACCAGATAGAGTTATAAAAGAAATTCTGTTTGATCTCGTTTTCCCAAACCTGTGCGGGCACTGCTGTTTCCGGCCATACTACCAGGGTGGTGTGGCGGTCAATTTCTTTTTCGGAAAGAACAATCAGTTTCTGTATCTGCGCTTCAATAGAGCCGGTAAATTTTTCCGTGTAAGGATCAACATTGGGCTGAACCACTACCACGTTTTTAATAGCTTCTGCATAAGCGGCGGCAGCTTTTTTTGTTTCACTGTTAAGAATGAAACGGGAAACAAGCATGGGCACAAAGAGCAGCCCAACCCATATCGATACATTGATATAATATTGCTGCGTGCGGCCTGATTGGCGGTAATGCATAAACAGGGAATAAGCCAGCACATTGCTCAGCATCACCCAAAGTGTGCCCCCTGAAGCACCGCTATATTGATACCATTGCACCCACTGCGGATGAGTGGCAAAAACATTGCCCAGGGTCAGCCAGGGCCAGCTCAATTCCCAGTTTTGATGAAGGAATTCAAAAGCCAGCCAGAACAGGATAAGGCTTGTATACCCGATCTTTGTACCCCATCTTTTTTTCACTTCTCGTGCAAATATCCAGGGCACGCTCATCACCAGGCCGTTGGCAATAAAAGCACCTATGGCACCGGGCAGGCTGGCATTCCACACCCACCAGGTGGTGAATATGTTCCAAAGCAACAACTGGAGAAAAAGAAGACCGAAGAATTTTTTTCCATTGCCGGCATGGTCCATCAGCCACAGCAAGGGTACCCAGGCAACAAATATCAGCAGCGTAAGTGGAGATACAGGCCAGGCAGCCCACAGCAGTAAGGCTCCGCCAATAGCAACAAAAAGATGGGTGAGGCGCTTCACAGAAGATTATTTGTGTAAATGTAAGGTATCAGTTGTTTCGCTCCGCTCATAATGAAATCGTAAATTGGCCGAATGAATGCAGAGGACAAAATAAGGCAACTGGAAGAGCAGATAAACCGGTTATCTGCGGATCTTCATACCTCGCATCAGCGATTATTGCAATTGCAGGAGGAACTTCGTATGCTGAAACAGGGAATGGGGCTTCCTATGGCGAAAAGAGCTCTCTCAACTCCAATAGAAGAACGGCAGAAACTGGGCCTGGAACATTTTATTGGCCTGAAGCTAATTCATCTTGTAGGCATTATCGTGCTCGTGATCGGTATTTCCATTGGTGTAAAATATGCCATCGATGGTCAGCTTATTTCTGAAGCAATGCGGATAGTGCTGGCTTATGCTGCCGGTATATTACTGCTGATACTATCTGTCCGGCTGAAAAAGAACTACCAGTTGTTCAGCGCAATCCTTTTCAGTGGAAGTATGGCTTCCGTTTATTTTACAACGTATGCTGCTTTTGCATATTATCATTTTATACCGGGCACGGTTGCTTTCCTGGTTATGGTCGCGCTTACAGTGTATACGATCTTTATGGCCATCCGGTATGACCGGAAAGAGATAGCGATCGTAGGAATGGTAGGTGCTTATGGTATTCCCTTCCTGGTGAGTGCCAACAGTGAGAGGGTAGACCTGTTCCTTTCTTATATCTTGCTGATCAACCTTGGTATTGTATTTCTTTCTTTCCGCAAATCATGGAAGCTGGTGGGGCAACTGGCTATGCTGATCACCTGGGTATTATTCATTGGCTGGGCCATGCTGCGATATGAAGAGCCACAGCAATTGCTGGCGCTTGCTTTTATGATCGCTTACTATCTGCTGTTTTGCCTTGATGCACTGGCATTTTTGTTTCGGCAAAAAAAGGCATTGTCTTTTGTGGAAATACAGCAGTTGATAATAAATAATACGGCTTTATACCTTGCGGCGCTTTGTATTTGTAATCACATTACTGCATCGGGGTCAGTATTTGTATGGCTGGCGATAATGGCATTAGGTATGGCTGTTCTCTTTCCCCTGGAAAACCGGTTGCAACAGTTGCTGACCATCCAGGCACTGATCGTGTTGTTATTATTCATCAGCTTTAAATGGGAAGGGTTGACCGTTACCCTGCTTTGGGTGGCAGTGGCTGTTTCACTTTTTATCTGGGGAATAATAAGAAAAAAATCCTGGGTGCGGTTGGCGGCAGTATTCCTGGTAGGACTTACCCTGGCAAAGTTGCTGATACTGGACAGCCAGAATTTTTCGGCGATACAGAAGATCACTTGTTATATAGCAATAGGCATACTACTATTGCTGGGTTCCTTTTATTATCAGAAGCTGGGGTTGGGAGAGAAAAAGGATTGAGCTTACAATAATATCTCTGCGATCTCTTTCCAGTTATTCACCCTTTTATGTCTTCCTTCGTTGGCCTGCACATTATGCGGTTGCGTATAAAGCAAACTTGTTTTTCCTTTGAAATGGTCCAGGTTGCGGAAATGATCATCGATCATGATATCAGCCTGTATGATCTGCTTTGATCCGCAAAACACCATTTGCTGCCAGGTGATAAAAGGGAAATGCTCATTCAGCCAGGCTTGCTTTTCAGGAAGGCTTTGCGGGAATTCAGTAGCCGCCGAAACAATATAGAGATCGTATTTTTTATTCAGCTCTTCTACTATTTGCCGGCTGCCCTCCATTACAGGGGCAGTGCGGAAAAAACCTTGTGTGTAAACGTAATGGAGGATATTGGGGAAGCCTTCCCTTTCCGGTTTGCCTGCCACTTCTTCCATTGGCCTGCGTTGCCCAAAATCTTTTTCATCCATTTCAAAAAACTGGTGGTACACATCAGCCAGCACACCATCCATGTCGATCGCGATTCGTTGCATATATCAAAAAGTAAAATGAACATGGATTGTTGAACGTTCAACAATCCATGTTCAGGAAAATGAGTTCTTATCTTCTGCTGTAGTTAGGAGCTTCTTTCGTGATATCGATATCATGTGCATGGCTTTCACGCATGCCTGCATTGGTGATCTTTACGAAGCGTGCATTCTTTAATTCTTCAATATTGCCTGCGCCGCAATAACCCATACCGGCTCTGAGGCCACCTACGTATTGATACACGATCTCTTTTAATGTTCCTTTATAAGCAACACGGCCTTCAATGCCTTCCGGAACAAATTTCTTTACATCATCTTCAGGGTCCTGGAAGTAACGGTCGCTGCTTCCTGTAGCCATTGCTCCGAGCGAGCCCATGCCGCGGTATTGTTTGAATTTACGGCCTTCGTAAATGATCGTTTCACCAGGGCTTTCTTCTGTGCCGGCAAATACGCTCCCCATCATCACACAGTCTGCCCCTGCTGCAAGTGCTTTCACCATATCCCCTGTGTAGCGGATGCCTCCATCAGCAATAAGCGGGATATTCTTTTGTTTTAAAACTGAATAGGCTTCCATCACAGCGGTAAGTTGTGGCACGCCTGAACCGGCAACGATGCGGGTAGTACAAATAGATCCCGGGCCGATACCAACTTTCACGGCATCAGCACCTGCTTCTGCCAGGGCTTTGGCTCCGGCTGCTGTGCCCACATTGCCTGCTATTACATTCAGCTTCTTAAAATTTTTCTTTACTGACTTCAATGCGTCCAGCACGCCTTTGCTGTGTCCGTGTGCACTGTCAAGCGCAATAACGTCCACGCCGGAATTCTGCAGTGCTGAAACCCTGTCGAGCAGGTCTTTGGTAATGCCTACTCCTGCACCAACCAGCAGCCGGCCGAATGCATCTTTTACTGCATTGGGAAAACTTGTCAGTTGAAGTATATCGCGATAGGTGATCAATCCCATCAGCTTCCCGTTTTTACCAACAACAGGCAGTTTTTCAATTTTGTATTTGCGAAGGATGATCTCTGCTTTTTTCAGATCTGTACCTTCCGGTGCAGTGATCAGGTTTTTACTGGTCATCACTTCACTCACTTTCCGGCGCACATTGGTCTCAAAGCGCAGATCACGGTTGGTAAGGATGCCGGCCAGTTTACCTTCTTTATTAATAATAGGAATGCCGCCGATCTTATTCTCTTTCATCAATCGCAGGGCATCGCCGATCAGGGCATCTTCCTGCAGGGTGATGGGATCGAGTATCAGGCCGCTCTCACTTCTTTTTACTTTGCGCACCTGATCGGCCTGCTTTTCAATGCTCATGTTTTTATGTAAAATGCCCAGTCCGCCTTCGCGGGCCAGTGCCATCGCCAGCGGAGCTTCTGTAACAGTGTCCATTGCGGCGGAAAGAAGGGGCGTATTCAGCGTGATATCTTTGGTAAGCCTGGTGCGGATGTTCACATCACGGGGCAATACCTGGCTGTAGCCTGGTATAAGTAACACATCGTCAAACGTTAAGCCTTCACCGAAAAATTTTTGGGAAATCTTGTCCGAGGGGGTATTTATTCTTGCCATGTGCAAAGATAGGGCAGTTGGCGGAATCCAAAAAAATCGGTAGTGTCTCAGTTTGAAATTATTTGATGCCATTGATTACCAATGCTTATACGCTCAAGCATTGTTTTTTTGTTTATATTTGAGGTATGGCACAGAAAAAGAAATTACCAGCAGATACCAATAAGAAAGCTAAGAGTGTAGTTGATCTAGCTACAGGAGAAGCTAGTGAAGTAAATGAGGATGGCAAAAACGCTGCTGCGGTAGCATTAGGGCGAAGGGGGGGATTAAAAGGGGGGAAAGCCAGAGCAGCGGCTCTAACTCCTAAAAGGCGGGCAGAAATTGCTAAAAAAGCAGCGGCTACCAGATGGAAAAAGAAAAAGGATGACAAATGACACTAAAGCAAGCCCGACAAAGGATAAAAGAAATCCGGAAGGAGCAAATGAAGCTCGGCCAGGAAGCAAGAGAAATAGCTCTATTTCTTGAGTCAAAAGGCGCTAGGGAGGATGGTACTACACTTAATGAAAAGAGCCTAGAAATGCAAATTTTCAGGGCTTGGCAAAGTGGCAAAATCTATAAACAACTGGCGATTGAATTCAACCTTTCATCAGCAGAAATAAAAGAGATTATATGGTATACCGGTGGAAAGGTTAACGCCGCTCTTTGGGATTAAAAGGGCTGAAGGGTTGTCTCCAGCCCCGGCGCAAAGCCTGTAACGTTACTTATTCAAAGCTCTAAGAATAGAAGTTATCAGCAATCAGGAAAAAACATTTTATTCTGGTGTTTTTCCAGCATTATTTTCCTGATGAAGTAGTATAGTAACCTTCTCTTCAAATTCTTTCTTATACTTATCAGTGAAGGAGAACTTTTTATCCTTCAGAAAGGCTGTATCCTTATCAAAAGATACTATCCGCTGTAAAGGGACAAGCGTACTCCTATTTACCCTGGCAAATAAATCCATTGGCAATTTTGTTTCAAGCTGCTTTAGGCTTAAATGAGGTATAAAATTTCCGTGATCCGTGTATATCTTGACATGATGGGCTAAGGCTTCCACATATTTAATGTCGTGTAGATTGATCCGGATAAATTGTTTGTTCAAGTGAATGAAAAAGAATGATTGCATAGGAAGGTTTTTGGTTTAATTAATATTGATCTTATTTTGAAGGAGACGCAGGGGCGTCCACGGCTACTTCTTCAGCATTGGTATTTTCATGTGAAAATGATTCAATGCCTCTGTAGATTCCCCAGGGAGGTATTACTATACTTGCAACACCGTCTATAGTAGAATGCTTCTTACAAGCATGAAACATCCCACTAATCCAAAAAAAGAATAATAGAATACTAGCGGCTAAATAGATTACGCCGACAATGGTAGACTTTGAATTTTGCATATTGAAATAAGTATTATCAGCTGCCCCTGCTGATAGATTTAGTAAATAAAAATAGCGTGGGACTTATAGCCAAACCGGAAAGGGAAGGCTCTGGTAAGCCTGACAGTCCAGAATGAAAAAAGCCCACGCCGTAGCGTGAGCGTCTTGCATACATTCAGTGACTGTCATTTAAAAATTTACCAGATTTTCCCTTAGACAGATATGTAGCTAAACGCTAAATATGTTTTATCGGGCTAAAAGTAGGGAAAAAGGAAGAAATGTTATAGAATCCAAGGTATTCGGCATGATGTTACCCCAAGCCCCGCCTCTAAAAATAGTTATATTGGCAACAATCAACCTAAAATGCTAACATTTATTTGGATTGAATATCTAGAAGAGTCTAACTTTGCCCTATTAAACGCCTAGAAACATGAGTGCCATAAGCCTAGATATACAAACGGTTGAAGAAGCTCAAGACATGTTGCTGTATTTCAATGACTTGCAAAAAAAGTTTGAATTGGAAAACGCGGCCTTACTGAACAAGTATGACCGAATAAAAGAAACAATCGGCAAACTTCAGGAAATCATTGATGGAAAACCAAGTCAAGCATACCCATTTGACGGATCTTGGAATGATCGCATTCGTTGGGTATTAGCACAACGTCCCGAAGGATTAACTGCACGGCAGATTGTAACTGAAATCCAACGGGCGGAAGGCACATTTGGGGATGCGGCTGAGTTTAAGCGCATTTATACAGGAGTATCGGCGACTTTGAGCCAGGGAACACCCAGAAAGTATAAGATTAAACCAAAAATAAATGAAGGTGATACAAACATATATCAGTTAGCAGAATAAAAAAAGCTAATTGAGTGCATCAAACTTGGCAGGGAGATCACTCAATTAGCTTCGGAAACTAAAAAGAGGTTCGATTGCTGGCATTTTTATGCTAGCTCACCCCTCTTTTCTTTATGGGGAATACGCAGGTGCGTCGGGGGAGACTTGACACCACTCCCGAACGGTTCGAGTCCGTTATTCTCCACGTTTTTAAGAACTTATGGGCTATCCTTTGGTAAGGCTGGGACGACTTTAGACCCTCCCTAGACGGTTCGATTCCGTCATAGTCCACTTTGATAAAATCAAAAGTAATACATCTTTTGGTACTACACAAGCATTTTAACAATTGCTTGAGCGATCAAGAATAAATATTTTTTTGAAAATGCTTGACCGGTCAAGCATTTTGTATATATTTGAATTATGAACACATTACCACTTCAAAAGAAAGTACAGATTATCAATATGCTGGTTGAGGGCAGCAGCCTGCGTTCTATTTCCCGTGTATGTGATGTAAGCATAAACACAGTAACAAAGTTGCTGGTAGATGTAGGCCGTGCGTGTTGGGAGTTTCACGATGCAACTGTAACCGGTATAAAGGCAGAGCGTGTACAGTGCGATGAAATATGGAGTTTTGTTTACAGCAAGGAAAAGAACAAGCCTGAAGGCATAGAGAACGCAGGGGATGTATGGACATGGACGGCAATAGACGCAGATACAAAACTGATTCTTTCCTGGAATGTAGGGAACAGGGATGCAGATAGTGCTAATGTTTTCATGCAGGATATAGCGGATCGTATCACTAATTATGTGCAATTAACTACAGACGGCCATAATGCGTATTTACAGGCCGTAGGGGAAGCATTCGGAGATAACATAGATTTTGCCCAACTAGTCAAGTTGTACGGTTCGGAAAAAGAGGCTACAGGCGCAGACAAGAAGTATAGTCCTTCTAAATTCAGGGGATCAAAGAAAACGGTAATCAGCGGTTCCCCTGACGAACAACACATTTCTACCAGTTTTGTAGAACGTCAAAACCTGACCATGAGAATGCACATGAGGCGCTTTACCCGGCTGACCAATGCTTTCAGTAAGAAAATAGAAAACCATTGTTATGCTATTGCTCTGCATTTCGTGTATTACAATTTCGTTAAGGTTCACAAGACCCTGCGCGTTACCCCGGCCATGGAGGCAAAGCTGGCGAAAAAGCCTATGACATTGGAAGACATTGCGAAACTGATACCTGAACCGATAATAGGTAAACGTGGCCCCTACAAGAAAAGGGTAAAATCCGTAACTGCCTAATAATCAGATTAGGGAGATTCTATGAACGGTATGGTTTTGGTGGGTAAAAGTTAGTATATTTAGCTAACTTTGCATCCCATGTTAGAAAAAGAATTCAAATACTTTGTAGAACATCAACAGGAACTTGTAAAGAAATATGAGGGTAAGTTTATTGTGTTAGTGGAAGAAGAACTCGTTGGTGTTTATGATACAATTGAAATTGCTTATACAAAGTCTGTGGAAAAGTATGAGCCCGGTACATTTTTCATCCAAAAATGTTTACCAGGAAAAGAAGCATACACTCAAACCTTCAATAGTCGTGTCATTTTTGCCTGATGATGCAAGCCAGAGGATTTAATCGAACATTTGAAAAGGTCGTAAATGAGATAATCACAGATTGTGGTGTTTCTATGCCCTTCAATCCAGGAAAAGGCGAAACGGCTCACCCTGTCGAACCAACAAAAGCCCTTTGGGATACAGGCGCTACAAATTCTGTTATCACCAAAACATTAGCAGAAAAACTTGGCTTAAAAGCTATTGGTGAAGTAGAATCGCATCACGCCGGAGGTTCTACGCGTGTGCCAGTTTATCTCATCAACATATATCTTCCAAATGGAGGAATTATAGGATACGCACAAGTATCCGAATGTATTGAGACTGTTGGGAGATTTGGTATCCTCATAGGAATGGATGTTATTTCTTTGGGAGATTTTGCCCTAAGCCATGTAGGGGGACGCACCACATTTTCATTTAGAACACCTTCCCTCCATCAAATTTTATTAGACAGAGACTGTCTTCCCCCAACTGCCGGTAAACCCACATCTTCACCAATGCCAGTGGAAGGTAATAGATTTCCTGGCGCTCCCCGAAATAAACCATGTCCATGTGGTAAAAAAAAGAATTATAAAAATTGTTGTGGGAAAGCTGCATAATGGTTCATGGATATGATATAAAAACCTCTTTAGACTTCTTCAGGAAACTCTTAGACGAAAGAGAAGATTGGCTAAAAACTCGAACTTCCGCGCGTCATGCAATTAACTGCGCTATTACCGCATGGCAGCTACATGATTGGGTATTCGCTGAAAAAGAAAAATATCCTTTTATGAATCAGTTTGCTACTAAGAACGATTTCAAAAGTTATCTGAAATCTAAGGAGAACTTCCAGACCTTACATGATTTAGCCGATGGAGCTAAGCATTATGTAATTACTAACCGAGATACTACTATTATTTCCACCTCTACTTCTAGCTGGGCCCAACTCAGCAGAAGTAAAGAAAGGGTGAAAGACAAAACTCCTCAACTATTCCTGACCTTCAGATTTGGAAAAGGCGGTGGTATAATGGCGTTTGACGACCTTCTGTATTTAATAACCCTATATTGGTACGAATTCTTTAGAGATAAACTTAACGAAGACGTAGAAACGATGCTAGACCATGGTGGATATACCTATTTTTGACCCGAAAATTTCAAACTGAGACACTACCAAAAAATCTGCTTCCCGGTTTTTCAAATAGACCCCGGTAAACAGGCGGCAATATCCGGTTCAATAACCGGTCACCTGATCAGGGTTACCGTTCCTTTCTGGAACACTTTCTCCTTTGTATCGCGGTGTGTATATTCCAGCATCCACACATATACACCACTTCCCTGCTCAATGCCATTCACTTTTCCATCCCATTTCTTTGTCCAGTCTTTGGAATGGAAGACCAATTGTCCCCAGCGGTTGAATATTTTGAAATCGAGGTTTTCTGCCTTGAGGGCATTGTTAGGAGAGAGATAATCATTTATCCCGTCATTATTGGGCGTGAAAGCAGAAGGCACAGCAATAAAGCAGTTGTTCAGCACTTTCAGCCTTTGAATGGTACTGTCACTGCAATTAAGCGTATTGTTGCGGGCAACCAGTTTGATTGCATACGCTGTTTCTATATTATTGGTTGGGAATTGTACAGGCAGCGGGTCTTTTAGCTGGCTGGAGCTGATATTGCCAAATGTCCATCGCCATTCATCCACCAGGCCGGTGCTGGTATTCTTTACTTCCAGCAGGTCTTCAGGACAGATGATCGCAGGCATTTCAAAACTGGTCTTCACTTCATTATCCATTATCACTGTTTTGGAAACCGTATCACTGCAAACACCATTGCTCACGATCAGTTGCACCTGGTTGTTGCTGGTTGCAGGGAAAACGATCGTATGAGTTTGTGTGCCAACGGAAGATGTGCTGTTGAAATTCCAGTTCCAGGTGTTGACATCATGGAGGCCATTGTGGGAGAATGTCACGGCATTTTCACGGCAACCATATTGTATGGTATAATCAAAGTCGGCCGACACTGTGTCTACCGCAGTAAACATTCTTGTATGCGAGGGTGATTGCAGGCCGCATTCATCCGTTACCGTGCCACCATCATTACCGGTTTTCAGCAAAACGGTGTAATTGCCTTTATGATAAATAGGCGCCGCCAGTTGCAGGATGATCACATAGCTTTCATTATTCACGCAATTGCCTGAAGCACCTGTAATTGTTACTGCTGAAGGCCCGGTGATGGAAAAATCACTGCCATCAGGAGAAATGGTGCTGCAATCTATTTTTTTCGGGAAATAAACTTTGATCTTATCAGGAGCACAGCCTGCTGTTCCAATACTGTCTGCATAAATAGGCATTGGCGGATCGTACCGGAAAGAAACTTCTTCACCAACCGGAATGGTGCGGCCGCAAACGTCTGCAAGGCTATTGCCATCGGTACCATCTCCGATCACCAGTTTGAAGTCACCGGGAGGAAGCGGCGCTGATAAGCGAAGGGTAAGCGTATCGAGGTCGAAACCACTGGAACATTGCGCGGTGGTGGCTGAAATAACTGTATTCCCGGCAGCAGTTACGCTGAACTCTGTGCCCGCAGCAGTAAGGGAATTGCAACGCACTTTTTTATTCAGGATCACTGTGAGGGTTTGCCCATCACAATCCGGGATCACCTTGCTTAAATGTGGTTCTGTCGGATCTGTGATCACGGCTGTGCCACCGCCGAAAGAAAGTGAATAGCCGCTTTGGGTGTTGGTAAAATGGCTTACGAGCAAAAGATATTCATGCCCTGCAGTAAGCGTGGGCATCTGGGCAAAAGTGTTGAAGTTTTGAGCGGGGTCTGAAGCGCACTGGATAAAACCTACCCCACTGGCTGAAGCACCAGTAGGACCGGAAGAACCTGACCAGTTGCCGGTAACAACGATATTCCTGTTCGTATATACTTCGTCTGGATTAAGGCCCGTGATATCATATAACTGCCAATCGTAATCATCTGCCAGTGTATTGGGAGTGATCACAAAGCCCAGCGTACCGCTGGTGTAGCAGGTGAATTTGTACCAATAAGGATTCCTGTTTTCATAAGCAGCGCCGGCACAATTAGGTACGTACAAGGAATGTGAAGAACAGAGCGGTACAGTGGTTTGCTGGAAAATCGAGGTGCCGCAAACCGGAAAAGCCGTTGATGGATTTTGCCCCAGTTCGGTACACTGTGCATGGCTCAGTTGCGCAGTAAAAGAGAAGACCAGTAAGAAAAGAATAAAGGGTATCCGCACAGCTTTCATGAGATAAAACTAATATTTAAAATTTGGGGTCATCGTTAAAAAATAGTGTGCGTCCGTTTATTGAAGGGAATATGTTTTTCCCGGGTGAGCAAAGATAATATTTTGCAGTTCCATATTCAGTATGGCTGCTGCAACTGTGCTGTTGCTCAATCCGCTTCTCTGGTTGATCTCGTCAATATGCATAGACTCTTTTTCCTGTAAAAGATCTACCAGCAGCCGTTCTTCCCTGCTTAATTCAATAAAGAGCTGTTTTTGTTTATTGTTCTTACCGGCAGGGACCAGAGCATCGTCCCAGTTCATGCTTTCTTTTAATCCTGCGGCATCTGTGAGCAGGGAGGCTTTATGGTTCCGGATCAGGTAGTTGCAACCTGCACTTTTAGGATCGGTGACTTTTCCGGGAATGGCAAATACGTCCCGGTTATAGCCATTGGCCAGTTCTGCTGTGATCATACTGCCGCCTTTGACACCAGTTTCCACAACGATCGTTGCATCACTTAAGCCGGCCACGATCCTGTTCCGGGCAGGGAACTGGTGCCTGTCGGGCATGGCGGGGCTCATGAATTCGGTCAGCAATCCGCCTCCTTCTTTAACGATCTCACGGGCCAGGCTGGTATGCTGGCTGGGATATACCTGGCTGAGGCCATGAGCCAGTACGCCAACGGTAGGCAATCCGTTTTTCAGCGCCGCTTTATGAGCAATGGCATCGATGCCATGAGCCAGGCCGCTGATGACGAGTACGCCGGGGTGGGTAAGGTCAGCGATCAGTTTTTCAGTGATGAGCCGGCCATATTCGGAATGTGAACGGGTGCCGATAACGGAAATGATCCTGGTAGCATTAAGATCTGCATTGCCTTTGAAGTATAAAAGAACAGGACAGTCGTAGCAATTAAGCAGCCGCTTTGGATAAGCCGGATACGTGATGAACAAAGGGATTATCCTGAACTGTTCTATAAAGGCGATTTCTTTTTCTGCTTGTGCGAAATCGCGGAATGATTTGATGGCAGCGGCTCTGGCTTCACCAATACCATCTATCCTTTTCAAGGTATTTCCCGAAGCATGAAAAATGGCACGAGCTGTTTCAAAATGCGTTGCCAGGTGACGGGCCTGCACAGGTCCGATCTGCGGTACAAGCGTCAATGCGATCTGGTATAAAAGGTCTGCATCCATAAAAATAAAAATAAGCGATGCAGCCTGCAGGAAGCATTTATTGGCTGGTTATCTTCATCTCTGTCCGCCTGTTTTTTGCCCGGCCTTCTTCTGTTTTATTATCAGCCACAGGCTGTGTTTCACCCAGACCTTTATAGGTAAACCTTTCAGGCGATATTCTCTTGTTGATCAGGTATGCGACCACCGTCTTAGCACGTTTATCAGAGAGGATAAGATTGTCGGCCGGCTTACCTACATTGTCCGTGTGCCCGCTGATCTCCACTTTCACTGTGGGGTTATCCTTCATCAGTTGAACGATCTTATCCAGTTCTATCTGAGATTCAGGTTGCAGATCAAATTTGTTTACATCAAAAAATATATTGTTGAGCACTACTGAAGCATTCACTTCAATAGGCTGCAGCGGAATATTTTTTTCGTAAATGGAGTCTGGTGAATTTTTCACCAGCATAAAATTGTCGGAATAAAACAGGTAACCTTTCCGGTTTACATTAAATACATAATCCTTGCCTACAGGTAAAGTGATCAGGTAGCGTCCATTCTCATCCGTTTGCACTTTGGAAATGACCTGGCTGGTGGCAAGATCTGTCAGTTCCACATCAGAAGGCAATCCCTTCTTTGTTTTTTTGTCGAACACCTGGCCTTTTACCCATAGCGTTTTGAATGGGCGGATATCTTCACGCAATTCAAAACTGTAAATATCCAATCCGCCTTTTGAATCTGTTTTATCACTGGCATAATAAGCCGTTTTGCCATCTGCGGTAATAAATAAAGTGCCTTCCCTGTCGATGGTGTTGATAGGATAACCGAGGTTCACTGGTTTACTCCAGTCGCCACCCGGTCCTTTTCTTGCATAAAAAATATCCTCATCGCCATAGCCGGGCCAGTAGTTGGATGTGAAGTACAGGGTCTGATTATCGGCGTGGATAAAGGGACACTGTTCATCACCCGGAGTGTTGATGGATGGGCCAAGATTTTCGGGTTCACTCCATTTGCCATTGGGTTGAAGATGGCAAACATAGATATCAGTTCCGCCAAGACCACCCAGCCGCCTGCTGGCGAAATAGAGATCCCTTTTGTCAGGGGAAAGACAGGGCTGGGAATCCCATTGATCGGAATTGACCCTTCCTCCAAGATTAATAGCTTCCCCCCAGCCACCGGGATTAAGATAAGAGATATAAATATCGCAGCTGCCAAAACCATCAGGGCGGTTACAACCGGTGAATACCAGCCATTGCCCGTCCTGCGAGATGCTTTGTGCGCCTTCATTCAATGGCGTATTCACTTCACCTGGCACTGGCTGGGCCTTTTCCCAGTCATTATCCTTTTTATGGCTGGAAAAAAAATCTTCATTGTTGCCAAGTCTGCGAGTGAAGACGAGTTCCTTTCCGTCAATAGTCAACGAGGGAAAATATTCAGACTGGGTGGTGTTGATCGCATCACCTGCATTGCGTGGAGCAAATACATAATCACCTGCCGGATGCTGACGCGCATATTCCACTGCGAAAGCATAAGATCTTTTCCGGTATTCGGCTGCTTTCAATGCTGTAGAATTGGCCGGCGGCTTTTTATCGAGATATTCTGTGATAGCGGCAAGGGCTTTATCGAATTGACCCAGCCTGGCGAGATTGATAGAATAAGGTAGCTTGGATTCGATGCTATAATCAGGGTCGATCGAGAATGCTTTTTCAAAATAATCAATGCTCAACTGGTAATTCCTGAGATCGCTGTATACGCCACCAAGTGAGAGATAAGCATCTGCATAACTGGGCTCTGCTTCAGCACATTGTTTTAACAGTGTAGCAGCCTGTTCGAGATTGCCTTCCTGGGCCAGGGTGATCGCTTTATCATAAAGGGATTTTACTTTCTTACTTACTTTACCGGGATCGTAGGTTTGAGAGAAAACTAACGTGAAAGAGATACTGGAAAAAAGTAAAAAGAATAGCCTTTTCATTGGTATACAGGGTTGTAAATACAATAACGAAACTAGGCAATTTTTATTCCAGGGGGAATACAGTTTCTTGTGTGGAACAGGAAGGGCTGAAACATCAGACTTCCTTCCCGTTCTTCCCGCCTTCCCGGTTATTTTTTACCGGTGAGGGATTTACCGGGAAGGCGGGAAGAACGGGAAGAGATGCTGATTGTCAGTTACTTAATGATAGGTTAGTAGAATGCTTCCTGTAATTGGAAGGCTTAAGGCACATTAATATACTTGTGTAATTGAAGGCTGAGCTCCCATTTGGGGTTGGCTTTTATGTAGTCAACAATAAGTGGGGTCATTTGATCGGCCTTGCTCCATTCGGGTTGTAAATACAATTTGCAGTCGGGAGATACCTGTGCTGCATATTGTTCACCCCAGGCAAAATCGGTTTTATTGTAGATGATCACTTTCAGTTCATTGGCCCTGGGTAAGACTTCCGGTAATGGGGCTTTGAATTTTTTTGGTGAAAGGCAGATCCAGTTCCAGCTTCCGCTTAAGGGGGAGGAACCGGATGTTTCGATATTTGTTTCCAGCCCTGCTTTTTGAAGCTCAGCCGTTAATTCATCCAGGTTATGTAAAAGTGGCTCGCCTCCGGTGATCACTACCATTTCGGCGGGTGTTTTCAGTACTTCCTGTTTTAGTGTTGCAATAGATTGTAGCGGGTGGCGCTCTGCATCCCAACTGTCTTTCACGTCACACCATACGCAGCCCACATCGCATCCGCCCAGCCTGATGAAATAAGCAGCCCTTCCCTGGTGAAAACCCTCACCCTGGATCGTGTAAAAATGTTCCATGACGGGCAGGGAACTGATAGTATGTATAGCTGTTTCTTCCATCTAATTCTTCGTATCGCAGGAGAGGTAAGTGTTCTTCATCAGCGCAGCAATGGTCATCGGCCCAACGCCTCCCGGCACCGGAGTGATCCAGGAACATTTGGGTGATACATTATCAAAGTCCACATCCCCTTTTAATTTGAAACCGCTTTTGCGGGTAGGGTCTGCAACGCGGGTAATGCCGACATCGATAACAACGGCTCCTTCCTTCACCATATCAGCTTTTACAAATTCTGGAATGCCAATAGCTGCTACAATAATATCGCCCTGCAGGCAAATCTCTTTCAGGTTGGCAGTATGCGAGTGGCAAAGTGTAACCGTACAGTTGCCGGGATTGCTGTTGCCACTAAGCAGGATGCTCATAGGGCGGCCAACAATATTGCTTCTGCCGATCACTATGGCATGTTTGCCTTTTGTCTCTACTTTATATTGCTCCAGCAACAGCATGATGCCGTAAGGAGTGGCGGGAATAAAAGTTTGAAGCCCTTCCACCAGTTTTCCCACACTCATAGGATGAAAACCATCCACGTCTTTGCCGGGGTCAATAGCATTGATCACTTTCTTTTCACTGATATGCTTGGGCAAAGGCAATTGCACCAGGATGCCGTCCACATCAGGATCCGTATTAAGATCTTCTATGGTTTCCAATAACCTGTTTTCGGAAATATCAGCTTCCAGTCTTATAAGAGTTGATTTGAACCCTGTTTCCTCACAGGCTTTTACCTTGGCCGCCACATAGGTCTCACTTGCGCCATTATTTCCAACCAGGACCGCTGCAAGGTGGGGTATTTTTTTCCCGTCATTGGCCCGTTGGGCCACGCTTATTTTCAGCTCGTCTTTTATAGCCTGTGCGGCCTTTTTCCCATCCAGAATTTGCATGCGCGAAATTACGGAAGTTTTTGGTGGCGCATGCCGCTAAAAAACATTAAATGATGTTGAAAAACCCATACGTATCGCTGGTGGTCAGGGGAACTTTACTCCATATATATAATGACATGATGCGTACTCTTTTTCTTTTATTCCTGTTTGGTTTATATCGCGCCCAGCCCGGCCTTACGCAGTATTCAGTACCCTGGAACTTAGGTGCTTACAGCCAGCAGCATACCGATATCTTTTCCTTTGGCTCCAACCAGGCTGCCCTGGCCGGGCTCAAACAGGGAGGCATCGGGGCCGCTGGAGAAAGAAAGTATTTACTGGAAGAACTGGCTGCTTACCGGCTGGTGCTGGCCTTACCCAGTACTTCAGGCAACTTTGGTTTTCAGGTTATATCTAAAGGTTTCAGCGATTACAGGGATTCGCAATTTGGGCTGGCCTATGCAAGGCAGTTGGGTAAAAAAGCCGCTGCTGGAATACAGTTCAACTACAATAACCTGCAGATAGCCGGGTACGGATCAGCTAAAACCCTCAGCGCTGAAACAGGCTTGGTACTGCATCTTTCTTCCCGTCTTCATACAGGCATACATCTGAATAACCCGGGCGGTAAATATCCCGGTAACAAAATGATAAAGCTGCCCTCTGTTTATACAATGGGATGGGGATATGATTTTTCTGAACAACTATTCTTTTCATGCGAAATAGTCAAGGAAGAAAATCAGCCGGCAGATGCAAGGGTGGGTATACAATATATAATAACTCCGGCCTTGTTTATCCGCACCCTGATTCAAACAGCCAACGCTACTGCCTGGTTTGGTGCAGGCCTTACCAGAAACAGATCACGACTGGATATCTATACGGGTTATCATCCTCAACTTGGCCCCAGTGCAGGCATTCAATTGTTGCATGAATTCAAAAAGGAGGATAAATGAAACGGAAGTTGACCATATCAATGATCATCCTTGCAGCATTACAGTTTTTCGCCCACCCGGTTTTTTCGCAAGACATTCCTGTGCAACTGCAACAGCAACTGGAAAATTTTGCTCATGCCAATGAAGAAGAGACTGAAGATGATGCTTACTGGCAACAATTGGAAAAATTCAGCAGGCATCCGCTCAATCTGAACCTTGCAGATGCTGAAGAGCTCAAAGAATTAGGCATATTGAATGAATTACAAATAGAAAACCTTCTTCGTTACCGTAATCTTTTTGGTAAACTGGTGGATGTGCATGAACTACAGGCTGTGCCATCCTGGTATCCTGCTCTGATAAGAAGGTTGATGCCTTTTATAACAATCGCTACTGCGTTCACAGCAAAGGAAGGTCTGGCAAAACGATTCCGGCAGGGGTCACATAGTTTTTTGTTGCGTGTAGCACAGGTGCTGGAAAAATCAAAAGGGTTTGAAAATCCGGGTGCAGGAACTGGTTACAAAGGCAGTCCGCAAAAAATAGTTGCCCGCTATCGCTATACCTATAAGAACCTGCTGCAATTTGGATGGCTGGGGGATAAAGACGCTGGTGAATCTTTCTTCAGAGGAGTGCAACGATATGGATTTGATTTTAATTCTTTTCACTTATTCGCCCGCAAAATAGGTTTTGTGGAAGCTTTGGCGGTTGGAGATTTTACTGTCAACATAGGGCAGGGGTTGATACACTGGCAAAGCCTGTCTTTTAAAAAGAGCGGTGAAACTATGGCAGTCAAAAAGCAGTCGCCGGTACTTCGCCCGTATAACTCTGCAGGAGAATTTAATTTTCATCGCGGACTGGGTGTAACTGTCAGGAAAAAGAAAATTGAAGTAACCGGCTTTATTTCTTTCAGAAAACTGAGTGCCAATTTGGAAAAGGGCGCAGCGCAGCATGCAGTGGTCTCTTCTTTTCAAACATCAGGATATCACCGGACCACTGCTGAAATAGCCAGGAAAAATGTACTGGCACAATTTGCAGCCGGAGCAATCGCGCGTTACAAAGCAGCCGGTTGGCAATTAGGAATAAATACGGTGCAATACAAATTTTCAATACCGGTTGAAAAAAGAGATGAACCATATAACCTGCATGCAATAAAAGGAGATGACTGGTCAAACTACAGTTTTGACTATAGTTACACCCACCGTAATATTCATCTGTTTGGCGAAGCGGCGATGGATAAAAATCTTCATACGGCTTTTATCAATGGTTGTTTGATAAGTCTTGATTCCAGGGTGGATATATCCTTCGTTCACCGCCGGCTTGCAAAAGAATACCAGGCCATGACTGCAAGTGCTTTTACAGAAAATGCATCACCATCCAATGAGAATGGATTATATACAGGCTTGAGCATCCGGCCTGCACCCTGCTGGAAACTGGATGCTTTTGCTGACATCTATCAGTTTCCCTGGTTGAAATATCTCGTGGGCGCACCGTCTTACGGGAAGGAATTTTTCTTACAACTGACCTGCACACCGGATAAGAAACTGGAGATACAAACCAGGCTAACAAGGTCCTGCCGCTTAGCTGATACACCTGCAAACACCACGGTAATGAATTATCTGTCTGCAGTGCAAAGAACAGTATGGCAGATACAGACGAATTATATAATGAGCACCGCCTTTACATTCCGCAGCCGTCTGCAATTGCTTTGGTTGAATGGCAATGACAAAGAGAATGGCTTCTCTTTTTATATAGATGGAATATATAAACCTTCGTTGAAGCCCTTTTCTTTTTCAGTGCGGCTGCAATATTTTGAAACGTCCGGCTACAACAGCCGTTTATATGCGTATGAGAATGATGTGTTGTATAGTGGTGGTATACCGGCTTTGTTCGGAACCGGCTACAGGTATTATCTCATTATTCAGACAAAGCCGATAAAGCAGTTGTCGTTGGGCTTGCGCTATGCAGCAACCATATACACTTCTCAATCTGTAATTGGTACCGGGTTGGACCAGATCACAGGTGCCAGTAAAAGAGAGATAAAGGTTCAGCTCTTGTATACATTCTGATGATCAGTTCAGGATGATCAGGCAGATTATAAAATTCAAACAATTGTTTTCGGAATTAACATCCAGCAGCTCAATTTGAAAATTTACGCAAACGGTTGATTGCCGCTTGTAAGCAATGATTGCCACTTATATACCTATTAGGCTCTAGGTAAATTTTAAGTTTTTTTTTCGCCATTAACATTTTGTTAGCAAAATCCTATACCTTAGTTTCTATAGCCGCCCTTATCCTTCTGAATATTCGGTTTCTACTCTAAAGTATGCCCCGCCATGAAAAATGATCCTGATATCATTTGCCCTTAGAAAGCGCTTTTTTACTGGAAGCATTATTTATTAAAAAAACTAACGTTCACATGAGAAAACTTCTATTGATGTTTTCTTTGCTCGTGCTATGCGCTGCTGCGACCATGGCACAGCAAAGACAAGTTAAAGGTAAAGTAACCGACAAGGCAGGCGCACCGATCAGCGGCGCCACCATTCACATCAAAGGCACTAACCTTGGAACATCTGCAGCAGCAGATGGATCTTTCTCCCTCCTCGCAAAAACAGGCGATGTCCTGGAAATTTCAGCAGTCAACTTCAGTTCTCTTACCGTAAAGGTTGGCAACTCTTCGGAGATTGGCAGCATAGAACTGGATGTACAGGAGAACCTGATGGATGAGGTAGTTGTAACCGCAGGTGGTATCCAACGCAAAAAAAGAGAAGAAGGTTATGCCGCTACCCGCATTACCGGCCAGCAACTTACACAGGCAAAACCTGTGAATGTGGCGGCCGGTTTAAGCGGTAAGGTGGCTGGTTTGCAGGTAAATGCCATCAATGGTGGTGTTAACCCAACAGTAAGACTTGTATTAAGAGGCAACAGGTCGCTGCTTGGGAATAACACTGCATTGATCGTGATTGATAATGTAATTGTGCCCAGTGAAATATTGGGTAATATCAATCCGGAGGATATCGAAGATATCAATGTATTGAATGGGGCAGGTGCTGCGGCCCTTTATGGCTCGGACGCTTCTAACGGAGCTATTATTATTACAACCAAGAAAGGTGCTAAGGGAAGCAGCTTTGTAAGGCTATCCAACACTACAACAATAGAGAAGACAAGTTTTTATCCTAAACTACAGAAGGAGTTTGGCTCTGGTTGGGAAACCGGAGCTTTTACTCCCTATGAAAACCAGCAATATGGTCCCCGCTTCGATGGCACCATGCGCCAGTTGGGAAGAGAAGATATCAATGGGGACATACAAACCTACCCCTATATCGCTCTTGACGACCGGGAAAAATTTTGGGTAACAGGTTTGACCAATCAATCGGATATAGCTCTTTCTGCAGCTGATGAAAAGAGTTCTTATTATATATCCGGCCAGTTCGCAACCATTAAAGGCACTACTCCGAAAGACAAGTATAACCGTGCACAAATGCGCTTTAATGGTAGCCGCAAAATAAACAAGGCGATCAGTGTTAATTATAGTATCAACTATATTCAGAACAGGTATGATCTTACTACCCAAACGAGTACGATCTACAACAACCTGTTGAACACACCGGCCTGGGCTCCGCTGAAATCTTTCCAAAACTGGGAGACAGATAAATGGGCCAGCCCGGAGTTGTATTATAACGACTACTATCTTAACCCCTACTTTTATATCGATAACTATCGTCAGAAAACCCGGAACGATTATCTGACCGGCAACGTGGAGTTTTCCTGGAAGCCGGCTTCCTGGATCGATGTAGTGTACCGCGCTGGTCTTACCACACGCAATCAAAGTGCAAAATCATGGGTTGCAATGTATTCATTCAAAGATGCATTTTATAAACGTGGCGGTAAGTCGAGCTGGAACTGGCCCGGCAGCGTATCAGACGATATGTTCTATTCCACACAGATCAACTCCGATCTGCTGATTACGGTAAGAAAGCGGCTTAATGACGTTGGTCTTGAACTTACTGCTGGTCAGAGCTTGCGCAACAACGTAGCCAAATCAACCAACACCAACGTATCAGGATTGGTGATACCTGGCTTGTATAACGTTTCCAACAGAACAGCAGCCTTGCCCAATTCGTCAGAAAGCAACTCTACCGTTCGCCAGATGGGTATTTTCGGTAAGTTCAAATTTTCTTATAAAAACTGGCTTTTCCTGGACATTACAGGTCGTAACGATTGGCGTTCTGTTCTGGACCCTGAGCATTGGTCTTTCTTCTATCCTGCAGTTGACCTGTCATTTGTTGCTTCTGATGCTATTGAAGCGATCAAGAACAGTAAAGTGATCAATAACCTGAAACTAAGAGGCGGTGTGTCGAAGGTCGGTAATGTGAACCTCGGTGCTTATGGACTCTTGAATACATTTGATAATGCTCCTGGTTATCCTTATGCACTTACTGGCCCAGGCTACACTGTAAACGGATTAACAGTGAACCCTTCACTTAAACCCGAGATCACCAAAGGCTGGGAAGTTGGTATGGATATGGACATGTTGGATAGGAAAATCAATTTCGGTATAACTTATTACTCTACCACTACTGATGCGCAAACTGTAAATACGCAAATTTCCCAGGCATCAGGCTTTTCTACTTATAAGACCAACACAGGTGAAGTATCCAATAAAGGCCTGGAGGTCTTGTTGCATTATACGCCTATCCGTACGCGCGACCTGACTGTAACAGTTGGTGGCAACTACACTTATAACAAGAACCTTGTTGTATCAATCAGTGAAGATCTGGAAAAGCTGAACCTTTCTACGGGTGCAGCAGCTCAAACTATTGCCAAAGCAGGCTATTTCTTCCCCATTCTTGAAGGATCGGATTATCTGCGTGATGATCAGGGGCGTATTATCGTGGATCCTATTACAGGCTATCCTTCCAGGGACCCGATACCCAAACTATTGGGCAACACCAATCCTAAACATCGCCTGGGTCTTGATGCAGAAATCCGTTTCAAAAATTTCAGGCTTTGGGCATTGGCTGAGTATCGCGGTGGATTTGTTGTGTACCATAATGGTGGAGGAACAATGGATTTCTCCGGCTCATCCAGCCGCACAGTGGCATTCAATCGCGAACGCTTTGTGATCCCCAACTCATCTTATTGGGATGGTTCAAAGTATGTTGAAAATACTTCGATCCAGGTCCGTGATGGCGGTTCCGGGTTCTGGGCCGATGGTGAAGGCGCTTATAACACCGTTATTGCAACCAACTACATTATAAAAGGTGATTACTGGAAGGTCCGGGAGATCTCACTTACTTATGATCTTCCAAAAAAACTGATCTCCAGGGCAAAATTCCTGAAAGCCGCTTCAATCGGTATTCAGGGGCGCAACCTTTTCATCTTCACCGCGAAGTCAAATATCTATACCGACCCGGAGTATAATTTCTCTGATGGAAATGCTATAGGCATTACCACATTGGGTCAAACACCTCCTTCAAGATATTTTGGAGGCACTATTTCTTTGACATTCTAATTACTTGAGTTTTAAATTCTAGATATGAGAAAAATATTAATTCCGGTAGTTGTGTTACTAACGGCACTGGGGTCTTGTAAAAAATATTTGGACATTAACAGCACGAACCCCAATTCACCCACTACATCCACACCTGAGCTGGTTTTGGGTGCCAGCATCAGTCGCACTGCTTCCAGTTTGATCGGTTATAATGATTATGGCAGTTGGATGGTTGGCTACCAGGCGAATGCTGGTGGCTACGGCGGCTGGGGCGCGAGTCTTACTTATAATTTTGGTACAAGCAATTATACCGGATTATGGGGGACCTATGATATCCTTACTGATTTCCAGTATGTGTTGGATAAGACAAGTGACAGCGATCCATATTCTTATTACAATGCGATCGCCCGCATCATGAAAGTATTCAACTTCAAATTATTGGTGGATGAATATGATGCCATTCCTTATTTTGAAGCATTAAAAGGGTCTGCCAATACAACTCCGGCATATACGCCTGCAGAAGAGATCTATAAGGACCTGTATAAACAACTTGATACAGCGATCGCTACCATTAACAATGCGACACAACCTTTGGCACTTACTTATTCATTGGGTAATGCAGACCCGATGTTCAATGGTAATATGACCAGGTGGAAACAGTTTGCCAATACACTTAAACTGAAGTTGCTGGTCCGTGCTTCCAAAACATCTGTTTTTACAGGAGTAACTCCCAGCTTTGATCCTGCAGGGTTCCTGACAACGGATGTTCTTGTTAATCCTGGTTATATTAAAGCAGCCGGCCAGCAAAATCCTCACTGGAATTCTTATCACAGCAGCGCTACAAATGCAGGTGCTGCAAGGTCGATCATTTCTACATTTTATATCGCCACGTTTTATAACGGCATCACGATATCCGACAGTGCAAGAAGAAGAGCGATCTACCGACCGAGTTCTGCATCTGACTATGACCCTGTAAGGAATCAACTCGGAGAAGTGGGGCCGATCGTGGATAATCGTTTGGCTCCCGGTGGAAGTTCTGTATGGTATAGCGGAAGCGGAAGTGCCTATGATTTTAAGGATGATCCTTCCAATGCGATCGGGATTCTTAAAGGAAGAGGTCAAAGCGAAGTAGTGCTGTTGGCAGCGGAAAGTTATTTTCTGCAGGCAGAAGCCCAGATGAAAGGGATCCTGACTGGCGGTGATGTTACTGACCTGTTTAATAAAGGTATTGAAGCTTCATTCAAGTACCTCTATCAATCAGCCGATGGAACATATAAGGTGAATACCTATATCAGCCCAGCTGCGCCTAATCCTACGGCGGCCGCTGAGCATTATCATGTTGAAGGCGACAATGCAACCAAGTACCTGGTTAATATTGAGCTGGCAACATCGGATGAGCAACGCCTGGAAGCGATCATTACACAAAAGTATATTGCTTTGAATATGATCAGCGGGCAGGAAGCCTGGGATGAATATAAAAGAACAGGATATCCTAAAATTGATAATGCAGGCCTTGATCCAAACAAAACTTTTGTATCAAAAGCTTCTCAGGCAACAACAGTTGATAAATTAGTCGGTCGCATTTGGTATCCGTCTTCTGAGTATTCATTGAATCCTAAAAATGCACCAACTAATATTTCAGTGTTCGGGTCTTTTGTGTTTTATGATCGTAGAAAATAATTTCTTTCAGTAACAACTTAAAATTATGAAAAGATATATAGGCTTTTTGATAATAACAGGACTTATACTACTGTCTTCCTGTGTAAAGGAAGACCCACCCCTGGGAAGTAAAGGGTCAAATAATGTAATTGAATTTTATAACCAGGTGCCGGACCTGATCACGTCTCTGACTTCGAGCACTTACCCTTCTTATAACTTCGATCTTATTTTTGAAGAAAATGAACAGCCTTTTGATGTTGAAGTCAGTTACTCCGGTGCTGATGCCGGAGCTCCGCAGGATATAGAAGTGACAGTTACAATAGATCCGGGAATGATTGACGTATACAATGCGGATAACAGTTTATCTCTTTCTCCAATGACAGGAGATGTTTTTAAAGCAGACTCCTGGAAAGTGACAATCCCAAAAGGTCAGAAAAAAGCTACCTTGAGAGGGAAGATCCTCAAATCTGCTTATGATTTCAGTAAGAGCTACGGCTTGCCGCTTCGTATTACCAATGCGAGCGCCGGTCAGGTAAGCGGTAATTATTCTGCAATGGTATTCCGCATCCAGGCAAGGAATTCATATGACGGTATTTATTTAATGGAAGCTACTTCTCCGATGGTAGATGTTACAAGTAGTTCTTTAACTGGCTGGTATCCCATTTCAATGCAATTGATCACTTATTCAGGAAATTCTGTTGCACTGTATGATGGTATTAACTATACAAATGCTTACGGGCATCCCATCAAAAGCGGTACAAGTGGTTCCTATTATGGTAATTTCAGTCCTATATTTTTTATCGATGAAGCTACAGGAGCTATCACTGTAAAGAATTATCATGGAGAATTGTCCGGAGGCTTTCAACGTTCGTGTGTACTCGATCCTACTGGTGTTAATAAAGCAACATTTAATCCTAATGGAACTGTCAAGTCGTTTGAGGTGAGTTATATTATGACTCAGGGAACAGCTTATACTCCGCGTACTTTTTTCCACGAAAAATTTACTTACCAGGAGCCGAGGTAAACGATTGCTGCGATTCATATCCGGGATGGTAAAGACCCATTCTATTTTTTAAGGCTCCGAAAGTGTCCAACTTTCGGAGCCTTTTTATTTTCGGACTATTTATTTTTTATGTTGGGTGATTGTATTTCTTAATGTTTAATTACGCGTGATTAATTCAATTAGCTTAAGTTCTTTCATTACTCTGTGAACTAAAGGGATAATCACTTACATGTCACCCTCAACTTTTTGTTAAAAAAATAATACTTTCACGCAGCAAATAGAAAATCCTGTTTGTCTGATTCTGCAGTAACTCTCCAAAACTAACTGCTCCTTCTAACTACCCACCTTGCGTTAGGTACTACCATTCCCAATCTGCCCTGAGGTACATGCAAGCTGCTGACGACTTGCAGATACATGTATTGTTTCCAGAGAAATTCATAAACATCAACCGCGTAGTAACCTAAAAAATTTAAGCGCATGAGAAAATCTGCATTATTAATTGCAGGGCTGATGCTATTCTATGCATTGGCACTTGCACAAACAAGAACGATCACAGGGCAAGTAAAAGATGCAAAAGGTGATCCCGTTCCATTTGCCAACATCACTATTAAAGGAACTACTTCAGGGGTAGCTGCTGATGCAAATGGAAATTTTCGTATTGAAGCACAATCAGGCCAATCGCTTGTCATCACTTCCGCAAGCTTTGTTGAGCAGGAAGTTAAGATCGGCAATGAATCCACTCTTTCGATAACCATGCAACCACAAGGCAACCTGCAGGAGGTGGTGGTAACAGCATTGGGCATACGGCGTACAAGAAACCAATTACCTTATGCTGCACAAACGGTGGAAGGTAATGAGGTGAGTAAAAACAGGAGTAATAATTTTGTTAATAACCTTTCAGGTAAAGTGGCGGGCCTTGAAATAAGACAAACAAATACACTGGGAGGCTCCACCAATGTAGTATTAAGAGGGACAAAATCATTTGTCGGTAATAACCAGGCCCTGTTTGTAGTGGATGGTGTGCCATATAATAATGACAACACCAATACTGCAGATCAAACCACAGGCCGGGGTGGTTATGATTATGGTAATGCTGCCGCAGATATCAATCCTGATGATATTGAATCAGTTTCCGTATTGAAAGGAGCTGCCGCAAGTGCCTTGTATGGTTCGCGAGGCAACAATGGTGTTATCCTCATCACTACCAAAAAAGCTACCCGTGGTTTGGGTATCACTGTTAATTCAGGTTTTGGATTTGGTAAGATCGATAAATCGACATTTACCAAATACCAGAAAGAATACGGCGCAGGATATGGGGCGTATTATGGACCAAACGAAGATTCATACTTCAATGAATTTGATGTGAATGGCGATGGCATTCCCGATAAAGTGGTGCCTACTACTGAAGATGCTTCTTACGGAGCACGTTTTGACCCCAGCTTATTAGTTTACCAATGGAATGCTTTTGATGCAACATCGCCCTTTTACAAGCAGGCAACTCCTTGGGTAGCTGCTGCAAATGACCCTACCAGTTTTTTCCAGACGGCTACCTCTTCCAATCAAAGCGTTTTTATAGACGGTGCTTCAGATAAAGGTTCATTTAAATTAGGCTATACACGTACAGATGACATAGGTATCCTGCCTAACAGTAAAGTGAGTAAGAACCTTGTGAACTTTGGCGGCACTTATAATATCACTCCTGCACTGACTGCAGGTGCTACCGCCAACTTCTCCAACATAACCGGAAGAGGGCGATATGGTACCGGCTACGATGATAAGAACATAGCTACCAATTTCCGGCAATGGTGGGAAACCAATGTGGATATTAAAGAGCAGAAAGAAGCTTATTTCCGTACGTCAAAGAATACTACCTGGAACTGGGCGAATCCAAGAACAGAAGCAGGTCTTGTTCCTATCTTCTGGGACAATCCTTACTTCGTCCGTTATCAGAACTATGAGAATGACGGCCGCAACCGCATATTTGGTAATATCAACCTCAACTATAAAATAACTGATTGGTTGAATATCATGGGAAGGGTAGGGCTTGATACATATAACGAGCAACAGGAGGAAAGACAGGCTGTGGGAAGTATCGGCATACCATCTTACCGGAGAGTGAACCGTTCCTATACAGAGATCAACTACGATCTGCTGGCAAATCTTGATAAAGACCTTTCACAGGATTTTAATTTTAAAGCATTGCTTGGTTTGAACATCCGCAATCAACACACCAGGAGCATTGATGCATCTACTAACGGAGGGCTGACCATACCTGGCATTTACTCATTGAACAATTCAGCCAATCCGCTGAATGCGCCTACAGAGTTTGATGGGGAACGTCAGGTAGACGGTGTGTTTGCAGGCGCTACCCTCACATGGAGGGATATGCTTACACTTGATGGAACGATCAGAAGGGATAAATCATCCACTTTGCCGGAGGGAAATAATGTGTATTACTATCCTTCCGGATCACTTGGATTTACTTTCTCCAAGTTGTTACCTGAGGTTAGCTGGCTTTCTTATGGAAAAGCAAGAGTGAATTATGCAGAAGTGGGTAATGATGCTCCGTTGTACAGTGTGCTGGACGTGTATAATATCTTACCTCCTTTTGGTTCTTCTCCTACCACTACCATTCCAAGCACGAAGAACAATCCCAATCTTAAACCTGAACGTACAAGAAGTATTGAAGCAGGCCTTGAAATGTCTTTCCTGAAAAGCAGGGTAGGGTTTGATGTTTCTTATTACAGTGCCAAGACCATTGATCAGATATTACCACTGGCTATTACACCTGCGACAGGTTACAGTTTCAAATTCCTGAACTCTGGTACTATCCAGAACAGAGGTGTTGAAGTGTCATTGTTCGGCACTCCGGTTCAAACCAAAACTTTCTCCTGGAATATCAATCTTAACTGGACAAGGAACAGGAACAAAGTGATTGATCTGTTTGAACATGCAGACAACCTGGTGCTGGCAACCTTCCAGGGTGGTGTATCATTGAATGCAACATTGAATCAGCCCTATGGTACGATCCGCGGATCCAATTTTATCTATACCAACGGACAACGTACCGTGGATGAAGACGGTTACTACCTGACTTCTCCAACTTCCAATGAAGTGATCGGTAATCCTAATCCTGATTGGATCGGAGGCATCAACAACACATTCAAGTATAAAGATTTTTCACTGAGCTTCCTGGTAGATATGCGTCAGGGAGGAGATGTGTGGTCACTTGACCTGTTTTATGGAATGGGTACAGGCCTTTATCCTGAAACTGCAGGATTGAACGACCTGGGCAAACCTTCACGTGATCCTGTGTCTGCCGGTGGTGGTGTGATTATGCCGGGTGTGTATGCAGACGGAAAGCCCAATACTACGCATATAGCCAACGAGTATGCAACATTCGGTGCAGAAGACTTGATACCGGCTGCAGGGTTTGTGTATGATGCCAGCTATGTGAAGTTGAGGGAAGCGGTACTGAGTTATTCATTACCCAAATCAGTAATGGCAAAGATCCATCCGTTTAAAGGAATTGATCTTTCATTGATCGGCAGGAATCTTTGGATCATTCATAAGAACCTTCCTTATTCAGATCCGGAAGAGACCATGAGCTCCGGTAATCTGCAAGGATACCAGGGAGGTGCTTATCCTACTACCCGCACATTTGCCTTCAACATCAGATTAAGATTCTAAAAAGATATTGCTATGACAAAATTTTTTGTAACCATAATAATCACAGCATTGTTGCTGGGGTCGTGTAAAAAGGACCTGACCACCCTCAACAGTGACCCGAAGAACCCTACCATGGTAGCAGGATCTTCGCTTGTCACCAATGCTGAAAGAGGACTGGTGCGTACGCTCAGTTCCTCCAACGTGAACCTGAACATATTCCGGTTGATCGTTCAGCAATGGCAGGAAACAACTTATCTTGGAGAAAGCCGCTACGATCTGAACACACGGAATATTCCGCAAAATGTATGGGCCGCATTATACCGCGATGTATTGAAGGATTTGCAGGAAGCAAAAAAGCTTATACCTGATCAGGTAACTGATGAGCAGGTAAAGGCAAATCAACTGGCGGTAGTGGATATACTGCAGGTGTATGCTTATTATTATCTTATTACCACATTCGGCAATATTCCTTATACAGAAGCGATGGATATCGATAATGTGTTCCCGGTATATGATGATGCCGCTACTATCTATGCCGATCTTTTGAAGAGATTGGATGCTGATATAGCGGCTATCAATACCTCGGCAAACGGTCTTGGTAATGCAGATATAATATATGGAAATGATATGGCCGCATGGAAGAAGTTTGCCAATTCATTCAAGCTGAAAATGGGAATGACCATTGCGGATATCAGCGCAGCACAGGCGAAAACGATAGTTGAAGCTGCATATGCAGGTGGCGTGTTTACTTCCAATGATGACAATGCCATGTTTAAGTTTCTGGCATCACCGCCCAATACGAACCCGATATGGGAAGACCTTGTGCAGAGCGGGCGTCAGGACTTTGTTGCAGCCAGTACTCTTGTAGATCAAATGAAGCAGTTCAATGATCCGCGCATCCCTTTATACTTTACAGTGGATGAGACCAATGGTTATTCCGGCGGTGATCCCGGCACCAGCAGCAGCTATTCCACTTTCTCAAAACCGGATGAAGTGATCACAGCTCCTGAGTTTCCAGGTGTATTGCTGGATTATGCTGAAGTAGAATTCTTACTGGCAGAAGCAGCAGCACGCGGATTTTCTGTAGGAGCTACAGCAGCGCAGCATTACAACAATGCAATTGATGCATCAGTTTTGTTCTGGGGTGGTACACAAGCGCAGGCCACAGTTTACCGTACACAGCCATCTGTAAACTATGCAACTGCTGCCGGCTCGTATAAGCAAAAGATCGGTATACAAAAATGGATTGCATTGTATAACCGTGGATGGGATGCCTGGATTGAATGGAGAAGGCTGGACTATCCTCAATTGCAACCAGCCTACCGGGCATTGAGTGCAATGCCATTGAGGTATACTTATCCTGTTAATGAACAGAACTATAATACAACGAATTATAATCAGGCAGCAAGTGCTATTGGTGGAGATAAAGTGGATACGCATTTATGGTGGGATGACTTTTGAATTACTGTGATAAAGAGCTGACTACAAATTATCAGGACTGTATACAACAAAGACGGATGCATAAGGCATCCGTCTTTGTTGTATATGCTGTGATAAAGAATTTATGATACCATATATATATTATGTCATCTATTTGATCTTTCCAGCCAGCTTTAATGGGCAGTTGTAAGATATTTTTTTGTGTATTTGAAATTTGAATGTTAAAAAAACTTTAATTTGGCGCAGCTTTTTAAAAGGCTCTGATGTCTCTTATTACGATAATGCTATCTGTAGAAGACGAAAGTCCTTTAAGAATCATTAGTTTATATTAAAATTAACTCACATGAGAAAAATCGCATCTCTAGCGATGCTGATGCTATTTAGTGCATTGGCATTTGCTCAAACCCGTAGCGTAACGGGTAAAGTGACAGACGAGCAGGGAATAGCAGTTCCCTTAGCAAGTGTCACGATCAAAGGCACAAACCAAGGTGCCATTGCAGATCAGGCCGGAACATTCTTCATTAAAGTCAAAACCGGCGACGTTCTCGTAATCTCCAGTCAAGGTTTCAGCACAAAAGAAATAACTGTAGGCGCTGGTAATGCAGTAAGTGTTACCCTCGATAAAACAAGTGAAAACCTCGTTGAGGTAATTGTTTCGAGCGGTTATAACACAAAAAAGACTCAACGAAGCTTAACTTCCAATGCGCAGGTGGTGAATGCTGAACAATTGAACACCATTCGTCAACCCAACATCAACAATGCAATTGCTGGTAAAGTAGCCGGTGCTCAGGTGCGTAGCCAATCTACTGCAGCTCTTGGTCGCGATGCTGCTATCCGTTTGCGTGGTGATGGTACGCTTGGTGGTCAAAGCCTTCTTTACATCGTTGACGGTACTCCTACTAACTCAGTTGATATCAACCCTGACGATGTAGAAGACCTGACAGTGCTGAACGGACCCAGCGGTGCAGCTATCTACGGTCCTCAGGCTGCTGATGGTGCGATAGTAATTACTACTAAACGCGCAAAAAAAGGTCAAAAAGGAATTGGTATTGAAGTAAACAGCGGTGTTACTGTTGATAAAGTTTATATTCTGCCAAACTATCAGAATGAATATGCTGGTGGTGGCGTTTCCAACCTTATCCAGTACAAATGGGTTGCCGGCCAGCCTGAAGCATGGAAGGCGTTGGATGGCAAGTTCTATCATGATTATACAGATGATGCTTCATGGGGACCCCGTATGGAAGGACAGGAATATATTCCCTGGTATGCATGGTATCCCGGCACTCAGTATTCTTATAAAACAACAAGCCTTGTTCCTCAAAAGGACAATGTGCGTGATTTCTATAACACCGGTATCACTACTACCAATAACATAAACTTCTCCAAAGCCGGTGATAACTACTCTACAAGGATCTCATACACCAACCTGGATATCCAGGGGCTTATTCCTAACACATACCTGAAAAGAAATACTTTCGCTGCTAATTTCTCCGTGGATCTGGGTACGCATTTGACAATAGCTACCAATCTTAACTATGTGACCCAAAATCAACAGGCTGAAAATAATGACGGTTACAGTAACATGTCTTCAGGTAGCTTTAACCAATGGTTCCACCGCGATCTGGATACAAAGATCCTGAAGGAACTTAAAGGAGTAACTTCACCTGATGGTGCAACAGGAACTCCTGGTGTAGTAGGTGCATGGAACCATTCTAACCCCGGCTCCTATAACGCAAACAACCCTGTTAACTTTTATGGCGCAAACTACTGGTACAATCCTTTCACTTATTTTGATAACCAGGAGAATCTTTTCAGACGTGACCGCCTCTTTGGTGACGTATCACTGACTTACAAGATCAACAGTGATTTCAAACTGAGAGGAACTTACCGTAAGAGTCTGGTTAATACCTGGGGTGAGAACAGAACTTACTATCTTCTGGAAAGAAGTGCAAGACAAACAGGTACAAAAGCAGGTTATTCTACCAGCGAATCTTACTTTACCGATGACCGCTATGAGATGATCGGTACATACAATAAAAAAATCAACGATTTCGGAATCGATGTTCTGGCAGGTGGTGAGATCGTGAAAATCTCCAGCAAAGGAATTAACGCCAACACTCGTGATGGTTTGTATATCCCTGACTTTTTCGCTCTTAACAACTCTCTTTCTCCTATTGCTTACGGCAACAGCAGAAGTGAAGAAAAACGCCGTGCGGTTTTCACAAGGTTGAGCGGTAGCTGGAAAAACATGATATTCCTGGATGCGACTTTGCGTAATGACTGGTATTCTACTTTACCAGCTGACGACAATAGCATCTTTGTAAAATCATTTGGTGCAGGCTTTGTGTTTAGTGATCTTACAAAGAGCTCACTGCCCTGGTTGTCTTATGGTAAATTAAGAGGTGCATGGGGTGAAGTTCCCCAGGCTATCAGCCCATACAACCTGGCACTTGCTTACAGCATCGGTGCTGACCAGTGGGCTCAATCATCAGGAACTACAACAACAAACTATTTTGTACAAGGTACTCCCAACGGACTTGTAAGTTCAAGCATCAGGGGTGCGACTCAAACAACCAAAGAACTTGGTATTGATCTTCGCTTCCTGAGAAACAGGGTAGGTATCAGTGCAACTTATTATAACGCTACAACTGAGAATTCTCCTATTTCTGTTACTGTTAGCGGTACAAGCGGTTTCAGTTCACAAACAATCAATGCTGGTGAGATTACCCGTAAAGGTATCGAGCTGCAAGGCTTTGTTCGCCCTGTAAACACTAAAGACTTCTCATGGGAGTTGAGCGCAACTTATGCTAACATTATCGATAATAAAGTGGTATCTCTCGCTCCTGGTGTATCTCAGATCACTCTTTCCAGCGGTGCTGGTTTCAATGGTATTACTCCTCCCTTTACAGTTCACCAGGAAGGTCAAACCTGGGGTATGCTGATCGGTGGCGGTAAAACTTATATTGATGGTAAACCAGTGTTGGACGAAGACGGCAACTACGTTAAATCAGAAAACGTGAAATTTGGTAGCGTTCTTCCTGATTACACCGGTGGTGTTCAGAACTCCTTCACTTATAAAAATATCGTCCTGAATATTAATATCGATTTTCAGGTTGGAGGTAAGTTCTTCTCTATGTCTGACATGTGGGGATCTTATTCTGGTCTGACTGCACGTACAGCAGGTCTGAATGACAGAGGCAAACCTATCCGTGATGCTGTTGCTGATGGCGGTGGTATCCACATGGTAGGCGTTGATGCTGATAAAAACCCTATAGATATGTATGTTGAAGCTTCAGACTATTTCCACAACATGGTTGGCAACAACGTATTTGACGAATTCATCTATGACCTGAGCTATGTGAAAATGCGTGAAGTTAGTCTCGGTTACAGGCTTCCTGTACAGAAATGGGGCTTTACCAGCAAATGGCTGCAAAATGCAACATTCTCTGTTATTGCACGTAACCCATGGATGATCTACAGGAAATCGAAAGATTTCGATCCTTCAGAGATCAGTAACGTGTTTGGTGAGAACGGTCAATTCCCAGGTACAAGATCACTTGGTGTTAACCTGAAACTCGGGTTCTAATAATCCTTCATTTCATTGAAAAAAGAATAATATGAAATCAGTAAAATCTTTAATCGCTATAGCTTCGGCTTCGCTGTTGGTAACCAGCTGCAGTAAGTTTGGGGATACCAACATTAATCCGAATGGTACGAGCACTCCTTCAACGGCAGCTTTGCTGAGTAACGTTGAATCTGGTTTAGGAGCTGCAGGGTCTCAGACGCGTGATGGTCTGTATGCCCAGTATTTCTCAGAAACGCAATACACCGAAGTATCCCTCTATGCGCTTCCAAAATTGGATTTTGATGGAAACTATTCCGGTTTGTTGTATGATCTTCAGAACATCATCATTTATAATACAGATCCGGACAAACTCCCTTTGTCTGCTAAATTCGGTTCCGCTAACAATCAGATCGCGATCGCGCGTATCCTGAAAGCATATATTTATTGGAACATTACTGACAGATGGGGAGATATTCCTTACTCAGAAGCACTGAAAGGCCCTGAAGACCTGACACCTGCGTATGACACACAGGAAGCAATTTACAAAGACCTTATCAAGGAACTGAAAGAAGCAAGTGATCAATTCGATAATGGTACTAAGCCTGTAGGTGATTTCCTCTTCAAAGGGGATGCAGCAGCCTGGAAAAGAGTTGCCAACTCACTTCGAATGTTGATCTCTCTCCGTACAAGTAAGATCTATCCTAATCCGGGCGATTGGGCTGCTACTGAATTCAACGCAGCTTTCACGGATAGCGATGGTTATATCGATGACAGCACAAGAACTGTAACCCTGTCTTACCCAGGTAACGTAGCTGCATTCAGGAACCCTTTCTACAATCTGTATAACGGACGTACTGACTTTGCAGAATCAAAACTGATGACAGACTTCATGGTTGCTTATGGAGATCCAAGGCAGGCTGCATTCGGAAGCTCTACTATAGGTTTCCCTTATGGTTTGACAAGGCCTGATGCGGTTGCATTTGGCGATGCGAACCCTAGCTATGCTAAGATCCTGGCTTCAGGTTTCAGAGGAACAGCTTCAGCCTTCCCGCTTATCACAACATCAAGCGTTCTTCTTGCTGCTGCGGAAGCAGCGCAACGCGGATGGATTACCGCCGATGCCGCAGCTCTTTATGAGAAAGGTATTTCTGAATCATGGAGACAATGGGGAATTAAGAACCCTACACTGTTAGCTACATATATGGGTCAAGCCAATGTGGCACTCACGACAGATGCTTTGACTAAGATCCAGATGCAACAATACTTTGCATTCTATCCCAATGGCACACAGGCCTGGTCTAACTGGCGCAGAACAAATGTTCCTGCACTGGTTCCCACTCCTGATGCTACCAATGCAAGCAAGCAGATACCACGCCGCTTGACCTATGGTTCATTGGCTTATGCTGTAAACACAGACAACACCAATACAGCAGCAGGCAAAATCGCTGGTGGCGACACTCCTGATTCAAGAGTGTGGTGGGATAAACAATAACATCAAATTCTGCCAGCGGAACATGTTTCAAAAATGAGAAACTCCAGTTCTGCCGGAAATGATAAAAAAGCATCAACTATATGTTGATGCTTTTTTTATTAAGTCAGGCGTAGCAGAGCATTCTTTGAAAAAATACAGCTTAGGTAGCAGAAAAGCTCCCCTTCAGATAAAAGCCGTTACTTTGTACTTGAAATCCGAATTGTAAAATATTTTTTATGTCTGATCAGCAACCCAACAATCAGCTCAATATCGAAATATCAGAAGAAGTAGCAGAAGGCACTTATGCCAATCTCGCCATCATCACGCACTCTCATGCCGAATTCGTGATCGATTTTGTGAACGTTATGCCCGGCACTCCCAAAAGCAAAGTGAAATCGCGTATCATTCTCACGCCTCAGCATGCCAAACGTTTCATGAAAGCCATTACAGAAAATATCAGCAAATACGAAGCAGCCAATGGCGCGATCAAAGATCTGGAAGAGACACAGTTTCCAATGAATTTTGGAGGACCGACGGCTCAAGCGTAGCTTGTCCCGGCTTTTTCTAAAGCATCCCCTGCTCTGCAAAACTATAATACCCCTCATCACTCACAATCACGTGATCGATTAGCCGGATGTCAAAGAAATTGGCAGCATCCCTGATTTTTTGTGTCAGGTATTGATCAGCACGGCTGGGGCGGAGATTACCGGAAGGGTGGTTATGGCAGAGAATAATGCTGACCGCATCTTCTTCGAGTGCTTTTTTGAGAATGATGCGTGGATCGGCGACCGTGGCAGTGATCCCGCCCTCGCTGATGATCTCAAAGTGGTTGAGCTTATTGGCCTGGTTGAGATAAAGGACAGCGAATACTTCGTGATGGTGATCCCTGAGCAGGGTTTGGAGATAGTGGGCAATATCCTGGCTGGAATGGATACTGATCTTTTGTAAAGAGAGGCCGGCATGACGGCGGCGGCCCAGTTCCAGTGCAGCAGCGATGCTGATGGCCCTGGCACTGCCGATGCCCGGTATCCGCATAAAATCCTTAACGGAAAGGCGGCCCAACTCATGAAGATCATTTTTGCCGTGTTTCAATAGCTGGCGGGCCAGCTCCACAGCAGATTTTTGGCGGGTACCGCATTGAAGAAGGATGGCCAGCAATTCGGTATCGCTCAGATGGGCAGGGCCGTATCTGAGTAGTTTTTCGCGGGGCTGATCGTCTTTTGCCCATAGTTTTATTGGGTACTTCTCCTCTTGCACCCTTTCAAATTAACATATATTTTTATGCCCACAATACCACTTTCAGGTAGTTCTGCTACCGGGGCTATTGTAAAATCCAATTTTTGAAAAACTAAATCCGGCGGTTATGAAATCCAGATCTAATTCGTTGGGGGCTCTTCATCCCATTTTGTTCTTTGCTGTAATGTATGTAGTAGTATTATTTCTCTCTATTTTCATTTGTTCCTCTCTTTTTTATAGTCTTAACTCAGATACAGTAAGCCTGGGCAAGCAGATCCCGGCTGAGAAAACAGCCAGTTTTCCTGTAAAAGTATCTACCGCAGCAGTGGTGCATTGAGTTAGTTAGGGGCGAACAATTCTTCCCTGACCTCTTGCGATCTTCCTGCGATAGTAATATCTTCGCGGCTCCAAAGGGGCCTGTGCGGCCTTTACACCTTTGGCATTTTATCTCCATGCAATCTGCTAAAATTTTCGCCGGAACCAGTTCTGTACAACTGGCCGATCAAATCTGCCAAAAGTACGGGACCAAACCTGGCAAAATCGCTATCCAGAAATTCAGCGACGGGGAAATTTGTCCTATGTTCCTGGAAAGTATAAGGGGCGATTTTGTTTTTCTTGTTCAGAGTACTTATGCCCCTGCAGGGGACAATCTCATGGAATTGCTGCTGATGGCCGATGCTGCCCGCCGCGCCTCCGCCTACAAAGTGATCGCCGTAATGCCTTATTATGGCTACTCCCGCCAGGACCGGAAGGACAAACCCCGCGTAGCAATTGGTAGTAAATTGGTTGCCAATATGTTAGTAGCGGCCGGAGTGGACCGGGTGATTACCATGGACCTCCATGCTCCTCAGATCCAGGGTTATTTTGATATACCGGTAGACCATCTGGACAGCCATGCAGTTTTTATCCCCTACATTGAGAATCTGAAGCTGGAAAACCTTACCTTTGCGGCCCCTGATGTGGGCGCTACCAACCGTATAAGGGAAATAGCCAACTATTTCAACGCGGAAATGGTGATCTGCGATAAGCACCGTAAAAGGGCTAATGAGATCGCCAGCATGGTGGTGATAGGTGATGTGACCGGGAAAGATATTGTGATCATTGATGATATATGCGATACCGGTGGCACCCTTTCAAAAAGTGCAGCTCTTTTAAAGGAAAAAGGCGCCCGGAGCGTAAGGGCTTTGATCACCCACCCTGTATTGAGTGGCAAAGCTTACGAGAATATAGAGAATAGTGTGCTGGAAGAACTGGTGGTTTGTGATACTATCCCTCTTAAAAAGGAAAGCCCGAAGATCAAAGTGATATCTGTATCAGACCTGTTTGCTGTAGCAATCCGCAACGCGTTTGAAAACAAAAGCATCACCAGTCTCTTTGTTCATTCACAAAGAAGACCGAGCCTGTAAAAGAAAGAGTCAGCATTTCAAATGCTGGAGCTGACTTTGAACAACAACGTAACTATTTAATAAACATACAATGAAAACAATTACAATCGAAGGACAACTGAGGACCGGATTCGGGAAAGCAGCCACCCGGGCGATCCGCTCTCAGGAAATGGTGCCAGGTGTAATTTACGGCGGGGCGCAGGAAGTTAATTTCTATGCACCGGCTGCGGCATTCAAGCCGTTAGTTTATACCCCTGAATTCCAGATCGCAGAAGTTAAAGTAGATGGCAAGTCTTACAGAACTATTCTGAAAGATCTCCAGTTTGACAAAGTGACTGATGCTCTTAATCACGTAGACCTGCTGGAACTGGTAGAAGACAAAAAAGTGATCGCCTCTATTCCCCTGAAATTCGTAGGAACTTCAAAAGGTGTGAAAGAGGGTGGTAAGTTCGTTCCAAAGATCAATTCACTGAAAGTGAAAGCTTATCCAAAACACCTGAAAGAGCAGATCGAAGTTGCGATCGATGACCTGGAGCTGAACGGTAATATCCGTGTGGAAGATGTGAAGGAAGAGCATTATGAGATCCTGAACTCCCCACGTATTCCCATTGCTTCAGTAGTACTGACAAGACAGCTGAAACAGGAAGAAGCTGCCGCCACACCTGCCAAAGGTGCTGCAGCTCCTGCGAAAGCCGCTGCTCCTGCTGCTGCAGCTAAAAAATAATTGCCAGCAAAAAGCAACATATAACCCGTACCAGTTACTGATACGGGTTTTTTATTTGCCCTCCTTCGCTAAAGCCCCGGCGGGCGAGTCCGCCGGGGCTTTAGCGAAGATGAGGTTAAGACAATACTTATCTTCGCGAAGCCCTGCCGCCCTCGTATTGCTACGGCGACCAATAAAAGGCGGGAAATGAACTATACCTGAACCATGAAATTTTTGATCATTGGCCTCGGCAACGTAGGTAATGAATACGCACATACACGGCATAATATTGGATTTGATGTAGCCAATGCTTTTGTGCTGAAACACGGCGGAAACTTCCGGGTGGATAGACATGCTTATGTCGCAGACGTAAAATGGAAGGGCAGGACCTTTGTTTGCGTTTGCCCTACTACTTACATGAACCTTAGCGGGAAAGCTGTAAAATACTGGCTTGACAAGGAAAAGATCAGCCTGGAAAATACCCTGGTGATCGTGGATGAGCTGGCTCTGCCTCTTGAAAAACTGAGGATCCGCCCCGGCGGAAGCGATGCCGGCCACAATGGCCTGAAAAGCATAGCTGAAGCATTGGGCACTGCTGAATATCCAAAACTGAGGTTTGGAATAGGGAACAATTTCCCTAAGGGCCACCAGTCCGATTTTGTGCTCGGGAAATGGAGAAAAGAAGAAGAACCCCTCGTGAAACTGAAGATCGATGGGGCTGTGGATGCCATTGAAATCTTCGGCACCCAGGGCATCACAACTGCTATGAATCAGGTAAATAATAAGGTTTTTTCATTATGATTAATCATCATGATTACTTATTTTAGCAGCCCGAACCCCCGGAACCTAAAATCCAATTAACTTCCTGATTGCCTGAATATATGGGATGAACAACCCTGGAACTGGTATCCGATGTATTTAACAAACACCCATCCTAATTATGAAGATTTTTTGTGTAGGCCGAAACTATGCAGCACATGCTAAAGAACTGGGAAATGAAATTCCTGACGAGCCTGTAATTTTTATGAAACCTAAGAGTGCATTGCTGCAACCTCATACTCCTTTTTACTACCCGGAGTTTACCAACGAGTTGCATTATGAATGTGAACTCGTTATCCGCATCAGTAAAAATGGCAAGTATATCCAGGAAAAATTCGCTTCAAAATATTATGATGCCATCACAGCTGGCATCGACTTCACCGCCCGTGATATCCAGAATGAACTGAAAACAAAAGGCCTTCCCTGGGAAAAAGCCAAAGCCTGGGACAATTCAGCCGTGATAGGCAAATGGGTGCCTCTCGCCGAAGTAAAGAACAAAAAAGATATCAATTTCGGATTGTATAAGAATAAGGAACTCGCGCAGCAAGGCAACTCAGCCAGCATGATCCACAATTTCGATAGCCTGGTAGCCTATATCTCCAATTATTTTTCTGTGAACATTGGCGACGTCATTTTCACCGGCACTCCGGCCGGAGTAGGCGAAGCCGTTGTAGGTGACGAACTGGAAGGTTTCCTGGAAGACGTGAGCATGTTCAAGCTCGACGTGAAATAAGGCGATTTACCCTTTGATGTTTCTTCATCCACAAGCATGTTCCTAAATTTGTAGTTTACATTGCTTGCTAATGACTGACATTTCCATTCTCCTGAGAGCGTACCGTTTGATGCGTCAGGCCAAAACTATGGCCGAAACCTATGATGCAAACCGGCAGGTTTGCAAATATGTGCATTCCACTTCCCGTGGTCATGAGGCCATTCAACTCGCTGCCGCCTTTCAACTGCAACCGCAGGACTATTTCAGCCCTTACTACCGTGATGAAAGCCTGCTGATGGGCGTAGGGTTTTCTCCTTATGAATTAATGCTTCAATTGCTTGCCAAAGGCAATGATATTTTTACAGGAGGAAGGGAATATTATGCACACGCCAATTATCGTGGTGATGATAAACCAACGATCATTCACCAAAGCAGTGCTACAGGCATGCAGGCAATTCCTACCACCGGCATAGCACAAGGAATCCGTTACTGGGAAAGAACAAAAAAGGATCATTTAAAAAGAGGTATTAACGGAGAGTTGCCTATTGTCCTTTGCTCCTTTGGTGATGCAAGCATTACGGAAGGAGAAGTGAGTGAAGCATTGCAGTTTGCTGTTTTGCATCAATTGCCCATCATATACCTGGTACAGGATAATAACTGGGGCATCAGCGTTACGGCTGAGGAAGCACGTGCCATGGACGCTTATGAATTTGCAGCAGGATTTAAAGGCATCGGCCGCGTGCAGGTCAATGGCAGCGATTTTGAAGCATCTTATCAAACAATGCAGGAAGTTTGTGCAACCGTCAGGAAGGAAAGAAGACCCTTCCTGGTGCATGCGCATGTTCCCTTGCTGGGCCATCATACCAGCGGTGTGCGCCGCGAATTTTACCGGTCGGAAAATGATTGGAATGATCATCTCCGGCTTGACCCCGTTCCGCAATTACGGAAAAGATTACTGGAATTAGCTGTTAGCGAAGAAACACTGATCCAAATAGAAAAAGAAGCAGCATCACTGGTAGAAGATCATTTTGCAAAAGCTGTTGCTTCGCCTGAACCTGATCCCCGGTCTGTGGAAGATCATGTGTTTGTGCCTTCACCTGTAACAGAAGAAAAAGGAGAACGTGAGCCAGCCAATGCTTCCAAAGTGTTGATGGTGGATGCTGCACTGTTTGCGATACGCGAGCTGATGGAAGATCATCCCGAAGCACTTTTATATGGACAGGATGTTGGCCGGCGGTTAGGCGGTGTGTTCCGCGAAGCAGCCACGCTTGCGGAGAAGTTTGGCGATCATCGCGTGTTCAATACAGCTATACAGGAAGCGTATATCGTTGGCTCTACTATTGGCATGAATGCGGTTGGACTGAAGCCTTTGGTGGAAGTGCAATTCGCCGATTATATTTATCCTGCCCTCAATCAACTGGTGACAGAGATATCGAAAAGCGCTTATCTCAGCTGTGGCAAATTCCCTGTGTCAATGGTGCTTCGTGTGCCAACCGGCGCTTATGGTGGTGGCGGGCCCTATCACAGTGGTTCTGTTGAAACTACCTTGCTTTCCATTAAAGGAATTAAAGTAGTATATCCTTCCAATGCAGCAGATATGAAAGGGTTGATGAAAGCTGCTTTTCATGATGGCAACCCTGTGGTGATGCTGGAGCATAAAGGGCTTTACTGGAGTAAAGTGCCGGGTACGGAAGATGCGAAAACAACGGAGCCAGACAGAAATTATATCATTCCTCTTGGAAAGGCCCGTATCGTGAAACCTGCCAACCCCGCAGCAATAGCAAATGGAGAAAGTTGTGTAGTGATCACTTATGGTATGGGTGTTTACTGGGCAAAAGCAGCTTCGGCAAAATTCAACGGGCAGATAGAGATCGTTGACCTGCGCACTTTATATCCATTGGATGAAGAACTGGTATATGAAAAGGTAAAGCAACATGGAAAATGCCTGGTGCTTACAGAAGAGCAGCAGCGTAATTCATTTGCAGAAGCACTGGCGGGGAGGATCTCAAAGAATTGCTTCACTTATCTCGATGCACCAGTGGAAGTATTGGGGGCATTGAACTTACCGGCAGTGGCTATGAACACCGGGCTGGAGCAGGCAATGCTGCCGAATGCAGATAAAGTTGTTGCCGCATTGGAAAAATTAATCAGTTATTGAGAACACCTAACCTTCCGATATAGTAAATCTATATCCAACTCCATGTATCGTTTCAATCGTTACAGAAGGTTCTATGCTTAATAATTTACGTAGTCTTGTCATGAACACATCCATGCTCCTTCCCAGGAAAAAATCATTCTTTCCCCATACATTCGATAATATTTCTTCCCGCTTCAATACTTTATTGGGATGAAGGCAGAGAAATTCCAGCAACTCTGCTTCCCGCTGTGTTAAACTGACGGTATCTTTTTCACCCACCAGCTTCAGCTCTGCAGGATAAAAAGAAAAATTCCCGATACTTATTGTTTGTGACGTTTCTGCAACGATCATCTTATTCCGCCGGAGAAATACCTGCATCCTTGATAAAAGCTCTTTCATGCTGAATGGCTTTATGATATAATCATCTCCGCCTGCGGCAAAACCTTTCAGTTTATCTTCTTCCAGTGATTTAGCTGTAAGAAAAAGAATGGGAATGCGGTCACTCTTCTGCCGGATCTTTTTTGCCAGGCTAAACCCATCACGGTAGGGCATGTTCACATCCAGGATGCAAAGATCCGGGTTGGTTTTCTGGTAATGTTCCCAGGCTGTTTCACCATCAGGGCAATTGACCACCTGGAATCCTGCTTCTTCGAGGTTGTCTTTAATAATAAAACCGAGTTGAAGATCATCTTCGGCAAGCAGGATTTTTGTTTTTTGTTGCATAACCAAGGTTGTTGTAGTTTGTTGCATCAACTCACCGGTAAACTTACGGTGAAGCTGCTTCCTTTTCCCGGAGCGCTCTCCACTTTTATTTTACCTCTGTGTGCGTCCACTATCTTTTTTACAAAACTCAGTCCGAGCCCAAAGCCTTTGGCATTATACGTTTCGCCATGCCGGACCCGGAAAAAGCGTTTGAATATTTTATTCAGTTGTTTCTTTTCAATTCCAATGCCATTGTCCCGGACAGTAAAATAAGTGAATCCTGCTGTGTTGCCGGTGCTGATGCGCACTTGCGGATTCCTCGAATATTTAATGGCATTGTCAATAAGGTTGGTGATCACGATAACCAGGTATTCCTTATCGGCCAACAGCAAAGGGTCTGCTGCATCCAGCGACAGATCGAAATGAGCGTTTTTTTCAGTGATCAGTGGGCTGAGGTTACGGAGCGCTTCCTGTATCAGGTCATGGATATTTACCTTTTCAGGCGTCAGATGCAACTGATTGGAATCGGTGTAAGCGAATTTCAATAGCCGCTCGATCTGGTTCTGCAGATAAGTGGATTGATTCTCCACAATGCCGGCATAGGTAACCAGCTTATCAGGTTTCTCCACAATAGCCGGATTTTTCAGTACATCAGCTGCCAGGCTGATCACGGCTACCGGTGTTTTGAACTCATGCGTAAAGTTGTGAATGAAATCCTTCTGCGTTTCATTCAGGAATTTTTGTTTGTAGAAATAATACAGGCTGCCGCCAAACAATATCAGCACCAGGAACAGGACAACGCTGCTGATGATCCAGAAATTCATCCTCGTTAAAATATACTGCTGCCTTTTAGGAAAGAACAGGGTAATATGATCATAGCCGCGCGGAGTCGGTGGCACTTTCAGCGCTACACTGTTCTTCGTGGGAGCCAGTATGCCTGTATAAACATATTTTGCAGAATCTGTATTGTAGATGCCCACATGGCACTCGGTAAACACACCAAAATCGTCCAATTCATAATGCAGGTAACTGATCAGCGAGTCTCTTCCTTCAGGAAGGTTTATCTGGGCGATATAAAGATTGGGGGCTGGGTTTTCGACGAGTTCATTGAGGTGTGAGGAATTGTAAAGGCTTATATCCAGGTCTTCATACAAACCCCTGATGGCTTTCATCACATTGTGCGTGAATTCTTTCTGTTCGAAATTGTATATTTTCCTGAGCCAGACCAACTGGAATACCAATATCGTGGCAATGACCAACGAACTGATGAATAGTACCAGGCGGATGGTTGATGATCGTATCGGCGCTGAAAACATAAGCTAAAATAATACGAAGGGCCAGCATGTGGTAGCCGGCCATGTTAACATTGGTTAATTGAAAGTTAACTGATTTCCGGCACTACCGGGCATAAAAAAAGACAGCCTCACACCTGGAGACCGTCTTTACCGAACCAACACACCAAGGTTAAGGGTTATTTGCTTTCAGTTTTCTTAACGGGTTTCGTTTTTTTATGATGATGCTTTCTGTTGACAGCAGTGGCCTTCGCGTCATTTCCTGCTTTCTCAGTACTGGTCACGCTGGCGGTAGACTTATCACTTGCAGCGGATTTTTTAGCGGTCATTTCTTTTTTTACGGGTGCTGATTTGGAAGGTTGCTTTGGAGTAGTTTGTGCACCTGCTACACCTGCGAATAATAACATTGCGGCAACCGGGATCATGTACTTTTTCATATCTTTTTTTTTAGTTGAAAATTTGTTAGGCTAAGTTGGAACAATATTTTCAACCGCAGGAGAATCAGGACCCACTTAACGGCAGCTTAACCGTCGTTAATAAAGTGTTTAAAGCCTTCCTGTTATTTTAAAACTGGAGAATGAACACCGTTCCTTCTCCCTCTGCTGATTGCACCTGGATATTTCCTTTGTGCAGCATCATGATCTGTTTGCATAAGCTAAGCCCGATGCCACTGCCGCTTTTTTTGGTGCTGAAGAATGGAATGAAAATCTTATCCAGTAATTCCATCGGCATGCCACTACCATTGTCTGCTACTTTGATAAGCGTTTTGCGGTTCACTGTGAGATATGCAGAAAGTACAATACGGGGATCGGCTTTATCTTTTACCGCTTCTATGGCATTCACTACAAGGTTGATCATTACCTGTTCGAGCAGATGCATATCTGCTTCAAGAGCAATATCGGGATCTTTCAGGATGGTTTCCACTTCAATGTTCTTTTGCTCCAGTGTCGGCTGCATCAGTTGAAGCAGGTTCTCAAATATATCACGTACATAGATCCTCTTAAGCGTCGGATTGGTGATCTTATTAAGATTACGGTAGGTTTCAGCAAATTTCAGCAGTCCCTCACTTCTGCGGCGGATCGTTTCAATACCGATCTCCAGGTCGTCGACTGAGCCTGAATCATTATTCAGCATGGCAACGGATTGTTGCAGCCTGCTCTTCAGTGTTTCGGCGAGTGAAGAGATCGGCGCTACAGAATTCATGATCTCGTGTGTTAATACACTCAAGAGTTTCTGCCATGCTTTTGATTCCGTTTCATCCAGGGCTTCATTCACGTTCTGAAAAGCGATCAGCTTGTATAAATTCCCTTCTGTCTGAAATGCAGTGGCCGACAATAATATTTTAAAACTGGATCTTTCCTGGTGAGCCGAAGCGATCTTGCTTTCCCCTGGTTTCAATGTAATGATCGCCTGTCCCAATTCTTCATCTCTTTTCTTCAGCGAATAGATGGTTTTGATATAAGGCAGCTGCAGCATTTTCTTCAATGAATCATTCATCCAGATCACTTCTCCGTCATCTTCTTTATAAGAAAGTATGCCCGTGTCAACCAACTCAAGTATTCTTTGCAGGTACTGGTACTGCGTTTCTTTTTCCTTGCTGATCACTTTGAAAGTGGAATTGATCTCATTGAACCCTTGCCGCAAAGGCTGTATTTCTGTGGGAGCGTGCTTTACATCAAAGTAGCGGGAAAAATCCCGGTAATGGACCGATTCCACAAACTGGTCGAGTTCCTTATAAGCTTTCCGTTGGAAACGGTAAAACTCCATTGCCTGGTAGATGATAACGGGCAATACGATCACCAGGTACACATAGTAGCCGTTCACAATAAGGAATGCGGCTGCGCTCAATGTTACCAGCAATAGCAGTATTCCTCCTGCTATTCTCCATTCGTAGTTCTTAAATGTCATACTTGCTAAGTCTTCTGTACAAAGCAGTGCGGGTCAGTCCCAGCTCCTTGGCTGCTTTGGTGATATTGCCATTATGTTTCTCGATCACTTTCAGGATCGTGTTCTTTTCAACAGAACTCAGTTTCATTTCTGCCGGTTCGGTTTCTACAGGCGATGAAGTTTCAATTGGAGAGAAGATCAGGTCCTTTGCCTGCAACACGTCTTCATCTGCCATGATCACCGCCCTTTCAATGATATACTGCAATTCCCTGACGTTGCCGGGATAGTGATGATTCATCAGCTTTTCCAGGGCCTTTGTATCAAAATCCGGTGTGGGTTTCATGTATTTGTTGCTGTAGAGTTTCGCAAAATGACGGGCCAGCAAAATAATATCATTGCCGCGTTTGCGGAGCGGGGGCACAGTTATTTCAACGGTGTTGATACGGTAGATAAGATCTTTCCGGAAACGGCTTTCATTGGCCAGCTCTGTTAAGGGAACATTGGTAGCACAAACCAGGCGGATATCGACCGGCACAGGTTCATTGCTACCCAGCCGCATCACCTGGCGGTTCTGTAATACGCTTAGCAGTTTGGCCTGCAGGTGAAGAGGGATATTGCCGATCTCATCGAGAAACAATGTGCCTTTATCCGCGGCTTCAAAACGGCCGGGCCTGTCTTCACGTGCATCGGTAAAAGCACCCTTCTTATGTCCGAAAAGCTCACTTTCGAACAATGTTTCCGTTAATGCGCCCACATCTACTTTCACGAGAGGCTGCGCAGCGCGCAATGATTGCTGATGAATAGCTTTTGCAATAAGGTCTTTACCTGTGCCATTCTCTCCCAGGATCAGGATATTGGCATCGGTAGGGGCAATTTTTTCTGTTTTATAAAAGATCTGCTGCATGGCTTCCGACTCTCCCAGCAATTCCTTGCCGATAATGGAATCAGCAGATATAATGGAAGCAGCACCTGTTTTTGTGCCCTTACGTTTCAGGATCTCTTTGATAGTGCTGATCAGTTTTTCATTATGCCAGGGTTTTACTACGAAATCGGAAGCACCTTCTTTGAGGGAACGTACGGCCAGGTCAATATCCCCGTATGCAGTGATCATGATCACGGCTGTGTCGGGCCTTAATTTGCGGATCTCTTTCAGCCAGAATAAGCCTTCATTGCCGGTATTGATGGAACTATTGAAATTCATATCGAGCAGTATCACATCAAAGCTGTCTTTTGACAAATGCCAGCGAAGGTTTTCAGGGTTCTTTTCCGTTACAACATCTTTTACTTCTGTTTTCAATAAAAGCCGCACAGCGGTGAGCACATCGGTATCATCATCTATGATCAGGATGGAGGCATTCTTTAGGTTCATATTATCTTTTTGAGGACTCAACATTCAGTTTCCGGTAGCTGTTGCTGCCGGAAAACACATTACTGCAAGTATACCATAATTACAAAGTGGTGGCAACTAATTCTTTAATAAAAAACCCTGTTCAGAAGGCTGTATCAAAATCGGACAGTGGTTGTATCGAAAGAGAACGATTTTTAAGCTATTTTTAATGTAATTGTCTGTAAATCAATAGTATTCGGAACTGGCATATTTATGACTTAACTGGGTTGTCGTCCTGCAAAACCTGTCGGAACAGACCGGCAAAAACAGGGAGCTATTAATCATTAAAGTTATATATCAGTGGATCGAGTAATTGCAAAAAAGAAATGGGGTAAGAAAAGAATACTTACGTTGGTCGGCGTACTGGGCATTGCCACCCTTGCTGTAGCCAGCTATATCGCTACCACCAAAAAATCACAATTGAATGTAGATGTTGAACGCATTACCATCAGCGAGATCAAGAAAGGGCCTTTCCTGGAATTCATTCCTGTGAATGGCGTGGTGATGCCCGTGACCACGATTTACCTGGATGCACTGGAAGGCGGAAGGGTGGAAGAAAAATATGTGGAGGATGGTGCTGTAATGAAAAAGGGGGAACCTATTCTGCGCCTGTCTAATACAGACCTGGAGCTGAATCTGGTGAACCAGGAAACCTCCGTATATAACCTGCTTACCCAAATGCAGATCTCGCAGAATGCTGCCCGTCAGAACACGATCGGCAAACTGAACCAGATGACGGATGTGGAAAGCCAGCTGAAAGAAGCAGAACGTTTATACAAACTCAATAAACATCTCTACGAAGAAAAAGCCATCGGCTTGCAGGAATTCAAGAAATCGGAGAATGATTACAATTATCAATTAGCAAAACAGCAATTGTCCAGGCAGATCCTGAACCAGGATTCCCTTTCTGTTAAGCAGGAATTTGACCAGGCTAAACAATCCTATGGCCGTACGCAAAATGCATTGAACGTAATGCGTAAAAAAGTAGGCGATCTTATTGTAAGGGCGCCGGTTGATGGTCAATTGACCTCGCTGGATGCGGAGATCGGCCAATCCAAAAATAAGGGGGAAAGACTGGGACAGATCGATGTACTGAGCGGTTTTAAAGTAAGGGCGGATATTGATGAACATTATATTTCCCGGATCTATACAGGCCTTGGCGGCACTTTCACTTTTGCCAATAAGCAATATAAGCTGATAATTAAAAAAGTGTACACCCAGGTAACCAATGGCCGGTTCCAGGTGGACATGGAATTTGAGGGCGAAGCGCCTCAGAATATCCGCCGCGGACAAACCCTTCAGATCGGACTTGCATTGAGCGAAGAAACAATGGCACTGCTGCTTCCAAGGGGTGGGTTTCATCAGCAAACCGGAGGCAACTGGATATTCAAATTAAGCGAAGACGGAAAAACTGCCTATAAAGTGGATATACAGCTTGGTATGCAGAGCCCTGATTTTTACCAGGTAATGAGCGGTTTGAAAGAAGGGGACAAAGTGGTGACCTCGAGCTATGAGAACTATGGGGATATGCAGGAATTAGTGCTGAAAAAATAAACTGTGCATTATTCGTAACAAGATGCCGCGAACAACGTACAATAAAAAACAAACCATGAAACAGAAATCAATTTATCTCTTCTTCCTGATCTGCTTTATGAGCATGATCTCCTCGGCGAGGCAGAGGTATTACAGTTCGGCCCTGGATATGGATAATACCATTAATGAAGTGGCCAAAACTAAAGCACCAGCAGCATGCGAGGCCGGGAAAAGGGAAAGTTTTGACCTGTCGCCTGTTGGTTTTTTTGTACTCAATATGTAAGATACTCTTCACCTAAATAAACAATCTGAAATGATTAAGATCACTAATCTTGAAAAAATCTACCGCACCGAAGAAGTGGAAACAGTAGCCCTGAATAAACTTACCATTGATGTAAAAGAAGGTGAGTTTGTGGCTATTATGGGTCCCTCCGGTTGTGGTAAGTCCACGTTGCTGAATATTCTTGGTTTGCTGGATGACCCTGATGCAGGAAGTTTTGTATTCAATGGCATTGAAGTGGCCAAATTCAACGAAAGAAGACGTGCTGATCTCCGGAAAAGAAATATTGGGTTCGTGTTCCAGAGCTTTAACCTGATTGATGAACTTACTGTTTTTGAGAACGTGGAGCTTCCCCTCATCTATACCGGTGTAAAGGCTGCTGAAAGAAAGAAAAGGGTGGATGAAGTGCTGGACAAAGTACAGATCATGCACCGCCGGAACCACTACCCTCAGCAATTATCCGGTGGTCAACAACAGCGTGTGGCTGTAGCCAGGGCTGTAGTAAATAATCCCAAACTGATCCTGGCGGATGAGCCTACCGGTAATCTTGATTCCAGCAATGGTAATGAAGTAATGCAAATGCTGACTGACCTGAATGAGCAGGGTACTACTATCGTAATGGTAACACACAGTGAGCATGATGCCCGTTACAGTCACCGCATCATCCGCATGCTCGACGGGCAGACTGTATTAGAAAACATCATGGTTTAATCAATTCATTTCACCTACTCCTATAGCAAGAAGATATGCTCAGGAATTACATCAAAGTGGCTTTCCGGAACATTATACGGCATAAAGCTTTCTCATTTCTTAATGTGTTTGGACTGGCTATTGGTATTGCCGCCTGCCTGCTTCTTTTTATGGTAGTAAGGTATGAAATGAGCTACGACAAATTCTTACCGGGTCACCAATCCATCTACCACATTATTACGAAGAGTATGACGACCGAGGGTGAAGAGTATCACCCGGGCGTTCCATATCCTGTACTGGATGCGTTGAAGGTGGATATGCCTGAGTTGACTGTCGGTTCCCTGTATTCCAGCTATGGAAGCCAGGTAACGGTATTGGGCAAAGATCCCAATGCTGAAGGTGGTAAGAAATTCATTGAAGAAACAGGCGTGTTCTTCGCTGATCCAAACCTGTTCAAAGTATTTCAGTTTCCCTGGTTAAGCGGCTCGCCGGAAGTATTGGATGAGCCGAATATGACCGTGCTAACGCAGAAAATGGCGGAGAAATATTTTGGTAACTGGCAGGACGCCGTCGGCCAGTTTATCCGTATGGATAATACCATGAACCTGAAAGTAGCAGGTATTTTAAAGGATATTCCTGCTAATTCTGATTTCCCGCTTGCCATAGTTACCTCATTTATTACTTCAAAAAATAATCCCGGCACTTTCGGCTATAACACTCAATGGGGCAGCATCACGAGCAACTACCAGATCTTTATGACCCTGCCCAAAGGTGTGAGTCCTGAAACGATGGACAAGAGACTGGAAGCATTCAGTAAAAAACATTATCCTGCCGGTACCAATACCCGGCAGCAAAGGACAAATATTCTGCAGCCATTAGATTTAGTGCATTTTGATAGCCGCGTCGGTAATTTCGGTGACCATATCACCAGCAGAACTACTTTATGGACACTATCCCTGATCGGGGTATTGATCATTGTAATGGCTTGCATCAACTTTATTAATCTTTCCACTGCGCAGGCGATCAACCGTTCAAAGGAAGTCGGCATCCGGAAAGTATTAGGCAGCAAACGTGCTAACCTGTTCTGGCAGATGATGGGGGAAACAGGTATTATCGTGTTAATGGCGATCGTGCTGGCAGTGGCGATAGCAGCTATCTGCCTGCCATTTATCAGTAATGTGGCTTCCATCAATGAGAAACTCAGTGTGCTCACCCCTTCAGTGCTGCTGTTCATGATCGGGGCAGGGATCCTGGTCACTTTATTTTCCGGTGCATACCCCGCCTTGATACTGTCAGGCTTCAAGCCCATGCTGGCATTGAAGAATAAGATCACTTCAGCAAGTATCGGCGGCATTTCCCTGAGAAGGGGATTGGTGGTAACACAGTTTGCTATTTCGCAGATGCTGATCATTTGTACAATTGTGGCGATCAGTCAAATGAATTCTGTAAGGAATGCCGATCTTGGTTTTAATAAAGAAGCCGTGCTGGTATTGAATGGCAATGCAGACAGCGTGATCTTTTCGAGACAAATGGCTTTTAAGCAAGACCTGCTGAGGCTTAACGGTGTTGAAGCAGTAAGTTTCAGCAGCGATGTTCCTTCATCAGACAATAACTGGTCAACCAATTTTGCGTATAACCATAAAGACGATGAAAATTTTGATCTCTACATGAAGTTTGGAGATGAAGATTATTTTAAAACGTTTGGGGTTCAATTCCTGGCTGGCCGGGAATATGCACATAGCGATACGATAAGGGATGCGGTAGTGAATGAAACATTGGTTAAGAAGCTGGGGGTAAAAAATCCCGCCGATGCCATCGGTCAGGATATCAGGATGGGCAGAGGCCCCTGGATAAAGATCGTTGGGGTGGTAAAGGATTTTAAAACCAATTCACTCCGCGAAGATATCAAGCCAACCATCATCACTTCAAGGCAGGATGTATATGGATATACCAATGTGAAAATAAAAAGTAAGAACCTTGCTCAAACCAGGGATGCCGTGCAGAAAGTTTGGGATAAGCATTACCCGGCTTATGCCAATCGCAGCTATTTCATGGATGAGAGCATTGAGAACTTTTACCGCCAGGAAAACCAGCTCTCCCTGTTGTATAAAATATTTTCCGGTATAGCCATTCTCATTTCCTGCCTGGGTTTATACGGACTGGTTTCTTTTATGGCTGTGCAGCGCAGAAAAGAAGTGGGTGTACGTAAAGTATTGGGTGCATCAGTAGGCCATATCGTTTACCTTTTTTCAAGAGAATTTACCATTCTTATCCTGATCGCTTTTGCTATAGCTGCACCACTGGCCTGGTATATGATGAGCCAATGGCTGAACAATTTCAATTACCGGATCAATATAGGCATATGGGTTTTTGTACTGGCCGTATTGGTCTCCGTGGTGATAGCATGGGTCACTGTTGGATATAAATCAGTGAAAGCAGCCCTGGTCAACCCTGTGAAATCACTACGTTCGGAATAAGTTTTTTACCACATACATCTCTTCAACGGCAATTTCCTGGAAGTAATTGCCGTAATGAAATTATTTTATCAGGTTTAATATACAGATCAGCATGTTTAGTACTTATCTAAAAATCGCTTTCCGTAATCTTTGGAAAAACAAAGCTTTTACAGCTATTAACCTCACTGGTCTTGCAGTAGGACTTACCTGTTGCCTGTTAATGGTACTGTATATTCAGCATGAGCTGAGTTACGATAAGTTCCAGGCAAAAAGTGACCGCATTGTGCGTGTTACGATGGACTATAGCTTTAATGGCGGAGAACCGCAAAAAACGGTAATGACCAGCACCAAAGTGCTCCCTTCTTTCAAAAGGAATTTTCCTGAAGTGGAAGATGGGGTGAGGATGTCGGGCGGAAGATCTGTGCTGGTGAAATATGAAGATAAATTATTCAATGAAGCAAAATTCCTGTTTGCTGATTCCACTTTCTTCTCTGTGTTCCCATCCTTCAAACTGCTGCAGGGAACGGCCGACCAGGTATTGAAAGCACCGAATATGGTCGTGATCAGCGCCTCCGCAGCGAAGAAGTTTTTTGGGAATGATAATCCTGTTGGCAAAACCCTGCAATTGGGGAGTGCGCAAACAAATTACCAGGTGACCGGTGTATCGGCAGATTGCCCTTCCAATTCACAATTGAAATTTGATTTCCTGGCTTCGTTTTCCAGTTTGGGACCGGCACAGGAAGAGACCTATTTTAATGCCAACTTTATTACTTACCTGTTGCTGAAAGACAGGTCTTCCATTGCTTCCCTGCAGGGAAAGATCGAGCCCTTCATGAAAAAGGAAATAACCGATAAGGGAACTAAGATCAACTATCACCTGGAGCCTTATACCAGCGTGCATTTGCATTCCCCTTATGACGGTTTTGAACCGAACAGTAATATCAGTTATATCTATATCACAGGTGGTATTGCTTTGCTGATACTGATCATAGCCTGCTTCACTTATATCAACCTGAGCACAGCAAGATCAATGGAGAGGGCGAAGGAAGTAGGTATCCGTAAGGTATCAGGCGCTTTACGCGGACAGGTGTTCTGGCAGTTCATTGGTGAATCTGCATTGATCACGTTTGTTGCTCTTTTGCTCAGCTTTGCTTTGGCAGCGATGCTGTTGCCGGCTTTCAATACGCTTGCAGACCGGAAATTGCAGTTGGATCAACTGTTTCAGCCTGGAGTGCTGATCTCCGCTCTTTTGATATTAGCAGGTATATCGCTTTTGGCGGGTAGCTATCCTGCATTGATCTTATCAAAATTTCAGCCGGTGAAAGTGTTGAAAGGTGCATTTAAGAACACAGGCTCAGGCAACTTTCTCCGCAAATCACTTACGGTATTCCAGTTTGCTATTTCAGCCTTCCTCGTGATCGCCACCTTCGTGATGCAACGCCAGCTGAAATACATACAAACCAGGAAGCTGGGCTACGACAGGGAACATGTGCTGGTGATGCCGATGGATTCGAAGATGAATGACAAATCAGATCTGTTTAAAACAGAATTCAAGACCAATCCCGAAGTACTGGTTGTTTCCAAAGCTTATCAAACCCCGGTAAATATCCTGGGCGGTTATGCCATGAGCAATTCTCCCAACAATGAGAATTCGATGAGTGTGAAAGCCAATCCTATTGATGAAGATTTTATCAAAGCCAATAGCCTGCAGATCATTGCAGGAACAGATCTCACCAGGCAGGACCTGGTAAATGTTTCCAATGAGGATTATACGAAGAACTATTTCCAGTTTGTATTGAACGAATCTGCCGCAAAAGCGCTCGGCTGGACACCGCAGGAAGCCATTGGTAAAAAAATGTTCCTCGATCTTCAGCGGCCTGGCGAGGTAAAAGCCGTTATCAAAGATTTTCATTTTGCTTCATTGCATACTGCTGTTGAACCACTGGTATTATTCCCCGACAATTGGGGAGCTGTAATGATGGTAAAAACAACCGGCAAAAATCTTCCTCAAACCATTGCTTTCCTGGGTAAGAAATGGAAAGAGCTGGCGCCACATCGCCCTTTTGAATACCGGTTCATGGATGAGGATTATAATAAGATGTATGACTCTGAAATGAGAACAGGTAAAGTGTTCAGCGTATTTTCTGCCATTGCGATCTTGCTTGCCTGTCTTGGATTGTTTGGGCTTTCTGCTTATGCAGTGCAGCAACGCACCAAAGAAATAGGCATCCGTAAAGTGCTGGGCGCATCATCAGCAGGAATAACCCTTTTGCTCGCCAACCAGTTTATCCGCCTTGTGGCAATTGCCTTTGTTATAGCAGCACCGATTACCTGGATACTGGCAGAGAAATGGCTGCGGGATTTTGTTTACCGTACAGATGTGCCGGTTTACATCTTTATCGTCAGCGGACTTGCTATCACAGGTGTTGCGTTGTTTACGGTAAGCTTCCAGGCTATCAGGGCAGCTATGTCGAATCCTGTAAAATCATTAAGAACAGAGTAAGCTCATACCATTAAAGCATAATCATGATAAAAACCTATTTCAAGATAGCTTACAGGAACCTACTACGGAGTAAAGGTTTTTCGTTTATCAATATCCTGGGCCTGGCCATTGGTATGGCCGGTGCAATGCTGATCATGCTTTGGATACAGAATGAGTTGAGCTACGACAAATTTCATGAAAAGAAAGACCGCCTTTATTCAGTCTGGAACCGGGATACATTTGACGGCAAATTGCAATGCTGGAACACTACTGCACAGATCGTAGGTCCCACGCTAAAAAAGGATTATCCGGAGATAGAAGATATGTCGCGCTTCAGCAATGCTGATAATATCCTCCTGAGTGTCGGTGATAAAAAACTGAATATTACCGGTTCCATGGTTGATCCTGCTTTCCTCCGTATGTTCAGTTTCCCGCTGAAGGAGGGGGATGTGACCACTGCTTTGAATGGTACTTATTCTGTAGTGCTGACCGAAAAACTTGCTCATAAAATATTTGGTGATGAACCGGCAATGGGCAAAGTGGTCAGGTTTAATAATGAAGATAATTTTACAGTCACGGGTATATTAAAAGACCTTCCGAATAACACACAGTTCAATTTTGAGTACCTCGCTCCCTGGGATTACATGGTGAAAAAAGGCTGGGCAGATGACTACTGGGAAAATAACTCCACCAGTAATTATGTGTTGCTAAAGCCCGGTGCTTCACTCGAAACAGTAAATAATAAGATCAGAAATATTGTAATTGAACACACCGGTAAGAAGCAAAAAACAGAAGTGTTCCTCCACCCTGCGGAAAAATGGCGTTTGTATTCCAGTTTTGAAAACGGTGTAATAACAGGGGGGAGGATCGATATTGTAAAAATATTCGGCATCACGGCCGCATTCATTCTTCTGATCGCCTGTATCAATTTCATGAATCTCAGCACGGCCCGCAGCGAGAAAAGAGCCAGGGAAGTAGGGATCAGAAAAGTGGCTGGCGCCAGAAAGAATTCGTTGGTGATACAATTCCTGGCCGAGTCGATCATGCTTTCTCTTATTGCGGCAGTAATTGCATTAGTGATCGTGAACCTTTCACTGCCTGCCTTCAACAAGATGACGGATAAGCAGCTTTTCATTCAATGGGATAATATTTATTTCTGGCTGGTGTTTGCTTCTTTCACTTTGTTCACTGGTATCATTGCCGGCAGTTATCCTGCATTCTTCCTTTCATCTTTCAAGCCTATTAAAGTATTGAAGGGCACCTTCAAATCGGCCAATGCCCTGGTAGCTCCGAGAAAAGTGCTGGTAGTATTGCAGTTCACTTTTGCCATTCAGCTGATCATTGCAACGATCGTGGTGCAACGCCAGTTGAAATATGCGATGAAACGTGATATCGGCTATAAAAAGGACAACCTGCTTTATGTTTCTTTCCAGGGTGATATTAAAAAGAATTACTCCCTTATCAAGGGCAGCTTGCTTTCAAAAGGCATTGCCAGTCATGTAGTGAAAAGCAGTTCCGCTTTAACGGAACACTGGAGCGACAGTTGGGATTTTGAATGGCAGGGTAAGGACCCGAATAATAAAATAGATGTGATCCGTTTCAGCAGTGATAAAGATCTGCTGCAAACGACCGGTATGAAACTGGTCGCCGGCCGCGATCTTGACCTCGAGCAATATCCCACTGACTCATCAGCCTGCCTGATCAATGAAACGGCGGCAAAAGCTATGGGTTTCAAAGACCCGATCGGGCAGACCATAAAAGATGATGGCTTTGCTATGCATGTGGTGGGAGTGGTCAAAGACTTTATACTGGAGTCTCCTTACCAGCCTGTGCAGGCAATGGTGATCGGGCCGCGTTGGTTTAATGGCATGCATATTAAATTAAGTGAGTGGAAGCCTGTAGCGGAAAACCTGGAGGCGGCGGCAGCCGTATTTAAACAGTATAACAGCGAGTATCCATTTGAGTACAGATTTATTGATGAATCGTACGCCCGCAAATTTAATAACGAGAAAAAGACATCCCAACTGGCTGGCCTTTTTGCTGCACTCACCATTTTTATTTCCTGTCTTGGCCTGTTTGGCCTGGCAGCTTATATGGCAGAGAACCGTGTGAAAGAGATTGGCGTGAGAAAAGTACTGGGTGCATCTGTGCCGCGTATCGCAGGTTTATTGTCAAAAGATTTTATCAAGCTGGTGATTATCGCCATTCTTATTGCTTCACCTGCATCCTGGATGGCTATGAACATGTGGTTGAAAAATTATTCTTACCGTACGGATATAAGCTGGTGGATATTCCCCGCCTCGGGAGCTATCGCTATATTGATCGCTTTGCTTACGGTAAGCTCCCAGGCCATCAAAGCAGCAATGGCTAACCCGATCAAAAGTTTACGAACCGAATAAACCTTATTTATGATTAAAAATTATCTGAAGGTGGCATGGCGAAACCTTCTCCGGAACAAAACCTTTTCACTGATCAATGTATCCGGGCTTACGATTGGCATGGCCTGTACCATGCTGATCGCGCTTTGGGTGTATAATGAAAAGAACTGGGACCATTATAATAAGAACTACGAGAATATCTATCACATATTCAGCAACAGGAATTTCAATGGTGAAATATCCACTGGCCCTGATATGATGTACCCGCTGGCAAAAGCGACCAAAGAAACTATGCCAGACATCACGCATTCTGCTATCGTCAGTTTCCCTGCCAACATTTTGCTGGCAAATGGAGATAAGCGGCTGAACAAAAGCATGCTGACTGTTTCACCTGAATTCTTTGATATTTTTTCTTTTGATTTTATCAAAGGTAATGCTGCGGCATTGCAGGATCCCGATGCTATGGTTATCACAGAGAGTACCGCCCGGTCGCTTTTTGGCGAAACAGACGTGATAGGGCAGTCTGTTAGGATCAACAATAACCGCAATGCAATAGTAAAAGCTGTGGTAAAAGATGTACCGCGCAATTCCACTCTTCAGTTTGAAGGGCTCATCCCTTTCAATCCCTCTTCACCTGAAATAAAACAGGCAGAGAACGATTGGGTGAATTGCAACAACCGGATCATTGTCAGCACCAAACCGGGAACAAATATCGCCGGGCTTGAAACCAAAGTATTGGACCTGATCAAGAAACGGACTGGCAATGAAAATCCAACTACACGAGGATCTGTTGTGTTGCATCCCATGAGCAAATGGAGATTGTATGAAGAATTCCGTGACGGGAAAAACGTGGGTGGCCGTATACAATACGTAAACCTGTTTACCTGGGTGGCTGTTGTGATCCTGATCATTGCCTGCGTGAACTTCATGAACCTTTCAACGGCACGTTCAGAGAAAAGGGCAAAAGAAGTAGGCATCCGGAAAACGCTGGGTTCTGAAAGAAAGCAATTGGTCTGGCAATTCCTGTCAGAATCCGTACTGCTCGCGATCATATCTTTTCTATTGGCCGTGGCTGTGGTGTATGCAGCGATCCCTGCTTTCCGTCAGTTATTAAATATTGATGTTGTTATACCTTACCGAGAGCCTTCGCTTTGGGGAATTGCGCTGGGTATTATCCTGCTCACCGGTATTTTTGCAGGCGGCTATCCGGCATTCTATTTATCGGGGTTCATGCCGGTAAAGGTTTTGAAAGGAACGATATTGCAGGGAAAGCAAGCTGTGTTGCCGAGGAAAATACTGGTCACTTCTCAATTCATCGCTTCCATTATTCTCATCTCTGCCACACTGATCATTTATCAGCAATTGCAACATGTAAAGAAGAGGGATCTCGGGTATGACACGAATAACCTTATCCAGCTTAACTCATCCCGTGACCTGAATACGAATTTTGAAGCTTTCCGGAATGATCTTCAACAGGCAGGTATCTCGTCTTCCGTGGTCCGCACCTCCGGTCCGCTGACCACTATTCTTGGATTTACTTCTGGTATTCAGTGGCCTGGGGCAGCAGTGAACAGTGAACTGATCGTTGGTTTCCTGTTTGCTGATAAGGATTTCGCCAAAACCCTGAATGCAAAAATGATCGAAGGCCGTGATTTCCGCCAGGGGGATAGCAATTCCGTTATTTTCAATAAAGAGGCTATCCGGTTGATGAATATCAGTTCGCCGGTTGGGAAGCAGATCAACTGGGCTGGTAAACAAAGAACGATCGTTGGAGTAGTGGATAATATGGTGATGACCTCTCCTTATGCAGCAGCTTCGCCTATGATGGTATGTTATGATGACAGGCGTTCAAGCTTTACCAATATCCGCCTCACGGAGAAGACTGACCTGCGAAAAGCATTGACAACAATAGAAGGTATTCATAAAAAATACAGTCCTGAATATCCTTTTGAATACAGGTTTATTGATGATGAATTCAACCGGAAATTCATCAATGAGCAGTTGATCGGTAAGCTGGCGGTGATCTTTGCTGGTCTTTCCATATTTGTATGCTGCCTGGGATTGTTTGGGCTAGTATCTTTCACTATTGAAAGGAGAACAAAAGAGATCGGTATCCGTAAAGTGTTGGGGGCATCGGTGCAACAAGTGCTGATGCTGATGTCAAAGGAGTTCCTCCTGCTGGTAGCACTGGCCTTCCTGGTTGCAATTCCCGCTGCATGGTGGGCTATGAATGAATGGCTGAAGAATTTTAATTACCGCATCAATATCGGCATCGGTGTGTTCCTGGTGGTAGGTATCGTTACTCTGCTGATCGCATTGATAACAGTAGGATTGAATGCGTCGGCAGCCGCTTTGCGAAGCCCGGTAAAAACATTGCGTTCAGAATAATACATTTATATGCTAAGAAATTACCTGAAGATCGCTCTCCGCAGCCTTGCCAGGCGCAGGTTGTTTTCTGCTATCAATATTCTCGGTCTTGCAGTGGGACTCGCGTTTTCCTTGCTGATCGGCGTGTATATTATTAAAGAGAAGCAGGTGAATGCTGATATCAGGAATGTAGACAGGCAGTATTTGGTGAAGAGCGAATGGAAGGTAAAGGAAATGGGGCTTGAGATCACCACTGTGGCACCGCTTCCCAAAACCATAAAGGAAGAGTATCCACACCTGGTGAAAAATTATTATCGCTTCAACCCGGTAACCAACGTTGTGTCAGCAGGGGATAAACATTTTAAGGAAGATATTGCCATCTGCGATACCACGCTTGTTTCCATGTATGGCTTTCCTTTATTGTACGGCCAGCCAGGCAAAGCCTTTAAGGATGATAATTCAGCTGTAATAACAGAAGTGCTGGCGCAGAAACTATTCGGCCGGAAAGATGTGATCAATGAAAGGATCAGCATTGCCACTACTACCGGAGAAAAACAGGATTACCTGGTTACTGCCGTACTGAAAGACGTGTCGAAGAATACTGTAACAGGCCTGCTGGGTGATAAGTATGCAGTGTTTGTGCCTACTACCGGCAACAGGTATTATCCCGGTGGTGATCCTGCAGCGCCTTGGACTTCCATATTTGAAGTGGGTTTGATCGAACTGCAGCCAGGAGTGTCACCTGCCGCACTTGACAAACCGTTTCAGCAGGTGCTGGCAAAGTATACCGATGAGAATACCAGGAACAATCTGCGGGTGAAACTGGCGCCATTAAGGGATTATTACCAGAAAGATAATAACGGAGCAGTTGAGCGGGTCATCTTCACCTTATCGCTGGTAGCCCTGTTCATTATTTCAATGGCCATCATCAATTTTATCAATATTAATATTGGTACATCCACTTACCGGCTGAAAGAGATCGGTTTGCGGAAAGTATTCGGAGGTGAAAAAAAGCAACTGGTGCTGCAATATCTTACTGAAGCAATGTTGCTTACCCTGTTTGCCGGTCTTTTATCTATTGTATTATATGAAGCGTTGCGCCCCCTTTTTGGCCAGATGCTTCAATCGTCGCTGCAACCTTTCTGGCAATTCAGTTGGTACCATCTATGCTTTTTTATCGGCTTGTTGGTGGCAGTAGGCTTGCTGGCAGGATTATACCCTGCTTTTGTATTAAGCACTGTCAGTATTAGCCGGGCGGTAAAAGGGAAAATGGATAATTCCAAAGGCTCCCTGGTATTGAGAAAGTCTTTGCTGGTGGTCCAGTTTTCGTTGGCTATTCTTGTATTCATCTGTGGGCTCGTTATTTCACAACAGGTATCTTATATTTTCAATAAGGACCTTGGATATAATAAAGACCAGGTACTGGTAGCTACTGCATTTCCCAAGCAATGGGATACCATTGGTGTAAGAAGGATGATCGATCTGCGAAAAGGATTGCAGCAATTGCCGGAAGTAAAAGACATCAGCCTTACTTTTGAAGTGCCTGACCGAAAGCCGCCTGGTTCCATCGACCTGCAATCAGCCAATACAGCTCAACCACTCCTGATATCCGCTGTCAATGCAGATGAAAATTATGCCAGCACGTTTGGTATACAGTTGCAAGCCGGTAGCTTCTTCAATAAAAAAGGTGAAACACATATACCCGGGCAGATCGTACTGAATGAATCTGCGGCCAAAGCACTTGGGTTCAGCGCGCAGGATGCCATTGGTAAAACGGTTAAGATGGCTGCAGGAAATGTATTTACCATCGCAGGTGTGGTAAGAGACTTTAATTATTCCTCATTTAATGAAATGATCGCACCGCTTGCGTTCATCCATGTAGAAGACGGATTGGGTTATCGCTTTCTTGCTATGAAGGTTTCAGGAAAAGACATGGCTTCTGCTATTGAGTCGATTAAACGGAAATGGAAAGAACTGTCGCCCAATTCGCCTTTTGAATATTTTTTCATGGATGAAAAATTCCAGTCATTATACACTTCTGAACTCCAACTGAAAAAAGCTACCGGCCTGGCTACTTTTCTTAACCTGTTCATTGTTTTCATGGGCGTATTCGGAGTGATATCATTCACGATCGTAAAACGCAATAAGGAAATTGCCGTTCGGCGGGTGCTGGGAGCAGATATCCGGAATATACTATTACTGTTTATAAAAGAATATGCCTGGTTGATCCTGCTGGCCAATCTTATCGCCTGGCCACTGGCTTACTGGTTCACTCATGAATGGTTGCAGCAGTATGTTTATCGCATACAGCAAAATGCAGTACCCTTTATGATTGCTGGTGTATCTGTTCTTGTGCTGGCGGTTATATTGATCGGAGCTTTATCGCTAAAGCCGGCAACCAGCAATCCTGTCAAAAGCTTAAGAACTGAATAAACCCAATGATTTTTGATAAGCCCGGACCAGACCCTTACTGCAAAACCCCTGACAAAAACTGTTCGTATTCGGACAGTTTTTGTCCATTTTCGCACATCTCCCGCGGAGATCAATTATTACAGGTTGAAAATCATATATTTAGGGAATGGCATGCCAGTTGAAAACCAGTATGCCGGCAGGGTGTATTTTTAAGCTATACTGAATTGAATAAATAAAATAACTATGGTAGAATTAAATGGGATTTACAAATGGGTGAACGCGGGAAATAACCGGACTTTCTTACTAAAAGATATCAACCTGTCGATAAAGGAAGGTGAATTTGTTTCGATCATGGGCCCTTCCGGCTCCGGCAAATCCACTTTGCTGAATATCATCGGTATGCTGGACGATTTCAATGAAGGCGAATACCAGTTCCTGCATGAATCTGTTCACAGGCTGAAAGAGAAACAACGGTCGTCTTTATATAAGCAATACATCGGTTTTGTATTCCAGGCTTATCACCTGATCGATGAACTGACAGTGTATGAGAACATTGAAACCCCGCTGATCTACCAGGATGTTAAAGCTTCAGAAAGAAAAGCATTGGTCGCCGACATACTTGACCGTTTCCAGATCGTAGGAAAGAAAGATCTTTTTCCCACGCAATTGTCCGGCGGCCAGCAGCAACTGGTAGGCATTGCCAGGGCCTTGATCGGTAAGCCAAAACTTTTGTTGGCGGATGAGCCTACGGGCAACCTCAATTCAGCTCAGGGTGAAGTGATCATGGAATTGTTCAGGGAATTAAATAAAGAAGGAGTAACAGTAATACAGGTTACCCACTCGGAAAAAAATGCAGCCTATGGTTCAAGGATCATTAACCTGCTGGATGGAATGGTAGAGAAAAAATAATAACAACCATTCCGGTAATAAAACAGAAATAAAAGATGAAAAGAATTTTGGCTTTTGGTTTTTATGTGTGTGCAGCGCTTGCCTGCACAAAAGCGTATGCACAGGAAACGGCAGGAAATGTGTTGACGTTGCAACAATGTGTTGAAACGGGTTTATCCAAAAACCTGGATGTATTGCAGGCCGGTTTGCGGATGGAAACCGGTAAGATCAACTGGAACCAGGCAAGGCTGAATATGCTTCCTGACCTGAATGCATCTGCTTCCAATGGTATTAACCAGGGACGTAGTATCGATCCTTTTACCAACTCCTATATCAATCAGCAGGTGAATGTTGCCAACTATAGCGCAAGCAGCGGCATAGTGCTGTTCAGAGGCTTGTCTATGCAGAATGCAATAAAGCAGAATGCATTGGCTTATGAAGCTTCTAAAATGGATTGGCAACAGGCAAAAGATAATCTCACCATTAATATTATTCTCACTTACCTGCAGGTGCTTACTAACCAGGATTTGCTGGTACTGGCCGTTAACCAGGCTGAGCTGTCCAAAAAGCAAGTGGACCGATTGGAAATACTGAATAAGGACGGAGCTATTCTGCCTTCTGAACTGTCTGATCTGAAAGGGCAGTATGCCAACGATCAGCTTAGCATCATCAGCACAAAAGCTGCATTGGAGCAGTCCAAACTTAATTTGTGTAAGCTGATGAATGTTCCTTATGACAAGGCCATCCAGTTGGAAAAGCTGGATGCGGAGTCTTTTGCTACCCGTTATGATAATACGCCCGACAGTATTTATTCAACAGCTTTAGAACAGTTTTCCCTGATAAAAGCGGTTGACCTCCGCAGGGAAAGTGCAGCAAGAGGGGTGAAGGTTGCCAGGGGGCAATTATTCCCCACTTTGAGTCTGAATGGTAATGCAAGCACCAATTATTCCAGCGCTGCCAGCAATTCTGTGTTTACCGGTTCATCGGAAGTGGCATCTACAGATTATGTAATGATCGGCGGCAACTCTTTTCCTGTATATAAGAAGCAGAATAATTTTGATACGGAGAAGATCGGGTATGGCAAGCAGGTAAAGAACAACATTTTTACTTCAGTGAGTATAGGCCTTCAGATCCCCATCTTCAATGCTTTGCAGCAACGCAATAAAGTGAAGCAGGCAAAACTGGACCTGCAAAATACAGAGTATGTGGCCAGTACCACTAAAACGCAATTGCAGCAATCAATTGAAGAAGCCTATATCAACATGAGCTCTTCTTTGGAGAGGTATAAAACCCTGCTGGTGCAGGTTGGCGCTTTCAATGAATCTTTTCACGCGGCAGATGTGCGGTTCAATTCCGGTGTGGGGAACTCTATTGATTACCTGACCGCTAAAAACAACCTTGACAGGGCAAACAGCAATGCTGTTGCCGCGAAATATGATTATGTGTTACGGACCAAGGTGCTGGATTATTATCAGGGGAAGCAGCTTTGGTAGCTACTTCTTTTTGCTGATATCTTCCACTTCTTTCATGAATTTTCCAACACGTGGATCAGCATATGTTCCATAAGCGTCGGTAAGCGTTCCTTTTTCACCGCCATCCGTTTCAATGGCATACAGAATAGAATTGTCGTCAGGATCGCTGGAACCTTCAAAGCGGAAAAAATTGACAACGTGCACTTGTTCCGGGCGATAGTTTTTCCCTTTGCCGGATGATAGCAAGCCATCCTCGCTTATTTGGAATTGTTCAGTATAGCCATCTGATGCCAGCTTATTTATGCAGGATGATAATGTTTTCATATCTGCATCAGTGGAGGGAATCTCATATTGCATATCGTTGATTTTAAATGTTAAGCCAGAAAGAGTGGTTGTGTCTACAACCACTCTTGATTTTTTATCAGGCATGTTGGGTGTCGCGCATTTTTTTTATTTTATCATGCGATTTTTTCAGGTTGCTTTGTTGCTCAGCGATCAGTTGCCGGATATCATCAGATAAATGAATATCCGTTGCCAGCGCCTGCTGATAAGCTTTCTGCGCAGCATCCTCTCCATATTCGCAGGCAGCCAGTATCGCTTTTCTGTTCTTTCCGCTGAAAGTCGCTTTCACGTCCATCCATGTCCTGTATATTTTCCCTTTCATCGTAGTGCCGTCGGCCGGTTCATTACCACTAATCGTAACATGTTTGGTCAGATCATTCACATAGCTACGGCTTTCAGAAGCCATGCTTTCAAACAATGAACGCAGATCAGCATCTTCAGGAGCTGTTTCCTTTGATGCTTTTTCATATCCTCTCACCCGGTCATTATTGATCTCGATAAGATCGTTCAGCACTTCTGAAGTTTTTTCATTTGTTTTCATAGTCTTAATTTTTTCAATTAACAATCTTTTACCCCGATATTTAAGAGACAAAAAACCATACCAGTAAAAAAAGCGTTTATTCTTAGGAGCATTCTTTCAATATATGCAGCAGTAGGTGTTCAGAAGGGCTAAAATCTCCCTGCTGTGTGTTCTTTTTGCCACGTTTTTTCATGTAATCCTGGAGCTTCCCTTCCTCATATAACCGGAAAAGGCAGGGATGTATATAGTATTTTTTGCAGATCGCGCGGGTGTTGCCCAGCCGGGCACTTACTGTATCAATCACTCCAAGCATGTTTTTCTTTAACAGTTTTTCATCAGGCATATTTTCCAATGGGCCAAGGCATTTCAATGCCTGCAAAGTACCAGCCCAGGTGCGGAAATCTTTTGCCGAGAAATCCTGTCCTGCAGCTTCTTTAATATAGTGGTTCACCATTCCTGAATCGATCGCCCGGTGTTTTTCCCCGGGAGTATAAAACTGGAAAAGAGTTTTGCCCGGCACATCACGGCATTGCTTGATCGCATTTGCGAGCTTTTTGCTGGAGACGGAAACATGTTGCTCAACTCCCTTCTTTCCGGGAAAAGTAAACTGAATAGTATTCCCACCGATCTTTACATGCTTGTCTTTTAATGTAGTAAGTCCATAAGAGCCGTATAGTTTTTCATATTCATTATTACCGACGCGTATATAAGTTTTTTCCATGAGGTTGATAGCCGTGGCCAGTACTTTATTGTCTGTCAGCTCAGTCCCAGCCATATCTTTTTTTATCTTCTGCCTGATCTTCGGAAGGGATTTGCCAAATTCATACAGGCGATGAAACTTTGTTTCTCCCCGGAGGGAATTCCATTTTGCGTGATAGCGGTATTGTTTTCTTTTATTCAGGTCAAGCCCTGTAGCCTGAATATGCCCGGCCGGGCTATGGCAGATCCATACGTCCGACCAGGAGGGAGGTATGGCCAGTCTCCTGATCCTCTCCAACTGCAGCTTATCTTTCAGTGGCTTGTTCTTATAAGTGTAAGTAAAGCCTTTTCCTTTTTTCCAGCGCTTAATGCCTGGTTGCTTATCCGACACATACACCAATTGAGCTGCTTTAGCAGCTTTTTTATGGTCCCTGTTAAGCAGCAAATGCTGACGATGGGAGAGGGAGTTGTTTTCCTTTATGGTATTCATTTGCTGGTATAAAGAAAAAGAAATGCCATATTTATTTTTCCGCTGGCATGCCGATGCTAACGGTTGAAAGAAAAGATAGAGGCATCACTATTCTTCTTTCCTTCTATCATATCCCGGATTATATTGGCAGCTATTACGCTGAAGGTAATCCCATTACCTCCAAACCCCAGGGCGAAATAAGTGTGGGGCCTTTCGGGTATGGAACCAATATAAGGCAATCCGTCCCTGGTGGAGGCAAATGCGCCGGCCCATTTGAAATCTGTTTTAAAGGGGATGCGTGGAAAGAGCTCCTTAAATGCTTTTTCAAGCATTCTTGCTTTCTTCGGCAACCATTCATTTCTGCGTTGGGGATCTGACCAGTCAACGTCTTTGCCTCCCACAAGAATGCGCCTGTCGTTGGAAGTGCGCAGGTAGAGGTAAGGTTTGCGTGTTTCCCAGATCAGTGAATTGCGGAACCAGAAGTCCTGCTCTGCAAAAGGCTCGCTTACGATAGCAAAGGTAGATTGCAGATGCTGTACCTGTTTCGGTATATATCGTTGCGATTCATACCCACAGGCGATTATGAGCTTGCGTGCTTTTACGTTGAAGCCTGTTGAGGTAGTCAATTCCACGCCATTCTTTGCATAGCGGATATCTGTCACTTTTGTATTGTCAAATACTTTTGCGCCCAGGTTAATGCATTCAGTTAATAAACAATGGGTGATCCTGTAAGCATCGGCTTCTGCGCCATCGGCGGAAAGAAGTGCTGCGGGCTTTTCAAAACCATAATTTGTTTTGATAGCATGCTGGTCCATCCATTGCAGGTCAAACCCCACATTTTTCCTTAGATGATATTCTTTTTCCAGGTTTTTAATATGTGATCCGTAAGAAGCATATTGCAGGCTCGGCCTGAAGCGGACCAGTTCTTCTGCCTTCAATTGACGGCCAATCTTTTCCAGTTCATAGATCGCTTCGCGGCAAAGAATATAACTGCGAACTGCATTTTTTTCACCTGCCAGGTTGATCAGCTTGTATAAAGGAGTGTCTATTTCATATTGAAGCAGTCCTGTGCTGGCAGCAGTGCTTCCGGTACCGGCATGGCGCCTGTCGATCACCGTTACAGCATGACCTGCATTAATAAGTTCACGTGCTGCCAATGCACCGCTTATTCCTGCGCCAATGATAGCGATGGATGTTTGTATGTTTTTTTGCAGCGACGGATAGTTATTGATGGTCCCATAACGGAGCAGCCAATAAGGGTAAGGTGATCTCAGGTCCATCTTTCATTTGATTTATTTGATAAGATCAAAAAATAATGCCATTCATTGGAGATTAATGATGCGGATGGGTCAAAGAAGTGTCATGGCCCATATAAATTAACTCGCTGAGGATTAATATTGGGTATCAGGTTATTGAAGTCTTTTAAGCACATCAGGCGAAAAGCCCTTTTTTTGTTGTATCTTCATGCAAGCACCAGCTTCTTCCCCGGGATTATTTCAACGCATTATTATGATAGCACATATTCAATTCCGTCATAAGGAAGAGGATGTTCATTCTCTACTCGTCTTCAATTTTGGGGCTATCAGGGATGTGATCATGGTGCTGCCACAGGCAAAAAGTATTCTGCAGGGATGGCGTAAAGATGAAAGGGAGAATGGGATCCTGTTTAATAATGCCGGTGATGATATATGGGTATGCCCTAATTCATCTATCAATCATTTTCCCGATACATTTTCGCATCTGAAGGCAGAGCTTCTGAAATTTTTTAATAACAACAAGTTTGAGTTCAAATTGAGATTGCCTGTATAGGCATTACTTGCTTCCTCTTTTCAATGAAGATTTTCTTACGATCAACTCTGAGTTTACAATGATCGTGTTGGTGGTTTTGATATTGGATACGCCTTTCAGGTGATTCACCAGGTTACGGGCGGCAATTTCTCCCATGTCCATACCGGGATAATCGATGGTAGTGAGCTGAGGTTCTACCAGTTTGCTGATAGCATCGTTATTAAAACCCACTACCGCAATATCCTGTGGTATCCTGATGCCATGCTCTTTCAGGGTTTGCATACAAACAGCAGCAGAGAAATCATTAGTGATAAAAGCACCATCAGGCATGGGGTTCATGCTGATGATCTGCAGAGCCGCTTCCACTCCACATTGTTCACTGAGATCCTTGATCAACACAAGATCTTTGTTGTAAGGGATATTATTATCACGCAGAGCATGCTCATAGCCACGGTGCCGTTGGGCATACACGTTTCTTTGCAGGCTGGCCGTTACCATCACAATGCGTTCACAGCCCTGCTCAATCAGGTGCCGCGTGGCCTGGTAGCCGCAGGCATAGTTATCGATGATCACTTTGGTGCTGTCTCCCTGTTCTTCCACCCGGTCGAAGAAGATCACCGGAATACCTTTTTCTTCATAAGGGAGGAAATGTTCCAGGTTGGTGGTGTCAAAGGCAAGAGAAGCGATGAGCCCATCTACCCGTTTGTGAAAAAGGTTCAATGCATTGGCTGCTTCTTTTTCGTAACGTTCTGAAGAGTGTGCGATGATGAGATCATACCCGGCTTCAGTGGTCACTTTTTCAATGCCAGCCAGCACGGAAGTGATGAAGTTACTGTTCAGCTCATGTATCATCACGCCGATGGTATTGGTCTTTTGCTTGCGGAGATTGCTCGCAAAATTGTTGTGCCGGTAGCCAAGTTGGCGGGCAGCCTCCTGTATTTTTTTTCGGGTATTTTTATTGATGGCCGGGTGGTTCTGCAACCCACGGCTTACAGTGGCAGAGGATAAGGACAGTTTTCGGGCAATATCATAGATAGTGATGTCCTTTTTAGGCTTCATCATGTTACAATCGATTATTAATTGATCAGTTCGTTCAAAATGCTCTTCAACGGATTGGCTTCTCTTATAAAAATACCATATTCCTGTCTATGCCAGGTAAAAACAGGGAATTGTTTATTTAGTTGAATTTCAAAATCCGGCACTAAATCGTACATTCCCCTATCAAAGAAGCAAGATGGTATTATTCATTGTCCTGCTTGCAATTGCCTTGCAGGTATTCCTGACCGCAAAGAAGCTCAGTCCTTTTTTATCCTTGTTGATCGTAGCGATCGTGGCAGGCCTTGCATTGAAAATGTCTCCGGCCGATCTGATCGTTTCTATTGAGAAAGGCGTGGGCAGCACATTAGGCGGACTGGTACTGATCATCTGCCTGGGGGCTATACTGGGAAAGTTGCTGGAAGCCAGCGGGGCTGCCGGACAAATAACTACCACTCTTGTGAATGCCTTTGGTATAAAATATATCCAATGGGCGGTGTTGCTTACGGGCTTCCTGGTGGGCATTCCTCTTTATTATAATGCAGGGTTCATTATACTGGTGCCCCTGGTATTTTCCATTGCCCGGCGGACCGGGGTGTCCTTATTATATGTTGCCATTCCCATGGCTGCTGCTCTTTCGGTTACGCATTGTTTCCTGCCGCCTCATCCAGGCCCTGTTTTGCTGGTGAATGCATTTCATGCCAATATGGGTAAAACGCTTATGTATGGTCTTGCTATTGGTGTTCCTATCCTGGTACTTGTAGGCCCCGGGCTTGGCAAACTGATGCAGGGAATAAAGCCGGGCGCTGAAAAATTTTTATCGGCCCCTGCTGAAACCGGTTATGAAAAACTGCCAGGTATTTTCGCCAGTTTCTTTATGGCATTATTACCGGTATTCCTGATCAGTATTGCCGTATTGGCCAATGCATTTTTACCAGAAGAAAGTTTGTTCCGGAAAATACTGGCTTTCACCGGCGATTCAACTATTGCTTTGCTCATCACTGTATTATTGGCGATCATATATTTTGGAAAAACAACGGGCAGGCCTGTGAAGGAAATAATGGTATGGGTCAATAATGCAGTAGCTGATGTGGCGCTTATACTGCTTATTATCACAGCAGGCGGTGTATTCAAGCAGGTGCTTACCGATAGCGGTACAGCAGATTATATTGCTTCACTCAGCAGTCAATGGAAGATGCCGCCGCTGGTATTTGGATGGGTGGTAACGGCGCTTATCAGGGTGATGATCGGCTCTGCCACTGTTTCCGCTATTACGGCGGCAGGCATTGTGGCGCCACTGGTGCTGGCAGGAAAAGCATCACCGGAACTGATGGCATTGTCTGTGGGTGCAGGGAGTGTATTCGGCTCGCATATCAATGACACCGGCTTCTGGATGTTCAAAGAATTCTTTGGTCTTTCGTTAAAGCAGACATTCCTTTCCTGGACAATGATGGAAACTGTGATCTCTGTGCTGGGATTGATCGGCGTGCTGGTACTGAACAATTTGATTTAACCAGTTTTTCCAGTCATCCCTCCACCGCTTCCACGGCGGGATACTCCACGTTTATTTGCCGGCGTATCTCATCCAGCGTGGTTATCAGATCAAGACTGGCAGATAGGGGATGAAGTTCACTCTCAATTTTATTTTCAGCAATGCAGTGCAATACTTCTTCTGTTTCAAACTGCATTCCATGCCCTGCCCATGAACAGGGATAAATGATCTTTCCTTCACCTCGTTCGGTCAGTTCAATGCCACTGGCTTTTTCAAACCAGGGATGAAAGATTTTGATCGAACCCTTATCGCCGGTGATCTCCGCAGGCGCATCACTTTCTGCAATTAAGGAAGATTCAAGCATGGCATAAGCGCCATTGCGATATTGAAGCAGGATAGAACAATTTTCATCTACATGTTCATCAGACAGCTTGGCAATGGCTTTAATGGAGCGCGGCTTGCCCAGCAGTAATTGAGCTAAATAAACAGGGTAGACCCCCAGGTCAAGCAATGAGCCGCCGCCTTTTTCAGGATCAAAATAGCGGCTGCCATCTTCCGGCATGGCCCTGAAAGTGGTGGAAGCTTTTATGGCGAGCACATTCCCGATCCGCCCTTCTTCGATAAGGTTGAGTACCAGTTGGAGGCTGGGCAGGAAGCGGACCCACATTCCTTCCATTAAAAAAGTTTTATTGGCTTTGGCTGCATTGATCAGTTGCTGGCATTGATCGGCATTAACGGTCATTGGTTTCTCACAAAGCACCGGGATCTTTTTTTCCAGGCAATCCAATGTGTGCTGAAAATGATCGGGATGAGGCGTGGCAATATAAACGATATCGGGACGCACTTTTTCAAGCCACCGCGAAGGATCAGTGTAGGCATATGGTATATTGAACTCGTCTGCAAAAGCGTCCGTGCCTTCTTCCGAATGACCCAATACCGCTACGATCTCCTGGGGTGCTGCAATAAGGGACAGGTCTCTGGCAAACAAGCGGGCAATACTTCCCGGCCCGATAATGCCCCAACGGGTAGTAGCTTTCATGTTTAGTTGTTTATAACACTCATCCCATTTATATGCCATTTTGCAAATGATAAATGCAGGATAAAGCAATTTCATTTTTCAATTTTACTGAATGTGTAGCAGCAGTCAGTTGATGGCATAGTTTTTTGATGTTTTCAGGAAATGCCTGGTATGGAAATAAAAAGAAATGAAGCCACATTTAACCGGCCGGAAGGAGACAGGGTACTGGATGCTCCTTATGTATTTGTTGATATCCCCTCATTTATCGATCAGTTGAAAAGTGAAAAAGCCTGGGAAAAAAATGATCGTAACGGCATAACTGTTTTTAAATCGGAGAGGGTGACGATCGTTGTTGCTGCTTTACAGGCAGCTGCGCGTATTCCTGATAATGAAGTAAGCGAATTTCTGACCATCCAGGTGCTTTATGGAGATGTAAGGGTTACGACACCGGATGGGGATATTGATATGAAAGAAAAAAATATGGTGATATTTCATCCGGGGGTTGTGCATACGGTGCAGGCGCTTAGTGATGCGATTCTTTTGATCACTACGAATAAAGATGCTGGGTAGGGGGGCATTTTTAATGGTATCCAGGATTTGCTGCAAAGAGGTGGATGTGGGAGTTATCAGATTTTACATCTACAGAATGAGGAATTAATTCTACATTTTGCTATGCCCATTTTATTGCTTACCTGCCTCAATGAAATTTTTAAGGTCTGTCTAACACCTTGCCCAGCAACTGCTACTACCGAATCGACGTAGTTATAGTTTCTATATTATCAGGAGATACAACCAGCGTTTCAGACTTCGGGTAATTTCCAGTAAATGTTTGAGGTATCTTTGCTTTGGTATTTTTGTTCCATTTGAATTCAAAGGCTGTTAGTTTGTTATCTACTTCTTCTATCAGATCGATTTCCTGTTGCTGCGTCGTGCGCCAGAAGTAATGTCTTGCTTCGTTTTCAGCATACTTCAGATGCTTCATCCGTTCAACGATGATGAAATTCTCCCACAATGGACCGACATCTGTTCGGGTACTAAGAGGGGCGAAATTGTTGATGACCGCGTTTCGAATACCACAATCATAGAAATACACTTTTTTACCTTTCTTGATTTCGTTTCGGACATTTCGTGAGAAGGCAGGAAGCTGAAAAATGACAAAAGCTTTTTCTAAAAGGTCAATATATTTCTCGACGGTTTTACGGTCGCTCCCTATTAATTGCCCGATTTCTGTATAGTTTACTTCGTTTCCTACTTGCAAAGCTAGTGCGTTCAGCAATTTTTCAAGAAGGGCGGGTTTTTTAATTTGCTCCAACATTAGCAGGTCCTTATAGAGATAGCTGCTTGCAAGCAATTTTAGTCTTTCCTTTTCTTCACCAGGATTTGTCACAATCTCGGGATAGTAACCGTATATCATCCGATGCTCTATTAAACGCTTTTCTTCCAAAAGGCCATGATGCATTACCATTTCTTCGAAGCTCAAAGGGAAGAGCATAAACTCGTATTTACGGCCAGTAAGAGGTTCGTTGACCTGACTAGACAACTCAAATGAAGATGATCCCGTTGCGATAACCTGAACATTTTTTATTTGGTCAGTGATCAATTTCAGCGTCAGACCTATGTTTTTGATTCTTTGGGCTTCATCTATTAACGCGATTTTCTTATTGCCTATGATAACTTTTAACTTTGTCGCCGTGGTATCTGATAAGATTTCTCTAACATCAGCATCATCTCCATTCAACGTTAACCATTCCTCATTCAGTCCTGATAAAAGGACTTCAGCCAAAGTGGATTTGCCAGTTTGACGCGCACCAAATAGCAGAATAGCTTTACCTTTAAAAAGACGTTTTTCAAGAGAAGATTGAAGTAGCCGATTTATCATAATGCAGGATTATATTCCCGTAAAATTATAATAATTTGGGATTTAAATCCAATTTTATTATGCTCAAATTATATTTTTTGCTTTCCTGCCTAAAATAAATCATACAACGTAGAAGCCTGCTTAAACAAAAAAAGCTCAACATCTTGAAAATCAAGAGTTGAGCTTGGTACCGGAGAGCAGACTTGAACTGCCGACCTTCGGGTTATGAATCCGATGCTCTAACCAGCTGAGCTACCCCGGCAAACGGGCGGCAAAAATAAACATTCTGCCTAAAACCCTGAAATCATTTTTAAGTAAAATGCAATGAATTATTTAGCCATTGCAGCGGTTGTTTTTGCCTCTTTTGTTCTTCCCGGGTATTGCTCCAATGCTTTTTCCAAACAGTCCATCGCATTGTTGATCGCCTCGAGGTTCAATACATAAGCCAGGCGCACTTCATTTTTGCCCAGTTCAGGCGTTCCATAAAAGCCTGTAGCAGGGGCCAGCATTACTGTCTGGTCATTGTAGCTGAAGCTTTCCAGCAGCCACTGGCAGAATTTATCGCAATCATCGATGGGGAGGCGGGCAATAGCATAAAAAGCGCCGCCGGGATTGGGGCAGAACACGCCGGGCATGGCATTCAGCCGGCTTACCAGCAGGTCGCGGCGGGCCTGGTATTCTTTTTTGGGGGCGGCAAAATAGCTTTCAGGCAGGTCTACAGCCGCTTCACCAAGAATTTGGGCCAGGCCGGGAGGGCTGAGGCGGGCCTGTGCAAACTTCATGGCAGCATCATATACCTGTTTGTTTTTGGTGACCAGCGCACCGATCCTTGCGCCACAGGCGCTATAGCGTTTGCTGATAGTATCCATCAGCACCACATGCTGTTCCATTCCTTCCAGGTGCATCGCACTTACATAGTCGCCGTCGTAGCAGAACTCACGGTATGCTTCATCGCTGAAAAGGTAGAGGTTATGTTTGAGGCAGATATCTTTCAAAGCCTCCATTTCCTGGCGGCTATAGAGGTAGCCGGTAGGATTATTGGGGCTGCAGATAATGATCGCTTTTGTTTTGGGCGTGATCACTTTCTCAAAATCCGCAATAGGCGGAAGTGCAAAACCATTTTCTATGTGAGAAGTGATGGGAACCACTTCCACACCGGCCGTACAGGCAAAACCATTGTAATTGGCGTAGAAAGGCTCAGGTATGATCACCTCATCTCCCGGATTAAGACAGGTAAAAAAGCTGAAAAGTATGGCTTCAGAACCGCCCGTTGTGATCATGATCTGGTCATGCGTCACAGAAATACCTACCCGTTTATAGTACTCTACCAACTTGCGGCGGTAACTTTCATTACCGGCACTATGACTGTATTCCAACACTTTAAGATCGGTATGCTTCACGGCATCCATAATCGCTGGCGGCGTTTCAATATCCGGCTGCCCAATATTCAAATGATAGACTTTAATGCCTTTTTTCTTGGCGGCTTCAGCAAACGGCACCAGTTTGCGGATGGGGGAGGGTGGCATCTGTTGGCCACGTTGGGAGATACTTAACATAGATCAAAACTACATAAATGTTAAACACGAATGGTGCGAATGTGAAGTGTTTAGAAGAGTATGTATAAATCACGAATGGCGCGAATAAGCTCAAAACGACAGAGGCTTATTCGCGCCATTCGTGATTTATAAAGCTTCTTCCTTCTGCTTACGCCCCTTGGCGTCATTCGTGCTAAAAGAGGGGGCAGTCATCATTTAGTGACTGCCCCAACTACTAGATTTTACTCTTGTAAAAATATAATCTAGTAGTTCTCTTCCATAAATCCCTGATTGATTATTTCGGGATCATGTATATTGATATAACCGTCCTTGCACTCGATCAGTTTTGTGTGAGAAAAGCTTTTCTCCACAGCGACGATCATGCCGTGAAAATTGACGTGATGAGAAAAGTCAGCGTCCATCTCCTCGGGCGTTTTCAGAAAATTGTTGATGGGGTTGAGTACCCGCTTTTCCACTTTTTTCTCCAGCCTGTTGAGCTGGGTGTGTACAAAACCCACTACAGTGTCTTTTAGACCCGAAAAGGAGAACCCTTTCTCGGTCTGTAAATTTTCCTGGTTCATTACAATCGCCATTTCCCTGAAAAAGGAGGAAATTTCATGCCGCTATAAAGAGGGTCTGCAGATGTGAATTGGAAATCATCTGGTTTGAAAAATAAATGTGGATAAATGGGATGTATGGCTGCTGTGGCCAATACTAATACTGTAAGGATGTGGAAGTTTTTCTAATAGTGGTAGAGATGAGGAGGAAAATATTTTCCCATCTTGATTAGCACAATTGTACGATAGGCGTATTTAAGCAGTTTGCCGATATGGATAATAAAAGCCCCTTGCGCAGGGCGCAAAGGGCTGTGGTTAAAAGCGATAACTATTTCGATGCCAGAGGCAGAAATGGATGTTTGCTTAGTTGGCTACGACTTCACCGGTGATATGTACTGTTTTGGGTTGTTCAACGCCTGCAAAGTATACGAACACATCTTTTTTAATGGGGCCTGCAGCAGCAGCATTGAATACCACTTTCAGTTTGGCTGTAGCTCCTGGTTCAATGGGTTGTTCAGGCTTTTCAGGTACTGTGCAACCACAGGTAGCTGATGCATTAGCTACCACGATCGGCTTGTCGCTGATATTCTTGATCTCAAAATAATACGTAACAGGAACTCCCTGTTTGATCTTGCCGAAGCTGTGCGTTTCAGTATTGAATTTAGCAATGTCATCTGCTTTGGTCTGAGCCATTACTGCTACGCTGAAAACAAGCGCGAATGTGAAAAGTAGGACTTTCTTCATGGTTTGTATTTTATAGTGTTTGCTTTTTTAAAAATTGAATGGAGGCATTGGCCGGTGCAGCTCCTTCGGGAGTTTTCCAGACCAGGCCTTTGATAACGATCTGTTGAGACCGGTTGCCGTTGTAAACAATGGTAATGGGCTTGGTAAATGTGCCTTCAGCAGCAGCATTGAAACCTACTTTGATCTGCGCTGAAGCGCCGGGTGCGATAGGATCCCTGCTCCATTCCGGCGTAGTGCAACCGCAGCTGGCCTGCACATTGTCCAGTTTTAAAGGTGTGGAACCTGTATTGCTGATCTCAAAAGTATAAAAAACCGGCTTGCCCTGGGGGATCTTGCCGAAATCATGCTCGGTTTCCTTCAGTTGAAGCATTTCTCCGGCCGGTGCCGCTGTTTGCGCACGGGCAAAAAAGAAAGTGGTAAGCAGTACAGCAAGGGTTACTAATCTCTTCATATAAGAGGTTTTAGGATCGTCAAAATTAATGGAAAGATGAAAGAACACAAAGATGGGTTGCAGCATTAACACCCTATTTTTCCGATCCGCCTCAAATGAACCTATTCTCCCTATTTTTGCTGCATGGAAAACTCAACTCCATTAACGATGCCGGCAGAAGCAAAATTGTCCTTCGACAAGTTCAGGGAAGAAGTGCTAAGCGATTACCGCATAGCATGCATCAGCCGGGAAGCCAGCCTTTTAGCCCGCAAGGAAGTATTGACAGGTAAAGCCAAATTTGGCATTTTTGGAGATGGTAAAGAAGTGGCCCAGGTAGCCATGGCTAAATTTTTTCAACCTGGGGATTTCCGCAGTGGTTATTACCGTGATCAAACCTTTCATTTTGCGATCGGCCAGTCAACCGTAGCGCAATTTTTCTCGCAATTATACGCTGATCCTGATATCAACAACGATCCCAATAATGCCGGCCGGCAAATGGTGTCGCATTTTTGCACTCCCCTCACTGATGAGAACGGGGAATGGCTTGATCTGGCCAATCGCCGGAATACTGCCAGCGATATGGCGCCCACTGCTTCCCAACTGCCCCGCTCATTGGGACTGGCTTATGCATCCCGGCTTTTCCGCCGCGTGCCCGAGCTCAACCAGATGACCAATCTCTCGGAAAATGGTAATGAAGTTTGCTTTTGCACTATCGGCGATGCTTCCACTTCGGAGGGGCATTTCTGGGAAACAGTAAATGCTGCAGGAGTGCTGCAAGTGCCACTGGCCATTTTTGTATGGGATGATGGTTATGGAATTTCTGTTCCTAAAAAATATCAGACCACCAAGGGCTCTATTTCTGAAGCGCTCAGCGGGTTTCAAAAACAGGAAGGCACCAATGGACTGCAGATCTATAAAGTAAAAGGATGGGACTATGCCGGCATGTGCGAAACCTTTGATGAAGGATTGCGCCAGGCCCGTGAAAATCATACACCCGTTCTTTTTCATGTAGAAGAGATCACCCAACCGCAAGGGCATTCTACTTCCGGCAGTCATGAACGTTATAAAACACAGGAACGCCTCGCATGGGAAAGGGAATGGGACGGACTGAAAAAAATGAGGGAATGGATCATTGAAAACTCCCTGAGCGATGAGGAAGAGATTGAGGAAATTGAACGTGCTGCCAAGAAAGAAGTAAAAGAAAGCAAGGACAGTGCCTGGCAGAAATACCTGGAGCCGATCAAAGTGCAGGTAAATAAAACAACCGATCTGCTGAACGCGATGATCAACAACCTGCCTGATCAATCTGCAGCGCTGAAAAAGATCGTAACAAATCTTACCCTGAACAAAGAACCGCTGCGGCGCGATGTAATGAAGGCTTTGTATGAAGCTATTGATATCGCCGGTAATAATGATGCTGCTTTCTGGACGAAAGATTATTACAAAGACTTACTTGAAGAGAGCAGGAACCTTTATAATTCCTACCTGTATAACGAAGGCCCGAAAAGCGCCTTGCGCGTAGCTGAAGTGAAACCTGCATTTGCACAGGATGCAGCTGCCATCAATGGTTATGAGGTACTGAACCGCTTCTTCGATCAGCTTTTTAGCAGTAATAAAAAAGTAGTGGCTTTTGGAGAAGACCTCGGCTATATAGGAGATGTGAACCAGGGTTTCAGCGGTCTTCAGGCAAAACACGGAAACGACAGGATATTCGATACAGGCATCCGCGAACTCACCATCATGGGGCAGGGGATCGGTCTTGCCCTGCGCGGGCTTCGCCCCATTGCAGAGATACAATACCTCGATTATCTCCTCTATGGCCTTCAGCCGCTGAGTGATGATGTATCAACCCTGCACTACCGCACATATGGCCAGCAAAGTTGCCCGCTGATCGTGCGCACCCGCGGCCATCGCCTGGAAGGCATCTGGCATAGCGGCTCTCCTATGGGAATGATCATTAACTCACTCCGCGGCATGTATGTTTGCGTTCCCCGCAACATGGTGCAGGCCGTTGGTATGTACAATACTTTGCTGCGTGGCAATGATCCCGGCATCGTGATCGAATGCCTGAACGGTTACCGCTTAAAAGAAAAACTTCCTTCCAACCTTCTGGAGATGACCGTGCCCCTGGGCAAGCCGGAAGTGATCCGCGAAGGCAGTGATATCACTATTGTTTCTTATGGTTCCATACTCCGCATTATCCAGGAAGCTGCTGCTTCACTGGAAAAGCATGGTATCTCCTGCGAAATAATAGACGTACAAACCTTATTGCCGTTTGATATCGACCAGCGCATTCTTGAATCGCTCAAGAAAACCAATCGCATTGTATTTATTGATGAAGATGTTCCCGGCGGCGCTGCTGCTTATATGTTCAACCAGGTAATGGAACATCAGCAGGGCTATAAATATCTCGATGTTGCGCCACGCACCATCACCGGTAAGGCACACCGCCCTGCTTATGGCAGTGATGGAGATTATTTCAGCAAACCGAATATGGAAGAGATTGAAACGGTGATAAAGGAAATGATGGCGGAATAGCTTTTTAGTCAGAAAAGATGCCTACCGACTTTCTATACATCATCGACATCCTTGGCACTTTTGCTTTCGCCGTTTCAGGTGCCTTCTTTGCAATGGAAAAAAAGCTGGACCCCTTCGGTGTGCTGATCCTTTCTTTTATTACAGCTATCGGTGGAGGAACATTGCGTGATATCATGATCGGTGATCTGCCGGTGAGCTGGCTGCGTAATGCAACGGCTACCACAGTTATTTTTTCTGCAGCTATTGCCAGCATGTTCTTCGGTTCTTTTATCCGCCGTTTCAATATGACGCTTTTTGTGTTTGATGCATTGGGGCTGGGGCTTTTCACTTTCATTGGTATTGAAAAAGGAATTCAGATCAATCTCAGTATTGGCGTTTGTATTGCGCTGGGCACTATCACTGCGTGTTTTGGTGGCGTGATCCGTGATGTGATATTGAATACCGTACCGCTGGTTTTCCGCAAAGAGATCTATGCACTGGCGAGCGTGGCGGGCGGCTTATTGTATTTTGCTTTTCTTGAAACGGGTGTGGATAATGATATGGCCAAGATCATCTGCATCCTTCTCATCTTTGCTATCCGTATTATTGCAGTGCGCTACAAGCTTGGCCTGCCAAGATTTTATAATAAAGACGATAAATGATCAATTGAAATGCGACTGACCCTGTACCAAATAGATGCTTTCAGCGATAAGCTTTTCTCCGGTAATCCTGCAGCAGTCATTCCTTTGAACAACTGGATCAAGGATTCGCTGATGCAACAGTTGGCTATGGAAAACAACCTGGCTGAAACCGTTTTCTTTGTGCCGAATGGAACAGATTATGAGATCCGCTGGTTCACGCCGGCAAAAGAGATCAATCTTTGCGGCCATGCCACCCTTGCCAGCGCTTTTGTATTATTCACTCAACTGGGATACAATAAGCCGTCTATTACTTTTCATTCGCAAAGCGGTCCATTGGTGATAACAAGGGATGGTGATAAAATATCTATGGACTTCCCTTCCTGGAAGCCCGAAAAAACGGCAGATTACCCGGATAAATTACAGGAAGCGCTGGGCGTAAAAGAAATCGTGGGCGTATACCGCAGCCGCGACCTGCTGGTGGAACTGAATACTGAAGATGATGTGAAGCATGCAGATCCTGATTTTACTTTATTAAAAAAGCTGGGTCATAAAGTGATCATCACAGCTCCCGGCAAGGAAGTTGATTTTGTGTCCCGTTTTTTTGCACCCACCTATGGGGTTGATGAAGATCCTGTAACCGGCTCTGCCCACTCCCAACTGATCCCTTTCTGGAGTGAAAAATTGCATAAAACAAAAATGATAGCTCGGCAGCTTTCTCCCCGCGGAGGACAACTGTGGGTGGAGCAAAAAGGAGAGCGGGTGCAGATGGGAGGGCAATGCGTGTTTTATATGAAAGGAGAGATCTTTTTATAAGAACCGGCCCCTGATCTCAGCAGAAGGCACCATACAGGCATCTTTTTTACCAAACCATTTATAACGGTTACGTGCAATCCATTTGTAAATGGGTTGACGGATGAATGCGGGAACGATGATCAGCGCATACAAAGCTTTTGCAGGCCACCGGAGATATTTTGCTATGCGGAGGGCTGCATCAGAATAGGTATAAGCCCTGTCATTGTCGATCAGTATCACACTGTCTACCGTGGGAGCTACTCCATATTTCTCTTTTAATTTCTGGCCGGTTGCTGATTGCAGCGTCGCAAAACGGAGCCTTGCATTCTTATCATTGCGGATCGCAAAATTCACCCATGAATTGCAGTAATTGCATATCCCATCAAAGAGTACAACCGGGTGATTCTGCTTCATATTGCAAAGTTACCGAAATAAAAAGCTGCCGGAGGCAGCTTGATAAAACGTTCGGTATGGGAACATCAATGGGGTTATCCCATATTATGAAACACTTTCTGCACATCGTCATCCTGCTCCAGCCTTTCGATCAGCTTACTCACGTCTTCTGCCTGTTCATCCGTAACAGGAACGGTAGTGGTAGGTATCCACTCCAGCTCGGCACTGATGGGGGTAATGCCTTTATCTTCCAAAGCTTTTTGCATATTGCCGAAATCAGTGAAGCCTACACGCGCTACCAGGATCTCTTCGCCGTTTTCACCAGTACTTTCACCCAGTTCTTCCAAACCGAAATCAATCAGTTCCAGTTCCAGGTCTTCTGCATTCAGCCCTTCTGGTTTGAGTTTGAAAACACCCATCTTTTTAAATTGAAATGCCACGCTGCCGCTATTTCCCATAGTGCCACCGCCTTTGTTGAAATGTGATTTCACGTTGGCGACGGTCCTTACATGGTTGTCGGTAGCTGTTTCCACCAGGATGGCTACCCCGTGTGGTGCATATCCTTCATATAAGATCTCATCGTAATTGATCAGTTCCTTTCCCTGTGCTCTTTTGATGGCAGCTTCCACGCGGTCTTTAGGCATGCCGGCACTGCGTGCATTCTGAAAACAACGGCGAAGGGCTGCATTGGTGGAAGGATCAGGACCGCCGGCTTTTACGGCGATGACGATCTCTTTACCAATGCGGGTGAACTGCTTGGCCATGCGGTCCCAGCGGGCAAACATGGTGGATTTACGGACCTCGAAAATTCTTCCCATCTGATTATGTCAATTAACTTGGATGTTAGATAATTACCCGCGAACAGGCCTGCAGCGGCGGTTTCTACGGGAGTGCAAATTTAAGGCAATAGGCGCAAAAGAAAAACCGCCCTGGCAGGCCAGGACGGTTTCGTATAAAAATAATTCATTTGAAATTATCCTTTTTTCAGCTTGCTGTGATGGCGGCTGTAGGCAAAATACACGATCAGGCCTAAGATCATCCAGCCAAACGCTACTTTCAGTGTTTGTGAATCCAGGGCAACGATCATACCGGCACAAACCAGGATACCCAGGATCGGTACGAGGGGAACCAATGGCGTTTTGAACGGACGCTCGATATCGGGATTTTTCCTCCGAAGGATCCAGACACCGGCACTTACCAGCACAAAGGCGAACAGGGTACCAAACGAAGTAAGGTCACCAGCCACATGGCCCGGTACAAATGCGGCAAACAGGCCCACGAACACGAACAGGATCCAGTTGGCTTTATAAGGTGTTTTGAATTTAGGATGAAGTTCGCCGAATGCTTTCGGAATCAGCCCGTCATTGCTCATGGTATAGAAGATACGGCTTTGGCCCATCAGCATTACGAGGATCACGGAAGAGAAACCTGCAAGGATCGCAATGGTTACTGCCTGCGCCAGCCAGCTATAACCGGACATATAAGTAGAGATGGCATAAGCCACAGAAGCTTCACGTCCTTTTTCAGGATCAACGAAATCTTTCCAATCGGCCACACCGGTAAGCACGTGTCCGAACAGGATATAAAGAACAGTACAGATCACCAGCGAACCGAGAATACCGATCGGCATATCGCGTTTCGGATTTTTGGCTTCCTGGGCTGCCGTACTCACTGCGTCAAAGCCGATAAAGGCAAAGAACACGATCGCAGCGCCACCAAGAATACCTCCCCAGCCATGTTTGAAGAAGCCTGAATAGTCGGCAATGACCTTGCCTCCCTGGTCAACTACCGGCGGGGTGCCTTCCGGGATCATGTAAGGAGTATGGTTTTCGGGTTTAATGAACTGCCATCCGATAACGATGAACAGTATCACGATCGCCACTTTAATGACTACGATAATGGCATTTACAAAGGCTGATTCCTGTGTTCCTTTGATCAGCAGCAGGGTCAGCAATAAAAGTATGAACAGGGCCGGAACGTTCATGATACCACTGTAATGGACGCCGGCTGAGTCTGTAAAGCTCTCAAACGGCGAGTGGCACCATTCATACGGAATAGCCCCTCCTAATAGCTTATTTAAATATTCGCTCCAGGCAATAGATACAGTAGCAGCGCCCAGGGCGTATTCCATAATCAGTGCCCATCCGATGATCCAGGCGATCAGTTCGCCCATAGTAACATATGAGTAAGCATAAGCACTACCGGCGATAGGGATCATGCTTGCAAACTCGGCATAGCAAAGGCCGGCAAAAGCACAACCAATGGCAGCCACAATAAAGGAAATGGTCACAGCCGGACCTGCAGCCTGGCCGGCAGCAGCAGCCGTCCTAACAAACAAACCGGCGCCAATAATGGCACCGATCCCAAGGGCAATCAGATTGCCTGCCCCCAATGTCCGTTTAAGGCCTTTTTCGCTGTCAGCAGCTTGTGCCAGCAGCTGGCCAAGAGGCTTCTTGACAAATAAACTCATAAGTGGGATTATTATGTTTTAGTTCGAAAATAAAGGTCGTAAAGTAAACAATAATTTAATTCGGGCTTTTATTTCTTTTAAGTAAATAGGGCTTAAAAGGGGTAAATGTTTTTGCCGCTCGGTATTTTTTCCGATTTTCGGGTTTTTTACACCTCGATTTGCTTATGTCTAAAGGTAACCGGCTCACCATATTCATTCTTATCTCAATGGCCCTGGGCGTATTAGTAGGGTATATTGTTCACCAGCAGGCCGCCCCGGATTTCATTCAATCCTTTTCCACAAATATCAAATTGCTGACCACCATTTTTCTCCGGTTGGTTCAGATGATCATCGCTCCCCTTGTGTTCAGCACCCTGGTGGTAGGGATTGCCAAACTGGGCGATCTTAAAACCGTTGGCCGGGTAGGGGGCAAAGCCCTTTTGTGGTTTATTACGGCTTCCCTTGCCAGCTTGCTGTTGGGAATGATACTCGTGAACTTATTCAAGCCTGGTGCCGCAATCGATCTGAGCAATGCAGATACAGCAGGTGCAAAAGACCTGATTGGTAAAACACAGGAATTTTCATTAGCCAAGTTTGTTGAGCACGTTTTTCCCCGCAGTGTATTTGAATCAATGGCCAATAATGAAGTGTTGCAACTCGTGGTGTTCAGTATTTTCTTTGGTGTTGCCTGCACGGCCATTGGTGAAAAGGCCAAACCTGTAGTGAAAGCACTGGACGCTGCCGCGCATGTGATCCTGAAAATGGTGGGATATGTAATGAACTTTGCACCATTGGGTGTGTTTGGTGCTATTGCGGCTGTGATCGCGACCAAAGGCTTGGGTGTATTCAATTTCTATGGGCAGTATCTTTTATACTTCCTCATCGGTATTGCATTATTATGGGTGATCCTGCTGACGGTGGGTTATCTTATTTTGGGCAACAGGTTGTTTGTGCTGCTTCGCAGGATCTCTCAGCCCCTGCTTATTGCATTCAGTACTACCAGCAGTGAAGCCGTGTTTCCAAAGCTGACAGAAGAACTGGAACGTTTTGGCTGTAAGGATAAGATCGTTGCTTTTGTATTGCCGCTTGGTTATTCATTCAACCTCGATGGCAGCATGATGTATATGACTTTTGCCAGTATTGCCATTGCGCAGGCTTATGGAATACAAATGGACATCGGTACGCAATTGACCATGCTGCTGGTGCTGATGCTGACCAGCAAGGGCATTGCCGGCGTGCCAAGGGCATCGCTGGTGGTAGTGACCGCTACCTGTGCCATGTTCAATATTCCTCCGGAAGGCATCGCACTGATCCTGCCGATCGACCATTTCTGCGATATGTTCCGCACTGCTACCAACGTAGTGGGAAATGCACTGGCTACCAGCGTGGTCAGCAAATGGGAAGGGGAACTGGAAAATCCTTAACCTAATATCAATATTGCACAGACCTTATCAAACAAGATTCATTTATATATTTAAAGCATGGAAAGTTTATTACACATTTACCTGTTGGAAGGCGGCGGCATGATCCAACGTTTTATTACCTGGATCATTGAGAATGGAGGCCTTTACTTTTTGTTGTTCGTCGTCTTTGCCGAAACAGGTTTATTCGTTGGTTTTTTCCTTCCCGGCGATTCCTTGCTTTTTGCGGCTGGCATATTCATGAACAACCTGGTAAAAGAACTGGCTGGCGTTACTGACGATGGCCATATGTCGTTCGGGTTCTATCATATCGTTATTATCTTAATGATCATCCTGGCTTCTGTGCTGGGTAATATAGTAGGGTACTGGTTTGGCTATAAAACCGGTCCGCTCTTATTCGAAAGAAAAGATACCTGGATCTTTAAAAAGAAACACCTGATCAGGGCACGGGATTTTTATCATGAATATGGTAAGGCCACGATCTTTCTGGCCAAGTTCCTTCCGATCATCCGGACATTTGCACCTATCGTTGCAGGTATTGTGAAAATGGGGAAGCCCCAGTTTATTTTCTATAATATTCTTGGTAGCGTTTGCTGGGTAACTTCCATGATGCTGGGTGGTTTCTTTCTCCAAACCTGGGTGGAAAGAAAATTTGGGTTCAGCCTGAAAGATCATATCGAAGCAATTACGATCGTGATCGTCCTGATCACTACATTGCCTGTATTGTATAAATTATTCTTTGCGAAGAAACCGGTAGTGCCGCCTCCAACGGATAATAATGTAAACCCCTGATCCAACAATGTCATCGCCGCTTGCCAACAAACAATCCATCTTCAGTGTGGCTGTGATAGTTGCAGCCCTGGGCTATTTTGTAGATATCTATGACCTGCTGTTGTTCGGTATTATCCGTCTTCCCAGTTTAAGATCTTTCGGCCTTTCTGAAGAGCAGGTATTGACAGATGGTGAAATGATCCTGAAATGGCAGATGTGGGGCTTGCTGATAGGAGGCATTATAGCCGGTGTGATCGGCGACAGGCGTGGACGGCTGAGTGTATTATTCGGTTCAATCATATTGTATTCACTGGCCAATATTGCGAATGGATTTGTGGAGACGGTTGACCAGTATAAATGGATCCGCTTTGTAGCAGGGCTTGGCCTGGCCGGGGAATTGGGTGCAGGGATCACCCTGGTGTCTGAACTCACTTCCAAGGAGAAAAGAGGGATCGCCACTTCCATGGTTGCAGGCATCGGGCTTACCGGTGCAGTGGTGGCATTTATCATGAAAGAGAACTTTCATTGGAGAACCTGTTATTTCATTGGCGGTGGGCTCGGTTTGCTATTATTGATCTTACGGATCTCTGTTTTTGAATCAGGCATGTTTCATGAAGTAAAGAAACTGGATGTGCAGCGTGGCAATTTCTTCATGCTGTTTAATAATGCCGATCGTTTTAAGCGTTATATCTGCGGGATTCTTATCGGATTGCCTACCTGGTTTGTGATCGGTGTGCTCGTCACCTTTTCCAGTGAGTTTGGAAAATGGTTTGGCATCAAAGAGCCCATTGATCCTGGTAAAGCCATCATGTTTGCCTATGCTGCTATTTCATTAGGAGATATTGCTATCGGGTTTGTTAGTCAATGGATGAAAAGCAGGAAAAAAGCCCTGTTCCTTTTTTATGGGATCACGATCCTGTTCATGATACTTTTCTTCACCATTCAATGGAATGGTTCTGCCAGCAAAATGTACTGGATCTGTGCAGGGCTTGGCTTTGGCACGGGCTTCTGGGCCATTTTCGTGACCATGGGAGCCGAACAATTCGGTACCAATCTCCGTGCTACAGCGGCTACTACCATTCCTAATATGGTGCGCGGCATGCTGGCGATCTTTGTATTGCCGCTTTTCCAGTGGCTGCGTGGTATGGAAGGTGTGGGTTATGTAAAAGGCGGTATCTATGCAGCCGTGATCATTATGACGATCACCGTGATCGCTGCAGTGTTTACAAAGGAAACCTTTGGGAAGGACCTGAATTATGTGGAAGAGTGAGTAAGCGCTTTCGTGGTGATCCAGCTTTCCGGCAATTGCTCCATACAGGCATGATCTCCCCGGTAGCAGGGCTTATTGCCAAACACAGAGCAGGGTCTGCAATAAAGATCGATCTGCACAGCATTCTCCTTTTTTTGCCCCCAGCCATAAAAGCCTGCATAGGGATGTGTAGCTCCCCATACGGAAACCACCGGTACGCCAAATAAGGATGCCAGGTGCATATTGGCAGAGTCCATACTGATGAGCACATCAAGATGACTGATAATAGCCAGTTCTTCCTTAAATGAAAACTTTCCGGCCAGGTTAATAACGCCTGGAAATTGATTCTCCCATTCTGCCAGCACTTTTATCTCATCCTTGCCACCTCCTAACAGGAATACCTGGTTATTGGGGTCGGATAAAAGAGAACTGATCACCACCAAAGTTTTTTCGATGGGATACATTTTCTCTTCGTGCTTTGCAAAAGGCGCGATCCCTATATGTTTTTTCCCCGGTTGAAAAAGTGTTGCTGTATTATCAGAAAGGGGGCGTTGAGTGTATACGCTTTGCTGAGTGTCCAAAGCAAAAGGCAGGTCAATTGCAGCAAATACATCTGCATAGCGCTGGAAAGATGTTTTTAACTGGACCAGCTTTTTGTTTTGCTTTGAAGTGAGCTCTTTTTTCTCTTTACGGCCCTTGTCGATCTTTGCTGTTCTGATACCGGCAAGCTTAAACAATGACCGCAGCAGAATGGAGCGAAGCACATTGTGCAGGTCAGCTATTGCATCAAACTTATATTGGGCTTTCAGTTCGCGGAACAAATGGTATATGCCCAACATGCCTTGATGCTTTCCTCTTTTTTCGAGTGCATAAACAGTGGTCCTTTCCAGGGGCTCAAAAAGTGGTGTAAAAGCCGGGGAAGTAAGTACGGTCAATTGCAATGCCGGATATTGCTGCAACAGTTGCTTCAATACCGGCACTGTCATAGCCACATCCCCGAGTGCAGAGGTCCGTATAACCAGGATATGTTTAGGCACCATTGGCCGCAGGAGTTTGCTGCTGGTATAATACAGGGTTCAGTGAAGGGTCGTTGTACATTTTCATTTGCTTGTACACCTTCATATATTTCTTTCCCTGTTCTATATCGGAAAGCAATTCGTCGATAGCGAGGGAAAGGTCTTTCCGCTGCTCCAGCAATACAGCCAGTTTTTGCTGGCAGGCTGCAATATGTTCCGGGCTTGCATCTTTTCTTTCCGCTTCAATCCGCATATGATAGATCTTCAGGGCAAGAATAGACAAACGGTCTATGGCCCAGGCCGGGCTTTCTGTATTAATGGAAGCAGTGGACGGTGGTTTAATGCCTGCGTATTGCTGAAGGAAATAGCTGTCGATATATTCCACCACATCTGTTCTTTCCTGGTTGGAAGAGTCGATCCTGCGTTTGATGGCCAGGGCTTCCACCGGGTCGATAGCCGGGTTGCGGATGATATCTTCCAGGTGCCATTGCACAGTATCGATCCAGTTTTTTAGGTAAAGCAGGTGTTCAAGCTTATCCTTTGGATAGGGATTATTGATGGTTGTGTCCACATTATCAGCAACATGATAGTCGGCAATGCTTTTTTCAAAAACGGTATTGGAAAGAGAGCTTATCATAATAACAGATTGAAAATCCTTAGTGCGCCAAAGATACATTTCAAATGGTAGATCAGGGAGAATTATCAGGTACTTAAAAAACAACCCAGCCTTCAGGGCTGGGTTTACTGCTAACAAGCTCACATATCGCTTAAATAGTTGTTATCAATAACAGGAGTTCAGCAACAGCATGTTCCTAGAACATTGCAGTTATTTTCTGCCACCATGGCTTTTCCTTTTTAGGGTAAAAAAGAGGGTAGGCTGTATCTGCCTGAATTTCCCGCAGGATATCCTGCTCCAGTTGCATTTTTTCTGCAGCTGTTAATTGTTGTTCAGAAGTAGTGCAGGAGAGCCATGTCTGTATCTGCCTTGTTTCGGCGGGCAATGCTTCACCATTAATGTATCTCTCCAGTTTCCGATGTAAGATCTCTGTTTTCATAATGTTCTTTTAGGTAAGAAGTAATAGGGTATCTGTCACAAATCATGTATGCCATTAATCCAGCTTGGCGGCTACCATCTGCAGCAGCCATTTCATACTGGCCATGTTCAATGCATGATTCTTCGGTTCTTCATGGGAGATGGTGTGTTGCCTGATCAATTCGGAGGCAGTGGGTGCGGATTGTCTTTGCTGTACGGGTTTGCGTGCATCCTGTAAGGCTTCTGCACTGAAGCCTTCAGTGATTTGTTTTTCCACCAGTTCGGTGTAGTCGTCATTCTCCAGCTTTTCATTCAAACATTCAACTACGCTTCTTCTTACAGAAGTATATAAATGCTGCGAAACGGAGAAGTTGGCTGGCCACTGATGCCTTTTTTCCCACAATTCAATAAAGATGCTTTTTACAATCTGGCGGGCATCGTTGGAAGAGTGTAATTTTTTAAGACTGTACGTGTACAAACTATACCAATAACGGCGATACAGTTCTTCAAATGCTTCTGTGTCGTTTGATAAGAGGCGATCGATCAGTTCCTGATCGGATGTAAATGTCCTGCTCATGGGTAGGGTACCATTTTCGTTAACAATTCAGGAGATTGGAATTGTTTTCTTCGCAGGAATTGGGTGTGAAAAATCTGACGCTAAACTACTCAACCGTTCTAATCCTTGCAATAGTTTAAAACGAAAGTTGTCAACATCGGACTTTTACGATTGCCGGCCTTTTCTTAAAATATTGGACACGCAATGAGTATCAAATCGCTGCATTGCATGCTATAAATTCCAAAATTTGTGCCACCGGTATGCTTTAAACCGGTCAGAGAGGCTGGTAAGTCGCCTAACTGGCTCCGTATCACCAGAATAAAAAAACTGTCTTTTTTATTTTATTAACAAGGGAGGGAGAAACTGAATTTATGTCAGTAAGCATGGATTTATTGCAGTTCGCTCAATTCCAGCCAGCGCATTTCCTTTTCATCCAACAATTGTGCTATCTCCCCGATGCGGTTGGCCAGTTGCTGCACTTCTTCAAAAGGAATATCGCTGCTATTGAGTTTTTCCGTGATCGTGTCTTTTTCTTTGGCAAGCTCACTTAATTCTTTTTCGAGTGATTCAAATTCCCTTTTTTCCTTAAAACTAAGTTGCCTTTTATTCGCAGCAGGAGCAGGAGTGGCAGGCTTTACAGCTTCCTGTTTGGGTGCTGGTTTGCTTTCTCCTTTGGATTGTTCCAGCCTGTATTGAGTATAGTTGCCAGGGAAATCACGCACCACTCCGTCACCTTCAAATACAAATAAATGATCTACCAGCCTGTCCATAAAATAACGGTCGTGCGATACAATAAGCAGGCAACCGGGAAACTCGCTAAGGAAATTTTCCAACACGCTTAAGGTAGGAAGATCAAGATCATTGGTTGGTTCGTCCAGAACAAGAAAATTGGGGTTGCGGAATAAGATAGATAATAAATGCAGCCTCCTTTTTTCCCCACCACTTAATTTGCTGATATAGGTGTATTGTTTGTCGGGATCAAATAAAAACAGTTGCAAGAACTGCGCTGCTGTAAGCGAGCCTCCACTTGCAAGGGGAAAATTTTCCGCAATATTTTTTACAAACTCGATCACCCGCATATCTTCCTTCACTACCAGTCCTTGTTGTGAGTAATTACCGAATATCACTGTGTCGCCTATATTGATCTTTCCGCTATCGGGATTTTCAATTCCCTGGATGATATTGATAAACGTAGATTTACCGGCTCCGTTCTTTCCTACTACCCCAATGCGTTCACCTTTGGAAAATGTATAGTCAAATCCTTTCAGGATAACCTTGTCACCAAAATTTTTATACACTTTTTTCATCTCCACCACTTTTCCGCCAAGCCGGTTCATCTTCATCTGCAGTTCCAGTTGCTGATCTTCTACCCGCTGCTTTGCTTTCTTTTCCACTTCATAAAAATTATCCTGCCGGCTTTTTGATTTGGTGGTACGTGCTTTTGGCTGTTTGCGCATCCATTCCAGTTCACGGCGGTAAGTGTTGCGGGCCTTATCTATGCTGGCGGTTTCATTTTCTATCCTTGCTGCTTTCTTCTCCAGGAAATTTTCATAATCTCCCTTGTGCACATAGAGATTGCTTCCTTCCAGTTCCCATATTTCTTCACAAACAGCATCGAGGAAATAACGGTCGTGTGTAACCAGCAGCAGTGTTACGTTTTCTTTATCGAGATAATGTTCCAGCCATTCTACCATCTCCACATCAAGGTGGTTGGTGGGCTCATCCATGATCAGCAATACATGTTTATGTTCAAAGCCGATGTCGATCAGTGTTTTGGCTAATGCTACCCTTTTACGCTGGCCTCCGCTCAGGGTTTTTACTGGCTGTTGCAGATGATGGATATTGAGTTTGCCTAATATTTGTTTCACTTTCGCATCAAAATCCCAGGCGCCCAGCTCGTCCATTTTTACGATGGCGTCAGTGAGCTTGTCCACATCATTTTCTTCGCTGATCACTTCAAATTCCTTAATGGCTTTGATTACTGGGTGGTTGTGGAAGAAAATATTATCAAGCACTGATTTATTTTCATCAAATTGGGGCTCCTGTTCAAAGAGCACCACATCCACGTCTTTATTGACCCATACTTTACCGGCATCAGCAAATTCTTTACCGGCCAGTATTCTTAACAAAGTAGATTTTCCGGTACCGTTGCGTGCCACCAGGGCAATTTTATCACCTTCTTCTATATGAAAGGAAATTCCCTGGAAAAGTGGTTGTATACCATAACTCTTGGCCAGGTTCTCTACAGAAACATAATGCATAACGCAAATATAGATGATCGCCAGAGAGTAAGTATGGCATAGTTTTTTACACGTATACGGTATAAAGCAAATCTTATGGCAACCAACTTAATAGAAACGATACAGCAAACCCTCGGCTATCCTGTATTGAAAAAAATAGACCCTAATAAGCAGGAGCCTAAGAATGAGGACGATTCGAATGCTCCGCATGAATTAGGACAGGCCGCCATCCCGGCGGTACTGGCTGCGATGTACAAATTCAGCCAAACGGAAGAAGGGGATCAACAGTTGCTCAACGCAGACCCGGACGCAGGGGCTTTGCAGATGGTATTTGAAAAAAAGGAAAATGTGGCTGTAGATAAAGTTGCCCGTTATGCAGGCACTTCCTCAGAACAAGCAAGGATCGCGATGGAAAGGATTGCTGCGGAAGCAGTCAAATTTGTACAGGAAGGAGTAAAAAATAATCCTGCGCCTGACAAAGTGAAAATTTTTTTAGGCGATCAACGGCATAATATACTGGTATACCTGCCGGCGGCCATGCAAATGGGATACTTATTGGGAGATAACACGATTGATGACCGTACCAATAAAATGGAAGGGCCTATTTCCAATTTTCTGCATAAAATAGAAGATAAGCTGGATACCTGATTCAGCGGCCAGCTGTGATAAAAATGATCCCGCAGATGATCAGTACGAAAATCAATATCAGCCAGATCTTTCTTTTTTCCCAGTAATCGCTCGTTTTACGCGCCTGCACAAAATGATCGATCTTTTGATGGAGTGTATTGTCGGAAATGTGCAGATGTTTCAGGCGGTCAGTAATGCGGGGTATAAGTTTATAGGCCAGGGGATGGGTGGTATTGAGCGTAGTTAATATGATCTGGCGATTGATATCAGGTCGATTGAAATTGTTCAGCCGTTGAATGGTATCTTCTGAAAGCAGGTCTTCCAGGTAATGATGAAGGCCCTCCTGGTCCATACGGTGCACATCCAGCAGATGTACATATTTATCCAGTTCCAGCAACTGCCTGAGTATGTTTTCCGGTGTTACCGGGCCTTGTGTACCCCGCTTGCCCATGCTGTGTGCATACCAGCGTTGTTGGAGATACTGGTCTTTGAGATTGGTATTGCTTAATACTTCATATGCCTCTTTTATTTCAGAGAACTGCGCCACAGCATAAGCTTCATTATCATTCTTATCGGGATGATATAGCTGCGCCAACCGGCGATATGCTTTTTTTATATCGTCGGGGGAGGCGGAAGTAGGCACTTCAAGGATGGCATAGTAGTCTTTCAATTTCACCGGCGACGAAGATAGCCAAAGTGAGGAAATTGGATGGCGATACTATTACGCCACAACTACCCTAAATATTTTCCAAAAAAATCGATCGTCCGCTTCCACGCCAGCTTTGCTGCTGCTTCATTATAACGGGTAGGTGCTGTATCATTATGGAAGGCATGGTTGGCGCCTTCGTATACATAGATCTCGTAAGGAATATTATTTTTCTTCAACGCCTCTTCGTAAGCAGGGATACCGGCATTCACGCGCTCATCGAGGCCGCCATAATGAAGCTGAACAGCTGCTTTTATTTTTGGCACATCAGCGGCATCGGGCTGGCGACCATAAAATGCCACGGCAGCTTTTAGGGACGGTACGTTCACTGCAAGACTGTTGGCCATAGCGCCACCCCAGCAAAAGCCTACGCAACCGTATTTGCCATTGCAATCATTTCGGGTAGCGAGGTGGTCAAATACCCTGATAAAATTCTGTAAGCTGTCTTCTGCTTTCAGTTGCTGGAATTTGGTGCGGGCCTCATCTTCATTGGCCGGTGTGCCGCCCAGCGGCGCAAGTGCATTGGGTGCGATAGCCAGGTAGCCTGCCTGTGCAGCGCGGCGTGTTACATCTTCAATATGGGCATTCAATCCGCGGTTTTCATGGATCACCACCACGGCCGCATATTTCTTTTCCGCTTTGGGCCTTGCCACGTAAGCCTGCATTTCACCATTAACACCAGGATATTTGATGTATTCGGTGAACAGGTCCTGGGCGGGTGTAACAGCCGCATTAGCCTGGTTCACTTCTATCAATGGCAATACAGACAGGGCTGCTGCTGTGCTGCCGGTAAGCATGATCAGGCGGCGCAAAAATTCCTGACGTGAAAGCGGGGCGTGGGTGTACTCATCGTAGAGGTTGATAATACGTTGGTCCATATTATGGGCATTTTAGATATGGAAGTTAAGATTTTGATTGTTAAAATTTTTTGGTAAATGTTTTCATAACAATGTGTTCCCGGCTCCCCATGTGCAACCTCATGGCATAATAATAGCTCTTTTTACACAAACGATTGTTTTGATCTTTTCGGGTACACTTTTTATTGGCTATTTGAAAACTATAAATCTTTTTACATGAAACGATTATTTACCATCCTGGCGGTTTCCTTATCCCTGGTTCTGGGTACATCAATGAAGAACAGTGCTTCTGCCCAGGTCGGGGTGGGAGTACAAATAACCTACCAGGATTTTTATGATCAGCTTAGCCCTTATGGCCGTTGGATGGAATATCCTGATTACGGGTATGTGTGGATGCCGAATGTAGGTGCCGATTTCCGTCCTTACAGCACGAATGGTCGCTGGGTCTGGTCTGATGAGTATGAATGGATCTGGGCTTCAGACTACAATTGGGGTTGGGCTCCTTTCCACTATGGCCGCTGGTTCCAGGACCCGATGTATGGCTGGATGTGGATGCCTGGTTATGAATGGGCTCCTGCCTGGGTGGCCTGGCGCGATGGCGGCGATTACTATGGATGGGCACCCCTGCGACCCGGTATAAATATCGGGATCAATTTCTCCATCGGCAGTTATAATCCCCCGGTTGATTACTGGTGCTTTGCACCCCGCAGGTATATTGCTTCACCAAGAATTTATAATTACTGCTTACCTGCAAGGCAGAACGTAACAATTATCAACAACACAACGATCATTAATAATTATGGCCGCCGTGGCAACAATGTATTCGTGACCGGCCCCCGCCGTGGTGATGCAGAAAGATATGCAGGCAATATCCGTTCCGTGCGCTTCCGTGAAGTGAACTCTCCGGGCAGGGCGAGAGTGCGTAATAATGAGGTTTCCTTTTACAGGCCAAACATTCAGCGTGATAATAACAGGAATATTGCGCCACGCAATTTTGACCGGTACAATAATAATGGCGGACGTGATAATGCAAGTACTGGCTGGAGGCAAAACAACCCGCGTACAAGAGACGATAATGCAGGCACAGGTTGGAGACAAAATAATCCCCGCCGTGATAATAATGATAACAATGCGGGTACAGGTTGGAGGCAAAACAATCCACGTACCAGGGCGAATGATAACGGCAATTCCAGGGTTAATACAAATCCTGTAAGGGATAATAACGAAGGCACTGGCTGGAGGCAAAACAACCCGCGTACGAGAGACGACAACAATGGTACAGGTTGGAGACAGAATAACCCCCGCAACAACGATAATAACAATCGTGTCAGTGAACGGAGGGATATCCAGCAAAGACCGGCAGACCGTCAACCTGACCGGCAGGTGTTTGAGAGGAGGCAGAATAATAATGCAGAAAGACGTATGAATGCAGAACGTCCTTCCCGTCAATCATCTCCGCAGATGAACCGTGATCGTCCTGTGCGCCAAATGGAAAGCCGCCCTGTGAACAGGGACAGAGGCGAACAGAGAGGTGGAGGAAGAAGAAGAGATTAATAAGTAAATATTAAATAGCAAAGGCCCTGCATCAGCGGGGCCTTTTAGTTCCTCATACATCCGTACCTTTAAATGTATCAATCCCCTGAAAGTGAAAATACTCTGGACCTATCTCAAACCTCAACGCTGGCTTATTATCTTCTCGCTTGTGCTGGCAGGGGTGGCGCAACTCTTAACGTTGGTTGACCCTTTGATATTCGGGAAGATCGTGGATGATTATGCCGGTAATAAAGACCATAAAACAGAACATGAGCTGGTAAATGGTGTGCTGTTCTGGCTGGGTATTGCCGTAGCTGTGGCTTTATTGGGCAGGTTGGCAAAAACATTCCAGGATTATGTGATGCGCCTGGCCGTGCAAAAATTCGGCATGCAGATATTCAATGACGGCCTGCGGCAAACACTGCGTCTTTCTTTCCAGGAATTCGAGAACCAGCGCAGTGGTGAAACGCTTTCCACTTTGCAGAAAGTGCGGACAGATACTGAAAGGTTCATCAATTCATTTATCAACATACTTTTTTCTTCTATCATAGGCATTGGCTTCCTGATCTGGTATGCCATTACCAAACACTGGATGCTGATACCCGTGTTTCTCATCGGTGTAGTGGTATTGGGAGGGTTAACGGGACTGCTCAGTAAAAGGATCAAAACGATACAGCGTTCCATTAACCGGGAAACCAACCAGATGTCTGGGGCTATTACTGAATCGCTGCGGAATATTGAACTGGTGAAAAGCCTGGGGCTTACTTACCCGGAGATCAAACGGCTGCGCTTGCAAACACAAAAGATCTTTGATCTTGAAATGCAGAAAGTGAAAAGGGTGAGAACACTTTCTTTTTTGCAAAGCGCCTCCCTCACACTGTTAAAGCAATCGATCCTGTTCATTTTATTATGGCTTATTTTCCGGAAAGTGCTTACAACAGGCGAACTGATCAGTATGCAGTTTATTTCCACCACTATTTTCGGACCCTTGCAGGACCTTGGCAATATCATTCTTTTTTACCGCGAAGCGGAAGCATCTCTTTTAAGTTTTGACAAGTTGATGAAGAAGCCGGTGGAAGCAAGGCCGGAAGAACCTGTAGCCCTGGGTGTGCTGGAAACCTTGCGGTTTGAAAATGTTGTTTTCAAACATTCCACTGCAGCACAGAATGCGATCGATGGAATTTCCTTTGACGTGAAAAGTGGTGATACGATCGCGTTTGTCGGTCCTTCCGGTTCCGGCAAATCCACGCTGGTGAAATTGCTGGTAGGATTATACCGCCCGGTAAGCGGTGCTGTTTATTTTAATGATATTCCTTCCGGCGATATACGTTATAATGAAATGCGCCGGCAGATCGGCTTCGTAACACAGGAAACACAATTGTTTTACGGCACCATCCGCGATAATCTTTTATTCGTAAAGCCTGATGCCACGCAGGAAGAAATGGCGGAAGCGCTTCATAAAGCATCGTGCGACAACCTGCTCCGGCGGTCGGAAAAAGGGCTGGACACTATGTTGGGTGAGGGCGGCATGAAACTTTCCGGTGGCGAAAAGCAACGTATCGCGATTGCACGGGCCCTGCTCCGGCATCCGAGATTGTTGATATTTGATGAAGCCACTTCTGCGTTGGATTCCCTTACAGAGGAAGCGATTACCGAAACGATAAAAGAGATCTCACAGCAAAGGGACCCTATCACGATCATGATCGCTCACCGGCTTTCTACCATCATGTATGCCGATACGATCTTTGTACTGGAAAAAGGAAAGATCGTGGAAGAAGGCACGCATGATCACCTGGTGGAGAAAAGAGGATTGTATTATGCCATGTGGCGGCAGCAGATAGGAGAGCGGAGAACAGATGTAGTGCCTCAACCAGCTGACGAAGCATTGGAAGAAGAGGAAGAATAAATCAGGCAGCTTATTTGCATAAGAGAATAAAAGCATTATATGAGAATTATCATTTTCATGACCTGCCTGGTATTTATCGCCTGCAATAATCCTTCATCAGTGCCGGAAGCAAGGGAAGAAGCCAAAGACACGGCCCCTCCATTGCCTGCCATCCCGGAATCAGCGATAAAGAATATTCAGCAAGACAGCACTATTCATTTCGTGTTTGAGCCTGGTATTGATTCAGCAATGGGTAAGGGGCACCTGGACAAAAAAGGCGATCCTGTTATCTGCTATGTGGAAGTGGAGAAAGGCAAAAAGATCAGTGGTAGAGTAATTCCTGATAAAGAGGGGGCGAATATCCGTTTCAGTCATATCTATATGCCAGACGGGAGCTCTGATGGGCCATTTGGTCAGACAATTGAGTATAAAACGAAACAAAAAGGGCTTTACCGTCTATTCGTTAGTCCTAACAGGATGGCGGGTGACCCGGAGAGTACAGATTTTACAGTAGTGATAAAAATAGGATTGTAACATTTTTGAATGCCGCTACGTTGTATTGGGAATTATAGTTTATCGTGAAAATAAAATTTCTACTCCCAGCATTTTTATTTACCCCTTTATTGGTACTCGGGCAGAACAAGATCCGGGACATCATAACCCAGGAATATGAAAAGGGGCATTTTAGCGGTGCCCTATTGTATGCAGACGGAAGCCATCTTTTAAAGATAAATAAAGGATTGGCCAATATTCAATTTGGTGTAGAGATCAATGATAAAACCCGCTTTCCGATCGCGTCGGTAACCAAACTTTTTACTACGATCACTGTAATACAACTTTATGAGAAAGGCTTAATAGCATTCTCAGATACAATATCCAAATATATACCGGGCCTTCCTGAAAATTGCAGGAAGATAACTATTAAAGAGCTGATAACGCATCATTCCGGACTGGTGAACGAACCGATCAAAGCCGTAGTTGATAAATATTCAATTGATGAATACATAAAGAACTTTGTGAAGAAATCAGCAAAGGATACTGTAAAATTCAACTATAATAATGTCGACTTTGTTCTTTTGTCAAAAATCATTGAAAGTGTAACTCAAAAAACATTCGCAAAGAGTATACAGGAATTGATCCTGAACCCATTGAACATGGAGAACACAGGGTTTGTAAATGAAGAGGAGGTTATCAGGAATCTTGCATACGGTTATCACAACTATTCATTCGGAAAAGGAGAGAAAAGCAAACCTTTGTATAACGACAGGCGATATATCTCAAATTATTCAGGGGCAGGCGCGATTTATTCAACTACAGAAGATTTATATAAACTGCTGACAGCCTTGAAAGCCAATAAGCTGATTTCTGAGAGGGCAATGAAGCAATTCGTTCTGTCGCCACAAACAGACGAATATGTTGATTGGCTCTCAGGGAAACCGACATTTGGTTTTTATTTTGATTCCAAACAAAAAGAGCCGGTCTTAAGAAGAAGCGGAAGTATTGATGGCTCCAACTCAGAAATAATTATCAATAGTAGTTTGGATAAAATACTGATTATCCTGTGCAATACGGATACTGCGGATTTGGATAGCCTGGCTAACAAAATATACTTCGCAGAGTAAATAAGGAGGAAGATCAGCGTTTATACAATCGCATCAGGAATCCTCCACCCGGGGCTATTTTTATAGTAAGTGCATCACTACGTGTTAATTTGGTTTTCCGGATCAGGTAATCAGAAGGATACCTGTCGGCATTCACCCCATCTTCACAGATCTCTGCTTGATAATTCCCTTCTTCCAGGAAGGAGAGATCAATTTTTATTTCTCTTGCCGTCCAATCGCTCATTGCACCAATAAACCACTCATTTTCTTTTTTGCGGGCTGTAACAATATAATCTCCCACTTTTGCATTGAGTACAACGGTTGTGTCCCAGGTGGTGGGAACACGGCCGAGCAATTCCATAAATGCAGGTTCCGTCAATCCCTGTGATGGGTTGCCGGAAAAGATCTGGATAGGGCTTTCATATACCACGAACATTGCTGCCTGGTGGCAGCGGGTGCCCGGCGCCATCACTTTTTCTCCAATGGGGCGGAAGGTTTTGGCGGTAGCATTGTCCAGTATCCCCGGTTCGTAATCCATCGGTCCAGCCGTCATCCGGATAAAAGGAAGCAGCAGATTATGTTCGGGGGTGGCCTTCTCGCTCCATATATTGTATTCAGAACCCAGTACGCCTTCGCGTGTAATGGCATTGGGATAAGTACGGCCGAAGCCTGCAGGTTTGAATGCACCATGATACATGATCATGATCTTATGGCGTGCACAGGCTTCCGCCACTCTAAAATAAAAATTGACCATTTTCTGATCATCACGGTCCATGAAATCGGTCATGATAAAATCAACGCCCCATTTATTGAATTGCTCCAACGCCGGTTCCAGTTGCTTTTCGAGTGTAAGGGCCAGTGTCCATAAACTGAGGCCGATATTTTTCTGTTTGGCATAAGCAGCAATCTCTTCCATATTGATATTGGGATTGATTTTGAACAGGTCACCATAGTCGCTCCACCCGGCATCCATCAGTATCCTGTTGAAACCAAAGCGGCTGGCAAAATCAATATAGTATTTGTAAGTGGCGGTATTGATACCGGATTTAAAAGGGATATTAAAGAGGTTGATGCCGATGATCCATTCGTCTGTGGCTTTACCTGGTTTGACCCATGATATATCTTTTACCCTTGAAGGGGATGCCAGGCGGTATACCAGGTCATTGGCAGGAAGATCTTTGTCGCTGGCAGCGATCATCAGTACCCGCCATGGATAAGCTCGCTGGCCTTTTGTGTGGGCGATATAATCAGCCCGCCGGGTTACAATAGCCTGTGGAAATTCGCCAGGCGCTATCATTTCTTCTTTTGGATAAGGGGCAAACTGTCCTTTCAGTAGTGAACTGCTGCTGCCGGTAATGAACATGCCGGGATAATCTTCAAGGTCAGATTCGGTAAGCGCGATCTTCGGCCCATCAACAGGCATGATCAGTAAAGGGGAAAAACAAAGATGGTTTGATGTAAGGCTGTCGACCGGTTTTAACTGATAAGGTTCTTCAAAACTGGTATGATAAATATCTGCATTGTCGCGCTTCACCACTTGTGGGAAATACACCATTGGTGTACCGGCAAAATTGAATTCAGCAATTTCATTTTGTATCAAAGCCGAATCTTTCAGATGGGAGAGAATGCGGTAAGCAACCCCATCATCATATACCCTGAACACTATGCTGAATGGCCGGTTAAACCGGATCGTTAATTCCGTATAAATATCCGGTATATGTTTTCTTTTTTCCGGTACGGGTGATATAATAAGATCATTGACCTGCCGGACTTTTATATCTTTAAAATCCAATTTGCCGGAAAACCCTTCCTGGCCTTTTACCAGCAGGTCTATCCGTGATGGTTGCAATAAGGGCCGGCCTTCATATTTTACGGAATATTGGAGAAACCTGCCTGCTTCAACCGTTACCTGGATTTTGCCATCAGGAGAGGTGATTTCTTTTTTGCCGGAAGCACGGCAATAAAGCAGCATCAGCAGGCAGCAGATGACCAGGCAAGTCTTTTTCATAAAGAAGTAATTGAGTATCGCTTAATGAAAATACGTATTATATTAGCATTATAAACTGCCGTAATGAAAAGACCTGTTTACCACACTATTTTCTTCTCCATTTGCCTTATTGTAACAGCTATGTCTATATCTTCTTTTTCTGAAGCCCCTCCGGCACGGGTGCTGATCTTCTGCAAAACAGCCGGTTTTCATCATAATTCCATTCCTGCGGGAATAAAAGCCATTGAACGGTTAGGTATGCAAAATGGATTCAGGTGCGATACCACCACGGACTCATTGCAATTCAACAAGCGCAATCTAAAAAAATATTCAGCAGTTATTTTTTTGAATACCACCGGTAATGTGTTGAACGAAGAGCAGCAAAAAGTATTTGAACAGTATATTCACTCAGGAAAAGGGTTTGTAGGTATTCATGCCGCCTCGGATACAGAATTCGATTGGCCCTGGTATAATCAACTGGTAGGTGCTTATTTCAGCAGTCATCCAAAACAGCAACAGGCGCTTCTGCAAATAAAGAACCAATCATTCAACGGCATGGCTGCTTTGCCTGCACAATGGAGCCGTTGGGATGAATGGTATAATTTCAAGGACACGCATTGGGATAAAGTAAAAGTATTGATCACCCTGGATGAGAAAAGCATTGAAGGAGGTACGAATGGTGATTTCCATCCTGTGTCATGGTACAGGGATTTTGACGGCGGCCGTTCTTTCTACACAGCCATGGGGCACACCGATGAAACATATGTAGATAACCTGTTTCTCAAGCACCTGCTTGGAGGCATTCAATATGCTATCGGAAAGTAAACAGCTGTTATTGTATTGCTTTCATTTTTGAGACCATGATGGCAATACCAAATCCAAGCAGCCCGATCACTGCAAAAGAATAGCGAAGGCTGGATATTTCTGCAATATACCCGATCAAAGGAGGTCCCATCAGGAAGCCGAGAAAGCTGATGCTTGACACAGATGCCAGCGCAATGCCCGGAGGAATATTGGGGATCCGCCCTGCACTGCTGTATACCATCGGCACAATAGATGAAACGCCTAACCCCACGATCAGAAATCCTAAAGTTGCTGTAGCCAGGTAAGGGAACAGAACAGATATGAACAATCCTGTTGAGATCAGGACACCGCTTACGCGCAGCATTTTCTTTCTTCCATGTTTTTGGATCAGCTTATCTCCTACAAAGCGCCCGGTGGCCATCATTATCATGAAAGAAACATAACCGAGCACGATCAATGATTTGGGTGCTTCCACCACTTGCTGAAAATACACCCCGCTCCAGTCAAACATGGCACCTTCGCTGGCCATGCTGCAGAATCCGATAATGCCCAATTGCACCAATGCTCCGTTTGGCCTGGTGAAAAACCCCTTTTTCTCCAGCCTGGTGTTAGATCTTCCGGGTTGCAGAAAACGTTGTGAGATCATGATCGTTATAAACACGAGAGAAGCAATGATCCAGAAATGAAGATAGGGTGAGATGCGTTGCCCCATCATCAGCAAGCCGATAGCAGCACCGGTAAACCCAGCTGTGCTCCATGCACCATGAAAAGAAGTCATGATGGGCCGGCCATATAATTTCTCTGCTGCAATCGCCTGTGTATTTACAGAGATATTACACATATTTCCGCAAACACCAAACAGGTATAAAGCCAGTCCAAGATGCCAGGGTTGTGTAGCAAGGCCCATATTGGTAAGACAGATAGCGTATAGTACAAGACAGATGCGCAATACTTTTTTACTGCCGAAATGAGTAACCAGTTTTCCTGAAAAAGGCATGGCGGTCAACTGACCGGCTGGCAATGCCAGCAGTATGCTGCCTAATGCAGCGTCTGTAAGTTGCAGGCTTGTTTTAATATCCGGTATCCGGCTGGCCCAGGAAGAAAAGCATAAGCCCTGGCAAAAAAAGAAAACGGATACGGCAATACGGATCTGCCTGTTGCTGTAAACGGGCAGATTAAGCTCTTCTCCTGCACCTGGCTTGGATGGCGAGAGCAGAAGGGGCGCTAAAAGCTTTTGGGATACCCTGAAAAGACTATTGATACTTGTTTTCATGAAGTTGCTTCTTGCATATGGCCAGCAACTTGTTCGAGCAGGTGGCAAAGGTACGGATTTTTGTTTCGTTGGCTGTACCTTCTTAATTCCTGAACTCCTGACTGATCATCAATCCATAAAACCCACCGTCAAGCACACCTATCCCCAGCCTTCCAAATGCCGGGTTCATGATATTGGCCCGGTGGCCGGGAGAGTTCATCAAATTGGTATGGGCTATTTCGAGTGTTTGCGCCAGCGCCAGGTTTTCACCGGCTGCACTGAACTGAACATTTGCATCCCGCATACGATCGAAAGGGTTTTTGCCATCAGGATTGACATGCGCGAAATAACCGCGGGCAAACATATCGCGTGAATGTGTCCTGGCTATTCTTGCCATTTCCGGATCGGGTTTCAAAGCAGGCAGCCCTTCTTTTGCCCTTTCTTCATTTACCAGTTCCAGCATTTTTATTTCAAGGAAGGGGCGCACCTGTGGTTTATCATAGGTGAAATGAAGGTTGATCTGTTCATTGGAAGAGGGATGAACAGTAAGGCTGTTCATCGTATGCCGTACTGCTTCATCGAATACAGGCGCCAGCTTTTTATTGACCCATTCAGATTGCATGGCGAGCCCGCTGGCCAGTTTGCTATCGCGGCTTTCCTGCGTAATGCTGTCTTTTAAAGGAAGCGACAGCAACAGCGCAGATACGATCACTGCGCTGACCCATCCATTGATGACACCGGGGATCAATCCAAACAGCCTGTTGGCCCCGGAACGATGCATGGCATCAGGTATGGAACGGATGATACGCGAGCTGATAAAACCCAGTATCAGCCTGGAGATCACCAACACGGAAAGAAATGAAACAGGCAATAACCAGGGGCCCAGGTTGGGAAACCATCCAGTTAAAAGACGGGCCGCATAGGGATAGTACAGGTAGCCCACAACAAAACTGCCGACCCAACAAAGCAGGTCAAACGATCCTACAATAAAACCACGGTACCAACCTCCCCAAACAGCCAGCAGGAATATAATGACGAGAGAAAGGTCAACCCAATTCATGCCACAACTTTTTTTGCATATTAAAACAAATAACATGCCCCGGCAAGTGGATAGCCAATGATAAATGAGGGATGACAGACTTTAACAGAAAGATAAGGCACCCGTTATAAAGGCCATCATCCATCAGCGTTATTATATAACTAATTCAGTTGTTGCAGATCAGCTTCACTCAGTTGGAGTGTTGCGGATTTAGCAAGGTCTTCCCATTGAGTAATGGAAGTGGCGCTGGCAATGGCTGCAGCGATCGATGGCTGAGTTATCAGCCAGGCAATGGCTACCTGTGCCGGTGTTGCCTGGTGTCTGGCACTCACCTCATCCAGCGCTTTTAAAATGCGATAGCCTTTTTCGGTCAGGTATTTTTCAATGCCAGCTCCCCGTGCACTTTTACCAAGATCTTTTTCGGAGCGGTATTTTCCTGTCAAAAATCCACTGGCCAGGGAATAATAAGGGATTACACTGATATTGTTGGCTATGCAGAAATCGCGATACTGTGTTTCAAAATTTTCCCTGTCGTAAAGATTATACAATGGCTGGAGGGTTTTGTATGCTGCAAAACCTTTTTCACGGCTGATCTTCAATGATTCTTCAATTCTTTCTTTGCTTAGATTGGAAGCACCAATGTAGCGGACTTTTCCCTGTTTGATCAGTTGATCGAATGCTGCCAGTGTTTCTTCCGGAGAAGTGTCGGCATCATCGTAGTGGGACTGATAAAGATCGATATAATCAGTCTGCAATCTTTTTAAAGAGTTTTCTACAGAGAAAATGATATGTTTGGCCGAGAGATCTTTTTTACCGCTTCCCATGTCTGAACCTACCTTCGTAGCAATGATCAGCTTATCCCTGTTTCCTTTTTGCTTCAGCCATTTGCCAATGATCGTTTCAGACTCGCCGCCTTTATTGCCGGGCACCCATCTCGAATAAGAATCTGCTGTATCAATTGCATTGAAGCCGGAGCTAACAAAAGCGTCCAGCAATTCAAAAGATCTTTTTTCATCTACAGTCCATCCGAAAATATTTCCGCCAAACATGATTGGCGCTGTTTTAAGCAATGTATCGCTTAGTGTTCTTTGTTGCATGGTTGGGAGGTTTTATAAGATCAACAGATGGAGTGGCAGTTTGTTCGATTACCGGTTAAAGCAAACTGGTGATAATATAATACCAGATTGCAGTGGTAATAAATGAAAGAACTATGCCAATACCGATCACGCGGGAGGAAAGTGTTGGCCGCAGATTGTATTGCTCTGCAACAATGCCGGCAGTGACCAGGGTAGGCATCGCCATTTCAAAAACAGCGATACGGGCCGTATCACCCTTTGCATTTATCAGGAGAGCAAGCAGCAATACCAATAAAGGGGCCAGCCATAATTTATATAACAGCGCAAAGCTGATATGCTTTATATCTTCTTTCCATCCTTTGAATTGCAATTGGAGCCCAATGGAGAACAATGCAAGCGGAGCTACAGTGCCGGCCAGCTTTTCAAATAAAGGATCGATAGGTTCCAGCGAAATAAAATTCGGTATAATCAAAGCTGCCATGCATCCGAGAAAAGGAGGGAAACTGAAGAGCCTTCTGATCAGTACCGATAAACGAAGCGAGTGACCTTCTGAAGAATTCATGGCAACAATAATACCCGCCGTTGTGAGCAGCAGAAAAGTGACCTGGTCGCAGATGACGGCTATGCCGATATGTTTCTCACTGAACCAGGCAGCCACCAGGGGAAAACCTACAAAAGCCGTATTGGACAAACCGGCAGAAAGTTTTAAACCTCCTTCTGCAGGCTTTGATAATTTGTTAAAGGAAGCATATCCCCGGACGTATAGCCATGCCACAACCCATACGAGTACCGGGGCAACTGCCGGTATTAACAGATCAGTGCTCCATTTTATTTTAGGAATATAATGCAGGGAGACAGCAGGCAGGGCAAGGTAAATGATCCAGGCATTGATACCTTTATGTGCATCGATGGGCAGCAGTTTACTTCGCCTGAACAGCATACCTGCCACTATGCAAATCCCGATCAGTAAAAAATTAGCCATAATTCTTATCCCAGGTTTCTTTTATCTGCCGCCCCATCTTTTGTGCGATAATGCTTGCAGCAATCAACTGCAATGCATGATACAACATCAATGGCAATATGATAATTCCGCTAAGCGTGCTTTGCGGAAACAATACTTTCGACATCACTGTTCCATGCACCAGTGATTTTTTGGAGCCGCAGAATACTACCGTTATCCTGTCGTTGCGGGAGAAATGCAAGAGGCGGCTGATGATATTCATCAACCCAAAAACAAGAAAGAAGAGGACGATCATGCCTGCTGCCAGCTGTAATATTCTTGTAACGCCCAACCCGTCAAATAAATGCTCTGCAAAGGATTTGCAGAATGAGGTATAGATAATGAGTAAGATGATCGACTGATCAAACAGTTTCAATGTCTTGTTATGCTTTTCTGCGAAACGGCCAAAGTAACGGTGCAGGATAAGCCCCAGGGCAACAGGCAATAACACCTGCAGGCATAGCTTGAGCAGGATGGAAGAAACATCAAAGCTTCCAGTGTCTGCAGCAATGAACAGGCCGGTCCATAAAGGTGTAATAAAAATGCCCAGCATGCTGGAAAGGCTGGCATTGAAAATAGCAGCGGGGATATTGCCCTTTGCAATGGAAACCATCACCACAGAAGACGAAACGGTTGAAGGCAACGCGGCCAGGAAGAAAATGCCCAGCCATAAAGGGAAGATGGAATCATGGAATAAGGGCTTGATGAGAAGTACCAGTAGAGGGAATAATACAAAAGTGGTCAACTGTATCACTACGTGCATCTTCCAGTTGCTAAGACCTGCTTTCATCTTTTCAGGACTTAACCGTAGCCCATAAAAAAGAAAGATGATGGAGACGCCGTAATTGGCTATTTCTTCAAGCGATACCGGTTCCTTTGCAATTCCCGGTCCTGGGAACAATGAAGCAAGGATCACCATCGTAATGATAGCGAGCAGGAATCCATCAATGCCCAACCGGGATAATGTTGCTCTCAATAATTATGGTTTAGTTTTTCAGGAATGCGGGCAAAATTAATGAGAAAGGACTTTCAACTGTATGTTCCTGAAATCAATTGGCTGCCCCTCGCTTTGAAAAGCGATATATCCTTCCTTCAGCGGTTTGCCATCCTGTTTTTGAGCAGGATCAAAACGGTTCACCACTTCACCACCTATCTGCGGATGTGAATATTTCATTACCGTATCGCCATTGATGATATGGGTGATCAGTGAGTCGCCGAGCACGATCAGTTCTGCATTCACCCATTGATCGCCTCTATATGTTTTGGAACTGGAATTGATACAGTGGCGGGTATCCAGTTTCCCTTCATACACGATATGGGTGCCGGGTGAGCACATATTGCCGGTTGGCCTCGGCTTACCATCATCCAACCCTCCCAGCAATTGCATTTCGATAGAGATAGGCCAGTCCTGCTCTTTGGGCATGGTACGCGGGTCCTGTGAATGATACATTACACCGCTGTTGAGAATGGTGTAAGAAGGTGCATCCTTTCTCCACTCTTCTACAAAGCGATATTGGAATTTGAGATGATAATATGAGAAAGGCTTTTTGTAATACAGGTGCCCGAATTGTTCATTAAAATGATCGTATTGATCATAGCGTACTTTCAGCAGGCCGTCCTCTACACGGAAAGTGTTACCAAAATTATCACCCACTTCATGATGCTGAATTTTTACAAACCAGTCTTTAATATCCTTTCCGTTGAAAAGCGTGGTCCACTTGTCCTTGTTGCTGGTTGTTGGGATCCTGGTCTTATCGTTTTTCCAGGCAACAAGCAGGAGGCTGATAAAGACTGTTATGGCAAGGAAGGTTTTGACAGGCATACTCGTTGTTTCCTCAAATTTATTCAAAGTGAATAAAAAATGGCGGCTTGTTAATTACAAGCCGCCATTTTTTTGATTTGTGTTCAGTATCAGGCTTCCATATAGCTTTCCACCGGTTCGCAGGTGCAAACCAGGTGCCTGTCGCCATACGTATTGTTTACGCGGGCTACAGAAGGCCAGAACTTGTTCAGTGTAACATAGTAAAGCGGGAATGCTGCTGTTTCGCGCGTATAAGCATGGTCCCATTGAGTAGCGCAAACAATAGCTTGGGTATGTGGCGCGTGTTTCAGTGGGTTATCTTTTTTATCTGCTTTTCCTTCCTCAATAGCTTTTATTTCTTCACGGATCGACAGCAGGGCATTGCAGAAACGGTCGAGCTCAGCTTTATCTTCACTTTCTGTTGGTTCGATCATGATCGTACCGGGAACAGGGAAGCTCATGGTAGGGGCGTGGAATCCATAATCCATCAAACGCTTGGCTACGTCTTCTGCTTCTATCTCGGCTGATTTTTTGAAAGGCCTGAGGTCAACAATGAATTCATGTGCGCACTGGCCATTGTGGTTGGTATACAGGATATCATACTGTCCGTCGAGCCTTGCCCTCATATAGTTTGCATTGAGGATGGCGTATTCTGTAGCCGCTTTCACTCCTTCATTGCCCAGCATCCGGATATAGCCATAGGAAATAAGCAGGATGGAAGCTGATCCATAAGGAGCGGCCGATACCGCATGTTGTTTGGTACCGTCTTTCACTTCCACATGGCCAGGCAGGAAGGGCGCCAGGTGTTGTTTTACACAGATCGGTCCCATGCCGGGGCCACCGCCACCGTGAGGGATAGCAAAGGTTTTATGGAGGTTAAGATGGCATACATCCGCACCGATCAAACCAGGAGCTGTCAATCCCACTTGTGCATTCATGTTTGCTCCATCCATATACACCTGTCCGCCGTGCTGGTGGATGATATTGGTGATCTCTTTCACTGTTTCTTCATACACGCCATAGGTGCTGGGGTAAGTGATCATGATACCGGCAAGGTTGGCTGCATGCAGTGCTGCTTTTTCTTTCAGGTCTTCGATATCAATATATCCATTGTCCAATGCTTTTACCACTACCACTTTCATACCGCACATCACGGCAGAAGCGGGGTTGGTACCGTGTGCCGAGATAGGGATCAGCATCACATTGCGGTGATGATCGCCATTCGCTGCATGATAGGCCTTGATGGTGAGCAGGCCCGCATACTCGCCTTGTGCGCCGCTATTGGGTTGCAGGCTGCAGGCATCAAATGCGGTGATCTCGCAGAGGTATTTGCTCAGCTCGTCAACAATTTGTTTATATCCTTCTGCCTGGTTGGCGGGTACAAAGGGGTGGATCTTGCTCCAGTGCGACCAGCTAAGCGGCATCATTTCGCTGGCAGCATTCAGCTTCATGGTGCAACTGCCAAGAGAGATCATGGAAGTGTTCAGGGAAAGATCTTTATTCTCCAGCGATTTAATATAGCGCATCATCTGGCTTTCGCTGCGGTGTGTATTGAAAACCGGATGTGTAAGAAAGTCTGAAGTGCGGGTAAGGGAAGATGGGATATGGTCCAGCTCTGCATCATGACGGATATCGAAAGTTACTGGATCTGTATCATTCTCAAAGCAATTGATGAGATCATAAAGGTCGCTCAGCTCAGTGGTTTCATCGAGAGAGATACCGATATGCTGCTCATCAATATGACGGAGATTGATCTGTTGCCTTTCTGCTTTGGCATGAATAGCTGCAGCGTCAGCAACTTTTACCGTGATGGTATCAAAGAAGCTGGAAGAAGCCAGTTCAAATCCCATTTCTTCCAGTGTGTCTGCTACGGTTTGGGTAAGCAGCGCAATTCTTTTAGCAATATTTTTCATGCCTTCCGCACCATGATACACGGCATACATGGCAGCCATATTGGCCAGCAAAGCCTGTGCGGTACAGATATTGGAAGTCGCTTTTTCCCTTTTGATATGCTGTTCCCTTGTTTGGAGTGCCATACGCAAAGCACGGTTGCCTTGTGCGTCCACACTCACACCGATAATACGGCCGGGGATACTTCTTTTAAAATCATCTTTTGCAGCAAAGAAAGCTGCATGAGGGCCGCCATAGCCGAGAGGCACACCCAAACGTTGTGCAGAACCTATGGCCACATCAGCGCCGAGTTCGCCGGGAGGAGTGAGCAGGGTAAGCGCCAGCAGGTCAGTGGCCATGGCTACAAAACCGCCTGTTGCGTGTACTGCCTGGATGAACTGGCGGTAATCTTCAACAGACCCTTTATCGTTGGGGTATTGTACGATGGCGCCAAAATAAGATGCATCAATGCCGGCAGTTGTATAATCACCTTCCACGATCTCGATACCTACCGGGGCTGAGCGGGTGATCAATACATCTTTTGTTTGAGGAAAGATAGCGCGGTCTACAAAAAAGCGCGGTCTTTCAATATGGTCCTGTTTGTTGAGCGTATTAAAGAACATGGTCATTGCCTCGGCAGCGGCAGTTGCCTCATCAAGCAGGGAGGCATTGGCAATAGGCAATGCAGTAAGATCGCTTACCATGGTCTGGAAGTTCAGCAGGCTTTCCAAACGGCCCTGTGAGATCTCTGCCTGGTAAGGAGTATATTGGGTGTACCAACCTGGGTTTTCAAAAATATTCCGGAGAATAACAGGAGGGGTGATGGTATCATAATAGCCCTGGCCGATATAGCTTTTGAATACCTTATTCTTCATCGACACTTCTTTGATATGCTGAAGGTATTCATTCTCACTCATGGCTTTGGGGATGTTCAGCGCCTGGTTCATCCGGATGGCCGGCGGAACGGTCTGACTGATCAATTCGTCGAGGCTCGACGCCCCGATGGCATTCAGCATGGCTTTAGCATCCGCCTCACGGGGGCCGATATGACGGGAAAGAAACTCGTTGGATTGTTGTTCGAACAGGTTCATAGCTCTAAAATGTGGGATTTGTCTGTAATGACAGTTTGGCGATATAAGGGAATTGCAAAAAGTGATTACTTATTTGACTTATAGGGCACTTATATGACCTCCCTGGCTTAAAAGCGGTGCAAAGTTACGGGCTGGCATTCATAAAACGAGTAGGGCTGAGGGAATAGTGGAAAAGGGAGGGATAACTTGGTGGTGGGTGCAAGATGAAGATGTTGATAGACAAATCGTTGACCGAGTAGCTACTTCCCGCCGTGTCACCGGCCATCGGCCATTCGGTCAACGGACAACGGTCAACTTGAATTATATCATTTACTTTGCAGCATGGCAGGTGATCTATTGCAAAACTGGGAAAAGAAAAGCAAAGAAAGGCATAAACTGTATGCCCGCTTTTTAAAAAATGCAGACAAGAATAAAGTACTGAAGCAGTTACCCGATCTGCATGAACAGGCTTTTGAAAAAGTGGATTGCCTGAAATGCGCCAATTGCTGCAAGAATTATTCCCCCCGTTTCAAAACTCCTGATGTAAAAAGGATCGCAAAACATCTTCGCCTGAAGGAAAGCGTATTTATCGACACTTACCTGAAAGTGGATGAGGAAGGTGATTTTGTGGCCAAATCGCAACCCTGCCCTTTCCTGGGTGCTGATAATTATTGCAGCATCTATGATGAACGGCCTTCCGATTGCCACCGGTTCCCTTACACAGATGAAGACGTGCTGGTGAAACGGCAGGCGCTTACACTGAAGAATATCACCTTTTGTCCGATCACTTATTATGTGGTGGAAAAATTGATGGAAGCAGAAAAAAGCAAATAACCTTGCAATCAGTACTCAAACTTCCGCAGGCTTGGTGCTTTGAACCAGGTTATGATCACTATCAGCAGGGTCATTGTTCCGCCGAACACCACAGAAGGCACAACGCCCATTAATTTGGAAGCCACTCCGCTTTCAAACTGGCCCAGTTCATTGCTTGAGTTCACGAACATGGAACTTACGCTGCTTACCCTGCCCCGCATATTATCGGGCGTTTTCAATTGCATAACGGTGCCTCTTATTACCACACTGATCCCATCCAGTACTCCTGCCAGCATCAGTACCATAAAAGAAAGGAAGAACCATTTTGACAAAGCAAAAAGGATAATGCAGATACCGAAGCCGCCTACGGCGAGGAAGAGTTTTTTGCCCTGCGCTTTTTTCAATGGAGCAATAGTGAGCAGCACTACCACAAAGATGGAGCCGATATCGCTGGCTGCATTCAGCCAGCCAAAGCCCATTGGCCCTACCTTCAGTATATCGCTGGCATACACGGGCACCATGGCAACGGCGCCGCCAAATAATACAGCAAACATATCGAGCGACATGGCGCCTAATAATTCTTTTGTTTTAAACACGAAACGCAAACCTTCTTTTACGCTTTCCAGGGTTTTCTTTTCCTTACTGGTTTCACTGGGTGGTTTGGGTTTTAAGCGGGTAAGGATAAAGAGCGCCACAACAAGCATTGAGCAGATCACGGTAAGTGTGCCTGTATTGCCGAGCAGGGCAATCAGGAAACCGCCGGTAGCATGACCTGATACAGATGCAGTGAGCCAGGTGCCCTGGCTCCAGGTAGTGGCGTTCTGTAATGTTTGCCTGGGCACGATATAGGCGATCATCGCAGAAAAGACAGGCCCGGCAAATGAACGGATGATGCCTGTGCAAAAGATCACTGCATAAATGCTGTAAACAATATAGTGGGTCTGAAAATGATCGTGAACAAAAGAAGTGGAAAGGAACAGCAGCAAACCTGCTGCACTTAAATAGAAGAATACACTTCTGAGCAACAAAGCCCTTTTTTCACTGATATCTATGATATGCCCAGAGTAAAGGGCCATTGAAAGCGCCGGTATTACTTCAGACAAACCAATCAGCCCGATCGCAAAAGGATCTTTGGTAAGCTGGTACACCCACCAGCCGACCAGTGTGCTCATCATTCGCAAAGACATGATGAAAGTGAATCTCCCTAATAAAAGGCTCCGGTATTCAGGTACACGTATGGCCGCAAAAGGATCGTCAGTGACCTGCTGAGTTGATTGTTCATCCATGGATGCTACGAAGATAAACAAATGACAAATGTCCTGTTAAGGCAGGGTAATATAATGCTGCCCTCCTTCATATTCCTTCCCCAATGCCTCAATGATCACCTGCAGGTGTTTTTCATTACCAAGAAAATCGGCATTGGACGCATCCACAAAAAGTGTTTTGATATTGTGCTGTTTGATGTAATGGGTATAGGTTTCCTGGATATTGAACAGGTAATCGTCAGGGATATTCTGTTCGTAGGCACGATTCCTTTTTTTGATATTGGCCTGCAGGCGGTTGATAGGAGCATGCAGGTAAATGAGCAGGTCTGGCTGCACCAGTTGCTGATGAATAATATCGAAAAGCCGCTGGTAAAGACGGAACTCATCATCTGGCAAAGTGACTTTGGCAAACAGCAGGCATTTGGTAAAAAGATAATCTGAAATAGTGAGTTGCTGGAACATGTCCTTTTGCTGCAGCAGTTCTTTCAACTGCTTGAAGCGCTCAGCCATAAAGAACAGTTCAAGCGGGAAGGCATATTGCTGGGGATTGGCATAAAACTTCGGAAGAAAAGGGTTATCGGCAAATTCTTCCAGGATCAATCTTGCATTATAGTGCTTGCTGAGTAAATGTGCAAGGGTCGTTTTGCCGGCTCCTATATTGCCCTCTATGGTAATAAAGTTATAAATCATGGTTGTGTGCCCGCAAAGTAACTGAAATGCCAGGAAGGTTTGGGGAGGCCGCTTCTTTTGTGGATAAATCCCACTGGGGTTCTGTATTTTTTTCTTTGTGGTCTTTGTGTATTGATGGGAAATAATACCCCACCAATACACAAAGACCACAAAGTTTTTTACTTATCAGTTATAGCTTATTTACTGCGAGCCTGTCGGCACATTCTTTTAATAATTGCGAGATCTTTTTTTTCAAAACAGGGTGTTTATAATTTCCTGCGATCTCTGCGAGAGGGGTGAGGGCGAAGCGCCGGTTTGGTAATTGTGGATGCGGAATCTTTAAATGCTGTTCATTGTATACGTCATGATTGAACAATAAAATATCTATATCGATGATCCGTGGGCCATATTTTTCGAGGCGTACGCGGCCGATGGATTTTTCAATTTCCAGCAACCGGCTCAGCAACTCACCGGCTTCCAGCCTGGTTTCTACCAAAAGGGCCTGGTTAAGGAAAGCAGGCTGGTCATTCCTGCCCCAGGCGGCCGTTTCGTACAGGGAGGATCGGGCGCTCACCTTTCCGCAATGTTTTTCGATCAGCTCCAAAGCCAGGGCCAGGTTAACCTCCGGCTGGCCCATGTTGCCGCCTGTCAATAAATATGCTTTGTTCATACTCGGACCCTTTTCCGGGGGCCAAATATCTTTATTTTTGGCCAAGGTTAAGACGTTCTTTATTTTATGCATACGGTTGTGATTCATTTTGGGCCCCCTGGGCTTTTAACCGAATTGCTGCCTGATTGCGGAAATATTGAATAAAAGGTTTTCTTTGGCTTTTTAAATGAGTTAGTATGCGCAACTTCTTTAAGATATTTTTTGCCTGCCTGCTGGCGCTGGTCATCTTTACGATCCTGGCTTTCTTCTTTTTTGTGGCAGCGCTGGGCGGACTTACATCGAAAGATAAACCCATGGTAGCTTCGCACTCTGTGCTGGTACTTGATCTCAGCCAGCATTTTGCAGAGCAGGTGCAGCGTGATCCCTTCAATTTTGTCAGCAGCGAAGACCGGGATGTGCCGGGATTGTATGATATGGTGCGGTTGATACGCTCTGCCAAAACCGATAAGAACATTTCAGGTATCTATATTCTGGCCAATGGTAATGGTAACAGTTATGCAGCCAGTGAAGAATTGAGGAATGCCCTCGCCGATTTTAAAACCAGCAATAAATTCATACTGGCCCATGGTGATATCATGTCTCAAAGCGCTTATGGGGTTGCGAATATCGCCGACAAAATATATGTAAGCCCGATGGGCTTCCTGGAGTGGAGTGGCTATAGCGTGGAATACTTATTCCTGAAAGGAACATTGGAAAAACTGGATATAGAGCCTCAGATCTTTTACGCCGGTAAATTCAAAAGTGCCACAGAGCCATTACGTAGCGATAAAATGACAGAGGCAAACAAACTGCAGACCACTGTTTGGCTGAACGATCTGTATAGCGACCTGCTTCTGAAAACGGCTGCTGTAAGAAATATGGATACTGCCACGCTTCACCAGCTTGCCAATGAAGGGAAAATACAAACTGCCAAAGATGCTGCAGACAATAAGCTGGTGGATGGGGTCAGGTATGATGATGAAGTGAAAGATGAGATCAAAGCCAAACTGGGGATTGATAAATATGAAAAGATCAATTTCATTACTGTAAGCACTTACCTCGCTTCTGGCGCTATTCAAAGTGCAAAGGGAGAAAAGATCGCGCTTATTTATGCAGAAGGGGATATTGTGGATGGAAGATCTGATCAGGGAACGATCGGCAGTGAGAATTACAGGACCCTGATCCGTAAAGCGAGGCTGGATAAAACCATTAAAGCAATCGTGTTCCGGATCAATTCCGGCGGCGGCAGTTCACTGGCCAGCGAAAACATCTGGCGTGAGCTTTCCCTGGCTAAAAAAGAAAAACCTGTAGTGGTAAGTTTTGGTGATGTGGCTGCTTCAGGAGGCTATTATATTGGCTGCGGGGCCGACAGCATTTTCGCATTGCCGACAACGATCACCGGCTCAATTGGTGTGTTTGGCATTATCCCTAACATGGAAGGGTTTTTCAAGAATAAGGCAGGCATCACTTTCGATGGAGTGAAAACAGGCCAGTATGCTGATGCAGGAGCATTCTACCGCCCACTCAATGATAATGAAAAAAAGATGATGCAGGCCAGCGTTGATCTGATCTATGCACAGTTCAAGCAAAGAGTGGCCGAGGGCCGGAAAAGAGATACCGCTTATATCGATAGCATTGCCCAGGGTCGTGTGTGGACAGGTAAAAGAGCTATAGAACTCGGGTTGGTCGATCGCTTCGGCGGATTGCAGGATGCTGTGCAGTGTGCTGCCCGCATGGCCGGTTTAAAAGAATATAAAGTGAGCGAATTCCCTGAGCCGCGTAACCTGATGGATGAGATATTGGGCAAAAAAGATCCGATGAACTATGCCGGTAAAATGAAACAGGAAATAGGAGAGGACAACTACGCTATTTACCAGGAACTGAAACGCGTAAAGGAAATGAGTAATGGGGTGCAGGCGAGGCTGCCGTTCAGGTTTGTGATACGTTGATAGTATTCGTTGTGCAACGCTTAAGGGATATAATCCCGGTCAATGCACAATGGTCATCGGTTAATGGCCAATGCATTCACTCAACTCTAAACTTTTTAAAGTAGGTTTGCAGCCAATCATTTCCCATGCCCCAGCAATACAGTCAGGCAAAAGCATTATGGGCCATTACAAGGGCCAGTTTCAAAGCTATCTTTTCACAACCTACCGCTGTTGTGTTCAGTTTATTATTCCCGATCATTTTTATTTTGATCTTCGGAGCTTTCGGGAATGGGGGAGGACCAAGCTACCGTATTGCTTTTGAACCGGGGTCTGATACAACCAATGCTTTTTTTGGCGCATTGAAGATGAATCCCCTCCTGAAGTTTGTAACATACAAGGATACTGCTACGCTGAATAAAGACCTGGAAAAAGGACAACTGACGGCTGTGCTTAATATCCGCCAGGTAAGCGATACCTTTTCCAAACAGCATGTAGCGGTAGGCATCCGTTCCACTTCTGCCAGTGGCAATACATTTGGTGGATTTATGCAGACACTGGATTATAATAAGCTGAAATTTGAAAAATTCTTATCCAGTGATAAAGAAGAATACGTGCATGTCGAAACGCCTGTTATTTCAGCAGGAAAAAAATACAGGCAGATCGATTTTATCTTACCGGGCCAATTAGGCTTTTCCATTTTATTCGCCACTTTGTTTGGCATCTCGTTCACTTTTTTTACCCTGCGTGAGCAATTAGTGCTGAAACGTTTTTATGCATCACCGGTAAGCCGCCTGAATATCCTGGTGGGGATTGGTACCAGCCGTTTGTTTTTCCAGTTGATGAACGTGGTTGTGCTGATCCTGTTTGGCCATTTCTTTCTCAACTTCACACTGCAGCATGGTGCCGTTACATTTTTTGAAATGGTGCTGATGTCAATATACATGCTTTTCCTGCTGATGGGAGTTGGGCTTATTTTCAGCAGCATCGTCAAGACGGATACTGCCATACCTTTACTTATTAACTTATTCGGTTTTCCTCAAATGCTTTTGTCCGGTACTTTCTTCCCGGTCAATGTATTTCCGGAATGGTTACAGAATATCTGCTATTTCCTGCCGCTCACCCAGTTCAACAATGCTGTCCGTAAAATATCTTTTGAGGGATTGCATATCTGGGATTGCTGGAAAGAGATCGGGATTCTTGGTGTTTGGATAGTGATAGTGTATGCGATCACAGTAAAAGTGATCAAGTGGGAATAAATATTGAAAAAGTATTATTATGCGAGGGCTAAAGCTGATTATATTAAGTTTTGTTTTCTTATTCACTGTGGTATGGCTTATATCACTGCTGATCCCTTCGCGTGTGCGGATCTCACGCGCTGTTAATATTCATGCAAATAAAGACAGTATTCTTAGCATGGTGAAAGACCCAATGCACTGGAAAGAGTGGTATCCTGGCCTTGACTCATCCAAACCTTTATATGTAGAAGGCAGATTGAAAGGAGCGATCCTTAGCGATAAAGATCCCCAACATCCTGTTTACCTCGAACTCGAAAAAGAAACCGCTGATGAAGTGACGGCCCTGTTTGTAGGCGGCCGTATAAAGCCGGTCGTCAATACCTGGAAAACGATCAGTTATGCGCACTCTGATTCCCTTACGCTGCAATGGTATATGGATTTCCAATTGCGCTGGTACCCCTGGGAAAAATTTGCAAGCCTGCTGCTGGAGAAATCTTATGGCCCGCCCATGGAAAAAGGGCTGAGCGATATAAAAAAGAGCGTTCAGGCTGACCTTTCATCCAATAATTAGAGGTGGCTGGCAGGTTATTTGTAGATTTAGCCAGTCACAAATCTTTAAAAAATTATTTTATGAAATCAGTATTGCTCCTCGTACTTGCAACAACCAGCATGCTTTTCTCCTATGGTCAGCAAGATAAATCTAAACGTCCCAGCCCGCCTGCCCAGGCAAAGGAAACTCTTGGAAACGGCACTGTTGTTACGATCGACTACAGCCAACCGGCAGTAAAGGGAAGGACCATCGGAAAAGACCTTGAGCCTATGGATGGTAAGGTATGGCGTGCCGGTGCCAATGAAACCACTGTGTTTGAAGTAAGCCGCCCTGTTAAAGTAGGCGGTAAAGAACTGCCCGCAGGCAAATACGGCCTTTTTGTTATTTCAAATGGCGGTGAATGGACATTTATTATCAATAAGGTCTGGAACAAATGGGGCACCGAGTACACCGAGTCTGAAGACGCGGTAAGGGTGAAAGGAACGACCAGTAAATTGTCAACACCCTCAGAGAGACTTACTTATACAATAGATAACAAGGGTAAAGTAACGCTTTCCTGGGCGGATATGCAAAGCTCCTTTGATGTTGAATAAGCCAGTTAACCCTGCAAATACAGCGGCCACAAAGAAAATCGCTCTTTGTGGCCGCTGTATTTTTGCAGGCAGTAAAAGCAGGTGGGTTTTTTATAAAATGCAACGATAAGAGAAAGATCATTGTCAGACATGGCAACAGAACAGATGGAGCAACAGAAATTGGTCAGGGACTGCCTGAAGGGAAAACCACAGGCGCAGCGGCAGCTTTATGAGTTGTATGCCGACACGATGCTGGGCGTCTGTTATCGTTATACCCGCTCCATGAGGGACGCAGAAGATGTTCTCCAGGAAGGATTTGTGAAAGTGTTCCATCATTTGAACCAATATAAGCAGGAAGGGGAATTGGGTGCCTGGATCCGCCGGATCATGGTCAATACCGCCCTTAATTTCCTGAAACGCCATCGTAAATACCAGGAGGAAATGTATTTCACGGAAGAATACCTCCATCCCGTCAGCCAGGAAGACCCGGCTGTTCGTCTGCACGCCAAAGAACTGGCCGACCTCGTCCGCCAGTTGCCGCAAGGCTACCAGGTGATATTCAACCTGCACGCAGTGGAAGGATTCTCCCATGTGGAGATCGGGGAAATGCTGGGAATCAGCGACGGCACTTCCCGTTCACAATACGCCAGGGCCAGGAACCTCCTGATCACCTGGCTGAAAAAATATTCCACGGACCACAAAAAGTCAAGCTATGCCGGAAAGTGAATTTGATAAACAGGTGCAGCAGGAACTGGAAGGGCTGAAGTTACGCCCCTCTACTGCTGTATGGGAAAACGTAGAAAAGGAGCTGCGACGTAAAAAAAGACGGCGCTATATCGTTTTCTTTTGGCTGCTGGCCGGCCTTGGCCTGTTGGGTTACACCGGTTATCTCCTTACACAAAAAGGCAAACCCACCCTGGCGGAATCTTCCGGCAAACCTGCTGATCATTCCGGCAAAACTGTGCAACAGCCTGCTGCGCCATCAACCCAATCAGACATTATTCCATCAATACCATCAACCATTAAACCAGCTGATAGCAGCAGCCCTGCTGATCAGGCTACACCATTAAATGAAACCCCATCTGCCGCTGCAACACAACCCGGAACATCTGCTGACCGTGAAGGATTGAATGGCAGGAAATCAACAGCTTTAGTTCCGGCTGGTAAAAACAAAGGAAAAAGAAAAACTGATAAAACCGGGTCGCCTGTTGCAAGGTCCGGCCATCAGCAAAAAACAAGTACGCAGGGAATACAGGAGCCAGAAAGCAGGAAAGAAACAGAAAGCAAGCCTGTTGATATGGCAGGGCAAAACCCGCCTGTTGTTCCTGCGCAGGACAGTGTGAAAGCAAAGACCGACAGTGCAGTGGCCGCTGTTCCTCCGCCGGCAGAAACAAAAGCGCCAGCAGCTAAAAAACAATCTTCATCAAAGATCAAATGGTCACTTGATCTGGGTGTTGGCGGCTCAGGCCCTATCGGCAGTCCATTTCTGATCGGAGAATCTGATAATACAAGGTTGGCATATGACCAAACAGGAGGAATGATCGCTTCACCCGGTTCACCCCTGGTTACCCCACCGGTAGTGAATTATGGCCCGGTTTATTTTCCCCGCTCAGATATCAAACCCGGGCCTGCATTCCGTATCGGTGTATTGGGCGAATGGGCAATATCCAAACGGAGCAGTATCGTTTCCGGCCTACAGTACCAATATCAAAGCACTAATATCCGCACAGGTTCTTACAGGAACACTGCACTTATATTCAATAACTATGCTTCCCAACCTGTATCTGTAACATCTTCATACCAGGCCGGGCTGCAAAAAACATTCACCAACCGTTTCCATTACCTGCAAATACCACTCAGTTTTCAATGGCAGGTAGGCAAAGGAAACAAACTGCCGGTCTTATTGAGTGCAGGCATGTCTGCCGGATACCTGCTTGCCACTAATGCCCTTATATACGATTCACTGCAAGGCGGTATCTATTATCATGATAAAAACGCATTCAACCGTTTCCAGTTAAGTTTCAACACCGGCCTCGCTTTCCGTTTTGGAAACAGCAAAACCTTCCAGTGGAGTATCGGACCCGAAGCTTCAATGGGCCTGAGAAGCCAGGTGAAAGAAGAATATGATAGAAAACAATACCCGCTATATTTAGGAATACGGGCGAGATTGTATTTACCTAAAAAAAATCATTAACAAATTCCAGACTTCCTTCCCGTTCTTCCCGCCTTACCGGTAAAAACTTACGGTAAGGCGGGAAGAACGGGAAGGAAGAACTACTGATTGATGATTTAATCCGGTTCCCGGGTTTTCAAAAACTGTATATTCCGTTGCATCCCCTTCCATTTTGTTCTGCTTAAAGGAGAGTGCTTGAAGATCTTTTTAAATGTTTCTTCCGTCATCGTTTCCCATTCCCTGCTTTGCAGGTTAAGTATTTCGGGTATGGGAGTAAATGCCTGTTCTTTGTTGGGCTGGCTGAACCGGTTCCAGGGGCATACATCCTGACAGGTGTCACAGCCGAAAGCCCAGTCATCAAACTTATCTTTCATTTCGCCGGGGATCAGCATTTCTTTCAGTTCTATGGTGAAATAGGAAATGCATCTACTGCCATCCACTATTTTGCCCGGGAGAATGGCTTCAGTTGGGCAGGCGTCCAGGCAGCGGGTGCAGGTGCCGCAATGATCTTTTGCAAACGGATCATCATATTCCAACTCCAGGTCAGTGATCAGCGTGGCAATAAAAAAGAAGGAGCCGCTTTTCGGAGTAAGCAGGTTTCCGTTTTTCCCGACCCACCCCAATCCGCTGCGTTGGGCCCAGCTTCTTTCCAACACAGGAGCAGAGTCTACAAAGCCGCGGCCATTCACCTCTCCTATATTTTCCCGTATTTCCGCAAGGAACTGGTTCATTTTTCCCCTGATCACTTCATGATAGTCATTCCCGAAAGCATATTTGGCAATTTTAGGAACATCAGGCTGTTGCTGTTTTGCCGGAAAATAATTCTGCAGCAGTGTGATCACTGAGCGGGCGCCAGGTACCAGTTTCGAGGGGTCGACCCTTAGTTCAAAATGGTTTTCCATGTATTTCATAGCGCCATGCATGCCCTGGCCAAGCCATCGCTCCAGCCTTTGCGCATCCTCATCCAATTTTACAGCTTTGGCAATGCCGCAATAATCAAAGCCCAACCTTGCGGCGGCCTGCTTGATAAATGCCGTATGACTACCTCGTAGATCCACTGTTGCGTATTAGGCGCAAAGATACCCTGTAATATCTGGGATATTTTATGTAAAATTGTCGTTCTTGATTCTCAACCAATACCACCAAACCCACCCGCATGAAAGTCCAATCCATCCTGGTCATCTTGCTTGGCCTCTTCAGTTTTGAAATGAGCGCGCAGGAAAAAGCAAAGATCAAATTTGGCAAAGTAAGCCCCGGAGATTTCAAAGCAGTTTATCCGATCGATAGCAATGCCAGCGCAGTTATCATTGGCGATATCGGCTCCACAGACTTTGTCGGTAACGACAAAGGAAGTTTTGCGCTTGAGTTCAAGCGCTATTGCCGTGTGCATATTCTTAATAAAAACGGGTATGATATCTCTAAAGTAGAGATACCCATCTATAGGGTGGATGAAGCGGAAGAAGAACTTACCTCCATCAAAGCCGTGACTTATAACCTGGAAAATGGCAAAGTGGTAGAAACCAAACTTGATCCCAAAAGCATATTCAAGGAAAAGATCAGTAAAAAGAAGGTGGTAAAGAAATTCACTTTTCCTGCTGTTCGCGAAGGCTCCATTATTGAATTTGAATATAAGCTCAAATCCGACTTCCTGTTCAACCTGCGGCCCTGGGAATTCCAGGGTAGTTATCCTACGCTCTGGAGTGAATATATAGTAGGAATGCCTGAATTCCTGAACTATGTTTCTTTAACACAGGGTTACCAGCCTTATTACATAAAAGACCAAAAGGATAAAAGGGAGTCTTATAGCGTGGAAATAAAAAAAGAAAATGCGATGCTGAGCGGCAGTGACCGGATCAATTTTTCAGCAGGTGTTACTTTTTTCCGTTGGGTGATGAAGGATGTGCCGGCCTTAAAGGAAGAAAGTTATACTTCCACGCTCAGCAATCACATTGCGAGGATCGAATTTCAATTGGCTGAATACCGCGAGCCATTCATTCCTAAAAAAGTAATGAATACCTGGGCAGAAACTGCCAGGCGTTTGCTCGACGAAGAAGATTTTGGCAAATCACTGCAGGAGGAAAATGAATGGCTGAATGATGCAATATCAACGGCAGGTAAGAATGCCAAAACATCACTTGAACAGGCAAAGAATATTTATGCATGGCTGCGGGATAATATGACCTGTACCAACTACAATTCTTTTTATACGACCAAATCGCTCAAAGCTACACTGAACAGTAAAAGCGGCAGTGAAGCGGAGATCAATCTGCTGTTGACGGCAATGCTGAAGAAATTGGGTATGGAGGCCGATCCTGTGATACTCAGTACCCGCTCAAACGGGTATGCATATGCTTTATATCCGCTGATAGACCGGTTCAATTATATTGTTACGCGTGTAGTGATCGACGGAAAAACTTATTACCTGGATGCCAGCAGGCCTATGCTTGGCTTCAATAAACTGGGCTATGATTGCTACAATGGTCATGCACGGGTAATTGAGCCCAATGCAGCCGGTGTCGAATTCAAGCCGGAATCATTGATGGAAAAAGAACTTACTTCTGTTTTCATTACCAATGACGCCAATGGAAACCTGGTAGGCAGCCTGCAGCATTCACCCGGTTATTATTCTTCATACAGCCTGCGGTCAAGATTGAAGGAAAAAGGCCAGGATGCTTATTTCAACGACCTGAAAAAAGAGGCCGGCGGAGAAATAGAAATAACGGAGCCTGCAATCGATTCTGTCAACAATTATGAAGCGCCGCTGGCGATCAGATACAGTTTCAAGTTGCCTACTGATAAAGAGGATATCTGGTATTTCAATCCCATGTTCAGCGAAGGCTGGAAGGAAAACCCTTTCAAATCAACAGAGCGTCTTTATCCTGTAGAAATGCCTTATGGGATCGATCAAACATTTTTGTTGCGTATGGATGTCCCACCTGGCTATGCGGTAGATGAACTGCCCAAACCGATCATAGTGAAATTGAATCCTGAAGATGAAGGCAATTTTGAATACAGAGCGGTGGAAACCGCCGGCGTTGTTTCCATCCGCTCACGGATAAGACTTAGCCGCACTTATTTTTCACCGGAAGAATATGTTATGCTCCGTGAATTTTTCAACCTGGTGGTGAAAAAACACAATGAGCAGATCGTATTTAAAAAGAAGAAATAATGAAAGCACGGTTGATGATCGGATGCCTGTTGCTGGTCAGTTCTGCCCTGTTGCACGCAAGCGATGGAAAATATTCCGTTTCGGGCATCTCTCCGGTATTGCGGATGAATGCCCATGCTGTGGTGCGGCTTGAAGAATTGAAGTTTGAAATAAAGAGCGTAAAGGAAGCGGTGCAGACCAATCACTATGTGATCACTGTATTCAATGAGAATGGTGATCGCTGGGCCCAGTTTTCTGAATACTATGATAACCTGCGAAGCATTGTATCTGCAGAAGGAATTCTGTATGATGCAAATGGTACCCAGCTAAAAAAGGTGAAGAAAAAGGATATGGGTGATCTTAAAAGCACTTCCGTGGGAACGTTTATAGACGACAGCAGGGTGAAGTTCCATAATTTTTACCAGCGCACTTATCCCTACACCGTTGAGTATACTGTCGAGATCGCTTATAAATCTACCTTATTTTTTCCCATGTGGGCGCCACGCGCCAGTGGCGGCATTGCGGTAGAAAAAAGCAGTCTTTCTGTTGTATGCCCGGCCGATTATCAATTCCGGTACGAATCGTTTTTATATAATGGCGAACCCGTTGTCCAAAAAGAAAAAAATACACGTACTACCACCTGGTCGGTGAATAATCAGCCGGCTATCACAAAAGAACCCTATTCACCTCTATGGCATGAAATATCCACTGTTGTAATACTTGGCCCCACTGAATTCCAGATAGAGAATTATAAAGGGAATATGATGAGCTGGAAAGACTTTGGAAAATTCGTGTACTCATTGAAAGCGGGCCGTGATCAATTGCCGGACAATATCAAACAAACTGTTCACCAGATTGCTGATGGCCTTACCGATCCCCGGGAGAAAATAGCCCGGCTGTATGAATACATGCAGAAAAACACCCGCTATATAGGCATACAGTTAGGTATTGGCGGTTGGCAACCGTTTGATGCAAAATATGTGGCTGCAAACGGTTATGGCGATTGCAAGGCGTTGGTGAATTATATGTACAGCCTGCTGAAAGAAGCCGGTATCAATTCTTACTACTCACTGGTGCGTGCAGGAAAATATGCCAACTATATCACCAGTGAATTTCCCGCTCAGCAGTTCAATCACGTTATCCTTTGCGTACCGCTCCAGAAAGACACGGTATGGCTGGAATGTACCAGCCAGACATTGCCGGCAGGCTATCTGGGCGATTTTACAGAGGGGAGATATGCTTTGCTGATAAATGAATCAGGAGGGGAGTTGGTGCGGACGCCTGAATACGGGAAAAATGAAAACCTGCAAACCCGCCGCATTAAAGCTGTCCTGGAAAATAACGGCACACTGCAGGTAAAGGCGAATACTAATTATGAAGGTCTGCAGCAAGATGATATTCACGGACTGATCAATAATCTTTCCCCTGATAAGGTAAAGGAATACCTGCATGAAGAACTGGACTTTGCCACATATGAGGTAAACAAATTTGATTACAAGGAAAAGAAAACAGCAATCCCATCTATCCTTGAAGCATTGGATATCAGCGTCAGTAACTATGCTACCATTACCGGTAAGCGGTTATTCATCATTCCCAATATTATGTCGCGCTCTTACCAGAAACCGGCTGCAGACAGCACCCGCCGGTATGATATCCAGTTGGGAACAGCTTACACAGAAACAGATACGGTAGAGATACAGCTGCCTGCCGGTTATGAAGCAGAAGCCCTTCCTGCCGATGTTTCGCTGAGCACGGCTTTTGGCACTTATAAAAGCACTACCAAACTGGCTGATGGAAAGATCTATTATTACCGCTGTATGGAGCAATCTTCCGGCCGTTTTCCTGCAGCCAATTATGCAGAACTGGTGAAGTTTTATGAAACGATCTATAAAGCAGACAGAAGCAGGATCGTGTTGATCAAAAACAAATAATTACAGATGGCCGATCTCAATCCCCAATGTTGCAATTGCTTCCAGGTAAGTGAATGCATGGGTGGCCCTGTTGCCTTTGGAAGCAGACGTATTTGCCAAAGCATTTACATATCGCACATAACCTGTTTTACCTGTCGCTTCCAGGAATAGCCTTTTAAAAGGATAGAGGCGGAGACCGGCCTCTGTGCTGATATTGTAACCTGCAATATGGAATTTATTGTTCAGCCGGTCGCCTTTCCAGGTAAAATCGGTACGCGGGATATTAATGCCTGCCCCTGCTTTCCACATGTATTTAATGATGCTGCGGGTGTGTGAGTGGTTTTGTAAACCATTGTACAAACGCACATAATTTATGTGCAACCAGTTGGCGCCATCAGAATGCTCGAAATGTAAAAATGTTTTAGGGTTCAGCACACTGTCTCCATCCACTTTTACCCCGCCGATAGTACCCGTTACCCTGGCTGTTTGTCCGTCTGTTACAATATACTTGGTGTGATCAAAATTTATCTCGATTGCTTTGGAACGGGTTTTATTCAGGTAGAAACCGATGCGGTAATTGTATTGTGGGATGGAAACTTCTGTTGGTTTTTTATACACTGCATCAAAATCACCCGAGTCATGAGCCTTCACACTGTGCAGTGTAAAGTTATCGCCATTGCTCATTTTAAAATGAATATCACTGCGGCTATAAGCATCCACATTATAACCCCATTGGAGGTACACTCCCTTTATCCAGTGTTCTTTGTGTTTCTTGTCTTGTGCGTGCAGTAATATAGTGCCGGATAGCAGTGCTATCAATAAAGCCGTTCTTTTCATTTTGCAAAATTAGGAGAAGATCCTTTTACATGTAACAAGTAGTGTTTATGTAGCACAATTGTACCTTCTAATCCTCAAGATGGAGCCGGTGAAACATCCGGTGCATTACCGGGGCCAGTATCACGCCGATATTGGTAATAAAGACGACCCCGCTGAAAATAGCATACAGTGAAGAGAACCATTTGCCGCCCACCGTGGTGATCTCCACCACCGGTCCCATTCCGCTTAAGATCATGGATGCGTTATGTAGCGAATCGAGCCAGGGGATATTGGCCGTGTAGTGATAGCCGAAAATACCGATCAGCAGGCAAACGAACAGAATGCTCATTGCCAGCAGGATATTGTTCAATACCCGCCGGTAAAACACCCGCATGGGGGCCAGCTTCTGTTTGCGGTGTTCATACATACTGCCGATCAGGGACAGGAAGGTTTTATCTGCTGATCAATGATCTTTTTTAACTCAAGATGTATACCTGCTTTTTCTTCGGTAAGCAGGGTTTTGGTAAAAACAAGATACGCATAACCCCGGCAAAAATCAATCATTGGCCAGGTGCCGAATAAACCCGGGCTTGCCAGCGCAGTCGCTTTCCCGTCTTTCTCTTCCACTGCCCAGCTTCCCAGCGTGTAGTTAAAACCTTCTGCCGCTTTGGGAGCATATTTGATCTGGGAAGGTTTGGTTTGTATCTGCATTAATGTGTTCACGGATTCTTCGCTGAGTATTTGTTTGCCATTGCCCTTTCCTTTATTGAGCAGCATCACCAGGAAGCGCATATAATCGTCTGGTGTGGAATAAGCGCCACCGGAAGGATTTACAGGGCCGCCATCTGTAGCGGTAAAACTTGTTCTGCGCATGGCCAGCGGGGTAAACAGCTTTTGTTTGATCAGCACATCAAACCTTTTCTTACTCACCACTTCCAGCACCCGGCCGGCAATATTAAGCCCGATAGGGCCATACCAGAAATCGGTGCCGGGGTTGGCCCTGATCTCCCTGGCCGCAAATGAGTTCACTTCTTCTTCCAGGGATTGGAATTTTTTCCGCTGGAAAAGCTTCTTTAAAAAATTGGCATCATCCTCGATGCCTGTCATCTGCGAAAGGCAATTGCGGACAGTGATATAGCTTTTCCCATAGCGGTCAAACTCGGGCAGCCAGCGGCCGATCTTATCATCAAGGGAAAGCTTCCCTTCTTCGACAAATTGCATGACGAGAACAGCAGTCAGCCATTTGCTGCAACTGGCAATGGCAACCGGCGTGGCCGTTTTGGTGTTAAAATCACCCAGTTCTTTTTTATAAACGAGGGTATCATCCTTCCAGATCATGGCTACTGCATTATTTCCCAATTGCTTCTGGCGGGACTGGAAGGCAGCGTCCAACTCAGCCGTATTTAGCTGGGCCTGGAGAGGCTGCAAGAATAACAGCAAAACGGCTACAGACATGACTTTCATGCAGATCGGAAGGGATTTATATGACATCTTTACTGATTTTTAACTACTAATTACACAAATAAGACGAATTATACGAATGGCGTGAATTCTGTAGGGACTAATAACGCTAATTAATTTGAATTATGTTATACGGTTTGTATGAATTGTATAACCGGTTCAACAACTCAAATCAACGATAATATTAAATATATGAACCTAGGAAATTTTACCATAAAAGCGGCTGAAGCCTTCCAACAGGCACAGCAGATCGCCTTTAATGCCAAGAGCCCGAATATTGAAACGGAGCACTTGCTGAAGGCCTTGCTGGAACAGGAAGATTCTCCCGTGGATTATTTATTAAAGAAAAACAATGTTACCGTCAACCTGGTGGATACCCGCCTGGATGAACTGATCAATAAACTTCCCAAAACCTCTGGCGATCCTGCCCAGCAGATCAGCCGGGAAGCCAACAACGTAGTGTTGCGGGCAGGGGCTGCCTTGAAGCAGTTCAACGACGAATTTGTAACACCCGAACACATCTTGCTGGCAATTGTGCAGGGAAATGATGAAACAGCCAAGCTGCTGAAAAATGCAGGCCTTACTGAAAAAGGACTGGTAGCTGCCATCAGGGAACTGCGTAAAGGCGAAACAGTTACTTCTCAAACACAAACCCAGGAATTCAACGCACTGAATAAATATGCGAAGAACCTGAATGAGCTGGCACGCCAGGGAAAGCTTGACCCTGTGATCGGCCGTGATGAAGAGATCAGGAGAACGCTTCATATACTTTCCCGCCGCACCAAGAACAACCCCATACTGGTAGGTGAGCCTGGTGTAGGTAAAACAGCCATTGCGGAAGGTATCGCACATCGTATCGTAAATGGTGATGTGCCGGAAAACCTGAAATCAAAAGTGATCTATGCATTGGATATGGGCTTGCTGATCGCCGGTGCCAAATACAAAGGCGAATTTGAAGAAAGATTGAAAGGTGTGGTGAAAGAAGTGAGCGGCAGCGATGGAGAGATCATTTTGTTTATTGATGAGATACACACACTGGTAGGTGCCGGTGGCGGCGAAGGTGCAATGGATGCAGCCAATATCCTGAAGCCTGCGCTGTCGCGTGGTGAACTCCGTGCCGTGGGTGCCACCACTTTAACTGAGTACCAGAAATTTTTTGAAAAAGACAAAGCGCTTGAAAGGCGATTCCAGAAAGTGTTCATTGATGAACCGAGTGTGGAAGATGCCATTTCCATCCTGAGGGGATTGAAAGACCGGTATGAAACGCACCACCATGTGCGGATCAAGGATGAAGCGATCATTGCCGCCGTGGAATTGTCGAGCCGTTATATCACAGACCGTTTCCTGCCCGACAAAGCAATTGACCTGATCGATGAAAGCGCAGCGAAGCTCAGGCTCGAGATGAATTCCATGCCTGAAGAACTTGATACACTGGAAAGACAGATCCGCCAACTGGAAATAGAAAGGGAAGCGATCAAACGTGAGAACGATGAGGAAAAGCTGAAGCAACTCAATACAGAGATCGCTAACCTGTCTGTGCAAAGGGATACGTTCAGAGCGAAATGGAAAGAAGAAAAAGAGATCGTGGAAAAAGTGCAGAGCGGTAAAGCAGCAATTGAACAACTGAAACTGGAAGCTGAAAAAGCAGAACGTGAAGGCGATTATGGCAAAGTAGCTGAGATACGCTACGGTAAAATAAAAGAACAGGAAAAACAGATCAAGGATTATTCTGATCAGCTGGCTGCCATCAGCGAGAATTCAAGGATCACTAAAGAAGAAGTGGATGCAGAAGACATTGCAGAAAGCGTGGCCAAGATCACCGGTATTCCTGTAACTAAAATGATGCAGAGCGATAAAGAAAAACTGCTGCATCTCGAAGAGCATCTGCATGAAAGGGTAGTGGGTCAGGATGAAGCGATCACTGCTGTAGCAGATGCAATCCGCCGCAGCCGTGCAGGATTGAATGATCCAAAGAAACCGATCGGTTCATTTATATTCCTTGGAACAACAGGTGTGGGTAAAACCGAACTGGCAAAAGCCCTCGCTGAATACCTGTTTGATGATGAAAGCATGATGACGAGGATCGACATGAGTGAATACCAGGAAAAACATACAGTGAGCAGGCTTGTTGGTGCGCCTCCGGGTTATGTTGGTTATGATGAAGGTGGCCAGCTCACAGAAGCAGTGAGAAGAAAACCTTACAGTGTGGTATTGCTCGATGAGATCGAGAAAGCCCACCCTGATGTATGGAACGTGTTGTTGCAGGTGCTGGATGATGGACGGTTGACCGACAATAAAGGAAGAGTGGTCAATTTCAAAAACACCATCATCATCATGACCAGCAATATCGGAAGCCACCTGATCATGGATGCTTTTGATAACGTTAATGAAAAGAATGTGGAAGAGGCTACAGAAAAAGCCAAATTGGAAGTGATGAACCTGCTGCGGCAAACCATCCGTCCGGAATTCCTGAACAGGGTGGATGAGATCATTATGTTCCAGCCTTTGCTGAAGAAGCAGATCATGGGCATTGTAAAGATCCAGTTGGGCAACCTGAAGAAACTGGTAGCGCAAAGTGGTATTCAATTGGAGTTCAGCGATTATGCACTGGAGTACCTTGCCGATCAGGGATTCGACCCGCAATTCGGTGCAAGGCCATTGAAAAGGCTGATACAAAAAGAGATCGTCAACCAGTTGAGCAAAAGGATACTTGCAGGGGATATTGATAAAACCCATCCGGTGCTGGTGGATGTATTTGATAACACGGTTGTGTTCAGGAATGAAACACCGGAACTGGAAAAGACAGGGAAGAAGTAAAATACCCCTTCATTGTCTAATGAAGTTAATATAGAAACGGCAAGGATTATTCCTTGCCGTTTTCGTTTAGTTAAATGATCTTAAAATTTTTGTACTCTCCCGGAAACCATCCTGTCCATTTTCCCATAAACTTTTTAAAGCGATCCTTTAATGAAGCGTAGCGGAGCGAAAGATCGGGTTGATAGCTCCAGTTTTGCTTTGCCACCCTATCCTGCATTACTGCCGGGTGGGTGCCTTCAAAAAGCGCTACAGGCTCGATCGCTTTTTCGTAGGTGTACTGGTTCATGAAATCTGCATGGCCCTGTACGGCTCCTTCATCCGGGTTGTATAAGCGGATCTTTGCTTTTTCTTTTTCTTTCAGCTCTTCCGGGTATCTTACCCATCCATAGTGATATACATACGCATCGAGCAGCTTCACTTTCAGTTTCTCATTTGGTCTTTTACGGAAGCCTTGTGCGTCGCGGTAAGAAAATATATTCTTGTCGTTCCGGATGATCCTGATCTCATGCCTGTACCAGGCACTGTTGATGCCTACATAAGCATAAGAACCGAAGAAATGAATATAATTGAACAGGAAGCCTTCCACTTTTTTATTGTGCAGGTATTTTTCCATGGCTCCCTTTATCACAGGAAAATATTTCTCATGGATCACTTCATCGCCCTGTATATAAATACACCAATCATACTTTGCTGGAATGGCCTGGAAAGCTTTGTTTGTTTCCACGGCCAGCACACGTCCTCCTTCTTTCAGGGTTTCATCCCATGCGGTTTCAATAATGGTTACTTTGGGGTCAAGGCTGCGCAGTATTTCCAGCGTATTATCAGTGGAGTCGCCCACTGCTACAATCACTTCATCGCATAGAGGAAGAATGGAACGAATGGCTTCTATAAAAGGATATCCCAGTTTCACACCATTGCGTACAAAAGAGAAACCACAGACTTTCATTGTTCTTTAAGCAGGAAATAAGAGGTGAAGAGCCCCTGGGCTCTTCACCATTAAATGTGTTTACCACACAAAAGTAAGCGTATGGCCCATTATTTCAGTGCGAACACAACATTCACTTCAAATCTTAGTTTCATCTTCTTGAAGTCTATCTGTGAGCCACTTTCGGGGCTGGCCTGGTCGCGCATCAGCATATTGCTTTGCGCAGAGCTCATGAAGTAAGGCTGCCATTCGGCAGGTTCATTGATGGTGATGGCCTCACCCAGTTTTTCACCGATGGCTTCACTCAGGTACAAACCTTTTTCACGTGCGATCTGCACCGCTTTTATCTTCAATTGTTTCCTGAATTCAGGCATCTTACTATGACTGGTAGAAACGATCTGGAAGTTTTTAGTGGCGTCATCGTCCAGCTTTTCCACCAGTTCGTCCATCTGACGGCTACTGGAAAACTTCACCTGGTATGTGATCTGCGCGAGCATATCAGTACCTTTTTTCTTTTTTTTCAGCTCATAATAGTTGTTGTACCCCGAATAAGAGGCGATACTGATCAGCGAATCAGGTATGCCGATAGCCCTGCAGGCCGCCAGGAAGGCTGCTCTGATACTTTCCAGGTCTTTTTTGGATTCTCCTTTCTTCTGATATTCCATCAGGGTGATCTGGACATATATTTCATCCGGTACGATCTCCATTTCAGCACTGCCGCTTACAGAAATGGTTTTAGGGAAAGGATTAACGGTGTACACAGGCTGGCCTTGTTGCGCCATACTGGTTTGAACTAACAATGCGAATGCGAGACTTGTCAAAATAGTTTTCATGATCAAACGTTTTTTACAAGATACGTTCTGCAAAAGCATTACATAAGGTGTTTGGTGTATTCACTTTTTTTTAGCAAATACAATCTGATTTACAGGAAACAAGACAAATACTATTTGAAATGCTTTCTTCCCGTCCTTCCCGCCTTACCGGTAAAAACTTACCGGTAAGGCGGGAGGACGGGAAGGGGAAAATATTGTAAACGGTGACCAGAACGGGTTAAAAAAAATGTTGATAAGTTATTGGGCATGGGACCTGTTTTTCCGATATTTTTAGAATATGCTAGACCATTACCAGCTTTTGCACACCATCTATTCTATCGTAAAAGAGGACCCGCAACCAGAGCAGTATGCCTGCCGGCCAAGGGAACTGATCCTCCGTCAATTTCAGGACTGGTCTTTTATCAGCGAGCAACTCAGGTTGCTGGAAGAAGAAGAGTTGGTAGTTACCGAACAGCAGGACACTCTGATTATCCGCATCACTTCCGCCGGGCTGGAGAAAGCAAAAGACGGCACCAACCTGGTTTGGGAATAACAATTACAGGCTTATGATTGATTAGCCCGGTATTCATTGTATGAAGCCGGCATTGGGTTGCAGTTATTTTCTGTTCTGCTGATCGCAGATCATGAACAGAAAATAATGATGGTCCTTCCTTGTGGAATGCATTATCCGGCCAATAACCAATCAAAATCAATCAACATGACTACCACTGCCGGAACTCCAGCCAGCATTGCTGCGCCTGTTTCCCAATCCGAACGTATCACTATCATTGATTCCCTTAGAGGATTTGCCATATTGGGCATATTGCTGATGAACATACCGGGGTTTGGTTTGCCCGGGCCTGCAGGCTTTGATCCTACAGTCCGTCATGAATTCGGCACGATCAATTTTACTGTTTGGCGCCTGGTGGAATGGATCCCGGAAGGCACCCAGCGTGCTTTGTTTTCCATGCTGTTTGGTGCAGGGATTATTTTGTTTATAGAAAGACAGCAGAAAAGGATAGAGGGTATAAGGCCGGCAGATTATTTTGTGCGCAGGCAACTATGGTTGATGTTCTTCGGCCTGGTTGATGTTTATCTCCTGCTCTGGTGGGGAGATATCCTGTTTGATTATGGCGCTTATGGGTTGATTATATTCACGTTCCGCAAACTTTCACCCAAAGCTTTAATAATCGCGGCTTCTGTTTGCTTCCTGATGATGATGTTAAGGGAAACACGGGATCTGTACCAGGACAAAGCCATGATCAGAAAAGGAGAGCGTGCAGCAGCAATCGATACCACTAAAACCAAACTCACTCTTCAGCAAAAAGAAGACCTGGGTGCAATGAAAGAGTTCATGGAAAGTACCAGGCACGAAAAAAAGGTCGAGAAGATGGAGAAAGCTATCCGGAAAACCACTGGCAGTTATGCAGACCTTTATGAATTCAGAACGTCCATCTACCTGGATGTATTGGTAAAATATATGTACATGAGCATATGGGATGTATTGATGTTCATGTTTCTCGGCATGGCCTTTTTTAAATTGGGAATAATAACAGGACAAGCCCCTGTTAAAATATACTGGCTGCTGGCAATTGTAGGGTTGGGATTGGGTTTAACGATCTCCTGGTTCCGGTTGCAGTCATTGATCAGGTACCAGTTCAACTGGTTTGAGTACGTAAAGAATATTCAATTCGATTTGTACACAGTATCCCGCACTTTACGGTCTTTGGGGATTTTCGGATTACTGATGTTGATGTACCGCTCAGGAGTGTTCAAATGGCTGTTTGCACTGATGCGTCCTGTAGGGCAAATGGCTTTTACCAATTATCTTACCCAGTCACTGATCTGCGGTATCATCTTTTATGGAGTGGGATTTGGGTTGTATGGAAAACTGCAACGGTATGAAGTGTATTATGTAGTAGGGGCTGTTTGGCTGCTGCAGATCATCTGGAGCCATATCTGGTTACGATACTTTTATTTTGGCCCGCTGGAATGGTTATGGCGAAGCCTCACCTATTGGAAGAAACAACCTTTTGTCAAGAAAGGATGAATATAAAAAGAACATGCACCGGTAAAAGGCCGGTGCATGTTTTCATCAGGAATAAAGTGAACAGTGGCTTATTTCAATTTGTTTACAACAACATCCTGAATAAGACGTGAGTTCTTGCTGATCTCGTATACTACAGGTTTGCCAGCTTTTCTGTCGGTAATTTCGAAAGTAACATCTACATCACCTAACTCATCTGTGTTCAGCATGAATTTTTTAGAGATGTTGGTTCCTTTCACATAATCTTTATACAATACGTTGTTATACTCGTCGCGAACTACGATTGTATATTCGTTTTCAACTGTACCATTGTAGCTCAGGTGGAAAACAGGCTGATTCTTCAGGTTACCGATAAATTTCAACTCAACGCCGGTAGGGTTGGTTTCATTAGCTTGTGCGGCAGTAGCAAATACCAGGGTTAAGCTAAGTACCAGGGCAACTGCAGCGATACGGGTGTTAAACAATAAATTTTTCATGACTTTACTTTTAGGGTTTATTTAAATATTATTCTTTACAAACTTTGATGGAGCAATCGGAAGCAAGTGAATCGCGGGGCAAGCTTTCTGGTGATATATGACCGGCTGACTGATGAACCGGTGTATTTTCTTTCTTGTTGACACAAAATTACGCCTGCGATATTCCTGCTGCAAACCAAAATATGACCGTTTTGGGAATGCTAAAGCAATGGGCCATCTTCTGAAACCCTTTACTGGCAAGGGCTTTAACAAAAAAATGGTGTGATGTCCAACCTGATTTTTATGTTGGAATAAACAGGATGACGGTCCTTTTTATAAAAGGAGATGGTGTAAATACTCTACTGCCAGATGAAAACTTACCTGTTGCTGGCATAAAAATGGAATTGGGAATAGTTGGATTTCAGAAAGCAGACTATACTTGCAGCATTTTTAGTAAAATGCCTGCAAGGGCTGGCTGGCCAGAAAGGCTAAAAAGCAGGACAGGACTGTAATCCATTGATTTACAGATATGGGAATAGCTGTTGGTAAAATTAGCTTTTTTGGGTATATGTCGGGTATTAAAATGTATTACCTTCAGCCGCCACGACAGGTAAAAGGGGTATATAAACTCAACTAAAATATAAGCAGATTGTTATATACCTGACACCCCCGGACCGACAGAACGGAGAAAAGTCAAAAAGGAGAAACACTATTATGGCATTCAAAAAAGAGATCGAAGAGATCATTGAACCGAAAGACATTTTTGTAGGAAAAAAAGACGCCCCTATTACACTGATGGAGTTTGGCGAGTACGAAAATGAAGATTGCGCAAAAGCAAATGAAGTGGTAAAGCAATTACTGGAAGAATATGAAGGAAAGATCCGCTTTAATTTCCGCCATTTCCCGCTGACCCTGGTTCACCAGCGCAGCATGAAAGCCGGTGAAGCCGCAGTAGCTGCAGGCCAGGAAGGCAAGTTCTGGGAAATGCACAATATTTTATTCAGCAACCGCCGCAGTCTGGGTACTACCAGCCTGAAATTGCATTCCAAGGAAGCCGGCGTTAAGAATAAGAAATTCCTGGACGACCTGGTTAACGGCGTATACGGCTGGCAGGTACAGGATGATCTGAAAGAAGGTATTGACCGCGGCGTGAAAGAATTGCCTGCGTTCTTTATCAACGACGAACCTTTTACCGGTAAGCCAACTTTTGCGAATCTTAGCGCAGCTATCGAACTGGCGCTTAAGAAAAGCAAAAGAAAACCTGCTGCCAAGCAAAGGGCATAAGCCTTTATGCCAGAATAGGAGCAGGGTACTTTGTTGTATTGATCGCAACGAAGAAGGAGGTTTCTTGATCTCAGAATTTTACCTCTGTATACATAAATAAAAAAGGACATGAATTTCATGTCCTTTTTTATTTTATCTGTGCTTCCGCAGATTACCAGCGGTTCTTTGCAAAAGAAGGCCTGTTGTTGCTATTGCTTCTTTCTTCACGTGGTTTTGCTACCATTACTTTGATAGCGCGTCCTTCTACCATACCACCATCCAGCTCAGCAATTGCTTTTTGTGCAGCAGCATCATCGGGCATTTCCACAAAACCAAAGCCTTTGCTACGGTTAGTGAATCTGTCCATGATAACTTTTGCGGATGTTACTTCACCATATTCAGTAAAGAATTCCCTAAGGTCTTCGTCCTGAACGGCGAAGCTCAAATTTGAAACGTAAATGTTCATTGTAAAAATGATAAATAAATAAATAATTCTTGAGAAAAACGCAACGTAAAGAAGACTAACTATTAGCAGAAAAATGCTTAGCAGAAAAAATCGTTCACTTACAAAAATGCTGTATCGCTCAAATTGACTCCGCAAATATACGACTAAATAGACACAAAACAGTCTTATCGTATCTTTAACATTATGGTAAAAGAACCTGAGCTCGAATTCTGGCAAAAAGGCCCTGTTGAAGGCATTTCCCCTTTGTTGCAACCTGTAGCGCACGCATTATTACAGGCGCGTAAAGAAGTGGAAGATGCCATGCATGGGTTTCCTGATAACCTGTTGTGGAAGCGTCCGGCAGGTGCCGCCTCCGTGGGATTTCACCTGCATCATTTATCTGGCGTGATCGACCGGTTGTTTACTTATGCAAAAGCACTACCTCTTACAGAAGATCAATTACACTATTTGCGGAATGAAGGGAAAGAAGAGACCGGCGCTGCTGTTGCTTCATTGATCCTGCATTTTCATTCAACAGTTGATGCTGCATTAACCCAGTTGTCGTTCACTTCCGAAGCCTCCCTCACCGAAGTGCGGGGCATAGGACGCAAACAAATCCCTACCACTGTAATGGGGCTGTTATTTCATGCAGCAGAACATACGCAAAGACATACAGGGCAATTGCTTGTAACAGTGAGAGTGGTTAAACATCTGCCACTTTAAATGGGCGGACTTCTATCTTTTCCCAAACCCTTCCCATGATATACGGTTCCGTGTTCAACCATGACTGTAATTCCTGCTCTGTATTGAACTGGACCACCATCATCGATCCGATCATCTGGCCCTCCTCGTTGAGTATGGCTCCGCCGGTAATGAAATTGCCGGACGCTTTTAATTCTCTTGCACGCACAAAATGATCAGGACGCACTGTTGTTCTTCTGTCCGGAGCCTCTGCGTCTGTGCCATCCATGGCGGTCACCAGGTATTGCTGCATGATGCTTTATTTTACGGTTGAAGTATCCACTTCCCATGTATCCGTACGGAATGGCGTTACCGGAAGCCCTTCCTTACTGAAAAGATTGGGCATCGCGGTATTGCTGAAACCAAACCGGACCGCTACTGGTTTTTTCACCTGTTTGGAAGAAACAATCAACCTGTCTTTCTCCAGTTTTACCTCTGCCGGTACAAACAGTTTATCATCGCCTGCAATGAAAAATTCTGTCGGCTTTGCATTGCCCTTGGTCATAAATCCATTCGGGGCATTGTCAAAAAACAGTACTAATTTATCGTCCTTGCTTTCCATTCGTGTAAACACAGGACTTTTATAATAAGTTACGGGTTGATGATAATTCTCAGCCAGCGCCCAATCTGCCAGGCGGTTGGCTACTGATATTTTATCGGTGGGATGGATATTCTTAATATCATCCACCAGGTCGGTAGTAACAACCATTCCTGTCCGTGGCACCGATGCCAGCGTTTGCGATTGCTGTTCTCTCAGCAGGGCGGCGATATTGTTATTGCCATAAGTATAGGGCGCGATCTGTACAAAGTAGAACGGGAATTCTTTTTGCCATCTATTCCTCCATGCTCCGATCATGTCGCTGAATAACTCTCTATAGGTAGCTGCTGTGCCGGTATTGCTTTCTCCCTGGTACCAGATAGTGCCGGCGATAGCAAACCGTGTAACCGGGTAGATCATGGCATTATAAGCAAGGCCAGGCTCCACAGGCCACCATTTGCTCACATTGAGTTTCTTTGCGGCTTCGGCGAGATCGGTCTTTTTTGTTACGGTTTCCGCAGGTGTCCATGCTTCGGCAGGTGTGCCGCCCCAGCTGGCATTGATCAGCCCTACCGGCACATTCAATTGCTGTTGCAATTTTTTCCCAAAGAAATAACCAATGGCACTAAAACCCTGCAAAGCTTCGGGGGATGAAACTTTCCACTGCGCTTCGCAATCATCCTGCGGGTAAGGGGAGGTGGTTTTGGGAATATTGAACAACCGGATAGACGGGTTATTGCTATTCGGCATTTCATCCAGTATCTGCTTCAGGTTATTATAGCTGCTCCATTCCATGTTGGACTGACCTGAGCAAACCCATACTTCACCGATCAGTACATTGTCCAGCACAATGGTGTTCCATCCTTTTAATGTAATGGTGTATGGGCCACCCGCTGTTGGGGTAGGCACTTTGATCTCCCATACCGCATTACCGTTTGCAACTACAGAATCTGTGCGGTTATTCCAGGAAGCGGTAACGATGATCTTTTCATCGGGAGCAGCCCAACCCCAAAGCCTGGCTTCGGATTTTTGCTGAAGCACCATCCCGCTGCTGATCACTGCGGGAAGGCGGATCGCTGCTAAACTGGTTACTGATTGAAAAAGAAAAAGACAGAATAAAAAACCGGTGATTGCTTTTTTCATTGTGAAAACATTATCCGGTAAGATACTATACTTATGGCATATAACTCTCCGGGCTGAAGCTGGTTTTCCCACAAAGACAACTAAGACCACAAAGAAATACTCACCTTATTGTACTGCGATACCCTTAGACTCTAAAGCAAGAAAAGCACTCCTGTAATAATTCTTTGTGGTCTTAGTTGTCTTTGTGGGAAAACATTCAAACTGAACCAATATTTGTAAGTTTATAGTATGGCAAAAATTGAGTTTACCACGGCATTACACAGATTTGATAAACAAGGCGAGAAAACCGGCTGGACCTATATTGAGATCCCTGCCTCGCTTGCCGGGAAAATCAAGCCCGGCAAAAAAGGCTTCCGGGTAAAAGGCAAACTTGACAACCACAAAATTTCCCAGGTTTCTTTATTACCGATGGGCGGAGGTAGTTTTATTCTCCCTGTTAATGCCACTATGCGGAAAGGGATCGGGAAGAAGCATGGCGCTATGGTGAAAGTAATACTGGAAGAAGACAAAAAACCTTTCGAATTCAATAAGGATTTTATAGAATGCCTGGCAGATGACCCTGCTGCCAAAACATTCTTCAACAGCCTGGCAGGCTCTATGCAACGCTATTTCAGTAAATGGATCGATGAGGCCAAAACAGAACAGACCAAAACAAAGCGTATAGCACAAGCTGTATCGGCATTAAGCCGCAGCACCAGTTTTCCGGAAATGATAAGGAACCTGAAAGCCGAAAAGAACCGGCTGGAAGGTAAATAAGCGTTCCATCTGCCTCCTTCGCTTAGATCGCTTCTGTAAAAAGCTCGTCTGGCACTGTATGCTGCAGTAATCCTGCCGCATAATATGCGCACAGCTTATTCGGATTATAGGCGCCAAACTCTTTTGCAAGCTTTTCTACATTCCGCTTATAAGACGGATCGGAAATTATTTTATTAAAACCTTTCCTGATCGCTGCAGGCTTGGGAGATTCTTTACCTAGATTGATGCCCAATTTGAAATAACCGATCCTGGCATTGATCTCATTTTTACCTTCATGGATACCGGCTACCAGCATCGGCACTTTGTTTTCTATTCCCAGCATTACACCACCATAGCCACCATTGGTGATATATACATCTGCATAAGGCAGTATTTCAGAGAAAGGAATAAAATCGCTGATGATAAGATTGGGTTCAGGAAACCTTTTCTGTAATTCCTTCGTTCCATTTCCGCCGGTGGTGGCTATCACCAGTGTATCGGTGTTTTTGAATGCTTCCAGCGTTGGTACAAGTATCTTCTCTATATCTGTTTCCACAGTCCCTTGTGTAACGATCACGATCTTCTTATAATCGGTCATCCGCTTATCAAACCAGGATTTGCCGGGCCGGCAGAGAGAGAATGGAAGTAAAGCGCCGATGAAGCGGATATTATGGCTTATGTCACTGCGATAGTATTCAAAACCAGGGGTGCCGCTTTGTAAAAAAATATCTGATTTTTTTACCCCCATATCAAAAACGCTTTCTTTATTATGTGGAATATAATACCTGTCCAATAGGTTGTGCATTACCTTATTGGGTTTTTTGAATAAAATCAGGTCGGCAGCTTTGCGGAGAAGGGACTGTTTTATTTTTCCGGCTACATTATAAGAAGGTGTTATACCCAGGCCTGAGGGTGGAAGGTCTTTTGATGTTTCGCTAAGCGGGAACACACCAATAGAGACCACTGGTGTTCTCATCAGGTCTTTAACGAAGGGGATGCCAGTGAATGCACAATCGGCGATCAGCAGTTCGAAAGGAAAAACAGTGCTGTATATCTGCAAGAGATCAGCATAATATTCCGGACCTCTTAACACGAAAACATTGGTAATATCAAAACGGAGCTTGGCCACAATGCCTTTGATCTCTTTCCTTTCAGGAAAGGCATTTTCAACATCGGAAACATCAAGGGCCGCTTTCATAGGAAGATGAGGTATTCCGATCTCCTTCAGTTTACCGGCATATTTGGAAGACGTGTACCATCTTACATCGCAACCAAGGTCCTGCAGGTACACGGCCAAACCTGTAAGCGGATTAAAATGACCGTCGGCCGGAAAGCAGGCAAACAGTATCTTTTTTCCTTTCAATTCTTTGATCAGCTCGCTATTGTTCATCGTTCAAATTTTAACTGGGTGCAATAATACTGCAACCCATTCCCGGCATACAGGCAAGGCTGTACCAGCTGCGAAAGCGGCTGGTTCAAATGCAGGGCAGACCAAATGAAATGTTACGCTTAATTGCGTTTATTTGCAGATGATTTCTTCTATCCATGATTTTCAGCGCCCTTTTTTTATAGGCATCGCAGGAAGCGGCATGAGCGCTATTGCGCAATACCTTCAGGGCAGCGGCAAAACGGTTTCCGGCAGCGACCGGTTCTTCAAAGAGAATGAGTATAACGAAACGCGGGAAAAACTGGAGACTGCAGGCATTTCCTGTTTTCAGCAGGATGGTAAAGGCATCACGGAAATGACCGACCTGGTAGTTGCTTCCACAGCAGTGGAAGATACCGTGATCGAAATGCAAAAAGCAAAGCAACTCAACATACCCGTTATCAGGCGTTCTGAACTGCTGGCATTGATCGCTGCCAGTAAAAAGACCATTGCTGTTGGAGGTACGAGCGGCAAAAGCACCACCAGTGCCATGTTGTTTGATATCCTGGAGCATGCGGGTATGAAACCGGGGATCATCAGCGGAGCAGGATTGGTGAGCCTGATCAATAAAGGACTGATCGGTAATGCCCGGGTAGGCGGATCAGACTGGCTGGTAATTGAAGCAGATGAAAGCGATGGATCAATCGTGCAATACAAATCCGAAATAGGACTTTTGCTTAATATCGATAAAGACCATAAAGAGATCGATGTGCTGATGGACGTGTTTACCGTGTTCAGGAACAATAGCAAACGTTTTGTAGTGAACCGCTCACACCCACTGGCTGCAAAACTTTCCACGGACATAAACAACGATTTTTCCCTGCAACCCACACAACCCGCAGGATATACTGCTACTGATTTCGTTCAGCAGGGGTTGACCATTTCCTTCCGCATCAACGGAACTCCTTTTAGTATGAACCTCCTGGGCCGTCATAACATGGAAAACGCATTAGGCGCAACAGCTGTTGCCGCGCAGATCGGCGTGCCCCTCGAAGTGTGTGCAGAAGCATTGAAAAAATACGAAGGCATTTACCGCCGCAACCAGGTATTGGGCAATAAGAACGGCGTTTGGGTAATTGATGATTTTGCCCATAACCCTGTAAAATGCGCAGCCGCTATTGCTGCCTGCCAGCCTGTTGCTCCTAAAGTAATAGCCTGGTTTCAACCCCATGGCTATGGCCCCACCAAATTCTTAAGAAACGATTTTGTTCACGAGATCTCTGCCGTATTGCGCCCCTCCGATGAAATATGGATGAGCGAAATATTCTACGCAGGCGGCACTGCCGTAAAAGACATTTCAGCCAATGATCTTATCCAGGACCTGCGTGCAAAAGGAAGCAATGCTTTTTTTGTGGAAGACAGGAATGAACTGCTTAACGCAATAAGACCACATCTTACAGATAACTGCGTTCTATTGCTTATGGGAGCAAGGGACCCCTCACTCGAGCAATTCGGAAAAATAATCTATGATAAGCTAACAGGTCCGAATGAAGCATAAATGCCGCAAATAGAGTGCTCTATTTGCGGCATTCGCGGCTAATTTATATTTACTTCTTACATCACGCTATTAGCGCCTATTCGTGTTTTAAGGTACCAGCAGAGTGTCATCAGCAAGCCATACTTCGCTTTGTTTTGAGCCGCGTTGCCTTGTATATCATCGGGAAGAGCCAGGGCGCAAACAGCCAGTGGCCTGTCTTTTGATTCTTTATAGATCGTTACAGCAGGTTCCTGCTTGTTGTCTACGTTGTAAAAGAAACGCTCTTCATCCAGTTCAATAAAGGGGCGGTTATTTTCTGAGCCAGCATGTACCATGCGGATGCCATATTCATTGCAAAGCACTGTTCTGTTTTTCAGCAGACCTTCCTGCCTGATCAGGAAAACCCTTCTTTGGCCGGCATATTCTATCCGGGCAGCGCTGGAAGCCGGGTGAAATACCAGGGTAACCAGCTTTTTGCCATTATTCCATAAGGCAAAAACGGATTCTTCAATTGTTGATGTAACTGTTTCCCATTTCATAATGAAGGGTTTTGAGGTTAGCGTTCGCGCGGAAAAAGTACAAAGCTTAGCCGAAACAGAAGGCTCTTAACCTAAAATTAATAGTAACTTCATATTAGGCCGCTTGAAGTGCATAAACTGTGGACAAATGATTGGTAATCCACATTTTTTGAGATATTTACACTGTCAATTTATAGCTAATGCTTACATCAGTAGAAAAAGGTTTCCTGGAGAGAGCGATTGAACTATCGCAGCAGGGTATGGAAAACGGAAAAGGCGGCCCATTTGGCTGTGTGATCGTGAAAGATGGTCAAATAGTAGGAGAGGGCTGTAATATGGTCACTTCGTTGAATGATCCCACTGCCCATGCTGAAGTGGTGGCCATCCGCAATGCCTGCCGGCACCTGCAAACCCATCAGTTGACTGGTTGTGATATTTATACAAGTTGTGAACCCTGCCCCATGTGTCTCGGAGCTATCTACTGGGCGAGGCCGAAGAGAGTCATTTATGCCAATACCCGGGAAGATGCAGCAATGATCGAGTTTGATGACGCGTTCATTTATGATGAGATCAATGCCGGCATGGGCGAGCGGAAAATCCCGTTCCTGCATGAGCCTCATCCTTTGGCACTGCAGATCTTTCGCCAGTGGCGCGAGTGGGGGGAAAAGAGAAAGTATTAACCCTGCCTTTGGTCCCTTTTCCGGAAATAGTTGTCCAGCGATATCGGCCCACCACCTTCGATAAAGAAAAAGATCAGCAACAGCAATACCGCCAGGGAATATCCGAATTCCGAATCAGCCGCAAATATCCCTTTAGGTGCATTCACAAAAAATACAGCACCTGTTAATATCGGGATCATGATGAGGCAGGAGATCCGTGTCAGCAAACCTGTTATGATAAAACATCCGCACAGCAAATGAAGCCATGTTATTACCAATGGTAACCAGGAAACAGCATTGCTTACCTGTGATGAAGAAATAAGGGATTCCAGGATCACGGTGTTGTTCATGAAAGCGATGCCTTTAATAATCAGACAAAGGCCTAATACAACTCTTAATACGACCAGCCACCTGGGATGATGGGCGGCACTCCAATGGTCTATCTGGTGTAGCATACCCATAAAACAGATTTTAAAAGAACAGGATAAAAATAACAGTATAAGTTACGGTTTTTTGAAGCGACTGCCAAATAAGTTTACTTCTCAGGGCTGTTGATTCATTTTGTGGATGATTATGTAACCGATGAGGGCTAAAATGATAACAATGATAACAGATATGTAGATCCAGGACTGGTCAGGCAGTTTTAGTTTTTCCCTGCGTTGTTTTTTGCGTTCTGTTTTTTTCTTCAGGTCGCGGTTCAGCATTTCCACCATATAAGCCACCTGTTGCTTGTCAGCAAAAGCCTGCAATCCGTCAAGTGCGTCACTGGCAAATTCATTATCGGCCAGTTGTTTTTCCACTTCATGTTTTTTTTCCGCAGAAAGTTTATTCTGCAGGTACAACAATAAAGTGTCCTGATCGATATCAGTGGTTAAATGGGATAATATGTCTTTCAGGTTGTCCTGCATTTCAGTAAGGCCGTTCAGGAGGCCTTTAATTTTTTTTCAATCAATATCTTCAGGTTGCGTTTGCCGTTCTGAATATGGCTTTTTACCTGCATCAGGCTGAACCCGGTTTCATCGCTGATCTCCTGGTAGCTTTTCTTTTGCAGGTAAAACAAAGTTACACATTGCTGCTGCTCCCTGTTCAGCTCTTTTAACGCATCTTCCATCAGTTCCAGTGTCTGGTCTTCCCTGGCCATCTGCTGCAGATTGGCCTCTTCATCAGGAGTGGCCAGCAATTTTTCCGAAAGCTCTGCCGGGATCTTACCCTGCCTGTCTCTCAGCTTCATCAGGCAATAATTCTTAGCAACCATATAAAGCCAGGATTTGAAATACGCCACTTTGTATTTTCCCAGCTCCTGTATCACTTTCAGGAATATTTGTTGCACGCTGTCCTTCGCCTCTTCTTCATTTTTTAAATATTTCATGCACACGCCGAGTAATAACAGCGTATACCTTTGCAATAAAATGCCCAGCCATTCATTGTTATGATCGCGCTGAAACCTTTCAAGCAGTTCCTGGTCGGTGATATGATCAAAATTTTCAATCCTCACAAATGAAAAATAGGTAATTTGACTATATCTATGATGCAGTAACGCAACAATTTCATAATAATTATTTGAAACGCATTTCAATATTTTCGAAAAAAAATGAGCATGGATTATGCGATAATCAAGGTGCCGGCAGCACCTGTTAGGCGAAAAGCCCGGCACCAGGGAGAAATGACCAATCAGTTATTGTTTGGCGACACGGTTAAAGTATTAAAACGTAAAGGGGATAAATGGGTAAAAGTCCGCAATCTTTCAGATGGATATGATGGCTGGGTTACACGTCACCTGCTGGAAGAAATCCCGGAGAAGGAAGCAAAAGCAGGCATACTCATGCCCGTTGTAACAGCAGAGCTGATCAATACGGTTACCATTAACCAGGTGCCGATGCATGTTCCCCTGGGTGCTTCACTTCCGGGATGGAATGGAACAGAAGGAACGATTTGTGGGTTGGAGTACCAATTCAAAGGAAAAAGTGTGAACCGGTTGGAGGCAAAACCCAGCCCTGCTCTCATAAGATCATTGACAGAAACCTGGCTGAATGCCCCGTATATGTGGGGTGGTAAAACGATATTCGGTGTTGACTGCAGCGGTTTTGTGCAGGTGAATTATAAGATGATGGGCATTGACCTGCCCCGGGATGCATGGCAGCAGGCACAGGAGGGAAAGATCGTTGAAAAATTAAAAGAGGCTGCTTGTGGTGATCTGGCTTTCTTTGATGATCATGATGAGATCGTGCATGTGGGAATATTGCTGAGCAATGAAACCATTATACATGCTTCCGGCAAAGTAAGGATCGATCAGATCGATAAAAAAGGGATCATCAATTCAGATACGGGTAAGCGCACGCACTCACTTCGAGTTATAAAGCGGTACTGGTAACACGGCCTGGTTCTCACTTGTCTTGATCCGTAAAACGATATTGAGTACAGGATCACCGGAATCATCCAGTCTGCCCCATGCCACAGAGAGGGGGGAAAGGCCATGAAGGGGAACAAAATAATTATGTATGCCGCCGATCACGGTGTTGTTTTGCTCGAACTCTTTATAATTGGAATCGAAGAAACGGCGCTTATACTGGCGGTGCATTTTTTCAAATTCCCTTTTTATTTCCTTTAATCCTTTTTCACTGTCTTCTCCATAAGCGATCAGCTGGTACACGAGTATGGTGTCATGTGCCTGCAAACTGTCCTCATATCGGAAAGGCATTTCTTCAAGTATTACTTCCACCCGCTTTGGCTTAAAGAAAAAAGGATTGTAATTGGTGTAGGTGCCGTAGAAATAGAAAAGGGATGTGTCGCTGCGAAGCCTTATTTTTTTTCCGGTGATGCCCGGATCTTTCATCAGGTGCTCCATGAAATGGCTAAACTGGCTTTGGAAAGGATCCGAACGGAAATAACTATGCGTGAACTGGTAGAGCCCTTCCTCCTGTGCGGCAGACCGTATGGATAAGAAAAGAAAAAGACTGAGACCAAAGTAGAGTTTATTCATGATGATGGCATTATGGTTTCTTCTTCAATCTTGTTGAGCAATTTAAACATTACAAAGGGTAAGAAAAATTGTTGTACCGCTTTTTAACAATTCCTGCCGGGAGAGGAGAATGATTGGTGTAAGGGTATCGCAAAGAGCGCAAAGAGTTATAAGACCTGACGTTGCGCCCTTTGCGATACTTCCCGGTTCCCGGCTAAACGGGCCTGTTATTTTTTATAGGTTTCCTTATAAAAATCAATCGCATCTGTAATAATCCCCCATGCCGTTGCCTTATCCTGGAAATTATCGATCTCCACTTTTTTATTTTCCAGCACCTTGTATTGTTCAAAGAAATTACGAAGCTCCAGCAGGAAGTGTTGCGGCAGGTCTTCGATCTTGGTGTAGTGGTTCACAGAAGGGTCTTTTGATGCTACGGCAATGATCTTATCATCCAGCTGGCCGCTATCGATCATTTGCATATTGCCTATTACGGTAGCTTCCACCAGGCATAACGACTGAATGGACTGGGAACAAAGCACCAGGATATCGAGGGGATCACTGTCCTGCCCCAGTGTTTGAGGTATAAAGCCGTAGTTGACGGGGTAATGGAAAGAGGAATAGATCACACGGTCGAGCAACAGCAGGCCCGTAGCTTTGTCCACTTCATATTTAGCCCGTGAACCTTGAGGAATTTCAATAAGTGCATTTACTTTCTGTGGCGCATGGTCTCCGTAATGAACGCCGTGCCAGGGATGATTGACTGTGAGCATGGGTAAAGTTTAATGTTTCTGTTTAAAAATAACAGCTGGCAATCGTTAAAAGATAAACTGATCACCGGTTACAGGCGGGATATCTTCATTCCGCCATAGGTGGCCAGCAATCCCAATATCACACTGGTGATCGTGTAAAGTAAAAAAAGTCCTGCTTTCTGTTCTTTCAGTAATCCTATGCCTTCCAGCGTAAAGGCCGAATAAGTAGTGAAACCTCCGCAAAGACCTGTCATCAGAAATAGTTTCCAGCTTTCCATATTGGCAAAACTCCGGAAACTGAGGCCCCAGAAAAGGCCGATCAGGAAGCACCCTATTATATTTACCAGGAAAGTGCCCAATGGAAAGGATTGCGGATATAAAATACTTGCCCATCGCTGGCAACCGTAGCGGGCAATGCTGCCAATCGCTCCTCCCAGTCCTATGAGCAGGATATCCTTCATCAGGGAAGTGAATCAATACCTTGTTTGAAAATATACTTGAAGTCGACCAGCCACTGACCATCCTGGTTCACCACTTTCAGTGAATCTCTTTTATTCTTGTAAGAATTGGAGTAATAAATGACAGTAGCGGAGTCGTTCACCGGGCGGGTCTCATGAATACGGATAGAAGCTTCCTTATACTTTTGCTTTTCATCAGTTGTAAGGTTCTTGCTCAGCCGTTCCATCAGGTGAAGGTCCTGGCGGTTCAATGAGTCGTCTACCATGTACTGGGATGCTTTGTCGAATTCCCCGTTGAGGGCCGACTGGATAAAGTTGCGGGCAGCGTCAATAGCGTTTTCTGATTTCACTTCTTCGGCATTTTTACAAGCCAGCAAGCCAGCCAGTAAAAGGACACACCCGGATAGGATTGTTTTTTTCATTACTGCAAAGTAACAAAAAAGAGGCTTTCCTGAGAAAGCCTCTGTATAAATTGGGACCGGGAAGCTTATTGCTTCATGGCCTTATTAATGGAGTCGAGGGTTTTTAATCCTTCTTCCATCTTGGCTTTAAGCGAATCGGCATTCATGCTTTCCAGTTTCTCTGTTGCTGAATCCAGGCCTTCGCCACCGTTTTCTTTCATTTTTTCACCGGCCATTTCAGCCATGGTAGCCTTATCGAAAGCCACTTTCCAGGCACCTTCTTCTTTTTTCAGAATGAAGTTGGTTGTTTCGTTGTCTTTTTTATTGGTAACTGGTACAGTAGCCTTGTCACCGTCAATTTTAGCTTCTCCGATCTGCATGTTTGCCTCATCAAATTTTTGCAGCTCATCATCAGTTTCTTTGGTTTTCATTTTTTCAGCCATTTGAAGGCCCATTTCCATCATGCTGAACATGGCTTCACTTTCTTTGGTGGCATATTTCCGGGCGCCTTTCAGGTCCTTTTGGGAAAGTGACTTAAAAAAGCTTACCAGTGTAGCTTTGGGGTCGGAACTGCTGGGTCCGGATTTGCAAGCAACCATTACCAGCATGAGGCCAGCACAAATGGAAAAGATGATTTTTTTCATTTTCTGTGTTTTATAGATTAATAGTTTCGGTAAATGTAAATAAATCAAAATGATCTGTCAACTGTTGCCGGTACCAACGGTAAATTATCTTTTATATTCTTAATACACAGCCTTGTACACCGGTTTGCAGGCTGCATGAAGAAACAGGTTGTCAGGAGCCAGGTATTCCAATCCGGGCAGGCGTGAAGGGGCAAACATTGTATCATTTTTATAGGCCTGGCGATATATTTTGGCGGTAAATTCACTGCAATACATTTTATCATCCGTAGCCAGGTCAAACTTCATATCAAAACTGATCCCTTTTTGATAAGCGGCTTGTGCGGCAAGGATAAGTTGGCGGCATTGTGCCGTATCCATATTAAAGCGGTATAAACCAAACCCGCGATTGGCATCTGGTGCTACAAAAACGGCTAATGGCTCCCGGAGCAATTTCTGATCAGGATTGAATTCACCTCCCAGTGCATGATAAACATATATTGTATCGTTTTCAATGCTGGCGATGCCGCAATGGGAATAGGTCTTATCTGTTTGGCAGAATTGCCGCAGGCAATAACTGGTAAAATCATTGCCCGTCCGGGTTACCATATCGCCGGTGCGTATTTCACGGAAAGCTGCATGCAATTGCTCCTGCGAACGCTTTTTCTCCTGTGCAGCTGTTTGTGCCGGGACTGGTTTTTCCTGTACAGAACCGCAGGCGCAAAACAAAAACAAGAGGCAGCCTGTAAGCCGCCTCTTAAAATTTTGAAACTGGTAATAAAATTTGTTATTGGCCACGGTGAGCAGTGGGATTTTCTTTTTCATGCTCCTTGTTATATGCACGAAGTATGCTTTTCACTAACCTGTGGCGTACTACGTCCTCTTCATCCAGTTCAATATGGCCGATGCCATCAATGTTTTGCAGGATGCGGACAGCAGTAGCCAGGCCACTGCGCTGGTTCCTGGGAAGGTCCACCTGTGTCATATCACCGGTGATAATGGCTTTTGCATTGGCACCGATCCTTGTAAGGAACATTTTCAATTGCAGATCGGTAGCATTCTGTGCTTCATCGAGAATGATAAAGGCATTGTCCAGTGTACGCCCCCGCATATAAGCCAGCGGTGCTATCTCGATGGTGCGGGTAGTCATATAATAACCCAGTTTGTCGGCGGGTATCATGTCATCCAGCGCATCATACAAAGGACGCAGATAAGGATCGATTTTTTCTTTCAGGTCGCCCGGTAAAAAACCAAGGCTTTCTCCTGCTTCTACTGCAGGTCTGGTAAGAATGATCTTTTTCACCTGTTTGTTCTTCAGGGCTCTTACTGCCAATGCAACAGCGGTATAGGTTTTACCTGTACCGGCAGGGCCGATAGCGAAAACGATATCATTCTTTTCGGCTTCCTGCACCAGTTTTTTCTGATTGGCTGTGCGTGCACGCACAGATTTGCCGTTGGGCCCGAACACGAGCACTTCATTGGGATGACGCTCTACAAAATGATCCACTGTTTCTGCATCATCACCTCCCAGCACCTGCTCAAAATAATTCTCACTCATGTGGCCATTCCTTTCCAGGTACGACACAATGAGGTCGATCTTTTCCCTGGCATTTTCAATTTGCTCAGGAGCGCCGCTCAATTTGATCTGTGTACCGCGGGAAAGAATTTTTAAGAGTGGGAATTTCTTTTTAAGGATGTCCAGTTTGCCGTTATTTACTCCGAAGAACTCGATAGGGTTTACGGTTTCGAGGTTAATAATTGTTTCAGTCAATGCGGATTAATTTAAAATCTTAATTCAAACCGGCGAGAGGTAAGGGGCCGGGTTCAGTTGCGTCTTCTGAATTTCTTTACAGAAGCTTTACCTCTCTTTTCCAAATATAAATTGGAACTATATTCACTTCCTAAAGTTACTTATTAACAAATGTGAATACAAATTTGGTTTTGTTAAAACACTCAGATTTATGTAACGCTAATAGTAGGAGGTTTACAAGTAACAATTATTGAAAGGAAAGGTTTGGTTAAAGCGACTCCTTCCCGTCCTTCCCGCCTTATCGGTAAAAAACTTACCGGTAAGGCGGGAAGGACGGGAAGGAAGTATTTAGGTTGATCGTTGTTTATGTGTTCGATGTGACAGGCATGTTACCATTGTATTACCAGCGGGCTACAATTTTGAAGTTGACCAGTCTTGGTGTGAGCCGTTGTGGCATTGCATAGGTGGTGTTGGAGAAATCTTTGATCAGTAAGTAAGAGATCGTATTATCCCTGTCGATCAGGTTAAATACTTCGAGGCTTGCCCAGATATTGTCAAAGCCCAGGAAAGGACTATGGCTTCTTCGTTTGCTTCTGTCACTGTCGAGCAGCAAAGCACTGAAACCGATGTCTACACGGATATAAGCGGGTATTTCCAGTGCGCTGCGGTATTTTACACTGCCGGGAATATTGTAAGGGAGATTGCTGCCATACAGCAGGTTCAGGTACATCTTGAAGTTCTTGTTAGTAGCCAGGTAGTCCTGGAAGAACATGCCGAAAGTGATCCTTCTGTCTGTAGGACGTCTTACCCAACCTTTTTCAACGGTTATGCTATCAACAGGCCGGTTTTGATCGTCCAGTGTATATTGCTGATAAGTATCACCTTTGATATCTTCTTTGGTGTTCATGATGCCGAGACTGATCCAGCTCTCTGCATCTTTGACCAGCTCACCGTACAAACGCATTTCCACGCCTGCAGCATAAGCTTTGGCTGAGTTTTCGCCAAAATAACGGATGCGGACATTATCAATATCATATGGCACTACATCCGTCATGCTTTTATAATATGCTTCTGTAGTCCAGCGCATCGGTCTTCCGAAGCCGGTGAAATTATAGTCAAAGCCTACTACGCCCTGCCAGCTTTTTTGTGCTTTTAAAGCAGTATTAATGCTTCCATCATAGCGTCTCAGTTCACGATAGAAAGGAGGCTGATGATAAGCGCCTGCTGCCAGCCGGAATATAAAATCCCTTTTCCAGTTTGGTTTCCAACTGGCACCAATACGGGGTGATATAAGGAGTTCTTTGTTGAGCGAATTATAATTGAAACGAACTCCTGCCGTAAGCGTATACGTATTCAATGAATCGCCGAGCAGAATATTGTCTTGCAGGTATCCGGAAAATTTATTGATATCGAGGTCGGCAATAGATTTGGTTGATCTGCTTAATTGCAGTTGCGAAGTGTTTAATGGCAGCGAGTAACCGGCAGAGTCCTGGTATTCCCATTCATTCAGCCGGTCATTAATTAATGTTTTGTCGTAACCGGCCCCCCATTGAAAAGCATGATTGCCTTTATCATAACTGCCTTTATGTGAAAAATTCCAATTGGTGATATTGAGTTGATTGCGGGAGAAATTCTGGAACACGCCAGCGCCCAGCGGGTTAATGATCATGCCAAAACTTGGTTTGCTTTGATCAAAATCACGGTCGCCAAAAAGATAGGCGCCTGTGATATCCACGTTCTCCCTTTCATCATTCTCAAAGCGGGATGCCATCCACTTCAATTTCAATTGACGGCTTACCTGGTTGGTAAATGCAAGACCCAGCATATTGGTTTGGTACTGGTCCTTCTCCTGCCCTTCAAAATAGATATCCAGGCCGAGATTGGCAGTGAAATAGGGAGAGAAAACAGAACTGGTCAGTTGTGTGAATGCCGGCGTGAGTGAAAACTTGGTTTGTGAAATTGTTCCGAATAATTCTGCCTGCCAGCGTGGGTTTAACTGGTATTGCAGCAGCGCCTGGAGATCGGAAGAAGAGGGTACGTAATTGCCCTGCGTTTCCTGCCGGCTCAGCAGGTTGCGGTTGCTGCGGTTTCTTGCTCCGATCAGGTAACTGAATTTATCGTTTTTGCTGCTGCCTTCGAGATGAAGCCCCTGCTCCAGTATGCCTGCATACGCAGAACCACCAAAGCGCTTCGGTTTTTTGTATTGAATGTCGAGCACGCTGCTCATCTTATCTCCATACTTTGCCTGGAACCCACCGGTATAAAAACTGATATTGCGTACGAGTTCAGGGTTGATAAAACTCAATCCTTCCTGCTGTCCATTGCGTACCAGGTAAGGGCGGAACACTTCAAAATCGTTCACATAAATAAGGTTCTCATCATAGCTGCCACCGCGGACAGAGTATTGAGATGTGAGCTCGTTATTGGAACCGACAAATACTTTTAAAAGGCTTTCCACCCCGGTGGTAACGGAAGGGAGGTTGATAATGGTTTTTGGATTGGGCCGTATCAGGCCTGCTTCCCTTCTGTCGCGCTGATCGCTTACAATCACTTCCTGCAACACACTGGTGATCTTTTCCAGCCGTATGGTAACATACTCTTCTTCCTTTTCATTCAACAGGAAGTTCTTTTGTTCTGCGCGATAACCGGTGTAGCTGAACACGAGTGCGAATGCCCTTTCCGCCGGCACTTTTATCCTGAAATAACCTGTATCGTTGCTGGTAATACCTGATTGATTGCCTAATTGCGTAATGGAAACATGGGATAAGGGCCTTTCCTGTTCGTCAATGACCCTGCCTGAAACAAAAGCAAATTTTTTCTGAGAAAAACCGATGAAGGATAATAAGAAAAAGCCTGCCGTCAGCCATAGCTGTTTGCTTTTGAATAATACCAGGTAGGGGCTGCAAAAAAAGCGGGCCTTCATTTTTTTATTTTCAGATAGTTCTGGTTCCCTTTCTATTTCGCTGCTTTTAATGCAGCGATCGTTGCTTTGGGGTCTTTTGATTTGAATACGGTGCTTCCTGCCACTAATACATGTGCGCCGGCAGCAATAATGGAGCCCGCATTTTCTTCCGTTACTCCTCCATCAATTTCAATGAGCGTGGGTAATCCTCTTTCATCGATCATTTTGCGCAGCTGCTTTATTTTTTCAAGGGTATGCGGAATGAAATGCTGGCCGCCAAAACCAGGATTCACGCTCATCATGCACACTACATCAGTGTCATGCAGTATATCGGCAAGATCAGATACGGGTGTGTGCGGATTGATCGCCACACCGGCTTTCATGCCCAGTGATTTTATTTGCTGAAGGTTCCGGTGAAGATGGGGGCAGGCTTCGATATGCACGGAAAGATTATCGGCGCCTGCATTTTTAAATTGTTCAGTATAGTTTCCCGGATCAAGGATCATCAGGTGAACATCACAGATTTTTTTGGTGGTTTTCCTGACAAACTCGATGATCATCGGACCGAAACTGATGTTGGGAACAAAGCGGCCGTCCATCACATCCAGGTGAAACCAATCCGCTTCGCTTTCGTTGAGCATTTTACATTCTTCTTCCAGTTTCAGAAAATTGGCAGCAAGCAGGGAAGGAGCAACAATAGCCATGGTGTTAGTTTAAGGGATAAGTTTGGTGCAATATACAGGAATGGCTGTAAGGGAACTAATCATTTGATCTTTCCGGCAGCTTCCTTTGCTTCGGTAAATGTTTTATCTAAAGAATATGCTTTTTCATAGCTCAACTTAGCCTCTTGTTTCTGCCCCAGTATTTCCTGGCATTGGCCTATCCAGTACCAGGCATCGGCAAAAGCAGGGTTAACGGTATTGGCCAGTTGAAAGGTTTTTAAAGCTTCTGCTGTTTTTTTCTGATCGAGCAGGATCTTTCCTTTTTCAATATAGGCATTCAGATAGCGATGGTCGCGCTGAATGGTTTGATCGAACAGGCGGACAGCATTCGTTTTATCATTGATATTGGAATAATAAAGGCCTTTTACATAAAAAGGATCTGCATGCAGGTCCTGGCTATCCCGTCTGATCATTGAATCAGCCAGCGCTAATGCAGCGGGATTTTTTGTTTCCGCATATTGGTACATCAGTTTATTGCCAAGTTGCACATTCCCGGGTACCAGTTGATACGCTTTCTTCAAGGCAGCGATCATGCCGGGGATATCGTTTTTCTTTTCCAGCAGTTCTGATTTTAATACCAGGGTATTTACCTGGTTGGAATCTTTATGCAATATTTCATCGCAAACTGCGATGGCTTTATCGGTCATCTGCCGTGCATCATAAGAACGGGCCAGCAGGATATGCAGGAAAATGCTTTGGGGCAATTCCTGTATGGCTTTTTGCAGGAAAACGCTGGCCGAGTCGGGTTGCTTTTCCAACAGGGCATTGCCGATCCCGATGGCGTAAGTTTCTTCTTTGTTCAACGACCAGGCCTTCCGGAAATCGGCCAGTGCCGGTTCCGGAAGATTATTCCGGTTAAGCAATACAGCCCTCCGGAAATATAGCTCGTCCCGTGCGGGCTCCTTACGGATGCTGTCTGTAATAGAAGAGTAGGGTGGTTTGGCCAGTATTTCTGCGAAAGGAGAGTTTTCTTGACCGCTGCCTGCGCAACCCGCAAATAAAACCAGCAAAAGGATCGGATACCATTTCATTAACAATACAAAATTTAGGATTTTGGCCCTTTTCATACATCAAAATACGCTATCTATGACAATTGCCTGACAAATCAAATGCCGGTCAAAAATACCTTTGCCACCGCGTAATAAACGAATAAACATGAAAAAACTTGCTTTTGGCCTTTTTTCCCTTCTTGCATTGCTGTTCAGTGTTTTGAACCCGTATGCTGCAGCGGCTCAGCCGCCTGCGGCCGATACGCTTCATTATCCAGAAGAAACCCATTTCAGGAACATTCAGCAGCTCACATTCGGAGGGGATAATGCTGAAGCATATTGGAGCTACGACAGCAAGTGGCTCGTTTTTCAACGCACCAGCCCAAAGGATGGCATCCCTTGCGACCAGATCTTTATTGGTAAGGTTCCTCAAAAGCCCGGTGAAAAATTTGAATATAAAATGGTGAGTAGCGGTAAGGGCCGTACAACCTGTGCATTTTTTACCCGTGATGGGAAGCATATCATATATGCGTCTACCCATCTGGGAGCAGATACATGTCCGCCTACGCCAGACCGTGCCAAGTATGGCAATAAATATATCTGGCCTTTGTATGCCAGCTACGATATTTTCATGGCTGATCTCAATGGCAAGATCGTAAAGCAACTTACTCATTCCAGTGGTTACGATGCAGAAGCCACACTCAGCCCTGATGGAAAGAAAATGATCTATACAAGCGATAAGGATGGCGACCTGGAATTGTACATAATGGACCTTCAATCAGGCAAGGAAAAAAGGATTACCCATACGCTTGGTTATGATGGTGGCGCCTGGTTCAGTCCTGATGGTAAAAAAATCATCTGGCGTGCATCCCGTCCCAAAACCGATGCTGAGATCAAAGAATACAAAGAACTGCTGGCCGAGCATCTCGTGGCACCTACCAATATGGAAGTATGGGTAGCCGATGCTGATGGCAGCAATGCCCGCCAGATCACTTCTTACGGGCAGGCCAACTGGGCACCCAGCTATATGCCTGATAGCAAACGGATCATTTTTGCATCCAATCATGAATACAAAAGAGGTTTTCCCTTCAATCTTTATACGATCAATGAAGATGGCTCCAATCTCATCAAAGTGAGCCGCGACAAAGGCTTTGATGCCTTCCCCATGTTCTCGCCTGATGGCAAAAAGATCGTGTTTGCCAGCAACCGGAACAATGGAGGAACCAGGGATACGAATGTGTTTATTGCAGATTGGGTGGAGTGATGGTTGGAAGTCAGTATTGAACCTTCCGGGCAATTTTCCGTAGTTTTGAGCACCAAAATCTTAACATCATGGATACAGGCTTGCTGCATTTACATAATCTTCTTCGTTGGGTTATTATCATCTTATTGCTGATCTCCATTTTCAAGGCTTATTCGGGCTGGCAAAAGAAGAGAGCATTTACAGATGGCGACAGGCGGGTATGGTTGTTCACCATGATCAGTGCGCATATCACTTTATTATTGGGCCTTTATCAATGGCTGTGGGGAAGATTTGGAATGCTTAAAACAGAGTTGCCGGAAGGAGAAAGCGTAATGCAGAATAAATTTTACCGCTTCTTTTGGGTAGAGCATCCTACATTCATGATACTTGCCATCATATTCATCACGCTTGGATACCGCATGTCTAAAAAACCTCTTTCGGATGAATTGAAATTCAAAAGGGCTTTCTGGCTTTTCATAGTCGCTTTACTCATGATACTGGTTGCGGTTCCCTGGCCATTCCGTGAAGGCATTGCACGCCCTTTGTTTCCGGGTATGTAGTATCAGCGTAATTCAATCACGTTACAATCTTTCATTTCCTTTCCGTCAATCGTCAGGCGGACGAGGGTACGTACTTTATGCCATCCCTGTTTGCCGGCGGCACCCGGATTGATATGCAGGCATTGGTATTGCTGATCGTATATTACCTTGAGGATATGGGAATGACCACTGATAAATAATAGCGGGCGATGCAATGCCAGTTCTTTCCTTGTTTCCGGGTTGTATTTGGGAGGCGCCCCACCGATATGCCGCATCATCACTTTCACTGATTCACACATGAATACGAGTTGCTCAGGATAGTGGGCCCGGATATCCATGCCATCTATATTTCCATACACTCCTTTCAGTGGTTTAAACGCACTCAGCTTATCTGCAAGATCTGCATTGCCAAAATCACCGGCATGCCATATTTCATCACAATCTTTAAAATGACGGAATACAGATTCATCGAGGAAACCGTGGGTGTCTGAGATCAGGCCGATGCGTGTCATGGAAAATGAATATAAGATGCGAAGATATTTCCTAACTTTATACTATTGCGATTGTATGCCTTTCAAACGGAATTTTACATACTGGATCGATAAGCGCCGCTGGAAATACATTTTCCTGCTCTCTACCCTTGAATTGTCCCGGCCTTAAGCTGACTGCATAGCGACCGGTTGCTGGTCAACCGGCTATAATCAATATTGTACTTCTAAACAATTCAACATGCCGCATTATCATCGAATGGGAAACCTTCCCCATAAACGTCATACACAATTCCGCAAACCGGATGGAGGTTTGTATTCCGAACAATTATTTTCAACAGAAGGATTCAGCAATGATTCTTCCCTGTTATATCATATTCATCCGCCTACACAGATCATCCGCACAGAACCTGAACTGGATATAACACCGCAGGTAGCAGAAGAAAAAATGCTGAAACACCGCAGTTTTGAAGGGTTCAACATCCAACCGGCCAAAGATTATTTGCAGAGCCGCATGCCGGTGCTGGTGAATAATGATTGCCATATCGTGCTTGCTGCACCGCAGGAAAGCATGAAAGACTATTTTTACAAGAATACCGATGCCGATGAAATGATCTTTGTGCATGAAGGAAAGGGCACCTTGCATACGCAGTATGGCGATCTCCCTTTTAATTATGGGGATTATCTCGTGATACCGCGGGGTACTATTTACCAGGTAGAATTTGACGGACCGGATAACCGGCTCTTCATTGTAGAATCTTTCAGCCCTATCCGCTATCCTAAAAGATACCTGAGCAAATATGGCCAGTTGCTGGAGCATTCACCTTATTGCGAAAGGGATATCCGGCCACCGCAAAGCCTTTCTTCCTTTGATCAGAAAGGCGATTTCCTGATCAGGGCAAAGAAACGGGGCATACTCTATGGACTTCATTATGGCACACACCCATTTGACGTCGTAGGCTGGGATGGTTGCTGCTATCCTTTTGCATTTTCCATCCACGACTTCGAGCCGATCACAGGAAGAGTGCACCAGCCACCGCCGGTGCACCAGACTTTTGAGGCCAACAATTTTGTGGTCTGTTCTTTCTGTCCCCGCTTATTTGATTATCACCCACAGGCCATTCCGGCTCCATACAACCACAGTAATATAGACAGTGACGAAGTATTGTATTATGTAGACGGCGATTTCATGAGCCGTAAACATGTTACACGCGGCATGATCACCCTGCACCCTGCCGGCATACCACACGGCCCGCATCCCGGCGCCGTGGAAAAAAGCATTGGAGCAAAGGAGACAAAGGAACTGGCCGTAATGGTAGACACATTCCATCCACTGAAGATCACAAAACAGGCACTGGAAATCGAAAACCAGGGCTATGTGATGAGCTGGGCCGAGTAAACACAAGTATTTCTAATAACTAAAGCCTAATTCATTCTAAATACTCCCTTCCCGTCTTCCCGCCTTACCGGTAAAAAACTTACCGGTAAGGCGGGAAGACGGGAAGGGATACTTCAAGAACATGCAGTCTTTTTCCAAAGGACTTGTTCAAACAAAAAATTAATTGTTACTTTGTTTAACCATTTGGTTAAATCATGTCGAAACGGTTAAAAGACGAGACGTCGGAAGAGAAAATACTGGAAGCAGCCCGCAGAGTGTTTTTGCAAAAGGGGATGGCCGGTGCAAGAATGCAGGAGATTGCTGATGAAGCGGGGATCAATAAGGCCCTGCTGCATTATTATTTCAGGAATAAGGAATTATTGTTCGACAGGATATTTACACAAGCCGCTGCCAAGCTGTTTCCAAAAGTTGTGACCATACTGGATGCAGATCTGCCCCTGTTTGAAAAGATCGAAGGATTTATTTCGTCGTATATAGATGTGATGAGTGAAAACCCGTACCTGCCCTTGTTTGTATTGAATGAAGTGCACCGGGACCCTGAAGGATTTTATAAGCGGATCAGTGGGGAATTGAAACTCCCGCGTCCCGAGAAATTCCTGATGCAGATTGATCAGGAAGTGAAGCTGGGAAATATCAGGCCTGTAAGCCCTTTGCAATTATTTATGAACATTCTTTCAGGAACGGTTTTTCCATTCATCGCCAAACCTTTATTTCAAATGCATATAGGGGTGGATGAATTCCAGTTCCGCCAGTTCATGCTGCAACGGAAAACAGAGTTTGCCCGCTTTGTGATCGATGCATTGAGAAAATAATTTTTTTACTTAAAAATTAACCAAATGGTTAAGATTGTTAAATGGTTATTTGTCCTGCTTCCTCAATGGGTGATTGCCCAGGATGCAGGCAAGCTGGACCTGCAGCAGGCTTATACAGAAGCTCAGCAAAACTATCCGGCCATCCGGCAAAAGGGATTGATAAAGCAGACAGCAGAACTGAGTATCGATAATCTTTCCAAAGCTTATCTGCCGCAACTGCAATTGAACGGGCAGGCAAGCTATCAGTCGGACGTGACGAAGGTTGCTATTCCTTTGCCGGGTATTACTGTTCCTGCTCTTTCTAAAGACCAGTATAAGATCACCGCAGATCTGAGCCAGACCATCTATGATGGAGGAACTGTGAAAGCGCAAAAGGAATGGCAGCAACTGAATGCCGGTGTTGAAGATGAAAGGGCTGAAGTAGAACTCTACCAGTTAAAGGAAAGGATCAACCAGCTTTACCTGGGCATTCTTTACCTGGACGAACAGCTTCGCCAGGTTGATCTTATAAGAGCGGACTTGAACAACGGGATCAAAACCGTAAGCGCTCAGGTGGATAATGGCGTGGCGTTCCGTTCGAACCTGAATTTATTGAAAGCGGAATTGCTGAAGAATGATCAAAGGGCTATTGAGCTGAAAGCTTCGCGCAAAGGCATGATCAACACACTCTCGCTTTTCCTGAACCGTCCGCTGCCTGAAAATACGGTGTTTGAAAAACCTGCGGATCCATTTCCCGGTTTGCCAGACAAGCAAGTGCAACGGCCTGAACTAAGATTGTATGATAACCAGGCAAAACTGTTTGCGCAGCAAAACAAAGTGATCGATGCAAAGAACCTTCCCAAATTCAGCGCCTTTGTGCAGGGTGGTTATGGCAGGCCTGGCCTTAATTTTCTCGATAATAGTTTTGACCTGTTTTATGTGGCTGGTGTCCGGCTTAACTGGTCGCTGGGTGGATTGTACACCAAAAAGAAAGAAAAGGAGCTGGTAAAGATCAGCCAGCAGCAAGTGGCTTTACAAAAAGAAACCTTCCTGTTGAACACCAATGCCAGCCTGAGCCAGCAACAATCGGATATGGAGAAACTGGAGCAACTGGTAACAACAGACAGGGAGATCATCGCTTTACGCCAATCCGTGAAAGAAGCGGCAAAAGCGCAATTGGATAATGGAGTGATCACGGCTACTGATTATCTCGATGAAGTGAATGCAGAAGACCAGGCGCGTCAACTGATGATCACCCATCAACTGCAATGGCTGCAGGCAAAGATCAATTATCAAACCATTTTAGGAAAACAATAAACTGTATTATGGACAAACGAATGTATATCCCGGCGATCATGCTCTTTGCATTGGCTGCATGCGGCAACAAAGAACATGATTTTGATGCATCGGGAACTTTTGAAACAGATGATGTGGTAGTATCATCCGAGACAGGCGGAAAGATCATTCTTTTCCAGGTGGAAGAAGGGGATAGTATTCCTGCAGGCAAAATAGTAGGAGAGGTGGATGCAGAAAATATGCGTTTGCAAAAAGAGCAGGTGGAAGAAAGCATCCGGGCGCTGCAGGAAAAAACAGCCGACGTATCGCCACAGATCAAATTGTTGCAGGACCAGTTATCTGTTCAGCAAACACGTGTCGCCAACCTGGAACATGAAAAGAACAGGATCGAAAATCTTATTAAGCAGGATGCTGCCACTGGCAAACAGTTGGATGATATAAACTTTCAACTGGAATCTGCCAGGAAAGAACTGGTGGTGACACAGCAGCAGATAAAAGTGCAGCAGAATAATGTATCAACTCAAAACAGGTCTATTCTCAGTGAAGGTAAACCCCTGTCAAAAAGGGTGGCGCAACTGGATGATCAGTTAAAGCGGGCCAGCATTGTCAATCCTATCGGTGGTATTGTTACCACCAAGTATGCTGAGGAAGGGGAATACTCCACTCCCGGTAAAGCGCTGTATAAGATAGCTGATCTTTCTGTGCTCACGCTCCGGGTTTATATCACCGGCACTCAATTGTCACAGGTGAAATTAGGCCAGGTTGTAAAAGTGTGGGTCGATAATGGTGCAGATAAATACAAAGAATATACTGGTACGATCACCTGGATCTCCGGCAAAGCAGAGTTCACACCCAAGACCATTCAAACAAAAGATGAACGCGCCAATCTTGTATATGCAGTAAAAATAAAAGTGAAGAATGATGGCTATCTCAAGATAGGCATGTATGGAGAAATCACTTTTCAATAAACGTTGTTAGCATGGGATCAGTTGTCGTAAATAATATTGTCAAAACCTATGGCACCAAAAAAGCCCAGGTAACTGCACTTAACGGAATTAGTTTTGAAGTGGCGCCGGGAGAATTGTTTGGCATCATCGGGCCGGATGGGGCGGGCAAAACAAGCCTGTTCCGTATTCTCACCACGTTGATGCTGGCTGATAAAGGCGAAGCCTCTGTTGATGGTTATGATGTGGTGAAAGATCTGAAAGCTATCCGGAAAAGAGTGGGATATATGCCCGGCCGTTTTTCCCTGTACCAGGACCTTACTGTTGCAGAGAACCTGGAATTTTTCGCCACTATTTTCAATACATCCATTGAAGAGAACTACGATCTTATCAAAGATATCTATTCGCAGATAGAACCATTTAAAAACAGGCGGGCAGGCAAATTATCTGGCGGTATGAAGCAAAAGCTTGCTCTTAGCTGCGCCCTGATCCATTATCCTTCTGTTCTTTTCCTGGATGAACCTACAACCGGTGTGGATGCCGTTTCCCGGAAAGAGTTTTGGGAAATGCTTCGCAGGCTGAAAGAAAAAGGGATCACTATTCTTGTTTCCACCCCTTATATGGATGAAGCTTCGCTTTGCGATCGCGTGGCGCTGATGCAGGAAGGAAAACTGATGTCGGTGAATACGCCAAGCGGTATCGTGGAGCAATTTGGAAAACCCTTGCTGGCTGTCCGTTCCGGCAATATGCTGCAGCTTCTCCGTGATCTGAAACAATGCCGTGAAGTGGAAGATGCTTATCCGTTTGGAGAATATCATCATGCCGTGATGAAAAAAGATTTCAGTCAGCAGGAACTGGAAGCTTGTTTAAAAAATCATCCCGGTGTGACCATTAAGGCAATACAGCCTGATATCGAAGATTGTTTTATGGACTTAATGAAGAACTGAATATGGAATATGTAATACAGGCAGAAAAGCTTAGCAAAACGTTCGGGGAGTTCAAGGCCGTTGACGAAATATCCTTCCAGGTAAGCAAGGGTGAGATATTTGGCTTTCTTGGCGCCAATGGCGCAGGTAAAACAACGGCCATGCGCATGCTATGCGGTTTGTCTATCCCAAGTTCAGGTAAAGCTACTGTAGCTGGGTTTGATGTATACAAACAAACAGAACTGATCAAAAAGAACATTGGCTATATGAGCCAGAAATTTTCTTTGTATGAAGACCTTACCGTGAAAGAGAATATGCAGTTCTATGGAGGGATCTATGGGAAGAGCAATCAATTCATCAAAGAAAAAACAGCCGCTATTATCGAACAACTGAGCCTGCAAAATGAAGCCGGCAAACTGGTCGGTTCGCTACCGCTGGGCTGGAAACAGAAGCTGGCTTTTTCCGTTGCTATTTTTCATGAGCCCGCGATCGTTTTCCTGGATGAGCCTACCGGTGGTGTGGACCCTGTAACAAGAAGGGAATTCTGGGGCATGATCTACCAGGCAGCTGATAGAGGCATCACTGTATTTGTTACCACTCACTATATGGATGAGGCTGAATATTGCAACCGTGTAAGCATTATGGTGGACGGAAGAATTGAAGCGTTGGACTCTCCTCATGGCTTAAAAAAGACATTCGGTACGGATTCGATGGACAGTGTGTTCCTGAAACTGGCGAGAGGGGCAGCCCGTTCAGCAGACTAAGGGTTTAAATCAATCATCAAAACCACCTGAAGTGGAACAGCAAAAAAAACATTCATTCCTGAAACGAAACAGCTCGCTGTTTGCTTTTATCCGGAAGGAATTTTATCACATCTTCCGGGATAAACGCACGATGTTCATACTGCTTGGTATGCCCATTGTGGAGATCATCATTTTCGGTTTTGCATTGACGAATGAGGTAAAGAATTCCAAAATAGCCGTGTTTGATCAGTCGGCCGACCAGGCTTCTGTTGCTATAACGCAGGAGCTGAATGCCAGCAGGTACTTTGATGTGGTGAAAGATATTCATAGCTACAGTGATATCGATGCAGCATTCAGGAAAGGCACCATGAAGCTGGCAGTTGTTTTCCCAAAAAATTTCCATGAAGACCTTTTACATCTCAACAAAGCGCAGGTGCAACTGATCGCGGATGCATCAGATCCCAATGTGGCTACCACGCTGACGAATTATGCTACTGCTATCATTCTTGATTACCAGGACAGGATCACGCAGGGCAGGGAGGTCCCTTATACGATCAAGACAGAACAGCGCATGTTGTATAACCCGCAACTGAAGGGCGCTTACAGTTTTGTGCCCGGTGTGATGGCAATGGTATTGATGCTGATCTGTACGATGATGACGGCAGTTACGATCGTAAAGGAAAAAGAAACAGGCACGATGGAGATCATGCTGGTATCGCCTTTGCAACCATTCAAGATCATTGTGGCAAAAGCAGTCCCTTATCTTTTGCTTTCGCTGATCAATATTGCTAGCATTCTTTTGCTCAGCACATTTGTGCTGGGCGTACCGATCCAGGGGAATTTATTGTTACTGATCGGCGAAGGCGTTTTGTTTATCATCACCTGCCTCACGTTGGGATTGCTCATTTCCACTTCTACCGATTCGCAGCAAACAGCGATGTTTATTTCTTTAACAGGAATGTTTCTTCCCACGGTGATGCTCAGCGGCTTCATGTTCCCGATCGAGAACATGCCCAGGTTTTTACAGATCATATCCAATATAGTTCCTGCACGCTGGTTTTATTCGATCGTGAAAGATGTAATGATCAAAGGACTTGGTTTTACTGCAGTGTGGAAGGAAACATTGATACTGGTGGGAATGACATTGGCTTTACTGGCATTAAGCATAAAGAAATTCAAGATAAGGCTGGCTTGATAGGACAGCCTAAAACTCATTATATGCGGAGCTTAAAATTTTTACTTCAAAAGGAATTCCGGCAGATATTCCGGGATAAGTCCATTCTCCGGATCATTTTTATTATGCCGCTGGTGCAGTTGATCGTGCTTCCTCTGGCAGCCGATTATGAAATGAAGAATATCAGCCTGAGCGTGGTGGACCATGACCATTCCGGTTATTCCCGCCAGCTTGTGCAGAAGATCACGGCTTCCGGTTATTTCCGGTTGAATGATTATTCGCCTACGTTCCATGCTTCCATGCAGGAAGTGGAAAAGGACCGTTCCGATATTATACTGGAGATCCCGGCTCATTTTGAAAGGGACCTGGTAAGCCAGAGCGAAGCTACCCTGTTTGTGGCGGCCAATGCGATCAATGGTGTAAAAGCCGGGTTGGGCAGTGCTTATCTCCAAAGTATTATCCGTGATTATAATGGCCAGGTGCGCACAGAGTGGATGCAGCTTCCGCGGTTCAACCCGGACCTGGAGATAGCCGTTACTTCATCCAACTGGTTCAATCCTTTGCTGAATTACAAATATTTTATGGTGCCGGGCATACTGGTGGTGCTGGTGACCATGGTAGGCGCTTTTCTCAGCTCGCTCAATATTGTAAAGGAAAAGGAGATAGGCACGATCGAGCAGATCAATGTGACGCCTGTAAAAAAGCATTATTTCATTCTGGGCAAGCTGATCCCGTTCTGGATCCTGGGCCTGGTGGTGATGTCGCTGGGTTTGCTGATCGCCTGGCTGGCTTATGATATTATGCCTGTGGGCAGTTTTCTGACCATTTATGTATTTGCAGCGGTTTACCTGCTGGCGGTGCTGGGGCTGGGATTGCTGGTGTCTACCTACACTTCCAACCAGCAGCAGGCCATGCTGATCTCTTTTTTTATGATGATGGTCTTTATCCTGCTTGGCGGGTTGTACACTTCCATTGAAAGCATGCCTGCCTGGGCGCAATGGATCACACGGTTCAACCCGGTTTCCTATTTTATTGAAGTGATGCGGATGGTGATATTAAAAGGCAGCCGCTTGCCGGATATCAGCAGGCATTTGTTGATCATGACCGGATTTGCGGTGCTGCTGAATGGCTGGGCGATAATGAACTACAGGAAGAGGGGGTAAAGGAACTATTGGCCCAGACTTGCGTATTGACGGGCATCGATCATTTGACCATTTTTCGTTATATTCGGATAACTAAAAACGCTTTGCCATGATCAAATTAAATGACCTGAAACCAGGAGACATTATCTCCGTCAACGATGAAGGGGTTGAAAGGGAAGGAACAGTGGTAAGAGTGAATCATGAGGACCATTGTGTGCTGGTGAACAACGGCATCCAGGAATTCTGGTACAACCTTGATGAAGTAAAATCCATTCCGTTGGACGACCACCAGTTGACCAGGCTGGGCTTTTCCAGCGAGGTGGTTGACGGGGGAGTGAAATACAAAAAAGACTCTTTCCGGCTGGTAACGCCGCGGCAGGGCGATTTTTCCCATATCGATATGTGGTGGCGGGAAGACCGGCGTCATTTTAATTTCCCACTCGGCGTACATGAGTTGCAGAACCTGCACCTGTCTATGACCAAGATCCCCCTGGAACTGCCTGGATAGGCTAAAAATCAATCATTTCGGCTGGTTTTTTATGGGTAAAAATCTTATTTTTGGGCCTTCACCGAAAAATAAGGGAGGTTATTTCTTTTTTCGCCAGTATACTCCTATCTTTGCACCCCTAAAAATAGTATGTCGAAACAACCCCTTATCAAACAAGACGGTATCATTCTGGAAGCGCTTTCTAACGCTATGTTCAGGGTGAAGCTGGAAAATGGGCACGAAATACTGGCCACCATCTCCGGGAAAATGCGGATGCACTATATCCGGATCCTGCCAGGAGATAAAGTGGGAGTGGAACTGTCGCCATACGATTTAACGAGGGGTAGGATCAATTTCAGGTATAAATAAAACTGATTCATGAGATGAGTCTTCAGGCGAATCTCAGGACATTTTAGAAATATAAAAGTGATTCGTCATGAAAGTAAGAGCATCCATTAAAAAAAGAAGTGCAGATTGCAAGATCGTGCGTCGTAAAGGCAAACTGTACGTGATCAACAAAAAGAATCCCCGCTTCAAGCAGCGTCAGGGATAATCAGCCTTCGCTGAAGTTATGGCGGGCACTGTGCCCCGTACAGCAGGTTAATCAGTTAATAACAAACAAAACAGTAGAGAAATATGGCACGTATTGCCGGTGTTGACTTACCAAAAAATAAAAGAGGCGAAATAGGACTGACCTATATCTATGGTATCGGCCCTTCTACCGCCAAGTACATTCTTGACAAGAACAATATCGACCGCAACAAGAAAGTACATGAGTGGAATGATGACGACCTGAATGCTATCCGTACTACCATTACGGACGAGCTGAAGGTAGAAGGTCAGTTGCGTTCTGAAGTGCAGATGAGCATCAAGCGTTTGCTGGATATCGCCTGCTACCGTGGCCTCCGTCACAGGAAAGGTCTGCCGGTTCGCGGTCAGCGTACTAAAACCAATAGCCGTACCCGTAAAGGGAAACGTAAAACGGTTGCTGGTAAGAAGAAAGCGGCTAAGAAATAATGATCGGGAGTTCGGGACTGAAGGGTTCCGAATTCTTCATTATATGACTTACAGACAACTGAATCAATTGCGGATCGCTTCGTAAGTCGGCAGGAGGGTTGATTCAACCGTTAAAAGACAGGTATATCCCTGTCACCCCTGATCTTGGTCCGGGGCCGGGAATAAGTAAAAAAATAAAGATTACCTCAGAACAACGAACATGGCAAAAGCACAACAACAAAACAGCGCTAAAGCCGCTGCGAAGAAGAGGGTGGTAAAAGTAGATGCGTACGGTGATGCGCATATCTCTGCCACTTTCAACAACATCATCATCAGCCTTACCAACAAGACCGGCCAGGTTATCTCCTGGAGCAGTGCTGGTAAAATGGGCTTCAAAGGTTCTAAAAAGAACACTCCTTATGCAGCCCAGATGGCCGCTTCAGACGCCGCTAAAACAGCGCTGGACGCAGGTCTGAAAAGAGTAGACGTGTATGTGAAAGGTCCTGGTTCAGGCCGCGAAGGCGCTATCCGTTCCCTTTCCCAGAGCGGTATTGAAGTGGTGATGATCAAAGACGTTACACCGTTACCACACAACGGTTGCCGTCCTCCCAAGAAAAGAAGAGTCTAGTCCACCTTCGCTGAAGCTACGGCGGACAGGCCCACCAATCAGCAAAAGCTAGGGCGGGCAAATTCCCGGAGTTACAGTGAGTGGATACTCAATATAGTTTGCGTAGTGAATGCTACGTATTCAGCCAATTTTTGGTTTCATTTATTAAAGGGTACTCGATTGATTTTTTTAAGGCTTTTTACTGATCGACGTACCGGTTTCTAAAAAAGCTTAATGAAAGTACAATTATGGCACGTTACAATGGTCCAAAGACCAAAATCTCCCGCATTTTCGGTGAGCCTATTTTAGGAAATGGTAAATGGTTGGGTAAAAACAGCAACCCTCCCGGCCAGCATGGTGAAAAACGCAAACGCAAAACTTTAGGAGAATATGCTCTCCAGTTGCGTGAAAAGCAAAAGGCAAAATATACCTATGGTATGTTGGAAAAACAATTCCGTAAAACATTCGATGAAGCTTCCCGCCGTAAAGGTGTAACAGGTGAAAACCTGATCAAATTGCTGGAAGCCCGTCTGGACAATACGGTTTTCCGCATGGGTATTGCCCCCAGCCGCCCCGCTGCCCGTCAGTTGGTTAGCCACAAACACATTGAAGTAAATGGTGAAGTAGTGAATGTACCTTCTTTCCAGTTGAAAGCTGGAGATGTGATCACTATCAAAGAAGGAAGCAAAGCCAGAACTTCTATTACCAGTGTTGTTCGTGCCAAAAATCCCAAATTCAGCTGGTTGGATTGGAACGAGACTGAATTCAAAGGAACTTTCATCACTTACCCTGAAAGGGAAAGCGTTCCTGAGAACATTAAGGAACAGTTGATTGTTGAGTTGTATTCTAAGTAATAATTGCCTGGCTTAGCCTCGCAATGCAGACGGTTTTACCTGGTAAACAATTCAGGATACCGGCTGCCGGCTTCAAACTCTGTTACACCATTTTAAAAACAAACTCTAAATATGGCCATTTTAAATTTCCAAAAACCGGATAAGATCATCCTGCAGAAGGCGACTGATTTCGAAGCTCAATTTGAGTTTCGTCCACTGGAGCCTGGCTTTGGCGTTACGATAGGTAATGCACTTCGCCGTGTATTGCTGAGCTCTCTCGAAGGCTATGCGATCATAGGTGTGAAGATCGAAGGTGTGGAGCATGAATTCGCTACCATGAAGGGCGTAAGCGAAGACGTGGTGGAAATTTTCCTGAACCTGAAACAGGTTCGCTTCAAAAAAATCGTTGATCACGAAGTGGCAAGCGAGAAAATCCTCCTGTCACTGAAGAATAAAACAGAATTCACAGCCGGCATGATCGGCGAAGGCACCCATTCCTTCCAGATCATGAACCCCGAACTGCTGATCTGCACACTGGATTCTTCTGCGAAAATGGATGTGGAACTGACCATCGGCAAAGGCCGCGGTTATGTACCTGCAGAAGAAAACAAACCCAAAGATGCGCCTATCGGTTATATTCCTATCGATGCGATCTATACCCCCATCAAGAACGTGAAATACACGATCGAGAATACCCGGGTAGAACAACGCACCGACTTCGAAAAACTGATCATGGAAGTATCTACAGATGGTACCATCCATCCTGAAGAAGCCGTTAAACAGGCTTCCAGGATCCTGATCCAGCACCTGATGATCATCACTGACGAAAACATCACTTTCGATAACAAAGAAGAGAAGAAAGAAGACCTGGTGGACGAACAAACCCTGCAACTGCGCAAGGTGCTGAAAACTCCGCTGGAAGACCTCGATCTCTCTGTTCGCGCCTTCAACTGTCTGAAAGCTGCAAAAATCAACTCCCTCAGCGAGCTGGTACAATACGAGCAGGAAGACCTGATGAAATTCCGCAACTTCGGTCAGAAATCACTGGCTGAAATTGAGCAGGTGTTGACTGAAAGAGGATTAGGTTTCGGTATGGACCTGATGAAACTCGGTGTTGATAAAGACGAATTGTAAAGAATAGTTATCCTGTCACCCCGTCCCGGATCAAGGTCCGGGATGATAACTGGGAATATGGTGACACCATTTTTAATAACGTAGGCTGTAATTCCTGACACGGTACAGCCGGTAAAACTTAAAAGTCATGCGTCACGGAGACAAAGTAAAAAATTTAAGCCGCACCAAAGCACACAGAGAGGCTTTGCTGAGTAACCTGGCCTGCCAGCTGATCACTCATAAGCGCATTGTTACTACAGTAGCAAAAGCGAAAGCTTTGCGTGTGTACGTCGAGCCTTTGATCACCAAAGGAAAAGAGAACACTACGCATCAGCGCAGGGTGGTATTCAGCTACCTGCAGGATAAAGAAGCGATCAAAGAATTGTTTGGCAACGTAGCAGAAAAAGTTGCTGGCCGCCCCGGCGGTTACACCCGTATTATCAAACTGGGCGCCCGTCCTGGTGATAATGCTGAAACAGCTTTGATCGAACTGGTTGATTTCAACGAGATCTATGGTAAGGGTAAGGGTGAAGCCAAGGAAGGCGCTAAGAAAACACGCCGTAGCAGAAGCACTGTCAAGAAAACAGACGCTAAAGCGGAAGAAACCACTACCACAGAAGAAAAAGCAGCCGAATAAGTTTTTCTTCCTAAGTATAAGATACCCCGCTCAGTTAATGAACGGGGTATTTTTTTTGTCCTCATTGAAATAAAGTATTTTCAATTCGCGATTGCTGATGACCACTGGCCGGTTGGCTGGTTCATTGCCTGTTTAACCGGCAATCGTTCTGGCGTAGGCAATGGTCAAAGGCAACGAATAATGACAAAGACCATGAACCAGCAATCAAACCCCAATCTCCAGCAATTCAGGAATGAAGTAGGTATCAGGTTTCAGCTTTACAATAGCCTCTTCACTTCATTGCCCTTTCACCGTATTGAAAAAACGGGAATCCTTCTTTCATTACTCTCCAATAATTGCGAGGAAGGATATAAGAAGAATTATAGTCCCATTCATATCATCGATGAATTTTTCAGCAAGCATACTTCCTACAATAATGAAAAGGAACAGACAGACCTGCTTTTCCGTTTCGTTCAATATGTGGAGCGCCAGGTAGTATTGTTTGATGCACTGGAAGATGCTGCTTTCCGTGAAGTGCATGATCTGAACGGCGTGGGCACGCTTAAACATCTTGAATCAGAAGTGTTGCAGGATAATAAGCAGGCAGAGCTTGCCGAAAAACTGAAAGACTTTTCAATCAGATTGGTGCTTACTGCGCACCCTACACAGTTTTATCCAGGTTCCGTATTGGGTATCATCAATGACCTTTCAAAGGCGCTGACACACAACAATTCCATTCTGATCAATAGCTATCTTCAGCAATTAGGAAGAACCCCCTTCTTTAAAAAACAAAAACCTACTCCTTTTGATGAAGCTGTGAGCCTGATCTGGTACCTGGAAAATGTATTTTATCCAGCTGCAGGTAAAATCGTTTCTACACTCAAAAACCAGTTCCAGGATGCAGTAAGCAAAGACAATCCCATGATCAGGATGGGCTTCTGGCCGGGTGGCGACCGTGATGGCAACCCTTTCGTGACCAGTGATATCACGCTGCAGGTGGCTGATGCACTTCGGGGCGGTATTATCAAATGTTATTACCAGGACGTACGTAAACTGAGACGCCGCCTCACTTTTGCCGGCGTGGACATTATATTGACCGAACTGGAAAACAAATTATATACTAACTTATTCATCCCCGGATTAAAAACAGAACTTACCAGCAAAGAGGTGATACAAATGCTGGAACAGATCAGGGAGATCATTATTTACCAACACAATGGTTTGTTCCTGCACATGGTTGACAATCTGATCAACAAAGTACAGGTATTCGGTCTTCATTTTGCATCGCTCGACATCCGCCAGGAAAGCTCTGTTCATGGCAAAGTGCTGGAAGCATTGTCTTCCGCAGGTGTGCTGGATGCGGGGTATAAGAATTTAACCGAAGAAGAGAAGATACAATATCTCTCTTCTGTCAAAGCTGAAGCTGATCCGGAGAAATTGCAGGACGGTATTTACCAGGACACATTGAAATCGATCAAAACGATCAGGGATATCCAACAGTTTAACGGACCTGAAGGATGCAACAGGTATATCATCAGCCAGTGCAACAGTGCGCTTAATGCCATGGAAGTGTATGGCCTGTTCCTGCTGGCAGGATGGAAGAAAGAGGAAATGAATATTGATATCGTGCCGTTGTTCGAGACCATTGGCGATTTGCAGGAAGCAGCAGATATCATGAGAACTTTGTACACCGATCCGGTTTACCGTGCGCACCTTGAAAGAAGGAATAACCGGCAAACCATTATGCTTGGCTTTTCCGATGGCACCAAGGACGGCGGATACCTGATGGCCAACTGGAGCATTTATAAAGCAAAAGAACAATTGACAGCCATATCCAGGGAGTATAAAGTGGATGTGATATTCTTTGATGGCAGGGGCGGTCCTCCTTCGAGAGGTGGTGGTAAAACACATAAATTCTATGCATCCATGGGGCAGAATATTTCCAACAAGGAGATACAGTTGACGGTGCAGGGGCAAACCGTGAGTTCCAATTTCGGGATCATTGATGCGGCCCAGTATAATATGGAGCAGTTGCTGAATGCAGGTATTTCCAATGACCTGTTCCCGACCAAATATTTTACACTGAATGAGAAGGAAGAAAACCTGATGCAGGAATTATCTGAAGCAGGTTATGAAGCATATAAATCCCTTCGCGATCATCCTTACCTGGCCGATTATCTTTTGCATGCAAGCCCATTGAGGTATTACAGCGAAACGAATATCGGCAGCCGGCCGGCCAAGCGTGGCGGGGCTTCAGGCTTATCATTGAAAGATCTTCGCGCCATTCCTTTTGCAGGGTCATGGAGCCAGCTGAAGCAGAACGTAACAGGCTTTTACGGAGTAGGATCAGCCTTGAAGAAAATGGAAGAGAAAGGAAGACTGGGTGCTGCACAGCAATTGTATAAGGATTCATTATTTTTCAAAACGCTGATCGATAACTGTGAAATGGCTATGATGAAATCCTTCTTCCCACTGACGGCTTATCTGAGTAACCACAAGCAATTTGGAGAAATCTGGCAGATGATCTTTAATGAATTTGAACTGACCAGGCAATACCTGGTAAAATTATCCGGACATACAGAACTGATGTACGATTACCCGATTGATCAGTTGTCTATCCAGATGCGTGAAAGGATCGTGCTGCCCCTGGTTACGATACAACAGTATGCATTGACCAAAGTAAGAGAGTTCGAAGAACAACTGGTCCAGGCGCCGATGAAGGAAGTGTATGAAAAACTGGTGATGCGCTGTTCGTTTGGAATTATCAATGCGGGAAGGAATTCTGCTTAATCTTTAATTCCAAGTGCTTTCATTACCGCGGCTTTGTATAACCTGCCTATGGGCAATTCGTGTTGCCCTATCTCAATGGAGACACTGTCGATTGATTGTATCTTATCTATGGCAACGATATAGGAACGATGGATGCGTAAAAACTGGTTATCCGGTAATTTCTCTTCCAGGTAAGTGATGCGTTGATAAGTGATAATATCTTTTTGCACCGTTCTCACTCTTACGTAATCTCCCAGGCTTTCTATATACAGGATACCCTTCAAAAAAACTTTCACCATTTTTTTGTCGGCTTTCAGGTAAATAAAGGGAGCCGGGGTGCTGTGATCAGTAGCAGGAGAGATTTGATTATCCAATACACCGGTGCCCTGGCTGGCATGGTATTTATTAATGGCGGCAAGAAACCGCTCAAATGAGATCGGTTTAAGCAGGTAATCGAGAGCATTCAGTTCAAATCCTTCCAGTGCAAAATCCCTGAAAGCAGTAGTGAAGATAACAGTAGGCCTTGTTGATAAGGTCTTTAAGAAATCTATTCCGTTCAGTTTCGGCATCTGTATGTCGAGGAAAACCAGGTCCACTTTATTCTTTTGAAGAAAAACAGTGGCGGCGATCGCATTATCGCATCGCCCTGCGAGTGTCAGCGTATCCAGTTGGCCAATAAACTTTTCCAGCACATCAGCTGCAAGAGGCTCATCGTCTACAATGAGGCATTGAATGGTATGCGGAGTGTGGCTCATCAGGCGATCTTGATTTTTAAATCAACCATATAGCGGTCAGGCTCTTTTTTTAGTTCTACCTGGTGTGTTTTAGGGTACAAAAGCTGAAGCCGTCGCAGTACATTTTGCAGGCCAATCCCGTTCGGAGTATTTTTAGCGGGTGCAGCAATTCCGTCATCGGTAAGGCTGTTTTCCACTTTTACATTCAGCCAGCCTGCTTTTTCTTTTATATCGATAGTCACCCACACTTTATCCATTTCATTGCTTACCCCATGCTTGAAAGCATTTTCCGCAAATGGAATAAGCAGCAAGGGCGCAATGAGCTTGCCGGTAATATCGCCAGATACATTTACGGATACATCAAGACGGTTGCCATAGCGGATCGTTTCCAGTTCTATATAATTCCGGATATGTTTTATCTCTTTATTAAGGGGTACCATATCCGACCGTGAATCGTACAACATATAACTCATGAGTTCGGAAAGCTTCAGTACCGTCAGTGGAGCAGCAGGGGATGCCTGAAGGGTAAGGGAATAAAGATTATTGAGCGTATTGAATAAAAAATGCGGATGCACCTGCGCCTTCAGGAAATTCAGTTCTGCATTCAATTTTTCTTTTTCAACTTCCTGTTGCAGTTGCTCCTGCGCAAACCATTGTTTAAATATCCTGATCACCAGTGTTAACAGCAATACGGGGCTAAGAAACCACAACATTCCCTTAAACAGCATATACCATACAAAAATGCTGTCAGGGTGTGTTTCTTTTGGCAGGAAAAGGGGCTCTGTAACCCATTCCTGGATAATTCTGCTTAATACAGCTCCTGCAAAGAGCAGGAGCAAAGCGCTTACACAGTAGGCCAGGTATTTCTTTTTATAAAAGAATCTTGGGTATAATACATACATGTTTATATATGCTACCAACATGGCGGCGGGCAATCCAGGCAACTCTACCAGGAAATAATAAAGGAAACTTTCACCACCCTGGAAATGCACACCAGTGTAGACAAGCATATACCCGGCCCAGAAAAGTATATGCGTCAGCAGGCGGTTGTCAGCGATGTAGAACTGTCTTATCATCTGAGGAATTCGCAAGTTTGTAAATTAAGCATAAATGTGGAGCGGCCGTATTATTTCGACCAACGACCGTTTTTGACCAGTATTCGACATTTACTGCTTTCTGCCTTACCTGGATAGCTGCCCGCCTAAATTTCATTTATTGCTTTGCCCCATACTTTTCATTTGCAGAAACTTAAATGAGAAGAATGATACTCCGCATCCTGGTCCTTTTGTTGTTGCTGGCGACCTGGCCAGGCAGCAGTATCCTGTCGCAACAGGAAGGCCGCATATCCGGCCGGGTGATTGTTGATCCAGGTGAACCACTTGGCTATGGTACCGTAGTTTTATTAAAGGCTGCAGATTCTGCTGCAGTAAAAACGGTAATCACCAACGATGCCGGTGATTTTGAATTTAGGGCTGTGCCTGAAGGGCGATACCGGCTCCGTGTTATGGCTGCAGGTATAGTTCAGCAGGAAGCTGTATTGACTGTGGTAGGCAAACAAACTGCCTTATCAGCAATAACCATTCATGTGCAACGGGCAGTTACTCAATTGCAGGCTGTAAAAATTGTTGCAAAAAGACCATTGGTTGAAATAAAGATTGACATGACTGTTGTGAATGTGGATGCTTTATTGTCCAATGCCGGCAGTAATGCACTGGAAGTGCTGGAGCTATCGCCAGGGGTGAGAGTGGATAACGATAATATCAACCTTAATGGCAAGCAGGCTGTGACAATTTATATAGATGATAAACCCACTTATTTACAGGGAAGCGACCTGGCCAGTTACCTGCGATCAATTCCTGCAGGCATGCTGGACAGGATTGAGATCATGCCCAATCCGCCGGCCCGCTACGATGCAGCAGGCAATGGAGGCATCATCAATATTAAATTGAAAAAGAACCGAAACAAAGGGTTTAACGCTGCAATAGTATCTGAGAACATCCGTGGCAGGCGGACCAGGTTATCTCAAAGTGCTAACCTGGGTTTCCGGAATGATAAATTCAACCTGTATGGTGATTTAAGTTACTACACCGGAGCAGGATTGGCTACTGTTAACAGCAGCAGGAATTATGTGGCGGATACTGGCCGCAGTTTGCAATCGCTTAATCAACTGACGACCATTAATACTCCCAATCACAATATACAGGCAAAAGCAGGTATCGATTGGTATGCTTCACCCAAAACAACCTGGAGCGCTTATATCAGCCGCTACAGCCGGGGCCTGAAAGAAGAAACTGCACTTACCAGCACTCAGTCTTATTTCACCACTCATGCGGATAGCATCACGGAAGGAAACAACCTGGCCAGGAATGATGCAGGCAACACCGGTTTTCATTCAGGCTTCCGGCAGGTATATGATACGCTTGGACGAGAGCTGTCTATCCTCGCCGATTACACAGGTTATGAATTCGATCAGGTGTTGCAGAATGAAAATACGAGCTATCAAAAGAATGGTAATGATAAAGACCAGGAGGCACTGAATGGTATTCTTTCAGACAGGATAAATATTTTTTCAGTGAAAGGGGATTATGTACATCCCATTACCAGGCAGGCTAAAATAGAAGCCGGCTTTAAATCAAGCATGGTTTCTACCCGGAACAATGCACTTTATGAAGGAAGGGTTTCCGATACAATATATGCCGCGAACAATCATTTCAAATATAAGGAAAGGATACACGCAGCTTATTTCAATTATAGCGGTCAGTTTAAGAGGATAGATATTCAAACAGGTTTGCGGCTGGAGCATGCTGATGTTTCTGGCAAAGAAACGGATGGTACTATTTCTTTTGATAGAAGCTATACGCGTTTATTCCCAACCATGTTCTTATTATGGAAGGTTGACAGGAATGATCAGCACCGTCTGCATTTTTCTTTCGGCCGCAGGATTGATCGGCCTGGGTATGCCAACCTGAATCCATTTGCAGTGCCAAGAGACCGCTATACTTATACAACAGGCAATCCTCTACTCAAACCAGCGCTTTCGCTCAACTTTGAACTGGCTTATATTTTCAGGAGCAATTTTACAGCGTCATTTTTTTATAACCGGCTGAAGGATGCGATGAGTGAAACAGTTGTAACAAAGGATAACTTATTTTACAGTGCTCCCGGCAATTTAAGCAACAGCATCGTTCGTGGCTTTTCACTCAATGGGTTGTTGCACCCTCTTCCCTGGTGGCAATGCAATGCCAGTTTACTGTACAGTCATACAAGCTTGCGAACACTGTTTAACAACCAGGAGATTTTATCTCGGGGTGGTAGCTGGAACATTGGATTGACACAACAACTAACGATGCAAAGAGGATGGAGTGCTGAACTGGTTTTTGATTATTCTTCGGCGCAGGTGTATGCACAAGTCAGGCAGGCAGCGACCTGGTTTATGCATGCCGGGATAGGAAAAAAAATATGGAAGGAGAAAGGATCAGTGCGGTTGAATGTGCGTGATCTTTTCTATACCCGGGTTGACAAGCAGGATTATTTGCCGGCAGCCGGCGTGGCAGGTTTCTCGAGTCGTAAATGGGATACCAGGAGTATAACACTGGCATTTACCTACCGGCTGTCCAAAGGAAAAAGCGCAGGACAAAAGAGATTGGAAGCTACTGAAGAAAATAAACGGCTGGCCGAGTAAATGCCTGACAAAAGCAATGGCCTGTGTAATACGGGCCATTGCTTTTTAGTCAAATCTTATATAATGTCAGAAACTGAACATACCTGCTATCAGGAAAGTAGCTGTGCTTTTTTTACCAGTAACCCCATCATTCTTGCTGAATACAGGTTGTGATGCATTATCCAACCTGAATTCGGGGATCAGCGTGAAATTGCCGGTTTTGTATTGCGCAGATAAGGTTGCCTGGAAAATATCTGCACCAATCTTTACAGCATCTTTTTCATCTGCGAAATACTCTGTGCGAAGAGTAAGACCCAGTGCGGCAGTGGGATCATAATTGAAATAAAGGGCAGAGCCCCACCATTTGTCTGTGCCGTCTTTCACATCATTTTTCAATAATTGAATAGTCCCATCATAACCGATACCGAACTTATCCGAAACTTTGGCGGAAGCCGTGATGCCTACCTGGTTGACACTGACAGCAGCCGGGCTTGACTTTGCGCCAAACCAACCGGAATAGTTAGCAAAGATGGAGAACTTGTCACCTACATGACTGTACTGTGCATTCAGCACTTTAGTACTCGCCCAGTTGGGCGAAGTAATATCCGTAGGATTGGCAATACCGATCATAATGCCATTCCCATTGTTCAAAGCGAGATCAGCTTTCACGCCGGTATGGGAAAACGGGCCATAAGAAAACATATAAGACATGCTGTAGTTCCTGTTCACCTGCGGGTCGAGCACTTCATAACCGATATGTGTGCCCCATTTGCCCAGCGACAGGGTCAGTTTTTCGGAAGGCTTCCAGTAAACGTATGCCTGCTTGACGATCTGAAGAGATTTTTCATCGGCATAAGAAAACTCTTCAGCTCTTTTGCCAAAGCCCAGATCGGCTACAACGCCTGCTTTTTCAGTGGAGTAGGTGGCTTTCAGGGAAGCCATACCTAACTGGAACGTATTCTGTGAATTGGTGAAGCTGGTGAGACTATTGAACCCCAGGCCTCCGTTGGGAGTATTATCAAAATTGTACCGGTAATAAGCATCCACAGAGCCGGAGATTTTCAGCGGGCTTTCTTTGGCCGTGGAATCCTGTGCGAAGATATTTGTGCAGGCACACGCTGTCAGCAACAGCAAAAAGCTATTTTTTCGTAACATTGTATTTACATTTTAGATGTTAAGGAAAGGGCACAGCAGGTATAAACTTTTGCGAGAAGTTTATACTGATTGATCTGTGCCTTTTTCTATGGTTAATGGTTAGAGACGGGGTAGGGATTATTCTGCGATCGTCTTTTCTTCAAAATTTCCGTTGTGATGCACCAGCAAAGTACCCTGAAGGTATTTTTCATTGTGTTGCGATGCATCCAGTCCCTCAGCTTCTTCTTCCTGTGTAACCCGCATGGGCAATACCAGGTTGATCACTTTGAAGATGATAAAGGACATAGCAAAACTATAGCTCACAGCTACAAGCATACCTACCAGTTGGATCGGGAACTGGGAAGGGAACAGGGCGCCTTCTATTGGTTTTACTGTGCTGAAAACGCCGGTGAGAAGCATGCCGGTGATACCGCCGATACCATGACAGGCAAATACATCCAATGGATCATCGTACCTGGTTTTATGTTTCAGGAATTCAGCAATGACATTTGAAATGATCGCTGCAATAAAGCCGATGAATAAAGCTTGAGGAACGCCTACAAAGCCTGCAGCAGGCGTGATGGCAACAAGACCTACTACAGCGCCGATACAGAAACCCAGCACAGAAGGTTTTTTTCCGCGGATCACATCCCAGAACATCCAGGACAAACCAGCAGCAGCGGCGGCTGTATTGGTAGTGGCAAAAGCATATACGCCCAGAGGGCCGGCACCCACAGCACTGCCGGCATTGAAACCGAACCAGCCAAACCACAGCAGGCCGGTACCGATCAATACATAGGGAATATTGGCAGGAGCCGTAGCAGCAGGGTTTTTGCGGGGTTTAAGCACCAGTGCGCCTGCAAGGGCGGCCATGCCGGCAGAAATATGCACAACAGTGCCGCCGGCAAAATCCTGGACGCCCCATCCGGCCATCAATCCATTGGGATGCCATGCCATATGGCAGAGAGGGGCATAGACCAGTATGCCGAATAAGACAATAAAGAGCGTGTATGAACTGAAACGGATCCGCTCAGCCACTGCACCTACTACAAGGCCAGGAGTGATGATGGCAAACATCAACTGGAAAAAAGCAAAAAGAGGTAAGGGGATGGTGGATGCAAGACTCCAGGGTTCACCATTCATGACATCTTTAAAAAAGAAAAATGTGCGCGGGTCGCCGATCAGCCCATTAATGGATTTGCCAAAGCAAAGGCTGAACTGGATAACGATCCACAGCACAGAAATGATACCGGCTGAAACCGTGCTCTTGATCATGGTGGAGAGAACGTTTTTACGTCCGACCATGCCACCATAGAAAAATGCAAGAGCGGGTGTCATCAGGAAAACGAATGCGCAGGATACCAACATCCAGGCAATGTCTCCACTATTGTAAGTGTATTTGGGTGTGCCGTCTTCTTTTAAAATAGAAGCCGGATCGAAAGATGCTGCCGGGCTCACAAAGATCGCTGCGACCGCTATGATCAGCAATACGAGAAAAGGAGCCACCTGTTTCACGGTTGTTTTGCTCATACTCAGTAAAGTGGGGTTTAAGTATTAAATAAAAACGTTATGCAGCAATCATCAATCCTAAATTAGATTATTATTAGCATAATTGTATATAATGTGAAAAATATTTGAACAAATGTTTAAAAAATGTGTAATTGTCGATTAAAATAATAAATTATTAATATTTATTATTTGAATGATCAGACATAAAAAAACTCCTGCCTGAGTAAACTGGCAGGAGTTATAAACTCTTCAGTGTCTTGATTTCACATCCCGGTCAGAGCGAAGCAAGCTGCAGTATCGAATCCCTGGTTTCCAGCAGGGAAATGCCACTGCTCAGAAATTCGTCCACTTTCCGGGCGCATTCTCTTCCTTCGCTGATCGCCCATACCACCAGCGACTGCCCCCGGCGGGCGTCACCGGCTGTAAAGATCTTGGAAAGGCTGGTTTGATAGTTTTTATCTGTCGCTTTGATATTGCCTCTTTCGTCCCTTTCTATTTCCAGTGCATTCAATAATCCTTCATGCTGCGGATGCAGAAAACCCATTGCAAGTAAAGCCAGCTCGCAGGGGATCTCTCTTTCACTGCCCGGCACTTCGGCGAATTGTGCAGGTCTTCCCTCTGATGAAGCTTTCCATTCCAGGTCCACCACTTTCAGGGCTTTCAATTGTCCTTTCGCGTCGCCGACGAATTCTTTGGTAGCAATCGCCCAATGCCTTTCACATCCTTCTTCATGAGAGGAAGTCGTTTTCAATACCATGGGATAGGTAGGCCAGGGCATCTGCCCTGTGCGGCCTTCGGGCGGCTTGGGTAATAATTCAAATTGTGTAACTGATTTAGCGCCCTGGCGGTTGGATGTGCCTACACAGTCGGAACCCGTATCACCACCACCGATCACTACCACGTTTTTGCCGGTAGCCAGTAAATGTTCATCCAGGATATTGCTTTCCACGTTGGCATAAGCAAGCGGGTCTTTTCCTGCATTGCGTTTATTCTGTTGCTTCAGGAATTGCATGGCGAAATGGATGCCCTTCAATTCCCTGCCTGGTACCGGGAGATTGCGGGGTACTGTAGAACCACAAGCCAGTACAATAGCATTGTATTCGCGCAGCAGGTCATTGATATGTACGTTTACACCTACATTGGCATGGCATTGAAACTGCACACCTTCTTCTTCCATCAGTTTTATCCTTCTTTCCACTACCCATTTCTCTAATTTGAAATCTGGTATGCCATACTGTAGCAGGCCACCTGGCTTATCATCCCTTTCAAAAACGGTAACGCTATGGCCGGCATAATTGAGTTGCGCAGCAGCAGCAAGCCCTGCAGGGCCAGAGCCGATCACGGCCACTTTTTTACCCGACCGGAGATTCGGTCTTTTAGGTTTTACAAACCCTTTATCAAAAGCGATCTCGATGATATGCCTTTCAATTTCTTCAATAGCTACGGGTGGTTGGTTAATGCCCAGCACGCAGGCAGACTCGCAGGGAGCAGGGCAGATGCGACCCGTGAACTCAGGGAAGTTATTGGTGGATGTAAGTACATCATACGCTTCTTTCCAGTCTTTCCGGTACACCGCATCATTGAATTCAGGGATCACATTGCCCAGTGGGCAACCGCTGTGGCAGAATGGAACACCGCAATTCATGCAGCGGGCCGATTGTTCATTCAGTTTCTGATCGCTGAATTTCTCCACAAACTCATTATAATTATGCAGCCTTTCCTGCACCGGCACTTTACCAGGCAATTCCCTGGTGAACTCTTTAAATCCTGTTGGCTTGCCCATCAGAAGATGATTTTACTTTTTGTTTTGAAATAAAGGACCGATCAATTATTAACCTGTACGCCACCAGCTCTTTTCTGTACCAGCACTCTCTTATAATCTTTCGGGAACACTTTTACAAAATGTTGCAATTGATTGTCCAGGTCCTGCAGGATAAACCTTGCAACAGTACTGTCTGTATATTCCAGGTGTTTTTGTATCAGGGTGAATAATTCGTTCTTGTCTTCAAGTTCGCATTTGTCCAGGTCAACCATTTCAGTATTGCAGTTCTCCCTGAATTTTCCTTTCACATCATATACATAAGCGATACCTCCACTCATGCCGGCAGCGAAATTGCGTCCTGTATCGCCGAGTATCACTACAAGGCCACCGGTCATGTATTCACAGCCATGATCACCGATCCCTTCTACCACAACCTGTGCGCCGGAATTGCGCACGCCAAAACGTTCGCCGGCTTTGCCGCGGATATAAGCTTCACCACTTGTTGCGCCATAGAAAGCGACATTGCCGATGATGCTGTTCTCTTCTGGTACAAAAGAAGCATTGCGCGGAGGATAGATGATCAGTTTGGCGCCGCTGAGCCCTTTGCCGAAATAATCATTCGCATCTCCTTCCAGTTCCAGCGTTACGCCTTTGGTATTGAAAGCGCCAAAACTTTGGCCTGCCGTACCGATGAATTTGAAATGAATGGTATTCTCCGGCAATCCGGCAGCTTTATATCTTTTGGTGATCTCATTTGAAAGAACAGTGCCTGCTGTGCGGTCTGTATTGATGATAGGGAAGGACGCGCGCACATTCTCTTTCTGTTCAAGCGCAGGCTTTGCAGCTTCCAGCAATTTCCAGTCGAGGATATCCTGCATTCCATGGTCCTGTTCTTCGGTACAATACAAACTTGTGTACAATGAAGCCGGTTCTTTATATAATACGGATGAAATATCGAGGTTCTTGTATTTCCAGTGAGTGATATCATCCCTTACTTCCAGGTTATCTACCTGGCCGATCATTTCATTTACGGTTTTATAGCCGAGCTCTGCCATGATCTCGCGAAGTTCCTGCACCATAAAGTGGAAGAAGTTCACTACATGATCGGCTGCGCCGGTAAAGCGTTTGCGCAGATCAGGGTCTTGTGTGGCCACGCCAACAGGGCAGGTGTTCAAATGACATTTGCGCATCAGGATACAACCTTCCACTACCAGCGCTGCAGTGGCAATGCCCCATTCTTCAGCGCCCAGCAGGGCGGCGATAGCGATATCGCGGCCGGTTTTCATTTGTCCATCTGCCTGCACCACCACACGGCTGCGCAATTTATTTTTGACCAGTGTTTGGTGTGTTTCAGCAAGCCCAAGTTCCCAGGGCAGTCCTGCATGTTTGATAGAAGAAACAGGAGATGCGCCTGTTCCGCCATCAAAGCCTGAGATCAATACCACATCAGCTTTTGCTTTGGTAACACCTGCTGCAATGGTGCCCACGCCGGCTTTGCTCACCAGTTTCACACTGATCCTTGCTTTCCGGTTAGCGTTTTTCAGATCGAATATCAATTGAGCAAGATCTTCTATTGAATAGATATCGTGGTGCGGTGGAGGAGAGATCAATCCCACGCCCGGAGTAGAGTGTCTTGTTTTGCCGATCCACTCATCCACTTTATGACCTGGCAATTGACCGCCTTCACCGGGTTTTGCACCCTGTGCCATTTTGATCTGCAGTTCATCAGCCTCGGTTAAATAAAGGCTTGTAACACCAAAGCGGGCGGAAGCTACCTGTTTGATAGCACTGCGCATGGAATCGCCATTAGGCATCAGTTCATATCTTCTTTCATCTTCACCTCCTTCGCCGGTATTGCTTTTGGCGCCGATGCGGTTCATGGCAATTGCAAGGGTCGTATGTGCTTCCCAGGAAATGGAACCAAAGCTCATGGCGCCTGTTGCAAAGCGCCTGAAGATATTTTCTGCAGGTTCCACTTCATCAATGGAAATGGATGGACGCAATTTTTTGAAACGGAAAAGACTGCGTAATGTGCAGGCTTTTTCCCCCTGTTCATTCACCAGCTTTGAATATTTCTTGAATGTGCTGTAATCATTGTTCTGTGTGGAATATTGCAACAGGTGAATGGTTTGCGGGTTGAACAAATGGAATTCACCTTTGCGTTTCCATTGATAGATGCCGCCAACCGGCAGGCGATCGACCGGTATATCTTTTTTGCTGAAAGCAAAGAAATGTTTGGCCAGTGATTCTTTGGCTATCTGATCAAGGCCCATGCCTTCGATACGTGAAGTAGCGCCTGTGAAATATTTATCAACCACTTCTTTGTTCAGGCCAAGGATCTCGAATATCTGTGCACCCTGGTATGATTGCAGGGTGGAGATCCCCATTTTAGAAAACACTTTCAGCAAGCCTTCATTCACGGCTTTGATATAATTCTTTTTCAGTTCATCATCGGTCAGTGTTGTTTGCAGTTTGCCTGTCTCTTTCATGTCGCGGATCGACGACAGGGCGAGATAAGGGTTGATCGCAGTTGCGCCAAAAGCGATCAGGCAGGCGAAATGATGCACTTCCCAGGCATCGCCTGCTTCCACGATGATACCTACCTGTCCGCGAAGTCCTTTACGGATCAGGTGATGGTGTATGGAAGATACTGCCAGTAAGGAAGGGATAGGCGCGTGGTCTGAATCGACGGCCCTGTCTTGCAATACCAGTACTTTAAATCCATCTTCCACCGCATCTACAGCATAACGGCAGATACGGTCAAGTGCAGCTTTTAATGCGCCGTCTTTACCATTCGCTCTGAAATAGCATTGCAATGTTTTAGCCTGGAACAATCCTGTATCAATACTCCTGATCTGTTCCAGCTCATGATTATTAAGAATGGGGTGCTTCAATGCTACGCTATGGCAGGTCAGCGGATCTTCGATCAGCAGGTTGCCATTATTGCCGGCAAAGCTGGCAAGCGACATCACCAGTCTTTCGCGGATGGGATCGATCGGCGGATTGGTTACCTGTGCAAAGAGTTGTTTAAAATAACTGCTGATATGCTGGGGTTGATCGCTCAATACTGCTAAGGGAATATCGGAACCCATAGAACCGATCGGCTCTTTTCCCTCCAGCGCCATTGGAGCAATGATATTGTCCAGGTCTTCTGTGCTGTAGCCGAATGCTTTCTGGTATTTAAAGATCTGGTCATGCTCGAGGTGGGTGAACATGATACGTGGCTCAGGCAATTCTTCCAGCCTGATCTTATATTTGTTCAGCCATTCAGCATAAGGTTTTTGGGAACAGATATTTCTTTTCAATTCTTCATCGCTGATGATCTTGCCCTGTTCCATATCCACCACGAACATCTTACCGGGTTGTAATCTTCCTTTTTCTTTTATCAGGGAAGGGTGAACGGGCAGGACGCCAGTCTCTGAAGCCATGATCACACGGTCGTCTGCGGTAACGCAATAGCGGGAGGGGCGAAGGCCATTTCTGTCGAGTGTGGCGCCGATGATCTTTCCATCAGTAAATGATATGGAAGCCGGGCCGTCCCATGGTTCCATGAAAGCGGAGTGGAATTCATAGAATGCTTTTTTCAGCGGGTCCATTTGCTCGTTGCCATCCCAAGCTTCAGGTATCAGCATCATCATCACGTGTGGCAACGAACGGCCGGTCATGGTAAGCAGTTCTATAATATTATCAAGGCAGGCACTGTCTGATTGCCCGTCGGTAACAACCGGCAACAGCATTTCCATTTCTTCCTTGGAGAAATAAGGGGAAGTGAAATTCTTCTCGCTTGTCTTCAGCCAGTTCAGGTTTCCCTGCAATGTATTGATCTCACCATTGTGTGCAATGAAACGGAATGGCTGAGCCAGTTTCCAGGAAGGGAAAGTGTTGGTGGCAAAGCGGGAATGCACCAGTCCGAAAGCGCTGACCATTCTTTTATTGCTGAGATCAGTGAAGTAGCGGCGGACCTGGCCGCTGGTAAGCTGACCTTTATACACTAATGTTTTGTAAGAAAGGGAGGCAATATAAAAACCGATCTCATCTTTTCTTACAGTGTTGAGAACGGTGTGGCTGGCGTAATTGCGCAGTATAAATAATTTCCGTTCAAATTCATCCGGGTTGGAAATATGATCGGGGCAGGCGATGAATACCTGTTCAATTTCTGGTTCAACACTCAGGGCTGTGGGGCCAATATCATGTGTGTTAACCGGCACTTTGCGGTAAGCGAGTATCTCCAGTCCTAATTTTTCAGCAGTGCGGTTGAAGATCTCACGGCATTCTTCCCGGAGCCTGATCTCCCGGGGAAAGAAAAGCATTCCTACTCCATACTTTCCATAAGAAGGAAGATGCACGCCCAGCTTAATGCATTCATCAAAGAAGAATTCATGCGGCACCTGGATCATAATACCGGCGCCATCACCTGTATTGTTTTCACAACCACAGGCGCCGCGGTGTTCCATGTTTTCCAACACCGTCAGTGCATCAGCAATGTTCTGATGTGATTTACCCCCTTTGATATTCGCCACAAACCCGATCCCGCAGGCATCATGCTCGAAGGATGGGCTGTACAATCCCTTATTGCCTGTCATAAAGCAATTCAATTTTTAGATAAACAATAAAAAAGTATAGTAATGTCTGAAAATATGGCAAGAATCGTCGTAAATTACTAAATATTTTTCAGACAGATAGGTGGATTTGTTAAGAATTTTCCACAAAAGATGTGGATTTTCGGGATTTCATCAAACCAGGTAACCGAAAAGCGTGTCGTTCTTGTTTAGCTCGGTGTAACGGATATGGTAGTTGTCCAGGTTCCGGATCAGGGACTCATAATCTTTTTTCGACTGTAATTCAATGCCGACCAGGGCAGGGCCGTTCTCTTTATTGGTCTTTTGCATGTATTCGAAACGGGTGATATCATCTGTTGGCCCAAGCACGTTGGTTACAAATTCTTTGAGTGCTCCCGGTCTTTGAGCAAAGCTGATCAGGAAATAGTGTTTCAGCCCTTCATACTGCAGGCTTCTTTCTTTGATCTCCTGCATGCGGTCAATATCATTGTTGCTGCCGCTTACGATGCAAACAACATTTTTGCCTTTGATCTGCTCTGCAAATTGATCCAGCGCTGCGATGGACATAGCGCCGGCAGGCTCAACAACAATGGCATCTTCATTATACAGCCTCAGGATAGTGGTGCATATTTTTCCTTCGGGCACCAGCCGCATATCATCCAACACTTCCTTGCAGATGGAATAAGTAAGGTCGCCGACTCTTTTTACAGCAGCGCCGTCCACAAACCGTTCGATCTGTTCAAGCGTTACGGGTTTGCCTGCCCTTAATGCTGCCAGCATGGAAGGGGCGCCTTCAGGTTCGAGGCCGATGACTTTTGTTTGAGGAGAGAAGATCTTGAAATAAGAGCCCACACCGGAGCTCAATCCTCCTCCGCCAATCGGAATAAAAATATAATCAATGCTGGAGAGATCTTCCAATATCTCTACGGCAACAGTGGCCTGGCCTTCAATGATGCGGTAGTCATCGAATGGAGGAATAAAGGTCATGCCATTCTCTTCAGTGTATTGTTTGGCGGCGAGGGCGCAATCATCAAAAGTGTCGCCTATGAGTTTGATCTCGATATTGCTTTCGCCAAACATTTTTGTCTGGTTCACTTTCTGTTTGGGCGTAATGATGGGCATGAACACTACACCTTTCACCCCAAGCTTTTTACAGCTGAATGCAAAGCCCTGTGCATGATTGCCGGCGCTTGCGCAAACCACACCCGCCTGCAATTCTTCCAGTGGCAGGCTTTTCATCATATTATAGGCGCCGCGCAGTTTATAACTGCGCACTACCTGCAGGTCTTCCCTTTTCAAATACACATTACAGTTGTATTTGCGGGAAAGATTTGCATTCAACTGAAGCGGCGTCCGGTTCACCACTCCGTGCAAACGTTTTGCCGCTTCAGTAAAATGCAAATTTGTATGTGCTACAACTCCTTCCATATCCTTCTTGTTTCTTTTCGCTGTTTAGCCTACAGATTCAGCTTTCAGCGCCTGCTGCCTGAACACATCTTTAGTAGATGGATCATTCAGCGGAGCTTCTTCTGTTTTTTGATTTTCAGGTCTCAGGCTTCTTACTGTTTTACCAGCCTGCCAGAGTTCGCTTTCACGCAGTTCTTTCAGTTCTGCGTCCAGTTTCTCGCGGTAATCAGGTTGTGAGTTGGAATCGATGGAACGTTGTGATTCTTTACCTGCTGCGACGCTTTCATACAGCTCTTTGAACACAGGAGCCGTTGCATCCCTGAACTTCTTCCACCAATCCAGCGCACCGCGTTGTGCAGTGGTAGAGCAGTTGGCATACATCCAGTCCATACCATTTTCTGCCACCAATGGCATCAGTGATTGGGTCAGTTCTTCCACTGTTTCATTGAATGCTTCGCTGGGAGTATGTCCTTTATCGCGCAATACCTGGTATTGTGCAGCAAAGATGCCCTGGATGGCGCCCATCAATGTTCCTCTTTCGCCGGTAAGATCAGAGTATACTTCTTTCTTGAAATCTGTTTCAAAGAGATAACCGCTTCCTACGGCAATACCAAGAGCTATTACGCGCTCAAATGCTTTACCGGTTGCATCCTGGTAAATAGCATAAGAACTGTTCAGGCCACGGCCTTGCAGGAACATCCTTCTCAGTGATGTACCGGAGCCTTTGGGAGCGACCAGGAATACATCCACATCTTTTGGAGGTACGATGCCGGTTTGCTCATTGAACGTAATGCCAAAGCCATGGGAGAAATAAAGGGCTTTGCCAGGAGTAAGATGTTTTTTTACTGTTGGCCATAAAGCGATCTGTGCAGCATCGCTCAGCAAATAGCAGATGATAGTGCCTTTTTGCAGGGCTTCTTCGATTTCAAACAACGTTTCACCGGGTACAAATCCATCACGTACGGCTTTATCCCATGTCTTGGAATTTTTACGTTGACCTATAATCACGTTGATACCGTTATCTTTCTGGTTCAGCGCCTGGCCGGGGCCCTGTACGCCATAACCAATTACTGCAATTGTTTCATTCTTTAAAGCTTCCTGCGCTTTGCTTAAAGGAAATTCTTCACGGGTCACAACGTTTTCCTCAACGCCGCCGAAATTTAGTTTTGCCATTTGTATTGTTGTTTAAAAGTTTAAAAATTATAAGCGTTTAGTCTTTTACTGTTCTATTGCTCTCTTTAAAGCCAGCACATATCCATAATGAAGGGCATCATGGGTAGCGAGATAGCTGATAGCGTATTCCAGGCTATCAACGGTCAGCCCGTAACTGGTAAGCAGTTTTTCATATTCCCGTTCTTCAAAGAAACCTGACCGGAAATCTTTTTCCAGTTGAGCTATCTGTTCCATCACCTGCGATTTAAAAAGAGCTATTTCTTCTTTACCGATCCATTGATCCGGTCTGCTGCCTTTGCCAAATCTTTTCATATCCTGTTGGGGTATTTGACTCTCAAACCCCATCCTCACGTAACAAAGCGTTTGCTGAACAACCAGGATATGAGCCAGGTTCCATGCAATGTTGTTGTTAAAGCCGGCAGGCACATGATTCAATTGTTCTTCAGAGAGCCCATCCACCAATCTTAAAAAATTACTCCTTGTTGTTCTGATGATATCAAACGTATTGTTCATATACTTATCCTGTCCCTGATCCATTACATTGAAAAAACCTTCTCATTCTCATTCAGATACTCGTTCTCCGCTGCATTTTCTCCCGGCTCCCTGTATTCAAATTCTTTCAGCTTTTCATGGAAGCCATCACTGTCTTTTATGATAGCCACCCTGGCACTCCTGACAAACTCTATCAACCCAAATGGCTCCAGCACTTTGATCAGGTTGTCCGTTTCTTCGCGATGGCCGGCCACTTCAAAAACAGTATAGTCCTTACGGATCACTACTGCTTTGGCGCCATGCTCCCGGAGCAAACGTTCCACTTTCACTTCTGCCGCGATAATATCGGTAGGCACTTTATACAAAGCCAGCTCCTGCCACACGATCTCTTCGTTGGTGTTGTAATAAGCCTTCAATACTTCCACCTGCTTTTCTATCTGGCGGCAGAGTTTTCTTACCACATCCTCCGTTTCATTGATCACGATCGTAAAGCGATGAACGCTATCCACTTCAGAAGGGGATGTGTTCAAGCTCTCTACATTGATCTTTCTCCTGGAAAAAATAATCGCGATCCGGTTCAGCAAACCAATCTGATTTTCTGTATAAACCGTTATTGTATATTCCTGCTTAAGCATAACATTTCATATTTTAATTCAACTTCAAACTTTGTAAACCATTCGCTTCATTTGCACCATCAACGCTGGATCCCCTTCTGTCCAACTTATTCGCACCATTCGCGTTTATCAGACTTCCTCGCGGGAAAGCACGATCTCCGCCACACCCCGTCCCTGCGGCACCATCGGGAACACATTGTTCTCTTTTCCTACCATAACTTCCAGCAAGAAGCTTCCTTTATGGTCCAGCATTTCCTTCAATGAGCTTACGAGGTCTTCGCGTTTTGTAATGCTCTTTCCCGGAATACCAAACCCTTTTGCCACCTGCACAAAATCAGGGCTGGTGATGTCCACGAAAGAGTATCTTTTTTCATGGAAGAGCTGTTGCCATTGCCTTACCATGCCGAGGAACTGGTTATTCAGGATCAGGATCTTTACATCCGGTTTGAATTGCATGATGGTGCCGAGTTCCTGTAAGGTCATTTGAAAGCCACCATCGCCGATAACAGCTACTGTTTTTCTTTTCGGATCACCATAAGCTGCTCCGATTGCTGCGGGCAATGCAAAGCCCATAGTGCCGAGGCCGCCGCTGGTGATATTGCTTCTGCTATGATTGAACTTTGCATAGCGGCAGGTGACCATCTGGTGCTGACCCACATCTGTTACAATGATGGCATCACCTTTTGTAAGTGCATTCAATTCTTTGATCACTTCACCCATGGTGAGAATATCGGTGCTTGGGTTCAGTTCATCTTTGATGACTTTATCTTCTTCTTTTTGCTGAAATTCTTTGAAGCGTTGTATCCAGGAAGGATATACTTTTTGCTCGATCAGTTCTGTTAACAATGGCAGTGTTTCCTTGCAATCTCCCCAAACAGGAACGGTTGCTTTTACATTCTTGTCAATCTCTGCCGGATCGATATCGAGATGAACAACTTTAGCCTGCTTGGCGTATTTGTCGAGGCGACCGGTAACGCGGTCATCGAAGCGCATGCCTACTGCGATCAGTACATCGCACTCATTGGTGAGCACATTGGGGCCATAGTTGCCATGCATGCCCAGCATGCCTACACCCAGGGGGTGATCAGTAGGCAGGGCGCTCATGCCCATGATGGTCCATGCAGCAGGAATACCGGATTTCTCGATAAAATTTTTAAATTCTTTCTCTGCATTGCCGAGAATAATGCCCTGGCCAAAGATCACGAAGGGTTTTTCTGCTGCATTGATCAACTTGGCCGCTTCAGCTATGTATTCCTTGCGAACGATTGGCTTGGGGCGATAGCTGCGGATATGCTCGCATTTTTTATATCCTTCATAATTGAATTGCTGCAGCTGGGCATTCTTGGTAATATCGATCAGTACAGGTCCCGGCCTCCCGCTTCTTGCGATATAAAATGCCTTGGCCAGTACTGAAGGGATCTCAGTAGCGTCCGTTACCTGGAAATTCCATTTGGTAACAGGCGTAGTGATATTGATCACATCAGTTTCCTGGAAAGCATCTGTTCCCAGCAAGTGCGCAAACACCTGTCCGGTGATACATACTACAGGAGTGGAATCGATCATGGCATCTGCCAAACCCGTCACGAGATTGGTAGCACCGGGGCCACTGGTGGCAAACACCACACCCACATCACCCGAAGCGCGTGCATAGCCTTGTGCAGCATGAATAGCGCCTTGCTCATGACGCACCAATATATGCTTGAGCTTCTCATTATAATCATACAAAGCATCATAGATGGGCATGATAGCGCCACCGGGATAACCAAAAATAGTATCCACACCTTCTTCAAGAAATGCTTCCAGCACTGCTTCACTGCCGGAGATTGACCTTGCTTTTGATTTGGTGTCTGCTTGTTGCTTTAATTCCAATGTTTCCATAAAACTGTTTGAATATTCTTCAATTAATTATGAGTTATTGATCAGTTACACACCCTTCGCTGGCATCTTTTACACTTACTGCATATTTATACAAAACGCCCTTGGTAGCTTTCAGCGCTGGTTTTTTCCAGGCAGCTCTTCTGCGGGCAATTTCTTCTTCACTTACTTTCAGCGTGATCGTATTCTTTACTGCATCGATCTCGATGAGATCATTATCATTTACCAATGCGATCAATCCGCCGTCAAACGCTTCAGGCGTGATATGGCCTACTACAAATCCGTGTGTGCCGCCACTGAACCTTCCATCGGTGATCAGTGCCACTGATTTTCCCAGCCCTGCACCAATGATAGCGCCGGTCGGTTTAAGCATTTCCGGCATGCCGGGTGCACCGCGCGGACCGATATAGCGGATCACTACTACATCACCTGCATGCACTTTACCAGAGGAAATACCTGCGATCAGATCTTTTTCCCCATCAAACACACGGGCTGTTCCTTCAAAGCGTTCACCTTCCTTACCGCTGATCTTTGCCACACTTCCCTTTTCCGCAAGATTGCCGTAGAGGATCTGTAAATGACCTGTTGCTTTCAGTGGCTCTTCCAGCGGTTGAATGATCTGTTGTTTGGAGAAATCGAGATCAGGGGCGTCGGCTAAATTTTCGGCAACAGTTTTACCGGTTGCAGTCAGGCAATCGCCATGCAGCAGACCCTTGCTCAGTAAATATTTCATCACGGCAGGCACACCACCATGCTGGTGCAGGTCCTGCATCAGGTATTTTCCGCTGGGTTTGAAATCAGCCAGTACCGGCACGCGGTTGCTGATAGCCTGGAAATCGTCAGGTGTCAATGCCACGTCAACACTTTTGGCTATGGCAATAAGATGCAATACTGCATTGGTGCTGCCGCCTAATACGGTTACAACAGTGATCGCATTCTCAAATGCTTTGCGCGTCATGATATCACGCGGCTTGATATCTTTTTCAAGCAGCAGCCTGATGGCTTTGCCTACTGATGCACATTCTTTTTGCTTGTCGGCACTTAAAGCCGGGTTGGATGAAGAGTAAGGCAGGCTCATTCCCAAAGCCTCGATAGCACTGGCCATGGTGTTGGCTGTGTACATTCCGCCGCAGGCTCCGGCACCAGGGCAGGCATGTTGTACGATGCCTTTAAAATCGGTCTCATCCAGGTTGCCTGCTATCTTTTGTCCCAATGCTTCAAAAGCGCTTACGATGTTCAGGTCTTCTCCTTTGTAATGACCAGGTGCAATGGTGCCGCCATACAGCATGATAGACGGACGGTTTAAACGTCCCATTGCCATGATGGAGCCGGGCATATTCTTATCGCAGCCGGGTACGGTGATCAGTGCATCATAGTATTGAGCGCCGGCATTGGTCTCAATGCTGTCGGCGATCACATCGCGGCTAACGAGGCTGTAGCGCATACCATCGGTACCCATACTGATGCCGTCACTTACGCCGATGGTGTAAAAGCGAAGACCTAACAGACCTTCTGTTTCATTCACACTTTTACGGATATTATCAGACAGGTCGTTCAGGTGCATATTGCAGGGATTACCATCCCAGCCCATGCTGGCGATGCCTACCTGCGCTTTCTGAAAATCTTCTTCTTTAAAACCGATCGCATAGTACATTGCCTGTGCGGCTGGTTGTGTTGCATCCTGTGTTAAAACTTTTGAGTATTTGTTTAATTCTGCCATAGTATCGTCAATGTATCGTTGAATAGTTCTTTATTAAGCCACTGCTTCCTTTGGGCTTTTTTGTTTTTGTTTGGTGAGGGGCTTTTCTGTCACGCGTTCTTTGTAAGCAGTTTGTATCTGCTTGCTTAATGAACTGTTCCAGTCTTTTTTGAATTTGATATCGTCAAGGCTTTCCCATCCGATCACTTCAGCGGCTGTGCCACAGAAGAAAGCTGCATCGGCCTCTTTCATTTCATCCAATGAAAAAAGTGTTTCTTTCACGGGGACGTTCAATTCTTTACATAATTCCAGTACAGTTGCGCGGGTGATGCCTGGTAAGATATTGCCAAGCGAAGGAGTGAAGAGGCAGCCGTCTTTTTCATAAAACACATTTGCGCCGGGCCCTTCTGCTACATAACCATTCAGATCAGTAAGCAATGCTTCATCATAGCCTGCTGCTTTTGCTTCCTGGCTGGCGAGGATGGAGTTTACATAATGCCCACCAGCTTTCGCCTGTATATTAAAACCTTTGGGATTGGGGCGTTGATAGGATGATGTTTTTATCCGCAACAATTTGTCTCCAAGAAATGGCTGCATTTCCCAGGCCTGGATGGCAATAAAGGATTCGTTGTTTTTGGCAAAACTCATGTTGGCAGGAGCATATACTACAGGGCGGATATAAGCATCCTGGATATTGTTTCTTTTCAATACCTCGTAATTGGCTGCTGTTAATTCTTCTACAGACCATTTATAAGGCATATTCATCAAACGGGCTGATTGCTCGAGCCGTTCATAATGTTCTTTTGCTTTGAAGATCTTTGTTTCACCGTTGATATTCCTGTATGAACGGATCCCTTCAAATACAGAATAGCCATAGTGAAGCGACTGGCTGTACAGGTCCATTTTCGCTTCTGAAGCTTTTACGATCTCTCCATTCAGCCAAAGCACGGTATGTTCATTATAATAAGAAGCCATGGTTGTTTTTTTAGATACAGGTATAAAAAAACCCGCCTCGAAGGAGGCGGGTTCGTATTTCGTTTTTCGATTCTTACATACAATGTCCACCTCCAGGCGTTGCAGGAATAATAATCACCACCACAATAATAATCACGGTAATCGCTGAGATGATGCTATGTATTCTGTTGTTCAACATGAAGGGTGTCTATTGTGTAAATATACACCCCTCACTTTAAAAAAAGAGCTTTCCTAAAAATTAAAAAGCAAAAATTCGAAAATTAAAAATCCAGGACCCATAACCGCTTTCCATTTAGAGATTTTTGAATTTTTAGTTTTGAATTTTGACTTTAGATAATGGTCGACTTCCTTGCTTCGATATTTTCCTGCTTCACAGATCCGGGTATTTTACCACTTACATAATCACTGATCAGCTCTCCCAATGTGGAAGTGAAGTAGAAGTTGACCGGGTCAATATCCTTGGTTACAAATCCGTTTTGCAAAGTCCAGTTCACCGCTTCCCTTACCAGGCCTGCTTCTTCTGCCAATCCGAAATGATCGAGCAGCATGGCTGCAGAAAGGATAGAACCCAATGGGTTTGCAATATCTTTTCCTGCTGCCTGCGGATAAGAGCCATGAATGGGTTCAAACAATGCAGAGCCACTGCCGATGGAAGCAGAAGGAAGCAGTCCCAGTGAACCGCTGATCACACTGGCTTCATCGCTGATGATATCGCCAAACATATTTTCTGTGAGTACCACATCAAACTGTTTGGGATTTAGAATGATCTGCATGGCCGCGTTGTCAACAAAAAGAAAATCCAGTTCCACATCACTGTATTGATCAGCGATCTCTTTTACAACTTTTCGCCAGAGCCTGGATGTTTCCAGTACATTGGCTTTATCTACCAGTGTCAGTTTCTTTCTTCTTTTTTGTGCAGCCTGGAAAGCCAGGTGTGCGATGCGTTCGATCTCATTTACGGAATACACACAATCGTCAGAAGCCTGGTTGCCGTCTGCACTGATCTCTTTCTTACCAAAATAAATACCGCCGGTGAGCTCACGGTAGATCACGAAATCAACATTCTCCAGGTTTTTTGCTTTTAACGGGGAGAGATGCTGAAGGGCCGGGTAAGTTGTTACAGGACGGATATTGGCAAACAGCTGCAATGATTTACGCAGTTTCAATAACCCCTGTTCCGGTCTCACTTTGGCAGTGGGGTCATTGTCATATTTGGGGTGGCCGATGGCGCCGAAAAGGATCGCGTCGCTGTTGAGGCAAACTTCGATCGTTTCATCCGGCAGGGGATTGCCTGTTTTATCAATGGCATCTGCACCCATCAGGCAATAAGTATACTTGAATTCATGACCAAATGCTTCAGCCACTGCGTTCAAAACGCGAATGGACTGTTTGGTTACTTCGGGGCCGATCCCGTCTCCTTCAATGACTGCAATGTTTTTGTTCATGGTAGTATGGCTTTAGTGTACTGGATTTTCAAATTGTTCGATCTCTGTCCGCATGCTTAATAGATAATCAATATCGTCATAGCCATTCAGCAGGCAGGTTTTTTTATAACTGTTGATGTCAAATGATTCCTGTTCGCCGGTTGAATTGATCCGGATGAATTGGCCGGGCAGGTTTACTTCCAGCGTGGTAGCAGGATCTTTTTCTATCGCAGTGAATATCTTTTGAAGAAACCCTTCTGATACAGTAACGGGAAGCAGGAAATTGTTCAGTGAATTGTTTTTGAAAATATCAGCAAAGAAGCTGCTTACTACCACATCAAAGCCTGCATCTTTGATAGCCCATGCAGCGTGTTCGCGGCTGGAACCGCAACCGAAGTTCTTTGCAGCTACCAGTATGCTTCCTTTATAGGTCGGGTTATTTAATACAAAATCTTTTTTTGGACGGCTCTCATCATCCTGTTCATAACGCCAGTCGCGGAAAAGATTTTTTCCAAAACCATCCCGGCTTGTTGCTTTCAGGAAGCGTGCGGGAATGATCTGGTCAGTGTCCACGTTTTCCATGTTCAGTGGTACCGCAGTAGAGTTTATTGTGTTGATCTGTTTGCTCATTGTTTACGTTTGATTATCAGGGTTAGTTCTTGTTCCAGTATTCACGCACATCGCCAACTTCACCGGTAATAGCAGCCAGTGCCGCAGTTAAAGGGCTTGCCAGGAAAGTTCTTGCATTCTGTCCTTGTCTTCCTTCAAAATTCCGGTTGGAAGTAGAGATGCAATATTTGCCTGCGGGAATTTTATCTTCATTCATTCCAAGGCAGGCGCTGCAACCTGGCTGGCGGAGCTGGAAGCCGGCTTCTTCAAATATTTTGTCGATGCCTTCTTCTATGGCTTGTTTCTCTACCTGCTTGCTTCCGGGAACGATCCATACTTCCACATCGCTTGCTTTGCGTTTTCCTTTTACGAAAGAAGCCACCATGCGGAGGTCTTCGATACGGGAATTGGTGCAACTGCCGATGAATACATAATCCACTTTCTGTCCTTTAATGCCTGTTCCGGGCTGAAGGCCCATATAAGCCAAAGATTTTTCGAAAGATGGTTTTTCCTTTTCATCTATTTCTGTGAGTGAAGGAACATGACCTGTTACGCCAACACCCATACCGGGATTGGTGCCATAAGTGATCATGGGTTCGATATCAGCTGCATTGATATTTACTTCTTTGTCGAACACAGCATCCGCGTCGGTATACAATGTTTTCCAGTAAGCCAGTTTCTCTTCCCATTCTTTTCCTTCGGGTGCGAATTTTCTTCCCTTGATATAATCGAACGTGATAACATCAGGAGCGATCATACCGCAGCGGGCGCCCATTTCAATGCTCATATTGCAGATGGTCATGCGGGCTTCCATGGAAAGTGAGCGGATGGCTGAGCCGGCGAATTCAACAGCAAAACCGGTAGCGCCGCTGGCAGATATTTTAGAAAGGATATAGAGCACGATGTCTTTACTCACTACACCATCATTCAGTTTTCCTTCCACATTGATGCGCATCAGCTTGGGGCGGCTTTGCATCAGGCATTGTGTTGCCATCACCATCTCCACCTCGCTGGTGCCGATACCAAAGGCGATGCTGCCGAATGCTCCGTGGGTGGATGTGTGGCTGTCGCCGCAAACGATGGTCATGCCGGGCTGAGTGATGCCGAGTTCGGGTCCTATCACATGCACAATGCCCTGGAACGGATGTCCAAGGCCATATAATTCGATGCCATGTTCTGCGCAGTTCTTTTTCAATGCTTCCACCTGCAAGCGTGACAATTCTTCTTTGATAGGAAGATGCTGGTTCAGCGTAGGCACGTTGTGATCTGCTGTGGCAACTACCTGTTGCGGGCGGAAAACTTTGATGCCCCGTTTGTTCAGGCCATTGAAAGCCTGCGGGCTGGTTACTTCGTGAATAAAATGTTTATCGATGTATAAAACGGATGGACCATCTTCAATGGTTTTGACGACGTGTTTCTCCCAGATCTTTTCAAATAATGTTTTTGCCATAATGTGGATTGATGCGAATTAATTTACTGTAACGGTTGTTGTTTCATAGGTTTTAGCCATTTCATGCAGGTCTGTATCTTCCACTTCTTTTTTACGGTCGGCCACTTTCAGGAATTCAACATACAATACATCAATATCATTGCGGTTGAACTGATGTCCCAGTTTCTGGAAGCGGTGTGCGAGGGCTGAGCGGCCGCTGCGTGCAGTGAGCACGATGCGTGAACCATCGGCGCCTACTTCTTCAGGGGCGATGATCTCATAAGTCTGTGCATTTTTCAGGAATCCATCCTGGTGAATGCCGGAGGAGTGGGAGAAGGCATTAGCGCCTACGATCGCTTTATTCGCTTGCACCGGCATGCGCATAGTGTCAGCAACAAGGCGGCTGAGCGGGTTCAGTTGTTGTGTTTTGATGTTGGTATAGTAACCCAGTGTTTGCTGGTGCTGTTTTAATATCATTACAACTTCTTCAAGAGAAGTGTTGCCGGCTCTTTCACCCAAACCATTGATGGTGCATTCGATCTGGCGGGCACCATTGATCACGCCGGAAATAGAATTGGCAGTGGCCAGTCCAAGATCATTATGGCAATGGCAACTGATAATAGCTTTATCAATATTGGGAACATTATTGATCAGGTAAGCAATCTTTTCACCGTATTGGTGAGGCAGGCAATAACCGGTAGTGTCGGGGATATTCACTACAGTGGCGCCTGCTTTGATCACGGCTTCCACCACGCGGGCCAGGTATTCATTTTCTGTGCGGCCTGCGTCTTCGGCATAAAACTCCACGTCATCCACGAAGTTCTTTGCCCATTTCACGCACTGGATCGCGCGTTCAAGAATGTCTTCGCGGGTGGAATTGAATTTGGATTTGATGTGGTAATCGGAAGTGCCGATACCTGTGTGAATGCGTGGACGTTTGGCAGGCTTCAGCGCTTCAGCAGCCGTTTCTATATCTTTATACACAGCCCGGCTAAGGCCACAAATGGTAGCATCCCTTATTACTTTTGCAATTTCCTGTACCGATTCAAAATCGCCGGGAGAGGAGATGGGGAAGCCGGCCTCGATTATATCAACTCCAAGGTCTTCCAGGGCAAGGGCCAATTGTATCTTTTCTTTGGTATTGAGTTTGCAACCAGGCACCTGCTCACCATCCCGGAGAGTGGTATCAAAGATGTGGATTTTTCCTTCAGCCATAATTAATTGATATATTGGGGTGATTAAAAATTTCCCACTGCTTATTTTTGTATTCCCTGATTCCTAAAAAAATACCCAGCGGTCAACTAAATTATCACCGTAATATGGCCGGATAAAACCAAAATTATCAAGCTTTTACATTGCTTAAAAAGAGAGAAATCGGCTGAAACGCTTACCAGTAAAGGATTCTAAAATATTCAAATTACGATGCCCAACCGCTCAACAGATGCTTTATTTCAGTTGATAAAATCGCTCGAGAAGTCGGAAAAGCGGAATTTCAAGCTATATGTAAAAAGGAACTCCTCCAGCGACACCTTGAAAACCATACAGTTATTCGATGCCCTCGATAAAATGACGGAATACGATGAAAATCAGCTCCTGAAGAAAAATAAATCCATCAGCAAAGTGCAGCTTTCCAATATTAAAGCAGCGCTTTATAAACAGGTCCTTTCCAGCCTTCGCATCATAAAAGACGAAAATAATATTGATATTCAGTTACATGAGCTGATGGACCAGTCCCGGATATTATTTAATAAAGGCCTTTACCTGCAAAGTCTGAAGGTGCTGAAACACCTGAAAGACCTTGCCAAACAGCATCACCAGATCACTTACCTGGAGCAGGTACTGTTTTTTGAGAAAAAAATTGAAACGCTGTATATCACGCGCAGCATGCGCGACCGCGCCGATCAGCTCAGCCAGGAATCAGATGAAATAACGGAGGCATTGGTGCTGGTAAACCGTCTGTCCAATCTCGCCCTGCAATTGTATAGCTGGTATATTCAACACGGACACGCGCGGAATGAAAAAGATATGCGCAGCATCCATATGTTCTTCCAGGCGCATTTGCCGGTGGATGCTGCTCTGAGGGCACAGGGGTTTTATGAAAAATTATACCTGTACCAGAGTTATTGCTGGTATGCATTTATCCGGCTTGATTTTCTTCAATATTATCGCTATTCACAGAAATGGGTTGATCTGTTTGAACAATATCCGGAAATGCTGCCGGTGGAAGCGGCCAATTATATCAAAGGCATGCACAACCTGATGGGCGCGCATTTTGACCTGCTAAACCATAAAAAGCTGGCGGAAACCATCAAGCAGTTTGAGCAGTTTGCCCGTCACAAACTTGTGACGCATAACGACAATAATCTTATTCTTACTTACCAGTATCTCTACACGGCAAGGATCAACCTGTATTTTTTGCAGGGAACATTCGAGAAGGGGTTGAAGATGGTGCCCCACCTGGAAGATATGCTGAAAGAATACGGCATCTATCTCGATATACACCGGGTGCTGGTGTTTTATTATAAGATCGCCTGCCTGTATTTCGGCAGCGGCGATAATGAAAAAGCGATCGACTATCTCAACCGGATCATTAACCAGAAAGCAGATCTGCGTACCGATCTGCAATGTTATGCACGGCTGCTGCACCTGATCGCACATTATGAACTGGGCAATTTTGATTTGCTGGAATACCTGATCAAATCAGTGTATCGCTATATGGCAAAAATGGAAAATCTGAGTAAGGTGGAAGAAGAGATGTTTGCGTTTCTGAGACGTTCTTTTAGAGTGGGAGCACATGCACTGAAGCCGGAATTCCAGAAATTGCTGGCCAAGCTGAAGAAATATGAAGGTAATCCACTGGAAGCCAGGGCATTTGCTTATCTGGATGTGATATCCTGGCTGGAAAGCAAAATTCATAATGTAAATGTGCAGGATGTGATCAGGGAAAAGTATAAACACCGGAAGGGGCCAGGTTTAAAATAAGCTTGCTTATCGCGGTATATAGGGATGGAAATGATTGCTGAACAATCACAAATGTGAATATTTTCTGACCAGCGAAACTATTTCGTCCGTACCTTTGCGCGATTTGTTTAACAGGTAACCCCCTCTATATTAATGTCAGCAAAACAATTACCCGCAATCTTAGTACTGGCCGACGGAACGGTGGCCCATGGTAAAGCATTTGGCGCTATCGGCACCACTACCGGTGAGATCTGTTTCAATACCGGCATGACCGGCTACCAGGAAGTGTTCACTGATCCCAGCTATTATGGACAAATATTGATCATGAATACGGTGCATGTAGGTAATTATGGAGTGAAGGACGAAGACGTGGAATCAGACAATGTAAAGATCAGGGGGCTGATCGGCCGCAACCTGGAAGAAACTTATTCCCGCAAGCTGGCCAAAGGGTCGATGGAAGATTATCTCAAAGCCAACAATATCGTTTCTATTGAAGGAGTGGACACGCGTGCACTGGTGGCGCATATCCGCACCAAAGGCGCTATGAACTGCATCATCTCTTCTGAGATCACTGATGTGGAAGCGCTGAAAAAGAAACTGGCCGAAGTGCCGGATATGGACGGACTGGAACTGGCATCGCAGGTGAGCACAAAGGAAGCGTATGAGATGGGAGATAAGAATGCGGCTGTAAGGATCGCTGTAATGGATTTTGGAGTGAAAAGGCATATCCTGCATTGCATGGTAGACAGGGGCGCCTATGTAAAAGTATTCCCTGCCAAAACCAAACTGGAAGAAGTAAAGCAATTCAATCCTGATGGTTATTTCATTTCAAACGGACCTGGCGATCCTTCTGCAATGGACTATGCGATCGCTACCATGAAAGAAATACTGAAAGAAGAGAAGCCCATATTTGGCATTTGCCTTGGGCATCAGTTGCTGGCCCTGGCCAATGGTATCCCCACTTTCAAAATGCATCATGGCCACAGGGGATTGAACCACCCGGTGAAGAACCTGGTAACCGGCAGATCGGAGATCACTACACAGAACCATGGATTTGGTGTGGACCCTGAAGCTGTAAAAAAGTCCAGCCATATTGAAGTGACCCATGTAAACCTGAATGATCAATCTATTGAAGGAATAAGAGTGAAAGGGAAACCTGCTTTCTCCGTGCAATACCACCCCGAAAGCACACCGGGTCCGCACGACAGTAGGTACCTGTTTGACCAGTTCATTGATATGATCAGGAAATCCTAATCATTTTATATGCGTAACTACCTTCTTATCTTATGCAGCATGGTGCTGTTAAGTGCCTGTTCCGCTAACCGGGCCACCTCCGCATCAAGGATTGGACTGGTGCCACTGAGTAATTATTTTGTAAAGAACACCGTTGCTCTGCCTGATGAGTATAACTATAAAGTATCGGTAAGCCAGCCTGATTTTGATCAGGTATTTGGAGTGGCGGCAACCATGAACAGTTCTATCACAAAGCCTGATTTCAGCGGACAGATGGTGGTAGCGGTAATGGGTAAAACCTCTTCACAGCAGCAGGAGATCAGTTTTGACAGAGCTACAATTGGCGGCAAAGACCTCAATGTTTATTATAGCGTAAAGAAAGGCAGCGAACAGAGCTATACCTCTACAGCACTGGCGTTGGCCACAGTTCCTAAATCCGGCAGCGTTAAGAGAGCCAACTTTTACCGGGACAGCGTGCTGGTGAAGACAATACCAATCGGCTTTCAGTAACGATCCAGCAACTCGGTTTTCTGTAAAGCATTTTATTTGAATTATATTCGGGGCATGAAGATCGCTATCATCAATGGGCCTAACCTGAACCTGCTTGGCAAGCGGGAGCCGGGTATTTATGGCAGCCAATCGTTTGAAGAATTCTATGCTTCGCTTCAGCAGCAATACAAGCAGGTGTCTTTCACCTATTATCAAAGCAATGTGGAAGGCGAACTGATCAATGAACTGCAGCGGGCAGGGTTTGATAGCGATGGCATCATTTTTAATCCTGGCGGCTACACACACACTTCTGTTGCAATAGGTGATGCGATAGCCTCTATTAAAGCACCGGTGGTGGAAGTGCATATCTCCAATGTACACGCCCGGGAAGAATTCAGGAAAATCTCCCATGTGTCGGCTAAAGCAGCAGGTAGCATTATTGGCCTGGGAATGAAGGGATACGAACTGGCCCTCGGGTACCTGCTCTCCTTATCTGCCAAAAAATAACAGGGGCGCAGGCCCGATATTTGAGACATACTCCGGGCGGGATTTTTTCGTTAATAATCAGGTTCCCGCTATGGTTAAATGTATCTGATATGAAATGGTTATTATTTGTTTCCCTCTTTATCAGCACCAGCAGTTTCGCTCAATGGAAAAGCTTTATCATCGGTGTGCGTGGCGATACGCTGAACCGGGTAGATCTGAATGGAAAAAAGCAGGGCCCCTGGGTAGTGCATGTGGATGCATTGCGCGGTGAGCCGGGCTATGATGAGCAGGGTTATTTTGTAGATGATAAAAAAGTGGAGAAATGGGTGCGCTTTTCGCTGATGGGCGATAAGATAGCAGAAGAGAATTACCGCTGGGGCAGCCTGGATGGCAAAAGCCGGTATTATACAAGAACGGGTGGTTTGCTGCGCGAAGAGAGCTGGCGTGCAATAGAGCCTGGTAAAACCTTTGATACAGTAGATGTAAGGGACCCGAATGATCCAAGCAAAGTAGTGGACAGGGTAGTAGTGAAAGTAGAGGGATCAACAGCCCGCCATGGTACCTGGACCTATTATGATCCTGAATGGGGGACTATTGTAAAAACAGAGGATTGGTGGATGGATAAGATCAAAACAGGAGAAGGGATTCCGAAAGAAGGGGATGATGAGTTGAAGCCGATAGATCCTGCCGGCAAGAAAACAAAAGCAACTGCTAATGCTGACTCTGATAAAAAAGAAGCAGCTAAACCGCAGGCCATCCTTGAATATGAAAAGAAGAATAAAGGAAAAAAGATAAAGGTCAGGGATGGAAGAACAGGGCAGTAAGGACGGTTAGCTTTCAACCGTTTTCACCGGTTGCCTTTGCATTTATTGGTTCATATATTTTTAAAGTCTTTGTGCTCTTTGTGTCTTTGTGGGTGATTATCCCACAAAGACACAAAGAGCACAAAGACTTTTTCTTTAGGGGGGGATTTTCTGGTATGGGAAAATTTATATATTTTTGATATCAAATTGATATCATTAAATATTGCTTATGGAAAAGATAGTAAAACCCATGTCCGGCTACCTGGCCCTGTTATTATCCCTCGTGTTGCTTGTATCCGGGATCTTATTTGCCACCCAGATCAGAGAAGGGGGCGATTTATATATAATAGCCATGCTGGTCTCTTTTATCGCTTCGCTCTTTATGCTGAAAGGATTAATGATCGTGCACCCGAATCATTCCCGCGTGCTTAACTTCTTTGGAAGATATGTGGGAACGGTGAAGGAGAATGGTTTGTTTTTCGTGAACCCGCTGTATTCCGCTTTAAAAGTCAGCCTGAGGGCCGATAACCTGCAGGGACAAACCCTGAAAGTGAACGATAAGATGGGTAATCCCATTGAGATCGGCGCGGTGATCGTGTGGCAGGTGGGTAATACTTACAAAGCAGCGTATGATGTAAAAAATTATGCTGACTATGTAAAAACACAGAGTGAAGCGGCTGTACGTCATCTTGCCAACAGCTTCCCTTATGACAACCTGGAAGATGAAACAGCTGCGATCACCTTGCGTGAGGGTGGTGTGAAAGTGAATGAGATACTGGAAAAGGAATTGCTTGAGCGTCTTTCTCCTGCAGGTATCATAATCCTTGAAGCAAGGATCAGCCACCTGGCTTATGCCCCTGAAATTGCCGGCGCCATGCTGCAAAGGCAACAAGCCACTGCGATCGTTGCAGCGCGTACCAAGATCGTGGAAGGAGCTGTAGGTATGGTGGAAATGGCGCTTGATATGCTGGCGCAGAAACAGATCGTGCAACTGGACGATGAAAAGAAAGCAGCGATGGTAAGCAACCTGATGGTAGTGCTTTGTGGTGAAAAAGCTGCTACGCCGGTGTTGAATACGGGCAGCTTGTATCAATAAATCCGTTCAGCTTAAACTGAAACCAGTGAGCAGTCCCAAGAAAAGTTTTATCATCCGTATTGATAATGAAATATACAAAGCCCTGGAAAAATGGGCTGCGGATGAATTCCGCAGTGTGAACGGGCAGGTAGAATGGATTTTGTCACAAAAGCTGAAAGAGGCAAGGAGACTAAAAGACAAAGAGGAAAAAGGAAAAAAGCCTGATAGGTGAAGTCATTTCACCCATCAGGCTTTTTTCCTTTTTCCTCTTTTAATTCTTAGTCTTAGAATCCTTTTTTCTCATTTGCTTTCTGCATCGGGTTTGGTGCAGGAGTGGCGGCTCTCAGTGTCGCTTGTTTTTGTTTAAAGATGGTGAACCGGGAAGGCGCTGGTGGTTTGTTCCAGCTATTATTGCTGGGGTCGATATCAGCCGTTTCCCTGAGCGGATCGAGTTGAATCGATGCTACCTCTTTTGTTTTGATAAAAGTTTTGACCACCTTCTTTTCATTAAGGCGCCAAACCTGAGCCGGGATCCGTTCTATTTCCTTTGTACCGTCTTTATATGTCCATTCAATGATAATGGGCATAACAAGGCCGCCTTTATTGCTGAAGCTGAGTTCATACATATGACGGTTGCCATAGGTGTTTTTTTCCTCTTCATCCAGCGGAGTACCTTTATTGGACATGACCTTGTAAGTTATGTTGGAAGAATCATACGGTTCTTCTCCTCTGGAATAACGCCAGTAGAAATCGCGCAATGCTGTGTCTTTATCTGTTTGAAAGGAAATGTTTTTATTTTCCCTGTTCCTGATCTTGGAAATATCATCGTATCGGGTTAGCATAGGTCCTTCAATCCTGCGCGTGGTATCCCTGTCGTCCAATCCTGCCGGAAATGCTGCCAGATCAGGCACTGCATGTTTTACGGAATCGAGCGAAATATCGCAGGGGTCGGTTCCATAGAACCATCCACGCCAGAACCAGTCAAGGTCTTCACCGCTGGCATCTTCCATCGTGCGAAAGAAATCAGCCGGTTCGGGATGTTTGAAGGCCCAACGCCGGGTGTATTGTTTGAATGCATAATCAAACAGCTCACGGCCCATGATGGTTTCGCGCAGGATGTTCAGGCCGGTCGCCGGCTTGGTATAAGCATTAGGGCCAAAACCAATAATGTTTTCAGAATTGCTCATGATGGGTTCCAGCTGATCTTTTGGCAGCTTCATATAATCAACGATGGCATAAGCAGGGCCTTTTCCCCTGACCGGGAATTTATTATCCCATAACTCTTCTGTCAGGTATTCAACAAATGAATTCAATCCTTCGTCCATCCAGCTCCATTGGCGTTCGTCGCTGTTGATGATCATGGGAAAGAAGTTATGCCCCACTTCATGTATTATCACGCCAAGCATTCCATACTTGGTAGCTTCTGCATAAGTGCCGTCTTTTTCTGTTCGCCCATAGTTAAAACAGATCATGGGATACTCCATACCATTTGCAGCTTCCACGCTTTGTGCAACGGGATAGGGGTAAGGGATGGTGAAATCAGAATAGGTTTTGATGGTATGCGCTACTGCTTTCGTGGAAAAAGGACGATACAGGCCATACGCTTCTTTTCCATAAAAGCTCATACACATGATCTTCTTTCCTTCTACTGTAACGGGCATGGCATCCCAAACAAACTTGCGGCTGCTGGTCCAGGCGAAATCCCTGACACTGTCTGCTTTGAAGGTCCATGTCTTTGTTGCCATGCTTTTATTCTTTTCGGCATTTTTTGCTTCATCAAGTGTAACGATCTCAACTGGCTCGGTACTGGTCTGTGCTTTCTTCCAGCGGGTCAATTGTGCCGGGCTGAGATTTGTGTTGTAATTGGTGCATTCACCTGTTGCGCCCACTACATGGTCGGCTGGCACGGTCATCTGCACTTTGAAATTGCCAAAGGTCAATGCGAACTCTCCACGGCCGGTGAACTGATGATTCTGCCAGCCCTGGAAATCGCTATATACGCAGAGGCGTGGATACCATTGAGCCATGGTGAAAAGATAGTTACCTTCTTCAGGGAAGTATTCATAACCACCGCGGCCACCACGGCCCATGCGGTCGGAGATCTTGTAATTCCAATCGAGTTTGAATACGAATTGCTGCCCGGAGGTCAGGTCTTTGGGAAGCTCTATCCGCATCATGGTCTTATTCACTGTATATTTTAATGGCTTGCCTGTTGCATCGGTGAGCTTGACGACATTGAAACCATAGCCATTATCTTTTTTGGCCTCGTCCATACGGTCTATCATCGTGGTACTGACCTGTGAAGACATCGGATTGCTGGTCTGGTAATTCGCATTGTTCTGACTGCTGTGCTGGTTTTCATCCATCTGCAGCCAGAGATAGGTGAGGGTATTGGGCGAATTGTTGTAGTAGGTGACCGTCTCGCTTCCGGTCAATAACAAAGCTTTTTCATCCAGCTTGCATTTGATATCATAATCGCAACGCTGCTGCCAGTACTTCGGCCCCGGAGCGCCACTCGCGGTGCGGTACTCGTTAGGTGTAGGCATGATGGTGCCCAATTGCTCAAAACTGTTACCATGGTTGCTGCCAGGGTTGTTCTTGATGTTCTGCGCATGGACTGCTACAGCGATCAAGAGGATCCACCCGGCAAGAATGATTTTTTTCATGTTGACTTTGTTTTAATTTCTATAATGATCCCACTCTTTCCAGCGCCATTTTCAATGCGAGGCTGAATACGGCTGCGGATAAAAAGATCACCCATTCGCGGCGGTTGATGTGAAGACCATTCACTATAAAATGTGATACAAATAATATCAGCAGGACTACTACGATCTGGCCTGCTTCCAGTCCGAGGTTAAAGCCCAGTAAGCCCGGAGCAAGATGTTGGTCCCTGGCGAGCATGAACCGTATGGAATTGGCGAACCCCATTCCGTGGACCAACCCAAAGAACAGTGCTATAAAATAGTTGATCCGGATAGATCGTGGAGTGAAATTTTTTTGGAAAAGGTTTGTTATGGCGGTTATTACGATCGTGCAGGGGATCAGGAATTCAACCCAATTGCTGTTGAGCCTTATTATGTCGAGTACACTCAGGGCAAGGGTGAGTGAATGGCCGATAGTGAATGCGGTCACCAGGATCAGTACCTGCTTCCAGTCTTTCAGCAGGTAGATAGCTGCCAGTGCAGCAATGAATAATTGATGGTCCAGGGCATCGAGGCTTATAATATGTTCCCAGCCCAGGCCGAAATAAAATCCAAAATCTTGCATGTGATTGTGCCGAGGAAGCTGTGCTACCAACCTTCCCTTCTATTTTTCCGTCTGTATTGAAAGTTTCAAAATAAGCCAGACTTTTGTAATGATCAAAAAAAAGTATGCCCATGACGCTATGGCTCAATAAGTGGTTTCTCCTTTTATGCACCGGCCTGTTTGCCGGCCCAGTGTATACCCCTACCGGTATGGCCCGGTTTCCCGTTGCCGGTCTGCATCCTATTCATGTAAGCGTCACAGAGATCAATCATAATGCCACCGAGAAAACACTGGAAATCAGTTGTAAGCTCTTTACCGACGATTTTGAAAGAGTGCTGGCACAGAACTACAGAATGAAAGTGGACCTGACCAATCCGCCCGACAAGGCCCAAATGGAGAAAATAGTAAATGATTACATACACAAACATCTATCTATACAAGCCGATGGGCAACCAACCAGCTATACGGCCCTCGGTTTCGAAAAGGACCAGGATGTTGTATATAGCTATTTCCAGGTCGATAACATTAAAAGCATTAAAAATATCACCATCACCAACACGTTGATGTACGACTTATTCAGCGACCAGATCGGTGTAGTGCATGTAACGATAGGGGGAGTACGCAAGAGCGGGAAGGTGGATTATCCGGCCAAAGAGCTCGCACTTTCTTTTTAAACAGGCATCGCATTACTGTTCATCTTCCATCTCCTGCCGCAAAGTCTTGCTCAGCTTCACCAGCACTTTATCGATCCTGTGACCGTCCATATCAACGATCTCAAGAGTGAATCCTTTCCATTCCAGTTTATCGCCGGCATGAGGGATGCGTTCCAGCTCATGCAGTATAAAACCGGCAAGCGTGTCAAATTCCTGCTCACCTTCATTCATCCATTCTGCTTTTTCAAAGCGGGTAAGGAAATCATAAAAAGGTATCTGTGCATCTACAAGGAAAGTGCCGTCTTCCCGCTCAATGATCTCGTAGTCGGGAACATCCGGTTGAGGCATATCGCCGATAATGGCTTCGAGAATATCGTTAAGGGTGATCATGCCCAGTATAGTACCGTATTCATCCACGATAAAGCAGGAATGCAGTTGCGATTGTTTGAACTTTTCCATTACCTGGAAAGCCGTATTGTTTTCCGGAACAAAAAGCGCAGGCTGCATCAGTTCTTTAAAAGGCCTGTTGTCGGGGCTCACGTATAGGTCTTTAATGGAAACAACGCCTTTGATATTATCGATTTCCCCATCGCAGATAGGGTAAATGGAATGCGGTTCGCTGGTGATCTTTTCCTTGATCATTTCTTCCGTATCGTCCAGGTTGAACCAGATGATATCACTGCGGTGGGTCATCAGCGAAGTGATATTCCGGTCGCTGAGGTGAAACACGCGCTCGATGATCTCCTGCTCTGTTTCTTCGATCGTGCCTTGTTCGGTGCCTTCACTGATGATCGCTTTGATCTCTTCTTCCGTGAGTTGATTATCTGCAGGTTTAAGGCTGAATATTTTTACAATAAGGTTGCTCGACTTGCTGAGCAGCCATATAAAAGGATGGGTAACGACACTGAGGATGCGCATTGGCCGGGCTACCACTTTAGCTATGCCTTCAGGTTTGGAAAGGCCGAGGCGCTTGGGTACCAACTCACCGAAAATGATCGAGAAATAAGTAACGATAATTACCACGATAGTTGTGGCAAGGCCATAACTATATGGCGCAATAGCCGGCCATTGTTTAAGATAAGCGGCGAAATCGTCCGTGATCTTTTCACCGGAATAAATACCGGTAAGGATACCGATCACGGTAATGCCCATTTGTACGGTAGAAAGAAAGGTTTCAGGTTTGTTGGCCAGGTTGAGTGCTTCCCTGGCTTCTTTATCTCCTTTATTTGCCTGTGCTTCCAGCCTGGATTTCCTTGCAGAAACCAAGGCAATTTCAGCCATTGAAAAAAGCCCGTTTAGCAGGATCAGCCCTGCTAATATGAATAATTCCATTAAGAGGATATCGTTGGTTGGGTATCGAAGATAGCAAATCCGTGGCGGTTATTGAACAGATACCCGGTCAATGTGCCAACAAGCAGGCCCAGTAAGGCTCCGCCAAGAATATCGAGTGGATAGTGAACGCCAACGTACACTTGTGCGTAAGAGATCAGGCCTGCCCAAACCCATCCGGTCACTGCCCATTTTTTAAGTAATGGTCTGGTAGTGATATAGAAAAAAGTGCCTATGCCAAAATGGTTGGCTGCATGGTTGGATGTAAAACTGAAGCCGGTGGAGCAATGATCGACCAGCAAGCGGACATGCATAAAGAAATCCGGGTCGCCGCAGGGGCGGATGCGCTGGAAATTATGTTTGAACCCGTAATTGCCGATCATATCAGTAAGGGCAACGGTGATGATGAAAAAGAGGATCCACCAGGCGCCCTTTGCCCTGAAATTGAGCAGGGCAAACACGATCAGGAATAAATAAAGCGGTATCCAGTTCATTGCTTCACGCATGAACGGCATAACGCTATCAAAAACAGGATTGGTGAAATGGCTGTTGATCTGGATAAACAGCCACTGGTCCATTTTTTCGAGCTTTTCCCAAATAGTGGAAGCGAGTAGAAACATAAGCCCAAATGTACCCAAAAAATGGATGCTGCCGCCTGTGACACTCAGCCGGTTCCCGCTCGTCATCTCTTCCTTGTGAATCTCGTATAATTTTTCTTGTTTTGCATTCCCCCATGCTTAAACGTTATAAAGTGCCCAAGACCATTCTTTGGGTAATCAATTTGCTGGTCATTTTCTTCCTGATCTTTACATTGTTCAGGCTGGCAACTTATTTTGCGTTTAAACCAAGAGGGCTTTCTTTCAGTGACCTGCTTCCTTCTTTCCTGATGGGTGTGCAATATGATCTGCGGTGGATCGCTATCATTCTTTTGCCGGTGGTGCTGTTGAGCCTGTGGCCGCAATTTTCTCCTTTTTATTCTGCGCGCAACAAAAAATGGTGGAGCTGGTACCTTGTCGTGATCACTTTTGTCGTTTTCTTTTTTTTCGCGGCTGATTTTGGAAGCTTTTCTTATAACCGTACGCGCCTCGATGCAGGAGCGATGAACTTTGTAGAAGATCCGGGCATTTCACTGAAGATGATGTGGCAAACCTATCCTTTGTTCTGGATGCTGTTGGGTTTGCTCGTGGCTGTGCTGGTATTCCGCTGGATGTATCATCAAAGCCACTGGAGGGTGATCACGCAAACAGACGGGTTAAAAATTCCGTATAACCGCAAATATTTTATTGCCAGCCTGCTTGTTCTATGCCTGCTCATTTATGGAAGGTTTGCGGCAAGCCCGCTTACCTGGAAACAGAGCTTTGTGTTCCAGGACAATTTTAAAACCTACCTGGCATTGAATCCCCTGCAGAATTTTTTTACCACACTTGGATTGAGAAAGCCTGAGTTCAATGAACAGAAAGCAAGGGATGTGTACCCGCTGATGGCGGAATGGATGCCGCTACAGGATAAAAAGGGATTTTCCTATCGCCGTGTGGTATCGCCCGGCAGCAATGCACTGGAAAGCCGCCCCAATGTGGTGCTGGTGATCTGCGAATCGTTCAGCATGTATAAAAGCAGCATGAGCGGCAACCCGCTGAACACAACACCTTTCTTTGATTCGCTGACCGGGAAAGGAATTTTCTTTGAGCGTTGTTTCTCTCCTCATTTTTCAACAGCAAGAGGATTGTTTGCGATCATTACCGGCATACCCGATGCACAGTTGTTCAAATTCTCTACCCGCAACCCACTGGCTATTAAACAGCATACCATCATCGACAATTTTGAAGGCTATAGCCGTCATTATTTTCTTGGTGGAAGCCCGGGGTTCAACAATTTTGCAGGCCTGGTACAAAATATCGATGGATTGCAGATGCATACAGAAGGAAGCTTCCGATCACCCAGGATAAATGTATGGGGCATCAGTGATAAAGATCTTTTCCTGGAAGCCAACGAAACGTTTAAAAAGGAAAAGACACCGTTCTTTTCTATCATACAAACATCCGATAACCACCGGCCATATATGATCCCGGCCAGTGATACCGATTTTGTTCACCAGGTAATTCCTGAAGAGGAGTTGAACCGGTATGGATTTGAATCGCTGCAGGAATACAACACTTTCCGTTATTCAGATTATTGCTTCAAAAAGTTTATTGAAGCGGCAGAAAAAGAACCCTACTTCCATAATACCATTTTTATTTTTGTCGGCGATCATGGTGTGGCAGGAAATGCCAGTGCGGTCTATCCTTCGGCCTGGACAGATCAACGATTGACGGATGAACATGTACCGTTATTATTTTTTGCTCCTTATTTACTGCAACCACAAAAAAGAACAGAAGTGGTATCACAGATAGACGTGTTGCCTACAGTGGCGGGTATGATACAACAGCCGTATGTGAACACAACACTCGGTCGTGATCTGCTCGATACCGCCAAGAAAAACAATTTTGCTTTTATTACCAATACGGCCGGAAAAATTGGGATTGTGACAGATGAATTTTATTTTATAAAGAATCTCAACTTCAAGGATGAACAACTGGTACCGGTTGTTTATAATGGAAAATCTTATACCCTTGCTCAAAGGGATTCCATCCGGCGACGTTTATCAGACTTCACTTCAGCATTTTTTGAAACAGCCCGTTACATGCTGATGAACAACCAAAAAGATTAATTTACAGACTTAGTTCATCCTTCCCGTCTTCCCGCCTTACCGGTAAATTTTTACCGGTAAGGCGGGAAGACGGGAAGGATGCGTTTCAAATAGATACAGGTTTACTTTTTTGCTATAATAATCAATCTTGGCATTTCATGTAAGTTGTAATCCCCCAAATTGTAATCCCCGAAAACTTCCTGTATCTGCATTTTCTGGAAGCTCAGCATATCTGTAAAATCTCCCAGTGAAAGTTTCGCCCGTTGAAGAGAGAATACCAGCGGTTCTTTAAGCGAGGGGTCAGTGACGGTGATGGTTTGGAGAAAGTGGGTGCTGTTTTGCCCGTTTTGTATGCGGTAGTGGGTGACGCCGACCTGTTTTAATTCCTGTTCCGCCGGTTTTGACTCCATATAATGTGTATTCGGGTAATCGATCACAAAAAGGCCGCCTGGCCGCAGACTGGAAGCGATCGTGCGCATGGCACTGTCGTGCTCCCGTCTTGTTCTGTAATAACCAAAATTGTCGGAAAGGTTCAATGCAAGCTGGAAATAATTGCCCCAGAAAGGCAATCGTATATCATGAAGATAGAACTCGGGATTGTCGGTTCCAGCCTCGCTTGCCTGGTCAATATTGAAAGCAGAAAGGTCTACACCGGTTACCTGGAAACCCAGGGAAGCCAACCGTCTGCTTATTAGACCCTGGCCGCATGCGCTGTCCAGCACCAGGCTTGCCGCTACCGGGTGAAGATATTGAATCAGTTGATTGACAAATATTTCTGCCTGGTTCCCGGTAGTATTAACATAAAGTTTATACGAAAATGGTGAGGTAAACCATTCCCGGCTGGGTGAGTTTGTTTCCATGCTGATGTTTAAACAAATGTAAGCAGGTAACCTGCAAGAGGTGCAGTTGAAAACCTTATTTTTGCGGTGTCAGCCGTGCGCCTTCGCTAAAGCTTCGGCTGACGGAGCATTAAACCTTAAAATCTCAATTTTACACTTGTGGCATTGATCAAAAGCATATCCGGGATCAGGGGAACGATTGGAGGAAAGCCCGGAGATAATCTGACTCCTGTTGATATTGTGAAATTTGCCGCCGCTTATGGCACCATCATTTCTTCGGGCCGGCAAAAAAATACGAAAGTGGTGATCGGACGTGATGGCAGGATCAGCGGAAGCATGGTCCGTGACCTGGTAGTGAGCACGCTTACCGGTTTGGGAATTGATGTGGTGGACCTGGGACTTTCTACCACGCCTACCGTGGAGATTGCCGTAAAAATGGAAAAGGCCGATGGAGGCATTATCCTTACAGCCAGCCATAACCCCAAAGAATGGAACGCTCTGAAATTACTGAATGAAGAAGGTGAATTCATTTCCGCAGAAGTGGGTGCCAAAGTATTGGCCCTTGCTGCCGCAGAAGATTTTGCTTTCAGCAGCGTGGAAAAACTGGGTACAGTAACGCAAGACGACAGCTATCTTCAGAAACATATTGACGCCATCCTGGCCTACCCGCTCGTTGATGCCAAACTGGTGGCTAAAAAGAACCTTAAGATCGTGGTGGATGCGGTTAACTCAACCGGAGCCATCTATGTACCCGCCCTTCTGAAAGCCCTGGGTGTGGAACAGGTGATCGTTTTAAATGAAGAAGTAAATGGCCGCTTTGCGCATAACCCCGAACCATTGCCTGAACACCTGAGCCAGTTGAGCAATGAAGTGGTGAAACAAAAAGCAGACCTCGGCATCGCTGTAGATCCTGATGTTGACCGCCTGGCTTTTGTTTGTGAAGACGGAAGCATGTTTGGTGAAGAATATACCCTGGTAGCCGTGGCCGATTATGTGCTGGGCCACCGCAAAGGGAATACTGTCAGCAATATGAGCAGTACAAAAGCGCTGAAAGAAGTAACGCTCAAGCATGGTGGCGAATATTTCCCTTCTGCTGTAGGTGAAGTGAACGTAGTAAGTAAAATGAAAGAGCAGAAGGCCGTGATCGGCGGCGAAGGGAACGGCGGTATCATCGTTCCGGATTTTCATTATGGACGGGATGCACTGATCGGCATTGCTTTATTCCTTACACATCTGTCAGGACATAAAAATGGTGTGCGCTCCCTGCGCTCCCATTACCCCGACTATTTTATTTCCAAGAATAAAATAGAATTGGAGAAAGGAATTGATGTGCAATCCATTTTTGAAAAGATCCGCAAAAAATACCAGCGCAACCCGGTTAATACGGACGATGGTTTAAAAATAGAATTTGATAACGACTGGGTGCATCTCCGCACATCCAATACAGAACCCATTATCCGTATTTATGCTGAAAGCGATTTTGAATCAAAGGCAAATAATATTGCCACAAGGCTGATGCAGGATATTAAGGAATTTGCTTAAATAGTGATTTATCGTTTGACCGTTGTTCGTTGTCCGGCTTTTGTGCTATCGGACAACGAACAACGGTCAACGTTTTATAACAACTTGTCCGGAGTAATCGGCAATTGCCGTATCCTTTTTCCTGTTGCATGATACACTGCATTGGCAACAGATGCTGCAAAGCCGATCAGCGCTATTTCTCCCATTCCTTTTGCACCCATCGGGTTCAGCACCGGATCAGGTTTGTTGACGAACAAGGCTTCAATACGCGGCACATCTGCATTCACAGGTACATGATAATCTGCAAAGTTATTGTTGATATACCGGCCATAGCGGTGATCAATGATTGCTTCTTCTGTTAACGCCATACCGATCCCACCCACTACGCCACCGATCATCTGGCTGCGTGCAGTTTTTTCACTGATGATCTTGCCGGCATCACCGGTAGTTACCACTTCCTTTACTTTTACCACACCGGTAAGTGGGTGCACCCACACTTTAGTGAAATGAACGGAAAAGGAATACATGGAATATTTGCGTTGCTCTTCACCACCTCTGGAATCTTTGGTGACATCAAGATCGTTCAGTTGATTGTCTTTTAACAGCTCTTCATAATTACGCCGGTTGGCAGCATCATTCTTCAGGAAGATCTGCCCTTTTTCAAAAGTGATGTTACCGGCTTCAGGATGGACCTTTGCATCATGCCCTGACTTCAACATCAACTCTTTCAATTTTTCTTTTAATGACATGCAAACATCATACACAGCAGAACCAAGGGTGGAAGTAGTAGCAGAGCCTCCTTGCGTGGGGCCTGGAGGAAGGGAGGAACTGCCCAATTCAAATTTTATTTTTTCCGGAGGCAGGTCCATAGCCTTTGAAGCGATCTGTACCATGGCAGTAGCTGTGCCCGGGCCCATATCGCTTACTGCGCTTTGCAGTAATAAAGTACCGTCATTTTTTAATACGCCTCTTACGGTAGCAATCCAACGCATGGCACTGAATACGCCCGTGCCCATACCGTATCCTACCAGCCATCCATCTTCCTGCATGGAGCGTGGAGCAGGGTTGCGTTTTGCCCAGCCTATCTTGTCCATGCCAAGCTGGTAACATTCTTTCAGGTATTTGCTTGACCAGGGTAGTTTTCGTTCAGGATCTGTTTCTGCATAATTGCGGACCCTTAATTCTATCGGATCGATATTTAATTTGTAGGCTAATTCGTCCAGGGCGCACTCGAATGCAAAACAACCGGTGGCTTCGCCGGGGCCGCGCATCCAGATAGGAGTGCTTACATTAAGCGGTACCAGTTGATAGCTGGTGTTTACATTCGGACAATCGTATAAGAACTTGGTGGCGTTTACGATGCCTTCGGTAAAATTTTCATAAGAAGAAGTATGCGCTATGGCAATATGCGTGATGCCGGTAAGTTTTCCATCGGCAGTAGCACCTATTCCTATTTTCTGGTAAGCACAGGGACGGTGACCTACCATGGTAAACATCTGGTCGCGGCTCAGCATCAGCTTCACCGGGCGGTTTATTTTTTTAGCAGCCAGTACAGCAGCTATCTCATGCGGCCAGGTACGCAATGCACTGCCAAAACCTCCACCAACATATTCAGCAATCACTTTCACATTTGATTCGGGCAGCTTAAATGCCTGCATCAAATCTCCCTGTGTATCTTTTGGTCCCTGTGTTTTATCATACACCGTTATTTTATCCGGTGCTTCCCAATGAGCGATGAGGCCATGCATCTCCATCGGGTTATGTGTTTCTACAGGTAAGTAATATTCTTCTTCAATGGATACAGGCGCTTTTTTATAAGCATCTGCTTCACCTCTTTTATACGTCTGCGGTTCATTGTCGCCACGTGGGCCGCGGGCTTTACCCAGGTTTTTTTCAAAATCCGTTTCTGCTGTTTCTTTTGCATACTGTGCTTTTACCAGGGATGCTGCATACACAGCGCGTTCGAATGTGTCGGCTACTACAATGGCAATGGGTTGACCATTGAAATAAATCTTATTGTCGTAAAATACTTTCAATCCCTGCCACTCCTGTGCGCGTGGATTGGCTTTCTTATCAACAGGTGCAAAGCCCGGCACTTCAGGTGAATTAAGATGTGATATCACAGCCAGCACACCCGGGGCATTCTCTGCAGCTTTAGTGTTAAGGCTGGTAATAGTGCCTTTGGTAATAGTGCTGCAGGCGAGTACACCATACGTCATACCCGCTATCTTATGCTCCGCAGCATAGGTAGCTGCTCCTGTTACCTTGTCTTTCCCATCAACACGGTCAGCAGGGGTGGGGATGTGTTCTGTATCGAAAAAGAAAGTGTTCATTATATTGAATTGTTTCGATAGTAAATATGTTTACGCAAGCTTTTATGCATTCGCGGCTTTTGTTAATGCTTCAACAATTGCTGCCGGGGCCATTTTCAGTTTAAAATCATTTTGTCCAAAAGATCTGGCTCCTTCCATGGAAAGCTTTGCAGCCTGTTTGAAGTTTTCTGTTGTTGCCTTTTTACCGGTAAGGAACTTTTCTGCTACTGAAAGCCGCCAGGGTTTATGTGCGACACCACCCATGGCCAGTCTTGCAGAGCGGATGGTATCATTCTCCAGTTCCAATGCAACGGCAACAGATACCAATGCGAAAGCATAAGAAGCGCGGTCACGGACTTTTAAATAATAAACGTTTTTGGTGTAAGGATTTGCAGGGATGGTGATGCCGGTGATCAATTCTCCGTTTTGCAGGGTATTGTCTTTTTGCGGCATGGTACCGGGCAGGCGGTGAAAATCAGTGAACAAAATATTACGCTCAGCTTTTGGTCCGGCAACCTGAACTGTGGCGTCCAATGCTGCCAGTGCCACGCACATATCGCTTGGATGTACAGCAATACATTGAGTGCTTGTACCAAAAATAGCATGCATACGGTTATATCCTCCGATAGCGCCGCAACCTGATCCGGGTTGCCGTTTATTGCAGGGCATGGCTGTATCATAAAAATAACCGCAACGTGTTCTTTGCATCATGTTGCCGCCAACGGTGGCCATATTTCTTAACTGTGCAGAAGCGCCTGCGTGTAAAGCCATTGCCAGCAATGGATATTTTTCCTGAACAAGTGTGTTACCGGCCACTTCGCTGTTGATGACGAGTGCGCCAATAGATAACCCTTTTGCTGTTTCTTCCACTTGTTTCAATGGAAGATTATTAATATCGATCAGGCGGGCAGGTGTGGTCACGCCTTTCTTCATCAGGTCAACCAGGTTGGTGCCACCGGCGATAAAACCTGCGCCTGGATTTTTAGCCAATGCATCAATGGCTGCTTTTACGGAAGAAACGCGGCTGTATTCAAAATTGATCATATAGCTTTCCCTCCTTTTTTAACGTCCATGATAGCATCTACAATATTGGGATAAGCACCGCAGCGGCAGATATTGCCGCTCATGAATTCCCTGATCTCTTCTTCGCTGTTAGCATGCCCTTCGCGGACACAGGCAATGGCCGACATGATCTGGCCGGGTGTACAATAACCGCACTGGAAGCCATCATGCCTGATAAAAGATTCCTGCATGGGATGCAGCTGATCGCCTTTTGCAAGCCCTTCAATTGTAGTGATCTTTTTTTCATTGTTCATTACAGCAAGCGTAAGGCAGGAATTGATGCGCTTGCCATCCACATGAACAGTGCAGGCACCGCATTGCCCATGATCACAACCTTTTTTGGTGCCGGTAAGGCCCAGTTGTTCCCGCAGGAAATCGAGCAGGGTGACCCTTGGTTCCACCGATAATTGATGGGAGATGCCATTCACCTCGATCTGCAGGGGAATCTTTTCAAACAGGGCAGCTATTTTCTCATCGTGCTCTGCTGCTTTCAGCAAAACAGGGGCTGCCATGCTCAAAGCCGCCATGGCCGTGGATTTTTTCAGAAAGCTGCGACGGCCGTTATCGCCGTTGGGACAATCAGTTGTATTGTGGATCATAAAAATGGAATGATGGAATGAATTTACTTTTTTATCAGGAAACAGGAAAGAATAAGTGCCGGCCTGTTACTGCTTTTATAGTGAGTGATAGCCTTTTAGAGAGAACTTTCCCCTCCATTTTTGAGCGTTAATGAATTGCTTATCTTTGCGAATTCTTTAAAACTGCCCGTCCGGGCGCAGACCCTTCAGTATGGACCGTATATATTTCGACAATGCCGCTACCACAGCCCTTGATAAGGAAGTGCTGGATACCATGTTGCCTTATATGACCACACATTTTGGCAACCCTTCTTCCATTTATTCTTATGGCCGCGAAACCAGGCTGGCCGTTGAAACGGCGCGTAAATCGGTAGCCAGATTGCTGAATGCGCATCCCGGAGAAATCTTCTTTACCAGTGGCGGCACAGAAAGTAATAACACTGCGATCCTTTCTGCTATACGTGATCTGGGTTGCACCCATATCATCACTTCCCCGATCGAACATCATGCAGTGCTGCACACAGTGGAGCATTATGATTGCGGGGACGAAGTGACCAGCAGTTTTGTGAAATTGCTGCCGGATGGGCATGTTGACCTGGAAGACCTGGAAGAACAAATAGCTGCACATGAAGGCGTACGCTGCCTTGTTACCCTGATGCATGCTAATAACGAGATCGGCAACCTGCTGGATATTGATGCGGTGGGAGAGATCTGCAAAAAATACAATGCCATCTTTCACTCTGATTGCGTACAAACTGTAGGGCATTACCCGCTTGATCTCCGTAAAACGCCTGTGCATTTTATTTCCGGCGCCGGCCATAAATTCCATGGACCAAAAGGCATTGGTATCCTTTATATCAATGACAATATAAAGATCAAGCCTTTCATTTTCGGTGGCGGCCAGGAAAGGAATATGCGGGCCGGTACAGAAAACCTGTATGGTATCGTAGGCTTTGCCAAAGCGCTTGAGCTGGCCATGGCCGGATATGAAAAGGACAGTGCTTATATCCACTCGCTGAAGATGTATATGATGGAGCAACTGCGGAAACATATCCCCGGTGTGCAGTTCAATGGCGACCAGGAGGGACGTTGTTTGTATACCGTATTAAGTGTCGCATTCCCCAAAACAGAGAAATCAGAAATGATCCTGTTCAATCTCGATATTAACAATGTATGCGTATCCGGCGGCAGTGCCTGCAGCAGCGGGGCAGATGTAGGCAGCCACGTGATAAGAGCGATCAATAACAATCCTAACCTGGTGACGGTCCGCTTCTCTTTTTCCAGGCATAATACAAAAGAAGAAGTGGATGCGGTGATTGCAAAGGTGAAGGAACTTATCTGATACAGGCTTATAAATAATACCAGGGATTTCTTTTAGCCGCTGTTACATACTTGCGCAGGTTGCGCCAGAAAGCCAGCACCATGTAAATAATGATTGGCGAACCCATCGTGAGCAGGGAGGTGTAGATAAAGTATTGACGGATCCTGCTGGTAGCTATTCCCATCCGGTTGCCAATGGCCGAACAAACCCCGAAAGCATTCCATTCCACGAAATCCTTAAAACGATTCATACTGCTAATATAAAAAAAGTCCGGGAACATGTACAGCAGGGAGTTGTATCAACCGGGCAAAACTGAACACCGGGTGTATCATAAACGGACAATTCATTCCATCTATAATAAGATAAATTATTGATTGGCAATATAGTGCCTGACTGGCATCTGATTGGTTCCATAGGCCTGGCATTCACCACAAAAACACACACATGTTTAAAAGCAATTTCAGGATCGCCTGGAGAAACCTGGTCAAGCATAGATCATATGCCTTCATTAATATCATGGGTCTTGCTTTGAGCATGGCCTGCGGCATCCTGATCTTTGTGATGGTCAGCTATCATCTTAAGTTCGATGATTTTCATTCCAATTCAGACAGGATATACAGGGTGGTTACGGAGCAGCATCGTGATGTTGTTACCTACGCAGCCAGTGTGCCTTCCCCATTTGGCAAAGCCTTCCGCACCGACTACACTTTTGCAGAAAAAACAACACGCATCGCCACTTTTAATGGTGAACAGGTTACAATCAATTACAAAGGTGAAATAAAGAAGTTCAAGGAAGAAGCCGGGGTCGCTTTCACAGAGCCGGAATATTTTGAAATTTTCAATTTTCCTTTGCTGAAAGGAGATAAGAAATCGGTCATTACAGAACCGAATACTGCAATACTGACAGAGCGGATGGCCAAAAAATATTTTGGCAATGCCGATCCAATAGGGCAGGTGCTTACTGTAGCTAACAAGATCGATTTCCGCATTACCGGCGTACTAAAGGACCTTCCGCGGAATACAGATCAGAAAACAGAAGTATTCCTTTCTTACAGCAATCTGAAAGACTATAATGAATGGCTGGCCAGGGATGATGCCTGGGGAGGGATGACTTCGGCGATGCAATGCTATGTGTTACTCAAGCCCCATGTATCACCGGCGCAGGTAGAAGCAGTGCTGCCCAGTTATGTAAAAAAATTCCGGGCGGGCAATAAAAATGTGCATCACTACAAATTGCAGCCTTTGTCGGAAATACATTTCGATTCGCGTTACGGAGGCGTAATGGAAAAGCGCAATTTGTGGGTGTTGTCATTTATTGGCCTTTTCCTGATCATTACTGCCTGTGTGAATTTTATCAACCTGGCCACGGCCCAGGCATTGAAGCGCTCAAAAGAAGTAGGCATAAGAAAAGTGATGGGAGGGATGCGTGCACAATTGTTCTGGCAATTCATTGGAGAAACGGCTTTTATCACCATTATAGCAGCAGTGATTGCATTGTTGCTGGCGCAACTTGTTTTGCCGGTACTGAATGGATGGCTCGGCACTTTCATGGAGATTGATCTTTTGCAAAGCTGGAAACTGCTGCTGTTCATTATTTCATTGATTGTGGCGGTTACTTTTTTAGCAGGCTCTTATCCGGGGCTGATCCTTTCCGGTTTTCAACCGATGGCTGCGATCAAAGGAAAGCTTACAGGTCATCAATTGGGTGGTTTCAATACAAGGCGTACATTGATCGTTACGCAATTCACGATTTCGCTGGTATTGATCATTGGTATGATCGTGATCAACCGGCAGGTGCAATTTGCCAAGCAATCATCCATGGGATTTGATAAAGATGCTATCGTGCTGGTACCGGCGGGAGAGGGAACAGGAAGTTCTATGCAATCGTTGAAAGCAAGACTGGCACAGGCCCCGGGCGTGGAAAAAGTATCTCTTTGTTATGAACCGCCTTCCTCACTGGCCAACTGGAATACATCGATAAGATTTGATAACCGTGCAGAAGAAGAGCCATTCAGGACAAATATGAAATCAGCCGATGATCAATACCTTTCTACATTCGGATTGCAATTGGTGGCAGGCAGGAACCTGTTTCCGGCAGACAGTGCGCGTGAACTGCTGATCAATGAAACGATGGTAAAAAAGCTGAACCTTCAATCACCGGCCGATGCGATCGGTAAAAAAATATCCGTCAGTAACGAGGCTGCCATGCCAATAGTAGGAGTGGTAAAAGATTTTCATGATCAATCCTTTCATGAAGATATAGGAGCAGTTTGCATCTGGACAAGTCCTCAGGATTATGATAATTATGCAGTAAAAATCAATCTCGCCCATCTTTCGCAAACACTGGCCGCATTGGAAAAAACATGGAGCCAGGCTTATCCCGACCAGGTGTATGAATACGGATTCCTGGATGAACGCATTGCGGCGTACTACAAGGCGGAAGACTTTATGCTGCGCGTTATCGGGGTGTTCTGTTTTATTGCCATTCTTATTGGTTGTCTGGGACTTTATGGGCTGGTTTCCTTTATGGTGGCACAAAAAACCAGGGAGATCGGTATCCGCAAGGTATTAGGCGGTTCGGTAAGCCAGCTGGTGTGGATCTTTGGCCGTGAATTCACCCAACTTATCCTGCTCGCCTTCCTGATTGCGGCACCGGTGGCCTGGTGGCTGATGAATAACTGGTTGCAGGATTTTGAGTACCGCATCAGCCTGGGCGCCTGGATATTCGGAGGTGCGCTGGCGATCATAACCCTGATTGCGGCCCTGACCGTAGGTTATCAAACAATAAGGGCGGCTTTGTCGAACCCCGTGAAAAACCTGAGAACAGAGTAATTTCCGTAACCATAAACCAACTGCCAGCGGGCGTCGGGGTCATTTACCCGGCGCCCTTGTATTTTTCCCGGTTTCCTCCATTTTCTCTTCATTTTCAGGCTGAAAAAACCATTGATTTGTCGTAAATTCGCAACACTTTTTAAGTCATTTGTCACCGTCACGCGTCATTTTATTTTCTCCTCTGGTCCTCAATGACCCTGGCAATGACCGATGACCCAATATCTCAAAATTCAAATTATATCCACATGGTATTTGATCTCGATCTCATTAAGAAAATCTATGCTGAAATGCCGGGCAAGATCGCTGCCGCCCGCAAGGTCATCGGCAAGCCTCTCACCCTCACTGAAAAAATATTATACGCACACTTACATGGCGCAGTGCCGCCATCTCCCTATACACGTGGCAAGGATTATGTAGATTTTGCGCCAGACCGGGTAGCTATGCAGGATGCAACTGCACAGATGGCCTTACTGCAATTCATGACCTGCGGACGCGACCAGGTGGCTGTTCCCTCCACTGTGCATTGCGATCACCTGATCCAGGCTAAAGTGGGTGCTAAAGCTGATCTGGCCACTGCCAAAGAAGTGAACAAAGAGGTGTACGATTTTCTTTCTTCCATTTCCAATAAATATGGCATCGGTTTCTGGAAACCGGGTGCTGGTATCATTCACCAGGTGGTGCTGGAAAACTATGCATTCCCCGGCGGTATGATGATCGGTACCGATTCCCATACGCCCAATGCAGGCGGCCTCGGCATGGTAGCTATCGGTGTTGGCGGTGCTGATGCGGTGGACGTGATGGCCGGTCTCCCCTGGGAATTGAAAATGCCAAAAGTGATCGGTGTGAAGCTGACAGGCAAAATGAGCGGATGGACCAGTTGTAAGGATGTAATCCTCTGGGTAGCGGGTCAGTTGACCGTTAAAGGTGGTACGGGTGCTATCGTGGAATATTTTGGAGAAGGAGCAGACAGCATGAGCGCGACCGGTAAAGGCACTGTTTGTAACATGGGTGCTGAGATCGGCGCTACCTGTTCACTCTTTGCCTACGATGAAAAAATGAGCGCTTACCTGAAAGCTACCGGCCGCGAAGAAGTAGCTTCTCTTGCTGATGGTATCAAAGAACATCTGCGCCCTGACCCTGAAGTGTATGCCAACCCCGCAGCATATTATGACCAGGTGCTGGAACTCGATCTCAGCAAACTTGAGCCATATGTGAACGGACCTTTCACTCCGGACCTGGCTACGCCTATTTCCAAAATGGCTGAAGCTGTGAAAGAAAATGGCTGGCCTGAAAAACTGGAAGTGGCCCTGATCGGGAGCTGTACCAACTCTTCTTATGAAGATATCAGCCGCTCTGCCAGCATTGTAAAAGATGCAGTAAGCCAGGGATTGAAAGCACATTCTGAATTTACGATCACTCCTGGTAGTGAACTGGTACGTTATACCATCGAGCGCGACGGTTTTATCAATACATTTGAAAGCGTGGGCGGTGTGGTACTGGCTAATGCCTGCGGACCCTGCATCGGCCAATGGGCAAGGCATATTGATGACCCCAACCGCAAGAACACGATCATCACTTCTTTCAACCGCAACTTTGCCAAACGTAATGACGGTCTTGCCAGCACACACGCTTTTGTGGCCAGCCCTGAAATTGTAACAGCAATGGCTATCGCCGGAAAGATCTCTTTCAATCCATTAAAAGATAAATTGAAAAATGAGAAAGGTGAGGATGTGTTGCTGAAAGAACCTACCGGTTTTGAACTTCCTCCCAAAGGTTTCTCTGTAGATGATCCGGGTTACCAGGCTCCTGCCGAAGATGGCAGCAGCGTGAAAGTAGTAGTGGCCCCCGACAGCCAGCGTCTTCAACTGCTTCAGGCATTCGCCCCCTGGGAAGGACATGATCTGCAAGGATTGAAACTGCTGATCAAAGCAAAAGGAAAATGTACAACTGACCATATCTCTATGGCCGGCCCATGGTTGAAATTCCGCGGCCACCTGGATAATATCAGCAACAACATGCTGATCGGTGCAATCAACTATTTCAACGATAAAACAGACAGCGTAAAGAACCAGTTGACCGGCGAATACGGACCAGTGCCTGCTACAGCCCGCGCTTATAAAGCAGCGCATGTAGGCAGTGTGGTTGTTGGTGATGAGAACTATGGTGAAGGCAGCAGCCGCGAACACGCAGCGATGGAACCCCGCCATTTAGGTGTAAGGGCCATCATCGTACGCAGTTTTGCCCGTATCCACGAAACCAACCTGAAAAAACAGGGTATGCTGGCGCTTACATTTGCTGATAAGGCAGATTACGATAAGGTCCAGGAAAATGATAATGTTGATATCATAGGGCTCACTTCCTTTGCGCCCGGCAAGCCGCTGACTGTGGAATTGAACCACGCAGATGGCACCAAAGATGTGATCAGTGTAAATCATACTTACAATGAACAGCAGATTGAATGGTTTAAAGCAGGCGGAGCGCTGAATGTGATCAGGGCTGAGTTTGCGAAGAAAGCTGCGAAGTAAGAATGAAAATAAGTTTAGTCGAAAGCCCGGGTAGTTCCCGGGCTTTTTTTGGCCTGTGCTGCATTGATTTTATATCCGGGAAGAATTTATCTTCGGTCCACTAACAACTACACATCCATATGAGAATCTCTTTATCCATCGTTCTGCTCCTCCTGTTCCATTTTGCTGGCCTGTCGCAAAAAACAAAAGCTGTTACAGCATATTTTCCCCCGCCTGGTCAATGGCAACAAAAAACACCTGTGGAAATGGGTCTGGATCCCGCAGCTATTGACTCTGCTGTAGCTTTTGCCATTTCGCATGAATCAAAAAATCCCCGCCAGCTTGAAATTGATCAGGCCAATACTTTTGGTAAAGAGCCATTCGGTAATATAATTGGCCCAATGGCTGACCGCGGTGAGCCGACCGGCATTATCGTTTACAAAGGTTATATCATCAAAACCTGGGGTGAACCATTGCGATGCGATATGACGCATAGCGTAACCAAAAGTTTTTTAAGTACGGTGGTTGGCCTGGCAGTTGACAGTGGTCTGATCAGGAATGTGCAGGATACAGTAGCCGGGTATATGCCCCCTGTTGAATTGTATGGACAGGCAGATGAAAAGGGCAAACCATTCTTTATTTATCCATTTGCTTCTTCACATAACCGTACCATCACCTGGAATGACCTGCTGCGGCAAACCAGCGATTGGGAAGGCATATTATGGGATAAACCCGAGTGGGCCGATCGTCCTGATAGCAGCCGTGCCGACTGGAAATCACGGCCCCGCTATCCCAGCGGATCGCGTTATGAATACAATGATGTAAGAGTAAATGCTTTGGCACTGGCAGCAACAAGTGTCTGGCGCAAGCCCCTGCCACAGGTGTTGAAACAATATATCATGGACCCGATCGGTGCTTCCAACACCTGGCGCTGGACAGGCTATCGCAATGCCTGGATCACACTCGATGGTGAAGCAGTGCAAAGCGTCAGCGGTGGGGGGCACTGGGGTGGCGGTATGTTCATCAACGCCTATGATATGGCAAGATTTGGTTTGCTTACCCTGCACCAGGGCAATTGGAAAGGAACGCAACTGATCAGTAAGCAATGGGTGAGGCAGGCGCTTACACCAACACCGGTGAAAACGGATTACGGGTATATGAACTGGTTCCTGAATACAGGCCGGAAGATGTTGCCATCAGCCCCGGCCAGTGCTTTCATGCATATCGGCAATGGCGCCAATCTTATTTATGTGGACCCTGAACATGAGTTGGTGGTGGTAGTAAGATGGATCAGCCAGCGGGCGATGGACGGAGTGATAAAAGCCTTGTTGAATGGAAAATAAGGCAATGAAACTTTCAGGGCCCCGGTTTAAAATAAGTAGATTTACGTAGCTGCTTGCGTTCAATCCCGCGTTCTGATTACCCGCATGCCCGTATTGGGCAATATTCCCACAGGCAGGGAGTTTAATGATTCAAGCGCTAACTTGTATGAACCCCAAAACTCTGAAAATTGACTGCTTGTCACGGCTGTTCCTGTGGGCTATGCTTGCAGGATGCTTTTCCCCTTTCTCTTCTTCGGCACAGTCAAACGCTGCTGACCTGCGTGGTTTTGTAAACAATGTAGTAGAAATTGGTGTCAGTGAATTTGGTTTTATCACGGCTGAAGATTCCGTACATATTTATTTTGTCATTATCCGGCATTCACTCAATGAAAAGGATTATCCTGCAGAAATAGCTCCTCAAACCATCCGTACAGCTAAATTTTATAACAATACTTATCGCGTTAAAGCCACTAAACTGCGTGAAGCAAGGATGGGTGTTTTTTCGGTAGCGCTTTACCAGGCACCGCGGCCTCCGGAGAAAAAATGGCTCACCAATTATTATGAATCACTGGCCGATAAAAAAGGAAAGCTCACCACTTTCCGGGATAAATGGGTAAGTGATAATATCTGGTTCATGAACAGTGCTAAAATAGCAGTGGATAAAAAAGCAAAGAACGGCATATACACTTTGAAAGTGAGTAAAGAGGCCGGGTTGGCCCGCGGCATGCCTCTGATCAATGACCAGGGTTTTGTAGCAGGTATCATTGCCGAATCAAGCCTGGGCAAAACGACGATCCGCGCTATCAGCATGGAAGACATCGCTGATATGCTGTATATACTCGGCAATAACGATTGCCGGTATATTGATATGATCGCAATGGGACAGCAACTCAACCGTTGCGAGCTTGAAGCGCTGGCCAAAAAAGAAGCGGAAGAAAAAGCAGCACTTGAAGCGGAAAGGAAAGCACAATTGGCCAAAAAACATGAGAACAAGGAAGAAGAGCCTGCAAAGATTGATACAGCAAAAGTTGAAACCGATACACTGGCAAAAATCAAACAACATTTTATTGATTATGGTATAAGCGCCAATCTGCTTGGTGGACCCAGGCAGGTGAACATGCCCGGGGAAAACAGTTATTTTAAAACCAAAACATTTCATGCAGGTCTTGCACTGTATCTGAACATTGACCGCAAAAAAGGACGTTACCGCATTACACTTAAGCCAGGCTATGGAAGCTTTTCAGAAGAGACTATGCCTGCTATCTGGGCCTCTCCTGGCCAGGATATAAAAATATTCAGGTCAGGCTATCAGTTTGTTGAAATGCCGGTGGTGTTCGAGAAGCAACTGATCAGCGCAAAAAATTTCTCTTCTGCTTTTGGAATAGGTTATTCAGCAGGTTATGTGTTGAACCATCAGTATACCTGGACAGATAAAGATGCAGTAGAAGGATTTAAACAGAAAGTATCCGGCTCTGCTGTGCAGCAACGCGTGCTGGCTGAGCTGCATTTTTATCAATTCAGGATCGGAAGGGTTGGATTGGTGTATGCGCAGGATATCAGTAAATATCCCCATGCAGACTACACTATATCTGCAAATGGCATCGACTACCAACCTTTTGCCCAGAGGAAAAAAGGCTGGTATCTTGGATTGGAGCTGGCATTCAGGTTTCGTGGCAAGTGGGGAAAATAAGAAGGTGATGGTGCATTGAACAAAACACAGTAACTTTCTTGTCAACTATCCTGTAAGCTCATGAACTGGCTACTGCTCTCTGAGATTTTTTATATACTGATATTAATTACCACATGTATCCGTATCGTTTATGATACCCGCACCACCACCAAAACCATGGCCTACCTGTTGCTGGCCATCTTTCTTCCTGTTATAGGCATTATCTTTTATTTTTCTTTTGGCATTAATTACCGGAAACGTAAAATATACGGACGAAAAGAAATATCGAACACAACAGTGTTGAAAGAATTGAAGAAAGCAACTACCGCTTATACACAGGATGCGTTGAAACATGCAGGCACAGTAGTGAAGGAATATAAAGAGCTTGCAAGATTACTGGTAAAAGACCAGCAAAGCCCATTCACGAGGCATAATAAAGTGAAGCTGCTGATTAACGGGGAAGAAAAATTTCCTGAAGTGCTGGAAGCTATACGTGCTGCTACCAGTCATATCCATCTCGAATACTATATCGTGGAAAGAGGAGAAGTTGCAAGGGAATTGGTAGAGGTATTATTGGAAAAAGCCAAAGAAGGAGTGGAGGTCAGGTTTATTTATGATGATTTCGGCAGCTATTCCATCAGGCGCCAAACATTGGAGCGCCTTAATGCTGGCGGTATTAAGACAGCTCCCTTCTATAAGATACGTTTTTTATTGCTGGCTAACCGCCTTAACTACCGGAACCATAGAAAGATCATTGTGATCGACGGGCATACTGCATTCACAGGGGGTATCAATATCAGTGATAAATATGTCAATAATAAACCCGGTCAACTTTACTGGAGGGATACGCATCTTCGTATTGATGGACCTGGCGTGTATTATCTTCAATATCTTTTTTTGAACGACTGGAATTTCTGTTCCGGTGAATCCCTGCAGCCGGCAGCTTTTCTTTTCCCCTCACCCAGTGTACATAAAAAGGAGGATATACTGGTGCAGATAGCGGCCAGCGGGCCTGATTCCACGCAACCCACTATTTTGTTTTCCCTATTGCAGGCTGTTTACCTGGCGCAGGAAGAGATCCTCATCACCACACCTTATTTTATACCGGGTGAAAGCATGCTGGAAGCATTGACCATTGCAGCCTTAAGTGGCCTTTCTGTAAAATTACTGGTGCCGGGAATTTCAGACAGCAAACTGGTGAATGCGGCAGCCAAATCTTATTACGAAGAGTTATTGAAAGCGGGTGTCGAAATATATCAATACCAGAAAGGGTTTATACATGCCAAAACACTGGTAGCCGATGGTAAACTATCTGTAGTCGGCACAGCAAATATGGACTTCCGCAGTTTTGAATTGAATTTTGAAGTGAACGCATTGGTATATGATGCTGATTTTTCACGGCAACTCCGCGAGGTTTTTTATAATGATCTGAAGGATGCAGAAAAGATCGATCCTCTTGCCTGGGCTGCAAGACCCGTATATAAGCAAATGCAGGAAAAAGTGGCAAGACTGCTGTCTCCGTTATTATAAAGGATCATTTGAGTTTTTCATATGAGAAATGTCCCTTGATATATTTATTAAGAAAAGTGCCTTTTGAAGCTGCTGCTTTCATTGCCTTATATACTTTCTCCGGCACTTTTTTGTAATCATATATACTGCCTGATACAAAGACCACCCGCAGAATGGATTTCAGCGGATAATATTTTATGGCGGCTACAACTAAAGAAGGCATATGCTGTTTCTTAAATTAACAGGCGGCTGTTGACAAAAGATTAACTTTTGTGAACGAACCAATCATACACTTTATGGTTCAAAATAATGCCAGATTGAGAAGCTGTTTTGCAATTGATTATATAGATGGTATACTTTTTGACTTTCTATAGCGATAATAAAATAAATGATATAATATGAAAAAGACGAACAAGATCATACTGGGAGTAGCTGCTGCGGCCGCCGTTGGATTCCTTATCTATACTATCCGGAACCGCCGTCAGTCAGCTATCCGCCATGCCAGGGTTGCTGATGAAGGATATGAGACCGCCCATGATATTCTCTTCCCCGATAAAAAAAGCCGTGGCAGGAAGCTCCGCTTCGGACCTGTATTGCCTGAGTAATGTATTGATGCTGACATGGGCTTATTTATCTGCGGGATAAATCGGTATTTTTAGCGGATGAAAAGAATGATGATGGCAGCGCTGCTGCTTGCAGGAATGAATAGCCTGGCCCAGCAGTCAGAAAAACCTTTTATACGACTGGTCAGTCCCCTGAAAGAAAATAATAGCTCACGCACTCCACGCCAGTTCATCTCCGGCAGCACTTGCAAAAGCTGCCAGCTTACCATAAATGGAACATCTGTAAAAGTATATCCCACCGGAGGCTTTGCTCATGCGGTGGATCTTCAGCCAGGCAATAATACAGTAGAGATAATGGCCAGTGGCGCAGGCGGACGTGTGTCCAAAAAACTACTCTATCAATACGCACTCCCTTCCCCTCCAGACACCGTCAAAACACTGGACATAGCGCAGATAGAAACATTTCCTGAAGGAAATCTTATTGTGCAACCGGGCGATAAGATCCGCTTCCGGGTAAAAGCATTGACTGGTTGCATTGTGATGGTAAATAATAAAGAACCCCTGTATGAAATGCCTGCTCAGCCAATGCCCGGCATTTACCAGGGAGAATATACAGTAAATGCTGCAGACAGTTTTCTGAACAGCAAAATACCCGTGTCCATTATGGACACAGCCGGTAAAACCATTATGCGTTACACGTCCAGCCAGGTATCGCTTACCCGTGAATGGGGACCGGATATGCTGGTAACGAAAGGCCGGCTGGCACATCTGCTGTTCGGGCTTGGTGACGACAGGCTGGGAGGTGCCAAGATCGGTTATATTGATTCTTTGATCCCTTTGCAGATGACGGGAAAGGTGGGTTCGCTCTATAGGGTAAAACTGTCCAAATACCGGACTGCTTATATACCGGATGATGTAGTGGAATTTCTACCCAAGGGAAATTTTCCGCCTACTTCACTCACCGGCAATTGGAGAGTGCATGGCGACTCTGCTTATGATTATGTAGAAGTAGCACTCAGCAACCGCCTGGCTTATCAGTCAATCCAGTTGCTGGACCCTTCAAGGATCGTAGTGGATATATTCGGTGCTACCAGCAATACCAATTGGATCACTCAACTGGAAAATACCAGGGAAATAAAAAATGTGTGGTATGAGCAACTTGAAGATGAAGTGCTGCGCATCACTATTGAACTGAAGCATCCCCAGCATTGGGGCCATCAGCTTTATTACAAAGACAATACGCTGGTGATAAGAGTGAAGCCACAGCCGCAAAACTTATCGCTGAATCATCTTACCATTGCGGTAGATGCGGGGCATGGTGGTGGCAACACCGGTGCAGGCGGCCCAACAGGCTCTTCAGAAAAAATGCTGGCATTGGCTGTATCATTGAAACTGCAAAGGACCTTGCAACGTCAGGGGGCCAAAGTGATCATGACAAGGACCACGGAAAAATTTGTAGATAATAAGGAACGTATTTTGTTTTACCGGGACAGTGTTCCCGATCTCCTGGTGAGCATCCACCTCAATTCATCAGCCGACCCGGTAAATGTTGGTGGCACCGGCACATTTTACCGATATGCAGGTTTTCGCCCGTTAAGCAACCATATTTATCGCCGTATGCTGGAACTTGGATTAAAAGAATATGGCAATACAGGCAGCTTTAATTTCATGCTGAACAGTCCTACCGAATACCCCAATGCGCTGGTTGAAATGCTTTTTATCAGCAATCCTGCCGAAGAGATGTTGATCCTGGATGAGAAATTCCAGCAGGAAGTAGCGGATAAGATCGTGCAGGGTATTAAGGATTTCCTGGACGGTTGTAAATAAGAAATTGATACTTATCAGGCTGCTGCAGCCTGATCAATAATATCGTCCATATTGATCGCCATATGACTGTCGTCATACACGCATTTCCCATTTTTGATCACCAACACCTGTGGCGACTCATGCTGCACGCTGAATTGCTCAGCAACAGCATTGGAAACAGGACGGTAAGCAAGGAGATCGAGGTAATGAAAATCAACAGCTTTTGGAGTGTCTTCCTTTTCCAGGCGGTTCTTCACCACCACGCTGATAGAGCAACGGGTAGAATGCTTATAGATAACCTGCGGTGTATGGGCCGATTTATCAATGATCTCCTGTAATTGTTCAATTTGTGTAAGAGGATGCCAATTCATGGGCTGAGTTTTATGTGAGTATAACAAATATACCGCCTTCTGGTTCAGTTTATTTTGTTGAACATTCCCTCCGTTTGATGTTTTCCCACAAAGACCACCAAGACCACAAAGAAATATCGACTTATTACCTGCCCCAAAGCCATAGAATAAGAAGGATGCTTCGATAATAATTCTTTGTGGTCTTGGTGGTCTTTGTGGGAAAAGCCTGAGCGCCAAAACTGCGGCAATATTTTGCAGAACTTCAAAACGAAATGTAAAAAAGGGAATTGCTATCGCCCGGCCGGGTTTAAATTTTTACATTTGAGTTTAAGTTATATCACATTAATCAAAGACGTCTGTATATGACCGTTTCTCCTGTGAAATTTCTTTTCCTGATCAGCTTGCTGGCAGGCGGACCTGAACTGGCCGCTGGTTTGCCAGCCGATATTTTTGAAGCCCGGCCGGTATCTGTGCCGGTAAAGCCAGGCAAACTGGATGAAGCCTCAGGCATTGCCGACAGCAAGTCCCATCCCGGGTATCTATGGGTGGAGCAGGATAGTGGTAATCCCAGCCAGATCTGCCTGCTCTCGCACACCGGCGAATTTTATAAGAAGATCAAAATAAAAGGGGCTACCAATCGCGATTGGGAAGATATGGCTCTGGCCAATGGACCGGAAAAAGGCAGAAGTTATATTTATCTGGCTGATATAGGTAACAATAGCGTATCGGCCAGCAAGTATTTTATCTATCGTTTTCCGGAGCCGGCTGCAAATGCTGATACAGTGTATACTTTCGATAAACTCGTTTTTAAGTATCCCGATGGTTCACATGATGCCGAAGCTATACTGGTAGATAATACCACCAGGGATATTTATGTGATCACCAAGAGAGATAAACCATCAGGCATATATAAGATCCCCTATCCTCAAAGCGCAACTGATGTCAATAGTGCTGTGAAAGTCGGTTCACTTTCTTTCCAGGGTGTAGTAAGCGCTGCCATTTCACCTGATGGGAAGGAAATACTGGTAAAAACTTACACAGGTATTTATTACTGGAAAAGGAAAGCGGGTCAAAGCATAGAACAGGCTTTGCAGGAAACGCCCACCCAGCTTCCGTATCAACTGGAACCGCAGGGAGAAGCGATATGTTTCAAGCAGGACAATTCAGGATTTTTCACGCTTAGTGAAAAACCTTCTTTTATGAAAAAAGTAAACCTGAACTTTTATAAAAGGAAACGATGATCTGTCAGGCCTCAATCAACATCACCGTCTTTTCCCTATATTAGTGCCATGCGTTTACAATTCAACCTGGCTTCTCTTCTTGCTTTTTTTATCCTGGTATTGCTTCTGCATGAAGCGCATGAATCGGCGCATTATTTTTCTGCCTGGTTGCTTTGCGGCTGCCCGCCTGCCCGCGATTTTCTGGTTTGGGAACTTTGCAGCAATTGCACTGGTGAAAAGCAGTTCCTTCTTGCCAGCTTTGCAGGGCCATTGGCCACTTATGCTTTTATGTGGTGGGGCTTTTCCCTTCTGCGTCCCACAACCTCGGCCTGGCAAAAGACCATTGGTTTTGCACTGGTAACAGGTGCATTGCCTTTACCAAGATGGCTGGCTGCCATTGACAGGGGAGGGGATGAGATCAGTACGTTGCGACATGTATTTACAGGAGCGAAAACATACCAGGGCGTACTGCTTGGAGGATTGATCGTTCTGCTGTTAACTGTTCCTCCTGTTTGGCGTGCATTCAAAGCGATCCGGAATAAGCAAAGAATACTGATCATACTGGCATTCCTGGTCATCCCCTGGCTACTGGACCGGTTGCTGGTGGAGAAATTCCTGAATGGAAAGCTGGCAGCAGCAGGTGTGTTGATGTCTCCCGTGTATGCAGGCATGCCGTTGCTGGTGATACTATGGCAATTATTTCTTTTGATCGCTTTTGCTTTAACAGCCAGAAAATTAAAATACCTGTCGGAAGACAGCACGCAAAGTTTTTAGTTTTTTAATATCATCACAGTGATAGCTACCTGTTTTCCTTCCTTATCTACTGTTACTTCTTCCTGCCTTATACAAAATGGCAATAGCCGTTCAATGAATGGCTTGGCCATCAACCGTTGAGGAGTGCTGAGGATGATAAGCGTTCCGTCGTTAAGAAAACGATTGATCGTTGTATATACTTTATCAAATATCCATGGATCGTAATTGACATCACTCAACAGCAGCACTTCTGCTTTTACCGTGTCAGGGATATTGTTCCAGTCAATCACACTGCAACTCATATTGCTGAATTGGTTATGCTCTATCGTCCGTTGCTGTAGTGCTACAGCTTCCGGCGAATAATCACTGCAATGCACAGACCGGCTGTAACGGGCTGCCAGCAAGGCAGGCAGGCCTAACCCTGCAGCCAGTTCCAGTACGGTTTTGTTTTCAATATAAACGGTATTCTGCTCCAGGAACCGGCAAAGCCCTAATGCTGCCGGCCATACCTGCGACCAGTAAGGAGAATCGATATTGTTTTGCCTGTACAGGTCCCGGATTGTTGCCGGGTCAGGTACATACACAGAAAGCTGATGCCGGCCGGTAAAGAAAGTTTGGAGATGGGAATGGATATATTGCATGTACTGCAAAGATGCAATAAAGGGCGCTATACTTAGCGCCCTTGTATTTCTGCGTTCACTTGTTTTATTGGTAAGTAAAAGTCAGCTGACTTGTAACGGGATCTTGCCCGGGCAGGCCTTGTTTTACAGTACCTTTCTCCGGCAGGCCGTTCGATTTATAGGTATAGGTGTAAGTAAACTTGTCAGTAAGTTGGTGGTCGCCGTCAAACTCACTTTCTACAGTGATATTGTTTTTGGAAGGAGACTGCCAGAATAAAGCTAACAGTTCCCTGTATTGGTACAGCGGGTTTGCTTTCTGATCGTACTCATAAGTAGTAAGGCCTGCAGGCAGCAACTGGCCAGGCTCACCGGCTGCCATCTTTACCAGTGTTTCAGTGAGATTACCCTGGCCATTATATGTCATGACGTATTCCATCAAAGGAACAAACAAGCCGCCTTCACCATAGTGTATTGTTGCTTTTTTCAGGTTGCCGTTTTCGAAAACATAATCGGTATAACCAATCTGTTTGTTGTATTCATACATATTTGCGCGGCTCAGTACATTATTCTGATATTCGACCTCGATCTTGTACCAATCGGTAGCCAATGAAGCGATCTTCTTCTGGGCATTATACGTTACTGTATAGTCCATTTCATCACCATAGTTGCTGTCATCAGTTTTGACCGTAATCTTTTTCACTGTACCATCTGCATTATAAGTAAAACGGATATAATCTTCACCGTTGGTGTATGCCTGTAATTTGGCACCATTCGGAACAGGATCAGGGCCGGGGCCGTTGGAATCTTTATCTTTTTTACAGGCTACCATGGCGGCTGCCAGGCCAATAAAAAGAAAGAAGCGAAAGAAAGACTGTTTGAGAGTTGTTGCTTGCATAAACAAATTTTTATTTTCAGGATTAAGTTTATGCTGCAAAAAAAGCCTTTCTATTCGCTTGGAATAAATGCCCGCTGCATGAATTGAATATTCTACAGAGGGAAATGAGGTAAAGCCGGATATCAACTGTTTACCACCAATGAAACAAGCAGTCTTCCTTCCGGTATTTCAGTTGAGCTGTAATAAACGTTCAATGCTGATCTCTTTCCTTTAGGTTGCAAACTCAGTACATCTCCTACGCGGAAACTCATACCGGGATCCTTTTCACTGCTATTGGCAAACTGCCAGTTCTTCAATTCCTTATTATCTGTGCCACGGATGATAAGATGCCGGTTTTTGCCAATCCTCCCGCAATGATAATATTTAATGGTTATCTGATCCTTTATACCGGCTGCATTCAATTGCAGGCTTTTGATGTTTTGCATATTGTTGCCAAATTGCTGAAACATCAGTTTATTGTTCTGGAATACTTCAAAGCCTTCTCCTCCGGGTTTGAACGAAAAAGAGGATAGGATAAACAGCAGCGCTGCTGCAGGAAGCAGCAAGGCCAGCTTAAAAGGGCTCACATACTTTTTCATGGTTCTTATTTTATGATTAATGAATAAAAGGATACAACTACGGAACAAAGAAACCATGATCTTAATCGCATAAAAAATCACATTGACCAAAGGGAAACCCTGCTTGACGTAATGCATAATGACTCTAAACAGGCAGGGCAATTGCAGGGGATTGCTTATCTTGTTGAACTGACCCTCTGGATGAAGAACATGATAATTAAGCAAATTCATGGCAGCTATATGAAAAAATATGCTTTCTCACTGTTTCTCATCATGGCAATGATGAACTGCTTTTCGCAGCCGGTCCGCCAGCATGGGCAATTGAAAGTAACCGGCACACAACTGACTGATCAGCAAGGCAACCCTGTTGTGCTTCGCGGCGTGAGCTATGGCTGGCATTGCTTCTGGCCGCGGTTTTATAATGCAGGTTCTGTGGATTGGCTGAAAAACGACTGGAATGCTACTGTGGTGCGGGCCGCACTGGGTGTGGAGCCTGGAGAGAATAATTATCTGAAAAGGCCGGAGTGGTCGAAGGAAAAAATAATGGCCGTAGTAGACGCTGCCATTAAAGAAGATATTTATGTGATCATCGACTGGCATAGCCATAATATCAATCTGAAAGAAGCAAAAGCATTTTTCGCAGAGATGGCGGGTAAATATGGTAAGTACCCTCACGTTATCTATGAAATATTCAATGAACCGGATGAAGAGTCGTGGGCTGAAGTGAAAGCTTATTCAACGGAGATCATTAAAGTGATAAGAGCAGCGGATCCTGATAATATCATACTGGTAGGTTCACCTCATTGGGACCAGGACCTGCATATTGTAGCGGATGACCCCTTGCAGGGATTCTCCAACCTGATGTATACACTACATTTTTATGCGGCCACGCATAAGCAGGGATTGAGGGATCGGGGTGATTATGCTTTGCGAAAAGGCATTCCCATTTTTATTTCTGAATCGGCTGGTATGGAAGCCAGTGGCGACGGCCCTTTAAATCATGATGAATGGCAGAAATGGATCGACTGGGCGGAGCAGCATAAGATCAGTTGGATCACCTGGTCGGTGTCTGATAAGAATGAGACCTGCTCCGTGCTTTTGCCATCGGCTTCCGCAGAAGGGAATTGGAAAGAGGGGGATCTGAAAGAGTCAGGGATAAGGACGAGGGCTTTACTGAAAAAATATAACAACAACCTGGCAGTGATCGCTTATTATTCCGGCGATGCAAGCCGGCTATCGCAATACCCGGTTGAAAAACTGACACATATCATCTTCAGCTTCTGCCATCTCAAAGGTAACCGGCTGCATGTAAACAATGCACGGGATACTGCCACCATCCGGGAATTGGTAGCTGCAAAAAAAAGAAATCCCGGGCTTAAAGTGATGTTATCGCTTGGTGGTTGGGGTGGTTGCGAAACCTGTTCAGTTGTTTTTTCAACAGACGGGAACAGGAAAGCATTTGCTTCATCTGTAAAAGAACTGGATAGTTATTTTAATACGGATGGTATAGACCTGGATTGGGAATATCCGACCATTCCTGGTTATCCGGGACATGCCTACAGTGCAGCGGATAAGAACAATTTTACTGCTTTAGTGAAAACATTGCGTGATACATTAGGCAGCAAACAGGAGATCAGTTTTGCTGCAGGAGGAACTGATCCTTTCTTATTAAATTCGGTTGACTGGAAAAGCCTGAGTCCACTGGTTGACCGTATCAACCTGATGAGTTATGATCTCGTCAGTGGCTTTTCTACTGTTACAGGCCATCACACACCTTTATATTCCACATCAAAGCAATCAGCTTCTGCCGATCACGCCATTCGATACCTGGATAGTATCGGTGTGCCACCTAATAAGATCGTTATCGGTGCAGCCTTCTATGCACGTACCTGGGAGAATGTAGAGAATGTGAACAATGGATTATACCAGCGGGGGAAATTCAAAAGCTTTGTGCCCTACAGGCAATTCAGCCAACAGCTTAACAGTGCCAATGGCTATCAATTTTATTATGATAGTGTTGCTAACGCATCTTATGCTTACAGTGTGCAGAGAAAAGAATTTGCAACCTTTGATGACCCGGTCTCCATTCAATTAAAAACAGCTTATGCAATCAAAAAAGGATTGAATGGGATCATGTTCTGGGAGCTCACACTGGATAAACCGCAGCAGGGTTTGGTGGATGTAATAGATAAGGAAAAGAACAACAAATGATCAATTCTCTTTACTGCCCCAACGATAAGTACGGATATCAAATCCTGCAAGATCAAGTGCCCGGTCAACTACTGTAGCAGCAACCTCTTCCAGTGTTTGTGGTTTGCTGTAAAAAGAAGGAGTAGCAGGACAGATAATACCGCCGGCAAGCGTGACAGTTTCCATATTGCGGATATGGATAAGATTATAGGGAGTGTCGCGCACTACGCATATCAACTTTCTTCTTTCTTTTAATATTACATCCGCAGCCCTGGTGATAAGATCATTGGAGATGCCGCTGGCAATTCTTCCCAGCAAACCCATTGAGCAGGGAATGATGATCATATTTTCATATTTACCTGAGCCTGATGCAAAAGGAGCGGTGAAATCCCTGGTGCTGTAGAATTTAGCAGGAAGTTGCTGATAAGAGGCATCACCCAGTTCTGTTTCCCAAACCTGTTTGGCATTTTCTGTCATAATCACTGCAAGGTCTGCACACTGTTCAGGAATGGCAGCAAGCTTCTGAAGTAATTGCCGGGCATAAATGGAGCCGCTGGCACCGGTGATGGCTACAACTGTTTTTTTCATATTTCTGTTTACAAAAATCAGTAATAAAATGTTGAATTAACTAAAATGTTGCAGTAACCGGAGGAAGTATGCAGGATCAACGACAGTATTTGGACAAATTGGCGCAATCGTTTGCATGGGTCAAAAAGTTAATATCCGGTCAAAGTTCAACGTTTCGACATTGAGATGAATCAATAAAAGGTAGAATTGACACATAATCGGCAAAAAAAATAGTCAAAAAGTTTTTGTGTTAATTTATTATTAGCGATATTGCTCATGAATTTTCATAGGATAAGGTTTAATGGTTAATGGTTTTTGATTAGGGCCCTCCCGGATTTACTTCGGGAGGTCTTTTTTTTGAGATACGTTACCGTATTTTTACTAAAATCCTTCCCGCTTCTTTAGCACGGGAACGTTCCCGGAAAATCAACTCACAGGCTCTCCCAACAGCTTTCTCAATTTAGCATACACACCATTTGTCCAGCCAAAACCATCCTGGTTTTTATATTCTCCACCACCTGCTTCCAAAGAAGTATCGATCACATTATATTTCTCCATAAGCCTTCCTGTTCGCTTGAATACCTTCTCTACATTCTCCGTCCAGTTATGTGCAATACGTTTAGCCAATTCAGGCCTGTTATAGTTCAATGCGGCTTTATAGCCTATCCATTGCAAAGGCGCCCATCCGTTTGGCGCATCCCATTGCTGACCTGATTCAATCAAAGTAGTAAGCAGGCCTCCTGCATGCAAAAAATCTTTCTCCATTCTGTCGAGCACCAAGCCTGCCTGGTTAGCCGGTGCCATGCCGCAAAAAAGCGGATAGGCCATCGCCATTGTTATCACGGATGAGGGAATTTGTGCTATAAAATTGTAATCGGTATACACCTGTTCTTTGTGATCCCAACACACTGCTTCTATACCTGCTTGCCTGCGCAATGCTTTTTCTTCATACTCTTTTGCTGTTTGCGGTTTCCCTTCTGCGGTATATGCTTCCGCTAAAGTTTTCTCCAGGTGCCACAAAAGGCAATTGAGATCAACTGGTATCAGTTCGCAGGTGTGAATGGTGGTAATCTTCTTTTCATCTTTCAACCATCTGCTGGAAAAATCCCAGCCCGATTCGCAAGCTCCCCTGATGTGCCTGTAATGCTCTGAAGGATCTGCCAGAGCCCTGGCATGGGTTTTAAGATCGGCCGCATAACCTTCCGGTCTTGGTGTATTCATTTCATCCCAGTAACGGTTCAATATTCCTCCATTAGAAAGCTGCACAGTATGCTCACTGGCGGGTTCTTCAGGGCGGAGCAAATCGGCGCCGCGCATCCAGAAATTATATTCATTGGTCAGTTGTGGCAGGTATTGTATCAATACGGAATCTCCTTTTTCTTCCTGCAGCAGTTTGATCATAAATGAGAAGAAAGGTGGCTGTGATCTTGTCAGGAAATAAGTACGGTTGCCATTGGGAATAAGACCGAATGTATCTATAAGGAAAGCGAAATTGCTGATCATATCTTCCACCTTGCCGGTAAGCCCTGCTGCCTGCAATCCCAGCATGGTAAAATAAGTATCCCAGTAAAATATTTCACGGAACCTTCCTCCCGGCACAATAGAAGGTTTGGGCAAAGGAATAAGCGTGCCCCCGTTTTCATGCGGTTGGCGGGTCAGTAATTCCCAGAGATGATTGATATGTTCATCAATCGGGAAATGCCAGGGCTGCTTTGGCTGGGGTATTGGTTTGGGCAGGTAAAAGTGATCGAGCACAAACTGTTCGAGATTGCCATCACCTGCCTGCTTGTAAGTGCGGTATTGCTCAAGTATCTCTGCTACCGGATAGCGGGGTGTGCAATCGGCGAATATTTTCTGATCCGGAAATACCCGTTGAAGCTGTACATCGGTAAACAGTTCCTGCAGATCTTCAAGATAAAAGAGATCAGGATGCTTAAGCATTGTGGAGTGCTTTTCCTGATAGCTGCAACAATAAGGCCATCTGCACTGTTTCGCTTTCGGGAAAAACAAACCCTGCTTGTGGCAGGGTCTGATATAAGTGGTTTATTTATTTTTTGGTCTTTGCACCAGGTAATCAAATCTCTTCCCGGTCACTTCCGCCATATCGGGGATATCTGCTACTTTGTATTCACCTGCATCCAGTTTTTTCTTGGTAGCAGAGAAAGCTTCAAGTGTAGCGCGTATGTCTTCATCTGTATGCGAAGCAGTAGGGATGAGGCGGTAAATGATATGTCCTTTCGGAATAACAGGATATACTACGATGGAACAGAAGATATGATAGTTCTCACGGATGTCCATTACCATTGCAGTAGCTTCTTCCACACCACCTTTCATATACACGGGTGTAACAACGGAATCTGTTTTACCAATATCAAATCCTCTTTCTGTAAGTCCTTTTTGCAGTTTGAGTGCATTCTCCCAAAGCCTGTCTTTCAATTGTGGTTGGGTGCGCAGCAGCTCCAGCCTTTTCAGGTTCCCGATCACCAGTGGCATCGGCAGGCTTTTAGCAAAGATCTGGCTGCGGATATTATAGCGGACATAATCGATGATCTTACGGTCGCCGGCGATAAAGGCGCCGATTGACGCCATTGATTTTGCAAAAGTAGAGAAGTAAAGATCGATATCATCCTGCACACCTTGTTCTTCACCTGCGCCTGCACCGGTTTTGCCTAATGTACCAAATCCGTGCGCATCATCTACCAGCAGGCGGAACTCATATTTTTGTTTTAATGCAATGATCTCTTTCAGCTTACCCTGATCGCCAGCCATACCAAATACGCCTTCAGTGATCACCAGGATGCCACCTGTTTTTTGTTTTTCTATCAGTGCGGTGCCCCGTTGCAGTTGCTTTTCAAAATCTTCTATATCATTATGCTTGAAAACATAACGATGGCCGGGGTGAAGGCGTAAGCCGTCGATGATGCAGGCATGGCTTTCGGCATCATAAATAATGATGTCGTGGCGGCTGCATAAAAGATCTATCAGGCTTACCATGCCCTGGTAGCCATAATTCAGCAGAATGGCATCTTCTTTTCCTTCAAAGGCTGCAAGCTCCGCTTCAAGCTGTTCATGATAATTACTGTTGCCACTCATCATGCGGGCACCCATTGGCAGTGCGAGTCCGAACTCCCGGGCTGCGTCTGCATCTGCTTTTCTCACTTCGGGATGGTTGGCCAGGCCGAGATAATTGTTCAAACTCCATACGATCATTTCCTTCCCTCGAAACTTCATACGGCTGTCGATCTCTCCTTCAAGTTTTGGGAATGCAAAGTATCCATGCGCCCTTTCACGGTGCTGGCCGATCGGCCCGTAATTCTTCAGTAAACGCTCGAAAATATCTGCCATATTAAGAAATTGTTATAGGTTTTAAAACTGCGCAAAGGTAAGGTTTTCAGGGAAATGCTTGCAGGGAGCAAGGCGTAGGAGTAGCGTAAAACCCGTAATTAAACTGTATAAAGGTAGGGATTTCGCTTAATAAGGGGTGAGTATTGCTCACAGTTTGAATGTTTTCCCACCAAGACGACAAAGACCACAAAGAAATATTTTAACTACGTTCCTAAATCCATAAGGTCTTTAACCCAAGGAAAACGCCCAGGCAATATTTCTTTGTGGTCTTTGTCGTCTTGGTGGGAAACCCGGCCTTATAGCGGGAATACCAACCTGCTGGGGCAACAAAAAGCCGCACCTGGAACAGTGCGGCTTTTAAGCAAATAGATTTGATTTCTTGATTTAGATCACTATCAGGGCATCCCCATAGCTGAAGAACCTGTATTTATCTTTTATCGCTTTCTTATAAGCTTCCATTGTCAACTCATATCCTGCAAAGGCACAGGTCATGATCAACAAGCTTGTTTTTGGCAAATGGAAATTGGTTACCAGCGAGTCAGCAATATTGAAATCATAAGGAGGGTGGATGAACATATTGGTCCAGCCTTCAGATGGCTTCAGTAATTTTTGCGCGGTGAAAGAAGATTCCAGTGCCCGCATGGTAGTAGTGCCGATTGAGCAGATGCGGTGGCCGTATTCTTTAGCGCGGTTCACGATCTTGCAGGCTGTTTCATCAATGTGGTAATACTCTGCATCCATTTTATGCTTGCTGAGATCTTCCACTTCAATAGGGCGGAATGTTCCCAAACCGGTATGCAAGGTCACTTCTGCGAAACGGATGCCCTTGATCTCAAGGCGCTTGATCAGTTCGCGGCTGAAGTGAAGTCCTGCTGTGGGAGCAGCTACTGCACCTTCATGCTTTGCGTATACGGTTTGATAACGCTCTTTATCTTCTTCGTCGGGTTTGCGTTTGATATATTTCGGGAGAGGCGTCTCACCCAGTTTTTCCAGTTGCTCACGGAATCCTTCTTCGCTGCCTTCCCATAAGAAACGGATGGTACGGCCACGGCTCGTAGTGTTGTCGATCACTTCTGCTACCAGGTCTTCCTGGTCGCCGAAATACAATTTATTTCCTACACGGATCTTACGGGCAGGGTCCACGATCACGTCCCAAAGGCGGTTAGGCTTATTCAGTTCGCGAAGCAGGAACACTTCGATCTTGGCGCCTGTTTTTTCCTTGCGGCCATACATGCGGGCAGGGAAAACCTTGGTATTGTTTACTACAAAAACATCTTTATCATCAAAATAATCCTGGATATCGCGGAAGTGCTTGTTCTCGATCTGGCCGGTGTGACGGTGAATGACCATCATACGGGCATCTTCACGTTTTTTGGCAGGATTTTGTGCGATAAGGTTTAGAGGGAGGTCGAAACGGAATTGGGAAAGCTTCATATTATGATTTGAGTCTTTTTCTTTAATATTCTTGCCCTTCATGATTTCTTACCGGATGGTAGGAAACAACTCCTGAATGACAAACTGAGATCTCATGACTCAAACCGGTAACAGAATACCTGAGGGGGATCACCAATCCCCGGTCTTACGGCACCGGGTCTGGTCATGCGCCAGCTTTAAGGGCAGCAAAATTACATATAAACGTGCAATTACAGCCATTTGTTGCCTGGATTTTTTTAAATGGAAAAATGTGTTGAATCTCAGTTAATTAAACAACATAAATGTAAAATCCCTGTTATAGATAAAACAGATTTTAACGCCAGCCGTTTTCAATAAAATAGTAAATTCAGCCGGATGTTCGATGGCCGAACCACCTAAACTAGTTCCCTCATATGAAAAGAGCCCTGATCCTGTTCCTGTTGTTAATGCCATTTCTCCTGCATGCCCAGCCCAAAACGAAGAACAAAAACTATCCCAGCCTTCTTTGGGAGATCAGCGGCAAAGGCATGAAAAAACCTTCTTACCTCTTTGGCACCATGCACGTGAGCAGCAAACTGGCTTTTCACCTGGCCGATTCGTTTTATATCGGTATCCGCAATGCAGATGTGGTGGCATTGGAAACCAATCCTGAATCATGGCAGGAAGATATGAGCAAGTATGACCTGGGAAATAATGAGTACGGGAACTATGCCATGAATTATACGGGAACAGAAACGCCGAATGATTACCTGCGCATCAACACCCTTCGTTTTTATAAGTATGACAAGAAAATAGAACGGGCCCTTTACAGCAATCCTTCCACTATCAACAACCTGCTTTACCGCAGCTATGGAAATGCTTCGAGCGATTTTGAAGAAGATACTTATCTCGACATGTATATCTACCAGTGCGGAAAGAAATGGGGCAAAAAAGTGGCGGGTGTGGAGCAATATGGTGAAAGCATGAAGCTGATGGCAGAAGCTTATAAAGATGCAGCGAAGGATAAGAATAAAAAAGAAAGAAGCTATGACCAGGAAGAAGGATATTCTTCCAATAAACTGCAGGAAGCTTATCGCAGCGGCAACCTGGACTGGCTGGATTCCATCAATAAGTACAATAGTTTTTCCAGCGCTTTTGATGAAAAATTCCTGTATCGCCGTAATGAGATCCAGGCCAATTCCATTGATTCTATCTTGCGTTCCGGTCAGTCATTGTTTGTTGGAGTGGGAGCAGCACATCTTCCCGGCAACAGGGGCGTGATAGAGATACTGCGCCGGCAGGGCTATCGCCTCCGGCCTGTAAAAATGGGAGCCAGGGACAGCCAGCATAAAAACCAGGTGGAAAAGCTGCGCGTGCCGGTTGTGTTTCATCCACAACAGGCAGATGATGGTTTCTTTAAAGTGGATATACCCGGTAAGTTTTACAAATTCGGTGATGATGCTTCCATGGACCAGCGCCAGTATGCAGACATGGCCAACGGCAGCTATTATATGGTGACCCGTATTATGACCAATGCCTGGATGTGGGGACATAATACAGACCGGGTGAGAAAAATAGTCGACAGCCTGCTGTATGAAAATATACCGGGCAAGATCATCCGTAAAACACCGGTTGTCCGTAACGGTTATCAGGGCATTGACCTGGTCAATAAAACCCGCCGCGGAGATATACAACGCTATAATATTTTCACCACCCCATTTGAAGTGATCATTTTTAAAATGAGCGGCACCGGAGAATATGTGGGTCAGGGGGAAGAAGCACAACGTTTTTTTTCCAGCATTCAATTGAAAGAATATAAAACCCAGCCGGAGGCAATGGCGGCCACCTGGAAAAAATATTCACCATCGTATGGCGGTTTTTCCATTGATATGCCGCATGAGCCTTATGTGGGTAATGACGGGAGCTGGATATATGATGCAGAAGACAGGAACACGCATACACAATACCGGGTGATCCGTACAGACGTCCACAATTATCATTTCGTGGAAGAAGATACATTTGACCTGGGATTGATGGATGAAAGCTTTGCCGCTTCTGAATTTATTGATAAGGAGATCAGCCGCCAGCACACAACAGCAAATGGTTATCCTGCACTTGATTGCCGTTATAAAGACAAGAACGGAGGCGTTTACCTGGTGAGGTTTATTATCCAGGGGCCGCATTATTATACGCTTGTTGCACATGGCAAACAGGAAATGCCGGTCATGAAAAATTTCCTGAATTCTTTTTCTGTAAGATCCCTTGCTTATTCTCCGCCTTCACTCAACACTGATACAGCGCTTTATTACACCGTGAAGGCTCCTGTATTTCCTGCACCGGAGAAAGAAAAGCTGGACTTGCCGCGTGGTAATCTTTACCAGGAAGATGAGGAGGATGATAGCAATGATATGGAAGCCGGAATGTTTCGCAGCAAGGTGGTCCGGAATGATACGACCGGTGAAAGGATCTTTGTCAATTTCTTCAAATCACCCCGCTATGCTTACCTGGAAGACAGCACCGTGCTGGATAAAGAAAGCTCCACTTCTATTTTTGGCGACACAAGCTGGATCGTTCTGAAAAAAATAAAAACGGAACTGCCCAATAAGATGAGGGTTTGGGAAACAGTTGTGACCGATACCGGCAGCAGCCGCACATTATGGAGCAAGGTATTTTATAAAGACGGCATTGGTTTCTCTTTGATAACAGAGAGCGATACGCTGAGCGCTCCGAGTGCATTTGTAAAATCTTTTTTCGACAGCTTTAACCCTGCTGATACTTTACGAGGCAATGATATGTTTGCAAAGAAGACAAAACTCTTCTTTGAAGATTTCATGAGCAGCGACAGCCTCGTGCATAAGCGGGCGGTGAAAGGATTGTATGTGATCAAGTTTGATTCAACAGATGTTCCGGGACTCAAAAAAGCCATTGCTTCTACCGGGTGGGCAGAAAAGAATTACCTGGATACAAAGAAAACACTGATCCGGAAAATGAGCAGTATTCCTGCCAGTAATGCTACCAATTACCTGAAAGAACTTTACCAGGCGGCAGGGGATACCCTTGAGCTGCAATATGCCGTGCTGGGTACTTTGATCAAGCAAAAAACTTCTTATGGATATAAAACGCTCCGCGATATTATCATGACGGAACCACCAGTCCTGAATGTTAATACACGCAACTGGAAGACGTCGATATATGATGATCGCCCAGGAGGGAATAGTATATTGAATGGGTTGGATGATTCTCTCCAACTGACACGCACGATCATGCCGGATATCTTGCCGCTGATCAACCTGGACGATTATAAATATCCCATAATGACCTTACTGGGGCAGATGGTGGATAGCGGCCTGATAAAACCGGATGATTATAAGGCCTATTTCTCCAAGTTTTTGCTGGAAGCAAAACAGGAATTGAAAAAACAGGTGATCGTTGAAAAGCAAAAAGCGATCTATAAGGCCGAGCAGGAAAAGAAAGGGAAAACACAAAGCTATATATCTTACCAGGAAGAAACGGAAGAAGATGGAGGAAACGATAACCTGCAGTTGTATGCCACGCTGCTGATCCCTTACTGGAATGACCCGCAGGTGCCGGCTTTGCTCAACCAGATGTTGTCTTCTGCTGATAAACGGTTGAAATATTCTACGCTTACATCACTGATACGGGCGGGTAAGCCGTATCCTGACACCATATTGAATTATTTTGCCGGCCTGGATGAATACCGCTATGAGTTGTATGAAGACCTGTCGGATATGGATAAGCTTTCAGCGTTTCCTGCAAAAGCCAATCAGCAATTGTTGCTGGCGCATAGTAAACTGCTGATGGAAAGCAGGTATGGCAAGCCCGATTCATTGCTGTTTGTTGATAAGCTGAAGGCTGAAGTGAAAGGCCGTGAAGGATGGATATACTTCTTCAAATATAAAAGCCGTAAGGATGATGCCGGCTGGAAACTGGCCGCTTCTGGTCTTGTGCCGCTGGATTCAACAAAATTTGAATGGAAGAGTGATGATACGGCTGATTCCTCTGCCGACGAAGAAGGAGACGCTTACCGGAGCAAATATGATTTTACCAGCTTTTCCAATGTCCGTATCAGGGAAGATGAACCTTTGCTTCCACAATTGCAAAAGGAATTGAAACGGATGTTGTATTCAAAGAGGAAGAGTGCACGGGAGTTTTATGACAGAAGCGGAGCAATGGACTATGATGAGATCTCGATCAGCGCAGATGAGACGGATAATTAGAAATGCTTAAAACCCACGCGGAATTGCAGCGATCAGTCGTTGTGTATAAGCCGATTTTGGTTGATTGTATATTTCTTCTGCTTCGCCGGTTTCTTCAATCTGCCCTTTATTCATGACCATGATCCTGTCGCTGATATAACGCACTACTGAAAGATCATGTGAGATAAAGACCACAGTGAACCCGAATTCTTTTTTAAGATCATTCAGCAGGTTGAGCACCTGCGCCTGCACGCTTACATCCAGCGCGGAAACGGATTCGTCGCAAACAATAAAAGAAGGATTAAGTGCAAGGGCCCTTGCGATGACGATCCTTTGTCTCTGCCCTCCGGAAAACTCATGCGGATAACGGTTGAAATGCTCCGGCTGCAGGCCTACTTTTTCGAGCAGTTCTGTTACCCGTTCCCGCCGGCTTTTTTCAGAAGCAAGCAGGCGATGCACTTTCAATGGCTCTGCAATAGCAGAACCAATAGTGAGGCGCGGGTTCAAAGAAGAATAGGGGTCCTGGAACACGATCTGCAATTCCTTGCGCAGGGAGCGCATATCCTGTTTGCTGATCGACGTAAAATCTTTTCCTTCATAATAGATGGAGCCGGAAGTAGGTGCAATAAGCCGGAGCAGTGTTCTGCCAAGTGTGGTTTTGCCGCAACCACTTTCTCCTACCAATCCCAGTGTTTCTCCTTTATACACATCAAAGCTTACATCGTTCACTGCTTTGGTGAAGCGGGTCGTTTTACCAAAGAAAGTTCTTTCGGAAGGAAACCATACAGAGAGATGATCTGCACGCAGCAACACATCCTGTTTTGAAGGTTTAGGAGTGCCTGTTGTTTTTTCTTCTGCAGCAGGAACGGGAATCTTTTCCTGGTTGTTTAAGAAATCGCTTACCACCGGCAATCTTTCTCCTTTGCGATGAAGAACAGGGCGGCAGGCGAGAAGTCCTTTTGTATAAGCATGCTGCGGATGAGTAAAGAGTTGACGAACGGGATTCTCTTCCACGATCTCTCCTTTGTACATTACCAGTGTGCGATCAGCGATCTCAGCTACCACACCGAGATCATGCGTAATAAAAATAACACCCATGCCCGATTGCTGCTGCAGTTCTTTGATAAGATGGAGGATTGTTTTTTGTACTGTCACATCCAGCGCCGTGGTAGGTTCATCGCAGATCAGCAAGGATGGCTCGCAACACATGGCCATGGCGATCATCACGCGTTGCTTTTGCCCGCCGCTCAATTGATGAGGATAGCGTTTGAACAATGCAACAGGGTTGGGTAACTTTACCTTTTCCATCCACTCCAATGCCTGTTGCCGGGCTTGTGCAGCGGATATCTTTTTATGTGAAAGGATCGCTTCCATGATCTGCTCACCACAGGTGATCACCGGGTTTAAAGAAGTCATGGGCTCCTGGAATATCATGGCGATCTTATTGCCGCGGATATCCTGCAAGGCCTGGCGGCCGGCTTTCAGCATATTTACCGGCTCGCCCCCATCTTCACTAAATAGGATGCTGCCGCCTGCATATACAGCAGGTGGTGAAGGCAGAAGTTGGAGAACGGCCAGTGAGGTGACGGATTTTCCAGATCCTGATTCGCCCACCAATGCCACGATCTCTCCTTTTTGAACAGTGAACGAAATACTTTTTAAAGCACGTGTATTCCCTGCAGATGAGATAAAATCAATGGAGAGGTCCTGTATGCGGAGCAGCGGATGCATTATTTAGGCACCACTTTTATTGAAAGCTTATGTGCAGGCGTAGGGTAGTAGGCCATACAAACGGCACAATTTTTTGGCTTTGCTGTATCGATAGCGAAATAAAATTCATCTCCTTCATTGATCGTGGTAGGGAAATCGCAGGGGTTGGCAAGACCAAAAACATTATTGAATGTTTTACCCTTTATCTCGTCTGTCCAGCTTGCGTCTACCAGCGATGTATCAATATTACCTTCTACCAGCCGGAGGGTATAATTCATGCAAAGGCCTTTCGTCTCGAGTCTGGCTTTGTAAGTGTTGTTGCTGGCTTTTTTGCTTTTGCATTGGTTAGCGGTAGCAGTGAGCAGAAGAAGCCCTGGCAGTAATAATAATTGTTTCATGAGGAGTAGTTTAAGGTTATTGAACGTTGATACAATTAAAATTTCAGATGACGGACGGTCAATCCATCATTGATCAGTTGCTTCAATGAGTCTATGCCGATCCTCAAATGCCTTTCCACATATTGAGCGGTGATGCTCTTATCACTTTCTTCTGTTTTCACTCCTTCCGGTATCATGGGCTGATCGCTTACCAGTAAAAGTGCGCCTGTCGGTATCTTATTGAAAAAGCCTACAGTGAAAATAGTGGCTGTTTCCATGTCAATGGCGTAAGCCCTTACTTTTTGCAGGTATTCTTTAAAATGTTCATCATGTTCCCATACACGGCGGTTGGTGGTATACACGGTGCCTGTCCAGTAATCTACTGCATAGTCACGGATGGTGGTGGAAACAGCTTTTTGGAGGGCGAAAGCGGGCAGGGCGGGGACTTCGGCAGGAAAGTAATCGTTGGAAGTACCTTCACCGCGGATTGCAGCAATAGGAAGGATCAGGTCGCCGAGCTTGTTTCTTTTTTTCAGCCCGCCGCATTTGCCCAGGAAGAGAACAGCTTTGGGGCTGATGGCGCTGAGCAGGTCCATGATCGTGGCGGCAGTGGGGCTGCCCATTCCAAAGTTAATGATCGTGATATCTTCTGCGGTGGCGCATTGCATTGGCCGGCCTTCACCTATCACCGGCACGTTGTTCCAGGAGGCGAACATGTACACATAATTGCTGAAATTGGTAAGCAGGATATACTCCCCGAAGTTCTCCAGTTTTTCGCCGGTATATCTCGGCAGCCAGTTGTTGACGATGTCTTCTTTTGTCTTCATATTTTCAAACAGCTTTCATGCGAATTTAATCATTTACTTTTGAAGTATGTTGATCATTCACTATCCGGAGCCTTCTTTCCGGATAAAAAAGCAGGGCGATAAGGATTTCGTTTTTGATGCCATCCGCAAAAAATGGTTATTGCTGACCCCGGAGGAATGGGTGCGTCAGAATTTTATCCAATACCTGGTGCAGGTGAAGAAATACCCCGTGGCGCTGGTGGCCCTGGAAAAAATGATCCTGCTGGGCGAATTGAAAAAGCGGTTTGATATACTGGTATACGATCAGCAACACCGCCCCTGGATGATGATCGAATGCAAATCGCCATCCGTAAGCCTGGATGATACAGTATTGCACCAGTTGCTGCGTTATCATATTTCTGTACCGGCAGGATTGCTGGTGATCACGAATGGCGAATACAGTTATGCCTGGGAAAAAAAGGAAGGCCAATTGCAAATGATCAATGCACTGCCTGAATGGAATAGTGAATGATCAACTGTCAGGCCTTATTAAAGCAATTGCCTTTTATACATCTGCACGGTATTCTCCAATCCTAAATACAAAGCATCACTGATCAGGGCGTGACCAATGCTTACTTCATCGAGCCAGGGAATATGTTGTTTGAAAAACTGGAGGTTGTGCAAGTCAAGATCATGGCCGGCATTCAGACCTAAACCAAGGTCCTTTGCTTTTTGAGCCGCTTCCACATAATCTTTGACAGCAGAAAGCTTATTGCCGGTGGCATAATGCCGGGCATAGGCTTCAGTGTATAACTCAATACGGTCAGTGCCGGTAGCTGCAGCGCCTTCTACCATGGTAGGTACCGGGTCTACAAAGATGGACACGCGGATGCCGGCTTTCTGAAAAATGCCGATCATTTCTTTGAGATAGTCTTTATGCTTAATGGTATCCCATCCGTGGTCTGAAGTAAGCTGGCCCAGTACGTCGGGCACCAGCGTCACCTGGTCAGGTCGGGTTTCCAGCACAAGGTCAATGAATTTCTGTTCCCTGCAATTGCCTTCTATATTAAACTCTGTGGTGATGATCTTCTTTATCTCTCTTACATCATTGTAGCGGATATGGCGCTCATCAGGACGTGGATGAACAGTGATGCCGTCTGCGCCGAAACGTTGTATGTCAATAGCTGATTTTACAACATCAGGATTGTTGCCACCTCTCGAATTGCGGAGCGTGGCGATCTTGTTGATATTAACGGAGAGCTTGGTCATGGTGCAAAGTTATTTCAAACTTTTTTACTGTTCCCGCAGAGATCCTGTATTCTTTGTGGTCTTTGTCGTCTTCGCGGGAATTACTCCCACGAAGACGACAAAGATCACAAAGAAATAATTGGGGAGATGTTCGTGAGTCAGTTAAATAAATCCCCGGCAGTTCTTCGCACCGCAGCGGCAGGGCAGCTTGCCATCGTGGTGGGTCTCACCATAATCGCAGGTCAGTTCTTCTCCTTTGCGGACAGATCGCAATGTATAGAACTCCACTTTGCGGTAAGCTCTGCGCATATAAGTGTTGGGATCGCAGGAATGATTGATATAGCGGAGGGCATTGCTGTTCACGCTTGCATCGAGAGCGATATCTTCATTATCAAATTCTACCATGAACAGTACATTGCCTGGTTGTTTCTTTACTCTTTTCTGTGCTTCTTTATAGGAGATGATCTCTCCGCCCATATTCCCCAGTTTCTTTTTGGCAGCAATGGCTTGGCCGGCAAATGCTCCTTTACCTGCTATACGGCTTTTGCCGGTGATGAGTGGGTATCGTAAGTTTTTATCCATAAAAACAAATATAAAGGATCGGTACCGGATGCTTACAGTTCCATCCATGTATGATCGGCCAGCAATTTCACCGCAGCGATGAATTTCTGAAAAGGCCCGCTGCTGCCCCATTCACGGGGAGATACGAGGGAGAGCAGGTGGGTGCCGTCTTTCCTTTGATAGAGATAGTAGGTTTGACCGATATTGGGTTTGAAAGATAGTTTGGCATCGTAGATCATCAGGGAAAGTTCTTTTCTTTTTTGGATCTCCTGAGCCTGGAGTGCCAATAGCTCTATCTGTTTGCGGATCTGCTGCAATTGCATATTGGTCTGCTCTTCCATAGCAGTAAGCGCTTTGTGTTTGATCAGGCCTTCTTCATTGGCCCTGATCACTGCGCCGGCCACAGAGGCAGAGTAAGGGAGTACGCTGAGCTGTTTGTGATAGATCTCTGTATTGGTATAAGCTGTGCCGTCATCCCGGGATCCCTGCTGGGTGATTTTGAGATATCCGTTAGGCATGATCTCATGCACGATGTGCAGGGCCACTTCTCCTTTTTTGTAAAAATGAATTTCAAAACTGATGCTGTCGATAAAAGAGACCTGTGCCTGGTCAGCCAGTTCATGCTGACTGAACTCATTCAACTCACCATCAGCGACTATGGTATACTGGGAAGCAAAAGCCTGGTTTTCCAGTGATACCCAGTTGTGGGAAACCATCAGTGCTTTTTTATCTTCTACGGATTCTATTTTATAGATGCCGCTCTTGGGCCTGTCGCCCAGTTCATAGCTGCATTTTTCAGGGAATAGTTGCCAGGAAGCGAGAAAATTATAGGCATGGATCATAGTCAGAGGTCTTTAGTCGGAAGTCTGGGGTCGTCAATATCCTTTCAATGCGGCTTTGATCAAAGAATCTTTTTGTGCAGGAGTCCAGTCTCTTTTATTCAGATAGATCGCATCTTCCCAGCCACCATAATTGGTATTGGGCAATACAATAAACTTTTTCCCGAATTCTGCAGACAGGGATTGTACGTTCTGTGCCCTTTCGGCTTCGGTCTTTTTGTCAAAAAGGGGGCTGAAGTCGGCTAGATTATCGCCAAGAAGGAGAATGATCTCATAGTTGCGGGCTATTTCCTGGCGGCGGGGTTCTTTGCTGGAAATATCTTTTCTCAGTATCAGGTGCTGGTTATCGGCAAAGGGGAAATTGAAGCGGTGAAGATTGGCCAGGGTGCCTGCTCTTTCCTGTTCATCGCGGTTGGTAACATAAAAAATCTCTACGCCTTTGGACGCGGCATAAGTGAAAAAAGCCAATCCACCAGTGAGAGTATCTGCTATGCCTTTACCTGTCCATTCATACCAGGAAGCGGCTTCATAGTCTTTACCGGCCAATGCCTGGTGAACGGCATAAGGGCTATTGTCCAGGAAGGTTTCGTCAATATCTGTAATGATCGCCCTGGGTCTGGCTGATGGTTGCTGCAATGACTGGTCAGTTCTTAACCGGGCAATATTAAAAGCCTGCAGGCAAAGCGCCTGGTATTCGGCTGCCCTTTGCTGGAATAAGGATGACCATAGCTTTCCATCAGCGATCAATTGGCTGGAAGAAATTTGTCCGCTGATTTTTTGTGTGCCTTTACAGGCTGCCAATAAAATAATGAATGCAAAAAAGAATAAATACTTTCTCATAATCATGCGAGCTAGGTAATACTGCAAGATAAGGAAAGCTGCTCAGGATGTTCTACTGATGCTGTTGGAGTTCGTCTTCGATCTGCTCGGCCAGTTTGGCTTCATTCTCAGTGATCCAGGTAGGTAATACCTGTTGATTGATAGTCCAGTGTGCGTTATTGCTTTTATGCATATAAAAAAGGATGCGGTTCCCCCTGTCATCCACCGTATCAACGGAAAATATATCCTCTTCCATTTGTCTTAGCTTTCTGAAGTTAAATTCCCGGAGACGGCCACCAGCCTTAATCAACCTCGTGAAATGAACTACTTTGGTGAAATGTATCTGCATAATCTATCATTAAGGAATCTGATAACAACAATTATTATGCTAGTATTATGTCGGGGGTGCAGAATGAAAATAAAAAGTTGTTAACAAAAGGAGATGACCAACGGTCAACGCTGAGTGAACATCGGCCATTCGATCAACAGATACAACACAGCAGACAGGGCCATCAAGCCATCCAGTACAAAATAGTACAGCATATCGGATCTGCTCTTTTTTGCATGGGAATAAAGAAGTGTCGTAATGGCACCCGGGATCAGAAGCGTAATTATGACAGTGACCGAATGGCCACAATAATACATCCATAATGAGGCTACTGCGAAAATGATAATTGAGAAATAGAAAAGCATATCAATGCTTTTTTCGTTGAGCCAGGTGATCAGGCTCCGGATACCGACAGAAATATCATATTCCTTATCCCTGTAATCAAACAGGATGCAAATAGCATAGATCAGAAAAAAGCGGCTGACAGCAAAAAGGGTATAATCAGTCTGCCAGGGCTGGTCACTTATCTCCAGCGGCAGGACCGTAGTCACAAACATCCATACCCCTGCCAGGAAAATGGTTTTCCCAATAGCAATTTTTCTCAGGAGCCTGAACCAGGGATGCGGCACTTTTGGCGCCGAGTAAAGAAAAGTGATAAAAGCCGCAAATACCAGCCAGTGCCAGTGGCTGATCAGCATTATGCCATATATAACAGCCCCGGCAATACCGGCAATGAACAGGAAAAGATGTGTTTTCTTATGACGGGCCAGCCAGGGAACCCGGTCAGATTGTCCCACAGCTGGTGTAAGATACCAATGAAAGCTGTAGCTGCAGATGGTAGCAAAAAACACAAAGGCCAGCAGGTCGAAAGAAGGGGGGGCATGCAGCAGCAGGTAACAGGTTTGGACCAGCATCAGCATGGCACAAACAGCAATAAAAAGATTGCTATAAACAAAAAAACGGAAGATGTCCCGGAATATCTTCATTATTACGGCAGGTGCACCACAATGCGTTCACTGGTGACTGTATCACTTTTGTTGCCCGCCTTATCAGTTACGGCAAAACGGAATACCAATGTATCATTTTCTGTCAGGCTTTCTTTAAGGAAATCATAACCAAGCCTGAAAGTGATCTCTCCATTATCCTTGTCCGGAAATTCCGGTAGCGTGGAGCGGAGCGTGTCTGCTTTCTCCTGCGCAGGCGGAGGCGGGAAAATATTCTGCCTTACCCGGATGGCTACAAATGGCGCCTGGCTTAAATCCCCTTCTTTATCATAATAATTGATACGCACCTCAAGTGTTTGCCCCTGCATGATCTCGCGACTGTTATAATCCTTAATTTCTAAACGGGGTTTTGTTTCAAACTTATCTTTGCCGCAGGCAAACAGCAGCACCATGACAGAAGAAGCGACTATAGCTGGGATGGCTTTCATTATGTACCATTGATTTAAACAAATATAAACCTTTTTAAAGGATTGAGCAGTTGATGAAAAGAGAATGGAACGATAAAATTTTCAGGGTCAATGAACAAGACAGGGAAGGGCTGACCCTGGAAATATTCCGGTTTCAATACCAGTATACGACCATCTACCGGCAATATGTAGATGCCCTGGGGATCGACCCCCATTCGGTGAACAGGATCAGCGGGATCCCTTTTTTACCCATCCGGTTCTTTAAATCCCATGCCGTTCAGGCCGGGGTATTTGAGCCCGCTCTCATATTCGAAAGCAGTGGTACCACAGGCAGTATCAACAGCCGCCACCTGGTCAGGGATGCCGGATTATATGAAGAAAGTTTTACCCTTGGATTTGAGCGTTTTTATGGCCCCGCCTCCAACTGGTGTGTTATCGGCCTGCTGCCTTCCTACCTGGAAAGGCAGAATTCGTCGCTGGTGTATATGGTAAACGAACTGATCAGGCAGAGCGGCCACCCCCAAAGTGGTTTTTACCTGAATGAATATGAGAAACTGGCCGATGTGTTATTTGCCCTGGAGGAAAAAGCTCAGCCTACTTTGCTGATCGGGGTCACTTTCGGATTGCTTGATTTTGCGGAAAACGGGAAACTGCCTGCCCTCCGGCATACCACGGTAATGGAAACCGGTGGTATGAAGGGCCGGCGAAGGGAACTGGTGCGCCAGGAAGTGCATGATCTTTTATCAGAAGCATTTAAGATACAGCAGATCCACTCTGAGTACGGTATGACTGAACTTTTATCGCAAGCCTACTCCAAAGGGAACGGTCTTTTTTCCTGCCCTCCCTGGATGCGGGTGCTGGTAAGAGATGAAGCTGACCCTCTCAGTATTTTGCAGCCTGGGGAAAACCGTCCGGTCACAGGTGCTGTGAACATTATCGATCTCGCCAATGTCTACTCCTGCAGTTTTATTGCTACTGACGATGCAGCAAAAGTTTACCCTGATGGAAGTTTTGAGATACTGGGGAGGTTGGACAACAGCGATATCAGGGGATGCAGTTTGATGGCAGTATGATCTATGCTTTGTGCATCCAGTCCCTGAACTGCGGTGCCATTTCCTGGCTTATAATAATTGAATGATTCAGTTCCGGCAGGGTCAGTTCTACCTGCAGCTTCACTTTTTCAAATGCCTTAAAGCCGCGGATATAATTGATGTTAATGATATACTGCCGGTTGGCCCTGAAAAAACTTTCCTGGTCAAGGGTCTCTTCCAGTTCAGAAAGCGTATGATCCGCCAGGTATTTTTTACCCAGGCGGTCCATTGCATATACGATCTTGTTCTCAGTAAAGAACAAAACCACTTCCTCCAGCCTCAGGGCAATATTTTCCAATCCCTTCCGTACGATCAACCGTTTCTTTTTATGATCGTTTACATATTGTACCAGGTTATTAAAAGGCTGATGATCGGAAAAATGCCTTTCCAGCATCCGGTATTTGACCAGGGCTTTGAGCAGATCATTCCTGTCCACCGGCTTCAGCAGGTAATCAATGCCGTTGTATTCAAAAGCGTTCATCATGAAATTATCGTAACCGGTAATGAAGATGACAGGTGTGCGGATATTGACGTGACTGAAAATATCAAATGAAAGCCCATCGCCCAACTGCACATCGCTGAAGATCAGATCGAGCGATGGCTGCCGCGAAAGATAGCTGATGCTTTCTTTTACACTTGATAAACGGGTAACGATATTTACATCTGTTGCCACGTCGGATAAAGTACTGACAAGACTTTCAAATGCCGGCTTTTCATCTTCAATGATAATTGTATTCAACATGGTAATGGTTTTATCCTGCCTGCAGTTCTGTGCAGGCAGCGGATCAATTGATTAATGGCAGTTTTACGGTAAAGTTTTCTCTGGTGCTTTCAATATGAATATCTTTCTGAAGAAGGATCCTGTAGCGTGAGCTCAGGTTTTTCAGACCGATACCGGTTGAATGAACCGCATAGGGTTTGGGTTTGATGTTATTGCTTACATAGAGATACTTGTCATTGGCCATCACTTTTATCTGCAATGGGTTTTCTTCAGTGAATTCATTATGCTTAATGGCGTTCTCCACCAGTATCTGCAATGAACAGGGTGGTATCAGCACTTCCGGGCTGCTACCGTTCAATACTGTTTGTAGCTGCAATTTATCATCATGACGGATCTGGAGCAGGTAAAAATAGCTTTCGATAAACTCCAGTTCGTCTTTCAAAGGGATCAGTTCTTTGTTTTTATTGATCAGAAAATATTTGTACACCTGTGCCAGCCTGTTATTGAATGAATGGGCTTCCAATGGCTGATGCAGGATAAGATGGTTCAGTGTGTTCAGCGAATTGAAAATAAAATGCGGGTCCATTTCATTGGTGAGCGCCTGCAATTCTGCCTGCGAGCGTTCCTTATCCAGTTGATCAACGATCTGCGTATCAAGTTCTCTTTCTTTGCTCAGGAAAAGTATTTCATAAACAAGTGTAAAAAGTATTACTGATGCAATGCAGGCAGCTATAAATCTGTACAGTCCTACATCTCCGAATGGCTCTTTCGACATTTTCTGCCAGGCCATCACGGAAAGTCCGCCGGTGCATGCGCCATACAGGGCGGACACAGAACATACGGCTGCTATCTTGGAAAAAGGATTGGAGATAGGGCGGTATAAAGGACGGAGTTTGCCATGTATCCAATTGCATCCCATCCAGATAGTAAAAGAAGTGAGGATAAAGAAAAGGTTGATCAGGATGATCAGTATGGGTGAATAACGGTCATAAGAAACTATGCCGGCAATGAGTGGCAGGCATATTCCTAACACCGGAATAAAAATAACTTTCAGAAGCAGGTCCTTGATCATAAAAAGCGCGGTGGTTATGGTTTCAACTAATCTGCGTTAGTCCGACGCTTTCTCATGTGTGGTAATACCAGTATAAACGTAAATAGGTACTAAAACTATTCGTACAGAATGTTAAGTAAGTACGAAAATTTCCTTATTGGACAAATTTCATTACAAGTGGTAATAATTATCCGGGAATTACTGGTCCGTAAAGATCAGGTTACCTATTTTAAACAATGCAGAACAGATAATGTTAATTCAGTTCCTTTTATTCATGGTTCAGTAAAATTGATCTGAAACATGATTTTGCTTATTGTAATTTGTGGCGTTAAATAAAAAGGGCCGTAAGGCCCCTTTAAATAAACGTTTTCTCATGTGAACGGTCGTAAAGACCTACGCAGGTGGTTGTCTAGCCGGCCTGCTTTTTAATTTCTTTCGGTCAAGATACAGAAATCCCGGTTTTAAAAACGATTTTTCTGTTTATTTATCCCGATTTTTAAAAAAGATCAAAGAATTGGGATTTTCCCTGCTTTTGCATCCGGATATGATTATCTGCTGGCCGGTACCTTCAAGCAAAGGCTAAAATCTTTTAATCCTGTTCAAATTATACCCCTGCCAGGTATTGGGATTGGATGTATTCCACCACTGATGCCAGGTTTTTGGTTTGTTCAAATACCGCCAATTGCCTATCTGCCCCGGTGCCTCCATCCAATATTTTCCGGACATGTGCAAGGCGGTGCCTGCTTCCCAGGTGGTCCAGCACAGGATCCACAAAATCGAGCAGTTCATAGATCAGGGCACGGGTATTCACTTCTTCTTCCTTCCCGAAATCGATCAGGTAACCATCCACTCCATAACGGCTGGCCCTCCATTTGTTTTCATTAAGCAAAGCGCGGGAATACTGGATAAAGTTGAGGTTTTTGGAGCGCAGCATATAGATCCTGGCACAGATAGCCTGGAAAAGTGCTGCGATAGCAATGGTCTCATCAACCGTCATCGGCACATCGCAGATCCTGAACTCCACAGTATTAAAAAAAGGATGCACCCGGAGGTCCCACCAGATCTTTTTAGCATTGTCAATACAATTGGTTTTGATCAGCAGCTTTACATAATTATCATAAGCTTCTATGCTGTCAAATGCTTCAGGGATGCCGGTGCGGGGAAATTTGTCAAATACTTTTGTGCGGTACGACTTATAGCCGGTTTTTCTTCCTTCCCAAAAAGGAGAGTTGGTGCTCAGTGCATAGATATGGGGAAGAAAATAACGGGTGGAATTGGCGATATGGTTAGCCATTTCCCGGCTTTCCATACCCACATGCACATGTAATCCAAAGATGAGATTACTGCGTGCGGCTTCCTGCAATTCATTTACAATCTCATTGTACCGCACATGGTCGGTGATCAACTGGCTTTCCCAATGGCTGAAAGGATGCGTGCCTGCCGCACCCATTGCAAAGCCCAGATCGGTAGCAATCCCTGAAATCGTTTTGCGGAGCGTGGCCACGTCTGTGTAAGCTTCATCCACATCAGCGCAGATATCCGTTCCCACTTCCACCACAGCCTGGTGCATCTCTGCTTTTACTTTATCTTTTATTACTTTCTGCCCTTCCTGCACGATCTTCTGTTCGTGGCTTTTCAGTTCACGGGTAACCGGGTCCAGCACCATGTATTCCTCTTCCACGCCGAGGGTAAAGCTCTTATAGTTTAATGCCATAGCAATTAGTTAGTTTATAAGGAGGGCCGGCTCAGATCAGCGGCATCTTTGTGCTGCTTCTTTTCACATACTCTCCCCAGGTAAGGTGATCTCCATGCCCGTCATTCTCCATTGCTTTTTCAATGGCGTATTTAGCAGAGGTTTCAACTACCCATTCAAAATTTTCTTCGCCAACGCTGGTCCTTTCAGCATCAGGCGCAGGGTTGCAGAAATCAATGGCATAAGGAATATTGTTCCTTACAGCCAGCTCAACTGTATTGAAATCATACCCCAGGTATTTATTGATGCGAAGAACGATATCGGTCATCTCCTGCAGGCGTGCAGGTGAAGGAGAGAAATCGGCTACATAACGCAGGTGATGCGGATTGCGTGGCTCATACGGCATAATGCGTACGTATTTGCCGCCGATGCAATAACAGCGGTAATATTCTTCAAACACGATCTCTTCCTGCAGCAGCATCACCAGTTGCCCGGTCTCATTATGCTTTTGAAAAAACTCTTCAGCACTATTGAGCTTATATACATGCTTCCATCCGCCACCGGCAAATGGTTTCATATACGCAGGGAAACCGACATACTGGAAAATGGAATCCCAATCCATCGGGAAAACGAGATTACTGAATGAATCATCTGTTGTATCATCCGGCAGATCGCGGGAAGGAAGAATGGCTGTTTTTGGAACAGGCACATCCAGTTTTGTCATCAGGCAATTGTTGAAATACTTATCATCTGCACTCCACCAGAAAGGATTATTGATAACGGCAGTGCCGGTCAGTGCTGCATTCTTAAGCCAGGTGCGGTAAAACGGAACATCCTGTGATATACGGTCAATAATAACCGCATAACCACTGGGCACTCCCTGCATGGCTTTATCAATACGTACAGGTTCGGCAACAATGCCGGGAATGTTCTTACTGTTCACCCTTGCCACAAAGGCTTCGGGAAAAGACCGTTCTTTACCATGCAGGATTCCGATTTTCTTCATAACTGTTGTTTTCGTTCAAGGATTAAGTAGCTCTTTCCAAATTTATTTTTTCAGGGGGATATAAACAAATAAAGAATCGATGGCCGTTGGCCGATCCTGGATATTGGGTATACGGCTACAACATCAGCCATCGTTTGCACAAGTGAATTCCTTATTTTTGGCACCATGCAACTGCTTAACGTGCCCGGAATATTGCTTGAGAATAGAACGGTCTTATCCCGATACCTCAGCAGGGAGGTATTGGTTGATTTTTACCTGCCGGCCAATGTGGCTGATCCTTCTGCAATGAGCCTGCTGATATTGAATGACGGGCAGAACATGGAGGAAATGGGTTTCCAGGAAATCCTTGCCGGCCTGTACACCGGCGGGCAGATAGGGCCCTTGCTTTGCGCTGCCGTACATGCAGGCACGGAAAGGAAAATGGAATATGGCATTGCATCAACGCCCGATTACCTGGGCCGTGGCGCCAAAGCCGGTAATTATACTTCTTTTATACTGGAAGAACTGCTTCCTTTTATTCATATCACTTACGCTGTCCCTTCTTTTGCTGAAAAAGCCATTGCCGGTTTTTCACTGGGGGGATTGACGGCCCTCGATATAGCCTGGAACCATTCCACGGAATTCAGCAAAGCCGGCATCTTTTCCGGCTCGCTTTGGTGGAGAAGCGTTGACCAGGATGAAAAGGAATATGATGATGACCTGCATCGCATCATGCACCAGGAGATAAGAAAAGGCATTTATCATCCCGGGCTGCGCTTTTTTTTCCAAAGCGGTAATATGGATGAAACAAATGACCGCAACAATAATGGCATTATTGATTCTATCGACGATACGCTGGACCTGATGAAAGAACTTGTTGCAAAAGGGTATGACCGGGAAAAGGATATCCACTACCTGGAAATGCCGGAAGGGAAACATGATATTCCAACATGGGGGAAGGCAATGCCGGAGTTCTTAAAGTGGGGGTGGGGAGTGAAGGGGTCTTAAGTCTTAGGTGTGGAAGGGAATGGTGATTTGGGTGGTTAAGCATTGAGGAAAAGCCTGAGCAGCTTTGCATTTTTGTTTGCCCGAAGCTTGGTGATCGCTTTTTCTTTGATCTGACGCACTCTTTCGGTGGTCAGATCATAACGGCGGGCAATTTCATCCAGGCTCAGGGGGTGGTCGATCCCGATCCCGAAGAAATAGCAAAGCATTTGTTTTTGTCTTTGGTCCAATGCCTGCATAGAGCGGCGGAGCTCTTTGCTGAGTGACTCGGAATAGTCCATTTTTTTGTCAGACAGTTCGGCGTTCTCATTAGCCATGGTGTCGAGTAAACTGTCTTCGCTGTCGCTTGTAAAAGGGGCGTCTAAACTAACGTGCTCATTGTGCCAGCCCATGGCTTCATCTACTTCGGCGGCATCGATGCCGAGGTGGTCAGCAATTTCTTCAGTAGATGCGGTACGGCCCAGTTCCTGCTCCAGTTTGTTTTGCGCGTTGCGGATGCTTCGCGTCATCACGGTCTTGTTCTGCGGCAGGCGCACCAGGCGGGCTTGTTCATTGATCGCTTGCAGCATCTGCTGGCGGACATGCCACACTGCAAAAGATACAAATTTGAATCCCTTGGTTGCATCAAAACGTTCCGCTGCTCTTACCAGGCCGATATTGCCCTCATTGATCAGGTCGGGAAGGGAAAGTCCCTGCCCCTGCAATTGCTTGGCCACAGATACCACAAAACGAAGGTTGGCTTTGATCAGATCTTCCTTCGCCTTCTTATCTCCTTTGGCAATCAGGTCTGCCAGGCGGGCTTCTTCATCGCCTGAAATGAGCTCCATCTTGTTAATTTCCTGCAGGTACTTATTCACACTTAAATATTCCCTGCTGGTAATGGAAGCGGAAATTTTCAACTGTCTCATGGGATTGGTTTGTTGATTCTGATACAAAGGAACAAATACATTAAACCCCAAAAAATAGAACAGGCTGCTATTCTGCTGTCATTAAAAAGGAGCAGGTACTTGTAGTCGTTATTCGACAAATACCCGTATAAGCATGTAAAGTACGAATTCTTACGTACCATTTATCGCCGGATATAACAGTTCATCACATTTGTACGTGTAAAATCAATACCCCTATGCAATATTTGCGCGTATGAAAAAGATACTTACCCTTTTCCTCTGTTTATTCAGTATGTACCTTGCAATGGCACAAGATTCTCTTTCGCTAAAAGGCATTGTCAGGGATAATGATAAAGCGCTTGCCGCGGTGACGGTGTCTTTGCTGAAAGCTGCTGACTCTTCGCTGGTTAAAATTGCTTTGACGGACGCTGCGGGCCACTATGAATTCCAGGGTGTGCCGGCAGGGGTTTATCGGATCATGGCCAGTTTTGTCGGGTACGGTAATCAATATTCCGACCCGGTAAGCCTGCAAAGCAGTAAAGAACTGCCGGTGATCACGCTTCAGCCGGAAGCCAAATCGCTTACCGGCGTAACCGTGCAGGCGAAAAGACCATTGGTGGAAGCAAAACTGGATAAAATGGTAGTAAATGTGGATGCTTCTCCTTCCAATGCTGCCAGCAACGTACTGGAAGTGCTGGAAAAATCTCCCGGTATTTCAGTTGACCGTGATGGGAATATCAGCCTCAAAGGAAAACAGGGTGTGATGGTATACATTGATGGAAAGCAGACTTATCTTGGTGGAGAAGACCTGGCTAACCTTTTAAAAAGCATGCCGGCCAATCAGCTCGACCAGATAGAGATCATGACACAGCCTTCTGCAAAATTTGATGCAGCCGGCAATTCAGGTATCATCAACCTGAGAACAAAAAAGAGCAAAACAATGGGGATGAATGGAAGTATAACCACTTCATTTGTTCAGGGCAATTATCCCAAATCACCCAACAGCTTCAGCTTTAACTACCGTAAAGGAAAGGTCAATTTCTTTTCCAGTGGTGGCTATACCTTCTGGCAGGGCGACAATTCGCAGATCCTTAACCGTAAGTTCCATAAAGCCGGCACTACTTCTGTATTTGCCCAGGATGGCTGGCAAAAAAATACCAACAATAATTTTAACCTGCGTGTAGGGATGGACTATGCCGTGAATGCCAAAACAAGCCTTGGTTTTACGGTGAATGGCGTATCAAACCGCAATAAAGGGATGAACACCAGCAATGGTGATTTCTATAAGCTGGGAAGCAATGTGATCGATTCAAGCATAACTGCGGATAATTTCACCCGCAGAACCTGGAAGAGTTTAAGCACCAATGTTAATTTCCGCCGCCAGTTGAATGCCAATGGTCGGGAACTTACTGCCGATCTTGACTATATCCAGTACAACTTGAAACTGAATCAGTATACAGACAACAGGGTGCTTTACTCCAATGCTCCCATGACACAATATCTCTTACGCGCTATCCTGCCTACCGATATCAAGATCTATACAGGAAAAGTGGATTATGTGCATCCTTTGGGAAATGACGCCAAGTTTGAAACAGGTGTTAAAGCAAGCCTGGTGAAAACTGATAACAACGCTCCCTATGAAACCTGGGATGAGAACCAGGATAAATGGGTTGATGATAAACGGAAAGATCATTTCGCCTATGATGAACAGATCAGTGCTGTATATGTCAATTTCAGCAAGCAGATCAAGAAATGGGGTTTTCAAACAGGGTTGCGTGGAGAGCATACTCATTCAAAAGGTAAGCAGGTGCTGATAGGCAAAAGCATTTCAAGGGATTATTTCCAGGTATTCCCTACTGCATATGTCAGCTATTCAATGAATGATAAGAACCAGTTCGGGCTTAACTATGGCCGGAGGATCGAACGTCCCAATTACCAGTCACTGAATCCTTTTCAGCAATTCCTGGACCTGTATACCTATAACCAGGGTAATCCTTACCTGACGCCACAGTTTACCAACAATATTGAACTGAGCCATATTTATGACGGCAAACTCAGCACCACGCTCAATTACACCTATACTACAGATATCATCAATGATATCCTGAAGCAGGATGATGATACCAAGGTCACTTACCAGACTACAGAGAATGTGGCATCGAGCCGTAACATTGGTATTGCCGTCAGCTATAATGCACCACTTAATAAATGGTGGACGGTGAGCCTGTATGCCAGCGGATACAACAACATGTACAAAGGCATTGTGAACGATGAATTCCTGAAAACGAATTTTAACACTTTCACCGCCAATTTCAATAACCAGTTCAAGTTTGCAAAAACCTGGGGAGCAGAATTCAGCGGCTGGTATCAAAGTAAATCACTGATGACAAGTATGTTTGTTATTGATCCGATGTATATACTTTCTTTCGGCGCCAGCAAACAGGTATTGAAAAACAAGGGTACGATCCGCCTGAGCATCGTTGATCCATTCCGCCTGCAAAAAGCAGACGTGAACATACAGCACGGCAATATTGATATGTTTGTGCACAACACCTGGGATAACCGCCGTGTAGGCCTCACCTTCACTTACCGCTTCAGTAAAGGACAGGCAGTGCAGCAACGCCGTCAAACAGGTGGTTCTGCCGATGAGCAGAGAAGGGTTGGTGGGGGAAACTAAACCCGGCTGGTTTTACCCGGTCGCAAAAAAATCCCTGATATTTGCGGCCGGGTAAAAAATGAAGTATGATTTTTTCGACAGAGGCATCACTGCAACATCTATCTATTCATAAAGTAGGCAATAAGTCGGCAGCGGAACCATTAGCGCTTTCAGAACAACCGTATGCGCTGGAAGATGAAACACTGGGCGGCATTCTCCGCCAGTACTTCGCAGGCGCATTTGAAAAAGTGCAGGAGATTTACCGGCTCACTCACCCAACAGGCGACCTGGAGCTGAATGAAGTATATCATTATTGTAAAGCCATATTTGAAGACAATTCTTCTTTTCACGAGAACAGCCGCCAACTCGCCAAACAATTATATGATATAGCTGATCATCCCAATATCAAGCCTGGCGAGTTTTATGTGGTTTATTTCCACAATATCCAGGTGGAAGGAATACTGGTGGACGCTATCGGCCTGTTCAAATCGGAGAACAAGGAAACGTATTTAAAGGTCACCCCCTCGGCTGGCGCTTTTGGTCTTTCTTATGAACAGGAAGCGATCAATATCAGGAAGCTGGACAAAGGTTGTTTAATCTTCAATACAGAAGCAGAACTGGGATATAAGGTGGCAGTGATAGATCATACCAACAAATCAGGTGAAGCTGTGTACTGGATGGATGATTTCCTGAAACTGCAGGTGCGTAACGATGAGTACAATCAAACGCATAATGTACTCAGCATTTACAAGAATTTTATTACGGATAAGATAGATGAAAAACTGGAAGTGTCAAAGCCGGATAAGATCGATCTGCTGAACCGTTCCATCCGCTATTTCAAGGAAAATGAACAGTTCAATCTTGACGAGTTTTCCAACGTGGTACTGGATAATCCCGTTGCCATCCAGGAATGGAAAGATTACAAGCGGCATTACGAACAGGAATCCGGCACTGAGATAGGGGATTCTTTTTCCATTTCCAATGCGGCAGTTAAAAAGCAGGCCAGGACCTATAAAAGCGTATTAAAGCTCGATAAGAACTTCCACATTTATATTCATGGTAACCGCGATCTTATTGAGAAGGGGTTTGATGAATCCGTAAAGATGTATTACTATAAAGTTTATTTCAGCGAAGAACAATAGATCAGGCAGGGATCAATTCCTCTTTCATGGCTGCAAAAGGCTTTTGTCTTTTTCTTTTCTTCTTCAATTTGTTCCACCAGATAAGGGTTCCTGTTATCGGTAAACTGGTGGCAACCAGGCAGGCCAGGAAGTAAATGATCTTGGTAAACGTGCCATATACATTCCCTACATGGATGGCTTTAATGGAGCCTGCTACCCGTTCGTTAAACGGCTTATCGCGGAAAATATCTTTTTTCTTAACACTGCCACTGGCAACATCCACCGTGAGGCGGTCAGCCGCTGCAGGTGCAAAAAAGCCACGTTTGTTTTTGCTGATCATCAATGTGCTGGCATTATCTGAAGGCAATGTAATGGTGTAGTCACCAGCATAAGGCAGGGCTATATCAGCAGCATTGATATACGTTTGCATAGCCAGCAATGATGGTGCAGCCACGCTATCCTTTTTCTCCTTTCCTTTTTTAGCATCGCCGAGCTTGGCAGCTTCTTTTGGCTTATAGGTGCCGAGTGTCTTCTGCATGCCGGTGCGGTACCAGTCGAAACTCCATTGCGGACCGGTAAGCCCCATCAGCAGCAAAAAGAAAAGCGAGTAAAATGCGAGTGTATTATGCAGATCATGATTGGTACGTTTCCAGTTGCCGCTGAATTTTATTTTTAATCCCTGTTTCCAGGCTTTTAGTTTTTGAGGAAACCATACGATCAGTCCGGTGATACAACCCAGCGTGAAAATGATGGTTGCCCAACCCGTAATAGTGCTTCCCAATTCCCGCTTATCGATCTTATCCAGCAAAAGCCAGCGGTGCAGGCTGAACATGGTAGACATGAATTCCTTTGTGCCATTCTTTTCCATGGAGTTGCCAGTGATGTCGCCGGTATATGGATTGACATAATATGTTACACCACGCGCGCTGCTTCCTTCTTTCCGCGTGCTGAATTGATAAGTGCGTTCAGCACTTTCAGGTATCGTCACGCTGGTGATGGATGCTTTTGAGCTGTCTTTTATTTTCTGAAAAAGGGAATCTGCGGGAATACGGGTTTGGCCCAGGGGGGCTTTTACCTTGTATAGATGAGAAGCTGAAGCTTCGGTCAACTCGGTGTTCCAGACATAAACAGTGCCGCTGAAGCAAACAGCGATCACGATCAATCCACTGCTGAGTCCCAGCCAGAGATGAACATCATTAAAAAATTTCCGGATACGGGGCCAGGAAGAGCGTTTTTGCATGGCGCAAAGCTGCGTGTTATCAATAAAACAGGCTTACGAAATCGGGAAACCGTTATTCGATGTAAGGAATAAAATGTGCATGATTGTCATGGAATTATCATTCAATTGAAATCACTGTTTATTCCCGATTGCATAAACCCATTTCCCAAAACAGTAAACGTTCTGATTGCCGCTGGTCTTCCTTTGCAAAAAATTTCCAAAAATGAGACAAAAAGGGATCCTAGCCCTCCTGCTTTTATGTGCGACCAGTGTGATGGCGCAGACCGGAACAATCAGCGGGACCGTGAAAACAACCGACGGACAACCAGCTGCAGATGTGAATGTCAGCCTTAAAGGAGAGGCAAGAAACATAGCCACTTCCATCAGTGGCACTTTCGAGTTCAGAAATATTAAAGAAGGCGATTATATTATCGTTGTTTCCTATGTTGGTTTAAAAACACAGGAAAGACCTGTGCAGGTAAAGAGCGGTGAAGACCAGCATCTTGATTTTACTTTAACTGAAACGGCCGGTCAGCTCGAAGAAGTGATCGTTAGCGGGCAACGCAGCCTGAATCAACGGCCGGTGAATGCAGGTAAAATAACAATTGATCCATTTGATCTTCCGCAAAGCATCACGGTTGTGAATTCAACTCTCCTGCGTGATCAGCAGGTGCAGCGTCTGAGCGATGTAATGAAGAATGTGAATGGCGTTTACCTGTCAACGGTAAGGGCTTCTACCCAGGAAAGCTTTTCGGCCCGGGGATATAGTTTCGGTAATAACAATCTTTTCAAGAATGGTTCCAGGGTCAATAGTGGCGCCATGCCTGAAATGAGTTCACTTGAAAGAGTGGAAGTGCTGAAAGGCAGTGCTGCTATATTATATGGTAATGTGGCTCCCGGAGGTATTGTGAATATGGTGACCAAGCAACCCAAATTCAACTGGGGTGGTGAAGTGTCTATGCGTACCGGCAGCTATGATCTGTACAAGCCTGCTGTGGACGTGTATGGCCCCATTTCAAAAAATGTGGCTTTCCGTTTGAACGGAACTTATGAGTCAGCAAAGAGTTTTCGTGATGTAGTAAGCAGTGAACGTTATTATGTAAATCCTTCTCTGCTGTTCAGGTTGGGTAAGAAAACAGACCTGCTGGTGCAGGGAGATTATCTTCGCCATGATTTTACACCTGATTTTGGGATTGGCAGTATTGATAATACCAAGGTCAACGAAGTAGACCGTTCCACTTTTTATGGCGCTCCCTGGCAGTATGCTAAAACAACACAGTCTACTTCAGGGTTTACACTCCGCCAGGAATTGAATAACAACTGGAGATTGACGGTGAATGGTTCTTATCAGTATTACAAGCGCGATTATTTCTCTACTGAACGTATACAGGCTGCTGCCAATGGCGACTGGACAAGGCCGCTCGGCAGATCAAACACCGCAGAGAATTATCTTATCGGCCAGGCAGATCTGACAGGTAAATTCCAGACAGGAAGGATCGGCCATACATTGCTGGCAGGCGTGGATGCTGACCGTTATCTTACCAAAGCATATACTTACAGCCTGAATACGACATATGATGTGATCAACCTGCTTGATCCTGATAAATATGTTGCCCGTACAGATATGCCGGAAGCAACAGCTACACGTTTTACAGAAACACCTGTTGTCCGCGTTGGTGGATATGTACAGGATCTTATCAGTTTGTCGGAGAAATTCAAATTGCTGGCCGGTGTCCGCTGGTCATTGCAGGAAGCGAAACAAATTGATACCACTTTCCTGGCTACTAACGCCAAGAACAAAGGAGGTGCGATCAAAACTGATAAAGCATTTTCGCCAAGATTCGGTTTAGTGTACAGGCCTATTGCAACAACTTCTGTATTTGCCAGCTATTCCAATTCATTTGTCGTGAACAGTGGAACGGATGTGTACGGCAGTGCACTGGACCCTTCCATTATAGATCAATATGAACTGGGTGTGAAAAACGATTTTTATAAAGGAAAATTATCCCTCAATGTAACGGCTTACCGTATCGTGAACAATAACCTGGCTCAAACAGCACAATTTGCTGCTGATGGAGTAACACCAAACAACAATACTGCCCTGAAAGAACTGACAGGGCAAACTACCAGTGATGGTATTGAAGTGGATGTCGTCGGTCATCCGTTAAAGGGACTGGATATCACTGCGGGGTATAGCTATAACTATATGCGTTATACCAAGACTCCCGATGCAAAAGGTAATTATGTGGAGGGGCAAAGGCTGGTCAACAGTCCTGCGCATACAGCTAATGCAACAGCTTTCTACACTCTGAAAGGTTTCCGCTTCGGCGCTACCTATAATTATATTGGAAAAAGGGTAGGTGGCTGGAACAATACAATTGGCCAGGCCCAGGGTTATGACCGCCGGATACCAGTTGATGGATTTTCTACAATTGACCTCAGCGCAGGTTACACTTATAAGAAAGTGTCACTGCTGGCTAAAGTGTCTAACCTTACCAATACCTATAATTACTACGTGCACGAGAATTATAGTATCAATCCTATTCCTCCAACACAGTTTATGGCAAGCCTGTCTTATAGGTTTTGATAAGATATAACCAGGTGAAGATTCAACGAAAAGCCCGTATTCACACGGGCTTTTTTTATTAAATCCTATAGTTCAGCGCCGCACTGATTGCCGACCGTTGTTTCCCAGTAATCCTTTCCGTAGTTCACGAATATCTCACTGCCCGCGGGAATACGCCTGGTGGCTTTGATGAAAACGCGGGTGCCGTCAATTTCAAAAAAGCTGTTGTTGCGCACGCCTTCGAGCCTCACAGGTCCGGCAGCATCATTGGCATACCGTGCAAGATATTCAGGATGCGGGGCGCCATTAATTACATGATGGCGGTTTACATAACAGAGATAAGGGTTGTCAATATCATGCTTGATATCTTTCCAGGTAGTAACCGTACCCAGGTATTCGATGATCAGCGTTCCCCTTGGTATATCAATAGTGGTGAATAGCCCCATACCTGCGCCTGGCAGGGTAGAGGGTTGAATAAAAAGTTGTTCGTCTTGCTGGTCCATGGCTAAATAGAGCGCGCGAAGATAAGGGGAAAATAAATTTAAAACATCGCGTCTATTCTTATCAGCGCAGCTTCCACGCCAGCACGCACTTTTCTTCCGTGTTCATCGTTCGGAAGATGATGGATAAATGCTGCTGCAAGCTGGTAATGTTGCCTCGCTTTGGAAAAATTGTGAAGCGTTTCGTATGATTTGCCAATATTGAGATAAAGGGAAGAAAGATGTTCTCTCGAGGTTTCTTCATCTATGCGGAGTGCAAATTGTAATGCCTGTTCATTCCAGTATAAACATTCATGCGGCTCTTCCTGGTGGCGGCCGAGATAATGAGCGGCTGTGAACTTTTCAAAATCGGAGATAGCTTTTTCCCAGGCTTCCAGGTACAACTGGAAAGCGCTTTCCATATTACCCAAAGTCTCTTCATTCATGCCCCTGGCACACAATCTTACCACATTATTGCGGGGATTGAAATCCATGTCGCAAAGATATCTTATTACTCTTTGCGGGACACCAGTCGGGGAGCCTTAACTTTTACTTTCGCAGTGTTATCTTTCCTGTAACAGATTTTCCAGTTCATTCAACAAACCAGCCTGGGCAGGGTTTATTTTTTCTTTTGCTTCCGGCAGGCTGAACCACGCGGCCTTATCTACTTCGGGAAAAGCTTGCTGCTTCCCGGATCGTGGAGGCCATTCCATTTCAAAGGAATTGCTTTGAACTTTTGTTTCATCCAGTTCTCCTTCCAATGCCCAGGCATGCACCCATTTACCGGATTTTTGTTTTATGGAAGTAAGCGGCAGGAATGATCCCTTAACAGCATGCCCGGTTTCTTCTTTAAATTCCCGCATGGCCGCAGAAAGAGGATCTTCCGTTTCTTCATATTCTCCTTTTGGAATACTCCAGGCCCCGGCATCTTTGTTTTTCCAGAAAGGGCCGCCGGGGTGCACCAGGAATACTTCCACAGTCTTTCCACGGAAACGAAACAGAAGTATGCCGGCGCTTTGCTTTTTCATGACATAAAGGTAAGCGCCCCGCCGGGTCTTCCTAAGCCATTTGTTCCAGTATACCTTTTAGTTCCTGCTCATCGGGCAAATACACATGTCCGAAATCGAGCACCTGTGGATTGGAAAAACTCATGGGATTAATGGTAGCCTTTCTTACAGAACCATGATATTCTTTCGCACCAGACTCCTCCATCAGTTTTTTGATATTGGATGACCTGATTCCGGCACCCGGCATAATGCTGATGCGATCGCCTGCCTGTTTCACCAGCTTGCCCAGTAATTCACCAGCGTCAGGAGCTGCACTTTTCTGACCGGATGTAAGAATGCGTTCGCAGCCTGCGGCAATAATATCTTCCAGCGCCTGGAATGGATCGGGTGTGGCATCGAATGCGCGGTTGCAGGTAACACCCATAGGATAGGCCCATTCAACAAACTGCTTCAGTTTATCAACATCAATCTCACCATTGATCTTCTGTACGCCAATTGAAATGCCATCGCAACCCAGTTCTTTGCAAACAGCGATATCCTGTTTAATGATGGCCAGTTCTTCTTCATCATAATAATAGTTTCCGCAACGTGGGCGAAGGATAGGGTAAAGCTTAATGGAAATTCTTTCACGTGTGCGTTTGATAGTTCCGTAACTGGGTGTAGTGCCGCCTTCAACAGGATTGTCGCAGAGTTCAACGCGGTAAGCGCCTGCTTTTTCGGCTATGATACAGGATTGAATGTTAAAGGCACAGACTTCGAGAATGGCTTTGGGCATGGTTGGTGGGTTATGATTTTGCCGGTTAAGGTAATTTAATAAATACTTTTTCGGTGTATAAGTGCTGTATTTGCCGGTTTTGTAGAGGGTGGGAGGCGTGGTCGTATATCTTTTGCTTTAGCGGGATTTCTTTTGAATTGGGACCTGCGGGCATGGGTTTATTTTTTTGATTGATTGTTCAGAAATTAATGTGATTCCCCTTATCTTTGCTGCCCATTATCGGAAGCCCAGGTGGCGAAATTGGTAGACGCACTGTCTTCAGGTGGCAGCGCCGCGAGGTGTGCTGGTTCGAATCCAGTCCTGGGCACGTCAAAAGCCTTGTTAGTCTTGATTAACAAGGCTTTTTTATTGTGTGTCATGTCAAAAAAAGTCTTAACCCCTTAAAAACTGGACAAAAGTTCGATATTAAACTCTTTTTGTTCTTCAAGACTCATTGCATGGTCAGGGGGACTAAATTTTCGACTGGAAGTCCGATAGAAAATCTTTGTTTCCATCTAGTGACCTGGCCGGTCCAATTCCATATTTGTGTGCGATTTGAGCTGTGCTAAAATCTGATGTTTCATACTTCTGTACAACTGCTCGCAGGAAAACCATGTCGTACTTAAATTTTGTGCCTGATTCTTTTAATCCTTCTATTTTTCTCATAGTTTACGTTTTTTGGTGTAAACTCTATTCAGGACTAGACAATCAAATGGTCTTTCCATTGTGGTTAGCCTTTACATTATTATATCACTTCTTTAGGCCATTTCTGTAATCACTCGAATTGTCATCCAATCTTTATTATGACCTTTTCAGTATATTTTAGTTTAGAATATTCCTTTAATCAAAAATACCGTGAAAAGCCCCCCTGCCAATACCGTGAAAATACCCACTAAATTAATAGCACTTTTTTTCTTCATATAGAAGTAAAGAAAATAGATTGCTGATCAAATTACTTCTTACTGTCCGGCCTCATAAATCTAGTAGCATTGAGGTCGGTTCAATGAGTTTAGTATTTCAGAAAATCAATTCTTAAAACTTAAACCTTTATTATGAGAAAAATGTTCGCTTTGACCTTGTTTCTGGCTTATTCAACTATCATTTTCATTCAATGTAACAAAGAAAGGAGTGAACCGCAAGCCGCCAACACTAATATAGAACGAAGACCAAAAGGAGCTAGGATAACGGCTGACCTTTTCTTTTCTGGAAAACCAGACCCCACCAACCGAATCTTCCAGCAAAGCGCCGACGGATTTACATATCGTACTGTTACTAGTATTAAGAATGACAAGGTTAAAAACGTTTATAAGTACGTAATCATTGAGGAGGATAATAACAGCAAACTAATCAAAAGGGATTTTTAGTTTCTAAACTCCCTCTCAGGAAGAGTGACAATATTTACAGTTTCAATTTTGATAACGGAGAGATCATTTATAGTTCTCCAAGGGCCATTCCGAAAATTGGGCACAAGAGGTTCGAGGTCAAAATGAAAACTGGCGGAAATGTGGATTCCTCATATGGACTAGGCACACCTGTTGTTAACTATATGCCGCCATTATGTGACGGTGGGGGAGACGGCACTGTTTGCATTGAATGGTATTGGGAAGAATGGGATGCTGAAACCGGACAATTATATTCATCTGAATATCTGTATACTACTTGTTATAATGCCTGCGACCACGGGGGTGGTGGCGACAACGGTGGAACATTGGGCCAATGCTACGATGAGGAGTCTAATATAGATTATAACTCCTATGCCATAGGGGATAAAATTTCTACTGTAGTATGTGCTCAATCAGGAGCAACCAGAACAAAGTGTTATAAATGGAGGTCTTTTAAATTTAGCAATGGCGTATTTTCACTTTATGTAGTAAGCAACGAGAAAGGTGAACAGCTTGGAATCGGCCCAAATACCTGGGAGTTTTCAACATTTAGTCATATTTCTAATAGCTTTGAGGGTACTTCGATTGGATATACTACTACCTTGTCCGGGGAGGATAATACCCCTTCAATTTATACTAATCAAACGAATAAGGATATGGCTAGTATGTATTTGACGTATAATGTTAAGGCGGAAGGAGATTGCGGCGGAATCCCAATCAGTTATCAGAAATCGGTACAGGCCAATCAGTCTTGGCATGCACAAAATAATTAGTTTAAAATGAAGTTCCTTCAGATATCAATATTAATTGGACTTTATATTCATGTAATTAGCTTCGGCTGCACAACTCAACAAAGGTCCATTGAGCCTCCTGTTCGCGCATTAAAATGTAGTTTAGGTATTTTGCTTATGAACGATAAGGGTGAGCATAGTGACATGAAATCATCCTTCCTTTTGTATGAATATGAAGATTACAGAATATTTCAAATCCCGGTCGAGCTAACACAGTCCGATATCTTTATTGATAAAAATGGAGATTTTATCAGGGACTCAGCTTATTCAGTTGGTACAGCATACCGCTATATTATTAACAAAAAAGGAGCAAATCATGATCAATATTATTTCCACGTGGATTCACTTCCTCGCCTAACGGCCGTTGATTCTTTTTTAAAGCAACAAACAGTATATAATATGCAAACTGGCCTAGCTAATTTGTTTGCTACCAGCCGCCTTGTTTCATCGGAATGGTCAGAGGGAAAGAAGGCTCTTTTTGAACAGTATTTGACAACAATGAAAAGAGACTCCACTTATGCCGATTCTACCATTTTGTATTACCGGAAGGATTTGGATGATTATGTAATGTCTCTTTCAAATAGACTTGATAGTGCAAAAGGAATCAAGTTATCTCTCGTTAGATTAATTTATCGGCGATGGCCCTTGGAAAGGTATGCAGGTAGAGCCCAACAGAAGGAGATATTAGTAGGTATAGAACCGGTTGGGGTCGAAAATAAGGCTGATATCCTCAAACTAGTTGAAAAGTTTGAGAAATATGAAAAGGATTAAGTATTTACTTTTCAATATTAAAGAGAGAAGCGATCCAATGTAGGCTGTATTCTTTTTAAATACAGCCTACATTTTTCTAAATTGATTCTTTTGTCAAAGTTCAAGAGCATGCTCAGAATTGCGGCCAAGTGCTTTACGTGCATAGCACAGTTTTGCAGAATCGCTTCGTAACGATATTTCATATGGTTCTTTATCTATAGCTCAATGTTGCTCTAAATAACGCATTTAAAAAGCAGCTATATTACTAAATGTAGCCGCCAGTTTTTTAAACTCATTGTAATTATATTCTAATACCGATGTTTTTCTAATGCTGTAATGGTGATAAATCTTGAATGACATTTTTTTTAAAGGCAAAATTCAGTATAATGCAACAATAGAGCAGGTTAAGGAAGATGAGACTAAACGAGTACTTATACCTTATGAAGATAAGGGCAATGGTGTATTTCGCTATATTCTTGGAGAATATAATGAAGCGAAGGCTATTTCCAGTTCTGTTCAATTAGTTTCAAGGAAACAATTAAGCCCTGGGGCTGATTTATTTTCGCTGAATATTGAAGGAAAGAACAATCTTGTTTTTCTTGATGAAGGGACTAAATCAAAAAGCAACAACAAGGCTAAACTAATAGGAAAACAAGAGGGAATCAGTTTAGATATGTCTGCACCGGTACTATTAAATCCTCCGCCAACTTGTGATAACCCTGAACAAGTTTGTACGGAATGGTACTGGATTACTTATAATGCTGAAACAGGGCAGGTGATAGATGAAGAGTATCTTTATACAACCTGTATAGAGTCCTGTGAAGGAGGTGGTGGAGGCACTAATACCGGTGAGGCTGAAGAATGTCCCCAACTTACAATGACTCCTGCCTCTTCAAAGATTAGCGTGACAACGTGTGGTAGTGGTTCTAATACAAGAACTAAATGTTATGTTTGGAAAATTTACACAGTAAGTGGAGGACCGATTCCTTCTTACTGGGTTAGCAACGAGCAGGGTACTCAAAGTCTGATTTCAGGGAGTACCTGGCAATTTGATGGATTTACTCACCAGAGTGTTGGTAAAATGGGGACTGAAATACTATATAGTTTCTCAGTGAATAATGTTAGTGCAGTCCCCTCCTTGATAAAATCGGGCTCGGTTACATACAATGACAGAGCCCAAATGCACTTGACATTCGATATCAGCGTGTCAGCGGTCTGCGATGGCCTCCCCGTTGTATTCAGCGATGCGGCAAGTCCATTACAGAGTTGGGGCGTAAATGAATAAAATAACTATGATTCGGATATTGATTCTATTGTCGTTGTCAGTAAGCCTAATTTGTTGCAGTCAAGGAAAGAGAACTATTAAACCTTCAAATGCAATAAGTTTGGTTACTATGATGCCAATTCATCATCCCAACGACCCTGCTGTTACAATAAATTTCAGGGGCGAAATAACTTTGTTTGAAGTTGATAATCTTATTGTTTGCAAGCTATCTAAAAAGCGACCTTACTCAAAATTGACTTTGGACGAGAATCATGACATGGTGAGTGATGAGTTGATCAAGGTGGATACGGCGTATTATTTTGTAATTTTCAAGCCTGGCGATAAAGTCGGTTTAAAGTTTGATTCAACTTTTAATGAAAAGTGGACCACGGTATCCGTTGACTCATTTCTTGCAACCGCTACTCTCTTTTCTGTTGATAAATTTCTTGCAAGCAAAATGCAGAATGATTCACTGATAAGTTCGGTATCTACTTTAAATGGTAGAGCTTTGTCCGAAATCTATTTGCCAAAGTATAAGCCAGATTTTACTTATAGCGATACGACTATTTTGCGGTACACCCGTAACCTTGATAATCTTGATTTTTCGTTTTCTCATCACCTTGATAGCCTGAAGAAAATAAAACTCTGTTACATAGAGATGATTTACAACCCTAATCCAAACGCCACAGATCCATTTTATAAAAGCAGGCGTTCTTATACTTTTGAGATGAAAAGGTTAGAACACTACGACACAAGTTTTGTAAATTCCCTTGTTGATGAGTTTCTCAAACTTCAAAAACTGACTGAACAAAAATAGCTACCGATTAAGGAGAAAATGCGTAGTTGCCTATTTTCAATGAGGCACTACGCATTTTTTTGTATTTGTAAAAGCTAAGACTTGATGTAAGTAACAATATACCTGTTAGATCACAGATGCAAAAAATAATCTGTATTTCAGAAGCAACTTGGAGTAAACATACGAGTTTCTATTATCCAAGCCATAGTCTGAAAGCCGCCTTTATTTTCTCATAACCGACACTAATTTATACTCTTATTTCATGTGTGAAAGATTATTCATAATCTGAAAAATTCTTTTTTAAGTACGGTTATCCGGTTGCAGGTTAGAAAAATAATTTTTACATTAGGCGCTAAATAAACCATCATTATGGTTCCATAAAATCGAGCCGGTTAATATTAAATCTTGCCATTTTTGATTCCAGTGTGGTTGGCTTGATCTTCAATAATTCGGCAGCGCCATTAGTTCCCCTGATCCTTCCCCGGGTTTGTTTAAGGGCCGCGATGATATATGCTCTTTCTGTTTCCCGTTGTGTTTGGCGTATTTCTTCAAGATTGTTTAATGTGATATCAACCGGAGGTTTTGATACGCCTGTTGAAAGTTTTCTTGTGAGATCCAATGGTGAGCACCCGTCATTCAGCACAACAGCCTGTTCCAGGACGTTTTCCAGTTCGCGTATATTGCCCGGCCAGTGGTAGGCATACAATTTTTCCGACATGAATGCGGTAATGCCATTGAATGGTTTGTTGAACGATCTGCAGAACTTGTTGGCGAAATAGTCGGCCAGTGCTGGTATATCCGATCTCCGTTCGCGCAATGGCGGCAGCGTGATGGGGAATACATTCAGCCGGTAATAAAGATCAAGCCTGAAATTTCCTTCGCCTACTTCTTTTTCGAGATTGCGGTGTGTGGCGGTAATGATCCGCACGTCTACTTTTATAGGAGCAGTGCCACCTACATACTCCAGTTCTCTTTCCTGCAGCACACGTAGTAATTTCACCTGCATAGCAACCGGCAATTCGCCGATCTCGTCCAGAAAAATCGTTCCGGCATTTGCCAGTTCAAATTTTCCCTTTCTCTTTTCAATGGCTCCGGTGAATGCACCTTTTTCATGACCAAATAATTCCGACTCGATAAGGGTAGGGGGAATGGCGGCACAGTTTACTTTTATAAACGGCCCATTTCGCCTCGGTGAAAGTGAATGGATAAGCTGGGCGACTCTTTCTTTTCCTGTGCCACTCTCCCCAAGCAACAATACGGAGGTGCTGTATGGCGCGACCTGTGCTGCAAGGTCCAATGCTGCCAGCAGCAGATAATGGCTGCCGATGATACTGCCGAATGCGGCATTCGCAACAGCATCACGCAGGGGTTTGGCAGCGGCAGGTAAACTGTGTGTTGGTTTTGCGGATGCTGGATAGTGGATTGTTTGTTCTGCCAGTTGCTCAAGCGAAGGTTTTAACCGGTTCAACAGGTCGATATGATCTTTTGTATATGCTTGCGGCTGCCGGCTGTATAAACAATAGTGAAGAGAAAGACCATAGCCAAGTGCGACCGGGAAAATGAGTACTGCTCTTTGCCGGAAATGATACGCTATTATACCCTGCAGCGAGGGATTTGTTTTTCTTTTGATCTCCGCCTCCAGGTTGCAGATAGCAGGCGATGTGTCGACGCGGTTATTTTTACTGATAGCAGCAAGTTGTTTTTTATTAATGCTCGTAATTGTTTCCAGCTCTGTTTTCCCGATGAACTGATATTCGTCAAAACCGATTCTTACATAGGCGATATCACCAAACTCTTCGTGATCAGCCGGGCGCACACCTGAAGTAATCAGATCAAACGGAATAAATGATTGAAGCGTTCTGGCGACCTTCAGCAGTTTATCTGCAGCATCCGTAGTTTCCTGGCCGATTTCTGTCAAACGCTTTTGGAGCAGTTCTTCACGCCGAAATTTTGCTTCAAGACTGTGTGTATGCAGATACCAGGCTATATCCAGTGTGATGAGCAGATCCTGTTCCCGGAAAGGCTTGACAAGGAAGCCATAGGGCTCTGTCGCTTTTGCCTGCTCCAGTATCTCCTGGTTTGAATTTGCAGACAAGTAAACAAAAGCAATATTCTCTGCACGTAATTTTCTGGCAAGATCGATCCCTGATAAATTTCCTTCGAGGATGATATCAACAATCACCATATCAGGTTTCTGTTGTTGAAGAAGCTCTTCCGCTTCTTCTGCCGAAACGGCAATACCGGTCACTTTGTGCCCTGCCTGTAATAGCAACAACCGCAAGTCATTGGCAACGATGAACTCATCCTCCACAATCAATATTTTCCTGGTCATACTATTCATGCTGGTTGGTGATTCGTTGAAGATCCTTCCTGGATCTGTTTTTTTATTACGGCAAACCGGATGACGATATGTAAGCCACTCCCGTTTTCAATATTCAGGCGGCCTTTTAACTGTTTTGCAAGACCGCGCACGAGCTCCATGCCGAGTGAGTTTTGTTCGGTAATATCGAAGCCCTGTGGTAAGCCAATTCCATTATCTGCGATCGTCAATAGTAAATGGTCCGTATCATCTGCCTGCAAGCTGATGCTGATCATGCCACTCTTGCCATCCGGAAAAGCATATTTAATGCTGTTGACTACACACTCGTTAATGATCAGCCCAAGAGGGATGGCTTGTGTTACATCGAGGTTCAAGGGTGAAATATTTTGCTGAACGATGATCCTGTTGCCGGTGCCAAGACTTGTTTGTACATGCATCACTAACTCATTTACATAACCGGGCATTGCAATGGTGGCAATATTATTAGACTGATAAAGTTTCTGATGTATCAGTGACATGGCATATACGCGCCGCTTACTATCCTGTATGGCGGCTTGTGCTGCTTCATTGTTGATGTATACGGCCTGCGAGCTCAGCAGGCTGGTTACGATCTGCAGGTTGTTTTTTACACGGTGATGGATCTCTTTGAGCAGCCATTCCCGGTCGGTCAATAATTCCAGTAGCTGCTCATTTTTGTGAGAGATCAATAGGTTGTTGCGCTTACGTAAATGGTTTTGCCGGTATAGTAATACGGCAATAACGATCATCCCGGCGATACCAGCCAGTGTCAGGTTTCTCAGCAAGGTGGCCTGTTTCAAATTGGCGTCTTTCAATATTGCCTGTTGGCTTAGCGCAGCGATCTCTTTTTCTTTTTCCTGTGTATTGTACAATACCTGCAACTCTTCCGCCTGCCTTATTTTTGTGATCCTGAAATTGGAATCGAGCAACTGTACATACTTTTCATAGTGTGTCAATGCTGAGGCTTTATCACCTAAGACAGAGTCGATCCTGATCAGCATTCTGTAATTGGCTACATCGTTGGACAACCGGCGATCTACATTTGTTGGATCTGAAAAGTACATCTCCAGGTATTCCCGCGCTTTTAAAAAGTTTCCCAATCTGAAATAGATATGAGCAAACTGATTGTTGATGGTTTCCCTTCGCATAGGACCACGGATGTTTTCAGTTATTCTTTCCAGTGAATCCATTCTTTTTGCATAGATCCAGGCTGTATCCAGTTTTCCAAGGTACATATAGCAATTGGATAAGGCCTGGTTATAACCGAACTGATCGGAAAGGGTTTGTGGCGCCCGTACTTGCTGTGATATATTTGATACCAGTTGAAATGCTTCCCTTGCCTTACCAGAAGCTCCCATCCAATCTACAATCGATCCTAATACTCCGAATACTGTTGCGCTCCGGTCAACCACAAAACGATTGGCTGCCCGCAGCATCATTTCAAAGGCTTCTTTATCCCTGCCCTCAATATTATACAGATCTGCCCGACGGTCGAAAAAATGCCCCCAGCCAATGCTGTCACGGGTTTCCTCTGCAGCTTTCAATGTTTGAAGCGAGTATCTGAAAGGATCTCCAAACTTTCCCTGAAACAGGGTAACAAGGGTCAGCGCATCAGCCGTATAGTGTGTATAAGGAAAATGCGTCGCTTCAATAAGCGTGAGGCAACGAAGAAATGTTTTTTCGGCTTCATCCAGTTGTCTTGATACGACTAACATGTAACCAAGACCCGTCAAAACGTTTATCGCCCCTTCTTTATTACCGAGACTATCATACATACTCGCTGCCGTTTGCAGATCACTGATCTTTTGTTGAAAAGTAGTTTGCGTGGGCGCGGTATACATACCGCGATAGGCATAAGCCCTCGCAGTTAATTCCCTGTCGCCGGCTTTCCTGCATTCTTCGATTAGCCGGTTGAATATAATATCACCCTTAGGATCGTTGACCTGTACATATATTTTCCCAAGCAGGCATTGCGCAATTCTGCCCAACCTGTGTTCATTGCCGGTGTTGCTTTCTTTTATTGCACTGTTAAGTAGATATTCAACACTATCCCGGTATTTGTCATAGTTACCCGGCTCGAATGCATAATAAGCTCCCAGGAGGATCAGCCACTGCAACCGCTCACGGCCCTTTGCTTTTGTCAGTAATTTAAATCCTTCATCCGGCTGATGATTGACGATCCATTTCGCCTGAGATTGTATCGCCGGATCATCAATCCCTTCTGCGAGTACCGGGTAACGGCTGAGGCCGAGAGAACGGCTGGCAAGATACAGGCAGGTATCATGATCTATCTGCCCTTCGTTCGCCACCACTATGTAGGTGGAACTAAGCTGCAGATTCAACCGTTGCCAGGGTTCACTATCCAGCGAGGGATGGTAATAGGTGTAGGTCTTGTTTGCTGATGTTTGGGCAGATTGCGACTTCGCATTGAATGATAGTAATGCGCATAATAAAATGCATATACAATTTATCCGGGACATTTTTTTTGTATTTAGGAAATGAACAGCCGTCACTTTCATGTCCGGCTGCAGCAGATCGTGCGAAGTTTGTGCAGGATAAATTTAAGAGAGATTCCAGAAAGAAAATGCGTGTGATAAAAACTCCGAAATATTGGAGTTCGTTGGTAAAGCCTCCGATCTGTTGGACGGAGAAGCCGGCAAGTGTCACTCTGCTGTATCCGCGATTATAGATAGGTTGCTGTTTTTCAGTTCATTTGAATCTATGAATGTTGTTGGCACGTCAGGGTTGTGACCAGTGGCATGCATATCGCAGGATGACTGCAAACCAATTATTATGACACAACATTCTTCCTGGGGTGCACCAGCACCGATCGACCCCAAAAAAGGCTTCAAGATCCATCTGATCGTTTTCCTGCTCGCTACTCCCGCCAGTTGGCTTGTATGGTTTCTGACCGACAGAACTTATCTGTGGCCTTTATGGTCAACGCTTGCATGGGGCATTGGAGTGCTCTTTCATTACCTGGGCGTTTTTGTTTTCAAAAAATCACAACACTCTTAAACTGTACCTATGAATCCGCAACAAAAAACTTTCAGACGCGTCGTGACAGGGCATGATGATAAAGGCAATGCGATCATACTTTCTGATGCACCACCTGTGCATACGAAACTGGTAGGTGGCCCGGGCGGCCCCACATTTTTCGAGGTATGGCATACTCGTGAAACCCCGGCGCTGATCCTGGCGCAACCTGGTGATCGTGATGAAGATGGCCTTATGCTTCCGCCGCCCAAAAACGGAACACGTATCCGTGCGATCGAATTTCCTCCGGAAGGAGAAGAGATCGGCAAACTGACCGCAAAAGATGCAGCCGCTAAATTCAAGTCCATGGGAGGAGAAGACGCCGCTACCGCTACCGGATCAGCGCCACATCCGTTGATGCATCGCACAAAAACCGTCGATTATGGTATCGTGCTGGAAGGAGAGATAACCCTGGTATTGGATCTCGGAGAAACGATTTTGCATGCAGGCGATGTTGTTATTCAAAATGGCACTAATCATGCGTGGGCCAACCGCTCCGGTAAGATCTGCCGGATGGTTTTTGTACTTATCGATGGTCAGTGATGGATGGGTGTTGGATAAATTTCTTACCTAAAATGACATTGTTATCATGCGTATTACTCCAATTCCACCGGAACAACTTCCTGCAGATATCCGCTTTGTACATGATGAGATCGCTAATCTTGTTGGGCATAGCCAAAGCCAGGTTAATATGCTGGATGAAACAGGCGCACTGATCGGCCCGTTCACTGCGATGTTAAAATTTCCTGCTTTTGGTATTCCTGCATTAAGCTTTCTGCGTACACTCGATATACATGCCACACTCGACAAACGCGTACGTGAAGTAGCAATCCTTACTGTTGCTGCAGCTTATGGGGCACGATTCGAATTGTATGCCCATCAGATCATGGCATCTGCTTTTGGTCTTGCAGATGACGTCATCGCTTCACTTGCTGCAGGGGTGCAACCGCAGGGGTTGAGCAAGCAGGAGGCAATCGCCAATATTGTTGCACATGCGCTTACGAGCGGCCATCTACTGCCAGACTCCACCTATCAGCGAGCTGTTGCCCTGCTTGGTAAAGATGGCGTGGCTGAACTCTTTTTCCTGATCGGAGGTTATGGGCTTCTTGCAATGATCTTGAACGGGTTTGATATACCGGCACCTGATTGCCAGGACAAATAAAAGGGTAACCAACATTTAAAAGAAAATCAATGAAACCAACATCATTTTCATTATTGACCAGTTTCCGGGTTGTGTTGCTGACAATAGGTCTGCTGCCATTGAGTGCTGATATTAATGCTGAGTCAGGGAACGAAGAAGAGGTGGCAGTACTCACACGCTTTGAAGTAAAGGAGGGGCATTTAAACAAGATCAAAAAATTGATCACCAAATATGTGAAGCAGGCGAACAAAAGTGGTGATAATATAATGGCAGAAGCTTTCTATGAACAGGATAGTATCTCAGTATTGTGGATCATTGAACGGTGGAGCAGCAGAGCAGCCTTCGATAAAAGCAAGACTGGTAAAAAGTTCAGGTTGCTTCAGCTGTTGTCATCAACAAAACTGGTACAATTGCCAACTTCCATTTATGTAAAAGACCTGGAGCCTGTTTCCAAAGAGCAATGGCGCAAAAAGGCAGAGAAAGATGATCAACCGATCACGATCATGTTGTTCGTGGATAGCAAGCCCGGAACGGAAAAGGTTTTTCAGACAGTATACCATACCGCAATGCCTCAATTTAGAAGTGAACCCGGCGTGATCAATTATCAACTTTCACAATTAAGTAGCGGCAGCACACAATTTGTGACGTATGAGAAATTCAGGAATGAAGACGCCTTTCAGTATCATCTTCAATTTCCTCCGATACAACCTGTGATCGACTATCTGAACACAAGTATTAAAAAGCAGCCCTTTCAATTGGGCTTACACAGGCTGATTGAATTCGCGCCATCCAGGCGAAAATAATTAATGAATTACCTCTATTTTTTTAAACAACAAAATATCAATAATGAAGAAGATCAATCAACTGCTGGCGAGTATGATCAGCATAGTCACTGCTTCAACTGCGACAGCGCAGGTTAATGTTCATGCGTCTCAACTTAGCGATCATGAATTGACAGTCCTGAATCAACTCGGCTCTCCTGCGGTAGTAGTGAACATGCCCGTGTCGCAATTATTGAATGCACCGGGTAATGAAGCGCTTCGTGCATTCTTTTTTACACCGGTAAAAGATTCCACGGTTTTAAAAGGTAAAAGAATTGCCGTTATCGCTGCGGACGGTTTTGAAGAGATCGAACTATTAGGACCTGTCTGGTATTTTAAACAACTTGGTGCGAAAGTAGATATTGTAGCTCCAAAGTATAACCCGGCTCCAGCGAGATATGGACTTATGTATCCTGAAATGTCAAAAACACATATCATGGCGATTCAGTACCTGCAACCAGTTGGCTGGATCAAATTCGACCGCACAGCCGATCAGATCAGGGTAAGTGATTACGATGCGGTGTTCATTCCTGGTGGGGCCTGGAATCCCGACAATCTCCGCTACGATAAAGATGTGATCAAATTTATCCAGGATTTTAACAGGTCGGGAAAACTGATCGCTGCGATCTGCCACGCGCCTGTAGTACTGGCTTCAGCAGATATTCTGAACGGAAAAAAATTGACTGGTTACTGGAATATCCAGGTTGACCTGAAAAATGCAGGTGGTATCGTACTCGAACAGCCAGTGGTTACAGATGGGAACCTGATCACCAGCAGACATCCGATTGATGTGGCCGATTTTTCACGGGCTGTAGAAAGCTGGCTGATAAAAAAATAATCAATAGTGAGATCCGTCAAACTTGTTTTAAAATATAAAAATAACGATAATGAAAAAAGCAATTGCTTCACTGCTCACTGCAGCATTAACCAGTTCTGTACTGATTTCATGTGACAGGAATGAAAAAGGCGCTCCTCTTCGCCCGGATACTTATGTACTGGTTCATGGTGCATGGCAGGCTCCTTATGTTTGGGATGAAGTCCGTAGTGAATTGGAGCAAAGGGGTAACAAGGTTATCATAGTGGAGCTACCTGGTCATGGTAACGATCAAACGGCTACCCATATGCTGAACCTGGATGTATACCGTGATAAAGTGATCCAGGCAATCCCTGATGAAACAGACAAGGTGATCCTGGTTGGCCATAGCATGGCAGGGATGGTCATCAGTGCTGTAGGAGAAAAGATCCCTTCGCGCGTCATTAAACTGGTGTATGTTGGAGCATTCCTGCCAACCAATGGTCAGGCGTTGACCGACCTTGCAGAATCCGATCCTGGTTCAAAGTTGGGGCCATTGCTTGTTCGTTCTGCCGATCAGCTTACGCTGGATATTGTTCGTGATAGCCTTGCTTATCTTTTTATTAATGACGGTTCAACGTCAGCAAAAAATCTTGTTGTCAAAAATTATCGGGCAGAGCCTTCAATCCCATTTATAAACAAGGTCAGCCTCACAAAAGAGAATTTTGGAAGTATTGAAAAGGTCTATGTTAAGACCCTGCAGGATATGGTAATCTCTCCTGTTCTGCAGGACCGTATGCTTGCTACTGCGGGTATTCAACTGGTGTATTCCATGAATACGAGTCATTCTCCCTTCCTGGTTGAACCAAAGAAATTGGCTGAGATCCTGGTGGACCTGGCGCAGGAAGTTTCTATCCTGTCCGATCATAAATAAAGAATCGGCTTTACGGCCAATCTTTTATTTAAAAACTGATTTATGGCCCAATTGTATTATTTGCATTAGTAAACAACTGATATTTGTGAAAGCTGTCCCGGCCTCTATCATTTAATATTGGTTTATGAAAATAAGACCCGTCATTCTTCTTTTATTGTTGCTTACCAGTCATTTGGGTTTGTACGCTCAAACAACCCGGACCATTTCTGCTGACAATTTGGATTATCGCAAGGATAGTAATAGTTACTTGTTGGTGCTGAAGGCCGGTCAGCCGGTTATCGCCAGTCTGAATGCTTTTATGGCAAAAGAAAAATTGCCCGGCGCTTATTTTACTGGTATTGGGGCGGTGAAAAATACAGAAGTAGCTTATTACAATATCGATCAACGAAAATATGTATATAAGCAATTCCCAGGCTCCATGGAAGTGCTGGCGTTCAACGGCAACCTGGGTTATTTTGATGACCAACCGATCGTTCATCCCCATATCACACTCGGTGCGCCGGACTATACGGTACACGGCGGCCATCTGAAGGAAGCAGAAGTATCACTGGTGCTGGAAATTTTTATTACACCCGTGAGTAAAAAGATCGAACGGGAATGGAATGATCATTTTCCTGAACTCCGGACGATGAAGCCGGTAAAAGATAGCACGCAGGTATCTGGTAGATGAGTTGGAGGAAATTGAGATCGTAGAATTAAGAACGGCTCTCCGTTTCATCCAGCACTTTTTTCATCCCATCTTCATAGCTTGTAGGCGTAAACCCAAAGGCTTTGCAATATTTCTCACTATCGAAAAAATAATCCTGGTTGTTCTGGTATTGCATTTCAACCAGTTCCCGGATGGTCCTGTTAAATAGCCCTGCTACAGACAGGAGAAAAGAACTAAGTAATGTATACGATGCTTTAGTCCCTTTAATTGAAGCGGCCCGTGTTATAAATTCCTTACCCGTCCATCGCTGCGAGGAAGTTGGCAGATGCCACACCTGACCATAAGCACTGTCTGTATTGCCCAATATAGCCGTTGCCTTTGCAGCATCCGGTGTATAAGTAAAGGAGTGTATTTTATTCACATTGGATTGCCAGCTGAGTTTTTTGTTTTTCGAAACCGGATCCAATACCATAATATTCAGAATACCATTCTTTGCTCCCGGTCCGTAAAAATCGGCACTCCTGGCGATCAGAGCCTGCAATCCTTTTTGGGATATGGCATTCCGGATCGCTTCTATGACCTGCAACCGCACTTTGCCTTTTTGGGAGGGTGGATTCAACGGGCTCTCCTCCGTCATATGCGGAATCGCATGCTTATCGTAGGTATATACATTGTCGAAGAAAACCAGTTTGACCCTATGTTTCAAACAGGCATTGATCACATTATTGATGATAGCCGGCCAGCTTCTTTGCCATACCCGGAGATCGTATTTCAAGCCAACGACCAGGTAGGCTATTGAGGCACCGGCAACAGCACGGTCTACCTGGTCAGCCAACAAAAGATCTGCAGGCAAAAGCTCGTCGTCCCCATTTACCTGTTCGGGATGGCGCGATACCAATCTCACACGATCTGTATATTGTTTTAATTCTTTCGCCAGCAGCTTGCCAATGTCTCCTCCAGCGCCCAGAATAACCTGTGTCATAATAATAGGTTGTTTTGTTTTCGATACAAAGCTATAGTATACAGGCACAAAATGATCGCAGGACCGTGTATGCAATAATTACTTAACTTAAATCAATAAAGCTTTTCTTATGCAGGATTAGGTTGGAGGCTTCTTTTTGATAAATTTTGCCATGAAGATAACCGGCTGAATTTCAGAAATGCTGTCCAAGGGATAATGAATTAAAAAAGATTTTTACAAAAACCGGCAAAAATGAAAACTCAGGAAAAGATAAAAGAGGTAACGTGTAAGCTTACAAGCCCCGAACTTAGGAAGAGAAAAGAAGAAGTGATCGACTCTCTTAAAAAGAAAGTTTTATCCAGATCGGAGCTTCCAAATGGTTACAAGTACAAGTTTGATGGCAATGATGCTATCCTGGATGAACTGGTGACCTTTATTAAAACAGAGCGCCTGTGTTGCGATTTCTTTGATTTTAATTTGGATATCACCGGCGATGGCAGGGAAATCTGGCTGATGATTACAGGGCCCGATGGTGCAAAAGATTTTATTGAAAAAGAGCTGGAATTATGATTCCCGGGTGGGGTCCGGAAGGAATGCTGATCCTGTATGTCATCCTGAACTCCGAAATCACCATTTGAATCGACTAGCTGTCTTTTAATATATAGCCCATTCCTATCTGTGTATGGATCAGCTTTACAGGAAAAGGCTTGTCAACTTTGTTGCGGATATAATTAATATAAACATCAATGATATTGTTTTCCGTTTCAAAGTCGGCATCCCAGACATTGATAGCGATATCGGCTCTGGACACGGTACGGTTTTTATTTCTCAATAAGTATTCCAGCAACTTTAGCTCGCGTGCCGTTAAAGAAATTTCTTTCTCGTTTCTATACACCTGCATAGTTTCCAGGTTGAGGGAAAGATCGGCAGCCCGCAATATATTACCGGTTGGAAAGTGACGGTCGGTCGTGCGGCGAAGCAATACCCTTATTTTCATAATGAGTTCCCTGAATTCAAAGGGTTTTGGCAAATAGTCATCCGCACCGGCTTCATACCCTTCTACTTTATGATCAATTGATGTAAGTGCAGTGAGCAGCAGTACAGGCACTTGTTCATTCAGCAAACGGATGAGCCTGCAAAGCTCAAAGCCGTTCATTCCTGGCAGGTTGACATCGAGGATAACCAGGTCAAAGGGGCGCACCTGGAACAGGTCCAGTGCTGTATCAGGTTGATAGGCTGTATGTACCTCGTAGTTGTTTTCTGTGAGTCCGAACTCTAATGTGTCAGCGATACGCCTTTCATCTTCCACCAATAATATGCTCGCATTTCTCATTATACTACAATTTACCAAGTTTAAGTGAGGGTATAAAATCTTTGGGCTGACTCAATTGCATTTTAATAATGATCTAATATGAATTTACTTGATGTCTTATACTGCTTTGTATTCAAGATGGTCTTCTAATAGACTTCTAACATCACGTTAATGTAGCTCCATTGTAGCAATAGTAGGTTTGTTCATGCTTGATAAAATAACGATCATCGGAAGCGGAAGTTGGGCAACTGCTTTGGTAAAGATATTTACAGAAAGCGGCGTCTCTGTATTATGGCATGTGCGGAATGAAGAAACGGCGGATTTGCTTAATTCCACTGGTCATAACCCGCGTTATCTGAGTTCAGTGGATCTTAACAGGTCCCTGATCTTTGCTACAACAAATACTGTTGAGGTTATCCGTGATTCGGAACTGGTGATCTTTGCCATGCCTTCAGCATACCTGAAGGCGACGGTCAAAAAATTTGATAAGAATTTGCTGAAAGAAATTCCTGTAGCAGTGTCTATCAAAAGTTTTGTTCCCGGCACCAGCAGCACTCCCAGCAATTTTATCAGGAAATATTTTCAAAGAGGCGTTCATGATGTGATGGTTTTAGGTGGGCCATGCCATGCAGAAGAGATCGCTACAGAAAAATATACCTATCTTACTATGGCAGGTAACGATCCAGTGCTGGTGCAGCAGATTGCAGACCGGTTGTCGTCGTGCCCTTACATCAAGCCGGTGGCAAACACTGATCCCACAGGCCAGGAATACGCCTCAATTTTAAAAAATGTGATCGCTATTGCAACTGGTATTGCGGCCGGCTTGCTGTATGGAGATAACTTCCAGTCGGTGCTTGTTTCCAATGCAATGCGCGAAGCGGCCGGGTTTATTGAGGCTGTTGCTCCCGGTTCGCCTGATTTTTACCGTTCTGCATATTTTGGTGATCTGCTGGTGACGGCATATTCTGATTTCAGCCGGAACAGGACACTGGGCAAACTTATTGGGAGAGGACTTGCTGCCAGCAAAGCGATCCAGGCAATGGAAATGGTTGCAGAAGGATTTTATGCATCAAAGGAATTGGCCCCTCTCTTAAAAAAGGTCCGGTTAAATACACCCGTGTTGAATGCTGTTTACCGGATCCTTCATCAGCATGCGAATCCCTTTAATGAATTCCGGTTATTGAAAGAGCAATTGTTATGATTCAATTGCTACGGCCGTATTTCTTATACAGTGCTGATGCTGTCTCTATTGAATTGCCTTCGGGTATGGTACTGAATTTTTCATGCTGCAACACCCATTGCCATTCCTGGCGCCGGATCTGGTTGTCAATAAAAGGCAAATCAGGTTGAATCCCTTTATCAAGAGATTGCTGCAGATATCGAAAGAAGGTTGCCCACCTGGGTTTATAAAAGTTGCGGATCAGTCCAGACCATTGCCTGCAGGAATAATCGTGCAGCGGACTGTTCTCGCCGCCCCAGGTGGTGATCAGATTACGGGCATTCTTTTCGTATTGATCCTTTTCTGCCGTTGTGATCCCATTGTTACGGGCCTGTTGCAACCAGCGCCCCAGTAAGAAATCTGCTCTTGTAGCAAGCAGCTTATCCATATCATCCATGAGCAACATGAATTGTCCGGCATAGTTGGTAAATTGCTGTTTATCCTTTTGCCGGAATGCCTGAACAGTTTTTTGTTGCAGGTCGAGGGCATGGTTAGCGAGTACCTGCCGTGTTATGTCAACCAGGTCATAGTTGAACCCATCATTATGTTCAAACTGCGGTGCAACTTCTACAAATAGCTTCCAGGCTTTCACAAGCTCATGCGGATCATAGTCGAGTGTGGTCCTTGCCCATTTATTGGATGAATCAAGTGTTGGCCTTGCTGTAATGATAGATTCAGGTCCTCCTTCTTCCAGTCCTCCCTGATAAACACTGGCTGCTAAAATAGACCAGGCCTGGTCAAGTTTCTTATTGTACGCTCCATAACGCTGCAGGATATAGTTCTTCAGCCACTGATGAATGCTGATAGGTTGATCCGTCCATATATTGTCCAGCATCAATTGATACAGCGCAGGGTTTTGTTCAATCGCTTCAGGTGTCAGACCGATTCCCGCCATTTTCCCGGAAGCGGGATCATGCAATGCGGAAGATGGGTCTTTTGCCGGATTGCTGATCCTTCCCCATAAACTGATATTGCCGCCAAAATTGTGCAGCATGTTCCATATCCAGGGTTTGCCGTAATAAGCATTTGTTTTTTTCCATAAAGGAAAACTTTCGGAATACAGGTCGAGAACGATCATTCCATCATCGGGAACAGCATGCAGTAGTGCCTGCATTTGTGTCGGCTGCCAGTAAGACGAATTATAGTGAAACATCCAGCCCTGCATTACCCAGGTAGCTTTAGAATCAGCGGCCCGCATGGAAGCAAATATTTTTTTACTGATACTGCTCAGGTAAGTGGAATCTTTTGTAGGAGGCACGTTTTCATTAAAAGTATCTGCAGAATACAGGTGGTCAGTACCATAGATCTTTGTTTGCTCTGTAAGAAATATTTTACCGATCTCATCAAACAATGAATCAGCGGGGTCAAGGATCAGCACATCGTCAAAACCCGAATGCCAGTTGGTCTTTTTGACTTTGGCAGATGGGAATTTTGAAGTGAAAGACGGTGGCACATGCCCGGTAAAAGCAGGAAGTACAGGTGTCATACCCATTGCGCGTTCGGCTTGCAATATCTTTTTCTGTAGTGCCTCCCTTTTCTGCATCCAGTTAGCAGAAAGCGGTCCTCCCCATGCATCGAGGTTTCCCATCCAGAACCAGGCGAAGTAGGAGGGGCCGGAAAAGAAACTGTCTAATTGTGCTTGCGAGAAGCCCATATCACGGTAAACTTTATTCCAAACAGCTTCTTCGCCAGTAAGCGCCAGCGGCATATTTATACCGTTCAGCGTCATCCAGTCTATCTCTTGCTGCCATCTTTCCCAATCCCACCACGCCATTGAATAGTTAAATGTGCAATAGTTAAGATAATAACGGTATTTATAAGGAGATACCTTCCTGATCTTTTTTTTAACAGCAGGCAATATTTCCGGAAGGTTCATATTTACACCGTTCCAGGTAATCAGGCAATGACAGTATTCGCGCAGATAATGATTGAGTGCGGAGCCAATGCTCACACCGTTATTGCCCCGCAGGACAACCTTTCCGTTTTTGCTTTCCAGTTCAAATATATCTTTGCCGTTATCTGCAGAAATATATTCGACAATGAATGAGGAAGCTTTTTCTTTTACAATGCGACGGACAAAATCATCGACTGCCGGCTTATCCTCCCTGGGAGTGGATAGAGCAGTGAGTGAGCTTAAAATGAATGATGCAATAAGAAGTAGCTTCATGATATAATTTTAAAACCAGCGCATTAATGACTTTTTAAATGGAAACGACTGCTTCCAGTTCAGGTGTGACAGAAGCAGAGGCTTTCCTGATAAAGTCATTCGCCCAGTACTCAATATCATAGTGTTTGATCTGTTCATACAATCTTTCCATACGCATATTCCTTTCTTCCGGCCTCATCAGGAGGGCCTGCAGCAATGTTTCCTTGAGTGATCTGAGGTCGTAGGGATTCGTTAAGAGGGCATAAGATAATTCCACGGAAGATCCGGCAAACTCCGAAAGGATCAGGACGCCTTTATCCTGCTGTGATTCGCCCTGCACAGCGATGAATTCTTTGGCCACAAGGTTCAATCCATCTCTTAGCGGAGTGATCCAGGCAATATCTGCTGCACCGTAATATACCAGGATGTCTTCAAAAGGAAAGGAACGGAAGAATATCCTGATCGGCGTCCAGTCGATATTGGCGTATTTGCCATTGATGCGCCCTACTGCTTGTTCCAGTTGCAGTTTGATGTCATCATATATTTTCATTCCTTCGGCAGCAGGCGGACAGATATTGACAAGCTCTACTTTGCCATGAAACTCCGGGTATTCTTCCAGGAAATGTTCAAATGCCAGTATCTTCTCCAAAGGTCCTTTCACATAATCGAGGCGCTCTGCGCTCAGGATCATTTTTTTTCCATTGAGTTGTTGTTTGAGTGTTTTGATCTTTTCCTGCATCAAACCATCCTGGAACAACTGGTTGATATATTCCGTGTTTATTCCCACTGGTACAGCGCCAAGAGAAACGGTACGTTCGCCTGTTTCAATGGCTGGTGTCATACTTGAAACACCAATTGCACTGCTGTAGGTCAGGAACCGGGGAGCGCAGTTGACTTTTGGATATGTAGTGATGGGGAAGAGGCTGCTGGCCACATCCACAAAATTCTCCACGTAACGGGGAATATGAAAACCTATGAAATCGCATTGCAGCAAACTGCCAATGATCTCCCTTCTCCAGGGAAGGATATTAAATGTATTGGCAGCAGGGAATGCCGTATGATGAAAGAACGCGATGGTGAGATCGGGCCGGAGTTGCCTTAAATAGCCAGGCACAAGCCACAGGTTGTAATCATGTATCCATACAATTGCTCCCTGGTCTGCCTGTTCTGCAGCCTTTTCTGCAAACCGGTGGTTGATTGCCTGAAAATGATCCCAGTGATTGTGATCGAAATGAACTTTATCAATAAAGGAAAAGATCATTGGCCAGAATGCCTCTTTCGAAAACGATTTGTAGAAAATATTAACCTCTTCCTTTGTAAGGCCTACCCTTGCAGCCATCAGGTTGGGATAGGTGGTTTTATCGATATAGATATTACGAAGGGCTTCGCCGGGTTGTTCAACTTCTTCCCAGGCGATCCAAAGCCCTGAGCGGCCTCCGGCGAAGAAACCCTGCAGTGTAGGCAGAATTCCATTGGGGCTCTTTGGTGCAACCCGCTGCACATGACCGTTTATTTCTTTTTTTTCGTAGGGGAAACGGTGATACATCATGATTAACTGGGAACTGTTGGCCGCAGCATTTTCCATAGGCCTCACTTCTTCCAGTTCCAGGTCACTAACCAGGCCGGGAAAATGATGAAGGGCTTCCAGGATGCCGCCAGCCCCGGCTGCATTTGCATGATACACCCCTTCAATGCCTGAAGTGGCTTCGATTAATTTTTTTTCTGATCTGCCGACGACTACTCCTTTAAAGCTGCATTGATACATTGCCAGGTCGTTCAACGTATCACCGGCTACTAATACATCTTCCGGATTATAACGGAGATAGTTTACCAGTTTTTTCAGCGATGTGCCTTTGTTCACTCCATGCGGAAGCACATCCAGGAATTTACCTGCAGAGTGGACTACGTCACAGTTCAGTGTTGCCACGAGTTCCCTGACCTTTGCTACAGTTTCTTCACTTTGAACATAGAAAGAACTTCGGCGCTGCTGCGGCACTTCCTGATGCTGGATATCGTCTGATCCGGCAAGTGTCTCCATTACTTTCAAACTTCCCGGCCAGTTCTTTTCTATTTCTGATTGCAATGTCTCAACCGGCTCAAGTGTATGACCATTCACGATGGTCGCTCCTACATCACAAATGATATAGTCGGGATTAGGAATAATAGGATCATTCAGCAAAGGCATCACAGATTCAAGACCCCGCCCTGTTACAAATACGAGCCGGGCATCCATATTTTGCCTTATCAAACGATAGAGTTGTTGCTTGTGAAGACTGGTCCCGCCAAGGAAGGTTCCATCAAGATCGGTAGCTAATAACATAATTTCTTATTTGGGTTTAATAAAGTCTTCCAGCGGGCAAAGCTGGCAGATTAATAATGGAGCGAGGTTAACCTAAGATTAGAATTACATTAAAGCGTAGGTGATATGAATGGAATTGATTGATTATTAGTAAAATGCCCGTAAGACTACGGGCATTTTTCACTCATTCAAACCAAAAATGCGAATAAGAGTGATTCAACTTTAAACTGCAGGGCAGGATTTTAATACACCGGGCCATTAACAAGAATGGCCCGGCCGGCATGATATAACTGATATATGAAAAAGGCATTAACCTCACATTAAAATTTTATTGGTTTTATCCAGGGGTATTCCCCCTAAAAACTGAAGAAACCGGTTTAATGAATCTTTAATCTCCATTTAATTCCAACATAATCACACACTTTTATGTTTGCCATCGAAAGTTCACCTGTCAATTTATAATTCTATGGATACGATCTGGGAAGAAATTTTTTGGGGTAATACCGTGCAGCAGTGGATTACGGCGGTAGGTATTTTCGCCCTGCTTGCTGTACTGGTCAAGTTATTAAAAACTTTTGCTTTCCGGCGCATCAAAAGATTTTCGGAAAGGACGACGTCCACGCTGGATGATCTTATTGTAAAGCTGCTGGGATCATCCGTTATGCCGATGCTTTATGTGCTGGCATTTTACATGGGTACGCGATATCTTCAATTCCCTGCTTCTGTTGAACGGATTATTCATGCTGTGGTTATCACTGTCACAACGTATTATGTTGTGCACGGTATTTCCGGCCTGTTTTCCTATCTCATCTCCAGGTTCACAAAGGGTGATGGAACGCAGGAGAAGCAGGCGAAGGGGATACTACTGATCGTAAAAGTTTTTTTGTGGTTGGGCGGGGTAGTATTCCTGCTTGATAATTTGGGTTACAATATCACTACGATCGTAACAGGTTTAGGTATTGGCGGTATTGCGATCGCGCTGGCGGCACAGGCGATCCTGGGCGATCTTTTCAGTTATCTCGTTATATTTTTTGACAAGCCTTTTGAAACCGGTGATTTTATCGTGGTTGGTGATAAGTCCGGTTCTGTTGAATATATAGGGATCAAAACAACCCGCTTAAGAACACCGGCAGGCGAACAGTTGATCATGTCCAACACAGATCTTACCAATTCGCGCGTACAGAATTACAAACGGATGGAACGAAGACGTGTTTTACTATCCATCGGGGTGGAATATGAAACAGGAGCAGAAAAACTGGAACGCATTCCTGCCATTGTAAAAGAGATCATTGATGCGCAACCGGATGTGGTGTTTGACCGGACGCATTTTGCTGGTTTTGGCGATTTCAGCCTGAATTTCGAAATAGTATTCTATATTCTGACCGCAGATTACCTGAAGTATATGGATTGCCAGCACGCTTTCTGTATGCAATTATACCGCCGCTTCGATCAGGAGAAGATCGGGTTTGCTTATCCGACACAGAAACTTTTACTGGCCCGTGCCGGTGCATAGCTTTTGTTAAATATTAATAGCAAACGTTTTTTTGTTTAATTTTGCTGCGCCGAATAATGTACTTCAAAAAGATCATACTATCACTACTGGCGGTTCTACTATGCTGGATCGTCCCCAATGCAATGCCTTCCGGCACCGTGTTGAAGAAGTATGAAAGCAATGATCACCTGCAAAATTCGACGAGCTTTTATCAATTACTCAAAGATGATTCTCCTGCACATGGGTTATTAGCGGATGTAGGAAAGGAAAAGATACAGAACCGCCGCTCAAAATTCCGCGTGCCATCCTCCTCTTCCCAGTTGGCAGCGAGGATAACGACGAGTAATTCTCCAAAGCCTTTTATCCGTATCTCAGAATCACTGCAAAACAGTGGAGATCATCTCCCTCCGCCTTTCTATTACGTTTTTCTCTTCCGGCTTACACTGTTCTGATCAATTCCCCTTGTGATCCCATTCAAAAGCCTATCCTGATTTTTTTACAGTATCAAACGATACCTGCTGTATGACTTTGTCGTTCAGCCCTGTATTGTATTAACCTACGTATTGCATTAAAAATTTTTGCAGATGAAATTTATCGTCTTACTGGCTGTTGCCGGCAGCCTGCTTGTAACCGGCTGTTCCTCCGAAAAAAATAAGTCTCACACTTCGGTAGAACAGGAATTGCCGGTGCTACAGATTGATGCGCGGGATACGTTGTTGCGAAGAACTTATGTGGCGAATATCAACGCGTATCAGAATGTGGAGCTGCGTGCAAAAGTAGCCGGGTTCCTGGAGAAGATATTTGTTGATGAAGGGCGGTTTGTAAAGAAAGGGGAGCCGCTTTTTGCACTCAATGATGCAGAATATAAAGTACAGTTGTCTGAGGCGTCTGCATTCCTTGCCAGCACAAAAGCTGAGGTGAAGATGGCAGAAGTTGAACTGGCAAGAGTGGAAGGGCTTGTGAAGAAAGATATCGTCACAAAATCAGAACTCGATCTTGCACAGGCGAAGCTCAATGCAGCCCAGGCGAAAGTGCAGGAAGCAGTAGCACGTGAAGAGAAAGCAAATATCGGCCTCTCTCAAACATTGATACGTGCTCCATTCAGCGGCGTTATTGACCGCATTCCACATAAGATCGGCAGCCTCATCGAAGAAGGTACATTACTGACAACCCTGTCGGATGTGCATTCCATGCATGTATACTTTAAAGTGTCCGAGAACGAATATCTCCAGTTCATCAAGAATGGCGGCATGAAGGAAAATGCCGGCCAGCAGATAAAACTCCAGCTTTCCGACAGAACTGATTACCCTTATGCAGGCAAGATAGAAACGATGGATGGTGAAATTGAAAAAGAAACAGGGTCCATCGCATTCAGGGCCAGTTTTCCGAACCCCGATAAACTGCTGAAGCATGGCGCCAGCGGGAAGATCATCCTTAACTCTACAGTTGATGATGCGATCCTGATACCGCAGCGTTCTGTATTTGAGATCCAGGACAAGAACTATGTGTTTGTGCTGAATAATGAAAATAAGGTCAGCATGCGCAGTATCGAGCCTGATACAAGGCTGGAAGATCTTATCCTGGTCAAATCCGGTTTACAGGACGGAGACCGGATCGTTTATGAGGGTGTACAAAATATAAAGGAAGGTAATACCATTAAACCACGCCTGCTCTCATTTAATGCACTGTTGAACATTTCTTCAAAATAGCTTTTAATTTTTTTCAATGCTTGAAAGGTTTATACGCCGGCCGGTGTTGTCACTGGTCATATCTATATTGATCGTATTGCTGGGAGCGCTAGCTTTATTCAGTCTTCCGATCACTCAGTTCCCCGATATCGTTCCTCCTTCAGTAGTAGTGACAGCCAACTATAACGGTGCAAACGCGGATGTTTGTGCAAAAGCTGTTGCCACTCCGCTTGAAAGGGCCATCAATGGTGTTCCCGGCATGACATACATGAACTCCGTCAGCAGTAATAATGGGGTCACGCTGGTGCAGGTGTTTTTTGAGGTGGGGACAGATCCCGACCTGGCGGCAGTTAACGTGCAGAACCGTGTTACAACGGTGCTGGACGAATTGCCTGAAGAAGTGATCAAAGCCGGGGTGACTACAGAAAAGGAAGTGAACAGCATGCTGCTTTATCTCAATATCATGAGCACGGATTCAGCAGCCGATGAAGAATTCATTTACAACTTTACCGATATAAATGTATTGCAGGAACTGAAGCGTATTGACGGTGTCGGGTTCGTTGATATCATGGGTGCACGCGACTATTCCATGCGGGTATGGTTAAAACCCGACCGCTTGCTTTCTTACAATATTTCCACTGAAGAAATTATTAGCGGACTGAGGGCGCAGAATATTGAAGCTGCACCTGGGGTAACTGGCGAAAATTCCGGGAAAGACCAACAAGCCAAGCAGTATGTGCTGAGGTATACAGGGAAATTCAATACTCCGCAGCAATATAAGGAGGTAGTTCTCCGCTCTAATAATGACGGTTCTGTGTTGCGGTTAAAAGATATTGCCGACGTTGAGTTTGGCACGGTCAGTTACGACATGGTCTCAAAGACCGATGGAAGACCTTCCGCTTCTATCATGATCAAGCAAAGACCGGGATCGAATGCACAGGAAGTGATACAGACGATCAAGGAAAAGATGGAAGAGTTGAAGGAGACCAGTTTTCCGCCGGGGATGGTTTACAACTATGCGTATGATGTGTCGCGGTTTCTTGATGCAAGTATTCATGAGGTGATACGGACACTGATCGAAGCATTCATCCTTGTATTTATCGTTGTATTTATTTTTCTTCAGGATTTCCGTTCAACGCTTATCCCTGCGCTTGCTGTGCCAGTTGCACTGATCGGAACGCTGGCCTTTATGCAGTGGCTCGGTTTCTCGATCAATATGCTTACGCTTTTTGCACTGGTGCTGGCGATCGGCATTGTGGTCGATAATGCGATCGTAGTGGTTGAAGCCGTGCACGTAAAAATGACGGAAGAACATCTGCCGCCATTGGAAGCAACCATTGCAGCTATGAAAGAGATCGGCAGTGCGATAGTTGCTATCACGCTGGTGATGTCGGCCGTTTTTGTGCCGGTCGCTTTTCTATCCGGCCCCGTGGGGGTGTTTTACCGGCAGTTCTCTTTGACGCTGGCTATGGCAATTGTTATTTCGGGCATTAATGCATTGACCTTAACGCCGGCACTTTGTGCGCTGTTAATGAAGCCGCATCAACCCGGTAAAAAAAGGAAAAGCCTGCTTCAACGTTTTTACGGATCATTCAACCGGGTGTATGACAAAACGGAAAATAAATATGGAAAGGCTGTGCGATGGATCGCAGGTCGTAAAATTGCTACCCTGGCAATGCTTGCATTCTTCCTGATTCTGACATGGGGTACATCCAGCTTGTTGCCTTCCGGATTTATTCCTGCGGAAGATCAGAGTATGATCTATGTAAACGTGACCACGCCTCCCGGCTCAACGGTGGAGCGGACTGAAGCAGTGCTTGATGAAGTGCAGCGTGCGATCATCAATGAAGAAAACATTGAAAACACCAGTACGCTTGCAGGTTACAGCTTGTTGAGCGATATCTCAGGTGCTTCTTACGGCATGGCAATGATCAACCTGAAGAGCTGGGATGAGCGTTCAGTATCTATCAATTCAATCATCAGCAAACTCAGGAGCAAAACAAATTATATATCCGACGCCAGCATTGAATTCTTTCTTCCCCCAACAGTTCCCGGCTTTGGGAATGCAGGAGGTTTTGAGCTGCGGCTTCTTAATAAAAACAGGGGAGATGATCTGAATGAAACAGCTAAAGTTTCTGAATCATTTCTTGCTGCATTGAATAAACATCCGGTGATCGAAGGTGCGTTCAGCAGTTTTGATCCCAACTTCCCGCAATACATGATACATATCGACCAGGAGATGGCTGCCAAGCAGGGAGTGACGATCGATAATGCCATGAGCACACTGCAAACCCTGTTGGGAAGTTATTATGCTACCAACTTCATCCGCTTTGGCCAGATGTACAAAGTGATGTTGCAGGCCTTGCCTGAATACCGTGCTACGCCAGAAGATGTACTGAGATTGTATGTAAAAAACAATAGGGGAGAAATGGTCCCGTTCTCCAATTTTATCAGGATGGAGAAAGTGTTCGGACCTGAGCAGATCACACGGTACAATATGTACACTGCGGCGATGATAAATGGTGACGCGGCGCCAGGGTTCTCCAGTGGTGAAGCGATTACAGCGATCCAGGAAGTTGCAGACAGTACACTTCCCAGGGGATATACATATGAATGGAGCGGTATGACGCGTGAACAGATCATATCCGGCAACCAGGCAGTTTACATCTTTATCATTTGCCTGCTCTTCGTTTATTTATTGCTGGCAGCACAATATGAAAGTTTCGGGCTTCCGATGGCAGTGATCCTTTCTTTGCCTGTTGGCATTGCAGGAGCTTTCGGCGTATTGCTGATGGCGGGCCTGGAAAATAATATCTATGCCCAGGTGGCGCTTATCATGCTCATCGGGTTGCTGGGAAAAAATGCGATACTGATCGTGGAAGTAGCTGTGCAGCGCCAGAGGCAGGGATATACCCCACTGGAAGCTGCAAAGGCCGGAGCTGTATCAAGGTTACGCCCGATCCTGATGACGTCTTTCGCGTTTGTAGCCGGATTGATCCCGCTATGCATGGCAAGCGGTGCAGGTGCGATGGGTAACCGTTCTATCGGCACAGCGGCTGCAGGAGGAATGCTTGTCGGCACAGTATTCGGCATTTTCCTTGTGCCGGGATTATACGTGTTATTCACACGGAAGAAAAAGAACAGTATCAAAAAAGAGGATGATATGCCTTCGGTTGCCACTAATCCTTCTATTTCCCATTCAAATCAACCATTCGAATGAACAAGAATAGCTATACTACCTATATACCCCACATAAATTTTACTGCTGCGATCAGCGGCCTGCTGATCGGCTCCCTGCTTATTACATCGTGCCAAACAATGAAGCCACAGGCGATGCCAGTCGTCAAACCCCTGCCGGCACAATACCCGGGCACTGATGTGTCGCCTTTACCGGATTCGGTACTGTTATCATTCGATGAGTTCTTCAAAGACCGGAACCTGCTGGCATTTATTGATTCTGCTATGAAACATAATACCGACCTGCAGATTGCCTGGGAACGCATCGTGAAAGCAGAAGCCCGGCTGATGGCACGAAAAGGTATGCTTGGCCCGAATGTGTCGGCGATGGTATCGGCAAGTGCAGACAAGTATGGTGATTATACACTGAATGGCGTTGGTAATTTTGATACAAACCTTTCTCCGAATATCAACAAGGACCAGAAAATACCCGTCAGCCCAACCACCGATATGTTTGTGGGGCTGAGAAGTGATTGGGAGATCGATATCTGGGGAAAACTGAAAAACCTGCGTAAGGCAGCGTTGGCAGAAGCCCTGGCAACAAGGGAAGCGAGGCAATTCCTTGTCACCAATCTTGTGGCTCAGTTAACAGAAAAGTATTATGAACTGCTTTCTATTGATGCGGAACTTGGCATCATACAAAAGAATATCCATTTGCAGGAACAAGCGCTGGAAATCGTCAGGGCACAGAAAGAAGGAGGAAGAGCGAATGAGCTTGCTGTTCAGCAATTCGCTGCCCAGCTTACAAATACAAAAAGCATAGCTTATAACCTGCAGCAGGAGCGAACCGCAACAGAAAATGAAATGAATGCCCTGGCCGGAAGTTATCCCCGCTATATCATAAGGGATACCGCACAGTTTGAAGTACCCGACAGCATTCCATTATTTATGGGAGTGCCGGCTGCATTGTTGTCGAACCGCCCGGATATCCGCCAACAGGAATTGATGTTGCAGGCGGCCAGGGAAAATGTAAGTGCTGCAAGAAAATCATTCCTCCCATCGCTGGTGATCAGTCCCTATATTGCTTTTAATGCATTTGCGCCAGGGCTCCTTTTTCGTCAGGGTTCAGGTGCATATGGTATTCTTGGAGGCATTACTGCACCGGTGTTTCAGCAAAAAAGACTGAAAGCAGATTATGTCATCGCCAATGCGGATAACCGTGAAGCGGTTCACCGCTATCAGCAAACACTCCTGGATGCATACAGTGAAGTGGTTACTACTATGTCGGCTGTCAAAAATCATCAGCAGTCCTACCGCTTAAAGAAGATTGAAGTTAAACAGTTGCAGGAAGCGGTAGCAACTTCACACGAGCTATATATGTACGGTTATGCAAGTTACCTCGAGGTGATCACCGCTCAGAAAAACACACTGGAAGCAGAGTTGGAAATGATCGGGAAAAAGCGGGATATCTTTTTAGCAGTAGTTAATCTGTACCGTGCATTAGGCGGAGGGTGGGCTAAATAGTTTGACCAGCTGTCTCTGCCAATAGCAAATATCAGTATCCCCAGATCAACTGATTAGGCAATTCGTACCAGGATAAATGTCCTGTATATGCCAGGACCAGGAAAACTGTATCAATACAACCATGCACGAGAATGGTTAACCATATATTCCCAGTCCTTTTATAAATAATGCCAAACAAGATGCCCCATAAAAATGTGATGGCCATGCCTGCAGGTCCTTCATACCCATGTGCAAATCCAAATAGTAGCCCGGCAATGATGAAGATGAGAGCGATTTTGGTCCTTGCCGGAGGTAGCAGCCGGGATAGCTGATCAAACATAAATCCCCTGAACAGGAGCTCTTCTCCAAATGCAGCGCTCAGCCACATGTATAAAAGATATTTTACAAACAGGGGAGTTTTGCCTTCCAGCATGCTGAAATAACTGTAATCCGGAGGGGTGTCAAACAATTTGTTTACCAGCGGCTGCACCAGCCAATCCATTATTGCTTCAGCAGCCAATGCCAGGAGCAGGGCAGTGAGCAGGAATTTTCCGGGCTGCTGGATTTTCTTTATACCAAGTTTTGATAATGAACGGCCACTAAAAAAATAACCAGCTATGATAATAAGGCAAATAGCAGGAATGTTATAGGGAAATTTGATAAACTTACCGTACATGAACAGGTAAGCTGCTGCTATAAAAATAAAAGCTGTTACCGCGTCTTTGAAGCGATAGGTTCTTGCCGGCTGCTCCATAACATATTTATTAGACCAGCAATAGTATTGATTACCTGATTGCTTCTAAGGTAAGAATGCCATCAATTGAGGATCCCTTTGGATCAATTGAGGAGAACCGTTTTTGTAATGATTGAGGTAAACCGGGAATAGTTAAACAATTGCTTTCTCTCCCTTTGTATAAGGAACACAGCCTATATACTTGCCCGGAACAGGCATGTAACGTTTTGCTTTCGTGCATCCCGGTTCTGAAGTGAAATATCCGAGCAGGGTCAATTCTTTCATCATTCTGAAATAATGAACCGGTTCTTCTTCCTTTTTACTTTTCATGTATTGTTTCTGTTCATTATCTATCTGCACCAGCAACGCATGCCTTTGCTGCGGAGTGATCGCTGTAAATTCCTTTCCTAATTTTGCTTTTGCCTGATCATTTATCTTCTGCATGCCTTCCCTGAAAATAGCCTGCTCCTTTTCATCATAACAATCATTTACCATCAATACCATAAACGATCCGACTTTTGCGGCTTTAGCTCCAGGTGTTTTTGTTTCAGGTAAAATGGTTTCAGCAATTTCGTCCAGGTAGGCTGAATCATCACTGTTCAGCCCTTTCTTGTCTGTTGTTTTGCATCCTGTCAAAAAACTATTGGCCCCTACAAGGGAACCACCCAGCAAAAGGGATATATACTGAACAGCTTCTTTACGGGTCATGGCGAATGGTTTAAAGGTTTTTCTTTTTCATTTCATCAACGGCATGATCAACGGCCCTTGCCGTCAAGGCCATGTATAAGATAGAGGGACTTTGATTGCCGGTACTCGTCATGCAGGCGCCATCTGTAACAAATACATTCTTACAGTGATGCAATTGGTTCCATTCATTGAGCAGGGAAGTTTTGGGATCCTTTCCCATCCTGCATCCGCCCATTTCATGAATGTCGAGGCCGGGTGGTTGCTTGCTGTCATTGTGAAAAATATTCTTTCCTCCTGCTTTTTCAAGCATGGCCATGCTTTGCTCCAGGAAATCTTTTACCATTTTATCATCATTGTCATCATAACCAACCGATGTTACCAGTTGTGGAATGCCCCATTGATCGGTCTTGTCTTTGCTTAATCGTACATGATTGCTTTCTTTCGCTATTGTTTCACCCTGTAAATACATGTACACTCCCCAGGGGCCGGGTTCCCCCATTTCATCTTTGTAACTACCGCCTATCGTTTCTTTCATGTCCTCTTCTTTGGGAGTGGAACGATAAGCTCCTGAAAAAGTGGTGAAGCCGCCTACATAATCTGTGTCCTGTTTATGCAGATTGCGGTAGTTGGCGATGATTGTTTCAGTTGGGTTCTTTCCCCAAAAATATTTGTCTCCAAACCCTTCTATATCTGCGGATGTGAATGCCCGGTAATTATGAAACATCACGTATTTACCCAGCAATCCTGAATCATTTCCCAATCCATCAGGGAAACGGGATGAAGTGGAATGAAGCAATATAAGATTACTGTTTAATGCCGAAGCATTGACAAAAATGATCCGGGCAAAATATTCTGTTGCCTCTTTTGTATTGGTATCAATAATTCTTACGCCGGTAGCTTTGCCCTGTTTTTCATCATAGATGATTGAATGAACTACAGAGAATGGCCTGATGGTCAGATTACCAGTCCGCTCAGCCCAGGGCAGGGTAGAAGATACTGAACTGAAGTAACCACCAAAAGGGCAACCGCGCATACACAGATTTCTCGACTGGCACCTGGTCCTTCCCTGTTGAGTATGGATCTCTTTGGCTTCTGTTACGTGCGCCCAGCGCCCCTGAACGAGATAGCGCCCAAAATGTTCTTTGATGGTTTTCTGCATATGTTGTTCCACACAGTTCAAATCGAATGGAGGAAGGAATTCTCCATCAGGCATTGATTCCAACCCATCTTTATTACCACATACGCCGATAAATTTCTCTACATGTGAATACCAGGGTGCAATGTCATCATAACCTATGGGCCAGTTCATACCATATCCCAATCGTTCCGGTGCGGTGAATTCAAAAGGGCTCCAGCGCTGGCAGGCACGCCCCCATGTCAGGGATTTGCCGCCTACCTGGTACCCACGAACCCAGTTGAAGGGTTTCTCCTGTACATAGGGATGGTCATTGTCTTTTATAAAAAAATGTGCTGTGTCTTCACCAAAACCAGCAGCCCGTGTAATCAGTGGATTGGCATCTATGAATTCCTTTGTCATCCTGTTGGCATGGGGGAATTCCCAGGGAGCTTTGTTGGCAGTAGGATAATCTTTATTATGCACCACGTTCCTTCCGCGTTCCAGTACCAATGTTTTTAATCCTGCTTCGCATAATTCTTTTGCGGCCCATCCGCCACTGATGCCTGAGCCAATAACAATAGCATCAAAACTGTTTTGCTGTACACCTTTTGTATTAAGATTTGCTTTTAATGAATCGCCGGGCATGAGTTGAATTTTGAGGTGATTGGCATCTTTGAAGTTAGCTGTTTCAGAAGATATTCCATGAAAAAATCCCCGCTTGCCGGGGATTTTAATTGTATCAGCTCATAAGAATATTATTCTCTTCGGAGGCTTTTTACAGGATTTATAATCGCCGCCTTTATAGCCTGGAAGCTTACGGTTATCAATGCAATAAATATGGAGATGGCGATCAAAAATATCTCCCAGCCAATGCTGATGCGGTAGGTGTAATCCTGCAACCACTTGTTCATGGCAAACCAGGATAACGGTATGGCAATAACAAAGGAGATCAATACAAGCTGTATGAAATCTTTTGCCAGCAGGGTTGTGATGCTGGCGACACTTGCACTCAATACCTCCCGGATACTTATTTCTTTGATCCGGACCCTACCTTACCTTTCATATTGACTTAGTGTATGTGTTTACACTTAGTATCTTTTGCGTGTATGATGTAATACGCTTGAACTGGATTAAATCAAGGAGACATTCTTATATTTGTTTTAATCGTGTGAACGAATTGTGCCACTGCTATTCAACACTTCCAGCCGAAACCACCAACAATGCCTATCCGCCACTGCTTATCCTTATTGTTAACCTTACTACTCTATGCAGGTTTACAGGCGCAGGCAGATACAGCTTCAACATCATTATCCATCAGCACCAAATACCTCGACCAGGTAAGTAGCAAAGCTGGTGACCTGGAACAAAAGCTGGACAGGCAATCGGAAAAAGTCCTGTCGAAGTTTTTAAAGGCCGAGCAAAAGCTGCAACGCAAACTGTCACGCAAAGATTCTGCTAAAGCCCAGCAGGTATTTGGCAGTGCGGGGCAACAGTATGCACAATTACAGGACAAGCTGGCCAGGACCGATAAGCTCAAACAGTATATTCCTTCCCTTGACACTCTCAGCAGTTCACTTAAGTTTTTACAGACCAATCCCCAACTGATGGCTATCACCAAAGAAGGCCCTGCCAAACTGAAAGAAGCGATGGCCAAAGTGAACGGCCTGCAAACCCAATTCCAAAAAGCGGAAGAGATCAAAAAGTTCCTGCGGGAAAGAAAAGAATACCTGAAAAGCCAATTGAACAACCTGGGACTGGGTAAGCAATTAAAGCAGTTGAACAAACAGGCTTATTACTACAGTGCGCAGGTCAACGAATACAAGCAACTGCTGAAAGACCATAAGAAAGCCGAACAAAAAGCGATCGAACTGCTGAGCCGGACCCAGCTGTTCAAAGATTTTATGCGCAACAACAGCCAGCTGGCTTCCCTGTTCCGCCTTCCGGGCAGTAGTGCCGGCAACACAGGAGCAGCGAGCCTGGCAGGTCTGCAAACCCGGGCACAGGTGAATAACCTGATCCAGCAACAGCTTACGGCCGGCGGCCCGAATGCGCAGGCGCAGTTCAGCCAGCACATGCAACAGGCGCAGGCGCAACTGAACCAGCTGAAAGACAAGCTCAGCAAGCTGGGCAATAGCGGAAGCTCAGATCTGGAAATGCCAGAAGGTTTTAAACCCAACCAGCAAAAAACAAAAAACTTTTTGCAGCGTATTGAACTGGGGGTAAATATTCAATCCCAGAAATCCAATGGTTATTTTCCGGTAACGAGCGATATCGGCTTATCTGCAGGATATAAACTGAATGACAAAAGTGTGATCGGTATCGGCGCCAGCTATAAGATGGGTTGGGGGGAGAATATCCGGAACATCCGGATCACGCATCAGGGGATCGGCCTGCGGTCGTTCATCGAATGGAAGCTGAAGGGCTCATTCTGGCTGGCGGGAGGTTATGAGATGAACTACCGGAGCGGGTTCAGGCGGATTGCGGAGTTGAGGGACAGGAGTGGGTGGCAGGAGAGCGGGTTGCTTGGTGTGAGCAAGGTAGTGGACCTTCGGTCGAAGATCCTGAAGAAGACGAAAGTGCAGTTGATGTGGGATATGCTGAGTTACCGGCAGGTACCGAAGGCGAATGCAGTGGTGTTTAGGATCGGGTATACCTTTTAAGTGAGCATAGGCATTCTATAATCTTTATTGAAAAATTATCAAGTCACAGGTGCTATGAAAAGAAAAGCGAAACTATTAATCCTGGGAGTTCTTGGTTATACCGGAGTAATCTGCCAGCCTACCACCAATATCAATCCAGTGGCGGCTCCGATCAATATAAATCTGCCGCGAACACCGGAGTCTGCAGGTTTTGAAAAGTATGGTAATATACCTGTGAATGAGCTTACAGGTACTCCCAATATCTCCATTCCTCTATATAGTGTGAAAGGTAAATTCCTGGAAGCTCCTATGTCTGTTACATATGATGCTTCAGGAATTAAAGTAAGCCAGGAAGCATCCTGGATAGGGCTGGGATTCAATCTTCAGGTTGGAGGCCGGATCACGGTAGAAACGAGAGGTTGTATAGACAATCATCCTGTTACGAGAGGACTGTTTACTCCCCAGGCTTTGGCATACGGTATGCAAAAATTATTTACCCGGCTGGGTAATGGTAATAATGCAGGTATCCTGACGTTTGCTTCAACCTGTTATCAATGTGATACAGCTGATACGCATGATATACCGGATGACTGGAGTTCCATTAATGCAATGGCACAGTTTGGTCTGGGTGAGCCAGATATTTTTCATGCAAACTTTGCTGGTTATTCTTTCTCCTATTTTTATGATAAGATCACAGGTTTGCTAAGGTTTATCGGGGAGAAGAATCATTTCCAGATATCATACAACACCGATCAGTTTGACAGGATAATCAGTTGGAGAGTGGTTGACAATCAGGGGGTGACATATCGTTTTAATCAGCAGGAAATAACTTCTACTGATTTGCCTTCTATGGGCACTCTTTACGGGAATTCATCTACGACGGGCTGGCTTCTTACCAGCATGGTGCATCCTACAGGGGATAGTATTGTGTTTTCTTATACCAATTATGGGAAATCATATCCGGCGTTTACACGCAATGCTTCTTTGTCTTTTGATAATCCTGATCCGAATTATACCCTTTCTCAAGATGGCGTTCAGGACTCGATAAGCCAGGAGCCGGCTTATCTCACCAGAATTGAAAGCAATACTACTGTGGTCGATTTTGTTCTGAGCGGCAGGGATGATATCAGAGGTAACGGAAGTAAAAAGTTGGATACAATCCGTGTTCGTGACAGGCAAACAGGAACTGTGAAGAAGAAAATCAGTTTTGGCTATAGTTATTTTACTTCCAGTGGGCTTTGTTACAATACCCTGCCGGACTCTGTTTCTAAATATTTCAAGCGCCGGCTAAAGCTCAATGAACTGACCATTAATGATACTGCTTCCCTCGGATCTCCATACCAGTTCTATTATTTCAATGATAATGGAATGCCCGATAAGTACTCTTACTCGCAGGATCATTGGGGCTATCTCAATACTGGAGGTACCACGTTTGATGAGTGCACTCCCAAAGGATTGATCCCAACAATAGGACTTGGGAATGATCTAAGCTATTCCACGGTAGCCTCTATAGGGAAGAACAGGGATTGTACACCTTATTTGATGGCCACTTTAACTATGGATAGTATTGTGTATCCTTCCGGTGGAAGCACTAAATTGATTTATGAACCACATTATTCGCAAAAAGCTAACCCCTTTATGCAGCCTGCAGGCACCGTTAACGGTGTGACAATGATATCCTTGTCGTATACTACACCTTATATTACCGGAGGAGGTCAACGAATTAAAACGATGCGTAATTACGCTTTGGGAAGGTTGACGGGAACACTTGAATACTCATATGGTAGCGGTCTTTATATGGGTGCCATCCGGTATAATACCTCGTCATTGCGACTCAGTGCCAGTCAAACTCGTTATCAGGATGTACTTTCTATAAACGGAGCTTTTAATGATAATGATTTCCTGGTAGGTTACCGGGGTGTTTCCGTCAAGCAGATAGATGCAAGTGGCGCATCACTGGGATACATTTCTAAAGGGTTTAAGATTACACCCATTTATTACATAGGCAATAATGGCTTAGGTTTTGAAGTACAGGCTGCTCACTGGCCTGGCGATGGAACTTACTGTCTCAATGGTTCATGTACAACTCATACCAATTCACTTTTATCACTTGTGCCTCCTTACACAAGCAATGCACCAACGCCAGCTAAAGGATTGGATGGAAAGCTGATGACTGAAAATTATTATGATCCTTCAAACCAACTGACTAAATCTGTTGAGTATTTCTATTCGTTAAAGGATTATTCACAGGATTTTTACAGTGTGCGTGCGAAAGATAACCTGGATGGGACTGATCAGACTGTCAATTTTAACACTGCAGGTGCAAGGAGGTATACTGTCTTCGTTTCACCGGCCAAATCGTACTTTACTGTGACAGACAGTGTGGTCGAAAAAACTTATTCCGGCTCAGATTTCATTAAAGTTAAAAAAGCATATAAATACAACGAGTATTATCAGCAAGTTGGGGAGATCATATATAATTCCGATGGCACACAAAATATTTCTCTGACCAAAACCTCCATGGAAATGGAGCCGCCGCATTACCCCATTTCACCAGCGGGCGATGCAGCTCTGCTCAGCAGTATGAAATCGGCGAATATTTATGACCTGCCAATTGAGCAAATGCAATTGAAGCGAACATCGGCTGGCGATACCTTGCTGCTGCAAAGCCGGTTCAATATTTACCAGGGTAATCTTCCTCTTCGTGTGTATGGATTGGAAGCAACCCGACCTCTCGGCTATAAGACAGAGTTTATTCCCACCTACTTTACTTATCCTAATGCGCCCAATTATCCATCCGGAGGCAACTATACCCTGGTAATGGATAGCCGCTATAAATTATACAGTGCTGCTGACTATTCTAGTGCCTCGCAACTCAAAGGCCTGCATAATCTTGCCGGTAATTCAGCGTATATATGGGATGAGCATTATAATACGATACTGGCCCAATGTACAGATGCCGATTCATCTTCTGTTGCTTATTCTTCTTTTGAAACCAATGCAATGGGCCGCTGGAGCTATGATCCTGCAGCCATCACTGCAGATATAACTGCTCCCACAGGTTCCAGGCGCTATACGCTTTCTACTGCGGATATTACGCTGACAGGCCTTAACATGGCAAAAACCTACATTGTTTCTTTCTGGAAAAAGACTGGTTCGCAATCTGTGAATAGCAAGGCTGGTATAGAGGGAAAAGCATTGAATGGTTGGACGTATGTGGAATATAAAATAACAGGTGCATCTTCTGTTACGGTAAGCGGCTCAGGGTATATTGATGAATTGCGTTTATATCCTGCCGGGTCCCAGATGACCACCTATACTTATGAACCTTTGATCGGCCTTTCTGCGCAAGCCGACCCGGCAAGCCGCATATCTTATTATGAGTATGATGTGATCGGCCGTTTAACAAAAATCAAAGACCAGGATAGAAACCTCGTAAGATTGATTTCCTATAAGCAAAAAGATATTTTCACCTATCCATATGCTAATACGGAGCAAACACAAGCATTTACGAGGACATGCGATCCAGGATATATAAGCTCCACACTTTATTACACCGTTCCTGCGAATAAGTATGGTTCTCTTATCAGTGTGCCGGATGCCAATGCAAAAGCTGTGGTAGAGATCACAGCTAATGGCCCGGCAGTGCAGGCGCAGTGTACCTGTTTGCCATATTATTCGTTTTCTACTTGCTGTGGGTGGGGTGGGGTCAACTCGCATTTTGAGTTGACAGGAACGGGATCTGTAAATTTTTCACTTGTACTGAATAAGAACAATTCGATAGCGTATGGACAAATAGGAACACTTACGGGTATTCTTTTCCTGCCATCGGTAGATAGGTTTGTGACCGTGTCTTCGCAAGGGCAAAGCTATACATTGGTATTCCGGACAACAGGAGTGGTTGAAATAATGGGGCCTAATTTCACCAATCTCCTTCAACTCAGTGGTTCTTATAATTTATGATATAAAAAGGGTATGAAATTTTGCATAGTCAATCTCTTGTTGTTGATATTTCGCCTTACATGCGAGCAGGAGATCGCGCCTAAATAAGACAACAGGCCCTTTCCAAAATAAAATGATCTTATGGCGAACTTGAATTGGCATATGAACAGAAAATATATAGTGTTAACCAGTTGCTGGTTGTTGTCGGGTTTGGCTATCAGTGCTCAGCAAAACAACAAACCTGCTGCTGTTACGCAAACACCTGCGGCAACCGGTCAGGTGGCATCACAGCCACCGGGATATAATGCGGTGAACATCGTTACTAATTATGTACGTACCTGGGACGCACTCGGGCCTTATCAGTCACCTACTGACCTGATGAATGCCGGTTATCAGCATGCAAAAGAAACCACCCAATACCTGGATGGATTGGGACGGCCTTTGCAAATCGTATCCCGTCAGGCCAGCCCGGGAAGCAGTCCGAAAGACCTGATAGCCCCAATAGTATATGATGCATTCGGACGGGAGTCATTTAAGTATCTCCCTTATACACAAAGCAACGGTACCACGAATGATGGGGCTTTAAGGCTTGAACCATTTGCCGATCAGGATTATTTTTATAAAAACGCGTATAAAGATGCAACAAATGCACTCATGTATGCCAATGAGCAGGCGTTGTACAGCCGTGTAGAATTTGAAGCTTCACCGTTGAACAGGGTTGTTAAAAGTTTTGCACCAGGCAATAGTTGGGCGGGCTCCTATAATCCTTCCAGCCCTGGCACTGAAAAAGCCGTGAAGCAGTTATACCTGGTGAATTCACTGAACGAGGATGATGTAAAGATCTGGACTATTGGTAATGATCCACTTAATTATGATGTAAATGGAGATGAATCAACCAATATTCCTGCCAAAGAAGCTGATCCGTATGCGCAAGGCACTTTATTTAAAAATGTAATTATTAATGAACAGGGAAATGCGATAGTGGAATATAAAGACAAGCAGGGAGTGCTGGTGTTAAGGAAAGTTCAGGTTGGTGCTATCGCTTCTGATTATAGCGGCTACACTGGTTTTTTAAGTACTTATTATGTATATGATGATATAGGAAGGCTGCGTTTTGTGATCCCTCCCAAGGCTGTTGAGGCTATCAATTCCAACTGGACATTAACCAGCTCTATTACAAAAGAACTTTGTTTTCGCTACGAGTATGACAGCCGCCAACGGTTGATCGCTAAAAAGGTACCGGGGGCCGGATGGGTTTATATGGTATATGATATGCGCAACCGGCTTGTGTTTACACAGGATGCCAATCTCCGGCAAAATAATCAATGGATGGCGACATTATATGATGTGATCAACCGCCCGGTGTTGACCGGCATCATGACGTATACAGCTTCGCCAGACGCTTTGCAAACGACTGTGAATACACTTACGACTACTCCTTCATCTAATCCCAATCCGGGTTTGCAGACAGATATTGTTTTGTCTTCAGCCAATACCAGCGGTGTTGTGCAGGCAATGCGTAGTATCACTCTTGACACAGGCTTCGAATCCGCCACCAGCGGAGAGTTTACAGCAGAGATTGTAAGCGGACCTGGCGGAGCGGATGGGGAAACCAGTTCTGTAGAAGGCATAGTGATCAATAAGAACCCCATTCCTTCCGGAGCAACTTTTATTGCGCTTACCAAAACTTATTACGATAACTACGAATGGACAAATAAAACGTATACAACAGACTGGAATAGTCAACTGAATGCCGGTAGTAGCCAGCACGCGGAAGCAATGCCTGCCCAGGCTTCCAGCCAGGTAACGGGCTTTATAACGGGTACCATGGTAAGAGTGTTGCAGGACCCGGCGAACCTGGCTGCCGGTCCGTGGTTGCCAACAGCAAATTTTTATGATGAGAAAGGAAGAGTAATACAGGCAAACAGTGATAACTATAAGAACGGGACAGATATTCTCACCAATCAATATGATTTTACCGGGAAAGTCCTGATTAACTACCAGGTATATAATACGCCCGGAGTGGCTCAGCTACGGCTGAAAACTGAGATGGTATATGATCATGGAAATCGTTTACTGGAAGTTTGGAAAACGATCAATGATGAAATAAGTAAAAAAGCCCGGATCGTGAAAAATGACTACGACGAGCTGGGGCAATTAATGACAAAACAATTAGGGCAAAAGAAGGACGCCACAACAGGAGATTATATTACCCCATCAGTACCGATTGAAACGCTTGACTATACTTACAACATCCGCGGTTGGGTGAATGGGGTCAATAAGTATTATGCGGATAAGGATGAGACAAGGGAGACCGATAGGTGGTTTGGATTTAACTTGTCGTACGATTGGGGTTTTGAGACCAATCAATACAGTGGGAATATTGGGGGTATGAAGTGGCATAGTAAAGGGGCCGGCGATATAAAAAGAGCGTATGGGTTCAGTTATGACAAAGCTGATCGCTTGCTGGGAGCAGATTTCAGCCAGGGTGAAAGCGGGTATGCAGACGATGCCACAGTGAATTTTGATATGGTGATGGGCAATGGAACAGATGCTGGCACTGCATATGATGCAAACGGAAATATTCTGAAAATGAAACAATGGGGGCTGAAGATCACGGGCAGTTCCGTTATAGATGACCTGAAGTATACGTATGAACAAACTGGTAATAGCAATAAGTTGAAAAACGTGATCGATTTTCAGAATGATGTGAATACTAATCTCGGAGATTTCAGAACAGCAACAGGGCACCCTCAGACATCCAACAAGAATACATACGTAAGTGCGGGAACCGGTGATGTAAATAGCATTATCGATTATGAATATGATAAAAACGGGAATCTTGCTTTTGATAAGAACAAGAATATAGCGGGAATCACTTACAATCACCTGAACCTCCCATCAGAAATACAGGCAAAGGATGACAATGGGAATGCAAAAGGTAAAATTGTATATATCTACGATGCAGCAGGAAATAAACTCCAAAAGAAAGTGGTGGAGTATGGGCCTGACCATGTCACCGTTGCTCAAACAACTATCACCGATTATGTGGCCGGAAGGGTGTATGAGACCAAACAAATAGCCGCAAACCCTGCGGCAGATTATGCCGATAAATTACAGTTTTTAGGCCAGGAAGAGGGACGTATCCGGGCAACATATACTAATACTTCCGATCCCAATCTGCTGACAGGTTTTGAATATGATTACATGGTAAAAGACCATCTGGGCAATGTAAGAATGGTGTTGACAGAAGAACAGCACTCCCAACTCTATCCCATTGCCAGTTTGGAAGATGCAAAGCTGTCGACTGAAGAAGGCTATTACCTGATCGATCAATCAAAGATCGTTGCTGTAAGCGACCTCACTCAACCACCGCCATCCTATGTTAATGACAATGGATTAGGTAATAACCCTGCTGATCCTGTGTTTGAAGCAGCCAACAGCGAGAAAATGTATCGTTTGAAAGGGGATGAGAATAAAACAGGCCTGGGCATTACTTTAAAAGTAATGGCTGGTGATGAGGTAAATATTCTTGGCAAAAGTTATTGGTACGAGAATACGCAGACTGCTGGCCCGAATGTAGCACCTGCTGTATTAAGCCTGTTGGAAGGGTTGTTGGGCTCACCTTCCTCCACTTTTATACCCGGTCACCTGAACGCAACAACATTGGAAGCAATACCAGGCATAAACAGCGGCCTGGATGCGTTCATCGACAGGGCAGACCGCGATGATGCGGCTTATCCCTACCGCCCCAAGGCGTTTATTAATTATGTCTTTTTGGACGAGCAGTTCCGTTATGCCGGCGGTGGTATCAGTCCTGTGAGTAGCACAGCGGGGCTTAAGGCACATACACTGACAGGGCTTGTAGTACCTAAGAATGGATATGTGTATATTTATTGTAGCAATGAAAGCGCTGTACCGGTGTTCTTTGATAATTTGCAGGTGGGGCATATCCGCGGGCCGTTATTGGAAGAGACGCATTATTATCCGTTTGGGCTTACTATGGCAGGGATATCATCGAAAGCATTGACGTTCGGAGAGCCTGAGAATAAATATAAATACAATGGTAAGGAGGAACAACGAAAAGAGTTCAGTGATGGATCAGGGCTTGAGTGGTTAGATTATGGGGCGAGGATGTATGATAACCAAGTTGGAAGATTTTTTACACAAGACAGATTTGTAGAAAAGTATCTTTCTTTAAGTCCATATAATTATGTTGCGAATAATCCAAATAGTAATATCGATGTCAACGGAGATAGCATAATCGTAGGAAGCAAAATGGTCAACGGGACTGAAGTAACTACCATTCATGTAACAGGAAAGGTCGTTAACAATTCAAGCACCCCGCTCAGTTCGGAGCAGTTGGCTGGTTATGCCAGCACGATTTCAAACGCTATAAAAGAGAATTACTCAATTACTGATGGTGATTTTACTTCAGTGGCCACAGCTGATATAACCGTTGTTAATGCGGATAATCCTCTGAGTAAAGGTGATCATGCCTTTAGAATTGTCGATGATGGAAAGGTTCCTAATGAGAATGGGAAGTTGACAAATTCAAATGGTTCGGCTCCTTTTGGCGATAATGTGGTTTATCTAAACGCTACAATTTTAGATAATAAAGAAGCTACGTCGGGACAATATGCCGGTACAGGATTAACTCAAAACGGAGATGCCACTTTAGGAAGAACGGCGACACATGAATTAGGGCATAGTGGAGGATTGGGGCATATCACACCCATCACTGACAAGCCTCGAAATCTAATGCATCAATCTAGCAACTTAACCAATGCGGGGAAAGTGTTGACGAAAGAGCAAATCCAAGAAATCCGAGGAAATTACCAAAGTGGTAGTTTAAATAGTGGTAGACAAATAAAGCTTGCATTTTAATATGAAAACTATGAGACAATTTTTTGTACTGTTTGTGTCGATTTTGCTATTCGGATGTTCTTCATCCAAGAATGCGATTGTGCAATCTGAATCTTATTTGGAAATTGAATTTCAAGATGGATTTAGTGAAGATACGGTATCAGTGAAAGTGGGTGATTGTCCGATCTTCAGTAAGAAAGTTTTAACTAGTAGTAGAAATATGGGGACTACAGAAGTAAATATTTTTTTGTATAAATCCGAGGGCAAACTTTATTTTAAGTATGGAGAAGAAATTATTAGATGCAGAACTGCAGAGACTGCTCCGACTTTTATCGTTACAGTTAACTCAAGGCAAAATGTTTTGCAATTTGATGAAAAGAAAGGGAAGTATATAGGGCTAAATTTAGGAAGACAGGATCAGTTGGATATTCTGCAACTTAATAAACCATTTAGACACGAGTAGAGTACGCCAAAACGAATCAGGTACTTACTCTTTATTTTCTAAGCTTTTATAATAATTTGAACAATGTTCTTACAGACGGAATAAAATGAGATTTTTAATTTGTATAATTTTTAGTTTTTTATTGACCTGCTGTAATCGCAAGGTGTGTTCAGAGAGTATTTCTGTAAACAGAGATACGTATAAGCGTTATTTAATGATTTTAGGAGAGAGTACTCATCCGAAGAAGCTAGTAATGCCAAAAGAAATAGATGAAGGAATAATGTATTTGGAGGTGATGTCAGGTATTAGCTCTAAGGCAGAAAGAGCTGATGTTCAGAGTTACAGAGATAAATCTGATTTTAAGTCTGACCTTAAATTGTGGGAGCAGTGGTATAAAAGCAATAAATGTAAGCTCACTTTACATTATGTGGACAGCGCCTTTAATGCCGTAAAAGTCAAGTAAATAGCTTTTAAAATCGTAAAGCCCGGCATTTGCCGGACTTTACGATTTTAAGCGTAAGCTTTTCTGATTTTAGCATCCCTGATGTATGTATCGATGAGATCGCACAGCGTCTTCTTTTTATCTTCATCGATCTGCTCGAATACCTGCAATTGCTTCAGTGTTTTTTTATCGAGTCTGTCATGCTATTGTAAGTGCCCCTTTTTTCAAACAGCTTCTTTTAGAGTAATTTCATTTTTCAATTGATCCATTTTCCATTCTTCCGGTGTACGGTTGTTCAATGATTCATGCGGCCTTCTCTGGTTGTATTCCTGCA